>Ga0222421_100005_pt1 | contig 893115 bp, 769 predicted proteins | sample 3A1ome_2_FD_182473 | JGI IMG/M metagenome (GOLD analysis project Ga0222421, IMG submission 182473) | Enriched microbial communities from leaf-cutter ant dump, University of Wisconsin, Madison, United States - 3A150A (version 2) | ecosystem: Environmental > Terrestrial > Nest > Insects nest >... | reverse complement strand
TCTTCCCATTCCGAACAGAGAAGTTAAGCCCCCCATGGCCGATGGTACTGCACATCGCGGGAGAGTAGGTAGCTGCCATATGTATTTATAACGCCTCAACATACTGTTGAGGCGTTTTTTTTGTTGGAGGGAGGGAGTCCCTCGTGCTCCTAACTACTCTAACGGTGCTCTCATCAACCGGTCAACAACCCGGTTGACAAACAGAGCCCATTCAACGCTCAGGCCGGTCAGCTTTACAAACTCTGTTATAGACAAGTCCACTCCCTTACCGTCCCATTGATCTTGAATAAGGGCCATAATGCCTGGGAAGTGAAAAAGTATAAGTATATAGGTAATAATCTCTTGTTGCAGTTGCGCTTTACTGGATAATGTCTTCTCTGCGGATCATAGACCGCTGCTGTTTATAAAGGCACGGTGGTGTCTATAACGCCTCAACATACTGTTGAGGCGTTTTTTTGTTTGAGGGAAAGGAGAGAGATACCTATACCTACCTATCCCCTTTATGCTCTCTTAACCACTCCTCGTACTATACCGCTACCACGGCAGCTAATACATATACACACACCTCCAGCACCCCCCTGACCGTGAGCAGTAACCGGCAAACCTGTTCCAACCAACAGGTAAGGAACCATTGCAATTACCAGGCCGGTTAGCTTTACAAAGTCTGTTATATAGACAGTAAGAGGTAGTCATGAAAACATGGCTACCTCTCGTATTGTAGTTTGATAAAGCTCCTGGTTATAGTTACCTGATCAGTTGGCTGAGTAGGGCATCCAGCTCCTCATAGAGATTTTCTGAAGTACCCATTTGGGCGTAAGCGACCTTACCATCCCGGTCTATAATGTATAAAGTGGGGTAGCCCCTGACATTATATGCTTGAGGAATAGTGTCGGTAATAAGGATGGGATATTCCATAGGTGTTCTCTGGAGGAAGGCGCTGATACGTGACTGGTCTTTTTCCTTGTTCTCTACCGGGTTAACGCCAACGATCCGTAATTGCCGCCCGTATTTTTGCTGCAGCTTATTGAGGTGTGGTATAGCTTTGATGCACGGCATACAGGAAGTGTACCAGAAATCCAGGATAGTAATGCTGCCACCTGGCTCTAAAACGCTTTCCTGCTGATAATCAGGATACCATTTGCCGGATATGGAAGGAACCACTGTACCACTGTCCAGTAATTTATAATCCGCTTCTGTAAGCGGTTTATAAGTCTCTTTGTCATATGCTTTTAAAAAAGGCTTTGTTTGGCTGTCGAATATTTTATCGGGGATGGTTCCGAATCTGATATTGCTGAGCTGCCAGTCATTCTGCTGTACCTGGTCACCGTAGCGTACATGGTACGTTATTCTGCTGATCGTAAGCGCGGGTTTATGTATGTAAATGTTTTCCACGCGGTCATAAAATTCATCATCATCAGGGAGATGCAGTGTTAGTTTAAGATAAGCACCGCTATCTGTATAGGCCGTTGTTATTTTCTCATTGGCGAGCTTTTTTTCCAGCCGGGCTATGTCCGTAAAATAGATATTCAGCACGCTACCATCTATATTACCGGTGACCGGAAAAGTTTCCATCCTGGCCGTGTTGAATTCGGTGATCTTGCGCTCGTTATGGTCTATGACCAGGAGGCGTTTGGTATCATAATATTTATGGATGTCTGCAAGCGAGTCTTTCCGGCTGTACAGGAATTTGCTGTTAAAGACCGTATCTGAAGAGCGCTTTTGCAGGATCACGGATGACTGTATATCAAAGGGAGATTCACTATCAAAAGATTTTATCCGGTACAGGATATCGTAGGAGATGCCTGCCTGTTTTTTATATTTTTCAATAAGTGTCTTTACAAGCTGTTTTGCCGGAGCCTGTTGAGCGCCTGCGGCTAAAGTGATCAGCAGCAGCGGCAGAAGCATTATTTTCCCTATGATATGCATAACCGGAAGTGGGTTTACAAAATGAAATTAATTTTTGTTGTATAACTGTTATAGAAAGCTTTTATTGTAGATACGCGTATATTTTTTTATGGATGGGTGCTTACGGTAGCTTCTCTACAAGGTAAAGGTATTGTGCAGGCAGGTGATGCTGCCAGATATCGGGATTGGATGGATCGTTGCTGTATATTTTAAAATAGGCTTCATCTGCATAAAGCACGATGATAGTGCCGGTGCGTACATAATAGTTGCTTTTATAGTAGTCCGGTGTGTTAAACTGGGGCAGCTGCTTCCTGACTGATTTGGATACCATTTTACCAAGATATTTTTCATAATTTCTCTGTGCTTTCAGGCTCGGTCTGCTGAGCTGCCTGTAAGCTCTTTTGAGCGCTATATTGACGGGGAATTTTTGTTTTTTTATCATCCCTTTGGCATGATAAAAGGGATTGACAGCAGTAAAATCGTTAACGGTCTGGACAGAGAACGGCACATCAGGTACCCAGTCTGCGGTATTGACGACATTATAGGCCCAACCTCCTTCTGTAAGCTTTTCGTAGTCGTAGGCAAAAAATAGGTTACCCGGCTTGGGTCCCGCGCTGCAATAGGTCTTGAAGCGGATATCGGCCGGTAGCTGCCCGTCAAGCTGGAGGTTCCGCAGGTAGGCCGTGAGCATATATGTAATGCCTCCGCCCTGGCTGTGGCCGGTCAGTATAAAATCTTTGATGCCTGACTGGTAGCAGGAGTCTATTTTATGGAGGATCGTCCGGGACAGGTAGGCCATGGCTACAAACCAGCCTACCTGTACGGCAGCACGGGGTTCCCGGGCGAGCTTATAGGTGAAGGTAAAGTCCTTTTCCAGCTCCAGTGTGCCCTGGGCGGGGATCATAGCGGCGTAAAGATTGGCCAGGTAGCTGGCCTGGGTCTGGATGCTGCCCCTTACGGCGATGACGGCCACCGGTTGCTCGTGATGTATCCAGAGGTCCCAGATATTGTCGAATGCAACTTCGGGTGAACGGTACTGAAATCTGAATTGTTGCGGTTCGCCGATATCTTTAATACCCTGCCATTCATTCAGCGCGACATGCGCCCGGTGATTGATCTTCAGGGTTTCAATATATTCGGATTTATCAAACCCGGGTTGCAATACCTGTGCTAAAAGTGTTTGCGACAACAGCAGCAGGATAGGAAGTAATATGCGCTTCATATTATATGGTTGGTAATAGGTGATAAAGAATAATAAGTAGTCAAATATACGTATTTTCTCTTTTTGAATGTGTTGCAGGGACCAGGCTGCTGCCTGGATGTTTTGCTGCCCGATGGGCCATTGGGGTAAAAATGTATTGACTATATAGGAACAAAATCATTATAAGCTACCCATTATTATAAGTTGCCTCACATCCGCCCGGCATGACCAGCACCTTCAGTTCCTTTATAGCAAAAGCAGCCTCTGAACTATAGCTAACACATCCCAGCGAAGCATATCCGTAATAATGGGTTGTTTCCTGTAAGCAGATAACCACTACAAATATACAAGGGGAGGCAATGGAAATCTTGACTGTGCTTATATTGTTGTGGAATGCCGTCCTGTGATCGTCCAGGCGGATTTGATGTACAGGTTTTAAACGCTTACTTCCATTGGCCGCTCATACAGTATGCTTCCATAAGCGTCAGGACGATTGAAGCGTATGCAGCAGCTCCTGTAATCTGGTGAGGGCGGTCCGGGCATAGGAAAGCTGGGCCTCTTCAGGTGGTGTAACGGGCGGAAGCTCTATTTTTTGCGTGGCCAGTGTACGGCCGGCATAATGGATGCTGTAATAGGCATAAAGCCGGAATCCTGACTGGGAAACAGCGGTAGCATACCCGGTGGTAGCCAGTCCCCAGGATGTACCGAACAGTTTGGAGACATGCCCGGCCATCTGCTCTGCAATGAGCGGAGATACACAATTCGCGCGTTCCGCCTCTTCGGGATCCACCTGCAGCAGCCTGATCTTTTCTTCTTTGGCGTATGCCGTGATACCGCCTTTGTAGCAATCGGAAGCGTCAGGTATACAGGAAAAGGCCTGTTGCAGCAGCCCTGAAGTAACGCTTTCCGCTATTGCGATGCTTTCCGTTCTCTCGAGCAGTATGCTGCCTATCTGTTGTAAAATGTGGTCTGGTAAGTTCATGTGTGTGAATATCAGTTCAGGTGTGTGAATAATTTAAGCCGGTTATGATACCGTGCTTATGTAACGCGGCGGCTGTTGGAAGCGGGCAGCCATTCCGATTTCCCGCAGGAGGTGCATATGGTGGCGCTCCGGGATGTCTTGCTTTCCGTAAACCCGCAGTAGGTGCAGGCATAATAGCCCGGCGCGGGGATTTCAGTAAGTCCCTGCTCCAGCACGTCAGGCATGATAGGTAGCCCGTATTTCACTTCGTGATCTTCGTAATAGAAAACACTGATGTCGCCGGATATTTCCTCTATAGCGGTCTGTACCTGCCCCAGTTGCGATACGCCTTTAACCCGCAGCGCTGAATAGAGCTCGTGTGAGCCCAGGGATTCCTTCCTGAAGTTCTGCATAGCAAACCTGCCGTCCCTGATAAGACAGAGCGGCCGGCCTTCCATGATATTTTCGAATGTCTTGTTCCGTCCTATAAAGAATACCAGTATCTTATACGCCAGGATGATCACCATCAGCACAACGGCAGCGGTAAGTATGCCGATCTCCTTATAGATCATAGGATCTCCCGCGGCAGAGCCGAAGCTGATGATCACTACCAGCTCGAAAATAGAAAGCTGCTTGACGCCTCTTTTCCCCAATATCCGGAGCGCCAGTATGATAATGGTTATCATGAGACCGGTACGGAGTATGATCTCCAGGAGGAAGTCCCAGTTTTCGTCTCCTACCAGCAATTGCTGCCAGTCAATATGCTGCTTCATATATATTACTATTATTAAGTGTCGCTTTGGTATGAGCCGGCACGTTGTGGTATAAACATAACGGCTGAAAAATTGTTGAATAAAGGATGCACGACTGTGCGGATTTGAAATTTAATTCAATATTTTTACCACTTAAAATATACTAAAGAATGGCATCGGGAATATTTGCTGTTTTGGATGATATAGCGGCCTTAATGGATGACGTTGCGGTAGCCAGCAAGGTGGCTACCCGTAAGACTGCCGGCATACTGGGTGATGACCTGGCAGTGAATGCGGAGAAAGCGACAGGCTTTTTATCTTCACGAGAATTACCGGTTTTGTGGGCTATCACCAAGGGCTCCTTCCTGAATAAACTGATCATCATACCGGTCGCCCTGCTGCTGAACGTGTTCTTTCCGCTTGCCATCAAGGTAATCCTGGTGCTGGGTGGTCTTTTCCTGGCCTATGAGGGCGCGGAGAAGATCGTGGAATATTTTTTGCATCGCACCCCTAAAGGAAAGGAGGTCATACAGGAAGCCAGGGAAGATGCGGGCGTAGCGGAAAAAGCCAAGATCCGGTCTGCCATTTCCACCGACTTCATCTTATCGATAGAGATCGTGATCATAGCGCTGGGTACGGTACTGGATAAAAGCCTGCCTGTGCAGATCATGACGGTCAGCGTGGTGGCTGTGCTGGCTACCGTGGGCGTTTACGGGCTTGTAGCCCTTATCGTCCGGATGGACGATGCCGGGTTCAGGCTGATAAAAAGGTCCGGGGATAAAGGCTTGCTGTCAAAGCTGGGTCACCTGCTGGTAAAACTGCTGCCGCTGATCATCAAATTCTTCGCCGTTATCGGTACCGTGGCATTGCTGCTGGTATCCGGCGGTATCTTTATACATAATATAGCTTTCCTCCATCCTGTATTTCCCGCCGTGCCTGCTATTCTCAAGGAGCTGGGGATAGGACTGGCGGCAGGTCTGCTGGTAGTGATCCTGGTGACAGGCGTCAAAAAGTTGATCGGGGCCTTCCGAAAAAAGCAGCCGGAAAGTATATAACGGTCTTTCCCGGCTCGCCTCGGACCGGCGCAGCACTTAAAGGAATATTTCATTGGCTGTTATATACGTATTGGTATGTGCTTCTAGCAGGATGCGGATATCGGCAGCGTAGCCGCCGCCCATGCTGCATTGTACCGGTATGCCATGGGCATATGCGGTTTCCATGACTATCCTGTCACGGGCTTTACAGCCCTCAAGCGTGCACTGCAGCTTTCCCATCTTATCCGCATAGAGAATATCCACCCCGGCCTGGTAAAAGATAAAGCCGGGGCGGAAAGCACGGATAATGTCCTGCAGGTTTTCTGTAAGGAGGTGCAGGTAAGTATTGTCCGTGGTGCCGGCCTCCAGGCCTATATCCCTGTGGGAGGCCTGCTTGTGAAAAGGATAATTATGCTCGCAATGCATGGAAAAGGTATAGACCTCACTGCGGCCCCGGAAAATATCGGCTGTGCCGTTACCCTGGTGGACGTCGAGGTCTACGATCAGCACCCGTTGCACAGGCGTATGGTCCAGCAGGTACTGTGCGGCAACGGCCTGGTCATTGAGCATACAAAAGCCTTCCCCGTGCGCGCGGCATGCGTGGTGGGTACCGCCTGCTATATTAAAGGCTATGCCGTCGTCAAGCGCCCGTACCGCCCCATCTATAGTGCCCTGTACCAGCAGCAGCTCCCGCTCTACCAGGTCGGCGTCCTGGATGAAGCCTGTCCGCCGGCCTTCATGATAGGATAGCCGGAGCTGGACAAATCGGTCTGTATAATCTTTGTCGTGTACCCTGTAAATATGCTGCAGCGCTGCCTCACCGGGGCGGAAAAATTGCTGCGGGGACACAATACCCCTGTGTACGAGCTGTTGCGGAAGCAGCTCGTATTTGACCATAGGGAACCTGTGGCCGTCCGGTACCGGGTGTACATATCGGGGATGGAATGCTACCGCATACATAGAATGTGCCGAATGACGAAACGTTTTTTGCTATTCCGGGAGATTATTTTTTGCCCACGATTCTTCTGCCCATCTGGCTGAGATACTTCCTGAAGAAAGGATACTGCCCCAGCAGGATGCTGTAAATGAGCACGCAGGCCGGCCAGAGAACGGTAACGATAAGAATGTACACCACCCAGTAAGCGACTCCTTTGTCCAGTCCGATCAGGGGCATGAGCTTTCTGCCCAGGTAGGCGCAGGTGGATCCTCCGAGGGTGAAGATGATCAGCACCATGATCACCTGGAAGATGCTGTTGAGCTTCCATTTTTCCTGGAGCTTACTGAGGTAGTTTTTTTTGTCGGACATGGGTTTGGTGGAGTTACCGGGAGTATTGCAGCATTCTTTCATTACAAAAGAGTATATGGACGTATTTATTTTTTGATGGTTTGCAAAGTGTAGGAGTCAGGTATCCTGAAGCTTACCTCCGCGGGAATATCGATATCTGCCCTTGTAAAGTCGAGGCTTACGAGGGTCTGCTCCCCGTTGTTGTCTATTTCAATGGTGCGTGCAAAGGCAAAGGGCTGCTTGTCTGACAGCGGCTTGTAATTGCCCTGCTGTATCCTGCAGGAGAATTGTTTGCCGGTGTGCGTAATAAGCTGTTCGCGGATGAGCTGGGTCTCCTTGTCGTACTTGACTGTGAGGATATACCCGTCCTGCTCTACCTGTACCTGTATCGTTGTGGAATCTGTTTCGGAGGCTTTGGCGTTGCTTTTGCCGGTGATCAGCGGGTTGCCCAAAAAGAGGTTCTGGAGGGATACGAACTCCAGCTCGGCCTGTATGAGCGAGAGCCCTTCCTGGAAGGATAAGGCGTAGGCGTCCCTGGACATAGGAAGCAGGGCCTTCAGGCTGTCCGGCGTGATATAGGCCCGGGCCACCTCCACGATGCCGCCCATAGCGGAGACCGAGGACCAGATATTTTTCAGGTGGTTCATTTTGATATTGGCGATCACCTTCTGGCTCATTTTGGGTGTGGTGATCTGCATATTGGCCTTGCCGAAAAAGCTTTTGTAAAGCAGGATCTGCTTGTAATAATCTTCCGGCTGTATGGCCTGCTGCGGTACTTTACTGCCCCTGTCCGCTGTCTTGTCGCCCAGCTTTTTGCTGCTGCCGCAGGAAGCCAGCAGCACCATACTGCAACATAGCATTAAAACAGCCTGTATATATTTTCTTATATTCATTTTCCTCTGTTGTTCAAACCTGTAAAAATACCACAATTTATGGCAAGAAAGAAGGGTATTGCGTATATAATAACATATAGGTTAAAAAGCAGGGGCCTGTTTTGTATGAAATTAGGAAATCATAACATCAGAACTGTAAATAAAATATTACTTTTGTAGACTAAAAATACATCAATTAAGCATGGCGAAAGTAAAAGTAGGACTGGTACAGCATACCTGCACCGCAGACAAGGCGGAAAATCTGCAAAAAGCGATCAGGGGTGTGAGAGAGGCGGCACAAAAAGGCGCCCAGATAGTATGTCTGCAGGAGCTTTTCACATCATTGTATTTTTGTGATGTGGAAGATTATGATAATTTTTTACTGGCAGAAGCCATTCCCGGTCCCAGCACGGATGCCCTGAGCGCCGTTGCTAAGGAACTGGGCGTGGTGATCATAGCCTCCCTGTTCGAAAAAAGGGCGGAAGGGCTGTATCATAACACCACCGCGGTATTGGATGCAGACGGTTCTTACCTGGGTAAGTACAGGAAGATGCATATACCGGACGACCCGGCATATTACGAGAAATTTTACTTTACGCCCGGCGATACGGGCTATAAGGTCTTTAAGACCAGGTTTGCCACTATCGGTGTGCTGATCTGCTGGGACCAGTGGTATCCCGAAGCGGCCCGCATCACTTCCCTGATGGGCGCGGAGATATTATTTTATCCTACCGCCATAGGCTGGGCCACCTCACAGGATCCCGATACCAATACGGAGCAATACAATGCCTGGCAGACCATACAGCGCAGCCACGCCGTGGCCAACGGGGTGCACGTGGTGAGCGTGAACCGTTGCGGCTTTGAACAGGACGGCGCTATGAAGTTCTGGGGCGGCTCTTTTGTTTCCAATCCTTTCGGAACGGTAATGTACAGGGCCTCCCACGAGGAAGAGGAAGTGGCCGTAGTGGAAATAGACACCCGGGCATCCGACCGCTACCGTACCCACTGGCCGTTCTTAAGGGACAGGAGGATAGATTCCTATCAGCCTATAACCAAGCGTTATATAGACGAAGATTAAAACCCGGCGTACAAAAAATAGTATTGATATATCCAATGTGATGTGAGTGTGGTTTTAAAATGTACTGCATTTACATCACATTCCTTTATAACATAAAGAAGTATTTATGGCTTTTGAGATAAGAAATTCATTACCGGCCGCAGACGGCTTTTATTTTCCTGCAGAATGGGTAAAACATAGCGCTACCTGGCTGAGCTGGCCTCATAAGGAAGCCTCCTGGCCGGGTAAGCTGGATGCCATTTATCCTAATTACTGCCGGTTTATAAAAGAAGTGACGCAGGGTGAAATGGTGCATATCAATGTGGCGGATAAGGCTATGCAGGATTTTGCAACGCGATGCCTAGCTGCTGAAGGGGTGGATCTTGCCAGGGTGCGCTTCTTTATGCACCCCACCAATGATGCCTGGTGCAGGGACCACGGCCCGGCATTTTTACTGCACAGGGATAAAGCGCAGGGCAAGGTGATCGTTGACTGGGGCTATAATGCCTGGGGCAATAAATATCCTCCCTATGACCTGGACGATGTGATACCCACAAGGATAGCGGAAGCTTACGGCATCCCCGTGTATCATCCCGGTATCGTGATGGAAGGCGGATCGGTGGAATTCAATGATAAAGGTACCCTGCTGACCTCCCGCTCCTGTCTCCTGAACCCCAACCGTAACCCTCACCTGAGCCAGGGGGAAATAGAGACCTACCTGCATAACTATTATGGTGTGGAGCAGGTGCTGTGGGTGGATGACGGTATTGTAGGGGACGATACGGACGGGCATATTGATGATACCGTGCGCTTTGTGAACACTGATACGGTGCTCACCGTGGTGGAAGAGAACAGGCAGGACGAGAATTATGAGCTCCTGCAGGTGAACCTCAGGCAGTTGCAGCAGATGCGCCTTCCTGGCGGTAAGCAGCTGAACGTGGTAGAGCTGCCGATGCCGGACCCGGTGGTCTACGAAGACCAGCGCCTGCCGGCCTCTTATGCCAATTTCTATATTGCCAACAGCGCGGTGATAGTGCCTACTTACCGCTGCAGCAAGGATGATAAAGCGCTGGATATTATCCAGGCGCATTTCCCTGACAGGCGCGTGGTAGGAATAGACTCCACAGATATCATCTGGGGACTCGGAAGCTTCCACTGTCTGAGCCAGCAGGAGCCTGAATAATGGCCGCTGCTGCCTGGAAGTGAGCCTATCGGCTTTATTATAAAACAAACTGACTATCTGTATATAAGAAACAAAGCCATTATAAGCTATAGATTATTATAAGAGATTCCTCATATCCGTTCGGAATGACCACACCCTAAGTTTCCTTTATAGGAAAAGCGGTCTCTGATCCGCAGAGAGGACACTTCCCAGTGAAGCATATCTGTAATAAAAGGCTGTTGCCTATAAGCAAATAGTCACTTAAAACAATCTTTCAGACATCCCGGATTGTCCGTATCGGCTTACACGCCCTGCGGGTGGTCCGGGATGCTTAGGTTATAAGGCCGCTTCCGTACCATTGACGGCAACCGGTTTGGTAATGATAAACGTATGGTTGCTCAGGTTCCTGGAATAATTATGACATGCCACATGCGCGCCCTGTTGCTCAAAGAAGCGGATGGTCTGTTCCCGGCTTATGAAATGCAGGGTATTGCGGGTCTTGTTGAAACGGAGTATCCTGGTAGAAAATAATTCAGTCAGCCGGGTCTTTTCGTGCTTTTCACGGTCTTCCTTGACGCCGTCCCGGAGTATCAGCACGCCACCCGGCAGCAGGGCGTCATAGCAGGCCTGTAATAAAGTGTCCTGCTCTTCGGGCAGCAAGTAGTGCAGGGCATCCATTAAAAGGATACCGTTACAGGGTTGGAGGGTTATCTTGGTAAGGTCGCCATGACTGAAAGACAGGCCTTTTTCAAAATCGTCCGCCGCTTCCCGGCTGTACAATTCCCGGTATCTCCTGGTATTAAAGTAATAATTATTTTGCGCGGTGGCTATTTTGTCCTCGTCATAATCTATGCCGATGAACTTCCTGCCCGGGGCGGACCAGTGCAGCATAAAGGTCATAAATCCATAACCGCAGCCCAGGTCATAAAACCTGCCTTCCCGGGGCAGCAGGGTGTGGTACTGCTCATAATTATTTTCCAGCTTTGTTTTGATCCGGCAGTACCATTCCAGCACCGGTCCCTTATAAATATGGCTTTTGATCAGCGTTTCCCGGAAATAAGCGGGTGTCTCGTAATGGTTTTTATAATGCCGGTACCTTTGCCTGAACCACTGCGATACGAGCTTTCTCCTGTCGGCCACCGTGTGCCCGAAATCCGGGTCATCCCAGCGTATCCTGTCCTCCACATGTACGTTTATATGCCCGTTCTTTAAAAGAAAATCTCCTTTTTCCATCGTGTATTGAACGCCATGCAGCACCAGCGGCTGGATGTCCATCTGTAGCTGTTCGGCCAGGTAAAAGGCGCCTTTCCTGAACTTGCCCATCCTGTCGGTATAAGAGCGGGTGCCTTCCGGGAAGATAACAATGCTGTAGCCTTTATCCCTCATCGTCCTGAGGTGGGTCAGACCTTCCTGGGCGCCTTCGGCAGCAGGGTAATAATCGGCCATGCGCACCAGCGGACCCATAACAGGGGATTTCCAGACCCAGTCGGCGGTAATAAGGATCACCTTGGGATGCAGGCTGGTCATGATAAGGATATCCAGGAAAGAAGTATGGTTGGCAATGTACACCGCGGGCTTTTTATGGTAGTCCTTATCCGTATAGTGATAGGTTTTGGAAACATTACCCATGATGTTGATCAGCGAGCGGATATACCTGCTGATGAGGAAATGCACGACCTTTTTGCCGCGTTCCCTGCCCAGCGGGTTAAGATAAACAAGCACCGAACCCACGAGGGTCAGCACCAGGCAGCCCACTACAAAATAAGTGAACGCGAAGATCATTTTTGAAAAGCTCCAGAGTGTAAAGGGCATCAATCCCTTGTCCGCTCTTTTTTGTATAAACAGCCCGAACAGGAAAGGCTGCAGCACCTGGGAGATCATCACCACGCAGGCGATGCCCAGCACGGCTATCAGCGCAATGCTTTTAAGAGCCGGATGCTTGGCAAAGATGAGCACGCCCAGGCCTATGATGGTGGTAAGGGCGCTCACGTAAATAGCGGAGCGCGAGATAAGTATCTTATTGTGGCCGGTCTTATATTTTTCGATCAGGCCGTCCATCATAAAGATGCAGTAATCATCGCCCAGGCCGAAGATAAGGGTGCAGATAATGATATTGACAATATTGAACTCTATATGGAAAATGCCCATAATACCCAATATCCATATCCAGGAAATGGCCATAGGCAGAAATGACATCAGCGCCAGCTCCAGCCTGCCGTACACGATGAGCAGCGCTAAGAATACAAGTGCGCCGGAATAGAATACCAGGTTATTGAAATCTTCCCTGATATAGCTGATAAGTGTTTCCGCGATGCTTTGCCGGTCCGTGATGATCAGGCCGGAAGGGCTACTGCCCAGGGCTTCCAGCACGGCCTTCCGGTTGTCGCTGGTGACCTTAATGGTCGTAATATAGGCTGTCGTGTCGTGGTAATTGCTGATATTGAGCGGCATTAGTGTCCTGAATTCGGCAAGCGCTTCGTCCGAATAATTGAACTGTTTCTCCCTGACAAAATCTTTCAGAGGGATCAGCGCCCCGGCATCCATTCCTGCACGGGTGGCAGCCAGTACGACCTGTTCCTGTGCGTCTGCTATCCTGGCATCGTTCCAGAAGGCTTCCCACCTTTGCCGCGCCCGCTGTCTTTCGGCTGAAGGCCTGATGAATACGGAAGGCTGTACAAACTGCTGTACCCAGCCTTGCCGCTGCAGTGAGTCGACCACCGGGGTCAGCGTGCCCGACCGTTCCAGCGCTTTGTCAGCGTCCCGGTCCTTGCTGATGGCATAGATGACACGCAGCGACTGGTCGGCATCGCGGTTGAACGATGCTTCGGCACGGCGCATCTCATCGCTCATATAATTGAGCTGCATCAGGTCGCCTTCAAACTTCACCTCCCCGGAAAAGTACCAGAGCACAGGGGTGAGCAGGAAGATACCGATGACCAGGTATTTGTTCTTTTCCGGCTGCCACCGAGCCCATTTATCTATAAAGGTCGGCTTATGGGACGTGTCCGTCTGCTTCAGCCGCAGGTGATCTACAATATGGGGCAGGAAGACCAGGGTGAACAGGGAAGCCCCGGTGAGCGCCAGGCTGGCAAACAGCCCGACATCCTGCAGTACGGAAGCCTGCGCGAAGTTGAGGATAAAGAAAGCGCCGATCGTGGTGAAGGCCCCGAGGCTGAGCGGCAGCGCCAGCGCCCGGACGTCTTCCCGGGAGGTGGTCTGCTCTCTTGCGTGGTTCAGGTAGTGGATGGAGAAGTCCAGGGCTATGCCGAGGATAACGGCTCCCACGCCCAGCGCCATGATCGCCAGCGTGCCTTTGAAAAAGGAGAGCAGCCCCAGCGAGAAGAGCATGCCGAATACCACAGGCAGCATCAGCAGCAGCCCGGTCCGCTTCCTTTTGAAGATATACCAGGTAAGGCTCACCAGCAGCACTATGGTAATGCCCAGTGTCAGGATCGTATCTTCCTGCATCTGCCGGGCATTGTCCGCGCCTATGAGTCCGCCGCTGAAATACTGCACATCGCATTGGGGATAGCGTGACAGGAAAATGGCCGTCGCGGTCCGCATAGCTTTATGCAGCTCCTGGTTGCGCTTATTGTCGCTGCCGGCATACCGGGGTGTCAGGAAGAAGATCAGCTTGCTTTCACCGGCGGTGAAGATATGGTTCTCAACAATGCTGTACTGGCTGTTCTGATGGAGGGCTGCAAATTTGGACAGCGCCAGGTAGTTAAGGCCCAGGGGGTCCTGCGGCAATGCCTGGCTGATAAATGCGCCGGCAGGGGTCTGGAGCAGCTCCCTTTGCTTCTGGAAGTAAGCCTGTATCTTTTCCGGCTGCAGCCTGGCTTCCAGCTCCCTGTAATCCTCATCTGTCAGGTAGAGGGGGAGGTAATCGCTGCTGAGGCGGTAAAGTGCCTGCTCATCTATGCCGGCGGGTTCGCTTTCGATACTTTTGATATGGGGTCCGGCTATGCTGTCCAGCAGGTCAGCCAGCAGGCTTTGCAACTGTATGATGCTGTCAGGACCCAGGGAGAGGCTGTCCCGTCCCGAGATGCTGAGCACCATTTTTTCGCCTCCTTCCGTATGCTGCAGGTAATTGCTGAGCGAGGAGATCTTTTCATCCTGGGGGATGATCCGGTTGATATCATTCTCATACCGGAGGCGTAGGGCGCCTGCGCCCAGCAGTAGGGTAAGGATACCCAGTAATATATACAGAATGGCTTTCCGGGTTGCGAAAAAGTCATAGATTGTTGTAAAAATATAGCTCATCTGTTGGCGGCAAAATCTGCTGCAATTTACATGAATTAATTGAGTGACAATGTAAAATGAACGGAAAGCGACGTCAGTAATGACAGGCTTTTTATTTTATAAGAGGAGATCGCAGGGCTTTATGCCGGTTATCTTTTTGAAGGAGGTGCTGAAGTATGCATGGCTGGCGTAGCCCATTTCCATGGCCACTTCGTTGATGTTCATTTTCTTGCTGAGTATCAGCTCCTGTGATTTCTTGATCCGCTCAAATTCGCGGAACTCGTATATGGTCTTCCCGAACATGGCCTTGAAGCCTTTTTTCAGGTAGCACTCATTCATACCGCAATGCCTGGCCAGCTCCCGGATGGTGAGCGGGGTGGTAAGGTTTTCCAGTATGATGTCCTGGGCTTTGAGGATCTTTTCCCGCTCCACGCTGTTGTTAAGGAAGCCGCAGGCGGGGATGCTGTTGGATTCGTCGGCTAGCATCAGGCCGTCCAGGGCGAATTTCAGCAGTGATACCGCATGCTGGAACTGCTGGAGGGCAGTCGTAAAATCACCTTTATTGTCCGGGTTCCTGATCAGGAAATCAAAATGCGCCCTGCTTTCCATCCGGAGCGAGTACGCCTGCTCAACGGGCCTGGAGATGTCAAAAGGATATCCGGACGCTTCTACAAGTGTAGCCCATTGCTCAAAGAACGCGGGAGAGAATGCGAGCTGGTACACGCTTTTGTCCTTATCGTTCAGCTTTTCATAGTCGGGCAGGTAAGTGAGCATGATACGGCAGCAGTCCGTGTCCGGGTAATAGCTGAAGATGGCCTTCTCTTCCAGGCTCTGGGACGTTGGCGGAATGCTGATGTGGTGCCGCAGCAGCTTTACAGTTCCGGAAAGAGCATACGCCCCGCTGCTCAGCACTGCCACCTGCTCATTGATGAGACGCTCCAGTATATCTGCAGTAACGGATGTAGCTGTATGTTCCAATGCTGTTTTATTGTTTTACCTGCAAAAATAATCACTTTATGAGCGAGTGGCGTCAACATAATGTAAAAACAATCTGACAAAACAGTTCCGGGACAGCTTCGGGGAAAAACTTTAGGAAGAATCAGGGTGCATTACTTTTTAGATTGCCCGAAATAATTTATTTTTGCCCACAGTTTTAACCTTTATAAAAATCAAGATTATGACTTCTGTTTTATTGCAAAGCGCCTTTTATACATTCGGAAACGCTTTAGGAGGTTTTTCCGCCATCGCGTTGACGCTGATCTTCGTGATCGTCTGGATATGGGTAATGTTCAGGTACCTGAACACATCTGATTTAAAAGGATAAGACCATTGGGTGGTATGCACACGCTGTCACAACATATAGCGCAGATACGAGAAGACTACAGCCTGGCCACTCTGGATGAGCACCTGGCGGGAGACGATCCGCTGGCTTTGTTTGAGAAGTGGTTCCGGGAGGCGGAGATCTCCGAGATCACGGATGTGAATGCCATGTCGCTGGCTACCGTTGACGCCTCGCTCCAGCCTCATGTACGGACAGTGCTGCTGAAGGGACTGGAAGACGGCGGCTTTGTTTTTTATACCAATTACGAAAGTACCAAAGGGCAGGATATCAGCTTCTGCGATAAGGTTTCCCTGCTTTTTTTCTGGAAGGAGCTGCAGCGCCAGGTAAGGATAGAGGGGGGGGCGGAAAGAGTGACGGCAGACCTTTCCGATGCCTATTTCCGGTCCCGGCCGTTTGGTAGCCGCATAGGCGCCATAGCCTCTCCCCAGAGCCGTGAGATCGCGGCAAGGGATATACTGGAAAACAGGATACAGGAATTATTGAAACAGTACGGCGAAGATGATGCGGTGCCGCGCCCTGCCCACTGGGGCGGATATATCGTATATCCCCGGAGAATGGAATTCTGGCAGGGTCGTTCCAGCAGACTGCACGACAGGATCGTTTTTGAATCGGACGGGCCGCAAGCCTGGAAAAAATACAGAATAGCACCTTAATAAAGGATTGCTATTTTTTTTTATCGTTATTACAGAAATATGATGAAATCACTTTATAACCAGCAGCATCTTAAGATAACATTGGACAGGCTGACGGCAGAACTGGTAGAAAATCACAGGGATTTTTCCAATGCCGTGATCATCGGTATGCAACCCAGGGGGATCTACCTTGCGGACAGGATCGTACAGTTGCTGAAGGAACAACTGGCGGGGCGCCCCATACAGTACGGCAAGCTGGATATCACCTTTTACCGGGATGATTTTAACACGAAGCCGGGAGAGCTGCATATTCCTACGGAGACCAGCATAGATTTTTCTCTCGACGGGAAGAATGTCATACTGATAGATGATGTGCTGTACACCGGGCGGTCCATCAGGTCAGGCCTGGATGCCCTGCTGGATTTCGGGCGTCCGAAATCCGTTGAGCTGCTTGTGCTGATAGACAGGTGGTTCAGCAGGGAGGTGCCCATACAGCCGGATTATGTGGGCAAGACCGTGGAAAGCGCCACCGCCCAGAAAGTAAAGGTATTGTGGCAGGAAAATGACGGTAAGGATGAGGTGGTATTGCTGTAATTATTAAATAAACTTATTATTCCGAAAATATAAACGATGTCATTATCAGTAAAGCATTTATTAGGCATTAAGGATTTAAAGAAAGAAGATATTGAGCTGATCCTGCATACCGCGGCCAATTTTAAGGATGTATTGCAAAGGCCTATTAAGAAGGTTCCTACGCTGAGGGATACCACGATCGTCAATCTTTTTTACGAGAACTCCACCCGCACGCGTATCTCTTTTGAGCTGGCGGAGAAAAGATTGAGCGCTGATACCATCAACTTTGCAGCCTCTTCAAGCTCGGTCTCCAAAGGAGAGACCCTGATAGATACTGTGAATAATGTCCTCTCTATGAAGGTGGATATGGTGGTCATGCGCCATTCGGCCACGGGAGCTCCTCATTTCCTGTCCAGGCATATCCCCGCGAGCATCATCAATGCCGGCGACGGTATCAATGAGCATCCCACGCAGGCCTTGCTGGACGCCTATTCCATTAAGGAACGGCTGGGCGGGCTGGAAGGCCGGAAAGTAGCGCTGATAGGTGATATTATGCATTCCAGGGTCGCCTTGAGCAATATTTATTTACTGACCAAAATGGGCGCGGAAGTGGAAGTTTGCGGTCCGCCGACGCTGATACCCAAGCATATCGAGCACCTGGGCGTCAGGGTGTCGTATGACCTGAAAAAGACGCTGCAGTGGTGTGATGTAGCCAATGTATTAAGAATACAACTGGAAAGACAGCATAAGCCGCTCTTTTCCTCGCTCCGGGAGTATAACCTGTATTACGGGGTCAGCAGGCAGCTGGTGGACAGCCTGGATAAGGAGATCGTGATCATGCACCCGGGTCCTATCAACAGGGGGGTCGAGCTGAATTCCGATGTAGCGGACAGCGGCCATTCCATTATCCTGGACCAGGTGGAGAACGGGGTAGCCGTCCGGATGGCGGTGCTGTATCTCCTGGCAGGGAAAAAGGACGAGCTGGTGGTATAGCCAGGGCATGATAAGCTATATATGGCGGGGCTTTGTAAATATTACAAAGCCCTGTTTTCGTACAGGGGAGCGCTAGGGTCATCTTACGCATTTGTGAAATATATAAAAGAGTGAACTTAATTGCTCTGCTTTTCCTTAATTTTATAATATGTATAAATGGCTGTTGATACTGATTGCTGCTCTAACCCCGCTCAGCGTACCCGCCCAGGGCTACCATTACACCGAGTTCCCCAATTCCTTGTTGTGGGAGGTGAAGGGCAATGGCATCACCAGGCCGGTATATATCTTTGGCACCATTCATCATATCTGCAATAAATGGGTGTACTGGACGCCCGAGATAGATTCGCTGTTGCATTCCGTGGATAAGGTCTTTTTTGAGGTGGATGTGGCCAAATTGCATAAGGTATATTATATGCAGGAAGAGGTGAAGGGCCTGGATACCCTGAATACGTCTATCCGGGGAATACTGGCCGGTATGAACGAAATGTATTTCTGTGCGGATGAGATCGGCTATGAAAGCATTATCTACACCAAGGCCGTGGATGCCAGCATTGCCACCTCCGGCCTGGAATCCATTTCTTCCCAGGTATTCCTGCTGGATAAGATCTATGACGATAAGATCGCTATTGAGCAGCCGGGAGCCTTCCATACTTACAGGCGTATGTACAATAGCCTGCTGAAAAGCTATGCAGAGCAGAATATCAATATATTGTACCACCTGACCAATATACAGATGTCATTTGAGCAGTCCAGGCAATTGCTGGACGACCGGAATAAAAGATGGGTCCTGAAGTTCAACCAGCTGGTAAAGGACAAATCCATATTCATCGCGGTGGGGGCCGCCCACCTGGGAGGCAAAGCGGGCGTCTTGAACCTGTTGCAGGATAGGGGCTATACGGTTACGCCTGTCAATTATAAGTCCCGGTAGCAGCAGGTTCACTGAAGCTCCTTTACCCGTCTTTTCCAATGCGGGATCAGCGGTACTGCCTTTTGTGCTTTTCAATAAGTTTGTCAAAGTCCGCCCTGATCCTTTGCTGTTCTTCCTGTAAGTAGTCGTCTGAAAAAGGTGAACCGCAGTCCTGGTTGTTTACCTGATGTAATAGTTGGCCGTTTTCAAAATAGCTTCTGTCTTCAATTATTGCTGATTGATTAAAGTCAAACGCTTCGGTGTCATTGTTCTCTTGCATTGCAATGGTGTCGTAATACAGCGGACGATTATATTGGTGCCGTTTTTCAAAAACGAATGAAAGCTGTCCGTCCAATAAATAATAGGCTACCAGCAACCGGAATGTTTCACCGTAATATCGCGCTACAATCTTTTCCAGCTGACCGTTCCGGTAATAATATCTTGCTTCTCCTCCTTCCGTTGATTCCGATAATGCTACCGTATCAATGGCTGTCCAGTTCCTAATGGCGTTAATTCTCTTAAAATTATCTCTGACAGGCTGCAGCCTGTCGGTCAAATATTCGCCTGTAAGCATATCTTCTTCATTAAACGGTTCCTGCAGCCGGACGGTGTCCTGTTGTAAGCTGACCGGCTGTACCGATGACGGAGCTGTGCCTGTCTGACTGCCTTTTGTATTGCCCGTTCCGCAACCGGCCGCTAAAAAGGTCAAAAAAGTTAGCGCGTAATATGTGAGTCTGTTTTTCACTGTGTCATTGTTTGCCATTGGTGTCATTTTATTGTTCCAGTTTTCAATCAGTCCGGTCGCATCGGTTCCACTTCCATCACTGCCGCCCATTCATTGAGCTTAAGCGGTTTCCGGTAAGAATCCTTGAGAACCGAATAGATGTATTGGTAAAGCTCATTGGTCAGGAATATCAGCATGCCGTCATTACCTCCTGAAGCCAAATATATCTGCTCGTCTTTCCCTTGTTTAGACAATTCAGCGTTCAGTATCTCTGCTATTCGTTTGGGTGCTTCGCCCCAACCCATTTCAGTGAAGTTTTTGAAAATTACATATTCTGTTCCGTTGATAGTAATCCTGTGGTTGAGCCATTGATTTTTGTCGTCCCATACTTCAAAATGACCGGTTACGTTACATTGGAAGTTGAGTTTGTCAAACGTTGGTTGCAGGTCTTGCAGTAAATCAGTAATACCACCTTGTTCATACCCTGTTTCCCCGTCACAAAAGTAATATCTGTAATCCTTAGGTGTTCCTGTATGCTCGTCCCATATACTTGTTAGCTCGCTGTATGGGTTATAGCTGTTAAGCATATTGCTCTTTAAGCTGTCGAGGTATGAGGCGTCAGCATATTTAAAATAGCCGAGCTCATCAAGCCGCCTGACAAAGCTTTCTGCTTCCTCTTTATTGTAAGCCGCTTTTGGGGGGATGTGTGCCGTCCCTTAGTGCTCCTGGACCAAAGGGCCACAATTGCAGCAAGGAGTGCCAGTATTATTCCTGTAGTCATTTTCATTTTATGCGGTTGGCCGCCCTGACTGTGCATAAGGTTTAGCAGTCTTTGCGACGGGAATATGAAATATCAATCCGATTAGTAGCCTGTAGCTGTTAAAATACGGAGTTTTTACGGATATCCAGGGTATGTCAGTAATTAGCTCAGCGGCCATTAGGGTATCAGTAAGCTAAAAAAGCGGACTGTTCTGAACAGTCCGCTTTTTTATTATAGGAGCGTAATATGATTACTTAAGTTTACATGTACTTTCATTACCGTCAATGGCAGTCGTTCTCTCACAGATATCTTTTGCATCTTTCTGGGAAGCTTTTACGGTCTGAGACTCGTTGATCTTTTCAATGCCCAGCTCGGTGTATGTACAAACGCAGGTATATTGTTTGTTACAGGATGTAAATAATCCACCTGCTAACAACAGGGAAGATGCAATGATAATAAAACTCTTTTTCATAAAAAGTATGATTTGGATATTGTAAATAGTTTTTTATACTGAATAATACTGCAATTATACAAATTATTTTTTTATAAACAGCATGACCGATCAAAAAAAATGTCCCCGGGGGCCGGTGCAGAGATGAGGAGCGTGGTGCATCCCGGAGGAATAAAATCCCGTCCCGGCTTCAGGGTATATCTGCATATTATGTATGGGATATCGGACCGGGTGCAGGGTGGCGCATCGTCGGGCGGAGCGTAAATGATCCGGTTGTACCATACCTGTTATTTACAGCTAATATTATAGCATTGCATATCCGCCGGAATATTTTGTATGGGCTGCCCGGATATGGCAGGTGGCAGCAGCATGCCGGCATCGAATATTGATGAGGTACACTTCAGGACTGTAGCAGCATAGAGCCGTCTGAAAAATCTTTTATCCCGTCACCGGAAACCGGGTGGATATATTACAGATACGCCTCGCTGAACGGTGCCTCTCTGCAGGTCAAAAACCACTTTTGCTAAAGGACTGAGGGTACTGGTCATTCCGAACGGATGTGAGGAGTCTCTTATAATAATTTATAACTGATAATGACTTTGTTGCCTATATATAGATAGCCAGTTAATTTGGAAAAGTGATTCTCTCTGCTTACAGGCTACAACCTTTTTATTACAGATACGCTTTGCTGGGCAATGTCCTCTCTGCGGGGCAGTGAGCATTTTTCTATTAGGGTACTATCGTGTGCCGGTCATTCCGAACGGATGTGAGGAATCTCTAATTTGTAGCATCTTACCTTATAATTCATATATGCTACATTTTACTATATTTTATATCTTAAAGATTGTACATTAAGGTACATTTTCTGACCTGTAGGGTAGGAGATAAAGGGACTCGTGTCATTATGGCATAAGTCCCTTTGCTGTATCCGGGCACCTATCGCAGGAGTTTATAGTATTCTTGGGCCTATATGCCTGGCTTAGGTCTGCGAAAGGAGCCCATTGATGCCGGGATGCATCCCTTAAAAAATAAAATATATGCTATTTTGTAATTTGATTCGATTTCGCATCCTTTTTGCAGATATTATGTTGGATTTTAAAATGTTTTTTAATACTATAAATAACTTTATATAAACTTCTTAAACTAATATAAACCATAAGCTTATTTGTAAAATATTTTATTTTTATGCTATTATGTCAGCTTTGTTGTTTCTAGAATTATTTGTTTATTTAAGTTGTTGGTTTATAATTTTATAATTAGTTTACCGGAACTAAAATATAGATATAGCTTTGAAAGCGGTCCAAATCGGAAATTGTATTAATTTTATTTGTTATGTATAATTGTTCGGAGAATTATTTTTTGCCGAAATTCAGGCTATTTGAAAGAATTGTATATCTTGAGTTGGTTTTTTAAAAAAGATTAAAATTTGAGGCCATGAAATCAAAACTGCAATTGACCACCCTGGTGCTGTTCACGCTTGGATCTGTAATTTCATTTTTATACCTGAACGGATGGCTGGGTGTCAGTGTGACAGTTGTTAAAATGGTCTGGCTGATATTCGCCCTGATCTTTTTCGGGTTTGCTTTTTATAAGAAATCCCTTACGACGTGGATATTGGCGGCTATGGTAGCCGGTATCTTCATCGGGTTTGAATTTCACGACTTCGCTATGGAACTTCAGGTGCTTAGTAAGATCTTCCTGAAGCTGATAAAATCCATTATAGGCCCTATACTGTTTGCTACCCTGGTGGTGGGGATCGCCAGCCATTCCAACATGAGACAGTTGGGCAGAATGGGTTGGAAATCATTACTTTATTTTGAGGTAGTTACTACAATGGCATTGGTAGTGGGCCTGCTGGCCATTAATGTGTCCAAAGCCGGGAGCAATATAGAGCTGCCGGATAACCTGAAGGATGCTATGCCATTGTCCGCTACCAGGCAAAATCAGCAGCGTATCATAGAGGTATTGGACAGTGCGGGTGTGGAAATGCCGGCCGATCTCCTGCACCGTCTTCCCGATGCGCCGCCTCTCGGCTGGAAGGAGCATGTGCTGGACATCTTTCCTGAAAATATAGCCAAGGCCGTTGCTGAAGGGCAGGTGCTGCCGATCGTGGTGTTCAGCGTAATCTTCGGGATCGCGCTGGCTATGCTGAACGAGCAGAAAAAGCGTCCGATGCTGGAATTTACGGAGAGCCTGGCCGAAACTATGTTCAAATTCACCAATATTATCATGTACTTTGCGCCCTTCGGCGTGGGGGCGGCTATCGCGCACGCCACGGCAGAGCTTGGAGTGGATATACTGGTAGCATTGTTTAAGCTGCTTATAACTTTATATATTGCACTATTAATCTTTGTTATTCTGGTGTTTGGATCGGTTATGATGATTTGCAGAATACCGGTACGACAGTTCTTTAAAGCGGTACAGGAGCCGGTGACCATCGCTTTTGCCACTACCAGCTCTGAAAGCGCTCTGCCCAAGGCCATGGAAAACCTGGAGAAATTCGGTGTGCCGAGAAAGATCGTGGCTTTTGTGCTGCCTACGGGATACACTTTCAACCTGGATGGTACGACCTTATACCTTTCGCTGGCCGTGGTTTTTGTGGCGCAGGCCGCTAACATTGATCTCTCTATCGGGCAGCAGGTAATGATCGGGTTGACACTGATGCTTACCAGCAAAGGTGTGGCGGGGGTGCCCAGGGCCTCTCTGGTGATACTGACCGGCGCGGCAGCAACATTTAACCTGCCTTTGTGGCCCATAATGGCTATTCTGGGTATAGATGAGCTGATGGATATGGCAAGGACATCGGTCAATGTGCTGGGTAACAGTCTGGCCAGTTGTGTGGTAGCACGATGGGAAGGAGAATTGGATGATGCAAAAATGTTAGCTTATAATAATGATGATGAATAATTTGTATGTTATTATCTAAAGTTATTAGGGGTAATGTCAGCTTAGGTTAAGAATATGGTCCTGCTGTTGCTGGCCGGGGGTGTTTGTTAAGCTGATGGGGCTTAAGGAGAATGAAAATTTTTAGTTTATTATAATTTGTTTAAATTATTGATAATTAAATTGTTGTATTGATTTATATTATCTTTTTCGGTTAGGGATTTTCTGCACGCTTTTACGGTTATATTATGAACTGGCATCTGCTTATAGGAAACACCTTGTATTGCAGGTACGTTTCGCCGGGCCCTTTCCTCCCTGCGGGTCAGCAGGTCAGAGACTACTTTTACTATAGGGGATTGGTCATTCCGAACGTATATGAGGAATTTCCTTACGCCTGCTATATGATCTCGCTTTATTGCCTATATTAATACAGGAATTGCAGCCGGATGTTCTAAGCTGTAATTATGCTGATGCTGATCCGATAAATAATCATGGTAGGCTGCTGCGCCACAGGTGTAGAGGTGGTCATGACTACCCATCTTTATAATTATTACCTGATCCTTAATAGAGAATAAAAATACCTCAATCCGGACAAATCGTTGTAACTTTGATGCGCTAAAAAAAGTGTTTCAATTTTTATAAACATATTATATGCTCAATACAATAGCTGAAGCTATAGAAGATATAAAGAAAGGAAAGCTGATCATTGTGGTAGATGATGAAGACCGTGAGAATGAGGGCGATTTTATTACTGCGGCGCGGAATGTGACACCCGAAGTGATCAACTTCATGTCAAAATACGGCAGAGGGCTGATCTGCGCGCCGATCACCGAGGCGCGTGCCGTTGCGCTGGAGCTGAACCTGATGGTGGAAAATAATACGGTGCTGCACCAGACGCCGTTCACGGTATCGGTGGACCTGATAGGGCATGGCTGTACTACCGGCATTTCTGCCCATGATCGTGCCAAAACGGTACAGGCCCTGATCAATCCGGCTACCAGGCCCGGCGACCTGGGACGCCCGGGGCATATCTTTCCTTTAAGGGCCAAGGATGGCGGCGTGCTGCGCCGTACCGGGCATACGGAGGCCACGGTTGACCTTGCACGGCTGGCCGGTATGGAACCTGCGGGTGTGCTGGTGGAGATCATGAATGAGGACGGTACTATGGCCCGCCTGCCGGAATTGCTGGAGCTGGCTAAGAAATACGACATGAAGATCATCTCCATCAAGGACCTGATCGCCTATCGCCTGGAGGCAGAATCGCTGATAGAAGAAATAGTAAGGGTCAATATGCCTACCAGGCATGGTATCTTCGAGCTGGTGGCCTTTGAGCAGAAAAATACAGGAGAGCAGCATGTGGCGCTCATAAAAGGCGACTGGGAGGAAGGAGATACGGTGCTGACAAGGATTCACAGCAGTTGCTTTACCGGCGATATCCTGCATTCCCTGCGATGTGATTGCGGCGAGCAGTTGACCGCAGCGATGGAAATGATCGAGCGGGAAGGAAAAGGCTGCCTGTTATATATGAACCAGGAAGGCAGGGGTATAGGGCTGATGAACAAGCTGAAAGCCTACAAGCTCCAGGAGCAGGGTAAAGACACGGTGGAAGCCAACCTTGCGCTGGGCTTTAAAATGGATCAGCGTGATTATGGCATAGGTGCCCAGATACTGCGGCATCTGAAAATAACCAACCTGCGCCTGATGAGCAACAATCCCCGTAAGCGTGCCGGTCTTGCCGGTTACGGTATTGAAATAGTGGACACCGTACCTATCGAGGTCCTGCCTAATCCCCATAACGAATTCTACCTGAAGACCAAGAGGGATAAGCTGGGACACGAGATATTAAAATAAAGTAAGCTTTGCCCATAGGAAGGAACCTCTTATTACAGGCACGCTTCACTAAGGAGTGTCTTTTCTGCGGGTCAGAAACCGCTTTTACTATAAAGGTACTTAGGGTATTGGTCATTCCGGACATAGTTCAAATAAAGAAATGCTGCCGGCAGCGGGCTGATAAGCCTACTGCCGGTTTTGTATATGCAGGACCGGGGCGGAGCAGGAAAATAATTTTATCGTCCTTCCGGGTGTGAAGCGTGGTTTTAAACCTTATTTTTGCGAAAACACAAAAACTACAAACTAAAACTATTCTGTTATGCTAACCGGATTTCTACATCTGCACTCGTATTTTGCCTATTTGGTATTGGCCTTACTGGTTATCTCCGTCATCGTTGCGCTGCTGAATGTGGCAGGTAACAAGCCGTTCGGCAGCCTGTCCAAAATCTCTAAATTTGCGATGATCGCCACCCATACCCAGTTCCTGGTCGGCATCATACTGTATGTGATGGAAGGCAGGTATGTGGATATGGGAGAGAAAATGGGTATCTCCTCGGAGCGTTTGCTGGCGCTGGAGCACCCTTTGATGATGCTGGTGGGTATCGTGCTGATTACCGTCGGTAACTCCAAAGCTAAAAAAGCGCAGACCGATGCCCAGAAAAACAAGAGCATTCTGGTCTTCTTCGGCCTGGGACTGATTTGTATCCTGGCCAGGATACCCTGGAGCAACTGGCTCTGAGCTTAAAGACGCCGGCGCAGCCGGACATACTTTAGTATACACTTATTTAATTAGGAAAATGAGACCGTACGGTCTCATTTTTTTATCTGCTTATAGGCAACACCTTTTATTGTCCCACCGGGTTTGTTTTGTCACATTGAGCTTACCTTGTCACATTGAGCTTGTCGAAATGTATGCTATTATATCAACAACCCTGTCAATTGTACGCTTTCTTAAGCAGTGCTCTTACTGTGGTCAGAAACCACTTTGCTATAATTGCTGTTCCTGGAATAACCGGTCTTGCAAAAGGTGCTTCTTAAAAAGCCTCTTTTATCGTCCCGCCGGGTTTGTTTTGTCACATTGGGCTTGCCTTGTCACATTGAGCTTGTCGAAATGTGTACTATATATCAACAACCCTGTCATACAGGTACGCTTGGTTAAGCAGTAGCCTTGTTGTAGGTCAGGCCACTTTTGCTATAATTGCTGCTCTGGAATAACCGGTCTTGCAAAAGGTGCTTCTTAAAAAGCCTCTTTTATTGTCCCACCGGGCTTGTTTTGTCACATTGAGCTTTTATTGTCACATTGAGCTTGTCGAAATGTGTGTTATATCAACAGCCCTTTCAATTGTATGCTTTCTTAAGCAGTGCTCTTGCTACAGGAGCAGCGAGCGTTTGCTATAAAGGTTGTAGCGTGCCGGTCATTCCGAACGGATGTGAGGGATCCCTGGTTGGCAGCATCTTATAATGTAATGTATATGCTGCATCCTCTGTATGCTGGCTTTATCTCTTATATATGGTCCGTTTTGATGCCCCGGAGCCGGGGGGACACATGAAATTTCCGGAGTTATGGGAGGATTTTAACCCCCGTTTTGCAGGACGACACTTCCTGTCCTTTACCGGATGTTACTTTGATCCTGATGAATGATATTTCTATAAAATAATCGTATTTTTAGGTAACGATGGACGCAGGTGAGAGATATATTAAAGGAAGAGGGGCCCAGGTAAATCCGGCGAACCGTTTTTTAAAATCATCCTATGATAAGGAGGAGTTTGAAAAGGAGGAGGATTGGGAAAAATTCCAGAAGCAAAAAACGCAGGTGCTGTTCGATGACAGTAAGACGATCGTCAATAAGATCACATCGGAAGATATTCCGCTGGAATTGTCCGTAAACCCTTACCAGGGCTGTGAGCATGGCTGTATATACTGCTATGCCCGCAATACGCATGAATACTGGGGCTATAGCGCGGGTATAGACTTTGAGACCCGTATCATTGCCAAGCCGAATGCCCCGGATCTGCTCCGGAAAGCATTCGATAAAAAAACATACACACCGCAGGTCGTTTCTTTTTCCATGAACACGGACTGTTACCAGCCTGTGGAGCGCAAGCTGCAACTGACGCGCAAGCTGCTGGAAGTATGCCTGGAATATCGGAACCCCTGCACTATCCTGACGAAGAACGCCCTGGTGCTCAGGGACCTGGATATACTCCAGGAGCTGAACAAACACCGGCTGGTACATGTAAGCACTTCCATCACGGCGGCGGGTGAGGATATCCGGTCGGTGCTGGAGCCGCGCACCAGTTCCATTAAGACCCGGCTGAAGATCATCGAGCACTGCGCGCGCCTGGATATACCTACCGGCCTGATGTTCGCGCCTATCATACCCGGTCTGAATGATGCGGATATGTTTAAGGTCCTGAAAATGGCTGCTGATGCGGGCGCATTCTGGGCAGGCTATACCATTGTGAGGCTGAACGGCGCCATTGCTGAAATATTTGAGGACTGGCTGCATAAGGCTTTCCCGGACAGGGCTGAAAAAATATGGCATCACATTCAAAGCTGCCATGGCGGTAAGGTCAATGACAGCCGCTGGGGCACGCGTATGCGGGGAGAAGGGAAGATAGCGGAGATGATCAGGGGGCAGTTCAAAATTTATTGCCGGAAGCTCGGCCTGAACGAACGTACCTGCCCGCTGAACACGGCTGCTTTCAGAAGACCTCCCCAAAACGGTCAGTTGGAATTATTTGGTGATTACTGACCGCGGCAGGAGCGCTGAAGGAGCGGTTTTGCGGGTGCCGTGGCGGGTAAGAAGGACTTTTTCTAAAAAAAAATAGCGGATTGAATGGGAATACCTACAATTATGTATTTTTGCCGTTCAGTATCAAATTTCACAAATGGTTGATGTACTTTTAGGCTTACAATGGGGTGATGAAGGTAAAGGGAAAATTGTCGATTACCTGGCCCAGGGCTATGATATTATTGCGCGTTTCCAGGGAGGTCCTAATGCGGGACATACGCTGTACGTAGATGGAAATAAAGTGGTTTTGAGGACCATACCTTCCGGTGTGTTCAACCCCAGGACCTTAAATCTTATAGGTAATGGCGTGGTGATAGACCCCGTTACCCTGAGAGAGGAGATAGAAGGATTGAAGCAGCTCGGCATAGCAGTGGACACTAACCTGTTCATTGCGCATAAGGCGCACCTTATCCTGCCTTCCCACCGTGCCCTGGATGCAGCTTCCGAAGCGGCGAAAGGCAAAGACAAGATAGGCTCCACCCTGAAAGGCATAGGACCTGCCTATATGGATAAGACCGGCAGGAACGGGCTTCGTGTTGGTGATATCCTGACGGAAAACTGGAAAGAGAAATACGAAAAATTAAAGAACAAGCATATGGAAATGCTGGCCATGTACCAGGATATCCCTGACTGGAAAAGCTGGGAAGCCGAGTTCTTTAATGCTATTGAATACCTGAGAAACCTCAACATCGTCAACTGTGAATACTGGATCAATGAGCACCTGGCCAATGGTAAGAAAATACTGGCGGAAGGCGCGCAGGGCTCCATGCTGGACGTTGATTACGGTACCTATCCCTTTGTAACCTCCTCCAACACCATTGCTGCCGGCGTATGTACCGGCCTGGGCATCGCGCCCCAGAAAGTAGGAGATGTATATGGTATCACCAAAGCATACTGTACAAGGGTGGGCAGCGGTCCTTTCCCTACGGAGCTTTTCGATGAGACCGGAGACAAGCTGAGAGATGCCGGCCATGAATATGGTGCCGTTACCAAGCGTCCCCGCAGGTGCGGATGGATAGACCTGGTGGCGCTTAAATACGCGGTGATGATGAGCGGAGCGAACAGGCTGATCGTTACCAAAACGGACGTTCTGGACGGGTTTGATGAGATCAGGGTATGCACTTCCTATACCGTGAACGGGGAGACGACTACGGAATTTCCTTTCGACATCTGCAGTGATAATATAGTAGCGAACTATGAGACCCTTGAAGGGTGGGGGAACAATATGACGGGATGTACGGACGCGCAGGCTTTACCCGGGGCATTCCTGAAATATCAGCATAAGCTGGAATCCTTTCTGGGAGCCCGTATCCAGTTCGTATCCAATGGTACGGGACGAAATAATTTAATCAAAATCTTTTAATAAAAATAATTTTTTAATAAATCCAAGCTTATTTAAATTCGTATCCTAATTAGGTTTGTACAACTATCAATTAATATAACCCTTAATAGAATTCAAACTATATGAACAACATTGCAGCACAACCAGAAGACCTTTTAACCGTTCCTGAAGAGGTTGTTACAGAAGAGAAACAGACAGAAGGTGATGCTATTGATCAGGAGCTGACGGAACTGTTATCTTCCATGCAGATTGAAGCGGCCAAGAAAGCTGCTCCTAAAAAGGCTTCCAAGAAAGCAAAGGATGAAGACGAGGACGATGAGGAAGAGGATGATGAGGATTTTGATGATTTTGAGGACGATGATGACGATTTTGGAAAAGATGATTTTGGTGATGATTTTGATTTTGAGACCGATCCGGATTTCGAAGAGTTTGATATGCCAAAGTCCAAAAAAGGAAAAGCTGCAGGTAAAAAAAAGGATGAGGACGATTTTGACGATGACTTTGGAAACTTAGATATTTTTAATGATGAATTTGATGATGATGATTTTTAAATTATAGCTATTACCGGAATTGAGAAAAATTGAAGAAACAACATTCCACCCGGAAGAACTGAAGATTATAAAAAGAAAAGTGCTGTACTGGCTTAAGGCTTACAGCACTTTTATATATTTGGACAATAATGCTTACCGGAATGCCCCCAACAGGTTCGAGCTGCTAGCCGGGGCCGGCGTTCGCCGTGAAGTAGCCGTAGAGGAGATAGATAATGTAAAGGGGGACTGGCTTTTCGGGCATATCGGCTATGACTTTAAGAATACCATATTTCCCCGCCTGCATTCGCGCCATACGATACTTGCAGACTTTCCCGCGGCGTCCTTTTATGTCCCTGATGTGGTGATCAGCATCCCGTTCGGGTCCGCTACGCTGCAGGTAGCCGCTGTTACGGAAGATCCCGCCGTGGTCTTGCAGGCTATACTGGCTACTGTGGTTCCTGCGGATGTGTCGGGCAGCATACAGGTGGATGAAGCTACCTGGGTGTCAGACTTTGACAGCAGTAGCTATATGGACACTGTCGGGCAGCTGCGGCAGCACATTACGGAAGGAGATTGCTATGAGATTAACCTGTGCAACGGTCACCGGGTAACAGTACTGTCCATCCGCCCTTACGAGCTGTTTGACACGCTGAACGGGCAGAACCCGGCGCCGTTCGCGGCCTTTTGCCGGTATGGGGAGCGGTTCCTGTTATCAACCAGCCCGGAACGGTACCTGTATAAGGAAGGAGTGACGGTCCTGTCCCAGCCGATAAAAGGCACCACCCGCAAATGCGCTGATCCCCTGGAAGATGAGCAGCAGCGGGATAGCCTGTACCATAGTATCAAGGAACGCGCTGAAAACGTGATGATCACGGACCTGGTACGGAACGATCTGGCCCGGATCTGTGAAACCGGCAGCATTGAAGTGCCGGAGCTGTTCGGCGTCTATACCTTCTCCTCCCTGCATCACCTGATATCTACTGTTCAGGGACGCCTGCTGCCGGGCAGCACGCTCCGGGATATCATAACCAGCCCCTTCCCGATGGGCAGTATGACCGGGGCTCCCAAATACATCGTCATGCAACTGATCGAGCAATATGAGCGTTCCGCAAGGGGCATATTCTCAGGTACGGTCGGCTACATCACACCATCGGAAGACTTTGACTTCAACGTGGTGATCAGGAGCCTGGTATATGATGGGGAGCAGTCTGTATTGAGCCTGCACACCGGCGGAGCCATCACCATTGACAGTGATGCGGCAGCGGAATGGAATGAGGCCTCTTTAAAGGCGCTGCGTCTGAAGCAGGTGATGGGCATAGTTACCTGATCCCTTAGGCTTTGGAAGACGGGCTTTTGAATGCCCTGGCTACTACCGGCGCTATGATCTTTACCCAGTTCTGGTACGCCTTTTCACTGTAATGCAGCACGTCTGCAACCAGATAGGACGGGTCGGCGCCGTTTTGGATGCTTTCCGGCGTAATATCAATGAAATGGCACTTGTTCATAATGGTGACAGAACGCTTCAGCTTATTATAGGCGGCTATCTCCTGCGCTATCTGGCTGCGGTCACGGTCCTGGGCAAAGGGTGTGACGCCCCAGTCCGGTATGGAGATGACAAACACATGCGCTGCTCCTTTTTTTGTATGAAGGATAGCGGTATACAGCAACTGTGTGAACTCCTTTATAAACACCCGTATATCCTGGCCCCGGTATTGGTTATTGACCCCGATGAGCAGGGTGGTCATATCATACTGCTGCAGGGGAGACCGTCCGGATATCGCTTCCGTGAGCTCTCCTGTTGTCCACCCGGTGGTGGCTATGATATCGGGAGCGCTGAACTCCAGCTCGTACTGTTCCTTTAAATGCCGGACCAGCAAATGAGGGAAATTGCTGTGTGTCTCCACGCCTTCTCCTATCGTATAGGAATCTCCCAGTGCCAGGTAAGTATTCATAACGCCTGTTATTTTATATAATTGGAAAACACCTCTTCACCGTTCAATACGCCGCGTATCTCGTCAAAAGGCAATATGGGACCCACTCCCTGCGGGGTGCCCGTAAAGATGAGGTCACCGATCTGTAAGGAAAAATACGTGGAAATGTGATGGATGATATGGCTGAAATCAAAGAGCATATCATCAGTATTTCCGCTTTGCTTCAGTTCATCATTTACGTAAAATTCAAAAGAGGCCTTTTTATCAGGGCTGACCGGGAGGAAAGTACCGACAAATGCGGAATTATCGAATGCTTTGGCCTTTTCCCAGGGAAGTCCCTGCTTTTTCAGGCTGTCCTGGAGGTCCCGCGCTGTAAAATCCACACCCAGCGACCATTCCTGGTAATAATTATGAGTGTCGGATAAAGGAATATTTTTACCGTTCTTGGAAATTTTAAGAACTACCTCAGCCTCGTAATGCACATTGTCCGAAAACGGAGGATAGTTAATGGGGAAATTCTGACGCGCCAGTGCCGATTTGGGCTTCATAAAAATAACCGGCTCTGCAGGAACGTTGTTTTGAAGCTCATCAATATGAGCCCGGTAATTTCTGCCGATACAAAAAATTTTCATTCTTAAAGTTATTTAAGATTTGGTTGCTTAGTCTCGTAAAATTAAGGCTTATTTTCAAAAAACAGAACATTCGCCGTATAAGTTTATACATTCCCGAATGTAATTTGTAGCTTTGCATTCTATATGACAACAGCAACTTATTTCGCAGAAAAACTATTACATATCAAGGCTGTAAAGCTCAATCCGGATCAGCCTTTTACCTGGACTTCCGGCTGGAAATCACCTATTTACTGTGACAACCGTAAAATCTTAAGCTTTCCTCATGTAAGGGACTATGTGAAGAGCGAGCTGGCCAATACCATACTTGAGCACTTCCCGGAAGCGGAGGCCTTATCGGGAGTGGCTACTGCCGGTATCGCCCATGGCGCGCTGGCGGCCGACATCCTCAAGCTGCCCTATACCTATGTTCGCTCCAAGCCGAAAGGCCATGGGCTGGGCAACCAGATAGAAGGGATCATCGAGCCCGGGCAGAAGGTGGTAGTAGTGGAAGACCTGATATCCACCGGCAAAAGCAGCCTGGAAGCCGTGGAGGCCCTGCGTGCCGCAGGTGCGGATGTCATCGGGCTGTGCGCATTATTTACGTATGGCTTTGATGCTTCGGTAGCCGCCTTTGAAGCTGCCGGCGTAAAGCTGGTGACCCTGTCCGACTATAATGCGCTGGTCGCCTTGCTGATTGATAACGGTACTATCACGGAAGATAAAAAAGCGACCCTGGAATCCTGGAGGGCACAGCCTGCCGCCTGGATGCAGGATGCTTAAGCCGCATATAATATTATAAGGGACGCTTCATGTGGTGAAGCGCTCCCGGAAGGAGACAGTATTGTACCGTAAGATGGCCTTACTGTCTTGTTTTTTAATGTAATAATCTCTGTTTTTCGCGCTGTCGCAGCGCTGTGGATATTGTTATGAGTGATGTATTGAAAACTCCTGTTGCATACCTGAAAGGGGTAGGTCCCCAGAAAGCGGAACTATTGTCGCAGGAATTAGGCATTCATACATTTGAAGACCTTATCGGGCATTTCCCGCACCGCTATATAGATGCGAAATCCGTTCAGAACATATCGGCACTGTCGCCCGGCCTGGACTATGTACAGGTAAGAGGTGTCATTACGGCGGTGAGGGAGGAAGGCGCCAAATTCAAAAAACGGCTGGTGGCCGAGCTGACGGATAAGACCGGTTCACTGGAGCTGGTCTGGTTCCAGGGGGCGGCCTGGGTGAAAAAGCAGCTGGAAGCCGCGGGCGTATATACCGTTTACGGCAGGGTCTCCTACTTCAACGGCCGGGCCACGATCTCACACCCGGATATTGAGCGCTATGATCCCGCCGTTTCCCCGTCCAGCATCCAGCCCCTGTATCCTTCCACGGAAAAGCTGAAAGGAAAAGGCATCAATAACAAAACGTTCGGCAAGCTGGTCAGCAGCGTGCTGGAGCGTATCGGCCCGGGAGATATCCGGGAGACCCTTCCCTATAAAACATTACAGAAATACGGCCTCAAGCACAGGTCGGAGGCAGTATGGCATATCCATAATCCCCCGGCGCTGGAAGACGCCGACAGGGCCATCCGCAGGATGAAATGGGAGGAGCTTTTTTACACCCAGGTCAGGATAGGGCAGCTCAGGCTGTTCAACCATTCCCAGCCCGGCTACGTATTCCCGGTAGTGGGCGCCAGCTTCAATGACATGTATGAAAAATATATGCCTTTCGATTTAACTAATGCCCAGAAACGCGTTCTAAAGGAAATAAGGACGGATACCCGGAGCGGCAGGCATATGAACAGGCTGGTGCAGGGAGATGTGGGCAGCGGTAAGACCATGGTGGCCTTTATGAGCATGCTCCTGGCTATTGACAACGGATTTCAGACCTGTATGATGGCTCCTACGGAGATACTGGCACAGCAGCACTATGAAAGCATCAGGCAACTGGCCGCGCCGCTGGACATTAACGTCTGCATACTGACAGGTACCACTAAGGCCAAAGAAAGGAAGCAGATCCACCAATACTTGCAGGAGGGATTGATCCATATTCTTATCGGTACCCATGCGCTGATAGAGGAGACCGTGCAGTTTAAGAACCTGGGGCTGGCGGTGATAGATGAGCAGCACCGTTTTGGTGTGGGGCAGCGCGCCCGGCTCTGGAAAAAGAACGAGCTGCCGCCGCACATACTTGTTATGACGGCTACACCTATTCCGCGTACGCTGGCCATGACCGTCTACGGTGACCTGGAGGTCTCCGTGATAGATGAATTGCCGCCGGGAAGGAAGCCCATCACGACCATTCACAGGAATGAAAGCTTCCGTCCGCAGGTGATGCAGTTCCTCAGGGAAGAAATAGCCAAAGGCCGGCAGATCTACATCGTCTACCCGCTGATAGACGAAAGCGAGAAGCTGGAATATGAAAGCCTGATGGCAGGATATGAGCAGGTCAAAACATGGTTTCCCCATCCCAACTACAATATCGCGATGGTGCATGGAAAAATGGCCCCGGAAGAAAAAGAGAACAATATGCAGCGCTTTGTAAGCGGCCAGGCGCATATTATGGTCGCTACCACGGTCATAGAAGTGGGGGTCAATGTGCCTAATGCCAGTGTAATGGTCATTGAAAGCGCTGAAAAATTCGGGCTATCGCAGCTCCACCAGTTGAGAGGCCGTGTAGGGAGAGGGAGTGAAAAAAGCTACTGCGTACTGTTGACCGGCAATGAGCTTTCCAGGGAGGCCCGGCAGCGTATGACCATCATGGTGCAGACCAATGACGGCTTTGTGATAGCGGAGGAAGACCTGAAAATGAGAGGCCCCGGTGATCTTTACGGTACCCGGCAGAGCGGGGCTATGGAATTTAAGATCGCGGACATTGTGAACGATACGGACATTGTGGAGGAAACAAGGGCGGAGGCTATGAGCATACTGGATGAAGATCCCAACTTGGTAAAGGCGGAGCATATGGTAATCAGGAACTGCTTGTCGCAAATGAATATGCGGCAGTCCACGCACTGGAATAAAATAAGTTAAATCAAAAAAACAAAAAATACATAATGCGTATATTGATAACGAACCGGATAATGCAATGGTCGGCCTGCCTTTTGGTTATGCTTGCGCTGTTAACTGCTATGCCGTTGCGCGCGCAGGAGGTAGGTATCACGAATGATGTGCAGATCGGCACACTGGACAACGGCCTGAAATATTACATTCATCCCAATGGAAAGCCTTCCAAAAAGCTGGAGCTGAGGCTGGTGGTCAATGCCGGCTCCATGCAGGAGACCGAGACTCAAAGGGGTATAGCACACTTTACGGAGCATATGCTGTTCAACGGCACCCGCAGCTATCCCAAAAATACCCTGGTGGACCGCCTGGAATCCATGGGCATCGCATTTGGCGCGGACCTCAATGCCTACACCTCTTTTGATGAAACGGTCTATATCCTGCCGGTACCTACGGAGAACAGGGCGAACGTGGAAGAAGGCTTTAAGATACTGAAAGAATGGGCGGGCGACGCCCTGCTGACGGATGAGGATATTGATGCTGAAAGAGGCATCGTGCTGGAAGAAAGCCGCCTGAGCAAAAGCTCGGACAGGCGGATGTATGAGCAATACCTCCCTAAGCTGTTCAATTATACCCTGTATGCCGACCGCCTTCCTATCGGCCTGGATAAGGTCATCTCGGAAGCGCCGTACAGTGAGTTCCGTTCATTTTACAAAACCTGGTACCGGCCTGACCTGATGGCCGTGATAGCGGTGGGAGATATTACGGTGGAGGAAGCGGAGGCGCTGATAAAGAAATACTTCGGACAGTTGGAAAATCCCGCTAACCCGCAGCCCCGCATGGCTGTGACGTTGCCGCCCTATGAAAAAAATGAGGCCATGGTGCTGACGGATGTGGAAGCTACCGGCTACAATACCACGGTGTACTTCTCCCCCCGCCAGACAGACAGGCCTTTATCCATACAGACCTACAGGAGCAATATTATCAAAGGACTGTTCATCAATGCGCTGAACAGGAGGCTGGCAGAGCTCAAAGAGCAGCCTAAGCCGCCTTTTGCAGCCGGTGATGTGGACATAGACGACTATATAAGAGGCTATGAAGGACTGATAGTGGATATTACGCCTGCGGATGATATGAAAAGCGCCATCACTGCCGTATTAACGGAGGTCAGCAGGATGTACAGGTTCGGCATCACCCCGGAAGAGCTGGAAACAGGTAAGAAGATGATGCTGGCCGCTGTGCAGAACCAGTTGAAGGAAAAGGACGCTACCGCGTCCGGTACGCTGGTCAGCCTGTATATCAGCCATTTCCTGAACCAGACGCCTGTTGAAGGGCAGGAGCTGCGGTTCGGGTATTACAACCAGATGCTCCCGAACATATCCGTAGCGGAAGTAAATAAGGAAATTCGTCAATGGATGGATATCCAGCGTACTTTCCTGGCGGTGATGACGGGTCCGGATTCAAAGCAAATGCCCCTGCTTTCCGAAAAGGAAACGGTCAGGCTGATCCAGGAAGTGCTTAAAAAGGAAGTGACGCCCTATGTTGCCAGGGAGACGAAGGAAGCGCTGGTAAATGTCGGTATGCTGGAGCTGCAGAAGGGGAGCATTACAAAAGAGACGTATGATAAGGAGCTGGATGTGACCTACTATGAGCTGGCCAACGGCGTTAAGGTGGCCTTGAAATCCACCCGCTATAAAAATGACGAGATCATCCTCGCAGCCGACAATTACGGCGGCACCAGCCGGTACAATACCGAAGCGGATCCGTCCCGTGAGAGCGCTTTCTTTGCCAGTCTGTTGCTGGACCAGTTGGGATATGGCGACTTCACACCCTCGGAGCTGGGCACTTATATGGCCGGTAAAAACGCCAGCGTTGCCCTGAAAATGGATGCTGTCAGCAACCAGGTGCATGGTAGTGCTACGGTCCAGGACCTGGAAACGATGATGCAGTTGCTGCACCTGAAGCTTACTGCCCTGAGGAAGGACAGGCAGCAATTCGAAAGTTTTGTCAATACGTTCAAAAACCAGCTGGCCATCCTGGACAAAGACCCGGAAACTGCCTTTATGGATACGCTGGTCAGGGCATTCTATAATAACAGCAGGCTGGCGCCGATCATTGTGCCCAATGAGCAGATGCTTCATAAAATGGACCTTGATAAGATATATGCGATCTATGAAGCCTCTTTTAAAAATGCCGCGGCCGACTTCTTTTATGTATTTACAGGCAATATAGACAAAAGCGTCTTTGAAAAATATATGCTGCTGTACCTGGGCTCCCTGCCGGCTTCCGGTGAGCAAACAATGTGGGTGGATAACGGCGTAAGGCCCGTACAGGGCTTTAACGAACTGGAATACCACGCAGGTGTGGAAGATAAAGCGGTCATCCTGCAGATCATACACGGCAAGATCGACTACAGCCAGGACCTGCAGCTCAAGGCGAGCATGCTGACAGAGATACTGAATTTTAAAATCATGGAGGAAGTGCGCGAAAAGCTGGGCGTCATTTATGGCGGCGGGTTCTCCATCAATATAGAAAAAGTGCCTTACCAGAACTACCAGATCCTGCTGCAGCTACCCTGCGGCCCCGCCAATGTGGATACGATCCTGTACACGGTACAGGCAGAGCTGACAAAGTTGCGGAAGGAAGGTATCACCCGGAAGGACCTGGACAAGGTCGTGGCCAACTATATGGAATCATACCGGACCTCGCTGGAATCTAACTACGATTGGAGCAGGAGGATTTTGAATATCAACCGTTGGGAACATGACAAGGAGCGCTTCCTGGATTTCCCGGATGTATTGGCCAAGATCACGGTCAATGACATTAAGGCGACCGCCAACCTCCTGTTGGGGGGCGTCAGCTCGAATATCTTTATGGGCGTCCTTTATCCCCGGGACTATAAAAAATAAAGGTTCCACAGCCATAGGAACCTAATGACAGGCCGGCCCGGAGCAGCAAAGCTCCGGGCCGGCTTTTGCCTTTTTATCGGATCTTGTATGTAACTTGCAGCTTTCACCAACATATCAGGGTATATATGGAAAATGTACAGGTTGCGCTGTCAACGATGCTGCAGACAAGGGAGGTCAGTTTTGAGCCCATTTCGCCCAGGTACTTCACGATCATAGCTATCAGGTGGCTTATATTCCTGCTGGCGGTATTGGGAGGATGGACGCTTATTGCCGGCCTGAATGACATTCCCTTGGCGACGAGTCTTTTAATTGGCATCGGTCTGCTTGTTGCGGCCGGTATCTGGCTGGCGGTAATGAAGCTGAGCTTTAAATACCGGGGAATTGCCGTCAGGGAATACGATGTGGTGTTCAGGACGGGCTTCATCAATATTACGGAAACCCTGGTGCCTTATAACCGCGTGCAGCACGTCAAATTGATAAGAGGGGTTTTTGAGAAAATGTTCGGGCTGAGCGCCTTATACATCTATACGGCAGCCGGTGGAAACCATAACCTGTCCATTGCAGGCCTCAAAGCAGCGGATGCGGAAAAGATCAAATCCTATATAATGGATAAGGTCAGGATAGGTGAGGAGGCAGCCGGCCCTGCAGGTGATATACAGGCAGCAGAAGCGCCCGCTGAAGACCAGGATAACGAGCATAACCGGGAAGAAGACAGCCATGGAAACCAATAATACCGCTACATTTCTGAGCCCTAACAGGATGAGCCGTATCGGCGTGCTGCTGCTGTTTGTAAAGCAGTTGATGCTGTATATGCGTGCTTTCGGGCTGATCCTGATACTGGCTGTTTACAGGTATCTGCGCAGTGAGGCATTTGAAACGTACGGCTTCAGGTATGTGCTGCTGCTTCTCTTCGTCTTCTTTGCGCTGGTGCTTGTCACCGCTTTCCTGCGATACAGGAACTTCAGATTTTATATAGACCAGGAAGCGGAAGCTTTTATACTGGAAAAAGGGATCTTTTCAAAAGAAAAAACGATCATCCGGCTGGAGAAAATCTTCCAGATCAACCTGCAGCAGAATGTATGGCAGCAGGTATTTGATGTGTATGAGCTGGAGGTGGAAACAGCCGGCTCTGCCCAGGCTGAGGTCAGGATCCCGGCCTTGTCCGAGCCGGTGGCGAATGCGCTTAAGGCCACCTTGCAGGCCTATGCCTTGCAGCACCGGTCCGGGGACAATATTGACGCTGCCGGTATTCCGGGCGAAGAAGTTGCAGCGTCTGCCGACCGCCGGTATATAGGTACCGGGAATATCTTTTATGCTTCGCTGCTGTCCCATTACGGTAACGGATTACGGGTGACCCTGGGTTTCCTGCTGGTATTGTGGTCGCAGTTCAACGACTGGGCGCAGTTGTTCTCCAGCCAGACGGAAGAAGAGCGGCTTATGTCCTGGTGGGAAGCGCTTGACAGCGAAAGGCTGCTGGTGATAGTGGTGCTCCTGCTGCTGATCCCTTTTGTCATCAATACCATCCGGTTCGTAATAAAATACTATAATATCTCTTACCAGGTCTTGAACCCCGGGGAGCTGGGCATTGACTACGGCCTGTTCACCCTGCAGCACAGGATCTTCCAGGTGCAGAAGCTGCAGGAGCTGAATATTGTGTCCAACTGGTTCCTCAGGAAAAAAGGCATCAGCTTTGTCACCTTATTGCAGTCTGATAATACCGTGGGTCGCAGGCAGAAAAGCACTACCGTATTCCCGGGCATGTCAGATGCGCAACTGGCGCAACTGGAAGGGCTGTTCTTCGGGCAGCGTATTCAGCAGGGAACGGTCATCCGGCCTTATGTCAACAAGCTGGTGCTGGCCATGCTGTTAAGGCTGGCAGTGGTTGCTGCTCTGGGATGGTTTGCCACAGCTTTCTTTGAGATGCCGGTGGAAGGGTGGTGGCTGGCAGCGCTCATACTGGCCTGGAACTGGCTCATGGCCGTACTGCGGTTCAGGAATGATGCCTTTTACCTGCATAAGGACTTTATTATCAGGCAAAGCGGCAGCCTCAGGCGCACCAGGAAGATCATAGAGCCGCACAAGATCCAGCATATGGAGGTCTTCCGGAAGATATGGCGGCCTAAATTCGGCAGCATAGCCATCTATACGGCTTCCGGCGTTATATACGGATCCTGGTACGATTATGATACCCTGTACCGGTGGAGTGAGGGCCTGATCAGCGAAGTGAGCAGGACATCCCGGAACTGGATGTAAATGACGGATATCCGCGCGGTCAACTTTTTCCTGTGTTTTTTTGTGTGAAAAATCATAAATTTGCCGTTCCCTTGCTTGTAATGTTTGGTTATAGAAATGTTTCAAATATTCAGAGTTAATATCCTGCTGCTTATAGCGCTGTTGTTTGGCCATGTTAATATCCTGGCAGGCAATGGCTTCCCCGATTCGGAACGATGGGCGCACTATTATTCCTGGACATGTGATGAGGCCGAATATACGGCTCAATACGAGATCCAGGAAGCTGCATATGAATTAGTGGACGAAGGGTCGGTGCCGAGACGCTATAGTGATGTCACCAAGATGACCTGCTATCCGGGCAGGCAGCAATATATTGATTTCCTTCACTGTATATTTCCTGTAGTGCCGGTCCGCGGGGCTCCCCGCGATGATGAAAGCGCACCTAAACAGCTTTCCGGCTACGGGATGCTGTATCTTCAGTATCTGTTTTAATATTTCAGGATGTCGAATGGCCTATGCTTTACAGTGTGCAATGACGCACCTGTAGAGATATTGTCATTGCTTTAAGCGGACAGGCGCCGGCGGGATCATTCTGCCCCGGCGTTCAAATTATTCATTTTTCCCTGATTTATTAGAACAGATTAAGCATGTTTAAAAACACGATAATGCTTGCAGCGGTAGGTGCAGCCCTGGGCTGGATATCCTGCAATAACGCTCCTGCAGCGGACAATGCCCCGAACGAGATCAAAAAGATACCCGTTGTCAATATAATTAAAAAAGATACCTTATTGCCGGTGGAATATGTGGCGGATATACAAGCTGTCAGGAATATAGAAATAAGGCCCCGTACTGCAGGTATACTGGAAAAAATATATATCAGGGAGGGGCAGAGCGTACACGCCAACCAGTTGCTCTTTAAGATCAACGACAGTGAGCTGCAGATAGACCTCAGCAGGGCCAACGCGGTCTATCACAGTGCGCTGGCCGAGCAGAAGGTCACAGAAGTGGAGCTGGAAAGGGTGAAAACGCTGGTAGATAAAAAAGTAGTGCCCCTGTCCGAGCTGGACCTTGTAAAAGCCAGATATAATGCGGCCAAGGCCAAATCCGAGCAGGCGCTGGCGGATAAGAATGCCGTGTCCAAGCGTATTTCCTATACCGAGATCAGGGCGCCGTTCGCGGGTATTGTGGACCGGTTCCTGTTCCGGGAAGGCAGCCTGGTCAATGAGAACAGCCTCCTGACCACCGTTTCCGACAACAGCCATATGTATGCCTATTTTAATGTCTCAGAGAAGATATATTTTGATATGATGGTGAACGGCGGGGAGGATGAGGTGGAAAAAGTCACCCTGTTGCTGCCCAACGGTATGCCCTATGAGCACCAGGGAGAGATCCGGGCCGCTGAAAGCGAAATAGATGAGAATACCGGCTCCATTGCTTACAAGGTGGTGTTTCCCAACCCCGCAGGATTGCTCCGGCACGGGGCGTCCGGTAAGCTGATCCTGGAGCAGCCGGTCAGGAATGCCTTCCTGATACCCCAGAAATCCGTCATAGAGATACAGGACAAATACTATGTATTCGTGGTGGACGAGCAGCATATGGTCCGGATGCACAGCTTCGTGCCTTTTAACAGGGTGGCCAACTATTACATTGTCACATCGGGACTGACAGGCAATGAAAAGATCGTCTATGAAGGTGTCAGGCAACTGCGGGAAGGCGAGATCATCCAGCCCGAGCTCAGGCAGCCCTAAAATCCCGGTGTCCGCAGCCGGAGCGGCTGCATATCTTTTTTCTCTAAGCTATAAACACATATTGTAATGGTTGAAATGTTTATCAGGCGGCCGGTATTGTCGCTTGTTATATCCATATTTATTATCCTTTTGGGGGTGCTGGCCCTCTTCAGCTTACCTATCACCCAGTTCCCGGATATCGTGCCGCCTTCCGTTGTCGTAACGGCAAGATATACCGGTGCGAACGCCGAAGTATCGGTAGATGCCGTGGCGCTGCCGCTAGAGCGTGCCATTAACGGGGTGCCGGGCATGACATACATGTCCACCGTTACCGGCAATGACGGGGTGACGATGATACAGGTATTCTTTGAAGTGGGCACGGATCCTGATCTTGCTGCCGTGAATGTGCAGAACAGGGTAGCTACTGTCATTGACGAGCTGCCGGAAGAGGTGATCAAAGCCGGAGTACAGACAGAAAAAGAGGTGAACTCTATGCTGATGTACCTGAACATTGTCAGCAATGATACGGCGGCAGATGAAGACTTTATCTTCAATTTTACGGATATCAATATCCTGAAGGAGCTCAAGCGTATTAACGGGGTAGGCCGTGCGGAGATCATGGGGCAGAAAGAATACGCCATGCGTATCTGGCTGAAGCCTGATCGTATGGCCGCCTATGAGATATCGACGGATGAGGTCATAACGGCGCTGCAAAAACAAAATGTATCTGCCGCCCCGGGTAAAACGGGTGAAAGCTCGGGCAAAAGAGGCCAGGAGGTACAGTACGTCCTGCGCTATACCGGGAAATTCAGTGAGCCTGCAGAATATGAAAATATAGCCATCCGTTCCAATGCTGATGGGTCCATCCTGAAGCTGAAAGACGTGGCAGAGGTGGAATTCGGTGCTATGAGCTACGGGATGGTCTCCAAGACCAACGGCCAGCCCTCTGCTTCTATTATGATCAAGCAGCGCCCGGGGTCCAATGCCAGTGACGTGATACGGGATATCAAGGACCGTATGTCCGAGCTGAAGACCGCTACCTTCCCCCCGGGAATGGACTATAACCTGGCGTATGACGTTTCTCGATTCCTGGATGCCTCCATTAATGAGGTGTTGAAGACGCTGCTTGAAGCCTTTTTATTTGTGGGCATCGTTGTTTTCATATTCATACAGGACTGGCGTTCCACGCTCATCCCGGTGCTGGCGGTGCCGGTAGCGCTGATAGGCACGCTGGCCTGCATGCTGATGCTGGATTTTTCCATCAACCTGCTGACCCTGTTTGCGCTGGTGCTGGCTATCGGTATCGTGGTGGACAACGCTATTGTGGTGGTGGAAGCGGTGCACGTAAAAATGCATGAGGAGCACCTGCCACCCCTGGAGGCCACGATCAGCGCAATGAAAGAGATCACGGGCGCTATTATCGCTATCACGCTGGTCATGTCTGCCGTATTTGTGCCCGTAGCATTCCTGAGCGGTCCCGTCGGCATCTTCTACAGGCAGTTCTCGCTGACGCTGGCCTTTGCTATTGTCATCTCGGGCATCAATGCCCTTACCCTGACACCGGCGCTTTGCGCCCTGTTGCTAAAGCCGGTAGCTCATCACAAAAAAGACAATCTTTTGAACCGTTTTTTCAGGAAGTTCAATACGGGGTTTGATAAAATGAATGGCAGATACCAGGGCCTGCTCTGGAAAATGGCCGGCAGGAAAGGATTGACCGTAGGGCTGATGTTCCTGTTCATCCTGCTGACCTGGGGTACATCGGCCATCCTGCCAAGCGGCTTTATTCCCACGGAAGACCAGGGAATGATATATGTCAACGTGACCACGCCGCAGGGCGCCACCGTGGAACGTACCGAAAAGGTGCTGGATGGCATTTATGAGCAAGCCAGGTCCATAGAGGCTGTGGAAGCGGTGACCACGCTGGCCGGCTACAGCCTGGTGAATGAAATTGCAGGGGCGTCCTATGGTATGGGGATGATCAACCTCAGGCCCTGGAGCGACCGGAGCGTAAGCGTTAACGATATTATCCAGGAGCTTAAAAGCAGGGTACAGCATATTTCCGATGCCAGCATTGAGATATTCGCGCCGCCGACGGTGCCGGGCTTTGGTAACTCCAGCGGTTTCGAGCTGCGCCTGCTGGACCGTACCGGAGGAGATATCGCTACGAGCGCCGATATCACAAGGGAATTCGTGGAAGAGCTCAACAAAAGTACTGTGGTGCGGAATGCCTTTACCTCTTTCGACGCCTCTTTCCCGCAGTACCTGATCCGGGTGGACTATGATATGGCCGCTAAAAAAGGTATAACCGTAGAAAATGCTATGGGAACCCTGCAGACCCTGATCGGCAGCTACTATGCCACCAACTTTATACGGTTCAACCAAATGTATAAGGTTATGGTGCAGGCAGATCCGGAATATCGCAAGAACCCGGAAGATATTTTACGGCAGTATGTGAAGAACGACTATGGAGAAATGGTGCAGTTCTCTTCCTTTATCAGGATGGAAAGGGTATACGGTCCTGAGCAGCTGACGCGCTATAATATGTACACGGCCGCTATGATCAACGGTGAGCCGCAACCCGGTAAGAGCAGCGGTGATGCCATCCGGGAAGTGCAGCGTATCGCTGCTGAAAAGCTGCCCAGGGGCTACGGGTATGAATGGTCCGGTATGACGCGGGAAGAGATCCTGTCCGGCAACCAGGCCTTATATGTATTTGCGATCTGCCTGGTCTTCGTGTATCTCCTGCTGGCGGCGCAGTACGAGAGCTTCCTGCTGCCTTTACCGGTGCTATTGAGCCTGCCGGCAGGTATATTCGGCTCCTTCCTGCTGCTGAAGCTGACCGGTATGGAAAATAATATATATGCACAGGTGGCATTGGTCATGCTGATAGGGCTGCTGGGAAAGAACGCTATCCTGATCGTGGAATTTGCCATACAGAGCCGTAAGGAAGGGGCTTCTGTGATACAGGCGGCCATAGACGGCGCCACGCAGAGGCTGCGGCCTATATTGATGACCTCCTTTGCCTTTATTGCAGGCCTGATCCCCTTATGTATCGCCAGCGGTGCCGGGGCCATGGGTAACAGGTCCATTGGTATTGCCGCGGCGGGTGGTATGCTTATCGGTACCATATTCGGTGTGATCGTTATCCCCGGTCTCTACGTGCTGTTTGCCTCTATGGAGAAAAAAAACAAATCAACGGTTCCCCAGCAGGAACAGGTGTCTTAAACTGAAAATGATGAAATCCGTAAACTTTAGATATTATATACTCTCTTCTGCTATATTGCTGGCCGCCGGCTGTAAAGTACCGGCTGTGCTCAGCGATACGGCCGGTAAGGAGTTGCCGCGGGAATTTGTGATCCCGGCGTCCGATACCCTGAACATACAGCAACTGACCATAGATGACTTCTTTGCTGACCAGCACCTGAAACAGTTGATCCGGAAAACCCTGCGGGACAACCCGGATTACCGGATCGCCTTTAAAAGGATCAGCATAGCGGAGGCATATCTTGCCAAATCCCGGGGGGCTTTGTGGCCATCGCTGAAAGGGCTGGGCAATGCTTCAGCCACGCAGTACGGAAAATACACGATGGAAGGCGTGGGTAACTTTGATACCAACCTTTCTCCCAATATAGAAGAAAGCCAGAAGATAGGCACGCATCCTACCCCCAACTACTTTCTGGGCTTCGGAGCCGACTGGGAACTGGATATATGGGGGAAGTACAGGCATATGAAGCGTGCGGCCAAAGCCCGCTTCTGGGCGACAGTGGAGGGCAGGAAGCTGCTGGAATCCATGCTGGTAACCCGGACGGCCCTCGTATATTACGACCTGATAGCCCTGGACCAGGAGATCAGGATACTGCATAATAACATCCGGCTGCAGGAAGAAGCCTTTGAGGTGGTGCAGATACACCAGGAAGTGGGAAGGGCCACCCTGCTGGCCGTTAAGCAAATGGAAGCGCAGCTGAGCAATTCCAGGTCGCTCCTGTACCTGAAGCAGCAGGAGCTGCAGGAAGCGGAAACGGCGATGCAGGAGCTGATAGGAGAATATGAGGGCAGTGTGGTACGCAGCAACAGTATTGATATACAGGCAGTGCGTTACCTGTACAATAATGCCGTACCGGTGCAGGTAATGGCTAACCGCCCGGATGTACGCCAGGCGCTCTATGAGCTGGAGGCCACGCAGGCGGACGCGAAAGCAGCGAGAGCCGCATTTTTTCCATCGGTCAATATAGCCGGCTACCTGGCCTATAATGCTTTCAGCGGTGAAATGCTTTTTAACCCCGCGTCCCTGGGCTGGCAGGTGCTGGGAGGGCTTACGGCGCCCGTGTTCAATAAAAACCAGGTCAGAAGTGACTTTAAAATCGCTACAGCCCAGCAGGAGATCGCATTTATAGAGCTGGAAAAAGCCACTATGAAGGCGTACCGGGAAGTGAACCTGCTGCTCCGCAAGATCAGCAATACCAATCTGGCGTATGCGGAAAAGGAAAAGGAATCCAGGGCCATTACCAGCGGGGTGGAAATATCCCAGGATCTCTATATGAACGGGTATGCCAACTACCTGGAGCTGATAGCCGCCCGTAAGAGCAAGCTGGAAGCCGATCTGCAGATCATTGAATTAAAGCGTATGCAGGTGCAGCAACTGGTACAGCTTTATAAGGTCCTCGGAGGAGGATATGATGTCCAGCAGTAAAAGTTGTAGAAGAGATTTAAAAGGGATATCGAAGCAAAAAGCATTACAGCGATCGCTGTAATGCTTTTTTTATGTGGTTAATCCCTCCCGGCTAATTCCACCTGTTAAACCCGCCGGAACGTATCTTCCAGTATTTGAACAGGAGGTAAGCGAATATCATACCGCCCAGGTGGGCGAAATGGGCTATATTATCGGCGGGGTCATTCCTGAGTCCTGCAAAGAGGGCTATGACAGCCATAATGGCTACAAAATATTTTGCCCGGATAGGGAACAGGAAATAGATCATGATCTGTACATTAGGGAACAGGTAGCCAAATGCGAACAATACACCGAAGATAGCCCCGGATGCGCCCAGCATGGGTGTCAAAACTGGTTTCAGAATGTCGGGGACGCTGCCTGCAAAAATGGCCTGGTTGATGGTATTGATCTGCTCATTTTCCGTAAGTGTCTGGAACCATTGAATGGCCGCCTGGTGTTCCCATGAAAATACCAGCAGGTGCAACAGGGCAGCACCGAAACCGCAGGTCAGGTAAAAGATCAGGAAACGCTGTGAGCCCAGCCGGCTTTCTATAGAGGAGCCAATCATCCATAAGGTGAACATATTAAAAAACAGGTGGGCGAAATCGGCATGCATGAACTGGTGGGTCAGGATCTGCCAGGGCTTGAATAAAGGAGAGGCCCAGTGATACAGCATTAAATAGGGTGCAATGGAAGGCAACAGCCACTTGGTGGCAACGAATAACAATACGTTGATGATGATCAGATTCTTAATAACGGGTGGTAAAAAATTAAATCCTCCGGCGGGTCCTAAATTCATATCGTTATCTTTTTAAGGTGTGAGCTTCTTGAAAATTCAAAGATATTGATTGTTGCTTTAAAAAATGAAAACATACTGTTTATTCTATCGTATTTCGTTATATTTGAAGCTATGAAAGCAATGCTGCTGTCGGCTGGGTTAGGTACCCGGCTCAGGCCCTTTACCGACCGCCATCCCAAGGCCCTGGCACCCATTGGCGACCGCACCCTCCTGGAGATCAATATCAGGAAGCTGGTACGCGCCGGCATCCGTGATATAGTGGTAAATGTGCACCATTTTGCCGGCCAGATCATTGACGCGGTCAGGCAGCATAACGGCTTCGGCGCCAATGTGCTGATATCGGATGAAACGGCAGTAGTGCTGGAAACGGGAGGAGGCGTTCAGAAAGCTGCACCCCTGTTTGACAATGAAGAGAACATCCTGGTGTGTAACGTGGATATATTATCCAATATAGATATCAACGCCCTGTATGCCTGTCACCGGCAGTACCAGGCGGCAGCCACGCTTGCCGTGCAGCACAGGTCAACATCCCGCAACCTGCTCTTTGACAGGGACGGGAATCTAAAAGGATGGCAAAATAATGTGACCGGGGAGGTCAGGCCGCCTGATCTGGGTAGTACCGGACACCTGGTACCTTTTGCCTTCAGCGGTATTCAGATATTGAACAGGAAGCTGTACCAAAATATTCCGCTACAGGGGAAATTTTCTCTTATAGATGTGTACCTCCATTGTATGAACAGCCATGTTATCAAGGGATTTGACCATACCGGAGATGTGCTGCTGGATGTAGGGAAACCTGAGGCTCTGGAGAAGGCCCGTGCGATCCTGGATGAAATCTCCTGACCGGTTTGATCATTAGGCGGTTCTGTCACCCTTTCAGGGTTAGGTTGGGACAAATATCTTATGGCTATAATTGTAACACCGCTTCACGGTTATGCGGTATGAGGGCGACCGGGTAGCGTTTGGGTAGATATATCGTAGACGCTTTGCCGGAAAAGATAAAAAATGCTTTTCTTTCAATTATATATATCCCGATTTGGTACAGCTATTAACAAGCCCGAAGGGCTGACATTACTATAGCCTATTATGCCATTATTGATTAAACCACGAAATGGTGGTATTATGAATTGACCGGTGTTATATGATAGGAAGGGTAGATGTGATCATTAGACGGTTCTGTCACCCTTTCAGGGTTATGTTGGGATAAATATCTTATGGTTATAATTGTTATACCGCTTCGCGGTTGTATAGAATTGTTCCGAGGGCAGGGATCTCTTAAGATGCACCCTGTCAGATAAAAAACTTTCCAAGGTACGCTAAAATAAGCCCTAAGGGCTGACATTACTATAGCTTATTATGCCTATGCCATTATTATATTCAACCACGAAGTGGTGGCATTATTGTCAAAATTTACGCTTTTGACAGTATGGTTATTTTTCAATAAACCCGAAGGGCTGATATTACCAAGCCCAACAGATATCATTATCCATTTAACCACGAAGTGGTGATATGCGAATATATAGCCGTATTATAATGAAAGGATAGGTATGATCGTCACAACCAATCTACCATTCTCTCTGTGATCTACTTTTTCTTAGGAGTAACAGGTTGGGCTGGTGTTTTCGGCTTAACCGGCGGATTCTTTTTATTGACGGAATCTGCCGACCGGGCATTGCTGAACGTAGGTTTGGGTGTTGTATTGTTCACCGGCTGGATGGTATCCAATTTTTTTATCTCTATATTATGGGGGTGCACAATGCCGAAATTCTGCCCGTTGGAGGTCTTGAGTGATTGTGGTGAGCCGCTATGGCTGTAATGAAATATTTTAGGTGTCTGGGCACCGGCTGTTACGATTCCTCCTATCAAGAAAGCCAGCGCGAAACAGGTTGTTTTCATTGCAATTATTTTTACGAATATAATCAATAAATTGCAAAAGACATTTTAAAATATCAGAAGTGCGAAAATATCTCAATAATACCTTACGCCTCATCCTGGCAAGAAGCATCATGATGACGGTAGTGGGACTGTCTGTACCGTTTATGCTTGATACTGCCTTATTCAGGCAGGAAGCCTATATGCTGATGGCCGTCATTTCAAAAGGAAATACCATACTGTCCGGCTATCTTTATGGCTTCAAGCCGTTCGGACATTGGATGCACGTCCAGTCAGACAGTACCGGGCTGTACCTGTATATGCTGAATATCGCTTTATTATCAGTCGCAGGGAGCCTTGTTTATACCATTGGTCTTAAAAAGAAGGAGCTTTCCGCCAGGGGGATCGCTCTTTTTACAGTGTTTGTAAGGTACCTGCTGGCTTTTAAGCTCCTGCAATACGGGTTGAATAAGGTCTTCAAATACCAGTTTTTCCAGCCGGAGCCTAATATATTATATACGCCGTTCGGTATGTTGCCCAAAGAGCTGCTGTACTGGAGCGTGAATGGCATATCTTATGGCTTTTCCTTGTTTACCGGCGCGCTGGAATGCCTGGCCGGTATGCTATTATTGTGGCGGCGTACTTTCGTGCCGGGAGCTATTGCTGCCTTTGTGATATTGGTGCAGGTAGCCGCGGTGAATTTCTGCTATGATATCTCTGTAAAGATACTGTCGCTCTATCTCCTGCTGCTGGCGGGTATACTGCTGTTCCCGTATCTTAAAAGTATTATACGCTTCCTGGCAGGTGCTGCCGTACCGCCGCTGGCCGGTATCAGGAACAATGCGGGCAGCACACGCAGGTACGGCATATTGAAATATACGGTGATCCTGTTGATGCTGGGCTGTACCCTGTACCCTTATGTCATTTCCGGTAGCTATAACGATGACAGGGCTCCAAGGCCGCCTTATCATGGCGCTTATTCACCGGAGCGTATCATTATGAACGGGGACACCTTCGGGAAGGATGAGCTGGCGTGGAAGCGCATCTTTGTGCATCGGAAACAATACCTGATTGTACAGGACGACCAGGATATCATGCAGGATTACCCGTTCTCTTACGGTGCTGGTGGCGGGCTTTATATGGAAGACCCTTCAGGAGCGCGCTCTGAGCTGTTCTTTGAAACGAAGGATAGCCTGCGGTACACTATAACCGGAATATGGCAGGGTGACAGTTTACGGATGGATGTGATCCGTGACGACTATAAGCAGCTTCCGGCGCTTCAGCAGGGGTTCCACTGGAGAGTGGATGAATAATGGCGGGAGGTGCCTGTCTTCCGCCGGTACAGGAGCAGCATACATCCGATCATCATTACATTGTAAAAAAATGCGGCGGCTGTGTTCCAAAGGCTCTTTATTATAAAAATAAAGTGGCTAAATCTCTGAAATGCTCTATTTTTACCAAAAGTATCTTCACTGCGAAATACGATTCAATAATATTTTACACCTCAGTACATTTATGAATACACTTCAGTTACAGCGTCCCATTGCATTTTTTGATTTGGAAACAACAGGATTAGACCAGGCTAAGGACAGGATCGTAGAGATTGCCATTGTCAAGTGGATGCCCGATGGTACCGTGGAAGAGTATGAAAAGCGCCTCAACCCGGAAATGCCCATTTCCAGGGAAAGCTCGGAGATTCATGGGATCACGAATGAAGATGTGGCTAATGCGCCTACCTTTAAGGAGGTAGCCCACGAAATAGCTGCTTTTATCAAAAACTGTGACCTTGGCGGCTACAACAGCAATAAGTTTGATCTTCCCGTCCTGGCCGAAGAATTTCTGAGGGCAGGACATACCGTAGATTTCAATAAAAGGAAGCTGATAGATGTTCAGCAGGTATTCTATAAGAAAGAGCCCCGTACCCTGGCCGCCGCATACAAATTCTACTGTAACCGGGAGCTGGAAAATGCCCACAGCGCGCTGGCCGATGTCAGGGCGACCGTGGATGTGCTGAAAGCGCAACTGGAAAGATATGAGGATATCGGTAATACGGCGGAATCCCTGCATAATTTTACCGGCAGCGGCGATATTGTGGATTATGCCAGGAGAATTATCATCAAGGATAATGAGCACTATTTCAACTTCGGTAAGCACAAGGGAAAGAAAGTGGTGGAAGTGCTTCGGGCAGAGCCGCAGTATTATGACTGGATCATGCAGTCGGACTTCACCCTGCACACCAAGCAATGTTTAAGCGAGATACTTAAGGCGATGTATTTCAATAAAAAATAAATATAAAAGTTGTAGCAATATTATAGTAAATTGCAAATTACATTCTAAAAACAGACTATATACGCTTGGACAAAGTAGTTATCATACCGACATTTAATGAAATAGAGAATATAGAAAAGATCATTCGTAAAGTGTTCTCTTTGTCAGGAGGTTACCATATTAAGATCATAGATGATGGTTCTCCTGACGGCACGGCACAGAAAGTAAAGGAATTGCAGCGGGAATTTCCCGACCGTCTGTTCTTAACCCAGCGAGAGGGAAAGCAGGGCCTGGGTACGGCTTATATCTGCGGGTTCAAATGGGCTTTGGAGCGTAATTACCAGTATATCTTTGAGATGGATGCGGATTTTTCGCATAACCCGGATGACCTGGACCGCTTGTACGAGGTCTGTGCTACCGGCCAGGGAGACCTGGCGGTTGGTTCCAGGTATGTCAAAGGCGGCAGTGTCGTCAACTGGCCGTTCAACAGGATACTCATCTCCTACGGCGCTTCCCTCTATACCCGTATGATCACCTGGATGCCGGTGAAAGACTGCACTGCCGGATTTGTATGCTATACCCGCAGGGTGCTGCAAGCCTTACCGCTGGATGAGGTCCGTTTTGTAGGCTATGCTTTCCAGATAGAGATGAAATACAGGACCTGGAGAAAAGGCTTTAAAATCAAAGAGATCCCCATAGAGTTTATAGACAGGCAGGAAGGTGTGTCAAAAATGTCGAAAGGCATTGTAAAGGAAGCTGTGCTGGGCGTATGGAAAATGAGGGGATTCGTATAAAACAACAAATTATGAAAAAGAAAAATAAGAAAGCTCCGTATATACCCAAGCCTAAAAAATCGTCCCAGCACCAGATGGTAGGCATGACGCTTACCGGTAAGCTGGATCTTGCCAGGAACGGTATGGGCTATGTGAGCGTTGAAGGATTGCCCCAGGACGTGATCGTCAGGGAGGCAGACCTGAAATCGGCCCTTAACGGCGATGAAGTAAAGGTAAAAGTGACCTATGTATCTGGTAAAGGGCGTCCCGAAGGCTTTATTTCGGAGATCGTGAAACGCAGCCAGACCTCTTTTATAGGCCGTATTCAACTGGCGGGTGAATTCGGGTTTATGATCCCGAACAACCGTGCGATGCCTACCGACATCTTCCTGCCGCCCGCACAGGTGAAGGGCCTGAAGAACGGTGATATGGTAGTGGTGAAAATAGTGGAATGGAAAGGAGACAGCAAGCGTAAGAACCCTGTGGGTGAAGTGATAGAGGTGCTCACACAGGAGCGCCTGAACTCCATCGCTATGATGGAGATACTGGTAGAGAACGGTTTCCCGCTCCAGTTTTCGGAAGCTGCCATCAGCGAAGCTGAGGCGCTGCCGCAGGTGCTGGATGAGCAGGAGGTCAGCTTCCGCAGGGATATGAGAGATACGCTCACCTTTACCATCGACCCGGTGGATGCAAAAGATTTTGATGATGCGATCTCTTACCGCGACCTGGGTGAGGGCCTGTTTGAGATCGGGGTCCATATAGCCGATGTAAGCCATTATGTACAGCCCGGATCGGAGCTGGATAAGGAGGCTTACCAGCGTGCTACTTCCGTGTACCTGCCGGACAGGGTCAACCCTATGCTACCGGAACGCATCTCTAACGAATTATGTTCCCTCAGGCCGCATGAAGATAAATTCACCTTTTCCGCAGTTTTCCAGATGAACCACCAGGGCATTGTAAAAGATGTCTGGCTGGGAAGAACGGTCACGCATTCCGACCGCAGGTTTACCTACGAGGAAGCGCAGGAGATCATTGAAGGAGCGGACGGCGACCATAAAGACATCATTTTAAAGCTGAGGGATATCACCCAGCACCTCCGCAGGCAGCGGTTTAAAAAAGGAGCTATCAATTTCTCATCGCAGGAAGTCCGCTTTATACTGGACGAAAAAGGCATCCCTGTCGGCATACAGGTAAAGGAAAGCAAGGAAGCGCACCAACTGATAGAAGAGCTGATGTTGCTGGCCAACAAGCACGTGGCGATATTCGTCGGTCAGCAGCGGGAAAACGGGCAGCCGGTACCATTCCCGTACCGTGTGCATGACGTACCCGATGAAACCAAATTAGGCGTATTTGCCGCCTTTGCCGCCCGTTTCGGCTATAAGCTGAATCTCAACAGCCCTGAAAAAATTGCCGAATCTTTTAACGAGCTGCTGAAAGCCGTGGAAGGCAAGCCGGAACAGCATGTGCTGGAGCAGCTGGGCATCCGTACCATGGCCAAGGCTATGTACACGACCGAAAATATAGGCCACTACGGCCTTTCATTTGAAGACTATTGTCACTTCACATCTCCTATACGCCGCTATCCCGATATTATGGTGCATCGTGTGCTGCAGCAATGCCTGGACGAGCTGATCGTTCCGGATAAGAAAATGGAGCTCAAGGCACGCCATTGCAGCGAGCGGGAAAGAAAGGCGATGGAAGCGGAGCGGTCGGCCAACAAATACAAGCAGGTGGAGTTTATGCAGCAGTTCATCGGTGAAACCTTTGACGCGGTGATCAGCGGCGTGTCCAGTTTCGGGTTCTGGGCGGAGACCGTAGCGCATAAGTGTGAAGGGCTGGTAAGCATTGCAGATCTTGTGGACATTGACCAGTTTGAATTTATAGAGCATGACTATGCTCTGCTTGGGCTGAATACGGGCGTGAAGTTCAGGATAGGGGATGCTGTAAAAGTGCAGATAGTAGCTACCGACCTGGAACGCAGGACCATAGATTTTGATCTTGTGACCATGGGACAGCATCTGCCCAAGGAACGTGACGCACCTAAAAAAACAAAAAGAGCGGTACCGGCGGAAAAGGCCGCAACCGGCAATGACAGGACTGCTAAAACAGATAAGCAGCCCAAAGCTGGTGCCGGGAAGAAAAAGAAAAGGTAAGCCTGACGCCGGGCACGGCTTTCAGGGAAAACTATATTCAATGCAGCCAGGTGGTAAGGACGGTACAGATGATCAGCAGAATACTGTACAGCAGCATCATACCGTCCACATTGATCACGTAAAACAGCTCGCTTTTATTGGGCCGGATGCGCCGGAGCATGATCTTCAGCAGCAGGAATGCCAGGATCTGCACCACATAAAAGAGATGCATGCCAAAATAGAAGAATGCCGCACCCAGCAAAAGGATCACACCGTTGATGACGCGGTGAAGAAAATCCAGCAGACGGGTACCCAGCAGGATGGGAAAGGTCTTGATGCCTTTCTCACTGTCCACCTGTATATCCTTGATATCAAACAGGATGCACAGGATAAGGATAAAAATCCATCGTATTGCTCCCCTGAGCACCAGTTCGGGGCTGAGCGGGATGGCCAGCTCCACTATCGGTAGCAGGAATGTCACCGCTACCCATACGAGCGACAGCAGGAAAGGCTTTAATATCCCCATGCTCTTCAGAGCGACCCTGCTCCGGTTAAAGCGCAGCAGCGGGTAGGAATAGGAGAGCGTGAGTACGGTCAGGATGATCAGCAGCGAGATCCCGTTACGGTGCAGGTGGAACACGAATACGGATGCCAGTATAAAGCCCACCGCTCCCCAGCAGATAATATTGAAGGTATGGGACAGGTTCCACGCGTTACGCTGTGTGCTGATGCGTTTGCGGACCTTAAAATAATTGTGCGCGTTATAGACCAGCAGGGTGCTCCCGAAAACGAACATCAGCAGCGGGTGAAAATAGGATATGCGGTAGCCCTGTCCTACAATGATGGTCAGCAATACCAGGCTGTAGGCGCAGAGAGCAGCCCACAGGCTGCTAAAACCGAGATATGTCAGTAGCTTATTCATAAAAAAGCAGTATTACCCGGGAATACTGCTTTATAGTTTTATTTTATATCCGGACGTGCAGGCTTATACCTGGAATACGCCCGATTTCCATTCTTCCTTAATAGGTGCGTTGTCGGCGGCTTTGATGGCTTCGCTTACATACTTGCGGGTCAGGGAAGGATCAATGATATCATCTACCCATAACCTGGCCGCGGCATAATACGAGCTTGTCTGCTCATTATAACGGGCTGTGATCTTATCCAGCAGCTCTTTTTCCTTGTCTGCATCTATGGTTTCGCCCTTGGATTTGGCAGAAGCCACCTGGATCTGGAGCAGGGTTTTGGCAGCCTGCTCACCGCCCATTACGGCTATTTTAGCATTCGGCCACGCGTAAATGAAACGGGGATCATAGGCCTTGCCGCACATGGCATAATTGCCCGCACCGTAAGAATTGCCCACCACGATCGTGATCTTGGGAACCACCGAATTGGCAACGGCATTCACCAGCTTGGCGCCGTCTTTAATGATGCCGCTTTGCTCGCTGCGGCTGCCCACCATAAAGCCTGTCACATCCTGTAAAAACAGCAGGGGTATCTTCTTCTGGTTACAATTTTGTATAAAACGTGCTGCCTTATCCGCGCTGTCATTATAGATCACACCGCCCAGCTGCATCTCCTTCTTGCCGCTTTTGACGATCAGGCGCTGATTGGCTACGATACCTACCGCCCATCCGTCTATACGGGCATAGCCGCAGACGATGGTCTTGCCGTACTCCTGCTTGAACTGGTCAAAGCTGTCTTCATCCACGATGCAATTGATCACATCCGTTACATCATACGGTTTGGTATTGTCCACAGACACATAGCCGTATATCTGGCCGGGATCGGTTTTCGGCGCTTTGGAGGCAATGCGGTCAAACCCTGCGCGGGGCGTATCGCCCAGCTTGCCGATGATACGCTTTACCTGGTCCAGGCATTCCTGTTCCGTCTTGAATTTATAATCTGCTATGCCGCTGATCTCGTTGTGCATTTTGGCGCCGCCCAGTGATTCCGCATCTATGTCTTCACCGATCGCGGCCTTTACCAGGTAGGGGCCGGCGAGGAATATGGAAGCGTTCTCTTCTACCATCAGCGTCTCGTCGCTCATGATGGGTAGGTAAGCGCCGCCGGCCACGCAGGGACCCATAACGGCGGCTATCTGGGTGATGCCCATCGCGCTCATGCGGGCATTATTGCGGAAGATACGCCCGAAATGCTCTTTGTCGGGAAATATCTCATCCTGCATAGGGAGATAAACGCCGGCGCTGTCCACGATATAGACCACCGGGAGGTGATTCTCCATCGCTATTTCCTGTAATCTCAGGTTCTTCTTACCGGTAATGGGGAACCAGGCACCTGCCTTTACCGTATAATCATTGGCCACTATCATACACTGGCGCCCGGAGATATAACCGATACCGGCTACGGTACCGCCCGCCGGGCAGCCGCCTTCTTCCTTATACATATCATAACCGGCAAAGGTGCCGATCTCTGTAAAATCACTGTCCTTATCTGTTAAATACTGGATGCGTTCCCGGGGAGATAATTTATTTTTCGCCTTAGCCTTTTCCAAAGCCTTTTTACCGCCGCCTTCTTCTATTTTGTTCCTGCGCTGTTTCCACTGGCTCAATGCCATTTTCATAGCATCTTCATTTTTATTGAATTCTAAATTCATACCTCGAGAAATGTTTAAAATATGGGGGTAAATTTAAACCAAATTATTTTTATACCCTTAATTCACAGGAATTAAATCCGTTTTTTTAACTTGCAGGCATTAAAAAAACAATAAAAGCACGCATTCAGGTATTTATGAAAAAGTCGGTAACAATTTTAGGGGCGGGACTGGTAGGATCCTTGTGGAGCGTTATATTGGCAAAGAGAGGATATGAGGTGCAGATATACGAACGCCGCCCGGATATGCGTAAGGAAAGCATTGCTGCGGGTAAATCTATCAACCTGGCCATGAGCAACAGGGGATGGAAAGCCATTGAGCTGGCGGGACTGAAAGAAGATATTGAGCAGATCGCCATCCCTATGACCGGCAGGTTCCTCCACCAGAAAGACGGCTCTTCGGCATTCCAGGCATATGGTAAGAACGGGGAGGCCATCTATTCCGTAAGCAGGGGAGAGCTGAATAAAAAGCTGATGGACCTGGCGGAAAAGAACGGGGTAAAGATACACTTTGAGCATAAATGTACCGATGTGAACCTGCAGACCAATACGGTAACGCTGGAGGACAGGGACGGGCAGGCAGAAAAGATAACAGCGGAACTGCTATTCGGAGCGGACGGGGCCCACTCCGCATTGAGACAGGCCTATACGCTGATAGACCGGGTGAACAGCAGCCGGCACTATATCTCCTGCGGCTACAAGGAGCTGTTTATTCCTGCAGGTACCGGCCATACGTTCCTGATGGAAAAGAATGCGCTGCATATCTGGCCGAGAGGGCAGTATATGATGATCGCGCTGGCGAATTTTGACGGCAGCTTTACCTGTACGTTATTTTTCCCTTTTGAAGGTGATCCGTCCTTTGAAAGCCTGGATACGGATGATAAGATCCGCGCCTTCTTTGAGGAAGAGTTTGGCGATGCCGTGGCTTTGATGCCGACCCTGCTGGAAGATTACAAGCGCAATCCCGTGGGCTCCCTGATCACCACGCGTATAGACCAGTACGCCTACCAGGATAAGAGCTGCCTGATAGGGGATGCGGCGCATGCTATTGTACCCTTTTACGGGCAGGGCATGAATGCCGGGTTTGAGGATTGTACCATTCTGGCGCAACTGATGGATGCATATGAGGAGGATTGGAGCCGGATATTTGAACGGTTCAACAGGATAAGGCCGGCCAATGGGCAGGCGGTAGCCGACCTGGCACTGGAGAATTTCATTGAAATGAGGGACAAGGTGGCCGACCCGAAATTCCTGGAACGGAAAAAGATAGAAAAAGAGCTGGGTAAGATGTTCCCGGAATATTATAACTCCGTGTACGAGATGGTGTCGTTTACACAGACGCCCTATGCGGAAGCGTTGGCTGCCATACAGGCGCAGGATGCGCTGCTGGCAAAGATCATGGAAAACGGTGATTTCTATGAGCGCCTGGAACAGGAAGATTACAGGGCGCAGCTGGAAAGGTGGCTGCAGGCCTACAGCAGTGACCTGGAGCAGACGATCGCGGCTATTGAAAAATAATGTAAGTATGAGCACAAGAATAGAGCAGCTTCTTGCTTTCCTGGAAGAGAGCCCGGTGGATAACTTCCTGATACATGCCCTGGCGCTGGAATATGCCAAAGCGGGAGATTTTGAGCAGGCAAAGGCCTGTTTTAAAAAGAACCTGGAACTGGACAGTAAGTATATCGCTACTTATTACCACCTGGGCAAGCTCTATGAAAATAAAGGAATGGAGCAGGAAGCCATAGAAACCTACCGGGCGGGTATGGAAGTAGCGCAGGCTATCGGCGACCAGCACGCTTTCAGCGAGCTGCGAAGCGTCTATGAAGAGCTGACCTTTTAATACTTCCGGAAAAGTAGAAAAAGATGATACGGCTGTCTGAAAAACCTTTTATATAGTTACATTCATCCTGTTGTCACAGTTGATTCTGTTGTGTCACTCTTAGCTTGTCTAAGGGTGGTTTATAATGGTTTTAGCAGGGCTTCGACGGGGCTTAGCCTGACAGTTGAGAGGATTATTTGTCGCATTGAACCTATTGTGTCACCCTTAGCTTGTCGAAGGAAGGTTTATGATGTTTAGCAGGGCTTCGACGGGGCTCAGCCTGACAGTTGAGAGGATTATTTGTCGCATTGAACCTATTGTGTCACCCTGAGCTTGTCGAAGGGTGGTTTATAATGTTTTAGCAGGGCTTCGACAGGGCTCCGCCTGACAATTGAGGGGATTTGTCACATTGAACCTATGGTGTCACCCTTAGCTTGTCGAAGGGTGGTTTATAATGTTTTAGCAGGGCTTCGACGGGGGACTCAGCCTGATAATTGAGGGGATTTGTCGCATTGAATCTGTCGAAATGTGCTATGTATCAATAAACAACCCTATCCATATTGCGACTTCGTTCTATATGACAGGGTTGTTTTATTTTTCTGACGATCTTATGGCTTGTTCATTGCAGGCAGCTCATCAGTATTGCTGTCCCAGGCTGGAGAGCAGTTGCGGCCAGTTGGCTTTTCCCTTGTTTTTGCCAAGGCGCACAATGACCAGGTTTTTTTCCGGGTACACATAGATATATTGTCCTAATATGCCCCTTGCCAGGAAATCACCCCTGTCGGAGGGCATCCACCACTGGTACTGGTAATACCAGGCGCTGCCGTTTTGCGTATCGTCATTTCTTACGGATTGCTCCACCCAAGAGGCGGATACGATCTGCCTGCCGTTCCAGTTCCCTTTGTTCAGGTACAGGCGTCCTATTTTGGCAAAGTCCCGCGCACGCGCGTTGACACAGCAGAATGTCTTTTCCAGGCCGTTCTTCTTCCGGTCCAGGCTCCAGCTGGCATCATATTCCATACCGAGCGGCCGCCACAGCTTTTCCCCGGCGTATGCGCTGACCGTTTTGGTTTTCAGCGCGCGCTCCAGCACCAGTCCCAGCAACTGGGTATTCCCGCTGGCATACTCAAACTGCAGACCGGGATCCGTTTTTAATTTCATTTTCCTGATGGCCCGGCGGAGATTGCGGCCATAATAAAATGTGGCTACATCCCCGAACGGGTTGGTATAGCCTTCATTATACTTCAGGCCGGAGGTCATCTGCAGGAGATGCGCTATGGTTACCTTGTCAAAGCCGTTTTGCTTCAGCTCCGGGATATAACTCGTTACCGGCTCCTCTACGGAAGCGATCAGTTGATCGTCTATGGCACAGCCGATCAAAATGGAAGTAATGGATTTGGCAACAGAAAAGGAAGGTACAATAGAGGCGGCATCATAGCCCCTGAAATACTTTTCATACTGGATGGTATCGTTCTGTATGACCAGGAAAGCTACTGTCTGGTTGTCTTCCAGGTATTTTTCAAAGGGGTAGTCATGCCCGTCAATATGCAGTGCTTTAGGTACCTTTCCCGCAGCAGCTACGGGATAGAGGTAGGGAGTGCCGCTTTTTTCGATCGTCCTGGAAGGAAACTTCCGGTAATCTTTGATGTCCGCAAAATTGTAATAGACAAAGCGTCCCACCTTGCAGGAACCAAGACACAGCCCGGAAAGCAGCAGGAGGCATATATATTTGACGGTACTCATTGGAAATGCCTGATTTTAGGATCAGAAAGGAGCAGCAGGGCACAAAACAGTTAGCTGTTTCCTGATCGTTGTGATTAAATGATAAAACCGGTCAACAACAATGTCAGCCGGTTTCATCAGTAAAGATAAGAATATAAGGGGATATGTTTATTTTTTTGTTGAATCCGCCGGTGCAGCGGATTTGGATGCGCCGCTTTTTTTATACAGCTCGTTCAGCCCGTTGACCACATCATCGGTAATATCCAGCGCGGGATTGGCATATAATACCAGGGACACACCGTACTGGTAGCTTAAGATATAATCATACTTGCCGTCTTTGTTGTAGGAAGCCAGGAAATCATCCACCTTCTTCCTGTAATCGGTCTGGAAAGAATCCGTTTTAGCCATCAGCCGGTTGGACATACCCTGCATTTTCTGCTGGTAATTCTGCTCCATGGACTGGATGCGTCCGCCGATGGTCTCGTATTCTTCCTGGGAGATGCTTTTATCGTTCACTTTCTTTTGTAACGTGGCATATTGTCCTTTGATAGCCTGTTCCAGCTGTTTTAATTCAGCTTCCATAGCTTTCTGTTCCGCCTCAAACCTTACTTTCCCGTCCACGATGTACTGGTACTTGGCATCCAGGGTATCAAGGTTAATATAAGCTATTTTAGTAGCTGTTTCAGTAGCGCCATTGGAAGATTTGCCGGCGGCCGGCTGTCCTTTTTTATCACCACAGGACTGAAAAATCATCAGGCCTCCTATAGCCAGGACAGATAAAAGGGATGTTAACTTCATTATGATTGCTTTATTAAGGTGCGAATTTACCAAGATTGCGGTAATATATATAACTTAAAATATGATTATAGATTAATTAAATGTTAATAAGATTTGTGCCGGAGCCTGCTAATCCTCTTGCCCGGTCTCTGCCGGTGATTCCGGATGCATCATATGCCTGTATTTATTGTACAGGAAGGATATGATGAGCAGCAGGATACCGAGGATGATGAATATGATGGTTTTGGACAGCGTATTCAGGTGTGCCAGGTCGTAAAAGAATAATTTAAGCAGCGTCACTCCGAAGAGCACCATGGCCGCGATACGGATATAGGGCCTTGATTTGAATATGCCTTTATAGATCAGGTAGAGCGAGCAGGTTCCCCAGAGAATGGACAGCCCGAGCTTATAAGTATGGTTGTAGCCAGCCATATCCAGCCATTGTATCAGCTCGCTGCTGAGCATCCAGATGCCCGTGGCATAGGCAGCCAGCGCAGCGGCCTGCCGGATGCCTTTCTCAGGATAATAACGTTGCTGCAGCCTGCTGTTGAGGAAGAGGATCAGCACGGCCAGGGCTATGCAGGTATATCTCCACAGCAGCCATATGCCGGATATATGGAATGCGGCACGGTGCTCCGGAACCAGGAAGTGTTCCCGCAATTCGCTGATATTATATAACCCGATCACCAGGAAAATGAGGAGTAGCAGGTAATTAAGGCCAAGCTGTAAGGCGGCACCGGCGCGCTGTTTCGCGTACCGGAGCACGAGCAGGCTTGTCACGGATAGGAACAGGAAATTATAGACCAGGAGCCAGGTGGCGGACAGGCTGGTATAATACTGGTAAAAGGTATCTGCCAGTTGCTGGTCCCGCAGGCTGTACTGCCTGAATGCGAGCATCCGTTGAAGTGCGGTGTGTCCCGTTATTTCCATTGTGCCGGTGATGTAAAGTATGACGGCGCCGCAAATGGTATATACCAGTGAAAGTGATTGTTGACGGACGGTAACAGCGGCAGGATGCTTTTTTATGATCCATGCATGACCCAGGACCAGCGTGCCGGCAGCTATGGATGATAAAGCCGGTGCGTTCAGCAGCGGCCATTGCCGGAGCGTCCTTGTGTAGAACGCCGGGGTGAACCAGTCTGCCATGATGCTGATGCAGCCCAGTACAAATACGATATAGCTTAGCTTTTCAAGGAAAGGCAGCGCTTTTTTCCTGGCAGTCCACAGGAACAGCAGGGATTCCGTCAACCAGAGAATCGTAACGAAATAGCTGTCAAACTGGATAGGAATGCTGATGGTCAGGAAGCTTAAACCGAGGCCCAGGAACAGGTAAAAGGCGGTCTGCCGGGCTTGCTGCTTATGGAAATAGTAACATACGGAAAGATAGAAAGCGGCATTGGCTATGGTGAACAGCCCGGTAAGCGATACATCTTTGGATAAGGCTTCCGTCAGCAGGTAGCCCGTAGCGAAGAAGCAGAGGGCATTCAGGATGAGCGAGAGCATCACCAGCTTATGCGGCTTTTCGGGCCTGGCACGAAAAAGCAGGATGAGCGTCAGTACCGACAGTAGGAAGAAAAGGATGGCAAAGCCGAACAATGCCGGCTTATGCTGCGTATGATCGTGCAAGATGTACCAGGTCAGCAGCACCAGCCAGGAAATGACGGATGCCAGCAAATGGGAGCTGTACCAATGCTTCCTGTACACGATATAATAAATGCCCAGGTTGATGATGGCCATATAGCTCAGCAGCAATACGGGTGTCCCGGTATCCTCTCCCAGCAATACCGGCAGGGCATAGGCGCCCACCATGCCCAGGACGGATATGATCTCCTTATCATACTTCAGGGCGGCAAGCACGGTAAAGATGGTGAAAAGCAGCATCAGCCCGAAGGCTATGGTCAAACTCAGCAGGTGGTAATGAGCATAGGCAGCGTAGGTCAGGAAATACAGGGAGGTCATCGCGCCGCTCAGCAATACCGCGCTGAAATTATGATATTTTGTCTTCAGCCGGTAAGCAAATCCCAGCAATCCCAGCCCCAATACATAACCCGTGATGATGCGCGTTGCCGGGCTGATCAGGTCCTTGTCTATCGCGTATTTTGCGCCTATGATGATGCCTATTACCAGTATAACGATGCCGATCTTGTTGATCAGGTTTTCCCCTATGAACTTTTCCCAGTTCAGCGCAGGTGCCTTCTTCCCGGCAGGTGCAGCAGTGCGGGCCGCCGCAGGAGGTGCATCATTTACCGCGGGGATGGCAGGAGGTACCTGCGCTGTAGTTACAGTTGGACGGTCATCCGTAACGTCACCGGCAGTCGGCCGGTGTTCCGGGAACCGGGCTTCCAGGTGCTGCAGGCGTTGCTGTAAGCGCCGGATAGCGGCATCCTGCTCCTGTTGCTGTAATTGGAGCAGGGATAGCTGGTGCCTGATATATGATAGTTCCTTTTGCGGTTCTGGATCCTGCATATGGTCTGTTTTAGAATGAGCAGTGCTTATCTGGATTTATAAATGAACTTCTGGTCCAGGCTGTATTTGCCGGGGCCTAATATCAGGATCAGCACATATCCTGTAAAGAAAAAGATAACGGATTCGTATTTCCCGATCAGCGCCCACTCGTGCTGCTGCATGATCACCAGCATCGTAATGATCAGGGGCAGGGTCGCCAGCCGTGTAAAAAGGCCGGCTATGAGGAGCAGGCTGCAGAAGAACTCCGCGAAGACGGCCAGTCCCAGCGATAAGGTGCTGCCCAGTCCCATAAAGTCCATAAAAGCGGCTTTCTTTTGATCAAAGCCGGCCAGCTTGGGCCACCCATGGGTAGGTATCATCGTAACGCCCCATACGACCCGCATCAGCAGCAGGGCAAAATGGACCGCGGCAGGTCCGGGCTTGCCGAATAGTAGTTTTTTCATGAATATGAGCGCTTTGGTTGGAATAAAGATACACATTTTATGTGCAAAGCGCCGGAGTATAAGATATATCCGTATTGGAATTTTATGGGTATGTTATATTATTTATATGCTTATTTCCATATTTATCGCTTGGATGTTTTAGTATGCTTATTATGTGTATAAAGTCTTTCGTTTTTACACCCGAAGCTTGGCAAGATTGCCTATATTCGCAGTCCGAATTTTTTTAAATACCAGTATTATGTCAGTAGAATTCAGTGCCATTGTTTCCCAAAAGCTCAATATTAAAGAACAGTACGTAAAGGCTGTGCTGAACCTTACGGCGGAAGGAGCTACGATCCCATTCATCGCAAGGTACCGTAAGGACCAGACAGGCGCCCTGGATGAGGTGGCCATTACCCATATCATTGATAGCGCTAAATTTGAAAAGGAATTTGCTGACCGTAAAGCATTTATAGAGAAGACCATTACGGAGCAGGGTAAAATGACAGAGGAGCTGCAGGGTAAGCTGGATGCTGCCGTTACGCTGAACGAGCTGGAAGATATTTACCTGCCCTACAAGCCTAAAAGAAAAACCAAAGCGCAGACGGCACGCGAAAACGGCCTGGAGCCCCTGGCTTTGCTGGTACTGGAGCAGACCGGCGCTGACCCGGAAGCGGAAGCCGCTAAATACATAGGAGAGAAAGTGCCCGATACGGCTGCTGCTTTGCAGGGTGCGAGAGATATTATCGCTGAAATGATCAACGAAGATGCGGCCATCCGTACCGGCCTCCGTAACCTTTTTGAAAAAGAAGGGCAACTGGTCAGCACCGTGATCGAAGATAAGAAAGAAGAAGGCGTCAAGTATAAGGATTACTTTGAATTCAGCGAACGGATAGCGCAGGTGCCTTCCCATCGTATTCTAGCTATCATGCGGGGCTTTATGGAGGGCTACCTGAGAATGTCCATACTCCCGGATGAGGAAACGGCATTGGAGCTTATAGGCCGCCAATACCTAAGGCCCGGTAATGCTGCCGGTACGGAGCTGGTGAAGAAAGCCGTCCGTGACGCCTACAGGAGGCTCTTACAGCCCAGCCTGGAGAGTGAATTCCGCCTCGCGCTTAAAACGAAGGCGGATGAGGAGGCCATTACCGTGTTCGCGGAAAACCTGAGACAGCTCCTGCTATCGTCTCCCCTGGGAGGCAAAAGGATACTGGCCATTGACCCCGGCTACCGTACGGGCTGTAAGGTGGTGGTGCTGGATGAAAAGGGTGACCTGCTGACCACCGACCTGATATATATACACGAAAAGAACTATAAGCTCACAGAGGCTGAGCAGATCATCAGGAAACACTTTAATAATTATAATATCCAGGTATTTGCCATCGGTGACGGGACTGCGGGCCGGGAGACGGAGCAGTTCATCAAAAAGCTGGGGCTGGATGCGGCTATTTTCCTGGTGAATGAAGACGGGGCATCCGTATATTCGGCTTCGGAAACGGCAAGGGAAGAATTTCCTGACTATGACATTACGGTCCGTGGCGCGGTCAGTATCGGCCGGAGACTGATGGACCCGCTCGCGGAACTGGTGAAGATCGATCCCAAATCCATCGGGGTAGGGCAATACCAGCACGACGTCAACCAGGTCAGGCTGAAGGAAAAGCTGGACCAGACGGTGGAAAGTTGTGTGAACGCGGTAGGTGTCAACCTGAATACAGCCGGCAAGCACCTGCTGCGCTATGTGAGCGGTATCGGGCCGGGCATCGCGGACAATATCGTACAATACAGGAAGGAAATAGGCCGCTTCTCCAACAGGAAGCAGCTCCTGAAAGTGACCCGGCTGGGCAATAAGGCTTTTGAGCAATGCGCGGGCTTCCTGCGTATCAAGGACGGTGAGCATCCGCTGGATGCCAGCGGGGTACACCCGGAATCGTACCATATCGTGGAGCAGATGTGCAGGGACCTTTCTGTGAACGTGGCGGATATTATAGGCAATGAAGCTGTCATTAAGCAGATCGTTCCACAGAAATATGTATCGGAAACGATAGGCCTGCATACCATACAGGATATCATAAAGGAATTGCAGAAGCCTGGCCTGGATCCGCGCAGCGAGTTGCAGTCCTTTGAATTTGCCGATATTTACAGCATTGAGGATGTGCGTGTAGGTATGACCGTGCCGGGCATTGTGACCAATATCACCCGTTTCGGTGCCTTTGTGGATATCGGGGTGAAGCAGGACGGCCTGGTGCACGTGTCGGAGATCTCTCATGAGTATATCACAGACCCTTCCGAAAAGCTGAAGCTCAACGATAAGGTCGAAGTGCTGGTAACGGAAGTGGACCTGCCCCGCAAACGTATAGCCTTGTCTATTAAGCAGACCCAGCAGGCGCCTGCCAGGTCGTCCGGGCACAGGAAAGCGCCTAAGCAGGAGGCCGCCAGCAATAATATTGATGATGCGATGAGCCTGCTCAGGAAAAAGTTTGGTAAATAAGCCTGTGGCTGATTGTTGTCACATTGTGTTTGTGTTGTCACATGGAGCCTATGGTGTCACCCTGAGCTTGTCGAAGGGCGATTGATAATGGGTTGTAGCAGGGCTTCGACAGGGCTCAGCCTGACAGTTGAGCGATTTGTCACATTGAGCCTATGGTGTCACCCTGAGCTTGTCGAAGGGTGATTGATAATGGTTGTAGCAGGGCTTCGACGGAGCTCAGCCTGACTGACAGGATAAGGCGTGTGTCACATTGAGCCTATGGTGTCACCCTGAGCTTGTCGAAGGGTGATTGATAATGGTTGTAGCAGGGCTTCGACAGGGCTCAGCCTGACAGTTGAGTGATTTGTCACATTGTGTTTGTGTTGTCACATGGAGCCTATGGTGTCACCCTTAGCTTGTCGAAGGGCGATTGATAATGGTTTTGATAGGACTTCGACAGGGCTCAGCCTGACAGTTGAGTTACTTGTTACATTGAGTTTGTGCTGTCACATGGAGCTTGTGTTGTCACCCTGAGCTTGTCGAAGGGCGATTGATGATGGTTGTAGCAGGGCTTCGACGGAGCTCAGCCTGACAGTTGAGTGATTTGTCACATTGAGTTTGTGCTGTCATATGGAGCCTATGTTGTCACCCTGAGCTTGTCGAAGGGCGATTGATAATGGTTGTAGCAGGGCTTCGACGGAGCTCAGCCTGACAGGATAAGGGGTGTGTCACAGTGAGCCTGTCGAAATGTGCTATATATCAATCAACAACCCTTCGGTATTCGATTAAGCTCTATATGACAGGATTGTTTGCTTTCCAGGCAGCCATTCAGGAGGGGTAATAAGACTAATTTAAACTGCCGCTGCGGTTTTGTTGCTGAAATTTATACTAACTTAGAGTACCTAATTAAATCTTTTCGTTTTCGTTCGTATGTTGTTATCCGGAATTATTAAAGCATGCAAGGGTAGCCCTTCGGGACCCTTTGAAGATGTGGAAATCGATGAATTTGTAAATGATACCAGGAAGATAAAAAATGCCCCCAAAGCTGTTTTTATAGCCCTGAAGGCTTACCGGGACGGACACGATTTTATAGGTGACGCCTACCAGAAAGGAATACGGTATTTTATCATTTCGGCTGATGTGGATGCGAAGAATTTTTCCGGGGCTGTCTTTATAAAGGTGGAGCAGACCCTGACCGCGCTGCAGCAGGTGGCCCAGGCGCACCGGTCCGGCTTCCATTTCCCGGTTATCGGCATAACGGGCAGCAACGGTAAAACGATCATCAAGGAATGGCTGGGACAACTGCTTGCACCGGATTATAATATCGTAAAAAGTCCCAAAAGCTATAACTCGCAGATAGGGGTGGCCTTATCCGTGCTGAAGATGCAGCCGGAGCACGAGCTGGGCATCTTTGAGGCGGGCATTTCCCAGCCCGGTGAGATGTCGCGGCTTTATAATATGATCAGGCCCACTATCGGCATCTTTACCAATATCAATGAAGCGCATAACGAGGGCTTTCTGAATGAGAGGCAGAAGATCAATGAAAAGCTGCAGCTCTTCAGGCAGGCCGACCTGATCGTATATAATAAGGATTACCTGCTGCTGCATGAGAATATCGTTGGCTTTACCCACCTGGTCAAAGAAGATGCAGATGGCCTGCAACTGTTTGACTGGAGCTTCAATACGCCTGCTATGCTCCGTATAACGGGCACGGAGACAACAGGACATCACACTGACATCAAGGCGCTTTATAACGGCAGCCAGATATACATTACCATTCCCTTTAAGGACAAGGCATATATTGAGAATGCCATTCACTGCTGGTGCATCATGCTGCACCTGCGCGTTCCCGAGGACAGGATAAGGGAGCGTATGAAGCAACTGCAGCCGATAGCCATGAGGCTGGAGCTGAAGCACGGTATTAATAACAGCATTATCGTGAACGACACCTATAACAGTGACCTGACCTCCCTGAACATAGCCCTGGACTTCCTGGCGCAGCAGCCTCTCAGCAACAGGGTGCTTATCCTGTCGGACATGCTGCAGATAGGTATGCCGGATATGGAGGTCTATAATGAGGTAGTGCAGCAGATCAGGCAGAAGCAGATACAGACCTTTATAGGTATCGGACCGTCTATCCAGAAGCATAAAAGTATTTTTGAAAATATCCCGAAGCTGGATGCCTATTTCTTTTCCGGTACGGAAGAATTCATCCGCCAGATCAGCCTGTTCAGGTTTGACCGGCAGGCAGTGCTGCTTAAAGGATCGAGGGCGTTCAGGTTTGAAAAGATCGAGAAGATACTGGCAGAAAAGATCCACAACACCGTGCTGGAGATCAATATGTCAGACCTGCTGCACAACCTGAATATCTACAGGAATATGCTGCGGCCGGATGTACGGCTGATGGCTATGGTGAAAGCCTATTCCTACGGCAGCGGCAGCGCCGAGATCGCCAACCAGCTGCAGCTGGCGGGTGTGGACTACCTGACGGTGGCCTATATTGATGAAGGTATCGATCTCCGGCAGGCAGGAATTACGGCGCCTATCATGGTCATGAATCCCGATCTGCAGATGCTGGACCGGATGATCATCTGGAACCTGGAACCGGAAGTGTATAATAAGAATTCCCTGCTCCAGGTAATGGAAGCCGTTAAGGAGCTGGACCTGGAGCATTATCCCGTACACATCAAGCTGGACACGGGCATGCACCGGCTGGGCTTTGAAGAGCCGGACCTGGAAGGGCTGCTGGATATATTGCTCAATACAACGACAGTGAAGGTGAAAAGCATCTTTACGCACCTGGCCGGCAGCGACAGCGAAACATTCAAGGCCTATACCGAGCGGCAGCATGCGCAATATGAGCAGCTAAGCCGGACCATCCTGGATGCGCTCGGCTACCCGGTGCTCAGGCATGTGTCCAATACCGCGGCTATTACCACTTACCCGGCAATGCAGTATGATATGGTAAGGCTGGGGATCGGGCTGTATGGTATAGACACCACGGGAACCATACAGCATAAGTTGAAGCCCGTTGCTACCTTAAAGACCCATATCACGCAGATCAAGCACCTGAAAGCGGGCGAAACGGTAGGGTATAGCAGGAAAGGCGTATTGACGCGTGACAGCAGGATCGCTACTGTCAATATTGGCTATGCCGACGGATATTCCCGGCAGTTCGGGAACGGTAAGGCACATATGCTGGTGAACGGGCAACCGGCGCCGCTGGTGGGCGTGGTCTGTATGGATATGTGCATGCTGGATGTTACCGATATCGGGGATGTAATGGAAAGCGATGAGGTCATCGTATTCGGCAAAGGATTGCAGATCCAGCAGCTCGCAGCCTGGGCCGGCACCATTCCCTACGAGATACTGACCAGCATATCCCAGAGGGTCAAAAGGATCTACATCAATGATTGATCAGCGACCGATCAGCCTGTATATTACCTCCGTCCTTAAAGCTATTATATCCTCCGGCTTACGATCCGGAGGACTACTCATCATCCTGTTGCGGTATGTATTGCTTAATACATTCCCAGATCACAATACCCGTGGTTACCGCTATATTCAGCGAATGCTTGGAGCCGAATTGCGGTATCTCGATCACGTGGTCGCACAAGGCAAGGGCTTTGTCTGAAATGCCCGTTACCTCATTACCGAAAATAAAGGCGCACTTACCCGGTATCTTATGATTCATATCCTGCAGCCAGATGCTGTTATGGGTCTGCTCGATGCCCAGTATGCGGTAGCCCTCACTCTTTAGGCGGAGAATAGCCGCCGTTATATCCGCTTCATACTTCCAGTTGACCGATTCCGTTGCTCCCAGGGCTGTCTTGTGAATATCCCTGTGTGGCGGCCGGGGCGTATAGCCGCAGAGGTAAATGCCCTCTAAGTTGAACGAATCCGCGGTACGGAATACGGACCCTACATTATTCATGCTCCTGATATCGTCCAGCAGGATCCAGACGGGGAAATGTTCATTGTTTCTGGCCGTTTCCTTGTCGGCACGACCCAGTTCATCCATAGATTTTTTGATAAACGCTGCATTCATAGATTGCAAAAGTAAAATGAAATCAGCGCAATTCTGCAATCCGGCCGTTCATTTAAACTTATTCCGTGCCTGTTGTCCCTTACCGTAAACTTTATGTATCTTTGGAGCGTTACATCTTAATCAAATTATTATGAAAAAATTATTATTAGCGTCCGGTATATTGCTGGCATTGGCATCCTGCAATTCCGGCACTGAACAGGCTACCCCGGAAAACGCAACAGCGAAAGTGCTGGACCCGGTTTGTAAAATGGAGAAAGATGCTTCCTGGACAGAATATACCGAAACGCATGGCCAGATCTTCTACTTCTGTTCCCCGGTATGTAAGGAACAATTTGATAAAGATCCGCACAAATACCTAGATGCGCACGCGCACTAAACTGCATTAAAAATATTATCTTATACAAACCAATACAGTACATAACCACGAATTTTTCATGAGGCGTTGCCTGCAGCTGGCAAGGCTGGGAGAGGGACATACGTATCCCAATCCTATGGTAGGTGCTGTATTGGTTCATGATAATAGCATCATCGGTGAAGGCTGGCATCAGCAGTATGGTGGCCCGCATGCGGAAGTGAACTGCATAGCAAACGTACCGGAGCACCTCCGGCACCTTATTCCCGGCTCTGTTATGTATGTGAGCCTGGAGCCCTGCGCGCATTACGGCAAAACGCCCCCCTGTGCCTCCTTATTGATACAGCAGCATGTCCCTGAAGTGGTCATCGGCTGTGTGGACGCTTTCGGAAAGGTGGCGGGTAAGGGTATAGCAATGCTGGAAGACGCAGGTATAAAGGTCACGGTGGGTGTCCTGGAAGCGGCATGCACAGACCTGAATAAATGCTTCTTTACTTTCCATCAGAAAAAAAGGCCTTATATATTCCTGAAATGGGCGATAACCGCTGACGGCTTCATGGGACCTGAGGACGGGCAGCCGCTCCGGATATCCAACGGGGCGACACAGTTGCTGCTGCATAAATGGCGGGGCACTATCCCGGCATTCGCGGTCGGCTTCAACACCGTTGTAAAGGATGACCCCCGGCTCAGCAACCGTTTATGGCCTAACGGGCAACAACCTGTCAGGGTCATACTGGATCCTGAGAATGAGCTGCCCTGTAAGAGCAATATCTTTGACGGTCAGCAACCCACATGGATCTATAACCGCCATTTCAGTATGGATGGAGAAGTGACCCAATGGATCAGGATCGATACCCCCTCCTTCCTGGAGGGTGTGCTGGAAGATCTGTATCAGAAGCATATCATGGCGGTGATGGTGGAAGGCGGCGCCCGTACGCTGCAGGCATTTATAGATGCGCGCTATTATGATGAGATCATTACTTTCCAAAGTCGTGCGGTGCTTGGAAAAGGTATCAAAGCGCCCGCTTTCGATGCCGCTCCCCGCAACGAAAGCTATATGCTGGACGATAATGTGGTCTCGCACTATTATTACTGACAGAACATTGTTATCCCGGCGGTTACCGGCGGATATTACAATGCCGGGGATTGACCGGTGCTATAGAAAGAATACGCATGCAATATACTTATTGGACCATTGAAGCAGCCGCTCAGGCAGAGTTTAAAGACAGGGGCAGTAAATTCCTGGCTTACGCCTATCCCGTTCGTACACAGGAGGAGATCAAAGAGCACCTGAAGACCCTGAAGGAGCTGCATCCCAAAGCTGTTCATCATTGTTATGCCTGGCGCCTGGGCGTATCAGGCACCCTGTTCCGTGCCAATGATGACGGGGAGCCGTCCGGAAGCGCAGGCCGGCCTATTCTCGGCCAGATAGACAGCGCAGGCGTAACGAATGTGCTGGTCGTGGTGGTCCGTTATTTCGGTGGTACCCTGCTGGGCGTGCCGGGACTGATCAATGCCTACAAAACCGTAGCCGCGGCAGCCTTACAGGAGGTGCAGCGGGTAGAGCGCGACCTGGAGGCGGTCTATGACCTGGAGTATGAATATCCTATTATGAACCAGGTATTGTACACGGTTAAGCAGCACCAGGCCGCTATTCTGAAAAATGATCTTATGCTGTTCTGTTCGACACAGATCTCCGTTCCCTTAAAAAATGAAAAGGCCTGCCTTGATAAGCTGGAGCAGATCCACGGCCTGAAGATCACAAGATCGGCTTAGGTGCGAAATTGCCAGTGGCCAGGTCCAGGAGCCGTAGGTAGTGCTGCCGCCAGCCTTTATATTCCCCGGCTGTGCCTAAAGTATAATTGTGAAATACGGTGATCATAAGGCTGTTGGTCTTCCTGATGCCCCAGTAAAGCCTTTCCAGTTCTTCGAAAGCCCGGTCGGGCGATTGCTTTTCGTAAAAGACGGAGGTCGCTTCCATAAATACAAAAGGGTACACCAGCAGGTCCGTACGCTTATTGTCCCGGAGGTCAAACCACGGGAAAGGATTGGAAGTGCCTGCCCTGAAGCCGTTGCTGTCGGCATATCCCATACTGTAATCTTCCGTAATGCCCTGCGCGATCAGTGTCCTGTAAGTATCCGGCAGCGTGAACCTGATGTAGTGTTGCCGGCTTTTAGCTACCGGTGCAGCATATTGTTCCAGGAGCTGTATCTCCTGTCGCAGCACTCCGGGGTCCCGGTGGCTGTCGTATGAAGGATGAATGCCATATGCAACGGTATCGCGGTAGCGTTGCAGCAAATGCTGCATGCGTTCGCTGTCCGGGTCGTTATTGGTATCAAAAGACGACCGCCTGTCCGACAGCAGCCAGAAATAGGTGGGTTTGAAACCATACTGATGATGAATATCTTCCATCCACCGGAAATTATCATAGGGGTCTTCTGCACGGCCCCTGCATACCTTATAGCGCAGGACAGCCTGCCCCACCTTCCCTTTGGCTATATCCCTGATGCCGCCCAGCATATGCTTCCACAGCGGCTTGTCCAGGTAATTATAAGCGGTATCAATATCGAAAGTAGGAAGGAAGGTAAACTGCCTTTCCCGGGGTTCCAAACCGAACTGCTTTTGCAGCAGCCGTCCCAGGTGCCATACCCAGAGATCGGCTACAGGCTCTTTCAGGAAGCTGTAAGCTGTGGCGACGGACCGGCTGGCAGGGTACCTGCCATGCTTATCCCTGGCGCCCGGGAGGTACTCTTCATACCTGGACAGCATAAAAAAGACCGCTCCGAAGAGGTCAAAGGGGATGGGTGCGCCCGGCTGGTTGTAAAAGATAACGGCGGTATGTTTCCACCGGTGGTAGGTAACGGGTTGCTCCCTGGTATCTGACTGGTACAGGATGCCCTGGGGCCGGATGTTTACCGCACCGGGTAGTGGCGTGGCAGAATAATTCAGCAAAGCTTTGCCGGACAGGCCATCTGTTTTGTCTGCAGGCAGGCAGGTATAGTCCAGGCCCAACTGCTCCCGGAATATCCAGTCCAGGGTATAGGTAAGCCTGGGTGTGATCGTATCTGCCGCGATATAAAGCATTATAGATGGTTTAAAATAGCTGAAAGTTTCGTTTGAAGGTTGCTGCCCCCAGGCAAATATAAGGTTTGCAGGCCTAATTGTCTTGCGCCTGCTATATGTTGCGGGCTGTCGTCTATAAATAAGGTAGCGGCGGGATGCAGGTTATTATCGGCCAGTATCATTCCGAAGCCTTCCGGGTGGGGCTTCCGGTAGCCGATCTTATGGGACAGGTATACCCTGTCGAAAAAAGCGGAAAGATCATCAGCCCCGGTAACACGCTTTACCTCCCTGTTAAAGGCCGTTTCATGCAGGTCGTTGGTATTGCTGAACACGAAGGTCTTATAACGGGGCCTCAAGGCTTGGATCCAGGCTATCCTGTCGGCAGGGAGGTCCAGCAGCATAGCGTTCCAGGAATGGACAACCTCTTCCGGCTGCAGGCCGGGAGCCGTTGCCGTCAGCCTGGCTATGAATGCGGCCGTATCTATTTTGCCGGTTTCGTAATCATCAAACAGGTGCGACTGGGAAAGCTGGGAATACAACTGCTCAAAATGCGGGATGCCCTTTTCTGTAAAGGCCCGGGTGGTGAGATGATAATCTATGTTCAGCACCACGCCCCCGAGATCGAAAATGATATTCTCTATAGTATTCATAGCGGATTATACGGTTTTGCCTTTCCATTTACCGGAAAGCAGGTAGCCGCCCGACGCAGCCAGCAGCAGGGTCCAGTAAAATATTTCGGAGGTCCAGGAAATATCTATAGGCATACGCAGGTAGCCTATCACATAGGTGATAAAGACGCAATATAAGATAACGGTGGATGATTCTATGGAAAAGTTGATCCAGGTATTGCCGGTCCCCACCACGGCGTTAAAGCAAACGGTGGAAATGCTCATAACAAGCGTCGATAAGGCGAGAATAGGGGTAATGGTCATACCCAGGGATACCAGGTAGGAGGAGTCGGTGTAAATGCTCAGCACCTGGCGGGGGAAGAGGAGCAGGATCGCGGAGATGATAGCGGTATAGCCTATGCTCACCGTAATGAGCCGGAGTATGGTACCGTAAACCTCTTTCTCCTGACCGGCGCCTATCTGCCTGCTGACCAGCGTATTGCATGTGGAAGCCAGCGCCCAGGTACCCACGGAAACGATGCCTAATATGCTTCTCAGGACGTGGGATATGGCCACCTCGGAAGTGCCGAGATGCTCCACGTAGATGAAAAACAACTGCCAGCCCCCGATACTGAATATATACTGCAATACCAGCGGCGTGCTGACTTTGATGATGTTCCGAATGATCTGCTTATCCTTGCCTGCGCCTGAAAGGACAGGGAATTCCCGGTGCAGGCCTCTCCAGCGGTAAATCAGGAACGTGGTGAGGGCCAGCACCACTTCGCCGGCCAGGGATGCCCAGGCCGCGCCCTGCACGCCCAGGGCCGGGAGCCCGAAATTGCCGAATATCAGGCCGTAATCCAGGCATACGATGGTCAGATTGCTGGTCAGCGCGCCCCAGATGAGGAGACGGGAACGCCCCAGGGCTATGAAAAGCGCGTTGAACAGTTGGGTGAACATCAGGAACGGCAGGCCCAGTACCTTGATATGCAGGAAGCTGACAATGCCGTCCTTAAGGAACGTATTATCCAGCGCATAGCTGTACAGCAGGTCCATACCCATATAAGAAAGCGCCATCAGGGAGACGCAGGTGACGGCGCTGAGCAGCAGGCCGTTGTACAGGGTGGGATTCAAAGCATCCCGGCGCTGCTCGCCTATACGCCTGGACAGCACCACCATAATACCGCTGGACAGGCCGTAGCCGACCCAGTTGAGCAATAAATAAAAGATGGAGGCCAGCCCGTTGATCACCATTTCATGTTCTCCGACCCTGCCTAAAAAGGCGGCATTGGCAAAAAAGCTGATCTGCGGCACCAGCAGGGAAAAGGAGATAGGGACGGCCAGCTTTAATATTTGTTTATAGGAAATGGAAGTAGACCACATACGGAAAATAAATTGCTGCAAAAATACAGTAGTTTATGCTCTCCGGGAAAATTAACGGTTGCATGGTAAAGAATAAAGCGTAAAACAACGTAACTTTGCACAAAATTTTCATTTTCAAATTAGAATGATTTATTTAACCAGAATAGAGCGCTTTAATGCGGCTCATAAGTTATATAATGAAAACTGGTCGGAAGAGCAGAACAGGGAGGTATTCGGTAAATGCTCCAATGCCAACTGGCACGGTCATAACTATGAACTGCATGTGACGCTGAAAGGTAAGCCGAGCCCTGATACGGGCTTTGTGTTCAATGCGAAGGAATTGGGAGATATTGTAAAAGAAGTGATCATTGATAAGGTGGACCACCTGAACCTGAACATAGATGTCGATTTTATGAAAGGCAAGCTCACTTCAGTGGAAAACCTGGCCATTGCCATCTGGGACGAGCTGAAGCCTCACGTGGAGAAGGACGGTGTCAGGCTGCATTGCATCAAGCTGTATGAAACAGCTACTATTTATACGGAATATTACGGCGAAGCATCATTATAACATTAAACATTGCCTTTGAAAGCTGTTATTTCAGAGGACTGTATATATCTAATGGCATATAATAACATAGAAAAGTACACGGAAGCAATCTCTGAGCAACTGCAGGAGGAGTATAAGAGCATTATCGGTTTGTTGGGTGAAGACCCGGAAAGGGAAGGCCTGCTCAAAACCCCGGAAAGGGTGGCAAAAGCTATGCAGTACATGACCAAAGGCTATAACGAGGATGCGGTTCAGATCCTGAACTCTGCAAAATTCAAAGAGTCGTATAAGGAAATGGTCATTGTAAAGGACATTGAATTATATTCGCTTTGTGAGCATCACATGCTGCCGTTTATCGGGAAAGCGCATATCGCTTATATTCCTAACGGCTATATCACGGGACTGAGTAAAATAGCCAGGGTAGTGGATGTGTTTGCCAGGAGGCTGCAGGTGCAGGAAAGGCTGACCCACCAGATACTGGACGCTATACAGGAGGCGCTGAGCCCCCAGGGTGTAGCGGTAGTGATAGAAGCCCGGCATATGTGCATGATGATGCGCGGCGTGCAGAAGCAGAACAGCTTTACCTCTACTCATGCCTTCAGCGGTAAGTTTGAAGATGCGGAAACCCGTTCTGACTTTTTAAGGCTGATCGGTTCCCAGCTATCTTAACAGCGCTTACAGGCAATACGATATTATAAATGCACTTTCCGGCCGGAAAGTGCATTTTGCTGCTATATACTTATTAATGTATTTTATGGCTGATCCCGGGAACGTGAGAGCGGTGTGTCTGGTATTGGTAAAAATACCGGCCCGGCATTGTAAACAAGATCGCAAAAAGGCAGCATTTGTTATCTTTGTTTGCATTATTACTCATCAAATCAAAATCAGCTTTCATGGATACGGACGCATTAAAGAATCTGGCAGCCCAGCTGGGCCGGCCGGAAGGTGAAGACGGCATACTCGTGGCCAATAATATGCACGAAACGAATATCGGGATGACCCGGCATGCGATAGCGCACCTTCAGGTCGGCGATCATAACAGGATACTGGAGCTGGGACATGGGAACTGCGGTCACCTGGAGCTCCTGCTGTCAGCAGGCAGGAATATAGCTTATCACGGTCTTGAAATATCAGAGCTGATGCACCGGGAGGCGCAGCAGCTCAACCGCGAATATACAGAGCAGGGCAGGGCTGTGTTCGGGATGTATGACGGTTGTAAGATACCTTTTCCTGATGCGTACTTTGACCGGATCTTTACGGTGAACACCATTTACTTCTGGCAGGAGCCTGAAAAGCTGCTGGAGGAGCTGTACCGCGTACTGCAGCCGGGCGGTTTGCTGAACATCACCTTTGCGCATAAGGATTTTATGCAGCAGTTGCCTTTTACACCCTTCGGGTTTACACTGTATAATACACAAGATATCGAGCTGCTGGCGCAGTCTACGGCTTTCCGTTATACCGGCGCGGCTACCCATACGGAAACCATACAGAGCAAGGCCGGCGATACGGTTGACCGGACATTCTCTACGGTAACGCTTTCCCGGTGATCTTCAATGGTGTACGGATGTTTTAAATCCCGGGTATCCCGGTGAAAAAAGTTGCGTAAAAAAATTTTGCCGTCTCAACCCGTTGCTTTAATTTTGCGCCCGGTGAGATGGCAGAGTGGTCGAATGCGGCGGTCTTGAAAACCGTTAACTGTAACAGGTTCGGGGGTTCGAATCCCTCTCTCACCGCAGCCTGGAATTTTAGCCGATCGTATAAGTTCTTATATGGCCGGCTTTTTTGTTTTAAGCCGAAAGTGAAGACCCAACCGGCGGCATTATGTGCTCCGTCTGTGCGGTGCCGCCGCCGCATAGCGGATTGTAAATTGTAGCATTTATGGGTCTCACTACTCTATAATTTGAGTAATTGCCTTTATTTTGCATTATGAATATGCCTGGGAAATCAACAACAGTACTGCCGTTATCTACGCAATCCTATATAATTGTGCAAAGCCATAACCAGGTGTATCGTTTCAGCACCCGGCAAAAATGGGGCATTGCCCTGCTGTTTTTTATGATTCCGGCTTATTGTCTTTATATCTACCTGGTGTCAAAGGAAATATCCGTATTCATCGTATTGATCTTATTTGTGATACTGATTGCCGCAGCTTTCAGAAAGATCCTGAAAAGCAAATCCTACTTTCTCGCTGTTGTTGATAATGGTGTTCTTATCATAGATTTTGATCTGGATGGGAAGAATGACAAGCCGGAAAGACACAGGATTATGGTCCCGGCCCGCAATATAACAGGATACGATACCCAATCCTTTTTAAAAGGTAATATTTCTCATGTCAGTATCCGGTTTAAAGAAAATAATCAGACGATAAGTACCCGCCCTGTTCTCGTTGAAGCGTTGACCAAAGAAGAGCTGGACAAGCTGCTTTCCTATCTTGATGCACAGGTAAGCCACGCCAGGAGACTTACGGAATAAGTATGCATACCTCCATGTAAAAAGGTTACTAAATTTCATTTTTGGCAATCAATAGTATATCTGTTTACAGGAAATAACCTTTTATTACGCTGAGCAGTGTCCTTGCTGCGGGGATGGCTGGCACTTAAGGTATGATGGCTCCTATTGTACTTACTATAAATCACCCGCTATCCTGATTGCCTGGGCACGGGATGAAACGTGCAGCTTTTTGTATATTTTAGCGATATGATTCCTTACCGTATTGGGGCTTAAATGCAGCTCCGATCCTATTTCCTTATACTCCAATCCTTTTATCAGCAGGTGCAGGATATCTTTTTCTCTTTCTGTCAGGTTATAGTCGTTGGCTGCCGGAGCATCGGGCCGGCTGGTTTCTTTTTCTGAATGCATCAGCAGGTTCAGCACCCTTCTGGCAATGCTAGGCGACATGGGCGCGCCTTCATTGTTCAGCAGGTTATCTATGGCCTCTTTGATTTTTTCCACCGGTTCATCTTTCAGCAAATAACCATCCGCACCGGCTTTGATGGCATCAAATATTTTATCATCATCATCAAAAATGGTCAGCATCAGATATTTTGTACCGGGAAAACGTGCTTTCCCTTCCGATACTGCCTTAATACCATTCATCACAGGCATATCAATATCCATCAATATAATATCAGGGCTTACAGCCTTTCTTGCATCTCTCATTTTTTCGAGGAAATCCTTACCGTTTTCCGCAGTAAACAAAACTTCATATCCTGTAAACCGGAGCAGCCGGTCTTTAAGCGTAAGACATAGATTTTTACTATCATCAACAATGGCTATATATATCATCTGTTAAGAATTTATAGTTATGGAAACGACATATTCAGTTCCTCCTTCTATTGCCGATGTACAGGCCACAGTTATATCAGACTCATGTGCACGCTTATGGATATTACGCAACCCGTATCCTTCAGGATGCGTATTGGCCAGCCTGCATCCGATGCCGTCATCTGTAATTTTAATAGATAATGTATGCTTGTCAAAGGAGAGGTTTATACGTACGTTTTGAGCTTGCGAATGCTTAAAGGCATTAGTCAATATCTCCTGGCAGATACGGTAAAGGTTTAAGCTAAGCAAAGAATTCAATTCTGTATCTTCCTGTATATTTTCTGTAAAATCTATTTTGATATCGCTGAGCCGGAACAAGTCTCTTACAAAGACCTTTAGCTTATCCGAAAAGTCTTGTAGCCGGGTATTGCTATCGCTGATCAGCCAGATGGTTTCCCGGAGATTCCTGATAACACTACGTACTGACCGGGTAATATTCTGGGTAATGACGGCACGTTTCTCCGCATTATCCTGGTTAATGCCGTCTAAAGAATGGATAATGAATGATAACTGGCTCCCGACATTATCATGAAGATCTCCGGCGATACGTTCTTTCTCTTTCCGCAAATTTTCTTCGGCTACACGCTTTGCCGATTCTTCTGTCAGTTGCTTTTCAAGTAATAGTCTGCCAAATTGCTGCTTCTTTAATTTTCTTGCCAATAGTATCACTGCCAGCAATACCAAAGCAATAAATAAGGAAAAGATAAGCAGTAATCTTTGCTGTTGTAGTTTCATCCGGGAGTTTTTCATCTCTTCATCCAGCAACTGTATCTGCTGTTCCTTATCTCCCAATTCATAGGAAGCGATGAATATATCTGCCGCAAGGTCTTTCTTCGCCTGCATTACCGAATCTTTTAACAGGCTGTATCGATTATTGTAAAAGTAAGCGGAATCAAACTGGTGCATCCCGGCATACATGGCTGACAGTCTTAAGCAGGCTTCATATAGCTGGGGGGTATTTTCCTTGGAAGCGGCCAGTTGTATGGCTTTATGATAAAATTGCTTTCCCAGGCTATGCTGGTGCATCCCGGTATAGCTGTCACCCATGAAAATATAGGTCCAGAAAAGTTCATTGGGCTCATTCAGCGCTTCCCTTATGGCTTTTGCTTTTTCAAGATAAGGAACCGCCAGGGCATATTGTTTACGGAATACATAAAAAGAGCCAATATCATTGTAAGCATAGGCTATATGTGACCTGTGATTGATCTGCTCAGCCAGTTTTAATCCCTTTTCATTATAGTAAAAGGCACTGTCATATTCTTGCAGGTTCCGGCAGGCAGTAGCCACATTCAGATAAGCCTGCGCCAGGGTGGCTGTATCGCCGGAGGGCTCCAGTAAGGCAACCGTATTTAAGAATACCTGCTTTGCCTTATCATATTTTTTTTCCTGGTTGTAATCAATACCCAGATCGTTATAGGAATTGGCGATCAGGATGGGGATATCCAGTTGTCTGGCGATCTTCAGCGCCTTTAAATTGGTTTCATGGGCAAGCTTAAAGTTATTGGTATTCTGGTAAACATATGACAACAGTTGATATGCAAAGCACAGATCCTTGCCTGCCGGCTCTTTCTCGAAAAAACGGATGGCTGCGGTTGCATCTTTAAATGCAGCCGGCAGATCGTTCCTGATATAGCAATTCGTATAAGCTCCCATCAGGGAGGCTTTTGCTATAAGGTAAGGATGCTGCTTAAATTGAGCCGCATATGCTGTAAACCTGCGGCAGAGCGAATCGGTAATCGCCTCTTCTTCGTAAGACAAGATGTACAATAAACGGAACATGCTATCTGCACAGGTACGGTCTGTACAGGAGCGTCCGGTCAGTTGCCGGAAGCTTTGAACATATTTGTTCTCCTGGGCACAGGCTGTACAGCCTGTGCCGGTCAATAATAAAAGAAAGCCTGCTATTTTCCTAAAATACATCTGTACAAAAGTACAAATATTACCTGCTGAAACAGTGTATAGTACATCCGTACTATTTTATTTGACGGATATAAGCATCAATTTTGTAATTGAAAAAATGTATATATTAAAAACTGCCGGAAATGAAATCATCTCTTACATTTATTACGCTTTCTATCCTGTTGCTGGCTGCCTGCAAGAAAAAAGACAAGCCCGGCGATACGCCCCAGGCGCCCAATTGGGAGATCGTGCGTAACTTTCACCAGGACGATTCTTACGATGGCGGTGCCAAAATTACCGTGTTCAATGGCGACGTATTTTTCAGCACATTCGGGCACAGGGGCATCAGTCCCGGCAGCTCCGGCTCGCTTAATGAACATTTGAATGCTACTTTCTTTTATCAGATCGGTGAAGAGTGGTATCGCTATGCCACCACCGATGAAGCTATCAGCAACCTTAAAGCCTTTAACGGCGAGCTGTATGGCATAAGGCACAGGATGAGCATTAAAACCACACGACCCGTCATACAATATTATAACAGCTATATCCTGTTCAGGTGGAAGAACAATAATTTTGAAGACATTGATACGCTTGAATATACCGATAATAATCTTATTGAAAAATCGGACATAGGCAATATTACCCTCTGGACTTTTGGAGGGAAGCTGCACATGGTGGCTACTACAATGACCACTGCAAGAATCTGGGAGCTTTCCGGCAACCAGTTGGTCAAAAAGCCTGAGGAGTACAATATGTCCTGCAGTGGTACGGTCGCTACGGACAATAAGGAAGTGGCATTTACCCAGGTTATTCAGCTTACATCCGGCCAGGACAGGACCGAATACCGCGTGAGGGGTCATTATTACAATAACAATACATTCAGTACCGGGCCCGAATACACCTTTATCAGTGAAATCGGATTCAACAGCATAGATGCTGCCAACTATGCTGCCATCAACAGCCATATCTGGTGCATCGGCTACGAAAACGACAAGATAAAAAACTACGACAACAATCAATTAGTGCAGGGATTGTCAAAAGGGAAAGTGCTCAGGGGCGACATCCTGGTAAGCAATAACGGTAACCTGTATATGATGCTGGGGGATGAAAAAAGTCCGGGAGGATGTGCAGGGCTGGCTATATTTGACGGTACCGTATTAAAAGAAATACCTTTTGTATTGCCGGAACCTTTAGACCCCTGTTCAAAGCTGATAGACGCTACCGAAGATAATGGTGTCGTTTATTTATTGCTGATGAACAGGTTCCAGTATGTTATTGTAAGGAGTAAATAAAAGTAAAAATAAATATTCACAACATTCCATCTGTAAACAAATTTTGGCATTATGAAAAAAATATCCGCCCGGCTTCTTTTCACCTGGGCAACTATTGCGGTATTGATCACGTCCTCCTTTACTATGGCGCAATCCTCTTCCGATAAGGAGGTGAAAAAAATGTTTGCGCCCAAAGGAACGCACCGTGCGCCGTTTAAAAAAGCTGATGAAGTCGCACTGGTCAGCGTTAATCTGCAATTTAAGCTGGCCACCCGGCAGGAGCAGGAGAAACGCGGTGTAGGCAATATTATTACCTGGGGATTCCTGGAAGGCGTCAATGATACCCTGTTGCAGGAAATAACCGATGAGTATTACAGGCGGCTTGCTTCAAAGCTGAAAGAAAACGGGTTTGCGCTTAATGAAACCTATAAAGATAGTAAGTCTTACCAGAAGCTGGTGGAAAACAATAGTGACCGGGAGCGTGAGACGGAAAAAAAGAACTGGGGGATTGCTAGGATCTTCACCGCAAATGATGCTCCTTATATTGAATATCCTACCGGCATGATGGGGGCTCACGCTTCTTTGGGAAATGATTTAAAAATGCCTGTGGGTCAACTGTTTATCACTGTGGACTTTATTGATATCAATCAGGCGATAAAAAAGGGCAGCAGCGATCTGTGGGGCTACCGTACAGACAAGTTTGAAACAGATATACAACCCGTAATAAGAATAGAAGGTATTACATCCCAGTCATTGGGCAAGCAATTTAAAGGAGACGGTACTTATGCCAAATTCACCGGTGGTAACTGGAGCTACTGTAATGCCATATTGCAGACCGGATATGCGGTAACTTCTGATATCCCCTATGCCGCGGAATTGGACCAGGCCGATGGTATTCCTGAAAAAATGAAAAAGTTCAAAAACGCTTTTACCGGAGATATGGTCAATTTATTTTCGGGAGGTACCGTCAAAAGCGGCCGTGGTAAGGCAGAAAACACATTTATGATCTATGCTGATCCCCAGGCTTACAAAAAAGCGGTGCTGAATGCGCTGGATAAATACAATGATTACCTGATAGCTTATATTAAAGCCAATAACTAAGCGGGCGGGTGCCTTGTAAACTACGAAATCTATATTCTTTACAAATTTAACTTATAATCTGATGAAAGCAAGTATTACCACTTTGACCATTTGCCTGTTGCTGACTGTTACAAAATCAAATGCGCAATGGCAGGAAACATCTTTAAGAACGGATGTGAACAGCTCCTACTGGATTACCAAGCTCTATTATGACAATGATATCTTTTGGGCAGGAAGCCGCTCCAGGGTTTACAAATCCGAAGATAAGGGCAAATCCTGGTCGGAGGTTACCTCCGGCGGTATCAACGTCACGCAAACCGATGTGAAAGATATTATCAAACTGGGCGATTATGTTTATGTAGCATTCGGAGGTAATGGTAACAAACAAATTTACAGGACCAATAATGCAGGACAAACCTGGAGCCTGGATACTGCGGGGCACACACCATTTCAGCACGTCACTAATTTTTATACACACCAGGATTATGTGGTGGCAAAATTAGAAACCAATTTTGTATTGTATAAGAAAAATGCCGATGCGCAGTGGACAACGCTTAGCGTTCCGGAAAGCCGCTTTAATACCCCCGCTACCATTTTCTCCAAAGGTGATACTTTAATATTGACCAGCGGCCAGCCGGCACCCGCTATGGCACTGACGACGGATATGGGGCAGAACTGGACGGTAAGGGCAACGGACTGGGGCCCCGTGCTACCTGCCAACGGCGACTGGACATTCGGTGTATGGCACGGCAAACATAATAAGCAGCAGATGTTCGGAACGCACAGGGGATTTACCACTACGACACCTTTGAAGTATATTTATCATTTTATCAATACCTATGATGGTATGGAAACTTTTGATACCGTAAGCTTCAACAGTTCCGGGCTGGTAACGATGTGGCTTCATAACGACGATGTATATGCCGGCTTTCAGCGCTCCAATGCTGAATTGGCCAACAGGATTATGCATAGTGCCGACAAAGGACAAAGCTGGACCGATATAACGGGCAATATGCTGGATTTTGTGCAATTCAATCACCTGCCGGTATCCTCAGTTGAAGTGATAGATGGTGTTGTGTTCGTTGCCGGCAACCAGGATGGCGTTTTGAGCCATGGTAATGCTGTAAGCATTGACAAGCGGGACAGTAAGGCATTGGGCATTACTGTCTATCCCAATCCTGTACAGCGGGCTATTGCCATAGCAGGAGCTACCCCGGGTACCCGGATGGAGATCCGCAACAGCTTGGGGCAGGTGCAATTGCACAGCACGCTGCAACAGGCAAATGCATATATTGACGTGTCTGCTTTGGGCAGCGGATTATATATCATTAACTTTACCACCAAAGATGGTAAAACTGCCAACACGAAATTTGTGAAGGAATAATGGAGACCGTTGCCTTAACGGTACATCCCGTTCCGGAGATATCCGGAATGGGATTTTTATTTATTATTTACTGACTATCTGTAGATTAGCTGTTTTCTGAAGGAGCCGGCACAAGCGGGAATATTATAGCGTGTTATTATTATCCTGCATTATTCATTTATTTAATCCCTTACTTCTTCCGCATTTCTGAAGATATATATAAAATCATTGACATTGGTGTCGTTCAGTTCAAAAGTGCCTTCAATGGTGAGGTATTCATCCGTTTTAAATCTCCTTGGCTTACTTTTGAACTTTAGAGAAATAACCGTTTCGACACCTGCCGCTCCGCAAAAGAAACAGGAGGCATAAGGGTATCTTGATACGGCATATAACCCGGAATTTATATCCAGGGGAATCATATAGCCTGTTATCCTGAGCCGTTTGCCGGCAAGACTTTTTACATTCTTTCCAAAATCGGGGTATTGCACCTTTGATTTAAGCTGTTCATTATACCTCACCTCATAGGTAACATCCCGTATAGACTGCCATGCTATGAGCTGTGCCTCCTTTTCCCCGGAGGCAGTATAACCGGTAAGCTCTCCTGGAGTATGATCCTCGTCCGTTTCGCTGCTTGCCGTCCCTTTATTATTGAAAGCGAAAGGGATATTCGCGGCTGCCGCCACATTATGCCGGCAAATGAAAGATGCTTTTACCATTGTCAGTCCTGTCAGAAAAGTAAGGATCAATGCTTTTTTAATTAGTTTATCCATTGGCCAGTGTTTTAGAGATATTTAAGGACCATATCCTTAATGCCGGGATCAATACAGCTAACAGCCCCAGGCATAAAGTAATAACGGTCAGTGCAGGTTCTCCCGGGACAGGGCTCCACAGCTTATCCCAGGCTAAGTGATAGTTGTCCTGTATAGCACCTGAAATCAGGAACAGGATTATCCGGCTCAATACAAGTCCGGAGCATATCCCTGTGATACTTATGATCAATCCTTCTGCCAGGAGTGAAATGAAAATCCTTAGCCCGGAAATACCCACAGTTCTCATTAAGGCAAGCTCATACTTACGCTCTTTCAGGGCATTATACAGTGATACAAAAATAATGAGCGCAGCAAGCAGCATGATCCCGAAACCTATATTCTTTAAAACAGTTACCCCTGTTCCGAAAAGCGAGAATAAGCGGTTTACCTCTATGGCGGGCACGGCGGCCATCATAGAGGTTTCCTGGTTGATCAGCCTTGGCATCTGAACCAGGGCCATCGGGGTTTTGAATTTGACCAGTATAGCCGTCAGTTCCCTGTGCTTATCTTCGTGATGATGCCCGTCTTCGTGGTTACAATGCTGGTGTTCATCAGGGTGGTCGTGTATCTTCCACACACTTTCTATATTCCCTACGATCAGGTTGTCCAGCACCGTACCGGTAGGAGATAAAACCCCGGTGACAGTATAAGCCTGGTCGGTATGCTCTTCACCGTGTTCGTCATGGCCGTGGGTGCTGAAAAAGGTATCACCTACTTTCAGGGATAATTTTTGCGACAGATTATGACCGAGCACCACTTCAAAGTTGTTCTCAAAAGCTTTACCTGCTGCGATCACAGCTTCATAATGTTGTAAATACGCTTCCGTAGTGCCTATTATAGAGTAGCCCTCATAAGAATCGCCGTAAGCCAGTGGAACAGCTTTCTCTACCAAAGGATGATGCATCCATTGTTCTGCTTCTTTCAATGGAATATTGCCGGTAGGCGCATCTATGTGAAAAACGGACGATAATATTAATTGTAGCGGGCTTCCCTTAGCTCCTATGACCATATCTATACCGTCAATATTCTTCCCGAACTGCCGCTCAAAGTTATTTTGAAAAATAAGCAGCATTGAAATAATGCCTGCACTTATGCTAATGCCTGTCCAGCTTAGCAGGGCGTTCAGTGGTTTGTGCAAAATGTTTTTCCAGGCAAGTTTCAGCATCGTCATAGCTCTATTTTTTTAGGGAAAATTTCTTTCAGTCTCCGGTCATGCGTTACAATGACCAGGGCCGACTGGTTATTGTATGCCTGCTCTTTCAAAAGAGCGGCAACATTATAGCAGTTGTCATCGTCCAGGCTTGATGTAGGCTCATCTGACAGCAACAGCAACGGCTTATTTACCAAAGCTCTTATAATAGACAAACGTTGCTGCTGGCCCATGCTCAGGCTGTCCGGCTTCTGGTGCATCAATGCTTCCATTCCTGTCTGTTGCAGCAGTCGCTTTGCCTGTTGGAGCTTACGTTTTTTATCTAAGGTATGGGTTGCCAATAACAGGTTATCCAGGACAGATAAGGATGCTACATAATGGGCCTGCTGGAAGATAATGCCAATATGATTGCCTCTGAATCTATCCAGGTGCTTATTGCTCAATTTCTGGATCTCGGTACTGCCAATAGTAATACTGCCTGCTTCAGGCCTGAGCAATCCGCCCAGCAGGTGCAGCAGGGTCGTTTTACCTTTGCCGGACTGCCCGGTTATCAGCAGTACTTCTCCCGGAGCGCAATGGATATCCGGGAATTTAAACGCAATGGACTTATATGCAAACTGTAAATTCCGTGTATGCAGCATATCTTTTTCTCACATTTGATATTGTAATACTATATGTCTTTAGGGAAAGGGTCTTCAAACCTGATGTTTTTGTCAAACAGGTACTGTTCATGGTCCTGCAACAGGCAAGCTTCCAGGCCGGCCATCATTTTTTCCTTATCTATATGCTGCCCGATAAATACGAGCTCATTCATACGGTCGCCCCATTGCTGGCTCCAGCGGCTTTCTATCACGTCCCGGTTATGAACGAAGGAAGTATACCTTACCCGTTCGCTGAATGGCATACTTACCCACCAGACGCCGGCCCTTTCCAGCCTTGAAGAACCGCCCGCCTGCGAAAAGTTAAGCGCATCGTCAGGGCGTGAAGCCAGCCAAAACAAACCTTTGGCCCTGATAATCCCCCCTGGGTAAGCATGATTGAGATAGTCCCAGAAACGCCTGGGGTGAAATGGCTTCCTGCTGCGGAATACGAAGGAGCTGATGCCGTATTCTTCTGTTTCGGGAATATGGGTCCCGGCTTCCAGTTCCTTTTGCCAGCCGGCTGAGGCCTCGGCTTCTTCAAAGTTGAATAAACCTGTATGCAGTATATCCCCGGACTTTACTTTTCCAAACTCTGATTGTATTATCCTGGCTCCCGGGTTCAGTTTACGAATAGTGGCTTTGAGCAGACCCACGGTATCTTTATCTACCAGGTCAGTTTTATTGAGGATGATCACATTGGCAAATTCAACCTGGTCGGTGAGCAGGTTTACGATCGTTCTGTAATCCCCTTCCATATCAGTGAGATGCCGATCCTGCAGGAGCTCGTTCGTGCCAAAATCCCTGAAGAAATTGAAACAATCCACTACTGTCACCATCGTATCAATGTAACTGAATCTTGACAGGTCAATGCCGTTTTCTTCATCTACATAAGAAAATGTCTGAGCCACCGGAACAGGTTCGCTGATGCCGGTGCTTTCAATCAGCAGGTAATCGAACTTTTTTTCCTTTGCGAGCTTTGCTACTTCTATCATCAGATCCTCACGGAGCGTGCAGCAGATGCAGCCGTTGCTCATTTCTACCAGCTTTTCTTCTGTCCGGGAAAGTGTGTTTTCATTTTCTACTAACCGGGCATCTACGTTTACTTCGCTCATATCATTCACGATTACGGCTACCTTTAACCCTTCTTTGTTATGCAAGACGTGGTTGAGCAAAGTAGTTTTACCTGCTCCGAGAAAACCGCTTAAAACGGTTACGGGAAGTTTGTCCTGTATCATTTTATATGTGATATTTTATGATTTTTAAAGTTGATAAGATGTCCTGCCATCAAGCCGACAGCGCCTATATATATCAATGGAGTATGCGCGTGCAACAGTATATGGAGCAGTACTGATATGGAAATCAGCAAGACTGAGATCCAGAGCGTATATTTTACTGCGACCGAACCGTTTTGCTTTGTCGTTTTATATACGCTCCATATTCCTAACAGGAGAAATACGAGGTCTATGTAAGGGTTGTGCGAAATACCGATTGGTATAAATATGAGTAACGGAAACGCTACACAATGCACCAGGCAAAGGAATGCGGAAATCGCTCCCAGCAGGTCATAGTTTTTTGTTTTGTATTTTAAAGACATTTTTATTGGAAATAATTGTTGAATTGAATGCCTGCAATGTGCGGAGCAGGATTTTATTGGCTTTTCAGAACTAAGGAATACCAGTTAATGATATTTTGCAAATGCTGCTCGCCATATAATGAAGCGAATTTCTCTGTTTCGGGATTCTTTCTGTCCCGGTAAACCGCTATACGCTGCTGTGCAAATTGCCTGGTCAGGTTGATCTTACAGTCGTTGATAATGCAGCTTTTCCACTGCTCAAAAGTTTGGGGTATCATAATATAGATTTTGAAATTTATTTCAATATTGCAACATTGTTGCGTTTGTAAAAGTAGCGATATTTTTATAAATGCAACAATGTTGCAATAATATTTTTTTGAAATGAACAAAAAAGAGGAGATATCAAAATCTGTAAATGCAGTTTTACAGATTTTGGAGCATCCAGGTAAGCCTTACCTGGTTCCGAAATAGGGCTTAAGCTGGAAGCAAGGGATAAATACCGCAGCTATTGTATCGGAAACAAAGCCATTATAAGAGATTCCTTACATCCGTTCTGAATGACCAGCATCCTCAGCCCTTTATAGCAAAGATGGTCGTTGACCCCAGAGAGGATACTGCTCAGCGAAGCGTACCCGTAACAAAAGATTGTTTTCTATAGGAAGGACACCACTTTAAAAAAATCAAAAGTAATGAGCATAGGCGCTGAAGAGAAAGGCCGGGGAATCGCCACTTCAGAGGAATGCCTGAGAATGTTACTGAACAATATATATTTGCAGGATAATCTGATATTATTTTACAGGTTTTACGGACAGGTATGGAATAAATAACTATTATGGGATTGGGAAGAAGAGAGTTTATCAGGCTCATAAGCTTAGCTTTTGCGGGAGCTGTAATTGATCCTTTAAAAGCTGTAGCGACTAATGATAATATCTATGTAAACAAAAAGCTTGGCATCCTTTTTCATAAACCCGAAGATTGGGGCTTTATAGCTGTAAAGGATTTTGGGAAATTAAAAAGTGAACAAAAAATCGGGACAGGACTTGATATGGATATTGATGAAGTTTGGGAGGAGCTGGGAGATCCGGTTTGTGTTATGACCAAATATTTTGAAGACAAACCTGAGCTTAAGGGTGTTTTTTCACCGACAATAACATTAAATATTACCCCGAAATCTGCACTGGAATATTTGGGATATGAAACGTTCGAAGAGCTTGTGGAAATGTCGTTATTGGCAACTCCCCTGATTTTAAAAGACTTTAAGGTAGTGAGAGCATATGGACCCTGTGAGATCAGCAATATTAAGTTCTATGAATTTGATGCCCGCTATTGCTTCGGGCATATTGAAATAGAAGAGCCGTTACCGGTTGAGCTGAAAGTGCTGAAAGGTGAGCACAACGGCTGCTATTATGATTTCAACTTCCATCAATCTAAAGCCCGGAATCAAACCGCAGAAAAAGAATTTGCACAATTTATAAGATCCGTTAAGCTTTTATAATGGCAGGTTATGGGTAATGGAAACTGGTCAAATTGGCTTTAGAGATGCGTTCGGAAATATTGTTAAGGGAGTATATATGAATAAAGGTGCCCTGTTCGGGGCACCTTTATAGCGTTTATCTTAATATTCGTCTTCGTTAAAGAAAAAGTCTTCCTGGGTAGGATAATCCGGCCAGATATCTTCAACACCTTCATACATTTCTCCTTCATCTTCCAGCTCTTGTAAATTTTCCACCACTTCCAACGGAGCTCCCGAACGGATAGCATAATCTATCAGCTCATCTTTTGTGGCAGGCCATGGTGCATCTTCTAAGTGAGAAGCTAATTCTAATGTCCAAAACATATTTTAATATTTTTAGCTTTTTACAATTTTTGCAAATGTAATGATAAAATGTATATCAAAAATTAAATTTTTATGAATTACAAACTGTACGATTGTATAGACAAATTTTAATGCCCAGAGTTTAATCGCATAAAATAAAATATTGTTACAATCCTTCGGAACGCAGGATTTACGGCCCGGGACAGGGAAGCATATGGGCTTTTCGTTTTGGGGTCTGATGATGACCTTTTACTGTGAGAAGCAGCATCCCGGGTGCGCCGGCGACAGGTATAGCCTCCCGGATTTTGGTGCAGGATATATGCTTACACCTGGGGAGCATTGGGGGGTTATAAATAATACGCAGGTTACCGGAAAGGCTTGTGCAGCGGTAAATGACACGGTTTTCTGAAGTCGAAAGCTTTTTTCCTCATATTGAAACTGAAGAGCACCCGAATAGTTGGAATTTTGCACCCTGACACAACACTAAAAAGCAAATGAAAAAAATAATTTTAGCAGTAGCAGCCAGCGCTCTTATAGTCGCGGCCTGCAACAATACGCCGTCTGATCCCGCCGCCACAGCGCCGGTTCCCGTAAAGATCGTATCCCTGAACGGTACCGTTTCAGAGGTATTATCCGGTTTGAATATGGAGTCTAATATTGTAGGAGTGGATGTTACCAGCGTGTATCCTGAAAACCTGAAGGAAAAAACACAGATGGGCAGCTCTCACAGCTATAATATAGAAGGTATCATCGCCGCTGCTCCCGATTATGTGGTCTGCACGCAGGAAAGAGGGCTGTCACCGGAGCAGGTGACCCAGTTGCAGCAGGCAGGTTTAAAAGTATGGGTGCTCAGCCAGGAATACTCCGTTGCCGGTACGAAAAAGCTGATCAATGAGCTGGCCGACTCTTTCAAAAAACAGGAAGAAGCAAAGCATATGATCGCGAAGATCGATACGGACCTTGCCGCCGCCAAAGCTACGGACACCAGGCCTAAGGTGATATTCATCTATGCCCGTGGTGCCGGGACCCTGCAGGTAGCCGGTAATGGCACACCTATGAATGAAATGATCAAGCTCGCGAACGGTGATCCGGCAGCTACTGATTTTAACGGCTTTAAGCCCCTGACTGCTGAGGCCATGGTGGCGGCAAACCCTGATTATATCCTGCTGTTTGACACCGGTCTGAAAAGCCTGGAAGGCGCGGAGGGTGTATTGAAGGTACCGGGCGTGGCCAATACCAATGCCGGAAAAAACAAAGGCATTATTGAAATGGATGGCCTGAAGCTTTCCGGTTTCGGACCGAGAGTAGGGGAAGCGGTAAAAGAGCTTAGTGAGAAATTACACCCTTAACCGTTATTTCTTTCGTAAGTTTGATACCTGTTTTATTGAAAACCTGTAGTGATTAAATTAAAAAAGTATATCGTTGGAATATTGATTGCCGGGCTGGTATTGAGCGCTTTATTGAGCTTGGGTTTGGGTGCGTATGTTATTTCCCCGGGGAATATCCTTAATAACATTGTCAGGGCGCTGGGGGGCTCGGTACCTGTGGACGATGTCGCTTACAAAGTATTCTGGTATATAAGAATGCCCAGGGTAGTGCTGGCCGTATTGGTAGGCGCTACTCTTGCCGTTGCAGGAGTAGGGTTCCAGGGACTGTTCCGGAATCCGCTTGCTGACGCCAGCCTGATAGGAGTAGGCTCCGGTGCTACGCTGGCGGCTATTTTTGCCATTGTGCTGGGCAGTACGCTGCTGCTGAGCTTCCAGACCGTACTGGGACAATACCTGCTGAACGTCTCCGCATTTGCCGGCGCTATCCTGAGCATCCTGGTAGTGTACAGGCTGAGCCGGTCGCAGGGGAAGACGCACGTGGCCATTATGCTGCTGGCGGGTATCGCTATCAATGCCATTGTCGGTGCGGCATCGGGACTGATCACGCTGGCTGCCAAGGATGAGCAGTTGCGGACCATCACTTTCTGGAGCCTGGGCAGCCTGGGCGGTGCCAACTGGAAGAATATCCTGGCGCTGCTGCCTTTCGTGGCCGTGACCATGGCTGTTATGCCCTTTATGGGCAAGCCGCTGAATGCGCTGGCGCTGGGTGAGCAGGATGCCGTTTCCATGGGCATACCCATCGAACGCGTGAAAAATATCATTATGATCGTCTGCGCGGTAGGCGTAGGTGCCTGTGTGGCTATGACCGGTATGATCGGTTTCGTAGGGCTGGTAATACCGCATATCTTCCGCCTGCTGCTGGGGCCGGAGCACAAAAAGCTGATCATCGTCAGTGCCCTGGGCGGTGCTATACTGCTGCTGCTTTCAGACCTTGTCAGCCGTACCATTATCGCCCCGGTAGAGATACCCATTGGCATCATCACGTCGCTGATAGGCGGACCGTTTTTTATATACCTGTTGTTAAAGGAAAAAAATAAAAATATCTTTTAAGTATGATCCGGATAGAAGGCTTGACGTACACGGGAAAAGGAGGTAGGGTGATCCTGGAAGATATACACTGCGCTTTTGCAGCGGGCAAGCTGACCGCTGTGCTGGGGGCCAACGGTGCAGGCAAATCCACTTTGTTCAAATGTATCAACGGGGAAGTCCGGTTCCGGCAGGGCACTATCAGTTGGGACGACCGGAATATGAAGACCTTGCCCGCCCCGGAGCTCAGTAAGAAAAAGGCAGTATTGCGTCAGCACTACCAGGTGTCCCTGCCGTTCACTGCCAGGGAGATCGTGGAGATGGGACGCTACGCATACTTCAAGACCTATCCCACGGAAAGGTGTAAGGAAGTCATTACGCTTATTACAGAGCTGGTAGGAGTCACCCATCTTATGGACAGGAGCTACCTGACCCTGTCGGGAGGAGAGCAGCAGCGGGTGCAGCTGGCAAGGGTCATGGCCCAGGTATGGGACAGTCCCACGAAGGAACGGCTGCTTTTGCTGGATGAGCCGGTAAGCGCCCTGGATATCCAGTACCAGCACCAGCTCATGCAGATGATGCAGCAGCTCACAAGGGAGTACGGGTTTACCGTTATTGCTATCGTGCATGACCTCAATCTTACGCTGCAATATGCGGACGATATCCTGATGCTGGATAAGGGCAGCGTAGTGGACCAGGGGCCGGCAGTTTCCGTGCTGACGGAGCAGAACATACAGCGGGTCTTCGGGATCTCTGTACTGATCGAGAAGAACTCCCTGGACCAGCTATATATACAGGTGACTCCCCGGAAATTAGAAACGATATCATTATAAAAGCCATTGCTAAATTTTAAATATTATGACCACTAACATATTAAGCTTAAAGGAGCAGTACGCTCAGATGAAAAGTGAGAACCCGAAAATGCGTATCCGTGAGATCGCGAAGCAGCTGCAGTCCAGCGAGGCGCAGTTGCTGGCTACGGGTGTCGGTGAAAACGTCACCAGGCTGAAGGACGATCCTAAGGCTATTTTGGGTGATATCATCAAATTGGGAAAAGTGATGGCGCTGACCCGTAATGATCATGCGGTACACGAAAGGAAAGGCGTCTATGACAACCTGACCTTCCAGGGACCTGTGGGTACTTTCGTAAATGAAGATATTGACCTCCGCCTGTTTATGATGGCCTGGGCATATGCCTTTGCCGTCAATGAGAATGACCGGCTGAGCATCCAGTTTTTTGATAAGAGCGGTGAAGCGGTCCATAAGATATACCTGACAGAAGATTCCGACCGGGAAGCCTACCACCAGTTGGTGGAGAAGTTCAGGGCGGAAGACCAGTCTGCCGGGTTGGTCGTAACACCTTATCCTGCACCGGCGCCGGAGCAGAAGGACGAAGATATAGATGCGGCTGCCTTTCGTGAGGAATGGATGGCCTTACAGGACACTCATGATTTCTTCGGACTGCTGCAGAAGCACAAAGTGACCAGGACCCAGGCGTTAAGGCTGGCGCCTGAAGGCATGGCGCGTCAGCTTGACAACGATGTCACACGCAAGGTGTTTAACCTGGCAGTGGAAAGGCAGGTACCTATTATGGTGTTTATCGGTAACAGGGGCTGTATCCAGATCCATACCGGCGAGGTGTATAAACTAATGGACGCGGGCCCGTGGTTCAACGTATTGGACCCGGATTTCAATATGCACCTGAATGAAACACGGATAGCTTCTTCCTGGCTGGTGGTTAAGCCCAGCAGGGACGGCCTGATCCACGCCATAGAAACCTATGATGCGGCCGGTGAGATGATCGTACAGCTGTTCGGAAAACGCAAGCCTGGCATTCCGGAGCTGGAATCCTGGAGAGCTATTGTAAAAGAAGTGTCCGGGCAATAACATCCGTATAAAGACCATTTTATATAATAAGCGGCAACCTTCACTGGTTGCCGCTTATTATATAAGGGTATCCGGAGATTCTGCGGATATATGCTAATGTGCTAGCCATACGGCGCCGCCTATGCTGTCGTTTGTAGCTCCTGTAACGGAAGAAAGGGTATTGACTTCCTCCCGCCACCTCAGGATGCCGCTCAGCGCCATACCCAGGCCTTCCTTAAAATTCACCAGCTTGTCATCGGGTTTGACCAGCGTCACCCGGAATTCCTCAAGGTGGGCCTGGATACAGGATAGCAGGAAATCATTATGAGCGCCCCCGCCTGTCACCAGCATATGCGTTGGTTCCGTATCGACAGGATGTAACAGAACGGCCTGCTGTATTTCATAGGCTATATGCTGGCAGGCGGTACACAGCGCGTCTGCCGGGCTTAAATGCTGTAATGCGGGTATGATGACGCTCCGGGAAAAGTCGTTGCTCAGGGATTTGGCGCCCTGCTGCTGAAAATATGGGTGGCTGTGAAGTGAGCTGATGACCTGATCGTCTGCTGTGCCGGTAGCGGCCAGTTGTCCGCCCTTATCATAGGGCTGTCCCTGCTGCTGTGCAAAATGGTTCAGCACCTGGTTGGCGGCACAGATGTCAAACGCGTGAAGCGTACCGTCGGCGGATTTGACGGAAATATTGGCGATGCCGCCGAGGTTCAGGCAATACTTATAATCTTTAAACAATAATTTGTCTGTAATGGGTATGATGGGTGCGCCCTGTCCGCCGTAGGCGATATCCATATTCCTGAGATCGGAAATGGTGGTCAGCCCGGTAACCGCAGCGATACCGGCGCCGTCACCCAGCTGAAAGGTGGTTTGCCCGGAGGGGTTATGATAAGCGGTATGCCCGTGGCTGGCAATAAAATGCACCTTGTGATGCAACTGATGCCGGTCTATAAAATCGTTCACCTGCGTGCCGAGATACCGGCCGTAAGCTGTATGCAGCTCCAGGAAAGCGGGAATGTCGTTTTGCTGAAGGGTGTTCAGCCTGCTGAGCCATTCGCCGGGATAGGGGATGGTTTCGGCACATTCTATCTCATATTCCCACTGCTGACCGGTGCTGGTAATAGTAGTATAGACCATATCCAGGCCGTCCAATGAGCTGCCGGACATCAGTCCTATTACTTTATATATCATCGCTTGAAAATTTTATGCAAATGTAAGTATAAAGCAGCACAGATGCCGGTGTATTGCAGCAGGAAATGACCAGGCAAAAAAAAGAGGTTGCATACGTCAACGCACGCAACCTCTTCTTACAGGTGTACAGATCACTTCAAATTACAGTAGTTTTTTAACCTAAGAAATATTTTAACAGGTGACACTTATTGGTGGTGCGGAGCTTGGTGATGGCTTTGTCCTTTATCTGGCGTACCCTTTCACGGGTCAGCCCGAACTTCTCGCCGATATCTTCCAGCGAAACGGGATGTTCCAGCCCTATGCCAAAATACAGCTTCAGCACTTCCCGCTGCTTTTCCGTCAGTGTGTTGAGGGAGCGGTGTATCTCTATCTGGAGCGATTCGTTAAAGTCCATATCGCTGTCCACCTTGGCGGAATTGTGGTTTTCGAGAATATCGAGGAGGGTGCTTTCGTCGCCATCCGCGAAGGGGGCGTCAACGCTGATATGGCGGGTAGCTATGCCTAAGGTGGATTCCACTTCATCCAGCTCTATCTCCAACAGGAGGGCCAGCTCTTCGCTGGAAGGCTCTCTTTCAAATTCCTGCTCCAGTTGTGTATAGGCCTTGTTGATCTTATTGGTCAGCCCTACCTTATTGAGCGGCAGGCGTACGATCCGGCTTTGTTCTGCCAGCGCCTGGAGGATGGACTGCCGGATCCACCATACGGCATAAGAGATGAATTTAAAGCCGCGGGTCTCATCAAAGCGTTGGGCTGCCTTGATCAGGCCCAGGTTACCCTCGTTGATCAGATCGCTGAGTGACAAGCCCTGGTTCTGGTATTGTTTGGCTACTGATACCACAAAACGGAGATTTGCCTTGGTCAGCCGCTCCAGTGCCCTGCCGTCGCCTGCTTTTATCCTTTGTGCCAGTTCTACTTCTTCTTCCGGAGAGATCAGGTCTACCTTGCCTATTTCCTGCAGATACTTTTCCAACGATTGACTTTCTCTATTGGTAATAGATTTAGTAATCTTAAGTTGACGCATAGACATAATTACATAGAGTTTGAGTTGTTAAGGTTATTGTTAATGTTAATGAGTTGTAAACTTTAGACGAATTTAGGGGTAACCTTATAGATTTCCAAAAATATTTTTTTTAATAAAGTAAAAGGGCATAAAAAAATATTGGAAATAATTTTGAAAAGTTAAAAAAAAATCTATTATTGCAATAGCTTTATAAAAAAGCAGGCATTATTACTATACTAACTAAACAATTACAATGGCAACGAAGAGAGAGCAATATACTGTAGAATATCCTATAAGATGTTCCCCTAATATACTGTTTGAATTTTTGAGTTCTGCAAATGGTCTGCAGGAGTGGTTTGCGGATAAGGTAGATTCCAAGGAAACGACTTTTTATTTCACCTGGAACGGCGCTACAGACGAAGCGGAACAGGTAGAGGCTATTGAGAATGAGTCTGTAAGATACCGCTGGGAATATTATGATGATGACGAGTATTTTGAATTCAGGATCTCCCGGAGTCATGTGACCAATGAAACGATCCTGCAGATCACTGATTTCGCGGATAAATATGAAGTGGAGGATCAGAAGCGGCTTTGGGATACACAGGTAGTGAACCTGAAGCACAGAATAGGAAGTTAATGGTAACGGTATCAGAATTATAAAATGTATTTTTAGCGTATCTATAGCAGATACGCTATATTTTTGCATAGTTACCGCAACGGGAGCCGGGAGTGTGCCGCTGCATCGCAGAATGTAAGAGGTCCGGAGGGCAGAGCGCGGAACGAACCTGCAAACTTGCGGAGATTGTGAGCTTATGAATGTTAAACTGAAAAAATTAGACTGGCTGCTGCTTAAGAGCTTTTTAGGCCCTTTCGCTATCACGTCGGTCCTGGTGATATTTACCTTCATCATGCAGTTCTACTGGCTGTATATGGATGATCTGATCGGTAAGGGGCTGGGTATCGGTATGATGCTGAAGCTGTTGCTGTATATGGTGCCCAATGTTGTGCCCCTGGCATTGCCTTTGATCGTGATGCTGTCTTCCATTATGACCATGGGCGCCCTGGGGGAATCCTATGAACTGGTGGCCATCAAAGCCTCCGGCATCTCGCTGTTCCGGTTTATCCGGCCGCTGTTCGTATTCATACTGGTAGTGGCGGCGGGTGCTTTCTTCTTTAACAATAACGTATTGCCGGTGGCCAATTTAAAGGCCTACTCCCTGCTGTATGATATGCGTAACCAGAAGCCCACCAGCAACTTTGCGGAAGGCATTTTCAATACCGATTTCAAGGATTACGCCATCCGGATCAACAAGAAACATAAGGACGGCCAGAACATAGAAGGCATCCTGATTTACGATCATACCAAAGGGGACGGGAACAAGAATATCGTCATGGCCGAAAAGGGCAGGATGTACACTTCTCCCAGCGGTAAAAGCCTGATCTTCGAGCTGCACAACGGCTGGCGCCATGAAGAGAAAAAGGACCGGGAGACCGATGAGGTGACCAGGATGCACTTTAATAAATGGTTTATGACCTTCGACCTGTCCCAGTTCGATTTTGAGCGTACCAGCGAGGAAGAGTTCAAAGGCCGGGAAGAAATGATGAACTATGCGCAGCTCTCCGGAACGGTTGATTCCTTCCGGAAAAGGGAAGCGAACAATTTTGAAAGTGTGCTGATGAATGTGCAGCCTTACCTGACGGTCTTTAAGCAAAGGGGAGAGGATACGCTGCTGGCACGGAAGATACGGGAAAGCTCCGTGCAGCCGGTCGTTTTCCGGAATTCTGTTGCGGAAGCCTTCGGCAGTGACTCTCTGCGTAATATCGCCCTGGAAAATGCTATTTCCAGCGTCCGGAACGTAGAGCGCTCCATAGGCGTTATCCTGTATGATGTGGACTTTAACAAGAACAAGATCAACAAGGCGCAGATAGCCCTCAACAATAAATTTACCTTATCCATCGCCTGTATCATCCTGTTCTTTATCGGCGCGCCGTTGGGCGCCATTATCAGGAAGGGCGGTCTGGGTATGCCGGTGCTGGTCGCCATTATATTTTTCCTTATCTATTTTATTCTCAGCAATACCGGGGAAAAGCTTGCGGAGCAGCAGAAATTCACGCCCTGGCAGGGTATGTGGCTGGCCAATGTCATACTCATACCCATAGCCGTCTTTATTATGATCAAGGCCCGGAACGATTCCAACCTGTTCAACAAGGAGATCTACCTGAGGATATGGGCTAAGATAAGAGCGGTGCTGCCTTTTGGCAAAAAGGTAAAGATTAAGGATATTTAGAACGAAAAACATCAGAGCCTGCATGATAGCAAAGATATTTATAGATAAAAACTGGTACCTTATATTCCTCGGGATCATCCTGCTGTTCCTCGCTTCCTACCTGTGGGTGCCGCTGTTCTATATAGCTGTCTGTGTGCTGGCGATATTTGTGCTGCTCACGCTTGCGGATGTCCTGCTGCTGTACCGTGTAGCGCAGCCTGTTGCCGTGCAGCGGAACATACCGGAGGTCTTTCACCTGGGGGAGTTTAACAGCATTGACCTCCACCTGGACAATCTTACCAACCTGGAGCTGAAATACCTGGTCATCGAGGAGATACCCGATATTTTCCAGGTCAGGAATTTTGCACTGTCGGGTATGCTGAAGGCACGCGAAAAAACGGAGCGCCGTTACGAAATAAAAGCCGTCAGGAGAGGGCAGTTCCGTTTTGAACGGACGGTCGTTTACCTGAAGACCGCCATCGGGTTCATACAGCGGCGTATCAATATAGATCATGCGCACCTGGTCAGGGTATATCCTTCCACCCGGCTGTTTAAAAAATACCAGTTGCTGGCCGCTTCCAGCCAGTATGCCCTTGCCGGTAACCGGCAGCTCAGGAAGATAGGCCACAGTATGGAGTTTGACCAGATCAGGGACTATGTGCAGGGAGATGATATACGCAGCATCAACTGGAAGGCCACGGCCCGTAAAGGGAACCTGATGGTCAATAACTATATTGATGAAAAAAGCCAGACGGTTTACAGTATCATCGATGGCGGCAGGCTGATGCACTATACCTTTGACGGTCTGAGCCTGCTGGACTATGCTGTGAATGCCAGCCTGCTCCTCTCAAAGATCGTGCTGCTGAAAGAAGATAAGGCGGGGCTGATATTGTTCAACGATACGGTCAGGCATATACTGGTCGCAGACAAGCAGTCCCGGCAGATGCTGCGCATCAATCAATTGCTGTATAATTACCATACCGATTTCAAGGACAGCTCCTTTGAGCACCTCGTCAATGCCGTTTCTCATAAGGTCACACAGAGGAGCCTGCTCGTGCTGTACACCAATTTTGAATCCAAAATATCGTTTGACCGGCAGCTTGTTTACTTCCGGCAACTGGCCAAAAAGCACTTATTATGTGTGGTGTTCTTTGAAAATACGGCCATAAAGGCCTATACGGACAGGGAGAGCCAGACCCTGGAAGAGGTATTTGTCAGCACGATCGCTGAAAAGTATGCCTTTGAGAAAAAGCAGATCGTCAGGCAGCTTAAAAATATGGGTATCGTGGCGATCCTCACCACGCCTCAGCAACTGAATACGGATGTAATGAATAAATACCTTGAGCTGAAGGCCAGCCAGATGATATAAGCTCGGTGAAGGAAAGCCGTATGCCGTCACAACCGGGGGCTTGAACGGTAAGCCTGTTTTTACTAACTTAGTGGTCTGACCATTGCCTGATAAGATATATGCCATGAAGCAACGTTCCTTTATACGCTATTCCATTGCCATTTTGCTGCTCCTGTGCACCGCAGGAGCGTATCGCCTGTATGCCCAGCAGGACTCCTCCTATGTCTTGCTGCAGGAATTGCTTAAAAGGAATGAGGAACAACGCCTGAGGGACTCTTTCAGGATAGCGTTCCTTATGCTGGAGGTAGAGAAGGTAAAGCATCCCCGTTCGGGTGACCATAAGGAGCTGCTGGACCGCCTTCAGGCGATCAGGACGGAAGACTCCCTGAAGCTGGTGCAGGAGCAGCATGAGGTGGACAGGCTCCGGAAAATAGCCAAGGGACATCCCGTCAGGCTCTTTAATGATACCCTGCTGGAGATATACGCGCCCTTAGGCTCTTTTACCGCAGAATTAAGGGCAAAGGATGCCCACGAAAAAATACTGGCGCTCTTCCAAAGCAATACCTACCACCCGGATTCCTTCAGCATTCAGCCATTCACGGACTATTTCAATATCATGTACGGGCAGACTACGATACTGACCGTAAGCAGCTATGACGCGTTATGGATGAACCAGACCAAGCAGCAGCTCGCCCGTACCTACCTGGAGAATATTAAATTCAGTATCGACAGGAACAGGGTAGAGCACAGCTGGGAGAAAGTTGCCCTGCGGTGGACACAGGTGCTGATCATCGTGGTGGTGGCCGCCCTGCTGCTCCGGCTGCTGTCCAGGGGCGGACTGAAGCTGGTCCGGATGCTGGGCAGGCATAAGCCGGGTGTTATCCGTGATGTCCGCATCCGTAATTATGAGCTGTTCAGCGCAGCCTTCCTGCTCAAAGTCCTTATCCGCGTCCTGTACATCCTGAGGATCATCTTCATGGGCGTTGTCGTGTACTTTGCCGTTTCATTCATACTGAATGTATTTCCCCAGACACAGCCCTACACCCGTAAGTTGTGGGACTGGGTGCTGGACCCGGTGAAAGATGTGGGGCTGAGCATTGTGCACTACATACCCAACCTCTTCAAGATCGCTGCCATTATTATATTCTTCCGGTATATCATCTATGCGTTCCGCTATTTCTCCCTGGAAGTGGAGAAGGGTGACCTGAAGCTGCGGCATTTCCACCCGGAATGGGCCAGGACCACTTACCAGATCATCCGTATTGTGCTGATAGCGTTCTGTATCGTGTTCGTGTTCCCTTATCTCCCTGGCTCAGATACCATAGCGTTTAAGGGTATCTCGGTCTTTGCGGGTGTGCTGATATCCTTTGGCTCCTCTACCGCTATCAGCAATACCATTGCCGGCTTTGTCATCACTTATATGCGGCCCTTTAAGGTAGGAGACTGGATCAAGGTAGGGAACGATACCGGGAGGGTAAAGGAAAAAACGGTGCTGGTGACACGGATAGAAACGATCAATAATGAAGAGATCACTATCCCGAATTCCTCCATCCTGAGCAAGCATACTATCAATTACTCTTCTACCGGGTCAGAAGGAGGCCTGGTGATCACCGCTACCGTGACCATGGCCTATGCCGTTGAATGGCGAAAAGTACATGAAGTGCTCCGGGAGGCTGCCTGCCGTACGGAATACACCAATAAGGAAAAAGAGCCGTACGTATTCCAGAATACCCTGGACAGCTATTATGTGACCTACCAGATCAATGTCTATACGCAGGAGCCGGATAAGATGTACTTTATCCATACGGCATTATTGCAGCATATCCAGGATGGGTTCAAGGCCGCCGGCATCGACCTGCACCTGCCGGCCCAGATCACCATAAAGGAATAAAATTTTCCGTTTATCAGGCCATACAATAACCGATTATCTTAGATTTACATTTTTATATACAGGGGGACATGAAAAAATTTGCATTAGTAACGGGCGGATCCAGGGGCATTGGCAGGGCTATATGCCTCAGGCTGGCCGCTGCCGGTTACCATATTATCATCAACTATAAAGGCAATGAAACGGCGGCGCAGGCTGCCCGTGAGGCAGTAACGGCATTGGGGGTGGAAGCGGTGCTGATGAAATTTGACGTAGCGGATGCCGCGGAGGTAGCCGCCAGCATAGGGCAGTGGCAGGAAGCGCATAAGGATACCGCTATTATTGAAGTGCTGGTCAACAATGCAGGTATCCGCCAGGATGTCCTGATGGCTTTTATGAATGATGAGCAGTGGAGCAGCGTCCTGGATACCAGCCTGGGTGGTATGTACGCCGTTACCCGGCAGGTGCTGAATCCTATGGTCATGAACCGTTTTGGCAGGATCGTCAATATCGTATCCCTGAGCGGGCTGAAAGGTATGCCCGGCCAGGTGAACTATTCTGCGGCCAAAGCCGGTATGATAGGCGCAACGAAAGCGCTGGCGCAGGAAGTTGCCAAGCGGAACATTACGGTGAACGCGGTAGCGCCGGGCTTTATCAGGACCGATATGACGGAAGACCTGAACGAAAAGGAGCTCAGGTCGCTGATCCCCATGAACCGTTTCGGGGAGGCGGAGGAAGTAGCCGCGCTTGTGGGTTTTCTCGTATCTAAGGATGCCAGCTATATTACAGGTCAGGTCATATCTGTAAATGGAGGGCTTTATACCTGATGCCCGCTATTGTTTCTTCAACTTAAAATACAATTCATCCGATGAGGATCATATCTTATAATGTAAACGGCATCCGGAGCGCCATTAATAAAGGGCTGCTGGAATGGCTGGAAACGGACCCGGCAGATATCATCTGCTTCCAGGAGCTGAAATCCGCTATAGATAGCATTCCTACCGAACGCTTTGAGGCGCTGGGGTATCATGCTTACTGGTTTCCCGCCGCCAAAAAGGGGTACAGCGGGGTAGGCGTTATCACCAGGCAGCAGCCGGAGCGTGTTACTTACGGTAATACTTTTGAGCAGAGCAATGCGGAAGGCCGTGTGCTCAGGCTGGACTTTGAGCCGTTCGTACTGATAGGCGCCTACTTCCCCAGCGGTTCCAGCGGCGAGGAGCGCCAGGTCTATAAATACCAGTGGATGGATGAATTCTTTGAATATATTGATGAGATCAAGGCGGAAGGCAAGCCGCTTATTGTATGCGGGGATTACAACATCTGCCACAGGGAGATCGATATCCATAATCCCAAATCCAATAAAGATTCCAGCGGCTTTCTCCCGGAAGAAAGGGCGTGGATGGATAAATGGTTCAGCAACGGTATGACCGATACGTTCCGTTTACTGAACCAGGACCCTCACCAATACTCCTGGTGGAGCTTCCGTGCCAATGCCCGTGCCAATAACAAGGGCTGGCGTATAGATTACATCAGCATATCAGACAGCCTTAAGGAAGCCGTAAAGGAAGTGGCGATTTATCCCGATGTCCGGCATTCAGACCATTGCCCGGTCTATGTATCCCTGGCACTCTAATCAGACAACATATTATGAACTGGGAATACCTATATACTACGCAGCGCCTTACAGGTCGTACCGACCAGGGGGTGAATCCCGATAAGCTGCGCACCTCCTTTATGAGGGATTATGACAGGCTGATTTTTTCTGCCGCTTTCAGGAAGCTGCAGAATAAGACCCAGGTATTTCCGTTGCCGGGTGTGGTGTTCGTGCACAACAGGCTGACCCATAGCCTGGAAGTGGCCAGTGTAGGCCGCTCCCTGGGCAGGCAGGTGGGCAGCAGCATCGCCCGGCAGCACCCGGATGCAGACGAAGCGTTCCTGAATTTTTATAATTATGAGTTGGGTAATGTTATTACTTCTGCCTGCCTGGCGCACGATATAGGCAACCCGCCTTTCGGCCATTCGGGCGAAGATGCGATCCGTAATTACTTCCGGAATGTCAAGGGTGACATCCAGCGTGTCCTGCGGCAGGAGCTCAGCAGGGAAGAATTGGCGGATTTTGAGTATTTTGAAGGCAACAGCAATGCGCTACGCGTATTGACCCATACCTTCAATGAGCCGGCTTCGGCCTATAACCTGACCCTGACCACGCTGGCATCCATCATTAAATATCCCACGGCGGCCCATTGCGGATTCCGGCAGGACGCCGGTATCGTAGCTAAAAAGGCCGGCTACTTCCAGTCGGAAAAGGAGGTCTTTCACCGCATTATGAGCGCTTTTCATTTAAAGGCGCTGGATGAGGATACCTATGTGCGGCATCCCTTTGTATTCCTTACGGAAGCTGCGGATGACATCTGTTACAGGGTTATAGATATCGAGGATGCGGAGCGGCTGGGTATTGTGAGCCTGGAGGAAATGAAAGCGCTCTTCCTGCCCTGTTTTGCGGCGGAAACCGGCTTTAATGCCCTGGAGAAGGTCACGGAGCAGCTCTCGCAATTTCGTGACCCGCATCAGCAGGCACAATACATCCGGGCCCGGTGGATAGGGCTGATGGTAGAAAAAACATCGCAGGTGTTTATGGAGCACCAGGCGGCTATCCTGGCCGGAACATTCGGCATGTCCCTCCTGGATGCCCTGCCGGAGCACCTGCTGGACCAGATCAGGGCTATCAACCGTTTTTCCGTAGAACGTATCTATAACCACAAAAATGTCATTGAGGTAGAGCTTGCCGGCTTTAATGTGATCGGTACCCTGCTGGACGCCTTTATCGAAGCGCTCGTCTATCCTCACAACCAGAAATCCGTAAAGCTGTTGCAGCTGGTAGAGCCCCAATACAAAACAGATGTAAAAGAGCAGCGCTTGTATGATAATATATTATCAGTGATAGACTTTATCTCTGGGATGACCGATAATCATGCCATTGATCTCTACCGGAAAATAAAAGGTATAGATATTACCGGATTTCACAGGTTCTAGCAGCCTGTATAAAATTGAATAGGTTGTATTGATATATAGCACACATTTCTACAAGCTCAATGTGACAACACGAGCTCAATATGAAACGTCAATCAGTTGTCAGGCTGAGAGCCCCCGTTGGAGCCCTGCTAAAACTATTATAAATTACCTTCAGCAAGCTCAATGTGACACGATAAGCTCAATATGAGAAGTCATTCAGTTGTCAGGCTGAGCCGCGTCGAAGCCTTGCTAAAACTATTATAAACTATCAAGCTCAATGTGACACGATAAGCTCAATATGAGAAGTCATTCAGTTTGTCAGGCTGAGCCGCGTCGAAGCCTTGCTAAAACTATTATAAACTATCAAGCTCAATATGACACGATAAGTTCAATGTGGTATACAAAAGGCTTTTTAGACAGCCGCTTCTGCCAGGAAGCTATACGGCTTCTTCTACTATATCCTTTTCTATCACCAGGTTGTCAATGATGAAATTCTGGCGTTGCGGGGTGTTCTTACCCATATAATACTCCAGCAGTTTCTGGATCTGGCTGTCTTTGGACAGCAGCACCGGTACCTTGCGCATCTGTTCCCCGATAAATGCCTCGAATTCCTTGGGTGAGATTTCACCCAGACCCTTGAAGCGGGTTATCTCCGGCTTTCCTTTCAGCTCGGCAATAGCTCTCTGCTTTTCCTCTTCGTTATAGCAATAGATCGTTTTCTGCTTATTCCGCACCCGGAACAGTGGGGTTTCCAGGATATATATATGACCGTTCCTTACAAGGTCGGGAAAGAACTGCAGGAAGAAGGTCATAATAAGCAGGCGGATGTGCATACCGTCCACATCGGCATCCGTTGCGATAATGATATTATTATACCGCAGTCCGTCCAGGCCTTCTTCTATATTCAGCGCATGCTGCAGGAGATTGAACTCTTCATTCTCATACACTATTTTCTTGGTAAGCCCGAAGCAGTTGAGGGGCTTTCCTCTCAGGCTGAATACCGCCTGGGATTCCACGTTGCGGCTGGTGGTAATGGAGCCGGAGGCGGAATTTCCTTCCGTGATAAAGATGCTGGAGGCCATCATCTTTTCCTGGTATTCCTCTTTGTTCTTGTTTGGCGGCACATCATTCAGGTGTATCCTGCAGTCCCGCAATTTTTTATTGTGCAGGTTGGCCTTCTTGGCTCTTTCATTGGCCAGCTTCCGGATGCCGGACAGCTCCTTGCGTTCCCGCTCGCTTTGCTCGATACGTTTTTTCAGCGCATCGGCCACATCCGCATTCTTATGCAGGTAATTATCCAGCTCCTTGGACAGGAAATCCAGTACAAACGACTTCATAGTAGGACCGCCTTCATAAATATTCAGGGAGCCCAGCTTGGTTTTGGTCTGTGATTCGAAGACCGGTTCCTGTACATTCACTGAAACGGCGGCGCAGATGCTCTGCCTGATATCGGCGGCCTCATAATCCTTCTTGTAGAAATCCCGGATCACCTTTACGAAGGCTTCACGGAAGGCCTGCTGGTGCGTACCGCCCTGGGTGGTGTACTGGCCGTTGACGAACGAATAGATCTCTTCACCGTAGTCGTTATTATGTGTGATCGCCACTTCGATATCTTCCCCTTTCATATGAATGATAGGGTAGCGGAGGGATTCGGCGTTGATCTTATTGGTCAGCAGGTCGAACAGGCCGTTCTTTGATAAATACTTTTTATTGTTATAGATGATGGTCAGGCCGGCGTTCAGGTAACAGTAATTCCAGATCTGGTTGATGATATACTCATGGATAAAATGATAATTCTTAAAGACCGTATCATCCGGCCGGAATACTACTTCGGTACCATTGGGCTGGTCTGTTTTCTCTATCTTCCATTCCCGGGTGAGCTCACCACGTTCAAACTCGGCCATTTTTTTTTGTCCATCCCTGTGCGAGGTCACGCAGAAATAGCTGCTCAGGGCATTGACGGCTTTGGTACCCACACCATTCAGCCCTACGGATTTCTGGAAGGCTTTGCTGTCGTATTTGGCTCCGGTGTTGATCTTGCTGACCACATCCACTACCTTGCCGAGCGGTATGCCGCGGCCATAATCCCTGACGGTCACCACGCCTTCATCTACGCTGATGTCTATCTGCCTGCCCACGCCCATCCTGAACTCATCGATACTGTTATCTACCACCTCTTTCAGCAGTATATAGATACCGTCGTCCATGCTGCTGCCGTCGCCAAGCTTACCGATATACATACCCGGCCGCAGTCGGATATGTTCCTTCCAGTCTAAGGTCCGGATGCTGTCATCCGTATATTGTACTGCTGCGTTGCTAGTCCCTTCACTCATTTTATATCTGCTGTATTTTGGATTCCTGCAAATTTATAAAAAACCGCTCATACATTGCGGATTTGCTTTTCGGAAGCAGCTTTTATTAAAAGCAGGGATACCTCTGAGAATCAAACTGCTAATGTGTCAGAAACCAATTATATTCTTCTGATGCAATGGAAAGGAAGTTATTGGGATAAAATTTTTGAAAAATATCAATAATTAATATATTATTATGGTGAAATTATTCGTAATTTCTTTTTTAGGTGTATTATTTTTTCTGTTTCGTGTCAAGATATTAGAGAGGGCTTGATAACGACACTGTAAAAGATTATAATTTAAATGCTCAGTATATATCGGAGTTTTTAACAGATAGTACTCGTAAACAGCAAATCGAGGCAATTTTAGTCAGTAGGGATACTGGTGCTTACGAAAGACTGAAAGATAATTACCGAATGAGCGGTATGGGAAGAGAATTTATGTTCTACTCTTTATTTATGGCCGAAAAATATAAACTTTCAGATGCATATTTTGATGTTTATCTCATATTGCAAAATAATCAAATGAACAACAAGTTACAGAAATATTACCTGCTTAAGGCTTATGCTAATGGTTCGGAGAGTGCTTTATCTCATATGACTGAGATGTTTGGGGAGAATTATGATAGTCTTCAGTTAGTAAATTACAATAAAGAATTGGAACAATATCTGTTTGATCGATAGTGAGAATTTGTAAAAAGGATTAATAGGTGTATGTACCCAAATTGCTGTTTTGTAAAAATGAGTGTAGCGTTGCAAAATTATTTAAAATTTTAGTGCGCTGTAATATATGTAAGGAGTTGGTGAGCTATAAATTCAATCAAGGTATATTCACAAAGTGACATCTTATAGCACTAGCCATATTGGTGCGAGAACCTGGCATTACCAATTATAAAAATAACCCGAAATGGACCTGGTAGTAATATTTATTACATAGAATAATGGATAGAAAAGGTTTTCTCGAGTGGTATAACAATTGAACAAAAGAAAGACTCGTCTGTCCAACAGGGAATATTTTAAAAAGAGAAACAAAAAGCTAATTAGTGCCGTATATGAAGATGAGAGAAACTTTAAACAAAAAAGTAAATAACAGATGGGAAAAGTGATGAAATTTTCAACTTACTTAGTAATAATATTTTGCATAGTTGCCCAGTCTTGCGCAATCAATGAAAAAGATGAATACCTAATTCAAGTTAATAAGTCTCCTTATTGTATTTATCAATTCGTCTACAGAAATACCGAAGATATAGATGTCATCAGTTTGTATTGGGATTATAATGATCATCCTGATGAAGAGATCTATGATACTGCAGATTTAGTTTTAGCACTTGGCAAATTAAGCTTGGAAAAAATAGATAGTTCATTAGTTGCTATTGAACAAGTCCAACAATCTGATTTCGATATTTATTCGCGTCCTGATGCATTTACTTATTCTGTTTATAAAAATGGAAAGATAATTAGAAAAGTTTGGAGACAGGATGATAATATTTATCATATTTTAAAGGAAATAGTACCATTAATTGATGAAGAAAAGATTTTATGTGATGATTTTTTTGATCTTTTTAAAGAGTCTATGCGGATTCAGGATTACGGAAGCAAAAACTTATGAAATATGCGAGTCATAGCAATTCATTGACAATTGTATTAGAAACGGTTTTGGTCACTTTGGAAGTATAGTTCCCATTTACAATGTTATGATATTGGAAAGTCCCACAGATGCTTTTGTATGTTATTGGTATATCAAATTTTTGTATAACGTGAAAATGGCGTTTTGATAAACGCCTAAGCTATATAAGTTGAATTTTCGGATTTAAGATAGTTGAAATTTAATAAAAAATTGTTCTTTATGTTCAGCAAAATACTGAGGAGATGTTGCCTTACAGGAATGTGCATATTATTTATTTTCCAATCTATTGGACAAGATAGTACTTATCAAACAAGGCTTGAATATGTCATTGATCAACTGGAAAGAATTTTCACATATGATGATATGGAGGAAATTAAGTTGAGTGTATATTTTAAAAATGAAGATAACGGCCAGGTTAACTTAGGCTATGTATCTCCAAGTAAATTATTCAGCATTCAGCACAATAAAAGGTTTAGCACTGATGATTATGAACCCTTTTGTTTTTCAACTGCACGGCTCTTTATTTGCGATACTGTTTATTATTCAACAAAAGAGCATCAAAATTACGCTTCATCATTCGTAGATAAAAAACTGTACACCGATTTAGAAAAACTAACATTAAATCAAATTAAGGCAAAATACCTTACTGATGATATGTACAAACGAAATGACCCAACAATAAATCAAGCTTTGGAGTGTTATTTAGATCGTAAATTAATCCCGTCACGAGATAACGGAATGTATAGGCAAATCGTTTGGAAACCTAATACCGATGAATTTTTCCAAGGCTTTCCTATAGTAAGGCAGAATGGGGAAATAGATTTATATTCTTATGATAAGAAAGGTAGAATATTAGATATCACCAGGAAGGATTGGTAGTAAAATGTTTTTTAAATACATTACTCTAAAACAGCAAATTTAATAAACTAAATATATGAGAGGCGTAATAAATAAACTTGCATTTATAACCATTTTTTGTGTTCAACAATTCTCAGTGCACAGTCAAAATAGTCCATACAAGTCAAGAGATATTTATGTTATGGACCAACTGGATAGGATTGCTGCTTTAAAAAATACTGAAATGACAAATCTTAGCGTCTATTTCAAAAATGAGGACAATGGTAAGGTCAATCTTGGTTATATTTCACCGGTAGACTTATTTGAAATCGAACATTTGACGAGAGCCATAGACGTTTATTATCGTAGTTTCAGATTTTCAGTAATGCGTCAATTTTTAAATGATACAGTCTATTATAAGTCTGAAAACCAGTTTAAATATGAACCTGCATTTGTAAAACAGAATATTTACGCTAAACTAAGTGGCAAAACTATTCAAGAAATAAGGAACGAATTCTTTATTAATGGAACCATAATGATAAATGATGAAGAAACTAAAAAAGCTATTCAATGCTATTTAGATAGACAATTAATCCCTACAAGATTTGATGGAAGAAAGGAATATACGGAATGGAATATTAATACAAATGAAGTGTTTTCGGACTTTATTATTAAGAAAAGTGATGGGACTAATGAAAGTTATTCATATGACAGGCGTGGTAAGATTGTCGGGGTAAAGCCTGATCCGGCCAATTATAAATAAACATTCACAGAAAATAATGTTGGGAGAACTCAAGCATGAGGTGTCGGGATCTTTTCAATTAAAGATCTAATTCACAATAGACGATAAGTAAAAGATGATATGATAAAAATTAAATGTAATCATTTTGAGCATAAAAAAAGAAGCTATGAAAACAAATGAGAAACTAAAGATTTGCTTTTTAAGTGCATTTAGCTCTATTCATTTATACGCCTGTAGTAAAGGCTGTATTAAGCAAGAATTTCAAAGTGAGCTTAATGCCTCTAACTCTTTGAATTTTACAACAGTTGACTCAATTATAAAAGGTTCAATGATCTTTATTGTTCCCGATTCAATGAATAATTTCCTAAGTAGGCTAATAAATTCTGATATTGATCAAACGACTACGGATAATGATTATGATAATGCAGCGATAACTTATAATATAATGAAATCTACAAATAGCTTAGTAAGTATTGTGAAATCGGTATATAAAGAAGCCGATGGAGCTCCTCGTGGATTTTTTGCCTGGGATGAATGCTTAAATTATCTTCAATTTGCCAATAAAGTATATATGGTTAGATACGATTTCGATAGTGATTATTCCTTGCAAATTAAATATCTGCAAGAAAGCGGGGAATTGGATTTGGGATGCACGAATGCCGGATTAAAAGAAAAGCCAGATTTATCTTTTTTCCTTTACAATACTAATTTGTTTTTGCATGATCCGATAGCCTCTCCGTTTTGTAATATCGATTTAAAACTAGATGTAGATCCTGAAAAAATTTCATTTACAATACTTGATGATTAAAGTAAGAATTGACAATCTGTTTCAGTAATCAGAAGTTTTTTTAAGAATAGCAGATTATGATAAAAAATGCTAAATTAATTTTATTAGGCATCATTATATTGATGCTTAATTCATGTATGAAGAAACATTTTGAGTATAGGCTTCCATTCAAGGAAAGTTTATTAAAAGTAAATGATACGGTTGAGGGTTTTTTCCTTTTTGAACAGTATTTAGATGCATACATTGGGAATGGAGTAATAGTTCAAGCCCAAAGTCTAATTCCTGTAAATAAAAACAATGAGATTGAGGACTACGGAACTATCTACAGTCTTGATTTTATTAGGCAATCAAAATTTTACAAGGGAACTGATTTAGATACCAGTTATATTGAGAATGGATTAGATCTGGCTTATGAGGTGATTAATGATTCAACAACTATCCGCCCATTTTGTGGGACATCATATAAATTATGTAAAGTTAAGATGATCATTAATAAGGGGATATCTAAAAAAAGGAGGGTACCATTATTATTGGATTGTGATCAATATCAAGATTTATTGGACAGAAAAAAGAATGTATATGCCATACGTAAAGTTAAAGTCTTCGATATCTTAGGAGTGATTAGCTATGAAATGGTAAAAGGAAGTGTATCAAGGTAATATAGTGTTTAATCCTCTTCCTGAGAAACCCAAACGTTGTGAATTAGCAAAAGGGTAATTATATATGACAACAATATAAAATTTTATTTAAAGTGTGTCATATGTCTGGGAAATAATCTGACTGCTTTTATTAATAGGGTAATAAGCGTTTACATTTAAGATTTTGATAATCGTTAAGGACTTTCAATAAGTGATCCCGACCGAAGACTTTCGTAATTTGAAACAGGTTTTGTTGTGAAAATGAACTTCACTAAGTATAAGAAAATAAAAATTATAAAATCTTTATCAGGAGGTAGGGTTTGCCCCTGGAACTCTTGCGGGATGCGTATCAGCAAGTAAAACAGGTAAATGACAGGATGATCCTCAAGGTACTTTCCCGGGAAAAGCGGTGAACCAAATGCAGGATGATTTGTTGTGTTTTTAGTTATATATTATTCATATTCACTAAAATCTATTTATATGAGAAGTATTCTTTGGTTAGTGGCAGTAATATGTATTATTGTCTGGATTTTAGGTTTGGCTGGAATTGGTAATGGAATGGGAATGGGGAACCTGATCCATATTTTGCTTGTAATTGCAATTATTGTGATATTGTACAATATTATTTCCGGCAGGAAGCCGCTGGAATAGGAATTGTAGCCCAGGTAAAAAGGACATATAAGCATTAAATGCACGTACCGCTAAATGTGGTATGGCGAAAGAACAGCCGGAAACTTCCGGCTGTTTTCTATTTGAGCCGGTAATAAATATAATATCCGGTGCCTATCCGCTGTAACAGATATACTTTACTGAACAGTTCTCTGCGGTTCAGAAACAGCTTTTAATATAAAGGATGAGGGTATTGGTCATTCCGGACGGATGTGAGGAATCTTTTATAATAGCTTATAGCTCAATAATACCTGGCTCCCTTTACATATCCTGCAGCTAGTTATTCTTACCGGATAGGTTGTACCGATCCTTATTTATTGCGTGGCAATTTTTTGCCGGTCTGAGGAATATGCTCGCGAAAAGGAAGGCGTATTTGATCATAAAAAAATGTATTTTTGTAAATAAATGGTTAAATTAAATAACTATGAATATATTTACACGAATCATAGCCATCCTGTTATGCATCTCCCTGCCTCTGGCATTGAATGCCCAATATAACATTCCTCAGAATACAAACTGGGTCATGAGCAGGCAGGCAGGACTGTATTTTAACGGTTCGCAGCCCGTACCGCAGTCCTCTGCTGTCGGCCTGACGGAATGCAGCGCCGCGGTCAGCGATGCCAGCGGTAATTTGCTCTTCTATACGGACGGTTCCAATGTCTGGGACAGGACAGGGGCCATGATGCCGAATGGAGCGGATATCAACGGACCCGGCACCAATACCTATACTACTACGCAGGGGGCGCTGATCGTTCCTTTCCCGGAGCATCCGAACCTTTACTATGTGTTTTCTCTGTATAGCTATCTCTACCTGAATGTTGTGGATATGTCACTGAACAACGGGAGAGGAGATATTGTAACCGGGCACCCGCTGAGGGGGATCATATGGAACGGCGTATTGGGCGAGAAGATGATACCTATACGGGGATGCGATGCCAATATCTGGGTGGTTACCCGCAGCAATGTCCGCCCGGAATTCCTGGCCTTTGAGATCAACGCCAACGGGATCAATACAACGCCGGTGATCAGCGGCAATATGGGAGTGCTGCCGGCATCCAATTACTTCCAGGGTGAGATGAAAGCCTCACCGGACGGCTCAAAGATTGTCACGGTAAATACCATCCAGGAATCGGCAGTCGAATTATTTAAATTTGATATTACCTCCGGGCAGGTGTACCACCAGGAAGTGATTGATTCACCCAGGAGCGCTTATGGTGTTGCTTTTTCTCCTGATGGCAGTAAAATATATATCAGCGATATACAGAACAGGGGACAGTTGATACAATACGACCTCCATAATAATAACAACCGTACTGTGATCGGCAGTACGCACGGGGTTACAAAGTTTAAGCTGGCTCAGGATGATAAGATATATTTCAGATCTGTAATGGGCGCTTTAGGGCTGCCGGATTATGATTTCCTGGGCTGCATCAACCAGCCGGACCAGCCGGGTGTAGCCTGTATGTTTGAAGAAGCGGTACCGTCCCTGGGATATTTAGTCACATTGAATACCGGATTGGGCATGAGCCTGCCTGCCGAGATTGTTACAGCGGGTCACACAGGAGGCCAGGAAACTGGACCGAACGGGCGGCTTATCTTTGATACGCTGATCTGTGCTGTCGAGGCGGCGCCCCGGCTGTCCCTGGCGCTGAACGCATACAGTCAGTTCAGTAATTACAGGTGGGATGATGGTACATCCGGCATTACCCGGATGGTGGATGCCGGTGGAACTTACTGGGTACGCTATGATACCCGTTGCGGCTCGCGTACGGATACCTTCAGGGTCAATGTGCATATTATGCCGGCTGTGGAGATACTGTATGATAACGGACTGCTGACCAGTGTGAACACCTATGACAATTACCAATGGTATAGATCCGGACAGCCTATTGCGGGGGCTACTGCCGCCACGTTCAGGCCTGCGGATACGGGCTGGTACACCCTGGTCGCCATGGAGCATAACGGCTGTACTGCCAGCGGGTCCTTTCATGTTACGGATAACGGAACAGGGATCGGCACGCTTCCGCAGGGTACGGCCATTTCCATATATCCTAATCCCGCCCGAGATTATATCCATATCAGTTCCGATGTGCCGGTTACGGCTGCATTATTAAGCGCTGACGGCAGGCTGATCAGCGAAACGGAAAATAACATATTTCCTGTTGCTATGTTGAGTGACGGTATCTATTTTATCCGTGTAAGCGCAAAGGACGATGGTACGCTGCTGGGTGTGTATAAGTTTGTCAGGCAGTAAGTTCCAGGAAACGGTTTGTGGGTGGATTTGTTTTCCATCTGGATATAAAGAGGTCAGCGCCTTGTGCAGTGCGCCGGGTTATAGGGTCTGTCCGTAATCCTATAGCTGTATAAGTTGCCGGAATACGAATACACACCTTTTGCTGAAACGTATGTTTTTGACTGGTCATTCATACATGACCGGCTGTATCTGCCTTCCTATTCTGCGGCTACCGGCTGATGCCCTGCTACCCACCGTTTAAACTTTGCCAGGTTGAACCTGCTGATCTTGAACAGCTCGGCCGTAATGCCTTTGGATGGTGAAAGATACCTGCTATGGATATCTATCTGGTTATGCCGGGTGCTTAGCGGCCTGTCACTCAGGTCGAACGCATGGCTGCCCAACAGCACCTGCCGGTTGATCCTGAAAAAAGAGGGTGCCGTTTCCGGGAGCCTTGCCATTGCCAGCAATTCCTCTATCCTGTCCAGGGATAAGCCGGTTATCGTACTGTAGCCGTCCTGGAATACGATCCTGTTCCTGCCGTTATACCTGTAGAAGAAGCAGATATTGCAGATGTTTTCGATCAGTTGCTTTCCTTCACCTTCCGGTAGCGTATCGGGTACTGCAGTTGCTGAAATTGCAGCCGTATCGCTGTGGCTATTATCTTCAGCGCAGGTTCTATCCGTAAGCAGGTAGCCCGGGTTATGCGGGTGTATATTGGCTGGGCCGGGAGCACCAGAAACTATGGCATAAGAACGCAGCGTGGAACGCTCAGTGGCAGCAACCTGCGTGGTACCCGGGTTATGGAGACGGAAGATAAGGTTATGTATGATGTAATAAAGATTCAACAGGATGATGAAATATACCGTATGAGGAAAATAGACCAGCATATACCCGGATGCATGAATATCCCTGCCGTCAAAATAGTTGAAATAGAGGAGCATAATATAATATGCCGCCAATACAGGTATCATAATGCCGAAGACCGCCTGTAAGCCGCTTCTTCGGACGGGCTTGCTGAGCCAGTCAAAATGCTTATCCAGGATAGTGGTGCTGCAATGGCAGAGGAGGGCCAGGAAAAATGCAACGGAAAAGCTGAGCGCTACCTGGAGATAGAAAGAAGGATATTTCATAGCGACAAGCAAACCGGTGCTTTTGCCGTAAAGTGTGATAAAGACCGCGGCGAATAAAGACCCGGTCAGCCGGAATATAACATTGTTATACCGGACGGTAAGAGCATTTTTCATGGATGGAGGTGTTTGTAGGTAACACAAAATAATAAAAATGATTGTTTTTTGCAATATATACGTTAATAATTGTTCCCGGATGTGCCGGGATTGTTGCTGTTATTAGGTTTAGGTATCTTCTATTAGTGTTTTATTATGACGTATTTGGATGGGATATTTGATGTAGTTAGATAACTAGATATATAAGCATACTTTTGTATGTTAATATTATTTAAAATTAATTTATCGTGGGAAACAAAGGTTTGTAATGGTTTTTTCGTCTATCTTGGAAATACTTCAACTATGCGGTATGCTTCCGTCAAATTGCTGCTCCTGACAGCAGGATATATGATCTTATGTTCTCTGACCGGAATGGGAGCCCAGGATGAGGCCCCCGTTTTCAGGCATTCCTTAAGCCTGAAGCCTGTAAACTTTTCCTGTATTGACTTAAGCGGCAGTAACCGCATACCGGGTTATCATGTAGGAGCGCAGTATGAAAGACGTATAGACAAGTCAGGCCACTGGACCATAGTGCTGCCTGTTACGGCTACAGACCTGCGGTACAGGCTGGTATATGAAGCCGATTATAGCAGGTCCGGTTATGCCGTGTACATTACGCCGGGCGTCAGGTATTATGTCAATACTTTCAACAGGGTATCCGGTTACAGCGCCGGCCTGAACCTCCTGGCAGGTGTGTACAATTATCAGTACAGCACTGAATTGTCATCCGGTAAAGCGGAAAGCATTTTCGGGGGGATATTATTCAACAATTATTATGCGCTAAAGCTTTGGAAGTCCTGGTCCGTCCAGGCGGAATTGGGAGCCGGTGTCCGTAATACCCGGAAAGACCGCTCTTATATCATAAGGGAAGCCAATGGCGTAATTGACCGGCAGGGTAATGAAAAAATATCGCGTTATACAGCGATACTGAATACTTCCCTGGGCGTCAGCTACCGTTTTTGATCCTTATAAAAGTGACTATCTGCTTACAGGCAGCAACCTTTTATTACAGATACGCCTCGCTTAACGATGTCCTCTCTGCGGGTCAGAACTGCTTTTACTATAAAGGCACCGGGGTATCGGTCATTCCGAACGGATGTGAGGAATCTCTTACAATATACCGGAGGCATAATGGTTCCTGTATGATGCAACAGGCTGCTTAAAAAGTAAACAACCCTGCCATATGGACCTAAAAGCCCGGATATTGACAGGGTTGTTTATGTATATACATTTCGACCAGCTCAATGTGACACGATAAGATTAATATGACACGACAAGCTAGCACAATGTGATCCGGCAAGAGGCCCTTTAAACAGCTTCTTGTGTGAATAACAGCTATCAGGACCAGATATTCAGCCCGAAATTATTGGCATATGCAGTGGCGTCTTCATATCCGGCATCCGTATGGCGCAATACGCCCATAGCAGGATCGTTGTGAAGCACCCGCTTCAGGCGCTCTTCCGCATCCTGGCTGCCGTCGGCCACAATTACCATACCTGCATGTAAGGAATAGCCCATACCTACGCCGCCGCCATGATGGAAGCTGACCCAACTGGCACCGCCTGCGGTATTGATCAGGGCATTGAGTATCGGCCAGTCGGCTACGGCGTCCGAACCGTCCTTCATGGCTTCGGTTTCCCGGTTGGGGGACGCTACTGATCCGCAATCCAGGTGATCACGGCCTATCACGATAGGCGCCTTTACCTTGCCTTCTCTTACCAGCTGGTTGAACAGTAATCCTGCTTTTTCCCTTTCACCCATACCCAGCCAGCAGATACGCGACGGCAATCCCTGGAAGGCGATTTTTTCCCTGGCCATTTTAAGCCAGCGCTGCAGGCCTTCATTTTCAGGAAAGAGTTCCGCCAGCGCCTTATCCGTAGTATAAATATCTTCCGGGTCGCCGCTGAGCGCTACCCAGCGGAAAGGTCCCTTGCCCTCGCAGAAAAGCGGGCGGATATAGGCCGGTACAAAGCCGGGGAAATCAAAGGCGTTTTCCACTCCACGCTTATCTTTGGCCTGTCCGCGGAGGTTATTGCCGTAATCGAATGTAATGGCGCCTCTTCGCTGTAATTCCAGCATCTGGCGTACGTGCCTGGCCATTGTATCCAGAGCTCTTGACTGGTACTCCTCAGGGTTGGTCTCCCTCAGGATATTGGCTTCTTCCACGCTCAGGCCTTCCGGGAAATACCCGATGAGCTCGTCATGGGCGGAAGTCTGGTCGGTGAGCGTATCAATCGCGATATTATTATCTATCAGGTATTGCAGCAGATCTACTGCATTACAATGCACGCCTATGGATACGGCCTCTCCGTTGGCCTTGGCTTCCAGCGCTCTCGTTACGGCCTGCCTGATATCCTTATAGTACTCATCCAGGTACCTGGTTTCAATCCTTTTCTGGATTCTCCATTCCTCCATCTCCGCTACCAACGCTACGCCTTCGTTCATGGTTATGGCCAGCGGCTGTGCGCCACCCATTCCTCCGAGCCCGGCAGTGACGTTCAGCGTGCCTTTTAAAGAGCCGTTGTAATGCTTGTTGGCCAGGGAAAGGTAGGTTTCATAAGTGCCCTGTACGATGCCCTGTGAGCCGATATAGATCCAGCTGCCCGCGGTCATCTGGCCGTACATCATCAGCCCTTTGGCTTCCAGTTCCCGGAAGTGTTCCCAGTTGGCCCATTTACCCACCAGGTTGGAATTGGCTATCAGTACCCTGGGAGCATTTTTGTGGGAGCGGAGGATGCCCACCGGCTTACCTGACTGCACCATAAGGGTCTGGTCTTCTTCCAGGTTTTTCAGGCATTCCAGTATCTTGTCAAAGCTTTCCCAGTTCCGGGCCGCTTTCCCGATGCCGCCGTAAACAACGAGGTCTTCCGGACGTTCCGCGACTTCGGGGTCCAGGTTATTCTGAAGCATCCTGTAGGCGGCTTCCGCTACCCAGTTCTTACAATGCAGGGTGCTGCCCGTAGGAGCCTTAATGATACGTGCTGATGTATTATGTGACATGCTTTAAATATTTGCTTTTCTAAAACGGTAAAATTAATAAATTCACAAGAATGTTGGGGCGGAAATGCGCTCCTGTATAGTGGCCGGTATCTCTTACCTGTCCTCTTGCGCGGAATAACGGCTGCTGCGCTCCCGGAGCCTGTTCCTTGCCTGGATCTTTCGCTTGTTATGCGCCTTGATGATATAGCTTATTGTAAATAAGACGAAGAGCAGCAATATCGTTATCAGGAGGGCTGCAGGCATACGCGGTTAGGTTTGTGCTGCAAAGATAGCATTATCCGTAAATATCCGTATGGATACCGGGCAGGCCGTTCCCCTGGTATATAAAAATCCCTCCTGCCTGGCAGGAGGGACCGGTACTAAGAGGCCGGGTTATTTACTGACGACCACTTTCCGCGCAAAGGTGGCGCCGGAGTTAAATATTTTGACGGTGTACATACCGTTGGCTACATTGCTGAGGTCCACGTCCACCATTTGATCCTGTAAAGTAGGGATGGCTGCTGTTTTAACGACCCTGCCCAGTACATCGATGATTTCCATCTGCAGGCCGGAGGTTGCCTCAGCCAGGTTGAAGGCTATCTTAAGATGGCCGTCTGTAGTGGGATTCGGGAATATATGAATATAGCGGCTGAGGTCTTCAGGGGTATTGGTGATGCCTACGGAGCCGCTTAGGGGCTGGCATTCGGTGGTGACCGTATTCACCACAAGGTTCCCTGTATTATTCGGGTCAAGCCAGGGTTTGAGCTTGGCATTATTGACATTGCCGTCCACCGCATAATTCCAGTTATAGCTCAGCTTGGAAAAATAGATATAGTTCAGCGCATCGGTTGACTGTCCTCTGCCGTTGATATTGCAGGACTGGGGCATATCCATGGCGCCTGCGACCGAAGCGATACCGATCAGTTGTCCCGATCCTTCAAAAAGGCCGCTTCCGGAAGAGCCCTGCTGTACTATGCCGTTTCCGTTGGGTATATTGACCAGCCAGTGGGAGCCGGGAGCTCCTACGGCGGCAGAGGTGATCCTGTGGGCTGCAAATACTTTCTTTACATCCCCGGCAGGATGGCTGAAATTGATGAATTTTTCAGGATCCGTATTCGTGGTTGTCATAGTAGGACGCGCGTCCCAGCCGTTCAGCAGTACACCCCAGGAAGCCGGGATCTTGCTGATGGGCAATAATAGCAGGAAATCTCCTTTAATATTGCTGGCATTGGAAGGGATGGCGGAGCGTGATATAAACCTGGCTCCTGTAAGCGTTTTGGCTTCAGGGGTTTGAGTGCCGTAACATTCCGTGGTTTCGAACTGGAACCTCAGCAGTAGCTGGGAGAATACCGCGTCATTCTTCTGACCGGTAGATTCACAGTGGCCGGCTGTTAAATAATACTGGGTACATTCTTCAGAGGTATTGCCCAGCTTGTTGACCATCGTGCCGCTGCATACGGACAGCCCGAATCCCTGGGGGATCAGCTGCTGTACCGTTGCTTTCCGCTGATCGGCATAATTGGATCCCAGAGGGCAGATCGCATTGATGGCACATACGGAGGAGGTCTGGAACAATTCCTCGTCCAGCAGGCTGATGGTCCGGAGATCGTCGTCTGCATACCTGGCCAGGTTTTCAGCCGACCTGAAGTACACCGCGATGCGGTCAAGATGTAATTGGATCTCCTGTTCGTCCGCAAAGGATGCGATATTCAGCTCCAAGGTAGCGCGGCCGCCTTGTACGGCTTCCGTGGCGAAGTTGTTATAATCGTTAGTATTGCTGATATCATAGCCGCCCAGGATATGTTTCTTATTCCCGTTGGTGATATACATCGTTACGCCTTTGGGCAGGCTGAAACGGTTAAAGTAGAACCCCATACCGAGGGCGTCCTGTATTTCGATTTCCGCAGACCAGACCTTGTCCCCGTTATCCAGGGGATAATAATTTCCCGAAGACGGGAAGCTGATATCCGTTGGCGTAAATAAGGCCACCAGCGGTGGCTTGCTGAAGCTGCTTTCTTCTCTTTCCGTCTGCAGGTACGCATTCCAGTCAGGCAGGCTGTACCGGTGGACATCAGAGGAGGATACGGGCGTCAGATGCTGTGTAATGCTCCAGGGAAACCCGCCAGAGCTCAGTTGGGCATTGCCGGATGTATAGGCTATTAAACAGGACGCCAGTAAGATGAGGCATTTTTTCATTATACTTTGATTTTGAATAGAAAAGATACTCCAAATATACCGCAGAAGTCCGGGAAAAAGCAGTTTTTTGACCTTATTTAAACGTTATTCCGGTAATGCGATCGTAAATTTATGGTGTTCTTAACGGTAGGGCGGTGTGGTCATAGATCCCGCCGTGCTATATGGCCGCCCGTGACCATACAAAAGCACCTGCTTCGCATTGGAAGCAGGTGCCTGAAATATGATGCCTGACGGAGCTGTATTATAGCTGCGCAGGAATTAGATGATCAGCATAGCGTCTCCGTAAGAGAAGAAGCCGTATTTTTCTTTGATAGCCTCTTCGTACGCCTTCATGGCCAGGTCATAGCCAGCGAACGCGCATACCATGATCAGCAAAGAGGTTTTAGGCAGGTGGAAATTGGTGATCAGGGAGTTGACGATGGAAAAGTCGTAAGGAGGATGGATAAACAGGTTGGTCCATCCTTCGGCGGGCTTCAGCAGGCCCCTGGCGGTTACGGTGCTTTCCATGGCGCGCAGGGTAGTGGTGCCCACGGCGCAAACCCTTCTTCTTTCGGCAATGCCTTTATTGACGATCTCACAGGCTTCTTCTTCCACCCGGAAATATTCAGCGTCCATTTTGTGCTTGGACAGGTCTTCCACCTCAATGGGTCTGAAGGTGCCCAGGCCTGTATGCAGGGTGATCTCGGCAAAATTCGTTCCCTGGATCTCCAGTCTTTTGATCAGCTCCCGGCTGAAGTGCATGCCGGCTGTAGGCGCGGCAACGGCGCCTTCATATTTGGCATATACGGTCTGGTAACGCTCCCGGTCCTCTTCGGAGGGCTTTCTTTTGATGTATTTGGGCAGCGGCGTTTCTCCCAGCGTATCCAGGATAGCCTTGAATTCCTCTTCTGTCCCGTCGTGCAGGAACCGGATAGTCCTGCCCCTGGATGTCGTATTGTCGATAACTTCAGCTACCAGCTCCTCGTTGTCGCCGAAATATAATTTATTGCCTACCCGTATCTTCCTGGCAGGATCCACGATAACATCCCAAAGCCTGTTTTGCTTGTTCAGCTCTCTCAGCAGGAATACTTCGATCTTGGCGCCGGTCTTTTCTTTTCTTCCGTACAGCCTGGCAGGGAATACCTTGGTATTATTGACCACCATAACGTCACCCTCATCAAAGAACTTTAAAATATCCTTAAACTGCAGGTGCTCTATCTCGCCGGTATTGCGGTGCACTACCATGAGGCGGCTTTCATCTCTGTTCTTGCTGGGATTCTGAGAAATAAGGTTGGGGGGTAAATCGAACTTAAATTGCGATAATTTCATATCTTACAGGATATGTATTTAAAAGGTGGATAAATAACAGTCAGCAAAGATAGGCGAAACAATCCAAATATTCCTTATCTATTTTTGCCGGTTTTCCGACGCTGTAACGGCGCCGGGGAAAAAAGAAAGCGTTCGCGAAATTGTTATTTGCGGATAATGTACATAAATTGCGAGCTTATTATATAAGACTTATAAAATACTAGCATATGGCTACAAAGACAGCACAGATCATAGAGACGGAATTAAAGTTTGGAGCCCATAATTACAGTCCTTTACCGGTGGTGCTCTGCAAAGGCAGCGGCGTAAGCGTATGGGACGTGGAAGGCAAGCATTATTACGATTTCCTGTCAGGCTATTCCGCCCTGAACCAGGGACACTGCCATCCTGCCATCATCAAGGCGCTTATCGGCCAGGCACAGGAGCTGACGCTTACTTCCAGGGCCTTCTATAATGACAAGCTGAGCGAATTTGAAGAGTATGCCACCAGCCTGTTCGGCTATGATAAGCTGCTGCCGATGAATTCCGGTGCGGAAGCGGTGGAGACAGCCTTGAAGCTGGCCAGGAAATGGGCCTATAAAGTGAAGGGCATACCTGAGAACCAGGCCAGGATCATCACGGTAGCGGATAATTTTCACGGGCGTACCATCAATATCGTTTCTTTCAGCACGGATACTACGGCCACCCGGGATTTCGGTCCCTTTGTCTCCGGCTATGTGAGCATTCCCTATAATGATATACCGGCGCTGGCAAAAGCGCTGGAGGATGAGCTGGTATGCGCGTTCCTGGTAGAGCCTATACAGGGCGAAGCGGGCGTGGTGGTGCCTGATGACGGCTACCTGAAGCAGGCGTTCGATCTCTGTAAATCCCGCAATGTATTATTCATTGCCGATGAGATACAGACGGGCCTGTCGCGTACCGGTAAGCTGCTGGCGGTGCACCATGAGCAGGTGCAGCCGGATATACTGATCCTGGGCAAGGCATTGAGCGGCGGTACCTTACCGATCTCCGCGGTGCTGGCTGACGATCGTATCATGCTGACCATCAAGCCCGGAGAGCATGGCTCTACCTATGGCGGCAACCCGCTGGCCAGTGTTGTAGCGGTGGCATCGCTGAAAGTGCTGGTAGAGGAAAACCTGGCAGAGAACGCGGAAGTGATGGGGCAGTATTTCCGGGAAGCCATCCGTAATATGCAGCATCCGGCCGTGTCGGAAGTAAGGGGAAAAGGGCTGCTGAATGCCATCGTGGTAAAGCATGCGGATGAAGATGCCGCCTACAAGCTATGTAAGGAAATGATGCACAACGGTCTGCTGGCAAAGCCTACCCATGGTGACAAGATCCGTTTTGCACCTCCCCTGGTGATCACTAAGGAGCAAATGGATGAATGTATTGCCATTATTCAAAAAAGTTTATCAATCTTATCCCAGGCAGAATAATATATGGCATTATTGGAAAAAAATCTTGAAGTAAAGGCATCCCAGATCCCCGGTGCGGGTCTGGGCCTATATACCAATGCAGATATAAAGAAAGGTGATAAGATCATCGAGTATAAAGGGCGGGTGACCACCTGGAAAGATGCCGATCATATGGACGGGGACAATCCCTTTCTATTCCACGTAACGGATGACCACGTTATTGACGGCTCCAAGCATAAGAAAGCTATAGCCAGGTATGCCAATGATGCCAGGGGGCTGACCCGCATAAAAGGGTTGCGGAACAATAGCGAGTTCGTGGAGGAAGGCGTGCGGGTATTTATACAGGCTACACGGGATATAAAAGCGGGCAGCGAGATTTTTGTGGACTACGGACCGGACTATTGGAAAACGGTCAGGGAAAATATAAAGATACAGGCACGGCTGGACGCGCTTAAAAAAGCGAAGAAAGAAAGCTGACCTTTCCCGGGGCGCTGGCGTACAGTTCCTTTTCGGGATTATAGTATAAAAGAACAGGAGGGTTGCTTAGCAACCCTCCTGTTCTTTTATGAAGGATATTACTTTTACGGTGTAATATCGCCGGTATTCCTTATCCTTAGCTGGATAGTGGTATTGTAACGTTCTATAATACCTACGATGGCAGTGGCAGGGCTTGGTGGTAATACAAACTCTTTGAAAGAAGCGCCGTTGGCCGTATAATGCAGGATCGTACCGGTGGCATCGCTCACGTTCAGGTTACCCCTGTCGCCGTTGATGGTGGTGTAGCTGGCATCCCAGGTGACATTGGCTATTCTTACCAGGGTAGATTCGTAATTGGCAACGTTGGCAGCGATCTCGCTGATCGTAACCGTTTTGGGCGTAATGGACCTTCCGGCGCTCAGGCGGGTTGTTTTGGAAGTGCTCACATTCTCAAGCTCCAGCTTACCGCGGTATTCCTTGAGTGTAGCCCCGGTGACATTTACTTCAATGGAATCTCCGACATTATAATTGGGATTGCCCCCGAAATATAATACAATGCCTTTGTCATTATTGCCGCCCTGTAATACTACGTTCCCGGCGCTTACGTTTCCGTTGGACGCATCAGAGATCACGATACCCCTTATCTTCAGGTTGGGCAGCACCACTTCGCTCCCGGTGTAATATTTTCTCAGGCTGTCAATGGAGATCAGCTCCGGGTTTCTGTAAACGCTTCCGTTACATCTTATGGAGTCGCGGAGGCGAACATCGGATGTGTCCCTGATATAGAGCTGGGGTGTATTGTTAAATCGGGTGTAGATACCTACAATGATACCTCTGCCGCCGGGTATGGATAAAGGCTGGAAATTGGCATACCCGCTGGTCCGCAGGGTAATGGTACTGCCGTTACAATCCTTGATGGTCCTGTTGGTTGCGGAAGCAAGGCTGGCCAGCTGGGCATAGGGGGCGCCTACGGCATCATCTGCAAACTCCACATCCTTGATAGCGATCAGGGTATTGAGATGGGCCTGCATCGCCGATACATTGGAAAGCTCTGCGACAGTGAAGGTATCTGCTACTACCGGGTTGGGATAGTTAGCCTTGATAATATACTTGCCGGCTTCCACAAAAGGGATATTGGAAACGGAGCCGCTGGCGTCAGGTGTATAGCCTAATTGCTTGTTTTGCCCGTATTCGCCTATAAATAATCCTTTTAGCTGCACATACACTTTCCGTCCTACAGGATAGTCATTATACAGGTTGTTCTGGTCTACCAGCACTTCAATGCCGCCGGTAGAATCCTGGATAACCATCTTTTTGTAATAGTTGCCGCTCCTGTCATCCATTACCACGATACCGGAGATCACCGCATTTGAATCTATGGCCACACCCACAGGGAAACGTTTGATCTGTTCTATGGTATGCGTTACCGTAAGCTGGGGGTCGTAGGTACTGGTATCCGGCGGGGTGTCGAATTTTTTCTTGACACAGGAAGACAGCTGTAGGGTAATAGCAGCAAGGACAACTGATGCTAAAAGTAATTTTTTCATATAATGTTTTGTGAAATAATATGCAAAGTAACTAAATAACCCTCTCATATAGAAAAGTGCAATAATAATTTTATGTTATGAATAGTACGGGAGTAGAAAATGATTTCTTATTTTGGAACCGTAATGTTTTAAATATTAATTAATATTGCGCTTATGGAAACAGCCAAGATTTTTCTGAGAAAAAAAATAGGACCCCGTATAGCAGAAGGACATCCCTGGATTTACAACAATGAGATCGGGGACGAGGACGGCAGCTATGAGAGCGGCGATATTGTGGATGTTTTCACCTCTACCGGCTCTTTTATCGGTAAAGGCTATATCAATCCTGTTTCCCAGATAAAGATCCGGTTGCTGTCCAGGGTGCAGGAAGATGTTATTGATTACAATTTCTTGTATAACAGGATATTAAGTGCCTGGCACTATCGCTTAAAGCTGGGCTATAACAACAACTGCAGGGTCGTGTTCGGCGAGTCGGACGAGCTGCCGGGCCTGGTCATTGACAAGATCAATGATTTCATCATCATACAGACGCTGACATTGGGAATGGACATCCGGAAAGCGGATATCCTGGCCATTATCCGGGATATCTTTGCGCCCAAAGGCATTTACGAAAGGAATGATGTATATGTCAGAGAGCTCGAAGGCCTGCCGCTGATCAAAGGAGTGGTATATGGCGAAATAGAGTCCGAGATCATGCTGGAGGAGAACGGCCTGAAGTTTTTTGTGGATATCATAGAAGGGCAGAAGACCGGCTACTTCCTGGATCATTATGAGAACCGGGTAAGCATAGAGCGCGTGGTGAAAGATGCGCATGTGCTGGACGCGTTCAGCTATACCGGCACCTTTTCCATTTACGCGGCAAAGTTCGGCGCCAGGTCGGTGCTGGGACTGGACCTTTCTGAAAAGGCCATAGAGATAGCGAAGCGGAATGCCGTGCTGAACGGCTTTGATAATATCTGCAAATTTGAGCAGCTGAATGCTTTTGATGTCCTGAAATCCTGGAGCAGGGACGGCAGGAAATTCGATACGATCATCCTTGACCCCCCGCCTTTTACAAAGAACAGGAGCAATATACAAAAAGCCCTGACCGGCTATAAGGAGATCAACCTCAGGGCCATGAAGCTGATAGAGAACGGAGGCTTTATCATTACGACCTGCTGTACCAACCTCATATCTACCGAAGCCTTTATCGGCATTATACAGGAAGCGGCCAGGGATGCCAAAAAGAAAGTAAAGCAGATATCCCTGCAGTCGCAATCCGCTGATCATCCCATATTGTGGACCGTCCCGGAAATGCACTATCTCAAATTCCTTATCATCTCCGTTCAATAGCCCTGCGCCGGGAACGGCAATTACCAATGGCTGCTCTCAGAGTACCTTATAAGTATTTTTGAGGTACAGTGATAAGCACAGCGCAATGGTCAGCAGCAGCAATAGAAAGAGGATCATACCATTCCAGCCGTAATGATCGTACACGTGACCGGCAGCGATCCCCGTAATGCTGGACCCGATATAATAAAATAGCCAGTACAGGCTGGTGGCTGTGCTTTTGGCAGTCAGCACGCTTTGGGACACCATCCGTGTAGCCAGGGTATGGGCTGCAAAAAAAGCAAAGGTGATACAGATCAGTCCGGCGATCTGCATACCCAGGACAGGAATGAAAAAGCAGAGGTTCCCGGCGATATAAAGACCGGTAAGCATCCAGAGGATATCCCGGGAGGCGTATTTATCCGTCCATTTGCCTGCTATGACAGAGGCGTACACACCTATCAGGTACATACTGAAAATAGCGGCGACGAGATGAGTGTCCAGCTTGTAATGATGTATCAGCTCGAAGCTGATATAATTATATACAGCCACAAAGCAGGACATGATAACGGCACCGAGGATATACAGGGCCAGCAGTTGCCTGTATTTCAGGAAGGCGAACATCTTAAGCCTTTTGAGCTTATAGATAGGCAGCCTGGGCGTGAAGTTACGGGAAGAGGGGAAGATCTGCCTGAAGAGCAGTCCTATCGCGAAGCAAAGGATGCCGATGCTGCTGACCGCCCATTGCCAGCCGGCATACTCGCTGATCAGCAGGGCACCGGTACGTCCCATCATGCCTCCTACGGTATTGCCGCTCAGGTACAGTCCTATCACGATGCCCAGGTGTGTCAGCTTCACCTCCTCCGACAGGTAGGCCAATGCCACCGCCGTTACACCTGACAGCAGGACTCCTTTTAAAAAGCAGCAGATCAGCACGATCTCGAAACGTGGCATCCAGGGCGTAAGGGTAGTGATCAGGGAGGCCCATAATATGGCATTGACCATGATCTTCTTGCGTGGTAAAGCGTCCGCCCGGAAAGCATAGAGGAACAACCCCGCGGCCATGCCCAGGGTAGAAAGCGATACGCACCAGCTGCTGGCGGAGGCGCTGATATGGTAAAACCCGGATATGGCCGGCAGCAGCGGCTGAAAGACATATAATTGAGCAAACACGCACAATCCCGAGAGGAAGATGCCTGTCTTGATACGCCTTAAAAGTTGCTGCTCTATCATATGCACCGCAAAATTACATCTTCATAGATTAAAAAACGGGCAGTACCGGAGTACCGCCCGCTTTTGCCCACTGTAATTTTATGCAGGGTTCACTTTTAATAAATGCTTCCTTTTTATATGCAGCGCCGCCATACTGGCGATAAAACCGGTAAGCGCTATGATCAGCAGCTTGACCAGGTGGATCGTGATCATATCGGCTGTTCCGTTTTCTATGACCAGTATTCTGAATATGGGCAGGAAATGGGTGGTCGGGATGACCTGGGCTATCCACTGGAGCCATATGGGCATCTGGCTCAGCGGCCAGGTAAACCCGGAGAGCATAAAGCTCGGGGTTGCCACCACCATCAGCACCTCGGTAGCTTTCAGCTGGCTGGGCAGCAGGATGCTTACCAATATCCCCATGAAGGACACTGCCAGCACAAAAAGAAACGCGGCAAGGCTGAGCGCCGGTATATGCTCAAAAAACGGCATACGCAGCAGATAGGCCATGACGCCGTATAATATCCAGATCAGCAGGCTCATCAGCAGGTAGGGTATCACCTTCACCATGATCAGCCGGAAAGTGCTGCCGGATGCGGCCAGTTCCCGGAAAGTGCCGTTCTCGTATTCAGATGCGAAAGACAAGGCCAGACCCAATAGGATGACCTGCTGCAGCACGGTGATGAGCACGCCCGGCCACAGGAAATACATATAATTGGTGCTGCGGTTGTTTTTCTTGATAAAGGTGGTCTTGAACGGCTCGTACTGGCTGAGCAGCAGCGCCTCCGGCGTGCCCTGCTTACGGAGCGCTTCCATTTGCACACCAGCCTTATAGGTGCCTAATATCACCTGCAGCGCTCCTGACGCATAGTTGGCTGTCAGCACATTGGCCGTATTGACGATAGTGGTCAGCTCGGGGTTCTGGCGTGTCAGCACCTGCTTTTCAAATCCTTCGGGTATGATCAGCACGCAGGCGGCATCCTGCTCTATTATCTGGCGCGACAGCCGGGCTTCCGAGCGCTGGATGCTGGATATCCGGATGGTTTCGTTATCATTGATCATTTCCAGTATCTTATTGCTCATAGCGCTCTGGTCCATATCCACCACTATGACGGGGAGGTCCGTTACCTTGCCCTTTTGATAGAGGGCCCCGATCAGCACACCGTATAATATGGGCGCACCAAAAAACAGCAGGCGCAATACTTTATTATTCCAGAAAAGCCTGAACTCCCGTTGCAGCAGTGACAAAAAGTTTTTCATATTATTGGAGTATAACTGTGGTTTTGGAAATAAGGTCCCGGGCAGCTGCCATGTCGGCAGGTGTAACGATCACTTCATACAGCATATCCTGCATCTCGTAATCGGGATAAGCTGTCGCGATATTGGCATAGGCACCCACCTGCTTGATATTCCTGATAGTGCCCGTAAAGGTCTTATCATCAAAGCCCAGCTTTATGGTCACCTCCTGTCCTTTTTTATACCTGCTCAGTTTACTTTCCGGTATGGTGAACCTGAAATAGGTGGTTTGAGGCAGGGCGCCCTTGAAAAGGGTATAGCCCGGAAGGGCCAGCTCTCCGACTTTCAGGGTGATGGTGCTCACCGTCATATCCTGCGGGGCGATGATATACCGTTCAGAGGCTGCCACCTGCACCTCTTCCAGGGCACCCAGGGCCCTGTCCTGCTGCCCGAGGGCCATCTGCTGCTGCTCCAGGCGCACCCCGTGCTGCACATCTGCGATCTCAGCGTTGACGGCTATCAGTTGCGCATTGGCACCCTGGTATTTGGCATAGACCTCATCATATTGCTGCAGGGGGATGAGGGAATCGGCCACCATCTGCTTCAATCTTTCCAGTGATTTTTTGGCAAACTCGTATTGCTCCGTCAGGGCGGCTTTCTTGGCGTTCAGTTGCCTGAGCTGGTTGGCGGTAGCGCCTGTCCTTGTCATCTGGTATTGTGCTTCGGCAGACTTTACCGCTCCGCTGGCCTGGGCCTTTTTGGCCTGCAGCTCGGGAATGTCCAGTATGGCTAGCGTATCGCCTTTCCTGACTGTGGCTCCTTCGGAGACTTTTATTTCCTGGATGCGGCCGGCCAGCTTACCGACAACGGCTATTTCCTCTCTTTCCACTTTGCCCTGTACGGCATGCTTCATGGAGGGCTTATTGTTACAGGCTGCCAGCCCTGCGGTCAGCACCAGGGCTGCTATGATAGGCATATTAGATTTCATTGCTGTAAGGATTTTTATTGTTGGGTTTGGATAAAACGGGTTAAATGTGCTGCTGCCTGCAGGGCGTCCATCGCGGCTTTTCGTTGGTTGATGGCGGTTTCTGCAAGATAGAGCGCTTCCTGATATGACTGGGTTTCTGCCTGCAGCCTGTCATTCACGCTGATCAGCCCGGCCCTGTATTGCTTGTCCGCGAGCTCCAGGTTATGGCCTGCTATCCTGGAACGCTGTTCCGCTATGGCAAGCTGGTCATTCATATTATCATAGGTGATCCGGCATTTCTCCAGTTGCAGACCGATCTTGTCCTTGGTATCTGCCAGCTTATTGTCTATCTGCGCTTTGGAAAGCCTGGCCTCTTCTACTTTATGCCTGGTCTCCAGCCCGGAGAACAATTCCCATTTCAGTACCACGCCGGCCATCATATTGGGGCTCAGCGTGAACTCATTCAGTCTCAGGTCCACATTCCTGCCGCTGACCGGGAGGGTCGTATTCATCTGGGTATTGAATAGGGAGGTATAGCTGTAGCCGGCAAAAGCGCCCACTGTGGGCAGGTAGGCCCCTTTTTCCTTCCTGATATTATAATCCGCCGCTTTGCTGTAGGCCTCCAGCGCCCTGAGCTCGGTCCTGTCCGTACCATCCGGCTTTTCGAGCAGGATAATAGGATTGGCCTGGTGCGGCATCATCAGGATGCTGTCTGCAGGGATCGTTGTGGCCTGCTCCAGCTTGAGCGCCAGCAACTGCTTCTTATTCGCCAGGTCTTTTTGCCGGGAGGATAGCTCCAGCGCAGCCAGCTTTATCTTCTCACGGTCATATGGAACGGCCAGCCCGTTGGCTACGGCCTTCTCCACTCTCAGCGCTTCTTTTTCCAGCCTTACGGCACTTTCCTCTATGAGGCGCTCCGCCTGTGCCAGCAATGCCAGTTGGTCGAAAGATTCGATAATATCCCTGGCTACGGCATCTTCCTGCAGCGCCATCATATAGGTATTACCTTCGTTCTTATAGGTCAGCGCTTTGGCGCCGTTATAGATTTGCCCGCCGGAGAACAGCACTGTTTTGGCGGTCAGTCCGGCGTGAAAGAAATTGGCCGTGGCATCTATTTGCTGCTTGCCGGCAAACAGCTCGTAATTCGTGATGGGCAGCGTATGGGCGGGAATATCCGCTGTAACGGTGCTGTTCAGGTAGGTGTACATAGAGGTGGCCTCTAAATGGGGAATATACCTGTTCCAGACACTTTTTCTTTGCAGGTCGGCTTTTTCCTGCTCCAGGAGGTTATTCTGAATGTCCACGTTTTTCTCCGTGGCCCGCTGTATCGCGGACAGTACGGCAGGTGATACGGTGACCTGGGCGGATGCTGCGCAGGCCGCAGTCATCAGTATGCCGGCGGTGATGAATGTTTTCATGGCTCAATTATTGTATTTGTAACATAATATTATTAAATATTTTATCAAAATACGACTTCAGCAGCCTGATATCCTGTTCTGAAAGTCCTTTTGTGGCATCATCCAGTACCTGGTAGATGACCCGGGTGACAGGCTCTTTGATCTTCTGTCCTTTTTCAGTGAGAAAGATCAGGTTGGTCCGCCGGTCATGTTCCGAACCCTTCCGAACGATATAGCCTTCTTTTTCGAGGTTGTCCAGCAGCCTTGTTGTGCTGGGCTTATCGCGGTAGGTAGCATTGGCGAGATGCTGCTGTGAGCAGCCGTCCCCGTTCCACAGTACAGCGAGAATGGACCATTGCTCCCGGGTAAGGTCAAAGCCGTGCGCCTTAAGCCGCAGGCTCAGGAACCTGTTGAGCATGGTCGGTGTCCTGCCGGTCAGCAGATGATAATTATCCAGTTGCGATATTAAATTAATAGTGTTCATTGCAATAGTTGTTTTTGCAACCACAAAGATACGGCTATTTTAGTTAGATATGCAACTATTTTGCCATTCAATCACTTCTTTTTAACATTGGGGCTGCAAGCCTGATAACGGCTTTTGCAGCTACGATATGTAGGGATAAGGCTTCGACGAGGCTCAGCCTGACAACAGGGCGTATGTCACCCTGAGCCTGTCAAAGGGTGTGTATGCTTCGACGGAGCTCAGCATGACATGGACCAGATATTATTGTCACCCTGAGCTTGTCAAAGGGTGGGTGTGCTTCGACGGAGCTCAGCATGACCTGACTAGATATTATTGTCACCCTGAGCTTGTCGGAGGGTGGGTGTGCTTCGACGGAGCTCTGCATGACATGGATCGGATATTATTGTCACCCTGAGCCTGTCGAAGGGTAGATGTGTATGCTTCGACGGAGTTCAGCAGGACATGGACCGGATGTTATTGTCACCCTGAGCCTGTCGAAGGGTGAGTGTGTATGCTTCGATGGAGCTCAGCATGATATGGATCGGATATTATTGTCACCCTGACCTGTCGGAGGGTGGGTGTGCTTCGACGGAGCTCAGCATGACCTGGACCGGATATTATTGTCACCCTGAGCCTGTCGAAGGGTAGATGTGTGTGCTTCGACGGAGCTCTGCATGACATGGACCAGATATTATTGTCATCCTGAGCTTGCCGAAGGGTAGATGTGTATGCTTCGACGGGGCTCAGCATGACACATGGACCGGATATTATTGTCACCCTGAGCCTGGCGAAGGGTAGATGTGTATGCTTCGACGGAGCTCAGCATGACCTGGACCGGATATTATTGTCACCCTGAGTTTGCCGAAGGGTGTGCTTCGACGGGGCTCAGCATGACCTGCACCAGATATTATTGTCACCCTGAGCCTGTCGAAGGGTAGATGTGTATGCTTCGATGGAGCTCAGCAGGACACATGGACCGGATGGAAAACAACCTTTTACAGGTACGCTTGGCCGAAAAGTGCTCTCTGGGTCAGATAGTACTTTTACTATAAGGGTGCAGTAAGCGTGCAGGGCAGGACGTATGTGAGGCATCTCTTACAGTAATTTGCAGTATCTTATAGTGTACCTGCTATATAAGGGCTTTGTTGCTTATATAGATAGTCAGCTCTTTTTAAAACTGTAATGGGAATGAGGGCAGGAATCAATTTTTTGGCATAGCTTTACTGTGACAGATTCATACTAAAAAGAAGATAACAATGAGCAGTGTTTTATCAAACCTGGAACACCAGGAAATATGGAAAAATTTTGAGGCTATCAATGCCGTACCCCGTGCTTCCAAAAAGGAAGAGCGGATCATCGCCTTTATGGTGGACTTCGGTAAGCGGCTGGGCCTGGAAACCATACAGGATGCGACAGGCAATGTAATTATCAGAAAGCCGGCCACTCCCGGGCGTGAAAGCGCGCCTGTGGTGGTATTACAGTCGCACCTGGATATGGTGCATCAGAAAAATAATGATACGGTTTTTGATTTTGACACCCAAGGCATCCGCATGTATATAGACGGGGACTGGGTAAGAGCGGAAGGGACTACACTGGGAGCAGATAACGGCCTGGGCGTAGCGGCTATCATGGGCATCCTGGAAAGCACGGATATACCGCATCCCGCTCTGGAGGCCCTGTTTACCATAGATGAGGAAACAGGTATGACGGGAGCGAAAGGACTGGAGAGCGGGCTGCTGAAAGGAACGGTCCTGCTGAACCTGGATACGGAAGATGATCATCACCTGGATATAGGATGTGCCGGCGGCATAGATGTTACGGCAGAGTTGTCCTATACACCGGAAGATACAATTTACGGGACTTATTATACTATCACCGTAAAAGGACTGAAAGGCGGGCATTCCGGTATGGAGATACATAAGGGGCTCGGTAATGCCAATAAGCTGATGAACAGGATATTGTACACCCTGGGCGAGCGGTATCATATTGCTGTGGCCGGTATTGACGGCGGTGGATTACGGAATGCTATTCCCCGTGAAAGCACGGCTGTCATAGCGACTGATGCGTCGATCCGGGAAGCGTTTGAGCAGGTTGTAAAGGATATCAGGGCTGAGTTCAGGACGACAGAGCCGGACCTGGTCATTGAAATGGTGCAGGTGGCTTCGGCGGGCAAGGTATTGCCGCGGCAGGTACAGGAGAGATTGCTGCGGGTGCTGTATGCCGCCCATAACGGTGTCTATAAGATGAGCAGTGATTTCGATGACCTGGTGGAAACCTCCAATAATGTAGCCCGTGTGCAGGTCGGGGACGGCCTTATCAGGATCCTGTGCCTGACGAGGTCATCGGTGGAAAGCTCCAAGCAGGACCTGGCCCGGCAGTTAAAGGCCACCTTTGAGCTGATGGATGCCACGGTGACGCTGAGCGGGGATTATCCCGGCTGGTCGCCCAATGCGGATTCACCTGTATTAAAGACAATGGTCTCCGGGTATGAGACGCTGTTCGGTGATAAGCCTGATGTGGTAGCCTGCCATGCAGGGCTGGAATGCGGTATACTGGCTGCCAGCTACCCGGGCCTGGATATGATATCTTTCGGCCCGACCATCCTGGGCGCGCATTCGCCGGATGAAAGGGTCAGCATCAGCTCTGTCAATAAATTCTGGAAGCTGCTGCTGCATACCCTGGCAACTATTTAGTGTTTTTAAATTAATGACCTATGGATAAAAGAGAACATGCCTTATTGGTGGTCAATGAGCTGGCAGACATCCGTGATGAGATATTCAGCCAGATAGTGAACTGGGGTCTGACCTTCCCTTTGAAAGAGCTGGGAGAGGCATTTGAGGTTGGAGATTCTTTCGAATTCAACATCAATACTTTTGAAGATACAGATGATGAAGAGCTGAACCAGTTGATAGCTACTTTTCACTCCATCAATAATACGATCCAGCATTTTGCAGACAGGTTCAGCATTGAGGATGAGGACATAGAGGAGATCCGCAGCATGGAAGACCACCTGGCGGAAGAGTGGATATTCGGCGGGGAGGATATTGATTCGGAAGAGGAGGAAGAAGAGGGCCAGGAACAGGACGAAGAAGAGTAAGCTAATACCTGCCAGGATAATTTTAAATTTTAAAAAAGGTCTTCTGAGGAATCACACGATGCTTCAGAAGACCTTTTATTGTTGCGTTTTATAAAGCTCAGGAGCGCCAGGCTTTCAGCATCCTGTCCTTGCCCTGCATGTCTTTCCTGAGCAGGGTTGTAAAGCCATGGTCCCTGAATAAGGCCGCTGTCTGCTGCCCGAAATCGGCGTTTAATTCCAGGTACACCGTGCCCCGGTCGTGGAGGTGCTGCTGCGCATATGCGGCTATGGCCCGGTAGAATTGCTGCGGGTCGTCATTGGTGACAAACAGCGCCCGGTGAGGCTCGTGCTCCAGTACGTTACGGTGCATCGCTGCTTTTTCTGCCGTCGTGATATAAGGCGGGTTGGAGATAATGATATCCCACTTTTGCTGCCCGGCATGCGGAGCGGGTTGCAGTATATCATCCTGCAGGAACCGGACGTCCACACCCTGGGCATTTGCATTGTGAGCGGCTATTTCCAGGGCCTCCCCGGAAATATCCAGCGCATATACTTCGGCTTCGGGGAGTATCTTTTTGGCCGTAATGGCAATACATCCTGTCCCGGTGCCAATGTCCAGTACCCGGATGTCCCGGCGGGGCAGGGTAGCGCTGTCCTGCTGTATCCAGAAGAGCAGCTCTTCCGTTTCCGGCCGTGGAATAAGCGTGGCGGGAGATACTTTATAAAACGCATCCCAGAAGTAGGCCTGTCCCGTAACGTATTGTACGGGTATGCCTTTCTGCAGCCCGGAAAGCAGTTGCTGCAGTTCCGCCTGCTGATCTTCCGTAAGTACGGTATGAGGAGCGTGCCGGGGCGTGCCTAATACATATTCTGTACATAAGGCATAGATAGCACCGGCTTCCGAGGCATCATACAATGGTTCCAGTGAGGTGATAAAAAAAGCTTTCAGGTCCTGAATGGTCATGGTGAACTTTTGAGAACGGTATGAAAAAATCTCCTGTTTTTGCGTTGCAAAAATACAGGAGATTTTGAGATTGGTCATCTGGCAGATTACCGGTCCGGATTAAGCATTTTCCTTATTACCGGCATCCGCATTGTCTTTGGATACCATATTGTTGATAGACGGGGACTGGTTCTGTGTTACCGGCTGAATATCGCTCTCTGTCCTGTGATCGTCGGTCTCGAAAGGCCTTTTGCCGATCAGTCTTTCCAGGTCGTCCCTGAACAGCACCTCTTTTTTGAGCAATTCTTCCGCTATGATCTCCACTTCCCTTTTTTTGGCGGTCAGCAGCTCTATAGCCCGCTGGTAAGCCTCATCACTGATGCGCTTGATCTCTTCGTCTATGATCTTCCCGGTCTCTTCACTGTAGGGCTTATGGAAGCTGCCTTCGTTCTGGGGATCATAGTAGGAGATATTACCGATCTTGCTGTTCATACCGTAGATGCTTACCATGGCTCGTGCCGTACGGGTCACCTGCTGCAGGTCGCTCAGGGCGCCTGTGGATATTTTCCCGAAGAATATCTGTTCACTGGCACGTCCTCCCAGGGTCATACACATATCGTCTTCCAGCTCCTGGGTCAGCGTCAGGTATTTCTCTTTGGGCAGGTACTGGGCAAAACCGAGGGCTGCCGTACCACGCGGTACTATGGTCACTTTCACCAGCGGATGGGCATTCTCAAGGTACCAGCCTGCTACTGCGTGGCCGGCCTCATGGTAGGCAATGACCTTTTTCTCTTCCGGTGAAATGATCTTGTTCTTCTTTTCCAGTCCCCCGATGATACGGTCTATCGCATCATTGAAGTCCTGCATATCCACATCTTTTTTGCCTTTCCGGGCAGCTATCAGCGCGGCCTCATTACAGATATTGGCAATATCGGCACCGGCGAACCCGGGGGTCTGGCTGGCCAGCTTTTTAATATCCAGGTCGGCAGATATCTTGATCGGCTTTAAGTGTACCTTGAATATCTGTTCCCTTCCCTTGATATCCGGAACGTCGATGGATATCTGCCTGTCAAAGCGGCCGGGGCGGAGCAGGGCGCTGTCCAGTACATCGGGACGGTTGGTGGCTGCCAGCATGATGATGCCGGAATCGCCGCTGAACCCATCCATTTCCACCAGCATCTGGTTGAGGGTGTTTTCTCGCTCGTCATTGCTCATGACGGCATTCTTTCCCCTTGCGCGTCCTATGGCGTCGATCTCATCGATGAATATGATACAGGGCGCTTTTTCCCTTGCTGTTTTAAACAGGTCCCTTACACGGCTGGCACCCACACCCACGAACATTTCCACGAAGTCGGAGCCTGATAGTGAAAAGAACGGCACCTGGGCTTCGCCCGCCACAGCTTTTGCCAGGAGGGTCTTACCGGTTCCCGGAGGACCTACCAGCAGGGCGCCTTTAGGTATTTTACCACCTAACGCAGTATATTTCTTGGGATTCTTCAGGAAGTCCACGATCTCCATTACCTCTACTTTCGCTTCATCCAGGCCGGCCACATCATTGAAGGTGATATTGACCTTGGTGCCTTTCTCGAACAGCTGTGCTTTGGACTTTCCTATATTGAAGATACCACCGCCGCCGGCTCCGGAGGCGGGATTCATCCTGCGGACGATAAATATCCACATCAGGATAAAGATAATAATCATGAACAGGCCGCTTCCCAATACATCGCGTATGAAATTGGCTCGTGTTTCCAGGCGTACGGGTACTTCCTGTCTGCCCGCCTCCGCATTGCTTTTCATGACCTCCTGGAAATTCCGGTCAAAAACATCATAGGTTCCGATGTTGAGTATGAAATCGGGGCGGGGCTCGCTGTTGTTAAAGCTGATGGCAGGTTTCTGGTTGCCGTTCACCTGGGCCGAATCCGGCTTTTTGAGATAGATCTCGGCATACTCTTTATTTACAATGACTACTTCCTTTACCTTATCCTGCTCCAGGTATTTATTTTTAAATTCGAGGAAGGTGATCTCTTTGCTGTTATCAAGTACACCGTTATTGAACATCATCAGGCCTATGAGTGAAAAGGCGATGATACCGTAAATCCAGTAAATATTAAATCTCGGGCCTTTTTTTTCTTCCATCGGGGATTTTCCGTTTGAGCCGTGCGGGTCCCGGTTGTTGCTGTTGTTATAATCCATATACTATATGTATGTCCTGTTGAGACGTTTGAATATAAGTTGTTTACGCGTATTCTTTCCTGGAAGCATCCATCCAGGCGCCTTCCAGATCATAAAATTTTCTTTCTTCGGTTTTAAACACATGCACTACGATATCGGCATAGTCGATAATGGACCATACGTTACTTTCCTCTATGTGATAAGGTTTTTCCTGCACCCCTTCCAGCACATCGTCTACAATGCTTCTTACGATTGCGGCGGTCTGGATATGCGTCTGTGCATCACATACCACGAAGTATTTGGCAACAGCTTCATCTATGTTATTTAAATCGAGCGCAATGATATTTTCTCCTTTCTTGTTCTTAATAGCTTCTATAATAGTGGCTAACAGTGTCTGGGTATTATCCCGTAGTTCTTTAGATTGTTGCTTCAATGGGTATGTCTGGTATTTTTGGTTAAACTTTATAGTTGTAATATATTGCATTCAAAAATAGGAAATCTTTGCTACATTTTAATCCCGGTGCATACAATAATTGGTTAATCCGGCTGGATACAATAGATAGTACCAATAACTATGCCATGCAACTGTTACAGGACGGAATGGCACAGTCCGGTACGGTGGTCAGCGCAAAATTTCAGTCTGCGGGGAAAGGGCAGCGCGGTAAGCTGTGGAGCAGCAGCCCCGGGCAGAATGTTGCTATGTCCCTTATACTTGCGGATATGCAGCATATGGACATGTTCCGTATGGCCTTCCTGGTACCCGTCAGCGTGCGTCAGGTTTTGCAGTCTTTTATGCCAGAATGTCAAGTCCTCATTAAGTGGCCTAATGACATTTACGTCAATGACAGGAAGATATGCGGCATCCTGATAGAGAACGTATTCCGCGGGAGCAGCCTCAAAAGCGCCGTGATAGGCATCGGCATCAATGTGAACCAGTCAGACTTCGGGCTGCCGGATAAGAAGGTGCCTACATCCCTGCTGCTGGAAACCGGCAGGACATACGTACCGGAAGAGATTATAGCCGCTGTCCGGGCTGCCGTACTGGATGGCCTGGAGCGGTCTTCCGACGACCTGCGGCAGGAATACAATCGTTTTTTATGGAAACAGGATACTGCTGTAAGGCTGGGTATGACGGCGTCCGGCGAGTCGTTCCAGGGTGCCGTACAGGAAGTGAATGCCGATTTTGAGCTGGTCGTAAAGCGGAACGACGGAGCGCTGTGCCGTTTCAGCTTCGGAAGCGTACAGTGGCTGTAAGGATCAGGGTGCTACGCGCTTCCCGTCGGTAAAAGCGAAAGACTGCCCCAGAGGAACAGTCTTTTTATACAGGCAATTGCGGATACAAAAGTATGCCGGAGTTGTTATTTGGCCAGTTGTGCTGTCAGGGTCTCTTCACCTTTTTTCCAGTTGCAGGGGCATAATTCATCTGTCTGTAAAGCGTCCAGTACACGGATCACTTCATCCACGTTCCTTCCTACGCTCAGGTCGTTAACCTGTACCCAGCGGATGATGCCCTGAGGGTCGATGATGAAAGTAGCTCGGTAAGCGATCTTCTCATCAGATTGTAAGATACCCAGGTCTTCTGCCAGGGATTTGGAAGTGTCGGCCAGCATCGGGAATTTCAGACCTCTCAGGTCTTCATGGTCTTTTCTCCAGGCCAGGTGCACGAATTCAGAATCTGTGGAAGCACCGATCAGGATAGTGTCCCTGTCATCGAAATCGCCCCAGGCATTGTTGAAAGCAGCTATTTCCGTAGGACATACGAACGTGAAATCTTTAGGCCACCAAAACATTACTGCCCATTTACCGCTGATATTTTCGTTGGAAATCTTGGCAAATTCCTTACCGGGAGCATCCGCTTCTATGGATACACATGCTGTTTTGTTGAAGGCCGGAAACTGTTCTCCTACTGAAATTACTCTGTTGCTCATAAGTTATAATATTTAAAATTAAATGAATGATTTTTGGTTTGACGGAGCAAATTTCGATATATATTTTATCAAAACCATATTATTTTAGTTATTTAAGAATAGACAATATCAATAGCAGTGTCCGGTAAAATACATCGAGATACTCCAAATTCTTTCTTTTCCTGCGGTTATATATTTTATTTTAAACATTTTTCATATTACCTTTGCAGCAATTTTTAAAAAATATTCATTAATTATAAAAATCAGTCATTTTCTTATGGCAAATAGTAAACTAATAGAACTTTTAGGTTCAGACGCTGAAGCTTTGTTATCACACGAGTGTACCACCATCACAAAAGATATGTTGCACTTACCCAATCCGAATCATGTGGATGAGGTGTGGGCCAACTCTAACAGGAATATCCCTACTTTAAGAAGCTTACAGCAGATATTAGGCGCTGGCCGCCTGGCCGGTACCGGTTATGTTTCTATTTTGCCGGTGGATCAGGGTGTGGAACACAGCGGCGGCGCTTCCTTTGCTCCCAATCCTATTTATTTCGATCCTGAGAATATCGTAAAGCTGGCTATCGAGGGCGGTTGTAACGCCGTGGCATCCACCTATGGTGTACTGGGTGCCGTAGCCCGTAAATACGCTCATAAGATCCCGTTCATTGTAAAGATCAACCACAACGAATTTTTGTCCTACCCGGATTCTTACGACCAGATCATGTTCGGTACCATTAAGAATGCATGGGAAATGGGCGCTGTTGCGGTAGGTGCGACCATCTATTTCGGGTCTACGGAATCCAACCGCCAGATCGTGGAAGTGGCTAAAGCATTCGAATATGCGCACTCCCTGGGTATGGCTACCGTGTTATGGTGCTACCTGCGTAACGGTTCCTTCAAGGTGGACGGTGTGGACTATCATACTGCCGCTGACCTTACAGGGCAGGCGAACCACCTGGGTGTAACGATCCAGGCCGATATCATCAAGCAAAAATTACCTACCCTGAACGGTGGCTACAATGCCATTAAGGTAGGTAAGACACATAAGGACGTCTATTCCAGGCTGACCACGGATAATCCGATAGACCTGGCGCGCTATCAGGTAGCCAACTGTTATATGGGCCGTGCCGGTCTCATCAATTCCGGTGGTGAATCCAAGGGAGCATCCGACCTGGCTGAGGCAGTGACTACCGCGGTGATCAACAAGCGTGCCGGCGGTATGGGGCTGATCTCCGGCCGTAAGGCATTCCAGAAAGATATGAAAGTAGGGGTGGAATTGCTGAATGCTATCCAGGATGTCTACCTGGACGATACCATCACTATAGCGTAATCGTAGGTACAGCATCACGCTTACAGTAAAGAGCTGTCTAAAAAGTAAACAACCCTGTCATATTTGAGAATATGACAGGGTTGTTTGTTGATATATAGCACATTTCGACAAGCTCAATGTGACAAAATGAGCTCAATGTGAGAAGCTCCTTAGTTGTCAGGCTGAGCCCCGTCGAAGCCCTACTAAAGCCATTATAAACGGCTCAATGTGATAGAAAGGAAGCTTTCTAAAAAAGCCTCTTTTCTTATGGATACAGTGGAAAAAATGTATCAGCAGCTTTAAAGACAAATGGCTGCCGTCTGTAAACGGCAGCCATTGATATAAGTGCGATTTTATAATGTGTGCTTTTAAGACAGGAAAGGCATTTTTACTACTTTGGCCTTAAGCTGCTTGTCGCGGACAACCACGGCTACCTCTGTACCTTCCTTGGCAAGTTCTGTAGCAACATATCCCATAGCTATGGCTTTTCCGAGCGTAGGTGATTGTGTGCCGGAAGTCACCACGCCCACTTCCTTACCCGTCATATCCACGATAGTATAGCCGTGACGGGGAATGCCCCTGTCTATCATTTCCAGTCCTACCAGCTTGCGGGTAACACCGGCTTCCTTCTGGGCTTTCAGTTGCTCGCTGTTGGTAAAGTCCTTGGTGAATTTGGTAATCCATCCCAGTCCTGCTTCCAGTGGGGAAGTGGTATCATCTATATCATTACCATACAGGCAGAAGCCTTTTTCCAGCCTGAGGGTATCACGGGCACCGAGGCCTATGGGCTTAAGACCTTTAGGGCCGCCTACGGCCAGGATACTGTCCCATATTTTAGCGGCGTCATCGCCCTTATCTTCAAAATAGATCTCCACGCCACCGCTTCCGGTATAGCCGGTCGCGGATATCAGCACGTTCTCTACTCCGGCAAAGGTGCCTTTCTGGAAAGTATAATATTTCATACCTGCCAGGTCCACATCCGTCAATTCCTGCAGGATATCGCAGGCTTTCGGACCCTGGATGGCAAGGAGGGCGGTCTTATCGGAAATATTTTCCATATCCACACCCTTGGTATTAAACCCGGAGATCCAGTTCCAGTCTTTTTCTATATTGGAGGCATTCACTACCAGCATGTAGAGGTTATCAGGCTCCATACAGTAAACAATGAGGTCGTCCACGATACCGCCGGTCTCATTGGGGAGACAGGAATACTGCGCTTTCCCTGCAGTCAGCTTAGACGCGTCATTGGAGCAGACACGCTGTATCAGTTCCAGGGCATCCGGACCTTTTAACAAAAATTCACCCATGTGACTGACATCAAATATCCCGGCTGTGTTCCTGACCGTTGCGTGTTCATCGTTGATACCCGAATACGAAATGGGCATGTTATACCCTGCGAATTCCGCCATTTTTGCTCCTAAAGCAATGTGTTTGTCTGTAAATGGAGTGTTTTTCATTATTTTAATTTAATTAATTCTTAATGAGGAATGTGTGTATATGGCCTGCGCTGCAAAATAAGTTATATTTACAGCAGCCAAAATTAATCATTTAAACCTGAATTCTAAATTAAATCGGCGTAATAATATTACTTGTTTATTTTAAATAGTATATTCTATATTTGTATACCGCAGGTGCCTTGCAGGTACCGGCAGAAGCATACGTTATATCACAGGAAATGAGATTTGAATACCCGGAATTTTTATGGTTGCTGCTTTTTGTCCCGCTGGCAGCGCTGGTGTACTGGCGCTACGGGCAATGGCGGAAAGAAAGCCTTGCCAAGCTCGGGAACCTGCATACCTTAACGCCGCTGATCAATGGCTTCATTAAAGGGCGACAGACCACTAAATTTATATTGTTCCTGGGCGCGGTGGTGTTGGGCGTCCTGGCCCTGGCCAACCCGCAGAAGGCGGACGACCATGTCACGATACACCGCAGCGGCATTGATGTGTTTTATGTGCTGGATGTCAGCAGGAGCATGCTGGCTACGGATATTGCGCCCGACAGGCTGGAACGGGCCAGGCAGACCATTAAGCGCTCCCTGGATAAGATGAGGGATAACCGCGTGGGGCTGGTGGTATTTGCCGGAAACGCATACCTGCAGGTACCGCTTACCGTTGATTATAACGCGGTGAAGATGTACCTGGATAACGCCACGCCCGACATTGTGCCCCGGCAGGGTACCGTGCTGGGCGATGCCATAAAGCTGGCCAATAACAGCTTCAGCAGGCAGGAAAGCAAATACAAGGCCATCGTCCTGATCTCGGACGGGGAGGACCATGATAAAAACGCAGTGGAAACCGCGGGTAAGATCTATGAAACGGGAACGGTCATCAACACGATAGGTGTGGGCGATCCGAAGGGCGCCGTGCTGATAGACCCGCAGACGGGACAGCCTAAAAAGGATGCCCAGGACCAGCCTGTGGTCACCAGGCTCAATGAACGTATATTAAAGGATATCGCAGCGGCCGGAAAGGGATCGTACTTCCTCCTGAATAATATCAGCCAGGGAGCGGATAATATAACGGCCGCCCTCAATAAAATGGAAAAGGCAGACCTGGGAAGCGAGGCGCTTAAAGCCTACAGGAGCTACTTCCAGTGGCTGCTGGGCGCTGCCCTGCTGTGCCTGCTTACCGGCATGCTGCTGCCGGGAGCCTATAAAAATAAAGCATTGGTATCATGAAGCATCGGTTCGGATATATAATGGCTGGCCTGCTGACCCTGGCAGGTATCACGGGTTACGGCCAGGAATTCCGGGGCGGCAGCGCCGCGCGGAAAGAAGTGGCCGCAGGCAATGAATCCTATAAGAAGCAGGATTATAATGCCGCCCGGCAGCATTACTCCAACGCGCTGCTCCGGGAAAAGGAGAACGCGGCGGCCCGGTATAATATGGGTAATACGCTGTATCAAATGAAGGATAATGAAACGGCGCGCGGGGCATACGAGCAAAGCATTGCCCATACCACGGACAAAAAGGTAAAGGCGAAAGCCTATCATAATATCGGCAATACCTATGCCAATGAAAACAAATGGCAGGAGGCCGCGGATGCCTATAAAAACGCCCTGAAAAACGACCCGGGCAATGCCGGGACCAGGTATAACCTGGCCTATGTGAACCAGAAGCTGAAGCAGCAGGAAGAGCAGCAAAAGAAGGAACAGCCGCGGGATAAGAAAGAGCAGGAGCAGCAAAAGCAGCAGCAGCAACAGAAAGAGCAACCGCAATCCAAAGATCAGCAGCAGGGGGAAAAGGAAAATAATAATAAGCAGGAGCAGGAAAAGCAGCAGGATAGGGAAGAGCGCCAGCCGCAGCCCCGGAAGCCGCAGCCATCCAGGCTTTCGGAGCAGCAGGCCCAGAATATACTGAACGCACTGAGGCAGGAAGAGAAAAGGATACAGGAGGATAAGCAGAAAAAAGGCAGGCAGGGAACGCGTGTCCGTTCTGAAGAAAAAGACTGGTAAAAGACGCTGCCGGGGATTTTTAGCCGCCGTATTTTTTTGAGGTCTTGATGAAAAGCAATAGATTTACGATCTGAAAATTTTCAACAGATAAATTACAGCACAGGCTGTTTCGTAGTTATGATAACATACTCCAATGATGTAGAAGCGGTAAAAGCGCTGCATGAGAAATATACCAGGATCAAGGACAGCATAGGCAGGATAATAGTAGGGCAGCATGACGTAGTGGATAAGCTGATCATTTCCATACTGTGTGACGGGCACAGCCTGCTGGTGGGGGTTCCCGGGCTGGCCAAGACCCTGCTTGTGAACACGCTCGCCCAGGCGCTGGACCTGGGCTTCAAAAGAATACAGTTTACCCCGGACCTGATGCCCAGCGATATCACGGGTACAGAGATACTGGATGAGAACAGGCAGTTCAAATTTATACAAGGTCCTGTTTTTTCCAATATCATCCTGGCGGATGAGATCAACCGGACGCCTCCCAAAACGCAGGCGGCCATGCTGGAGGCCATGCAGGAAAAGCACGTGACCGTGGCCAATGCCACCTATACGCTGCAGAAGCCTTTCTTTGTGCTGGCTACCCAGAACCCTATCGAGCAGGAAGGTACCTATCCTTTGCCGGAAGCGCAGCTGGACCGTTTTATGTTCATGATAGAAGTGGACTATCCCACTGAAGCCGAAGAGATAGAGATCGTCAGGCAGACCACTGCCAAATCAGACCGTACGGTACCCAAGGTGATGTCAGGAGAAGAGATCATCTATTTCCAGGACCTGGTCAGGAGGGTGCCTGTAGCTGATAATGTGATAGCATACGCTGTAAAGGTGGTGCAGCAGACCCGTCCGTCCCTGCCGCAGAATGAATATGCCCGTAAATACATTGCCTGGGGTGCAGGTCCAAGGGCCTCACAGAACCTGATCCTTGCGGCCAAATGCCACGCAGTGCTTCACGGTAAATACTCCCCGGATATAGAAGATGTAAAAGCCATTATGCCGGATGTGCTGCGTCACCGTATAATGCGCAATTATAAAGCGGAGGCGGAAGGCATTTCCGTAGCGGATATTATCCGGAAGCTGGCGTAGAAAGATAGATAGTAGCTGTTATTGCTTTGCTGTTAAACCTTTTGTCAAAATATTTATCCAATAACCAGTATAAAGACCACTGATTATGAGATACATTTTGACGTTGATAGCGTTCCTGTGCATACTGCAGGCGGACGCACAGGAAATTAAAGTAAAGCGCAGCCAGGTTATAATAGATGGGATACCGGTGCTGAAATATAAGAAGAACAGGGGACTGGATGTCTCTTTCTATAGCCAGAGGACCAACGAGGAACTGATCTACCTTACAACCAAGCCTTTCCTGCATCAGCCGGCTGCGGCGGATGAATATATCGTGGTGAATTTCCTGGGCGAGGAGATCAAAACGGAGACTACCTATACCGATCGGATCAATGCCCTGACCACGCACCGCATCATAGAACGTTTTGTAATGTGGCTATGGGATAACGGCGTTATTAATCCCGATGGTACGCTGCATCCCGGGAATATCCGTAAATTCCACGCCAAATATGATGATAATATCAGCAGCAGGATGCTTTTATTACCGTAAAGTTTACAGACTGTATGGTCAGTGCCCTTCCGGTAATTATTCCGATAGGCTGTCCTTGATCTTCAGGATAAAATCATCTATGCTGAAATAATTGTCAAAGCTGACGGAATGCTGTCTTTTCTGCAGCTCTTCCAGGAAATCCAGCAGCAGCTCCAGCGGTTCGAACTCTCTCCCTGTAGCCACATCATTCCAGATGGCGGCTACCATAATATCCTTGTTGTACAGTCCCGTAAGCCACCTTTCCAGGAAGGAGGACAACTCTATCTCGGCCACTTCAAAATCAGCCCATTCCCCGGTCAGGAATAAAAAGGCAGCGTCCCTGTCCGAGAAGAACGGAGTGGCGGTAAGGCCTTCATAGAGCTGGGAATCGAAAAGGGCCATCTCATCATGTTTGACCAGCGTCCATACCTTGCCGTGCTCGATGGCCTTTAATACGAAATTTTTATATAGCTGTTCCAGTTGTCCCGGGTCCTGTATCATACGTACGGTTTAAATGGTAAAATTACCGATAAAAATTGAGCTGCGGAGGGGCAAAACCGGCGGGTAGAATGACGGTATACGGCCGCCTGCAGCATTTATCCGGAATAACATATAATTCATGCTTTTGTTGCTACAAATAAAGCATTTATGGATTAACTTTGCTAGCACTACATAAAAACAGATTCAGACGTGAAAAAAATCCACATTATCATTCTTGTCATCCTCGCAGTTACTATCGGCATCATTGTCGTGTCCTTCGGAAAGAAAATGAGCACCTACGAGACATTTGCAACGGCAAAGGAAAAAATGGGAGCTTCCTACAGGGTTTCCGCCGTCCTGGATACCACTACCTATAAGGTAGAGTACAATCCGCTCGAGAATTCCAACAAGCTGGTCTTTTACGCCAAGGACCAGAACGGGGAGATACAGAAGGTCACCTACTGGGACTCTAAGCCGGAAGGCTTTGAGCGTTCGGAAAAGCTGATGATGATAGGCCGGATGACAGAGCAGGGTTTTGTGTGTGAAAAATTACAATTGAAGTGCCCGTCTAAATACGAAGAAGATCACCAGGCAAGATTTCAAGGTCAAGATGCATAACCTGCATATTGGCCTTTTCTTCATTATTCAATCTTAAAATACAACTTTGGTTTTGGATCAGGTTTTACTACGCACTGAAAACTTATTTGCAGGTCAGCTGGGACAATTTTTTATAGTGGCATCTTTGATGACGGCCCTGGTTTCGGCAGTGTCCTATTTCCTGGCTGTAAGGAAAGAGAGCGATGTCACACAGGCGCTGCCCTGGATGAAACTGGGACGAAGCAGCTATGTGCTGCATACGTTTTCCGTGGTGGTGGTCTTCGCAACCCTCTTTTATATCATCTCCCAGCATTTTTTTGAATATTATTACGCCTGGAGGCATACTTCTCTGGGACTGCAGCCCAAATACCTTTTTGCCGCCTTCTGGGAAGGCGGGGAGGGCAGCTTCCTGCTGTGGCTGTTCTGGCAGGCCATACTCGGCTGCTTTGTGCTGTGGAAGGGAAAAGCGCTGGAAAGCAGGGCTATGTTCGTCATCGCGCTGGTGCAGGCAGTGCTTACCACCTTTATCCTGGGCGTATATATCAGCCCTGAGATCAAGATAGGGACCTCCCCGTTCGTGCTGCTGAAGCATGAAATGGATGCGCCGATCTTCTCCAGCCCGGACTACCTGTCGCAGATCAAGGACGGCAACGGCCTGAATGTACTGCTCCAGAACTACTGGATGGTGATCCATCCTCCTGTGCTTTTCCTGGGCTTTGCCAGTACGCTGATCCCCTTCGCCCTGGTGGTGGCGGCTATCTGGAAAGGCAATTTCAAAGAGTTCATCAGGCCTACGCTCCGGTGGTCGCTGCTGGCAGCGGGTATCCTGGGTGCCGGTATCATGATGGGCGGAGCATGGGCATATGAATCGCTGAGCTTTGGCGGCTACTGGGCCTGGGACCCCGTGGAGAACGCATCGCTGGTGCCCTGGCTGATCCTGATAGCCGGATTGCATACGCTGGTGATCTTCAAAAGCACCGGCCGTTCCCTGAAAATAACCTTATTATTCCTGGTGCTGACCTACCTCTTCGTATGGTACAGTACCTTCCTGACCAGGACGGGCGTGCTGGGTGAGACTTCCGTGCATTCCTTTACAGGTGAGGGCGATTTCCTCTATTGGCACCTCGTGGTGAGCATCGTGATTTTTGCAGCTATCAGCCTTATCCCGCTCTTTGCCACCTGGAAGAAAATGCCGGTGGTGGCGGGAGAGGAGGAAGTATCATCCAGGGAATTCTGGATACTGATAGGATCCATCTTCCTGTTCATCGCCTCCATACAGATCATCTTTACCACATCATTGCCGGTGTGGGCGCCTACCTATAAGAAAATAACAGGTATTGATATTGCCCCACCTGTGGATGTTGTGACCTTTTACAATGATATCCAGGTATGGGCGGCATTTATCATACTCATATTTACCGGCTTTGCGCAGTTCCTTAAATATAAGAAGACGGCCGATAAGAAGACCCGGATCTTCCTTTTACTGTCCATGATCGCTGTTGTGCTGGCCGCTTTGCTGGTATTCAACCAGAAGATCGAGCATATACAGTTCATGTTCTTTGCTTTTGCCATCCTCTTCGCGCTGGTAGCCAACGGGTACTATTTTATCACCGCGCAGAAGGGCAATATTAAAAAGGCGGGAGGCTCCGTTACCCATCTGGGCTTTGCCATTATGCTGCTGGGGGTGCTCATTTCGGGGTATAACAAGCACGTGATCTCCCTGGACAGGACCAATACCTATATAGATTTCAACCTGGATACCTACGAGGAGAATTTAAAGGAAAGCCGTGAGAACGTCCTGCTGTTCAGGAATACCACGCTGCCTATGGGACCTTTCAGCGTGTCCTACCTGGGCGATTCCACCATCAATTCAGCGCCCCCGCTTACGTACTTTAAGGTCAGGTTTGACAGGCGCGATGAAGAGACCGGGGAGATCGCCGAGAGCTTCCTGCTGTATCCGCAGGCCTATAAGAAAGAGCTCAGCCCCAACCCCGATGCCAAGCACTACCTGTCTTATGATGTGTTCACTTATATCAAGTCGTTCACCGAACCGCTGGAAAAGACGGCAGACAGCATATCCTATAAGGATTACAGGATCGCGGTGGGGGATAGCATCTACATCGCCAACGCGGTAGTCGTATTTGAAGGACTGGTCAATACACCTGAAAATAACAGGCATTATAAAGCCGGTTCCGGTAACGTAGCCGCCGCCGAAGCCCGCCTGGGAGTCTATGACCTGGACAGGAAGCTGGGCGCCCTGTACCCGGTATTGGTCATAGACAGCAGCGCTATCCTTACAGTGCCCGATACGCTTAATGACCTGGGATTGTTTATGCAGATAGACAAGATCCATCCCGAGGACGGCAGCGTGACCTTTAAAATGCACCAGAAAGGGCAACTGGAAGACTATATCGTGATGAAGGCCATTATCTTCCCGTGGATCAACCTCGTATGGTTAGGGGTCATTGTGATGATAGCAGGATTCTTCATCAGCTTCTGGGCAAGAAAAAAATAGATTTCAAAACCTTTTATCAGACAAAGTATATGAAAATGAACCGGGTTGTATCCGTTTTAATGCTGCTCTCAGGCGCTGCAGTTTTAAGTGCCTGTAAAGGTGAAGCAACTTCTGATAACAGCGGGCAGCAAGCTGCGGTTCCTGAAGCGCCGGTGGTGATCCGTACCGGTCAGCTAATAGGCACCTGGGAGATGACCTCCCTGTATCACTCCATGATGGAGAAAGAATTTGACGGCAGGCTGAAATACCTTGATACCATGACCGTTCTGGAATTGGGGCAGATAGCGATGTGGAATACGGACGATGTGGAAACCGTCAGGGAGAATGAGCGTAAAATGATCAGGGAAGACCGGGAGAACTATAAAAAGCCTTTCCTGGGTTCCACTTATACCTTTCTGAACGATTCCGTCCTGGTCAGGAAGATTGTGAATACGACAGATACCAATATCTACAGCGTAGAAGAGGGTAAGATCCGGCTGCGTCCGGTTTCGGGTCCGGGTAAGGAACATACGCTCTATGTACGGGAGTTCGGTGAGCACCGGATGAAAATAAAGGAAGACTTTCCCGGGGGGAATGAGATACTTACGGAATTTAAAAAGCAATGATCCGGCTGACGGCCCGGCGGGTAGCCCCGGCCGCATAGCAAGGGTTAGAATATAAAAAGAACCGGCTTTACGCTTAACGTAAAGCCGGTTCTTTATTATACTAATGTGACTGCCCGCTCTTATAGAGCACACAAACCTGTGGTGCGGTCATTACGAACGGATAGGAGAAGATATCCTGAATCCCGTAGCATAAAAAAATACGGTCCATACAATATGGACCGTATTTTTCCAGGGTAAGGAAAATTATTTCCTTAAGCCTAATTTCGCGATCAGCTCACGGTAACCGGTCAGGTTTTTACGTTGCAGATACGCTAATAATTTTTTACGACGACCTACCATATTCACCAGGGAGCGGTTGCTGGAATGATCTTTTGGATTACCGCCTTTAAGGTGCTTGGAGATGTGGTTGATCCTTTCAGTCAGCAGGGCTACCTGTGCTTCTGTAGCACCGGTATTAGTTTCGCTGCCACCGTATGTTTTAAAGATATCTTTTTTTATCGCGTTGATTGTTGCGTTTGCCATTATCTGAATAATTTTAATTTGAATGTTAGCAGGATAGTGCCGGAATGCAGTAGGCCGTATCAGGATAGTTTACCGGAACGTATTGTTACCGTCGTAATAGTATTTTCGGTTGCGTATAAACTTCCTGTAAATGAGCTGCTGCGATATTCGCGTATTTTATCCGATTTGCAAAGGTAAAGCTTATCTTCTTAATAAAAAAATATCATTCATAAAAAAATGAAAGCCTACTTTTGTCCAATCAAAAAACAGCCCTATGTCATTATCTGTATTACAAAGTAAGGCTACCCGTCTGTTTATTGCCTTATGCAGCTTTTTTGTGGCTAATGCGCTGGTCGCCGAGTGCATAGGCGGCAAGCTCTTTTCCCTGGAAGCATTGTTGGGTGTACCGGAAGCCGATCTTACCATACTGGGAGAGAGCGGACTGAGCTATGTGCTGACCTGCGGTGTGCTTTTATGGCCCCTGGAATTCATCCTGACCGATGTGGTCAATGAATATTTCGGGATGAAGGCCGTAAAGCGGATCACTTATATTACAGTGATACTGATAGGCTATGCGTTTGTGGCCTTTTACCTGGCAATGGGCACTCCGCCCGCGGGGTTCTGGATTACATCGCAGGTGGAGAAAGGAGTGCCTGATATGAGCAGGGCCTTCAATGCCGTATTCGGGCAGGGCCTGTTCATTATCGTGGGCAGCCTGGCGGCCTTCCTGGTCAGCCAGATCGTGGACGTAGTGGTCTTCCAGTATATCAAGCGGAAGACAGGCACAAGGATGGTCTGGCTGCGGGCTACCGGTTCCACGCTGGTATCCCAGCTGGTGGATAGCTTTATCGTATTATTCATTGCCTTTAAGATAGGTAACGGCTGGTCTTTACAGCTGGTGCTGGCTATCTGCCTCATGAATTACTCCTACAAATTCCTGATGGCCATTGTACTGACACCTGCCATTTATGGCCTGCATTATATCATTGACCGCTACCTGGGCAAAGAGCAGGCGCAGCAGATGAAGGAGGAAGCGCTGGAAACCGCCTGATACGGGAAGCTGCGTTGGGATTACGGTGTAGGTAATGAAGAAAAAGAGCTACATTTAGGTCCTGAAATATTACGGTCATCATGGATATATCTGTATTACAGCAAAGCATCGGCAAATACGTGTCCCTGTCAGCACAGGAGTATGAGCAGCTCATCCCTTATTTCACCTGTGAAAAGCTGCACAGGAAGCAGCTCCTGTTCAGGGAAGGCGCTCATATACAGCAGGTCGCTTTTGTGCTGAGCGGCTGTCTCAGGTCGTATTCGGTGGATGAGAGCGGTATGGAGCATATCCTCCAGTTTGCGCCGGAAGGCTGGTGGATAACGGATATGCTGTCTTTCCTGAAAGGAACCAGAAGCCACCTGTACACGGAGAGCATTGTTGACAGTGAAGTGCTTTTACTGTCGCGGGAGCGGCAGCTGGACATGTTCGATGCCTTGCCAAAGATGGAGCGTTATTTCAGGATCGTTACGGAAAATGCCCTGTGCGCCACGAGGCAGCGGGTGATAGATACCCTGTCGCTTACCGCCAGAGAACGCTACCTGCAGTTTTGCGACACCTACCCGGGCATCATCCACACCATTCCGCAAAAGTACGTGGCTGCCTATATCGGGGTCACTCCTGAATTTTTAAGTAAAATGAGAAGCAGTCTTTACCGTTAGGTAGGAGTTGTTCTGCCGGAGTCTCCCATACCGTCCAGGTATTGCGGCGGTACGCTGTCCGTCAGCCAGACACCATTCTCGGAGCGATAGAACACGAACCCGTCCCGGTGCATATCGGTTGCTGCCACGGTAAAAATATAAGGCTTGCCGTGCCTGCTGCCCACCTGTGTGGCCGTGGCGATATCGCTGCTTAAGTGCACATGCTGTCTTTGCTGCTTTAAGATACCCTGCCCGGCTACGGAGGCGGCATTGGAAATGGCTGTCCCATGGTATAGGAGGGCGGGAGGCTGCTGCGGTACAAGGGCCAGGTCTACGCTAATGCTATGCCCCTGGTTCGCCCTGATCCTGGTTTGGGTGGCGTCCAGGGAAAATCTTTGTTTCGGGTTGGTCGCAACGATGTGCTTTAAGGTATCCATATCCATAGGGTGTTGGTGCTGCGCTGCTTTTTCCAGGAGCAGGCGGATATCTGCCCAGCCGTTAGGATCCAGCGAAAGGCCTATGGCTTCCGGCTGGTGCCGGAGTATCCAACTGAGAAATTTACTGAGCCGTTTAATGTTTGCCTGGTCCATATGAAACGATGATGTCAAATATAGGTAAATCCGGCGAACCCGGGAGGAATTGCCATGGCAAATCGGTAGCCGGTACGTACATTTGCGTTCATGAACTGGATCGATAAACTAAAAGGAAAAAATCCTGCGCTGGCATATAACGAGTTCTTGTATTACCTGATGATCAGGTTCGGGCTGATCTTTGCGTTAAGCATGCAGTTTACCATTGTTGCCTATAATGTATTCCATCTGACGGGACAGAGCAAAATGGCTTTGGGCCTGATAGGGCTTGCCGAGGTGATCCCTATTATATCCTGCTCTTTCTTTGCCGGGTATTGGGTAGATAAAAGTGAGAAAAGAGGATTATACCGTAAGCTGATACTGGCCTACATCATCCTGGGATTCGGGCTGTATGCCTGCTTCGACACCTCCCGTACCACCTTTATTTCGCATAGCTCCCGTATGGCCGCTATCTACAGCCTTATATTCATCGGCGGTATTTTCCGGGCCTTCTTAGGACCTACATCTTTTTCCATGCTGGGGCTGGTCGTTCCCAAATCCCTATATCCCAATGCCACCAGCTGGTCCAGCCTTTCATGGCAGCTGGGGTCTGTACTGGGTCCTGTAGTGGGCGGACTGCTGATCGTTCAGACCGGTCCGGCCAATGGTATGTTTGTAGTGTTTCTGCTGGAGGTACTGCTGCTGGTGCCTATCAGCCTGATCGGGACAAAGCCTATCCTGATGCGGGATAAGAAGGAACCCGTGCTGAAAAGCGTGGGAGAGGGATTGAAATTCGTATTTAGTACGCCGCCTTTACTGGGAGCCTTATGCCTGGATATGTTCTCGGTATTGTTCGGGGGGGCTGTAGCGCTGCTGCCCGCTATCCAGGCGGAGTTCTATCCCGAGGACGGCACGATGTTCAGCGGCGCGGGGGCTTTCGGCATACTGCGGGCGGCCCCGGGAATCGGCGCCATTGCCACTATGATACTGCTGGCCTTCATTCCTTTGAAAAAGCAGCCGGGCAGGAAGCTGTTCATATGTGTGGCCTGCTTCGGGCTGTGCATTGTGGGCTTCGGGCTGTCCCGGGTCTTTATCCTTTCCTGGGTCTTCCTGGCGGCTTCGGGTATGTTCGATGCCGTGAGCGTAGTGATCAGGGGTACTATCTTACAACTGGTCACGCCTGATGATATGAGGGGAAGGGTGTCGTCCGTGAATACCATGTTCATCAGCTCTTCCAATGAGCTCGGGGATTTTGAGAGCGGCCTGATGGCCAACTGGCTGGGCACCGTGCCGGCTATCGTGGTGGGCGGTACGATAACCCTGGGTGTTGTGGTGGTCACGTATTTCAGAACGCCATCGCTGCGGAGGTTCAAGTTTGAGGATTATACGGTGCTGCCACCTGAAGTAAAAAGCAGCGGGTAATAAATATGATGCTCTGAAATAATAGGCTGATTTAAAAAGTTTCTTGTATGGTCACATTACGCTTGTGTTGTCACGTTGAAACTGCCATGTCACATTGAGCCCGTCGGAATGTGACATGTATAAATAAAAACAACCCTGTCCATATTTCGGCTGAGCGCCATGTGACAGGGTTGTTTACTTTTAGATGGTATTGTAGCAGAAAGGATATTATATCTCAAAAGCTTTTTCCACCAGGATCTTCTGTTCGCTGGCATGCTTTTTGGCAAAGCCTGTCGCGGTAGCCGCGCTGGCCTGGCGGGTCAGGTATCCCAGGTTGATGCCTTCCAGGTTCATCTTAAGGAAGGCGGCTGCACCCATGTTCCGGGGCTCTTCCTGTACCCACAGCCATTGAGCGCTTTTGTACTTATTGTACAGCTCATTCAGTTGTGCCTGCGGCAGCGGGTAGATCTGCTCCAGCCTGATAATGGCCACATCTTCCCTTTTTTCTTCCAGTTGCTTATCGCTGAGGTCAAAGTAAATCTTACCGGTGCACAGCAGCACGCGCTTCACTTTGGAGACGTCACTGATATTAGGATCATCAATCACCTCTTTGAATCCCCCGGAGGTAAAGTCTCCGATAGGGGAATAAGACCTCAGGTGGCGCAGGTTTGCTTTTGGTGAAAAGTTTACCAGGGGCTTACGGAACGGTAAGTTCAGTTGACGCCTTAGGGCATGGAAAAAGTTGGCTGAGGTTGTGATATTGGTAACGAAAATATTATTTTCAGCGCTCATTTGCAGGAAACGTTCCAGCCTTGCACTGGAGTGCTCGGGTCCGCCGCCTTCATATCCGTGCGGCAGCAGCATCACCAGCCCGTTCTGGGTGGTCCATTTTTCTTCTGCGCTGGTCAGGTACTGGTCTATGATGATCTGGGCGCCGTTGGCAAAGTCACCGTATTGCGCTTCCCAGACCACCAGGTTGGTGGGGTCTGCCAGGGCGTAACCGTAGTCAAAGCCCAGCACGGCATACTCGCTCAGTAAAGAATTGTAAACAGAGAAGCTGGCATTAGCGCCGGCATCCGACAGCCTGTTGTACGCTGCGCCGTTATTGGCATCCTTGATGATGGCATGGCGATGGGAGAAGGTACCTCTTTCCACATCTTCACCGCTCAGGCGCACATTGTGCCCTTCCCTGAGCAGGGAGGCATAGGCCAGCAGCTCGCCTGTAGCCCAATCGAACTTTCCTTCAGCTTCAAACACCTTTACTTTATCTTTCAGGAGCTTGTCTATCTTCCTGTTAGGTGTGAATGTATCGGGCCAGGACATGATCGTGCGGAACAGTTCCCTGATAGTAGCATCATCTACGGCAGTTTCGGGAGAATGCAGGAAGTCTTCCGGTTTCGCTCTTCTCAATGCCCTCCATTTCAGCTCCGGCTCCTGGTAGGTATAAGGGAACGGCTTTTGCTTCTGCTCGTCCAGTCTGGCCTGCAGTTCGTCCCAGAATACCCTTTCCATCTCTTTAGCCATATTCTGTGCATCGGGCTGTCCGTTCAGGAGCAGGTATTGGGTATATATTTCTCTTGGATTGGCATGCTTGTCTATTACCGAATACATCATCGGCTGGGTGAACTTGGGCTCATCCCCTTCATTATGGCCGTTCTTACGGTAGCATACCATATCCAGGAATACGTCCGATCCGAATTTCTGGCGGTATTCTATGGCAAAGATGGCGGCCCTTACCACTGCTTCGGCATCATCGCCGTTCACGTGTATTACGGGAGCCTGCACCATGGTCGCGATAGAGGTACAGTAGTCGGAAGAGCGGGCGTCTTCAAAATCTGTTGTAAAGCCGATCTGGTTATTGATCACAAAGTGGATGGTACCACCGTTTTTATAGCCTTCCAGCTTGCTCATCTGCAGCAGCTCATAAATAATGCCCTGTCCTGCCACCGCGGCGTCACCGTGTATCAGGATAGGTAATACCTTACTGTTGTCGAAACCGTACACCTTATCGGCTTTGGCCCTTGAAAAGCCCGATACAATGGGATTTACGGCTTCCAGGTGCGACGGGTTGGGCAGCAACTGGATATTGATATCCTTGTCATTGGCTGTTTTAACCTGAGAGCGGAAGCCCAGGTGATATTTAACGTCACCGCTGCCCATAGTGAAATCTTCGGGCAGGGTACCTTCAAATTCAGAGAATATCTGGTCATATGTTTTTCTCAGGATATTGGCCAGCACATTCAGGCGGCCCCTGTGCGCCATACCGATCACTACTTCCTCCACGCCTTTGTCGGCCGCGCCGGTAATGATCCTGTCCAGCGCGGGGATCATATTTTCACCGCCTTCCAGGCCGAATCTTTTCTGGCCGATGAATTTGGTGCTCAGGAATTTTTCAAATATTACCCCGTAGTTCAGCTTATGCAGGATACGTTTCTGATCTTCCGTGCTGAATGGCGTATCCATCAGCTCTTCATAGCGGTCTTTACACCATTCGTACTGATCCTGTTTGTTCATATAGGTGTATTGAATACCTATAGGACCGCAATAGTAATGTTTTAGCTTGGCGATGATCTCCCTCAGTGTAGCTTTTCCCAGTTTTAGTATTTCTCCCGAATAGAATGGCGTGTCCAGGTCGGCTTCGGAGAGTCCGAAGTCTTCCAGCGCCAGTCGTGCTTTCCTGTCTTTTCTGGCACGGATAGGATTGGTTTTAGCTTCCAGGTGCCCTTTTTTGCGGTAGCAGTGAATCAGCTCATATACGGCCAGTTCTTTTGTCAGATCTACGTCGCCGGATGTTACGGCACTTACTGTGGGCGCTGATATGCCGGCTACAGGCGCTGTAGTGGTGATATCATTTTCATTTACTTTGCTGTAGGCAAAGTCAAAACCTTCAAAGAATTTTTTGTATTCCGGATCTATGGTGTCCGGTTCTTTCAAATACGACTCGTATAGAGCTTCAATATACGAAGGGTGCGAATTTGTAATATACGAGAAATCTTTCATTTCGGGTAGCTAAAACTTTTATTTATGTAAAATAATATGAGAGTTCACAAAGTTAATGGTTATTCATTACTAAAACGAACGAACCATGCTTGTTTTTTATTTTTTGTGTATGCCGTATATAAATAACGGGAAATTGACAAAATACGGGACCTTAGCCGAGCCAGGACTGCATCTTACGCACTGATTCCATAAGTGCCGGACTGACCTTAAGGTTCTTCATTTTTGAGAAATAATGACGGGCTTTTTCCCTGTCTCCTTCCACCATGTAAATGTCCGTCAGGGCCAGCAGCGCCATGGCCTGGTACTGGTCTGGCTGCAACCCTTCCTTGATGGCATCTTCCAGCGCAGCGGTAGCAGCGGGATAATCTTCCCGGCCCCTTGCCACTATGCCCTGGCAGAACAGGTAGTACAGCCTGTTTTTACGGGAAAGCCGCTCGGGATAGCGTATCTGCAGCAGCAGCTTTTCCGCCTTGTCAAAGTCTTCAGAGAGTACGGCTTTGAGCGCCAGGTGTATGGTGGAGGACCGGAAGTAGCCGATGAGCATGGTGACAGATGCAACAGCGGACAGCACCAGCAATGTACGGATGTTATACACCGCTGCAAATATGGAAAGACCGGAGCAGACAGCCAGGATCAGCAGCCTGACAAATGGAGTGAACATAGTAGAATCAGAAAATGTGCCGCAAATTTAACTAATACGGCTTAAAATGAGGAGGAGAATTTCTTTTGTTGCTTCCCGTTCCGCATCCGTACGTCATCGGGCGATAGGTTGGAGGTGCTTTTATAAGTGTTATGTTGAACGCGATGCAGTAATGATAAGGCGGGCAGATATAAGCATCTGCCCGCCTGTTATATTTCCGGACAATGGTCTTTATTGCCTGGTTATCCTGGCATTGAACACCCCGGTTTCATCTGTTATCCTGAGCAGGTATATGCCTGCAGGCAGCGTTGCCATGTCTATGGTAAAGGCCGGGCTGCCCGGAGGTATAGCGGTGGTCATTACCACTTTACCAACACTGTTGTAAAGGTGTGCCAGGCCGTTCCTGAACGGCTGAGCGGCGGTAACGGTGAGCGTATGCTCAACGGGTACCGGGTATAAGCGGATGCTTTCTGAAGCAGCCATTTCCCCGATACCGGAAGGCTGGTGCTCATAAGGCGCGCTTACCGCGGTGCATCCTTCCGGTGTGGTGATCCGCACCTGGTAAGTACCTGAGGCAGGATTGGCTATCGTCGTCTGCCCGGAAGTGCCCGGAAGCGGCAGGTCGTTTTTGTACCATTCGATGGTGCTGTAGGCAGCGGGTGTGATCTTGAGGCTGCCGTTATCCCGGGTGATGACCGGAACCGTCACATCATGGAAATCAATACGGACAGTATCGGATACCGGGCAGGTGTTCAGCAGGCCGGAGACGTAGTAGGTACCCGCGGTTTGTACGTCCAGCGACGGATTAACGGAACCGTCTGACCAGAGGATGCCGGAAGTGCCGGGCAGCACGCTCAGGGTGAATGGGCTTCCGGGGCAGATCGTGGTATCATTGCCGAGGAAACCGGCACCGGTGGCGGCAGGCAGGTAGGTCAACTGAAGGGCAAAGGTATCGTTGGCATTATTATGATCGGGGGTATTGCTGATCCAGGCTTTAAACGTCACTGTACCTGCCTGTATATTGGGTACGAAGTCGTCTACCAGGGTCATGCTGTAGGTGTTCCCGGAGCTTAGAACGGTGTAATCTGCATTGTGTCCCGACTGCCCGTCACTGCTGGCCCATCCGAATTCAAGCGGGAAGACGTCCAGGGCGCCGGGATTGCTGATATGGATGCTGATATCGCGCGGCTGCAGGTCCAGGCAGGTAGTTGCATTCGCTATGGTCACACTGTCTACGGCTATATCCGTGACCTGGTTCCTCACTTCAATGTCGCTGATGGCCCAGAAGTTTTTAAGCCCGTCCTGTGTATTGGGCGCTATGTAATAGAACCGGAGCCTGGCCGTACCGGCTCCTGCCAGCGCGGAAATGTCAATATTCCTTTTATAGGACGGGAAGATGGCGGAAGCCACATTGTCGCCATAATTCAGGCCCTTGTTGGTATAGAGGGTGATCCATCCGGTGCCGTCGAACCCGTCTATCCTGGTAGTGCTCAGGAAATCGGGGTGTGTATAGAAGGCTTCGTTCCATTGCAGGGAGAGTGCCGTTGTACCGCTGAAATCCAGCGCCCTGGTCTCTATATAGGCGCTATCCTTGTGCTGCCGGCCCAGGATATCCTCGTAATAGTAGGCATCATAGATGGCAAATTTGCCCGGGAACCAGGCGGAGGCCAGCAGTCCGTTCTCATCTTCATTGACATTTTCAAAGAACCATTTACGGGCCTGCTGTGAGCCGGAGAGGTCCGTATTCACATACCTGGTATAGGAGATGCTGTCAGAAGGATGGCAGAATCTTTCATCAAACAGGCGGTGAAAGGCCTGGTTCTTATCCACATCCAGCACGATGCCGTTGGCGCCCACGGCAACGGCCTGACCGCTTCCCGTCATCACCACATCGTATATTTTCTGGGACAGCAGGGTAGGTATGGCGTTCCATGTAAGCCCGCCGTCTGTAGTATGCAGTATCGTGCCATTGGCGGCAGCGATCATCCCGTTATTATTGTCGTAAAAGTGAACGCCTTGCATCCCGGTAGCGCCGGCAGCTACGGAGGTCCAGGTAAGGCCCTGGTCCGTGGAGCGGATGATATTGCCGTTGGCTACGGCCACGGCTGTGCTGTTCCCTGCCGTGGCTACGGAGTAAGCCGTAGCGGGAGTGGTTACCGCCGTCCAGGTGAGACCATTGTCAGTAGTGCGGAAGGCTTTGTTATTGGTTGCTACTGCTATGCCCACACCCGGGGTGAAGAAAGCCATGTCATATACCGTGCTGGTGCTGATGGTAGCGGGTGTCACATCGGTCCAGGTGACGCCGCCGTCAGTGGTCCTTTTAATAAACCGGCCGCCGCCGGAGACTCCCAGCTGGCTTCCGGCGATAAAGCCTGTATCAGCGCTGATAAAGTGAACGCATTGGATGCTGGCATTGGTCAGGCCGGTTACGGAAGGCCCGATATAGCTCCAGTTGTTGCCGCCGTCTGTAGTTTTATAAAAGGCGTTGGATGGCCCGGAAATGTAGCCCGTAGCCGGAGTAGGGAAAGAGAGGTTCCTGAAATCATCCGTTGAGCCGGGAGGATTGACCGGCAGCCAGTCATTACAGGAGGTCCGGTACCTGAGGACTGTGCCGTTATTACCTACAGCGATAAATGTAGTGTCGCTGATGCTGCGCATTTTCCAGAGATGTTCCAGTTGCCCGAGGTTGTTGTGCCTGTTGGTCTGGGCAAAGGAGGCGGTGGCCCCTGACAGGCACAGGATCAGTGCTAATAATTGTCGTTTCATCATTTTGGAGCATTTAAATATGATGGCACGAAATTAGCACCGGGATGCACGGAATTTGTCAGTTCCCCGTCATGTGATTGTCACTGTTGCGTCAAACAACATCTCTGTAATGTTTGGGAAAGGATGTAAACAGGTAAGCAGCCAGCCAGTGTAAGAGATGCTATACACCCGCTCAGTACGCCATCTGCCGAAAGCGCGCTACCTGATCAGGGTAATATCGCCGGTATAGGAGATGGTCTCGTGCTCTCCCGGCCCGTATTTGCCTTTTACATGGTAAAAATAGACACCCAGCTCACAGGGTTTGCCTTTATAGGTGCCGTCCCAGCCTGCATCGGGCTGTGCGGTTTCAAACACCAGTTCGCCGAACCGGTTGAATACCCGCAGCTCATACTGCCGGATATCACAATAAAAGTAGGGCCGCAGCAGGTCGTTCATACCATCGTTATTGGGACTAAAGGCATTGGGCATCCTGATGCAGTCTTCACAGACCCTCGTCCGGATCGTTATCTTACCGGATGATTCTGTGTTGCAGACCGTGTCCGTCACTTTTAAGGAATGTTCTCCTTCCGTTGTGAGGTCCAGCACCCATTGCACATATAGCTTATCATTATAGTGCCACCTGTACAGGTCCTGGTTCAGCTTTAAACTTAAAAGAATATTGCTCCAGCAGAAGGTGGTATCCAGGTCGTACAGTTGTTGTACGGGCGGCCTGTATGTCAGCTTGAATGACTGCTGGAAAGTATCGCATTGCGTGGTGGCGCGGACGGTATAGGTGCTTTCGTCTTTCAGCCATGCAGCAGGGCCTGTAGCCCCCGTGCTCCACAGTATCTCCCGGATCTCAGGCAGCTCCTCCACGGATACCTGTATGCTGTCAGCTTTACATATTTCAACATCCCGGAGGTTCAGCGTTATATTTACTCTGTTGTCTACGATGGAAAAGGTATCCATGAATACCAGTCCGCTGTCATAGTCAATTGATTTTACCCAATACTTTCCGAAACCACTCAGCGTTTTATTTTGTGCGGTATCACCATCGAACCACTGATAGGTGAAATTCCCGTTCCTGCCGCTTCCTGTAATGGTGGTATCCGTACAGGTGTTAATAACGGTGTTGGTGTATTCCATGGCAGAATCGAGGTCGAACAGCAGGACATTATCATAATACATATAGGTGCCTACGATCGTATTGAGCACACCGTTGCGTGTGAGGGAATTAATGTTGTTGTCATTCATAAAGACGCCGAGCAGGAAGTATTCATATGGTCCGGAGGCAATGAATTCATGCGTTACTTTTACCCAGTTTAAGGTGTCGGTAAAGAAGACATTGGCCGGGGTATGTTCGGCAGGTCCTGATGAGATAAAGTTGGTAGTAGCATTGAATACCCGGTTCATTGACAATGAAATCCCGATACGGTCAATGCCGTAGCATATAGAGTAATAGCGCCTGGCCCTTTTGACATAATAGGAGGCGTAGTAGCGATTGCCCGGTGTCAGGGGGCGATGCAGCCTGGCCTGGATATTCTCCCTGTACCCGCCGCTGTTGATCATGCCGATATAGCAGCGCCCTTTCTGGGCATAAGAGTAGCCATATTCATTCACGGGAGCGCTGCGGCAGTCCTCTGAAAACCAGTCCGGAGTTGCTGCATTGGTGGACAGCCACCCAGTAATAATGCCCGGGTCCGGCCTGATAGCACCCAAAGGGCTTATGCAGGAGTCATACTGCTCAAAGGACGGATTAGGTATAAGGTTCTGGCCATACCCCCGTCCTGTGAGGAAACAGCCGACTAATATATATATCCATAAATATCTCATTGCTTCATTGTGTTGATTTGATGCCATTGCAGCCTGTAAAACAGAGTGTCTTGTTAATACCTGGCTGAATAAGGCTATTCTGAAAAATAGTCCGGATCCGGGCATCTGCAACTAAGCCATTTGCTTTCAATAAAAAAAACGGTATCGAGCAGCTGAGCGCTACAGGTCGGTGAGCTCCCTCCCTGGCTGCATAACTGCACAGGCAGGTAAGGCTGATTGCAGCAGGCAACGCGCTTCCAAGTGTTGCAGACTTAACTTGTTGATGCTAAAATAGGTATTTTCCCGTATTTATATTTGAATATTTTTGTATGATGGCTGGTTTTTATGCGTCTGCCGTCTTGCATTGCTTTCATCATACTGCAGAAGGACAGCATATGCCGGGAGCGTTATTGCCATCGGGGGAATTGAATTCGGAGGGTGGAGTATTGACGGGCATCCGCCCCGGCAATGATGCCATTGAACGGCCGATCAGACCAGGTCTGCACGCGAATCATATGCCTTAAATGAGTGATATCCTGCGGGCACCTGACCAGTATGAATACGGGGATCCATACGCTTTATTTCTTAGCCAGGTCAGTGTGTGCGTCATCCGGTGTGCTGAATACAGGAGTTGCTATGTCTCCGGCTGCTTATGCCCGTTATGCTGTTCCCGCAATGCCTCTTCGTAGATCCAGTCTTTCCTTTTAAGCTCGAAGTTCCTGCCCAGGTACAGTTTTCTTACCTGCTCGTCCTCGGCCAGCTCTTCTGCCGTGCCGGATTTTAACAGCTTCCCGGAAAACATCAGGTAGGCCCTGTCGCATATGGATAAGGTTTCATTCACGTTATGGTCGGTGATCAGGATGCCGATATTTTTAAATTTAAGCCGTGCCACAATGCCCTGGATATCCTCTACGGCTATGGGGTCAATGCCGGCGAAGGGCTCATCCAGGAGGATGAATTTAGGATTCACAGCCAGTGCGCGGGCTATTTCCGTTCTTCTTCTTTCCCCGCCGCTCAGCACGTCGCCATTGCTTTTCCGTACGTGCGTCAGGCGGAACTCCTCCAGCAGCTCTTCCAGCTTCTGCTTCTGCTGCGGCGGCGTCAGCTTTGTCATCTGCAGCACGGCCAGGATATTATCTTCCACGGATAATTTACGGAATACGGAGGCTTCCTGCGGCAGGTAGCCAATGCCCATCTGCGCCCGCTTATACATAGGCAGCCTGGTAATGTCCGTATCATTCAGGTAGACATTGCCCGCATCCGGCTTTATCAGTCCCACCACCATATAAAAGGAAGTGGTCTTGCCGGCCCCGTTGGGACCCAGGAGCCCTACGATCTCACCCTGCCTGACCTCAATGCAGGAGTTGTCCACTACGGTCCTGGCGCCGTACCGCTTTACTAAATTAACGGTATGTATTCTCTCACTCACGGTATTGCTGCTATTAGGATGTTTTTGAATTGTGCTGCTCTATCAAAGGCTTCAGGAGATATTCCAGCCCGTTTAGCTTTATTTCGTACAGGGAATGCAGCAGCATTCCCAGCCTTCCCTTCGGGAAGCCCTTGGTGTGGTACCAGGCCAGGTAAGGCTCCGGCAGGTGTGCCAGCAGCACGCCTTTGTATTTGCCGTAGGGCATGGTCATAGTGGCCAGGTCTGTTAATACGCTATTGTCCGCTTGCTCCATGGTACATTTTTTCTATGATGGATATTACTTTCCTGCCTTCCGCCGCTGTTGTTGTCATAGGCTTGCCATATAACAATACATCGATCACATTGGCTATCAGCTTGTCGTGGTTGCTCATAGAGCCGCTGTAGGCTCCGTAATCGTTGGCTTTGCATGTAATGTTGACATCAGGCAGCTGCTCTCCCTCTATACATTGGTATTCAATGGTATTCAGGTACTGTCCCCCGATCTTTAAGGTGCCTTTTTCACCCATCAGGGTAATGCTGCCTTCCATATTCTTCTGGAAGCTGCAGGTCGTAAAGTTGAAGTTGACGATGCTGCCGTTCACTGCTTTCATGCTGAAAACGCCGGTATCTTCAAACTCCGTATTATGCCGGTGTAAAAAATTTGTTACATATCCCTTTGCTTCCGCAATATCACCGTTCAGGTAGTACAGGATGTCCACGAAATGGCTGAATTGGGTGAACAGGCACCCGCCGTCCATTTGCTTTTTACCCCGCCAGCTGCTTTGGGCATAGTAAAAGTCGTTACGGTTCCAGAAACAGTTGACCTGTACCATTAAGATGGTTCCCAGCTTGCCGGCAGCTATCAGCTCTTTTACCAGCCGTACCGGCTCGTTATACCTGTTTTGCTTGACGGCAAAGATCATTTTTCCATACTGCTCCGATGCCGCGATCATTACGTCGCATTCTTCGGTGCTCAGGGCCATCGGCTTTTCCACTATGGCATGGCAGCCGTGGCGGAGCGCGGTTACGGTATGCTCCATATGCAGGTAATTGGGCGTGCAGACACAGACCACGTCCGCCTGTATGCTGTCCAGCATCCTGTCAATGGAAGGAAAGACCTGGTGCCCGTCTTCAGCGGCCCGGGCCATAGCAGCCTCATTCGTATCGCATACCGCTACCAGCCTGGCCTGGTCATTTTCCAATATATGTGTTGCGTGCCTGCGGCCAATATGTCCGTACCCGACTATCGCAAAGTTTATCATTTTCGTACTGTTATTATTTTAAATAAATGCTCCCGGTCCCGGCGTTCCATTCTATTCTTCCTTCATCGTTCAGGAAACGAAGATACTCAATTATTTTGCCTTCCGGCAGCGTCCGGAAATTATTTTGCAGCTCCCGCAGGGTTGTCGTGGCCGGGAGGGTATATTGCTGCTGCAGGGCTTCCAGGAAGCCGGACAGGGATATTTTAGCGGCGTTCCGGGCCTGGCAGTTATCGCAGATGCCGCAGGGAATAGTAGCGGGCTCACTGAAATACCGGGCCAGCAGGAGGCTGCGGCATTGCTCCTGCTCCGTGGTATAATGTTCCATTTGGCGGAGCTTGTCATAATAGCCCGTCTCCAGTTGCTGGTAAAGGCGCGTGTTGAGCTTCAGGTAGGCTAAGGGAAGCCGCTCCTGCAGCAGGTATAAGGCGCCATCGGTATTATAGGGCTGATAGTCGATAAAGCCCATGGCAAACAGTTGCTGCAGGTATTTATCCAGCTCCAGCTTGTTGATACCCATCATTTTGGCAATACGGAATTCATCTACGGGAACGGGATAGGAGAAGACGCCGCCGTAAAGGCGTAAAACAGCAATGGCCGTTTCGTACAGCTTGGTGTTTATGGTCTGAAGCTGCCGTACCGAATATTCGTCCGTGGTGAACATCAGCCTGCCGGAGAGCGTTTCGGTCTCATTCCACTGCCAGTAGCCCTCTCGCTGCAGGAATCTTATAGCGGCGATGGTCTCATACATCGGAAGCTGATATTGCTGTATGAATTTTACGGCGTCAAAGGCACAGGTTTCCTGGTAGCCATCGCCGGTTGCAATGCCGAGGTAGATAAGCACCTTTTCATAAACAGATCGTATAAACGGTATGCCGGGGAAGCTTTGGGCTGCCTGCCTGTAAAGCTGCTTCATGCCGTTCTCATCTGCCAGCAGGACGCAGGAAGCCGGCTGGCCGTCCCTTCCCGCCCGCCCGGCTTCCTGGTAATAGGCTTCCAGGCTGGCAGGTATATCCATATGGATGACAGTCCTGACGTCCGGCTTGTCGATCCCCATTCCGAAGGCCGAGGTGGCGCATATGACCTGGCTGTTGCTGCCTGTCCATATTTCCTGTACCTTATCGCGCAGCGCTTTGGGCATGCCGGCATGGTAGGCCTGCGCGTCCAGCCCATGCCGTTGCAGCAGTAAAGAGGTCTCTTCGGTCTTTTTCCTGCTGTTGCAGTACACGATACTGCTGCCCGGACGCTCTTTCAGCAGGGTGATCAGGGCTTCCGGCCTGCTCTGCGGGTGCAGGACCCCGTAAGCCAGGTTATCCCTGATGACCGACCGGACGAAGACAGCGGCATCTTTCAGGCCAAGCTGCTGCAGGATATCCGCCTTTACTGGGTCGGTAGCTGATGCGGTCAGCGCGATCACCGGTGCGCGGCGCACATAGCGGAAAATATCGACTATGCGGCGGTAGGCCGGGCGGAAATCATGTCCCCATTGGGAAATACAGTGGGCCTCATCCACGGCCAGGAAGCTGATGCGGACCGCAGAAAGCTGTTCCAGGAAGCGTTCGGATAACAATCTTTCCGGCGCGATGTACAGTAGTTTGCAGGTGCCGTCCAGCACCATATCCATCAGGTCGTTATTATCAGCGGCAGTACGGGAGGATGAAAGGTAGGCAGCCGGTATGCCCCGGTGCTGCAATTGCTGTACCTGGTCCTTCATCAGGGCTATCAGCGGACTGATCACAATGGCAGTGCCCTCAGCCGCCAGCGCCGGCACCTGGTAGCACAGGGATTTGCCGCCGCCCGTAGGCAGCACGGCCAGGGTATCCCTGCCGGCCAGCAGGCTTTGGATGATCTCCAGTTGCTGCGGCCGGAAAGCGTCATAGTTCCAGTATTGCTTTAATAGTTCCTGCAGCATTACCGTTGTTGTATATTAGCTCCTATTTTTATAAGTTCTTCGTAGAAAAGAGGAAAGGATTTATTCACTACCCGGGCATTGGTGAGCAGTATAGGCTCTTCTGCCAGCATGCCCAGGATGGTGATCATCATAGCGATACGGTGATCGTTATGCGCATCCAGGGTGATCCCGCCTTTGACCGCGGTGACTCCTTTGATGGTCAGCATGTCGTCCTGTATGCTCGCCGGGATATCCAGGGCAGTCAATACATTCACAATGGCTTCCGCGCGGTTGCTTTCCTTATGATGCAGCCTGTGCACGCCTGTTATGACGCTTGTGCCTTCACATTGCGTGGCCAGCGCGGCCAGCACCGGGAAAACATCGGGAGTGTCCGTGGCATCGTAATGAAAGGCCTTAAGCGGCTGCCGGGCAGCCGTAACCCTGTCACTTTCTATGGATAGCCGTACACCGGCATCCATCAGGGCGGTCAGCACGGCTTTATCTCCCTGCCGGGTGAAGGCATTGATGCCATCTACGGTGATCTCACCGGTCAGCGCACCGGTGATCAGCAGGGTAATGGCAGCGCTCCAGTCACCTTCGATTTCCAGCTTGAGCTGCTGGCCGTAAGTGATGGTACGCGGCATAAAGGTAAAGGTGCTGTAGTCTTTGTTCTCAGGGACATTCAGGCCGAAATCCGCTATCACCTGCAGGGTAAGGTCAATATAGGGCTTGCTGACCAGGTTGGCTACGGTAATGGTCACGGGCTCGCTCAGCGAAAAGGAGCTGTAGGCCAGCAGCAGCCCGGTAAGGAATTGCGAGCTGGTGCTGCCGTCAATATCTACATTTTCAGGTACCAGGTTCCCTTCGATGCTGATGGGCAGCGAGTCGTTGGTGGCGTTGACCTGGAGCCCGAGCGCCCGGAGCGCCCGGATTATCGGTCCGAAGGGTCTTTTTTTCAATCCGTCCTCACCTTCCAGGGTGCTGGAGTAAAAAATGGTAGCCACTACCGGCATGAACATCCTGGACGATAAGCCGCTTTCGTTGCAGTTCAGTTGCAGCGTCTCTGTTATATGCGTATTCTTATTTTCAAATTTGATAATGGCTGTAGTGCCTACAAATACGACCTGCGCACCCATTTTTTTTATGATCTCAATAGCTGTCTTGTCATCTTCAGAGTACCCGCCGTTCTTGAGTACTGTAGCGCCCTGCTTCAGTACGGCAGCGGCACAGGCTCTCTGGAAGATGCTTTTGGAGGGTGGTGCGGTCAGTGTCCCGTTAAGTACGGATCTGGATATGCTGATCTGGTTCATGCTGCTCTTTTAATAAAATTTCTAATTGCTGTAGGGATATATTCTTAATAACGCCTTTCCCTATTTTTTCCAAAACTATATAATCTATGCTGTTATCGGATAAAGATTTTTTATCATTGGCAATGTAATGCATCAGCTCGTCTGCGTGCCCGTTATAATGTACAGGCAGGTGGTAGCGGAGCAATACCGCTGCAATGCGGTCTGCTTCCCGGAACGGACCGGTTGCCTGTGAGAGGAGCGCATCCCGGTACATGCCGATGCTGATGGCCTTCCCGTGGTCTGTCTGCTGCAGCTTTTCTACCGCGTGCCCGATAGTATGCCCGAAGTTCAGCAGCTTCCTGTCGCCGTTCTCATTCACATCCTCCGAGACGATCACGCTTTTGATACGCACGTTCCTGGCTATCAGCTCCGCCAGCCTGCCGGGATTGTCCCGGTAAAAGGCTATATCCCGTTCTTCCAGCTCGCTGAACAGGGCGGCATCCCGGATGCAGGCATGCTTGATGATCTCGGCAAAGCCGTTGCTCCATTCTGTTTCCGGGAGCGAGCTGAGAAAGCTGTGATCGTAGGCAATGAAGTCGGGCTGCGCTACCGTACCCAGCATATTCTTATGATTGCCGATGTTGATGCCGTTCTTGCCTCCCAGCGAAGCGTCTACCATAGCGAGCAGGGTAGTGGGAACAAACCCGAAAGATATCCCGCGCTTATAAGTGGCGCCGAGAAAACCGGTAATGTCACATACCACGCCGCCGCCGACACCTACCAGCTTATCGTTGCGTTGCACTTTCATGGCCAGGAGCTGTTCGGCCAGCTCCATCACGTAGCTGAATTCCTTGGCTGCCTCCCCGTTCTTTACGGAGAGGACCCTCAGCTCCCTGAATTTATCCGGGTGAAACTTCAGCACCTGCTCATCCACGAGGAAGATGGTGGAGTCTAACTGCTCCTCAGCTACAAGTGCTGCGAAATCCATATTAAAGCGGAGCGGTACCGTAACCGGCGCCTCTCCCGGTATGGTATAGGAGTCATTATTCATAATATTACCAGGATTCGATCCATGTAAATATAAGGATAAAAAAGCACTATCCCTTTAAGATAGTGCCCTGAAAATAGTCTTTGTATGGAAATGCTATAAGCTAACAGCCATTCGTTTGTAGGCCTTGATGAATATCACTCCCAGGTTCCTGTTCGGCGGAATATAATCGCTGAACAGGTCTTTCTCCACGCTGGAGCTTTTGCTGAATTTAGCTGACAGCTCATTCCAGAGCTCCAGCCAGTTGACATCCTTGCCGGCCGCCATCCTGTTATCAATGGATTGTATGATTGGCATATTGATGTTCAGCGCTCCCACCTGCTTGGAAGAGATGATATGGGCGTCCGGGGAGCTTTCCAGAACAGTGGCCAGGTTATGGTAGCCGCCGCAGGATCCCAGCATTACGATTTTAGCGCTTTCCTGCAGGTAGGATAGGGTGGCGGGCAGGTAATAGCTGTGGCCCCTGTGGATGACGATAGATGGGTGAATGTCGTTTTCCTCCAGGTAAGCGTTCATTTTACGCTGTGCCTCCTCGTCCTGCCCGGTCTCTTCGGGAAGCGGCTTGTTGGCAAATATCGTAATGGGGAATTCCCCGTTCCTGGTTATGGTGGTCCAGTGAGCGGTATGGGAAACATTCCAGCCGCTGGCGTTCTTGAAAGAATTGATATAGTGATTATAAGCGGTCTTGCCGTCCGCATCGCCGTAAAAATAGGATACTTCATATACCCTGCCGTCCTTGCCTTGCAGGCTGCTGTAGGAAACGTGCATAATAGGTGGAATGAACTGGGACAAATCCTTATTCAGCGCTTCCGGGTTGTCGGCAGAGCTGAAGATGGTGCTGAGCAGGCCGTAAATAATGGTACCCTTCTGCTGCTTTTCCTCGTTTTCCAGCTTACTGACCCTTTTGTAGTTGCTGTTGATCTCTGAGCGGATAAAGGCAAGCAGGTTGTCATCCTTGATGCTTCCGTAGGCGTCCGCCAGGTCCACCGCGCCTTCAAGGTCGTCATAGGGGCCTTCTTCCAGGTCTGCCACGAATTGCCTGATCAGCTTATTCTTGGCTGTTTCGTCCATAGAGGCCAGGAAAGGGGTCAGGGTATTATAGCCGGCGCACATCCTCAGGAAGGTACGGAAATGGTACTGATGCACGAATTCCAGGAACTGGTCTCCGGTCCGGGGCTTCATTTTTTCCATCATCCGGTTGAACATCCAGATGAAGCTGCTGGTGTAGATCTCCTCCACACCTCCTATCATACAGAAATACAGGTCTTCCGGCCTGAGGTTGGTCATAGAGGCAAAGCGCACGTTGGCCGGGCTGTTGTGCAGCTCGTTGACCTTCCTGATATAGTTCAGTCCCCTGCGCTTGAGCTCCTGGTCGATATTGTAGACCCCCAGAGTTTCTCCTGAGGTCTTCAGGTCCACCAATGCTTTCAGGTAGCCTTCTTCATTGCCGGTGATGCCATCTATCTGCTTGATAGACATCTGGCCGCTATTGATCTTGTTCAAAAAAGGAAGCACCATCCAGGGCTGGTCGCTCTGGGAGGCGATTTTACAGATGGTCTGTACCAGCGGGTCGGTATTTCTCCTTACCACACTGCTCAGCCTGCTGGTAGACAGCGCATATTTCAGGATGGTTCCCGGCACTACCTTGGCAGCGGCAGCCACTACGACATCCGCGTATTTCTCATTGGCGAATTCATCCAGCCTGTTGACAAGTATCTCGGGGTATTGCTTGCCGAGGTTTTCTACAAGGTAGGCCTTTTCTTCGGGGTAATCGCTGAGCAGGTCGGCATTGTCCAGGGTGTAAAGGTTGACATTGCTCCTGACGTATTCCTTGACGCTCCCGGTTTCTCTTGCCAGGATAAGCCCTTCCATATTGCCCACAATGCGTCTTGCATACAGGGGGTCAATGGTCTCAAAGTTCCTGGTATTGATCTTTTTCAGCAGCGATTCCAATGCCCGGTGGTACTGTATCTTTGTCTGGTGAGGGATCTCTATGTTCTCGATCCTGATCTCCAGTTGCTTTGCCTGCTGCAGTATATAGTCCGTAAGAATGCGGGACATCATCGTATCCTTTACGGTTATGGTATTATCCGCTTTTCCGTCCTTTAAATCGGCTTTATTGATCTGTTTGGCCACATAGTCTGTGAACAGGGCCCTGTTGGCAGGGATGGGCTTTATAAGCGCATCTGCATTCCAGTTAGGCAGGGGCTCGGTTTCTTTTTCAGCTTCTTTGCCTTTTTTCCGCTGTGCAGATAAGGTTCCTGTTGCCAGTAAGGTCAGCACACAGAACGATAAAACAGGTTTATAGTAAAACGTCATAATGGTATGATGTATATTTTAACAAATTTAAGGGCTTGACTTTACTTTATTGGTTAAATTTATATAAAAGCAGGCGGGCAATAAGCAGCACCGGCAAAGTATAAGCCATGGTCCCTGGCAGTAATGTGCTGTGGTCCGGAGCCGCTGCCGGGGAACAGTTGTAATGCTACCTGGTAAGGTTACGGAACGTACTTTCCAGGGAGGTCTGGTTGGTCGTGATATTGAGAATGTCATTATCGGTCTCCATGCTCCATTGCATCAGTTGCTTCCGCAGCTCCTGCGGATGGCGGGTATGGAATTCCAGCGTTCTTACGGACAGCACCTTAATATCCTCTATATGATTGCCGGGCAGGGCGTCCCGCTGCGGCTCTTTTGCAAATTCCACGGTGATGACGTGCAGGTCTGAAGCCGCGCTGCCGGACTGTATGCCGGTGAGGCTGTCATCAGCTACGATATGGCCGTTGTTGATAATGACCACTCTTTCACACATTGCTTCCACTTCCTGCATAATATGAGTGGACAGCAGGATGGTCTTGTCCTTGCCGATATTGATAATGAGATTGCGGATGTCTGCCAGCTGGTTGGGGTCCAGGCCGCTGGTAGGCTCATCCAGTATGAGGACCTTAGGGTCGTGGATCATAGCCTGCGCCAGACCCACCCTTTGCTTATATCCTTTGGAAAGGTTGCCTATCTTTTTCCTGATCTCTTTCTGCAGCCCGGTCATTTCTATCACCGCATCGATCCGGGATCTTTTCTGAGTGCCCAATTGATGGATGCCGGCTACGATCTCAAGATATTCCTTTATGTACAGGTCATAATACAGGGGGTTGCTTTCCGGGAGGTAGCCCACTATTTTCCTGACCTCCATGGCCTGTTTGATGATATCCAGCCCGCAGATGCTGGCGGTGCCGGAAGTAGGAGGAATATAGGTGGTCAGCATTTTCATGGTAGTGGATTTCCCCGCGCCGTTGGGTCCCAGGAAGCCAACGATGGTACCTGAAGGCACTTCAAAGGAAATATGGTTCACCACGGTCTGTTCTCCGAATGTCTTGGTAAGTGACTGTATGTGTATGGACATAATCTTATGGTGCGTATCTTGAATTATCTGATATTTTCGTATTTACCCTGGTTCAGGTCTCCTGTTTCATATCCTTTTTTGAACCAGAACATGCGCTGGGCGGAGGTGCCGTGTGTAAATGATTCGGGTACTACATATCCCTGGGCTTCCATTTGCAGCTTATCATCGCCTATGGCCCTGGCCGCATTCAGGGCGGATTCCAGGTCATTCATGTCCAGGCTGAACTGGTCACGCATATAATGCGCCCAGATACCTGCATAAAAATCGGCCTGCAATTCGAGCTGCACCGAGAGCCGGTTGTAGGTGGCCTTATCGACTTTGCCGCTTTGTTGCTGCATCCAGCGGGTACGCCCCTGCAGGTTCTGGATATGGTGCCCTATCTCGTGGGCTATCACGTAGGCCACTGCGAAGTCTCCCGGCGCCTTGAAACGGTTGCGGAGCTCATCGCAGAAGCTGAGGTCTATATAGGCTTTCTGATCGCCCGGACAGTAGAAGGGTCCCATGGCCGCCTGGCCCATACCACAGGCCGAGGAGGTCTGTTGGTCGAATAATACCAGGCCTGCCGGCTGATAGGTAAGGTTATTCTGGCGGAAAATCTCATGCCATACGTCCTCTGTACTGGCCAGTACGACCTTTACCAGATCGGCGCTGCGCGCGTCCGGGCGGGCAGCCAGCTCGGTCTCTGAAAGGGTGGTGGTCTGCTCCGTGGCAATGCCGTTATCGCCTGTCAGTCCCGTTAAGGAGCTGAGGTCTATACCGGTGAAATAGCTGAGCAGGGCAATGACCAGTACGCCTATGCCGCCCCCGGCTATCAGCTTACCGCCCGATCTGCCACGCCTGTCTTCCACGTTGCCGCTTCGTCTTTGGTTTTCCCATTGCATAATATAATAGTATTAATGAAAGATAGCAGTATCTGTAACAAATATAGTATTTCGGTATTATAATCCGGGGCTAATCTTTAGGATTCATAATAATATCCTGGTTGCGGATGCTTTCCAGGTGTATGGCTTCCATGTAGTGATTGATGAATTCCTCGCTCAGTCCCAGCTCCTGGCCCAGGGCTTTGACCCGGTCATAGATATACTGCCACCGCCTGGTCTGGAGTATGGTTACATTATGCTCTTTCTTTACACGGCCTATTTCCCTGGAGATATGCATCCTTTTACTGATGAGCTCCAGCAACTGGTGGTCGTACTGGTCTATCTGGCGCCGCAATTGCTCCAGTTGCCCGATGATCCTTTCTTCCTGTATATCGTCCTTTCTCCAGATAATGGCGTTGATGATCCGGAGCAGCTCGTCCGGCGTCACCTGCTGCGCTGCGTCGCTCCAGGCGGTACGGGGGCTGTAATGCGCTTCTATGATGGCCCCGTCATAATCCAGGTCGATCGCTTTCTGCAGTATTTCCGGAATGAGCGCGCTGTTGCCTGTGATATGGGACGGGTCTATGAGCACCGGCAGGTCCGGGAACCGTCTCCTGATCTCTATGGCCAGGTGCCACATCGGCACGTTCCGGAGCCTGGCATTGCCGTAAGAGGAGAAGCCGCGGTGAATGAGGCCGATGTCCTTTATATCCGCCTGCTGGATCCGCTCTACCGCGCCTGTCCATAATTCTATATCCGGGTTAACGGGATTTTTGATGTACACAGGAATAGCTGCTCCTTTGAGCGCGTCCGCTATTTCCTGTACGCTGAACGGATTCACCGTGGTACGGGCGCCTATCCATACGGCGTCAATACCGTACCGCAGTGCCAGCTCTGCCTGCCGGGCATTGGCCACTTCTATAATGGCCGGCAGCCGGTACAACGCTTTGACCTCCCTGAGCCATTCCAGCCCCGCTTCACCTACGCCTTCAAAATTCCCGGGCCGGGTCCTGGGCTTCCAGATGCCCGCGCGCAACATGTCCACTTTCCCGGTCTTGCTCAGGAGGTCTGCGGTTTCCAGCACCTGCTCACGGGTCTCGGCGCTGCAGGGCCCTGCTATGATCAGCGGTTTTTTTCTGGTAAGTCGTGAAATGGTCTCGTTATGCTTTATGGTATTCTCTAACATTAGTATACTGCATCTGGGAAAATAAATCCGGGTCAAAGCCGGCTTCAAAGTTCGGATTTCTTTTAATTATTAACGGCTAAATTTAGCACATGTTTATAGATAACCAATATTAGGGTTATTTTTGCAGGGAATATGAGCCATAAGTTTTTATTACTGGATACTACGTACGCGGTCAGCTCCTATGCGCTGGCGGAAGAAGGGAAGGGTGTTGTGGCGCTGAGGCATCATGCCGAAGCGCAGGAGCAGGCGGCGGTCATCAATAATATGATCGATACGCTTCTGAAAGAGGCCGGCTGGTCCTGCCGGGACCTGTCCGCCGTCATCATCTGCTCGGGCCCCGGGTCCTATACCGGTATGAGGATCAGCTACAGCGTGGCCAAAGGCCTGTGCTACGGGCTGGAGCTGCCCCTGGTAGCCGTGGACCGGCTTTCGGTGCTGGCCTATGGTAAGCCGGGTGTATCGCTTGTGGCGCTGTATGCCAGGACCGGCGAATATTTTGCGGGTATCTGCCGCGATGCCGAATGGCTGGTGGCTCCCCGGCACTGCGAGGAGAATGCGCTGCCCGGCTATGTGCAGCAGCTGGCACCGCAGCGTCTTATAACCGACCGTGTGCCTGCCATATGGCAGGATGCCTGCCCGCTGGAAGTGGAGCAACTGGACCTGCTGCAGCCGCTGAATATGGACTTCCTCTATATGCTGGGCCGGGAAAAGTACCGGGCAGGCAGCTATGAAGATATCGCATACAGCGAGCCTTTATACCTGAAACCGGTCTATACGACCGTACCTGGTAAAAAAAGCATCCTGTAAAACAAATCAGGAGAATATTTTACAATCTAAATGCAAAGTAATATATTTGCAACGCTTAATTACAGCGTGATTGGGCCGCGTTCTGAATTTTAATTTAATACTTCAATATTTAAATATAAGTTATGCCGGAAATAGCATTTAGACAAGCCTTAAGAGAAGCTTTACAGGAAGAGATGCGCAGGGATGAGACCGTATTTCTGATGGGAGAGGAAGTGGCTGAGTATAATGGTGCTTATAAAGTAAGTCAGGGAATGTTGGATGAATTCGGTCCCAGGAGAGTAATAGATACGCCTATTGCTGAATTGGGATTTGCTGCTATCGGTGTGGGCGCCGCCTCCAACGGCCTGCGTCCCGTAGTGGAATTCATGACATGGAACTTTGCCGTCCTGGCGCTGGACCAGATACTGAACCACGCTGCCAAAATGCTGAGCATGAGCGGCGGACATTTCGGCTGTCCTATCGTGTTCCGCGGTCCTAACGGCTCTGCCGGTCAGCTGGGCGCCCAGCACTCACAGGCTTTTGAAAGCTGGTATGCCAATATACCGGGTCTGAAAGTGATTTCCGTATCCAATCCTTATGATGCCAAAGGCTTATTGAAATCTGCTATCCGTGATGACAACCCGACCATTTTCCTGGAATCGGAAGTCATGTATGGCGATATGGGTGAGGTGCCTGCGGAAGAATACCTGATCCCGATCGGTAAGGCCCGTATAGCGCGCGAAGGAAAGGATGTTACGATCGTCTCTTTCAATAAAATGATGAAAGTAGCCCTTGGAGCGGCCGAAGAGCTGGCTAAAGAGGGTATCAGCGCAGAAGTGATCGACCTGAGGACGATCCGCCCGCTGGATAATGAAACGATTATCAATTCCGTAAAGAAAACCAACAGGCTGGTCATAGTGGAAGAGCAGTGGCCTTTTGCCTCCGTATCCTCTGAAATTACCTACAGGGTACAGAAAGATGCATTCGATTACCTGGATGCTCCTGTCAGGAGGATCTGTTCCGCAGATGCGAACATGCACTATGCGCCGAACCTGGTAGCGGCTTATCTCCCGGATGTGCCCAGAACGGTGAATATTGTAAAAGAGCTTATGTATACTAAAAAATAACCGCAGCTATAAAGTATTTACATGCCCGGTATGAATTTTCATGCCGGCATTTTTTTGTTCTGTTGCAAGCATTTTTATGAACGGACTCAACAAAATCTGATTTTTGGCATTAATATTGTCTGGTTAAATACTAAAAAGAAAGACTATGAAAATAAAATTACTTGGCTTGTCCTTATTGACAGGAGCCTCTATGCTGGTAGCAGGATGTTCCAAAGACGGTTCGGTGAATATTTTTTCCCTGGAAGATGACAAAACACTGGGGTTGCAGACCAAGGAGCAGATAGAAGCAAACCCGTCCCAGTTCCCTATTATGCCGCCTTCCCAGTTTCCCGCTGCGTATGAATACATCTATTCTATCAGGAATGAGATCCTTGCAAGCGGGCAGGTGGTGCACAAAGATGATTTTGTATGGGAGGTGAGACTCATCAAGGATGATAATACGCTCAATGCCTTCTGTACGCCGGGCGGCTATATATATGTATATACCGGCCTAATAAAATACCTGGACAGCAAATCCGCCCTGGCAGGGGTAATGGGCCATGAAATGGCACATGCCGACCGGAGGCATTCTACCAACCAGATGACCAAACGCTATGGTGTACAGACACTCCTGGATGTGGTATTGGGCAAGAACCAGGGGCTGGTCAGCCAGATCGCTTCAGAGCTGATATCGCTCCGGTTCAGCAGGACCGATGAGACGGATGCTGATGCACACTCCGTGCAATACCTGTGTCCTACCAAATATCATGCAGACGGTGCCGCAGAGTTCTTTGAAAAAGTGGAGCAATCGGGTGGTTCCCGTGTTCCTGAATTCCTGAGCACGCACCCCAGTCCCGATAACCGCGTTAAAAATATCCAGGATAAGGCGGTGGAGCTTAACTGCGGTACCACGATCTCCAATACGGAAAATGATACGGAATACAGGCAGTTTAAGAACAGCTTGTAGTAAATAATAATTGCTTTAAAAAGCCGGCCCTCAGGTGCCGGCTTTTTGCTTTTTCGTTAGCGACTGTTGGCTTACAGGAAACAACTTCTTAAGCATGCTGGTCATTCCGAACGGATGTGAGGCATCTCTTATCATAATTTGCAGCATCTTATAAGTGTATGCTAGGTAATGTGTCAAAGGAGTTGGTGTTGAAAATTTATAAACTTAAGTATTTGATTACCAATTGCTCTATAGTGTTATTTCGTTGTAATAAATGATAAAGTGAGGTGAACAGTGATTTATCTCACTTTATTTTATGGCTAAAAAAACACCTGTAATGCATCCATCAATACTCAAGTGTATCAAAGGAGTTGGTCATCATTTCTGTTGTCCATATTGCAATGGTCGTGGCATCAAATATGGTGTGAATAAATCCGGCCGGCAACGTTATTTATGTAAATGTTGCGGAAAAACTTATCTTTTGAACTATATCCGTAAGGCCTATCTTCCCGCTATTAATACAGTATTAGTTCAGCTTTTGAAAGAGGGTTGTAGTACACGAAGTATCAGCCGTTTACTTTGTATAGCTCCGGGTACGGTAACAAAGCGTATTCATTACATTGCCCGTACTATAAAGCCGCCGTTCCTTTCATTGTACAGTACCTATGAGCTGGATGAAATGAGTACATATATCGGTAATAAAAAGAACCGTCAGTGGATAGCTTATGCTTTATGTCGGGAAAATGGTAAGGTAGCTGATTTCAGGGTAGGGAGCAGGAGTGTTGGCACCCTATCTCCTGTGATACAGACGTTACTCTTATCCCGTGCTGTAATGATTTGTACCGATAAACTGAATTTGTATAAACTATTAGTACCTGCAACTTTACATAATACACGATCAAGAGTAACCAACCATATCGAACGGAAGAACCTGACCCTACGGACGCACCTAAAACGGCTGTCAAGAAGGACGATCTGCTTTAGTAAAAGTGCGGTGATGCTGACAGCCTGCCTGAAAATATATTTCTGGGGTTGATAGATTCAAAAATATATATATCTTAGTGCCAACCTAAGCTCTTTTACAGATTTTTATCCATTCGGTATGCCGATGCCGGGTAGGAATGACAGCTATGCGAATTACAGGATGGGCTTTAACGGCTATGAGAAAGACGATGAAATATCCGGTAAGGATGAAGGCACTCCAGTAAATAAAAAGTTATAATTATGAATAGTATTTTTTTTGTATGCTTTAGCCTTTTTATAGAAGGCGATACTGTAAAGAATAAATGCAACTATTACTATGATAGTTTAGTAAATATGAATGTATATACCCAAGTGGATTCAAAACCAATATATTCCGAAAAAAAAACAAGCATACATTCTGTTTTTCTAAAGAATATTTATATAAAAGATTCAGCAAACCTTTCTTTTATGGTTGATTTAGATTTTATTATAGATACGTGTGGTAATGTAATTTCTCCAAGAATACGCGGAAAATCTGAAAGTGAATACAATGAACTCGAGAAAGATGTCATTAGTATTACTAAACATGTGAAATGTTGGCGTCCGGCTCGTTGTGGGAATCAACCAGTTTTATATTTGAATAGGCTGCGAATTATATTAGGTAGTGTTTGGTAACTATTTTTTTGCTGTGCATTTTATTGATATTCAATTAGTTTAAAGTTTTATTGTTTTTAAGTTGATTATAATTTTGAAAGAGTAGTCCAGATAGATAATGTACCTATACAGGATATGTTTGAGCGCGCTAAAGCGTTTGTTTTAGAGAATTTTAAAACCTCGGACAATAATATTCAGTTCAACGAAAAGGATTTACAAATAGTTAATGCAGGAGTTATTATCCTTGAAGGTACTAAAAGCAATCATCCGCCGCAGAGTTATTGCAATTTTAAAATCAATATCGAATTCAAAGAAGGCAGGTATAAAGTGAAATTTGATAATATTATTGTGCAACCCAAATATGGTTATGAGGCCAGGGCTTATGAGAATATCCGGAAAAATAATTCATTTGATAAACATCTGCGGAAAAAAGTAAACGAAGCGTTGCCGGAATGCTCCTCTAAGCTGGAGAGAGCCATCAGGAATAAGCCAGAACAGAACGACTGGTAAATAATGCGGCTGCTGAATTATACTGGATCACAGCGCCAAAGGTATAATGTGCTTTCGTGGTATACTGAAATGGTTTCGATATCTGATCTGACAGCTAAAGGGAAAGTTTGGTGCTTTAAAAGTTGCCGGTAATGAGTGGAAGGAACGGCTCTTTTTTCGTAAGGGGATTATAAATTTATTTTCTTTTTTTATATCAAATAATATATATTCGTGGCTCAAAACACATTTAAGACAAGATAGTCCTTTTTCTTCATCATATCCCTGTGGTCTAAAATTCAGAACTTATGACAAATAGCCAATCTGGTCATGAATCCATGCTTTTCAGAAATTTAAGTAATATCTCGAATAGAGAAAAATTATGCTTTATCCTTCTTATTTCGTTAGCCCCGGTTTTTTTTAGCTGTTTTTCAAAAAAGAATACTATTAAAGGGCTGCATATTGAGAATTCAGGTAAAAATATTGTATTTCAAAACACTAATCTCGCAAAAATAAAGTCAGATATTTATAACGATGGCCGGTTGATTTCGCTGTTGGATAACCGGAATGCAATGATATATATATACGATTACCGGCAAAACATATTTATTGACAGCATTGACATTAAATATAGAAATACAAGGCAATTCCTGTTTGATTATCATATATTGGATAAAGACAGGATATTACTTTCCGTAAATCCAACATATTTTGCGGATCAGCATGATTCGGTTGTATGTATTATTGACCGTAATAAGACAGTATTGACAACATTTTCTTTTGAAAATACCCCGGCTCCCGTTTATAATCAGGATTCGCCTCGTCAGTATAGAAATACCAATTGGTGGTTTTCGATTCATTCCGGCTTTCCTGTAAGATTAAATGAAAAGGACTCTACTGTTCTGTCTGTTTTGGCTCCCTTTCACGTTCAGACGTGCGACTCCATTCAAAATAATTCTAAGGTATTTGCTTATAAGATTTCATCAGCAAAAAATATTCCTGCCCAACCGTTAGCATACAGGATTCCGGAATGTTCGAAATACTATAACCCGAAAAGCAAATTATCCGTGATCCCTTACGGCGATTATGGAAAAAATAATGATCCTGTTATCGGGTATCCCCATAGTCCTGTATTGATGAGTAATAATACGGTTTTTAAACCCGATTTACAACTCTATAAATTAATTGATGAGCATACATATCTGGATTACAGAAGAATTGTTTATGATAAATACCGTGATTGTTTTTGGTGGGTAATTGAAGTTGAGGTTGATAATGAAAAGTCGGAACAACAATTAAAAAATTATTCTGATTATTATTTAGTTTGTCTTAATAATAAGCTGCGGGTAACTTCTGAAGGTTTTTTACCAGCATTTTCAAATCCGCACATTCTCCCTTTGAAAGAGGGTTTACTGATAAAAAACGATAAACAATCCGATAGTTTAGGCGTTAATTATCATAGCTTATTTTTGCCGAAAACCCAAAGAGTGAAACCCGAAACCATTAAGACAGAATTGTCTGAAAGGAGCAGAAAAAAACTTGAGAATTTAGGACAGTTTTATAAATTACTGAAGAATGAAAATTCTGAAAACAGGTTTTTAGTATTCTCTTTAGACAGAATGCCTCCAAATTATACACAACTATTGTTTAAATATTTAGAAGAAAATAAAGAAAAATTTACTCTTAATACTATTTTTATTTTTACAAATGAAGAAAGTAAAATTCCTGAAAGCCTGAAAAACAAGGTTAATGTATACCGCAATAATGTTTTAAGGGAATATATCAATGATTTGTCTGCACCGGCAATTATTGAAAGATTAGATAACGGGGAAATTACACTTACTCAATATCCTACAAATAAATCGAAATTACTTATTGAAAACATACTTAACTGGTAGTGTTGATAGTTCCCGGAATGGTTATCAGTGCCGGGTTCTGGCAATCAATCATACCGGGTATATTTAAAATTGAGTAAGGCAACCCTAAAAGGGTTGCCTTACTCAATTTTACGGTTTAAAAACAGGCTGTAATGATATCCGCTGTACCCAAGTGTTCCAGGGTTAGTGATGGGCTGCAATGCCCGGCTTGTAAAAAATCCTGTATCGTTAAAAACGGCAGTACGGGTAAGCAGTAATACTATTGTAAAGTGCTCCAAACGATTTATTGCCTTTAATACTTATAAGGCTTGTAAACCTTCTGTTGACGGACATATTGTTTCGATAATCAAAGAGGGCTTAGGCATACGAAGCATAGCCCGGTATCTTATTTAAACAGCAAAAAATCAGGTATATGGATAGTGTTGGACCAGAGGACGAAGGGTTGCCTGCTGTTGGCCGGATCGGAACGGTTCAATAACCCGGAAATAACCGTTTGTAAACAAAAAACAGCCGGATATCACCACTTTCAGCCTGCTTGTCACTCTTATTTCTGCATTTTTTTCTTAACAGATACTTTTGAGTAGAAAATGATCCGTTCGGTTCCAGTTTCGCTTGTCATCACCGGCCGCCCTTTCCCGATGCCTGCTTTGTTCAGAGAAATACACATTTATATATTTTTTACCCATCTAAAAAACCTATACTTATGAAAAACATTATCTTAAGCCTCATCTTCTCCCTGTGTTGTTTTTACGGTTATTCCGATTCCCGGGGCATCGAAATCAGCAACCGGAGCCGCTGCGACATTTATTTGCAGGTACTTGGCACCAAAGAATGTAATACCTGCCAGAAGCAGTATATCAGTGACCTGATTGTCATTCCCGGCGGCGGTGTTGTTACCTACCTGAACACCACCACATTGGGCGGTAATTTCCCCGGTGTGCCGGCCTACATTCATTCCGTCCGCATTTTTAGTGGTCCGCGTCATTGCAGGCAGTTACAGACCTGGTATATCGGAGAGCCGGCATGCAGCTTCCCTACAGCCATCGCTTTCTTTACACAGAATGAGAACTGCCTGGTGGTATGCGAGCGCCTGCGCGCTGAGTGGTTTGCAGCCCAGAATTCAAGATGTGAAGGTATCGCGCGACTGGTCATAGCGCCGTAAGGCACTTCTCCGGGTGCGTGAGCCTCATAATGCATTCTGCTTTGTTGGTATGTATCAGGTAAAAGCAGCCTGGCTTCAACCGCTGACTGAGCAGGACAGTATATAAAGGACCGGGCGGCCTCAAGGCCGCCCGGTCCTTTATGTGATACTTGTTGGTGCTTGATTCGTGTTCAGTAAAGCGCCGGTGATGACAGGTGGTATGCGCAAGGTAACTTCCCGCGTTTAGCTATCTGCAGCAAGAGCTCCGGGTGGCCTCTAAACAACGGTGTTGCAGCCGGCCGGCGGTATCTACTTCTTTACCGGCGTACCGTTCTCAAAAAAGTAAGCTTCCGATTTCCCGTCGGGGAAAATATTGATCAGCCTGCCATGCCGTTTGCCATCCTGCATTTCAGCCAGCTCAATGCCGCCGGTCGAATACATGATCACCATAAAGCCGTGTGTCATACCGGCCTTGTAAGTGGCATAGATTGTATTAGGGCTGTTGGAATAAAGCGAATAGCCCGGACCTTCCAGGAAGCCGTTGACAAACTTTCCTGTATATAATATGCTTTTCCCGTCGGGCAGTTTTTCCAGCTTAACGCCTATGCCATTCTGGCAATTACCGTAAGGACAGTCCGCATTGCCGCTTTTCAGGACGGCATGCTTGTCTTTCAGCACACCCTTATCGAAGGTATGGGCAATAATACTACCGTCCTCGAACGGGGTAACATGTAGTCCCTGCTTCTGATCGTTGACAAACATCCCGTAGCTGATACGGTCGCCGTCTTTATACACTACAAAACCTTCTTTCTTCCCGTCTTTCCATTGTCCGGAACAAAGCTGTTCGCCGTAAACATCACCCGGACCATCCAGCTTGCCGTTCTTAAAAAATCCCGTGGTAGTGGTCTCACCGGCAACCAATGCACCATAGCCGTTGTTGCAATCTCCCTGGCACTGTGCTGCAGCCCGGGTCATACACATGATGAACGCGAGGGCTGTAAATAAACTCATTGTTGTTTTCATTGTTTTGTATTTAGTGATGATATCATTATGTGGTGTTGTCGTTATTTTTCTGATGCGGCATTATCTCCCGGTATAGATAAAGGGTGCCCAGGACAGGGAGAGCTGTAGCATAGGATCGCCGCTGGTGATAAATTCTCTTTTCACTTCGTTCAGCGCTTTTACGAATGTCTTCTTTTCCCCGAAAACTTTCTGGTAGAGCCTGGATACCAGCACGGAAGTGGCGTAGTCATTCACATTCCATAATGACGTGATGGTCGAGCTGGCGCCGGCCATCAGGAAAGCGTGGTTAAGCCCCGCTACACCGTCGCCCGGTACCAGCTTACCCAGGCCTGTCTGGCAGGCGCTCAGCATCACCAGTTCGGGGGCCATCTTCAGCTTAGCCACCTCGCTTACCACCAGCTCACCATCCTCGCCATCTACAGGTTGCGGGAAGACCGAAAACATAATACCGCTCAGATCGAACACATAAGGATGCACGCCCGCGTGGCTTGCCAGGTGAATGATACGGTAATGATGCAGCGCACCGGAGGCATTCAGCCGCTTAAATTCATTTTCGGTCATCTTATCGTTCAGGAAAATATCGGCATCCGGCACGATGGTTTTGATCATTTCCACTTCCTTTTTTGTACCCTCCAGGTAATTGGCAGCCGTTTTGCTAAAGGTGGCGAACGCCGCGTCAAGATGCTGGTCGGTGGCAATAGCTTCCTTCACTTTAAGCTCAACGCGCTCTATATCGGTCTGTGACTGCAGGGGATAGCCTTTGGAAGTCCGTGCGCTATACCGGGCGTCACCGAAGGCCAGTACCGGCTTGCTGTATGTTCTGGACTTGCGGGTGCGCAGGTTGACCAGAACCGTACCGCTGGGGATATGGCTGATGTCGTATTGCTGCACCAGGTATTGCTTGTCCCCGGTTACCAGGGTCTCAAAAGGCAGGTAATTCAGTTCGCCGTCCAGGGAGAAGATCAGGTGCTTCTTGCCGGCAAGCTGGGGCTCGAACATCTGGAGCAACATATTGTAAAGCGCCATACCGATGCCCTTCGCTATATTGGGGTTATAGGTGCCTTTTTTGAGCTCGTCGGATGAAGGATTCAGCTTGCGCCGGTACAATTCGATGAGCAAGCCCATCTCACCCTGCTTAAAATCCTGGCCCCGGGCCTCTTCCCTGGACTGATACCGGGTGTAAACAGGAGTGCGGAACTCTTTTTGCGCCAACTCTTGCTCTATTGCCCCGATCTCGGCATTGAAACCGGCATATATCTCGGGCAGGAAGCTGTTCCGTGCGAAGGAAAACCCAAAATGCACCTTATCTTTAGTCAGGACCAGCGGTATGTAGTAGCCATCAGAAAGCTCGCCCGATATGTCGATATAGTAGATCAATGCTTCATCGGGCCGCAATACGGCCTGTATCTCCTTCAAGGTGGCCCGCTTTTTATTTTTCGAGGTGCTTTCCGCCAGGCTGTAGCCCTTCACGTCTTCAATGACCGTCAGCAATTCTTCGCCGCCCTGGACATGGGCAATACAACCTATCAGAAGATTACAGACCCGGTTGTAATCCGCCAGCAAGCCCTTCACCGTTTCGGTCGAAGCCCTGGCCATCTCGTTCTCTATGATCTTTTTAGAACGGACAAAGTGGGGGATGGCTTCTTTATACCGGGCGTCATTGGTGAGCAGCACACCCTGGTTTTCCGCTACGATAAAGGATTTTTCATCGCTCTTTAAGGCCGTTGACATCTGCCCGCTTACGAATCCCTCTTTGTTCTGTACCAGGCCATAATCGCTTACGCCGGTCCTTTTGGCATAAGCAATGCCTTCGTCAAACAGCTGTGCAGCCCTGGCTTTATCCGCATAGCTGATGGCTACACCCGCGGTATTGTAAGCGTCTATTTTGTGTCCCTGGTTCACAATTTTGGGAATAACGGCAGCCAGTGCCTGCCCGTATTCTTTTGCCTGATTAATGTCTTTTTTCTTCAAAAAAGCGTCCGTCAGGTTGATCAATACCTCGTAAGACAGGGCCGGGGCGATACCCGAGCTGTTGAGTTCCGCCAGCAGGATCTTGGATACCGAAATGATCGCTTCGTAATCTTTGACGTTTTCACTGTACCGCTCCATTTGCCTGTACAGCAGATATTTGGACAGCGGGTTGTCACGCTTTTCAGCAAGGGCTGCATTGAAATCCGGCAACAGCTTACGGAACAGGGTTTCCGTTTTCTCCTTGCCTGCTACGCAGGAAACAGCGATGCTGCCCAACAGATGATCATACAGCACGGCGGGATAGGCTCCGGCCTGCTTTTTAGCCTTGAGCTGCGCAAAGGCATCCTGTGGAAAAGCGCTTTTCCCGGCATCGAAACCCTTCAGTTTTATTACGTACTGTTCGTGGAAAGCCATATTGCCTGCATAATGCTGCCTGTATTGTTGCAGGCCCTGTCGCAGTGCGTTTGTAACGCCTGAATAGTCGGTATAGGATGCAAAATTATCCAGCAATCCCTGCAGGTACTGTTCCGCCTGCGCCTTTTCTTCGGTGCTCATCGGTATAAAAGCAAGGGCGTACATGGCATTGGTCACTACTTGTGGTTCTTTGGCGTACATAGCAGCCATCACAGCCGAAGTGAGATGAACGGGATGAAACGGGTATAAAGCTACCACAGCCTGATAATATCGGGAAGCTGAAGGATACTGCTTGTTGTTGTAGAGGGCATTCCCGGCATAAAAATACAGGCTTGCCTCTTCGGGATACCTGTCGGCCAGGGCTATAGCGAGATTGAAGGCTTCTTCCCACCGGCCGGCTTTGTTGGCATTGGAAAGCTGCTGCCAGGCTGGATGCGTTTCTAATCTGTCCGGCTGGGGGAATACTTCCTGGAACTGGCCGTAAGCGCTATACATACCCAGCAGCAGGTATAAAGAAAAAATTTGTTTCACGCGCATTGGTGTTAAGTATTAAAATATAAATCCCTGCGGCCCGGTAGACATACGGCTTGTACCGGGAGGGTCAGACGAGAAAGCATCCGGTATATAATTGCTTTCAAATATTTTACTGACTATCTGCATACGGTCAACTAAAGTAATTAGCCTCCTGCGCCTCTCATGCCATTGCCGGGAATAGCAAAAGGCCAATGGTGATGATTGTTTTGATTTTTTTATCTCTTTCCCTGTCTTTACAGAAATTGCTCCGCTCGCTCCATTCCGCCCGGCCGAAATGATCATTCCAATGATCCTGGCGACTGGCATTTTTTCTAAAACAACTACTACTCTTTAACTACCTGCACCACTTTGTACTGTGACCTAGACCTTAATATCCACCTGCACTATCCGGATAAAAATTGCCGGTCTTTATTGCTTCGTCGGCTTCCGTACGATGACCATTCCGGCGTGGGCGGGAGTGGCATAGTACTGGGCATCAATGAGGCTTGCGGGGTCTTTGAGCTTTGGTACGACAATCAAAGCTCCTCCTCTGTTATTGTTGTTCTGGCTGTCACGGATCGTGCGGCCATAATCTATAGCGATCTGGCTGCCCGTCTCTACCTGGTTGAATTCCCTGGTATTGGGCCGTACAAAGTCGTCCTGTCCATCCCATTTGACAGTTACGTCCTGGACCTCGCAGTTCATGGAGGCCTTTCCTTTGAAGGTTACAGAGCCGTCGGCGGCGATGGTTACCGTTACGGGATTGGGTGAGCAAAGAGGCTGTAGGTGCGGGCCTTCCCAGGTACCTTTCAGCGAAGCGAAAGCCGCAGGCGGTGTGGTGCCGAAATGCTCCACGTTGTTGCGAAAACGGTATTGGTTTGAAAATTCTATGGAAGTGTAGCCATCATACAGCTCTCCGTTGTCGTCCGCATAGATCAATATTTGCTGACGCTTGGAATCCTGGTTATTGGCCCAGGTTGTAATGGTGGTATTGGAGGGGCTGCCTGATACACGGATGAATTGCTTGTAATTACTGCCACCGTTGGCGTTGATGTCCACATTATTCTCAGCCAGCACACTGCCGCTTGCGTTCAGCAGCTTCATCGTAAATGTCGTGCCGTTTCGGGAGAGGACGAGCTTGCCTTTGCCGATATCGCTTCCTTTACCTGCAGGAGTAGCATAGATGGCTACAGGATGCTCTCCTGCATAGAAGTCGGCCACGGCATTTGAATTATTAAAGTCGAGCGATGCCGCTCCGGAAAAGCTCTTTGCGATGCCTACCGAGAATTCCGAAGTTCCAATGCTATCCGGGTTTTCTTCTTTGGGATCCTTATTCACCGGAGGAGTGTCGTCCTTACTGCAGGAAATAAATGACAGTATGCTGGCTATGAGGACTGTGCTCAGGCCAAAACCTCTTACGAAGCGCGAGGTTTGCGCTGTGGGTTGGTTAGTTACATTTTTCATATTCTTGGTTTTTTAAAATTGAATGTTATTTTATTTCCCTGCCTGTTTTGTCAATATAAAAATATTTGCCGTTGGCGTTCACATAGGCTTTCCCGTTCCTGAAATCTCCTGCCTCGTCAAATTTTACATTGATAACTTCCTTACCGGTTTTATCTATGTATCCCCATTTGCCGCCGAGCATTTGCTGCTGTTCATCATTGTATCTTGCGCCAATATTGACGGCAGCTAATCCATCGGAAAAAAAACCGGCAAAGTCATACTTCGGAGGTACCACTAATTTCCCGGTACTATCTACAAATCCATATTTTCCACCGTTATAAACCGTTCCCATCCCTTCTGTAAGCGCTCCTGCATACTCAAATAAAGGCTGTACAACGACGTTCCCTTTGTCGTCTTTATAGCCGTAATAGCCATAGGTCTCGTGTTTAAATGGTTTCAGGCGCTGCGCCTGCAATGTTGTGCCCCCGGACAGCATCAGGCAGAGGGTGATGATGGTTTTGGTGTACATATTTTATGAACTTTAAAGTGCTGCTTTTATGCTGCACCCGGTCACGAAGCTTGCAGGCAGGATGACAGCTTACATACGTTCCCGACCGCTGCTGCCGGGCCAGTAGCAGGCCAGGTAATTCCTATAAATATGATTGCTTCCAATTTTTTGATAAAATTAACATGCTTTTGTAGCTTCGTAAATACGGCAGATGTCGTATTTATGCCGGAATGTAGCAACAGCGGACCCGGCACAGGACGGAGATGCTTTGCCAGGATGACATGAACAGCAGGAAGCAGTAAATACTATAAGAAGCTGCAAATGATTAGGAGAGATGCCTCATGTCCGTTCGGAATGACCAGCGCGCTAAGTTCTTTTATTGCAAAACCGGTCTTGACCTGCAGAGAGAACACTTCTCAGCGAGGCATATTTGTAATAAGAGATTGGTGCCTGTAAGCCGATAGTCACTTAAAATAATTAAGCATGGATGATGAAAATAATTATACGGATGTGCTGTCAAGGCATTATGATGCTGTTTGGGGACAAGGCTCCACTTCGCTGATATGGGAATACGGGCCTGTGGATAAATTGAATGATGATTTCAGCGTGCAGGAGTTTCCACCCGGAGATAGGATAGGCATGTGGGTATATGCCACATCAGGAATGAGCTCTCATATGGCAAAAGAAGGTGAGCCTGTCGAATTGCACATGTTTTCCTGTAGGCAGGACCGCGGATTGGCAGAGCTTCTGACAAGTGTTGCCTATTATCATAAGCTCGTTGCCAAGCTGAATTTGCATCATACTGTAAATTTCGGTCAACCCTGGCAGGATAATTCACGATGCGATCATGGCTTTATTTCATTACCTTATATAAATGGCCCGGCGCTGATGGATTGTGCTTACCTGGGGAGAAATATTAAATGTTACTGGATGATACCTGTTACTGAAAACGAGGTGGCATTCAAGATAAAGTATGGCGCGGAAGCACTGGAAGCAATCTTTGACAGGGAAGCGCTGGATTATTCAGATCCCGGAAGGAATGACGTAACCAGGTAGGACAGCGGGGAGCTATCCCGGGATATCGTAATAATGGAGTAATGCATTTGAATTATTATACCCATGCCTGATGACTGAAAGGGCTATTTTTTATCGAGCTTCCTGACCACCCAGGGCAGCGAAAGCCCTTGTCCCAGCAGGGAGAATAACACCACCACGATGGAAAGGAAAATGATCTCATTCCGCATCGGGAAAGGAGTGCCGTCCGCCAGGGCTACGGGCAGACCGATCGCAATGGCCAGTGAAACGATGCCCCGCATTCCCGACCAGGTAATGATAAAGCTTGTCCGGGAATCAAACAGCGCGTCTTCGCTGACCCTGCGGTTTCCCCGGAAAGCCCTTTGAAGGTTGAACTGCTGCAGGTACACCCGTATCATACGGATCGCCAGGGCAGTTACTGCAATTACCGCGGCATACCCTATGTAGGTCCAGGTTGCACCTTCATCCATCTTTTTCAGCACGATAGGGAACTGCAGCCCGATCAGCAAAAAGATAAGCCCGTTGAGCAGGAAGATTATCACATCCCAGAAATGCTTTGACTGGTTCCTGATGGGCTCGGGGAATTTGTGCCGGCTCAGTCTTGACATGCTCAGCCCCAGGATCACTACTGCGATCACGCCCGAAACCTGAAAATGCTCGGCAACGAGATAGGTTACAAAAGGCATCAGCAATGTCAGGCTGATGATGACCATATCATTGGCACGGAAAAAACGTGATACCCACCCCAGCAGTATGCCCGCGATCATACCTGTCAGGAAACCGCCGCCCAGCACCCACAGGAATTGCAGCGAGGCCTGCCACCAGACAAAAGCGACACCGCTGACGGCGGCTATCGCAAAACGATAGGCTATCAGTGCCGAAGCATCGTTCACCAAGCTTTCTCCTTCCAGGATCGTTACGGTCTTATGGGGTAGTCCCAGCCCTTTGGTGATGCCGATCGCCGCTACGGCATCGGTGGCTGAAAGGATAGCGCCCAGCACAAAAGCAAGCGGCCAGCTCATGCCGGGTATCAGGTAATGGGCAACGATGGCAATGCCCCCGGTGGTAATAAATACCAGGCCGATGGACAGGGTGCTGATGGTATTGAAATTGGTCTTAAAATCTTTGAATGAAATATTGAACGCCGCATCATATAATAAGGGCGGCAGGAAAAGCAGCATCACGATATCAGGGTTCAGCTCAATACCGGGCATAGCAGGCAGAAATCCGATGCCTATTCCTGTCAGCAGCAACAGCACAGGGGCCGGCAGCTTTATCTTGTCTGCGATACCGGACACCCCGATCATCAGCGCCATGATAATGAGTACGATCGTATAATTTTCCATTCCGAAATTAAAGTTATTGCATTTGATTGTTTCCCGGCAGCATCAGTGCTGTTTATTTTATGTATCGTCCGCCCGTACTAATGCGTGGCCGCGATACCGTGGGGGCTGTTAAGACATCCGGGCGGTAAAGCCGTATGGGACATCAATATTCCATCAGGTCTTTATACAGCCCGTACAGGCGTTTCCGCAGGTATTTTACGGCATAATGCTTCCGGGACAAGAGTGTATTGACAGGTATGTTCATTGTTTTTGCTACCTCCTTAACAGGCAGCCCTTCCAGCTCCGTAAGCTCAAAGGCCTCCCTTTGCTCCGGAGGTAATTCCGACAGGGCGGCTTCCAGCTCTTTCCAGACCAGGGAGCGCATATATTCCGCTTCCGGGGTCGGGCTGTCATCATTGAACAGGATCTCAGAAAACGCTTCCAGCACATTCCCTTCCTCATCATACCGGGAAGCCGGCAGCGCTTCCTCCCGCTTTTTCCTGCCTTTATTGATGATGGTGTTCCGGGCTACGCGGTAAAGCCAGGCCGTGACCTGCTCGATCGGGCTGATATTGCTTTCAACCGTCTTGACCAGCTGGTAAAATACATCCTGCAGGATATCTTCCGCATCTTCGCTGTTAGAGACGCGTTTCCGTATGAACGATTGCAGGCGGGGCTGATGCTCCTTTACAAGCTGCTCTACATTGGCTTTCCCGTTGTGCTCATTTGTCTCCATCATTATGCTGCGCTTGCCCTTCCCTGTCAAAGTGTTCGGCTCCGAAAGGATGACCGAAGCCAAATTTCCGCCGCTTATTGATAAATTCTTTACGCTGCTCCGGTGTCATATTCATCCATTTCTCGCGGATATGATTGCCTCTTTCGTGCATCATCCGTCTGCCGCCCCATCCGAAACGCCCGAAAAGTATGCGGCTCAGTACCAGCAGACCCAGCGCCTGCCAGAAATTAATGGTGACGAATCCGAAAATGCCGGGTATCAGCCAGTTCCACAGCAGCATGACCGCAACGCTCACGGCAGCCAGCGCTGCTATGCTCATCAAGGCTATTTTTATGCATCTTTTCATATGTATTAATTATGATGTGTTTAAATGAAGAGCACTTCCGGACTGTAGCGGAAAGTGCTCCTGGGTTAGATAATTAATTAATGCCTGTGCGCCCAGAAGCCTTGCATAATCTGCATCCGGCCTTTAAAGGCGTTTTTTCGCTCCTCCACAAATGCCTGCTTTTCTGTTGCCGACATTTTTGTCCATTTTTTGCAAAGTTCGTCCAGTTTCTCTACAGAAAAGCGGTCTTCTCCCGCATTTCCGAACCGCTCATTGGCAAATTCGAGCTTTTCACTGTCGGTCATATCCGACCATTTTTCCCGGAACTGTTTGCTGGCTTCCTGATCAAAAGGGTTATTGCCGAAGCATCCCATTCCAAAACCGTTTGGTGTCATCATGTGCTTAAATTTTTGTAGTGATTCAATTTGTTGCTTTAAGAACGTTCTTACCTATGAAGACAACCGGGAAGGAAAAATATTTTATGAAGTCCGGATTTTTTTTTAAAACAGGAAAATTGCTAAGATGTTCAACCCGTTTAACCTGGCAGAGACTTTAAGCCTGTGTAAAACAGATAAAATTGTATATTTAGCAGTAAATTCATAGTATGGATAAATATCAGGAAACTTTTGGCACCTGGAATAAAATTGCGCATATCTACCGGGACAGGTTTATGGACCTGGACCTGTATAATGAAACGTATGACTGTTTCTGTGAGCTGGTACCGGCAGAGGGCGCCGTGATCCTGGAGATCGGCTGCGGACCGGGCAATATCACCAGGTATCTTTTGGGTAAGCGGCCGGATTTTGATATGACGGGGATCGACGTGGCCCCGGATATGCTGGAGCTGGCCCGGCAGCATAATCCTTCGGCCCGGTTCCTTGCTATGGACTGCAGAGACCTCCGCCAGTTGGATGCCCGGTATGACGGGATCGTCTGCGGGTTCTGCATACCTTATATATCGCAGGAAGACATCGCCACGCTGTTCAGGGACTGCCATGAGCTGCTGTCAGCCGACGGGTTGCTGTACCTGAGCTTTGTGGAGGGAGATCCCGAAGCGTCCGGTTATCAGACCGGGAGCAGCGGCCTCCGGCTTTTCTTTTACTACCATACACGGGATCATATAATGCAGGAGCTGGACAGGAACAACTTTGTCCTAGTACGGCAATTTGATGTCCCGTATCCCAAATCAGATACGACGTATGAGACCCATACCGTTATGATCTTCCGGAAAATAAAGTAAGACGGCAGCTATCCGTTTACAGGACAGGCCGTCTTATGGTTGTTTGTTTTGTCTGGTTGTGAGTTTGCGGAAGCTTACAGGTTCAGGTCGCCTTCCCTTCCTATATCCAGCTGCTGACCGGAGACGGCGCTGGCCGCTACTTTTAAAATGGTCATCAGCTTATTCGTCTTATTATCCCAATAATGCGCTTCCTGCGGGGTCACCTTCAGGACCCTGATCCGGGGATCTTCCTTGCCTTTCTCAAACCAGCCTTCCATCATTTTGTTCCAATATTTCTCTATCCTGTCCTTATCCTCCGAGATTTCCGCGGTGCCGTTAATGCTTAGGAAGTTATAATCTCCTACATGCGAAAACAGCACGCTGACCTTATTATTATTTTTCAGGTTGGTATAGGTCTCGCTTTCCGATGAGAACAAATACCAGATATTACCTTCAGGGTCCGCTTCCTGCCGGCTCATAGGTATGGCGTGAGGGTACACGCTGCCGGAGGTAAAAGTGCAAAGCATACCGATATCGATCTTATTGACCATTTCCCGGAGCTTTTCGACAGCCGCCGAGTGATGCAGGTTTTCTGTGCTCATAGTTGTTTATTATTTTGAATTATATATTGATAGCAGGTACACAGCCTGCTTTTTGTCTGCTTTATTGTTATTATTGATACCAGGCCGGCCTGTCTTAAGCCGGAACTTTTCTGCCGGTTTCCCTTTCCCATACCCGGTGGCCTTTCATTACAGCAATGAAATCCTCCGCCAGGTTATCCCGGCTTTCAAAGATGACGCCCTGGTCTTTCTCAATAAATGTCTTGCCCGCCAATGATTCCGCGCCTTTGGCAAAGGCCAGCGCCTTGCAGTGCCGGTAGCCTTCGTTCAGGAACTGCAGGAAATCGGCGTTATCGGCCAGCCTGGCTACTGAATCACCGTCCGGGATATAAAAGGCATCGTAACATACGGATGCTTCTGTCAGGTAAGAGTGCAGGATGGCTGCCTTACCGCCCTCCTTATATTTGATTTCCCCCACGTGCGGAGCGATCAGGACCGCCTGCGCGCCTTCTTTTTCAAGCTCCTGCTTCATGGTATCGATAGATGTCCTGCTGACCCCTTCATCTACCAGGAAAGCTACTTTCCGGGACCGGATGGTACCTTCGCCTGCCTTTACCTTCATGCTGAGGGCAGGGGATAGCTCTATCTCGGGTTGTTGGGGTCGGATCGGGTACTGCGGGTGATTCTGGCGTGCGAATTTTAAAGTTAGCGGATCCAGCTCTTCCGAAGGCTTAAGTCCCAGGTTATCACCTACCTTCTTTGCCAGCGTTTTATCGATCTGGTTCAATACGGCCAGCTCCCGCTTGCGGATATTAACGTCCTTCACCTTGGAAAGTTCAAAGCTCAGCGCATTGATGATGTGCGTCTGCTCTTCCGGGCTCTGGGAATTGAAAAACAGCCGTGCCTGTGTAAAATGATCCGCGAAGGCCTCCGGGCGGGCCCTTACCTTAGGCGCGTTCACGGGCTGCCGGTGAGACTGGAAGCCTGTTTCGCCTTTCAGCATCGCATGGTAAGGGCAGCCTTCGGCTTTGCTGTTGGGAAAATAGCTTACCGCTCCCCCTGGTATGTCCATCCTGCTGAATCCGTCTTTCTGGTTGTTATGCTTACCGTTTACGGGCCTGTTGATGGGTAGCTCATGGAAGTTGGGGCCGCCCAGCCTGTAATTCTGGGTATCCATATAAGAGAAGATCCTTCCCTGCAGCAGGGGATCATCGGAAAAGTCAATGCCGGGAACCAGCCTGCCGGGGTCAAAAGCCGCCTGTTCCGTTTCTGCAAAGAAATTCTCGGGGTTCCTGTTGAGCGTCATCGTACCGATGATCTGAACAGGGACCAGCTCTTCGGGGATGATCTTGGTCGGGTCCAGGATATCAAAAGAGTATTTGGATTCGTCCTCTTCGGGTACCAGTTGTACCCCGAGGTCCCATTGCGGGTAATCGCCGTTCTCAATGGCCTCCCACAGGTCGCGCCGGTGAAAATCGGCATCGAACCCGGAGATCTTCTGGGCTTCGTTCCAGGCTACTCCGTGTACGCCCAGCCTGGGTTTCCAGTGGAACTTCACAAAAGTGGCCTTACCTTCCGCATTCACGAATTTAAAGGTATGGACCCCGAATCCTTCCATCATCCTTAAGCTCCTGGGTATGGCCCTGTCCGACATGATCCACATCGTCATATGGGCAGCTTCGGGCATCAGCGAGATAAAATCCCAGAACGTATCATGCGCGGATGCCGCCTGGGGCATTTCATTATTGGGTTCCGGCTTGACCGCGTGGACAAGGTCGGGGAAGTTCATGGCATCCTGGATAAAAAAGACCGGGATATTATTGCCTACCAGGTCATAATTCCCTTCTTCGGTATAAAATTTAACGGAGAAGCCCCGGACATCCCTGGCCAGGTCTGTTGAGCCCTTGAAGCCGGCTACCGTAGAGAAGCGTGTGAATACAGGCGTCACGGTCCCTTTTTTCAAGAAGGCGGCAGAGGTATAAGCCGACATATCTGCGGTGGCTTCGAAAATCCCATGCGCGCCGGATCCCCTGGCATGTACCACCCGTTCCGGGATCCGTTCCCTGTCGAAGTGCATCAGCTTGTCGAAAAAAATATGATCCTGCTGCAGAGAGGGGCCTCTTTCACCGGCTTTGAGCGTATTGTTGTTGTCATACACCGGCACTCCGTCATTGGTGGTTAGAACTTTGTTGGTGTTATCAACCTGGTGCTGGTCGATGTGGGCGGTTTTTAAGTTACTTTGCTTTTTCATAATCAAAATTTTGTTGAGATTATTACAGACCGGAAAGGTCGCTGTACAGGTGATTGAAAGTGTAGTATAAACAGAAAAAGCTACTAATTGTTTTAATGCTTTAATATATTGGACGTCCCCTGTACAGGCCCGCTTTTACAGGGGATGGTAAGGTGTGGCTGCCGGGCAGGCTGACCTGGTTTGATTATGAAGGCATTACAGGCACTATCTGAGGTTGGCTATAGCGGGACCCGGTAAAAAGCCAGGAAGATATGCAGGTTGTGGAACAGCAGGAATAATATAAGCAGTGACCAGGGTATCCACTTCCGGTAGGGTATCCCGAAGCTGAACCTGCCGCAAAGACAAATAATGCCTGACATCCAGCATACAGGTGTCCAGGAAGGGGCGGACAGTCCCGGCAGGCTGACGGACCAACTGCTGTCCGGGAACCATACCAGGGGCACCCAACTGGCAAAGTACAGCAGCAGGCCGATGAAATACAGTGCCCGGCCTGCAGGCATCCCGGTTCCGGCCGCGGGTAACGGCATCAAAAAAACGACTATAAAGAACAGGACCCGGAACAGCTGCTCTGAAAAAGTGATCATGAAAGGGATATGATGATCCAGGGAGGCAGGCTCAAAGAACGGCGGCAGCCGGTGGGCCAATGCCGCATTCCAGGCTATCGCCGGCAGTGTAAGCAGAAAGCCGTTGAAGATATAGGGTCTGAACTTTTCACGCATATATAAGGACCACTAAGTTATACAATTCCGGATATTGTAATGGTATGCTGCCGGAAAAAAAACTGTTTTGCCGGAATTGTGAAATTCACATATATCCCAATACAAATCCATTTATTTACGTCTAAGAAAAAAAAATTTTATGAAATATCGTTATGCTGCTATCATTATTTGCGCCGCTATTGTGAGTGCTGCCTGCAAAAAGATCAATCCGCACCTGGTCGGGACATGTTCTGAGCCATTTGTTTTGACTTCGGAACATATTTATATGTCATCTGCTGATGATTCTGTTGAGATAGGTATTAATAAAGACTATTGGTGGATAAGCAATGTCAATTGGAATGGCACTTTATTAAAAGTGTACGATACGCTTGGAGCCCGTGACGGCACGGAGTTTGTTTACGAGCATGAATACTTTACAATAGTGAGAAAGGAAAGCAATATGCTTAAAATAAAATGTAACCGGAATGCCGGCAATATCGAAAACATTTTGTTTGTACAATTACAGGCCGGTAATTGCTTTGGCGGGTTCAAACTTACGCAGGCCGCTCCATGACCTGCTTTTGATGTAATGTATATGTAGCGTGTTTTTTTGGTCTGTTGCAGGAGCTTATAGTACTGGATATGCTCCTTGCCCGGGCAGTGTTACATGTCGTGACTATCTGCTGACAGGAAACAACCTTTTATTACGGATACGCTTCGCTGAATGGTATCCTCTCTGCTGGCCGGAGTACCGTATAAGACATAGTAAAAGGGAATCTCTGCTTCCTGTTGTATGAAATAAATGACCTGTTTTATATCAGCAGACCGACCGGCTGACAATTGCCGGTCGGTTCCTCTCTCCTTTGTTGGTGTTTTACCCACAGCCATAGATACCTATCCGACTTTTAAACTCCGGGGTCTTCCTGCAACACATAAGCCGTTTTCGTTCCATCGCTGGTATGTTATCAGCAGTGATAACGGTTAACAGGAGGTTATCACCCGGAATGAGGTGCGCTGAAAATAGAAATTATTGTTCTCCGTTGTTGGTGTTCTTCACCAACAACCCACGGCACCCGGGAGAGATAACAGAGAAATAAAATAGCCGATACAACTTTTAAACTCCGGGAATGTTCATACCATACAACCGTTTTTCCGGATCCGGTTTTTCTTCCTATATTTAACAAAACACAGATAACTATGAAAGCAGTACGTTTTTTCGGTCAAAACGATGTCAGGATCGTGAACGATGTTGAAAGACCCGTTCCCAAAGGTGATGAGGTCTTATTGAAAATAGCGGGCGCCGGCGTTTGCCATTCCGACCTCCATGTAATAGATGACGGCATCATCCCGGCAGGGCCCTTTACACTGGGTCATGAGAATGCCGGGTATATAGAGGAGATGGGTCCGGAAGTCAAGGGATTTAACAAAGGGGATGCGGTGCTGGTATATGGTCCCTGGGGGTGCGGGCATTGCAAGCCCTGCCAGGAGTCCTTTGAGAACTACTGTGACCACCAGGCAGAGCAGGCCTTCGGTGGCGGGCTCGGGTTTGACGGCGGTATGGCGGAATATATGCTGGTGCCTTCATCACGTCTGCTGGTACCTATTCATGACCTGGACCCGGTGATGGCTGCCCCGCTGACGGACGCGGCCCTGACACCCTATGCCGCTATCAAGCGGTCGCTGGATAAGCTCACCGCGGACGAATTTGTGGTGGTCATCGGTGTGGGGGGCCTGGGACATATGGCGCTGCAGATACTGTCTGCCATGACCGGTGCTGCCATTATAGCCTGTGACATCTCGCAGGAGAAGCTGGACTTTGCCAAGGAGCTGGGGGCCGCTTATGTGGTCAATTCGGGCGATAAGGATGCGGCAGCGCAGATCACCCGTATCACGGGCGTGAAAAAAGCCAAGGTAGTGCTGGACTTCGTAGGCGCCACGCCTACTATTGAGCTGGGCGCTGAAGTGGTGGCCCTCAACGGAGATCTGACGGTAGTAGGGCTGGGCGGCGGCAATTTTCCTTTTACTTTCGGTAAGGTGCCGCTGGGAAGCAATCTGAGCATACCTTACTGGGGAGCCCGTACCGAGCTGATGGAAGTAATAGGGCTGGCACGGCAGGGAAAGATCCACGTGACGGTGGAGCAATTCCCGCTCGACCAGGCCCTGGAAGTATATGATAAGATGAGGAAGGGTGCCCTGAAGGGCCGGGTGGTGCTGGTGCCCTGACAGGCCTTATTCCCGCCGCCGGTCCTCCCGGTCTTTGTGCAATGGCCTGTATGCTCACAGGGGCTTACAGGTCCGATACCTTAGTGGTTTCCTGCTGTAAAGAGGACCCTTTTTTGAAAAAATCGTGTCTTGCAAACCGTACAATTAGCTTATCTTTGTAGTAATTATGAATACAAGAAATGTAGTACCTGTTCCGGGGCTGAATGAAGGCAAAAAAGAGCAGGTAGCCGGAATGTTTGACAGGATTGCCCATAAATATGATTTTCTGAATCACTTGTTTTCTATGGGTATTGATAAGGGTTGGCGCCGTAAGGCGATCAGGAGCATACACGACATACACCCGTCCCTTATACTGGACGTGGCTACCGGCACCGGTGACTTTGCTATGGCGGCTATGGCGATACACCCCGAAAAGGTGACAGGCATAGATATCTCGGAAGGTATGCTGGAGGTAGGCAGGAAAAAGATGGCGGAGGCCGGACTGGAGGACCGCATACACCTGGAATACGGCGACAGCGAAACCATGCAGTACGAAGATAATTCCTTTGATGCCATCACCTGCGGGTATGGTGTGAGGAACTTTGAGAACCTTGAAAAGGGACTGACCCAGATGCACCGTGTGCTGAAGCCGGGCGGCAAGGTAGCCATACTGGAATTTTCCAGGCCCAAAACTTTCCCTGTTAAACAATTATATTACTTCTACTTCCGTTATATAATGCCGAAAATGGGTAAAATGGTTTCAAAGGATGCTACTGCCTATACCTACCTGCCAGAATCCGTGATGGTATTCCCCGAAGGCAAAGAATTTACTGCCATTATGGAAAAGTGCGGATTCAGGAATGCCAAGGCGCAGCCGCTGACGTTCGGGATCACCACGCTCTATACGGCTACCAAATAATAATATTGTAAAGAACGCATGAGATTTCTGAAAAAATATATCGTAATGGCGCTGGCTGCCACGCTGGTCTGCCAGTCCCTTGCGGCACAGCGGCGTATCCAGAGTATGCCCGAGCATGATACCAAATTGTATTATTTCGGTATCGCGCTGGGGGTGAATATGAGCGCCTACAAGCTATCCTATACCCAGCAGTACGCCACCTCCGATGAGTTCAGCCTGATACAGCCCGTCAACGGCCCCGGCTTTACCATGGGTATCATAGGCAATCTGAAGCTGAGTAATTTTATCAACCTGCGTTTTATCCCTGCGCTCACCTTTGCCAACAAAGGCATACAAAGTATCGGGGTGCTGGAAAAAAATACGGCCGTCCGTAATGTGGAGTCCATCTTTACCAGCCTGCCGCTGCAGCTGAAGTTCAAGAGCGACCGGATCAACAACTTCAGGTTTTACGGTATTGTCGGCAGCAAATTCGACTATGACCTGGCCTCCAATGCCAAAAGCAGGCGGGAGGACGAATGGCTCAAGATCAGGCCCTATGATATGGGCGTGGAGCTGGGGGTCGGCTTTGAATTTTACTTCCCCAATTTTATTCTGAGCCCGGAGCTGAAGATCAGCCATGGCCTGATGGACCTTCACGAAAGGGATAAGCTGATCCCTATGAGCAACCAGATAGACCAGATCAAGACAAGGTGCGTCATGCTGACCTTTATGATAGAAGGATAAGCTTACAGGCTGACCGGGCGAACGGCCGGCCTTTTTTCTTATTCCCGTATGATAAAGTTTATTTAACGTGCCATATGACTGCGGAAGCCTACTTTTAGGCTTCTTTTTTATTGGAAATAATACTTGTTTTGCTTACATTAGAGGATGTGATAATATAATGCCTATGAAGCGCCTATACCAACCGATACTATACCTGTTTATCGTTGCAGGCCTTACGCTCGGAGCCTGCCGTACCGCCTCCTATGCGCCGCAGCAGCAGGTGGCGTACACCTATACTGCCGTTCAGCTCCCGGAGCGGGCGCCCAACAGGCTGGATACCTTCCTGGATGCCTACAGGCAGGGTAAGGACTCCGTGATGAATGTGGTGATCGGCAGCACGGCGGTGCCGCTTACCAAAACACAGCCGGAAAGCACGATGGGCAACTTTATGGCGGATGCCCAGCTACGCTATGCGAAAGGCAGGGATGCCCAGGTGGCGGCCAGTGTGCTCAACTACGGCGGCATGCGAATCCCTTACCTGACCCCCGGTCCCGTAACGGTAGGCAATATCTATGAAATGATGCCTTTTGACAATACCCTGGTCATTGCGGAAGTGCCGGGCAGCACCGTCAGGGAAATGTGCAGGCTTATAGCGGATAAAAAGGGCTGGCCGGTGGCAGGCATCACGTTTGTGATCGCCAAGGACCGCTCCGTAAAGGATATCCGGATAGACGGCCGGGACATTCATGATAATATCATCTATAAGATCGCTATTTCCGACTACCTTGCCAACGGCGGCGATGACTGTGAATTCTTCAGGAAATGCAAGCGTAAGTTTTACAATGTATTCATAAGGGATATACTCATAGAGTATGTGCAGGAACATAAAAATATCAATCCCGTACTGACACAACGGATAAGCTATGAATAGAAGAGACTTTTTGACGAAGGGCGTGCTGGCAGGCGGCCTGCTGGCTACGGGCGGCTTTCCCTACAGCGCACTGGCACAGCAGCAGAGCGAGCGGCTGGTGATACTGCATACCAACGATACCCACAGCAGGCTGGACCCTTTCCCCGATACCGATAAGAACTTTGCCGGCCGCGGCGGGGTGGCCGCGAGAAAAGCCATCATTGACGGGGTAAGGGCCCAGGAGCGTAATGTATTGCTGCTGGATGCGGGAGATATCTTCCAGGGCACGCCTTATTTTAACCTGTACAAGGGCGAGCCGGAAATAAAGGCCATGTCCATGATGGGGTATGACTGTGCCACTATGGGGAACCATGATTTTGACATAGGACTGGACGGCTTCCTGAAGCAACTGCCGCATGCCACCTTCCCGTTCGTAACGTCCAATTACGACTTTTCCCGGACCATACTGCATAAGAAGACCCTGCCTTATACCATTATCCGTAAAGGCGGCATCAGGATAGGCATACTGGGACTCGGGGTGCAGTTGTATGGACTGGTACCGGCGGAAGCCTACGGTAAGACCTATTATAAAGACCCACTGGCAACGGCGCTGGAAGTGAGCAGCCATCTGAGGCATAAGAAAGGATGCGACTTCATAATCTGCCTGTCGCACCTGGGCTACCGGTACGACTTTGACAAGGTCAGCGATATACGGATAGCGGAACAGACCGAGGAGATCGACCTTATTATTGGGGGGCATACCCATACCTTCCTGGAGGCCCCGGTGGTGATCAAAAACAGGAAGCAGCGGGATGTGGTCATCAACCAGGTGGGCTGGGGTGGCGTCAATTTAGGTCATCTTGTTTTTGAATTTGAAAAAAATAAAACTAAAAATTCTTTGAAACAGTATACTGTTATTCCCGCCAAACAAACAAGAGGTTGAAAATTTTTTTTTTCAACATTTTGTGTATTATTTCGTAGCTACAAATTTTGAAAATAGAATGTAATGAAATAGTGGAAATTTGTGGTCAGGAACATCCCGTCCGGGCTGTTCAAAAAGGAATATGAAGAATCTTTAATACAGATACCATCCCAAAACCTTATCTACGGAATATCTGATACTTATAGCACACAATGAACGAAGGAACAACCATATTACAGAACAATGCCTCTGACCCAGTGACAGTGTGGGAAAGATGTCTTGCTATTATAAAGGATAATGTTAACTGGAGAGCTTATCAAACCTGGTTTGAGCCTATTACTGCTGTTGATTTAAGTAAAAATATTTTGACTATTCAGGTGCCCAGCCAGTTCTTCTATGAATGGCTGGAAGAACACTACGTGGAGCTGCTGGGCAAGACCATCAAAAGAGTGCTGGGAAGAGAAGGCGGGCTTGCATACAGGATACAGATGGAAAACCCCAACAGGAGGGATAATCCTGCCACTATGCAGTTGCCGGCGAGCAAGCATCCCAAGGTTCAGAAAGACTCCAACTTTGTGAATATGGATTACGTAATGGAGGATCCTATGAAGATCAAGAATCCGTTCGTAATACCAGGGATGAAACGGGTGCAGATAGACCCGCAACTGAACGTTAATCTTACATTTGATAATTATATAGAAGGGGAGTGCAACAGGCTGGCAAGAACGGCCGGTCTGCATATTGCCCAGAAGCCGGGTACCACTTCCTTCAACCCGATGATGGTATTCGGAGGCACGAGCTGCGGTAAGACCCATTTGCTGCAGGCCATAGGAAACGAGACCAAAAGGCTGAACGCCAATAAGACGGTGCTGTACGTAAGCGCTGAAAAGTTCATTAACCAGTTCATTGAGCACAGCAAGAACGGAGAGGTCAATAACTTTATCCATTTTTACCAGTTGATAGATGTGCTGCTGATAGATGATATTCATCTTTTTGTCACTGCTCCCAAGTCCCAGGATGCCTTTTTTGCCATCTTCAACCACCTGCAGCAGAACGGCAAGCAGATCGTGCTGACATCCGATACGCCGCCCAAGGACCTGGATGGTATGCAGGAACGGCTGCTCTCCCGTTTCAGGTGGGGGCTGCATGCTGAGATCACGGCGCCCGATTTCGATACCCGCAGGGCTATCCTGGAGATGAAGATGCACAATGAAGGCCTGGTGATCCCCGAGGAGGTGATCCACTATGTGGCTTACAATGTACAGAACAATATCCGCGACCTGGAAGGGATCGTTATTTCCCTGTTCGCGCAGGCTACGCTCAACAAAAAGGAGATCGACCTGGAGCTGGCGAAGAAGGTCATGAAGAACTTCGTGAAAAGCTCGTTCACCGAGCTGAAGATCGAAGATATCCAGCATATGGTATGCGATTTTTACGGGGTAGGTTATGATGCGCTGCTGAGCACTTCCAGGAAAAGAGAGATCGTGCAGGCCCGTCAGATCACAATGTATCTTGCCAAGAAATTTACCAAGAACTCTCTGAAATCCATAGGAGAGCACTTTGCGGGTAAAGATCATACTACGGTGATCCATTCGTGCCAGACGGTAGAAAACCTGATGGATACGGACGGGGAATACAGGGAAAAGCTGGAGGAGATCATGCAGAAAGTACAGATCGCTTCTATTTAGAAAAATAGCAGAAAAATTCTCCTGAAATATTTGGCAAATAAAAACTTAGCATATACATTTGCAATCCCAAACGCTCCCTGAGCGCTGAGGGAAAATGAAACGGTGAGGTGGGTGAGTGGCTTAAACCAACAGTTTGCTAAACTGTCGTACGGGAAACTGTACCGGGGGTTCGAATCCCCCCTTCACCGCGCCTGAGGGCCTTCTTTAAGAAGGCCCTTATTTTTTTTATATTCAACAGGTAAAGCTTAGCTTATTTATATCCATTCTCTTTCCGGCTACTCTTTAATATATATGTCATATACGGAACAATTAATTGATCAGGTTGCTTTCCTGTAAAATTGAAATGAGCATGACTTTAAGTTTTAAGCTTTGGTGCGGTATTGCAGTTACCTGCAAAAAGAATGCACTTACGGCTTTATTCAACTCAATTGCTCATTCCCTTTAAGCTAACTAAAATAAAAACATTAAAATTGCTTAATTGACTGTGAATTGCATCCGGGCAACGATCATATCCGGGTACAAGTCAATTGCATATCACCGTGTTTTCGTCAGATACTAATTTTTGCAACCCAATTATTAACCATAAATAAGTAATGAAATGAAAAAAATCCTTATCCTTTCTGCCTTTGCCCTGCTGGCATTGGCTTCATGTAAAAAAACTGCCTCCGAAAATCAAAGAGAGACAAATAAAGTGAGCTTAATATCCGGCTCAACGGAAACATTCAGTGTTACCGAGGATGGGTATCTGCATTTCGCGTCGCCGGAGGCCTATAATGCCGTTTTGAATGACTTGAATGCACTGACAGAGGAAGAGCTCAATAACTGGGAGGAAGTTATAGGCTATACTTCTTCTTATACACATTACGGCATAGCCAATATTGATGAAGATGATTCTGTGGCCATTTCAGGACTGAGCGATGATTTTAGGAACAAAGGTTTTGTCGATCCTTTCCTGCTGCGGATCATTGATAAAGACGGTATCCTGAGGATCGGAGACTATTTATTTAAATTTATGATCGACGACGGCTATATATTACAGATGTATGCAAAAGACATGCGGGTGGCTTACCAGGATTTCAGGGACGGGATATTTAAAAGCCGGTTCATGAATAAGCTGGAAAATGCCCATTTGGATCAACTGGATGACAGCGAGGATATTTTTGACTTATTGGGTACAGGCGTTGTGGGGTTGCAACCCATGAGCTTCACCGTAAGAGATATTTTCGGGAATAAGGATGTTTCCTGGCATGACGGACCTGTAACCGGTACCCCTAATGAAGTAAATCCTTATAAGTTTAAACTGGTAGGTGTTTACCAAAATGCGATTGTGTACCGGGCTTTCAGGGCTAAGTTCAAATATTATACACGAGGGGTTGGAAACATAGAGATTCCTCATCCTACAGTAATTAATATAGATTATAATAATGCGACAGCCACCTATAAAAAGCGTGATAATACCATAGAAACAGTAACTCCTACGACCGCTGATGTTGATTATTCTACGAACACAAGAGACAACCTGACCTGGGTGATCTACGGAGGTGCCTTTAAGCAAAGGCTGAGAAACGGTAGTTTCAGTATCCAATGGAGCTATAAAGAGAAATATACAGGAGCGACCCTTATAGCTAACCACTATTATTCTTTCAATTGATCTAACTGAGCGTCATTCCATGAAGGGACTATCTGCTTACAGGCAACAAGTTTTTATTACCGATACGCCTCGCTGAACGGTGTTCTCTCTGCGGGTCAAAAAACGCTTTTACTATAAAGGAACTGAGGGTGGTGGTCATTCCGAACGAATGTGAGGAATCTCTTATAATAATTTATAACTGATAACGACTTTGTTGCCTATATATAGATAGTCAGTTTCCATTAATATGATACAGCAAGCTGCCGTCCGGATAAGGACGGCAGCCTCTTTTATATGAGCTTTTAAGCTCTGCATCAGATTCCCCGCTCAGCCATTTGAAAGATCAGCCGCAACAGGTAGTAACCCGCAAACCGGTGAGGCAGTGACTATCTGCTTGCAGGGAACAATCTTGTATTACGGATACGCTTCGCTGAGCTGTGTCCTTTTCGCGGGCCGGAAACCGCTTTTGCTATAAAAGCGCTGAGGGGGCTGGTCATTTGTTTCTATATATAATCAGTTAAAGTGTTTATGTACATTAAACGGCGTTGCTGTCTTCGTGTAAAGACCGGAGAGAATGTTTATAGAGACCGGACAACTGTAGCTCGAGGCTCTCGTATAGCCAGCGGGTTTGCCGCTTCTTAAAGGTGCAGCCATAAAAATAAAAACCCATAAATGAATAAACATTTATGGGTCTGGCATTAAGCCTCTTTTTTAGCAACGATTACATTCGTCGGTATTGCAGTATAAAGCCTTCACCGCTCCACCGGAGTGTTTGTGTAGGTACATAATAGGTATTTACCCGGTCGTTCTCCCTGTCCTCAAATGTAAATTCCTCAATAGTTTCGCCTTCGTAGCTCTGGTCGAACTGGGCTATCTTGGCGCTTAAATGGGATGATGACTCAAAGCGGATGCGGATGTCGATGGTACAACTGGATCCGGACCACAGACAAAGTCTTCCCCTGGATATGTGTATATGTATTTCTCTGGCTGCTTCTGCTGTTGCTTCGATCCCATTGGCTGCACATGATGTAACAGGAGCTTCTTTAGCATTACCCATTCCTAAAACGGAGAGCAATAATCCGGCGGTTAAAATAATTTGTTTCATGGCTGAATGTGTAGTGCAGACACTACGGGTCTTGAAGGTTGAAATGAAAATTGAATTACATGTAATCTTTGCTGTTAACAAGCACTAAAGTAACGCAAGTTAAAAAGCTACCAAAGGGAAAAACCCTCCTGTTATTTTTTTATCTTCCTTCCTGTTTTGCATGGGGAAAGCATCGCTTCCTGAAACACATCATCAAACGATTCTCAATGCTGGCCGATGTTACGTTGATTCCGTGTCTGAATGTGGGAGTAAGAGCTTTATCAGCGATGACTCCGGCTTTACTGCTCTAACATACATGATGTGCCAGGATTCTTCCCTTAAAAAATCAATTTATTTATCACCCCGGGCAACTAATTCCGGCAGCACTGCATTTATTAATTAAAGGCATTCGGAAAATATTACATGCAGCATCCATACGAAAAAGACGAATACAGGTTATACCGGGATTGTAAGCAGGGGAATCATGCCGCACAACGGTGGATATATAACGCATACTACCCGATGGCCGTAGCTGTATGCCTGCGCTATGTCGGCAGTGTATCTGATGCGGAAGAGGTCGTTGCTGACTGCTTTATCAGCTTCTTTAAAGCGCTGCAGCAGACATTCCGGTATCAGGACGGCGGCAGCCTGAAGGCTTACCTTAAGAAGATCGCAGTGAACCAGTCGCTGATGTTCCTGCGGAAGCAGCGCCATTCTTTTGAAGAAATGGATGAGCGGCATGAGCAGGTGGCCGGTGTGAACCTGGACGCGTTGGGGCAATTGTCAGCAAAGGATATCCTGAAAGTGTTACAGCGGTTGCCTCCCGGCTATCGCACGGTCTTTAATATGTATGTGCTGGAAGGCTACAGTCATGCTGAGATCGCGGAAGCGCTGCACATATCTGAGGCTACTTCCAGGACCCAGTTGATGAAAGCCAAATTACAATTACAAAAAATATTGAGCACCTATGAAAGATATGTTTGAGGAACAGCTAAAAGCTAAGCTGGAAGAGCTGGAATCGGACCCGGAAGTAGCAGGGATGCTGTCTTCAGGAGCGATCTGGGACAAGATAAGCCGGGCACAAAATCCGCTGCCGCAGAAAAGGCTATGGCTGCCGCGAATGGCTAAGATAGCGGCGGCGCTGGTGATATGTTCCGGTATCGCCCTGCTGCTGAGGCCCCGGCAGGAAAGCACAGGGCTGCTGACACAGGCGGTGGATCAGGCAGGGACCGGGAAGCCCCTGAAGGACAAGCCTGTATTGGAGCAGGCTCCGGATATTCCTGCTACAGACGGGCTGCCGCCTGCCTTACGGAAGGAGCAGGCAGCTACCGGCCGCAAAGAAGCACCTTCACCGGCCGGCAAGGCACAGCCCGTACCGGCGCACAGGGATGTTGAGGAACGGGTACCGGATTCTATCTATGTCTCTGTCGTACCCGAAATACAGGTTCCCCCGGAGGTTAGTGCCCCGGCCGTGCAAACGACGATAGTGTACCTGAGCGACCTGGAAAAAGAAATGCCTGCGGCGCCCGCACCCCGGAAAGCCCTGGCATCCAGTAAGACGCTGCGTTATATTGAAAGTAACCAGGGAGCATATACCTGTATTCCTCCTATGGTATTCCTGAACCAAATCTTAAAATAAATAGCAATGAATCTGAAAAAAATCCTGGCCGTGACCATATTCGGCCTGACCGGCACCTGCCTCTATGCGCAACAGACCCGTACCAATTTCATGCTGGATACGGTGCAAAAAAGGATCACCCTGACCAAAGAGCTGCCGGGAAAAGGGAAAGCGATCGTACAGATGGCCTTTAAGGAAGACTGGCAGGGTGAAGCGGAAATGCAGCACCTGGCGACCCTTGCGGGTGATCAGCTCAAACGTTTGCAGCCTGATTTTAAAGATGCGCTGACGCAAAAGAAAGTATATATAGAGCTGCCCCAGGATGAAAGCTATGTGAAGATCGCCTATGAAGAGATAGCCCCCGATCATAGGGAGCTGGTCTATAAGGACGATGCCTATCACCCGCTCAAAACTATGCAGGATTCGGTATTTATATTGAAGTCTTACGGCACATACCCGAAGCCGCTTACCTTATCGGATAATAAGGATACCCTCAGCCGTATGGTATTGTACACCTTTGTGGTCAATGACGTCAGCGCATTTGACAGGGAGCCTTTGCGTGACAGCATCGGGCGGGCCGCTTCGTCCTTTTCTGCCTATCTTAACGATCCCCGTCGCCAGCGGGCCTTGAATGCGGCAGGGAACAGCAGGCGTTTCATGCAGGATGTAGGTATCGGGCTGACCTATTTCAATGACCGCTTCGGCATAGCGATGGATGTCGGTTACGGGATATTATTCAACAAATACTCGCGTAATGCTTTCTTTGTAATGGGAAAAGTGGGAATGATCATGAATTACCGCTATCCTCTGTACCAATCCAATATGTACATGAACTATAACATTGAGTTCGGATCGGCTGATATGAGCACCAGCAGGGGCTTATGCAATAAATATTCGATTGGTTTCGGCTTTTTCCATGGGACCTATGACTACGGGAATCATACCGTTACGCAGCAGATACCCAATATGGCCAGGATGTACATTAACCTGCCCGTTGCGGCCAAGCTTAATTTCGGACTGGATCTCTATACCAATTTTATATTGAATAAGGATAATCCCAGGCAGGCGGCAATGATAGCGTTGTACCTGAAATACAATCTTTAAAAAAAGATCATAATGGTACCTGGTCAGTTATATCTGGTGCTGCTGGTCCAAGGCTGCCCGGAAATAGATAGTCGGTTAAATGAAAGCGCCCGATAGCTTATCGGGCGCTTATACTTTTGGGAGCTATGGAGTTATGCTTACGACTACTCATTTTTTATGCTCTATCTCCTGCAGCTTTTCCCGGAAAAATTCTTTTTATGTGATCTGCCTGCCGTTCTTAAGCTTAATATAAAATGACTATCTGCTTACAGGCAATAACCTTTTCTTACGGATACGCTTCGCTGATCAGTGTCCTCTCTGCGGATCAGATACCGCTTTTACTATAAAGGAACTGAGGATGGTGGTCATTCCGAACGAATGTGAGGAATCTCTTAAAATAAATAATTTAAGTGACTATCTGCCTACAGGCAACAAGTTTTTTATTACCGATACGCCTCGCTGAACGGTGTTCTCTCTGCGGATCAGATACCGCTTTTACTATAAATGTACTGAGGGTTTTGGTCATTCCGAACGGATGTGAGGAATCTCTTATAATAATTTAAGTGACTATCTGCTTACAGGCAACAAGTTTTTATTACCGATACGCCTCGCTGAACGGTGTTCTCTCTGCGGATCAGATACCGCTTTTACTATAAATGTACTGAGGGTTTTGGTCATTCCGAACGGATGTGAGGAATCTCTTATAATAATTTATAACTGATAACGACTTTGTTTTCTACATATAGATAGTCAGTTAATATAACAGAATGTTCCGCCCAGGCAGGAAGAACACGCGATACCTGTAGTAAATCATGCGATGTTTTTATCCTGCTGCCGGCTTTTTCAGCCTGGTGTGTAAATAGCGTATCACAGCCCGCGATAAAAAACCGGGCGGAAGCACCGTCTGGCACACGCCTCAATACCTGGTCGTCTTCGTTAATAGCCAGGTTGCGCTTATGTTCATCTTCAGGCAGTCTTGCTTATATCACAGGTTATTGAACGCATACACATAATCCAATTCAATAATGGCGTGATGCGCACGGCCGATATTCTTTTGTGTACCGGTAATTTCATAAACTGCCGTAAGGTGTTCTCCTTTTTTCTCTACTCCTTTCCTTTGAGGGGTCAGCTGATGTGTTTTCAGGAAATTTTCAAACGCGTCCAGGTGTGATGTCCGGAGGCTTTGAAAAGTGATATGGATGACCTGTACGGAATAAACCCCGGACAGTAAGCTTTCCATCTTCTGGAAGAGCGAAAGGATCACTACCATGCACAGGGTAAGCATAAAACCCAGGGGATAATTACCAAACCCGATGATCATACCGATGCCTGCCATCGACCAGATAACAGCCGCTGTTGTCAGTCCCTGCACGTTAAACTTACCCTGGTAAATAACGCCGGCGCCTATAAAGCCGATCCCGGTGACGATATTGGCGGCTATACGGTCATCGGAAATATTGCCCATACGGGAAGTGAGCGTGAAGATGGTCGAACCCAGGCAGATGAGAATGATGGTCCGGAATCCCGCGGATTTATTTTTGAATTCCCGTTCAAAGCCCACTATAGCCCCACACAGGACGGATATCAATACAGTCAGGACGGGCAGATCTTCTAATCGGTCCAGCATATTATGTCTTAGGTTAATGATGAATAATCGTACTGCCAAAGCATTGATGCTATAACGGTTTCGGATTTGGAAAGTTTATTTATGAACATTTTGAAAGCGCTGTTGCCAGGGTATCCCGCGCGCTGTGGGTTCCAATAAATAACCCCTTAACAAAACAAGCGTTTTGTTAAGGGGTTGCGCCCTGATGCTATCTTTATCGGTGTTTTTACGTGATAACCCGATAAGCTAATATTATCCTACAGTGATGAAAAAACGATACCCGGAAAAACAGCACTACCGCAATACGCCTTTGCTTTAGATAGCCTTAATCCATTGTCGGGTCCGGCCTGTAAGATCATCCAGTTGTGAGCAGCTTATTGCAACTGTAAGGAAGAAGGACCAAACTCCTCGAAATGTATGGCGTCCTGCTGTATACCATTCGCGACCAGGAAACGGTAATGCTTGCTGATAAACGGCGCCGGTCCGCAGATATAATAGTCGGCCTCCTGGTTCAGGATTTCATTTTTTAGCAATTCCAGCTCTACCTGCCCCTGGTAGTGATTTTTATGTTGCAGCGGCGCGTCCTCATAAAAAATATGCTGGTTGAGGTTCCGGTAATGTTGTCCTATTGCAGCTACCTTGTCCTTAAAGGCGTGGACCCGCTCGCTGCGGCAGCCGTGTATCCAGGTCACGGGTAGCTGCTGTGCTGCCGGGTCGCCGGCAATATCTTCCAGCATAGAGAGCAACGGCGTCTGTCCTACACCGCCGCTGATGAATACCTTGTGCGACCGGCTTTGCTTATTCAGCACGAAAGAGCCGGCGGGAGCAGTCAGCTCGACAATAGCGCCTTCCTGTATATGGTCGTGGAGCCTGTTGCTGATCATACCGTCCGGGTGCTGGCTCCCGGCTTCACGCTTTACGGAAATACGGTAATACCGGCCGTTAGGGGAGCAGGATATGCTGTACTGCCGGGGCTGCATAAGGTTCAGCTCCGGCAGGAACAGGCGGAGGCTGATATATTGCCCCGGCAGGTACGAGGCCACATCGCCGCCATCCGCAGGGTAGAGGTAAAAGGAAGTGATCTCTGCCGATTCCCGGACCTTCTCCTTTACGATAAACGGTCGCCAGCCGGTCCAGCCGCCTTGCTTTGCTATCTGATCATCGTATATTTTCTGCTCGTGACCGCTCATTATGGCCGCCAGTTGCTGGTAGGCCAGGGTCCAGGCTTCCAGTAACTGCGGGCTGGCCGCATCTCCCAGCACTTCTGCAATAGAAGCGATAAGGTGCCGGCCTACGATGGCGTAATGCTCGGGGCGGATATCCAGGCTGGTATGCTTCTGCCCGATATGATCCACGGCCGGCATAAGCGCAGCGGGATTTTCGATATGTTCGGCATAGGCCAGCACAGCCATGGCCAGGGCGGTCTGCTGCTTGCTGTTCTGCTGGTTGCCCATATTGAACATATGCTTCAGCTCCGGGTTATGTGTGAACATGCGGTTGTAAAAATGGGTGGTCAGCGATACGCCGTGTTCTCTCAATACGGGTACGGTGGCTTTCACTAATTGCATTTGATCTGTTGTCATAGCTATGAATGATTAAAAATTATTTCTTATTTCCTGTATTTTCCTTAATAAAGGACAAAAATGTCTTTTATTTGGGTAAAAAAAACTATTTGTTCAGGGTGAGGGCACCGTCCAGCAGCTCCTGGTTAAACGCGCCGATGCTGGTATTATAAAGCATTTGCGTGAGCCGGTTCCTTACCTGCTTAAATTCATGGTGCAGCGGGCAGGGGTTGCTTTCCGAGCAATAGCTCAGGCCCATAGCGCAGCCGGTAAATATCTCGTTTCCTTCCAGGGCGGTGATAATATCTGCCAATGGACGCTTAAGCCCTTGGGGCTCGATATAGAAGCCGCCGTTGGGGCCTTTAACGGAGCAGATGATCCCTTCCTTACTCAGCTTCTGCAGGATTTTGGCGAGGAAGTGCCCGGGCGAGTTGATATTTTCGGCAATCTCCCTGATACCGGGACGGGCGCCGTCCGATGAACGGCTGGCGATATAAAAGACCGCCCGCATCGCATACTCGCATGTTTTAGAAAAAAGTCCCATTAGCTTAATTGTCCTTTATGACCTGTTGCACCCTGTCCGGCTGATCATTTTTATAGAGTGACAGCCTGACGATGCTGTCAGCAGCAGCTTTCAGGTCATGTACGATATGGCTTTCCAGGCTGACAAGGGAGCCTTTGGGCAAAGGGTGACGAACGCCTTCGACACCAAGATCAATAAATCCTTCTACGATCTCGATGACAATAGGATAGGGCGCCTTATGGGCTTTCATTTCCTGTCCTTCCCGGAACACGATCCGTATTTCTTTGCTGTGCTCGTTATGGATCAGCACCTGGGCGGAAGGATGATGGTCGGAATAGCTTATATTATCCAGCAGGGATGTTATTTTCATGACATTGTGACGCTCCCGGTACACAACGCCGGGGCCTTATCTTAATTGTGTATCACTCAAGTCAAAGGTAGGTATAATTTAATAAAAGACAAAAATATCTTTTATTGTTCATCAAGCCGGGCAGGCTTACAGAAGGCCTTTCTGCCGGGTATTCCTGTTGACATGTAGGGTGACTTTAATGGACCGGAGTGTGAGCACCCGGCGCACAGACCGGTCCAATCCTTTAAGCTCCCGCTATAATGTACCTGAAAAAAAACGGACGGACCAAAGGAACAATGTACATTTTACGTCTGCTTTATATTGTTCACTTATCAAATCAGTATATATGAAAAAACTATTTACCAGCTTAACCTTATTATTGGCCGTATGCTCCCTGCATGGCCAGACTATTGCCGATTTATCCGTACAGATCATAAGCCCCCAGTCCGGCGCCAAATTTCATTATCTGGATGATGATATTTCCATCAGCTATATCCTGAAGAACAATGGACAGGATGCGATTGACCTTATAACGGATTCCATGGTTTCCGTAGGCGTTTACAGCTCAATAGACAGTGCTTTCCCTTCACCCGCCACGCAGCAGATGACTTATCTGCTTTCTCCTGAAAGCCGCTTTACCCTGGGAGTTGATGAAGAGCTGACCTTTCATACCGATACCGTGAAAACGGGACGTTTATTTTCCCTCTATGAAACGCCGTTCCAGCCCGGAAATCAACCTTTCCTATATCGTGATATGCCCAGGGCCGGTCACTTCGTCCTGTTCGTGCGGTCTATCGGGTTCGGCAGCGGGGATGCTACCGGTAATTGGGTAGAATCAAGCGATTATAATGATCCTGTTGATTCCAATAATTTTAGCTTCGTCATCATTGAAATGCAGAGACCTATCAGCATTGGTGAGATAAATGCCTGTTCCGATGCCTTGCAGCTCTATCCCAACCCCGCTGTTTCGGGAACCATATATTTCGATTACGAATTTGCAGGTACGGAGTCCGCGGCCGTCCGGGTGGCTGATGCAACAGGTAAGACTGTATTGGTAAAGGATATTACCGGGAGCGGTATGCAGACCGTACAGGTAGATGTGTCAGCCCTTAATGCCGGCCTGTATATCATGGAGATCAGTACCGGCGGCCGGCGTGGTATCAGCAAGTTCACGGTGGAAAATTAGCAGATGCGGCAGAGACCCGGAAAAGAGCGACTGGCGGGCAGAAAGGTCTGCCAGGGTACAGCACTTGTAATGAAAAACAGGTCAGAATAAAAATGACCGGGTAAAACCTGATTTTACCCGGTCATTTCTTTAAAGCCAACTAAAAAAGAGAGGTTTCCCGGCGCCTTCATTTCAGCCTAATTTCCGCAGCACGGCTTTCAGGTCTATGCCTTTCCCGAGCACCGGCTTAAAAATATCTCCTTCCGACCTGATGCGGTCCAAAGCGTTGGCTATGGTAAAATCTTTCATACTCAGTCCTTCCTTCACCTCTTCCCAATGCAGGGGCATAGAGACCGTAGCGCCCGGCTTGGGGCGGACGGAATAGGGTGCTGCCAGGGTAGCTGCCGCCCGGTTCTGTAAATAATCTATATAGATCCGGCCTTTGCGCTTACCGGTCATCCGCTCAATGCTCGTAAAGTCAAACAACTGGCTTACCTCGCCGGCAATGAACCTGGCGAACATCTGCGACTGGTCGTAGCTGTATTTATTGCCCAGGGGTATATAGATGTGCATGCCGGTGGATCCCGATGTCTTGCAAAAGGAAGGTACTTTTATGGATTCCAGGAATTCATGAATGGCCTGCGCTACCGCTATTACCTGGTCAAAAGTATTGGTCTTATCGGGATCAAGGTCCAGCGCGCACCAGGTGGGATTTTCAGGCCGCTCTATGGTGCTGTTCCAGGGATTGACATCTATGGCGCCCAGGTTGGCCATGAACAGCAGGCTGGCCTTGTCCTGGCAAAGCATATAATTCTTTTGCTCGTTGTCGCCTTCCGCCTTGTAAGGGTAAGTGGCCACCCAGCCGGGGACCTTGTCCGTCATATCCTTCTGGTAAAAGCTGTCCTTATCGATACCGTTGGGAAACCTGTGAAGCGACATGGGCCGGTTCCTGATATGCGGCAATATATACCTGGCTACCGATGCGTAATAATCTATCAGGTCGCCTTTGGTAAACCCGTCATCCGGCCATAATACTTTATCCAGGTTGGTAAATACCAGCTCATTGTTATTCACCTTTACTGTCTTCTTTTGAGGCTTCTTCGCGGTTTTTGCAGGCGATTTACGGCTTTGGGGAGGCCCTGCTTCGTCTGTGACGACAGCCCCGGTAGGAAGCTCCTTTTCCTCCTTCACTGCTGTCGGCTTCTTATCTTCCCTTAAGGCAATGAATGCGGGATGGCGGAATACGCCTCCTTCCGTGATCTCCGTAAAACGGATCTCGCATACCAGCTCCGGCTGCAGCCAGACCACTGCTGCTCTGGGAGGGCGCGGTCGGAACGGGGAGGAGGTGTCCACGTCCGGCGTTTCGTCAAACGGGCTGGTCTTGCGGATCAGCGGTTCGAACAGCGCCAGGAGCGTGCGTTGTTCCTGCTCCTTGAACCCGGTACCGGCTTTGCCTACATATCTGAACTTTTTACCTTCAAAGACGCCCAGCAACAGGGAGCTGAAAGCCTTGGAGCTGCCCTGGTTCCTTGTATAGCCTCCTATCACCACTTCCTGCCTTTTCTGCGCTTTGATCTTCAGCCAGTCCCTGGAACGCTCCCCGGGATGATAGCGGCTGTTGGACCGTTTGGCTATGATGCCTTCAAGGCCCATACCAGACACCTGCTTAAAAAGCGTGGTACCGGCAACATTCAGGCTGTCGCTTAGCTTGATGATGGGATGCTTATCCGGGATTATGCTGCTTAGAATGGCCTTTCGCCGGGATAAGGGCAGCTCCCTCAGGTCTTTGCCTTCATACCAGAGCAGGTCAAAAATATAGTACTGCAAAGGTCCGTCCGATGGCTTCTGCCAGTTCTGAAGCCTGTTGAAATCAGGCAGGCCTTCATCATTGACCGCGACGATCTCACCATCCAGCACCGCGCGTATGTGCCATGCCTTCACAGCGTCCGTTACCGGGTAGAACCTGTCAGAGAAGGACTTCTCATTCCTGGACAGCAGTTTTGTCGTCCTGTTATTGCAGAATGCCAGTGCCCTGTAGCCATCCCATTTTACTTCATATTCCCAATCGTCATTATCAAAAGGCTCATCCACCAGTGTGGCCAGCATAGGTATGACAGATTTTGGGAAGGCTGCCTCAGGTGCCCCGGAAAGTATTTTTTCCATATCCTCACCTGTGCCGGAAATAGCCCCCTTCTTTTGAACGTTCTTTTTGGCTGCCTTCTTCGGGGCTGCGGTTTTACGGGGAGGAGCGGCAGCTTTAGCGCCTGGACCTTTACTACTGGCTTTGGCCATCTGCGCAATGGTCTTTCGTGACACTACCGATTTATCTTTAGTAGTTATATCTGCTTCGGAGGCATACGCATCCTTATGCTTGATCAGCAGCCAGGCATTCTTTTCCCGGCCTTTCATCCTCACCAAGGCAAATTCTCCCCTGAGCTTTTTGCCGTTGAGCCTGAACTTCATGCTGCCGGCCTTCCACTGCTTCAGCAGGTCCTTTTCCATCTCCTGCTTACTCTCCGCCGGAAGGAGAGGCTCATAGGTGCCCTCGTCCCAGACAATGACAGTACCGGCCCCGTAATTGCCTTCCGGTATGATACCCTCAAAATCTTTGTAATCGTACGGGTGATCCTCCACTTCCATGGCCAGTCGCTTCTCCGCAGGATTGAGCGATGGACCTTTGGGTACCGCCCAGCTTTTCAGGACGCCCTGTATTTCCAGCCGGAAATCATAATGCAGGTGGGATGCATCATGCTTCTGGACCACGAACCTGAGCTGCGTTGCGCCTGGCTTTCCGCCTTCCGGCTCCGGCGTATCATTAAATGATCTTTTCTTTCGGTAGGTAGCAAGTGCCATAATCTATATGTTTGAATGCATACAGAACATTCCGCTACTTAAATAGTTGCGTTCAAAATTGTAAAATCTGCCGGGCATGGCTTCACTCCCGGGTGGCTTACCTCGCTATATGCAGTTACAACAACGCCCGGCTGTAACCGGGCGTTGTTGTATATTGTATGAACGATTCCGTGTATGATCCGGAATATCCTTCCCTTACCAGGGCCTGCGGACTTGGCTGATTGATGGTGACAATGATCTATGTATCTGTTCTCTTTCCCTTGGCCATATCCGTCTCTGTGAGTGGTGCAGGCGGCACCTGGTCGGTCTCTTTCTCTACTTCTTTGACTTCCACATACACTGCAAACTCAGACGGCTCTATCGGTACGCCTTTATAGGCCGCATACTCACGCGTGTACACCGCTCCAAAATACAGGATAGCAGCAGTATAATACACCCATAACAATATAAGCACTATTGCGCTGGCTGCCCCGTAAGTGCTCTCTGTGCTGGACCTTTCGATATAGATGCCGATCAGGAAATGCCCGATCACGAAAAGAATAGCGGTGAACAGCGCTCCCGACCGCACCATTTTCCACCGGATGTTTACGTCAGGCAGCACTTTGAAGATGATACAGAACATAAAAAAGATCACGCCGAATGACACGAGGAAATTGAGGCCGCTGAACAATGAAACGGTCGAATCCGGGAAGAAGCGCTGGAGCCTGTCTGTAAGCGCGAGCACGGTACCGTTGACAATAAGGGTAACCACGAGCAGGAAGCCCAGCCCGATGACCAGCGAGGAGGAAAGCAGGCGGTCCTTGATCATCTTCAGCCAGCCCTTTTTGGCCTTGGCACGCACATGCCAGATATTATTGATGGAATTCTGGATATCGCCAAATACGGTGGTCGCAGCCAGAAGAAGCGTTACCACGCTGATAATAAGGGCCAGGTTGGACTTGCCCGAGAGCGAAAGGTTCCTGATGATATCCTGGACCTGGCTGGCGACGCTGGGTCCTATTAATCCCCGCAGCTCGCTAAATATCTTGCCCTGGATAGCGTCTTCACCCAGGAAGATCCCTGCCAGCGAGATCACCAGTACCAATATCGGCCCGATTGAAAAAACGGTATAGTATGCCAGCGAGGCGCTGTATTTTAATGCCGGTTCGTTCATAAAACCCGTTACCGTGTTCTTTAATATGGTAAAGTGGGATCTGAAAAAATTGCCTTTATCCTTTGCCATAGACGTTTAATTTTTGGTATAATAACTTCAAATGCAAAGGAATAGTTCATCAGGATGCTTGATCCGGTGTTTTTTGATTTTTTAAGCGGTACCCGTACTGGGACAGGATACCTGTAAAATTGTTGCCATCCGTCCCAACATTCAAGGGGAAACAGGCGTTATTTTTTTCTGCCCTGTTTAAACGGCCGGAACAGATAAACATATTCGAAAGTCCGGGAATCGGGCAGTACAGTTGTTTGTCTGGCTATTTCCTGTATCCGGGCAGCCGGCTGATATTATAATATATAAAATAAAGGTAATTATATACAAGATTGCACAAACTTTTTGAATATGAAAACTGGGCTACCATTTTTTCTTAAATAGCCCAGTTATACAAATTTGGATGTTATAAAACTTTCTAAAACAACTTAAAAAGCAGATCAGGTTTAGAAACCACCCGATACTGATACTTTTTGAATTATATCCTGCCCACTAAATATTACAATTCCCAAGTTGTTGTTCTGTACAGTGTGTATTACATAGTCAAGCCTACCGTTTAGAAGAGGGAAAAGGTATCTATCAAGCAAATGGATAGCATCCTCATTATTGATACTTAATTCTTTTGTTTTGGGAGTTAGGTTAATATAAATTGGAGAGTGTAACGTGGTTTCGCATTTATTAGCAATAAAGCGGGTCAGTTCATTCAAATTAGTTACAAATTGGTTATAAGACCAGTGATTACGATTCATGGATAAAAATTAAATTAGTTAGTAATATTTCTACTCAGCTAATCATTGGATTAGCCAATCCACAATCGAATGTTGCAACTTTCAATTAATGCAAATATACAATTATTTGTCAATGTTAATCATATAGACTATTACCTATGGCATGTAAGTACATATTATAAGTATAAAAATTAACAAATTCAATAAATTATAAATTTATATTTGGCTGTATGATAAATAATTGTTAAATTTATGATGAAATAAATATTAACATTAGTTAGATATATGGGCTTTAAGAATTTAATGGACGTTATTCAATACTTCGCAGATGAAAAGAACTGTATTGACTATTTAATGGAGATGCGGTGGCCTGAAGGTATTAGATGTGCATTTTGCGATCACGATAAGATCTACCACTTAAACACCGTTAAAAAGCGTTTTAAATGTGCAAAGTGCTTAAAATCCTTTTCCATAATAAAAGGGACCATATTTGAAAACAGCCAGATACCATTAGGCAAATGGTTTGCTGCAATATACCTTATCTCCTCCCATAAGAAAGGAATAAGCTCCGTCCAGTTATCCAAGGATATTGGTGTAACACAAAAAACAGCCTGGTTTATGTTGCAACGTATAAGATACGCTTTTACAAATGATAACTATGACGGTAAGTTATTTGGAATTGTGCAATGTGATGAGGTATATATCGGAGGTAAAAACAAAAACAGGCGTGGTAATAATAGAGTGCATAATGCACAAGGCAGAAGTTTAAAAGACAAAACACCTGTATTTGGAATGCTTAAAACCGGTGGAAAGGTTTATACTAATGTTGTACCTAATACAAAAGCAGAAACCTTAAAACCTATCATACAGCAAATGGTAAAAGAAGGTAGCATTGTTGTTACAGATGAATGGAAAGCATATAAGAATATGCCTGCTGGATACCACCACGTTGCTATTAATCACTCACAAGAGGAGTATGTGAGGGGTGCGTTTCACACTAATGCAATAGAGGGGTTCTGGAGCTTATTAAAGAGAGGTATTTATGGAATATACCACGCAGTAAGCTCCAAGCACTTGCAACGCTATTGTAATGAGTTTGCTTATAGATACAATACAAGAGGAATTAAATGCTACGAAAGGTTCTATGACGTTATGGAAAGAATTAATTGTAGATTAAGTTATAAAATGCTGATAGCATAGATATTTAAAAAATAAAACAATGGAAAAAATAATATATTTTATTAATAAGTTTTATTTTTGGATAAAACTTAAAATAAAAATGGATAGAAAGACCTTACATAAAAAATTAAACAATTTTAGAGAAGATGTATTTAAAAACATTCAATCAGCCTTTAATGATAAGGATAAACTTTCATCGTTAGGAATTGATATTAATGATTTGGTATTATTTCAAGTACAGGAACAAGAAAATATATTACAATTTCGTTTTGCAGAAACTGAATACTTTTTAAAATCGGAACTATTTCCTATTAATAATAAAATGTTGTTTAAGACATTTGTAAAAAGAGAAGATTTTACAAGAATCCCAAGTAAACTATATAAGGAAGAAATTGACGATCTTGTATTTAATGTATATTTTGAAAGAACATCACAAACTTTTGGAGAAGGTAAAAGAAAAATTCAATTTAAAAAATTTACAGAAGACTATAAAACAATGATTGGATATATAAAACTTTTTATTGAGCATTTACAAAAGACAGAAAAAGAGGAATTACAAAAAAGAGAGCTTTAGTTATCTTTTCTTTTCCTTTCTTGTTACTATAATAATATGAAATATTAGATTACCTATTCCATACGTCCACCAAATTGTAAATAAAGCAATTACAATATGGCCCCAAATTACCGAATTTGAACATCCTTTGTTCTTACTGGGTGTAGTTTGGTTCACTTGTATTATATCATCTTCTTTTTTCCTTTCTCCCATATAATACTTTCCAGTATTAAGTGATATAATACTTATCAAATCGCCCTCCACTTCTAAATTGGATAATTCATACATATACATCTCTCCACGACTACTCCAATCTATTGAATTGATTTTAATTTCCAATTCTAAAAAATCATCTTTCTTATATTTCAAAAACTGATTATAAAAATCTGTATTAGAGTATGTTAACTTATAAGAAATACTTAGTTTAATATCATCATTATAAATGAATGTTTTTATAAATACATAATATATACTCTCCTCATACTTTACATAATCACCATATCTATAGTACTTTTCATTACCCCCATTATTATATAATTCGTCCAACTGTGAACCAGAATATAACTTATTATCTATTGTATGGAGGTAGTATTTTTCTTCCTTGAAATCAACATTATGATATTCAGGTGTGGGGGATGAAAAACGAGTCCCAAAATTACAGCCGATTTGTCCATTAATAATAGCTTTTTTCCCTCTAAGATTATTATAGAATGCAAATCGTTGAAGACTTGTAAAATGTTCTTCAGGGCTCTTTAAAGCTCTAAAATCATTATAACCTTCCTGTATTAAAAGCTCATTAATTTTTAGTGTTATTAGCTCAAGTATGTTTTCGTGCATTGAATATTTTTTTAAGATAGTGCTGGGTACATTATAGCGCCCAGCACTATAAATTAAACTTTTACAGCCATACCAATCTGCCCATTCGGGTATTGTGCTCGTGCTATTTTTTGAGCTTCAGAAGAAGTTGAAGCTTCAACAATGGGGTAAATTGTTCCTGTTGCAAGTCTAACAGTTACTTTAAACTTGTGTGTTGTGGCCATAATTTTTAAGTTTTAATAAGTTAAAAAAAATATATCAGCGACAAATATAATACACATACCTGTATGTGCAAAATAATTTTCACAATAACCCTTCTTTGTATTATAAACAAGAAGTTATGTCTGATAAGCCAGAAATCAGTCCGATTGAACAGTATGTAATTGATGAAGTTAAAAGGAGAAGGGTTGCGAAAGGTATTTCACAACGAAACTTGGCGTATATGCTGGATGTATCTATTGGCTTTATAGGGAATGTTGAAAATCCTCGTTATCGTGCAAAATATAATATTGCACATTTAAATGAGCTTGCTAAAGTGCTAAACTGCTCCCCACAAGATTTTTTGCCTGAAAAACCATTATAACCGTATTTAAAAAGAAACAAAGGGTTATTGTAATAAATAACCCTTTGTGCAATTTTGTATATAATTACCAAAATAAAAAACGTTATCTTTAATAAAAAGCCAATTCCTTTATTATCTTTCTGGATATAAAGCTTATTCACTATAACAACAATCAGAACCATGGTAAACCTGGTTTTAGATACCAATGCCTGGATGTACCTGGCTAAAGGGTTCTATGCAGATACGGAGAAAATTGAGCATGAAGGTCACTTTGAGATTGCTGCCCGCATGCTGGACGGCATTGAAAACGGGACGTGGAGACTGTTTTCCAATTATATAATCAGGCTGGATTGGGAAAGGAACAGGCTTATCTCTCAAAAATCAATAGAGCAGTATGAGCAGGATATAGAAGAGGAAGAGCATCTGCTCAGGAAAAAACGCAACAAAGATTATGCGGAAGCGGTGCAGCTCTATTACAGGAAAAAGGGTAGCCTCCGGCAGAAAATAAACCGTAATAAAAGCCAGATCGAAATAATAGATGCATTATTGAAAAGGTCTGTCGATATACCGGTAAAGGATGAGCATAAGAAAATAGTAGTGGACTGGATGATCGGGAAAAGGACACCATTTCACAGGAAATCCTATAATGTAGGGGATGCGCTTACCTTCCTGAGCGCGGTTGATTTCTTCTGGTATGATGCAGACAGCCTATATACGGAAAATACGATTTTTATATCCAATAATACTGCAGACTTTTACCTGGAAAATGATAGTATGCATTCCGGGCTGCAGGAAATGCTGCAGAACAAGCCGTTTATTTTTGAAAAGAACCTTGCAACAGCGCTGCAGGCGGAAAGCACAATAATAGCTGAATATAATGCGTATTTAAGCTATGCCAACCGGGACGTGATCACCTGCTTGAAGCACTGTAAAGGCATGGAATACAATATGGCAACCGTGGAATTCAACCATAAGGTCATCATAGAAGAGGATAAGGAAGGTTTTATATACAACCCGCATCAGGGAAGACTGGATTTCGGGGAGGGCTTTGATCTGACGGAAAGGGAATTGATCGAACGCGACGGGAAAAGATTTAAGACCATTGACCTGGGCTCCTGCAGCTTTTGCAACGCCGTTCATATCAGGTGCTGCTGCGGGGAAGAGCACGCCACGGACACCGGTGATATCATTTGCGGATGCGGAAGGCAATATCACTTCTCCGACCTGAACAATAATTTCCGCCAGGGATCGCTTCATTAATGCCGGTCAGCCCGGGACTGTATGGCTGGCGCTTAATACCCCATTTGGGGAAGCGCTTATACAGTTTGATATTTTTTTTTAATGTATACTATTTTGATTTATAATGAAAGGCTGGTCTGGCAGGAGACTTGTTGCTGTTACTGTATCATTTCCTGTGAACTGCGGTTTCCGGGAATGAAAGCATACGATGCGGATATAGGGTGAAGATAAATGCCCCGTTATTTCTGAAAATGGTCAGCAGCTTTATCCCGGTCCGTTCTGCCTCTTTTGACCATCCTGTGCTCAGGCGATTGCTACAGGTCAGAGAGTGCTTTTTTTATCACTTTAAAATGATGCAGGATGAACAACATGTATAAGCCCAACCTGGTACTTCTGTTGCTGATGGCCGTAATAACGGCCCTGGCTGTCGGCTGTGAGCAGAATACCCATGGTTACAGGGACAGGGATAATTATGAAAGCAACACGCTGGAACCTTCTGATGAGACCGGAGCACCTGTTGCTCCGGACCATACGGATACTTCTACGAGCTCCGGTAACAATACGGGCGGTTCCGTGGATTCTGCCGGAGGTATGCAATAAATTACCGGGCTTAATTTTCCTGTCTGCACCTTATCAGGTTCTGTTGAACGGATTGCTTGGGCGGCGCTTACCGCGTACCGGTACTGGAGGCAGGATATGACTGAAACCGGCAAAAACAAAAGAGACTGCCCTTTTGGGACAGCCTCTTTTGTAAGGTGTTAATATTACTGGTGCCTGTATAATACTTTCAGGCTTTAGGGTTTAACCAGTTTATCTGTATAGACTTCACGGGAGGTGCTTACTTCAAGATAATAATTACCTGGAGGTAAGTGAGTCACATCCAGATGTAAAGATGTGCTGCCGTTAGCGCCTTTAAAATGATCTGTAACGGATATCGCCCCTTTGCTGTTATAGATTACAACGCTTATAGCCTCATCCTGTTCCGTTTGCTGTAATTTGATGCTGATATATTCTGTAAAAGGGTTCGGGGCTGTTGTCATCCGGGCTGCCGCGATGTTATGAGACACGATGATCACTTTACTATAGCTGTTACTTTTATCCAGGTCCGTCATTTTCAGTTTATACAGATTTATGCCGCTGTAAGGGTGCTGATCCGTGAAACTGTAATGATTTGCTGCCGGCTGGCTTTGTGCTTTCACGCTGCCTATGGTGGCCCACTGAGACCCGTTGGTGCTGCGCAGGATATCAAAGTGGCTTACATTTTTTTCCTCCTCCGTGGTCCATTCAAGCACGGTCTGCTGTTCCCGGGCATACCCGCTGAAAGCTGTCAGTTGCAGTGGCAGTGGTTCTGCGGTGATGATGGTATAGGAAACGGGAGCGCTGGAAGAGCCGGCAGCATCCGTCATAGTATAGTTAAAGACTAATGGGTTGGAGGCATCGCCGCTGTTCAGGGCACCGTAGATGACCATTTTATTGTAATCAAAGTCAGCGATAATGGCTGTAGCGGTATTAGGGATTACCTGCTGTACGCCACCGTTTGCAGCCCCGAAATCATACCAAAGCCGGGTATTGTTTTTCACAGAAGTTACCGTAAAGGTCGCACCTGTACCGCCGCTTCCGTTACAGGAGGCTGCTGCGGGGCAGTCTTCCGCGTCAGAGCCGGATAGGGAGCCGTTGCCACCCGGCCCCGATAAGGCTGCAGCATTCATTGGTATATACCGGAAGCCGGCTACTGCGGGAAAGTCGCCGCCCGGTGAGCCGTATAATGCTGAAAATGCGCTGTTGGGTACCTGGTATTCTTTAGGATCCGCAACTGGTGTCTGCTGAATGCCGAATTTCACTTCAATCATATCCCTGTCGCGTATTTCTACCGGCACGATGCCGTTTTTAACGGATGAAGGACTGTTGTATCCGGTTCCTGATCCGTCCTTTACGCCGGAACCACTGCCATTATTTATTCCGAAATGCTCACCCGCATACTCCCATCCGGATGGCAGCTTTTTAAGGCTGCTGTTCCATGTGCCGCCTTCTGTACCGCTGCCGTCCGTAGATAAAATCAGTTCCAGGTTGCCGAAAGTGATTTTGTCTATTTCAAAAGTACCGTCATTCGCGACAGGAACTTTTGAAATAATGTTATGGGTGGAAGGATTGACCAGGTATACATACAGTTGCTCACCGGAAGGACTATATATGCCATCGCCGTCTACAGCGGCGTTTGTCAGACCGTTACCATCATGGTGTACGGAACCGCTTATAATCATTTTTTTTACAATGCCCGCTACCATGGAAAGATCTATGCCGCCATTGGTTTCGGTAGTATTGTTGGGAAACACGGTGGTGTTGGTCCAGTCTACAGCGCTTGCAGACCTGTTGGCAGGGGTGGTAGTGTTCCAGAAATCAACAGGAAAGATAGAGTAGCCGTATATGACAGAATGATTACTGAGATTGAAATCCATAAAGCTGAAATATACGCCGCCGATACCCTGGTTGCTGACAATATCGGATATTTGCAGCAAATTGTTGGTATTGACGTTTCTCCTCGTTATAAAATAATCTGCCGTATTGCCTCCGTATATATTGCCGGCAGTATAATAATTTGAGCTGTTTACCCGGAGGAAAGTGGGAGCGTAGGCCGTGGGAGTGCCGTTGGCGTCCACGGCGGTGACGATACCCACTACGCAGGCATCGTGTGCGTTGGAGGCGCCCCGCTCCAGGATGGCAAAGCCGGTGGCGGCTGCATTTTCAACATTGTAGCCTGATGCTATGATGGCATCTACCCTTTCAATGGCATTATTATTAACCTGGTTGACATCGTTTGTAAACAGGTTGTCCGTTCCCATACCCAGAAAGCGATGGGCGAAATTGTCTTCCATTTTGGGATAGTACGGATAATTGGTTCTCACCTCTGTATTGCCTGAGCTTAAGGTGCCTTCGTAAAATATAAGGTCTACATTCCGTAAATTGGCGGGAGGGGTGGTTTGCCTCCTGACAAATATCTGGAGGGGGAGTGACTGCCCGATATAATAGCTGTAGGTGGAATTTGTTGTCTGGAAGCTTTGGAGTTGCTGTGCTCTCGGTACTGCGGAACCGCTGAGATTGCCGTAGTAGTAATCCTTATTATTGCTCCCGACCGATGATGCAGCACCGGGAGCGGCTCCCGTATTATATGTGTTTCCGCCTGAAGGAATGAATGTGGTGTGGTAAGCTGCAGATATCCCGGTCTGGGCATAGGCTGCTTCACTGTAAGCGCTGCAAAGGCCGATCACTAAGGACGGGCATATAAAAGCACTTACTGCTGTTGACTTTAAGTAGTGTTTCATAAGTATAATATATCCATATCAGCTTGGGTAACAGTATCTTTCCGGGACAGGCAGCCATGTTAAGGATTTAACCTGGATGCGCTGTAATATTTTGCAGGACAATAATATCAGCTACCCGTTAATCATATTTAATGTATATGATTTCAAATACTGTGCCAGACGATGTTATTTAATACTTATTTGCCCTGTGCATTATGCCGGTTTGCCGGTATGGAAGCCATTCAGGACGGGATGTAATAATAGTATGTTTTTGCCCGATTTTCTGGAAAGAGCGTTGTGCAGCAAATACGCGCCGCTCTGTAACTGGGGCGTTGAGCAGACGGGCCGTCTTGACTGGTCCATACTACTTTAAAAGAGGACGTATAATGCCGTCCAGTTCTTTATACGTTACGGATGCTTCTGTAAAATAGCGGTAAGCTTTTCTTTTATAAAGAATGGTTGTAGCGGGCAGGCTGCCGGACCAGTCATTATTGAGCCGGGGAATGAACTCATCCGGCACGGATTCATTCATCCATACCACTTCACTCTTTAATTGCTTCTGCTGTACCCATTTTTCCAGTTGCTCGGGATATTGCTCCTTAAAATCGAAGCTGATCAGCAGGACTTTTACGGGCTTGTCCTTATACTGCTCCTGTATCTTTTCCAGTGCCGGCAGCTCTTTGACGCATGGGATGCACCAGGTGGCCCAGTAATTGACCACATAGATGGTATCCGTACCGGCATTTAGCCTTTCGTTCAGCTGCGCGGCGCTGACGGCGCTGATAGCCTGGCTGTATGCAGGGGCGGTACACAGCACCAGGATCACGATAAGAAGATGATGGATAACGTTCATAAGAGGAAGATTTAATCGATCAGGATGTCCCCGGTCATAGCTGCCGGTATCTCCAGGCCCATTCTTTTAAGGATAGAAGGAGCGATATCTCCCAGCTTCCCGTTGCGGAGCGGTCCCCTGTAATCATTGGAGATGAGTATCAGCGGTACCGGGTTCAGGCTGTGTGCAGTATTGGGACTGCCGTCTGCATTGACAAGGAAATCTGAATTGCCATGATCTGCTGTGAGGAAAATGGTGTAATGATGCTCCAGCGCTTCCGGTATGATCCTGGACAGGCAGAGATCCACCGTTTCAGCGGCTTTTATGGCGGCTTCCCATACGCCGGTATGACCTACCATATCGGTATTGGCAAAATTAAGGCAGATGAAATCGGCCGATTCCTGCCTGATCTCCGGGAGGATAGCGGCTGTGATCTCGTTGGCGCTCATTTCCGGCTTCAGGTCGTAGGTAGGTACATCCTGCGGGGAGGGGATCATAATACGGCTTTCCCCTTCAAAAGGTACTTCACGCCCCCCGGAAAAAAAGAACGAAACATGGGGATACTTCTCTGTTTCAGCAATGCGTATCTGCCGCAGGCCATGATCCGCTATTACTTCTCCCAGCGTTTTGCTGAGATTGTCTTTGGTGAAAAGCACGCCGACATTGCTGAAGCTGGCATCGTATTCTGTCATCGTTACATACTTCAGGTGCAGGGGCTTCATATTGAACTCGGGTATGGCTGTCTGGTTCAGTACTTCCGTGATCTCCCGGCAGCGGTCGGTACGGAAATTAAAGCAGATCACCGCATCGCCCTCATTGATAACGGCCAGCGGGCTGCCTGCCTCATCCGTATGGATAATAGGCTCTATAAATTCATCGGTTATATCTTTTTCATAGGATTCCGCGATGGACCGGATAATATCGGTGGTACGCTCTCCGCGTCCCAGGGTAAGCGCTTCGTAAGCCTTCTGCACACGTTCCCATCGTTTATCGCGGTCCATGGCGTAATAGCGGCCTATGACAGTGGCTATCACGGCAGGTGTGCCGGAAATGCTGTCCATCAGGTCCCGGAGATAGCCTATGGCGCTTTTTGGATCGGTATCCCGTCCGTCTGTAAAGGCGTGAATATAGATCTTTTCTACCTGTGCCGCATGGGCATATTGCACCAGGGCTTTCAGGTGGTCCAGTGAGGCATGGACGCCGCCGTCGCTGGTCAGTCCTATCAGGTGCAGGGCTTTATTCCGCGACCTGGCGTAATCAAAGGTTTCCTGCAATACCGTATTGCTTTGTAGCAGACCTGTCCTGATAGCAACGTTGATCCGCTGCAATTCCTGGTAGACGATGCGTCCCGCTCCCAGGTTCAGGTGGCCCACTTCGGAATTGCCCATCTGGCCTTCCGGCAGGCCTACGGCCTCTCCGCAGGTTACCAGGGTACTATGGGGATATCGTGTATAAAGGCTGTCCACGAAAGGAGTGTGCGCATGCGCTATGGCGTCTGCAGACGGCACCTGGCCCAATCCCCAGCCGTCCATTATTATAAGGATGGTCTTGTTGATATTCATTTGGCAAATTTATAATAATCGGCTGATATTTCAGAGGGCGTCATGGACGTCACAGCCGTTACAGGCTGCTGCTGTAAATGATATGGCGGCTGCCGGGATGCTGCTGTACTTATAGCCTAAGGGATGAATGCTCCGGAACTTTAAAAAATAACCAGGTGAAAATAATTTGTTATTTCCAATTAATTAATATCTTTGTGCCTCCATTTAAAATTCTGAACTGAAATTGGCACAGATATTTATTACATCTCATCTTTCTTTTGAAGCGGCGGATTATACCGCTTCGTTGCCAGCTTCCCCGAAGTCTATACGACGATAGGGCTGAAAAGTAGCTGACGCTGCTTCACATTGCCCCAAACTTACTATCCTTAAAGATGCGCCGGAATTTCCCTGGTGTATCGTCATCTGTTTTTTTAATTTATCGTTGTTTTCATTACGTGAAAAAGAATCGTAAGATCATTTTCCGTACTGCGTCCGTATTGGATGTGCAGTATGCGGAACAGATCTGTACTGAAATGGAAAGCAGTGCCCGTGTCAGAGGTACGGGGATTGCCAAGCGCTCTCCTGACTATATCATCCGGAAAATGCTGGAAGGTAATGCTGTGGTAGCCGTTACTCCGGGAGGGGAATGGGTAGGGTTCTGTTATATTGAGACCTGGAGCCACGGTGCCTTTGTTGCCAACAGCGGCCTCATTGTTAACCCCGCCTTCAGAGGACTGGGCGTAGCTAAACGTATCAAATCGGGAATATTCAGGCTGAGCCGGAAACGCTATCCCAAGGCCAGGATATTCGGGCTTACCACGGGACTCGCCGTCATGAAGATCAACAGCGACCTGGGATACGAGCCGGTCACCTATAGCGAGCTTACCCAGGACGAAGCATTCTGGGCAGGCTGTAAAAGCTGTGTGAACTTTGATATCCTTACCCGCAAGGAACGGAAGAACTGCCTGTGCACTGCTATGATGTACGATCCTGAGCAGGAAAAGAAGCTGACGAAAAATGTGGCATCCGCCATCAGGTCCCGGTTTAAAAAATTATTGGTGATACCGCTGTAGCGGTGGGTCATCAGGTATTAAATATATCCATTTAAAATGAAAAAGAAAGTTGTATTAGGGTTCAGCGGAGGGCTGGATACTTCCTTTTGTGCCAGGTACCTGGCTGATGAAATGCAATACGAGGTGCACAGCGTTATTGTCAACACCGGCGGATTTGACACCGGGGAGCTGGAAGCAATAGCGGCGCATGCATATCGCTTGGGCGTACACACGCATACGGCTATTGATGCAGTACAGGAATATTATGATACCATTATCAGGTACCTGGTATTCGGCAACTGCCTCAAAAATGATACCTATCCTTTAAGCGTGAGCGCGGAGCGCTTATGCCAGGCATTGCAGATAGCCCGGTATGCCCGGTCGGTACAGGCAGATGCGGTGGCGCATGGCAGTACTGGCGCGGGCAATGACCAGGTGCGCTTTGATATGATCTTCCGGCAGTTGCTGCCGGGTGTGGAGATCATTACTCCTGTCAGGGACCTGCAGCTAAGCCGCGAAGCGGAAATAGCTTATCTCAGCGCCGCAGGTGTGATGATGAACTTTGAAAAGGCGGCCTACAGCATCAATAAGGGCTTATGGGGCACCAGCATCGGCGGCAGGGAAACGCTCCACAGCTATGGAGTGCTGCCCGAAGACGCCTGGCAGACTGCCTGTACCAAAGACGGAACGGAAGAGGTCTGCCTGCATTTCACGGCCGGTGAGCTGACGGGCATCAACGATACGGTATATGCTCATCCGGTAGCCGCCATACAGGCATTACAGCAGATAGCCGGTCCCTATGGCATAGGCCGTGATATGCACATCGGTGATACCATTATAGGCATCAAGGGCAGGGTGGCATTTGAAGCCGCGGCCCCGATGGTGATCATCAAAGCGCATCACACCCTGGAAAAACATGTGCTTACCAAATGGCAGTTGAGCTGGAAGGACACGCTGGCACAATTCTATGCTAACTGGCTGCACGAAGGACAGGTGCTCGATCCTGTAATGCGGGATATAGAGCAGCTCTTCCTCTCCTCGCAACAGGTGGTGACCGGCAGCGTTTATGTGCAGTTGTTCCCTTACAGGTTCCGGGTCAACGGGATTGAAAGCCGGTATGACCTTATGAAAAGCGCTTTCGGCCAGTACGGTGAGATGAATACGGGCTATACAGGACAGGATGTAAGGGGCTTCAGCGCTATTTTCGGTAATCAGACCAGGATATGGAATGCCATTCAGGAAACTATTTAAAAATACACAGCATATGAAACAGGTAAAAGCGGGTACCATAGGAGGTGCCGGGTATGCCGGCGGTGAATTGATAAGGCTGTTACTGCAGCATCCTTACGTTGTCCTCTCCTTTGCGCACAGCAGGAGTAACGCGGGTAAGCCGCTGGCGGCAGTCCATACGGACCTGTCGGGTATGACAGACCTGCTGTTTACGGATGATGTGGATATGACCGTGGATGTGCTGTTCCTGTGCCTGGGTCATGGAGAATCCGCAGACTTTATGGCGCAGCATCATATCCCGGAGCAGCTCACTATCATAGACCTTGCCAACGATTTCAGGGTGAACGCGCACTGTACGACAGCGAACCGCCACTTTATCTACGGACTGCCGGAAAGGAACAGGGAACATATAGCCGGAGCGGCGTCTATTGCCAATCCCGGTTGCTTCGCTACTGCCATACAACTGGCGCTGCTGCCGCTTGTACAGCAGGTACAACCCTGGACAGGCGTATATATAACAGGTATCACGGGAAGCACGGGCGCGGGACAGGCGCTTTCCCCGACATCGCACTTCAGTTGGCGTGCCAATAATATACAGCCGTATAAAACCCTGGTGCACCAGCACCTGGATGAAATAGCCTGCTCGCTTCAGGCTGTCAATACTACGGTGACTAAGCAGGATATACACTTCGTGCCCTGGAGAGGTGACTTCGCAAGGGGCATCTTCCTGTCGCTGCAGGTAAAGAGCCCGGTACCGAAAGCGCAGGTGTACGAATGGTTCGATGCTTATTATGAGCAGCATCCCTTTGTGCACGTCAGCAGGGATCCCATCCACCTGAAGCAGGTGGTCAATACCAACCGGTGCTTTATCCACATTGAACAGGAGGGAGATATCCTTGTAGTGCATGCTGCCATTGATAATCTACTGAAGGGTGCTTCCGGGCAGGCCGTTCAGAATATGAACATCCGTTTCGGATGGGAGGAAACGGCAGGACTACAATTGAAACCCTCATTTTTTTAGCCTTTAATTATTGCATTGATTATGAAACTCTTTGATGTATACCCCTTATTGCCTGTGAATATCGTACGCGCGGAAGGCGCTTATGTATGGGATGACCGGGATAACCGGTACCTGGATATGTACGGCGGTCACGCGGTGATCAGTATAGGACATAACCATCCCAGGTGGGTGGAAAGGATAACGGCGCAGCTCCGGAAAATTGCCTTTTATTCCAACTCCGTTATCAATACGCTGCAGCAGGAGCTGGCAGAGCGTCTGGGCATAATGTCGGGACGTCCTGACTACAATCTGTTTTTATGCAACAGCGGCGCCGAAGCGAATGAAAATGCCCTGAAGCTGGCGTCCTTTTATACCGGCAGGAAAAAAGTAGTGGCATTTACCGGTGCTTTCCATGGCAGGACCTCGCTGGCGGTAAGCGCAACGGATAACCGCAGCTATACGGCTCCCGTCAACGAAACGGGTAACGTGGTATTCTTACCGTTCAACGATGTGGCGGCCTTGCAGGAATACTTCGGCCGGCATGGCAGGGAAGTGGCTGCCGTCATTACCGAGGGCATACAGGGGGTAGGCGGTATCAGGATAGCGTCCGGTGATTTCCTGGCGGCTATCAGGGAGCTGTGTGATACCTATGGCGCCGTGTTCGTAGCGGACAGCGTACAATGCGGTTACGGCCGTTCCGGCAGATTTTACAGCCATGACCATGGAAACGTAGCGGCCGATATCTATACGATGGCCAAAGGTATGGGCAACGGCTTTCCCGTAGCGGGTATCAGCATTGCGCCGCATATTCCGGCGCGCCATGGCATGCTGGGCACCACCTTCGGGGGCAGCCACCTGGCCTGTGCGGCCGGTATTGCTGTACTGGAAGTGATGGAGACGGAAGGCCTGGCAGGTAATGCGCTGGAGATGGGCGCTTATTTGACGGCGCAGCTCCAGGATATAAAAGAAATTGAAAATGTAAGGGGCAGGGGCTTAATGATAGGCTTTGATGTGCCGGGAGCGCTGGCGCCGCTTAAAAGGCACTTGCTGGAACATTACCGTATACTGACCGGCGAGGCGGCCCCGCATGTGATCCGCCTGCTGCCCGGCCTGGCGCTCAGCCGGGAGGAGGCATCGGTATTTGTGCAGGCTTTAAGGTCTGCTGTTAACGACCTGACCAGATAAATCCATTATTATATTGAAACAGTTTACTTCCGTAAAGGACATAGAGGTGCAGGGCATTCCTTTGTCCGCATCTATCGACCGTATGATTGCCCGGGCGCTGGACTATAAAAAGGCCCCCTGGCGGGATGTGCAGGCGGGCGCCTGTAAGCGGATCGGCCTTATATTTTTAAACCCCAGCCTGAGGACACGGCTCAGCACCCAGGTAGCGGCGCAGCAGTTGGGCATGGAAGCCATAGTCTTTAACATAGGTAGCGAAGGCTGGTCCTGGGAGCTGGAGGATGGCGCTGTTATGAACGGTACTTCCGTAGAGCATATCAGGGATGCGGTGCCGGTACTGAGCAGCTACTTTGATGTGCTGGCCATAAGGACCTTTCCCGGCCTCTCCGACAGGGAAGCCGATTATGCGGAGACGGTATTGCAGCAATTTATAGCGTATGCCTCGGTGCCCGTCATCAGCCTGGAAAGCGCCACCCTGCATCCCTTGCAGTCGCTGGCGGATCTCATTACCATACAGGAGCTGGAGCTGAAGCGGCCTAAAATAGTGCTGTGCTGGGCCCCGCATATCAAGCCTTTGCCCCAGTGTGTGGCCAATAGCTTTGCCCAGTGGGTCGGTGCCTGGGACCGTGCAGACTTTGTCATAGCGCAGCCCCCGGGTATGGAGCTGTCTGAAACGTTCACCACCGGTGCGCAACTGGTCTATGATAAAGCAGAGGCGCTCCGGGATGCTGATGTAGTGTACGTCAAGAACTGGAGCGCTTACCGCTCCTACGGTGCCATGGGTACGGATCAGGACGGCTGGATGCTGCAGCCGGAAGATATGGAAAAGACCAACCGGGCAAAGATCATGCACTGCCTGCCGGTAAGGCGGAATATAGAGCTGAGCGATGCCTTGCTGGACAGCAGCAGCAGTATTGTCACCAGGCAGGCCGCCAATAGAGTATGGGCGGCGCAGGCGGTCCTGTCAAACATTATTCAATCATTATGACGGAACATATAAAGATCGTAAAAGTAGGCGGTAATATTATCAACAGCCCGGCGGCCCTGCAGGCATTCCTGAAGGAATTCGCAGCGCTGGAAGGTAAAAAGATCCTGGTCCATGGCGGTGGCGCGCTCGCTACAGAGCTGGCAGCGCGGCTGGGCATTACGCAGCAGATGATAGACGGCCGGAGAGTAACAGATGCCGAAACGCTGAAGATAGTGACCATGGTCTATGCAGGCTATGTCAACAAGCAGGTCGTGTCCGGCCTGCAATCTTACGGGTGCAACGCGATAGGCATTTGCGGAGCCGACGGGCATATCATAACCGCCCGCCGGCGTACCTTCCCGGCGGATTTCGGGTTCGCCGGCGATATAGACCGTGTGGATACGGACGCTTTAAGTGCACTGCTGCTGCACTTTGATACTGTAGTGGTGGCACCGCTGACAATGGATGTGTCCGGTCAGTTGCTGAATACCAACGCAGATACCATTGCCCGGTCTGTGGCTGCGGCACTGTCTGCAGCAGCGCCTTGTGAGCTGATCTATACTTTTGAGAAGAATGGTGTGCTGCAGGATGTTGAACAGCCGGATAGCGTGATACCCTTGCTGACAGCAGCTCACTACCAGCAGCTCCGGGAAGAGCAGCGGATATTCGCCGGTATGCTGCCCAAGCTGGATAATGCCTTCCTGGCCCTCCGGGAAGGTGTCGGATCTGTATATATAGGACCGGCAGACCAGTTAAAAGCGCTGTCGGAAGGGCGGTGCGGCACAAAGATAATATTATGACAGCATCACTTTCATCATTACAGTCTGACGCGATACTGTTGCTGCGGCAACTGATCCGTACACCTTCTTTCAGTAAAGAGGAAGCAGGCACGGCAGCGCTTATTGCAGGCTTCCTGCAGGAGCGGGATATACCCTGTATCCATATAGGCCATAATATCATCGCGAAAAATAAGCATTATGATGCCGGGAAGCCGGTCATTGTCCTGAACTCCCATCATGATACGGTAAAGCCTGACAGCGGCTATACCCGTGATCCTTTCAGCGCAGCGATAGAAAATGATATGCTCTTCGGGCTGGGCAGCAATGACGCGGGGGCAAGCCTGGTCGCGCTGCTGGCAGCTTTCCTGTACTTCTGGCCGCGGCAGGAGCTTTCTTTTAACCTGGTAATGGCAGCTACGGCAGAAGAGGAAATAAGCGGCTCCGGCGGTGTGGAAGCCGTATTCAGGAGTGATGTTTTCCAGGCTTTCTGCAGCACGGCGGATTACAGTAACTGGTGCGGTATTGTGGGTGAACCTACACAGCTACAACTGGCAGTGGCAGAAAAAGGACTGCTGGTGATAGACGCCCTGGCGGAAGGTTGTGCCGGTCACGCTGCCAGGGATGAAGGTGTCAATGCCATCTATGTAGCCCTGCAGGATATTGCTTTCCTGCAGCAGTTGCGTATGCAGGAGGTAAGCCCGCTTACGGGAGAGGTAAAGACGACTGTTACGGTCATCGGTACAGACAACACGCAGCATAACGTGGTGCCTTCCCGCTGCCATTTTGTAATAGATGTCCGTTATAATGAATGCTACAGCCCGGAAGCGCTCTTCAGCTACCTGCAGCAGCAGCTCCGCAGCCGGCTCAGCCCCCGGAGCATGCGCCTGCGGGCTTCAGCCATCGGCCGGGAGCACCCGCTGGTACGTGCTGGCCTGCAAATGAACAGGCGGGTCTTTGGCTCACCCACGCTCAGCGATAAGGCGCTGCTGCCGTTCCCTGCCCTTAAAATGGGGCCAGGGGACAGCGCGCGGAGCCATACTGCCGATGAGTATATACATCTTTCAGAGATCAGGCAGGGTATTGCGGATTATATTCAATTACTACAAAACGTTACTTTCTGATATGAAAAAATTATGGCAAAAAGAGCATTCGGACTTGTCGGAGCTGGTAGAGCAATTTACAGTAGGCAGGGATCCCGAATTTGATGTATTGCTGGCAAAATACGATGTACAGGGCTCTGTGGCGCACGTGACCATGCTGGGCGAGTGCGGGCTGATGAGCGCGGAGCAGGCGGCTGCGGCTATAGAAGGCCTGCAGGAGATCGCCGGTGAAATAGAGCAGGGCCGCTTCCGTATCCGTCCGGGTGTGGAGGATGTGCATTCACAGGTGGAGCTTTTGCTGACCGAAAGGATAGGTGATACTGGTAAGATGATCCACAGCGGCAGAAGCCGTAACGACCAGGTGGCTGTAGATATCAAGCTGTACCTGAAGGATGCCTGCCAGGACATCAAAAAAGAGATGCAGCAGCTTTTCGGGCTGCTGATCAGTCTCAGCGATCGGTATAAGGATATATTGATCCCGGGTTATACGCATTTGCAGGTAGCGATGCCTTCTTCAGCCGGTATGTGGCTGGGCGCTTATGCCGAGAGCCTTACGGATGACCTGGCGCTGCTGTCCGCAGCTTACGGAATCTGTGATAAGAACCCGCTGGGAAGCGGGGCCGGCTATGGATCTTCGTTCCCGATCAGCAGGCAAAGGACAACGGAGCTCCTGGGATTCCGGACACTGCACTGGAACAGTATCTACGCACAGATGAGCAGGGGCAAAACGGAAAAGTTCCTCAGCATGGCTGTTGCGTCTGTGGCGGCTACCTTAAGCAGGCTGGCTATGGACTGCTGTCTGTTCAACAGCCAGAACTTCGGCTTTATCTCCTTCCCGGAACAGCTCACTACGGGCAGCAGTATCATGCCGCATAAAAAGAACCCGGATGTGCTGGAGCTGATACGCGGTAAATGCAACCGGCTGCAGGCCCTGCCCAATGAGCTGAACCTGCTGCTCACCAACCTGCCTTCCGGTTATCACCGGGAGCTGCAGCTCACCAAGGAGATCATATTCCCTGCCATCCGGGAGCTGCTGCAATGCCTGGAGATGATGCGGCTGATGCTGTCAGGCATTCGTATAGCGGATCATATTCTTGAAGATGAGCGGTACAAATACCTGTTCAGCGTGGAAGCCGTTAACAGGCTGGTGGCGGAAGGCGTGCCTTTCAGGGATGCCTACGGGCAGGTGGCCCGCCAGATATCGGAAGGCTCTTTTGCATACAAGGGTGATATACGGCATACGCATGAAGGCAGCATCGGGAATCTCTGCAATGAAGCGATCGCGGAAGAATTTAACAGGGTATTGGGGCGGATGGATGGCTGATGGCGGTGCGGCGGGACTCCGCATGTGCCCGTAAAAAATCTGCTGCATTTTAAACTAAGACGACGGTACCGGGTCTATTATACTATAAACAACATAATTGCTACGTACCAATTTTAGTTTACAGGAATACAACTATTATTCATTTCTTAAAATGCAGATATTATGAAAAAGATCATCATTGCGGCAGTTATAGCATTGGGTATTATGAACTTTACGGCACAGGATGCCCGCGCACAGGTTTCTGTAAATGTGAATATAGGCAGTCAGCCGATGTGGGGACCTGCCGGGTACGATTATGTACAATATTATTATATACCCGAATACAATGTATATTATGATGTCATGAGCCGTCAGTATATCTACCTCAACGGCCAGCGGTGGATACATGCCAGGGCCTTACCACCACGCTTCGGACATATAGATATGTACCGTACCTATAAGGTGGTAGTGAACCGGCATAACCCTTACCGTTACAATCATATGCATATGAGGGATTACGGTCATTACAGGGGTCACCGCAACCAGCGTATGCTGAGAGATTACGGCGGGCATCACGCGCACCGTCCGCAACATGACATCCGTCGTGAGCCGTATGGCAGGGGACAGCACCGGACTGCCGGCAGGATGGACCGTCGCGATAATGGTCATCAGCATGGCAGGCAGGATAACGGCCGTCACCAGCAGCACAGAAGATAGGCCCGGGTTGTGCAGGATAAAGAATGCCTGCCGTTGCCATAACGGGCAGGATATATAAAAAAATCACCTGATTTAAAATCAGGTGATTTTTTTATGCGTGCATGTATGTTTTACTGGGGTACATCCTTGTTATCTTCCATCAGCTTTTCTTCCGCTTTCTTCCGGAAGCTCCTGGCAAACTCTTTCAGCTCATCGGACAGATCCTCATTACGCGTTGCCCTGACATAGGTATCGGCCATGGTCATCAGCGTCTGGAAAAAGAAATCGTTCATTTCATCCACCATCATCTTTTTGGTCCAGAGGTCCATACGGAGCGCAGTGCGCTCTTTAGGGTCCCAGAATGAGGCCATAAAAGCCTTGGCCTGCTGTGGAGTGGCTTCAGCGCTGCCGGTAGCGTTCCAGTCTATATGTTCCGGCAGGTTCTGGTTATCCAGCAATACATTTATTGTTATGGAGTGCTTTGTCATAAAATTGTAAATATGTGCAAAGGTAAGGGAATTACTTTATCTATCTGTATAGATAACCGGTTGCCGGGATCACTCTCATTGTGTCGCCGGAATCCGGGCGATGGGACGCAGACAGCCTTATGAAATGCTTTTTCAGATAGTGCCGTTTTGCTGCAGTAGGGGTGACACTTCTCCCAACCCCCCATGCCGGTGCAAATCCTTCCGCTCGTTTCCTGCAGCCGGTTTGCTCTAACGGTACGGCTGTTGATAAAGGCTGTAATGCCTCATAATTAACGGGTTATATAGCATAACAATTTAGTAATACTGGGGTAAGGTTTACATAACGTTACATTCATCCTGGGTTAATATTAGGTGTGGAGTTTTGCAGTGAAAATTAAAAAGCATTGCATAATAAGAATTATATGAAAAAAACATCCAGGCTGCTTCTGAAAAATATCCCCTTATTTTTAATCCTTCCGTTCCTCCAGGCGCAGGAGCTCAATGCCCAGACAGGTGTCATTAAAGGGCAGGTGATCGACAGCCTGCTGCAGGAGGGTGCTCTGGTGGATGTGGAAGCAGTGGGTCCCCTGAAACAGGTGACCATGAGCGATGCCGACGGTAGCTTTATCATTACCAACCTGCTGGAAGGCAACTACAAGGTGGTGGTGACAGGCGACGATTACCAATCCAGGACCTATGAAAATATCCAGGTAAAAAACGGTGATACGGTAGCGCTGACACTCTATATTACTGCACCGGTGGCCGTGAAGGAAAAGATGGCCGGGGTGCTGGATGAAGTTAAATTTTCCTCTGCGAAGAATACCAATACCGTAGACGCCCTCATTGAGGAAACGAGGCTGAGCTCCCAGGTAGCCAACGGTATTTCCCAGGAACAGATCAAAAACTCACAGGATAAGAATGCCGCACAGGTTATGAGCCGTATCCCCGGCATCACCGTGGTGGACGGCAGGTTCGTGATGGTAAGGGGCATCCCTGAGCGTTACAACCAGGTGCTGCTGAATAATTCCATTGCCCCGAGCACGGAAGTGGATAAGCGGACCTTCTCCTTCGACCTCATACCGAGCAATGTGCTGGACCGGATGCTGATCTACAAATCAGGAGCGCCGGAAAATACCGGTGACTTTGCGGGCGGTCTTATCAAAGTATATACGGCCAATGCCAACGAGGACCACCTGACCTCCGTCAACCTTTCTTTCGGCTACCGGACCGGTACTACCGGGAGCGATTATATCCAGTCCAAAGGCTCCGGTACAGATGCCCTGGGCTTTGATAACGGTTACCGTCAGATGCCTGCGGCGTTCCCTACGGAAAACCTGCGGACATTGCCTAATAGGTCGCAGAAGCGGGTGGACGCCGCCAAAACCCTGCAGAACAACTTTGCGCCTGCCACGCACACCGCTATGCCGGATGTAAGCGCGGGATTCAACCTGGCGCGCAGGTTCTTTATCAAGGGTGTGCAGGTCAATACCATCAATGCCATCAACTACAGCCAGGCCTTCCTGACCTATGATAAAAGCTTCTCCCGTTACCTGGAGCTGGGCGCCGGGCAGCCGGAAGCCACCAAAAGGTTCCGGTACAGCGATAACTATAATGAAAAAGAGAACAAGATAGGCGTTATCAGCAACTGGTCCTTCAGGTTCAACAGCAGGAATAAGCTGGAATTCCGCAACCTCTTCAACCAGATCGGTGAAAATATCACGGTCATCAGGAATGGCGAGGATTATATACAGCAGGTGGGACTGGACAGGCGCAATTACCTGTACCAATACCGCAGCAGGTCCATCTACAGCGGGCAGCTGGAAGGTACCCACGATCACAGGATGGCTAAGAAAACGGCCAGGCTGAACTGGGTGCTGGGTATGAACTACCTTTTTGAAGATCAGCCGGACCTGAGAAGGTTCCGTATGATCGAGACCGCCGAAGGTTCCGGTGAGATGCGGATGATCCTGCCGCCGTCCTCCAACCTGTACGATGCGGGCAGGTTCTTCAGCAAGCTGAATGAGACCGGCTTCAACCACAGCCTGAACTACATCCTGGACCTGAATGATAAGCCGCACCCGGTGCAGCTCAAGCTCGGGTATATGCTGGATTACAGGATGCGCAACTTCGATACCCGTTACTTCTCCTATATCTATCCCGGCAGCTCCTCGCTGGAAGTCCTGCAGCAGCTGGAAAGGCAAAGCCTGGACCGGATATTTTCCGGCGATAATATGAAGACCACGGACGGCTTCCTGATGGAAGAAGGCACCAGGGCTTCAGACAGCTATACCGCCAGTAATTTCCTGACGGCAGGCTATGCCGGGCTGGTGCTGCCCCTGGGCAGGCTGACGCTGTCCGGCGGTGTAAGGGTGGAATACAACGTGCTGAAGCTGAACACATCGAATGATGCAGGTGGCGAGATCAATGTGAACAATCCCGTATTGTCTCCCCTGGGCTTCTTGAACTCCGATTATAACCTCACTGAAAAGACCAAGCTGAGATTCGCCTACTACAGGGCGGTGAACAGGCCTGAATTCAGGGAACTGGCTCCGTTCCTCTTTTACGACTACCAGTTCGATGCTGAAAAATACGGTAACCCTGACCTGAAAACGGCCAACATAGACAACTTCGACCTGAGGTATGAAATATACCCGAGGAAAGGAGAGGCTATCAGCATCGGCGCATTCTACAAGCACTTTACCAATCCTATCGAAACGCTGATCCTGATCCGGTCCGAATCGCCAGCCTTTTCTTACCAGAACGCTGCCAGCTCTTACAGCCGGGGCCTGGAGCTGGAATTCCGGAAATCCTTCGAGGGTATGACCCGTTCCGGCTTCGTGGACAAGCTTAGCGCCAATGTGAATGCCGCATACATCCAGTCGCAGGTGGACTACGGTGAGAACGCGGTTACCGGGCAGGAAACGAAAAGGGCTTTGCAGGGACAATCCCCCTATATTATCAATGCTACCCTGAGCTATAACGACAAGAAATCAGGACTGCAGGTAAATACCTCCTACAATATCTTCGGAAAAAGAATTTTTGCGGTAGGCAGCGCCCTGTTCCCTACCATATATGAAATGCCAAGGCACGCTCTGGATCTGACCGTCAGCAAATCTTTCGGGAATAGCTGGGGTATCAAGCTGGGTATACAGGATCTGCTGAACTATGAAAGCAGATTCTACCAGGATACCGACAGGGACGGAACTATCAATATGAAAGGCATGGATGATGCTATCTTCAAATTCAGGCGCGGCACACTGTACAGTTTATCACTTTCCTATAAATTTTAAACATTAACAGTAAAACAATATGAAAAAACAATTAATCTCGGTAGCGGCTTTAGCAACAATATTACTGGCTGCATCATGTAAGAAAAAAGATCAACCCGGTGGTGGCGATAAACCGGCAGACTCAACCGAAATCGTGCAGTTGTCCGGAGAGTTATCCAGCCAGACTTTGTCAAAAGATAAAAAATATATGCTGGTAGGCCAGGTATTCGTAAGAGATGGCCAGACGCTGACCATCGAGCCGGGTACTGTTATCCTGGGTGAGAAAAAATCCAAAGGTACGCTGGTCATTGACAGAGGTGGTAAGCTTATGGCCAACGGTACCGCTTCAGAGCCTATCGTCTTTACTTCCAACCAGGAAGTAGGAGACAGGGACCGCGGAGACTGGGGCGGCCTTGTGATCCTGGGTAAAGCCAAAGTGAACATTCCTAACCCGTCTATCGAAGGCATCGAGCCTGCTGTGGTATATGGCGGCAATGATGACGGCGATAACTCCGGTTCTTTACAGTACGTACGCGTGGAATTTGCAGGTATCGAGCTGACCCCCAACAATGAGACCAACGGTATCACATTGGGTGGTGTAGGCAGCGGAACCAAATTTGAAAATATCCAGGTGTCCTACGGTGGTGATGACGGTATTGAGTGGTTCGGTGGCGCCGTGAACGGTAAATACCTTGTGGTATTCGGTACATGGGATGATTGCTTTGACATCGATAACGGTTTCTCCGGTAACCTCCAGTTCGGCCTGTCCGTACGTTACCCGAGCTATGCCGACCAGTCTGACTCCAACGGTTTCGAATGGGATACCAACGGTACCAACGAAGCTACTGACCGCCCGACAACAGCTACGGTATCCAACTTCACCATTCTCGGACCTTCCCTGGACGGTAATTCCTACTCCGGTAACTACAAATACGGTATGGACCTGAGAAGAAGGGTAGCGGCCAACCTGTTCAACTCTGTAGTGGTAGGTTTCCCTACTGCTGTAAGGATGAACCAGAATACCGTACTGCCTAACTACCAGAACGGTGACGCGCAGGTTGCCAACAATATTTTCTACGCTAAGACCAACAAGACCGTATCCGGTAACGGTGACTTCACTGCAGATGATATCCTGAACTACCTGACTGCCAATGAGAATATCGTAGAGGCCGGCAGCGACTTCCAGGTGACTGCCGCTTATACGGCGCTGGGACTGAATACCAGCCAGTTCTTCGGCAAGACCATCAATACCAAATACCCTGCACATCCTAACTTTGCTGTGACCGGCGGTACGCTGGCTTCCGGGGCCAAGTTTACCTATGCTGCCTTCAGCCAGGCTAACAGGAGCGCTCATTTTGACAAAACTGTTGCTTTCCGCGGGGCATTCGGTTCTCAGGACTGGACCCAGGGCTGGACCAACTTTGATCCTATCAATGTAAAATACTAATGACAGGTATTGTACCATAACATCAGCTTCCGCCTGCCCGTACAGGGCAGCGGAAGCTCTCTTAAAAGAATCGTATCATGAAAAACATAATTCCTTTATTTTATTTATTGTCGCTCACTTTGCTCTTTACTGCGTGCAAAGAAAAAAATGCGGACTATGATCCTGCGGCAGTTTTATCTGAAGCGGAAGCAGGAGATTTTAAATACAGCATCTCCCGTTATGTCGGCAGGTTGCCGAAATATGCGACGGAGGACACCAAATTTGAGCTGAAATTCGATAACGATTACCGGATGATAGCCTCAAAGATCAAACTGGACAAATACTACGCCGGCAACGGTGATACCATATATTTCGAGATCAGCAAGATAGCGCCCAGCCTGCACCTTAAGAAAACAGCCACCGGCGGGAAGCTGGTGAAGAATGAAGCAGGCGAGATCACTTATTACGAGGAAGTGTACAGGACCTGGAAAATGACAGATAGTCTCCTTGCTGTCCGTACCCCGCTGTTTTTTGAAGCGATGATCCGTAACCGGGATTTAACAAAATATTACACGGAAAATATAAATAATGACACATATATTGAATTTCCGAATAAATTTGTTATATTTGATGTGAAATTGCGAAAGTGGATTTCAAATTCAGATTTGGCTTATAACCGTTAAGCGAGTTTTTTTCATATACATTCTATTAAAGTTGAAGGCGCGTTTTTACGCGCTTTATTTTTTTCCTTTTGCCTGAGCTCTTTCAGGAAGCGCACATCCTGTCTTCTTGCCGCTGTCTTTTAAATGCTTTTAATCTTTAATTTTGTAAGCCTCCGGGTGCTTTCAGCCTTTTGCCCGGAACTGTCCGCAACGGAATATGTTGCTTATGCGGACAGATCATTTAAAAGACATAATATCAACTTATGAATGCTGCTATAATTGCTATCGGTGGTGAGCTGGTCAACGGTCATACCCTTGATACCAACTCGCAATGGATAGCAACACACCTGGAAAACCTGGGATTTAACGTACAACTGCATATAAATATTGCCGACCGCGAGGAAGATATCGTCAACGCTGTCCGGTACGCGATGCGGCATTGCCGGGTGCTGGTGCTTTCGGGCGGGCTGGGTCCTACCCAGGATGACGTCACCAAGCAGGCGCTTTGCCGGGTATGGGGCTGCACGATGGAGCCCCGGGAAGCCTACAGGCTGCACCTGGAGCAGCTTTATATAAAGCGCAACAAGCCGGTTCCCGAAAACCTGGGCATACAATACACCTTTCCTGCCATTGCCCGGCTGATCAGCAATGAGCTGGGAACGGCCCCGGGACTGTATATCGGGCAGGACGATCATCATCTTATCGCGCTTCCCGGTGTGCCTTTTGAAATGAAGCATATCTGGGTCCGGGAAGTGGAGCCGCTCTTGCAGGAGCATTTCCCGGCGCAAAAGCTGCTGCGGCATCATTTTGAGGTGGCGCTTGTGGGGGAGGTGTACATTGAAGAGCGGCTCACAGCGCTCAGGATGCAATACCCGGATCTGTATTTTTCCTACCTGCCGTTTTACGGCTCGGTCGATTTCAGCATTACAGCCACACGTCCCGGTTTTGATGCGGCAGTGTTCAATGGTGTAGTGCGGGATATCCGCCGGCTGCTGGAACCCTATATTTACAGTGAATCCTCTGAAAGCATAGCTGCGGCAGTGATAAGGCTGCTGCAAAAGCATACGCTTTCCATCGGCTGTGCGGAAAGCTGTTCGGGGGGCTTTATCGGTCACCAGCTTACCAATGTCCCGGGAGCTTCGGAAGTGTACCTGGGCAGCCTGAACACTTACAGCATCAGCGCCAAAATAAATATCCTGGGTGTACCGGCAGACCTGATCTCCGTTCATACGGCGACCAGCAGGGAAGTGGCCGAGGTCATGGCGCAGCGGGCGCATACCGTCTTCGGTTCTGATATCGGCATCAGCACTACCGGCTATATAGAAACGAGCGAAGAGCAGCCGGTGGCCTTTGTGCATACGGCTATCACCAATGGCAGGGAGCTGGAACACCACCTCATTACCCTGCCTTACGACAGGGATGCCAATAAGCAGTACCTGGCCAACCGCCTGCTGTTCCACACCTATGCCTTTATCCGGAAATATGCCATCGCCGGCGGTGCCGGTTTCTGATAAAAATGTATATATTTACCTGTGATTTTTGTCCTCCCCCCCGGAGGATATTATACCCTTTATAAAAACTGATCCTATGTGTGACTACGATAAACTGTTTGACAATAACAAAGCCTGGGTGAGCAATAACCTGGCTGCAGACCCTGATTTTTTATCCAGGCTCTCCGCCGACCAGCATCCCGATTACCTGTATATCGGCTGCAGTGACAGCAGGGTACCTGCCAACGAGATCATGGGGCTGGCTCCCGGGGAAGTATTTGTGCACCGCAATGTGGCCAACCTTGTCAATAATACGGACCTGAACGTAATGGCGGTCGTCAACTACGCGGTTGTGCACCTGAAGGTAAAGCACATCATCGTATGCGGGCACTATACCTGCGGCGGCGTAAAAGCGGCCATGCAGGCCAGGGATATGGGCATACTGAACCCCTGGCTGCGCAACATCAGGGATGTTTACAGGCTGCATAAGACGGAACTGAATGGCATTACGGATGAGGAAGCCCGTTATGACCGCCTGGTGGAGCTGAACGTGGAAGAGCAATGTATCAATATCCTGAAATATGCTTCCGTGCAGGAATCCTACATAGCGCATGGCTATCCGGAAGTCCACGGCTGGGTCTTTGACCTGAAGTCGGGGCTTATCAAAGACCTGCAGATAAACCATAAGGAAAAGCTGCAGCAGATCCAGGAGATCTACAACCTTACGGATAAGGACTGGCATTCGCTGTTTTAGGGAATGAACCTTAAAATGTACATAACAGTATCATTGGAAATGGTACTGTTTTTTTGTTTAATTTTGACACCTCAGAGATCATTTTATTCAGAAATTATGAACATACAAGACATTTTGAAGCAATTGAACATTGCTGCGGATAACCAGGGCGTAAGTACAGGGACCGTATGGTCTGAAGGAAAAGGCGCCAGGCTGGAATCCTATTCCCCCATTAATAATGATTACCTGGCCGCTACGCAGCATACCACCAAGGAAGCGTATGATGAGGTCGTGGAAAAAGCGCGTCAGGCCTTTAAGACATGGCGGACCGTACCGGCTCCCAGGCGTGGTGAGATCGTAAGGCAGATCGGTAATAAAATGAGGGAATATAAAGAGCCGCTGGGCAGTCTTGTATCCCTGGAAATGGGCAAAAGCTACCAGGAAGGGCTGGGCGAGGTACAGGAGATCATTGATATCTGTGACTTTGCCGTTGGGCTGTCTAGGCAATTATACGGCCTGACCATTGCCAGTGAGCGCCCCCAGCACAGTATGATGGAGCAATGGCACCCGATAGGCGTGGTGGGCATCATCTCCGCCTTCAACTTCCCGGTGGCGGTATGGAGCTGGAATGCCATGCTGGCGCTGGTATGCGGCGACGTATGTATCTGGAAGCCGAGCTCTAAAACGCCGCTGTGCGCTATTGCCTGCCAGCACATCATTGCAGAAGTATTTAAAGAGAACAATATAGAGGAAGGGGTGTGCAACCTCGTTATCGGCGATGATGCCGGTCCGTGGCTGTCCGGAGACCAGCGTATAGCGCTGGTGAGCTTTACGGGCTCCACACGTGTGGGCCGTATCGTAGGCCAGACGGTAGCGCAGCGTTTCGGAAAATCCCTGCTGGAGCTGGGCGGTAACAATGCCATTATCGTGACCGAAAGCGCCGACCTGTCTATGGTATTGCCGGGCGTGGTGTTCGGTGCGGTAGGTACGGCCGGGCAGCGTTGTACCACGACCCGCCGCCTGATCGTGCAGGAAAGCGTATATGACAAGACCATTGAGGTGCTGAAAAATGCTTACGGTCAGCTCAGGATCGGTAACCCGCTGGACGCTAACAATCATATCGGTCCGCTGATCGATGAAAATGCGGTCAATACTTACCTGAAAGCTATAGAGACGGCCAAGGCCGCAGGAGGCCGCGTGATAGTGGAAGGCGGCCGCTATACACCGGAAGGCTATGAGAACGGGTTCTATGTGAAGCCCTGTATCATTGAAGCAGCCAATGACCTGGACATCGTGCAGGAAGAAACCTTTGCGCCTATCCTCTACGTTATGAAATATACCACGCTGGAAGAGGCTATTGAGCTGCAGAACAGTGTGCCGCAGGGCCTTTCTTCTGCTATCTTTACCAGCAATCTCCGCGAAGCGCAGCGTTTCCTCTCTGCCGAAGGCAGCGATTGCGGCATTGCCAACGTCAACATCGGCACCAGCGGCGCCGAGATCGGCGGAGCTTTCGGAGGAGAGAAAGAGACCGGCGGCGGAAGGGAAAGCGGTTCCGACAGTTGGAAAGCCTATATGAGACGCCAGACCAATACGATCAACTACGGTAACTCCCTGCCGCTGGCACAGGGCATTAAATTCCATATTTAATATCGGCATAAGCCAAGATTCAGCGTAGCTGCCGGACCCGGTGCTACGCTGTTTTTATGTGTAAAATTATTTTTATATGAAGGTTGCGCAATTAATAGGAAAACCTGTTATATTTGAACATGAATTTTTGATTCATACCAGCGTAAACTTTTAATACCGCTTTTGATGCATAAATCCCTTCACTACCTGTTTATTGTTAGCAGCATGCTGACTATCTGCTCCTGCGGCAATACTTCCGACAACCCCGGGAAAACGGCCTCACCGGCGCCACACCAGGATACCGCGGCCGCGCCTCCTGCACCCGAACCGGCCAAATCAGCCGATGCGCCGGAGAAAGATCTTACCTATACGGCCTGGCCGGTCAAAAGATCGGATTCGCTGAAAAAAGCCTTCCGGGCGCTGGACGATGCCCAGGTAAAGATACTCGCCGCGATCAACAGGGCGGATAAACGACATATGCCGGGCCTGGACACCCTGCTGGTACCGGACAAGTTTAAAGAGCTGGAGGCTTACAGTCCCTTCCCGCTGCGGATGGATATGCTGTCCAAGGTCAATAAGCTGGTGCTCTTTTCCTATCCTATACAGGCATACGCCGTATATGAGCAGGGCACACTGAAGACCTGGGGCCCTACCAATATGGGTAAGAAAGCTACCAAAACCCCGACAGGGCTGTTCTTTGCCAACTGGAAAGGAAAAGAGATCAAAAGCTCGGTGAACAGCTCCTGGGTACTGAAATGGAACTTTAACGTGCATAATACGCAGGGAGTAGGCTGGCACCAGTACGACCTGCCGGGTTATCCCATATCGCACTCCTGTATGCGCCTGCTGGCGGAAGATGCCCAATGGCTGTATGACTGGGCGGACCAGTGGCAACTGAAGAACGGGCAACTGGTGGCCAGGGGTACGCCGACTGTCATTTACGGCGACTACCCGTGGGGACAGCGCAGGCCCTGGATGAGCCTGCTGGAAAACAGCGCCGCCAATGATATAACGGTAGAGCAGCTCGAAGCAGTGCTGCAGCCATATCTTGAAAAGATCATGGAGGCACAGCAGGAAAGAGCTGATTATCTACGCTCAAAAGAGCCTTCTGAAACAGCACCCGCACAGGAAGTAACGGCTTCCTGATGTATATAAGATAAGATTTAGTGACTATCTGCTTACAGGCAACAACCTTTATTACAGATACGCCTCGCTGAACGGTGTCCTCTCTGCGGGTCAGAACTGCTTTTACTATAAAGACACTGAGGGTGCTGGTCATTCCGAACGGATGTGAGGAAGCTCTTATAATAATTAAAAAAACCTTTGTTGCCTGGCAACAAAGGTTTTTTTAAGATATTGCCCCAAAGGCAGTTATTTCAAGGGAAACGCAGTGAAGACCTTGTAAGTTAAGGACTATGAGATCTTGTTTTACAAGAGCATAGTTTCTTTATTCCGCTCCGCTTGAATGAAGGTAAGGTGCTTTTTAAATACCTCTTTAATGGATGGTATATTTGCTGACCGCGGCCTATTTATTGCCGAACATGCCTTTCAGCGTATCCAGCGGGGAGCCGCTGTCGTTACCTTCTGACTGGGAATTACCGCTCATAAAGGCGTTCATCAAGGACATAACATCAAACTTCCCTTCCAGGATGTCGTCTATTTTATCCTGGAAAGCCGGTGGTACCTTGCTTTTGATAAAATCTTTGGTAACGCTTACCGATTTCTGGGCCATCTCTTCACTGAGACCTGCCTTGGCTATCAATTCTTTGATTAATTCCTGCATAGTATAATGTGTTTAAAAGTAATTTTTAAAAAAAAGTATGTTCTGTCTGTAGCTACGGGTATAGCTGTATAATTGTATTTCCGGTGAATGATCGTATAAGCTTTTCAGACCATTATTGAATTTCCCGGTTTCGTTACGGTACAGCCGAAATGACACCTTATCCAACCACAATACCGCTGTAAAGTACGAAGCTCTTTCGTTGTTTCCTACACCCGGGTGTTAAATTGATCAGTTGAGCAGGAAAGTTCCGTCCGCTACCTGCTCCTGCAACTGCTCCATAGCAGCGTGATTGCCCGTCAGGAGGGCCAGGCGCTCTATAACCCTTTCTACCAATGCGTCGGGACAGGAGGCGCCGGAAGTGACCATAACGGTGAGCGGCAGCCGCTCAGGCAGGAAGCCTGCTGTCAGGATCTCCTGCTTGTCGTGAAAATTGAAGTGCTGTACCCGGTCCGCATCCACCAGGCATCTTTCATGATTGATGAAATAAGTGGGCAGCTTTTCTTCGCACAACTCTACGAGGTGAGAGGTATTGCTGCTGTTATAGCCGCCTATGACGAGCGCAAAATCGGCGGTCTCTTCCAGCATACCGGTCACAGCGGTCTGGTTGTCATTGGTAGCATAGCAAAGGGTATCGCGGGTGTCGGCAAAACGTGCTTTCAGATGCTCATCGTCCAGGTTATAGCGGGTCCGGACAACATTCTTGAGAAAATCGGCTATGCCCTGCGTATCGCTGGCCAGCATCGTGGTCTGGTTGACCACGCCTATTTTCTGCAGGTCCTTTTCTACGTCAAAGTCCCTGGAATACTGGCCTTTGAATTCCTCGTAGAACCGGGCCGCGGGCTTCTCCCCAGTAATATAGCCCGCCAGCTCTACCGCTTCCTTCATATCATTGACCACTACAGTGGGCGCATTCTGCTTACTGTGGGAAAAGGTGGCGCGGGTCTCTTCGTGACGCGGCTTGCCGTGCACTACTATGGTATAGCCGTCATTGCCTATCTTCTCGCTCCTGTTCCATACCTTCTCCACGAAAGGGCAGGTGGTATTATAGGTTTCTATCCGGATGCCCTTGGACTGCAGCAGCGTTTCTATCTCTATAGTGGTGCCGAAAGCCGGCACGATCACCACATCTTCGCTGCTGATGGCCTCCCAGGGGATCAGCTGGTTGCCGTAGGTATCCATGATGAAGGTCACGCCCTCTGCCTGGAGGTCTGCATTGACCTGGGGATTGTGGATCATCTCGCTCAGCAGGTAGATCCTGCGTCCCGGATTTTCATGCACGGCACGGAAAGCGATCTCTATGGCATTCTCCACACCGTAGCAAAAGCCGAAATGCCTGGCTATCACCACTTCCAGCGTTCCTATGCGGATGCGGGTAGGGGTGAAGTCCTTTTTCAGCTTGTCCTGGGCCTTCCGCTGCTGCTTGATAGAGGAGATTAAGGGGCTTCTGTAGTGTACCGGAACATCAAATGACTTCATATCTTGGGAAAATGCATGTATGTACCTCAAAGTTAAAGAATATTCCCCGCTTTACCGGGGCTGCCTGCGCGAATAAATGCAATTAATGTTTTATTAAGTAATTTTCCATCCCTGATTCAATATCTTTGGTAACACTAATGATTTTCAAATACATATTCTGATATGCCTCGTACTCCCGGTAAGCAACGCAAAAGAAGTAAGGTCTTCCTGATAGTGATCCTCATCCTGCTGGCCCCGGTCGGCTGGCTGGCTTACCGCACCTTTCTGAATAATGTCAGCGGCGATTTCAGGGAAGGGTACGTATATATCAGGACCGGGTCTTCCTTTGATGACCTGCTGCGGCAACTGGAGGAACAGCACGTGCTGAGCAATATGACCTCTTTCAGGCTGCTGGCACAGCAGGCGGGGCTGGACAAAAAGGTAAGGCCGGGTAAATACAGGGTCGGGTCGTACGAGGGCAATTATGCCATTGTCAGGAAGCTGCGCAACGGGCAGCAGGAGCCGGTGAAGCTGGTGATCAATAAATTCCGCACCAGGGATGACCTGATCACTTTTGTATCGCAGCGGCTGGAAACAGATACGGCAGCCCTGAGGCAACTGCTCCGTGACCGGGATTTCCTGCAGCAATACGGTCTCAATGAATATACGGCCATGAGCCTGGTGCTGCCTGATACTTATGAATACTGGTGGAATACGGATGCGGAAGGCCTGCTGAAAAAGCTGGCGGCCTATTATGAAAAGTACTGGACGGACGAGCGGAAAGCCAGGGCCGCGGCGCTGCAACTGCAACCCGCTGAGGTGGTCACGCTCGCTTCCATCGTGGAAGAGGAAACCAATAAGCATGATGAAAAGCCGGCTGTGGCCAGCGTGTACCTGAACCGCCTGCGGAAAGGCATGCCGCTGCAGGCAGACCCTACGGTGAAATTCGCCTGGAACGATTTTACCATTAAGCGGATCCTTAACGAGCATACACAGATCAGCTCGCCTTACAATACCTACAGGCATACCGGGCTGCCGCCGGGACCCATCTGCACACCTTCCAAAAGATCCATCGAGGCGGTGCTGGATCCCGCGAAGACAGATTACCTGTATTTCTGCGCCCGTGAGGACTTCAGCGGCTACCACGTTTTCGCGGAAACCTATGCGCAGCATCTGGTGAATGCCCGGCGTTACCATGAAGCGCTTAACGCAAGGAACATCAGGTAGGACGGCGATCTTAAGGCAGGAAGCTGCCTGTCTTTCTGTAAACTATTTATAAAAAAACATTCATATCTTTTATTTGATTGTATATATGATCTATATTTGATAGGACAGCATATTATTTCCTGAAGGCCATACTAAATCAGCGAATAGTAAGTTTATATAAAGCAACAAAAACGAATCTTATGTCAGCAAAAATTATCTGGGTAGACGACGAAATAGCCTCACTGAAGCCTATCATCTTATTTCTCACGCAAAAAGGGTATGAAGTAGCATCCTTCAATAACGGCTATGATGCCCTGGAATATATCAACGATAACAACGAAACGGATGTGGTGCTGCTGGATGAAAGCATGCCGGGTATGACCGGCCTGGAAACCCTGCAGAAAATAAAGGAGAGCAAGCCCACGCTCCCGGTGGTGATGGTCACCAAGAACGAAGCGGAATATATTATGGAGGAGGCCATCGGGTCGCAGATATCCGATTACCTGATCAAGCCGGTGAATCCCAACCAGGTGCTGATGTCCCTGAAGAAGATCGTGGACTCCAGGAGGCTGGTATCTGAAAAGACGAATACCGAATACCAGAAAGAGTTCCGGAATATGATGATGACGCTGAATGATAACCTGAGCGCCAGGGAATGGCAGGACCTGTACAAAAAGCTGGTGTACTGGGAAGTGGAGATGAGCAAAAGCGACAGCCCGGAAATGCTGGAAGTGTTCCAGACGCAGAAGAGTGAAGCCAATACGGAATTTTATAAGTATATCAGTAAAAATTACCTGGACTGGATCAGGAACCCGGATGAGAGCGAGACTCCCGTCCTGTCGCATAACGTGTTTGCCAAAAAGATCGCGCCTTCCATAGGCAAGGGTAAGCCCACTTTTATGGTACTGATAGATAATCTCCGGTTTGACCAGTGGAGAGTGATAGAGCCTATCATCAATCAGCACTTCCGCCTGGCGGAAGAGGATATGTTCTACAGCATCCTGCCGACCTCCACGCAGTACAGCCGCAATGCCATCTTTGCCGGCCTGATGCCGCTGGAGATAGAGAAGCGCTATCCTATAGAATGGAAGAACGATGACGAGGAGGGCGGGAAGAACCTATACGAGCAGTTGTTCCTGGAAGGCCAGTTGAGGCGGCTGAACATGAAGGATATCAAATGGTCGTATGTGAAGATCACCAATAATGACGATGGCAAGAGCCTGGAAGATAATATTCATAACTATCTTAATAATGACCTTACGGTGATCGTGTACAACTTCGTGGATATGCTGTCGCACGCCCGTACGGAAATGGAAGTGCTGAAGGAGCTGGCCGGTGATGAAAAGTCCTACCGCTCCCTGACACAGAGCTGGTTCGAGCATTCACCGCTGTACAGCGCCCTGAAAAAGATAGCTTCCCGCGACATCAATCTCATCATCACCACAGACCACGGCACCACCCAGGTCAAGACGCCGAGCAAATGCGTGGGGGATAAGCAGACCACTACCAATCTCCGTTATAAGCACGGCAGGAACCTGCAGTACGAGGACAAGCATGTATTTGCCATTACCAATCCCAAAGAGGCGGGTCTGCCGCAGCCGAATGTAAATTCCAAATATATATTTGCCAAGGAAGATTATTTCCTCTGTTATCCCAATAATTATAATTATTACGTTAACTATTACAGGAACACCTTCCAGCATGGAGGGGTCAGCCTGGAGGAAATGATCGTCCCCGTATTGCGGTTTACAAACAGGTAAGCGAAGGCGACAGCGGTATACAGAGATCAGGGAAATTGTCTCCTGTATTTGTTTTTTACAAACACGGGAGACATCTTCTTTTCATAAAAAAGCATTTGCCGGCTCGCATTTACCCTTCATTACCGTATTGTCGGGAACAGGAAGCAGGTCTATCATGGATAATATTTGATATGTGCAATACCCTGAATTTGGTATTTTTTTGTTAAAAAATATAAAATTTATGAACTTCTATATTATATTAGCTGTTGAATATGTGAACATATTCGATCAGATAGTATAATAGGGTATTTTTGCAGTTTTAAAAACATATACAATAATGGCCGAAGGAAAGATCAACATATTATTTGTGGATGATGAAGAAAGTAACCTGTTTTCTTTCAAAGCCAATTTCCGGATAAAGTATAATGTATTTACGGCTATCAGCGGAGATACGGCCCTGCAGTTGCTGGAGACCCAGCCTGTGGACATCATTATTACCGATCAGCGTATGCCCGGCATGACCGGCGTAGAGTTCCTCAGCAAAGTACTGGAAAAATATCCTGAGCCTATGCGTATCCTGCTTACCGGCTTCGCGGATATGAATGCCGTGATAGATGCCGTTAACAAAGGAAAGATCTACCATTATCTTACCAAGCCCTGGAATGAAGAAGAGCTGGATAATACCATCCAGAAGGCTTACCAGGAATATCTCCTTCAGAAAGAAATAAAAACGGCCAACGAAAAGCTGGCCATTTCAAACGATCAACTGGAGTTCCTGCTGCGCCAGAAACTGCTTTCCTGATCCGCATTATCTTGCGCGATGGTATAGATCGTAGGAACGGTAACGGTGAAAGTGGTCCCTTCCCCGAACCTGGATGTCACGTCTATGGTACCGTTCAGCTTGGTCAGCGCTGATTTCAGGTTATACAGCCCGAAGCCAAAGCCCGCTTCCTTGGAGCTGGACCTGTAAAACAATCCGAATATCTCGTTGATCTCATCTTCCGGGATGCCTATTCCATTATCCGAAACGGTAATGACCGCCTTGTCGGCATCTGTTATAATAGTGAGCTTTACCCATTTTTCTTTCGCATCCTGCCGCTGGAATTTTATAGCGTTGCTCAGCAGGTTGGTCAGTATCAGCTTCAGGGACATTTCATCGCTGTAAAAAGGGTGCGGCGACTGCTGCACATCTACATACAGCGGTATTTTGCCCGCCAGGCTGAAAGTGCTGTAAATATCTTTCTGGTCACTGGCGATCTTCTCAAAATCAATACGGGAGATTTTCAGATCCCCTCGCTGCACATTATAATAGTCATGCATATTCAGGATAAACGTGTCCAGCTTCTTGACCGATTTTTCCATCAGGGTCAGCAGGTCCTTTATCTCTGTGATATCGTCCAGGTCGCGTGCAAAGTTGATAGCGGTGATGAGGCCGATGATGGGTCCGCGGATGTCGTGGCTGACGCTGTAAGCGAATTTATCCAGCTCCTTATATGCTTTCTGCAGCTCCTCATTCTTGATGGACAGCATGGATATGGCCATATAAAACTTATTGGCCTCCTCGATGGAGGACATAATGTCCACATTGCTCCAGGGCTTTTTAATATAGCGGAAAATATTGCCTTTATTGATGGCGTCGATCACGGCTTCCACATCGGTATAGGCTGTGATCAGTATGCGTACGGGCAGGGGAAATTCGCGGCGTATTTCATCAAAGAATTCCACCCCTGTTTTGCCGGGCATCCGCTGGTCGCAGAAGATGATCCTGATATCAGGATGCTCGCTTAATATCTGCCGGGCTTCCGTAGTATCCAACGAGGTAAATAAATCATAATCCATCCTGAAGGCGGCTTTAAACCCCAGGAGGTTATGCGGTTCGTCATCAATGTACAGAATCTTGATTTTCTCAGGCATGATCATTGGTTTAATTATATTGCAGCTAATAGTTTAAGGTTTAGGAGGCTGTCTGCCGTAAAGGGAATTGTAGCACAAATTCCGTGCCTACTTTTTCTTCCGTATGGACCTCTATCTGCCCGTTATGCTTTTTCAGGGTATTATAGACAATGGACATGCCCAGACCTGTGCCTTCACCCACTTCCTTCGTGGTAAAAAACGGCTCAAATATCTTCTTTTTCGTTTCTTCGCTCATTCCTGAGCCGTTGTCGGCAATGCTGATGAATACGTCCTGCTCGTCGCAGCGTGTGCTGATGGTCAGCTTGCCTCCCGGCTGCTGCCCGTATTTTTCGCCTATGGCGTATATCGCGTTGGTAAAGATGTTGAGGAATACCTGGTTGAGCTTACCGGGATAGCATTCCACCAGGGGGATGTTGCCGTAACGCTTTTCCACCGCTATATGGTCCAGCAGGTTATTGATGATGATAATGGTGGATTCCAGGCCTTCGTTAATGTCCGCGAACTTCAGGTCGTCCTCGTCCACCCTTGAAAATATACGCAGCCCCTTCACGATCTCCGCGGTACGGGATGCGCCCTCGCTGATGCCTTTAAGCAACTGGTCCAGCTCCATTTTCAGGTAATCAAAATCCGTTTCCCGCTTATGTGCCGCTATCTGTCTTTTCTTTTCTTCCGTGCTGATATCCTCTTGTAGTCCTATGCTTTCTATGACATTCATGGAATCCAGCAGCATGCCTACATCTCTTTTCAGCGGTGAGACGTTGCTGGTGACAAAGTTGATCGGGTTATTGATCTCGTGGGCGATACCGGCGGTCAGTTGTCCCAGCGATGCCATTTTCTCTGATTCCACCAGTTGCGCCTGTGCCTGCTTCAGGTCGTCCAGCGTCTCGGTCAGCTCCTGATTGGTGTCCAGCAGCTCCTGGGTACGTTCCTGCACCCGCAGGGCCAGCTCCGCATTTTTCTCCTCGATGATCCTCAGGTTCTCCTTCGTTACCCGTATGGTGGTAGCCTGCAGGATATTGATCTTATCGGCGAGGGCGAAGGACAGCAGCACGACCTGTACGGCAGAGCCGGTAAGCATAAGCGTGGCGGTAAAGGTATTATAAGGTATGATATTGAAGTCCTTCAGGGCAAACACGATAATGCTCACCATGAACAGGCTCCAGCTCAGCAGGTAGAACCGCGCCTGCTTGAAGCCCCGCCGTACTAGGGTGCCGGCCAGGTACAGGATGAACACGGCCACCAGCATCTGGGTGGGCTGGAGCATCTTGTAGGCCGTGGTGCCGAAGCCCGCAAGCGACAGCAGCATAATGATGCCGTAACAGACGAAGAATATGGAGAACAGCCGGTTAAGCCTCGGCGTGAATTTTCTTGTCTGCAGGAATGCCTGCATAAATAGAATACCGACGATGCTGACCAGGCAGGTCAGTATAAAGAAGCTCTGCTGCGCGATCCATGGATGGTCCGGCCAGAGGAACTGGAACGGGTAGCCCAGGAAGCTGGCCTGTGTAAGCGCTACAAGAAAAGTATGGATCACATACCATATATAGCTTTTGTCGTCCCTGATGCTGAACATCAGGAAGGCATTGTAAAAGAACATGCAGGCCATCAGGCCCAGGTACCCGTAAAAGACCGCGTTACGTTCGTTGAGATATTCCAGCGCCACCCGTTTGCGGGAAACCATGATAGGCACCAGCAACGGTGAATTGCCCTTGGCCTGTATATAGACCACTGCGCTGTCTCCGTTCCTGATATCGGCGGTAAAAATATAAGTGGGCGCATTGGTCTCTCGCCAGGAAAAAGGAAAGTTGGTCCCCGCTACGTGCGTACGGTGGTACACGCCCTGGCTGTCGGCCTGGAACATCTGGACCAGATTCAGTGTGGCCTGATCTATATTGACAGATAGTGAGGCTCCGCCGGTGCGGTTGACCAGCGGTAGCCGTATCCAGTAATAGGAGTCGCTCAGGCCAAAGTTCAGGATGTCTTTATCGTTCGTAATCCATTCGCCGTTCTTCAGCGCTTCCTCCAGGGAGGTGGAGTCCTTCATTTCAATATAGGAAAGGTTCCTGCCGGCAAGCAGGCGCTCATCACCCGAGACCACGAGGTATTCCTGCGCATCCAGCCGCAGGCAGGCCAGGAGCAAGACCAGGAATAAGGGGATGCGGATGTGTTTATAGATGTTCATAATGCTCTGGGCCGGTTATCAGGTTGAGATTAAATGAAAAGGAGCCTTTCGGACCGGTATCAGAGGTCAGTTGTACCGGATTAGCTGAAAAGTTATAGATTTTTTCTTTATAAGCGGCATCCGCCGTGGGCAAATTTTCCAGGTCTTTGATCAGGAGCGCGGTTGCCACCAGGTCCAACTTGGGGTAGTTGAAGGTGCCGCGGCTGCCCACGGATTCCTCGATCTCGAAGCCGGCTGCCTGGCACATAGCTACCGTGTAGGGAGCGCAGAGCACAAAGAGGGACGACATTTCCAGCCGTCGCGCCATGGCTACTCCCAGCTTGGTCAGCAGGTTGCTGAACCCCCTGCCGGCTATGGCCCTGGAGTTCCACAGCCCGCACAGCTCCCCGGTGAGTCCCCGGGCTCGATACTGTGCCGTGAGGTCAAAGATGTTCTCGTCCACTATGCTTACGGCGTCCTCTATCGGGAGCTTGGCATAGTCATTGGCCAGGTGTATCCTTTCTCCGCCGTAAGCGATGCTGCCATCCTCCGATTCTATCAGCACTACATATACGCCGGGGTTGTGAAACCAGCTAAGATTGGCGGTCGTTACCTTGGTTACGCCGTATTCCAATAGTACATTCAAGTGTCCTTCTGCAAATTTTTTGCAGGATTCCGGATCGTCTATAGCTCTGAAAGCCCTTATTCTATACATATAGTTGCGGTATGGTTTTATAGGTTGATTACAAAGGTTTCTCAGTCTATAGATAGTAGGGTCAGTCTGTCAGAAAAACAGCTGCTTTGTCCCTTCTCAGCGATCTTACTTCCGGGTCCGGGGCTATGGCCAGCCGGAAGATGAACATGGGCTGCTCACCGCCGGGCAGGGGCACCAATCGCCTGAAATGTTCCTGGAGCTGTTGCAGCGCCTGCCGGAATTCCGGTCCTAATTCCCGGTCTTCCGGGTCGTTGGCCCTTTCGCTGAGAAAGATGTACTGGGCGAATGGCTGTAAAGCGATGCCGGCTTTATTGGCTTCTATCCACAGCCGTTCCACCGCACGGCCGGTATTCAGGTAATCCAGGCCGGTATGATGCGGCATGGTGACGATACCGATAGCAGAGGCGCCGGCTATGGCCTTCCTGGCTATCTTTTTCATCCCCTTACCGCCGTCCACCGAACGGATAAAGCTGATGGCTTCCGGGTCGGCGGCCACTTTCAGCGCTAGGGTTTCGGCCTTGCTGACGCCCAGGGTCGCTACATCCATGCCATCGCGCTTGGCCTCATTCTCTTCCGGCGTCCAGCGCAGCTCATTGACAAAGGTATCATAATGGCCGCGGGGGTGCAGCATGCGCAGCATCTCGGCCGTGGCCAGCACCTCTCCCAGCCGCTGTATGGCGGCGGGTTCGGTAATGAAATGTACCTTAGCGCCCTGATAGTCGCTAATGGCAGCTTCCAGGCCTTCATAGGCCGATGGCGGCAGCGGAACGCGTTCGCTGACGGTCCGGTTGGTCAGCCTCCGGGTAATGAAGGCTGCCAGCTCCTGCCGGGAGCTGCCCTGCGGCGCCGGGCTAAAATCTGCTATTGCCACCAGGGTCCTGTTATCCTTTAAAGGGAAATATTGTATCTCCGTGTCATAACCTTCGGCACGTGCCTGCAGGCTGATATTTTCTATGGCAGCGCCGATGGACACATAAGAGCCCAAGTCCTTATGATCCAGCAGCGAGTAGGAATAATGCCGGTCGTGGAAGATATAGATCCTGCCGCCACGGTAGTAGAACTTCCAGGGCTGTGCATTGCCGCCCGAAGGTGCGGCTATGGCGGCATCAGCTATTTTCTGAAGCGTGCTTCTCGGAATATCCGCTGCCTGGCCCGGTGGCGGCAGCTGTGACATGGCTGCTTCCATAGTGGCTATATCTATCGGTGCGGGTGCTTCCTGCGCATAGTCCCTGGCAGTATTCCCGGTTGTTGCGGTACCGTCGCCTACCAGCGCTTCCAGGTCGATATAATACCGCCCGCTTTGATGGTACTGGTCCAGGAAGATACGGCGTACCACATCTGTGGTGACTGCGCCACCCAGCACCACGGAAGATGCCAGCTGCGGCCAGGTATTGATGCTTTGCTCTACTTCCATCATGGAAGCCTTCATCCTGGTTGACAGGGTATCGGCGCCCACCATTTTCAGTATATAGGGTATCTTATCTTCGTTGCTGAGGTCCTTGATCTTTTCCGGGTTCAGGTCGCCGGCCAGGCCATGCAGAATGGGGCGGTCCGGCTCCAGGTCAAAGCGTTCCACATCCAGCATACCGCGGTCGTTGGTGTCCATCACTACGGGAATGCCCATGGAGCGGGCCTTGAAGCGGCTGATGATCTTGATGTCCAGCCCGTCGCACACTTCTACCAGGAGGTCGATCGGTTTACCGTTGTCAAAGAAGGGGTCTATATTATCCTGGGTCAGGCCGTCGCTGAATATTTTTACCTTAAGAAAAGGGTCTATTTCGGCGATCTCCCTGGCCGCTATGACCGTTTTAGGAAGTCCCAGGTTGTAGGTAGCGGTACGGATGCGGTTGAGGTTGCTGAGCTCGGCGGTATCGAAATCAGCGAGGCGGAGCTCGCCGCAGCTTCTTTCCATAGCCAGTGTCAGCGCGATGGATTGTCCTACGGACAGGCCTATGACCCCTACAGTTTTGTTCTGCAGGGTCTGCTGTTCCGCGTCGGTGATCTTATAGCGGTTGCGGTTGGTACGTACGGTGACGAATTCCGCTTCATCCAGCAGGTGCACTATCTTACGGTTCCAGGGAAAGTAGACCCACACCCCGTACTCATCGGCAGGGCGACCGTCCAAGTGCTGCCGTATCTTTTGCTCATAGTCTGCCGCGCTCAGCTTCTGCGCGGGGTGCAGGCATTTGATCAGCTCTTTCAGCTGGCCTTCTATTTCGTCGTAGAGGAAAGCCACCTCACCTGAAGCCAGCAGGTCTTCAAAAGCTTTTTTATCTGTTGACTGACCGAGCCGGAAGAAAACCGGGGTAGCGGAGGGGCGGGAAGTATGTCCGGACTGCCGCAGCATTTCGATATTTTTCAAAATTATGGGCGTTTATGGGTTTATAAGTACCCTGCAAGGGCGTTAGCATTTATACAGCCTAAGCTTTGGACGGCATTGTAAAAGCCTCCTATCTGCTTCTGAATGAAAGCTGTATAAGTCCTCACAAAATAAATACTTTTTCCCTGTACTTGCTACAGATGGCCTATAATTTTGTTTGGAGTAACTAACTTAACTGAGACAGTCGGAACCTGGATAATGTTGTAAAAGTTCAAGAAATACAATAAATAATCATATTTTTATGAAAATTATGATATGTTTTATTGTATCGCGTTTTGGTAACCATAAATTTTTATTCATAGTCCAAAATTATCGTATCTATATTATAGATATGTTTTAAAGATTCGTTTAGTTTTAATTGCTATTCGTTTAGTGTTTCTTCCAATGTCTTTTTAAATTCATTTTCATTGTCATAGTTATAGAACGGCACAGCAGTAATACGGTAAGTGTCTGTATTTAACTCTATTACCTTTTTTTCTGTGCGAATGTCTTTTAAAAAGTCTTCTTTCCATTTGTCATTCCCTATCAAATGTGCACCTTTAGGTTCTATAAACACCTGAAAGGTCATTTGCTCTCCAGCTCGCTGCTTACAGAACAGTAAAAAATCCGGCTCAAAAGCTCTTCCAAGCTTATCAAAGATTTTGAGCTCCCGTTCATTGCGTATAAGGTAAATGTTCTCAAACTTCTGGTTCAATTCATCAAAACGCCTTGAGAATAATTCTACAAATTTCTTTTCTTCATTTGTTCCATAGTTGGCATTGTAAACATACCAGGATTCATTTGCCACCAATGTTTCCTGCCCGTCTGCCCGCTCGCTATCTTTCCGAACTCTAATTTCCTTATCTTTGAAAACCTTGTGAACAGGTTCATTGATATAATCAGATCCTTCGTATTCCGTTGCGTTATTTTTTATGTCTGCTTCAATACTTTGTAAAATTCCATTGATAGCTTGCAAATAGTCAAAGTTAGTAATCTCCCGAAGCCTTTTATCTGTTCCGCTGAATGTAATCTCCAATCCTGCTAAAAAGTCTTTACTTTCAATGAAGTTCGAAAGAGAAGTTACATTTGGGAAATAATGAGATAAGTTGTTAAAGTAGAAAAATGGATTTTTACTCAGCGCAAACCGAACAATATTCTTTGGTATACTTTCCAAGCTTACATCTTTGGTCTTGATCGTATCTGAGCCCGATTCCGTTGATTCTGTATCAACAAATGCACTTGATACTTTTCCTGCACCGGATGAGAGCGTATAACGGTAGTTTTGCCGCTTTACTCCTAAATCCGCAAACGATTTGATATTGTCAAAACTTTTTTCAACCCGTGTATTGAAAAATACCTTGCCTGCTTTATAGAAATCAGTTTGTTTGAATTCCGGTTTTAAGATAAGCTGTTTTGTAATAAGATTTTCATCATCTTCATAAATACCCGATTCCACCAGAGCTTTTTTCAGTTCAGAAATATACCGGCTGTCTTCTTTGGTATGATAGTACAACTCTTCCAATATCTTTAAGTCATTGGAAATATCGTCATCATATTTTCGGGTGTATTTATCCTGTCCTTCTTCCAGTGCAAAAGGATAGTATCTTGCTCCACGACCAATTAGCTGGGCTTCCGAAAGTGTGGTAGAACCAATTGTTGTATTACTTCCCCCGGTATTCTGCCCTTCATACAACCGGACTATATCAAACAGATTTAATACATCCCAGCCTTCATTAAGCTTTTGCACAGCAAAAACCGCACGTATCGGGTTGTTTTCATCTTCCAATGTGTTCAGTAATATCTGGTTCTTTTCTGCTTCCGCGTCATTGTTGGCGCTCAGGCAATTTTCAAACCTGAAATTGGATTGAATACGTTTTACAATTTCATTATCCGAAATACCCTTTGTTTCAAAAAATTGGAAAGCCTTTTGAACAACAGGAACAGTAGAAGTTCTTCGGATATTATCAACTAAAGCCACTGAAAAATCATCTATTAATTGATGAAAATTTTCTTTGTTCTGTTCCGATTCTTTAATCGTCTTTTTGGCTTTAAAAAGAATAACAGGTTTCAGATTGATATTGTTAGATGTCGCCAGTTCCTGACGATACAGGTTTAGAATCAAAGCCTGAATAATGCGTTCCTGTTCGTCATACAAGGAACGAATAAGGTTGATTTCTTTGGAATACTTATCTATCCTGAACTGGGCAAGGTCGTATTTGAAAATAACCTTGTCTTGGTACTTATTTACAATTTCCCTGCTTTCATAATCCAGCGTGGCTGTAAATTCCATAAGAATATTATCAAAATTTTGGTTCAGTATTTCCACAACTGTTCCTTCCCAACTGCCAAATAAAGTACCACTTTTTGTGCCACTGCTCAAGTGATGAGCCTCGTCAGCAATCAATACAATTTTCTTATCCTTAAAATCCTCATAGGTTACACTATTCTCTTTGGTATTATTCAGGTCAATATGCAATTGTTGAATAGTGGTAAACTTAATATTGATATTCTGGTTGTCGGCTTCTTCAAAATTGTCAATCTCTTTGATGAAGACTTCTTTCCCGTCAATCACAATTTTATTGCTGAACAAATATTTTGAACCCTGCGGATTCAGGAAATTGTCTTTCGTTTTCTGGATAATATTGTTACTGTTTACGAAAAACAGAAAATTCCGATAACCTTTTTCATAAAGATACAACATCAACCCAGCCATTATCAAGGTCTTCCCGCTCCCGGTTGCCATATTGTAAAGCAAGTGATAAGGCTTTCTTGGTTTTTCTTCAAAATCTTCCTGATCAAGATAAATGTATCTTTTAAATGCTTCTTCCTGATAAGGGCGGATAGAAAACTTTAAATTATCTGTAATCCAATTGGGTAAAGCAACTTGTGCTAAAGCTTTTCTTGCAAATGGATTGTTGAATATTTCGTGTAAAAACGCCATCTGCTTAATCTTTAGTTTGATAAAAATCTTCGGTTACTTTCTTCTCTTCATCTGTACATTCAAAATCTTTATCTTCTAATGACGAAAGGTTTACATACAATTGATTTTTGTCCAGCAGTTCACACAAATGTTGTTTTTGCTCCCTTAAGCCCAAAGCTTTAAACTCTTCTATATGTTCTTCCTGCTTTTGAATGTCCACATTGTAATTCAAAAAAGATTTGCTTTTCATTTGCTCCCAAATCTGCAAAAGTATTTTGGTATTTTTAGCTGCTTCTATCTGTTCAATAAATGTTTGGTTATATTTTTTGAGTTCGAGATAAACAAAATCACCACCGCCTTGCCAATTAACGGCTCTTGAGATACCTGATTGTTCACCATTTATTACATTTTTAAGCCTTATAACACTATCATTATCTCCATAATCCAATTGTTCAATTCCAATATATCTTCTGTTTAACTTATGAGCAACTGCTACGGTAGTTCCGCTTCCTAAGTGATAATCTAATACTAAATCCCCTTCATTGGTAGTCATTTCGATTATTCTTCTTAACAGCCTTTCCGGTTTTTTCCCCTTTTTTAATTTTACCCCACCTTCAGAAGCAATACCTTCCCAGGAAATGTCAGTCCAGATATTTGTTAGCAGTGTTGTTGGAATATCAACACCATCTATATTCTTTATTTTCTTTGAGTAAAATGCTATCTCCTGACCATTTAATAAAAATCTGTTAGAATTATTCTCTCTAGCTACTTCAAAAATCTTATTAGGATTTTTGTTTGATTTCTTTTTTACTTCCAATGTTTCTTTTCCTGCATCATCTCCAATTGCAGTTAAACGAAAAACTGCATTCGCATTGTTTAGTGCAAAGTCTCCTAACTTTTGTAGATATGCATATTCGCCAATTTGCTTTTGCAACTTATTATATGGCTGATGTGTAGTATCTGGATCTATTCCGTGTTCCCTACAAATTATTTTTCTTATGTCATCGACTTCCCATTTATCTGACGCATCAATTATATTTGTTATATATAATGTATAATTTTCATCATATCCTGAATACGTATATTGGGTATTGTACTTAAAATCATTTTTAGAAACTCCATACATCAATATATATTCTGCTGTTTCAAACAATCCTAAATTCACAGTTTTAAAACCAGAAGGGGATTTTGTCTTCACTGAGATAAGATTGATGAAATTTTCAGGACCGAAAACCTCATCAAGAAGTAGTTTTAGGAATGTCTTGTTGTGGTCGTTAATTTGAACGAGAATAACACCAGATTTATGCATTAATTTTTGGGCTGCCCTAAATCTATTCAGCATAAATGTCAGCCAAGCAGAATTAGAAAAAGAGTCATTATAGCCAAAACCATCATTTCCTGTATTGTAAGGCGGATCTATATAAATCAGCTTTACTTTTCCTGCAAATTCTTCTTTCAGCGTATGTAAAGCCAAAAGGTTGTTGCCTTTTATAATCAGATTATCGGTAATCGTTCCTTCTTCGTTTCGGTTAAAGCTATCCAATGGACTTTCTCCATTCACATCAATACGTTTGGCATTGGTTAAAACTTTAGGTTCCAAAAGCTGAGTGATTTCGTCCTGTGCCAATATCTCATTAAAGAAAATTTCTTCCCTTTTGTCTTCTTCCCGGCTTTGTCCGCCTTCCAGTACGCAGTCCTTAAACGGCCATACCAAGGCTACTTCATTACGTTGTTTCAGGTATTTGTTGCCAATGGTTAAGCCTACTTTGTTTTTGTATTGAGTATAGCTATCGTTCAGGTAATTCTTCTGTTCTAAGAACTGAATAAACAGGCTTTGGTTAAAAACCAGTACGTCTTTTACTTTCACAAAGAACTTCTCTTTCAGTTCGTCATTTGCAAGCAATAATGCTAAAAGTTCTTCGTCAAAATTCTGAGCTTTATTAATAACCACCCATTTCTTCAATTCTCCATCGTCGGTAACGAAGTTCATTTCTTTTTTGAGCTGGGTTTCTAATGTTTGGTATAATTTCATTTTAGTTTTTTCTTTACCTTGTTGGATTTAATAATTCCCTCACATCAATCTTGAGTAGCTTAGCAATCTCTGCCAACGTTTCCACCGACGGCTGCACCTCATTAGTACACCACCTCGAAACAGTACTTTCACTTTTGCCCAGTTCTTTAGCCAACCATCTGCTCGTTCTGGACTGTTCGGTCAATACTATTTTCAGTCGATTGATTTTCATATGACGTTATTTAATACGCATTTTGTGCAAATTTATAGTTTGAAATTATAAATAAGGAAGCTTATACTAAATAAAATTTTTAAAGTAAGTTTTGAAACTATTTAAAGAGCTTTAAAATCATTACTCTTCAATACCCGCTAAAATACCGCCACCCACTTCACGGGCATTAAATAAAATTTCAGGAGAGGTTATTGTGGTGTCATTAAAGAGAAAAGCAAATTTAAACTTTGAGTAATTGACTATTGCTTTTGTGAATTGAATCTGTATTCTCATCACACCTTTAGGGGCAACAAAAATAGGGTCGGGCATATCTAAAGGATTCACTTCATATTCTTCACGAAATCCGTATTTAATATCCAACACATACTTCCTGGTAATTTTTAATATGCCACTTGGTTTGGGGTATATTCCGGCTTTGGCAATTGGCTGTAACAAGGCCAGGCAATCTACAGCTTGTAGCAATACTGTATTTTCCGTATTATTAATAAAAGAAAAATCAAAAACAGGTAACTGGTTAGAGTTTTTCCGATCGTGATAATAATAAACGTGGTCGAACTCCTTTGATTTTTTATACACGCTTTTATTCAGGACAGCAATATTAGCCAGTTCAATATACTGTTTCCGAAATGGAAAATATTTATTCAGGATATTGGGGTACAGAAAAATATTGTTATTGATAAACTCCCAATCCCAAAGCTCTACAGAAAAAGGTACGCCATTCATTAGCATAATGGTGTTGATCCTGTTTTGTATCAAAGTGTCGTTTGCCACTGTAGCAGCAATAATGATTTTTTCCGGGGTATGATCTATTCTAATGATAGCACTAATATCCTTAAAGACTGATTGGATAAATTGAAATTTTGCTCCCTTTTTACTTAAATCTATAGTCTTGAGCTTACACTGAATGTAAATTTTGTCTGCGTGTGAGATAATATCTATTCCTGATTGCAGCTGTCCTTTTCTTCCATACTTTTTAAAATGAGTGGTTTGGTGTAAGGCATTAGCCAAATCACAAACCAAATCTTCAAAAGTTTCCGGGCTTTTAGGAATAGGGAGCAAGTATGTCATTACATAAAACAAAATTAAATTACCCTGTGTAACTTTCCTAACCTCATTTATATAGTTAGCTTTACACCTTATGATAGGATTTCATCTCTTGATGACAAAAGAATATCGAATCAGTCCAGAAGCTAAGCCGAAACAATCTTTTGATGAGCTACGTTTGCAACAGGTCCTACTTCCCAATACAAAACTTCCCGAAAATCGTTCCTAATATATCCCGGTCCACTTCTACCTGGCCGGTGATCTCGCCTAAGAACTGCAGGCTGCGGCGGATGTCTATGGATAGCAGCTCACCGCTGAGTCCCAGTTCCATACCTTGCTCTACCTCGGTAAGGCTGTTCACCACATTCAGGAGGGCCGCATGGTGGCGGGCATTGGTGACGATGGTATTCTCCGTTTCTATGCTGCCTTCTACGACCGTATCAAACAGTGCCTGCCGGATGCTGTCCATCGCCTGCTTTGCTTTGGCGGCAATATACAGTATCGGGTGGGAGATAGCTGAGAACCGCTCCTGTACCCGGGAAATGCCGGGGATGTCGCACTTGTTGGCCACCAGAATAAACTTGAACTGTTCCTGTTCAAACAGGTCTATCTGTTGCTGCAGTTCGGCTGCCGTGGTGGTTTCCACATCAAAAAGGTAGATGACCACATCCGCCTCGCGCATCTTTTCCAGGCTTTTACCTACACCTATCTGCTCGATGATATCGGTAGTCTCGGTACGGATGCCGGCCGTATCTATAAGGCGGAACAGGATGCCGTTGATGTTAAGGGTTTCCTCTATGGTATCGCGGGTGGTGCCGGCAATATCGCTGACAATGGCACGGTCCTCATTCAGCAGAGCATTGAGCAGGGTGGACTTACCCGCATTGGGTTTGCCGATGATGGCCACGCTGACCCCTTTTTTGATCACATTACCCAGGCGGAAAGAATCTATCAGCTGCTGCGACGCGTTTTTGATCTCCGTGATGAGCGCGCGGAAGCGGGTACGGTCGGCGAATTCCACATCCTCATCGGAGAAATCCAGCTCCAGCTCTATCAGGGCGGCAAATTGTATCAATTGGTCCCTTAAGGACTTCAGGTCGTTGGAAAAGCCGCCACGTAATTGTTTAAGAGCGGTCTGCTGGGCCGCTTTGGAATCGGCAGCTATCAGGTCGGCTACGGCTTCGGCCTGTGCCAGGTCCAGCTTGCCGTTCAGGAAGGCGCGCTGGGTGAACTCCCCGGGAGCTGCCAGGCGGGCACCCGCACGGATGCAGGCATTTAAGATATTTTGTAATATGAAAGGTGATCCATGACCGCTGATCTCCACCGTGTTCTCACCGGTGTAGCTTTTTGTGCCAAGGTACAGCGATACCACCACCTCATCTATCAGCTCCGAAGGATCCTCGGGGTTGAGGATATGCCCGAAGTGCAGGGTGTGGGTAGGTTGTAGGGTGAGGTCTTTGCCTTTGAAGATACGGTTAGCGATGCTGACGGCATCCGGCCCGCTGAGGCGGATGACCCCGATGGCCCCGATGCCGGGAGCGGTGGCGATGGCCGCTATGGTATCACTGGATAGATTCATACTGCAAAAATAACGGTCTGGGCGCATAAAGAAAAATGTCCGTGGAGGCTGATATAGGAACAGCCGCCCTGTACAGGGCGGCTGTTGTCTTTATTCTTAAATATCCGTTGGATTATTTCATTTTCAGCTCCAGTTCCACGCGGCGGTTCTCGGCACGGCCGGCAGCAGTTTTGTTGTCAGCTACAGGACGTTCCTGTCCGTAGCCTTCGCTTTCCATCCTGCCAGGATTGATGCCTTTGGAGATCAGGTAGTCTTTTACAGCAGCGGCACGCTCTTTGGATAACTGCAGGTTTTTATCTGCCTTACCGGTGTTATCGGTATGTCCTTCGATTGTGATGTTGTAAGCGCTGTACTCATTCATAATATCCACGATCTGATCCAGGGTAGCCAGTGATTCTTTTTTCAGCACAGCCTTACCGGTCTCAAAGTAGATACCTTTGGAGATGTCCTTCAGCTTTTGCCTGGTTTCCATAGTGATCTCAGGACAGCCGAAGTTGTGCTTCACACCCGGAACCTGCGGACACCTGTCTTCTTCATCATTCACGCCGTCGCCGTCGCTATCAGGGATCGGACAACCGCCGTACCTGGCCACACCTGCCACATCCGGGCATTTATCTTCTTCGTCATTGATGCCGTCACCATCGGTGTCAGGGATCGGGCAGCCGCCGTATTTGGCTACGCCCGGCACATCAGGACATTTGTCATCTTTGTCTGCAATGCCGTCACCGTCTTTGTCAGGACAGCCTTTGAGGGCAATAGGACCCGCTACATCCGGACATTCGTCCTCGTTGTCAGGTACTCCATCACCGTCCCTGTCTTTCGGGGCACGTACCTTGGATTTGCCTTCAATGAACGGAACGCTCACACCCACGGAGTAGAAGGTGCTGTTATCCAGGTTGTCCTTGCCCAGGGAAAACCTGTAGTTGGCCTGGAGAAAGAGGTACACCTCGTTAAAGACATTGACCTGCAGTCCTACGCCTACCGGTGCGTAAGGCACGAAAGTCTTGGAATAGCGTCCTGCACCGATACCGGCAGTGATATAAGGATTGAAGAGGTGGTTGTCTCTTAATGCTCTCAGTATCAGGGTTCCTTCCAGCTCGGGATGGAAAATGCCCGCGGCAAAGCGGTCGTTCCTGTCATAGTCGGAAAAGATGGCGCCGAGCCTTACAGAGGCGTCCAGGTGCGGGGTGATGCCCTGCCAGTACTGGAGGGAAGCGCCGAGATTAGCCTGCTGGGCATTGGGAATAATACCGGGATAGAGTACATTCGAAGTATCGAAGCTCGCAATATTGAACGAGAAACCGATCAATGATCCTTTGGTATCAGATTGGAACCTGTCTGCATATTTTCCCTGTGAGAATGCAGAAAACGTTGTAGCGGCACATAGTGCGATTGTGGATAAAGTTTTCAACTTCATAATGGAATATTTATGTTAAAAGATCAATTCAAATGTTATGCCAAAAGTAATATTTAAAATTGATTTTCTTCTTTTTTACGAATAATTAAAATATTACGGGAACAAATATTTTATATATATCGTGCTGATTTGCTTAATGTTGGTGGGTAGTGGTCACAAAGGTGGTGAGGAATGCCAGCATAAAGCCGAAAATGATCACCACCCATTTGGACAGCCTGATCTGGTGCTGCTTGGTACCGCTCTCATAGAGCACGGTGGTGCTGATCTGGAGGAAGGACCCCGCTACTACGGGCAGGCACCAGGCAAAGACGTTCTGGACATTGCCGACACTGAGCTCCACCCATTTGGTCAGGATAATAGCCAGGGGTGTCACCATGCTGAAGAGCGCTGCGATGAGCAGTATCCTGCCTTTCGAGTAATTGCTCTGCATCAGCATTGCGGTGAGGAGCATGGATTCCGGCAGCTTATGGAGGGCAATGGCAAGGAAGAGCGGGGGCAATACCGCGTCATCATGGTAGGCGATACCCAGCGGTATCCCTTCACTGAAAGCATGGATGCTGAGGCCCAGCATCAGGCTCCATTGCACAGGGTGCGCATGAGGCGTTGCCGTGTGCGTATGCCCGTGCTCCATGCCATGGGTAAGCCGCTGCAGCAGGATCTGCAGGAAAAAGCCTACGGCGATGAGCAGCGGGGCATACCGGTCGTTATGATGTATATTTTCCGGGATGAGGTGCATCAGCGTGATGCCCAGCAGGAAGGTGCCGGAAAAGGCCAGGAGCAGGGCAGTGGACTGCTGGTTCCAGCGCCTGGACCATAAAGGTGTGCATCCGCCTATGAGCGTGAAAAAATATAATAGGATGATGTAAGTAAGAAACATGTATTTTTGTAATTGAATGCAAAGGTAAAAGAGTTTGTCTGTTATTGCAAGGCAGTTGCTTTAAACATTTGAAAATTATGGAACCGATCGGTAAAAGTTTGTTGCGATTCCTGGAATCGGCCCGGTGGAAATCACGGCTGGATGAGATCCGCATCCGGGAGTCGTGGGAGGAGATTATGGGCAAGACCATTGCCCGGTATACCACCCATCTTACTTTCAGCAACGGACTGCTGGTGGTGTATACCAATGTAGCACCCCTGAAGCAGGAACTGAAAATGGCGCAGGACCTTGTGATACAGAATGTGAACCAGTACTTCCATGAGAATATCGTGAAGAGCATCGCTATTAAGTAAGCGTTACTGCCATTGCAGCAGGTTTGTATGGTCTTTGCATCAATCACGTTTTGACAGGTAAGTTTGTTGTCAGGCTGAGCCTGTCGAAGCCTCTACTTTTGCTCTTCGACACGCTCAGGGTGACAAAGTCCCCAGGTGTCAGGCTAAGCTTGTCGAAGCCCTACTTTTTACCCTTCGACACGCTCAGGGTGACAAAGTGCCCCAGGTGTCGGGCTAAGCTTGTCGAAGCCCTACTTTTGCCCTTCGACACGCTCAGGGTGACAAAGTCCCCAGGTGTCAGGCTGAGCCTGTCGAAGCCTCTACTTTTGCCCTTCGACACGCTCAGGGTGACAAAGTGCCCCAGGTGTCGGGCTAAGCTTGTCGAAGCCTTACTTTTACCCTTCGACACGCTCAGGGTGACAAGGTGCCCCAGGTGTCGGGCTGAGCCTGTTGAAGCTATTACAGGTGTCACTACCCCTGTATAAGAGTAATGGATGAAAGCAGGGGCAGCTCAAAGCGGTTTTTATATATAGATAATCTGTATAAATTGTTGGTATATTTATTCTTTTGCCTATATTGTGAGGGCATTGACAATAATTGATATCGTATTCTAATGATTCCGAAGAAAAAGGACTTTACATTTCAGGAAACAGTATTTTTGATATTGACCGTCTCTTATCTGTTGTTTTCATTTTTTGCCAGGCAACTGATAGGCGGTCATCCGGGGAACGGCAATGTGATCATCGGGCTGCTGGCGTTGAAGCTGATCCTGGGCGTTGCCCTGGGCATCGTGCTGTATTATTATTACCGGGAATTGCTGAAAAGCCAGTGGAAAAAGTTCCGTCATCATTCCTGGATCAAGCTGCTGTGGGTGGTCCTGGGCTGGATAGGCCTGTTGCTGGTCATCAATATGACGCGTACCGTATTGCACTGGACCACCGGTTTCCAGTTGAAGCTCTGGAATCTTCCTTCATATATGGGTAGCTGGGGCGGTTCCTGGTGGACGAAGGTATTCGGCACGGGGCTGGTATTCCTGAATCTCCTGGTGCTTTCCTTTATCCTGGAGGTGGTCTGCCGGCATCTCCTGTTCCTGAAGCATGAGGGCAGCCGGGGTGCTATGGTGCTGTTCGGCTCGCTGGGCATCATCCTGCATGGCATGGCGTTCTATTCCTACGGAGACAGCCTGCAGAGCTGCCTGCCGTACGCGCTTTCCGGCGGTGTGCTGATGTTCATATACTGGCAGTCCCGTAATATCTGGTATGCCATTAACACGCATCTCCTGTTCAATATAGTAATATTTATCCTGGGTCTTACCAATAGCTTCCTGCTGCCTTATTTCTCCTGACAGCCTGTTTATTTACTCTTCCAGTGCCTTATAGGCCAGGTAGGCCATAGCCTGCGCACCCGTGATCATCGCCGATTCATCGACATCAAATGAGGCGTTATGCACGGGACGGGTAAAGCTGGTATGATCCTTATTGGTGCCCAGCCGGAAGAAGCAACCTTTCACCTGTTGTGTATAAAAGCTGAAATCTTCGGCCGTCATCCGGCGGTCCAGCTCCGTAATATGCTCTTTGCCCAGGAGGTCGGCGGCGGCCCCCTGAAGGTATTTTGTAAAGCCGTGGTCATTGAACAGGCTGGGATAGCCTGGAGGAAAGTGCACTACAGCCTCTCCGCCGTAGGCTGCCGCTGTATGGGCCGCTATCGTTCTGATCTGCTGCAGGGCTTCCTGTCGCCAGGGTTCATCGAAAGTGCGCAGGGTGCCTTCCAGGTGCACCTCATCAGGGATGACGTTATTGGTATGTCCGCCCTGTATCTTCCCGAAGCTCAGCACCGTGGGCACCAGGGCGTTGCTTTTCCGTGATACCAGTTGCTGCAGCGATACGATGATATTGGCGGCTATTACAATGGGGTCGATACATTTGTGCGGCAGGGCCGCGTGACCGCCGCGGCCTTTTACGGTAATGAATATTTCATCGCTGCTGGCCATATACTCGCCGCTCCTGAATCCCAGGTAGCCGGCGGGCAGCTCGGGGTAGACATGCAGGCCGATAATGCCGTCCACAGCGGGCTGTTCCAGCACACCGTCCGCTATCATCAGGCTGGCGCCTCCCGGGGATTGCTCTTCACCCGGCTGGAAGATGAGCTTTACCGTGCCTTCAAAATGATCTCTAAGTCCGTTCAGTATCTGCATAGCACCCAGCAGGCAGGCGGTATGCACATCATGCCCGCAGGCGTGCATAATTCCTTCATGAGCCGATTTATAAGGCACCTCGTTCTGTTCCGTAATGGGTAGCGCATCCATATCCGCCCTTAAGGCGATACACTTTTTTTCCGGTCGCTTCCCTTCCAGGAGCGCCACGATCCCGGTACCGGCCACGCCTTTTGTGTAGGGTATATGACAGGATTCCAGGATGCCCTGTATATAGGCAGCGGTATTGTATTCTTTAAAGGAAAGCTCGGGATATCGGTGCAGGTGCCTCCGGTATTCGGTCATCCGGGGAAATAAAGCCTGAGCCCGTTCCTTGATGGTCTCAATAATGGTCATATCAGTGTTACTTATGGGCTTTACCTGATACATTGATCAGGTCGGGGATCACCATGGTGGGCTGGAAGTCGTTCTGCAGCTTTTCCCGGAAGGTTTCTGCATCTTCTCTCGTGGTGAAATCACCGACACGTACGCGGTATTGCGGGTTGTTGAATACAATATAGGACCTGATGCCGGGGTGTTTTTTGATGAATTTCATTTTGGTTTCGGATGCTTTGGTGCGGTCGTTGCCGTTGTATATCTGTACCCTGAATCCTTTGGTCGATTGCGCAGCGGTAGTGGCCGGTATGGCATTGGCCGCTGCCGCCTTTTTGTAGTATTGCTCTATCTGGGGATCTTCCTTAACGGTAATATTTTTGTAGGCTGGCTGCTGTTGCGCACAGAGCTGTCCTGTCAGAAAAAGCAGGATAAAGAGCAGCGGAAAAGATCTGAACATAGCTTTACAAGTTTGGTCCGGTGCCAAAAATAACCCTTATTTGCATAAACAGTTTCTTTACAAAGATAAATTTTCTATTTCGCTGATCTCCCGGATGTCCAGCTCTTCTATATGAGCTATATCACCGCAGCGTTGGAGTACGGTGAGGATATCTTCTTCATAGAGCAGCATTTCAGCGTTGAAGATCAGGAGCAGGTAGTCATAGGTATTCAGATCGTCCACAAGCATGCAGTCCTCATACCGGTTGGCATAGAGTATCATCCGGGTAATGCATGGCGGCATCTCGTTGATGTAAACGGAGAAGTAGGCCTCTATGCTGCTGAAGAGGTCCAGGCCGCCGTGGAGCGGATTGTTGCCGTATTGCTTCTGCAATAAGTTTTCCGGGGAGGCTTTGAATTTAAAGTCGAATTGCCTGTTGAGCAGGGAACAGAGCCGGTAGGCCGGCATCCCGGTCGTGATACCGAAGAGCCTTCCGCCGTCAAAAAATTCGTCAAGGTAATCATTGCCTTCCAGGATGAGCGTATTGTTTTTCATATTAAAGGAGGTACGGCTGCAAATGAAACCTAAAATTAAATAATTTAGAAGTATTATTGCAGGTAATTTCAGTTGTTCTAATAACCGGTATATGAAGTATATTCCCCAGGCACCCCCTTTTGAAATGATCGATGCGCTGCTGGATGCAGCCGGCGGGAACGCTACCACTACGCTGACGATCCGCCCGGATAATATCCTGGTGGATGGTAATGCCTTCACTGCGGCGGGACTGATCGAGAATATGGCGCAGACGGCCGCCTCGGGTGCGGGCTTTGAAGCGCACAGCAGGCAACAGCCGCCGCAGGTGGGCTTTATAGGCGCCGTTAAAGGTTTTTATGTATCACAGCTTCCCCTGGTGCAGGACCGTATCATTACGAAGACCACGGTGCTGAATGTGATCGGCCAGGTGCAGGTGGTGAAAGGAGAGGTGTTCCTGGATGGACATTGTATTGCCGGTGCCGAATACAAGATTTTTTTACAGGATTAAACGGAGCTTTTGTGAATAAGGTATATGTACGGGGCTATAGCGTGCTGAACGCCCTGGGGAAAAACATCAGTGATTTTACGGACGCGCTTAAGGAGGGCAGGTCTGCCGTACGCAGGGTGGAGGATGTAGCTTTCGGCCCGGAGCCATTCTGGGCGGCTCCAGTTCCGGCATCGGTCCGTGCCAGTATCGCAGCCCGTTACAGCGCCGTTACGCCTCACTGGACCGAGCAGATGCTGCTGCATACGGCGGATGCGCTGAAGAGCAGCCTGCCGGTGCCGCTGCATCATAAGGATGTGGTGGTGCTGCTGTCTTCCACGAAGGGCAATATTGATACATTGGGTCAGGAAGGGGAACGTGCCGCCCTGTACCGGCTGGGAGAAACCCTGCAGGCGTATTACGACCTGGATTATATACCCAAAGTGTATTCCACCGCCTGCATCTCGGGACTGGTGGCCATTATCACGGCTTCCCGGTGGCTGCAGGCAGGCAGGTATAAATACGCGGTAGTAATAGGCGCCGACGCCTTCACGCCTTTTGTATATAAAGGATTCCAGTCCTTCCAGGCGATAGGCAATGGTCCCTGCCGCCCTTTTGACAGGGACAGGAAAGGCATAAACCTGGGAGAGTGTGCGGCCGGTATCGTATTGTCTTCCGTGCCGGGACCGGATGCCGGCTCACAGGTCGTGATAGCCGGCGGCGGACTGAGCAATGACGCAAATCACCTTTCGGGACCTTCCCGTACAGGCCAGGAGCTGGCGGATGCTATCGGCGCCGCTTTACAGGAGGCCTCGCTCTCGCCCGGGGAGGTCGCCGCCGTTTCTGCGCATGGTACCGCTACGGTATATAATGACGAGATGGAAGCCAAAGCCATGCACCTAGCTGGTGTACAGGCAGCGCCGGTGTACAGCCTGAAGTCTTATATCGGGCATACGCTGGGGGCGGCAGGCATCGTGGAAACGATTACCGGCATACGGTTGCTGGAAGCTGGTCTGCTCCTTCCGAGCCTGCACTATGAAGCGTGCGGTACATCCCTTCCGCTGCAGGTAAGCACGGAATACAGGGCATACCCGCACACCAATTTCCTCAAGACCGCTTCCGGCTTCGGAGGATGCAATGCCGCGCTGGTGGTGAGAAAGGCGCCGTTTTAGCTGGTTTTTCCCGTCACTTCAAAATAGAGGTTTTCATATTGGGGCAGGAGCTTATCTATAGAGAACAGGTTGGCCTGCGCCAGCGCGTTCTGCTTGAAGCGCAGCAGCGTCTCTTCATCGTTGAGGATGCTGATAGCGTCCTCTGCCATCTTCTCCACATCCCCGACATCGCTGAGATAGCCTGAATAGCCGTCTTTGTTCACTTCCACAAGGCCGCCGGCATTGGTTGTAATGATGGGTATGCCGCAGGCCATAGCTTCCAGGGCCGCCAGCCCGAAGCTCTCATATTCGGAGGTGAGCAGGAAGAGGTCTGAAAGGCTGAGGATCTCTTCCAGTTGCTCCTGCTTACCCAGGTAGCGTATATCGGAGCAGATGCCCAGGCTGCGGCAGGTTTCTTCTGCGCTCTGGCGTTCCGGCCCGTCGCCTATCATGAGCAGTTTGGAAGGTAGGACCTTGTTGACCTTTTCAAAGATCTTGATCACATCTTCCACGCGCTTCACTTTCCTGAAGTTGGACACGTGGACCAGTATCTTTTCTCCATTAGGTGCAAAGACGCTTTTGTTCAGCTTGCTTTCGCGTATGCGGAAACGGCCCGGGTCAATGAAGTTGGTAATGACGTGAATATCTTTTTGTATACAGAAGTGCTTCAGGGTTTCCGCTTTCAGGTTTTCAGAAACGGCGGTGACGGCATCCGACTGGTTGATGGAGAAGTCAACGATGTGGGTATAGGATTTGTCCCTGCCTACAAGGGTGATATCGGTACCGTGAAGGGTGGTGATGAACGGCAGGTCGATGTTGTATTCCCTGAGTATTTGTTTGGCGAAGTATGCCGATGAGGCATGCGGGATGGCATAGTGCACGTGCAGCAGGTCCAACTGGTGGTTCAGCGATACATTGACAATAGTGCTGGCCAGGGAGGTCTCATAAGGAGGGAAATCAAAAAGGGGATAAGCCGGTACGCTTACTTCGTGGAAGTAAACATTGGGCTGGAACCCGTTAAGCCTTACAGGCTGCTTATAGGTAATGAAATGAATCTCGTGTCCTTTTTTAGCCAGCGCCAGCCCCAGTTCCGTAGCCATGACGCCGCTGCCGCCGAAGGTAGGATAGCAGACTATTCCGATTCTCATATATTGCGTAGTTTTTTTCAAAGGTAAAAGTAAAATATTAACTACGCGGCAGGTAACGGGCAGTAAGGGTCTTTACTTTATTTTATGCCCCTATCAATAATACTGATAGGGGCATAAAATATAAACATTTCGCATTGGCCGGCTTTATTCTTCTTCCAGGCCCAGCAGGTCGCTGATGGCGCTCCAGGCCTTTTTCCTGTACTTCTGGTATTCACTGGCGTTGCTGTCGTTCTGAACATCGGCGTACAGCCTGAGCGCCCTGGCTTCCGCAGCAAGCATATTCAGGGCATGGATACACTCGTTCATGAAGCGCTTGTCGTCCTCGCTGTAGGATTTGGCATCATTTTGCAGCGCTTTGCCGTAAGATTCAGTTACGGTGGTCAGCATAGGTATCTGTTCATCCAGGTAGTCCGACAGTTGCTTGGCTGTAATAACTTTCTGTGTAAACATATCCGCGAAGCTGCCGATCACTATGTACGTGTTGTACGCGGTCATGGCGGAAACGCTGCCCAGCAATTCCCTGGAAGCCACCCCACATTGCGCATTCCCTTTAAAGGAGACGCAGGAGACCAGTAAAATAATGACGAAAGCATAGATTTTTTTCATTGGAGTATATATTGTTTTTAAGAGATGACACGATATAGGTTTCAGTCGCCGGTATGTTGGAAATAGTTGCCGGCATGCTAAAAGTAATAAGAATCTTTAATCAGGTAATTTTTTGCAGTGTTTTTTATAAAAAAATATTAATTATTAATTAAAATCATTATTTATTATAAAAGATGCTCGTCTTGATGTGTATCAGTTTCCCGGGCTTAAACATTTCGCAAAACGTAATTGTTGTCAGTACGAAATGTCCTGTTCCTGAACGGGAGCCTGTTAATTTGTCCTTCAGCATAAAAGATACCGGAAAAAAAGTCACGGCCTGTAAAGTTTTTATGACATAATGTACTGAAAATCAGTTTGGTTTACGGTTTGAATAGTATTGTTTGTATACTTTTAAAACGAAAACAAAAAATTATATCCCTTATGAACTTAAGTAATTTCACTATAAAGGCACAGGAAGTGCTGGCCAAGGCGCAACAGGAAGCCTTTAACCTGGACAATCCCAATATTGAAACGGCGCATATCCTGAAAGTGCTGATGGAAGACGAGGACGGCAGCACAAGCTACCTCCTTAAAAAGAGCAATGCCAATCCTTCTACGGTGCAGGTAAAGCTCTCCGAAGAGCTCTCCAGGCTGCCTAAGCAGGGTAGCGGAGACCCGGGCCAGAGCATTTCCAGGGATGCGAACAACGCGGTATTAAGGGCGAGCACCACCTTAAAAGAATTCGGTGATGAATTTGTGGCCCCGGAACATCTGTTATTGTCCCTGCTGAGAGGTAATGACAGTGTGGCGAACCTGCTGAAAGACGCCGGGCTGACCGATAAAGGGCTGGTAGCCGCTATTAAGGACCTGAGAAAGGGTGCTACCGTAGATTCCCAGACGGCTTCCGCCTCTTACAATGCCCTGAACAAGTATGCCAAAAACCTGAATGAGCTGGCCGCCAGCGGTAAGCTGGACCCTGTGATCGGTCGTGATGAAGAGATCCGGAGGACGCTGCATATCCTGTCCCGCCGTTCCAAGAACAACCCTATACTGGTAGGTGAGCCGGGTGTAGGTAAGACCGCAATCATTGAAGGTCTGGCGCACCGGATCATCAACGGTGATGTGCCCGAAAACCTGAAATCCAAGGTGATCTATTCCCTGGATATGGGGCAGCTGATAGCAGGCGCCAAGTATAAGGGAGAGTTTGAAGAGCGTCTGAAAGGTGTGGTAAAGGAAGTAACGGACAGCGAAGGCGGGATCATATTGTTCATTGATGAGATCCATACCCTGGTGGGCGCCGGCGGCGGAGAAGGCGCTATGGATGCTGCCAATATCCTGAAGCCTGCCCTGGCAAGGGGTGAGCTCCGCGCCATAGGAGCCACCACGCTGAATGAATACCAGAAGTATTTTGAAAAGGATAAGGCCCTGGAACGCCGCTTCCAGAAAGTAATGGTGGATGAGCCCAGCGTGGAAGATGCCATCTCTATCCTGAGGGGACTGAAAGATAAATACGAAACCCACCACCATGTCCGTATCAAGGACGAGGCTATTATTGCCGCCGTGGAGCTGTCCAGCAGGTATATCACCGACCGTTTCCTGCCGGATAAGGCCATTGACCTGATAGATGAAAGCGCAGCCAAGCTGAAGCTGGAAATGAACTCCATGCCCGAGGAGCTGGATGAGCTGGAAAGAAGGATCCGCCAGTTGGAGATAGAACGCGAAGCGATCAAGCGCGAAAATGATGAGGTAAAGCTGAAATCGCTGAATACCGATATCGCTAACCTGGCCGTAGCAAGAGATACGCTTAAAGCCAAGTGGCAGGAAGAAAAAGATATAGTGAACAAGATACAGGAGGCCAAAGCCAGGATAGAGCAGTTTAAAACAGATGCGGAAAGAGCGGAAAGGGACGGCGATTACGGTAAGGTAGCAGAGATCCGTTACGGCAAGATCAAGGAAGAGGAAAAGACCATAGCAGATTATACGGCGCAACTGGATGAAATATCAGAAAAACGCCTGATGAAAGAGGAAGTGGATGCGGAAGATATAGCGGAAAATGTGGCCAAAGCTACGGGCATTCCCGTACAGCGGATGGTGCAGAGCGAAAGGATGAAGCTGCTGACGCTGGAGGATGAGCTGCATAAGCGGGTGGTAGGACAGGATGAGGCTATTGAAGCGGTTTCCGATGCCATCAGGCGCAGCCGGGCCGGCCTGCAGGATGCCAGGAGACCTATCGGTTCGTTCATCTTCCTGGGTACTACCGGTGTGGGTAAGACCGAGCTGGCCAAAGCGCTGGCGGAATGCCTCTTTGATGATGAAACGATGATGACCCGGATCGATATGTCCGAATACCAGGAAAAGCATACCGTAAGCCGCCTGATAGGTGCGCCTCCGGGATATGTGGGATATGATGAAGGCGGTCAGCTCACCGAAGCCGTACGCCGTAAGCCCTACAGCGTGGTATTGCTGGACGAGATAGAGAAAGCGCATCCTGATGTGTTCAATGTCCTGCTGCAGGTACTGGACGACGGCCGCCTGACGGATAATAAAGGCAGGGTGGTGAACTTTAAAAATACCATTATTATTATGACCTCCAACCTCGGGTCCCATATCATCCAGGAGCATTTTGATAACCTGAAGGAAGGCGATGATATCGATCAGGTGGTGGACAATACGAAAGATGAGCTGATGCAACTGCTGCGTACAACGCTACGGCCCGAGTTCATCAACCGTATAGATGAAGTGGTGATGTTCAGACCCCTGTCGCGTGCCGATCTGAGAGGTATCATCAGGATACAGCTGGACGACCTGAAGAAACGGGTGGAAGAGCAGGGTATCCATATTACTTTTACAGATTATGCCCTGGACTTCTTTGCGAAGCACGGCTATGATCCGCAGTTCGGTGCAAGGCCGTTGAAAAGGCTGATCCAGAAAGAGATCATTAACCTGCTGAGTAAAAAGATCATTGCAGGCGATATAGATAAGGAAAAAGAAGTGATCATTGATGTATTTGATGGCGTTGTGGTAGTAAGGAACGGGCAGTAAAGAAGAAACGTCATGCAGATAGCCGTCTCCCGGTAAGGGGGGCGGTTTTTTTGTGATGAGTGTGCCGATAAAAAGAGGTTGTCTGTAAAGTACCTTTATACGTCATCCCGGCTGAAACGTAGCGACTTGGAGGAACTGTTCTCCTGCGGAGCAAGATCTCATAATCAACAGACCAGAAAGTAATTCAGCGCCGCTGGGCATAGTTCCCCGCTGCAGTCCGTTTCGCCCGGATGAAGACCTGTACAGGCAGTTCCTCCGGGGAAAAATAGTATAAAATGACTATTGTTATTACAGGTATGTTTCGCTGGAAATTGTGTGCGCTGTAGGCCATAGAATGCTTTTACTGCCCAAAAGTACTACAGCCTGCCTGGTCATTCCGAACGGATGTGAGGCATCTCTTTGTGGCTTATCCCTGACAGCTTCCATATGATGGATTGTCTGCTTACATATAGATAGCCGGTTATTATACTATCCTATGATCTTTTGGGAAGTGTAATGCCATTGCAGATATTCTTTACGATATACGGGCCTTCATAGATAAAGCCGGTATATACCTGTACCAGTGACGCACCTGCATCCAGCTTCTCCTGTGCGTCCTGTGCGGTCTGTATGCCGCCTACGGCTATAATAGGTATGCTGCCGCCGGAATGCCGGTGCAGGTACCTGATCACTTCCGTGGCGCGTTCTTTTACGGGCCTGCCGCTGAGTCCGCCGGCCCCTATCTCGCTGACGGTGGCAGCGTCCGTTCTCAGTCCTTCACGGGAGATGGTGGTATTGGTAGCTACAATGCCGTCTATGCCGGTATTTTTTACGATCGCTATGATATCATCGAGCTGGCTGTCATTAAGGTCAGGCGCTATCTTGAGCAGGATAGGTTTGGGTGCGGCTTTCTTACGATTGAGCTGTACAAGGCTGTGGAGCAGCTTTTCCAGCGGTTCCTTGTCCTGCAGGGCGCGGAGGTTGGGCGTATTGGGGCTGCTGACATTGACGGTGAAATAGTCCACCACATCGTGCAGCGCCTCGAAACATTTGATATAGTCATCGTCCGCGTTTTCATTGGGCGTCACTTTGTTCTTGCCGATATTACCGCCTACTACAATGTTCCGGCTGGTATTTTTCAGCCGCTGCACCGCTGCCGCCACTCCTTCATTGTTGAACCCCATCCTGTTGATCAGCGCTTCGTCTTCAGGCAGGCGGAACAGCCTGGGCCTGGGATTGCCGTCCTGCGGCCGGGGCGTGAGCGTACCGATCTCTATAAAGCCGAAGCCCAGCATATCCAGCTCGTTGATGAACTTGGCATCCTTGTCGAAGCCTGCTGCCAGTCCTACGGGATTTTTAAAGGTAATGCCCCAGATGGTCTGTGACAGGTCTGTGCGCCCGGTAGCGAATTGTTTCTTCAGTATCCGTCTCATAAAACCCATCCGGTAAGCTCTTTGCAGTTGGGTCATGGTCCAGTAATGCGCTTCTTCCGGCGGTTTTCGGAAGAGTATGCGTTTAATAAGATTGTACATAGCGTCACAAAATTAATCAAAGGGCCGATAAAAATGCCATAGTATCTACATTATCTGCATAATCCGTCAGGCCGGGAGACTGGCTGCTGCCCAGGGGAATGACCGGTACGGTGGTATGGGCCTGCAGCACGGGCAGGTTTGTTGCCGCGGTTTCTATGCATTGCAGGACCTCTGACCTGTTCAGGTCGGGGTAGATGGTTTCCTGCCTGTCGTAATATTCATAATGCACCACGCTGACCGGGGCGTACATTTCCCTGTTCTCCACGAAAAGCGTTGCTTCATTGCTCATGTACTGCACCTTGTTCAGGATGTACATGGCCAGCTGGTAGTCGTAATTGTTCTTGTATTTGTTATGGTCCCGCTGCCAGATGTGGTGCTTTGTTTTAGCGATGAAGCGCTCAAAATCATAGCCCTCAGGCACATATATCTTTGAAATATTCCTGCAGCCCAGCCCGAAATAGGTGTTGATGCTGCTTTCGAGCGCCTGCAGCTCCGCGTCTGTTTCCTGTCCTGTCAGGACGGCTACGGAAGTCCTGTTCTTACGGATGATATGCGGGTAGCGGCCGAAATACTGCTCAAAGTAGCGGGAGGTATTGTTGCTGCCGGTGGCAATGTAGGCATCGCAGTCCTTCAGCATCGGTACTATGGCCACCGTATCCCGGAACTCAGGATACTGATCAGACAGGTAGCCGTATATATAATTCCAGAGCACGGTGTCTTTGGAAGAGAGCTTCATTCTGACCTTAAAGCCGGCCAGGAACGCGGCCAGGAAATCATGGAATCCCACAAGCGGGATATTGCCTGCCATTACAATGCCGACCGTCAGGGACTGGTGCTCCGGGAATTTCCGGGAGAGGTCAGGATACTGCAGGAGCCATGCTTCCAGGAGGGTCCTGTCCAGGAACCGGTTAACGATATGTTGTACTGCAAGGTCAATGTATGCCACCGTGAACCAGCCGTTGGCCCTGTGAGCCTCTTCCCGCACCGTTTTCCAGGTCTCGTTATGACTGTCAAAGGCTGCTGCCAGGCCGCAGACGGCATCCGTTCTTTTAGAAATGGTAAACATATTCCATTAGATTTTATGAACGCGAAATTGTAACTTTGCTGGCGTAAAAACTAATAATTATTCAAAAAATTCAAAGTAATTATACTTACTTAACAAATTTTATTTCACAATGGCTATTAAAATAACAGATGAATGTATCAATTGCGGAGCCTGCGAACCGGAATGCCCGAATAATGCGATCTATGAAGGCGGCGTGGAATGGAAAATGGCAGATGGTACCAACGTCAACGGAGCATATGTATTGATGAATGGTACGACAACCGATGCGTCCAGCCCCCACGATCCCGTAGCGATAGATGTCTATTATATTGTTCCGGATAAATGTACGGAATGCCAGGGTTTCCACGAGGAGCCGCAATGCGCTGCCGTATGCCCGGTGGATTGCTGTGTGCCGGATGAAATGTATGTAGAGACCGTAGAAGCATTGCTGGAGAAAAAAGAGAAAATGCACATTTAATAACCTTCACACCTCATACCTAACCAAACAGATTTAATATGGCACTTATAGCTCCGTCCTTGCTTTCCGCAGATTTTCTACGACTGGAAGACGAAATAGAAATGATCAATAACAGTGAGGCCGACTGGTTTCACCTGGATGTAATGGATGGCCGTTTTGTTCCCAATATCAGTTTCGGGCTGCCGGTGATACAGGCGATACACAGCAAGGCAAAGAAAGTGCTGGATGTGCACCTTATGATACTGGAGCCGGAAAAGTATGTTACGGAATTTGCCCGAGCCGGCGCTGATATCCTGTCTGTTCATATAGAAGCGTCCCCTCACCTGCACCGCACTATCCAGACCATTCATAACGAAGGGATGAAAGCGGGCGTGGCGGTCAATCCCCATACCCCGGTGCACCTGCTGGAAGATGTGATCGCGGATATCGACTTGGTGTGCCTGATGTCTGTCAACCCCGGCTTTGGCGGCCAGAAATTCATTCCGCATACCTTGAAAAAGATCGAGCAGCTTAAGCAGATGATCCTCGCTTCCGGCAGCAGCGCGCTGATAGAGATAGACGGCGGCGTGACCCTGGACAATGCGGCGACCATTATAGCAGCAGGCGCCGATGTGCTGGTGGCAGGCAATACGGTATTTAACGCCACCGCGCCGGTCGATACGATCTCTCGCCTGAAAAAGACCCTTTCCTGATAACGGCAGCCCTGCTCCCGATACCGGTATAAAATACTAAAAGACAGTCCCTCAGGGCTGTCTTTTTTGCTGGTATCTTTCCTGCTGCTCCCGGTAGCTCAGCCGCTCTGTCCGTGTGCTGAGCCACCAGACATTACCGCAGCCGTCCGCTATGCCGGCATAGGTCTCGCCCGAATGGTGGACGGCGACAGGGGCCTGTACGGACACTACACCGGCTGCCACGGCACGCCCGTACAGGGAGACGCAGTCCTCCACGATCACCATTGTATGGTTCCGGGTGGCTGCCAGGCTGTTCCCGGTCCTGGTGACCATCAGCAGGCTTTCTCCGACCTTTATTTCCGCATACCTGGCCGTACCGGTGGCCTGGTCCGTTAGCAGGTGCGCTACCTGCCCCTTCAGCCACGTCTTACAAAAATCAATGAACCCTTCCACATCGTCCGTGATATAGAACGGGCATACACCGGGTATATCTCTGCCGTCAGGTACCATAGCTTATTCCGGTTGATTGTCCAGTAATTCTACCTGCCGCCTGGAAGGATGGAGTATAAGCCTCAGCGTGGTATCATTGGTGAAATAGCTGATGGCCCAGTTAATGAATATAAATAATTTGTTCCGGACGCTGAGGATGAGCATCAGGTGGAGGAACATCCACGTGAACCAGGCCATTCTGCCCTGGAAGCTGAAGCTCGGCAGGTCCACTACCGCTTTCCTTTTCCCGACCGTGGCCATAGACCCCGGGTCCTTGTATTCAAACATTTTCCAGCTATCCGGCCGGCCCGGGTATTTTTTTATATTTTGGGCCAGCAGCTTGCCCTGGTTGATGGCCACATTCGCGACCTGAGGGTGGCCGTTGGGATAGAGCGGGGTTTCCATAAAGGCGATGTCGCCCACCGCGAAGATATTATCATAGCCCACTACTTTATTATAGCGGTCCACCACGATCCTGTTGCCCCGCTGTATGGTGGCCTTTTCAAGGCCCTTGATGAGATTGCCCGATACGCCTGCCGCCCAGATAAGGTTGTCGGACACGATGGTCCCGTTGCCTTTGAGGGAAATGGTATGGCCGTCATAGGCTTCTACCAGCGTCTGGAGGCATACTTTTACGCCCAGGGCTTCCAGGTATTCTTTTGCTTTGCGCCTGGATACTTCGGACATCGGTCCCAGCAGGGTATTGCTGCCTTCCAGCAGGAAGATGTTGAGCCTGCTGAAATCCATATCAGGATAGTCTTTGGGCAATATCTTGGTCTTCATTTCCGCCAGGCTGCCGGCCAGCTCCACGCCTGTAGGCCCGCCGCCCACCACCACGATGTTCATGATGCCTTCCATTTCTTCCGGTGCGGCAGAGAGCGCCTTCTCGAAGTTGGACAATATCCTGTTCCGGAGGGTCAGGGCTTCCGGTGTTGATTTCATTGGGAAAGCATAGGCCTCGATAGCCTTATTGCCGAAGAAGTTGGTGGTGCATCCCGTCGCTATGATGAGCCTGGTATAGTTAAAAGGACCTATATTGGTATGTAAGGTTTGCTGTGCGCTGTCAATATACTGTACTTCCGCGATCCTGATGCTGATATTACGGGAGCGCTGGAAGACCTTCCGGAGCGGGAAGGAGATGCTGCTGGGCTCGATACGGGCCGTAGCTACCTGGTAGAACAGCGGTTGGAACTGGTGATAGTTATGTTTATCGATCAGCATGACCTCATTATGGGTATTCTGGAGCTGCTTGGCCAGATGCAGACCGGCAAAACCGGCACCGACTATAATGATCTTTTCCTGCATAGTACGTAGTTTGAATGGACCGCATAAAGGTATTTATAACTCTTGTAAATCCCACGTGAAATTCCTGTTATAAGCAGTTTTAAACCTGTTTTGTTCAATGCGGTGCCTGACGCGGTGATATCCCGATCAGTGTCGTGACGCCCCGGTGACCGCCGCCGGTACTCTAAAATCTTTTTGGCATACGGGGATGCTGCTACGGACAAAGCGATTATATTTGATATATTTGTAAGATCGTATTATCTAATGTTTATGAGAATATTATACGGATTTTTTATCCTGTCTCTGGTATGCTGTAGCAGGGAAGTGCGGGCCGGGAAAGGAGATATACCCCTTAGCCTGAGCTTTTTTAATAACGGGACCTCGTTGCCCGGAACGGGCTTTGCTGGCATCTGGAACCGTTCTGTGCATCCCGGCGTGCAGGCCGGTTATTACCATACCTATAAGCAGTGGCCTAACAGCAGCTTTTTCCAGACCGCGAAGCTGGGCTATTTTTATCACAGGTTCGCGCAGCAGGCCGTGCAGCTTTATACGGAGGCCGGGTATGAATACCGCTTTAAATTCAGGCTGTCTGCTGCACTGACAGCCGGTGCCGGTTACCTGCACGCTTTCCCCGCTATTCCCGTATTCCGTCAGGAAAAAGGCACCTATGTGGCCAAGGCCAACTGGGGAAGGCCACAGGCGATGTTCAGCACGGCGCTGACGCTGGGATACGACCTGGAGCCTTGCCTGAAACTGCCTGTAAAGCCCTTTATCCAATACCAGTTCTGGATGCAGACCCCTTTTGTGAAAGATTATGTGCCTCTACTGCCCAATACCGCTTTCCATATAGGCATACAGTACACTATCAAACGACAAAAAGACCGGCAACATGAAAATTAAACATATGATCGGCGCGGTGGCAGGAATGCTATGTTTCAGCACCTGCACCAAACCAACGATAGAAGCTACCGTCCAATGTAATGTTATGTCCAACGATCAGCACAGTAAAGCACAGCAATACCGTACCATCCTGCAGGAAGCCAGGGAGCGGGGACTGCCTGGCATGACCCTGCTGATCAAGGATAATGAAGGCGTATGGACCGAATCCGCCGGCTTTGCCGATATCGGCAGGCAGGTGGCCATGCAGCCCTGTCATATCAGTAAGGTCGCCAGTATCACCAAGCTGTTTATGGGCGTGCTGACCCTGCAACTGGTGGCGGAGCAGCGGCTGGACCTGGACCGGAAAATAAGCGATTACCTGGATGCCGCTACGCTGAAAGGCATTGCCAACGCAGACGAGGTGACCGTCCGCCAGCTCCTGAACCATATCTCTGGTATCTATGATGTGATCAAGGACACGGAATTTTATCTCAGCATATTGAATAACCCGCCTTACCACAGGACACAGGAAGATATACTGGCCTTTGTGCGGAACCGGCCGGCTGCTTTTGCCGCAGGAAGCAGGGCAGGGTATTCCAATACCAATACGCTCCTGCTAAGCATGATCATAGACCGCCAGGCAGGCAGTCATGCATCGCTGCTGCACAGCAGGATCATTGATCCCCTTGGCCTGGAAAATACTTTTTATTATTACCATGATAAGCTGCCGGAGGGCAAAGTGGCACAGGGCTATTATGACCTGTATAACAACGGCACGATCGCCAACCTGTCCAGCTATAACACGGGCAGCGGCAATGGCTATACCGGTATCTATTCCAGCGTTTCAGACCTTTTGAAATTCAGCGAGGCGCTGTTTGAACGGAAGACCCTGCTGCCTGGTTCCTACCTGGATACCCTGCTGACGTTCAACAGTTATGAGGAAGAAGGCAGCAACAGGCTGCTGGGATTGGGCGTAATGAAGGATTTTATCAATAAGGGCAATGACTATGCTTACGGGCACAGGGGACGTGACCTGGCTTACAGCGCCGACCTTTTTTACTTTCCCGAACGGCAGACCACTATGGTACTGATCGTCAACTATGGTACGGATGGCAACAGCGCGCTGCGCCCGGTATTTTTTGAGATGCGGGATAAGATCGTTGGGGTCATTACCCGGTAGCCTTATAGCTCCCGGTGCCAAAAAAACGCTTTTTAACAAGCCTGCTTTTGTTGCATTGAGCTTTGGTCTTGTCACATTAAGTTCGTTGTGTCTGTCACATTGAGCCTGTCGAAATGTGATATCTATGTATAAAAAACAACCCTGTCAATATTTGAGCTTAGCTCCATATGACAGGGTTGTGTACTTTTTTGGCGGCACCGCCTTTATATCTGAATATTTTTACTGGTGTTGCCGGATCATCGCGATGAAATCATCGAAGAGGTACCTGGAATCGAATGGTCCGGGTGTGCTTTCCGGGTGATACTGCACAGAGAAGGCCGGCTTGTTCTTAATACGGATACCTTCAATGGACTGGTCGTTCAGGTTCAGGTGCGTGATCTCGATATCCGGGTGGTTCCGGGTAGCTTCCGGCTCTATCCCGAAGCCATGGTTCTGGGTAGTGATCTCGGATCTGCCGGTGATCAGGTTCTTTACCGGGTGGTTCAGGCCCCTGTGCCCATGCTGCATCTTAAAGGTCGGTATGCCCATCGCGGAGGCCAGCAGCTGGTGACCCAGGCAGATGCCGAAGAACGGCTTATTGGCTGCCAGGAGCTCTTTTACAGTTGCTATGGCATAAGGCATAGATGCCGGGTCTCCGGGGCCGTTGGAAATAAAGATACCGTCCGGCTGGAAGTCCAGCAGCTCCTGCGCGGGGGTCTTTGCCGGGAATACTTTCAGGTAAGCGCCTCTTTCGGCAAGGCATTGCAGGATGTTTTTCTTCACGCCCAGGTCCAGCACCGATATTTTCAGCGGCGCGTCCTTATCACCATAGTAATACGGGGCGGTAGTGGATATCTGGGAAGACAGCTCCAGCCCTTCCATCGGCGGCACTTTGGCCAGCTCTGCCTTCAGGGTGTCGATATCGCTTATCTCGGAGGAGATAATGCAGTTCATAGCCCCTTTCTGGCGGATATGCTGTACCAGCGACCGTGTATCCACATCCTGGATAGCTACTATGTTGTTGGCGGAGAGGTAATCTTCCAGGGAGCCTGTAGCTACCATCCTGGAATAGCGTTTGGTTATATTTTTGCAGATCAGTCCCCTTATTTTCACACTGTCGGATTCCACATCAGCTTCATTAACCCCGTAATTGCCGATATAGCAGGTATTCATGATCAGCATCTGCCCGGTATAGCTGGGGTCGGTAAAGACTTCCTGGTAGCCTGTCATTCCCGTGTTGAAGCAGATCTCTCCTGCTGTAGTGCCTGTTTTGCCATAAGCTTTTCCCCTGAAAAGAGTACCGTCTTCCAAAAGTAATAAAGCCTGGGCTGGTGAAGTTTCTTGAGACATTCTGAAATTTAGTTGCTGTATATTAAGTAAAGATGGTGCAAAGATAATTCAACTCTGAATTTTTTGGTACACGGATGCCTAAAAAATTGTTTTACCGGGTTCTATTCATTCACCGTAAGCATAATCAGCCAGGTAGTCAAAATAAGAGGTCAGGCGACCGTCCTTACAGATAGTGGCCCTGTCCAGCATCTCGCTCTCTTCCTTTAGGAGCTCCGGTATGATGTATTTGATCATATGCTCACCAAAATGTTCAGAGGCATCCCTGGGCAGCTCATTGGGCAGGTTGTCCACCGCCATCACATCAACGCTGATATCTGAGGGCAGGAACGGGACGGTCTGCTGGCCGGATTTTCTGTCAATACCGTACACGGGTTGGGTGATGGTGGAAGCGCCTACATTGATCGGTATGGAGCCGAAGGGGTCGCACGTGATATCGGCTATGACCTGAAGGGTGAAATCCCTGTCCCTGATATCTTCCGCCCTGAACATAGCGTCTATTTTATCGTTCCAGTAAATGCCGTGCATCAATATGTCGGCAGTACGGGTATAGGGACCGAATACGCATTTGTATCTTTCGGGATGCTCGTGGAACTCACTCCTGTTAAAGTGCTCACCGTCCTTATGCTGGTAGAGGTCGTGGCCTTTCAGGTGGGTATAGACCGGGTAATCATAGGACTGGCCCAGGAAATCTTCGGGCTCTATATTCTTGATGTCCCAGGAATGCAGTATATCCAGAATGCCTGCAGCTACCTTGCCGCTGCCTGTCACCACGATCTTCATCGGCGGCAGCTTGACATGATTGTACTGCTGGAGCATTTCTTTTTTGTCCCTGCAAAGATGCGCGGGGATCAGGTTATACTTTTTACTTTTCATACCATAGGTGAGCAACCCGTTATGGGCGCCTACCACGCCTGCATAGAACCCGAAGCCTATGATCCTGGCGCCGTCATCATACGTGAGCGTTTCATAGTCTATCATAGTGATGCGCTCTGCTATCATGGCCTTCATCAGGTCCTGGTTATAGGGCTGCTTCTTTTTGGTGTGGCTGAAGAAAAAATAGGTCTTGCCGGGGATCAGGGACGGAATGGGCACTTCCTTTATCCCTAACAGGATATCACAGTCGCTGACGTCGGTTACTACGGGTATATGCTGCGCGGTATATTCCTGGTCCGTATAGCACCGGTTGGGAGAGGATTCCACTACGATCCGGATGTCCGGGTAGGTATTGGTGATGACAGCGCATTGCTCGGGCGTCAGCGCCACCCTGGTGTCGGGAATCTTCTTGCCTTCCCTGATGAGTCCTATTTTAAGCATAAGATGTATTCTGAAATTAATGCGGCAAGTTACAAAAATTACGGACAAGACCGCTCACGCCAGGCTTTAATAACAATGGATTATAGGACAGGGAAATGATGAACAGTGCCGGGAAAACAGGAGAGGGAAAAGAGCCGCCTATAAGATTCGAACTTACGACCTGCTGATTACAAATCAGCTGCTCTACCAGCTGAGCTAAGGCGGCAATAGCATATTGTACACGATGGTACGGGATTTTTCAGAGAGCCGCCTATAAGACTCGAACTTACGACCTGCTGATTACAAATCAGCTGCTCTACCAACTGAGCTAAGGCGGCGTAGCTGCATCGAAACGGGTGCAAATATATAACGAGTTTTGATTTCCGCAAAAAAATATTTCAAAAAACCGGCGCCGGCCGAAGTACAGGGTTTTTAAGCCGAAATAAGCGATATTTGTACTATTGCATAACCTTTTAGAGCAAAGAGAGACCATATGAAAAAAGTAATGAATAAGCAGTCCCTGGCATTTTTAGAGTCTTATATCAATAACCCTTCTCCCACATCGTTTGAAGCGGGAGGGCAGAAGATATGGCTGAAATATTTAGAGCCCTATATAGATGAATGGTTCCTGGATGATTACGGAACGGCGGTAGGTGTCATCAATCCCGGTAAGGATTACAAGGTGGTCATCGAGGCGCACGCGGACGAGATATCCTGGTATGTCAATTATATCACGAATGACGGGCTGATCTATGTGATCAGGAACGGAGGTTCGGATCACCAGATCGCGCCTTCCAAAAAAGTGCTGATTCACGGTGCCAAAGGCATTGTGAAGGGCGTCTTCGGCTGGCCTGCCATCCATACCCGCTCCGGCGAGAAGGAAGAGGCGCCGACCCTTAAGAATATCTTTATCGACTGCGGCTGTACTTCCAGGGACGAGGTCCTGGAGCTGGGCATTGATATCGGTTCTGTCATCACCTATGAAGATACCTTCGAGGTGCTGAATGACCGGTACTATGTGGGCCGTGCGCTGGATAACAGGATAGGGGGATTTATGATAGCGGAAGTGGCCCGGCTCCTGAAGGAGAATAAAAAGAAGCTGCCCTATACCCTGTATGTGGTCAACGCGGTACAGGAAGAGATAGGATTGCGTGGTGCTGAAATGATCTCCAGGAGGCTGCAGCCGGATGTGGCGATCTGTACGGACGTCACGCACGACACGCATACGCCGATGATCAACAAGCATGTGCAGGGTGATGTGAAATGCGGTTCAGGACCCGTAGTGGCCTATGGACCGGCAGTGCAGATGAATCTCCTGAAGCTGCTGCTGGATACCGCCTCCGAGCAGGAGATACCTTTACAGAAGAATGCCTGCTCCCGTTCCACCGGTACGGATACGGATGCTTTTGCCTACAGCAACGCGGGTACGCCTTCGGCGCTGATCTCCTTACCGCTCCGGTATATGCATACTACCGTTGAAATGGTGCATAAGGATGATGTGTCGAACGTGATCTCCCTGATCTACCATACCTTGCTGAATATCCGGAAAAATCATTCTTTCAAATATTTTGATAAGCTTTAAAATGCGATTCGTTACCAAAACCTTTGAAGCGCTTACAAACAGGGAGCTGTATGCCGTGCTGCAGCTCCGCTCCCTGGTCTTCGTGGTGGAGCAGCAATGCCCTTACCAGGATATGGATGAGGTGGATCTCCTAGCCTCCCATAACCTTATGGTGGATGAGAACGACCGCATTACAGGCTATACCAGGTGCATACCTCCGGGCATAAAGTATGATGCCGCCGCAGCCATAGGCAGGGTAGTGACCCATCCGGACATCAGGAAGCAGGGCTGGGGCGTCCCCCTGATGGAGTACGCCATGGAGCAGTGCCGTATGGCTTATCCGGGATATCCTGTACGGATCTCCGCGCAGTTGTACCTGCTGGAATTTTATGAGCGCCTGGGCTTTGTGCCGCAGGGTGAGCAATACCTTGAAGACGATATACCGCATATAGAAATGCTGCTGTCCTGATCCATATCAAAGCTGCGCTGGCAGCTATCGGTCACCTGCAGCCTGTTATTCACCTTTAAACAGAACGATTATGAAATTCGGCTACCTGAGATTTGTAAAGCAAATGGATAATATCGGCGCTATCCTGGAGAAAGCTTCCCGGTCGGATGACCCGGTGGAGTATGTTTATAAAAATGATTTAAGAACACCGTTCTTTATGGTGGAAGGGCTGTGCCGCCTGTACCATGACCTGCACAATGGCAAAACCTTTAAGAAGATGCTGGAGCAGGCCAAGCTGGTGGAAGACGCTTTGGGCATGTACGACTTTTATGTGGTGCTGGACAAGGAATTGTCTGCGGATGCGGCATTACCGGAGGTCATCAGGACACAGATAGTACGGAAGAGGGAAGCGGCAGCGCAGCATGTGAACGAAGTGCTGGCATCAGGTGACTGGTGGAACGGGCGGCGCCTGCCTGAGTGGAATAAAAAGCTCAGGACCCTGAAATGGCTGAAGGAAGCGGAAGAGCGGCAGGCCCTGGTAGAGGTGTACCGTTCTGAAATCCGCAAGGTCTATTCTTTTATAGGAAAGGCGCCATTCCCCTTTGAAGATATAGAGGAGCACGTACATGAGCTGCGCAGGAAGCTGCGCTGGCTCAGCATTTACTGTCACGCCCTGGACGGTATGGTAAAGCTTAAGGAAACAGCCGACCCGGTACCTGAAAAGTTCAGGAAATACCTGACAGATAAGGTGCTGGCATCTCCTTTTAACCAGTTTACCTGCAGCTATAAGTATGAAAAGCTGATCTGTCTTGATAAGACCGGTTTTATGGCGCTTAGCTGGATGATCGCGACGATCGGGGAGCTGAAGGATGACGGGCTTACGCTCCATGCGATCCATGAACTGGCGCAGACGGTGGAGCTGGATAAGGCCGGGCGTAAGGCAGTCGCCACTTTCCTGGTGGATTATGACAGCCGGAATGCTACTATCCTGGAACTGGCTACGGAGTACACCATGCATTTCCTGGCAGACAATGTGCTGTACACCCTCCTGCTGCCCTAAGCCAATTTTATAAATGTTATATATAGTTGGGTGATGTAGGGTAAGAGATACTCATATCCGTTCGGAATGGCCGGTACGCATGCAGTACATTTATGGCAAAAATGCTGCCTGTAAGCTGATAATCGCTTATAAAGATGTACCTGCTGTCCCGGCATATGGATTGTCACTGCCGGGCGGCAGCGGTTTTCAGCAGCTCGTATTTTTCCTGCTCATTGCCGGTCACATGGCTGAGGATGAGTATCTGGTTCTGCCCGTCAACAGCTACGGAATAATGCGCGTTATACGTGGCATTGCCGGTCATAAGGGTGGACCAGTCTTCATATACCGTTACCTTTATGAAGCCGCCCTTATTGCGGACGGTGATCGTTTCGCCGGGCGGCAGGTCGCCTCTCAGCACACCCGCCACGGTAGCGGCTACCATGGCCGTTCCACAGGCATTGGTGAGCCCTACACCTCTCTCATAGGTGCTGACGAAAATAGTATAGTCATCTATGACGGAGGTCCAGCTTACATTGACACCCTGGGGAAACAGCTGTTTGTTATCATTGGCGGCTTTTCCTGCTGCTTCCAGCTCCTGGTCATCAATATGCTGCATAAAGGCGATGATATGCGGGTTGGGCATGGTAATGGCCGTGTAAGCCCTTTTTTCATCGAATCCCCCGATCGCTTGCTGCTGCAGTACTGCCGGGGCGCCCTTGATAAAATCCTGCTCCAGGCCGGCAGGCGGAAAACGAATGCTGATGCCGAAAACGTCCCTGAAAAAATCTTCCTGTACCCTGATACGGTAAGGCAGGTGGGTCACATTCTCCACCGTCACCTCGGTTGCGTCCAGTTGACCGGCAGACCATCTGCCTGCCAGCCGCATGCCGTTACCGCACATCAGGGCTTCCGTGCCGTCAGCATTGAAGATGCGCATCAGGTGGGGACTCTGCCGGCCCTTTTCCATAAACAGGACCCCGTCCGCCCCGCCCAGTATATTCTTCCTGTCGCACAATATCCTGCTCAGGTCTGATTTTGCCCGGTCATCGAACCGTTGTTCCAGGTTGTCAATGATAAAAAAATCATTTTCCGATCCGTGTCCCTTTATGAGTGTTATTGCTGCCATTGCCGTTCGTATTGGTCAAAAAAAACGCTTTACCTGTAAAGGTAAAGCGTTTTCTGGTATTTTGATTTGATAAGTATATTAGTTATTCCAGGAGTCGATATTGTCATCAGTGACATTAGCCGGCACATACTCTTCAGCGGCTGGGGCACCGTTTTCTTCTCCTTCGTTGAAGTGGTTGAACGCATCAAAATCAAAGTCCGGCATCAGGTCTGTTTTCACGTAGTTGATAGTCTCAGTTAATGCGGCCAAGAATTTATTGAAGTCTTCTTTGTACAGGAACATCTTATGACGGTCATAGCCATCATCATTAAAACGCTTCTTGCTTTCCGTAATGGTAATGAAGTAGTCATTACTTTTAGTCTCTCTTACGTCAAAAAAATAAGTTCTTCTTTTACCAGCTCTGATTTTCTTACTGAAAAAACTTTCGCTGTTGCGCTTCTCGTCGTAATTTTTGTTGTTATCGTACGCCACTTTTCTTTTTAATTTAAAGTTAATTAATAATAAATCTGACTGTTGCAAATGTAAGAAAATATACATAACAGTCAAATTTTTTTAAACTTTTATATTTAAGATGCACAGGCTCCGGCAGGCAGACCATCACGCTGCTCCGTAAGGCTTCCGGCGATGTGCTGGCATCGGTTCCGGCGGCGGCTGTGAGTGGGTCAAAAATAAGCCGGCCGCGTTCTCTGTCACGCGACCGGCTTAGGGGAATAAGATGAGAGCATATTAAAATTTCCTGTGGGCGTCAATATAGCTTGCCATGGACTGAACGGAATGCATGATATTCCGGCCTTCCGAAGCATCTTCTATTTTAATGCCGTAATTCCTTTCCAGCAGGACCATCAGCTCGAGTGAGTCTATACTGTCCAGCCCGAGGCCGTCCCCGAACAATGGAGCGTCATCTGCTATTTCATCGGGCGTCATACCCTGTAAATTCAATGCTTCTATAATTTGTTGCTTTAACTTAACCGTAGTGTCAGACATGCTTAAACGTAATTTGATTTGAAACGATACGCAAAATTAGGTAATTTATCATTATTTATCTGGAACCCTGCTTAAAGGGGGCGGGGTCATAGCTGTTGAGCTGCAGCGGGTTATTGTTCAGCCACTTCTCAAAGTCCGAATAGGCCGCGGTATTGGTCTTGATCCACGTTGCGAAGGTGGTGGAATTCTCATTGGCTCCGAACAGCCATTGATTATAGGCCTCAAAATGACCGGCTTTCAGCAGCCTGTCATAATAAGAGAACAGGGAGAAAGGATAATTGCCGGCATAGGAAAGGTTCCAGTCCAGGATGATCCTGGTCCGCAGCATCGACAGGCTTTCCGTATTGATACCGCTGGTGATGGCCGCCACGTTTTTATTGATGAGGTACGTAAGCACCTTGTCGAACGACTGCCCGGAAGGGCCGTTGCCGGAAGTGCCGAAGGACGGCAGTTGCGTGGTGCTTTCCTTCTGGAAATAGTTGATATAACCCTTGTAAAGGCTGCTTTTGGCCTCAGCCGTTTTCTTGGATGAAGGCTCCAGGTTGATAAATATCTCGTAATACAGGATGCTCCAGAGGTTATTGCTGCTTTCATACTGCCTGGCCAGCGCAAAATAGTTCGCGGCATAATTAGGGTCCGCTTTGATGCCGTCCTCGAAGTTCTGGACCGCCTGGCGGGATTTGCCTTCGAGCGACAGCAGGTTGCCCCTGTTAAAGTAAAGCAGCGCCGACTTCGGGTATTTTTTCAGCCCGTTGTTCAGTACGCTTTTGGCCTTATTGTTATTCCCGAGCTTGCTTTCTATGGCCGCCGCTATCTGGAAGGTCTGCTCATCGGCATAGTCCGTTTTCAGCACTTCGCTGATGATCTCCCTGCCTTTGTCCGTTGTACCGTTCAGGTAATGCGCGTAGGCCAGGTCCCTTCTCAGCTCCACGTCATTGGGCTCCAGCTTGATGGCCTGGTTGTATAATAAGATGGCATTGCCGTATTGGCCCCGGTTCATATCATTCTGGGCATTCTCCTTCATCTTCCGGGCCTCCGGGTTGGACAACTGCGCTCCGGCATTGTAAATGCCCAGCAGGCTGAAAGCCAGGGTTACAGCTATTCTTTTTAAATGTGTCATCTGCAGTTTTTTAACTCCTTGTATTTTCTTCGTCAAAGTTAGGAATATATATTAACTCCCGAACATCCCGCTGTATTGCAGGCAGCACGGGCATTAACCCCTGTAAGGTCAAAGGGTGCTCATGTCGATCACAAAACGGTATTTGACATCGGCTTTCATCACTCTTTCATACGCTTTATTTACATCCTGCATGGCTATTACTTCCACATCGGATACAATGTTATGCTGCCCGCAGAAATCAAGCATTTCCTGGGTTTCCCGGATACCGCCGATAAGGCTGCCCGCCACATTCTTCCTTTTGCCTATCAGCAGCCGGCTGTTCAGGTCCCTGAGCGGCTCCAGGGCTCCTACAAATACCATGGTGGCATCACGTTTGAGCAGCATGATATAAGGATTGGGATCATGCCCCACGGGTATGGTATTCAGCAGGAAGTCAAAGCTGTGGCTGTGCTGCTTCATCGCTACGGGGTCGTTGGACAATAATATCTTATCTGCGCCCAGCTTCCTGGCATCTGCTCCCTTTTCCGGGGAGGTGGTGATCATGGTAACTTCCGCACCCATGGCATGAGCGAATTTTACAGCCATATGCCCCAGGCCACCCAGCCCGATAATGCCTACCTTGTCTCCCCGCTTTACATTCCAGTGCTTTAAGGGCGACCAGGTGGTGATCCCGGCGCAGAGCAGGGGAGCAGCCGCCCGGAGATCCAGGTTGTCGGGAATGCGGAGCACAAAGCTCTCCTTTACCACGATCTTGTCGGAATACCCGCCTTTGGTATACCCGCCGGATATCTTGTCCGGGGCGTTGTAGGTGCCGGTATTGCCGTTCGAGCAATATTGCTCATAACCGGAATGACAACTGTCGCAATCCAGGCAGGAATCTACCAGGCAGCCCACGCCTACGGTATCGCCGGGCTGGAACTTTGTAACGCCGCTGCCTACGGCTTTCACCTTGCCGATGATCTCGTGGCCGGGCACTACCGGGTACTGCGCGCCGCCCCAGTCGTTATGGACAACGTGGATGTCGCTGTGACAGATCCCGCAATATAAAATGTCTATAAGGATGTCATCTGCCAGGAGGTCCCGCCTTTCAAAGGAATAGGGGGAGAGGTCTGAGGATGAGCTTGCTGCTGCGTAGGCTTTAACGGGATACATATGATACTGGTATTTTGAAGTTGTTTAAAATGACCGGGCTTACAGGCCGGCTGCCTGCCTGAAAGCCGTAAGGGCGGCCAGGAACTCCCGGTGATACTGCTCGTTCACTATTGTATGGTCACTGAAATTATCGTAGAAGCGGGGCAGCGAAAAGGTGCTGACAATACGGGCGCCAAACTTAGGGAACATCAGCTCTGCCGCTTTCCGGGCATTCTGGCCGCCATATCCCCCGGGGGAGGTGCTTAACAGCAGCATAGGCAGGTCGTTGAAGAAACGGAGCTCTTCACGGGAGGTCCAGTCCAGGATGCTCTTAAGGCCCGCAGTGATATTGGCATTATGTTCCGAGGTGCTGCAGATCACGGCATCGGCCTCCCTGAACAGGCTGATGAATTTTATAATGGCAGGCGGAATCCCGCTCTCTTTTTCAAGGTCTGTATTGAAAACCGGCACGCTGTATTCATTAAGGTCCAGTATATGCAGGGTCACCTGGTCCAGTTGCTCCGCCGCATATACCGCGAGCTTCTTATTAATGGATGTGCTGCTCAGGCTCCCTCCGAATACAATGATATGCTTCATTCAGAAATGGATAATGATGTCAGGAGCAAAAATAGCTTATATTTAGATAAAGTGACTATCTGCTTACAGGCAACAACCTTTTATTACGGATACGTTTCGCTGAGCAGTGCCCCCTCTACTGGCCAGAGACCTCTTTTACTATAAGGGAACTGAGGGTGTCGGTCATTCCGAACGGATGTGAGGAATCTCTTATAATAATTTGTAGCTTATAATGGCTTTGTTGCCTATATATAGATAGTCAGTTTTAGATAATAATTTTTAAGGGAATGATAACAGACAGCCGTGGCCGCTCCTGTGGGGGCCGGCGGCGGATGTAGCACGGATGTGCAGCCTTCCGGTGCTCCCGCAGCTTAACGCTCCTTCTCTTTTATGTTGATCACGGAATCCACTACATAGACCGTATTGCCGCGCCAGGGCAGCTTGCCGTGGTATTCCACGTAATGAAGGTCGAAGAATTTACCGCTGTTGAGCTGCAGCTGGTTGAAAACGGATTCATTGGCAATGGAGAACTCAAATTCATTGCTCTGGAACCCGGCGCCTGTCTGTCCCCTGTTAAAGCCTTCCTGTATCAGCTTGCCCTCATAGGTTTTAAAAATATATCCTTTCTCTACCACGTAATTCAGGTAGCCCGATTTCACACCTTTGCCAAAAACAAAATAATACTTGTAGTATATGACGCCTGTGAGAACAAGCACTACGATCGCGATGATATAAATAACGGCTTTTCGCATACGGTGAAGTATTTGGAATATTAATAATTATGATCAAAAATAATAATATTTAGACTATTTTCTGCCCGCCCGCGGCTTTTTATATATTGTTGATATTTTCAGGCTGAAAATAGCCCGGAGTCCCTTTCTTTTTAACAACACTATTCCTGTAACAGCTGCCAGCACCATCCCTGTGTTGAGATTTGAAACGCCGCAATCACCGGAATAAACAGAACCGGAATATATTTGCTGATGCCAGGGGAATAATGGTGTCCGGCTGACGGGCAGGTGCCAGCCTAACTGTTTGTTCACAATGGCTGGGAGTAGGTCTGCTATGTCCGGGAGAACAGACCCGGTGAGACAGCAGCAAAGCAGCAGCCTGTATTGTTTTCGTGCTGTTACGATAAGGACGCCCAATAGTATAAGACTGGAAATGAAATCCACCCTGGAGTTTACAGGGTAACAATGTGGCGCATAATCCAGCAGCGCGTGTACAATTATTCCTGCTGCAAAGCCTGCAACTGCCAGTCCTGCGGTATGTAAGGTGCAGGCTTTGGGAGACTGTGCATCAATAATAGTAAGTGCGATACCAAAACCTGTGGCCAGATGAATAATGGCGTTCATTCCTGATAAGGGCTAATGTAAAACCGAAAGGCAGGCCGCATAGCTACTTGCAGTCTGCCTTTCGGATAATTAAAAGTTGTATAAATAGTGGAGCAGTGTTTGTCCCACCGCTTTCAGGGTAGCCTTGTCGATATTCTTTATATCATCTTCATGGGTATGCCAGTGGCTGACAAAGCCGGTATTGCTGCCCGGGGGAAGATTGATGATATCTATGGTCGGGATCTTGATGATCCTGTTGACAGGCACATGGTCGTCCTGTATGTACCCGCCGGCCTCGTTCAGGAAAAAGGAGCTGTAGCCGGCCCTGTAAGCAGCGGTCCATACATCCTGCACTACTTTGGGGGCGAATTCACGCGAAAAGCCTTCCTGGCGGAACAGCGCATTCCTGCCGCCCACCATATCCAGCAGGATGCCATGCATAGCGGTGTAACCCGGCACATGTGGGTTCCTGGCCCAGTACTGGGTACCCAGGGCATAGGAGTTTTCTCCCCACTCAGACCTGCCGTAATCTTCCACGTCTGCCAGCAGGATGTCTATGCCGATATCGTTGGGCAGGGGCGTTTGCCTGATGGTCCTGGCTATTTCCAGCAGCACGGCTGTACCGCTGCCGCCGTCATCCGCACCCGGTATGGGCTTATTCACATCTTTGGTATCCTGGTCTGCCCAGGGCCTGGTGTCCCAGTGAGCCAGCAGCAGGATACGGCGTGTGGCGCCGGGATTAATGCTGCCGACCAGGTTGATACACTTCAGCCTGGTCTTGTTATCTCCGGCCGTAAGCGTGGTCTCCTGGCGGTACACGGTGTCTGTAAAGGACCTGAGCTGCTCGTGCAGCCAGTCGGCGCATTGGGCCTGGCCTGCCGTATTAGGCACCCGCGGACCGAAGGCTAGCTGCTTTTCGATAAGGATAAAGGCATTGTCTGCATTGAAGTCCGGGACAGCTACGGCAGTTGCCTGTTGCGCATCCGGAGGAGCGGTAGTAGCGGCGGGAGCAGAGGTGTTGCTGCTGCCTCCGCAGGATATGAAGGTGCTTAGCCCTAAAAACGTAAAAGCGAAAAGTCTGTTATATCTCATTTTGTGGTGTTATATGCAAATAATTCAGGGCATCCGCTACAATGAAGAAGCTGCCTGTGATAATAATGGTATCTTCGGCGCCGGTCTGCTCCAGGCAGGCTGCAATAGCCGCGCCTACCGTGGTATAAGCGTTGCCTGACAGTATGCCCGCTGCCTTTTGCGCCAGGACCGATGCGGGCATGGCACGCGGTACGGATGCCTGTGTAAAGTAATATTTTGCTAATTTAGGAAAATATGGCAAAACAGCGCCCACATCCTTGTCATCGGCAAAGCCGATAATGAAGTGCAGGGTCTTTCCTGAGGTATTGCCTACATTGGCCTGTAGGAATTCCATACCTGCCGGGTTGTGCGCAACGTCTATGATGATCTCGGGACGCTCTGATATTTTCTCCCACCTGCCCCTGAGCCCTGTTGCCGCTTTAACAGCAGGCAGCGCCTGTATCAACGCCGCTATGGTGATATCCGGGAAGGATTCGTGCAGTACCTGTACGGCGGCGGCGGCGGTTACGATATTCCGTGCCTGGTAGCTCCCTTTCAGGTCGGTATGCGCATCATACAGCTGAAGCGCTCCTTTATCCACCAGCTTAAAGTACTGGAAGGCGCTGTCTTCTCCTGTTTTGACCATATCCCACCTGGCATCCGCGAAAGTGATGCTGCTGTTATTGTGGTGTGCCTGCAGAAAAAACACCTGTTCGGTCGCTTCGTGGGTCTCACCTATCACCACCGGCACCCCGGGCTTGATGATGCCGGCTTTTTCAGAAGCGATCTTTTGAAGGGTATCGCCCAGGAGGGCGGTATGCTCCAGGCTGATATTGGTGATGACGGACAGGACGGGATGGATGATATTGGTACTGTCCAGCCTGCCCCCCAGGCCGGTCTCTATGACCGCGAAATCGACTGCTTCCCGGGCAAAGAAATCAAAGGCCATTGCTACGTTCAGCTCAAAATAGGAAGGCTTAACGGCTTCAATGCAGTCAATATGGCTGTTGAGGAAGTCCAGGACATACTGCTTGTCTATCAGTTGCCCGTTGATCCTGAAGCGTTCCCTGATATCTGTAAGGTGGGGGGAGGTATAAAGGCCTGTCTTATAGCCGCATGCCTGCAGGGTCGCCGCGAGGATATGGCTGGTGCTGCCTTTCCCGTTAGACCCGGCTATGTGGATCGATCTAAATCGGTGCTGCGGATTGCCCAGGTGGTCGCATAATATCTTTATATTGTCCAGTCCCGGCCTGATGGCATCCTGCCCGATCCTGGAAAATATAGGGAGCTGCCCGAACAGGAAATCCAATCCTTCTTCATAAGTATTAAACCTGTTCATCAGCGCATCAGTTCTTTAGCGTTATTCAACGCGGCATCCGTCAGCTGGTTGCCGCCGATCATCTGCGCGATGGCAGTGACCCTTTCAGATTCGTCCAGGCGTCTTATGGAGGTGGAGATGCGCTGCTGCTCATCTTCCTGCTTATATACAAAGTAGTGCTGGTGGGCTTTGGCGGCTACCTGCGGCTGGTGCGTGATGCAGATGATCTGGTGACAGGCGCCCAGCTCCTTCATCAGCGTGCCCACCTGCTTGGCCGCTTCCCCGGAGATGCCCGTATCCACTTCGTCAAAAATGAGGGTCGGCAGCTCTATGGCCCGGGCTGTGATGGTCTTTACAGCCAGCATGATCCTGCTCAGCTCGCCACCGGAAGCAGCACGCTGCACAGGGGCGTAACGGCCGCTTTTATTGCTGTCCAGCATGAATGTGATAGCGCTTTTGCCGAGATGGTCCAGTTGCTGCGCGGGCTGGAGGTCCACCCTGAAATCGGCATTGACCATACCCATTAAGTGAATATATTCATTGACCTTAGCCTCGAACGGCGCTATGGCGCTATTGCGCTGCCGGTGCAGTTGCTGCGCCTGTTCGTTCAGGCTGGCTGCCAGGCCGACCACTTTTTCTTCGAGGTTCAGGATGTCTTCGTCTATGTGCAGCACTTTCTGCACGTCCGACTGCAGTTGCTGCTGAACGGCGATCAGCTCCGCGCTGTCTCTTACGCCGTGTTTCTTTAATAATTTATACCCGGTATCAAGGCGTTCCTGTATGACGGCCAGCTGCTGCGGGTCCGTATCAATGCCTTCCAGGCTTTTTTCCAGCTCTTCCCTGATGTCCTTCAGCTCTATCCAGGCACTGTCCAGCCGGTCATGGGAAGCTGTAACGCCCGGGTAGATCCTGGATGTCTGCTGCAATACCTGCAGCATTTTCCTGACCTGGTGGTTGACCGCATTTTCGTCCTCCTCCAGCATATAAAGGACGCTGTTGATATTTTGCCGGATCTCATCCGCATGCTCCAGGGAACGTGCTTCGTCGGCCAGTTGCTCCAGCTCGTTGTCCCTGATAGCAAAGTCTTCCAGCTCCTGCAGCAGGAATTGCTTATAGTCCAGCTCCTGCCGGAAAGCCTGCCTGTTGCCGGTCAGCTCCTGCAGCTGCTTTTGCAGCCGCTGGTGCTCACGGTATTGCTGCTGGTAGGTATGGAGCAGATCCTGGTTGCCTGCAAGGGCGTCTATGATCTGGAAAGCGAATAAATGGTCTTTTACCGCGAGATTATCGAACTGGCGGTGCAGATCGACCAGTTGGGAGGTGAATTCATTCAGCAGGCCCAGGTTTACGGGGCTGTCATTGATGAATGCCCTGCTTTTTCCCTGTGCGTTGATCTCCCGCCTGATGATGGTATGGGTTTCGACATCCAGGTCGTGCTGCCTTAAGATCTCCCGGCAGGTATGGTTGCCTGAAATATTGAAATGGCCCTCTATGATGCATTTTTCTTCCGGGTTGAGGATCACCTGGCTGTCGGCACGCTCACCCAGTATCAGTGAGAGCGCACCCAGTATGATCGACTTTCCCGCGCCTGTTTCGCCGGTTATCACGTTGAAGTTTGGTTCAAAAGGAATGCTGAGCTCCTTTATGATCACGTAGTTCTTTATATAGATTTTCTCAAGCATAGCTCCTGCAAATTTAAAAGATGTTTCATTCTGAAATGCACGCGCCTGATAAGAATATTTTAAATATTACCGGCGCTGCCGTTCCCTGCACCTGTCACCCGGCGCGGGTATGCCGGTGTCCTTAAATATTTTTTGTGTTTATATCAGCGGATTTGAACAATTAGTATCTTTGGTGACATTGATTAAAACAGGCAGCCTTGAATCTTTCCAGTTATATAGCAAAGCGCATCACGGGACATCATAAATCGTCATTTTCCAATTTTATCATCCGGCTTTCCACTGCGGCTACCGTTATCAGTGTGGCCGTTATGATCATCGCGGCGGCCGTGGTACAGGGATTTAAGGATACGATCAAGGACAAGGCCTTTGAATTCTGGGGGCATTTTCATATTTCCCAGAGTACGGCTACCAATGATCTTATGATCTCTCCAAAGCCTATCCCTTTTGACAGCGGCATGGTGGCATCCCTGAAGCGGGAGCCGCATATCCTGGATGTGGAGCCCTATACGCTGGGGGCGGGCATTATCGCTACGGAGCTGTACAATGAGGGTGTGCGGATCAAAGGCGTCGGGCCATCCTATTTCAAGGGCTCAAAGGACAACGTGATCACTTACGGCGGGAATCCCATCCGTTATAACGACACTTCCTATGCGGCCGATGTGATACTGTCGCAGGCCATCCTGGATAAGATAGGTAAGCAGGCAGGAGACGATGTGCTGCTGTATGTGCTGGATAAGGAGGAAAGTCTGCCGCGTGTGCGCAAGGTGCGCATTGCCGGTACCTACCATATGGGTATAGAGGAGATAGACAATAATTTTATCCTGTGCGATATAAAGCTGCTGCAGCGGCTGTATAACTGGAATGACGGCCAGGTAACCGGCTATCAGGTGCTTACCGATGATTATGAACACGCCGATCCTGTGGCCGAGGAGATATATTTCAAATACCTGTCCATCCCGCAGACCATTGTCTATATTTCCGATATCTATTCGGAAATATTCCAGTGGCTGGAGCTCCAGAATGTAAATGCCCGGATCATCCTTACCATTATGGCAGTGGTGGCTGTTATCAATATGATCACGGCACTGCTGACCTTTATCTTGGAGCGGGTGAATATGATAGGCATCCTGAAGGCGCTCGGGATGAATAACTGGGAGGTCCGCAAGATATTTGTATATCATATCAGCCGTATCGTGCTGAAGGGCATCCTGGGCGGTGTGCTGCTCGGGCTGTTCCTTTGCCTGCTGCAATATTATTTCCATATCATAAGCATTGATGAAAGCATCTACTACATGAAATATGTTCCCATCAAGATAGTCCCCTGGCATGTGGCGGGCATCATTATTGGTACATTTGTGGTCAGTGTGCTGATCCTGGCAGTTCCTACGCTTATCATCAGGAAGATCAATATTGTTGAGGCTATCAGGTATCAATAAATATCATTTCCTGTTATGGTGATTTTTGTTGTGATAGATTTTGTTTATATTATGACAGTCTTTTTCAATTAGCAAATCCCGGAAAGTTGACCGTATTTTGCAGCATCAAATCGGTAAATATCAACCATATCTTTAAAAAATTATATGATCATGAATGAGACCATCGCAGGTATCTACGCAGAATTAGGAATTCCTCAGGAGCATCAGAGCGTATCCTTAAACGCCATAGCACAGACTGAAAGCCGCTTTCTGAAAGACCTGAAGCTGAACGTTTCGGGTGTTTTGAAAAGCGCTCATTTTTCAAAAAAGGAAACAGCATTGCTGGCCCTGTCGGTAGCGGTGAACCAGAAGCATAAGGTGCTGGTGCAGGCCTTTACGGAGATGGCAGCTACGGAAGGAGCTACTGCCGATGAGATAGGAGAGATCCATGCCTGTACATCCCTGATGAGTGCCAATAATGTATTATATCGTTTCCGTCACTGGCTGCCTGAGAACACCTATTATAACAATACCCCCGCCGGTATCCGTATGAGCATTATGATGAACCCGGTGCTCGGCAAAGAGTTCTTTGAGCTGGTAAGCCTGGCCATATCGGCGCTGAACGGCTGTGAAATGTGTGTGACCTCCCACGAAAGCTCCGTTAAAAACCATGGCGGTACGGAAGCCCGCATCTATGACGCGATCCGTATAGCTGCCGTTATAAAATCCCTGAGCACTGTATTATAGATATATTACGGTACCATAGCGACGGCTGCCCCATAACGAAGGGCAGCCGTTTTGTCTGGCATTACGGAAGAAATGATAATTATCAGCGGATTTATACGTTATGCTGTTTAATTTTGACGGCAAAAATCAACCTATGAGATTCTGGAAAAAATTAAGCCAGCAGGAATGCAGTGATTATATTGATAAAGCGCTCCGGGAGAATATAGACTTCAGCCGCCGCACCAGTCTCGGCATACCGGCATCCCGGCTGGACGGGAAGGTGTTCTACGACCAGGCTTCTTTCCTAAAAGATGCGCCCTTCCTGCGCTCTATCGTCCAGAATCCCAATCATATAGGCTGTCATACGCTTTCTGAGTCTGAAATGTTCTTTAAAGGTACCCAGCAGATAGAAAGGGACCTGATAGAGATGATAGCGGTAGATATATTAAGAGCTGAAGAAGGCGGTAGTGACGGGTATGTAGCGGCCGGAGGGACGGAAGCGAACATACAGGCCGTATGGATATACCGTAATTATTTTATCCGCACCTTTAATGCCACACATGATGAGATTGCTATACTGGCTTCTGCCGATACGCATTACTCCGTGGTAAAAGCCGCTAACCTGCTGTTTTTAGACTTGTACAGCGTCCCCGTGGAAGACAGCACGCGTGCTATACAGGAGGCGGAGCTGGATGCCGTGGTAAGGCGGGCGCAGCAGGACGGCAAGAAGTACTTTATCGTATTGAGCAATGTGGCCACTACGATGTTCGGGTCCATAGATGATCCCGATATGTATGCCCGTTGCCTGCTCAAATATGACCTGCCGTTCAGGCTGCACCTGGATGCTGCTTTCGGCGGCTTTATCTACCCGGTTGTACAGCCTGAGAACAATGTAGACTTCCGGAACGAGCACGTAAGCTCCGTTACCCTGGATGCCCATAAGATGCTCCAGGCGCCTTATGGCACCGGCATCTTTATAGCGCGCAAAGGGCTGATGCAGCATGTGTTCACCAAAGAGGCCAGCTATGTTCATGGAATGGATATCACGCTCTCGGGCAGCAGGTCCGGCGCCAATGCTATTGCCATCTGGATGATCCTGGTGACCTATGGTCCCTATGGCTGGTATGAGAAGCTGCATACCCTGCTGTACAGGACTCAATGGACCTGCAGGCAGCTGGATGAGATGGGTATAGTGTATTACAGGCATCCCGATATGAACATCATCACTATCAGGGCCTCTTTTGTACCGAAGTCCCTCGTGGAAAAATACGGGCTTGTGCCGGATACTCACGAAGGAGATGCAGGATGGTATAAGATAGTAGTGATGGAGCATGTGGAGATCGAGTACCTGCAGCAATTCCTGGCTGACCTGAAGCGAGCGCCGGGCGCACAAAGCATAACATACTGACCAAGGGACCGGCGTATGTTCAATGAAGCTGATTTTCTTTTATCATACATAGCTGCTGGCGCCGGACCTGTAAATCTTTTACTGACTATCTATATATAGGCAACAAATTCATTATGAGTTATAAATTATTATAAGAGATTCCTCACATCCGTTCGGAATGACTAGTACTCTCAGTTCCTTCCTAAGCTAAAGGGGCATCTGAGCCTCATAAAGGACACTGCTCAGCGAGGCGTATCCGTTAAAAGGTTGTTGCCTGTAAGCAGATAGTCACTAATCTTTTTATCAAAGGGGAAGAAAAGATATGGACGAAGGGCTCCGGCATTAAAACGGCATGTTATATTCCCGGGTGACTGTAAAAAATATGGGGAATGTAAATGCGTTTTTTTGTGAGTATTTAATACATTTGTTGGATAGATGAAATAACAGACGTTCATATCCAACCTTTAAAAATTTAAGATTATTAAATCTGAATATTCTATGGAATTAGAAATTATAACAAGCGGGAAATTTAAATATCTGGAAGCGGGTGAAGGAGAGCCATTGGTTTTATTGCATGGATTGTTTGGGGCTTTAAGTAATTTTCAGGATTTATTCAATCATTTTAAAAAAAGCTATAAAGTTATAATCCCGGTATTACCCCTGTACGATCTTGGACTGGATACCGGTGTCACCTCGCTGATGAAATACGTGGAGAAATTCATCAACCACCGTGGCCTGGAAAAGGTGCACCTGCTGGGTAATTCATTAGGCGGTCATGTGGCATTGCTATACACCCTTAAAAACCAGAACAAGGTGAAGACCCTGGTGCTGACCGGCAGCTCCGGGCTGTATGAGAACGGTATGGGCGAAACATATCCCAAGCGCGGGGATTACGAGTTCATTAAAAAGAAGACAGAGCTGACGTTTTATGATCCGAAGGTGGCTACCAAAGAGCTGGTGGACGAGGTATATGACATCGTTAATAACAGGCTGAAGGTCATCAAGGTGATCGCGCTGGCCAAATCTGCCATCAGGAATAACCTCAGCGATGAGCTGCGGGATATCCACGTGCCGACCTGCCTTATCTGGGGTAAGAACGATACAGTTACGCCGCCTATGGTAGCGGAAGAGTTCAAGCAACTGATCCCGAATTCCGAGCTGTACTGGATAGACGAATGCGGGCATGCCGCAATGATGGAAAGACCCGGGGAATTCAATGTCCTGTTGCACGATTTCCTTAAAAAGCATCCCATTGGCTGAAGCGTAAAAGAAATGTAATTTTTAAAATTAATTTTGATACACATCCCACACTTTTGTATTATTGCAATACGAAAGTGTTTTTTATTTATGCCCTGTAAGGACCTGATAGCATATGAATTAAAGCCCTTGCCGGATACCGGTAAGGTGGCAGATGCCCTGGATAGCATGGAAGATGCCCAGCTGGAGCAACTGCCCGTTGTGGATGAGAAAGGTCTGTATCTTGGCATTCTTACCTTTGAAATGCTTTCCAATACGGCTCCTGCTGCTACGCTTAAAGACCTGGTGCACCAGATGCCCTTGCTGAAAGCGGCCGTCAATGAACGCGCTTTTCCCTACCGTGCCGCGAAGGTCATGTTCGACAACGGCCTGGATATGGTACCGGTGGTGAATGACGCGGATGAGCTGCAGGGCATGATAGACAAGAAGAACATGCTGGGCTTCCTCGTAGAGCAGACCGGCCTTTTGCAGTCCGGCGGCATTATCATCCTGGAGGTGAAATCGTTCAACTATTCGCTGTCGGAGATCGCCAGGATCTGCGAAACGAACGATGTGCTGATCTTGAACTTGCAGATCAAATCCATACCGGACGAGGATGCCCTGCACATTATTCTTAAGACCAATACCAGGGACCTCAGCGCGGTCCAGGCGGCATTCAGCAGGTACGAATATAATGTATCGGTCATAGAGGGCGACCTGAATACCAACAGTCTTGTGCAGGAACGTTATGACCTGCTGATGAATTTCCTGAAAATGTAAGCGTGTCATGAAAGTCATAGCACTGATCCCCGCCCGATATGCCTCTGCACGCCTTCCCGGCAAGCTGATGCTGGACTTGAACGGCAAGACCGTTATCCGGCGCACTTACGAGGCTGTTGCCGCTACCGGGCTGTTCGCAGCCGTCTACGTGGTCACGGACAGCGAAGTTATCTATGATGAGATACGATCCTTTGCGGGTGATGTGGTCATGTCCGGAACGGATTTTGAATGCGGAACGGACAGGATAGCGAGCGTATTGCCACAGGTGGGGGCAGCGGATATCTATATCAATGTACAGGGAGATGAGCCCTTTACCGTTAAGGAGCCGCTGGAGCAGCTCATCCGCGTATTTGAAGAGGACCGGGAGCAGCGGATAGGCGTATGCACCTTACGTCAGCAGATCACCGACCCGGATATGATAGATAACCCGAATGTGGTAAAGGTGATCACGCGCCCGGATGATACAGCCATATATTTCAGCCGGTCCAGGGTACCCTATGACAGGGACCGGTCCGGTGACGTTCCTTATTATAAGCATATCGGCATCTACGCGTTCAGGGCGCAGGCGCTCCGTGAATTTGCAGCCCTGCCGCCCGGCAGGCTGGAACTGGCGGAAAAGCTGGAAAATCTCCGCTTTATAGAAAATAATATTGCCGTCAAGGTGGTGGTCACTGATTATGTGAATATCGGTATAGACACAGCGGAAGATCTGGAACGGGCACGCAGGGCTGTCAGGCCCTAAGCCCGCTTATGGAGCCGTTCCCGGCAAAGGGAACCGGCCACCTTTCTAAGATGCCCTTCTTTAAATATACTGAAAAAAACTTATTTCTGAAAATCATGTTGTTTTATGGTCCGATAGGCAACATCATTCATTTTATTACACTGAAATTTACTAACTTCGCATGTCCAAAAACAGGATCAGAAATTATTAAAAAGTATATATTATGGCAACAGAGCAAGTAAACCCGGAGGAATTAAACGAACAGGTGAATACGGAAGCAGAGGCTTCTGAACCTCAGGCTGTAAATGGCAATAGCGATGCGCAGGACGTACAGGAAGAGACCGTGGAATCTGTCAAGCAGCACTGGAATGATAAATATGCCCGTCTGGCTGCTGAATTTGATAATTACCGTAAGCGTACTTCCAAAGAGGTCAGCGATATCATTAAGAGCGCGGGCAAGGATGTGATGCTTTCCCTGCTGGAAATACTGGATGACTATGACAGGGCAAAGGACCAGTTGTCCAAATCTGAGAACGTAACAGCGCTGAAAGAAGGTATTGACCTGATCTTCAATAAAATGGCCAATGTATTTAAAGGTAAGGGGCTGGAAGAGATGAAATCTACGGGAGAGGATTTCAATGCTGATCTTCACGAAGCTATTGCGGAGATCCCTGCTCCTGCACCTGAGCTGGTCAACAAGGTAATTGATACCGTACAGAAAGGCTATCTCCTTAATGGCAAGATCATCCGGCACGCAAAAGTAGTAGTAGGCAAAGGAGCGGAGTAGTTATTAAATTCAACCATAAAAATTAACATTTATTAGTCCAATGAGTAAAAGAGACTATTACGAGATATTAGGCGTAAGTAAGACCGCTACTGCTGATGAGATCAAAAAGGCTTACAGGAAGGTGGCTATGAAGTATCACCCGGATAAGAACCCGGGCGATAAGGAAGCGGAAGAGAAGTTCAAGGAAGCTGCAGAAGCCTACGAAGTGCTGAGCGATGCCAATAAGCGGCAGCAATATGACCGCTTCGGCCATGCAGGTATGCGTGGCGGACCGGGTGGCGGTTCCGGCGGCATGAGGATGGAAGATATATTCTCCAATTTCGGCGACGTATTCGGGGATGATATCTTCGGCAGCTTTTTCGGTGGCGGCGCCAGGGGCGGCGGCCAGCAGCGCAGGGGCTCCAGGGGCTCTAACCTGAGGATCAAGCTGAAGCTTACCTACGCGGAGATCGCCAATGGCGTCTCCAAGAAGATCAAGGTTAAAAAATACGTGGTGTGTAATACCTGTGCCGGTTCGGGCGCGAGGGATTCCAATTCGGTGCAGACCTGTACCGCCTGCGGCGGCTCCGGACAGGTCCGCCAGGTGACCAATACCTTCCTGGGACAGATGCAGACAGTGACCACCTGCCCTAAATGTAACGGCCAGGGTACGACCATCACCCATAAATGTAATACCTGTAAAGGCGAAGGCCGGGTTTACGGTGAGGAAACAGTGGATATCAATGTGCCGGCCGGAGTACAGGAAGGTATGCAGATGAGCATTACAGGAAAAGGTAATGCCGGTGAGAACGGCGGACCTGCAGGCGACCTCCTGATACTGATCGAAGAGGAAAGGCATCCTGAACTGGTAAGAAGGGATAACGACGTACTGTATAACCTTACCTTATCCTTCTACGAGGTGGTCTTCGGTACCCAGGTGGAAGTACCTACCATTGACGGCTCTGCCAAAATAAAGATCCCTGCCGGTACGCAAAGCGGCAAGGTATTCAAGCTCAAAGGCAAGGGATTCCCCGAAGTGAACGGCTATAACAGGGGCGACCAGCTGGTGCAGGTCAGCGTGTACACGCCGCAGCACCTCACCGACAGTGAAAAGGAGGCGATGGAGAAGCTGAAGGACGCGCCTAACTTCCAGCCATCGGAAGAAGCCAAGAAAGAGAAATCCTTCTTTGACAGGATCAAGGATATTTTCTAAGATGCCTTATAAGAAGTGCCGTATATAAAACGGGCTGCATCCCTGCGGATGCAACCCGTTTTTGTTGTCAGGGAGCGGGCGGTGCGACCGGGGCTACTTCCGCGATGCCCGGGAACAGGTAGATGGCGCCGGTCCCGTCCTGTATGCAGCGGTACCGGGTCCTGACCTTGGCGCTCTTCCGGTAGGTTTTGCCGTCCCTGGGGTATAGGAAGTAAGTGCCTTCTGGCAGGTCATCAACGAAAACAAGCCGGCTGTTGTCGCTGTCATACCGGGCCAGTGTCTTATACAGGTCGGGATCGCTGCAGGTAGTGGCTTTGGTATGATGGATATGACGGGCCAGCGCTGCTGAAATATCGGCAGGGAGCAGGTGGTGCCCTACAAAAGGCCGGAGTATCTGCCGGTAATTTTCCTGCCATTCTTTGCCGTGTGAGGCCACGGTATGACCGTATTGATTATAGTTGACCAGGTGAGCCAGCTCATGCAGGAGCGTGACCAGGAACGCGTAGGGGTTCAGATTGCCATTGATGCTGATCTTATGGGCGGGACTTTGAGGGGTGGGGTTCCGGTAGTCGCCCAGGATACGCTTACGTTCCTGCTTGATCGTCAGCCGGATGGTATATTGCCGGAAATAGGGCGCTACCCATTCAAAGGTGCCTTCCGGGAGGAAATGCTTTAAGCCGTCTATGGGACCTTCTTTCGCTTTCATTCGCTGGGTGTCCGGGTTTCCTGTCCCGGTATTACTTGGCTGTTCTTGCAATTTTGGATAATATGATAGTTTCCAGCACCATATATATGATGTAGGCTCCCGCAAAGCTCATAATGGTAGGGCGGTGCAGCATACCTTTCTCACGGGTGACCACATACAGCAATACCGCTCCTATGATCACGAAGAATTTCAGCATGGTGCTGCCTATCTTGGCGCGGTACATGCTTTCTCCCTGCTTCCTTTTGATGCCGTTATAGATCATATTGAAGGAAATGAACGTAACCACGGCCAGCAGCGCATTGGCAAGTATCAGTGTCATAACGTCGTAGGCAGGGTCGATACTGTTCAGGTAAAAAGCCGTGCCTGTCAGCAGGAGGAACGTTATAATGAGCGTGACCAGAAACTGTTTCATATAAAATAAAGGTATGGCTGCAAAAATACAAAGTAAATCGGACGTAAAGTAAAATTTTCTGTATTGGAATATGGGGCAAAGTCCCTATATTTGCACAGCAATTGAAAAAAATAAAATTGAGCAGGTAAATTTTTGGATATTATTATTGGAATATTTACCTTTGCATTCCTTTTGAAAACGTAAGTAATTTAAATATAAAATAAAAGAAATGGCAAATCATAAAGCTACCCGTAAATCTGCCCGTCAAAGTCTGAAACGTCGTGAGCACAATCGTTATTATGCAAAAACCACCCGTAATGCAATCCGTGCTTTATTGAAAGTGAGTGAAAAGGATGTTGCCGGTGAACAATTGCCTAAAGTAATTTCTATGGTTGATAAACTGGCTAAAAGGAACATCATCCATAAGAATAAAGCAAGCAATATCAAATCTAAATTGACTAAAAAGATCAATGCATTAACTGCATAATTTTTTAGTTGTCTAATTTATACCATTTGCACCTTTCTGCTTGTTTGTCAAGTGGAAAGGTGCTTTGTCATATCTGCTGGTTGCGTTAGCCGGAAAATTTCCCCGCGCAACCGGCTGTCATTAACCATTTAAGGACTGAAACCATTATCATATGACGGATCTGCTGGAACTGATCAAAACGAGAAGGACTGTCAAGCCTGCGGCCATGAACGGAACGATACTGGACGACAGCGCTATCCTGAAATGCCTGGAAGCCGCACACTGGGCGCCTACGCATGGACGCACCGAACCGTGGCGGTTTTTCGTGTATTCAGGAGAAGCCCTGGCCCGGTTTTGTACCGACCATGCGGAAATGTACCGCTCGGCTGCCGGGCCGGAGAACTTTATGGTCTCCAAATACGACAGCCTGAAAAATATGCCTCATACCGTATCGCACCTCGTAGTGGTGGGTATGCAGCGGACGCCGATGACCAAGATACCCTTCCTGGAAGAGTATGCGGCTGTATCGGCTGCCGTTCAGAACATACTGCTGATGGCGCACAGCCTGGAGATCGCTGCGATCTGGAGCACCGGCGGCATGGCCCTGAAGCCCGAAATGAAAGCCTACCTGGGACTGCAGCAGCAGGAAGATGAGGTGGTAGGGTTCATATACCTGGGCAAAACGGATAAGGAAGATATACCGGCCACGAGGAAGACCCCGGTAGCGGATAAAATTCACTGGACCAAATAAACCATTCAATCTCATGCGGCAGATCTGGGCCATATTGAAAAAGGAGCTGTTGATCGAATGGCGGCTTAAGCATACCTTCTGGGGAGCGCTGCTGTATATCGGCTGTACGGTATTCATCGTGTTTTTAATGGCCCGGCAGCCTGAAAGCAGGGTATGGAATGCGCTGTTCTGGATCGCACAATTGTTTATCGTTATCAATACCGTCTCCAAATCCTTCCTGCAGGAAACCGTGGAGCGTTACCGCTATTATTATACTATTGTAAGCCCCTCCAGGTTCATCCTGGCCAAGCTGATGTACAGCAGCATCCTGATGCTGCTGATGACGCTGGTGTCCGTGACGCTTTTTTACGGCATTATGGACATTCATTTTCATAATCCTTACAGGTTTATCCTGGTGGCGGTCCTGGGCTCACAGGGGCTCGCGCTGCTGTTCACTTTCCTTTCGGCCATCGCATCGCAGGCCAAGCAGAATGCCGCGCTCATGGCGATACTGGGCTTCCCCTTAAGCATACCCCTGCTGCTGATCCTGGACAAGCTCAGCTTTGCGGCGCTGGCACCTGTTTTCCAGGAGGACTGGGGTACCTTGCTGCTGGTGATGACAGGTATGAACGGCGTCATAGTCGGCCTGGCGCTGCTCCTGTTCCCTTTTTTATGGAAGGAATAAAATTGCGTTAAATTTTACCTATTGTTGCTGTAATAACGGAATTTGTATAATTTACAATCCGTTATTATAATATCCGGTTATGAAATTATTTCAGTATATCGTGCTGTGCTCCGCAGCCATTACCCTGTCCGCAGGCACTGTACAGGCCCAGAAACGCAAAAAAGGATTTACAAGGGAACAGCATAAGGAAGCCCTGCAGCGACATTACCGGGAGCTCATAGATATGGCGGATAACAAGCACTGTAATAATCCCAACGAATTTGCCTTCGCTCCTTTTGGCAGCAAAGCCTGTGGCGGACCCCAGACGTATATCATCTATTCCAAATACATCGATACTAAGAAATTCCTGGAAAAGCTGGCGCAATATAATGCGGCGGAAGCCAATTATAACCAGCGCTGGGACATCAAGTCCGACTGTACCGTAGCACCCGTGCCCACCGGTATCAAATGTGAGGACAATAAGCCGGTGCCGGTCTATGAGTAATGAGGTTTTCCGGCTACGGATCACCTCATCCTTGCAATGCTCCCTTATATTTACTATCTTGAAAATTTTTGGAAACCTTAAAATAACATCAGGATGAAAAAATTCAGTTGGGTCATTGCGGTATTATGTATCACGGGGTGTACCGGGCCCGGAGGTCCGGCATTGACGGAAGCGATCTTCCGGTATGATACCCTGACCCCGGAGAAGGCGCAGGTCATAGCAAAGATGCCATTGGAATGCATGCTGCAGGAATACCCCAATAAGACCGATCATACGGCTTCTGGGCCTGATGACGCCGTATTCACACCTTCCCAGCTGCACCCGGCATTTTACGGCTGTTTCGACTGGCACAGCAGCGTGCATGGACACTGGCTACTGGTAAGGGTGCTCAACCGTTTTCCTGATATGCCCGGGAAAGAGGCGTATATACAACTGCTGCAACGAACGATCACCGCGTCCAATATCCAGGCGGAAACGGACTATTTTAACACTAATATCCTGGGAACTTCCTTTGAGCGTACCTATGGCTGGGCCTGGCTGCTGAAGCTGGACCAGGAATTAAGAATGTCGGCCGATAAGGATGTGCAGGTCTTATACCAGCACCTGCAGCCCCTGACCCGGAAGATCGTTGCCTTATGGAAAGAGTTCCTGCCCAAACAAAGCTATCCCAATAAGACTGGGGTGCATGGGAATACCGCTTTCGCCCTGAGCCTGGCTATAGACTGGGCGGCGGCAGTGCAGGATACCGCCTTTGAGCACCAGCTAAAGCAGAAAGCCCTGTTCTTTTATAAGGATGTCCGTCAGGTGCCGGCCCGTTTTGAGCCGGACGGGAGCGATTTCTTTTCTCCCAGCCTGTACGTGGCCGACCTGATGACCCGTGTGCTGGACAGTGCCGCCTATAACACCTGGTTTGAACATTTTTTTGATCCAGAGGGCCTGGAGCAGGTTTGTAAGGCGCCGGAGGTCAGTGACCGGAACGATTACCAGATCGTTCACCTTGACGGACTGATGTTCAGTAAGGTAGCCAATATGAGGCAGATCATTCCTTACCTGGCGAATCCGGCAGTCAGGCAGCAGTTGTACCAGGCACAGCAGGTACTGCTGGATACCGGGCTGAAGCACCTGCAGGAATCCAATTACGGCGGCGGCCACTGGCTCGGTACCTTCGCGGTGCTGGCATTGTCGGGATATTGACGGGAATGGTAAGCGGCAGGCTACCTGTCTGTTTACAGGAAACAACCTTTATTACAGATACGCTTCGCGGGAAAGCGTCCTCTCTGCGAGTCAGAGAGAGTGTTTGCTATAAAGTAGCATATTGGTCATGCCAAACGGATGTGAGGCGGCTCTTCTGATAATTTGTACTTATCTTCTGATATATTGTACCCCTTACTATAGGATGGCTTTGTTGCTTATATATAGATGGCCGGTTGTTTTCTGATACATAGCGCATTTCGACAGGCTCAATGTGACAAATCTTCTTACTGTCAGGCTGAGCGCCGCCGAAGTTCTGCCAAACTGCTGCTACCTTTCGACAAGTTTCATGTGTAATCCTTCCTGCTGTCAGGCTGAGCGCCGTCGAAGCCTTGCCGAAGCTACTATCACCTTTCGACAAGTTCCAGGTGTAATCCTTCCTGCTGCCAGGCTGAGCACCGTCGAAGCCCTGCTAAACTGCTGCTACCTTTCGACAAGTTCCATGTGTAATCCTTCCTGCTGTCAGGCTGAGCGCCGTCGAAGCCCTGCCGAAGCTACTATCACCCTTCGACAAGCTCAATGTGACAAATCTTCCTGCTGTCAGGCTGAGCGCCGCCGAAGTTTTCTGCCAAACTGCTGCTACCTTTCGACAGGTTCCAGGTAATAATCCTTCCTGCTGTCAGGCTGAGCGCCGTCGAAGCCTTGCCGAAGCCACTATCAAATGGATAATATTACCGTGCTATACAGCTACGGTGCCTTTTATATGCGGGTGGGCTTCATAATTGACCAGCTCAAAATCTTCATATGCGAACCCGAAGATATCCTTCACTTCAGGATTGATGCGCATCTGCGGCAGCGGAAAAGGGGTGCGCTTCAGTTGTTCCTTTACCTGCTCTATATGATTGCTGTAGATATGTACATCCCCGAACGTATGTATGAATTCACCATACTCCAGGTCGCATACCTGCGCTACCATCATGGTCAGCAGGGCATAGGAGGCTATATTGAAAGGGACGCCGAGAAAAACATCCGCGCTTCGCTGGTACAGTTGGCAGGACAGCTTCCCTTTTTTGCCGGAGCCTTCGGAGGGATTGCTGACATAGAACTGGAAGAGGGCATGGCAGGGGCTTAATGCCATTTGCGGCAGGTCGGCCACATTCCATGCGTTGACGATGATACGCCTGCTGTCCGGGTTGTTCCGCAACTGGTCTATCGCCAGGCTGATCTGGTCGTACACCTTGCCGTCCGCTCCTTCCCAACTGCGCCATTGCTTGCCGTATACGGGCCCGAGATCGCCGTTTTCGTCCGCCCATTCATCCCAGATCTTTACCTTATGCTCCTGCAGGTACGCGATATTGGTGCTGCCTTTCAGGAACCACAGGAGCTCATATATGATGGACTTCAGGTGCAGCTTCTTGGTAGTGAGCAGGGGAAAGCCCTGCTGAAGATCGAAGCGCATCTGGTATCCGAAGCAACTGACGGTACCGGTACCGGTCCTGTCGCTTTTGGTCTCTCCGTGGTCTAATATATGTTGCAGGAGCTTTAAATACTGATCCATTGCCGTATTGCTTTTTGTGTAATGTTTATCTGTATTAATATGCCAGGGACTGCCTGGCTTTACAGGCCTGTAAAGTATTATACATCAGCGCGCAGATGGTCATTTTGCCCACACCTCCCGGAACGGGGGTTATCCAGCTGGCTTTCCGGCTGATAGCATCGAAATCCACATCGCCCACAAGTCGGAAACCGCTTTTCCTGCCGGCATCCTCTATCCTGTTAATACCCACATCTATGACAATGGCGCCGTCCTTGACCATATCCGCAGTGACAAATGCGGGACGGCCGATAGCTGCCACTATGATGTCGGCCTGCAGGCACAATTCTTTCAGGTTTTGCGTGCGGGAATGCGCGAGGGTTACGGTACAGTTGCCCGGGTTGGTATTGCGGCTCAGCAGGATGCTCATAGGTGTACCTACTATATTGCTGCGTCCTATCACCACACAATGCTTACCGGCAGTATCAATACCGTAATGCTGCAGCATCAGCATGATACCGTTGGGCGTGGCGGAAATAAAGGTCGGCTGACCGATCACCATCTTACCGACATTGACAGGATGGAACCCGTCCACGTCCTTTTTAGGGTCAATGGTATCGATGACCTTCTGCTCATCAATATGCCTGGGTAAGGGCAGTTGCACCAGGATGCCGTCTATATCCGTATTGGAATTGAAAGAACGGATATATTCCAGCACCTCCTCTTCCGGTGTATCTGCTGACAGCCTGATCTCCGTGGACTGGAAACCGATCTGCTTACATGTTTTAACCTTGGATGCTACATAGGTCTCGCTGGCGGGGTCGGTACCTACCAGAATAGCGGCCAGATGCGGCGCTTTTTTGCCTGCTGACCTCAGTTCTTCTACTTGCCGGGCGATATCTGCCAACAAGGTTTCAGATACCAGTTTACCATCTAATAATTGCATACCGCAAAGGTAATTTGAAAAAGGCTGATAGCGAAATGTATTTCATAAAATTTGCCGGGCGTGCCTTACAACCGCTTCTTACAGCTCCTTAATGGGAAACCGCCTTAAGCCCGATGACAGATCCTATCAGCGTGGTGATAAAGAACAGTCTCCAGAAGCTGGCAGGGTCTTTGAAGAAAATGATGCCCATCAGCGCCGTACCTACGGCGCCTATGCCGGTCCATACGGCGTAGGCCGTGCCTATCGGCAGGGTCTGGGTGGCTTTGATGAGCAGCAGCATGCTGATCGTAAGGGATACCAGGAATGCCCCATACCACCAGGCAGCGGCTGCGCCCGTGGCTTCTTTGGCTTTTCCCAGGCAGGAGGCAAAGGCGACTTCAAATAATCCGGCGATGATTAGGATGATCCAGTTCATGGTTGTATATTTTATGCAAAAATCCGGATTAATCGCGGGAATATTTTTTACAAATGATAAAAACTACCTGATCTCTGCCCGGATGCGGCTGAGGCTTACCTGTGTGATCCCCAGGAAAGAGGCGATATGGCCTAAAGGTACCCGCCGTACCAGGTCCGGGTTATCGGCCAGCAGGGCCTTGTAGCGTTCCTTAGCGGTCCTGAACTGCCGGGAGATGAGCCGTTCTTCGGTCTTGACCAGCTCCAGCTCGGCAAAGCGCCGTCCCCAGTTGGCTATATGGATATCCTGCGCGAACAGCCTGTGCAACGTAGCAGCGTCCAGCTCGTAAAGATCACAGTCTTCCATCAGCACGATATCTTCATATCCTTCCTGTTGCTCCACATAGCTTTTCATGGAGATCACGGTCTCTCCTTCACGTCCGAACCAGAAGGTGACCTCCTGGCCATCCGCATGGGCATAGGCCCTGACCAGCCCTTTTTTGATAAAATAGAGCTTACGGGCTATAGTAGCGGCCCTGATGATCAGGTGTCCTTTGGGAAAGCTGCATTCCCGGATATGCTGCTTCAGCAGGGAGCAGGAAGCTTCCGGCAGGGGATGGATGGTTGCAAGTATCTGGTCTATATGCATCACGGGCAGCCTTACTTGTAATATTTTTGTCCTTTATCCGAAATAAAGCCTTTGAACTGATATGCCTCGTCATACAGCTCGATGAGCTTCAGCCCGTCGATATTATAATAGTTTTCATAATAATATAGCGGTATATACTCGTAAGGATCGCCCATTTTGCCTGACATATCACCGCCATAGTTAGGCAAGCCATAATACGCATTCCCCTTTTTGAGAATATAACGGATATTCTTTTTGGGACGAAGGGTATAGATATCGTTTTGAGCAATAAAGTCATATTCCACCGGGAATATCACTTTGAAGTTACGGCCGTACAGGCCTGTTTTCCCATCCTTCACCACTTTGATCACCCCCGTGTTCCTGAATTCAAAATTGCGGCGTTTAGAATCGGAAGAGTTGGTGATATGGATGCCCGTATGCCTGGTGCGTATCTGATCTATGTCAAATGCCAGCGAGTCATATATTACCGGGAGCAGGGTATCGCCGTCAGCGCCTATGATGCCCTTCCTGTTGTTTTGATGCACTACGAAAACCGCCTGGTCAAAATAGAACAGCGAATCATATATGGCCGGTTGCTTACCCTGCAGGTTGATAATGCCGAATTTACCGTTTTCAAGGTAAATGATACCGGTACGGTACTCATTGGATAATTTAGGGATCAGCCGCTGCTGCGGTGTGAGCTTCACGTGCAGCACGGATGCACCGGATCGGTTGTAAATATCAGGCATGCGCAGCACGGAATCACCCTGTATGCGCAGGTAGGGGATGGGAGCGGGCCGGGGCTTCATAGGGTCTGCGTCAGGAGACCGGTAGGAGTCGCCGTCGATGCCGGGCTTACCTGTAATGATATTGCCGGTGTAATAGGGGTCCTCTTCCGCTTCCTCCTGCTGCCGTACAGGCATTGCTGCATCCGACAGCTTAAAATTGCCATCCTTATAATGGAATACCTTTGGAGTGATCTTATTGTTTTCCTGTATGCTGAAATACAGCACGCCATTACGCTTGTCGGGGTATGCATGCTCTTTCAGGATCGTCACATCTTTCAGCACCGTCCTGGCTATCTTATCTGCATCGGCATCGTACACATACAGGGAGAACAGGTCGTTAAAGTCCCGGGTGAGCAGCAGGATATACCGGAAAGCGTGAGGCTGCTGTCTGCTCGTTCCTGTTGTATCCAGGAGTGCCATATGCTTTACGGGACCGTTCAGCAAGGTCTTTCCTTTCGTATTGAACAATATGATGCTTTCTGCTACTGTTATGTTATATGGTTTGAAAAGCTCGGGCTTATGGAAGGAGGTATTCCGGGCTACTATTATTTCATCCAGGATATAGCTGAACTTATCTAAGGGCAGCTCCCGCAGGATGACCTTACCCCGGTAGATGATATCCGACAGGTACGTATTAAAGCCATAGGGTGTGCCCGGGTTGACGCGTTCCTGTATCGTGCCGCCGACAAAAAAAGCGCCTTTGTCCCAGTAAAGAAGGTCATAGCCTTTATCAATGACCTTTTTACCGTTTTCATTCTGAAGGTAGCTTTTGTCGCCATCCCTGAAGGGGATGAAATATTTTTGCCCGAAGCATTGCAGGGAGAGGCTCCATAACAGGAGGAACAGTAAGATTTGTTTCATATAATGTTCAGATAATACAATAAAGGATAATACCGAAATGGCTACCCGGTCGGGCAGCCACGGAGCTATTTCAGCATTTTAATATAGCATCTTTTACGCTTGTGCTGGACGTGCTCGTAATTTTTCCAGTGGTTGATCGCTTTCTCATTGGTTTCTATCATACCGGTCGTTTCCACCCATTCCACACCGTGATGGATCATGATCTGCTGCAGTTCCGTTATCAGCAGCGCGCTCACGCCCTGCGCCTGCCAGTCGGGATGAACGCCTGTAAGCAGGAGGTCGGCAACTTTTGGTTTCTTCAGGGCCTTTTTGATATGCCACCAGCCGAAAGGAAATACTTTACCTTTGGCTTTCTGCATCGCCTCGCTCAAAGAAGGCAGAGAGATAATGAAGCCGATCACTTCACCGTCCTTGTCTTCCACCACTTTTACAAAAGCAGGGTTGAGGATGGTAATGTACTTATCTATATAGAACTGCAGCACTTCGTCCGGCATGGGCACAAAGCTGAACAGTTCAGAGAACGAGGCGTTCAGCAGGTGGAATATCTTCAGGCTGTACGGCTTCATTTCAGCAGTGGAGTGGAAGCTCTTAACCGTCAGGTTATATTTCTTTTTAATGATCTCGTTGATGCGCAGCGCTTTTTCAGGGATCTGCTCCAGCACCTTGAGCTTGAATTCGATCCAGTCGGTCTGCTTGGTATAGCCGTTCTTTTCAAAGAGGGTCTGGTAGTAGGGAAAATGGTATTCCGAAGCTACGGAAGGCAGCTCTTCAAAGCCTTCCACCAGTACTGCCTGGTGGTCCAGGTTCGAGAAGCCGAGCGGGCCATGGATGCCTTCCATACCGTTGTCCAGGGCAAATTGCTCTGCCGTGTGGAACAATAGTTGCGCTACCTCGTTATCGTCAATACATTCGAAACGGGTCAGGCGGCACAGCTTTTCGTTATTGATCTCATTGGATTTATGATGGATGATGGCGCCGATCCTGCCTACCACCTTTCCGTCGCGTTCAGCGAGCCAGAAAGCCGAAGTAATATATTTAAAGGATGGATTTTTATCCGGGTCCAGCGAGCGCATTTCGTCCATTTTGATGGGAGGGACCCAGTAACGGTTGTCTTTATATAGCTCAAAAGGGAATTCTACAAACTTCTTTATATCAGCGGGAGCCGTTATTTTTCTGATGGTCAATGACATATTATACGCTTAAATATATTACTATTGTACGTTCCAAAAGTATAAAAAAAGCCGCTATTTCCTTATAAAACAGCGGTAAAAATTAAATTTATATTACCTGCAGATCTCCACGGGCAGGGTGCCGTTAGGAGGCAGCGCGCCTTCCAGCACACGTATGATATTGTTCTGGAAAGCCGGCTGGTCCTCGTAGGCTACCAGCAGGGCAGGGGCTTTGCAGAAATGCCTGCTCATATAAGGTACACCATACAGCAGCAGGAGCGATTGCTTCTGCTGTGACAGGTATTGCAGCACCTGTATCTGGCTGTCAGAATAACCGTATTGTTCCTTATCCCCGGGATACCTGCTCAGCTTATGAAGGCTGCCTACCAGCATCGTGCCTTTGGGCAGGGTTCGCAGTGTTTTCAGGATATAGGCCGCATTTTGCCGGCTGTCCATATTGATAAAAACGGCATTGGGATAATGCGCCTTGTACATTTTTATCTGCTGCTCGGAAGCATTAAAGGTAATGAAAGCCTTATTTTTTATTTTTGAAAAAGCGGGGATCATCTTGTAATGGTCGCTTACAAGGGTGGCGGTCTGCACCGCCGTATGCAGCATAATATCATCATAAGCTTTGTTCAGGTCTTCGGTGACGCGCTGCTCTTCTACAGGTGTGTAGTACTGGAGGCCTTTGTCATATTTGGCTCCCAGGATCTTTTTGACACTGTGCGCCAGGCGCTCTTCCGTCAGGGTGCCGTTATGATATGCCGCAACTATTTTCTGTATGGCCAGACCCACATCCTGTGAGAATAACAGGACATCATTGCCGGCGAGGAAGGCCAGTACCTCTACTTCACCTGCCGGGTAATAATTCGCTACGCCTTTCATATTCAGGGCATCGGTAAAGATTAGGCCATCGAATTTCATTTCCTTTTTCAGGAGATTGGTCACAATATTATAGCTTAAGGTGCTGGGCACACGGGCCGTATCGAGCTGCGGCAGGTTCAGGTGGGCGATCATCACTGACTGGATGCCCCGGTCGAACAGCTGTTGGAAAGGGTAAAGCTCCAGGGCTTTCAGGGCAGCGGCATCCTTGTCTATCTGCGGAAGGTCGTGGTGAGAATCCACGGTCACATCGCCATGGCCCGGGAAGTGCTTGGCACAGGCCATCACGCCATTGCTTTGCAAAGCCTGCATATAGGCTATGCCCAGCCTGCTGACCAGCTCCTTATCCGACCCGAAGGCACGGAAGCCGATCACCGGGTTTTTAGGGTTACTGTTGATATCCACTGCCGGGGCAAAATTGATATGTACGCCGAGACGCTTGCATTGTTCCGCTACAGCCACGCCTATCTCGTACATTAGCGTATCGCTGCGGGAGGCGCCGATGGTCATTTGCCTGGGAAGGTCCTTTACGCCGGTCAGCCGCATGCCAAGTCCCCATTCCGCATCCATGGCTACCAGCAGCGGTACTTTGGCGGCTTTCTGAAAGCGGTTGGTCTGCTGCGCCTGCGCTTCCGGGGTGCCCTGCATAAAAATAACGCCCCCGATACCGTGGCGGTCGATCAGCGACTGGATCTGGCGGTCATTCTTATTTTCCCCGCCGCTGTAGGCCGCTATCATGAACAGTTGCCCTATGCGCTCCTCGAGCGTAAGGGTGTTATAGACACTATCCACCCAGCGGTGCTTAAAGGTGAATTGCCGGACGGTCGGCTGCGCATAGGCATGACAGGTCAGCAACAAAAGAAGGACGGCAGCGATTTTTTTCATATATGTGTAGTAAGAATGCTTAAATATATCTAAAATAACAAATTCCGCCTGTAAATGTTACAGGCGGAATTGAATAATATCCCGGGATATGCCCATGCTTAGAAATTGGCGCTTTTAGGTGTTCTCGGGAAAGGTATCACGTCCCTGATGTTCGTCATACCCGTAGCGAACAGCACCAGGCGCTCAAAGCCCAGCCCGAACCCTGCGTGCGGTACCGTACCGAACCTGCGGGTATCCAGGAACCAGCTCATTTCTTCCACGGGTACGTTCATTTCCTGCATCCTGCTTTCCAGCACGTCCAGACGCTCTTCTCTTTGCGAGCCGCCCACGATCTCACCGATGCCGGGGGCCAGGATATCCATGGCCGCAACGGTCTTCCCGTCATCGTTCAGGCGCATATAAAATGATTTGATCTCTTTAGGGTAATCCGTTACGATCACCGGCTTTTTGAAGTACTTCTCCACGAGGTAGCGCTCATGCTCGCTCTGCAGGTCCGTGCCCCAGCTCACATCATATTTGAACTGCTTTTTCTGGTAAGGCTTGGATTTCAGCAGGATATCAATGGCTTCCGTATAGGTGATCTTTTCAAAGCTGTTGGCGGTCACCATCCGGAGCTTTTCCAGCAGGCTGAACTCGCTGCGCTCGTTCTGCGGCTTTTGCTTTTCTTCCTCGGCAAGGCGCTGGTCCAGGAATTCCAGGTCAGCCCGGTTATGATCCAGCACATATTGTATCACGTACTGAATGAACTCCTGTGCCAGTTGCGCGTTTTCAGCAAGGTCATAAAAGGCCATTTCCGGCTCTATCATCCAGAATTCCGCCAGGTGGCGCGTGGTGTTGGAGTTTTCAGCGCGGAAGGTAGGGCCGAAGGTATAGATCTCGCCAAGGGCCAGCGCTCCCAGCTCACCTTCCAGTTGCCCGCTTACCGTCAGGTTGGTGGAACGCCCGAAGAAGTCTTCAGAATAGTCAACCGAACCGTCTTCTTTCTTGGGAACATTATTCAGGTCCAGGGTGGTCACCTGGAACATCTCACCGGCTCCTTCAGCGTCGGAAGCGGTGATAATAGGCGTGTTAAGGTACACGAATCCTTTTTTATGAAAGAACTCATGCACGGCGAATGCCAGGCTGTGCCGCACGCGGAATATGGCGCCGAACACATGCGTTCTCATCCGCAGGTGGGCGTGCTCCCTTAAATACTCCAGGGAAGGCCTGTTCTTGAGCTGCAGCGGATAGTGGTCAGGGTCACACCTGCCGAGCACTTCCAGCGAATCAGCGATAAGCTCTACTTTCTGGCCTTTGCCCAGGGAGGCTTTGATGATGCCGCGGGCACTTACGGAAGCGCCGGCGGTGATATGATCTAAAATGTCTTTGTCTGTATTATTGGAATCAACTACTATCTGCAAACTATCCAGGCAGGAACCGTCATTCACTGCTATGAACTGGTTATTTCTGAAGGAACGCACCCATCCTTTTACTACGCACTCGTAGTCTAATTTGTCGCTGTATAAAATCTCTTTGATCTTTGTACGTTGCATATAATATGAAGTTTCTGATTTTTAAGGAGCAAAGGTAAGTATTATTTGATATGTGACGAATAGTTACCTTTACAAATCTCAGGGGGCCGGATGCGGCATTCAGGAGTCTGTTGTTTTTATTAATATTGACTGAAATCGTATTTTTGGCGCGCTTATGAGGCGATTTTTGAATATCAGGACCTATCTCGTTGTTTTTGCCGTTGTCATCGCCGGCCTTGCCCTGTTCTACTTTACGCATATAGTGGAGGAAATGGAGACGGAAGAGCGGAAAAAGGTCGAGCTGGTGGTCGAGGCTATTGAGACGCTGGGCAATGACCAGCTTTCCTCCGGCGGGTCGAATGTGACCTTTATCTCCAAGATCATCGACGGCAATACCTCCATACCGCTGATCGTGGTGGATGAGGACCGGCAGGAGATCATCAGCTATGTGAACTTTGACGAGGATAAAGTGGCCGGGAGGAAGAATTACGTGGAGAATAAGCTGCAGCTTTTCAAAGAGCAGGGACACTTCATCCCCGTTACCAGCGGCGGACTGAACCAGATGGTCTATTACGGGGACTCCCATATACTGGCCGATCTCAGGTATTATCCCTTTATACTGATAGCCATTATTTTTGTATTTATCTTTATACTGTATATCGTGATCTCCAATATCCAGCGTAATATACAGCATCAGCTCTGGGTAGGTATGAGCAAGGAAACCGCGCATCAGCTGGGCACGCCGCTGATGTCCATAGTGGGCTGGATAGAGATACTCAAGGACACCGAGTCCAACAGGCCCTGGCTGGTGGAAATGGAAAAGGACGTCACCCGGCTGCAGCTGATCGCGGACCGCTTCTCAAAGATAGGCAGCGTGCCTAACCTGGAAGATGAGGACCTGATAAGCCACCTGCAGGAGATGACGGATTATATGCAGAAGCGTGCGCCGGCCAAGGTGCAGATAACTTTCGGGCATGATTGCCGGGAGACGCATGTGATGCTGAGCGCCCCGCTGTTCAACTGGGTCATAGAGAACCTGATCAGGAATGCGCTGGACGCGATGGAAGGAAAGGGCGCTATTACCATTACCGTGCAGAACGAGGACCGGAAAGTTACCATAGATGTGACCGATACGGGCAAGGGCATCCCGAAATCGCAGTGGCAAAGGATATTTACGCCGGGCTTTTCTACCAAGAAAAGAGGATGGGGACTGGGATTGTCACTCGCCAAAAGGATCATTGAGGAATACCATGAAGGAGAATTGTTCGTAAAGCATTCCGAGCTGGGAAAAGGCACCACTTTCCGGATCGTACTGAGACGATGATTTTCAGCAGACCCGGAACACGGGAAATATTCACCATTTAAGACATCTATCTAATATAATAAGGACAAGCAATGGCTAAAAGAAAATTTTATGTAGTCTGGGAGGGGCGGAAGACGGGCGTTTTTGATAACTGGAACGAGTGTAAAAAGCAGATATCCGAATATCCCCAGGCGAAATATAAATCCTTTGAGTCAAGGGAGCAGGCTGAGGAGGCCTTTAAAAAAAACAGCAGGCAGTATATCGGTAAAGCTGCTGCACCTCCTCCTGTGGACCGGCAGTACCTGCAGATGGTGGGTCGTCCACTGCCGGAGAGCATCGCTGTGGACGGTGCCTGGAATACGGCAACGGGTATGATAGAGTACCAGGGTGTATATACCCGGACCAGGCAGCTGATCTTCCGGCAGGGACCTTTTGAGGATGGCACCAACAATATCGCTGAATTTCTTGCCATTGTGCATGCTTTGGCCTATTGCAAAGCCCATAATATCACCCTGCCTATCTATTCCGACAGCCGTAATGCCATTGGCTGGGTCAAAGCCAAAAAAGCGAAGACCAATCATGCCCCCAGCAGTAAAAATGTCAGGATATTTGAGCTGATAGACCGCGCCGAAAAATGGCTGAAAACGCATACCTATCCCAACCAGGTCTTAAAGTGGGAAACCAAAGCCTGGGGTGAAAACCCGGCGGATTTCGGGAGGAAATAAGTCCTTGAAAAGCCGTATTTGTACGTAATGCCTTCATAATCCGTAATTTATTGCATAGTTAGATGTTTATTTTGTGTTAAAATGAGTATCTTTCCTTCCGGGTAATTACAAGATCTTATGAAAAGGATATTATTGCTGCTGCTGTTATGCTGGATAAACGGCCTGGTACGGAACGTCCGTGCGCAGGAATATTTTTATTATGATGCAGATACGGTCAGGCATCCTGTGATCCTCTTCCGGCTGAATAATGAGCAGGCGGAAAAGGTATTGTTTGACAACGGGGTAGAGGATACCGTCCTCCTGAAAAGTTTACAGGTGGCGGATCATAATTTCACCGCGGAACATATCGGCCAGGACACGTATGAGGATGGCTATTATTTGACCGCAACACTCAGCAACCCCTACCAGGTGTCTTACGAGCTGCTTCCGAAAATTCCTTTTCATATTGTCTATAATAATAAATACGGCGGGTTGGGTGTCCAGCTGCTGGATAAGAAAAGCCTGGCATATATTGAAAATGCAGAGGTCCGTATTGATTCGTATAAGCTTCATTACGACCCGGCTATAAAATCCTACCGTACCTCTTTTGATTTCAACAGCGGTGTATTGGAAATAAAGATCCGGGACCGGAAATATTGGATGGCGCTGAATAAACGGAAGTTAATAACCGCTGTAACAAGCCAACCATCTATTATTAGACCGGGATTTCCATATAATATGTATGATCTTGCAGCAACCCCTGCTTACATTCAGTCATTTCCGCTGAGAATGGTACAATATAGAAATATTTGGTGGGGATTTAATATACATCAATTAGGATATAGTTTATTGGGTTCTAATTACCATTTTCTCAGATCGTTGCCCCAACCCGGGGACAGAACAAGGAAACAGTATAATACCAGCTATTTCTTTTCCAAACCGGAATATCGTAAAGGAGATACGGTGAAAGTGAAGTTTTTCTTAGAAACGAATGCACAAAGATTTTGTAAACGTAAAATAGGGGTATATATCAAATTTGATAAGAAAGCATTTACAACAGAAGTAAGCCCTGCCGATGGTGATAACGGTTATGACCTTGAGTTTGTGCTTGACGATAGTCTGGGAATAAGGTCGGGTACATCGTATTGTATCTTCCTGGAAGATGCCAGGCGTAAGGTGGTTTCCAAAATCTATTTTTACGTCAATCAATACCGGTTGGAGCATAATGATTTCAACGTGTACTTCCCCAAAGAGGACTGGTACAAAGGTAATATAGCCCCTGTACGTATCAGTACCTATAACAAAGCCGCATTGCCGGTATTTGGTGCAAGGGTAAGCTTGGCTGTCCTGGCAGGGTATTTTTCAGACCGGCACATGTCTGAGCCCAGGAGCACGCTTTTTATACCGGATACTATGTACACTCTAGACACGGTATTGGATAATATCGCTGATTACAAATTGTATATTCCGGATAGCATATTCAAAAATCAGAATATAAACTTTGAAATTTACTGTCGAGTCAGCCATGGTGATTATGTAAAGCAAGCTTTTGCGAAAGGTCATTATTGGAGCAGGAAGCGGGGACTGCATGCAGCTCTTGGCAAAGATGGACTGAAAATATTCAATACTTTGGAAGGGGATACCTCTATACATCCGCTGTACCTGAGAGGATATGATGCATTCGGGCACCTGTTGATCTGTGAAAAATTGCACAAACACCAGAATGATAAATCTTTTATATGGCCTGTAAATCAGGGAATGAATAAAATTGTTCTGGATGACAGTGTAACCGGCCAGCAAAAAATAATACTTATAAAGGACCTGGAAAAGCAGCCACTGGCAGTTACGAGCTATATAGATAAAGGCTTTATCCATGTTGCTATTCACAATCCTTATAGGATAGTATATCAGTTGTTTACCTATAGTGCCAATCGTGAAATAGATAAATTAATATCGGATGCTGAACTGCAGCATCTAAAATATCCGTATGATATCCGCAAAGAGCATTATTTATTTATCAATACTTTATGGGGTGGTGAATCCAAGTTCTACTCTTTTGGGCTTAATGCACCGATCCAGGGACTTAATTTAAATGTTCAGCATAAAGAAAAGATATTCCCCGGTGCCAGGGATGAATGGCTGGTGACGGTCACTGACGAAAAGGGCAGAAGCGTTAAGGGCGTTTCTCTCTTTTCATATGCACATACCAATAAATTTACTCGCGAGAGTGCAGATGACCATTATTTTGATTATATCCGTACAAAGAAGCAAAAAAAAGGTGGTAAAAATTACGATGGGGTCAGTCAGCTTTATTTCTCAGGGCAGGAAAGGCTACATTACAATATATGGAAAACGAAGTTTGGTATAGCGGCGCAGGATTATTATACCATGCTGTATGCTGATACGGTAGTACAGGAATTCGTATATCCCAGTCAAGACTCTTTCAGTTATATTATCCCGGTTGTCATTAAAAATAACAGGATACAGCCTGTCAGTTTTGTCAGATATAACAACAGGATGCATTATGTAGGGGGAGCAGATCTGAAGGCACCTTATGCCATCAAAGTGTCAGATCATACAGATAGCCACAATATCCGGCTGGTTTCCCTGGATACATTATATGACTTTACGGTAAAGGGACCTCAGTCAGGTGGAAAAGTTGTAAAAATAGTTGTTATTAAACCCTGGAATGTATCCGGTAAAACAGTGCCCTTCAGTATGATACCTTATACTGCGGAAAAGGCAGCTAAAGAGATTGAACCATATACACTGGTAGTGCAGCGGAATTCGGAAGGTTATGGGCAGAGTGCTGTTGTATTTCCGGGATATGCCCCTTTCATCCTATCCGGTATAGGTGCACAAAGAAAGGACAATTATTTCATAATAGCACCCTTCGGTAGCGATAGGTGGTCGTATGAGGTTAACAGGAAGTATGACGGGAATAAAATGTCGGCATTCAGGCAGTACAGGATAGAGGAAAATAGATTATTACCCGGCTATGCTTACTATTTTGAAAGCCCCAACAGAACTGTGCTCACCTCTTTGGATAAAAATGTGTATGTCCAGTTATTAAAGAGGGCAGGAGTACCAAGATTGAATTTGTATAATGCCGGTTTCAGGAAAGTATCCCGGGATACTTCTGGCAGTAAGGATGAGAGCCAGGATGCAGGCTATTGGAAAAGAGGTGTGCTATCCGAAATGAAGTTTAATAATGATATGGTGAGTGCTGATATAGCCGTATGGTTGGACTGTTGGGATATCCTGTCTGATCCTCTTTACAAACTGAACTTTGATGGACTGAATATATTATTTATCAAAAAGAATGAACCTTTTGGTTATGAGTTCCTCAGTGCGGATACGATAAGCCACAGGAAAATGAAAGCAGGTATATATGATATTGTCTTTTTTGACAGTAAAAAAATGTATAAGAAAGATAATATTGATCTGCAGGCGGGGGGATTATACCGCCTGGTGTTGGATAAGCCGGACAGGTGTGATACAGCTATTATTGCAGCAGCAATGAAAAACTGCCCGGGTAGTCTTACGGCGCAGGAACGGGCCGCTTTATTTATGCAGTCGCTATTTCAAGTGTATTACAAAGATAAAATCGTTACTTTCAAGGGTACTATAAGTAAGGAAAATCTTTCTTCTGATGTGCCGGTATGGGTCCGGTATCAATCATTCTATACGCTTGCAGACAGTGAGGGTAATTACCTTTTACATATTCCCAAAATCGCCTTGGCGTCTGATACTGTTATGGATATGTCCTATGTTGGGGGCTTCTGGAGGTTCAATGAAAAAGTAAAGGAAAAGGTGGTATCGCAGGCAAAAGTATCTTCTTTGGGACACCGGGTTATAGATCTGGGGGTGGTGACATTATCTATATCTGAAATGTTGGAAGGGAATGAAACTATAAGTTATTGGTCCGGCAGCCCGAGGAAAGTAAGCTATGTATCTCAGGGTACAGTGGCACAACAATCAATGGAATTCCGTAAAATGACAATGCCGATCCCTGTGCATAATACTGTATCTTTATCATCTGCTGCAGGTTCACCCCTGGTGATTGTAGACAATAAACTATACAATGGCAGCATACTTGCATTCAGCGAAAAAGTGCGTAACACGTTCAAAGTGGTAACCGACCCGGCATATGTGGCCTTATATGGTGATGCGGCCAGGAACGGCGTGATCTTTATCAGTACAAAAGATTATGACCCGGCAGACCTGCCCGCGGATATTGCAAGCCAGACGGTGCCGGGCGATCAGCCGGAAGGTACGGCTTCCCTGCGGAGCTATTTTAACGATGCCGCATTCTGGGTACCTCATGTCCGCACCGACAAGTATGGTAAGGCCGCTTTTACCGTACGATACCCGGATGATATTACTGCCTGGGAAGCGGCTATAATAGCCACTAAAGGAAGAAAGCTGCGAGGTAAGTACCAGGCCACCGTCAATGCTTTCAAGCCATTATTTACCACATCCCACCTGCCGCGGTTTATCGTGGAAGGTGACAGCTTATGGTTTTCCAATACCATACAGAACCTGACGCCGGATTCGCTGACCCTCCTTGCCAGGCTATCCCTGAATGATTCGGTGGTATCGGGTAAAAGCATTGCATTGTTCAGGTCCTATGATGATGTCCTGCTGCTGAAGGCACAAGCCGGTATAGAGCATATGAAAGTTCAATACGAGGTTGTCAAAGAGGACGGCTACCTGGACGGGGAAGTGCATGATCTTCCTGTCCTACCGCGAGGCGTGGTGGTGAATAAAGGTGAGGCTGTGGTCTTGAACGGCGATACCGCGATATTCCTCAAACAACTGTCTCCGGGAAAAGAAGTGCTGGTGGCAGCATATACACAGCAGTATGATATCATAAAAGAAGAAGCCATGCACCTGTTCCGATACAGGCACCTGTGCAATGAGCAATTATCTGCCAAGATCATAGGGCTGGTGAATTATATCCGTATCCGGAAAGCGCTGGATGAGCCGGTGGACGGGAAAATATACAAGGCGCTTAACAGGTATGTGGAGCTGCTGTTGCAAAGAAAGAAAGCAGATGGTACCTGGAGCTGGTGGGGTGAGGGAGCTGCTGATTATTGGGTGTCAGCCCGTGCCTACCAGGCATTGCTGCTGGCCGGCACGGTGAAGGAAATGACGCAGCCTGCAGGGTTTACAAAAGCCACGCAGGTGTACATGGAAAGCCGGCTGGACGGTACCATGGATCATCGCAGCAAGATCAGCCTGCTGGAGATCCTGAAAGGATTAGGAACACCACAGGCATACCTGGATACGGTGATCACGCGTATGTTGGATGACAGCAGGCTGCGCCCTGCACTGCATACCGTGCAGCGGTATCAGCTGATAGCGATGCTCAGTACGGAGGTGATGAAACAATACAGCCGGGAATTCCTGAACTATCATTCGGATGTTTACGGTAATGCCTATTTTACTGCTGATTCAGGGTCTTTATGGAACAATGATATGGTGCTGAATGCTTATGCACTGCAGTGCCTTGTAAGTCAGCCGGAGCTGAATCCTGCCGTTCGTCCCGGCCGGGTGGCCTCCTGGCTGATAGCTAACCGCTCATTTAACGGCTGGCGTAACACTTACGAATCATCCCTAGCCATACAGGCTATTGCCCGTACGCTGGATCTCGCGGCCATACAAAAAGAAGAGGTCCGTCTTTGTGTCGGTAATGATACCATTACCCGTTTTCCATATACAGGCAGCTTAAACAGCGATGCGGCTGTAAAGGTGGCCAAATCGGGCTACCGGCCTGTATTCTTCTCATACTATTACAGGCAGCGGGATACGCTGGGCGTACATAAAAGTGATGTTTTTGCCGTAAAGACCTTTATCAACAGGAAAGATACGACCACCTGCCGGGTAGGCCTTTTTGAAGACTTTGAGCTGCTGGTGGAAGTGGAAGTGAAGAAAAACGCGGAATTTATGGTGCTGGAAATACCGCTGCCTGCCGGCTGTATAGCCAAGGCGGAACCTGCCCGCCACCGTTATGAATCTCACAGGGAATACCTTGATGAGCAGGTGAATATCGCGTTGCCGGCGCTCAAAAAGGGTACTTATACCTTCAGTATTCCTGTGAAAGCGCAATATAAAGGGGTATTTACCATGAATCCTGCCAAGATAGAAATGATGTATATGCCGCTCAACTACGGTACTTCTGGCGTTAAGACCATAGAAGTCAGGTGATGCGGATGTGTGTTGCCATGACAGGGACAGTTTGGCAAATTACGGGGCGGGAAATGGCAGGCTCTGTACCATTGCCGACTCCTGCTTATCCTTGACCCACAGGCTCATACCCCGGGCTGCAAACTCAAAGGGAACGAAGACGTCTTCCAGCTCCTTTAAGGTACGCTGCGCCTTGAACGCGGTAACGTGCAACTGGATGGTGAGATGCGGGCGGTATCTCACCAGGTCTCTCCTGGATATCCTGCCTCTGAATGTTTTTTTCAGGGTGGCATGCAATTCCAGCAGGGCTTCGCTTTCCAGCCTGACGGCATTCCCTGTGCTAAAGGGAAGGATGCCGGTGGCCCGGATGCTGAACTCCGGAAAAGTAATGGCGGACAGCTTTTCCATGACCTTTTCCGGTGCTTCGTGTATCTGGTACAGCAGTGTGATATGGGCATTATCCCGGAGCTTATGTTTAGGGAAGAATTGTTGCCTGAGGTTATCGAAATAAGCCTGTGCTTCCGGGTCAATGTCTAGCAATAAGGTCATCGGAATATTTTTTCAAAAATAAGGACAGGCGTCTTAATAATGAAAAAAGTTTAACTTAGCAATCTCTATTTGAATTATATCTAAACAATACAATCTTATGAAAAAATCCGTTTTAAGTATGTCTGTAATAGCGGGAATGTTGTTGATGGCATCTTGTGGAGATGGAACAAAAAGCTCTCAGGGCGCGGCCGGGCAGCCGGAAAGCAGCTTTGATGAAAGAGCCTTTGCGGACCTGCAGATACTGAGCTATGAAGTGCCGGGCTGGGACCAGCTTACCCTGAAGCAGAAAGAGCTGGCATATTACCTGTACGAAGCCTCTCTGGCAGGCAGGGATATCATTTATGACCAGAGAAACAAGCACAATCTCCTGGTAAGAAAAACGCTGGAAGGCATATTCAGCTCCTATACAGGCAGTAAAACGGGAAAAGACTGGGATGCCCTGCAGACCTATGCCGGGAGGATATGGTTCAGCAATGGTATGCACCATCATTATGCTAATGATAAGATCATGCCGGATTTCTCCTTCGAATACTTTTCGGCTGTCGTAAAAAATACGCCGGCAGAAAGCCTGCCCCTGCAGGAAGGCGAGACAGCGGATCAGTTGCTGAGCAGCCTGAAGCAGATCATGTTCGATAAGAACTATATGCCGAAAATGGTGGACCTGCGCAGCGGTATTGACAATGTAGTGAGCTCTGCCAATAATTTCTATGAAGGCGTGACCGCTAAGGAAGTGGAAGACTTCTATGCGAAATTCCCGCACTCCGACAGAGAGCCGGAATGGGGCCTGAATTCCAAGGTGGTGAAGGAAAACGGCCAGCTAACCGAAAAGGTATGGAAGTCAGGAGGCATGTATGGCGCGGCCATAGACAAGATCATCTACTGGCTGGAGAAAGCGATCCCCGTAGCGGAAAGCCCGCAGCAGGCCAAAGCGCTGAAGCTGCTGGCGGACTACTATAAGACCGGCGATTTGAAAACCTGGGATGCCTACAATATAGAATGGACCAAGACCACGGAAACGGTCGTTGATTTCACCAACGGGTTTATTGAAGTGTACAATGACGCTATCGGTAAAAAGGGCAGCTATGAATCTATCGTGTCCATCAAGGACTTTGAGTCCTCCAAAAGGATAGAAGCTATCGCCAAGGAAGCGCAGTGGTTCGAGGATAATTCACCGCTGATGCCGGAGCATAAGAAGAAAAAGGTGACCGGCATCAATGCCAAGGTGATCAACGTGGTGGTGGAAGCGGGAGATGCTGCTCCTACCACGCCGATAGGTATCAACCTTCCTAACTCCGACTGGTTAAGGAAAGAATACGGCTCCAAATCCGTATCGCTGGGTAATATTGTAGCCGCTTACAATACCAGCAGCGCCAGCTCCGGCTTCCTGGACGAGTTTGCGGTCAGCCCGGAAGTGCTGAAAAGGATCAAGGAGTACGGTAACCTGTCCAGCGACCTGCATACGGATATGCACGAATGTATAGGACACGCTTCCGGGCAGATCAATCCCGGTGTCAGCACACCTGATAAAACCCTGAAAAGCTATGCCTCCACGCTGGAAGAAGCAAGGGCTGACCTGGTGGCCTTATACTATGTGATGGACCAGAAGCTGGTGGACATAGGCGTTATGCCTTCGCTGGAAGTAGGCAAGGCGGAATATGACAGCTATATGATGAATGGCCTGATGACACAGCTGACACGTATCAAACCCGGAGATGAGATAGAAGAGGCGCACATGCGAAACAGGGCGCTGAACGCCTATTGGGTATATGAAAAAGGCAAGGCTGACAAAGTGGTGGAATTTGTAAAGAAAGGCAACAAGACCTATGTGCAGGTCAATAACTACGAAAAATTAAGGGAGCTGTTCGGCCAGTTGCTGAGAGAGATCCAGAGGATCAAATCTGAAGGTGATTATGAAGCCGGTAAGAACCTGGTGGAAACTTACGGCGTGAAAATAGACCCGCAACTGCATAAGGAAGTGCTGGAGCGTTACCAGGCGCTGAACATCAGGCCTTACAAAGGCTTTATCCAGCCTAAGCTGGAAGCGGTGAAAGATGAGAAAGGCAATATTACAGATGTGAAGCTGACCTATCCCCAGTCCTTCTTCCAGCAAATGCTGGAATACGGTAAGACCTACAATAACCTGCCGGTGAAAAATTAAAACCCGGCTACTGCATAAAAAGCTCCTGCGTCAGCAGGAGCTTTTTTTATATGCATATTGAGTGTTATCGGCTTACAGGAAATCCCCTCTTGTCCAGGTAAGCTTTGCTGGGAAATATCCTGTCTGCGGGCCAAAGACCGCTTTTGCTATAAAGTACTGTCGCGTGCCGGTCATTCCGAACGGATGTGAGGTACATCTTGTATAATCAGTAAAATATTATCATGGATGTTCTGCCTGGTGCGTGAGCAGCCGGATCATCTTATCGGGCTTGCGCTCGCTCCTGATACGTTGTTCCAGCTTCCGGGCCTGCCGGTCTTCCTGCGATACAAAATCCACAAGATAATGATAGACCTGGAAACGGCGGTTCCACAGGGCGGACCAGGTATGCCAGTCCTGCTCCTGCTGCATTTCTTGGTCCATATAAGGCCACATATTGACCAGGATATTGGTGATGAACCTTCTTTTATGGGTGATCTCTATATCATTGACACCCGTATAAGGATTATAAGCCAGGTAGGTGTACTGCTGCCTGAGCAGCCGTGGCATGCTGTCAAATGCAGCGGTGCGGTGCGTCCAGCGCTCCAGCGAATCCATACGGGTCATGATGGTATGGCCGATATGCAGCGCGGTATCATAATTATCTGATCGTGCATAATGCTGCAAGAGTTCCTGTATATCGCCTTTGATCCATTTTTGATAGATCTCGCCGCCTATCCCGTCCTTGCCGGCGTAGCTGTCCTGCAGCACTTCCAGCCTGGCAGCCATGGCATCTTCCAGCTTCCGCAGCGTGCCTTCCCGGTCAAGGGCCTGCCGGTCTTCCTCCACCACCTTAAAATATGCCGGGAGCTTGCGGCCGTCCTGCTCCAACATGTTACGGATATCTGCAAAGACGTTCTGCCTGTTGACTAGCCTGAAAGCATGCAGATGCACTTCCAGGCTGTCGTAAATCTCCCCCCTGGCATAGGTCATACTGTTCAGGCCGTCCACCCAATGCTGCAGGCCCTGTTCAGATCTGTTCTTATAGGTAAAAAGCGGGTCTGCTGTCCGCTTAAGCAGGGAATCTGTGTACTGCAGCCTTTGGTAATATAATTGCAGGTAAGCGATCGAGGTATCCAGCGTGCCGCTCCTGGAACGGTGGATATTGATATTACCGGCTAAATGATGACGGATGCTTTCCTGCTGGTCTGCTACCAGTTGCCTGCCGGCGGTAATTTGCTCTTTTTCGTCTTCGGATAAGGGATATTCCGGCTTCCTGTAGCCCGGTAAGGCCCTGTTGAACGTATAAGGGAACAGGTCCAGCTTCCAGCCGTTCAGGAAATACGCGTTCAGTTCCCGGTCCATCCGGAGGGTGTGCAGGGCAGGGTGGCCGTCAGAGGCGAATATCATGGTACCCGTCCGGGTATTTTCAGGCTGCTCTTGCAGTACCGCAATGGTCTTTTCATTGCCCCTGTGGGTGGTGATGGAGGTAAGAAGACCGTTCTTATAGGTACGCTCTTCTCTTGCGGGTCGCCCGTCCTCGCCGGTATAAGCGTACAGCCAGGTACCGGTGGCAATGCCGTTCGCATCGGTGGTGCCCGTAACCTTCAGCGGGCTGTTGCGCTCGTGGTTTTCGTACAGCACAGGCCCTGCCGGGACACCGTTCCTATAGGTCAGCTCTACCCTGAGCAGCTTTTTCAGGACTTTATCACCCGGTGTGATGCTATCCAGGGTGAATATCCACTTGCCGTGAGGGATACCATTGGCAAAGCTCCCTTCCCATTTCATCCGTTTGCCCATAGTATTGAAGACGGGCTGGATGCCTGTTCCCACGGTAATATTATAGCCCCAGCGGGCTTCTTCCCATATCCAGTTGCCTTCGGGCTGATGACGCGCTGTGCGTCCCCTGGCCCGGTAGGTAGTAATACCGGAACCTTCTATCTCCCGCCATTTGATATCCACAGGTCCCTGCTGCGGCAGAAGGCTGTCGGGCAGTATGCCGCTGTACGTATAGGTGCCTTTTATGCCGTAAGCATCCTCGAATGTTTTTGTTTGCTGAGCTGCTGCTGTAACGGTAAGACCAAGCGCAATAAAAATGAATAATATGAAGTTACGTGTCATTATTCCGGTTTTTTTCTGTAAAGGGACTGCATCAGGTCGTCCATATTATAGGATACGGCGAGCAGCAATACATGATCTATATGGGGTCTGCTGTTGCCGGGCACCTGTGCGTACTGGTTCAGGTAGCCTAACTGGAAATTCATCCTGGGACTCACCTGGTAGCCTATGCCCGCAAAAAGACGGTTCCTGTCGAATAGCCTGGACGGCTCTTTTTTCAGGTTGATCATGATCTCGTTATTGAAGGCCAGGAACCAGTGGCGTAAATGGGGGTCTATGGAATACAGCGGGAAAAGGGCCTGAAACCTGTATCGCAGGCGGTGGTCCAGCTGGGATGTATGCGTGGTAAGATTATTGATGAACCGCTGTTCCAGGCGATACCGGTGATCCATAAAAATATGGGTATGCTTCTGTCGCAGCAGCAGTTGCTGCCAGATCCTGTGCTCGGAAAGCTGGGAGCCGGCCACCCCATCACCGGAGGGTACGCTGTAGATGTACCCGTAGCCTGCGGTAGCCATCGCGTAAGGCCTGATGTAATAATTCAGACCTGCACGTGCCAGCAGGGTCTGCATGGCATGAGGCATCAGGAAGCTGCGTAGCTGGAGCTCGGAGTGGATGCCGATACGGGAATTGATCTTGTTATCCCCGAAGTAAGACAGCCAGTAGCCTTCAGGTCTGGGGGGCGACTTGGTCTGTCCTGTAAGCAGTCCCGTAGCACCAAAATAACAGGTAAGTAATAGTACTGAGGTTTTTATGACCCCTAAAAGCTTAATATTCAATCCCTTAAAATTTTCGTGAAAAACAAAGATAACAGATTATTGTTTATTTACCTTTGTATTAACGAAATGCATACATCTTTAAAACAGATTGTAATATAATAATAGCGGTCGCATAATATGACGTAATAACCCCCTGATCCCGGGTATGGCAAGACAGGGCCATGGGCTTACCGGAGGTTTTGACAGGCCCGGCCTTACATAGTTACAGTAGGGTTTATTAAGTCCTATTAAGATATGCAGGAAAAGGCTTTCATTTAAAAAAATTTTTTATTTTCGATATTCCTTCGGAATTTTGATGTTCCGCTTTTTTACAAATACATTAAAATTTACAATATTATGGCATTAGAAATCACCGGACGGCTTTTTGAGAAGTTTGATACACAGCAAATCACACCAACGTTCTCCAAAAGGGAGTTTGTATTGGAATTATCAGAACAGGCAGCCAATGGGATGACCTACACGAATTATGCAAGCTTCCAGCTGGCTAACAACCAATGCAGCCTTATCGATAATTTCCAGTTAGGGGATATGTTGACTGTAAGTTTTAATATCCGTGGTAATAAATGGGAAAGGGACGGACAGGTACGTTATATTACCAACCTGAACGCCTGGAGGATACAGCCGGCCAACCTGGCGACAGGAGTGCCTGCCCAGCCCGCAGGACAGCCTATGGGAGCACCGCAGAATAACTTTGCCGCACCGCAGCAAAATACGCAAAGCACACCGGGCTTTACCCCGCCTGCTACGGATGACGGCGATGATCTGCCTTTCTAATTGATCTTCTGTCTTCACGACCTTTTATATGCCCTGTGTGCCTTAGGATACATCAGGGCAATTTTTATTTTATTACCTTTGCCTAAATTAATTCCAAAAACTAATTGATAATGAATAACGGATATTTCTTTTTTGAATTACCTAAAAATGAGCCGGTACGGGATTATGCGCCGGGTTCTCCTGATGCGCAGCAATTACAGCAGGCCATTGCCGCACTTAAAAAAGAGGTAAAGGATATACCTATGTATATCAACGGTAAGGAAGTAAGAACCCAACAGACCGGAGAGGTCCGTCCTCCGCATGAGACCGGGCATTTATTGGCTACTTATCATAAAGGAGAGTCGGTACACGTCCAGGAAGCTATTGACGCGGCGTTGGCCGCCAGGACCGCATGGGCTAATACCAGTTGGGAACACAGGGCTGCCATCTTCCTGAAAGCGGCCGAGCTGATCGCTACGAAATACCGTTATACCTTTAATGCAGCGACTATGCTGGGTCAGTCCAAGAACGCTTACCAGGCTGAAATAGACAGTGCCTGTGAGCTGATAGACTTCCTGCGCTTCAATGTCCACTTTTTAAGTAAAATATATACTGAGCAGCCGGTTGCACCGCAGGGATTCAATAACAGGATCGAATGGCGCCCGCTGGAGGGCTTCGTACTGGCGGTGACACCTTTTAATTTTACCGCGATCGGCGGCAACCTGCCTACGGCGCCTGCGATGTGCGGCAATGTGGTGGTATGGAAGCCTGCCAATACGCAGATCTATGCAGCCGCTATGACCATGGAAATATTAAGGGAAGCCGGTCTGCCTGACGGTGTGATCAACCTGATCTATACGGATGGACCGACAACCGGTGAGATCTGCTATAATCATCCTGATTTTGCGGGAGTGCACTTTACCGGCTCTACAGGCGTATTCCAGAACATGTGGAAAGCCATTGGCAACAATATCCATAAATACAAGGCTTACCCGCGCATCGTGGGTGAGACCGGCGGTAAGGACTTTGTCTTCGTGCATCCTTCCGCGAACGTAGATGCAGTAGTAGCTAACCTGATAAGAGGATCCTTTGAATACCAGGGCCAGAAATGCTCTGCGGCATCACGTGCCTACCTGCCTTCCAACCTGGCAGCAGCTATCAAAGAAAAGCTGGTAGCGGAAACCAATGCCCTTAAAATGGGCCCGGTAGATGATTTTTCCAATTTTGTCAATGCGGTAATTGATGAAAAATCATTTGATAAGCTGGCGGCCTATATTGACAGGGCCAAGAACGATGCGGACGCCGATATCATAGCCGGCGGCTCTTACGATAAAACGAACGGCTGGTATATTACCCCGACCATTATAGAAGCCAGCAAAGCAGATTATGTGACCATGTGCGAGGAACTGTTCGGACCGGTGCTGACCATTTATGTATATGAGGCCGACCAGTGGGAAGATATGATCCCGGTGGTGGACCAGACATCCGGCTACGCGCTGACCGGCGCTATTTTCGCACAGGACAGGTATGCCGTTGAAATGCTGACCAAAGGACTGGTGAATGCTGCCGGTAACTTCTACATCAACGACAAGCCTACCGGTGCTGTGGTGGGCCAGCAGCCTTTCGGCGGAGCCAGGGCTTCCGGTACCAACGATAAGGCGGGCTCTGCGCTGAACCTGTACCGCTGGCTGAGCGCCCGTACCATCAAGGAAACCTATGTGCCTGTTACGGATTACAGGTACCCGTTTCATTCTTAAGGATACGGTTTAAATAAATAACTGTTTAAAAAGTCAACAACCCTGTCGTATAGAGCGTAATCGCAATATTGACAGGGTTGTGTATTTATATATATCACCCTTCGACAAGTCCAGGGTGACAAGGCGGGTTCTCCACGTGACAAGTCCCTTGGCTGTCAGGCTGAGCCCCATCGAAGCCCTGCTAAAATCACTATAAACCGCCCTTCGACAAGCTCAGGGTGACAAGATGATTCAGTGTAACTCTACGTGACGGTCATGCTGAGCAGGCCGAAGCATCATCCCTTCGATAAGGCTGTATAACATCATTCTACATTTCGACAGGCTCCCTGTGACAATAAAAGTTCAGGGTGACAGGACAGGCTCTCCACGTGACAAGTCCCTTAGCTGTCAGGCTGAGCCCCGTCGAAGCCCCACTAAAACCACTATAAATGCCCCTTCGACAAGCTCAGGGTGACAAGATGATTCAGTGTAACTCTACGTGACGGTCATGCTGAGCCTGTCTAAGCATCATCCCTTCGATAAGGCTGTATAACATCGTTCTACATTTCGACAGGCTCAATGTGACAATAAAAAAACTCAGGGTGACGTAGCAAGTTCAAATCTGCTGCTGTTAAGCGGTCAGCAAAGGAGCCAGAATAGTGCCTTTGTTATTGCCGTCATACCGGATAATGCTGAAATCCTGGCTTTTGCTGAATTGCCGGTGCTGTTGCCAGGTGTCAAAATCATACACGGAAGGAATGATGGCAAAACGGTATTTGTGATGGTTCAGCTGCAGGGAAGTGTAGAGGCCTGAGCGGGTATGCTTATCCACCTCTATAGTGTACAGGTCCTGCGGCTTTACTTTATAATAAGTATAATAATCTATGGCTATCAGCTGCATCAGGAAGTCATCCCTGTATGTCATAGCTGCATATTGATACAGTATATGATACACGTCCTTAAGCGTATGCTTATGGGTATCGGACTCCTGGTGGAACAGTTGACCCAATCCTGAGAGGAAATCGAAAATGCTGTAATTCTCCGCTACGTACTGCAGGGTATAGTATGCTCGCTTTTTGTTCCAGTAGATCTCCAGCGCGTCTTCCATCCGGGTAATAGCCTGCAATTCCGCTTCGCTTAAAAAATTGCTCCTGATGATCTGGTAAGGAGGATCCGGGTCGAACACATACCCGTACTGCTCATACTTTTCCCGTACGGGAGTGCCTTTCAGGAATTTGAGGAAGCCCAGCTGCAGTTCCGGGGGGTACAGCTTAAAGGTTTCTTCAAAGCTGTATTTCAGGTCGTCCCGGTACTCCAGCGGCAGTCCTACAATAAGGTCCAGGTGCATCTCGATACGGTTGTCTAATTGCTTAATGACACTGCTCGTTTTTTCAAAATTCTGCTTCCTGCTGACAGCCCTGTTGCTCTCCTGGTTAACGGTCTGGATGCCTATCTCAAAGCGGAACAGGCCTTTAGGTACCTTTTCCTGTATGAACCGGATGATGTCGGGGTGCACAATATCGGCAGTGATCTCGAACTGGAAAACATTGCCCGGCCTGTGATGGTCCAGTATGAACTGGAACAGCTCCAGGGTAAAATCTTTCTTGACATTGAAGGTACGGTCCAGGAACTTAATGGTCCTGCCATGCTGCATCAGGTACAGCAGGTTATCCTTAATGGTCTGCATGGGCAGGTACCGGACCTTATTGTCCAGGCTGGCCAGGCAGAACTCGCATTTATAGGGACAGCCCCTGCTGGTCTCTATATAGCTGACCTTATTGGAAAGGTCTTCCCGGGGGTCATACTGGTAAGGATTCCTGTTTTCGAGCAGGCTGATATCGAACTGCACGTTCTGTTTGTTGAAATGGATGCTGCCGTCCTTTTTGTAGATCAGGTTGGGCACTGCCTCTACAGCAGGGTAGTGGGCGGCAAACTTTTCAAAGGGTATCTCTCCTTCGCCCGTAATGATATAATCCACATCATCCCGGGCTATGACAGGCTCCCATTCGTAGCTGACCTCGGGACCTCCCAGGAGGATCCGGGTATCCGGGCTGAGCCTTTTAATGGCCGCGCATACCTCCAGTGTAGGGGTAATGTTCCAGATATAGCAGCTAAAGCACACCACATCGAAATCCTTACAATATCGTGCGACCTCTTCCGCGTCATTTTTGATGACAAATTCCTTCCAGTGCAGATTGCACCGGTCCTTATTGAGATCATAGAGGATACGTATCGCCAGGTTGAGATGAATGTATTTTGCGTTCAGTGTTGTCAGTAATATGCTCGGTTTCACCCTGCAAAGATAGGAGATTAAAGGCAGGATATGAGTATAGAGCAGGCTGTGGTCTTAACAGGCCGGGTGCGGTATGGCCGGAGTCAATAAATATTTTTCTTAGTTTTTGGTTAACAATTTTTGGATGCTTTATTATATTGATGTTCTTTTGCATCTGTTTTTAATGCTTCAATATGAAAAAAAATATTTTGCTGCTGCTGTTGCTGCTGGTTTCAGGAACACACTACGCCCAGAACAGCACTAAGGATAAGAATGACCAGCCGGAGAGCGAAGAAACGGACTGGTGGGGCTATAGCCATAACTACAGGTGGGCCATCAAAACGGATATTGCCAATATCACTTCCGGGGATTTTAATATTATAGGTGAATTAAAGCTCCTGAAAAAGCTGAGCGTGGAAGCCGGCGCCGGTTATACTTTAGACTATCTGCTGGATCTTTTTCAATTTGACAACAGCAAGGTAAAGCTCGTTGGGAATACCCGCCCTACAGGAGGATTCAGCACCAAGGCAACGATCAAATATTATTTTTATGAAGGGATCGAAGGCTGGTGGCTGGGTGCTACCGGTTACACCCGTATGAATAATTATAAACATACGTACCAGGACCTTACTTATAACAACAGGAAATCAAAGGTAGGCTTTGGTTTGCTGATAGGCAGGCAGTTCATATCCAGGTCCGGCTTTTTTACAGAGGTATACGGCGGACTTTCGCTTGTAAATATGTCCCGGGCATATTATTGTACGGGGTACAATGATGCCAATGTCTGGGAAGAGAATGTTTATACCGAGGAGAAGAAAAGTACGGTCAACCTGCTGGTCGGTTTGCGTTTAGGCCTGGGAGGCCGCTGATAGCAGCAATACTATTCTCATTATGGGTCCGGATGGCTGCACAGTAAACATACTTTCTTATCTTCGCGCTTATGATACATTTACTGCACGATGTGATCGAAGACCTGGAAAAGCATGGGCACCTGGTACGGGTTACGGAAGAAGTGGACCCTTACCTGGAAATGGCGGCCATTCACCTGAGAGTGAACCGGGCCAACGGGCCGGCGCTGCTGTTTGAGAACGTAAAGGGAAGCAGATATAAGGCCGTTTCCAACCTTTTCGGTAACGTGGAAAGGAGCCGCTTCATCTTCAGGCACAGGCTGAAAGCTGTGGAGCAGGTGATACGGCTGAAATACAATCCCGTTGCAGCCCTGAAAAATCCTTTTAAGCATATCGGCAGCGCGCTGGCGGGACTGAAAGCGCTCCCCAGGAGAACGGCCTTTCCCTCTGGCGTGTTCGATGAGATACGTATCAGCGACATCCCCATGATCCACCACTGGGAAATGGACGGCGGCGCTTTTATTACCCTGCCGCAGGTGTATTCGGAAGACCCGGAAAAGCCGGGCATCATGAATTCCAACCTGGGTATGTACCGCGTGCAGCTATCGGGTAACGATTATGAGCAGGATAAGGAAATAGGACTGCATTACCAGATACATCGTGGTATCGGTGTGCACCAGGCTAAGGCCATGACCCGGAACCAGCCGCTGAAGGTCAGCATCTTTGTCGGCGGTCACCCGGCGCATACCATTGCTGCCGTAATGCCGCTGCCGGAAGGGCTCAGTGAGGTGCTTTTTGCCGGTATGCTGGCAGGCAGGCGATTCCGCTATGCTTATAAGGACGGGTTCTGTATCAGCAATGATGCGGACTTTGTCATTACCGGGGAAATTCACCCCCACGACACCAAGCCGGAAGGTCCTTTCGGAGATCACCTGGGTTATTACAGCCTTACCCACGAATTCCCGGTGATGAAGGTGCATAAGGTGTATGCCCGGAAAAACGCCATATGGAATTTTACGGTGGTAGGTCGTCCGCCGCAGGAAGATACCGCCTTCGGAGACTTTATACACGAAATAACCGGGGATGCCATTCCTACGGAGATAAAAGGCGTAAAGGAAGTCCATGCAGTAGATGCCGCAGGCGTGCATCCCTTGTTATTTGCAATAGGCAGCGAGCGCTACACGCCTTATATGAGGGTGAAGCGGCCGCAGGAAATATTAACGCTGGCCAATCATATCCTGGGCTACGGCCAGCTCAGCCTTGCCAAATACCTGTTCATTACCGCAGAAGACGGCATAAAGCTGGATATAAGGAATGAAGCGCAATTCATACAATACATCCTGGAGCGCGTGGACCTTTCCAGGGACCTGCATTTCCAGACCAATACCACCATCGATACCCTGGATTATACCGGCGGCACACTGAATGAAGGCAGTAAGGTCATCGTTGCTGCATATGGGGACCCGGTGCGTAAGCTGGCCGGCGATATACCTGCCGCCCTGGAAGCTGTTGAAGGCTTACAGGATATCCGCCTGGTGATGCCGGGTGTGGCCGCTGCCGTAATGGCCCCTTTTACAGGCTATGAGCAGGCCCGGCAGCAGATGGAGGCCCTGTCGCAGCAGTTGCTGGACCATACACAGCAGGCCGGGCTGGATGAGCTGCCCCTGCTGGTGATCTGTGATGATGCCGGCTTTGCAGCGGAAGATATCAAAAACTTCCTCTGGGTGGCCTTTACCCGGAGCAATCCCTCGCATGATATTTACGGTGTGGGCAGCTTTACCGCTTATAAGCATTGGGGATGTCAATCCACCCTGATTATAGATGCCCGTATCAAGCCTTTTCATGCGCCTCCGCTGGTGCTTAACCCGGATGTGGAACAACGTATCAGCCGTATCTTTGAAAAAGGAGGCAGCCTGTACGGAAAAATATAGCCTTTTAATGAATTTTAAATCTTTATTCTTTAACTCAGAATCAGATGCCCCAGATAATTGACCTTAAGCTCAGTCCGAAGGATGCCGCGGACGATAACCGCATCAAATATTATGCCGCATCGGCACTGCACATACCGCAGGGCCGTATCAACGCTTTCCAGATCATCCGGCGCTCCATTGATGCCAGGAGCCACAATATCGTTGTTAATCTCCAGGTAAAGGTGTTTGCGGAAGAGCCTTTTGAAGATCACTTCCTGTTTGAGCCACGGCTGCAGCAGGTCAGCAATAAGCCTCCGGTGCTCATTGCCGGCGCCGGTCCTGCCGGCCTGTTCGCCGCGCTCCGGTGCATAGAGGAAGGCTATTGCCCCATTATAGTGGAAAGAGGCAAGGATGTCCGGTCCCGGCGCCGTGACCTGGCCAGGATGAACAAGGAAGGTATGGTCAATCCCGAATCCAATTACTGCTTTGGAGAGGGTGGTGCCGGTACTTATTCTGACGGGAAGCTGTATACGCGATCCAATAAAAGAGGCAATATCCGGAAATGCCTGCAATGGTTCCGGCACTTCGGGGCGCCGGAAGATATTCTTATCGAAGCGCATCCGCATATCGGTACCAATAAGCTGCCGGGCATTATCACGGCTATGAGAGATGCCATCAGGGCCTGCGGCGGACAGGTGCTGTTCGATACCAGGATGACGGATATCATCATAGAGGACGGAGGGGTAAAAGGTGTCGTGGTCAATCATGCGGAGCGTATTATGGCCGGAGCGCTGATCCTGGCGACGGGGCACTCGGCGCGGGATATCTTCCGGTTGCTGCACGAACGCAATATTGCCATAGAGGCCAAGCCCTTTGCGCTGGGTGTGCGTATCGAGCATTCCCAGGACTTCATTGACAGCGCGCAGTATAAATGCGATATACGTAAGGGCAGGGGTGCCTGGCTCCCGCCGGCCTCCTATTCGCTGGTGAGCCAGGAATCGGGCAGGGGGGTGTTTTCCTTCTGTATGTGTCCGGGCGGCATCATTGCGCCTGCCAGCACGGATGAAGGCGAGCTGGTGGTCAATGGCTGGTCCCCTTCCAAGCGGGACAATCCCTATGCCAATTCGGGGATGGTGGTCACGGTAGATGAAAAAGACTTTGCAAAGTACGGGTTTACCGGTCCGCTGGCGGCGATGCAATACCAGCAGATGGTGGAGCGGAATGCCTGGAATGCAGGAGGCGGCAGGCTGGTGGCGCCCGCGCAGCGGGTGGTGGACTTTACCAGCAGGAAACTGTCTGCTGACCTGCCGGTCTGCTCTTACCTCCCGGGCATTACCCCGGGACTGATGCATGAGATACTGCCACCGGAGGTGGCCAGCAGCCTGGCTGCCGGTATCGTGTCTTTCGGCCAAAAGATGAAAGGCTATCATACCAACGAAGCGATAGTGGTGGCCACGGAGAGCCGGACCTCTTCGCCGGTACGCATACCACGCGACAAGGATACGCTGATGCACATACAGGTAAAGGGCTTGTTTCCCTGTGCCGAAGGGGCCGGGTATGCGGGAGGTATTATTTCCGCTGCCATGGATGGAGACAATTGCGCCAAAGCGGGCATTGACTATTTATCCCGCCCGCAGGATTTCTGAGCGCACGAGGTGGATGCCTCAAGCACTTTAAGGATGGTGCAGGGCATAACCAAACGCAGTGCCGGGAAATGATTAAGGCTGTCCACTTTTGCGGACAGCCTTAACTGAATGATTTTGGATGAAAAATTTCCTTTAGCAGCCTGCCTGGCCCAGCAGCCAGTACACTATAACAAACACAACGATCGTACCGAGGCATCCTCCTCCCCACTTTTTGGCAGCAAGACCTGCAACAATTCCTTTTCCTAATCTTGACATAGTTCTGATGATTTTTAATTATTGAATAGGTATAAACACCGTTGTCGGACCATAAGAACAATTGCAGGTTAAGATTTGTTGAATGTTAAAAAGATAAATTCAAATTAGTTGTCTTTTCTTACGCTGTGGGCGATGTCGTTCCTGTGTTGCAGGATCTCCAGCTGGTCATCTACAAAATAAGCGCTGCCGAAGCCGTTCACATAGGCTCCTTTGACAGGGCTCAGCTCTATCATGATAAAGTCGTCCATACCGGTCAGGATGTCCAGGATCTTGCCATGCACTTCTTTCAGTTTGGCGACCGCCTCGTTCCATATATCGCTGTCCCTTTCGATCTGCGCAGTTGCGGTATCAATGGTAAGCCGCTCACGGGCATAGATCTGTTTGGTGGCTGACTCGTCCTCAATGAACATGACGGAAGCCTTGCCGATATTTTTCAGGTTATTGGTATGGCGCGCCATAAAGGACACCAGGATGTAAAATTTATTGCCCAGTCTCACGAAAGGAGCATAGCTGGCATTAGGACTGCCGTCAGCGTCCACAGTGCCTAAGATCACGGATTTGCTGTTGGCTATCAGTTCGTTCACTTTCGGAGCGATCGGTTTGGTACTGTTCTGCGCATCCTGTGCGGCTGTATGTGTATGATTCATATGAGTTAAATTATTTGCCGCAAAGGTCGGTCTTATTTTTTAATTTTTCAATTTCACTTTATTGTGGTATGTCCGGGCGGGCGGAACGGTACATATTTGGAATAAAGTTAAGATTCCTGTAACCCGGTTTTCTCAGGCTGTCCCCTAATAAATTCTGGGCTTTTGCCTATATTAGCATCTTTAAACCTAAAGTTGATTATTATGGAATTCAAGTTTTATGGCCACGCCTGCTTTTCAGTGACGCTTGCCGACGGAAAGGTGCTGCTTTTCGATCCCTTCATTACCGGGAATCCTTTGGCCGGATCCGTGGATGCAGACGCGATCCGGGCAGATTACATCCTGGTGTCCCACGGCCATGGCGATCATACGGGAGACCTGATGGCCATCGCAAAACGTACCGGCGCGCTGGTAATCAGCAACGCGGAAATAACGGACTGGGTGAAGGAGGAAGGCTATGAGAATGTACATCCTATGAATTTCGGCAGCAGGCAGTTTGACTTCGGCATGGTGCATTATGTGCCTGCCACGCACAGCAGCAGCCTGCCTGACGGCTCCTATGGAGGCAATCCCGGCGGCTTTATAGTAGAAACCGGGGAAAAGACTTTTTATTATACCGGCGATACCTCGCTGACCATGGAAATGCAGCTGGTGCCGTATTACGCCCGGGTGGATGTGGCGATTATGCCTGTGGGGGGTAATTTTACTATGGACTATAAGCAGGCGGTCATCGCTTCCGATTTTATTAAATGCAATAAGGTCATCGGGGTGCATTTTGATACTTTCGGATATATTGTAATTGATCAAAAGGCTGCTGTTCAGGCCTTTAAGGAAAAAAATAAGGAATTGATACTACCTGAAATCGGACAAAGTATCTTACTATAAAAATAAGATTGTAACTTTACGGTCTTATTTCCCTGATCCCCCGGGAAAGTTATTCAAACTATATAATATTTCAGTAAAGGAAGTAGAATTTATGGCTAAAGTATTGGCAATAGCAAATCAAAAAGGTGGTGTAGGCAAAACAACTACAGCTATAAATCTGGCAGCCAGCCTGGCAGTTTTAGAATATAAGACACTCCTGATAGATGCGGATCCTCAGGCGAACAGCACTACCGGTAATGGTTTTGACCTGAAGAATATCCAGGTCAGCCTGTACGATTGCCTGGTGAACGAGATGCCTGTGGAGCAGGTGATGCTGGAAACGGAAACGCCCAACCTGCATTTGCTGCCTTCCCACCTGGACCTGGTGGGCGCTGAAATAGAGCTGATACATCATCCCAACAGGGAAAATATACTCCGGAACGCGCTGGAGAAAGTGCAGGACAAATTTGACTTTATTATTATTGACTGTTCCCCGTCCCTGGGCCTGATCACCGTTAACGCTCTGGCGGCGGCCAATGCCGTTATTATCCCGGTGCAGTGTGAATTCTTCGCGTTGGAAGGTCTGGGTAAATTACTGAATACCATCAAGATCGTTCAGACAAGGATCAATAAGGACCTGGCCATAGAAGGTATCCTGATGACCATGTATGATGGCAGGTTAAGGTTAAGCAACCAGGTAGTGGAAGAGATCAAAAATCACTTTAATGATCTGGTTTTCAACACGATCATACACCGTAATACCAAATTGGGAGAAGCGCCCAGCTTTGGAAAGCCGGCCCTGGAATATGATATGGACAGTACGGGAGCGATCAATTATATCAACCTGGCGCGGGAGATCCTGCAGCGGCAGCAGATGACCACCATCTCTCCGTCCGAAAGGATCATGCAGGAGGATGAAGCCGCCTCCGAGGAGGAACAATGATGATAAACCTTATTATTACAGCATATTCAGTATTAAATGTCGACACCAAACAATAAAAAGAAAGCTCTGGGATTAGGTATCAAAGCTTTATTGAATAATATAGATGAAGAGCTCAAGGCTACTTCGGAAAGCATCCGGAACAGCGATGCCCCGGTAGCCAAAGGAGAGAAAGGACCGGCCATAGCCCCCGCGGTGGGCGGCAGGATCCCTGTGGATGAGATCATCGTGAACCCCAAGCAGCCCCGTATCGATTTTGACGAGGAAGCCCTGAATGAGCTGGCCGAAAGCATCAAGCTGCACGACATCATCCAGCCGGTAACGGTGGTCAAGCTGGTGAACGGCAAATATATGCTGGTCTCCGGGGAACGCCGGTGGAGAGCATCGCAAAGGGCAGGCTTAAAGGACATCCCCGCATATATACGGGTAGCCAATGACCAGGAGCTGTTGGAAATGGCCCTGCTGGAGAACCTGCAGCGCGAAAACCTGAATGCCATAGAGATATCCCTGAGCTATAAGCGCCTCATGGATGAGTGCGACCTGACCCAGGAACAGCTGGCGGAACGGATGAAAAAGGACAGGAGCACGGTAGCGAATTACCTGCGCCTGCTAAAGCTGCCGCCGGATATCCAGACCGCTGTAAGGGATAACTCCATCTCTATGGGACATGCGCGTTCCATTATCAGCCTGGATAAGGTGGAAGAGCAGCTCTATGTTTACCGGGAAATCCGCTCCAAAGGCCTGTCTGTACGCCAGACGGAACAGCTGGTGAAAAATATGCAGCAGGAAAAGAAGCCGGCAGCGTCTGCAAAGGATGATAAAAAGCTCCCGCCTGCCTATAAGAGAATAGAAGACGATATGGCGTCGCATTTTTCTACCAAAGTGGTGCTGAACCGCAAGAAGAACGGCAAAGGCAATATCACGATAGACTTTTACAGTGATGAGCAGCTGGAGCGTATCATGGAGCTGATGAACTTATAATTTGACAACAACAGGAAAAATGCGGGAAGGATGTTCTCGCATTTTTATTATCAATAAGGTATGAATAGTTTTGGCAACATCTTCAGGGTCCAGGTTTTCGGCGAGTCGCATGGGCCGCTCGTGGGCGTAACTATTGATGGCGTGCCGGCAGGTATCCCGCTGACAGCCGCTGACTTCAGTCCTGCTATGGAAAGAAGAAAGGGACTGGATATGGCAGGCACCACACCGCGGAAAGAAAGCGATATCCCGGTATTCCGGTCAGGTATATACCAGGATGTTACAACCGGCGCGCCCCTGCAGATAATCTTTGAAAACACCAATGTACGTAGCCAGGATTACGAGCTGCAAAAGAATATTCCCCGGCCGGGTCACGCCGACTGGGTAGCCGGTCAGAAATTCAGGGGCTTTAATGACATCCGCGGCGGCGGCGCTTTCAGCGCCAGGCTTACTGCCGGTATCGTGGCGGCCGGTGTGGTGGCTGGTAAGGTGCTGAAAGCCGGAGGTTATGCCATTGATATCCAAACCGCATTCCGGGAAGTAGGCGGTAAGGCGACCGTGACGGAAGGTATGGAGTATGCCAAAGAGCGGAAAGACAGCGTAGGCGCTGTGATCACGTGCACCATTACCGGGGTGCCGGCGGGATGGGGAGAGCCCTTCTGGAATAGTGTGGAATCCGTGCTGGCACATGCGATGTTCTCCATTCCCGCGGTGAAAGGCATCGAATTCGGGGCCGGCTTTGCGGCCGCGCGGATGACGGGTAAGGAGCATAATGATGCCATAACGGATGCGGGCGGTACTACCCGTACCAATCACGCAGGCGGTATCGTTGGCGGGCTTACCAATGGTAATCCCCTCATATTCAGCCTGGCCTTCAAGCCCACTTCCTCTACGCCGCAGCCCCAGGAAAGCTTTAATTTTACTACCGGGCAGGTAGAAAGCTTTTCGGTCAAAGGCAGGCACGACCTGTGTGTGGCGCTCCGGGCGCCGGTGATCATTGAGTCCATGGCGGCCATTGTACTGCTGGACCTGATGATGCAGCAGCGTGCGGTATCTGGTAAATAAAGCCTGAACGATGCGCCTTTCAGGCAGCCTGATAAATAAGCTGCCGCGTAATTTTAGATTATGCCCCGCTATTGTTAATTTCGCAGCATTAATTATTACTCCCAATTTTAAATATATGAACAGACAGGAGCTGATAGCCCAAATCCGTAGGAAAAGATCTTATTTATGTGTAGGCCTGGATACTTCGATAGACAAGATCCCGCCACATCTGCTGGAGGACGATCAGCCTGTGCTGACCTTTAATAAAGCCATCATAGATGCCACCAGGGACTATGCCGTAGCCTATAAGATCAATACGGCCTTCTACGAGGCGCAGGGCATTGAAGGCTGGGAGATCATGGAAGCCACCCTAAAACATATCCCGGCAGACTGCTTTACCATAGCGGATGCCAAGAGAGGAGACATCGGCAATACCTCTGAGCAATACGCTAAAACTTTTTTTGAGACCTACCCGTATGACAGTGTTACGGTGGCGCCCTATATGGGTAAGGACAGCGTGGCGCCGTTCCTGAAATTCAAGGACAAATGGACCATCGTGCTGGGTCTCACCAGCAATGAAGGCAGCAGGGATTTCCAGTTCCTGCCTGTGTCGGATAACGAGCTGCTGTATGAGAAAGTGCTGAAGACCGTAGCTTCCTGGGGCACCCCGGATAACCTGATGTTTGTAACCGGCGCTACGCGGACGGAACAGCTGGCCCATATCAGGAGCATCCTCCCGGACCATTTCCTGCTGGTGCCCGGAGTAGGAGCACAGGGCGGGGATGTGGCCTCCGTTTCCAAAGCGGCTCTCAATAAGGACTGCGGCTTGCTGATCAATGCATCCCGGGCCGTTATCTATGCCGGTAATGGGGCAGATTTCGCGGAAAAAGCCCGTATGGCCGCACAGGAGCTGCAGGAAGAGATGGCTTTATACCTGTAAGCGCAGCCCCTCGTTAAAAATATAATCCAGTATCGATAGATCTTCCTGGAACCCGCAGCGGTTGCTGAATACCTGGTGGTATTCGGGCAGGATAATAGTACCGACAGGCTGCCGGTGGCTGAAAGTATCACGGATATCAATGATATCGTTGCCGGCCTGTTCTATCTCTGTCGCTATACTTTCTTTGAACGTAACGGGGAGCTTCAGCAGGCTTTGTACAGCCTCCATACTTTCAAAATTAAAATCATGCAGGAAAGGGTAGCGCTTCAGGTATAAAGGTTCGAAGACCGGCGCCGTGTATTCAAAGAACGGTGTGCTCCTGTAATTCGTTTCCAGGGTACGCCAGTGCTGCAGCTGCCATTTTACAGCGTTGTCCGTCCTGACATCCTTTAAGGGAATACGCTGGTTCCTGCCTTGTTCCAGGGGTATGGAAAGCATCTGCCTTCCCTGTGCTCCCGTCACATAATACCGGTTGCGGTAGCTCATTTTCCGGTACCTGTCCAGGATGTCGATTGCTACAGCTTCTGTGTGCTGCTGCAGGAGATGCAGGTACCAGCTTAAGGCAGGAAAAGGCGCGGAGTAAGACAGTAAAACTTTCATTTCAGGTTATAAATTCCGGAACCGTTCCGGGCATTTTTTAAGGAATAAAGTCAGCAAAGCGGGAGGCTGTTGCTGCCGGGTATTCAGAAGGTTATAATAGTACTGGCAGGAATGCTGTTATTGGCCCTGTACCGCTCATTAATTGGATAGCAGGACCTGCCAGGCCAGCTCTGTTTCCTGGCGGCCTATCAGTTCCCTCGCATATTTATGAAGGGCATCGGTGAGCTGCTCAGAGCCGGCTTCATAGGTATTGTAAATTTCTTTCAGGCGCGCGTCCTGGATATTGTCGCTGACCACGGGAATGGCTGTGCAATTGCCCAGGATGCCCAGGTCGTTTCCGGTCAGTATGCGGGAGGTCCTGATGCTTTCGGGCAGCTTATCGATACCGATGCCCAGTTCCAGGTTAGGCTTGGGGACGGTGAATACGCTGTCACCGCTTGCGCGGCAATAATAATCGCCTCCCATCCTGGCCACCAGGTCTATCTTATGCGGGTCTATCATACCTTTTTCATCCAGCACGGCATCATCTATATGCATTTTCACCACCTCGCAGATGATAAGATTGCCGGCGCCGCCTTCCTGGCTGGTATAGATAATATCCAGCACCTTACATTCCAGGTTGACAGGTGATTCCTTTACCCGGAAAGGCCGGACGATATCCGAAGGGAGGGCCGTAAAGCCCGCTTTTTCAAATTCATTGACACCTTCAGGGTATTCGCAGCTCGCCAGGCTTTGCTGCTGTACCATGCTGTAGCTTACCATATTGACCACTACCTCCCGGGTAGCTTCTATATTCTGAAGGGTATGCTTAGTGGTATTGTCCCTGACCCTTCGTGCCGGGCTGAATACCAGTATGGGCGGCCTGGAGCCGAATACATTGAAAAAGCTGAAAGGCGCGAGGTTAGGCCTTCCTTCCGCATTGACAGTAGAGGCAAAGCATATGGGGCGGGGCGATACGCTGCCCAGCAATAATGCGTGAAAGTCTTTGGTTGATATAGATCCGGGTGTTACTACCATATTTTAATTTTCAAACTATGAATGTATTGCATCTTCAGCGGCGCTGTGTAGAGCCTGCGCATTAATAGACATTCCTTTTGTAGGAACGCGGAGGCTTCTGCTTGCCGTTGATATCATTGGGACAGTTACAATTGCTTTTCCTGGAAGCGCAACTGGGAAGGGTTCCCGCCAGCAGCAGGCTGGCCATTATTATCCAAAATATTCTATTCCATCTCATATAAGAACTGTTTTATTTTTTTATTTTCTGAAAATTACCTGTGTGGCGCCCATACCGTAACGGGGCATATAATCGTGCACAAAATAGCAGTAGGCTTCGTATTGTACCCGCAGCAATTTATGGATCTCCTGCTTTAGCTTGCCATTTCCCACACCGTGGATGATGGTAAGGTGATCCTGCTGTGTCCTGATGGCGTCATTCATAGCCTGCTCGAAGGCCTGGAGCTGCACGGACAGCTTCTCGAACGCGTCCATATACTTATGACGGGAATCCAGCTTTTCAATATGGAGGTCTATTTCGTACTTTACGGCCGGAAGTGCCGGCTGGCTGAAAATATCCTCAAATTCCTCCTTTCGCATGTCGTCTCCCGGCTCGGTAAATGCTTCCATAGCAGTATCTGGCTGCTCTACTGCTGCTATCTGCAGCGAGAAGGTAGGCTCATTCAGGAAATGGATACGGTTCAGGTATTCAAACAGCTTTTTGGGCTTGATGCGCAGGCTGTCCTCAAAACGCGGGCCTTTTTCTTTTTTGTCAGTGAAGATGATCCATTTGAACTCCGGCTGCTCCTGCATAATGCTGTAAGGAATATCGTGCAGGTAAAAGGTCTGGAAAGGAAGGATATCTGTTTTGAGGGAGAAAAAGCTCCCGATCTTCAGCTCACACCTGTAATCTATATAAATGTGGTATATGGACTGGTTGATGAGATATACCTTCAGCCTGGTCACCACTTCCTCGAACCCGTCATGCTCATATTCCGGCAGGAACTGCAGCGAAAAGCCCGGCTGATGGTGCACCAGGTCCTGCTTCTTTTTCTTCTTTTCTGCGGGCAGGTCCTCCACCAGGACGGATTTCTTTACCTTATTTACTTTTTGCTTTTGCAGGAACCAGTGGAGGTAAGGGTGCTCTATCTCATCCTTATACACCGGGAATACGGTGCCGTTGATATTCACCTCGAACATATCATCTTCAAGTATATCCCTCACTGTTCCTTCTTCCCCTGTTTTCTTAACTCTTACAAGGTCTCCTATAGAAAATTTCATATCGCGGTTAACGTCTGTAGTATCTCTGACTGGCGTCTCTCAGAAAGTACTGGCTTGACATTTTAATGTAAAGGTAATAATCATAGTCCGACTGGAAGGATTTGATCATTTCATAGGTCGGCCTGTACAGTCTTTTGAATTCGGCCAGGGCCTCCTCGTTCAGATCCGTGACCTGCAAAATTAATTTGTCATTGAATACGAAATCAATGAATTTTTCCTTTTCCCAGTAATCAAAAGCTTTCTGGAACGCCCAGATCTGCTTGTTCCTTTTGCTGATGAAATCGAATGGGTTGGCAAGCGGGTTGAGATCTTCCTTACGGTAGTGCTTCAGGTACACCCTGTACATTTCCGCGTTTCTTTCCCGTTCCGTGAAAAAATCGGGCTTCTTATTGATGTAGTACATCAGCGAGTCCTGGTCTATGTCCCCACTGTCGTAATCCATATCCAGCACATAGAATCCTGCGAGCGTGCTTTTGGGAACACGCAGTTTGATGGTCTTGTACGTGATCTTCTGGATCTCGACCTGGTTGTCCGGAAAGACTTCCAGCTCGAAATTCCCGCTGCTGTCGGTCATCACAGCCTTATTGGTATGGATATTCACAATGTAAACCCCCAGTATAGGCAGCTTGCTTTCCGATTCCTGGACCCTGCCCTTCATAATGTTCTGGGCGTATGCACCGGGCAGAAAAACGGATAACAGCGCTGTTATGATCGTGAAAAACAGGTGTTTGGTATATTTCATCAGCGTAAAATTACTTCAATTGTTCGTAAAAATCATTTTCCCTTGCACTTTCCCCGGCAACACGTGCAAATGAAAAATGTAAATTTTCAAATGCCCTCCTGTAAACGCGGTATGCGGCAATATATTTTAGTGACGTGGTACAAATTGATAACGCACAGGCTTATCTTATTGTTTGACTGCAGGGCTATCCCGGTAGCAGGTAAACCCGGAGCAGGGTCTTGACGATCTCCGCAGCTACCTGGCTGTCTGAGGTGTCCAGGTCCCAGGAAAAATCCGCGGTATGCTGTAAGCCGGGAGTCCGGACCATAATCTGCAGGCTTTTGTCCCGGCCCATTTTCAATGCCAGGTGGGGAATATCTTCACCGGGAACGGAGAGCCATTGGATACGGTACCCGGCCAGCGCCTCCTTAAGCTCATCCGTACCGCCTTCCAGGTAGACCGGCAGACCGAGGTCGTTGTAAGGGAACAGCAGCGGGTAGGCCGTATAGAGTTCCGTAATGGCTGCCGTAAGATCACTGATATAGTGTGCCAGTGAATCAGGACCGATGGCAGGATCCATATCTACCACATAGAATCCCGGGGCTGCACTTTCAGGAACACGCAGTGGGATGGTATTGTACATTGCCTTCCGGATCTCGACCAGGTTTCCGGGGAAAGCTTTCAGTTCAAAATTGCCGTTGCTGTCGGTCATTACAGCTTCATTGGTATGGATATTCACAATACAGGCTCCCGGTACCGGCAGCTTGCTTTCCGTTTCCCGGACCCTGCCTTTCAGGAGGTCCTGGGCGTATGCACCGGGCGGGAAAGCGGGCAGCAGCGCTACCAGGATTGTGAAAAACAGGTATATGGTATATTTCATCAGCGTAAAATTACTTCAATTGTTCATAAAAAATGCCAGACCGGACTGGTGCGGGGCGTGTCATCCTTTCCTCTAAACGCAGTAGGTGACGATATATTTTAGTGTAACGGCATAAAATGGGTATCGCAGCCTTCTGCTGCATTGTCAGGCGGCGCACCTATTCCGGCAACTGGTAAATATGGAAGAGCGCCTTAACCACCGATGCGGCCACCTGGCCGGTGGTTGTTTCTTTGCCCCAGGGGATATCCGTGGTGGCGTGCTGTAAGCCGGGGGCATTGACCGTGACCTTCACACTTTTGTCCTGACCCGTCGTCAACACCACCGAAGGGGCGTCTTCACTGGGGGCGGGGAGCCATTCTATCCGGTAGGCGGCCAGCGCTTCCCTGAGCTCGTCCGTACCTCCCTGGAGATAGACCGGTAGCCTGAAGCCGCTGAAAGGAAACAACTGCGGGTAGGCGGTATAGAATGCCACAATATCGGCAGCCAGGTCTTTCTCTTCCGTACCGCCGGCTTTCCGGATATTAATGGTAAGCTCGAGAATCCGGGCACGGAACAGCTTTTCAAAATCATTGTCGATCCCCAGCGTGTTCAATTCCTCAACGAGTTTCAGGGCTTCATCATAATTCCCTTTTTTATAATGCAGCGAGGCCTGTACGTATTTGAAATAAGCGTGTATAGTATTCCGGGGATCTTCCTGCTCCTGCTCCTTGTAGTATTTCAGGAAATAATTATGGCTCAGGCCGTCCAGTCCCATAAGTATCTCATCCCAGGCAACGGTATTCTCCGTGGAGAAGAGCTTATAGACCACCTGCTCCCGTTCAGGGTTGTCCTTCAGGTGCAGGATGATCTTATACTTCTGAATGATGCTCTTGAACCAGTACCTGGCTGCCTTGAAAAGACCGGAGGGCTTATACCACCAGCCCTTATCGGAAAACCTGATCCACTTCAGCTGGTTTTTCAATTCGTGGTAAGTGATGAGCGCGATGCTGAAATCATAATGCGTTTGCCCCAGCGTGGTGCCAATATGCACATCCTTGAAATTGGCGGCCTTTTTCAGGTAGGTGCCGGCGTCTTCGGTATTACCGCCATAATTGAGCGCGCGGGTCAGCGCGATATTGTACCAGCCGTAGCCGGGAGTGGAGCCCACTTCCTTGATCATGGTGCGCATCATTTCAGCGGCCCGGGGAATATCATTTTTATAGACAAGCAGCATAGAGCTGTAATATGCCCACTCCTGCAGCTGCTTTTCCTGGTTGAACTCCTTTTGGGCGGCCTGGTAGTTTTCAAAGCCTGACTGGAAATTCCCTCGGATCATCTGCAGGTTCCCGTAATTATTGTTGGAAAAATAAGGGGTATTGCGCATCAGCTCATAATAATGCAGCGCAGAGTCTATCTGTAAGCTGTATCCGTACAGGATAGCTTTATAGTGATAGACGGAATATTTCAGGTAAGTTTCATATCCCGGCTGCAGGAAATTGGCATTTAAAGGCTTGTCCTTCCGGATCTTCATCATGGCCGAATCCAGGTAGGTGTTGGCCAGCGCTTCATTCTCGGCGATAGTATTTTTCAGGAACCCGAATTTTTCCGAGGTGTAAAACCTGTTGCGGTGCACCAGCCAGGCTTTGGTGTCAAAGCTGCCGAAGGCACCTTCATACTGGAGATTGTAGGCACCGAACCGGGAGGCTATCCGGAAAGCGCTGTCGGGGCGGTTGGTATAGCTGTAGCAGTCTGTGAGGTGATGCGCAATGACAGAGAACTCGTAATGCAGGTTATATAAGGGGTAGTAGACGAAGATGTCCCCGGTCCTGGTCTTCAGGTATTTCTTATAATCTTTTTCCAGCAGGTCAAAGGCCTTGCGCAGGGAGGCAATGGCATTATTGAAACCGATATAATCTGCCGCGTTCTGCTTGAGATATACGCCCTCTATCATCCAGGGAACATAATACAGGCTGTCCATGCGCTTGAGTTCCCTGGCAAGCGGCAGTGTGGCTGCTCCCAGGCTGCTCCATCCCGACTTGCGCTCCTCTATGGCATTCCGTACCGCGGCATTCCGGGGATGCTGTATTTCGGGGATATAGGCAGACTGCGCCTGCGTATCATAAGCGGTGATACAGCAAAATAATAAAATCCATATAAATGCGATCCTCTTCATCTCCTGTGACGGTTTCGTGTGCTTTACGGATTCAAATATAACATATTATTGCGGTTGTGCTTAAACAGAATTCTTTCCCTGTATGAATTAATCCGGGGAAATAAACCGAATTTTGCAGCGAGGTCCTTTATTTTTCTACAAACTCCTGATACGTGCCGGGTATTTATATTCATATTCCATTTTGTAAACAACGCTGCAATTACTGCAATTTCCATTTTTCCACACAGCTGCAGCATACTGCCGGCTTTATTGATGCCCTGAAGGTTGAAATGGCCTTACAGCGCCATTACCTGCCGCCGGGCTCCGTTAAAACCCTTTATGTAGGCGGCGGCACCCCTTCGATACTGACACCGGGTCAGGTAAGGGATATTTTCAGCAGCCTCGAAGCAACGCTGGGGGTGGATATCAGGAATATGGCGGAAGTTACTTTTGAGGTCAACCCGGATGACATCTCGGAGGCTTATCTCCGTGAGCTGAAAGATGCGGGTGTCAACAGGCTCAGCATAGGCATACAGTCCTTTAAGGAGGCCGATCTCCGTTTTATGCACCGGGCGCATACTATGGAGCAGTCGCAGTACGCCATAGAAGCGGCTGTGAGCAGCGGTTTTGATAATGTTTCCATAGACCTCATCTACGGCATTCCCGGCCTGAGCCATGAAGAGTGGGTGACACATATTGAAAAGGCGGTACGGTTCGGCATCACCCATATTTCAGCCTATGCGCTTACCGTTGAGCCCAGGACCCTGCTGGAACAGCAGGTGCGGCATCAGAAAGTTCCGCCGCTGGACGAAGAGCAGGCGGCCGTACAATTTGAATTGCTGGTCCGTACTCTGGCCGCGCATGGCTATGAGCAATATGAAATATCCAATTTCGCATTGCCCGGGCATTACGCCATACACAATACCAATTACTGGAAAAAAGAATGGTACCTGGGGCTGGGGCCTTCGGCCCATAGCTTTAACGGCAGCAGCAGGCAGTGGAATATTGCCAACAACGCGCTTTATTCAGGGTCCTTATTGCAGCGGGGGGAGCTGCAGCATGAAACCGAGCAGCTTACGGAGGCGGATAACTGGAATGAATATGTCATGACCGGCATCCGCACGATGTGGGGGCTGGACCTGCAATATATGAACGCTCATTTCAGGGAAAGCTTCCTGGAGCAGTTGATGAAGGATATTGTACCGCTGCAGGAGAAAGGATGGCTGGAAAGTACACCCGAAAGGATCGTGCTGACCATGGAAGGAAAGCTGTATGCCGATCGTATTGCCGGGATGCTGTTCGTTTAAACAGAAACAGGATACCCCTGGGATATCCTGTTAATATTTTTTTGAGCAAAAAAAATTAAGCTGTTCTTGCAACTTTTACTTTTTTTGTCTTGCTAGGACGTACTACTCCAAAAGAACCTTTAGTCCTTTTCCCTTTTTTTGTACGGATATCGCCTCTTCCCATTTTTGAAACAGATTTTGTGAAAAATTAATAAACGGTGCAAATATACAGGATCTGCCTGATAATTCAAAATAGCCGTCTGAAAAGTAAACAACCCTGTCATAGGGACTGAGTCGAAATATTGACAGGGTTGTTTATTTATATATCAAATTTCGACAGGCTCCCTGGGACAGGGCAGGCGCAATGTAATAATATAAGAGGATTTCCAGACCGCCTCTTTATTTTATAAAAAGGTACCGGTCATTATTTTTTACCGCCTATTTTGGTTGCAAATTCCTTACCTGCTTTAAAGCGTGGGACTTTGCGTGCTTTGATCTTGATCACTTCACCGGTCTGTGGATTGCGGCCGTTACGTGCGCTGCGTTCGGATACCGAGAACGTTCCGAAACCCACCAGAGTTACTTTATCACCTTTTTTCAGGGTTTTTACGACTGTTTCCATGAAACAATCCAAAGCTTCGTTCGCCTGGGTCTTGGTCAGGCCCGCTTTGGAAGCAATAGTGTCTACTAATTCTGCTTTGTTCATAACCGAATATTTAATTAATGATTAATTTTTTTAATGGATTACCAAAGCAAATATAGTTTACTTTTTTTCATATCCAAATGTTTTAACTGAAAAAGTTATGCACGAAATGTTGATAAATAAGGCCTTCCGGGGGCAAGCGGCATTATAGCTGCCGTAAATACAGCCCTCTGCATAGGGAGAGGGTGCCTGGATGCCTTTAAAATAAGCCCCGGAAGCATAGGGTTCAATATTGTATCTGGAATTAGCTTATGTATAAGGTGCCGTTCACCCGTCTTTAAAGAGAGCCTGGCATTGTCCGGCATACGGCTGTCTTTTGGGTCGATACCGGAAAAATCCTTCTTCATATCCTTAAAGCTTGTTATTCGGGCCGGGCAGCCATTTTACTATTCCTGCTGATCCGGGAACAATAAAAAAAATTTTGGAAATGTGAAACCGGCTGTCTATTTTCGCACTCCCATTTACATCTAAAGCGGGTGTGGTGAAATTGGTAGACACGCTAGACTTAGGATCTAGTGCCGCGAGGCATGGGGGTTCGAGTCCCTCCACCCGCACCGAGTGCATAACCCCCGCAGCATTGCGGGGGTTATTGAATTTTAAAAAAAATAAAAATACCAGATAAAAAATGGCAATCGTAACGCGTTCAAACATCGGTAATTTACACGATAAACTGACAGTAAAACTTTCTAAGGAGGATTACTTTGGTGCTTATGAAAAAGCATTGAAAAACTATAGTAAGAATGTTAACATTCCGGGCTTCAGAAAAGGAATGGTTCCTGCCGGCATGGTCAAAAAAATGTACGGCAATTCCATCATGATGGATGAAATACTGAGAGCTGCCAATAAGGAAGTGGACCAGTACCTGCAAAAGGAGCAGCCAAGCATCTTCGCCCAGCCGATCGCTATGCCCCTGGAAACGCTGAATGTCGATGTTAATAATCCTGCTGATTTTGAGTTCGATTTTGAGATAGGGTTGAAGCCTGATTTTGAAATAACGCCTTTACAGCATAAAGGCAGTATTACACGCTATAATATTATCATTGATGATAAGCTGATCGACCTTGAGGTAGATAATATCCAGAAAAGGGCCGGTACGATTGAAAACCCGGAAACGCTGGAAAATGATACGGATATCGTTTATGCATCTTATGAGCTGGACGGAGAGCGATATGAGGATGCCGTATCTCTGGATAAGGCGCCATCCGTGCTGAAAGAAGCGCTCAAAGGCCAGAAGGCGGGCTTTACGCAGGAGATAGACCTGGATGCCCTGGCTGCAGAGGAGCTGGATGAAATGGCTGCCAATGTTTTCAAAAAGGATGCGTCGTCCCTGAAGGGTAAAAAAGCGGTTTTCACCCTGACAAAGGTCGGCAGGCTGATACCCCGTGAGCTGAATGAATCCCTTTTTGAAGAAGCGTTTCCCGGACAAGGCATTACAACCGAAGAAGCTTTCCGTGACCTGCTGAAGCAGGAGATCGGTAAGGAAGGCGCAAGGCTGACCAACGAGAAGCTGCAGAACGAAATTTTTGAAACGCTGGTACATGAGACCAAGATCGAGTTACCTGTTGCGTTCCTGAAGTCCTGGATAAAAAGAAGCGGTGAGCAGATCAAGACAGATGAAGAGGTGGAGAAGGAATATCCTTCTTTTGAGCACCAGTTGATCTGGACCCTGATCTCAGACAAGCTGATCAAGGAATATGATATCAAAGTGAGCATGGATGAAGTGTTGGCGGATATCAAAACCAAGGTGCTGACCTATTTCGGCGTAAACGGCAGCGATGAGGAGCCGGAATGGATGGCCGAATACATGGATAAAATGTCAAAAGATACCAAAACCATTGACGAGGCTTACAGGAAATTATTATTCGATAAGCTGTTCTCCAAAATAGCAGAGGTGATAGAAGTAAAAGAAGAGCAGGTAACGGGAGAAGAGTTTGGTAAGATTCCGAATAAATATCATCAGCATTAAGATAAACCGGTAAGGTGAAAAGCTGTAAAGCCAGGTTGCTTTACAGCTTTTTTATTGAAAGCGCCGATACTTTTGCAGGTATGGAACCGGTCGGAATGGGTATTGTTTTAATTACAGGCTATTTATGCACTATTTCTATATTTTCATTACAGGCTTCTTCGCGGCTGTGGCGGGTACTGCGCCTCCCGGCCTGCTTAATATGACCGCGGGTAAGATAGCGTATGAATACAGCAGGGAAAAAGGAGACCGCTTCATAATCGGCTCCGGCATTATTTCCATGCTATACTGCTTTATTGCCACCCAGTTCTCTTTTTATATAGATACGCACCCTGATTTCGTGATGGGTCTTTATAAGGCCGCCGCGGTGATATTCGGCATACTGACCGTCTATTTTTTCCTGAAGGGCAGGTACGAGAACCGTCAGATCGCAGCGCCGCAGGTGGAGCGGAATAATTTCCTCATTACCGGGATCTTCCTGTCCATGCTCAATATCCTTCCCATTCCTTTCTATACGGCGACAGCATTGTTGCTGGCCAGCAACCGCCTTTTCCATTTCACCATGACAGAGATGCTCGTGATGATCCTGAGCGTGGTGGCAGGCACCGTGTTTGTGCTTAAGCTCTACGCGATCTATTATCCCAGGATCATTGAAAGGCGTTCCAAGGTAGAAGGAAAGAAGGAGATCAACACTAATTTTATCGTAGCCGCCGTTACATTGCTGGTAACATTAACGGCAATTTTAAAGATATTATTTACAACCCGATAATATTATATTTTTCTCCCCGTTATCCTTTATATACGTAATTATTATAATTTTGCATTGTAAATAGAATTGAATGAAAAAGAGCATTATCTCCCTGTTCACTATCCTTGCCGTGCTGCTGCTGGCATCCTGCTCTAAAAAAGAGGATGTCTGTACCATCAATGCGCCTGAAGTGCGGCTGGAACAGCAGGATGAGTTGAAAGCGTATATTGAAAAGAATCATCCCGATGCGGTGTACCATTCCCGCGGCTTTTATTATGAGATCATTGCGGAAGGTAATGCGCGGCAGGCGCCCGATGCCTGCTCAGAGGTCCGGGTCAACTACTCGGGAACCTTGTCGGATGGTACGGAATTTGATAAGGCCACCAATGTATCTTTCAATCTCAGGACCCTTATTCCAGGGTGGAGGCTCGCATTGCCGCTCATCCGGGAGGGAGGGATCATCAATATAGTATTGCCTGCGGACCTGGCTTACGGAGATGCGGGTATTGATAATATCATTCCCAAAGGAGCCATTACCGTATTCAAGATAGAGCTGCTTGAAGTCCGCTGACCCACCTTATAAATTATATTACAGACAAGCATATGAAGGCTATACAAGTATTGGATAAAGCATTCGTGCCGTTTATCACGGCATCGGAAATAGACCGGAAAATACAGGAAATCGCAGACAGGATCAATAAAGCGTATAGTGATAAGAATCCCTTGTTCATCTCTGTCCTGAACGGCTCCTTCATGTTCGCTTCAGATTTATTTAAAAAAATAACGATCCCCGCACAGATATCTTTTATTAAGCTGGCTTCCTATAAGGGAACCACCAGCACAGGGAATGTCATTACAGCGATCGGGCTGGACGAATCCCTGAAAGACCGCCATATCATACTGCTGGAAGATATCATTGATACCGGTAAGACACTCAGCGAATTCCTGCCGCAGCTATGGAACCAGGCGCCCGCTTCCCTGAAAATTGCCGCCCTGCTTACCAAGCCGGAAGCGCTCCGGCATGAAGTGCATGCGGATTATACCGGGTTTGAAATAGAGAACAGGTTTGTCCTGGGCTACGGCCTTGATTATGACGGCTACGGCCGCAACCTGCCTGAGCTATACCAGCTGAAGCCTTAGGACAGGCTTTAAATAGGCATTTGTAAGTCTCCGGGGACGGTACGGGAGAGCAATGCTGCATCAGGTAAAGGTTATTCACAGCAGGATATATATTCCGTAAGTTCTCTCGGCCCGGAGCCTGGCCGCTCTGACATTTCCGCTACCCATTGTTAGCTGCTTCCTGCTCTTTTTCCAGCTCAAAGATGGTAATCTCGGGCCGGACATTGAACCTTACCTGCCACAGGTGGCCCAATGCGCGGTTAATATAAAGTGTCCTGTTGGCGGCCAGCCCGATCTTGCCGGATGTGTAGCTCCTGTTCTTTACGGGCAGCATCGGCGGCGGCAGGAACGGCGGCTTGCACTGCCCGCCGTGGGTATGTCCGGACAGTATCCAGCCTTCATATCCGTTCCATATATCCAGGTCGCATACATCAGGGTTATGGCATAACAATATGGTCGGCCTGCTGCTGCTGTAATGATCCATGACCTTTTCAGGGTGAAAATTCGTTCCCCAGTAATCATCCAGGCCGATGATCTGCAGGTCTTCTATGGTGGTATGCGCATTCCTTAGCACCTGTATACCCCTGCTGCTGAGTACCTGTGCGATACGGTCTGCCACTTCCGGCTCTTTCCAGTTGTTGCCGTAATCATGATTGCCGAGAATGGCTGCTGTGCCGAAGCTGCCCTGTACTGCATGATCCATCACGTCTTCCAGCGACTCATACAATACCTTGCCTTCGTGGGTGCTGACATAATCCCCTGTATAAACTACCCAGTCAGGCCGGAAAGCGCCTGCTTTACGGAAGGCCTCCTTTATAAACCCGGGGTCAAACCGCCTGCCTATATGGATATCGCTTATCTGCATCAGCTTTTTGCCGACCAGGTGATCCGGCAGATGCCTGACAGGCATTTTCATATGTACAAATTCCAGCCAGAAAGGCTCTACCTGCCAGGCATAGAGGCCCCCAAGCACACTGAAGCCTGCCAGGCCTTTAAGGGTATAAGAAAGAAATGTTCGTCGTTTCATAATCAATATGCAGTAATGAACGTAGCAAAGGGCTGATTTATTGGGGGCGACGCGCAAATTATTGCCGGAGAGCCGGCTATAGGACTGGATGACGGTGCTGATGGTAGGCGGGACAGGATTTTCAATGTGCATTTTTAATAACTTTGGGCTTTAACTTTAAATGAAAATCGGTTATGGAAATAGGAGTAGGCATGTTCGGGGATATTGCGTCCCCGCTGGTATCAGGTAAGCCGGCATCCGCAGGCCAAAGAATACAGGAGCTGATCCGTGAGATACAATACTGTGACGAGGTGGGGCTTGATGTATTTGCCATGGGCGAGCATCACCGTCAGGATTATGCGGTGGCGGTACCCAATATTATACTGGCCGCCGCCGCCGGCATTACGCAGCACATCCGGCTGTCAACAGGGGTGACCGTTCTGAGCTCTTTTGACCCGGTCTTGCTGTACGAGGAATTTGCCGCCATAGATCTTATTTCAAAAGGCCGCGCGGAGATCATGGTCGGGCGGGGGAGCTTTATTGAGTCTTTCCCGCTGTACGGGTATTCTCTGGCGGATTACGACGGTCTTTTTGAAGAGAAGCTGGACCTGCTGTTGAAAATCAACCGGGAAGACCCCGTAAGCTGGTCCGGTAAATACAGGGCGCCGCTTGATAAGCAAAAAATATTCCCGAGGGCCTTTCAACCCGAGCTGCCGGTATGGGTAGCGGTGGGCGGTACGCCGGCCTCCGTGGAACGTGCCGCAAGGCTGGGACTGCCCCTGATCGTTGCTATCATAGGCGGGCAGCCGGAGCAATACAAACCGCTGTTTGAATACTATAAGGAGCTGTATACCAGGCATGGCCATCCCCCGGAGCAGATGCAGATAGGCATTCATGCGCATACCTTCGCGGGAGAGGACAATGAAGAAGTGGCCCGGAAGTATTTTCCTTATTATGCCGCCCAGATGAACAATATAGGCAGGGACAGGGGATGGCCGCCCTATACCAGGGAGCAGTTCGATTATGGCAGGAGCATGGCTGGTCACCTGCTGGTAGGAGATGCCAACCTGGTGGCTGAGAAGATATTGCAGCTAAAGGAGATCGGTTCCCTTACCCGGTTTATCGCGCACCTGGATGTGGGCGGACCGGATCATAAGGATATGATGAAGGCTATTGAAATACTCGGCACCAAAGTATTGCCGCAACTGAAGCATGGCTGAGCAATGCCGGTTGCGTAAGCCGGCGGCAGATCATACGGTGAAAGCGATGCTTTACCGGCTTTGAAAAGCGACCCTGATGCTCCCGGGATATGTGTAACACCCCGGGTTTTCAGGGTCGTTCTTTGTCCGGAATGAACATAAACTATAAGATTATTGTAATTTTGCCATTATTACACAAGAAGCGTTTTTAATTATAATTGACATTGGTACATACATATCCGGAACAAGCTGTACAGCAGTTGGAATTTGATAAGATCGTGGGTTTACTGGAAAAGCACTGCCGTTCAGATGAAGCCAAATACAGGGCTGCACATCTGCGTTTTCATACCCGCCTGGAATATTTGCAGCAGGAATTGGAGCAGACACTGGAATTTAAAGGCTCCTTATCTTCCAGCGATATATTTCCTATAGATTTTGTAAAGAATATAAAGAAAGAGCTGAAGCTGCTGAGCATTCCCAATGCCGTCCTGAAGGGCAGCGACCTGAATGCTTTACGCTTGCTTACACTTAATATAAGGGATATCCATCTCTGGTTCAAGCGCCAGGGAAATATTTACCCGCACCTGTGGAAGGTGGTGGAGGGCGTGGAATACAATAAAGATATCCCGGCCCTTATCCAGCCTGTTGTGGATGACAACGGGAACGTCAGGGACAATGCCTCTCCGGAGCTGCTGCAGATACGGAATGAGCTGCAGGGCGCCCGCCACCGGCTGCGGAAGCTCTTCGAAGGGGTAGTGCGCAAGCTCGCGAAGCAGGGATACCTGGCGGATATTACCGAGAGCTTCCTGAACGGGCGGAGGGTCGTAGCGGTAGGTGCCGAGCACAAAAGGATCGTTAAGGGTATCTTTCACGGGGAAAGCGACAGTACCCGGACCGTCTTTATAGAGCCGGAAGAGACGATCGCCCTGAATAACGAGGTGGATGCGCTGGAGCGTGATGAGAAAAAAGAGGTGTATAAGGTGCTGGCATCCGTCACCGCGCAATTATCAGTCTATCATCCTTTATTTACAGCATACTACAGGGTGGTCAATATCTATGACTTCATCAGGGCCAAGGCGCTGCTGGCCACAGATATGAATGCCAATATGCCGGTCCTGCAGAATGAGCCGCAGGTAAAGCTGGTGGACGCGTATCACCCGCTGCTGTACCTGTATAATACGGCGCAGCAGAAGGTGACCGTACCGCTGACCCTGGAGCTGAACAAAAAGCAGCGTATCCTCATCATCTCAGGACCCAATGCCGGCGGTAAGACCGTGGCCATGAAGACGGTAGGCCTGCTGCAGCTGATGCTGCAGTCCGGGCTGCTTATTCCGGTGAATCCCATTTCTGAAATGGGCATCTTCAGGCAGATCATGATACATATCGGGGACACACAGTCGATAGAGAATGAGCTGAGCACCTATAGCTCCCACCTTAAGGATATGAAATTTTTCCTGGAAAATGCCAATGGCAAGACCCTGTTCTTTATTGATGAGCTGGGCGGCGGTACGGATCCCAGCCTGGGCGGCGCGTTTGCCGAGGCTATCGTGGAAAGGCTCTCCTATAAGAACGCCATAGGTATCATCACTACGCACTACCTGAACCTTAAGGTGATGGCAGGCAAAGTAGGCGGTATCATCAACGGCGCCATGAACTTTGACGAGGACAGGCTGGAACCCCTTTATAAGCTCACCATAGGCAAGCCGGGCAGCTCCTATACCTTTGCCATAGCGCAGCGCAGCGGCTTGCCGCACGAAGTCATCAGCCGGGCGCAGCAGCTCACCGACCGCGGGCACTTTAAGCTGGACAAGATGCTGCACCAGGCGGAGCGGCAGACCGTAAGGCTGGATGATAAGGAGGAGCAGCTGAATAAGCTGATCAGGATGTACGAAGAAAAAAAGGCGGAATACGAAGAGCTGACGGACAAGGAACGGCTTAAGCAGCATTACGCTACGCTTAAGCTGCAGAACAAGATCAAAAAGGAGGAGCTGGACTACCTGAGAGATACCGAAAGGAAGTTCAAGCAACTGGTAACGGAATGGAAGAAGGCTTCCGATAAGCAGGAAGTGATCAGGTCGGCAGAGACCCTGCTTTTCAGGCGGAAGCAACTGAAAGAGCAGGAGGCGGCAGCCCAGAAGGCAGACCGGATGTACGTGGTCACCGGGAAGGTGCCCAGGCCGGGAGACCTGGTGAGGAACATACACAATCACCAGGTAGGAACGCTGGAATCGGTGGACGCCAATAAAAAAGGAATGGTCAAGATCAATAAGCTCTCCTTCAATGTGCAGATGAAGGACTGGATCGCCGTAGAGCGCAACCTGAAAGCGGGTAAATAGCTTTTTGGTAATTCTTTCCTGTCCTTTCCTGAAACTTAATTATCTTGCGTTTTCTTTAACAAATACCTATGTATACCTATTTTAAGACCATCCTGTTGCTGTGCATGGCCTGCCTGATGATGCCGGGCGTGCAGGCACAATACCCGTACCTGAAGAATGCTTTTGAAGCCTATAATGATTCGCTGTTTGAGAAAGCGCTGGAAATGAGGCAAAAGAATGATGATGTGGAAGCGTTGAACTATTTGGACAGGATCAATACCGGTGTGCCTTATTATGCGACTATCCTGGATATGAAGATCAATATACACCGTAAAATGCTCAATTATCCTGAAATGGAGAAGCTCTCCGGGACGTTGAGATCATTGGGCGGCGGCCATGTGATAAGGGCCAATATTACAGATGCGTATCTTGCGCAGCGCAATGCCGATTTCGGAAAAGCGCTGGAATTGCTGGACCGGAATCTGGAGACGGCACCTCATACGGATTATATGTCATTACTGTGGAAAGCCATGGTACTGTATAAGGCGGAGCGTTATGATGAGGCCGTGCCTGTTCTGGAAAAGTTTGTACTGGACTGCTTCTCTTATGCGGAAGGGCATTGGTACCTGGGTGAATGCTATTTAAGGCAGGGCCGTATCTCGGAGGCTTTACTGGCATATGCCACGGGCGCTATGTTCGCAACATCCGCTAATATTGATGATTTTGGCAGGCGACTGAACCAGCTGGGTGATGTTGATAATGAGGTGCTGAAATTTTTCGGAGCGGCGGCTGCTAAAAATACATTTACCGCTTCCGATAAGCTGCTGGTGTCCAAAGTAGCGCTTAACGGCCAGTTGAAGCTGGATATTGATCTGCCGCTGTCTTGGCTGAAGCAGTTGAAGCTCATTGTGGAGGAAAATAATGTAAAAGACGCGAAGGATATAAGTCACCAGTTGTATCTGAACTTTTTTCAGCAGCACCTGATCCCGGATCTGCAGCTATACCCGTTTATCATATATTATGGTAAGAATGACAAGGTGACCGCCTTTATCAATGACAGCAAAAAATATAAGGCGACTGTAACGGCCGCGCGCAGCGTATTGGTCCGGGAAGGCCTGATGATCAGCGGTACCCGCATCCTGGATGCGGCAGAGCGTGCCGGGAAAGATAAAGTGCAGCATATGGTCTATTACCATAACAATCTGGAGACAGAAGGCTTCCGCGAGATCTTCCTGGAAGTGCCTGTCAGCGTGCCTGACTTTTTCCAGGAAAAATTCCAGGGAAAAATGCTGGAATACATGGATGGATATCTCAGGCGGGAACATGATGTTACCACCGGGAATGCAACATTGTACTATTACGGATCCGAGCAGGTGCATAAAAAATGGGTATACAGCGCTCCCAAGGATTACCGCTTTTTTGCTTATACCAGCAACGGCATTAAAATAATGGATGAGCAATATCGGGATGGCCAGCTTACCGATCTGCTGCATTATTATCCTACCGGCCAGCTATATCGGCATACGGAGCGGGACAGCGATGGCTATAAGAACGTATTTTACTATCCGCATGGCCCCGAGAAGCTGATCAATATTGTCAGGATGCCGGGATATGACATGGATACATTGATCACCAGGTATGATATCAATGACTCCTTAAAGGAGCTGGTGGTAAGGGATAATAAAAATGAGCTGATCCTGAAACATATGTACATGGGCGATACGAGGTATGAATATAAATATTATACGGATAATAATATGCAGATGCGCATGTACAGGAAGGGGCAATTATTATTTGAAAGGAAAACAGACGGTAAAGGCGTACTGGAGGAAAAGGAATATTACGTGAACGGACAACTGAAGAAAGAGCTGGTACAATATAAGGATGTTTTTACAGAACAGGACCTTAAGCTTTACAGGAAAGACGGCTCTCTATACGGCACGGTCAACTATCATGGGGGTAAATTGAACAGCGGTTACATGCTGTCTCCCGGCGGAGATACGTTATGGATGGCTTTCAGGCAGCAGGACAAGGACGCGCTTAAGGTCTATGATGAAATGGGGTTCCTGGATTATACCATACAGCTGGGCTTTGACGGAAGCCTTTTCCCGGAAATGAACTATTACTATGCCAATGGCAAAATAAAGGAATACCGGACCCGTGATGCCAACGAAAAAGACAAGCTTTTCACGGAAGTTGAGGAACGTTTTCTGAGCGGCAATCCTAAGGTGGCCATAGAGGTGCTGGAAGGGACCGGGAATATGCTGACCCGGTACTATTATGCCAATGGAAATGTCAGGGCCGAATACCTGACCTTTGATAATGAATCGCTGGAAGAGGTGAAGTTCTTCTATATCAACGGGCTGCCGGACTTCAGCGGGCAGAGGGATAAATATTTCGGATATTACGGGGATATATATAGCTATGGCAGGGATGGACGCGTTTCACAAATAAACAGCAAGGAAAATGAATGCCTTGTCACTCACCGGTCGTTCGTGAATGGCAGTCTCCATTATCAGAAAACTTTGGGGAAAGGGACGGATACCCTTACCCTGTACGACAGGAGCGGCCAGCAAAAGGGTTATCGTGTGTACAGGAATGGCGTATTGTACGGCAAGAGTGAAATGTTCTATAAGAGCGGCGCGCCTGAAGAGGTTGTCTTTTACAAAGAAAACGGGGAAAAAGACTCCATCGCCAGCTACTATCCCAACGGGGTGATCAGGAGAACGGTGAAGTACGATCATGCCGGCAGGGCACAGGAAACGGGCTATGAAGTTTCAGGCATATTGTCCAATTACACCGTCAGCGCCAACGGAGAGGATACCAAAACCTATGTGTTTGCCGGGGGCCTGAAGCTGATGGTCAGCAAGAAAGAGCAGCACCTGGATGAAATGGCAGTGATACAGGACAAGGATACGCTTTTTTATGCGCAACTGCATAATCAGGGCCTGGTGCAGGCCATATGGAGGAATGAAAAGAATGTGCTGGAAAGCAGGGTGGTGGCTCCCGGGGATAAAATGCTCACCATATATCATACCAATGGTAAAAAAGCGCTGTCGCTGCCGCTGGACAAATACGTTATCTCGGGTGATATGGTCTTGTATTACAAGTCCGGCATTCCGGCAGTGAAATCCCAATGGAAATACAATATGCTCCATGGCGGGCATTCCTGGTATAATGCCGCAGGTAAGCTTATAGAGGAGCAGTTTTACGAATACGGAAGGGCTTCGAAAAGCTATAAATTCTGGGACGATGCCGGCCAGCTGCTGATAGAGGGCATCAATTACGGCACTCCAAGTGAAGTATGGAAATACTGGGACGCAAAATCCCGGCAGATGGTAGAAGAAGATTTGGTGAATTAAAATATTTTTTATACCTTTGCAACCTGGGTTGAAATAAAAGGTACCTTTCAGGATGTTTATCCCGAGCAGGAACTACTCAAATCTACAAAAAAGGAGGTATATACAGTATGTTAATATTAGATGCAAAAGATTGCGAAAACATAGACAAGGCACTTAAAAAGTACAAGAAGAAATTTGAGAAGTCCCGTACTTTGAATCAGTTGCGTTCCCGTCAGGCGTTCACCAAGCCGTCTGTCGCTAAACGTACACAAAAATTAAAAGCTATCTATAAGCAACAGATCCTTTCAGGAAAAGTAGAGCTGTAAATATTTTTTTAATAAAATATGTGTTAAGGGATATGGACAAATCGTCCATATCCCTTATTTTTATACCTGACAACATCAGGAAGTGCAGCATGAATATTGCCATAGTAATAGCGCAGTTTAACAGGTATATCCGGTATGAAAAACGGATGTCCCCCCATACATTGCTGGCTTACAGCGAGGATATCAGCTCCTGGTATAACTACATAACCGCTCAGTACGGCCTGGAAACAATGGAGGAAGTACAATTGCTGCACCTGCGTTCCTGGCTGATCATGCTGCTGAATGAGCAACAACTGCAGCCCGCATCCGTTAAGCGTAAGATATCCAGTCTCAACTCTTTTTTCAAATACGCGCTGAGGCAGGAGATCATTACTAAGAATCCCGCCAGGCTTTTACAGGTTCCCAAAGTACCGGTCCGTTTGCCTCAGTACCTGGAAGCCGGCCAGGCGGCCACTCTGGCCGATGCTGTTGCAAAAGAAGAAGAGGTTGGGAGCTGGAAAGAACGTACAGATCAATTGATCCTTGACCTGCTCTACCAGACCGGGATACGGCGGTCGGAGCTGCTCGGGCTCCGCCATATGGATATAGACTGGCAGAAAAAGGAGATCCGGGTACTGGGAAAAAGGAATAAGGAACGCATAGTGCCGGTAGGGGACAGCCTGCTGGAGTCGATCAGGAATTACATAAATTTTAAATCTCCTGAGCTTTGTAATTCCTGGGAAAAATTATTAACTTTAAAGACAGGGCGCCCGGTAAGCACAACCTATGTTTACAGGGTCGTTCACAAGTACCTGAGTGCGGTTACGACACTTAATAAGCGGAGCCCGCATATATTGCGGCATACCTTTGCCACTCAACTGCTGAATAACGGGGCGGACCTGAGTGCCATACAGAAACTATTGGGACATGAAAGCCTGGCTGCCACCCAGGTCTACACTCATATTAATATTGAAAAACTAAAAGATATATACAGGCAAACACATCCGAGAAGCTCAGAATAATATTTAGACAATTTAATTCTTTCACTTTAAAATTTTAAAGGCTATGAACGTACAAATTCAGTCAGTAAATTTTGATATTGATCAAAAGCTGATGGAGCACATTGAGAAAAAGATCGATAAGCTGAATACCTTTCACGATAAGATAACTAGCGTAGAAGTATATTTAAAGCTGGATAGCTTGGGACAGAAGGTAAAAGATAAGGTTGCGGAAATAAAGGTGTATATTCCAAGTTGTTCCCTTTTTGCCAAACATGAATCCAAGGTGTTTGAAGAGTCTTTCGACCTGGCCCTTGATTCTATGGTAGCCCAGATCAAAAAAAGTAAAGAGAAAAGAAGAGCCTGATATCGTGCCGAATGTTTTAAGAGGCTGTCCGCTTTGGACAGCCTCTTTTTATTTTTACAATATTCCGTTATGGGTAACAGTCCGTTCCGTTGTCGGTATGCTTTACCAGCAAGCCACAGGAACGCCGGGAAGCGTACCGGAGTCCTGTTTATTTGAACTGCTCATCCAGTATAGAATGGGGAACCGCGTTCTTATGGGTATCAATACGGCTCCTGTCAAATGGTATATGAGCGGATTTGTTGGGGTGCGGCAGGGCGGGGGCGATTGTATCGCTATGTGTGTTAACGCCCGATCCTGACAACGCCTCCCTGTAAGCCATGGAATCCAGCAGGCGTTTCTCTGTATTGGCAAAAGAATCCAGGTGTACCTTTACGGCTGAATCTACCTGCGATTTTGTATAGCCGCCTGTCTGTACTTTGGTACAGGATGCCAGGAACAGCAGGATGGCAGTGAAGGTATATGATACTATTGGCTTCATAAAAGGGTACAAAAGAGTTTCTGATCTGCATAATTAACGAATTTTCCGTTGTTTTCGCCTGTCTTTCCGGTAAAATAGTAACCTGTTAACTTTTACGGATTATATCCGCCGGCGGCAGGAGCCTGGTGGTCATTCCCCGCTAAATGCGGTCAGGCAGGATGAGCATAAGAAATTTTCTACCGGGCTGATATTCAATGGCCGGCAGCCTGTTTTCAGTCATGTTATTGTCAGATTAATCATATCTATATATAAGTCGTTCATTTGTTTTGTACGCTACTCTTGCTATATTTACAAATATATGTTTAAAAACACATGCAATCGGGCTGCTGTGGTATAGATGTTATGGAGATGTAATATACATTGGCAAATTTCATATAACACGGGAAGCTATATATGTTTGTGCGCATTACCTGAAATTTCTGTTTATTTTAAAATTTATACATCCGATATGAGTACAAATTCTACTACTATTACTTCAGGAAGCAAACCATGGCTGCAGGTCATCAGGATTTTTGTCGGGCTGCTGTTTATATTTTCAGGGCTTATCAAGGCCAATGATCCTTCAGGCCTTTCTTTCAAGATGCAGGAATTCTTTAGCCTGTGGGGTATGGGCGCTATGAACGACTATTCCATGATCTTTTCCATCATTGTCATTACGTTCGAGATCATTGCGGGTGTGGGCATACTGATCGGTTTTGCATTCAATGCATTTGCATTCCTGGTACTGCTGCTGATGCTGTTCTTTACCTACCTTACCGGCTTTGCGGTATGGCATGAATATACTACGGGAAAGCAACTGGCCTGCGGTTGTTTCGGTGACTGCATCCCGCTTACGGCCACCCAGAGCTTCTGGAAGGATATTATCCTGCTGGTCCTGGTGATACTGCTGCTGGTCTACAGGAAAAGTATCCGTCCGCTGTTCCGGATCAGGGCCGCGGTGATCCTTATGGTAGTGGTGACCGGCATATCACTGTTCCTGCAGTGGTACCCTTTGCGCTATCTGCCGTTTGTGGATTGCCTCCCTTATAAGGTGGGCAGCAATATTGCAGAGAAGATGCAGGTACCTGAAGGAGCCGAGCCGGATGTGTATGAAACCACCTATTTCTATAAAAATCTGAAGACAGGGGAGCGCAGCGAGTTTTCCCAGGACGAGATGCTGGAAAAGAACCTCTGGCAGGATACTCTGACCTGGTCATTTGATACAGCCTACACCGTTCTGGTTAAGAAAGGCAACAGCACGCCCGAAATAATAGGCTTTAAGCTGGTGAGCTTTGAAGATGAAGACCAGACACAATATCTCTTATCTCATCCGAAGCCGGTATTCCTCTGGTTTGTGAGGGACGTGAACACCGCTACGGACGAAAATATAGACCATGTGCGTAATCTTGCCCGGCTGTGTGACCAGAACGGTATGGAGTTCTTTATGATCACCTCCAACAGCCAGCAGGAAACAGATGCGTTCCTGATCAAACATAAGCTGGAGCTGTATACGGCAGTGCTGGATCCTACCACCAGCAAAACCGCCGTACGTACCAATCCCGGTATGATGCTGCTCAGGCAGGGTACTATCCTGGGTAAGTGGAGCTATAAGAACTATCCTAAATCCTTTACCGTTTCGGGAAATGATATCAAGCTGGAATTCTGATAGCTAAAGTGAATTCAGCTTATATAAGCAATCGGTTTTCTAAAAGCCAACAACCCTGTCATATTGAGCTTAGTCGAAATATTGACAGGGTTATTTATATATTACACCCTTCGACAAGCTCAGGGTGACACAATAGGCTCCATGTGACACGACAATCGGCTTTCTGGAAAGCCAACAACCCTGTCATATTGAGCTTAGTCGAAATATTGACAGGGTTATTTATATATTGCACACCCTTCGACAAGCTCAGGGCGACACAATAGGCTCCATGTGACACGACAATCGGTTTTCTGAAAAGCCAACAACCCTGTCATATTGAGCTTAGTCGAAATATTGACAGGGTTATTTATATATAGCACACCCTTCGACAAGCTCAGGGTGACACAATAGGCTCAAGGTGACACAACAAGTGGCTTTCTAAAAGCCAACAACCCTGTCATATTGAGCTTAGTCGAAATATTGACAGGGTTGTTTATATATTACACCCTTCGACAAGCTCAGGATGACACAATAGGCTCAAGGTGACACAACAATCGGCTTTCTGAAAAGCAAACAGCCCTGTCATATTGAGCTCAGCCGGGATATTGACAGGGTTGTTTATATATAGCACACCCTTCGACAAGCTCAAGGTGACACAATAGGCTCAAGGTGACATAACAAGTGGCTTTCTGAAAAGCAAACAACCCTGTCATATTGAGCTCAGCCGAAATATTGACAGGGTTATTTATATATAGCACACCCTTCGACAAGCTCAGGGTGACACAATAGGCACAAGGTGACACGATAAGAGATTTTTTAGGTATCTCCTTAGTTTATTCTAAATGCTCCGTTGTTGATGTGCCGACCCAACAATCAAAGAAGATGTCCTCTGTTTTTACAGGCTTTGCGCATCCTTTAAAAACTGTGCCAGGCCGAGGTCGGTCAGCGGGTGTTTTAAGAGCCCTGTGATGGAGCTCAGCGGGCAGGTAACGATATCGGCACCGGCTTCAGCGCATTTTACAATGTGCAGCGGTGTGCGGATAGAAGCTGCCAGGACCTCGGTCATATAGCCCTGCGCGTTATATATATTCACGATCTGCTGTATCAGTTCCACACCATCCCAGTTGCTGTCATCAATACGGCCTATGAAAGGGCTGACCATAGTAGCGCCGGCTTTGGCAGCGAGTATGGCCTGGCCGGCGGAAAACACCAGGGTACAGTTGGTGGAGATGCCATTGTCCGAAAACCATTTGATAGCTTTTATCCCGTCTTTGATCATAGGGATCTTTACTACTATATTTTCGTGTAAGGCTGCCAGCTTTTTACCTTCTGCCACCATCCCTTCAAAGTCAGTTGAAATGACCTCAGCACTCACCGGCCCATCCACGATATTGCAGATGTCCACGTAATGCTGCATAATGGCGTCATGTCCTTTGATGCCTTCTTTGGCCATTAACGAAGGATTGGTAGTGACACCGTCCAGGATGCCTAATGCGTGCGCCTCCTTGATCTGGTCAAGATTTGCCGTGTCGATAAAAAATCTCATAAAATATGTCAGTAAATATGTTTGGGGGTAAAATATACTGCAAATATACTAAGATGGAATAACGAAAAAAAGAAAGGAAGAAAGTTAATGTCAACTTTGAAGCAAAAAAAAGTGGCAAGTTACTTACATCGCACCGCTACAACCGAATATCCTTGCTGCATTCCTGCCCTGGGGAGGTTCTTCAGGAGCTGGTCGTATAAGACTTGCCGCTGCGAAATTATTCATAATAATATAAACTTCCAAAAATAAGTTACTTTTTTTCCAGGTCGCTTACTATTACGGGGTGCACGAAGTGGTCAATGGGGTGCTTGTAGCGTATAAGGTCTCTTATGAGTGTGGAGCTGACGGTAGCAAACTGGGCGCTGGATGTGAGAAAAAAGGTCTCTATCTCCGGCGCTATGACCCTGTTCATATCGGCAATGGCCCGCTCGTACTCCAGGTCGGTAGTGGTCCTGATCCCTCTCAGGATGGTACGCGCCCCGATGTCCCTGGCAAAGTTAATGGTCAGCCCTTCATAGAAAACCGCTTCTATCTTGCTGTTGCCCTTAAAGATCTCATGAATGTGCGCCATACGCTGCTCCGTGGTGAACATCGTCTGCTTGTTGGTATTGACACCGATGCCTATCACCAGCTTGTCAAAGAGATATACCGCCCGGTTGACAATGTCAATATGACCGTTGGTAATAGGGTCGAAAGTGCCGGGAAATAAACAAACGGATGCAGCCATAAACAGTAGTATATGTAAGTGAAAAACAAAGATAACTGATTTCCGGAGCCGGCAGGTAAAAATATTTTTTGAATTAATATTCAATTTTCATTTTTTTACTCTAAATTTAGCCTTTAATTTAACTTTATATTATTGATTTGAAACTTTATACAACTCGAAACAGCATATGAGAAAAATTCTTTCCACACTTTCGTTCGCCACTCTTATTGCAGTGCAGGCCAATGCTCAGAATATCTCTTTCAGTCCTGAAATCGGTCTTACTTATAATACGATATCACATACTGTGAACGCGGAAAAAAGAACTACGGGCTACCAGTTCGGGTTCCGTACGGGTTGTATGGCCGATTTCCAGTTCGGTGGTCATTTTTCCCTGAACCCGGGTGTAATATTAAACCTGAATAATGGCGGTAACAGCTATGCTGAAGGCCATTCCTATACCGGTTCCAATATCCCCACCAGCTTCAGTGACGACCGTACCTATCATTTGCATTACCTGTCCGTTCCGGTATATCTTGTATATAAGACCTATAATGACTATAACGAGCCGCATTGGATGTTCGGTATAGGACCTTCCGCTAATTTTGCCATCGGAGGCAGGTACAAGCAGGAATATAAGGAAGTCAGCCACGGCAGGACCTCCGTTCAGCGGTATAACTACAGCATGCCGTTTGGTAACAATGCCAGGTTTGACAGGGCAAGAGGATTTGACCTCGGCGCCAATGTATTTATCGGCTACCAGATGTCCAGCGGCTTTTATTTCAAGGCGCAATACGGCCTGGGATTGCTGAACATTGCACCGCAGGGTAATGCCAATAATTCCCTGAGGAATTCAGGCGCTTCCGTATCTGTAGGATTCAAATGGCTGACGATCAGGAAAAATCCATGGTCTTAATATCTGACGATATCACGGGGCATATCATTATTGAAAGCTGCTCCGCATACAATATAAAAGCGACCCTTCCGGAAGGGTCGCTTTGTTGTTTATAAAGGTCCTGCGCCGTGGCGGTGCTGTTTGCCAATGGTCGGGTACAGGATACGCCCCGGAGACCTTGCTTCGCTGTTGATGCTCCATCAGCAATTAGGTGTATAGATGATAATATCAACTGACTATCTATATATTAGCCGCATAACGATCCTTTAGCAAAGTGTAAGGGATGCCTCACATCCGTCCGGAATGCCCAATCCCCTCAGTACCTTTATAGCAACAGTAGCCTCTGAGCCGCAGAGAGGACAGCGCTCAGAGAATAGTATTTATAAAAGGTGTTTCCTGTAAGCAAATGGCCAGTTGATCATTTACTTATAACGGTCATCAAACTTTACCGCATCCAGGATAGGTACCTGGGTGGACATCGTGCCGCTCCGGGGCGCTTCCTGCCGGTGCTTTTTATTGTCTCTGTAAGGCTCCTTATTGCCGTCCTGCAGCACCATCTTATACGTTGTGTACAGGTCCAGCCGGGCGTACTTGCGCGGTAAGGCCTGGTATTTTACCCATTTGCTGCCTTCCTTTACAATGAAGTTCCTTTCGCTGACTTCATAGTAGATATTATAGGCCGGCAGGTAATAGGCGCTTACGTAATTGAAGCCGATGGGTCCCCATTCCGGCTGCTGTGCTATGTTGGGAGGCAGGCTGTCCAGCCCGAACTGCGCCTGTGCCGGCCGGCACCACCAGATACAGGCCGCGCTGCAAAGCAGCAGTATTTTGTGCGTTGATCTCATCATGTTTTATCAGTTTAGTTTATAATGATCGGAGGCTATGAACAGGGTTTGAGCGGTATGATTAGCGGTCTCGATCGCCTGTTCAAGGTAATCGTTGCAGGCGGCGTTATACCGGGTATTCATCAGGGTTTTCTGTAGATAGCGGAATGCCTGCGCTTTTTCCAGCCTGATATGGTGCTGCAGCGCTTCATGCAGGCAGAGGAAAATCTCTTCCGGGCAGAGGTCCGTTACCTGTCGCTTTTCCTGGTCCGGCATAGTCCTGTAATATTCCGGGCCGGTACCGGTATAGCCGCCTTTCCATACAAAGGTCTCGCCGGAGAAAGTAGTGACAGGTATTCCCAGCTCACGGAGCAACTCATGTATATACCGTTCTATGCGGCTGCCGGTCCGGGTGATATGCCAGAGCCCGGCTATTTTCTTCAGTAAAACGCCGAGGTTGAGCGGCGCTTCCTGTGTCGTGATCCTCAGCAGCTGGTTCTTGACGATTTCCCGGTTAGCTGCGGCGAGCATCGCATCCGCTCCGCTCTGCTGCATCCCTGAAAGCGTTGCGGTCTCATAGACTTTCCTTTTGAAGGAGGTGGCGAGGAAAGCGGTATCTACGGCGGCTTCCTGCAGGTTGTCCGGGCTGAAGATATATGCTTCGGGCGGCGGAGCAGCGGGGAGTGTGGCCTCCACGGCTTGCAACAGGGCTGCCAGGTGCCGGAGGAGATGCTCCTGGAGCTCCTGCTTATGATAATGCCAGTCCATCGCGCTGATATGCAGCAGGTTCCAGCCTAAATGCCGTAATACTGCAGGCAGGATAATGATCCTGTCATTGACATTGCCGCTGTCATAATAATTCCTGTTGTCCGGTATTATACCGAGGATAAACCGTTCCGGGTGGCCGGGATGTACCACGGCGATAGCTATCCTGAAGTGGGAGCGTCCCGTATCATAGACTACCTCGTACTGCTGTGATGCCAGGAATGCGCCAATCTCACGCACCAGCATGTCCTGTCCATGGTTTGCCTGCTCCCGGTAGCCGGATCTTCCGGCTGCATATTCCAGGAATCCTTTAAGCGCCGCTACGCCGCGGGAGGCGGTTTTGTCCAGGTCGATCATTTCCGGCTGCAGGGTGGAGAATACCAGCATTTCCTTTCGCGCCCGTGTAATGGCCACATTGAGCCTGCGCCATCCGCCGTCCCGGTTAAGCGGCCCGAAGTTCATACTTACCCGTCCTGCCTGGTCCGGTCCGTAGCCTACAGAAAAAAGAATGACATCCCTTTCGTCTCCCTGCACATTTTCCAGGTTCTTAATAAAGACAGGCACTTCCAGTTGCCGTGCTGCATCTTCCAGCTCGGGATACCGGGCAAAGGCCTGGTCCAGCAGGTCTTCTATCAGGCTTTGCTGGGGCTGGGAAAAAGTGACAATGCCCATAGTGGTATGACGCAGGCCGGGAGTACGGAGCCGCCGCAGCACTTCCTGCACTACCGCAGCAGCTTCCGCCGGGTTCTGCCGGGTCCTGCCCTTATCATAAAATCCTTCCACCGGGATCAGCTGAACCCGGGAGGTCCTGTCGTCTGCAGAAGGGAAGGTGAACAGGGAGTTATTATAGAAGGAGCGGTTGCTGAAGGTTATAAGGCTCTCATGTGCGCTCCTGTAATGCCTTAGCAGGTATCTGGAGGGTACCTGGATGCTCAGCGTATCATCCAGTATGCTTTCCATATCTTCCAGGTCTGTATATTCCTCTTCCGTTTTCCGGGTGGTGAAAAATGAGGTGGGCGGCATCTGCCTCGGGTCGCCGGCTATGATCACCTGCCTGCCCCGCGCCATAGCGCTGACGGCTTCGGCGGTGGGTAGCTGGGAGGCCTCGTCAAAGATGACAAGGTCGAATTTCGGCAGCCCGATATCCAGGTACTGGGCCACGGATATCGGGCTCATCAGCATGCAGGGCGAAAGCCTGGGCATAATGTTGGAAGTGCGTTGCAGCAGCTGCCGGATGCTGATGCCTCTTCCTTTGCTTTTAATAGCGCGCTGAAGCACCGTCAGCTCCGAATGATCTACCTGGGCATACTGCGTATCGGGGAGGCGCTGCAGCAGCCTGGTATATACTTCCCGCTTGGTGTATTCCGTAAAGTTCTGTTGTAGCAGCCGGTAGGATTCCATCAGCTTTTCCGTATTCAGTCCCCTGAAATTCCGGAGCAGGGCATTGCCACGGATGTAGAATTGCAGGAGCTCCGCGTAGAGGCTGTTCCGGAAATCGGTTTCGAGCCTATCGCCTTTGATCTGCTGCGCTGCTGCATATTGCAGGTATTTTTGCAGGCCCAAATCATTACCCTGCTGCAGCAGCGCCCTGAAGCTGCTCCAGGCATGCATCCGGTGAATGTGCTGCTGCAAAAGTGTGACGGCCCCGGCTACGTCATCAAGGTCCCGGATGGGTGTGCTCCATACAAACGTCTTATCCAACTGCAGCAGCAGCGGCTGCAACCCGTTCCATTGCTGTTCCAGCAACTGCAGCGCCTGCCACGTTGCGGGAGGAAAGATATCGGTTATGTCAGCCCTTGAGGGCAGCTCGTTGGCCCTGCTGGCGATAAAGCTGCTGATGCCCGTTTCTGCTGCCAGGTCCTGCAGTTCTGTAATGATAGTTTTATAAGCAGCCAGCTCATCCAGGGCATGCTCCTTGGTTATTAATTTTTGTATGTTATTGAATAATAATTTATTGTGTTTATTATCTAAATTAATTTGTATGTTTTTGTACTGGTTGGCCGCTTCCAGCAGTTCCGATATGCCGGTATCACTTAAGGGCGGGTGTATAAATGGTTTTAGCTGTTTCCTGATCCTTGATTTGTTAAAAAATCTTGGTATAAACCATTGTGACAGCGCTTGTTTGTATTCCTGGCTTAATGTTTTCGTGTCCAGGTTTATGATGTTAATATTTGATTTGCTAATTATTTCTTTTTCAGTATTTTGTTTGCTATTAATTAAATTGATAAGATGGACGTAATCATCATACAGGTACCGGAATTCCGGGTCCATTAATTTTACAGGAATGGCCGGATTGTCCCGTATCACGCGGCTGATGTCCAGCAGGCCGGCTATTTTTGATATATTGTTAAATTGTTCGTTATTAAAGCTATTATTTATGTTATATAAAGTATTTTTTATTTCCTGTATTTGTCGGGGCTCTATTCCTGCTATAAAAGCCTCCAGCCCGGTATAATAGTGAATGGTGTGGAGCCCGGCTAAGGGATGGGTGGTATAATCCGTATTAAAGACCGGGTCGTCAGCCAATGCGCGGATGTATTGCATCCATTGTTCCAGTTGCCTGGCGTGCAATCCCAGCAGGAGCTCAGGCGGAAAATGGTACTTCAGTTCCTGTTCTGCTGCGGTGCCGGTGAGCGCTTCTATAAGCTCATAGACAGAGAGGCCTGCCGCCTGCTTCTGGTGCATGGCTTTCTGGATATGCTCTATCTCATTCCGGGAAGCGGCTGTATTGCGCGCGGCTTTAAGGAACGCTTCATCCTGCAGGACTTTGGACTGCTGCAGGGAGCTTTCGAGGTGCTCCAGCACCTGCTGCTTCCTGGATTTATTGGAATGCAGCTCTAAGGTGAATTTGTCAAGTCCTATGTCATACAGCCTTTTATGAACCACATCTAAAGCCGCTTTCTTGGCGGCAACGAAGAGCACTGTTTTGCCGTGGAACAGGAAATTGGCAATGATATTGGTGATCGTCTGGGATTTGCCCGTTCCGGGAGGCCCGTGCAGAACAAAGCTTTTCCCCATATTGGCAGCAATGATGGCTTCCGCCTGCGAGCTGTCGGCATCTATGGGGAATATATGTTCCGTGGTCTCGAAATTCGTGGTGTCCGTATGTTCGGGCAACTGCAGGCTTTCATCGGCTTCATACTGCTGGCTTACAAAGCTCCGTATAACGGGGTGCTGCAGGAGGAAGGGCATGTTCTGCCGTATATCCTGCCACAGGACCTGGGTGCTGAAATGGAAATTGGAAAGGAACAGCAGCTCATCCACTTCCCAGCTTTTGTAAGGTAAGATGGCATTCCTTATCGTGTTGAATACCCGGTTGATATCAATGCTCTCATTATCTTCGGAAAGCGTCATAAGTCCTGAGAGGTCCAGGTTGAACTCCTGTACCAAGAAGGCTATTAAGGTGGTGTTGACCTGTATATCTTCTTCGCGGAGCCTGAGCGTAAAGCGCGATAGGGCACTCTGTCTTTTCAGGTCTGCCGGTACCATGATCAGGGGGGCTATCCTGCGGGTCTCCGGTGTTTTGGGGTCATACCATTTTAAAGCGCCCAGGGTGAGATAGAGCGAATTCGCGCCCGTCTCATCAATGGCCAGCAGGTTGTTCCTCATGATATGGGTCAATACGTCCTGCAGGTCTGCAGCACTGTAGGCGCTTACCAGTCTGTGCTGCTCCATTTCGGCTGCCGCGTACCTGGACAGCCCGTCCGTTTCGTGGAGGGTGTCTATCATCCGGCGTTTTTCGAGGCTGATGTCCAGCGCGTCCGTATTGATCAGCGTAAAGGCTTTCCCGGCTGTCAGCGCTTCCAGTAGCCTGCTGAAATTGACATTTACGAATTGTATGGCATTATTGGACAACCTGAGATTGAGCAGGCTGTTCCGTAATGTAAGGTCCAGCAGCTTCCGTTCCCATACCTGCTGCCTGGATGCCGGTGGAATGTTGTGTGATGTACCGGTATCGAGCGGAGGCAGGGTATTGAGGGTAAGGAATCCCTCCCTGCTGTCTTCCTTTTCAAGCAGGAGCGCGGCGGATGTCTCCTGTTCCTGCATATGAGCGAAGGGTATGATGCCGGAGAGCCTGGAAGTCCTGATATCCAGGGCCAGCTGGAATGCCTTGTCCCCGATGATCAGACGTTCTGCGGCAGCAACGGCTTCCTTAAAGCTGTCGCTGTGCCCGGCACAGGCGGCCGTGGCTTCCCAGACCAGTATCTCCTCGTTGCCTTTGCCCATCCTGTTAACTATCTCGCTTTTATAATAGGTGACCGGCACATCCAGCCTTTTGTTGGAGAGCCAGCATCCCACAAAGGCATGTCCCGGGATAAGGATAAGCAGGGGATGCAGGTCCATAGCTTCCAGGCAGGCGCAGATGACCAGGCTGAGGTCAATGCAGTTGCCGAAACGTTGGCGCTGCACCTGGTCTATCATCCGGATGCGCTGGCCTTCTTTTTCATAGCCGGGCGGCAGCGCGCTGTACACCCATTGCTCATCTTTCAGCGTGTAGAAAAGCGTGGCTATGATATCGCTGACCCTTTGCCTGTCCCCGGACTGGTAGCCGTCAAAAGCAGGATGGAACCCGTATTGCTTCAGGTTGGCGGCGGTTTTCCGCTTGATATCGTACACGTACGGGTGGTGCGGTGTGATGTACCTGGCCAGGAATTTAGCAGCCCGGAGACCGGGAAAGCTGTCCAGCGGATGGATCCAGACCTCCTGCCTTAATACCGCTATGACGGTTTCGCCTGCAGTCGCTTCTATGGTTACCAGGGTGCTGCATTTTTCAGACAGGGCGCCGGCAAGGCTGTGAGCGGTGTATTGCTGAAGGTCGCTTATGGTATAAGGCGCCGTTGCCGGCAGCCCGGTAATATGTACCGGCTCAAAGTACAGCAGCCCGTTATCGGTCCGGACGGTTATGGTGACATCCGTCCGGGAGGTTTCCGCGTCGGGATATAGCGTAATGTCTTTAACCAGCCTGTATGCAGTATCATTAAGAAGTGTATAATATGGTGTCTCAAAATTTGCCCTGATGGTCATACTTCAGCGATGTTTCCGGAATATGACACGAATATAGACAATTTTAAAAGGGTAGCGCACAGCAGCGGCAGGGAAATCATGAAAAATGCAACGGAGCGGGCAATGCCGTATTTGGGGTCAATGCGGTACTGCTGAAATCCCTGCTTTACGCGCATATGGCCTGGTTGTAACCGGCAGTGACAACCAAACAGGGTCCATCTTTTAAGTGACCATCTGCTTACAGGCAAGCATCTTTTATTACGGATACACTCCGCTGAGCAGTGTGCTTTTTGTGGGTCAGACCTCTTTTATTATAAAGGACTTAGCGGGTGGTCATTTGTAACTTGTTTCCTATATACAGATAGTCAGTTAATTTTAAGCAGAGCAGGCAGGAAAGTTTGTAATTTTACATCAGTGTAAAGTTGAGTGCACTAAACAATAGTTTAATGGAAAATACATATAATTGATGAAGCGTTATTATATATTAGCAGCGGCGTTGCCTGTATTTGCAGTGACTTCCTGCGGACTTTTTAAAAAGCAGGCCCCGGCGGCAGCGCCTGCAGCCAGTGCTGGTAATGTTCCGGCTCTCACTGTGGCATCCGGTCCGGAGGAGATACAGACTATGGTGCAGCAAAAAGCGCGCTACAAGGGCAATATCAACGATTTTTTTGCCAAAAATATCAGATACCCGGAGAAGGTCGGGGAGAATAATATACAGGGCCGTGTAATAGTGCAGTTTGATATTACGGCGGACGGGACCGTGGAAAATGTGATAGTCTTGCGGGGCTTGAATGAGGCCTGTAATAAAGAAGCGGCCAGGCTCATACAGCTGACAAGCGGATCGTGGCAGCCGGAACTCCTTGCCGGAAAGCCGGTAAGGAGCACCTATACCTGTCCTGTTGATTTCAAATTGAACTAATTGGCACATATATTTATTATGTTAAAATAAACCCTTTCGATATGTTACGTCAAAAATACAGGGAACTCCCTTTCTACCTTAAGCTGGCCAGCGTGGTTATCAGTATCCTCGCATTCGGCTACCTTGCGAGTATCGGTCAGACGATATTCGTTCCCCTGATATTAGGCAGCCTTTTTGCCCTGCTGCTGGTACCGGCCTGCAGCTTTCTTGAAAAGAAGTTAAGGCTGCCCCGCACCCTGGCTACTATTATAACAGTGACCGTTTTTTTCGGGGGCGGCTTTTTCTTAATTTATATGCTGGCTTCCCAGTTGACGATGCTGAAAGAGGACTGGCCGGCTTTTTACCAGCAACTGGTACATACCTTTGACAGCATCCAGGTCTGGATAGATACCACCTTCGGCATTAATTCCAAGGAGCAGATAAAGATACTGAATGATACCGCCAGCAGCTCTTTCGGCCAGGGAACGATGATCCTGGGTGTGGCATTGATGTCGCTGTCTTCCTTTACTATTTTCCTGGTATTCCTCTTTTTATATACCTTCTTTGTGTTATTGTACAGGAGCCATATCGTGAAATTCTTACTGCTGCTGAACCACAGCCAGCATCATGATACGGTGCTGGATATCATCAGCCAGGTGAAATACGTGGTGAAGCGCTATCTTACGGGACTTGCGATCCAGATGCTGCTGGTCTCCGCCATGGTTACTATGGCACTGATGATCATTGATGTGAAGTATAGCTTCCTCCTTGGAGCCATCACCGGCGTATTCAATGTATTGCCGTATGTGGGCATCCTGGTTTCCCTGCTGCTTATTTCCCTGATCGCCTTTGCCACGGCAGGTATGACAAAGGTGCTGCTGGTCATTCTGGCGCTGGTGATCATTCATGCGATTGACGGCAATTATATCGTGCCCAAGGTGGTGGGATCCAAAGTGCAGGTCAACTCGCTGTTCGCTTTGCTTGCCATCATCGTGGGCGAGATGTTATGGGGCATTTCCGGGATGTTCCTGGCCATTCCCATCCTGGCGATAGCTAAAATAATTTTTGACAGGGTGGAGGACCTGAAAGCCTGGGGCTTCCTGTTGGGTGAAGAAGGTGTTGATATCGTAAAAGAGGAGATCGCGGAGGAGAAGCTGGAGCAGCTACCGCCGGAACAGGAAGATATCCTTACGGAATAAGATACATTTTATACGGTAAGCACTGCCGGGACCGGCTATTTCTGCTGCATAAAAAAAGCGGTAAACCCACAGGTTACCGCTTTTTTATAATGGATATATCTTTGATATTAATCTCTTCCGCTGGATACAGCCCCTATATATTCCGCATTCAGCCTGCGGATATTCAGGATGGAAATAGCTTTGGGACATTCTGCCTCACAGGCCATGGTGTTGGTACACGCGCCGAAGCCTTCCTTGTCGTGCTGTTCCACCATATTCATCACACGGCTTCTTCTTTCCGGCTCTCCCTGTGGCAATAAGGCCAGGTGAGCTACCTTGGCGGATAAGAAGAGCATAGCGGAAGCGTTCTTACAGGCGGCCACACAGGCGCCGCAACCGATACAGGCGGCCGCTGCGAAGGATTCATCCGCTTTATCTTTGGCTATGGGGAGGCAGTTGGCATCCTGGGCATTACCGGTATTTACAGATATATAGCCGCCGGCCTGGATGATGCGGTCAAATGCGGAACGGTCTACCATCAGGTCCTTGATCACCGGGAATGCTTTGGCTCTCCAGGGCTCCACTACAATAGTATCTCCGTTCTTATATTGACGCATATGCAGCTGGCAGGTGGTGGTCTCGGACCATGGACCATGCGGCTGACCATCTATGAACATAGAGCAGGCGCCGCAGATACCTTCACGGCAATCGTGATCGAACGTAATAGGTTCCTTTCCTTCGCTGATCAATTGTTCATTTAATACATCAAACATTTCCAGGAAGGACATTTCCGATGAGATATCTTGTACCTGGTATGTTTCAAACTGACCTTGGGACTGTGCATTTTGCTGACGCCACACTTTAAGTGTGAGGTTCATATTATAGTGTTCCATAATATTCTGATTTGGAGATCCGGAAGTGTGCTGGTGAGCCGTTCCTTATTGTAATCTCGTATTTTAAACTAATTTTAAATGAATCTTACCTCTGGTTAAGCGATGTAATTTTATTTATAGTTACGCTGGGTCGGTTTGATCACCTCGTAATTCAACGATTCCTTATGCAAGGTCCATTGACTGTCGCCGGTGCTTTCCCAACAGGAAACATACATGAACTGGTCATCGTGGCGTAATGCCTCACCGTCTTCTGTCTGGGATTCCTCGCGGAAGTGACCGCCGCAGGATTCTCTTCTTTCCAGCGCATCCATACACATCAGCTCGCCCAGCTCGATGAAATCCGCAACCCTGTTGGCCTTATCCAGCTCCGTATTCATACCTTCCACCGTACCGGGGATAAATAAGTCGCTCCAGAATTCTTTTTTCAGCGCCCTGATCTCTTCGATGGCTTCTTTCAGACCCTGCTCGTTACGGGCCATACCGCATTTGTCCCACATGATCTTGCCCAGGCGCTTGTGCAGGCTTTCCACGGATTGCTTACCCTTGATGGACATCAGCCTGTTGATCCTGTCGGCCACTTCCTGTTCCGCTTTCACAAATTCAGGATGGTCGGTAGGGATCGCTTTGGTCCTGATATCGTCTGCCAGGTAATTACCGATAGTATAAGGAATTACAAAATAGCCGTCTGCCAGGCCCTGCATCAGTGCGGAGGCACCCAGTCGGTTGGCGCCGTGATCGGAGAAGTTGGCCTCACCCAGCGCATATAATCCGGGGATAGTGGTCATCAGCTCGTAATCCACCCATATGCCGCCCATTGTATAGTGCACGGCAGGATAGATACGCATAGGCACCTCATAAGGATTTTCGCCGGTGATCTTGGCGTACATATCAAAAAGGTTACCGTATTTCTCTTTTACCACTTCCTTGCCCAGGCGGTCTATGGTAGCAGCGTCCGGGTTATGGTTACCGTGCTTATTGCATTCTATTTTGCCATATCTTTCAATAGCCGCGGCGAAATCCAGGTACACCGCCTGCTTGGAGGTACCTACGCCATAGCCGGCGTCACATCTTTCCTTGGCGGCACGGGAGGCTACGTCGCGGGGCACCAGGTTACCGAACGCGGGGTAACGGCGCTCCAGGTAGTAATCCCTTTCGTCTTCCGGAATATCAGAGGCTTTCCTGTTGTCATTTTGTTGTTTGGGCACCCAGATACGACCGTCGTTACGTAAGGATTCCGACATCAGCGTCAGCTTGGACTGGTGGTCGCCGGAAACCGGGATGCAGGTAGGGTGTATCTGCGTAAAGCAAGGGTTGCCGAAGTAAGCGCCTTTTTTATGCGCTTTCCAGGCGGCGGTCACGTTGCTGCCCATCGCGTTGGTGGACAGGTAGAATACGTTGCCGTAGCCACCGGAGCACAGCAGTACGGCGTGTCCGAAATATCTTTCCAATTTACCTGATACCAGGTTGCGGGCAATGATGCCGCGCGCCTTACCGTCTATGACCACTACGTCCAGCATTTCATGACGGGAATACATGGTCACATTACCTAAGGCTACCTGGCGCTCCAGCGCCTGGTAAGCGCCGATCAGCAATTGCTGCCCGGTCTGGCCGGCAGCATAGAAGGTACGCTGTACCTGTGTACCGCCGAAGGAACGGTTGGACAGCATACCGCCGTATTCGCGGGCAAAGGGAACACCCTGCGCCACACACTGGTCGATGATATTGGCGCTCACCTCGGCCAGGCGGTGTACGTTGGCCTCGCGTGCACGGTAGTCACCACCTTTGATCGTATCGTAGAACAGGCGGTAAACGGAGTCACCGTCATTCTGGTAGTTCTTTGCAGCATTGATACCGCCCTGTGCCGCGATAGAGTGCGCACGGCGGGGAGAATCCTGGAAACAGAAACATTTTACCTTATAGCCCAGCTCACCCAGTGATGCCGCGGCCGAAGCGCCGGCAAGCCCGGATCCGATAACTATAACCTCAATACTACGTTTGTTGGCAGGGTTAACAATCTTACAGTTTGCTTTGTATTTAGTCCATTTTTGGGATAGCTCTCCCTGGGGAATTTTTGAATCTAAAGCCATAGTTCTTAATATTATGATCGAAGTCTTGCTTCGGAGTACATTCTTAAATTTAGTTACGCATCAGGTGTTAAAGTATAATATATAATACTTTGTCGTATTAGTGTGCCAGCGTTTGTGCGGCAGCTCTTGCCGTTTCCGCGTCAGGCAGCAGTCCCAGGTAGAAGGACAGCGGCATTGCTATGAAGATCAATGGAATAACGATAGAATATACCGTTCCCACGCACCTCAGCAGGCCTGTATATTTCTTGGTGGAAAGCCCCAGGGTCTGGAAAGCAGACCAGAAGCCGTGCAGCAGGTGATAGGCCAGGGAGATACAGCCTAATATATATACTATAACTACCCATAAATCCTTGAATGTAAGCTCCATTAACAGGTACAGGTCCTTTTCGTGCCCCGTTACCAGTTGCTGGTAGCGGTTAGGCACCCAGAAGTGATACAGGTGAAGCACCAAAAATAATAATATCAAGGTACCCAGCAGTCCCATGGAACGGCTGTACCATTTGCTGCTCTTATTTCCCGGATGCACATTATAGTCTACAGGACGTTTGGTCTTATTATCAAAAAACAGCATCAGCCCCTGAACGATATGCAGGATGATACCCGCCAGGAGACCGATCTCGGCTATTCTTGTAAGGGGATTGCTGCCCAGAAAGTGCGCAGCACCTTCGTAAGCCTTATAGCCTCTTCCTAAAGGTCCGAACCACTCTAAGAATACCAGTGCATTAACATAGCAGTGCACTATCAAAAATAAAATAAGAAAAACGCCGGTGAGGGCCATAACCAGTTTCTTCCCGATCGAAGACGTAAACGCTTGTTTCCAATTCATAATGTGAAGCTAAAATGAGAATTGTAAATTTTTTGTCATATTTCCGTGCAAATTTAATAACGTAATTCAATAAAAGCTACCAATTTTTTAAAAATATTATATAGATATACAAAAATGTTTTTTGTTAAATTTAATTATGCTGTCTTTCAGATGTTTAAATATTGTCATTTTGTTGCAATCTTAAAATGATCCCCGTTGGGGAAACGGCTATAAAAGGTAAAAAGATATCGTTATGGCAAGGACAAAATGGCAGGTGTTACTGACACGTCTCTTTGTTTTTCACAGGATGCGTTAAGTGCAAAAAAATGCTGGGGAAACTTATTTTATCGCTTAACTTTGTGAGATCAATATTTTAAGCAAGCTCATGAATCACATTGAATTATTACTGGCCGCTTCTTCCCTGGATACACGATTGAAAAAAATTGCTGAAAAAGTAGCAGCCGGCGAACGGGTATCAGAAGAGGATGGTCTGTACCTTTTTGAGAACGGGGAACTGAATTACCTGGGTGTCCTGGCGAACCATATACGCAGGCAGAAGCACCAGGATTATGTCTATTTCAACAGGAATTTCCATATAGAGCCTACCAACGTTTGTATTTTTACCTGTGATTTCTGTTCCTATTCCCGGTCTTACAAGCACCGTGAGGATGGCTGGGAGCTGGGTATAGAGCAGATGATGGATATTGTTAAAAAATATGACGATCAGCCGGTTACGGAAGTGCATATTGTGGGTGGCGTACATCCGAAGATGAACCTGGACTTTTTCTGTGACCTTCTTTCGCAGATCAGGGACCACCGGCCCGGCCTGCACAGGAAAGGATTTACCGCAGTAGAGCTGGAATATATGATCCGTAAGGCCAAGCTTTCCATTGAGGAAGGTATGAAAAAGCTTTTTGACGCAGGCCTGCAGTCACTGCCGGGCGGCGGCGCCGAAATTTTCCATCCCGATGTCCGGAACAGGATCTGCGCCGATAAGGTGGATGCTGACGGATGGCTGCATATCCACCAGACAGCGCACCGGCTGGGCATGCACTCCAACGCCACGATGCTGTATGGCCATATCGAAGATTACAGCCATAGGATAGACCATATGGAAAGGCTGCGCCGTGCTCAGGATAAAACGGGAGGGTTCAACTGCTTTATACCGCTGAAGTTCAGGAATGGCGGTAATGATATGTCGCATATTCCTGAAGTGTCCGTGATAGAGGACATGCGTATGTATGCCATTGCGCGTATCTATATGGATAATTTTGCCAATCTTAAGGCGTACTGGCCTATGCTGGGCAGGCAGTCCGCGCAACTGACGCTGAACTACGGTGTCAATGACCTGGACGGTACCATTGATGATACCACCAAAATATATAGTATGGCGGGCGCGGAAGAGCAAAACCCTTCCCTGACCACGGAGCAATTATGTGAGATGATCCGTTCGGTAGGTAAAGTGCCGGTGGAAAGAGATACGGTATATAATACCATCCGGGTCTATGAGGCCCAGGAAGCATAAATATTCCCGTCCGGGTCCGGAGCGACCGGCCTTTATTTATCCTAATTATTAATCATCCGAACTGTAATACAGCAATACTATCTTGGAAACAGCCATTATTTTACTCGGCGCTTTGGGCGCGGGCTTTTTAGGGGCATTGACAGGTCTGGGCGGCGGCATCATCATTATTCCGCTGCTCAATCTGGGCCTGGGATATGATATCAAATATGCCATAGGGGCCGGCCTGGTGTCGGTGATCGCTACCTCGACCGGGGCATCAGCCTCTTATGCGAAAGAAGGGATCAGCAATATCAGGATAGGCCTGTTCCTGGTGGTGGCCTCTACTATCGGAGCTGTAGGCGGCGCGCTGATAGGGCAGCACATCCCCACGTCCTGGCTGTCGGTGATCTTTGGTGGGATCCTTATCTTCACGGCTTACATGCAGTTCCGGAAGAAAACGGATAACTTTCTTCCCGCGAGGGAGCAGGGACTGGCATATAAGCTGCAACTGCAGGGGTATTATAATGATAAAGAAGCCGGGGCAATCAAGCACTATGAAGCCGGAAACCCTGTAAGCGGTTTTTTATTTATGGTGCTGGCAGGCGTATTGAGCGGCTTGCTGGGCATCGGTTCCGGCGTGCTGAAAGTGCTGGCCATGGATAACAGGATGAAATTACCTTTCAAGGTATCTACCACCACCAGCGTATTCATGATCGGTATGACCGCCGTAGCCAGCGCCGTACTGTATCTGCAGAAAGGGTATATCGTGGCGTCCATTGCGGCCCCGGTGCTGATAGGTGTGCTGCTGGGAGCGAATTTAGGCTCGAAAGTGCTGTCCCGGATCAATACAAAACTTTTAAAACAGGTATTTGTTATTGTTGTGGTAATAATAGCAATACAAATGATTTATAAAGGAATAAGTCAATTTATTGTGTAAATTTAGGAGGTCAATTCTTATTACAGAAAAATCATAAAACAGACGTTATGTTATCAAAAACAATCCAAGACGCACTCAACAAACAGGTGAAGATGGAAGCGGAGTCCTCCCAGGCCTACCTGGCGATGGCATCCTGGGCAGAGATCCAGCCCGGCCTGGACGGTGTTACCAATTTCTTTTACCAGCAAAGCGATGAAGAAAGGATGCATATGCTGAAGCTCATCAGGTATATCAATGAAAGAGGTGGCTTTGCCGAAGTGCCGGCCCTGGAACAACCTATGATCACCTTCGTATCACTGCAGCGGGTATTCGAAGAATTTCTGAAGCATGAAATGGCGGTGTCTGAAAGCATCAATGAACTGGTGGGGCTGGCCCTTCATGAAAGGGATTTTGCCACTCATAATTTTCTGCAATGGTACGTATCCGAGCAGATAGAAGAAGAGTCCCTGGCCCGTACCCTGAACGATAAGCTGGAGCTGGTGGGAGATGATAAAGGCGGTATCTACCTGTTTGACAGGGATATCATGCTGTTCAGAGGAGCGGCGTCACCTTCCCAGAGCGTAGGCAAGTAAATATTTATCCTGTGTACAGGCGTTATTCCTCCCCGGAACCCGTGACCGGCTGATTTTCCCAGTTACGGAACGCCGTATCCAGTATATGCTGGACAGCACTTTGCAGTTGCTGCGGCGCCAGGATGCGGACCATATCCGCGTACTGGAGCAGCCACCTTGCAAAGTGCTGTTCTATATTGTGATACTGAAAGTGCATGATCATATAATCGCCCTCCGGGTATTCTTTCTGAAAGCCCATCCGCTGTCTTTCCCAATGCAGGTATGCCGCATCCGTTTTTTTGACCGCTATTATGATGGCCTGTGTTTCCGGGGGCTTTAGCTTGTCGAGATAATATTCCAGGCGCTGGTGCCGGAGCGTAAAACGTTCGTCTTTTTGCCGGATATGATAAATGCGGTCCAGGCGGAACTGCCGGACAGCTTTCCGGGTAAGGCAGTAAGCCACGATATACCAGAAGTTATAATCCTGGAATACCCCGATGGGCTCTATGATACGGGCTTCACTGTCGGCAGCACCTCTCTTTTTATATTCAATGACCACCTGCTTCTGAAAGGTGATGCTGTCCAGTATGGTAGCCAGCGCGGTAGGGGCATTCTGGTTGAAGATATGTACGGACAGCGGCTTCATGCTCACCTGGTCGCCCAGCAATGCCAGGTTCTCCTTATCTGTGGGACGCAGGATCGCTTTCATCTTGTCAAGGGCTGCTTTGAAGTGCTGCCGGAGGCCCTTGTCGAAGTATTGCTCCATCAGCTTTTCCGCCGCCGCAAAGCTCAGCGCCTCTTCCTGCGTGAACAGGGTGGGAGGTATCTTATAGCCGCGCATGAGCGAATAGCCGATACCGGCTTCCCCGGAGACCGGGACGCCCGCCTCTTCCAGCGATTTAATGTCCCTGTAAATAGTTCTGAGGCTCACATCAAACCTGTCCGCCAGCTCCTGGGCTTTCACTACCGGCCTGGATTGCAACTGAAAGAAGATAGCCAGTATACGCTCGAATCTTTTCCGGATGTCCATATGAATAATATAGCTGTTAACGATGTTATTTGCTCCCGCAGTAAGGTAATGCCTGCATCGGCGGGAACTGACTACAATTTATAAATAATAAAGGCTTGCTGAAAAGAAAACAACCCTGTCATATTGAGCTCAGTCGAAATATTGACAGGGTTGTTTATTATATATATCACATTTCGACAGGCTCCAGGTGACATGACAAGAGGCTTTTTAAGCAGTCTCTTAATTTATACTGACTATATATAAGCCACAAAGCGGTTATATAAGAGATTCCTCACATCCGTTCGGAATGACCCCATCCCCTCAGTAACTTTATAACAACAACGGCCTCAGACCCCCAGAGAGGACAGTGCTCAGCGAAACGGTATCTGTATAAAAGGTGTTTCCTATAAGCAGATGATCTCTTAATTTATTAAGGAACGTTTTAGTTCAATCCTACCATGTTGCCCGGTACTACCCAGCTGTCGAACTGCTCTTCCGTCATATGCTCAAAATCCAGTCCTTTAAGCTTGTATTCCAATGCGGCCTGCTTGAGCGTGATGCCGCGCTTGTGCGCATCCTGCGCGATACCGGCAGCGTTATAATAGCCGATCTTGGTATTTAAAGCGGTCACCAGCATTAAAGAGTTGTTGACGTGTGCGTTGATATTTTTCTGGATAGGCTCTATACCTGTTGCGCACTTGTCATTGAAGCTTACGCTGCCTTCACCGATAAGACGGGCGGAGTGCAGGAAGTTGTAGATCATAACAGGCTTGAAGACATTCAGCTCAAAGTGCCCGGTAGCGCCGCCTACGTTGATGGCGACATCATTACCCAATACCTGTGCGGCTATCATGGTCAGCGCCTCGCATTGTGTGGGGTTCACCTTACCCGGCATAATGGAAGAGCCCGGTTCGTTATCCGGGATGTGGATCTCACCGATGCCGGCACGCGGACCGGAGCTCAGCAGGCGGATATCATTGGCGATCTTCATCAGGCTGCAGGCCACGGTTTTCAGGGCGCCATGAGATTCCACTATGGCATCGTGGGCCGCCAGTGATTCGAATTTGTTGGGAGCGGTTACAAAAGGAAGTCCTGTAAGCTCTGCAATTTTTTGGGCTACCAGCACGTCATATCCTTTAGGCGTATTCAGTCCTGTTCCTACGGCTGTTCCGCCCAGTGCCAGCTCCGACAGGTGCGGCAGGGTATTTTTAATGGCTTTGATACCGTAATTCAACTGGGCCACATAGCCTGAAATTTCCTGGCCGAGGGTCAGCGGGGTAGCGTCCATCAGGTGGGTACGGCCTATCTTCACCACGTTCATATAGGCTTTGGACTTTTCCTCTAAAGTGTTCCTCAGCTTTTCCAGCCCGGGGATGGTTACTTCTACCAGCATCTTGTAAGCGGCAATGTGCATAGCTGTCGGGAAGGTATCATTGGAAGACTGGGATTTGTTCACATCATCATTCGGGTTCAGTACTTTCTTTTCGTCTGTGAGCTGTCCGCCATTGATCACGTGTCCCCGGTAGGCGATCACCTCGTTGCAGTTCATATTGGATTGTGTGCCGGAGCCTGTCTGCCAGACCACCAGCGGAAATTCATTATCTAATTTGCCTTCCAGGATCTCATCACACACCTGTGCGATCAGCTTAGACTTGTCTTCCGGCAAAACGCCTAATTCCGTATTGGCCAGTGCCGCCGCTTTTTTAAGATAGGCAAATGCCTGTATGATCTCTTTGGGCATCCGGTTGGTGTCCTGGCAGATCTTGAAGTTGTCGATAGAACGTTGTGTCTGAGCGCCGTAGTACGCAGTTGCAGGTACTTTTACTTCACCCATTGTATCTTTTTCAATACGATAAGACATAATGTTTGGATTGTTTTATTAATGAATGAACAATATGGTTATGAATACACACGAGGCCATCAATTCAATGGCACGCAAAAATACAAATTATATTATGATGTTACAGGGAAAGAGATAATAAAATACCTGGAGAACGGATTCCGGCAACGCTGCCGGAAACAGGAAGGCCTGCTCCCGTATTACCGGAACAGGCCTGGCAGCTATTGCTGTGCTTTTTCTGAAACGTTTATTGCGCGGTGCCTGTTTTTTCTCCCAGGCGTACAAGGGTTTCAATGCCCCGGGCCGTATGGTCCAGGATATCCTGGTCGGGCCGTATGGCGTCCTTGCGGAATAGCTGTATAACGGTGGAGCCGCCGAACTCGAACCAGCCCTTTTCTTCGCCGCGCTTGAAGGTGGCGGGGCCATAGGTCCTGTTGACGATCTTGCCTACGAACAATGCGCCGACCTCTATATGCGCCACGGGACCGAAATGCTCCGTATGCAGCAGGGTCAGCTCCCGGTAATTCCTGGCCATGACGCCCGGCGTTTCCCGCAGGGCTATCGGGTTAACGCTGTGAAGGATGCCGTTGATGCGGATCACCTTATCCTGGTGGCCGTTGTCCAGGTAAGCATACCGGTGGTAATCATTCGGGGCCAGCCGGTATATGAAGCACCAGCCGTCCCGGAACATATCCGCGATCTCCGGGTCTTTTACCAGCTCCTCTATATGATACCAGTACCCTTTGACCGGGAGCTTCGGATGACCGGCCAGGTCGAATACGAAGAGCCGGGAATCTGCCGGGGAAATGAGGTGCGAGGGAGTAGTGTCTATCGGGCGTGCATGCGCTTTCAGCTCCCTGATAAAAAAATCATTGAAGCTGGTAAAGCTCTCTATGGGTCTTTTTATCTCGGAAACGTCTATATTATAGTGGTTGATGAATTCCGTGATCTTGCCTGTGCTTTTGGCGCTTTTCATATACCTGCCGTACAGCTTGGAGATGCCCCGTCTTACCAGTACTGTCCTGGTAAGTAGCTTGCCGAAGGGCGTACGGTACAGTATTTTAAGTCCCCCGGACTTATAGGCGTCTTCGGATTCAATATTACGGGTCTTTCTGTTATATAGTTGTGGATTATCGGGCGTCATAAGGATATGCAATAAAATTCCGAAATTATTATATAATTCGTTTACTCCGACACCAGTGAGCAGTATTTTTGAAAACTTAATGTACTGTTCCGATTATTTCAGGCATTTACTGCCCGGATACTTATTTTTGTATGGCATCTTGAAAGCATTGAATATTGTTTTCTCTTCAGTGTCTGTTCCCGGGCCGGGTATATCGGTTTACTCCGGTGTTTGTAAGTGGTATTTTTGAGAATTTAGTGTGCTGTTCAAAAGATTTCAGGCGTTTACTGACCGGATATTTATTTTGTAAGTATATTTGAGGCATTCAATGTTTTATCTCCTCAGGACCCGTTTCCCTGCCGGGTATAATCGGTTTACTCCGGAGTCATTGCAGGCGGTATTTTTGAAAACTTAATGTACTGTTCAAATTATTTCAGGCATTTACTGGCCAAATACTTATTTTTGTCGGGTATATTTAAAGAATAAAATGTTTCATTTTCTCCTCAGGACCATTCCCCGGCCGATACTGATACAACTGAGCCTGATCTTTCAGAAATTATCTCCCGTACTGTATGCGGGCAACCGGTATGAAGATCCTATCAACGGTAAGACCTACCGCAAATTCCTGCCTTACGGCTATTCCGGTATTGCCAAACGTAATAATGTACTGAGCCCCGGCACGATGTCCCTGGAGCGCCACCGGCTGATGTGGATGTATCTTAAGGAGCGTACCAACTTTTTTACCGATAAGCTGAAAGTACTGCATATAGCGCCGGAGCAGTGCTTTTATAAGATATTCAGGGGTATGAAGAACCTGGAGTACATTACAGGCGATTATAATTCACCCATTGCAGACATACACTTTGATCTTCACAAAGCCCCTTTTGCCGATAATACTTTTGATGTGATATTCTGCAATCATGTGCTGGAGCATGTGGAGGATGCCCATCAATGTATGAAGGAACTGTACCGGATTATGAAGCCGGGCGGCTGGGGTATTTTCCAGGTGCCTATAGATGTTACACGCAAAGAGACGTATGAAGATAAATCCATTGTAAGTCCCAGGGAGCGGGAAATCCACTACTGGCAGAAGGACCACGTGCGCCTTTTCGGCCTGGACTATGCCGATAAGCTGCGTGCGGTCGGCTTTGACGTGACGGAAGATGATTTTGCGAAGGAGCTCACACCGGAGCAGGCGGACCGTTTCAGGGTAAGCCCGCAAGAGACCATATACCTGTGCAGGAAAAAATAGTCCATGTTGAGTGTTGCACCTTGTGCAATAGCTTTGTATAATTTTACAGCCTTGGGAATTATCTTCCAGGGCTTTTTTGTTTTTTTAAAATAAATTTTCAGTAAAAAAACATCAAAGATTAGAAATAGGTAAAACGGTTGTAAATAAAGACTTTACAGCCGTTTTATTTTTTTTGTAATGAGGTAAAAAGCATTAAAAAGCGAAGTTTGGCAAAAGTAAGGTTACTGGAACGTTACTTTTGAAGACAGAAAAATCCATTTTTAAAACACTATATTCCAGCCTTCTGCATAGTTTTTCATATTATTCCGTAGCTCACATAAATTTAATTTTCTCATTCAGAATTGTGAGTATGGAAACGAGAAAAAAATCAACGTTTAAGGTATTGTTTTACACCTTAAGAAGCATGCCCCGAAGAAAAACGGAAAGGTTACGATTATGTGCAGGATTACCGTAAACGGCAAGCAGACTTAAAAAGATTACTAAATAGAATTGAATAAGCTAATGTTTCCTATTTCTTTATGTGGTTGGGAAATATTTGTTGCTTGTAATCTATTCCGACAAATGCGGTTAACCCATCCACTCTGTTAAACGTGGCATTCAACGCTACCCATCAAAGACCAAGATGTTAATCCTGGTCTTTGCGGTTTAAAGAACAACCTATGCCAAGCAAGTGGATATTTCTTTACCGTCTGCATACAATTTTCCCCACTGGCAAAGACTTTGCAAAATTGGAATTAAATCCAAACCTTTATTGGTTAAAACATATTCAATTCCAGTAGGAGTAGTTTCGGGAATTTCTTTTTTAACAAGTATTGCGTGTGTTTCCAATTCTTTAAGCTGCCTGCCTAAAACCTGTTCAGAGATATTGGGTAATTCCTTTTTCAATAAATGAAAACGGTTATTTCCTTGCGAAATGGAATAAACAATTTGCGACTTCCAACGACCGCTAATCATAGCAATAGCTGAATTTAATTCACAAACTTGAAACAAAAATTGTTCATTTATTGCATTGGTAGAGTTTTCTTTACGCATAACTTATCACTTTAACGGCTCACAATTTTGTTCGTTATTTCACACGACAAAATGCTTGCGGAATTTTGCAGTAACAAAAGTAATGAAATATGAACAGAGTAATTTTTATGTTGATTGGTTTATTGATGATAAACCTTTCGTTGCAAGCACAGGAACAATGGGTTTTAAAATCTGAATATTTGGCACAGCACGATACGGTACTGGTGTTGAAACCGGCCACTTACAATGACCAAAAGCAATATCCCTTGGTCTATCTTTTACATGGGTATAGCGAAGACTATAAACAGTGGTCACAGACAACGGATTTACAAAAATTAGCCGACCAATATAATTTCATCATTGTTACTCCGGACGGATTTACTTCTTTTTTCATCAACAGTCCGATAAACAAACATTCCCGATACGAAGATTTTTTCTTCAAAGAACTAGCACCGAAAGTTCATCAATCATTTAGCATTGACGACAAAAATATTTTCATAAGTGGTTTGAGTATGGGTGGTTATGGGGCACTACGGTTATTTATTCTCCACGCTGATTATTTCAACACAGCAGGTTCAACAAGCGGTGCTTTAGAAATTGATTATCCCAATTTCCAATATATAAGCCAGCAGTTTTGGCAGACAAACAGAATGACAGATGATTTAATCAGACATATTGGAAACCCGAAAACCGAAGACTGGAACAAATACAGTATATCAACATTGTTGAAACAAAATCCCGATTTTAAAAAGCCTTTTATATTCGACTGCGGAATAGAAGATATTTTATATGCAAGTTCTGAAAACTTAAAAACATTAACAGACAGCCTAAAAATTCCAACAACTTTCATCAGCCAACAAGGAAACCATAATACGGAATATTGGAACAAATCAATCGAACATCATTTTGTTTTTTTTAAACAACATTTGAAATAAAGTTTAACCCTTATGCACCTAAAGTCAATGCAACTCCTACACAGAGGACTTTAGGTGTAAAAATCTTTTTGTCTTCTATGCCTTTTGAGTTTCTTCTTTTTCTTCATACGGTTGGCAAATTCCTGTTCCTCGTAGTCTTCGTCCTGTGCCTCCGGCAGTAGCCACCTAATCTGTCTATCAACAAATCATCGGTCGGCTGTTCTTTATTCAGAAAGTTAAAAAGTGCATCAGTACCAAATGAATACTTGCCCGTATAAAATCCATCATCTTGGCTAACCCTCATAAATCGTCTTCTCCCTGTGACCTCTACCCTAAAAACCGAATCGTTGTAAATTAGAAAAACGGGGTAATTATTCATAAATTTAAATGAAAAAATAACCGATTAAGAAGTCAAAATTTACGGAAGCTCAGATTGTGTTTGCGATCAAACAGTCTGACCAGGGAGTAACGGTTTCGGAGATCTGCCGGAAGATGGGGATCAGCGAGGCAACGTTTTACAACTGGAAGAAGAAATATGGTGGTCTTGGCGTGGCCGAGCTCAGGGAACTTCGCCAGCTTAAGGACGAAAACGCACGATTAAAGCAGATGGTAGCCAACCTAAGCTTAGATAAACAAATGCTACAGGATGTGATCCAAAAAAAGCTCTAAGGCCGGCGCAAAAAAAGGCGTTGGCCCAAAATCTGATCATTAACTACAAGATTTCTACCAGGCGAAGTTGCGAAGTCTTGCAACTGTCCCATTCGGTCTATTATTACCATTCCAGCCGGCGTGAAGATTTGCCATTACGTTTGCGGGTCAGGGAGATAGCCTTGTCAAGGGTCCGTTATGGTGTAAAGCGTATCTATACATTGCTTCGTCGTGAGGGATGGAAAGATAATCATAAACGGGTTTACCGGGTATACAAAGAGGAAGGATTAAACCTGCGCAGCAAACGCCCGAGACGTAGCCGTGCTGCTGCCAGGCGTCTGGACCGACCTGAAAATCTCCAATTATACCAATGCTGGTCTATGGATTTTGTCAGCGATGCGCTGTTCGACGGGCGGAAGTTCCGGACCTTAACTGTAGTCGATAATTATAGTCGGGAATGCTTGTCAATTAAGGTTGGCCAATCGCTAAAAGGAGTTGATGTTGTTACGACCCTGGAGTATTTGAAACACGAAAAAGGCATAATTCCTCAAAGGCTGCAAACAGACAACGGAAGTGAATTTATCAGTAAGGAAGTGGATCGGTGGGCATATGAAAACAAAGTAACCCTGGATTATTCCAGGCCGGGTAAGCCTACAGACAATCCATTCGTGGAATCGTTCAATGGAAGTTTTCGGGATGAGTGTTTAAATGCGCATTGGTTCTTATCTTTGGAAGACGCAAAAGAGAAAATTGAAGCCTGGCGGATAGAGTACAATGAGTTCAGACCTCATAGTGCTTTGGATAATCTGACACCTGCAGAATTTATAGAAATGACCAAAGACAATAGACTTGATGATCTAACCCTGCCGGGGGCGCCTTCTCTGAATTTGATAACTTTTGCAGCTTCAGAACAGACCTCTGCTACATCAGAAAAGTCATCAAATCCATCGAAGGTTTAAAAGTAAAAAACACTCCGAAATTCTACTTTTAATTGATTCGAATTTGGGGTAGAGGTCACAAAAGAAAAAGGATCAAGTAAGAGCTGTCTGAATTATGGGGTACTTACATAAAAATGTGATAAAATTAAAAATTGATGGTATTCGCCATGGTTTAGTTGATAAAAATGAATTATTAAAACTGGATAGTTTAACATTTACAACCAATGCATTTAAGGTGCTATCATTTACATTATATGTAGGTGAACAAAAATTAAATAGTCTTAATAAAAATCTGACCGATGAAATGAAACAGGCAATTGAAAAAGCTGCATCCGGGCAAATTATTTATTTTACGGACATAAAAGCAGCCTATAAAGACAATGCAGTAAGGCAATTGAATCCGATTCGTTTAAAGCTGCAATAATACTGCTTGCAATATAACACTGACCCTTGTCACAATCTAAAGTTATTGACCTCATTACAGCTCCATTCGGGGGCTGTATTTTTTTGCACCTGAAATTTTTTATTGTTTTTTGTAACTTTTTATCTGCGCCGCCGATTAATATATAGTGAACAATATTCAGAATATAGATCAGAATTTACATGACAACTGCCGAATTTAATGACTGTGTAAAAGAATATGCTGATGGCATGTATCGCTTTGCGCTGAAAAGTTCCGGCAATGAGGAAGACGCCAGGGATATCGTACAGCACGCCTTTACGGTCTTATGGGAGAACAGGGAATCTGTGGATATCACTAAAGCCAAAAGCTACCTGTTTACGCTGGTGTACAGGAAAAGCGTTGATAGGTTCAGGGCAGCGGGCAGGCAGAAGCTGATGGACGTATTGCCGGAAAAAGGATCAGAGGTCATATTCCAGGCAGGACTGAAAAAATCCATAGAAAAGGCATTGATGAGCCTGAGCGCCGAATCCAGGAACCTGGTACTGCTGAAAGATATGGAAGGCTACAGCTATGATGAAATAGCCCGGTTGACAGGACTGTCGCTCAGCCAGGTAAAAGTGTACCTGTTCAGGGCAAGGAAAGAGCTGCAAAAGAGTCTGGAAATTTATAAATATCATTATTAGTTATGGAAGTGAACAGTGAAAATATCGAGATGTGGATAATGATGCTTGTGGATGATGAATTATCCGCGGAAGAAACAAAAGCTGTATGGCGCTTTATGGAGCAGCATCCCGAATATATGGATATCTATACGGCCTTCAGGGAAGTTAAGATACCGTCAGAGGATACAGCTTATCCGGACATTCATACCTTATTGAAAGCAGAAGATGATAATGCCGGTGCTCCGCCGGCGGCCGGCAGGCGTATCATGTTCCGCTATACGGGGTGGGCTGCTGCCGTTATACTGCTCATTGGCGCCGGCTGGTATGGTCTGCGGCCGGCTCACGAAAGCCCGGATGACAGCAGGATGCCAATAGCGCACCGGGATCAAACAGACACGCCGTATTCAGGTCTGCCTTCCGGGATGAAGGTTGCGGTTGCAGCGGAGGATACCAATAGCCGTAACGCGGAGGTGGTTCGCGGGAAGCCGGCAAATGTGGTGGTGCTGGCCCGGCAGCGGAATGTGATAGATGTTTCCGGTAAGGACCCTGAGCCTGTCGTGATGGTAGCCGAGGAAGAAGTATCACGCATCCGGCCGCTGATAGGACAGGGCAAAAACGCACCGGCACAACTGGCAGCAGCGGAAATGCATATGTTGCCTGCGGGCACACACGGGCAGTCCTCCGAAAAGCGGGAAAGTATGCTGCCTCCCATTGCTGCCAGCCTGGAGCAGAAAGCCCTGCTGGATGATATGAGCCGGGGGATGCAGGAAAAGGTGACCTTCGTAAAGGATGCCTACCAGGTAGTTAAAAATAGTACTATTCAAATAAATATTGGTAACAAATCATTCATCATCAAAAAGTAAAACTCAATAATATGAAATACGTACCGTTATTAAGTATAGGAGTGCTGTGCACGCTTGCTTCCCGGGCGCAGGCCCCGGTTCCGGAAGCCCCTCAGCCGCCCGATCCGGTAGAGGTTATTTCCACGGATACAGCAGCCGGCAAGGACGGCGGGTACTCAGTGTCGATGGGACTTTCCGGTGGCATCAAGGCTGAAAAGGCCAATAAAAAGAGCCGGTTGTCGTTTACCTACCTGAATATGGACTTTGGTGTGAACTTTATGCACGATAAGACCGATTACGGCAGTGCGGAAACCATACGCTTCCTGAACGTTCCCCAGGAATACCGTAACGAGAGCCTGTTCTCCCTGGCACAGGGCAAATCCTGGAATTTCAATCTCTGGCCGGTAAAGATGCATTATAAGTTTGGCACATCTGACAATAACTATTTCTCCATGTCTGCTGCGTTAGGGCTGCAGGTGTTTAACTTCAAATATACCAAGCCTGTGCATTTCGAGAATAAAACAACGCCGCAGGTGGTATTGAGGGAAGATGTGACGCTTACCAAGAATAAGCTGTCCGTTATGTACGGAAGCATCCCGCTGATGCTGCATTACACGACAAAGCTTTCCAGGAATACGGCGCTGCGATTCGGCTTCGGGATGATCGGTGGTATGAATATCAGCACCTGGACCAAGCAAAAAAGTAATGAAATAAATATTCCCAAGAACAGGGATATAATGAATCTGCAGAGATTCCAGACCTCATTGGTCGGTGAAATAGGTCTGCCGGGTTATTTTACCCTCTTTGCCACCTACCAACTGACCGATATGTATAAATATGGATTACAACAACAGCCTGTATCCATAGGCATACGCTTTTAGTTGCTTGATGTTATAGATGAAAGGGCTGCCACGTTTTTGTGGCAGCCTTTTTCATTTTTGATCGGCCAGGCAGGGATTATCACAATTCCTGCTGCACGGAAACGTCCTGCTCCCAGGTGATGCCACTGATGTCTGTCAGCCTCAGGGTATAGCTGCCCTTTAGCTGGCGGAATGCCGGGTCGTGGAAGGTGAGCCTTGCCCGCGCTCCCAGCGGCAGCACCAGGCTGTGCTTACCGGGACGCACGCGGGCCACATAATCGTTATGGATGTTAGCCGCGGGGAGACCGGCCAGTTGCTGCTGGTCCTGTTCAAAAACGATAGCGCCCTGCCTGTCCAGGACCGCTATGCTTATTAAAAAAGAACCATAGACATCGGCACCTTCGTCCCTGAATACCGTAAAGCTGAGGCTGTCCGGCCGGATCTCCGCCTGGCTGATCGTGACATGCGGCCGTACCGACAGGTTATGCAGCCGGCCGTAAACACCTCCATGAAAGTACTGGTTGGTGAACAGGGTGAGGGCCAGGATAAGAACGGATGCTGCCAGCGCTACCCTGTTGAGCCTGTTAGCGGTCAGGGGAAACGGCCCGGAGCCGGCAGCGCTGAACCACTTTTTCAGGCCGGCGCTATTATGTTTCCCTGAAATGTAAGTGTCCAGGGCATATTTGCCGCCCCCGGAAAAGAATATGGTACACCCGGCAGCTATGCCGAGCACGCCTATCTGCCATTCATCCAGGCAGGTGGTGCCCAGCCATCCTGAGCCCAGCAGTATGCCCAGGGCAAGACCGGTGACCATAAGGCTCATAAGCCGGGTGAACAGTCCCAGCATGAACAGCAGTCCGACGATGCCTTCTATGATGGTAAAAAGCAGCATAGCCCACCATAACTGCTCAGGGTGTGATACCAGGTGGGCTATCACCGGTTTGATGCCCAGGGCATTGGGCAGGAAATGATTGAATTTTTCTCCTATATACCCGGCTTCTTCGGGGTTCAGCTTGTTTTCCAGTACGAGCCTTCTCCAGAATGCGGAGAAGTAGGTCCAGCCGGTGACCCATCGCAGGCCGGTAGCTAAGGTACCGGCATACGTATATGATTGATGATGCATAATGCTGTATAAATTTGATAAGTCAACTAATATAAACGGAACAGGCTTCCCGTATAGTTTCGGGATAGCCCTGTGGTGTCTAAAAGTAGCGGGATATCAGATTAAAATACAGCGGTGCCGTATATAGATGGGCGTATTGCCGGCGAATGGCCGGGCGTTGTGCAGGGTAGTATTGCGCAACCCTTCCTGCTTCCTGCTGCCGGCCGGATAGCCGCCTGAAGCGGGTTTCCTGGTAGCTTGCTGCAGGACATATACCGGGGAGGTAGCCGCCGTGTGCCGTACAAAAGCAGGGCAGGCCGCCTGCTTGACAGGTTGGCTGCCTGTGTGATGTGCAGTGACAGGGATATCCAGTAACTGCTTGACCGTTCTTTTGGCAGGGCAGGGTATGCATACCAGCACCATCATCATTAGAATGACGAGGCGCTTAAAAATATGTCCAGGTAGGAGCTGCATATGCCGGCTGCTGTTAAATGTACCGGCTAAGATAATAAAAACAATGGAGATAGCCTTGAAATGCGAGGTTAATACGGAGGAGGGTACGGGGACACAGCGCCGCGTTCCTTCCTCCGTTCCTGACCTGTTTGCTGCCGGGTATTGTATAGATGCAGGTTACAGGCGTTCTTCTATGGCAGCGCCCGGAGCGTTCGTCATAACAGACTGAATGCCATTATCTCTTCCGGCTGCGCTTTCATACATCTGGCTGGTGCCTATGATCTGGCCGTTGGTGGCTTTCAGGTTGAAATAATATTTGGCATTTTTGGATTCCAGCTTTTCAAACCTGTTTTCGTCTGCGGCGTTCTTCTTTACGGAATCAATGCCGTTAAGACAGCTCGCTTTGGTAGTGTAGCCTTCGCTGGTCAGGATCACCTGGCCGTTACCGGCGTGTAAGTTGAACTGGAACTCCTTGTTGCTTCGTTGGGAAACTACGAATTTTGACATCTGCATTGCTTTTTGAAGTGAAAGTAAAAAAGAGAAATAATAAAAAGGTACGAAGCCATGCTGCTCCGTACCTTATATATTTTAAAACATTTTTTTCAGGTCGTCCAGGTCCACATCACCGTCTCCGTCCTTATCCAGGCCCAGCTGCCTGCCTATGCCGGATAGCTGGTCAAGGATCCCGCTGTTCTGCTGTTCCCCGGAAGCCGGCTTGTTACCGGTGAGGTTGCCCAGTATCTGCTCCAGGTTGAATCCGCCTGTGCCTTTGCCGGCCACCTTACCGAGGATCATCGGGATGATCGATGCGGCAATGCTTTGTGCCGTACTGCCATCCAGGCCCAGCTTCCGGGCGATGTTCTCTGCAAAGTTACCGCTGATACCCTGTACCTGGGGATTGCTGGCATCAAGGGTACCGGAGGCTGCCGCTTCGTTAAGCATTTCCAGCTGGCCCGGGCTCATGCTTTGAAGTCCGTTTACTACTGTATGCTGCGCTTCTTCCAGGATCTGGTCGTTCTGGCCGGAAGGTATGGCGGATTGCTGGTTCAGGTAGCTTTCTGCCTGGCTTTTTATAAGATCGAATAAGGAATTCATGTGTACAATACTTTAAATTAATGAATGTCTTCCCTGGATAGTACAAAAAGTATGCCCGAATATTATTTCCGAATATTATCTCTTCTGTTCCGGTTAGCTGTTATAAGCCCATTTAATATAAACGGCCCCCCATGTAAATCCTCCTCCGAACGCTGCCAGGATGATATTATCGCCTTTTTTAAGCTGCTTTTCCCATTCCCACAGGCAGAGCGGTAAAGTGCCTGAAGTGGTATTGCCGAACTTCTGGATATTGATCATGACCTTTTCCGGCGGCAGCTGCATCCGGTCCGCGGTAGCGGAGATGATCCTCAGGTTGGCCTGGTGCGGTACCAGCCAGGCAATATCGTCGCTGCGGAGGTTATTTTTGACCATTATTTTTTCGCATACATCCGCCATATTTGTAACGGCGAATTTAAAGACGGTCTGGCCTTCCTGGTAAACATAATGTTCTTTGTTGGATACGGTCTCTATGGTAGCCGGCCTGCGGGAGCCGCCCGCTTTCTGGTGCAGGTGCACCCACCCGTTACCGTCGGATTTCAGGATGCTGTCCTGTATGCCGGTGCCGTCCGTGCTGGGCTCCAGCAACACCGCTCCTGCGCCGTCCCCGAAAATGATGCAGGTGGTCCTGTCCTCGTAATCTATGATGGAGCTCATTTTATCGCCTCCCACCACTATTACTTTCTTATGCTTACCACTTTCTATGAACTGGGCGGCGGTAGTGAGGGCATAGAGAAACCCGGAGCATGCTGCGCTGATATCGTAGGAAAAAGCGTTGGTGAACCCGCATTCGGCGGCAATGATATTGGCAGTGGCGGGAAACTGCATATCGGGGGTTGTTGTGGCACAGATCAGCAATTCCACATCTGCGGGATCCAGGTCGTGCTTGGACATCAGGTTCTGTACTGCCTTAATGCCCATATGGGACGTTCCGAACTCTCCTTTCAGTATCCTTCTCTCTTTAATGCCGGTGCGTGTGGTGATCCATTCGTCTGTAGTGTCTACAATTGTTTCTAATTCTTCATTGGTAAGGACATATTCCGGCACATAGCCTCCAACCGCAGTAATGGCCGCTGTAATTTTTTCCATTTATATCGTTTTCTTAAATGAGTTGTTTGTGTGCTTTTCTAGTTCAAATGTACGTTAAAAACATTTGCAAATTTTTCCCTGAATACTTTTTTTACAGCTTCTTCATCCACCGCCTGACCCAGCTCCTGCTGCATGGAAGTAACGCCTTTGTCCGATATGCCGCAGGGTACGATATGCCCGAAATAGCTCAGGTCCGTGTTCACATTCAGGGCAATGCCATGGATGGTCAGCCAGCGGCTGCATTTTACGCCCATAGCGCAGATCTTGCGGGCCTTGCCGCTGTCGCCGGCATCCAGCCAGACACCCGTGGCGCCTTCCAGCCGGCCTCCTGTAATGCCGAATTCCGCGATGGTCTGGATCACGGCTTCCTCCAGGCTGCGCATATACCGGCCCAGGTCTGTAAAGAACTGCTCCAGGTCAAGCACGGGATAGACCACCATCTGCCCGGGACCGTGATACGTAATATCCCCTCCGCGGTTGGTTTTGAAGAAGGTGGCGCCCAGCTCCTGGAGCTGGGTATTGTTGACCAGCAGGTTTTCCATAAAGCCGCTCTTGCCTAAAGTATATACGTGGGGATGCTGGCAGAATAGGAGATGATGAGCGATCTGCTTATCATCGTCGGGGTTGAAATCTTTGGAGAATCTTTTTGATTTTACATCCAGGCCTTCTTTCATCAGGGCTTCCTGCAGATCCCAGGCCTCCTGATAAGATATGGTTCCTAAGTCTTTGATATGTACAGTATTCATCGGGGTAGCTTTTATCGTCTAATAAAGGTCGTCCAGCTTTAGCTTAAGGTATTTGATGACAGACCTGTTGGTGCTCAGTACGGATATGACAATACCCAGCGCACAGATGGTCACCAGTAAAAGGATAAAGAGTATGGGGTTGTCAAGGACATTGATCTTGGGGAAGATGCCGGACACGAAATACCGGATGCCCAGGATGCCCAGGATAGCGATCACCGCCGAAATGAGCCCGGAAATGAAGGCCTGCTTGTTAAAGGGACGCGCAATAAAGCTTCTTTTGGCACCCACCATCTGCATGGTCTTTATCAGCATCCTGTTGCTGTACATGGACAGCCTTACGGTATTGTCAATGATCACAACCACTGCTATCAGCAGCAGGCCGGCTATTACCGTCAGGATGAGGCTGGTATTTTGTATAAGGTTGTCAAGGTTGCCTACTATCATATCCGGGTAATAGACTTCCCTTACAATATTGCTTTGCTGTATGAACCGGGTAATGAGGGCCATGCTGTCGGGGTTGACATATTCTGCATGCATGCTGGTCTGTATGGAAATATAGAGCGGGTTATATCCTAAGAAATTGATCGGGTTTTCGTTATTTTCCTTTATGTATTTTTCCAGCGCCTCTTCCTTGGTAACGATAACGGCGCTTTTTACAAAGCTCTGGTCCCGGAGGATATTTTCCAGGGCTTCCGCCTTTTCCATCCTGGTATTGTCATGAAGGATCACATCAACCGTTACATCTTCCTTTACGATCCTGCTGAGAGAATGCCCGTTGATACCTATCCACCCGATGACCCCGAGCAGGAAAAGCACCAGGGAAATGCCGATGATGGAATATATCTGTGTAGGTGATTTTTTCAAGTGTTGAGTCGTTTATAGTTTTACTGAAATATTTAACCTGAATAACCTCCAAAAATAGAAATAAATTCTGTATAACATTGCATATCTTTATCATTAATATAAAGACAGGAATTTCCCGGTGCCGGCATACAGGATTTATATATAACTTCGTTATCTCTTACAGACAAACCGATTTAGGATGAGCGCGTATACAAACATATGGAGGATAGCGGCAGCATGTATGCTGCTGGGTGCCTGCACGAAGAATACGGACAAAAAAGGCCCCGACATCAGTGACCAACTGAACCGTAAATATTGTAATATCCCCCGTGCGGTAAATTATAACTGGAATTTCCCCGGGATAGAAGATAACAGCACCTGCTTTTTTGCCACTGACTTTTACGAGGGTAGCTGGATGTTTGTAGATACGGTAAAAAGCCGGGATGAAACGGTCATAAGGATAGATACCCTGGGATTTGATCTCCGGAAGATGGCGCAGGATACCACCTACCAGAAGATGACCATGACAGGGTGGTGCGGCACCGAAGCCCTGACCATTAATGTGGATCGTTTTTACCTGGCAAGGACCGACAGCTTTGATAATAACCAGGGCTGGCAGAAGATCTGCGGTAACAGGGATTCTGTTCTCGTGGAGATGCGGAAAAGCTTATTGGACACCACGCAATTAACGATTCATATTATTCAATATTTACCTGATTCGGTACTGTATCACTCAGGTACCGGCATCAGAAAATAATATTTTGACCATGGAACAGCATCCTTATTTTATAAAAAACAGGACAACCCCGCTGCATCTTGAGAACAATGTCTGGCAGAAGGTGCTGGGGGAGGAATTATACAGGGTTGCCCGCCTGAAAGGGACCGAAAGGCCCTTCACCGGCACCTACTGGGACTCTGATCAGAAAGGCCGGTATTATTGCGCCTGCTGCGGTAATTATCTCTTTGCTTCCGATGCCAAATTCCAGAGCTCATGCGGATGGCCGAGCTACTTTGAGCCTTCGGATAAAGAGGCCGTGTACTACGTAGAGGACCTGTCCTTCAATATGAAACGGATAGAGGTATTATGCAAATTGTGCGATGCCCACCTGGGACATGTGTTTGATGACGGTCCGCCGCCTACCTATGTCCGCTATTGCATTAATTCTGTTTGTGTGGTATTTGAACCTCTTTGACACGCTGGTGTTATAGTCCCCGTTATGATAAGGAAGATCGCTTTTTGTGCGGGTATGATCTGCTGCGGCTGGCTGCAGGCCGGCTATGCGCAGGTAGAAGTGGAGCTGCCGGAACCGGCACCGGTCGTGTATGATACCAACTACATAAGCTCTTACAGGTACCGGCTGACCACCCGGGTGTACGTGTCCCAGAAATATACGGTCTTCACCCTGCCTACGGACGATGGCAATTTTATGCTCTTCCGGCCCAACAATACCTTTAACCAGGGCGTAGGGTGGACCTACAGGGGCTTTTCCATTAATCTTGGCTTTGGCCTGCCCGGCATTAACGGGAACAGCTCGCAGCGGGGTAAATCCTCCTGGCTGGACTGCCAGATGCATATGTACGGCAGGAGGAATACCATAGATGTCTTTTTACAGCGCTACCAGGGATATTATATCGGGCAGGGAAAGCTGCCCGGCTATGAAGGCTATTACAATGATGAAGCCATAAAGGTCAGGACCTTTGGCGGCATATATACCCATATCCATAACTGGAAAAGGTATTCTTTCCGGTTTGGGGCCACCCAGGATGAATTTCAGAAAAGAAGCTCCGGGTCGTTGCTGTACGGTATGACCGTACTCTACTCCCTGGTAAAAAAGGATGACGAGGGGATCGCGCATCCCGGTATAGCCGGGCTGTCGAGATACAGCGAGGTCGGTCGTATCAATACCTGGAATATCGGCCCCCACATCGGCTACGGCTATAACTGGATCTTCCTGAAGAGATGGTACCTGGGTGCGGCGGTGAATATGGCGGCAACGCTGAGCCTCTACCAGGAAAATAAAGGTATGGGAAGCCCTAACCCGGAACCCGGTCCTTACCTGACGGGTACTCAGGCTGATATCGCCCCCTCTGCCATAGGCAGGCTGGCTGCCGGCTATAACAGTGACAGGTGGGGCGTGGCCTTCTATTATGTGCACCATACGCATCTCAACCGCTCCTATATCGGGCAGTACACCTCCGGCAGCGTGGGTAATTACAGGGTGAACTTTATTTATCGGTTCGCCCCCGGTAAAAAGGTTAAAAAAGTATTAAGACCCTATGAGTGGTTTTTTAAATGATAAATTAAATTTTGTATTTCCGCTGTTATCCCTCAATTTTGTGCCTTGGAATATATTTTTATCATCCCTCGCGGCAACAAGCTTCCGGAATATATTCCTTCAGAAAATATCAAAACCGATCATTTTAATTTAACCATAATCAATGGCCAAGACTGCAGAGCAACTACAGGATATGATGCTTTTTGAGCTTCGTGACGAAGCTGTACAAAATGGCGTCAGTCCGGACAATTTAACCAGGGAAGCGCTGATTTCAGCAATACTGGAAGCACAGAAGACCGTTCCCGCCAAAACCGCTGCAAGAAAGAAAAGAGCAAGAGTGCCCAAAGCTGCTGATACCGCTGAAAATAAGGAAGACAGCCCTGTACCGGACACAGTACAGCCGGCACCGGAAGAAAAAAGCGATACCGGAACGGAAGTCGCTGCTGCCCCGGCGGCGGAAGCGCCCAAAAAGCCCCTGAAAAAAGCAAGAAAGCCCAAGGCCGCCGCTAAAGACACTGCCGAAGCGGAGAAAGCATTGCTGTTTGATATACCCGAAGCTGATGAGGCCGAAGGTGAAAAAGAAGCCGGTACGGTTCCCGCTCCTGAAGCGGTACTGCGGGAAATCCCGGTTCAGCAGGATAATGCTGCCCCGGAAACGCCGGCCCCCGTGGCTCCCGCGAAAAATGCGAACCCGCAGCAGCATAAGCACAACAGACCCACGTTCAATATCGAATTTGAAGGCATCATCTTCAGTGAAGGTGTGCTGGAAATGATGCAGGACGGTTACGGCTTTTTAAGAAGCTCCGATTATAATTACTTAAGCTCCCCGGACGATGTGTACGTATCTCCGTCCCAGATCAAATTATTCGGTCTGAAGACCGGTGATACCGTGAAGGGTACGGTAAGGCCGCCCAAGGAAGGAGAGAAATATTTTGCCCTCCTGAAAGTGGAGAGCATTAACGGGCGCAGCCCCGAAGATATCCGTGACAGGGTGCCTTTTGACTACCTGACACCTTTATTCCCTAATGAAAGATTGAATATCGTAGGCAATACGGGAAGCATCAGCGCCCGTATCATAGATATGGTGGCGCCTATTGGTAAAGGACAGAGGGGCCTTATCGTGGCACAGCCCAAGACCGGTAAGACCATGCTGCTGAAAGAAGTGGCTAACGCCATTGCCGCCAATCACCCCGAATGTTACCTGATGATCGTGCTGATAGATGAGCGCCCGGAAGAGGTGACGGATATGCAGCGCAGCGTTAACGCGGAAGTCATTGCCTCTACTTTTGACGAGCCGGCAGAAAAGCACGTCAGGGTGTCCAATATTGCCCTTCAGAAAGCCAAGCGCCTGGTGGAAGTGGGCCATGATGTAGTGATTCTGCTGGACTCCATCACGCGTCTTGCGCGTGCGCACAATACGGTAGCTCCCGCTTCCGGAAAGGTGCTGAGCGGTGGTGTGGAGGCCAATGCCATGCAAAAGCCCAAGCAATTCTTCGGTGCCGCCCGTAAGATCGAAAACGGCGGTTCGCTGACCATACTGGCCACGGCCCTGATAGATACAGGGTCCAAAATGGATGAGGTGATCTTTGAAGAATTCAAGGGAACCGGTAATATGGAATTGCAGCTGGACAGGAAGCTGGCCAATAAGCGCGTGTTCCCGGCCATTGACATTGTCAACTCGTCCACGCGCCGTGATGACCTGCTGCACGACAAGGAGACCATGACCCGCCTGTGGATGTTGAGAAACTTTATTGCAGATATGAATGCGGATGAGGCGATGCGCTTTTTACTGAAGCATATCAAATCCACCAAAAATAATGCGGAACTGCTCGCGACCATGAATAAATAATATCCGTACCCGGTTCCGGTATTGATTTAATATTAAATTTTTAAAGATTATTTTGAATTTACAGAATTTATATATTACATTTGCAATATCATAATTGTGAATTTTTAAAGGGTTAGTTAAAAAAGCCACCGCTGAAAAGTGGTGGTTTTTTTTTATTTTGCACCGGGGAGAGCCCCGTTGTTTTCCCGTTGTGTCCCGGACAAGGATGACAGACCCTGAAGGCATGTCATTACATAAAGCATTTCATTGTTGTTTAAAACTATTTCCTATCAAGACAAATAAAATAAAGACGGTCTACTATTGCCAGCAGTGCGGTAATGAAAGCCCTAAATGGTCAGGGCAGTGCAGCGCCTGCGGTGCCTGGAACACCATGGTGGAAGAAAAGGTGAGCAAAAGCGCTGCGGCGGGTCAGGGACCCGGCTGGATGCAGCACCTGCCGGCAGCCGGTACGGTGACGCCGCAACTGCTGATCGATGTGCAGGCGGAGCAGCTGCCCCGTATCCTTACATCTGATGAAGAGCTGAACAGGGTGCTGGGCGGCGGTATCGTGCCAGGTTCCGTTACGCTGGTGGCAGGGGAGCCGGGTATCGGCAAGTCAACACTGTTCCTGCAATGCGCCCTGAAGAGCAACCTGGGAAAGGTATTGTATATTTCGGGTGAGGAATCGGCTCACCAGATCAAAATGCGGGCTGACCGGATCGGCTTTGACAACCGGGAAGTATATATCCTGAACGAGACCCGTATGGAAGCGGCTTTCCAGGCCATTAAGCAGATAGCGCCCCGCTGGATCATCGTGGACTCTATTCAGACGCTGCAGTCGGAGCTGCTGGAATCTGCAGCGGGAAGCGTGGCGCAGGTAAGGGAATGCGCGGCTGCTTTTCAATATCTTGCCAAGCAGACGCATATCCCCGTCACCATTATCGGCCATATCACCAAGGATGGCAGCATTGCCGGGCCTAAAATCCTGGAGCATGTGGTAGATACCGTTCTGCAGTTCGAGGGTGACCGTAATTTCAATTACCGTATCCTGAGAACGCATAAGAACAGGTTTGGCTCCACATCGGAGATCGGGATATACGAAATGACCGCCAGTGGCATGAGGGGCGTCGCGAACGCTTCCGAGCTGCTGATCAGCCGGCATGAGGATATGCAGAGCGGTGTGGCATACGCCACTACGCTGGAAGGTAACCGTGCCCTGATGATAGAAGTGCAGGCCCTGGTATCTCCCTCCGTATATGGCACGCCCCAGCGCACGGCCAATGGATTTGACCTTAAAAGGCTGCAACTGCTGCTGGCAGTGCTGGAAAAGAGAGGCGGCTTCCACTTCGGGGTGAAGGATGTCTTCCTGAATATAGCGGGCGGGCTTAAAATAGATAATCCCGGTATTGACCTGGCCATTACTATGGCATTGCTGTCGTCCTACGAGGATGTCATGTTGCCCCAAAATTATTGCTTTATAGGTGAAGTAGGGCTGAGCGGCGAGATCCGCGGCGTAAACAAGATAGAGCAGCGTTTGCAGGAAGCGGTAAAGATGGGCATGGAGTTCGCGGTTGTACCAAAGCATTCTATCAAAGGGCAGGTAAGGAATGATATAAAGCTGCTGGAAGCGGGCAAGCTGGAAGAAGCCTACAGGCTGTTCTTTTAAGGTATGACCTGAGATGGCATGCAGCACCCGGATGAAATTTGAAGATAGGTGATGCTGTGCCTTTTATATTTTATTACTTTTCAATACATTTGCTATAAAAGGCAATATGAAGCATCATATATTGGGATGGTTGCTGCTGATAATAGCTACCGTATGCTCTTCCTGCTTTGAGATAGTGGAGGAGATACAACTGCAGGAGAACGGCTCCGGACAGTTTACTTTCATTGTCAATATGAGCGAGAGCAAGGTGAAGCTGCATTCCGTCATGTCGCTGGACAGTGTCCAGGGCTATAAGGTACCCACAAAGGCTGAGATCAACCAGCAGATGAGCAATATCAGGCAAAAGCTGGGCAATATCCAGGGACTTACCAATGCCCAGGTCAGCTTTGATTACAATGAGTTTATCGGTACCGTTAAATTCAGCTTTAAAAGCGTGGACCAGATCAATGCGGCTATGAGCGTGATCATGGACGCATATAAGGTGAAGGATTACTCAGTGCCCTATTACCAGTATAATGCCACGCACAGGCTTTTTACCCGTACCTTCAATACATTGCCCAAAACACTGGCACAGTATAACAGGCTGAAGAAAGAGGACAGGGAGATCTTCCAGAAGGCCAGGTTCACCTCGGTCTTTAAGTTCAGCAGGGAGGTCAGGGAATCCGGTAATACCCTTGCAAGAGTATCCAATAACAAAAAGGCGGTGATGCAGCAGACCAGTATGCATAATGTGATCACCAACACTACCAGAATCAATCAAAGCATCACTTTAGAAAAATAAGACAATGAAGAAAAGAGTTTTACTGATCGCTTCCCTGGCCTTAGGATATGCCGGCGGTACTTTTGCACAGGATATGAGAAGGTATATCCCGAACGATATCCAGTTGCTGGCCGAAATAGACGGCAGGGAAGTTCATAAATATATTAAGGACCCCGCGCTGCAGACCCATTTCCTTACCAAGCCTTTTATTGAGGAATTCGTAAACAATTTTACGGATGACGCGGATGAGTTCAGGCTGGAAACCCTGGGTATCAACTCCGATGCCAGGTCTTACTATTATTATAAATATACCGACAGCATCGCCTATACGGTGCAGATGTATGAACTGAAGGATGTACATACATTTACGGAGAAAATGGCCGCACTGGAGACAGTGGCTATGAAGGATGCCGGTAATTTCAGGTGTGTGAAATTCGGCGAGCATATGTATGTGTGGAATACCAGCATCCTGTATATTATCAAGGGCGATCTGCACACCTATTATTACTATTCCCGGAAAAATAATCCTTATGGCCTTAAGAACGTCAATTTTTATGATTTCTATGACTATCAGGAAGATCATGATGATGAGGAAACCGTTATGGTAGCGGTGGATACAACGGTGACAACCTATACTACCGAGGCAGTAACGGCAGCAGACGATGCAGATGACGACGAATGGGAAGACAGCGATGAAGATGATGACGCGGATACCATGGTGATGCCTCCCCCGGCGGCTTTAGACTGGAACAGTAACAGCTCCAGCCCGGAATATAAGGCTGCTATGGCGTCCTATGACAGCGCCTATGGCCGGCAGCAGCAGATCAGGGATTCCATTGCGGACCTGCTGACATTGCAGTATATTGAGGAGCTGTCCCGTAACAGGTCTTCCATACTGGATGATAAGAACTTCCGTAAAACATCCAGGGGTAACAGGTATGCCAATGTGTATGTCAAGAATATTCACCAGCTGCTGAAGCGTGATTATACCTATGGCTATTTCAATGCTTTCGGATCGCTTTCCGGCATCAGCCCCTACGAATATTATAATATGAACCTGGAGATCGACCGCGGTAAGGTGGTGCTACATTATGAAGTAGGCATGACCCGTCAGCAGGCCAGGCAGTACAGGAAGATCGAGCAACGCAAGCTCAATAAAAAGCTCCTGAAATATGTCAATATGGACAGGAATATTGCCGGGTTCAGCTATGCCTTTAACACGGAAAATTATATGCACTATTCCTATGATATGCTGAAGCGGATGGTGTCCGGCAAGACCTTTGTAGGGGAAAGCCAGAAAATACTGGTGGACGTGATGGAGCTGCTGCTGGATGAAAAGGCCATCGGGAAGGCGTACAAGGGTGACGGCCTGTTCCTTGTGACCGGCATTACCCCTTATAAATATACCTATACCTCCTATGACTACGAAGAGGACGAAGACGGGGATTTCACCTATAAGGAAACCAAAAAAGAAAAAGAAGATAACCTGCCTGATTTCCTGTTCATGTATTCCACGGAAAACCCGGCGATCCATCGTAAGCTGCTGGAATATGCCCTGCAGACGGAAGCTGTCAGCAAAAAGAATGGCATATACACCTTCAAGATAAGCGACAACAGCCCCTACAGCCTGCATTTGCTGGTAAAGGACGGGATCGTATTCCTCGGTACCAGCATCGGGGAAATGGAAGCCATCGCGTTCGGCCATTATAAAAGCAGGACGACCTGCGGCCTCCGTAAGCAATTCAGGAAAAATACGGTCTACGGCTTCGCGCATCCCCAGAAGCTGCAGAACCTGATAAAAACCGATGAGCTGACCCGCAGCATCAGGATCAATAATACGCTTGGCAGCCTGGGAGATTTTGAATGGACGCACCCCAAGCTGAAATGCGGCAAGAGAAGCAAAGGTAAGATCACGGCATACACCCCGTCGGCTACCGATAACGGAATGGACTATATACTGAATACTATTGACAATATCTTAGACCTGACCAGATAATGAACTTTAAACGCATATTTATAGCAGTGGCAGCAATCGTATCGTTGCTGCTATTGTGTTTTGTGATTTACTACCGGATCAGTATCAATAAGGCCAACAGCGTACCTATCCATAACGATGCCAACTGGGTCATAAAGATCGACGGCGTGGAGATAGGCAAGGAGCTGCTGGGCGACCTGCTGTTCGGAGGCGGGGACAGGGGGCTTACGGATTCTACCCAGTTCCGGGTGGTAAGGGGTATGACCATCCCCCTGCTGGTATATGTCTATAATACCAAAGAGCATCCCACATCCTTCTTTACGGCAGCCATCCTGCATGACGAAAAGGTGCTGATGAGCAACCTGAAGCACCAGAATACCTGGGTGCCGGTAGACACATTTGAGCATATCTATAAAAATACGGAATCTAATTTTTACATCACCTATAACAGGACCCACGTATTCATCGCCTGGAACCTGAACAGTCCCTCCGCTATACGGCAGTTCTGGGAAATAGCCGCGGGCACCAATACCACTCCCTACAGGCGGACCTCCTATTATGAAGAGCTGCTGGGCAAAGGTATCGTGGCCGCCACGAACCATATTGATAATTTCTTCCTGGACTTTAAGGAGGATGAAATTGAAATAGAAGGATTGTTGAGCTGGGCCAGGCACCCGGAAGCGCCGCTGCATCTTCATAAGAACAGCGTCAAGGAGCACGCTTTATGGTATTCCTGCATCCATACGCAGACGGACCTCGGGCTGAACTCGTTTGTGAAATTCGTACCTGCCGTGGATTCGTTCATGCAGGTGCTCATACCGCCGGGGAATACCAATTTCTGCCTGCAGTTTGATACCACCCTTGTGAAATACAAAGAAACAAGCGTGTCTTACGAGTATGATGATAACTTTACCAAAATAACAAAGGAATTGATCGTGGAGCACGAAACGCCCCGTGTCATTGCAGGCTTTTGCACCAACGGCGACCTCCGCTATTTTGCCGATGGCAGCACCAGCCTGGTATCCAGGACCTACTTTCCTTTGTTCCCCCTGTATTACAGGAATTACGGCGCTTATAATGTAATGAGCAATGCGGACAGGTTCAGGAATGAATTTGAGCAGTCGCGCGAATCGTCCTGTGCTTTCCAGTGGTATACGAATGTCTCCCAGCTTAAAAACTTCCCGCCGTTCAATAACTACTCCGGCTATATTGATATCCTGAGCAATATCGACCTGTCGGGGGCTTATACAGGTAATGACCAGATCGCAGTATCGGGCAAAATACAACTGCTCCCCAGGCACCAGAATGCTTTAAAGACCATTTACCGCCATTACAGTAATATCGGTTTCCGTTAAGTTGGAAGCGGCTATGTGATAAGTATCTCTTCGTTTTGTCCGCGTAAAATGGATACGGCCTGTTATGCCTCCAATATCTCTTCGATATGATTCCTGATGTTCTCTGCCATTTTCTCCATAGGCAGGTCGTTGGCATCCGTACCGAAGGGGTCCTCGATCTCTTCCGCGATGATCTCAAGGCTCATCAGCACATAAAATACGAATACCACTATAAGCGCCACATAATATCCCAGGCTGAATACATAGCCGAAAGGCAGCGTGAGCACATAGATGACAATGAACTTTTTGATAAAGCTGCTGTAGGAATAGGGGATAGGTGTGTTCTTGATGCGTTCGCAGGCGCCGCAGATATTGGTAAAGGCGGTCAATTCATTATTCAGTATGAGCCACTGCTCTGCGGATATTTTGCCTTCTTTATGAAGCTGACTGATGTGGAGCACCATCAGGCGGGCCAGCTGGTTCGGCTGGTGTTTGGCAATATCGCCGGGCCGGGCCAGCAGGCCGTCCATCCCGGCATCCAGCATCAGCCGGGTGCTGTCTGCCCTGAGGTGGTACTTCAGTATCTTGGCATACAGCGGGATGGTCTTCCGGAAAAAGCTCCTGCTGTGACGGTTGTCCTCCGGTAAAAAGGCATGCAGCTTCATGGCCAGGTTCCGGCTGGCATTTACCAGCTCGCCCCATTGCTTACGGCCTTCCCACCAGCGGTCATAAGCGGTATTGGTCCTGAACACCAGGAGCATGGAGATCGCAAATCCCAGCAGGTTGTGCATGACCGGGATATTCTTCACCCAGGAATTCGACTGCAGGTGCAGCTGCAGGTAATTGATCTCCCAGTAGGCGATACCCAGGCAGAAGATGCCGACGCCCAGCATAATGGGCCATAATTGCCGGAGCGTATCGGATTTATTGATGTTCAGAATGGCCTTGAACCAATCCTTAGGGTTGTATATTTCCATAGAAATCTTGTATTGCCGTACAGAAAATAGTGCTATTTTTTAAATGCCTGCCATCCCTGTGCTTCCAGGGGATGCTTATTGCCTTTCCTGGTAGTGATGTGCAGTTGTCCCGGCTGGTCGGTTATATAGCCGACAACGCTGATCTGCTCGGAAAATTTGATGTACTCATAGGCTTCCTGCGGTACGGTAAAAAGCAGCTCGTAATCCTCCCCGCCGCTCAGGGCGCAGGCTGTAGGGTCTATCTCGAACTGGAACGCCACTTCGCGCATCTCTTCGTGGAAAGGTATCTTATCTTCGAAGATCTCGCAGCCCACTTCGCTCTGTGTGCAGATGTGGAACAGCTCGGAGCTTAAGCCGTCGCTGATGTCAATCATTGAGGTGGGGACGATGCCTTTTTCTTCCAGCCATTCTGTAATATCCAGGCGGGCTTCCGGCTTCAGTATCTTGCCGATGCAGTGGGTCCTGTTGTCCAGGTCGGGCTGTACATCGGGATGTTCCAGGAATATCTTTTTCTCCCGCTCCAGCAGGGTCAGTCCCATAAAGGCGGCACCCAGGTCGCCTGTTACGCAGATGAGGTCGTTAGGCCTGGCACCCTTCCGGGTCACATACCGGCCTTCCAGGACTTCACCGATGGCTGTGACGCTGATGTTGAAGCCTTTGGGAGAGCTGGTCGTATCTCCGCCGATAAGATCTACATTATACTTTTCGCAGGCGAAATAGACGCCTTCATAAAACTCTTCCAGCGCTTCCACCGAAAAGCGGTTGGAAACGGCAATATTCAGTAAAATATGGGTGGGTGTCGCGTTCATGGCACATATATCCGATACGTTGACCGCTACGGATTTATAGCCCAGGTGCTTCAGCGGCGTATAGCTGAGGTCGAAATGTATGCCTTCTATCAGCATATCAGACGAGATCACGGTCTGCTTGCCCAGGTGATCGATAACAGCGCCGTCATCGCCCACCGTCAGAAGGGTGCTGGCCTGCCTGATCTCGTTATTCCGGGTCAGGTGCTGTATGAGTCCGAATTCTCCTAAGGTGCTGATATCTGTTCTTGGTGCTGACATATATTATTGGAATTATTTGAACCCGCAAAGTTATTCCTAATTGCCGTAAAATTCTTAAAAAAATTATTGCAATACAATTGCATTAATTCAGGAAAAGTGTTTAATATTGCAACATTATTGCAATAAGATTATTCATTTAATTTAAAAACAAAATCTACAATGAGACAAATACTCACATTATTCGCTGTAAGCATCCTGGCGCTGAGCGCCTGCAGAAAAAAAGGCAACAATGGCGGCGGTAACCAGGTGGCTGCTCCTGTTATTACCATTCAAACCCAGCTCTCAACGGATACTATCTGTGGTGAAGAGGAAGATAACGTGCTTAAGGTATCGGTAAGAGATACGCTGAGGGTGCGCTTTTCTCTTAAGGGAGATGTGGAGCTTTCCCAGTACAAAATTGATGTTCATGAGAACCAGCCTTGTCATCATCACGGCGAAATGCCTCCTGCGGACGAGCACTTCTGGCATGTCAGCAAAGTGGTCAACCTGTCCGGCACCCATTATGAAGGAGAGGAAATATTCGTCTTCGAGGATGGCCTGACCCTGGGTAACTATCACCTGATGATAAAGCTGATTGATAAAAACGGTAATGAGGCTCCTGAAACAGAGCTGAATGTGGTTTTATTGGATTAATCCATGATCTTTGCACCGTAAATGATTAGGAATTTTTTCTGTTTTGTGTTTTGTTCCCTGCTTTCCATGCCCCTGTACGCACAGGAAACGGCAGATACCCTGCCTTCCGCGCGTACAGGTGTGCTGGAAGCAGTGGAGTATAAGGCGACATCGGACCACCAGACACTCAATGGTCATACACTGGATCTTACCTATCTGGGAAGAAATTCCCTGCTCCGCCAGCAGGGAAATACTTTTATCAATACGCTGGAAAGGATTCCCGGCGTCAGCGCCATTAACACGGGCGTAGGGATCTCCAAGCCCGTGCTGAGGGGGCTCAGCCTTAACAGGGTGGTGGTCACAGAGAATGGCCTGAAGCAGGAGGGACAGCAATGGGGCGTGGATCATGGGCTGGAAATAGACCAGTACAGCGTGGACCAGGTGGAAGTGCTGAAAGGCCCGGTAAGCGTCATCTACGGTACGGACGGCATAGGAGGCGTCATTAATATATTGCCGCTCATAGTGCCTGCCAAGAATACTTTTAAAGGCGAGGCGATAGGCACGTATAAATCGAATAATGACCTGCTGGGCAGCTCGGTAAAATTAAGCCTCAACAGGAATGATATCTACACCATAGTACGCGGCACATACCAGAATTTCGCCAGCTACCGGGTGCCTGCCGACAGGTTCTTCTATAACGGCTATATCCTGCCTATCTACGAACACAGGCTGAAGAATACAGGCGGCCGGGAGGCGAATTTCCAGGTTACGCAGGGCATCAGGAGACAATGGGGACAGATGAGCCTTACGGCCTCCAATGTATTTCAGCAGATGGGCTTCTTCGTAGGGGCTTTCGGCAAGCCCAGGGCATATGACCTCTATCACCCGGAGAGCTTCAGGACGGTAAATAAGCCTTACCAGTTCATCAATCACTTTAAGGTAATTCATAACGGGCATTTCCATACCTATAACGGGAAGCTGGAATGGGACCTGGGCTACCAGGACAATACCCGGCAGGAGATCGCGCAGCCGCACCAACATAACACCTACCAGGTGGTCAGGGGTAACGAAAAAAAAGATGCCAGCTTATTCCTGAACCTGCAGACCCTGCAGCTTAATGCCCGGTTCACGCGGCAATGGGAAAAGACCAGGAATGTGTCCGGTCTGGCTTCTTCCCTGCAGCATAACCGGAGCGCCGGGGATGAATTTCTCATTCCTTCCTACTTCCAGTACCAGGTGGGACTATTTGACTACCTGGAGTACCAGGCCAGCGATAAGCTCCTCTGGACAGCAGGGGGGCGGGTGGATATTATCCGGCAGACGGCGGAACGTACGATAGCGGACAGCTATGACAGGAGCGGCAGCCTGAAATCAACCGATACCCTGTCGCCGGCGCTGTCCCGGAACTATTTTAACGCCGCTGTGTCCGCCGGGCTGAAATACCAGTATTCGCCGCGGCAGGCAGTCCGGTTCAACGCGGGTACGGCATTCCGTGTTCCCGCGATCAACGAATTATTATCCAACGGCATACACCATGGCACTTTCCGCCACGAAAAAGGGAGCGTGCTGCTGAAGGAAGAGCGGGGGGTGATGATAGATGCCGGGTGGGCGCTAAGCCGTCCTAAGTGGAGCGTGGATATTACGCCCTTTGCCAACTATTTCACCAATTATATATTCCTGAAACCTTCCGGGGTCTTCTCCCCGCTGGAAGAAGCCGGCCAGATCTATTTATACGACCAGGGCGCCGCTTTTTTTGGCGGTATGGAAATGGCCGTGCAGTACAAGATCACGCCGGCGCTGGTATGGAGCAGCGATATGGAGTATGTATATAACCGACACCTGGAGACCGGGAGCGGGCTGCCTATGACGCCGCCCATGTCCTGGAGGAATGACATTACCTATAAGCCTTTATGGAACAATGACCTCCTGGACCAGTTCTACATCAGCCTGGAAGGGCATTACTTCGCACCGCAGCATAGGACCTATATCAACGAGCCTGTTACGGAGGGCTATTTCCTCCTGAACGCTTCCTTATCCAACAGCTTCCGGCTGCGCGGCACCAGGCTGACGGCTTACCTGCAGGTCAGGAACCTGACCAATGCCGTATATATGAATAATATGTCCAGGTACAGGATACTGAACCTGCCGGAGCAGGGCCGTAATATCCAGGTAATGCTGCGGTATGAATTTTAAGGAGGTAGGCCCGCTATGCCTGTAGCGGCAGCGTAATGATGAACGCGGAGCCTTTATTGACCACGCTGTCTACCCTGATGGTGCCGGAATGTTTCTCCACCACTGATTTGACATAGCTTAAGCCGAGCCCGTACCCTTTTACATTGTGGATATTGCCCGTTGAGACCCTGTAGAACCGGTCAAAGATATATTTGAGCGCTTCTTTGGATATGCCTACGCCGTTGTCCCTGATCTCTATGACAAGATTGTGCCGCTGGTTATACGTTTTGATCTCTATGACCGGCTGGCGGGAAGGTGCCGCGTACTTGATGGCATTGTCCAGGAGATTGTTGAAGATATTGGTCAGGTGTATCTCGTCGCCCAGTATCGTATAACGTGCGGCGTTCAGTTGCAGGCGGATGTCCCCGTCCTTGTTCCGCAGCATCAGGATCACGCTCTCGCTGGCCTGCTGCAGTATTTTATGCGCATCAATGGAAGCGATGCTCAATATGATCCCCGACTCCTCGCTCTTGGCGCTTTCAAGGATTCGTTGCACCAGCTTCAGCATCCTGTTATTCTCCTCCTTGATCATCTGCAGGTAAAACAGTTGCTTGTCCGGCGCATTCTGTATCTTGGGCGACCGCAGGGTATCCACGGCCAGGTTGATGGTGGCAATAGGCGTTTTGAACTCATGGGTCATATTGTTGAAATAATCATTGGTGGTGGTGGTCAGCTTCTTCAGCTTGGTCAGTGTGGTATTGGTAAGGTAGAACGCATACAGGATGATGAAGGTAAAGCCCAGCGCGGCGGCTATCATACCGATAGAGCGCTGTATGATATAGGTGTCCCTGAAATCAATGTTCAGGATCAGTTGTATGCTGTTGTCATTGTTGAGCGAATAATAATAGGCGTTGTGCGCCTTCTGGGGATCGAACCGGAGGGAATTGGTCAGGAAAAGGCCGTTCTTGATGATGGCGTATTCAAAATCCAGCTTGATGCCGTTATTGGTCAGGTTTCTTTTGATAATGGTTTGTATATCTTCCTCGGGGATGCTGGTCAACTGGTCCAGGAGTATATTCTGGATGGTGCTGTTCTCATAATTGATGGCGGAAGGATTGTACCCGTAATTGATGGCGGTACGCTGTAATATTTTTATCTTGATATCATTAAGTGTCTTATTGATCTCCGTATCGTACTGTTGCTTCTGCAGTATAAGTATATTATTTATCCAGCTGATCTGTAACAATACAATCCCGATAATGCTCAAAAAGCTGAGTGCTAAGATGATGCCGAGTTTGTTTTTCATTCAGATGTAATAATAGGAAATTATTGGAATAATATCGGGTTGTGTGTATGAAAATAATACCTTTTTTATGAAATGTGCGTTATAGTATTTATAATTTTTGACAATTTTGAAATTAAGTAATATAATTGCAGATATTTCTCAATTTTATACATACAATAACAGGTAAATCAATACTACATACATGAGTCAGGCATATGTAAATATCAGCGTCAGGGAAGGTGTGGGCGAAGTTGTTTTTTTTCATCCGTCCGGCAATTCGCTGCCGGGTGAGATACTGAACAGGATAGCTGCGGGCATACTGGAGCTGGGGCAGGATGCCGAAGTGAAGGTTATTGTATTGAAGAGCGATGGGGCAAAAGCATTCTGTGCGGGCGCTTCTTTCGATGAGCTGATGGCCATTGATAACGAGGAAAAGGGTAAAGTATTTTTCAGCGGGTTCGCCAGGGTGATCAATGCGATACGGGTGGTGCCCAAATTTGTCATAGCCCGTGTGCAGGGTAAGGCCGTAGGCGGCGGTGTGGGTATCGCAGCCGCGGCAGATTATACCATTGCTACCGCTGCAGCCGCTGTAAAGCTGAGCGAGCTGGCCGTAGGTATCGGTCCTTTCGTGGTGGGTCCCGCGGTAGAGCGGAAAATAGGCAATGCCGCCTTTACACAACTGGCTATAGACGCCACGCAGTGGAGGGATGCCCGCTTTGCGCAGCAGTTCGGCCTGTATGCCGAAGTATATGAGACCGTAGAGGAAGTGGACGTGGCAGTGCAGGCGCTGTGTGACAGGCTGAAGGCCTCTTCTCCTGAGGCTATGGCCGATCTGAAAAAAGTTTTCTGGGAAGGTACGGAGCACTGGGATACCTTGCTGGTGGAGCGTGCGGCGGTGTCGGGTAAGCTGGTGCTGAGCGATTTTACAAGAAATGCCATTCAAAAATTTAAATCAAAGTAATTTTAATAAAATATTTCTATAAGATTAGTTCGATTTGACTCAAATACCCGTAAATTTGCACCACATTATTAATTATACTTAAACTTTAAATGCAGAGAAGAGACAGAAATAACAATAACTTTAAAAGGGAACAGGAACACAGGATCAATAATCTGATAAAAGGAGTACCGGAAGTAAGATTGGTGGGAGAGAACATAGAGCCGGGCGTATATTCTTTTGCAGAGGCTTTAAAGCTGGCCGCAGACGCGGAAATGGACTTGGTGGAAATTTCTCCCAATGCCGCTCCTCCCGTTTGCCGGATCATAGATTACAATAAGTTTCTTTACGAAAAGAAGAAAAAAGAGAAGGAGCAGAAAGCTAAATCCAAGCAGGCAGAGGTAAAGGAGATTCGTTTCACACCGAATACCGATGACCACGATTTTGATTTCAAAGCCAAGCACGCGGAGAAATTCCTGCAGGAAGGCCATAAGGTAAAATGCTTTGTACAGTTTAAAGGAAGAAGCATCTTATTCCAGAACAGGGGTGAGCTGATATTGCTGAAATTTGCGGAAAGGCTCGCCGAGGTAGGCGCGCTGGAATCCATGCCTAAAATGGAAGGCCGGAGAATGCTTGCTATTTTCTCTCCGAAGAAAACCGCCAAAAAATAAATTTTGCAGTTTCGGTTTTTGTTCGTAAATTAGTGGCTTCAATTTAAATATTCGATATATCAATCTTCAGTTTGATATATTTATTATAAATTTTCATGGTGATAGGGTTTAAAAGCTGGCTCATTCTTGGGCCGGCATTTTTTTTGCCTTACTTTAACTATCTTTGATACCAATCAAAAATGGAATAATGTATAAAATAGATCTTTACTTTAAACGCCTGTTGATAATAGCTGCCGCGCTGGTCTGTTATGGCAGCGGGTCCTACGCGCAGCTTGCTTCCTATACGACGATGCAGAACGAGGTAATGGTATGGGATAACGGCTTTATACGGAAAATAGATTACCTGAGGCCGCTGAAGGTGAAGGTGGGGAGAGTGGCTATGGCATACCTGGACAATTCCAATAATTTCAAGATCTACTATAACGGTGGCACCACTGAGATCAACAGGGGATTCACCAATAATTTCCAGGTGACGGATTACCTGGTCAGCTACCAGAATGCTACGGCCCTGTATGCCTGGGAAAAGGGCAAATCCACATTGCTGACCCGGAGCTTCGGGGAGTTCTATACGGGCGACAGCATCATTGTTTATTTTGACGATCTTAAAAAGAGTTATAATGCCTATTATAACGGCCGGGTAACCGAGCTGGAAGGCTTCCTGGCCGGGACCAACCTGAACACGATTTTCCAGGTGGAAGAAAGCGCGCTGGTCAGCTCACGCGACATCGCCCAGGGACAATTGTCACAGATCCTGGTGTCTGACAATATCGTGGCCTATCTCAACTATGCCAACCAGTTCAAATGCTTTTACAGGGGCCTGGTATGGGACCTGGAGGACTTTGGGGTGGAAAGCTTTGCGGTCGGTCGCAATACTGTGGCGTACGTGGATAATAACTCTCATTTTAAGATCTATCATGCGGGGTCCAGCAATGTCTATGATAACTTCAGGCCGTCGGTATATGCCGTAGGGGATGATGTGGTGGCATTTGTAGGCAGCGATTCCAGGTTCAAGATATATTACAACGACTCCGTTTACGATATCGGCAATATCGAGCCGGAATTTAAGGTAAAGGATAATATTGTGGCGTTCAGGAATGCCAGGGGCTATTTTGCGGTATTTCACAAGGGCAGGATCTACGAGATAGAAAACTTTATTCCCAAGGATGTGACGATACACTACAATTCGCTGGTATATGTGAACAGGGCCAATATGCTGCGTATGTTCACGGACGGCAAGACGTATGATATCGTGAACGCGGATGTGCCGTGGTGGGAGATGCAGTTCGATGTGTTCACCTACAGGTTCGGCAGCAATCTGTTCAAAGTATTCTATAAGGGAGAAACTTATTAATAATGGGTAATGCGCCTATTCCCGATGCTGTTACAGGACTTATCAGTAAATGATATGTTCCCTGTCCGAAAATAAATTGGCTGCCCGGACAGGGCAGCCAATTTATCTTAGGTGATTATCTTCCTATAGGAAACCACCTTTTATTACGGATACGCTTTACTGGGCAGTGTCCCCTCTCTGTGGGTCAGAACGCGCTTTACCAACAACCGGGTAAGCATGCCCTGCGGTCTTGTACTTACCATCAGGTTTCTCCTTTGTTTATATGCTTCCGGGTAAGTTCCCGAACTTTCTACGTCATCCGTTCCTCCGTTGTTGGTATTCTTTATCAACAACCGGTAACAAGTCCTGGTAAACAAAAGCTCCCGACTTTGTGCCGGGAGCTTTTGTTTACCAGGGGCTTTTAATGTAATACGTTGAGCTTGACCGCCTGCTGGTCATTACGGGATTTAATAAGATAAATGCCGGGATTCAGATCGGAAAGATCCAGCCGGAACTGTTCGCTGTCCGGGATGAAGCTCCTGATAAGCATGCCCTGGGCATTATACAGGTCAAGCGGTGCCTGTGCGGCATTATACACTCTGGTATAGCTTTCCGTCACGGGATTGGGGAAAACGGAAAGGTCGGGCTGCCCGGAGGTGAAGCGGATATGGATGACCGTGGAATATTCCGTGCTGCCGTCCAGTCCTGCAGACTTGAGCCTGTAGAAATATTGCGGCAGGCTGATGCCGTTATCGGTATAGCTGTACTCGTTCTTACCTATGCCGTTATTGCCTCTGGCGGGCAGGAAATCCAGCATCTCCCAATGCTGGCCATTGGAGCTTCTTTCCACGTAAAACCCTTTATGGTCTTTTTCATTGACGGTATGCCAGAAAAGATGCGCTTTACGGTTGCTGCCGTATCCGAAGAAGGCAACCAGTTGCAAGGGCAGCGGCTGACCGCACAGGCCCGGGTCTATTAATTGTTCGGATGAAAATATGCTGCAATCCCCGGCTTTCATGCTCACCTTATATCTGCCGGAATCCGCGGGATCCTGGATATTGGTCAGGGTAAAGGAATTGTCGGTAGCACCCGGTATAAGATCGTTGTCCTTATACCACTGATAGGTCACATTATCGTACCGGTCAACGCTTAAGGTCACATTATCGCCCACGCATGGCATAAGGCTGTGGCTGTTGACATACATGGGAACCCTCGCTATGCTGGAATTCAGGATAATATTATTACCGCGGCCGCATTGGTCATTTACCTGCAGGTAATAGGTATTATTGGTATTCAGGTTGTTGAAGATATTGCTGGCTGACGGGCCGGCAACAAGGTTGGAAATATGAATGCTGTCCCTGAACAGCGCCCAGGAATAGGGTGCCAGTCCGCCTTCTGCCAGCCCTATGGCCGTGCTGGTCTGCGCATCCTCTACGCAGCCGTTCAGCTTATAGGACTTGGATAAGTTCAGGAATATCTCATCTTTTCTGAAAGGCCGTTCCGTCATATTGCAGGTATCATTATCCGGGCTGTTGGCGAGCCGGTCCACCCATACTTTCAGCAGGTAATCGCCGTTAGGTATATTTTGCATAGTGGTAGCAGGTATCCGGATCACTGTGGTATCGCCGGTTACGCCGCTGATAGTGCCGGCATGATAAGTGGTGGTGCTTATCTTATTGCCGGAAAGATCGGTGATCACCGCCTTTAATGCCGATGAAAGCCGCTGGTTGCTGCCGCTCCTGTAAAGGCTGGTGGTATATATGACCAGGTTGGCATTACAGTCGTAATAATAGGAATAATTCAGTTGGAGAGGATGGGAAAGGGTAATATTGCGTACGATGGTGGACGGACAATCCACGAAGCCGCTGTCAGAAAGCTGGACGGAATAGGAGCCGGGCGGCAGGTTCAGCCAGTTGGACAGGTATAAGGTGGAGCTGTTATAAGGGATAATGGTATCTGTCAGGTTCGCGCCGGCGGGCTGGCTCAGTATGCTGATCCTTATGCTGTCGGCATTGGTATTGGTTGCACCGGAAATGCTGATGCCGGATCTCGTGTAGCAGGATCCCAGGTTATACTCGTTGAGGGAAACGGCCATGAGCGGTTTGGCGGCGGTGGTAAATGACTGTGTAAGCGTATCTCCGCAATAGGCTACTTTTAATGTAAGAGCGCCGCCTCTGGGAAGGACAAGGTAATCTGATGTATTGATGTAAGTACTGCTGCTGCTGCCCGGCCGCCAGGTCGCCCCGTCATCAAGGCTGTAACGTACGGTATTGTTCCATAAAACATTGGTATAGGATGTGAGCGATCCGGAAGTATAGCTGATCCTGAAACGTACCGCTATGCTGTCGCAATTACTGCCGTAGCCCGTATTGGTATTGACGGTCGTGACTCTCGGTACCAATGGCTTATCGATGGTGTAGGTCTTCGTGGACGTGTTTTTACAGAAATCCTCTACGGTCACCGTAATGTTTTTGGGCCAGGTGCTGATATTGTCAGGAAACGTTCCGGCAGTATAAAAGCTGTCCAGCTTCCTTATGCCGAAGCCGAAAGTCTGTGAGCCTGACTCCGCCGTGGCATTGGAATAGTTAAAAGTATCCGTTGTGCCGTTGGGCCAGTTCACCCATACCCGGTAATTTCTCTTATTCAGGTTATAAAAGCTGGTGCTGAATCTGAAGGAATCACAGCCGTACTTATTCAGGGTATAGCTGTTGGCGATATATGCCCCGGAATCCTGCCTGGGAACATTTACCGCCTGTGTATGGTAACCGCCGCATCTGTCGTACATACGTACATAATAAATACCGCCGGTCAGTGAATCGAACACATTGTAAGCACTGGGCGGCTTTACATAGCCGGCCGGGGGGTCCAGCTCATTCAGGCTGCTGACCAGCGCGTAGGCGCGGGGTGTGCTGCCGGTACCGGCAATGGTTATCTTGCCGTCATTACATACATCATTATTATTTACGGTAATACCCGTGATATTGGAGGGCTGGTAGTTGTTGCTGACCACAATGTCAGGGGTCCTTAATAAAGAATCGCTGAATCCGTTCGAGCAGATCGTTCTGGCGTATAGCTTATAAGTGCCTGCTTCTACCGAAAATATGGTATCGTTATTCTGCCAGGGCTTTATGACCTGTGTTCCGGCAGCGTTCATCAGCATGAACTGGTATTGTGCAGCGGAAAGTGAAGGGGTCATGCCGGTGATCGCTATGAGGCCGTTTCCGGGACAGGAAGCCGGCACTACAGCTACGGTTCCGAAAGAGGTTGGGCGCGGGCATTGCGCATAGATACGCATGGCGCTACTTACAAATATTAAGTAGCACAGGTAAATTAACTTTCTCATATCAATATTTTACAAGTTTAATAACAAAAAAGATGCCAATTGTTGTTATATATGTATAGCAATTTATTGCTGTGCATATGTTATTGCGCTTCAGTTAAAGACAGGGTGAATGCACGTCCGGGAAGGGTTGGGGAATATTCGCGGTGTCCTGGTGCGATAAATATAGCTGCGGCATATTTTCTGGAATTAATGTATTACTTTAGTTGCAAACTTTTAGGTATGAAGATATCTTTTCATGGAGCGGCAAGAACGGTAACAGGTTCCAAGCATTTATTACATATTCATCCCGATAAAAAGATCCTGCTGGACTGCGGTATGTTCCAGGGACTGGGAAAAGAGACGATAGCGCTGAACAGTGAGTTCGGGTTTGAGCCGTCGGAAGTGGACTATGTCATTTTATCTCACGCGCATATTGACCATATAGGGCTGCTGCCCAAGCTGGTGAAGGAAGGCTTTAACGGGAAGGTGTACTGTACGCCCGCAACAGAGGCCCTTGGAGCGATACTGCTCAGGGACAGCGCCAATATACAGGAAGCGGATATAAGATATGTGAACAGGATCAGGCAGGAGCAGGGTAAGCCGCTGGCTAAGCCCCTGTACACGATAGAGGATGTGCACCGTGCGGTAGCGCTGCTGGAAATAATGCCCTATGGTGAATGGATAAAGCTGGATGACCAGGTGGAGCTGATGTACACGGATGTAGGGCATATTATTGGCAGTGCGGCTGTCCACCTGAAGATCAAGGAAAACGGCAAGACCACGCGCCTTACTTTCAGCGGCGATGTGGGCAGGTATGGAGATCCCCTGCTGAAATCACCGCAGCCCTTCCCCCAGGCGGAAGTGCTGATCCTGGAATCTACCTATGGCGATACGCTGCACCCGCTGACACAGCCTCCCGCGGAGATGCTGCTGCAGCATATTGAGCACACCTGCCTGCATAAGAAAGGCAAGCTGATCATCCCTTCCTTCAGCGTGGGCAGGACACAGGAATTGCTGTATGCCCTTAACCAACTGGAGCAGGAAAACCGCCTGCCCGATCTCCTGTACGTGGTGGACAGCCCGCTGTCGGTGGAGGCGACGCAGACGGTGAAAAGATTCCCGGAATTATTTAATGATGATGTACGGAGGCTGCTGGAAAAGGATGATGATCCTTTTATGTTCAGGGGCCTGGTCCTTGTAGATGATGTGGAGACCTCCAAATCGCTCAACAGCGATAAGCGGCCTATGGTGATCATCTCTGCCTCGGGCATGGCGGAAGCGGGCAGGGTAAAGCATCATATAGCCAACAATATTTCGTCGGCCAGGAATACCATACTGTTGGTAGGCTATTGTGAGCCGCAGAGCCTGGGCGGCCGGCTGAAGAACAGGCCGCAGAAGGTGGGTATTTTCGGTGTGGATCATGAAGTGCAGGCGGAGATCGCTGAAATTGACAGCCTTAGTGCCCATGGGGATTACGGGGAGATCAGCCAGTGGCTGGCCTGCCAGGACCCGTCCCTGGTGGAAAAGCTGATCCTGGTCCATGGCGAATATGATGTACAGGAAGCCTTCAAGACCAGGCTGATCAGGAAAGGGTTCAGGGATGTGCTGATACCTGCCCTCCATGAAACGATCGGGCTGGGCTAAAAATACAGGGTGCTTAAAGGAGAACCGGGCTGATCCTTTAAGCGCCCTTATGCTTTATTTGGTATGCTGGTATGTGGCGAATAATTTCCAGTAGCGGTTGGACTTTGCAAGATCAACGGTTTCCTGCTGCTGCTGGTTCAGCGTGAGCTGTATAATGCCGTCCTCCTGCTGGAACTGCCCCAGTGTGAGCTGGTGGGGAGCCAGCAGGAGGCCGGCTTTTTTGTTGACCAGGTGAATATTATGAGTGCTTACATGCACAAAGAAAAGTATGTCGTTGGACGTGTATTTTTCGAACAACTGGTGATGAGGGATATTGCTGTTGAAGCTCAGCGCGATCACCCTGAACGGGTTGGTTTCCGGTATTTTAATAAGAGGATAGGTATCAAAATCTTCAAAGCTTAATTCACCGTGAAGGCCCTTCACCAGTATATCCTCATTGATATAAGGCACCACTTTTATCTTCAGCGTGGACAATTTATGCTCCTCTTCCAGCAGCCTGTCCGTATTATACTGCAGGATCTCATTAACCGTCAGTTCTTTTGTTAGCAGGCTTTCTAATGGTATGCTAAAATGATTAGCAATTTTAATGATCGTTTCGATCCTGGGCTCTGCCCGGTCTTCCTCGTAGGACGATATATTGCCCCTGCTTATATCAAACAGGTCTGCAAAGGATTGCTGCGTTAGTCCCTTTGTTTTCCTTATTTTCTTGATGTTACTGCCTATCTTGGTCATGCCGTGAAATTTTTTTAATTAAAATGCTAAAATTATTTGCATTTTAATTTTATTTTGCTAATTTTGATAGCGTAAAGATAAAGATTATTTTTAAATCAAAAAATATACAGTAGATGAGAGTAATGTATATCAATAAGATCCTGGATTTTGTAAAGCAGGCAGAATACAAAGTGCTGTATAGGGATGAGGCATCCGGCATCATCAAAATTGAGAACGAGCAGGACGGCATCCGGCACCTGATACTCGGCGTGGTGCCTCCGGTGCTGATCATGGAATACTACCTGTTCGCTTTTACCAGTGATAATGTGGCCGTATTTAAGGCGCTGCTGCAGAAGAACCGGGATATGCTGCACGGGGCCTTCGTTATCAACGAGGACGGTGACAAGGTATTGTACCGCTATACCATGCAATTGGAGAACCTGGATTATAATGAATTTGAAAGTGCTTTAAACGCCCTGGGGCTGCTTTTGCACGAATATGCTGATAAAATAATTGAATTTTCTAAACTATAAAAACTGATTGTTATGAATATCTTTAAAAGGCTTTTCAGGATAGGACAGGCGGAGATACATGCCGCTGTCGAACGGATGGAAGATCCGGTCAGGATGACGGAACAGGGGCTCCGCGAATTAAGGGACGACCTCGCCAATGCGACCGAAGCGTATGCAAAAATAAAGGCCCTGGCGCTCAGGACCCGCAACGAGCAGGAGCAGTGCATCAAGCAGTCTGACGCATATGGTGAAAAGGCGGTGCTGATACTGCAAAAGGCACAGCACAGGGAGCTGGAAGCAGGAAAGGCAGAGCAGCTCGCCCGGGAGGCCTTATCGTTAAAGCGCCAATATGCCGAGGATGCCCTGGACCTGGAGCAGCAGGCGGTGATGCATGAGCATACCGTGGAAGAGATGCAGAAGAATATCCGCGTGCTGCAGGAGAACCTCGCCAAATGGGAAAAAGAGCTTAAGACATTGCGCGCACGGGTAAAGGTAAGCGCCGCCACCCAGCAGGTCAATAAGCAAATAGCCCAGATTGACAGTGACAGTACTATCGTGATGCTGGAACGGATGAAAGAGAAAGCCGATGACCAAGAAGCCCTGGCCAGGGCATATGGCGAGATCGCCCATGAAAAGCAGGACAGTAAAAGCGAGATCGACAGGATATTGAAAGATGATAGCCTGTCGGTGGACAAAGAGCTGGCGGCCTTAAAGCAAAAGCTGGGCATGTAATATCTTAAAATTATCAATACTATGGCTGACATCTTAAATTACTTTTTTCATCCGCTGCCGAATGCGATCATGACAGTGCTGGTAAGCCTGTCTGCCATTTACTGGCTGCTGACCTTTATTTCGGGAGATTTCCTGGGCGACCTGGATATGGACCTGGAGGCAGGTGTGGATGTGGATGCCCAGGGAGGAGTGGAAGGGCCCTCTTTCTTCTCCAGGGCGCTGGCGTTTATCAACGTGGGAAAAGTGCCTGTAATGGTAGTATTGAGCACTTTTAAGTTCATTGCCTGGATGTTTACCCTGGCTTCCTCCATGATCTGGAACATAGGGAGCTGGGGCTGGAAATCAGGACTGATACTGATACCTGTCTTCATCCTCGCTTATTTTTTAACCCGGCTGGCAACACGGCCTTTAATCAGGATATACAGATCAATGGGATATAACGGAGAAGAGCAGCATGAGCTCATCGGCAGGACCGCCCGGATGAAATCAGCCATATCGGGAGATAAGCTGGGATATGCGGAAGTGGTCATCCTCAATGATGTGATCAGGGTGCTCGTGAAAAGCAAAAGCGGCGGGGCTATCCCGTACGGCGCGGAAGTCACGCTGATGAGCGATGCGGATGGCGGAAGATATTACCTGGTGGAGCCGGATATCAACATCCATAACGTATTGAATGACTGAAATACTAAAATATCATTTAACCATTTTAAACAATCTTTTTAACTTATGGGAGCATTTTTAGATAACCTGGGCGGTTTAACCCTGATGACGATTGGCGGTGTGGTGTTTATATTGCTTATTGTTTTATTTGCCTTCGCTACTTTTTATAAGAAGATACCGCAGGGCAAGGCCATTGTAAGGACCGGTGTGGGTGGCAGCAAGGTGGCCTTTAACAAAGGGATGTATGTCATTCCCATTCTTCACAAGATGGAGATCATGGATATCTCCGTCAAAAAGCTGCAGATAGACCGCATGGAGCATGACGGCCTGATCTGTAGGGATAATATCCGTGCGGATATCAAAGTGGCGTTCTTTGTGCGTGTCAATAAAAATGTGGACGATGTGCTGAATGTGGCGCAGGTGATAGGTTGTGAGCGGGCCAGTGATGTCTCTACGCTGACGCACCTGTTTGAAGCTAAATTCTCCGAGGCGCTGAAAACGGCCGGTAAGAAATTCGACTTCACGGAGCTGTACGAGGCGCGTCGTGAATTCCGGGACGAGATATTGAACGTGATCGGTACGGACCTGAACGGCTATATCCTGGATGACTGTGCCATTGACTACCTGGAACAGACGGAGCTGCGCTACCTGAGCCCGGAAAATATCCTAGATTCGGAAGGTATCAAGAAAATCACGGAGCTGACCGCGGCACAAAATATCAAGGCGAACCTGATCCGCAGGGAAGAAGAAAAAGTGATCAAAAAGCAGAACGTGGAAGCCCGGGAAGCGATACTGGAGCTGGAGCGCCAGATGGCAGAGAAAGAAGAAAAGCAAAAGCGCGAAATTGATAATATCAAGGCGCGTGAAGAAGCAGAGATCGTAAAAGTGCGGGAAGAGGAAAGGCTCAAAGCCCAGACCGTAAAGATCAAAACGGAAGAGCAGCTGGCTATCCAGCAAGAGAACAAGCTGCGCCAGATCATCATAGCAGAGAAGAGCAAGCTCAGGACAGATGCCGTGGAAACGGAGCGTGTGGAAAAAGACAGGATGCTGGAAGTAACGGAGCGTGAAAAGATCGTGACCCTGGCACAGATAGAGAAAGAGAAAACGGTAGAGGTAGAGCGTAAGAACATACAGGACGTTATCAGGGAGCGTGTGAAGCTGGAAAAAGGCGTGGTGGAAGAGCAGCAAAGCATTAAGGACGTAGAAGCATTCCGTGAAGTAGAAAGAAGCAAAACGGTAGGTATTACCGAAGCGTCAAGGGCAGCGGAAGAAAAGCTGATCCATACCGTGAAAGCGGCGGAAGCTGAGAAAAGAGCGGCAGAAGAGAAAGCCAGGCAGATGCTGATAGATGCTGAGGCCCGTAAAGAAGCGGCAGCCAAGCAGGCGGAAGCCCGTAAGATACTGGCAGAGGCCCAGGCCCGCGAAGAAGCGACCATCGGTCTGTCCGAGGCGGAAGTGATGCTGGCAAAAGCGGCTGCAGAAGAGCGCCAGGGTATAGTAGAGGCTACTATTGTAGAGAAAATGGCAGACGCCAAACGCAAAGAGGGTATGATGGAAGCCGATATCTTAAGAGAGAAAGCGCTGGCAGAAGCCAAAGGTATCGAAGAGAAAGCGGAAGCTATGAAAAAGCTGGATGGTGTGGGTAAAGAGCACGAAGAGTTCAAGATCCTGGTACAGAAGGACAAGGACATCGCATTGGCGCAGATACGCATCCAGAAAGATATTGCAGACGCGCAGGCTGAGGTGCTGGGTGAAGCGATGAAGACAGCGAAAATAGATATTGTAGGTGGTGAAAGTATGTTCTTCCAGAATATTGTGAACCAGATTTCCAATGCTAAAGGATTTGACAGGCTCATCAATGAAAGCGAGCATGCCACACATATCAAGCAGGCATTGATAGGAGATGGTACCAATAACGGCGATCTGATGGATAAGATCAGGGATTTTGCTGAGAAATATAATGTCAGCACCAACGACCTGAAGAACCTGACCATATCCGGTATCCTCTTAAAGATGCAGCAGCAAAGCTCAGACGAAGACCGTCCGTTCATTATGAACCTGATGAATATGGTCAGCAACCTGGGCTGGTCAAACAGGAAGCTGGGGTAGGGGTGTGATATCGGAACGCCATAAGATACCTCATTTCATTCGGTATGATAAAAGAAATTTAGAGTTAATTCGGAATGCAGGTTAGGCCTGATTAAAAAGCTTCTTTTGTCATACCGATTGTTTTACTCACACAGAAGGAATCTCAGAGAATTCTTATTGCATTATGGATAAAAGTGAGCAGCTTTACTTTGAATAGAATACAAACTTAATTGAACCATCAGGATGCTTTATTCGTCATTCCGATGCAGGAGGAATCTCTGGAAGTCTCTACTTTTAGGTTATCTTGTTTAATTAATTGATAAAGTTGCATGCTTCACCGATATTATGTGTATATATTGACGAATAAGAATAGAACTGTGTTCTATGTTGGTGTGACCAATGATTTAGAGCGAAGACTATTGGAACATCAGCAAAATGTCCAGGATCAGACGAACTCTTTTACTGGAAGATACAGGTGTATATACTTAGTTTATTATGAGGAATATCAGTGGATCCAAATGGCTATTGCAAGAGAAAAAGAAATAAAGGGTTGGAGAAGAGATAAAAAATTAGCGCTTATCAGGACGACAAATCCTAATATGGACTTTTTGAATCAACAGTGAGATACCTCATTTCATTCGGTATGATAACAATAAATTAAGGGCATTACCTTGGAGTACAAGTTAGGTCTGGGTTAAAAAGCTTCTTTGTCAGTATTGACTTTTAGCTATTCCATCGTGAGGAGGATATCTTGCTTTAGTAATACTTGGTTCCATTTAAAGGAAGAGGCATTCTTTTTAGATTAGAATGTAGATTAAATTGAAGCATTTGATTTCTATTGGGTCATTCCGACGCAGGAGGAATCTCTGATAATCCTTATTGTATTATAGATGCAGGCGAGAGGTTTGTCTTTAGGATTAGGATATAGGTTAAATTGAAAGTATTTGGTTTCTCTTTGATCATTCCGACGCAGGAGGAATCTTTGAGAGTGCTTATTGCATTATAGATGCAGGCGAGAGGTTTTCTTCAGGATTGGAATATAGATTAAATCTAAGCATTTGGTTCCCATTTGATCATTCCGACATAAGGAGGAATCTCTGAAACCATCCTTAGGGATAACTTAGCTCCCTTCGGTATAACAATTTAGCTTGTTAGCTAATTGATTGACATGTAAAAAGGTGTATCTGACCTCCCTCTCGGAGAAAGGACTAAAAACAAACAACAGCTTATGCCACAAAATAAAGTTACTTTAGATACGGGGACGTATGAGATCATACGCAACAGGTTACAGGAGCAAAGTGTGATTTTAAGCGAGCGCCTGGCAGCGCTGAATGAAGGCAGGAAAGAAATTTTCAATACGGAACAGTTTGCATTGATAGCCAATCAGCGTATCACTACCGAACATAACGGTGTGGCCCGCGGTATCATTGCCTTTGGTGAATACTGTATCTTCGGTTATAATGTGCACTTCGGACTGCGCGAAGAAATAGAGCTGGGAGATGTGTTCAGCATCTACAGGTTTGTGGACAATCATTTTGAGCCTGTAGGTCTTGACCTGATAACGGATGCGCAATTCGTAACGGATTTCAAAAACCTGTACAGGTATTACCGGGAGTCTTTCTTTTCCAAATTCTACAGGACGGAGCATTATCTCTATATGATCTTCCAGAGCTCTAAAAATGTAGAGGACAGGAAGGCGTTTAAATGGTATATAGATGGTAAGCAGCTAAAATATATAGATGACAGGAGCATTCATGAGGTCAGGCAGGCAAAGCAGTACAGCTTTGATTTCACAAGAACCTCCCTGGAGGACAGGAGGCTGGGCCTGCATCCGCATATCTCTATCCTGGATAAGGTGTATATAGAAGCTATCGGCGGTGATATTACCTTTAAGATCGAAGACAATACGGATACGGGGCTGGGCATTTATTCTGAGCCGGTTGCCAACAAAGATCAGCAACTGGATGATGCGCAGTATTACTATGCGGACCTGGGCAATCTCATTGCTGTCAGAATAAAGCCCTACCAGGAGGATTTCAGGGCGTTTATATACAATGTTCGGACCAGGGAGGTGCATAATATCCCGAGCCTGCTGGACAGCGGTATCCTGTTGCCCGACCAGCAGGGAGTGATATTCTCCAATGGGTACTATTTGCAGAATGGCGAGTATAAGCTCTTTGAGAACGGCATAGACCACCTGGAATATATGCGTACTGTTGCGGCTCCGAATGGCGAGGACTATCTGTATGTATATTACCAGAAGCACAGCAATACTTATGTGCTGATGTCGTACAATGTGATACAGCAGCAGGTCAATACGCCTATTATCTGCAATGGCTTTACCATCTTTAAAGATGGCAGGCTGATCTATTTCCGTTCGGAAAAGGAAGCGGTGCGTCATCACCAGGTACAGATCTGGCAGACGCCTTATACCGCCGCATTGGTGGAAAATGAGGCGATGAAAGATAATGTATTGTACAAGATAGGTAATAAAGATATCGTCAGCGCGATGTCGGAGGGGTATGAGATCCTGCAGTTGCTGAAGAAGGAAGACAGCTATGAAGGTCTGTACGAGGATATTGCCAGGCTGTCCAAAGATATTCTGGACAGCTATTTCTGGATCAATAACGGCGATACCTATGGTATTGCTGAACCATTGAAGCAGATCGGGACCATTGCCGAAACGGCTATTGATGAATTTGCCAAAGTGCAGGCGCAGCGTCAGTCTGCTGCGGAGCAGCTGGTACAAAAACGCGCTCAGGTGGCGGCGCTGGACCAGGAGATACGGAACGCCGGATATGCTACGGTGGATGAGCTGGTGCAGCAACTGAATACGGTTCGTATTACGCAGGGTGGCATTATTGAATTGCAGCAGGTCCGGTATATTGACCAGGATGCAGTCAGTGAAATGCTGGACCAGGTACAGGCATTCAACAGGCAGTTGTCGCAGGAAACGGTAACGTTCTTATTGCAGGACAATGCTTTGCAGCCTTATGAAGCGCACATTGCCGAGCAGCGCCAGGCGATAGAGCGTGTTGCCAAAGTGATAGATGCACAGGCTATTGAAAAAGCCTGCATGGATATAGCCGGCCAACTGGAGCTGCTGATAGATATACTGAACAGCCTTAAGATAGAAGATACCACGCAGACCACAAAGATCATTGAAAATATTTCGGTGCTGTTCGCATCTTTGAATGAGGTAAGGGCATCGCTGACACGCAGGATCAACAGCCTGAGATCTGGTGAGGCGGTAGGGGAATTCCATGCGCAACTCACTTTACTGGAGCAAAGTATCGTCAACTTCCTGGATCTGTCCGATTCGGTAGAAAAATGCGACAGCTACTACACTAAGATCAGCGTGCATATTGAGGAGCTGGAAAGTAAGTTTGCCGACTTTGATGATTTTATCCTGAAGATTGCCGACAAGCGGGACGAGGTTATAAAAGCATTCAACGGCAAAAAGGAAATGCTGGTGGCGCAGATCAACAAGCGTACCGGCAACCTGGAGCAGATTGGCTTGCGTGTGCTGAAAAATATAGAGAGCAAAGCATTGACGCTGGGCACCAATGAGGAGATATATAGCTTTTTTGCCGGTGACCTGATGATAGAGAAGGTCAGGAGCTTATCTCAGGAACTGCAGGATCTGGGCGATGTGGGTAAGGCGGAAAACCTGATGAACAGCCTGAAGCTGGCCCGCGAAAATACCATCAGGGCCCTGCAGGATAAAAATGAGCTGTTTGTGGACGGGCAGCATATCATTGCCCTGGGGCCATATAAATTTGCGGTCAATAAGCAGGAGCTGGCACTGACGATCGTAAAACATAACGACCGCCTGATGTATCATCTGATGGGCACCAATTTTTACCAGCCCGTTGATGAGAGTATTTTCCGGAAGCATATTGCCGTCTGGGACCAGGATTATATTTCGGAGAACCCGGCAGTATATAGAGGTGCTTATCTGGCATTCCGGGCATTTCAGGAGTATATCAAAAAAAGAGATCTGAATATTGCGGCATATATTGACAGCCTGATAGACCAGGACTATGCCGGCGGTTATGTGAAAGGCGTGCACAATGCGGATGCCGTGGCTATTACGGACGCATTGATAAAGCTGGATGACAGCTTGGGTATTCTCAGGGTTCCGGTTGCTGTCCGGGTACAGGCGCAACTGTTCTGGAAGCAATTGACCGGGCAGCAGTTGCAAAAGCTGGAACAACTGATACAGTCTGCTCACAAGATCAGGCGGCTGTTTCAAACAGCGTACCAGGATACGCAGGCCTTCAGGGTATTGGTGCAGGATATTACCTTGGTACATAATCATTTGTCTCCTGCTACCGTAGAAGCTATGGCAGCATACCTGATGGATGAGCTGAAAGATCCGGCTTATTTTACCTGCAGCAGCGCCGCATTGCAGCTAAAGAAAGATTTTATTCATCATCTGCGGCAGCAGCACCAGGAAGAGGTATTCCGTCAGGATATTCAAAATGAATCTTACAGCCTGATAGAGCGTTTCTATATTATACAGGACTGGGTGGAAGCCTATGTCATGACCCTGGAAAACGCGGAGCCGTACCTGGCATATATAGATGAGGCTACCTGCTTGGTATTGTTCGGGGCTGACAGCTACAAAGAGCATATTGCTGCCGAAAGTACGGTGCTGACCGGGCTGAAAGGCAATCATGTCACCATAACGGAGCAGGGCTATATCATCCGTTATCATGAGTTTATGGAAGAGCTGACACATTTCCGGCAGGTAACAGTGCCTTTGTACGAGGATTTCCAGGCCACCAAGCGCAGCCTGGTAGCCGCTTATGAGCAGCGTCTGAAGATAAGGGAAATGCAGCCCAAGGTGCTTAGCTCCTTTATGCGGAACAGGCTTATCAATGAAGTATATTTCCCGATGATCGGCGCCAACCTTGCCAAACAATTGGGTACGGTAGGTGATGATAAGCGTACCGCGAGGATGGGTATGCTGCTGCTGATCTCGCCGCCGGGTTATGGTAAAACCACCCTGATGGAGTACCTGTCCGCTACGATGGGATTGCATTTTGTAAAAATAAACGGTCCCACTATCGGGCATCGTATCACCAGCATTGATCCTGCCGAAGCAACAACTTCGGGGGCCAGGGCCGAGCTGGAGAAGCTGAACCTTGCTTTTGAAATGGCTGATAACGTGATGCTGTATGTGGACGATATCCAGCATTGCAGCCCGGAATTCCTGCAGCAGTTCATATCGCTGGCGGACGGGCAGCGTAAGATAGACGGCATCTTTGAAGGCGTAAGCAAAACCTACGACCTGCGGGGCAAACGCTTCTGTGTGGTGATGGCAGGCAATCCTTATACCGAAAGCGGCAGTCTCTTTAAGATCCCCGATATGCTGGCCAACCGTTCCGATGTGTATAACCTGGGTGATGTGGCAGGGGAGAGCAGGCACCTGTTTGACCTGAGCCTGGTAGAAAATGCCATGAACGAAAACCGTTATTTGCAGGTGATAGGGCATAAGAGCATGAAAGACTTTTACAGGCTTGTGGACTATGTGGAGCGGCACGAGGATTTGCGTCCGGAGCTGGAAGCTGCCTATACCGGGGCGGAGGTGGACGATGCCATAGCTGTATTGCGAAATGTAATGTATGTCAGGAAAGTGGTTTTGCAGGTCAACGATTTATATATAGCCAGCGCAGGGATGAATGACGCGTTCCGTACGGAGCCGGCCTTCAAGCTGCAGGGCTCGTACAGGAGCATGAACAGGATGGTGGTGAAAATAGTGCCCCTGATGAATGAGCAGGAGCTTTTGAACCTGATCATTGCCAGCTATGAAGCCGAAGCGCAGACGCTGACCACCGATGCGGAAGCCAATCTGCTCAAGCTCAGGCATATTATGCATATAGCCACTCCCGAAGAGAAGGAGCGCTATAAGCATATTGTTACCACATTCAGGAAGAACAACCAGTTTGCCGGGCTGGGCGGTGATGATAAGACCGCCCAGGTCCTGGTGCAGCTATCCGGCATCAATGAAAACTTTAAAGGCCTGGTGGACGCTTTGAAGAATATTGAATAGGGTACGGTCAGGTAAATTATTGTATAAAATGGGGGGGCCAAAAAGTATCATTCCGGCGTGGAGAAACTCTTGCAAAGCAAAATCTCATAATCGGTAGATTATGAGATTTTGCTTTACTGATAATAGTTCCCGGCTGCACTACGTTTCGCTGGGAATGACGGCTTTTTAAATAGCCTCATTTTTTATCGGATACATCTGTGTGATGTACTTTTTCGGTGCTTTATTGTTGGCCTATTAGGGGTGACAGGCCGCTTTAATGCGCTGGCGGCGGTGGTAGCTCCCCGTTGGTTTCCTGCCGGGGCTGCTCTTCCGGCATCTCTTTCTCAACGGTGACCGTACAGTCGCTGACTAGGGCAGCTATGGCCCCGATGGCGGCGAAAACGGGCGCCAGCAGTACGCCGACCACGCCGATAGTTACCGGGAAGCTCATCATCTCTTTACCCGATTTGTCTGAAATGACTATTTTGCGGACATTGCCTTCTGCTATCAGGTCCTTGATCTTCTTGAGCAGATTTTCGCCCGTTACGGTGAATGTTTCTTTTAACGACATAAGCTTACATTTTTAGGGTGATTATACTCGTAAAGTTAAGATTTTATATTCAGTCTGATGGTAAAAAACGGTTATATCCAGTAATAACTTTTTGTAAATAATGCCTCTCCCCGTTACAGGATGTGCCTTTGTAAGGGATGCCGTCCGGTGCTCCCGAACCCGGGCGGGTGGACGGCAAAAAAATAAGTAAATGGTATAATGGGAATTATATAAATATAACTTATTTATACATAGTTAACCGGCCTCTGCTCCTTTTTCATAAATTGTGGAAATTGAATTAATTTTGTGTCCGAATTATGTCAGACGCTATTAAACACGAATGCGGGCTCGCATTCATCCGCCTAAGAAAACCTATTTCTTATTATCATCGCAAGTATGGTACAGCATTCTACGGATTGAATAAGCTGTATCTGCTGATGGAAAAGCAGCATAACAGGGGCCAGGACGGCGCCGGTATAGCTACCCTGAAGCTGAACGTGGAGCCGGGATATCAGTTCCTGCACCGCCTGCGCATCCCGGGACAGGGCGCCATCAAGGAAATTTTCAACTCCGTTCAGGAAGAGGTATCAGAGCTGGAACGCATGTACCCGGACCTCCGCAACTATCCCGGCCTGATGAAAGGATACCTGAGATTTATGGGTGAGGTCATGCTGGGGCATCTGCGGTACGGTACGCAGGGTAAGAACAGCGTCAAATACTGCCATCCTTTTGTCAAATCTGATATCAACCCTGCCAGGAATCTTGCAATGGCCGGTAATTTCAACCTGGTGAATACGGATGAATTGTACAGCCGCCTGCCTGAAGAGCCTAAGGAATCCATGCGTAACAGTGACCTCGGGGCTATGATAGACACCGTACACTATTACCTGTGCGAGGAAGAAACAAAGGATATTGAGAACCCGGATATGGTGGAAGTGCTGAAAAAAGCCGCTTCCGGCTTTGACGGCGGTTTCCTGTGCGGCGGACTGGTAGGCAATGGTGACGGCTTCGTGATGCGGGATAAGAACGGTATACGACCCGGATATTACTATATAGATGATGAGATCGTGGTGGCTGCCTCGGAGCGCCCTGCGATCATGACGGCCTTTAACCTGCAACTCTCCGATGTGAAAGAGATAGAGCCTGGACAGGCCATTATTGTGGAAGCGGACGGGCAGGTACAGATAGAGCAGATACTGGAGCCGGGTGAAAAGCTGGCCTGCAGCTTTGAACGTATCTATTTCAGCAGGGGCAGCGATGCGGATATCTATAAAGAGCGTATCAGGCTGGGTAAGAACCTTACCGGCAGCGTGCTGAAATCCATTGATTACGACCTTAAGCATACAGTAGTATCCTTTATACCGAATACGGCTGAGATATCTTTCTACGGGCTTATCAAGGGCCTGGAAGACTATATGAAGGACATACAGATAGACCGTATCCTGAAGAACAGGGACCAGATGACGAACGATGAGATCAGGGAGCTGATACATCGCCGAGTCAGGATTGATAAGGTCGCCATCAAGGATGTAAAGCTCCGGACCTTCATCACGGAAGATTCCGCGCGGGACGAAATGGTGCAGCACGTGTACGATATTACCTATGGAACCGTAAATCATGGCGAAGATAACCTTGTGGTCATAGACGACTCTATCGTAAGGGGTACGACGTTGAGGGAAAGTATCATTAAAATGCTGGCCCGTCTCAGGCCCCGGAAGATCGTGATCGTTTCCTCCGCGCCGCAGATCCGTTACCCGGACTGCTATGGTATCGATATGAGCCGGATGGGTGACTTTATAGCCTTCCAGGCGGCGCTGGCCCTGCATAAGGATAATGGCTCCCTGCAGGTGGTGGAAGACGTGTACCAGCTCTGTAAAACCGCGGAAGGCAATAATGCGCTGACACAGGAAAACTATGTGAAGCGCTTTTACGATAACTTTACAGCCGAGCAGATCAGCAGGAAGATTGCCGAGCTGCTGCATCCTGAAGAAGTGGAATGTGACGTGGAGATCATTTACCAGACCATCGAGGGCCTGCATATGGCCTGTCCGAATAATAGGGGTGACTGGTACTTTACCGGCAACTATCCTACTCCCGGCGGCAACAGGGTAGCCAATAAAGCTTTCATGAACTTTGTGGAGAAAAAAGATGGCAGGGGTTATTAATACGGTCATATAAAATATAACATAACAGGTGCTTAATTCTGATAGGTATTGGAATTAGGCACTTTTTATTGATATGGAAACACACAAGAAAATCAATATAGCCATAGACGGTTATTCCTCCTGCGGTAAAAGCACTATTGCCAAAGGACTGGCGAAAGTGCTGGGATACACCTACATTGACTCCGGTGCGATGTACAGGGCCATCACCCTGTACTTCATTGAGCAGGGCATCGACCTGGCTGACAAAGCACGCATGCAGGAAGCCCTGCAGCATATACAAATCCGCATGGAAAACCGGCCGGAGCTGCTCCAGAGCCTGGTGTACCTGAACGGTCGTGATGTGAGCGCCCGTATCCGCGACCTTGATATCGCCAACGTGGTGAGCGAAGTAGCGGCTATCAGGGAAGTGCGCACCTTTGCCGTAGCCTTGCAGCAGGCTATGGGCAGGCAGGGGGGCGTGGTCATGGATGGCAGGGATGTAGGCACCGTTATCTTCCCGGATGCGCCTCTTAAGATCTTTATGACTGCCTCGGAAGAAGTAAGGGTGCAGCGTCGCTACCTGGAAATGAGCGCGGCCCGGCCCGATATTACCATGGAGGAAGTGAGGGACAATATCCGGCACAGGGACCATATAGATACTACCCGGGAGCAGGATCCGCTGACAAAGGCCGCGGATGCACTGGTGCTGGATAACAGCCATATGACCAGGGAGCAGCAACTGGAGCTGGTATTGCAGTGGTACCGTAAAGTTGTAGGACAGTGATCTTATTCGTGTTTAAATGGCTAACTTTATTGAAAATTACTCTTATTGAATATAACTGATATGATAAGAATTATAAAATACATATGCCTGCTGTCTGTGCTGTCGCTGCTGCCTTCCTGCCGGGATGCTGTTCAGAATAATATCAAGGACAAGGTGGATGCGCAGAAGCTGAAGCGCAACTTCCCCTTTTCCGATGCGGTAAAGGTGGAAATATTCTCTTATAAAAGCGCTTATGAAACGGATAACCCCTTTTCTGCCATCCTGAACGATCATATCAATAACCCGGCTGCATTGAAGGATGTGCTGAAAAGCAATAAGCTGAACATCAAGGAGCGGGTGGTGCTGACCGATAAGCAGGTGCAGGAGCTGGCCCGGCTGCTGTACCACGAGAACTGCGGCGATGAAATAAAGGGCAACTGCTTTACGCCGCGTCATGCCATCCTTTTCTACGATAAGGATGAGGTGCCTGTCGCGCTCACCGAAATAAGCCTGGAATGTGCAACCGCCTCCTTTTCCAAGGAATTTACCAAATATGAACTTTGTGAAAGCAAGGTGGTTAAATTAACGGCTTTCCTGAAAGCCATCGGTATCAGCTATTTTGAAGAGCCGGTGCTGTGATCTGATCCCTTTTTATCCTTTGTAAAATGTTCCGGTCGGCAGCACTGACCGGAAAAGAGCAGTTTATGAACGGACAGGCACCTTAATTATAAACAGAACATTATGAATTTTGAAAGCTATCTGGCGCTGACCGACGCCATCGTAAATGGTGAAATTACCACAGCTCCATATGACAAGGCGGAGATGCTGGACTATACAAAAATGAATGCAGCCAGGATGAACCGCTGGCTGAAGACATTCGAACCGTCCCCGGAAATCAGGGAAGCTATTGGTGCCATCAGTGAATTTCAGCAGTGGATCGTTATAACGGAGCCCTGGTGCGGGGATGCGGCCCACATTGTGCCCATCCTGCATAAGCTGGCTGCCATTAACCACAATGTCGTGATGGAGATCAGCCTGAGGGATTCGGAACCTTACCTGATCGACCAATACCTGACCAACGGCGGCAAATCCATTCCCAAGCTCGTCATCCGGGATGATGCCGGGAAGGATATAGCCGTATGGGGCCCCAGGCCTGCCGGGGCGCAGCAGCTTTACAATGACCTGAAAAGCAATAATGCCTCTTTTGAAGATATGAAGATCACCCTCCAGAAATGGTATAACGAGGACCGGGCCGCAAGCATCTGCAGGGAGATCGTTGCGCTGACCGGCGGTCAGCGGTAATGATGAAATATATTGATATACATACCCACCAGCATTACGGGGATGATACGGTATATATATACAACGTAATGCCCGGTGAAGCGGCAGCCCTGCCGGCCCGCTACAGCCTTGGCATCCATCCCTGGTATGCGGCGGAGCCTCAGCGGCAGCTGCCGCAATTGCAGGCCCTGCTGGAAACGCTTCCGGATACGCTTTTTATCGGGGAATGCGGCCTGGATAAGATCTGCGCTACACCCTGGGAAGATCAGCTGGTAGTTTTTGCGGAGCAGCTAAAGCTGGCCGCTCATTTCCGCAAGCCTGTGATCATCCATTGTGTAAGGGCTTACCAGGAGTGCCTGCAACTGCTGAAGGACTGTAAAGTCCCTGTGATCTTCCATGGTTTCAATAAGCACCCCGAACTCGCTGCTCAGATCGTCCGGCACGGCCATTACCTGAGCATAGGTCCTGCCATACTGCAGCACTCCGACCGCTATTCCGAGATCCTGCAGGCTGTTCCCCCCGAACACATTTTTCTGGAAACGGACCGGTATGCTGTCCCTGTGGAAGCGGTTTACAGGGCCGCAGCCTCGATTTTAAAAATTGAGACGGATGACGTTATTTTGCAGATTCAAAAAAACTACTCTAAAATCATAAACGTTTCATGGAAGATATAAGCTGGCTGTCCCGTACGGAGCTCATCACAGGTAAAGAAAAACTCATACAGCTTACCCGTAAGCATGTGCTGGTGGTGGGAATGGGCGGCGTAGGTTCCTTTTGCGCCGAATTTATCTGCAGGAGCGGGATAGGGGAGATGACCATCGTGGACGGCGATGTAGTGGACCCTACCAATCGTAACAGGCAGTTGCCTGCCCTGGCTACCACGCATGGACAGTCAAAGGTGGAATTGATGGCGGAACGCCTGAAAGCCATTAACCCGGAGCTGAAGCTGCACGTCATCAACTCATTCGTAACACCCGAAAAGGTGGAGGAAATACTGAACGCCGCGCAATATGATTACCTGGCAGACTGTATAGACAGCTTTACGCCCAAAATAACCTTCCTGCAGGCGGCCTTACAGCGGAAGATCCCCATTGTAAGCTCTATGGGAGCCGGCGGCAAGCTTGACCCTACCCAGCTGAAAGTAGTGGATATCAGTAAGACCTACAATTGTCCGCTTGCCCACCAGGTAAGGAAAAGATTAAGGCGCCTGGGCATAAGAAAAGGCCTGAAAGCAGTATTCTCCCCGGAGCTGCCTATCCGGGAATCGCTGATGCTGACCGACGGCTCCAACTTTAAGAAATCGGCCTTTGGCACTATGTCCTACCTGCCTGCTACCTTCGGGGCCACCTGTGCCTCCGTAGTGATCAGGGACCTGATGAAATAAAGCAGGTGTTTTTAAATTTACCTGTTCGGGTGCAGGAAACGGGAAGACGTTTTGTACTTGCCGCGCTGCCAGTCGGGAGGCATTTCGGCTGTAGTGTAGCGAAACGGAGGAGCCTGGAAGAACTTTATAAGCTTATAGGCTGGCTATCTTCCTCCTAGGTTGCTCGTTGCCCGGCAGGCAGATAAGCAGTCCGTAAACGGGCTTCCGGCAGTCAAGTGCTGTAAATAGACCTGAAAGGGAAAAATTAGGTCTGGAGAAGGGCAAATCCTTTCTTTTTGATTAACTTTGCACATCAAAATACAAAATAGCAACACTTTGCACTGTTTTGACCTGTCAATGCAGCGCAAAATATTTCCAACAACTATACAAGCATGATCAACGTATCCAACCTGTCGCTTCGCTACGGTAAAAGAGTTTTATTTGAAGATGTAAATATAAAATTTACGGAAGGTAACTGTTATGGTATCATTGGTGCCAACGGTGCGGGAAAATCCACTTTCCTGAAAATACTGTCCGGCGAGATAGAGCCGTCCACGGGTAAGGTGGAAATATCCAAAGGACAGCGTATGAGCGTCCTGAAGCAGAACCACCACCAGTACGATGAGGTGGATGTCCTGCAGACCGTAATAATGGGTAATGATGTCCTATACAGCATTATGCAGGAAAAGGATGCGTTGTATGCGAAGGAAGACTTTACCGAAGAAGACGGCATCAGGGCGGGAGATCTGGAAGGTACCTTCGGGGAAATGGGCGGCTGGAATGCGGAAAGCGATGCCGCTACACTGCTGAGTAACCTGGGCGTAAAGGAAGATAAGCACTACCAGAAGGTGAAAGACCTGGATGGTAATGAAAAAGTAAGGGTATTGCTGGCCCAGGCCCTGTTCGGGGACCCGGATATCCTGCTGCTGGATGAGCCTACCAATGACCTGGACATGAACACCATCTCATGGCTGGAAAATTTCCTGTCTGAATATGATAAGGTGGTCCTTGTGGTATCGCACGACCGTCACTTCCTGGATACCGTGTGTACGCACGTGGCGGATATTGACTTCGGAAAGATCAACATTTTTACGGGTAACTATAGCTTCTGGTATGAATCCAGCCAGCTGTTGTTAAAACAACGCGCCGACCAGAATAAGAAAGCGGAAGATAAGATTGCCGAGCTGAAGGAATTCATTGCCCGCTTCTCCGCCAATGCTTCCAAATCCAAGCAGGCGACATCCAAGAAGAAAATGCTGGATAAGATCAATGTGGAGGATATGAAGCCTTCCAACAGGAAATACCCTGCCATCTTATTCAACAACCAGACCCGTGAAGCCGGCGACCAGATACTGGAAGTGAAGGGGCTGACCAAATACATTAACGGTGAGCTGGCCTTTAAGAACATCAATTTTGATCTGAAGCGCGGGCAGAAAGTGACCGTTTTAGGCGCGAGTTCTCTCGTAACGACCGCTTTCTATAAGATCATCAACGGAGAAGATACCGACTTTGAAGGTGAATACCGCTGGGGTGTGACCATTACGCCAACCTACCTGCCTGCCGACAATTCGGCTTATTTTGAAGGTAAGGACCTTAACCTGGTGGACTGGCTGCGTCAGTACTCCGAGGAAAAGGACGAAACTTTTATCCGCGGTTTCCTGGGTAAAATGTTGTTCTCCGGTGAGGAAACCCAGAAAAAATGTACGGTATTGTCCGGAGGGGAGAAAGTACGCTGTATGCTCTCCCGGATGATGATGCAGAGAGGTAACGTGCTGACCTTTGACGAGCCTACCAACCACCTGGACCTGGAATCCATTACTGCCCTCAACAACGGTATGAAAGATTTTCGCGGTACGATCATCTTTACTTCCAGGGACCATGAGCTGACACAGACCGTTTCAGACCGGGTGCTGGAGCTGACACCGAACGGACTTATAGATCGTGAAATGCCTTTTGATGAATATATCACAGATGCCAAGATACAGGCATTAAGGGAAGAAATGTATAAATAATACCTTCCTGATGGATATAAAAAGCCCCTGCTCACAGAGCAGGGGCTTTTTGGCTATTTGTCGCATTGAACTTTGTTGTGTCACCCTGAGCTTGCCGAAGGGTCAAGTGATATGCTTCGACAGGCTCAGCATGACAAGAATAGCGATGTCACATTGAGCCTGTTGTGTCACATTGAGCTTGTCGAAATGTGGTTTATACAAGGGCTTCGACGGGGCTCAGCCTGACAATAAAGAGAAGGTGTCACCCTGAGCTTGTCGAAGGGTGAATATGCTATACCATCCACCACAACAGGGATTTCTAGGCTTCATTGCATTCCGCTCGAAATGACAGCAGGATGTAGCAAAAAGTCATTCTGCAGGAAGCGCAGTGTAAGGAAAGAAGTTATATGCTTCGACAGGCTCAGCATGACAAGGACAGCGATGTTACATTGAGCCTGTTGTGTGTCACATTGAGCTTGTCGAAATGTGGTTTATAAAAGGGCTTTAATGGAGGCAGCCTAACAACAAAGAGTAGGTGTCACCCTGAGCTTGCCGAAATGTGGTTTATACAAGGGCTTCGACTGTGCTCAGCCTGACAAACAAAGAATAAGTGTCACCCTGAGCCTGTCGAAGGGTAATCATCCGTGGTGTGTGTCCACCCACCACCACAATCCTGCTTCGACAAGCACAACCTTACAATGATGGTGATTGTTACATGCAGTTCATTGTGTCACATTGAGCCTGTCGAAATGTGGTTTACAACGTTTCAGCAGACCTCAGCCTGACATGGACACTGGTCGCCGGGCTTTACCTGATAACAAAATTGAACCCTTAACTTTATAATACCATGAAATATTACTATGTATACATTGTTCAATGTGCCGATAACTCCTATTACACCGGAATTACGAATAACCTGGAAAAGAGAATTGCTGAGCATAATGAGGGTACCGATCCCAAATGCTATACATTCAAAAGACGCCCGGTAATACTTGTTTTCCAACAACAGTTCACTGATGTGAATCAAGCCATTGCTTTTGAGAAGCAGGTGAAGGGATGGAGCCGGAAAAAAAAAGAGGCTATCATCCGTAATGAGTGGTATAAGTTACCGGACCTTTCTAAAAACAGGCGTAATATATAGGTATGCTTCGACAGGCTCAGCATGACAAGAATAGCGATGTCACATTGAGCCTGTTGTGTCACGTTGAGCTTGTCGCAAGGGCTTCAACGGTGTTCAACCCGACAACAAAGAGTAAGTGTAACCTTGATCCTGTCGAAGGATGAATATGCTATACCACCCACTACAACAGGGATTTCTAGGCTTCATTGCATTCCGCCCGAAATGACAGCAGGACGTAGCAAAAAGTCATTCTGCAGGAAGCGCAGTGTAAGGAAAGAAGTTATATGCTTCGATAAGCTCAGCATGACAATGATAATGATTGTCACATTGAGCCTGTTGTGTCACATTGAGCTTGTCGAAATGTGGTTTATACAAGGGCTTCGACGGGGCTCAGCCTGACAATAAAGAGAAGGTGTCACCCTGAGCCTGTCGAAGGGTATTTTTTTATAAGAATTAACACGATCGTACGTGAAAATAACAGAATTTGCACATATGAAAAATACAACCCTTCTGCAAAGCCTGTGGCTGTTCGTTGCAGCTATCTGTATCCTGGCCGCTGCGGGCTGTGGGCAGACCACACCAACATCCGCACCTTCGGAGCCTGGCAAAACCACCTTGCAATATAAAGATACGGTATTGAGTGTCAGTCCGCTGAGCGCTCATACGTATCTCCATACGTCCTATCTCTCCACACAACAATTTGGTAAAGTGGACTGTAACGGCTGGATTATACTGGACGCTGATACGGCTGTTATATTTGATACCCCTGCCGACTACCTGGCCACGGCCTTGCTGCTCGCTTTGCTGGACAGTTCGGGTATCTGTATCAAAGCCGTGGTGGTCACTCATTTTCATGACGACTGCCTGGCCGGGTTGTCCCAGTTCCATACAAGGAACATCCCTTCCTATGCGCAGCGGCAGACATTGGAGCTGGCAGCGGCCAACAGAACAGAAGTGCCGCAGATCCCTTTTGACACTATAGCATCGCTTTCTGTCAATGGTCATAAGATAGAACTATATTACCCGGGACCCGGTCATACTGCTGATAATACAACAGGCTACCTGGAATCGGACAGCGTGCTCTTCGGCGGCTGCCTGGTAAAAGCTGCCGGTGCGGATAAAGGCAACCTTTCGGATGCTGATACGTTGCGCTGGCCTGCCAGTATCAGCCGGCTTCTTATCAGGTACCCTTATGTGAAGGTGGTGATCCCCGGTCACGGAGCGGTAGGCGACAGGGATAACCTGCATTATACGGAGGCGCTGTTCCGGTGATCCTTATTCCTGCCTGAGACGATAAAACACATACCCGTTCTGCTCTCCTGTTTTCTCCAGGCGGGGATCCTGCAGCCATTCCTGCTCCTGTATATTCTTGCTGATAAAGAATACGGGCCTGTCTGCCTTACCGCTCAGGAAATACCCGGTCCTGTTGTCATAATAGGCGCTATCGGGTACAGCTTGTTTTTGAGAATAGAACAGGTAGGCATATGATTTGAATCCCAGCGGGTGTACATAGGCTTTCCCGTCACTGTGCTGCCGGTAAAAGTCTATGGCGGCGTGCTGTGAATACTGCTCTATGCGGGGTACGAACAGGAACATGGTCGTGAAGATGACCACTGCCTGTGAGAGCACCAGGACGGCGAATCCCCGCTTTACATCTTTTTTCATACGTTTCCAGGCATATAAGATACCGGCAGCCCCGGCCAGTCCTATGATCGCTTCATAGGTGTGCCAGGTCACCTGCGCGTTCATATTGGCTGCGGCAAACGTGTCCTTTACATAAGGCTGTATATGATGCAGGTTTTGCCCGGCGATGGGCAGGAGCGCTATGGCAACGCATAGCAGCAGGCCCGTGAACAGGAACATGACCTTTGTGACCGTCAGCAGGCTCCGTTTCTTTTCATACCACCATTGCAACTGGGCGGCAGCCAAGAAGGTGAGCGGCAGGTAGCACAGGGATGAATAATGTACGATCTTGGTCTTCACGATGGAAAAAAGGATCAGCACCACCCCGAACAGGGCCCACATCAACTGATGAAAGGCTTTCTCCCGTGTCAGCATCAGTATCTTGTTCTGTCCTTTTACATACTGGAACAAAAAGGCGGCCGCGGGAAAGCACCCGATGAGCAGCACGATCCAGTGGTAAAAGAAGGGTCCGCCATGGCCGGCATCCTCCGTGGAGAACAGGCGGATCTGGTATGTGATGAACTCCCTGGTAAACCACCATCCGTTACGGATAATATCAGCCCCGAACCAGGTGAAGGTGGTCAGCAGGGTGCCCAGGGCTATCACCAGCAGGTGCTTCCAGTGGATGCCCGTCCTGAATTTGGATAATACAATAAAGACCCCGAATGTAAGCAGGGCGATCAGTATGGCTGCCGGCCCCTTTGTCAATACGGCCAGGCCCAGGAATATGCCCGAAAGCAAAGCGTGGCGCAGGGCTTTTCTGCCGTACTGTATGGCATACACCTGGTACACTGCCAGGAAAATAAACAGATTAAAAAGCGGGTCTATAATGGCCGTTTTAAAATAAAAATGCGGCAGCCAGGAGGCTATATACAGGCCTACCCACCATTTGCCGAGCCTGTTCTTGCTGACCTTATTCCCAATGTAATACACGCAGCATAAGGTCACTATCCCGGTCACCGCATTGGGCAGGCGGGCTGCAAACTCGTTGACGCCAAAAAGCTGCATAGCGGCTGCCTGCAGCCAGATGAAGACAGGCGGCTTTTCCCAGAAAGGCATAAAGTCGATGTGCACCCTCATATAATTACCGGTAGCGATCATTTCCCTTGCGGCCTCGGCGAAATTGGCTTCATCCCAGTCAAAGAGCGGTACGGCTCCCAGGAATGGCAGGAATAAAAGGCAGCCTATCAGGATAATGATGATATACGGTCGGATATTATTGCGCAGCATAACGGTAAAGTTCTTTCCGGGTAAAATAAAGTTGGTTCGTTACGGTCTTTTTAAATGCCTTTCCTGGCCTTCCTGTCACTCAGGAAGCGCTCAAATGCTTCCAGCGGCATAGAGCTCAGGTTGTTTGCTATGGACATGCCGCTTTTCTGCGCGGCCTTTACACCGTACCGTATCAGTTGCAGGTGTTCGGCGGCATGGGCATCAGGATTTACGGACAGCATCGCTCCTTTGGAGCGGGCGTTATCTATCCAGGTCCAGTCCAGGTCCAGTCTTCTCGGGTGCGCGTTGATCTCCAGTACCACCTCGTGCGCAATGCAGGCCTCTATCAGCGCGGGATGATCTACGGGATAGCCCTGCCGGGACAGGAGCAGCCGTCCTGTGGGATGTCCCAGTATGGTGGTATAGGGATTGGCCACAGCGGTCAGCAGGCGCTGCATAGCTTTTTCGGCGCTCATATTCAGGTTGGAATGTACGGAAGCGATCACAAGGTCGAACAGCCCGAGGATCTCATCTTCGTAATCCAGGCTGCCGTCATTGAGTATATCTGCTTCTATGCTTTTAAATATCCTGAAAGGTGCTAATTGCTGGTTCAGGCTGTCGATCTCACGGTGTTGTTCCCTGATCCGTTCCACGCTTAAGCCGTTGGCATAAAACGCGGATTTGCTGTGGTCGCTGATAACGATATACTCCATACCCATGGCACGGGCGGCCAGCGCCATCTCCGCTACCGTATGCACACCATCGCTCCAGGTAGTATGACTGTGGATGATCCCTTTAATGCTTTCCGTTGTTATCAGATTATTGTCCTTCGCCTTTTCTTCTAAGGCGGCTATATCGGCAGATTCACGCAGGAAAGGCGGTATATAGCTGAGCTGCAGCGCCTCGAATACGGCCTGCTCCGTCGTGGCATCAGCGGGTAAAGGGAGCTTCCTGATCGCTTCCCCGAATGCCTCGCTGCTGTTGTGCTGCAATGCCGTAATGCCGAATATACCAGCAGGGCAGGAATGCCATTTCCAGGTGATGCCGCCGGTGCCGGTGGCGGAAAGGGTCGTGTCACCGTCAGCGATAATATTATCAAAACTATGCGCGGACAGGAAGGTATGGATAGCCGCTACCGGGGCGGTTGTTATGAGCTCCAGGCCGTCGGTTACAGGCATCTGCCGAGCATAGAGACCCACAGGCCGGATCATATGCCCGCTGAACGCCGCTTCAACCAGGGGCTGCCATTGCTGCCAGGCATCATCGGACTGTTTCCAGAGATACAGCCCTGCACTATTCCGTAGGAACTGTATCTTACCTAAAATATCATCCTGGGTCTTTTGGCCGAAGCCCTTAAAGGTCATCAGCCTGTTTTCCTGGCAGGCATATTCCAGCTCTCCCACGGATGTAATATCCAACTCTTTCCATAAGACGGCTATTTTCTTGGGTCCCAGCCCTTTGATCTGCATCATTTCGAGTATGCCCGGCGGGACCTGCAATTTCAGGGTTTCCAGTGCTCCGATGACCCCGGTATGGAGCAATTCCGTGATTTTGGCCCTGACGCTGTCGCCTATGATCTTAAGGCCCTGCAATTCCTCAGGGGTCATATCACTGATATTCTGGGGCAGCTTTTTGATGGTATAGGCCGCATTGGCATATGTCTTTATCTTAAAGGAATTTTCCCCGAAGATATCCATCAGCTTGCTGAGCACATCCAGTTGTTCCGCTATGGCAGCATTGGACATAGGAAATTGATACATGGGCCTTACTTATTATTTGAGTCAATCAGGTTCACCGTTTGCCTTAATGCCGTTAACTGTGACAATAAGGTCTCTATCTGTTGCAGCGGTAGCATATTCGCGCCGTCTGACTTGGCATTTTTAGGGTCGGGGTGTGTCTCTATAAAAAGACCGTCTGCACCTACCGCTATGGCTGCACGGGCTATGGTGGCTATCATCTGCGGGTTACCGCCGGTAACACCGGCTGCCTGGTTGGGCTGCTGGAGAGAATGGGTACAATCCATTACGGCGGGCACACCCATATTCCTGAAGGTAGGAATGCTCCTGTAATCCACTACCAGGTCCTGGTAGCCGAAAAAAGTGCCCCGGTCTGTCAGCATCACCTTATTATTACCGCTCTGTACCACTTTATCTACGCAGAACTGCATAGACTCCGGCGACAGGAACTGTCCTTTCTTGATATTCACATACCTGCCGGTCTGTGCGGCTGCTACAAGGATGTCGGTCTGGCGGCACAAAAAGGCGGGGATCTGTAATACATCCACATAGGGAGCCGCGAATGCAGCTTCAGGGGCGTCGTGGATGTCGGTCACCACAGGGATATTAAAGGTATCTCTTACTTTTTTCAGCAGCTCCAGGCCTTCCCGGTCACCGATACCGGTGAAGCTATCCAGCCGGGTCCTGTTGGCTTTGCGGTAGGATGCCTTGAATACAAAGGGAATTTCCAGCTTTCTTGTAATAGCTGCCAGTTGTTCCGCTGTTTCCATGACTATGGACTCGTTCTCAATGACGCAGGGGCCTGTAAGCAGAAAGAAATTATTGGAAGCATATTGCTGGTTGTCGAATAATGATAGCACGGAAATGTTTTTTATGGCTGATATAAATATATACCCCTGTTACAGGGTGTCGATCCGCTAAATTAGGGAAAAAAGACGGTGTATAAAATATTGGATAGTTAAGGATAACTGGCAGGGAGAGCGCAGGACATCATAGCGACAGCCTGATTATCAGAATTATGCTGAGCGATTCATTTCAACGGCATCCTGGTGGGCTCCTAATGATTCAAAAACCTCGTTTTGGTGTTGTTCTTCTATCCAGCCGAATTTTGCCAATTGATTTCTAACCTCATACTCATCTTTCCCTTTCAGAAAATGATAATAGGCAAAGTCGGACACCTCCGGTGGCACCCGCTTGATCTGGTATACAATTGTAATTCTTGCTAATCTTATATATCCAATAAGGGAAGTGAATCCCAGTTGCAATATCCAACTGATAATCAGCCCGATCCAGCCTGTTTTTAAGGTTTTTATTGTTAACCCATATTCTAGCCTGATTTTTAAATATGCGGCAAAGCCTATTCTATCCAAATCATTTTCTCTTAAAATGAGTTCATATTGTATATATTGACTGGAAAAATAGGTAACAAATATTGATGCAAGCAGCAGGTAAAACAGATTATTGAAATTAGTATAATTAGAGAGCTTAATTAAATATTTGAGTACAAAGGTTAAGATTATAGCAACTAAAATTTCAAAAAGAAAAATTACGTATTTCCCGTGAATAGAAATTTTAGCCAGAATAAGTCCTAATACAATTGACAATATAGTCATTCCCAAAATTGGAATAAAAAACAAAGGTTTTCTTACTTTTTCTGGTAAGGGCAATGCTGCCGGAATTTCATAATTATCCCAGTTGTTTTTTTTCTCCTGCTCGATCTCTAATTTTTTTATAGAATCTTTGTCGTAAGAGCTTTCAATTTGCTGAAATACCAAGATAAAAAGGTGCACTCTTTTAGAATTCATTCCATTATCCCAAAAGGAGCTTTTTATAGATTCGCTATATACCTTAACGTTTCCATGTTCAAATGTTACTTGTATAAGTTCGGTATATGTATAACCGGGAAACCCCCAGTTTTTCGTACCTCGTTTAGCTTCAACTTTAGTTTCGTCAATATATACTATTTCCCAGTTTAATTTTTCAAAAGCCTGTTGGGCAATTGGAATAAAAGCCTTTTCGGTAAGATGCGTGTGGAATTTAGCTTCATATTTTGGAGTGAATCCAAATTTGTGAGTTTTCTTTATTTGTTTTTCAAACGACTTTAAATTGTCTTCCATTTAGATCGTGCTTTTGAGAAGTATTGCTGCTAACGGTTTGCGACTTTTAGATAGTGATGGATAAGAAAGCCACAACTTCAGTTTTGCACCAAAATTAGATGAAAAAAGGAAATTTTAACGGCTTATGCAGACAAAGAAATGTGTATTGCCAGGGGGATGGATGTCTGCATTGCTCCATCAGCGGTATAAGGGCTTCGACAGGCTCAGCCTGACACCAGGGTTGTTAGTCACACAGAGCGTGTTGGAAGTGTGGACCTGTTGTAAAGTTTCAATAACCTGCCTGACCAAAAGGCTTCGACAGGCTTAGCCTGACATCATAGGAATTTGTCACATTGAGCCTGCCGAAATGTGGTTTAAAGTGGTTTTGGCAGTGTCCAGGATTCGACGTGGCTTAGCCTGACGCCAGGGTTGTTTGTCACACAGAGCTTGTCGAAGTGTGATCTTTAATAATCCCGGCAGGCTCAGCCGGGCAGCGAGAAGTGGCCGTGTTGTGTAAGTATGCTTTATCAGCTTTTGGTGGCAGCCGTAGTATGTATTGTGGGTAGATTTGAATATTATAAAGTATCCCCCTGCAGTAAGGTCTTTGCATCGTTGATGAGCTGGCCTACATGCTTTATATCTGTACCGTCATAATAACCCCTGATCCTTTGTTGCCTGTCAATGAGCACTATTTTATCGGAATGAATGAACCCGCCGTTTTCCATATTGGTAGTATCCCGTTCTGCAAGGAGGAAATACTTATACCTTAAAAACCTGTAAAGACTGTCAGCGCTTTGTCCTGTCAGATAGTACCGGTTTTTCCCTGTGATGTTTTTATTTTCACAATACTTACGTAAGATCTCAGGAGTATCAAATGCCGGGTCAATGGTTTGGGAAATAATATAGAAATCAGGCTCGTTACCCAGTATACGATAGATACTATCCAGCGTTACTTCCAGTAAGGTATCTGTTTTAGTCTGAAATGTGGAATGGAAACAACTGATTATAAATACCTTATGCTTTAATGTATTGTCATCGACCGTATCATTGAACTGGTTCAGGAAAGCAAACGGACCAATAGTGTGGTACACTGTATCTATGGTTTGTTTCCCGTTATGGATTACGGGATTTACTTTTATTTCGCCAAATATTGGCAAGACTGGTGTACGGCCCTGGTTGCCGGCGCAGGAAGCCAATAAGACTAAAAAAAGTATTCTGATGAGCTCATGCATATCTGAAAAGCTTGGATATTTATTGGATTAATATTTTCCCTTGCGGCTACCGGTTCGTGTAGACCATAGAAGGTACTTTTGAAATACAAAGTTAAGTTCTGCATTATGACAATCCAAAGCGCAGCCAATTTAATCAAGATGCTTTGATGTGGCTCAGTCCGAGATTGTTTGTCACACAGAGCTTGTCGAAGTGTGGACCTACCGGAAAGTGTTGATGACCTGCTTAACCAAAAGGCTTCGACGGGCTCAGCCTGACACTTAGGAGGAAAACACGCTTGTCACACTGAGCTTGTCGAAGTGTGGACCTAACGGAAAGTGTTGATGACTTGCTTAACCAAAAGGCTTCGACAGGCTCTGCCTGACAACTCGGGGCACTGGCACATTAAGCTTGTCAAAATGCGTTTTGTAATGGCTTCGACAGGTTGAGCCTGGCAGCAGAAAGGGAGTCTATCGAAGCATAAAAGTTAATGCGGTTGTCTAATGAGTGTTCCAATCCACCATAACAGAGATTTCCCGGTTCCATTGCATTACGCCCGAAATGACAGCGGCGGGGTTAATCCATTAATAGTAAAGGTCATTCCGACCGGAGCGCATCGTAAGGGAAGCGGTATATGCTTCGACGGGCTCAGCATGACAATAAGGGAGACTGTCACATTGAGCTTGTCGAAATACGTTTTGTAATGGCTTCAACAGGCTGAGCCTGGCAGCAGAAAGGGAGTCTATCGAAGCATAAAAGTTAATGCGGTCGTCTAATGAGTGTTCCAATCCACCATAACAGAGATTTCCCGGCTCCATTGCATTACGCCCGAAATGACAGCGGCGGGGTTAATCCATTAATAGTAAAGGTCATTCCGACCGGAGCGCATCGTAAGGGAAGCGGTATATGCTTCGACGGGCTCAGCCTGACAACCCGGGGCACTGGCACATTAAGCTTGTCGTAATGTGGTTTATAATGGCTTCAACGGGTTCAGCCTGGCAGCAGAAAGAGAGCCTATCGAAGCATAAAAGTTAATGCGGTCGTCTAATGAGTGTTCCAATCCAGCATAACAGAGATTTCTCGGCTCCATTGCATTACGCTCGAAATGACAGCGGCGGGGTTAATCCATTAATAGTAAAGGTCATTCCGACCGGAGTATAGCATAAGGTGTTTAATTAAAAATTATATCCGACGTGTATGCCATGATTCCCCTGGAAAGGAAAGCTATGACGGCCTCCGGGAATATTGGGGTCCGGAACTTGCGTGCCGGGATAGGGGTTTTCTAACTTTGCATTCTTTTTGCCAAAATAACATCTGGCAGAAAGATAAAGACCAATATTAATCCTGTTGTTCCAGAATCTGTAATCATATCTCAATCCGGCAAGCGCCCCGAAATAGGTTTCCTTTTTGGTTGCGTAATTTGCGTGAAAAGGATGACCGTATGGTTCACCGGGCTCAGGCTCTGACCAGACAACGTGAGTAAGATATTCATTCCTGCCATGAGCTAAGGATAAAGCCCCTGTTATTGAAAAATAATGGCTTTTAATTTTATATAATTGATATTTCCCTCCTATGTCAAAATAATTAAACTCATAATGGGTTGTTAGTTTTCCTACGGATTGCCTGGACATTGATAGGTTCCTGACTGCTGATAATGAACCGCTCAAAGGCGCTCTTGTATATTGTGTATGCAGGTGAAATCTTTCTTCGATCTTTCTTGAATAGCTAACACTAAAGGCATTAAAAATAGCATTTTGCTGCATTATTACACTTGAAAATTTATATCCTCCTACCCCGGCTTCTATGGTGTTCTTTTGTGCTGATGACTGCACATAGCTCAAAACTGACAGGACCATAATTATTCTGAATTTCATACTGCTTTAAATTAAAATGATTGATAATAAAGGTGCTTGCTCGGGCCGGCGGAAACAGAAGCGCCATAATTGAACCTGGCCTTAACGACGTCTGCCGCATAGCTTATTAACGGCAGTCATACTTTATTATTATGTAAGTCAGCGTTTTAAATGTGTTTACTGACTGGTATATGTTATATATATCCTATCCTTCCTGTCCGGGAGCAAATGTGTTTTTGGAACATTCCACCTTCTCTTTTAATTGACTGGAAGCTGTTTTAGTATTTATTTGATAGTCCTTTGTTGATGTTCTTTACCAACCGGGGATTTTGACAGCAAACGAAGCCTTCAGTTAGCTCTTAACTCCTCTCTTTTGTTGCAGTAATAATGTATCTCCTGCTGTAAGGCCATTTTTAAAGCGTGGTCAGGAGCACACTTATGCCGTGCCCGTGAATTGAAAATTCCGGATAATTTGTCAAATCTGTTGTATCAGGTAAACTATAGTGTTCTTTCTCTGCCAGGTGAAACTTTTCAATACTATAGCTTGCCGCTTTTTTCCCGAATTGATTTAGATATTTGTTAAGCTGTGTATTGAGGGATGATGTCAAAAGAAATTCTTTTTGCTGTTGAAAGGATATATTTTTCCTGCCGAATTTTTGCTCGTATTCTTTTGAAAGGCTGGTGGCAAGTTCGGGATAATATATAGGCGGTTTAAAGTATAAAGAGCTGATTTTTGCCACGCTGAAATCCTTCTCTATCTCTGGTAATAGCCTGGTAAATTGATGTAGCATAACCGTAAATGATATAGGATTGGTATGCCATACTGAAATTGAAACGCTGCTATCCCGGATATGTTCTGAAACATTAAACCTTAGGTCTATCGTATCTTTAGCTGCGATCCAGGAATAACTGTAAGACCTTATATAATATGATTTGGCATAACCGGTCAGTTCTGTTTGTTTTTTTATAAGGATGGTGTCCTCTTGTTGATCAGAGGCTTTATTGCCGGTGCTGGTATTTTCTTTACATCCCCAAAAGGAAAGTATCACTAAGGCAATAAGTATTTTTTTGATGAGTATCATAGTTTATTTGTGTTTGTTGAAACCGATTATAGATATTCAAACGGACTTTTAATGTTTGACCGGTAAAAAAATCCTGCGGAAGTTGTTGCCAGCCGCAGGATTGTTGACCTTCCAAAGAGGTATGGGCATATTCGTATGCCTTTAAGGTTATTTTTAAAACGCCACGCAGACATTCTTGGGCTCGGTAAAGAAGCGCATAGCCTCCCAGCCGCCTTCTCTTCCCATGCCGGAGCTTTTAAAGCCGCCGAAGGGCGTTCTCAGGTCGCGAAGCAGCCAGGTATTGATCCAGATGATACCGCTGTGGACGCGAGCAGCTACCCGATGGGCTTTGCTGATATCCTGTGTCCAGATGGTGGCGGACAGCCCGTAATCCGAAGTATTGGCCAGTTGTATGGCTTCTTCCGTGGTATCAAACTTTTGCAGCGTGACCACGGGTCCGAATATTTCCTCCATATTGGTCAGCGTATCAGGTCCGAGACCTTCAATGACGGTAGGAGCAATAAAGAGCCCGTTACCGCACCGGCCTTCGGGATGGATGCTGTAGCCGCCGTGAAGAATGCTGCCGCCTTCCTGCTTCGCCCTTTCTATGCAGGACATGACCTTGTCAAAGTGGAGCTGGCTTACTACGGCGCCCTGCTTGCTGTCAGGGTCCAGGGGATCGCCTACCGTGAGCTGCTGCACCTTGGCTATAAAAGCGGATTTGAATTTTTCGTAGATGGAAGCCTGCACGAGTATCCTGCTGCCACACAGGCATATCTGTCCCTGGTTGGCGAAAGAGGACTGTACGGTAGTGGCCAGCATGCGGTCAAAATCGCAATCTTCGAAAATGATATTGGGGTTCTTACCACCCAGCTCCAGCGACATTTTCTTGAACATAGGAGCGGCTACGCCGGCGATATGCTTGCCTGCTCTTGTGCTGCCTGTAAAAGATATGGCCTTTATGGAAGGATGCTCTACAATGGCCGCGCCGCAGGCGGTACCGTCACCGTGGAGGATGTTCAGCACGCCGGGAGGCAGACCGGCTTCATGAGCTATCCTGGTCAGCAGGTAGGCTGTCATCGGGGTCACTTCGGAAGGCTTGGCCACTACGCAGTTGCCGGTAGCCAGTGCCGGAGCTATTTTCCAGGTAAAAAGGTACAGCGGCAGGTTCCATGGAGCAATGCAGCCCACCACGCCGATGGGTTGCCGTAATGTGTAATTAACGGCCCGGTCCTCCATGCTATGGCTTTCCGATGCGAAGTGCATACAGGCCGTGGCAAAGAACCTGAAATTTTCCGCGGCTCTCGGTATGTCCACTTTTTTGCTCAGCCACAGGGGCTTCCCGTTATCATTGGACTCCGCCAGCGCCAGGATGTCCAGGTTATTTTCGATGATCTCCGCTATTTTATTAAGGATCCTGAACCGGAACTCAGGGGTGGTCTTTTTCCAGTCTTCACAGGCTGCTGCTGCGGCCCGGTATGCGGCGTCCACGTCCGCTGCGGTGCTGTTGGGTATCTGGCTGTACACTTCTCCCGTGGCGGGGTTGATGTTCGGCAGGTACTGTCCCTGCTGCGGGGCCTGCCAGGAGCCGTTGATGTAATTATCTATCTTTTCCGGTATGCTTAAGTCTAATGAGGTCATTGTCTGTGCTTACGCTGAATATATTTTGTGTGTAATATTAAAAATCGGTGCCTATTGAAATATGATACTTGAAATTCCTGTCCAGGTTCATGGCGGCATCAAACTTCAGGAAATATCCCAGCAGCTTGGTCCTTACACCTAATCCGTATCCTACGGCTATCAGGTCCTGGTTCTCTGCGGCTACCTGTACGGTCACAACAGGCGTATTGGGCCTTTGAGGCCAGTAGAAAGAGGCGGCCCTTTTGGTATTGCGCTCACGGGAGGCGAGCAGCCCTTCCCAGGCGCTTCCTACATCCAGGAAGCCGACCAGCTGGAGGTTTTTCAGTATGGAGGAATTGGTAGTCCTGTTGAAGATGGTGGACACGACCGGCACACGTATCTCTGTATTAAGCAGGGCATAGGTATTGCCGTTCAGCACATTCTGGTTATATCCCCTCATATTGGTCACCAGCGCCTGGTAGGCGTAATTCTGGTATTCCGTAGGCATCATCCCCCTGGACCATTGCGGGGACATTTCATTATCCATACCGCCCAGGTAATAGATGATCTGCTGGGAGCCGAACGCATGGGCGCCGGACCCCCGGATGGCCAGGATGCTGGTCCGGAACAGCGGCTTGTAATACCGGATGTCAAAGCCCAGGTTAGCGATATAGGATGTTTTCCGGTATTCGTAGCCATGCAGGGTGTAATACTCATTATTGTCGTTGAGCTTATACATCAGGTCGCCGAATATTTTCAGTCTCAGGCCGTTCCAGATATTGAACAAGGGCATTTTGGTATTATCGTACATATACTCCAGGTGGAGGTTGGTCCAATGGTCTTTTATGGTAGGGAGTATAAGGCTGTAAAATTCTGTGGCTTTCAGTGTCATCTGGTTCTGGCGGTAAGATACATTGCCCTTGATGGTGGAAACCTTGTCCAGCGGACGGCTGAAGTCGAACTGCAGAAAGTGGCTGGTGGAATTTCCCTGCACTTCCAGTGGCATGTTGGAATTAATGATAAAGTTATACCCTGATATGTTCTTGCTGGAGAAATAGGAGAAGCCCCAGTCTGTCCTCCTGGTGAGGTTCTCGTACCGCCCGAAGTAGGACAGGCCTCTCAGCGATGGCGGGATCCTTATGCCGCCTATGAACCTGTGGTTCTCGAACTGGTCGTAAAGGCCGCCTACAACCAGGAATGCAAGGCCCGGGTTGGGGTACTGGCCCATATTGTGAAAATAGCTCTGGTATTTGTTGAAGAGGACGCTGTTGTCCAGGTTCAGGCCCAGGTAGTCTATCTTGACGCTGGAACGGGCGGCGTTGGACCGCATGGTTATAAAGGTGCTGTCCACATAGATAACGGAGGTGTCGGATATATAGGCGCGTCTTACCGGGTCATAGAAGGTAGGGCGGGCGCTGCCTGCCTGTTCAGCAGGATTGTTCTTGATATTGAGCTGCTCCGCAAATTTTTCCGCTTCCTGCTGTTCCTGCCTGGCTATATTATACTGCTCTTCCGTATTGAACGGCGTCTGAAAATCATTGCCGGCAGTGATGCGGAATTTATCATTGTCATCAAAGAAATCTGAAGCGGCAGGCCTTACAGGCTGCATCTCCACGTTATCGTCACCGGTGCCGCCGGATGCTTTCAGCAGGTAGGCCTTGTCCAGCCTGTTTTCCACGAAAGTATTGGGTGTGACCTCCTTAGGCGTTAGGTGGCCCCAGGGCGCCGGCAGCTCGGCTGGTCTGAAAAAATAATTCAGCGTGTCTTTTTCCTGCACTACGTCTATGATCTTCTGGCCGTTGGGATGATATTGCTGGAACAGGATGCCGTTATTGTAATTGGTTACGGGGATCACATAGGCTGAGTCCATATTCTGCGCATTCCTTCCGAACATGACCACATACCTGTTGCTGATACCGCTGATGTCCGACAGGAATGCGAAATTATCCATGCCGTAGGGAATTACATCCTTGATGCGGCCCTCGAAATTTTCCGTCAGCGCCAGCAGCTGGTATCTTTTCGTAGTGCTGTTGTAAAAGAAGGCTTTCATATTGCCGGTCGGTAATTCATTCGGCAGCGCCTTGATATTGATCAGCGGTTCCGGGCGGTTGGACAGGAAAACAATACCTTTACGGGAGCCGCCGCTCACAAATACGGGATCCGCGTCATCCCAGGAATCGTTCGTGATCGGGTTGATCCTGGAGCGCTTTATATAGTATTCATAAATATCGCTTTGACCGTTCTTGATGCCGCTGAATACAATGAATTCATCATCTTCCATAAAGGTGAAGCCGGTGATCCTGTCAATCTTATTCTTAGGAATGATATGGTTGATCACACGGGCCTTATTGGCATCGTAGATCCGTATCCGTATCCTGTCATTTTCCTTGTAGATGATACCCAGCCGGAAGCCGGTATTGCTCCAGGCGACAATAGGATAGTCAGGGTCGCCTTTATCCTCATAATTCAAGACGCCCGATTTCAGGATCTTGCCCTGTGTTCGCTCCCCGTCCTTAAGATTGGTCTTTTCCAGCACTACCTCATATTCCCCGTCCCGGTGTATCACATAGGCAATGTCCTTTCCTTTGGGAGATACGAATACCCTGGATATCCTCTCGTTGGATTTGGCTGCGGGTATGCCTGCCAGCTTTTCGTCATAGGTGATGGCATCATATCTGGTCAGCTCCTGTGTATAATGCTGCTTGTAAAAATCTATAAAGCTTACGTAAAAGGTTTTCAGGTCCTGGCCTACGGTCAGCTTCATCGCGGCATTGAGACCGCTTTTCACCTGTGTCATATACAGGAGATTGCGGATGCTGTTCTCCCCGTACTGGGTTTCTATATATTTCCATACCGCTTTCCCTACCAGTCTCGGGTAATCCGTGCTGACCTGGATAAAATTCTTGGAAGTGATATCTTCCCGCAGCACCATATTCTTCCATTCGTTTTCATCTTCGGAGGTCCAGCCCTTTACGATATAGTCCACATAGCCGTCCGTAGCCCATCTGGGCAGGTCCAGCAGGACCATATTCTTGACAATCTCCCGGAAATTTTCGCCGAACATCATGCGCTCCATGACGATCTGGGCCATGCCCCGCCGCAGCTGCTCCTTGAGATGGTTATGGTTGCCATTGAAATATACTGCCAGCTTGTCGCCCACCACATCCACCTTGCCGGCATGGTTATTGTTGCTGAACTGGCTGGGCCGTTCCAGGCCTATATTGCTCTGGTCGAAATCATCAAAATTGTTGTACAGGATCACATTGATCCGTTCGGGAAACAGCCCGCCAAGCCTTTTTTCTATGGCCACGATATCACGCTCCACCTGCTCCACCACGAAGCGAGCAAGCTCCCTGCCGGCCCTGTCATAGTGATAGATCCTGAAATTGGAGCCGTCATAATATTTCCAGCTAAACGTCCTGTACTGTACACGCTGCTTCCCGAATATTTCGGGATTATACTGGGCGTTGACCTCGGAGATACAGCAGGTGGCCAGCAACAGGTTGATTATCAGTAATGTATTTTTATACTTGCGGTTATTCATCATGTGCACAGGTTTTTAATACTGTAAGCCATTCCCTAGTCCCTGTAAGGCTGTTTTTTCCATTACCCGGTACACGAGATAATATTCCCGCCGGTGCCGGCAGCATGATGACTGCTGCCGGGCAGCGCAGAACAGGATGTAATTTACAACGTTTTTGGTGGAAAATAAAAACCTTCGTCATTAAATCTCTTTTATTAATTTTGCACACATTCACTTATTTTTCAAATAAATACTTTGTGTAATAACTATGAGCAAATTTGAGCAGCAGAACTTTAATAAGGAAAAGGCATTGATCCGTGTGGATTTCAACGTGCCGGTAAAAGACGGGAAGATAACAGATGATACACGTATCAGGGCTGCCCTTCCTACCATTAAAAAGGTGCTGAATGACGGCGGCAGTGTGATCCTGATGAGCCACTGGGGCAGACCCATCAAGGATATGGCCAAGAAGCCGGAGCTGACACCCGCTGATTTTTCGCTCAGCAGGATCGTTGCGCATTTGTCCGGCGCATTGGGTACGGAAGTTCAGTTTGCTGCCGACTGCATCGGGGCGGAAGCGGCTGATAAGGCTGCTGCGTTGCAGCCGGGACAGGTATTGCTGCTGGAAAACCTGAGATTGCACAAGGAAGAGGAAAAAGGGGATGAGGCGTTTGCCCGTGAATTGGCACAATTGGGTACTTTTTATATCAATGACGCCTTTGGTACGGCGCACCGTGCGCACTCGTCCACGGCCGTCATAGCTCAGTTCTTCCCTGACGATAAGAAATCGTTCGGGTATGTGATGGAGGGCGAGGTGAATGCCGCTGAAAAAGTGATGAAAAATGCCGAAAAGCCATTCGTGGCCATCATCGGCGGCGCCAAGGTATCGGATAAGATACTGATCATCGAAAACCTCCTGGACAGCGCTACGGATATCATTATCGGCGGAGGTATGGCCTATACTTTCTTTAAGGCGCAGGGTGGCAGCATCGGCAATTCCCTGTGTGAGGACGACCGTTTTGAAACTGCGCTGAACCTGCTGGAGAAAGCCAAAGCCAGAGGTGTAAATATCCACCTGCCGGAAGACAGCGTGATCGCTGATAAATTCGACGCTGCTGCGAACACTCAATTATCTGACAATAATAATATCCCTGACGGGTGGATGGGACTGGATATCGGTCCTAAAGCAACCGAAGCTTTTGTAAAGGTTATCACCGCTTCCAGGACGATCCTGTGGAATGGCCCTATGGGCGTATTTGAAATGGAAAAGTTCCAGGCCGGCACCAAAGCGGTGGCGGAGGCTGTGAAAGCAGCTACGGACAAGGGCGCCTTCAGCCTTGTCGGCGGAGGGGACAGCGTTGCGGCCGTTAATAAGTTCGGCTTTGCGGACAAGGTGAGCTATGTCTCCACCGGTGGCGGCGCCATGCTGGAATTTTTTGAGGGTAAGGAGCTTCCCGGTATCGCAGCGATCAAAAAATAAGCTATAGAATATGCTGAACAAAAAAGACTGCTTTATTGTAAAGCAGTCTTTTTTGTCGGTACCAGTGGAAGAACCGGGTCATGTGATTTTTACTCCTGCAGCAGGTCGGGTCTCCTGGCTTTGGTGCGTTCCAGCGCCTGCTGGTTGCGCCATTCGTCTATTTTTTTATGATTACCGCTTAACAGCTCGTCCGGCACTTTCAGTCCACGGAACTCGGCGGGCCTTGTATACACCGGGGGAGCCAGCAGGTTATCCTGGAAAGAATCCGTAAGGGCGGAGGTCTCATCATTCAGCACTCCGGGAATAAGCCTACCGATAGCATCCACAAGCACACAGGCCGCCAGCTCTCCGCCGCTTAATACATAGTCTCCTATAGAGAGCTCCATAGTGATGTAAAGCTCACGGATCCGCTCGTCTATGCCCTTATAGTGACCGCAGATGATCAGCAGGTTCTCTTTGAGGGACAGCCTGTTGGCTGTTCGCTGGTCCAGCGTCTTGCCATCGGGGGTCATATAAATGACCTCGTCATACCGGTACCGGGACTGAAGGTCGTCTATGGCTTTTGCCAGGGGCTCGCACATCAGGACCATTCCCGCTCCGCCGCCGAACTGGTAGTCATCCACCTGCTGGTTCCTGAGATCGGAATAATCCCGGAGGTTGTGTACATGTACTTCCAGTAATCCTTTGTCTGCTGCCCTTTTCATAATGCTGTGTGCAAACGGACTGTTCAGCAGGTCCGGCACCACCGAAATAATATCTACTCTCATAATGATCTTGATACGTGTCTTTTAAAAATCTTTGGTACAGTGGAAGCAATGCCATTTATCCGACCTGACGGCGATAGGGAACCCTAAGAATAACATGGCGGCGTACGCCCAGTTCTTATTGTAGCTGATGCGTTTGGTATTTTTGGAGCCGCAGTAGATGCATATCCTGTTATCGGGGTCAAATACGGATTTGTCTTCTTCGGTGTAGGCGTCGGAATGTATCTGGGTCTCAAACTCCTTTTCGTCCTCTTCCAGTATCTCCATTGCCCTTGCCACATCAGCTTCCTTCACCTGCAGTTTCATGCCTCCCAGCGCATTGTTCCACAGCCAGTTCATAGTGAGGGTCTGCTCGTCCTTGATGAAGGCCTCTATCCCCCTGTTGGCCAGGCGGGCCTTAACTATATGAGCCGTCATATAATTATCGTAAGTCATTATGGTAACCAGGTCGCTCATGATCGGTATCGGGAAGGAATATGCGGTTGTTGTAAAAAATCCTGCACAAAAGTATTCAAATTTTTTATTGCAAGGGGAATATCCCATCCGGATTTATCCCTGATGCCGGTATAGTTCGATATGCTCCTGAGCTGTACAAACGGTTGCTGCAGATGTGTGCATACATAGTGAAAGGGTAGTCCTTCCATGGTCTCAATATCGGGTGCCAGCGCCTGTTTGCGCCGCTCTTCCGTTGGCAGGCTCCCGGTACAGGTATTGACGGTAATGCCCTTGACCTGCCGGAGCGATGTATAGCTGCAGCTATTATAAAGGTAGGGCGATGCTTCAAAAAGCGGCCTGTCCTGCTGCTGCAGGTCCATATCCAGCACGGAAAGGAATGCCTCGCCATCCTCTGCGCCGGTATCCCCGTAGGCATCCGCCGTCACTTCCACCACTTCCCCTATACCAAGCGACCTGTTGAAAGCGCCGGCTATGCCTGCCTGGATAGCCAGGTCGTAGGATCGTGTCATTAAATGACGGGTCAGGTGAAAGGTGGCGGCCGTCATCCCGACGTCTGTAATGACAAAATCTATCGTATGGGCCAGGCCGGCTTCCGTCAGGCTTTGCTGCAGCGCTTCCACTTCAACGCCGGTGGCTGCCGCTATTAATATATCCATATCACAGTGTATAATAAATAACAAATTTATAGGCTTCCTATTAAATAAACTTTCTTAATTTGCATGGGTCTAAAGATTCAAAGATAATTTAAGATATGAAGCATATTGTATGGATCGCGGTTTTATTGCTGTTACCCGTATGGGGATTTTCCCAGATCGGGCTGGATGCGATACCCCGGGAGCTGTCAGCCAACAAAATGGTTAGCTGGAAATTCAGCCTGAAGCCGGTGGAAGGGAATGTTTACCTGTTTACGGCCACTGCCGTTATAGAAAAAGGCTACCATATCTTTCACCTGGATGCAGGCGGAGACGGGACGCTGATCAATACGGAGATCACTTTTAACGGGGGTACGGAGACCGATGAGGAGTGGAGCGTTACGCCCGCGCCCAGGATCATACAACTGGATATTATTGAAGGGGATATTTACTGGCACGAAAAGACCGTGAGCTTCAGTAAGGCTGTAGAGCTCCCGGAAGGTGCTGATGACGTATCCGGCAGCGTCTCTTACCAGGTGTGTAATGAAGAGAAGTGCCTGCCGCCCGCTACTGTGGATTTCCGGGTGACGGCCAGGCAATAGGCAGCATTGATAATTCCCGGCAGGCGGTTGTACAGGCATGGTACAACCGCCTGTTTTATTACAGGTTGCTGCCCTCCTGCAGCAGCCCGGCTGAAGATGATAATTTTAAAAACTGTTTTATTAATTAATAGAATTAGTTACATTTGCCTATCTTAAAACAAAGTCCTTATTAATAAACAAAAGTATATTTTATGCAATATGATGTTATCGTAGTAGGAAGCGGCCCCGGAGGTTATGTAGCTGCTATCAGGGCGGCCCAGCTGGGATATAAGACTGCCATCGTTGAAAGGGAAAACCTGGGAGGTATCTGTTTGAACTGGGGGTGTATTCCTACAAAAGCATTATTGAAATCAGCTCAGGTATTTGAATATATCAGCCATGCGCAGGATTACGGTATTAGTGTGGAAGGTGCGAAGCACGATTTTGAAGCGATCATTAAGCGCAGCCGCGGTGTAGCGGATAAAATGAGCAAAGGCATCCAGTTTTTAATGAAAAAGAACAAGATCGATGTTTTGAACGGATTCGGAAAACTGAACGCGCAAAAAGAGCTGGAAGTTACAGGTGCGGACGGTACCGTTAATAAATATACTGCAAAACATATTGTGCTGGCTACGGGAGCACGCAGCCGCGAATTACCTGCGCTGCCTATCGACGGTAAGAAGATCATCGGCTACCGCGAGGCGCTGACCTTACCTTCCCAACCCAAATCCATGATCGTGGTGGGTTCTGGAGCCATAGGCGTGGAATTCGCCTATTTTTATAATTCCATCGGTACGGAAGTGACCATCGTGGAATTTATGGACCGCATCGTTCCTGTAGAAGACGCGGATGTGTCCAAAGAGCTGGAAAAAGCATTTAAAAAGAAAGGCATTAAAGTAATGACCTCCTCTTCCGTTGAAAAAGCGGATATCTCCGGTAACGGTGTAAGGGCTACCGTGAAAACATCCAAAGGTGAGGAAATCTTGGAAGCCGACATCCTGCTGTCCGCGGCAGGCGTAGCTACCAATATTGAAAATATCGGGCTGGAAACCCTGAACATCACTACTGAAAAAGGTAAAGTGATCGTAGATCCTTACTATAAGACCAACGTGGACGGCGTTTACGCTATCGGTGACATCGTTCCCGGCCAGGCGCTCGCGCACGTAGCGATGAAAGAAGCGGTTATCTGTATTGAAAACATCGCTCATAAAGAAGGTAAATTCCACCACCAGCCGGAAGTGCTGGACTACAATAATGTACCGGGCTGTACCTACTGTGTGCCGGAAGTGGCTTCCGTAGGTATGACCGAAAAAGCCGCGAAAGATGCCGGTTACGAGATCAAAGTGGGTAAATTCCCGCTGTCGGCATCCGGTAAGGCTTCTGCTGCCGGCGCTACCGAAGGTTTCGTTAAAGTGATCTTTGATGCCAAATACGGCGAATGGCTGGGTACGCATATGATCGGGTACAATGTTACCGAGATCATCGCGCAGACCGTAGCGTCCCGCAAGCTCGAAACTACTTATCATGAACAATTGGACGTGATCTTCCCGCATCCTACTATTTCAGAGGCGGTAAAAGACGCTATCGAAGTAGCGCTGGGAGAAGCGATACACCTGTAAAACCTGATAATCAATACTATTTTAAGGGCTATACAATATATGTATGGCCCTTATTTTTTTGTTAACATCAACTACCTGTTAACGGGGTGTTTAACAATATTTTTTGAGCTAATTTTACAACTGAAAATGTTTTTTATGATAAAGAAGATATTTACTTTATTTAGTAAACTCTCCTGTATAGGTATCTTGGGACTCTTGCCGGTGGCGGGTTACAGCCAGGTATCCGTACAGGCGACAGCAGGAGTTCAGACAGGTACCTATGCTACTGTGAATGCTGCATTTGCAGCTATCAATGCCGGTACTCACCAGGGCGCTATTACCATTAATGTTGTGGATAATACCACAGAACCGGCTACACCTGTCCCGCTGTTACGCAGTAATGGCTCCTCCAGCTATACGAGCATCCTGATAAGGCCCCAGGGAGGTAATTTCACCATTAACTCGGCTGCAACACCCGCTGCCAACAGGGGCATCCTGGAGCTGGCCGGCGCAGATAATGTGACCATCGACGGAGACGATCCCAATACTACAGGCGTTCACAACCTTACAATACAGGCCGCAGCGGGCACCGTTGCCGGGGTTGCCTGCATAAGGCTTTCCTCCAACAGCACATCGGGAACGGACGGCGCTGATAACATCACCATCAGGAACTGTAATATCATCGGTGCCAGGAACTCTGCCACCTCTACTACGAGCAGCTATGGTATCCAGTTCTCCAACGGCACCAGCACCAGCAGCTCGAGCACGGGGGCATACAGCAGCATCAATAATACTTTCGAAAATAACGTGGTCAAAAGAGCTTACTACGGTATCTATGCCTACGGAGGCTCCTCCTCTTACCTCAACAGTAACCTTATTATCAGGAATAACGTGATCGGAAGCGATGTGTCAGCCGATAACATCGGTATCAAGGGCATCTATGTATCCTATACGAGCACATCCGCTACCGGCAGGGCTCAGATCACCGGTAATGATGTACGCGTGGGTGATTACGGCACCACGGGCTATGCTGCCACTATTGCAGGTATCGAAGTAGCGGCCGGTAACCATTCGATCCTGGTATCACGGAATAATATTCATGACATCGTTCAGCCGCATAGCAGTGGTTATGGAGCGTATGGTATCGTATTTTCTTCTGCTACCAGCACCTCCGGCCCGGAAGTCAGCAATAACTTTATCAGGGATTGCAAGGTGCACGTATACCAGACGTCCACCTCGAGCAGCTGGCTCCCGGTAGGTATTTATTTCAATGCGTCTGTGACCAATGTGAAATTTGTGAACAACACCATTGTAATGAATGAGCAGGTCAATACCCATGCCACCTATTCCACCTATGGCGTGCTGGTGATTTCCGGGGCTACCTTCTCTCACTTTCTGAATAATATTATTATCAATAAGTTTGGAAGTGATAATTCGTTCGCTGTATATCTCAATAATACATCTGCATTTACAGCCAATAATGCGCTGGTAAATAATAACTGTTACTTTATTACGGGTACCGGTAAATTAGGCTATTACGGCGCCAGTGCAACGACGCTGTTAGACTGGAGGACACTTACAGGGAAGGAAGCCAGCTCCATTGCAGAGTCTCCTGCTTTTGCATCTGCCACGGACCTTCATATCCCGGACGGCACGATAAGCCTTTGTGAGTCGGGTGGTGCAGCGGTGAACGTTACAGGCGTGAACGTGGATATAGACGGGCAGACGCGTCCGGGCACGAGTACCTACGGTTTCGGCACTGCTCCGGATATCGGCGCGGATGAGTTCGACGGAAGAAAGGTATATACATGTGATGCGCCTCCTGTGCCGGGTAATACAGTGGTAAGCGATTCTGTGGTCTGTTACGGGGCTACCGTTCAGCTATCTATCTCCAACACGCTTACCGGTACCGGCCTGAGCTACCAGTGGCAGCGGTCAGATGACGGTGTAGCTTATACAGATATTAACAATGCTTTCCTGCCGACAACAAACGCGGTGATCACTGCTCCTGCTTATTTCAGGTTGCGTGTGCTGTGCGCAGCAGGTACTGATACCGTATATGCTGCTCCGAAAGGCGTGAGACTGGCTCATGTGATCAGCTCCTTGTCTTCACCGGCGGCTATTTGCGGGATGGGACAACGCTCTATTACTGCAACGACCCAGCAACCTTCCAGTGTCGTGAACTGGTATAATGTTCCTGCAGGCGGAACGAGCCTGTTTACAGGGAATACTTTCCAGACACCAGTAATCAATACGACCACCACTTACTATGCCGAACCTGCCGGCCCCGGATCATCACGGGAAACCATGCCTTCTCCTACGATCGGTGCCAGTACGTTCATTACCAGCACAGCCGGTTGGGGATTGCATTTCCAGGTAATGAATACAGTGGGTATTGACAGTGTGACGATCAAGGCAGTGGGCTCAACGGCCGGTAATGCAACCATCCAGGTTTTCATTACCGACATCAATGATGTGGAATTATATACGGGCATGTCCTATACATTTGCTATCAATTCAACATTGACTGAATACCAGATCCCTGTAATGATACCTAATGTAGCGCCAGGCACTTATAAAATGGTAATGCGTTACTCCGGTATCAATGATATGGTCAGGGAATCTTCCGGGGTCACCTTCCCTTATAATTCTTCCGGCAATGATGTGTCCATTACTGCAGGCGCGAACGGTGCCGGCAATGCGAGGGCTGCCACATCCTACTACTGGTTCTACCGGTGGGTGATCAGCAAAGGATGTACGGGAACCAGGGTGCCTGTAACGGTTACTGTGACTCCCGGACCTGCATTTGCTGTTTCCAATGACTTTACCGTCTGTAATAATGCTGTAAAGCCTGTAAAAGTGACAACGGCGACTGCCGGTAATTTTGACGAGGTGGTATGGACTCCTGCAGCTAACTTATACACGGATGCAGCCGGAACCATTCCTTATGTTCCGAATACGCCTTTAAAGACCGTTTACTATAAATCGGCTACTCCCGGGGTGTTCAGCATAGTTGCGAACGCTACCAATACGACTACGAATTGTAAAAATGCGGATACCGTTACTATTACGGTATTGCCGGCTGCAATGGAAGTACAGGCACGCATCCCTGTATTCTGCTCGTCCGGCTCTTCCGTCCTGAATGTGGTAAATCCCGGTGAGCTGGGTACAGCCGTTGTTCAGTGGCAGGAATCTGCGGATAATGTTTCCTTTACTGATATTGCAAATGCCACAGGACTGACCTATACTACTCCGGTGCTGACAGCTACCCGTTATTACAGGGTGCAGTTGATAGTTGACAATGCGCCTTGTGGTCTGGCATCGGTTTCGGATACGGTATTCATCAACAACCCTTCAGTATTGAACGTGACGGGTGTCGCTTCCTGCGACAGCGGAAGCTTCGTTATTACGGCTGCGCCGAATGGCAATAATTCTATTAAATGGTATGAAACGACCTCTTCTGCAGCACCTATTCATACAGGTAACAGCTATCTCACACCGATGATCACTTCCAGCACCACGTATTATGCCGCTGCCTTTGCCGGTAAGATCGATACGGTGACCGTTGGAACAGGTACGACCGCATCCAGCGGATTTCCTAATCCTTTCTGTAAAACGTGGGGCGGTAACAGGCATCAGTACCTGATCACAGCGCAGGAGCTCACGGCTTTAGGTGCCCGCAGAGGGGCTATCAGGAGCATAGCGCTGGATATAGTTACTTTATCCCAGTCAGGTACTACCGCACAGCAGACCATGAATGATCTTACTATAAGGTTAGCACATTCCAACAATGTGAATATGTCTGCCGGGTTCCAGACAACAGGACTGGAAACGGTTTACAATGCGAGCTTCCTGCCTGTAGCGACCGGCTGGAATGAGCTGAGCTTTACCTCTCCTTTTTACTGGGACGGTATCAGCAATATCATTGTTGAGTTCACTTCCAACTCCGGCAATACGGGTGGCGGTGGCCAGCATACTATCAGGCATACGGCTACTACCGGCTTTGTAAGCGGCTATTACAGGTATGCGGATAATGTAACGCCGGCTACGGCTGCGGGATTATGGAACACCACTTCTACTTCCGGCGCTGCCGCCACTACCAGCAACAGGGCTAATATGCAGTTGATATTTGATGATATCTGTGAAGGTCCCAGAGTGCCGGTTAACGTAGTGATCCTGCCTAAAACGGTAGCGGAAGTAACGCCTAACGGCAATGTAGGACTGTGTGACGGTTCCAGCAGGACCCTGAAATCAGTGAATACGGCTTCTGCCTATGTATGGCTGAGAAACGGTGTAGCTATTCCCAACAGCAACAGGGATTCGCTGGTGGTAACGTCCACAGGTTCTTATCAACTGGTGACCATTGAAAACACCTGTACCGATACGTCAGATATCGTGACAGTGGGCACAGCACCGTCCCCGGTAGTGGACCTGGGCCGCGACTATGACATTTGCCGCAATACCGCTACGGTACTGGATGCACAGAATGCTTCCAATAGTATCGTATGGGACGATAACAGTACGAATGTGCTCAGGACCGTTACTGCTGCCGGAACCTATTATGTAACGGTGACCAATTCCTGGAACTGTGTTGGCAGCGATACCATCGTGATCGGTTACCTGCCGCAGCCGAATCCACAGTTGGGCAATGACACCTCGCTTTGTAAGAACACCAGCCTTACGCTCCGCCCGGGCAGCTTTGCGCAATATTTATGGAGCGATAACTCTACGCAGCCTACACTGACAGTAACGGATACCGGTAAGTATTATGTGACCGTTACCAATGCCGCCGGCTGTATGGAAGCCGATACCGTAAGGGTAGGATTGTACCCGACCGCAGAAGTAGAAGGCTTTACTTATATCCCGTACTTCTTTGAGCAGCGTGGAAAAGTGCAGTTTGCGCCGATCAATCCCCGTTATGTTTCAAGCTATAGCTGGGACTTTGGTGACAACTCTCCTGCGGATAACAACAGAAGTCCGCTGCACGTATATGAAAAAGAAGGAAGGTACGTGGTGAAGCTGGAAGTGTCCAACAACATCTGTCCTCCGATGCTGTACCAGCAGGAGATCGCGCTGAACTTCAGCACTGATATCACTGAGCTGGGCAATGCCATCAAGGCCAGGCTGTATCCTAATCCTGCCCAGGAAACCGTGAACGTGGAGCTGGATGATGTCACTGTGGCCATCCTGGATGTGGAAGTATATGATATGCTGGGCCGTAAAGTACTGACCGATGCAGCGGTACAGGGCTACAAAGCCGTAATGGACACCAGGCCGCTGGTTTCCGGTGTGTACCAGGTGGCTATCCAGACTACAAAAGGCGTCTTTAAAGCCAAATTTGAGATCGTCAAATAAGATCACAGGTTTTATATAAAACAAGTACAGTGGGTCCGTCAGGACCCGCTGTACTTGTTTAGGGTTAATGCTATTCCCGGAAAGTGCCTGTCTGCTTACGGGAAACGTTGCTTGTATGTATAGACAGGGTCCGTTTATTTTATTCCGTGAAGGCGGTGGAGTGGAGCCACCTGATAAAGCCTTATAGGGTTGTTGGTGAAGAACACCAACAACGGAGTGAAATGTACTGTATCGTATGGTCATTCCGAACGGGTGTGAGGAATCTCTTATACTTGTAGCTTATCTTGTGTATGCTGCACTTTTGGTCTTTGTTGCTTATATAGACACTGTCCGTTTATTTTATTCCGTGAAGGCGGTGGAGTGGAGCCTCCTTATAAAGCCTTATAGGGTTGTTGGTGAAGAACACCAACAACGGAGTAATAATATGAGAGTGCTGGTCATTCCGAACAGATGTGAGGAATCTCTTATTCTCTTATAATAAATGGTCCAGCTTATAATGGCTTTGTTCCTTAGTTCCTTATATATGGATCGCCAATTCACGGCATATGGCCGCGTAACGGCGTCCGGAATATCCGCTTCTTATTAAAGATAGAAATAATACTGTACCCCGACGGTAAATGCCGGGTACAGCCGTGCCCACGAAAATCCCAGCAGGGGGAACGTGGTGCTGAGATCAATACGCAGGTTGGAATTAATGATCGCCTGTATTCCGGGGCTGATATCAAGATAACCGCCTCTTCTTAAGGCGTCGGGATAGCGTAAAGGACTTAAGACATATTCCGAGGGCGTATTTAGTAATAAGGTGACCAGCGCATCTTCATAGCGCTTGCCGTGGAGTTCCAGATAAACATTCAGGTTGGTCTGGCGGTAGGAGCTGTATGTTTTCGGGAGAAGCAAGTATCCCACTGACAGGCCGTAGGTAAGTGACTGTCCGTATTGCGTCCTTACATAGGTATCGTCAATGCCTGCCGATACATCGGGAGAAGGGCCGGTATGGGCAAAAGGATGGATATAACCGACGGTCAGGGATGCTGCCAGCTTCCGGTATAAATAGGTGGCGATCAGGCCGCCGCCTATGCCCTTTGTATCACCCATCATCAGGTTGGGTTCCGCTTCGTGGTGAGAGGTGTTCACATAAGTGCCTTCACCGTACACCGCCATCCGGAAGTGGGTATTTTTATTATCCAGGGTCAGAAATCGGTATTTGGCATACAGGTGTCCGCCGTTAAAGCGGAACGGGTATTTGGCGCCGCGTTCGGGGGTATTGTGAAAGGGATAATCCTGTGGAAATTTTTTACCATGGTGATTAGATCCTATGGCTGTAGCCAGTACGGTGAGCTTGGGGGTCACGCCGTACATAAGCCTCAGGGCGCTCATATTGCGGAGCTGGTTTATCTCATTATAGGTTTCGCTGAACATACGTACACCCAGCGTGTTTTTGCCCAGGGTGCTGGCAGGCTCATGCAGGGGATATAATTCCTGCGCATAACAGCGGGGGCCGGACAGGAAATATAAGGCAGCCGCTACTGCCGCGCTTTTATAAAATAGGTAGCGTTTTTCTGGCATGGTGTGCTGGGGCTTTGCTGTTTAACTTTGAAGCTGTTGAACGGTTTTCCTAAAAATTCGAATGTTATCAGGTCCCGGCCGGATGTAAGCGGACTGTTCACGATATAAAACCTGCCGTCCGCAGATTGCATGCAGCCGTTGTTGTCTATCTTTAGCTGGCTGGCGTACATAGAAGCTTCCAGGCCCGCAACGGAAAAGCCCGCATCGGTGACGGCCCGGGCGATCGCCCTGAAGTCGGTCCTGGCATTGGACCTGATGTTCAGGACAGCGGTGGTATTCTTCAGGTCCATCTCTACGGACTGTATGAACGCGAGCTTCTTCAACTGCATTTCCACACTACGCGAGCACTGGGAGCAGGTAAGGCCGCTGATGCTCACGCTGACCTTCTGTGTCTGCGCCTGTGCCGCCGTGCCGCCTGCCAGGAAGCCCCATATAATAAAGAGACATTGTATTGCTTTCATACCATTATAAAGTTACGTCCTTTCGGGCCTATAAACAAAAAAGTAAGTATATAAATACTTACTTTCTATGCTGAAAAAACACGCTTTAAGAAATGGATCACATGTGTTGCTGGATCTTCTTTTCAAAGACGGATTTTGGCGCTGCGCCTACGTGCTTATCCACGACTTCCCCGTTTTTGATAAAAAGAATGCAAGGTATGCTGGTAATACCGTAATTGATGGATAAGTTGGGATTTTCATCCACGTTCACCTTGCCGATATTGACTCTTCCTTCGTATTCAGTTGCAAGTGCATCTATTGTCGGACCCAATGCGAGACATGGGCCACACCATTGTGCCCAAAAATCTACTACAGTTAATTTATCTGATTGTAAAACTTCCTGCTCGAAGTTTGCATCTGTGAATACTGCTGCCATGATTGATTTATTTTTTATGATTTACGATGTAAAATTATCTAAAGTATTGCCGAAAAACAAACTTATATTGCTTATACGGGCATACGGATTCTTTATATTGCAAATATCCTTAAAGAGCGGAAGGGATGAAAAGTTTTTTTTACCCAAAAGCAGGCTTTTATGTGGATAACTGGAAATACTGATTCTGAATACTTTGAGATTGTCTTAAATTGCACACTAAAAATCAGTATATAACGCTTCTTATGTTAAAAGTCGGAATATTTGGGGTTGGACATTTAGGCAGGATCCATTTACAGCAATGGTTGGAGATCCCAGGTGTGGAAGTGATCGGGTTCTATGATCCCGATGATGACAACGCTGCCCAGGCCATCGCTGTCTGCCAGGTAAAGCGATATACCGATGCGGAGCAACTGATAGATGATGCCCATATCCTGGATATCGTGACCACCACCACCAGGCATTTCGAGATAGCCAAACGCTGCCTGCTGAAATCCAGGCATATTTTCCTGGAGAAGCCCATGACCCATACCATGGAAGAAGCAAGGGAGCTGGTAAAGCTGGTGCACGAGGCCAATGTGAAATGCCAGATCGGACATGTGGAGCGTTACAACCCGGCTTTCCTGGCATTAAGGAACCAGCATATAGAGCCGCTGTTCATTGAAACGCACCGCCTGGCGCAGTTCAATCCCAGGGGTACCGATGTGGCGGTGATCCTGGACCTGATGATCCATGATATTGATATTATCCTGTCGCTGGCCAAATCGCCTGTTAAGAGGATCTCTGCAAGCGGCGTGGCGGTCATCAGCGATACGCCCGATATTGCCAATGCCCGCATTGAGTTTGATAACGGCTGCGTAGCCAACCTGACAGCCAGCCGGATATCGCTTAAGAAAATGCGTAAAACGCGTATCTTCCAGAAGGATGCCTATATAGGTATTGACTTCCTGGAGAAAAAAACAGAGGTGATCCGACTGAAGAATGAAGGGGAGCAAAAGGGATTTTTTGACTTTCCCATTGATATAGGTAACGGGCGCCACAAGCTGATCTCCGTAGAGCAGCCGGTGGTGCCGTCTTCCAATGCTATCCGGGAGGAGCTGGCGGATTTTGTGCTGGCCATTTACCAGGACAAGCCCACGACAGTAACGGTATTTGACGGACTCAAGGCCATGGAAGTGGCCTATGTGATCCTGGAAAAGATACAGCAGCAGAGCAATCTCGAGATCGCTTCGGAGCTGAAGCTGCTGTAAGAACTATTGCGGCAGGCTTTTCACCTTCCGGTATTCCGCCGGCCGGACGCCTATCATCTTATAGAATACGTTGCTGAACGTAGGCACGCTGTTATAGCCTACGCTGAAGCATATTTCCGAAACGCTTTTATTGGTTTCCAGCAGCAATTCCAGGGCTTTGAGCAGCCTTAGAATGGTAAGATATTCTATAAAGGTCATATTGAGGTCCCTGGAAAACAGCCTGGTCAGGGAGCGGAGGCTGATCTCAAAATGCCGGGCTATATCCGGCAGCGTGATCTTGCTGCCCAGGTGCTCATTCAGGTGCCGTACAATGTCCCTGAGCTTTTCATCCTGCGGGAAGGGCAGGGCCAGGGGCAGGGAGAAGCTGCTGAATTTCTGCAGCAGGATAAAGAAGGCTTTGGCTATCGTATAATTCTCATCTTCGGGCAAGATATCACCTTTTACAGATGCGGTATATTCCAGCAGGTTGAACAGGAGGTCATTTACCGGGTAAATCCTGGTGGTGCCGGTGAACTCGGTGAGGGTGTCCACGGGGAAATAAAGGTTCCGCATGACGGCCTTCTCCGTGCTGGGATGTATGCTGTGCAGCTCGGACGGGGCTATCCAAATGAAATGCCTGGAGGGGAGAAAGAATGTTTTAGTGCTTGTCCTGACATATACGATGCCGCCTTCCGTATATAAGAACTGTCCTTTCTTGTGCCGGTGAGCAGGTACAAAGCTCTCATCGAATGTGCCATGATGGCAATAAATGGACTCAGGTGTCTTGTCTACTTCCGTAAGGTAATATCTTTCTTTTGAATTCATCCGCAGCGTTTATTTTTCCAAATATAATATTTTTAGCCTGTTTTGCCTGTCTTTCCCGGGCAGTATGCTATTTCTGCGCCCGGAAATTTGGAAAATAACATTACGCTCCTTACATTTGCTCCACTTCAGAAAAGGGTAGTTGGCCGAGTGGTTAAAGGCGGCAGACTGTAAATCTGCTCACGTTTGTGTACGGAGGTTCGAATCCTTCACTGCCCACTGAACAGATAAGGGATGATCGAAAGGTTATCCCTTATTTTTTATTGAATGGATATAGTCCTCTTTTCGTGTCAGAAGGGATTGTTATTCTTCGGGCAGCGTTTTTTTTCTTTAAAGTTTCCATAAAATTTAAAACAAAAAATGAAAAGCATATTTTTTGAAATTATTGCAGGCATTGTATTTACGCTCACTTCCTGCGGACAGGCCGATCCCAATAAAAATATTGACGAAGGAAAGGTAACGGGGCATACCTATACCAGCCAGGAAATCAATTGGACAATTGAAATTCCTGACGGTTGGACTGTCAGGGACAAGGAAACAACAGAGATAGCAAATTCAAAAGGTTTAAAAGCAATAGAGCAGACTATCGGAGGTGAGGTGGATTACAGAGGACTTAAATATCTTATAGCATTCCAGAAAAATCAATTCAATATATTTCAGGCAACTTCAGAGCCTTTTGAGCTTGAATATGAAGGTGAATGGGAAGAGAATAATGCTGCTTTGAAAAGCATCGTTTATGCAACCTATGAAAATCAGGGCATACAGGTTGATTCCAGTGCCACAACAACTGAAACCATAGACGGACTGGATTTTCAAGTGTATAGTTTTAAGATTTATGGCCCGAAAGGAGAGGTTATCCTGGAACAGATAATGTATAGCAGGCTCATAAATGGCTTTGACTTTGGTGTAAGTATTAACTTCAACAATGACAAAGACAGGGATGAGCTTTTAAAAGTGTTCAGAAATTCAAAATTTTAAAAAGACTAATGGCCTGCGTAACAGTACTCACCTCAATGTGACACTATCGTCTTAAAATTATCCCAATCGTATATTGGATTACCTCACTGAAAAAACCGTTTAAAACTTAAAAAAGAAATACACGGCTGCCGCCCATTCTTTCTTGATGCCTTTGGCATAGCCAATGGTACTGCGGCTGGCATTTTCCACCGTTCCGTCATCTTTGATATAGCCAATAGTCGAGCGACTGCTGTTTTCAACAGTGCCGTTCTGCTTTACATAGCCTATGGTCGTACGGCTGCTGTTCTCAATGGTGCCGTCACTTTTAATATAGCCTATGGTGCGGCGGCTCTTATCTTCAATAGTGCCGTCTTGCCTGATATAGCCTATAGTGGAACGGCTGCTGTTCTCAATAGTACCGTCACTTTTAATGTAGCCGGTAGTGCTGCGGCGCTCAGACTCCAGGGTTTGAGACAGGGCGAATGTCATACTGCCCAGGGCAAGGATCGTTATCAGTATTCTTTTCATTGCTTGGAATAGTTTGTGCTTGTTATCTGTAATAAATATTCAGGTGAGGGTTGTGCGGCTGCCGCTTTCGATATATTTATCTCCTGTCCGGCAGGGCTTCCACCAGGTAGCACACCAAGCTCAGCAGGAAAGCAGCATTCCCGGAGACTCATCCCGGAAACATATAGCTCCCGGGATGGGTGCATCTGGGTTTGACTGATATTATGATGCCAGGTCAAAACGGTCCAGGTCCATGACTTTGGCCCAGGCTTTTACGAAATCCCTTACAAATTTTTCTTTCGCGTCATCGCTGCCGTACACCTCTGCGATAGCCCTGAGCTCTGCATGGGAGCCGAATACAAGATCTGCACGGGTAGCGGTCCACTTTGTGACGCCCGTTACGCGGTCTTTACCTTCAAACAGCTCCCTGGTATGGTCCGTTGCGCTCCACACCGTATCCATATCCAGCAAATGCATAAAAAAGTCATTGGAAAGCGTGTCCTTGCTTTGTGTAAATACGCCGTGAGCAGAACCGTCATAATTGGTATCCAACATACGCAGACCGCCTACCAGCACAGTCATTTCCGGGGCTGTCAGGGTCAGCATCTGGGCTTTGTCTACCAGCAGGCTTTCAGTGGATGCGGACAATGCTGCTTTACGGTAATTACGGAACCCGTCGGCTACCGGTTCCAGGTGGCTGAAGAGCGCTACATCCGTCTGCTCCTGCGAAGCGTCCGTTCTGCCGCTTCTGAAAGGCACCGTCAGGGTGATGCCGGCATTTTGAGCTGCTTTTTCAATACCGGTATTTCCTGCCAGCACAATAAGGTCTGCCAGGGATACCCGTTTGGAGGTCGTCTGCTGCCCGTTGAAATCCTGCCGGATAGCTTCCAGCTTATCCAGAATTTCCGCCAGCCGGGCCGGGTTGTTCACGGCCCAGAACCTCTGGGGTGACAGGCGGATCCTTGCCCCGTTGGCACCGCCGCGCTTATCTGATCCCCGGAACGTGGAAGCAGAGGCCCAGGCTACACTTACCACCTGTGATACGGACAACCCGGAAGCCAGTATCTTTTCTTTCAGCAGGGTAATATCATCTGCATTGATCTGTTCATAATCGGCGGCAGGAAGCGGATCCTGCCATAAGAAATCCTCTTCCGGCACTTCAGGACCCAGGTAGCGGGATTTGGGACCCATATCACGGTGGGTCAGCTTGAACCAGGCGCGGGCAAAAGCATCGGCGAATGCTTCCGGCTCTTCAAGAAAACGCCTGGAGATCTTTTCATATATGGGGTCATACCGTAATGACAGGTCGGTGGTCAGCATGGTAGGGAGGTGCTTGCGTGAAGGATCAAAAGCATCGGGTATGACGGCCTCTGTGGTTTTGGCTATCCACTGGTGCGCGCCCGCAGGGCTTTTGGACAGCTCCCACTCATAGCGGAACAAATGCTCGAAGAAGTCATGGGTCCATTGAGTGGGCCGGGTGGTCCAGGTCACTTCCAGACCGCTGGTGATGGTATCTTTACCGGCTCCTGATCCGAAGCTGCTGTGCCATCCCAGTCCCTGCTGCTCCATCCCTGCATCTTCAGGGTCTACGCCTACGTGAGCAGTATCGGCGGCGCCGTGCGTTTTGCCAAATGTATGTCCGCCGGCTATCAGCGCTACGGTTTCCTCGTCGTCCATGCCCATATTGCCGAAAGTCTTTCGTATGGATCTGGCGGCCAGTACCGGGTCCGGGTTCCGGTCCGGTCCTTCAGGGTTGACATAGATCAGACCCATTTCGGTGGCTCCCAGCGGGTTTTCAAGCGTATCGGGGTCCCGGTGCCTGTTCACCCATTCCTTCTCGTTGCCCCAGTAGACATCCTTGTCCGCTTCCCATACATCAGCACGGCCGCCTCCGAACCCCAGGGTCTTAAAGCCCATGGATTCCAGGGCTACGTTGCCGGCAAGTATCATCAGGTCGGCCCAGGATATCTTATTGCCGTATTTCTGCTTAACGGGCCACAGCAGCCTCCTGGCCTTATCCAGGCTCACATTGTCCGGCCAGCTATTAAGCGGTGCGAAGCGCTGCTGACCCCTGCCGCCGCCGCCACGGCCGTCCTGCTGACGGTAGGTGCCGGCGCTGTGCCAGGCCATCCGCACGAACAAAGGACCATAATGACCGAAATCAGCGGGCCACCATTCCTTGGAGTCTGTCATAAGAGCTGCCAGGTCCTTTTTTAAGGCCGCCAGGTCTAGGCTCCTGAATGCCGCGGCATAGTCAAAATCCTTATCCATAGGATCGGAAAGGGAGGCGTGCTGGCGCAGGATATCCAGGGTGAGCTGGCGCGGCCACCAGTCGGCAGTACGGGTTCCCTCCGGGCTTATTTTTTCTGTGGAGCGCGTACCGTTGTGGAATGGGCATTTACTGATGTCTTGTGTGTTTTGATCCATACTAAATAGTTTTATGTAAGGTAGGTTTGAGAAGCGGATAGCCCGGGAAATGTAAAATAATGTTTTTCTGTTATATCCGCAAGCCGGTTGAACTCCTGCTTAAAGACAAAATAAAATAATTTAGTTAATTAAACAAAATTGAAAAGATTTATCTTTGATTAAATTTTGTTTAATTGAATGACGATCCAACAATTACAATACGTGGTGGCGGTGGACGAGCACCGGCATTTTCAGAAAGCGGCGGCCGCCTGCTTTGTGACACCGGCAGCCCTGAGCATTATGCTGAAGCGGCTGGAGGAAGAGCTGGGGGTGGTCATATTTGACCGCTCCAGGCAGCCGGTGATCCCTACGGAAATGGGTGTCATAGTGATACGGAATGCAAGGGAGATTCTGTCCGGTGTCAGGAAGATGGAGCAGGAAGTGAAATACAGTCCCGGGACGGATATCAGGGGAGAGCTGCGCATCGGCGTGATACCAACGCTGGCACCTTATTTATTGCATTTATTCGTTCCGGGCCTCCTGGCGAAGTACCCGGATCTGAAAATACAGTTGAAAGAGCTTCATACACAAACGATACTGGACCAGCTTCAGCATGACCTGCTGGATGTGGGCCTGATGGCCCTACAGCCGGAGCTGCAGGGTCTGAAGGTACGCAGCCTGTTCCGGGAGCGGCTGCTGGTATTTGTTTCGGAGAACGAAACCAGCCTGAATCATCGTTTTCTATTCCCGGGAGATATTGACGTGGAGCGGCTGTGGCTGCTGGAAGAAGAGCACTGTCTTCGTTCCCAGGTCATGAATCTCTGCTCGCTGAAGAAAAACGCAGTGGCGCATGCCCGGATGCAGTTTGACGCGGGAAGCATCGAGACGCTTATGAACATAGTCGAGGGCAGCGGCGGCATCACCGTTATTCCCGAGCTGGCGACCTTACAGTTTACAGCAGCCAGGAAGCAGCAGGTGCGGTACTTCGCGCCGCCGGAGCCGGTAAGGGAGATCGGTATGGTCACGTACCGCCATTTCGTCAAAGAGAAGCTGCTGGATATTTTGCAGGAAGAGATACAGGCGGCAGTAGCCCCGCTGGTGCAGCGCACCTGAAAGGGCTGCGGGAAATAGAATAAATTTGGTGCATCTGCATTGCACCGGGCCCAACAGTTGAAAAGAATCCTGTACATTTATACCGGCAAAGACCGGCCGCGATATAAGGCAGGAATGACCCGCGGTATTCCAGGGTCTTTCCAGGATCTGACCTCAACTTTGAGCATATGAAAATATTACTGGTAGAAGATGAACAGGAGCTGCAGGAGGCCATTGTCACCTCTCTGGAAAAAGAGCAGTTCATCATTGAGACCGCAGTTGACTTTTATGCTGCCGCGGAAAAGATCGGGATTTATAATTATGACTGTATCATATTGGACATCATGCTGCCCGGCGGTACCGGCCTGGAGCTATTGGAGCAGCTAAAATCGGAAGGCAAGCAGGGAAGCGTGATCATCATTTCCGCAAAAGATGCGCTGGATGATAAGCTGAAAGGCCTGGAGCTGGGTGCGGACGACTACCTGACCAAGCCCTTTCATATCGCGGAGCTGAACGCCAGGATCAGGGCGGTGCTGAGGCGACACAAGGCTGAAGGTAAAAGTACGGTTGCCATGGGTAATGTGGTAATGGATATCAATGAGCGCCTGTTATCCGTAAACGGTACTCCGGTGGCATTGAACAGGAAGGAATTCGATATTCTCAATTACTTCCTGTTCAACCAGAACAGGCTTGTTACCAGGACCGCGCTGGCGGAGCATGTGTGGGGAGATAATATAGACCAGGCAGATAATTTTGACTTTATCTATTACCAGATAAAAAACCTCCGGAAAAAATTGCAGGCCGCCGCCGCTACGGTTGAAATAACGGCTGTGTACGGGGTAGGGTATAAGCTTATTGAAATATGAAACTTTCCAGCCAGTATATAAGATACCTGTTCTTCCCGATTTTACTGATCATCGGTATCTGGGCAGTCGTTTTTTACTTTAATATGCTGAACGAGATCAAGGAAAGCATTGATGAGGGCCTGGAACATTATAAGCGCCAGCTTATCTATAAGGCACAGGCTGATACCTCCCTGCTCCGGCAGCACGACTTTGATGAAGGCTTCTTTGCTGTCCGCCCCCTGGACCGGGAGCAGGCCATCCTGGCCAGGGACCGCTACATTGATACTATGCTGTACCTGCAGGATGCCGATGACGATACCCTGGAAGCGGAGCCGGTACGTATGCTGACAACGGTCTTTGAAAATAAGGCTCGATATTATGAGCTGAGCGTTTTCAACTCCATGGCAGAGGAGGGCGACCTGGTCACAGAGCTGTTTTGGGAGGCTGTGGCGCTTTATATTGTGCTGGTGGCTGCTATAATACTTATCAGTAATATTGTCCTGCGGCGCTTATGGAAGCCGTTCTATGACTTTCTTATACAGCTCAAGGATTACAGGCTGGGGCATACTGCCCGCTTACCGGCTGTAGTAACGGACACGCGCGAATTCAGGGATCTGCAGGATGCCGTAAACTTTCTCTTGCAGCATAGCATCAGGACCTATGAGCAGCAGAAGCAGTTTGTTGGCAATGCGTCCCACGAATTGCAGACACCGCTTGCCATTGCTACCGGCAAGCTGGAGCTTTTGCTGGAAAAGGAAGATATGAATATTGTCCATGCGGAAGAGGTAGCAGATGTGCTGAATATAGTGGAAAGGATGATACGGCTGAACAGGTCGCTCCTGTTGCTGACCAGGATAGAAAGCGGACAGTTCCCCGGCGGGCAGGATATGGATATAACAGAAGTCGCAGGGCAGAGTATCCGGGACCTTGCCGCTATGGCGGATTTTAAGAACGTAAGGGTGAGCCTGACCGTGGATGCTGCACTGCATGTTCATATGGACAGCGCGCTGGCGCACATTATCATATCCAATCTGCTCAGGAATGCCATATTTCATAATATTAAAAACGGCAGGGTATCGGTCACCATTACCGCGGACAGTTGCGTCATCAGCAATACCGGCGCCGGCGGTCCCCTGGAGGCAGAAAAAATATTCCATCGATTTTATAAATCTGCAGGTGATGCCGGTACCGGCCTGGGACTTGCTATCGTAAAGGCCATATGCGACCTGTACGGGTTTACCGCCGCTTACCGGTTTGATGATAACCTGCATACTTTCACTATTACTTTCAGGTAACCCGGCACTTTTTTTCAAAGCACTGTCATCTTCCAGATTCTTTCCAGTATCCTTTGCTTGCTTTGCAATATGAACAGGATACTACATATTTTCGGAATTACGTTCTTGCTCTGCCTGGCAGCAGGCATACCCCTGACAGCGCAGGAACAGCCCGGGCTGCCGGATAAGGTGGCGCATGCCGAGCCCTTATATTATGACCTGGTGCGTGACCTGGGCGCAAGAAAAGGGGAAAAGGAGATCAATGTGGGTGCTGACTTTAAGAATGCCGGCGCGTTTAAGGAACACGCGCTGCTGGCCGAGTTCGAATTTGCTCCTGTCCACCGCCTGGGCCTGGAGGCGGAAGCGGATATTTTGTTGTTTGGTGGTCCGCATACCGCTGAGCGGCTGCCGGCCAACCGCCTGGAGTGCCTCCGGTTCTCTGCACAATACTCTTTCTGGGTATCTGAGCGTTACCGTACGACCATGGCAGTAGGCTATACCCAAATCCTGAAGCTCACGGATTTCCGCAGCTATGGAAAAGAGCGCTGGGTCCGGGAAGTGATCAGCAGTCCTTTCTTTGTAGCTGCGAAGCGCTGGGGGACCCACTGGCATACTATGATTTATGTATCGCCCCTGGTAGCTTGTGCCGGGCATAAAGGCACAGCGACCGAATGGCTGATGAATGCGGCCTTACACTATACGCTCCCTCATTCCGGGCATTTTATAGGCATGGAGGTGAGTGCGGAAAGCCGGGAAGGAACATGGGGTGTGACCTTACGCCCGCAGGTGAAGATCCGGCTCAGTCACCGGCTGGCAGCCGGCCTGGTGACAGGCATTCCTCTACAGGTACCGGGCGAGGGGTTCAGCTCCTTCGTCAGGCTGATCTGTGAACTGTAATGGCAGGTAAGCAATTACCGCACCGATACTCTTTAGCAAACCATACAATTTTACAATATGAAAAAATATCTTCTGGCTACAGGATTAGCCCTTGTCTTTATTACTTCCGGCAGCATCGCAAGCGACCTCGTTCAAAAGGAAGTACCTTCCGTTATACTCAATAATTTCCATAAGGCCTTCCCGAACGCGTATGATGTGGAGTGGGAATGGAAAGCAGGATTGTACAAGGTGGAATTTGAAACGGGCATACCGGGCAGGGATGTCGAACTCTGGTACAACAGCTCCGGTAAGATCACCCGCAGCAGGGAGGAGATCGCCAGGGAGGCGCTGCCCGCCGCAATTCTTAAGCAACTGGATACCCGGTTTGCAGGAGCTGAGACGGATGATATTAAAAAAATGACCGTAGATACTGTCATTACCTACCGGGTGGATATTAAGACGCCGGATGGTGAGGAATGGGAGCTTACCTGGGATGTCGCCGGAAATATGCTCAGCAAGATTGCTGACTGATCGTACCCAGACGCAACAAAAGGCAATATCCGGGTGTTGTTAATGGTATCTGATCATGATCAATTAAAAAAATGTCGCCATGAAGATCGTTGCCATTATACTTACCGTCATTGTAGCGGTGGAACATTGCTATATACTCTGGGTAGAAATGTTCGCCTGGGAAACAGCAGGTAAAAAAATATTCGGAAAGTCACTGCCGCCGGAAATGTTCGCACCGACCAGGCGCCTGGCGGCTAACCAGGGACTTTATAACGGTTTCCTGGCAGCCGGCCTGGTATGGTCACTGCTGATCGCTGATCCTGTATGGTCCTTTAATGTCAGCGTGTTCTTTCTCTGCTGTGTCATTATAGCGGCTTTATACGGTGCGTTTACGGCTGCTCCGGGTATCCTGCTGAAGCAGGGGCTGCCTGCTATACTGGCCCTGGTATTTGTATTGCTTGCGCACTTTATGTAAATTACCTCACTATTAATGTACAGGTTATGAGCTATAAAGCGGTATTCAACGAGCAGCAACGTTTTTTCAGTACGTACCGGACCAGAGATACGGGTTTCAGGAAAGCGCAGCTCCGCAAACTGAAACGGCTTATCCTGGAGCATGAATCCTTGTTCTATGAAGCCATATACAAGGACTTCAGGAAATCGCGGTTTGACACCTTTACCACCGAACTGTCTGTTATCTTAAAGGATATTGATTATTACCTGCGTCACCTGGACCGGCTGAGCCGTCCGAAAAAGGTGGCAACCAATCTGGTGAACCTGCCCGGCAAAAGCCGTATATACCCGGAGCCGCTGGGTGTGGTGCTGGTGATCGGGGCATGGAATTATCCTTACCAGTTGTCCCTGTGTCCCCTTATTGCCGCTATGGCTGCCGGTAATTGCTGTATCGTCAAGCCGAGCGAGCTGCCTGCCGCTACTATGAAAGTCATGGCGCAGCTTATTAACGGGCATTTTGACCGGGAGTATATCTATGTGGCTGAGGGTGGGGTACCGGAAACGACCGGCCTGCTGCAATGCCGTTTTGATAAGATATTTTTTACCGGGAGCCCGAAAGTGGGACAGATCGTATATGAAGCGGCCGCCCGCCTGCTGGTGCCCGTAGTGCTGGAGCTGGGCGGTAAATCCCCGGCGATCGTAAGCCGTCACGCGGATATAGACACTGCAGCCCGGCGCATTGTATGGGGCAAATACCTGAATGCCGGTCAGACCTGTGTCGCGCCCGACTATGTGGTGGTGGAGGCTGCTGTCAGGCAGGAATTGACAGACGCCCTGAAAAAGCATATGGCGGCGTTTGACTATAAGGCGGATGCGCCGCATTATACCGCTATTATCAATGATGCCAATTTTGACAGGCTGACCGGTCTGCTGGAAGGTGCCGCTATAGCTGAAGGCGGCGCGTATGACCGGGAGCGCCGGTATATAGCGCCTGCTATCCTGGAGCCGGTACAATGGGAGGACGATATTATGCAGCAGGAAATATTCGGCCCCCTGCTGCCCGTGCTTACCTTTAATGACTTCGATGGGCTGCTTGCCAGGATGCAGGAGCAGGAAAAGCCACTTGCCGCCTACCTGTTCTCCAATGATACAACAGAGCAGGAGCATTTTCTCACAAAGCTTTCCTTCGGAGGCGGCTGTATCAATGATGTCATCATGCACCTTACCAATGACCGCCTGCCTTTTGGCGGTATCGGCCGGTCCGGTATAGGGTCATATCACGGTCCGTTCGGATTTGACAGCTTCTCGCACCATAAGGCCGTTCTTAAAAAGGGGCTGTGGGGCGAACCTTCCCTGAAATATCCACCTTATACACAGAAAAAATATAAATGGATCCGGCGTTTGCTGGGGCTGTAATACCGGCCCTCTGTGTTCCGGTACCGTACGATATTTTATACTTCAGAATGCGTACCAGACGGCTACTTTTACCTGGGACGATTTAAATGCGATCGGATGACAAGATGAGGGTTATGCTTGGGGGTGCTTATGATCTCACTGCTTGCTTTCTCACAGAAGATGTCAGCCGCTTATCTGGATGCGGTGACTAATACGAAAGATTATTATCTGGCCGTTATCCCCGAAGATATGCTTCCGGGTGCTTTTATGGTACCCGGCATATTCCGGACACCGTTAAATGGTTTATAATATAGCGGATAATAAATTGCTGTTGAGCTGATTACTGCATTAGCATTCAACCGGTGGCCTGATGCAGTCTTTGTATATTTTAACTTCAAGTTTTTATAAGGTATATACAACTGTTTGATTTATTTTTTTAAATTTGTTTAACATTTTTATCACCTGTTCGTTCCTGTCAGATACTGTGTGGTTTTAATGTTACCCATTAATCAAAACATGCAACTATATATCCCTATCTATGAAAAACTTGTACAAAGAAGATGTCCGGCGGGAGGAGACGCCCTTTGAACATATTGCGCTTGCATTTTCGGGAGGTGGTTTCCGGGCTGCCTCTTTTGCTTTGGGGGTACTGAGCTACCTCTATGAGCTGAAGCAGCAAAACGGCATACCGCTGCTCCACAATGTCACTTTCGTGGCATCCGCCTCCGGAGGTACCATTGCCAACGCCATGTACGCCCAGCATATCGCTGGTGGAAGAACCTTTGAGAGCTTTTACAGGAGTTTGTTTGACAATATTGACGGTACACGCCTGCTGGACCAGGTCTTTAAGATATTGAATGATGACAGCCAGTGGACGGACCGGCCGGATAAGAAAAGGAACATGATCAATGCTTTTGCCATTGCTTATGATACCTGCCTTTTCGGGGGAAGCGTGCTGGGGGACCTCGAAGCCGTAGAGAAGGAAAGCCACCTGGAAGAGGTGTGCTTCAATACCACGGAATTTTACAAGGGCCTGCTGTTCCGCCAGAATGTCAAGATGCAAAAGGATGAAAAGCAGGAAAAGGATAAGGACTTCCGTTTCGGGAATTTTAAGATACACCTGGACAGGGCAGTGGCCAGCCATCTGAAGCTGTCCGACCTGCTGGCTGCTTCTTCCTGCTTCCCGGCGGGCTTTGAGCCTATTATCTTTCCTGATGATTTTACATACAGCGCCGCTGATACTGCCCGGAACCGGCAGGCGCTTACAGCGGATGTGCTGCTGTCGGCGCTGTATGTGCAGCTCAGCCAGTTGGACCGGCAGGAGCTGGACCGGCTGTACGGCAGCGATAATGTAGATCGCCTGATCCGGGAATTGCCACCGCTTCCGCAGCCTTCAGATATCACATCGCTCTTCCGGCCGCAGCAGAAAATATCCCGTTTTAAATTCGGGCTTATGGACGGCGGGATCACCGATAACCAGGCGCTGGAAAGTATCCTGGATGCGCAGGAAAGGCGGCTGGAAGGTGACAGCACCTCTTTCCGGCCTTTTGACCTGATGCTGGTGAACGATGTCGGCAGCGACTTTATGGACCCGTATATACCACCGGGCAACGCGTCTTCTTACACCGGCCTGAAAGGCATCACCATATTTACCACTATGATATGGATGTTCGTATGCTGCGTTATGGGCATCGCTGCTGTTGTGGCAGGCTTCCGGATGGATTTTGAGACCGAGCTCTTGCGCAGGCTGGCCATTCTTTCGGGAACAACGGTGGCATTGCTGAGCGGCCTGCTGCTGGTAATGCTGTGGGCTGTACGCTCCTATATCAGGGGCAATATAAAAAGAATAGGCGGCCTGGACCTGGACAGGAATTTTTCACCGGAGATCGTCAGCAACCTGTTCTGTCATTTCGGCGCTACGCCTATCCTGGTCATCTTCCGGCTGCTTCGGGAAAGGTTCAGCTCCGTGCTGATCCTTAATAATGACATCTTTCTGAAACGTATCCGTTTTCTGCTCTATAAGAGTGCCGACCTCAGCACAAGGTACACCCACCGCATCAAGACCAATCACATATATGATCTCGCTTTCTCCAATGATTGTGAAAGAGAGAAGGAAAATCATCCTATTATACCCGTACAGCCCGGGAGGCATATGCAGATAGTGGCGGAAGCCGCGTTCCGGATGGGAACTACGCTGTGGTTTGACAAAACCCACCAGAAGAAAGATACCAAAGCCGCTATCATTGCCTGCGGACAATTTACCACGTGCTTCAACCTGATCAGGTATATTGAGAAGCTGAAAATGCCGGATAAGGAACAGCAGGGTACCTCTTACTATTCCAGGCTCTCCGAAGAGCACCGGCAGAAGGTGGACTACCTGGAAGGGCGTTTAAGGATAGATTTTGAAAGATTCAAGCTGGATCCCTTCTGGCTGTATAACCGTTACGGCAGAGACTTTCACATCCCGGATTTCACGCGGGGAGATATGGAGAACTTTGAGCTACCTGAAGTATTTAAAGGGCTCCGCTGATCAACGGTTATTAACCTTTATTCCCTGTAACTGATACTATAAGACTGCCCCGTTGAACGGGGCAGTCCTATAGTATCAGGGCAGTCCACGGGCTTATGCTGTTACGGTGCTTTTCTTCTTATTACGATCCCTGCTTACCCACCAGTACAGCGATGGTATCAGCACCGGCGCGAATATAAGGGTGCTTGCCAGGCCGCCGATGATCACCGTTGCCAGCGGCCGCTGTACATCCGACCCGATGCCGCTGGACCTGGCCGCCGGTATCAGGCCCAGGATCGCCAGCACCAGGATGGACAGCATGGCCCTTAGCTGCTCCCTTGAAGTGCGCAGTATCAGCGCGGCAGTTACCGGGACGCCGAACGTGGCCCTGTTGAGCGCTGATACCAGCAGTACGCCTGCCATCACCGATATGCCGAATATGGATACAAAGCCTACGCCCGCTGATACATTAAAGTAATAGCCTCTCAGCAGCAGCGCGATGATGCCGCCTGCCAGCGCGAATAGCACACAGCTTGTGGTGACCAGGGTGTACCTGAAATTTTTAAAGAGCATGAACAGGAAGGTGATGACCAGTGCCAGGGTGAGGGGAATGGTTATCGCCAGTTGCCTGCCCGCCCTTTCGAGGTTCTCATACTGGCCGCCGTACACCAGCTCATACCCCTTGGGGACAGTTACCCGCTGACGGATCTTATCCTGCAGCTCTTTTACAAATCCTCCCTGGTCACGTCCCCTGATATTAGTTCTCACCGTTACCATTCTTTTATTATTGTAGCGGTAAATATTGGTCTGCCCTTCCACGAAGCTGATATCCGCCAGCTGGTCCATCGGGATAAGTGACCCGTTGGCGGCAGGCACCAGCAATTTCCTGATCTCATCTGTATTGTTCCTGAACTGGGGAAGGTAGCGGATCACCACATCATAACGTTTGGTGCCGTCATACAGCACGGATATGTTCTTGCCCCCGATAGCAGCCTCTATCATGGTCTGGATATCTGAGACGTTAATTCCGTATCGTGCGGCCTGCGTGCGGTTTATCCTGATGGCCAGCTGTTCCTGTGTGCCTTCCTGCTCTATATTGACGCCTTCACTTCCATGCATATCGCTCATAATGGCAGCTATACTGTCCGCTTTGGTGCGCATGAGCAGCAGGTCATCACCCACTATGGACACGGCCAGGTCTGCCGCGCTGCCGGTAACGATCTCCATGACCTGGTCTATGATAGGCTGGCCGGAAGTGAACTTCACGCCGGGCAGTGCCTGCTCCAGCTCGGAACGGATCCGGCTGAGCAATTCTTTTTTGCTGATGGTATCGCACCACAGGTGATAATCTTTAAGGCCTACCAGGATCTCATTCCTGTTGGCGGGGAAAGGATCAGTGCCGTCATCATTACGGCCGGTCTGGGTAATAACGAATGATATCTGCGGGTAGCCCGCGATGATACTTCTTATCTTGGGAGCATAGGAGGCATTTTCCCGGATGGTTATCCCGGCCGGAAAGTTACCGCGGAAAAAGATGGAACCTTCATCCAGCTCCGGCAGGAACTCCGTGCCCAGCCCGGCACCAAAGCCTATCAGCACCACCACCACGCCAAAGCCTGCCAGCACCGTCTTTTTGTAATGCTTCAGGAATACGGTGAGTATCCTGGCATACTGGTGCTCCGCAAAGCTGAGTATCCTGTTCCTGTGTGCTTTCATCGGCTTGTCCGGGTTGGCAATAGCCTTATTATACACGAACGATATCAGCACAGGAATGAAGGTAAGCGCGCCTATCATGGAGCCGATCACGGCAAAGGCCAGCGTCAGCGCCATAGGAGAAAATAATTTGCCTTCCACGCGGGTCATCAGGAGAATAGGCATATAGGCCAGGATGATAATAGTCACGGAAAAAAAGATCTCGCGGCCTACTTCCTGGGCTGATAGCAGCGTGATATGCACAATGCCGTGCTGCTTTTCCTCCGGTGTCGCGGTCCGGTATTTCCTGATAAGATGCTCTGCCATGACCACCGCACCGTCCACTATGATACCGAAATCTATGGCACCCAATGACAGCAGGTTGGCGGGTATGCCCGTGAACCTCATGATGACGAAGGCGAACAGCAGGGAGAAGGGGATAGTGAGCGCTACCACCAGGGCGCTTCTTGCGCTTCCCAGGAAGAATATCAGGATAATGACCACAATGCTGATGCCTTCAAAAAGCGTTTTCCCTACGGTCTGCAAAGAGTGGTCTATCAGGAAGCTGCGGTCGTACAATGTACGGATGGTAACGCCTTCCGGGAGCTCATGGGCCTGCAGGTCGCTGAACCGCTGCTTCAGCTCTTTCAGCACTTCGCTTGGGTTTTCATAGCGCCGCAGCAGGATGATACCTTCCACGCCGTTATTGACGTTTATCTTATCTGCCGCTACCGTATAGCCCAATACTCCGCTGGGCGGTGGCGGAGCGATCTCTACGCTGGCCACATCCCTGACAAGGACGGGGACGCCATTGCCTGATTTTAAGACAATATTTTCAATATCTTTTTCATTTTGAAGCGCGCCAAGACCCCTTACCGCAAACCCCTGTCCGCCACGCTCTATGAGGTTGCCGCCATTGTTCTGGTTGTTGGCGTTTACTGCCTGCTCCACATCCGCAATGGTCAGATCATACCGGCGCAGCAGGTTAGGGTCGGTAAGTATATGGAATTGTTTCATCGGGCCCCCGAATGTTACGATATCCGCTATGCCATCTGTCTGCAGCAGATAGGGCCTGATCACCCAGTCCTGGAGGTCCCGCAGCTCGGTCGGGGTATAGCCGGAGGGTGCTTCCACCACATACCGGAATATTTCACCTACAGCGGTTGATAAAGGCGCCAGCTCCGGGGCCACGCCTTCGGGAAGCGCGGCAGCTGCCAGGCGCTCCATGACCTGCTGACGGGCAAAATAATCGTCGGTGCCGTCTTTAAAGGTGAGCTGTACCACTGCCAGGCCGAAGATGGTCCTGCTCCGGCGGTCCAGCACATGAGGAGTGTTCTGCAGGGCGCGTTCTATAGGTACGGTAACCTGCTGCTCTACCTCTTCGGCTGCTCTTCCAGGGTATTGCGCCACCACGATCACATTGGTGTCTGCGATGTCAGGGTAGGCTTCTATTTTTAGCTGGGTGAAGCAATAATAGCCGACAGCCATCAGGACGATGCTGAGCCCTGTCACCAGCCACCGGTTCTTCAGGGAAAATATAAGAAGGTTCTTGATCATAACTTTACCATTGTTCTACGGAGTGGGTCACTATAAAGCCGCCCCTGTAATATTTCCTTAATTCGTGGAGCGCGTCCCTGACCTTCTGCTCTTCGTCAATGAAGGTGATCACCAGCGGGGTTTCATCAAAAGAAAACTGCCGGGTAGGCTGCTTGAGCCTGAGGTGCTTTCCAAAGCCTGAATGACCGGTAAAGGCCGTAGCACCGGCTATGCCATTGTCAATAAGCAGGTGCATAATGAACTGGTGCAGCGGGATATCGCCTTGCAGCTCATCCTTGTCAATAAATAATTGTGCCTGTAGCATATAACGGATTTTTAATAGCCAAATGATAGACCTTTTAACTGTATGACACCTTCTGAGGCAATGTCCTCATCGCTGCCCAGGCCGCCGAGCACCACGATGCGGTCGCCGACCTGCTGGCCGGTCTGGATTTCCCTGCGTTCAAATGTGCAGGATCCTTTTTTGACGAATACATAGCTTTTGCCCTGTACGGTGACCAGTGCGTTTTTGCTGATGCTGGGTATATTGCCTTCGCTGATGCCGAATACCGCCTGGGCGAACATACCTGCCCTAAGCTTATTGGCTGCATTGCTGACCAGCAGCCTTACTTTCAGCATCCTGCTGACATTATCTACCACATCGGCTATGGCATCCACGGTGCCGCTGAACTGCTCCCCGGGAAAAGCTGTAAAGCTGATGCTACAGGTCTGCCCGGTCCTGACAGCGCCGGCCTGGTTCTCCGGGATATCGCATATCAGGTAGGCTGTACCGGCACCCGCTTTCCGGAGGGCTTCAGGGTTAAAGCCGGCTGCTTTCAGCTTTGTTTCATGCTCTATGATGGAAGCCTTCTCATTGGCAAGGGCGCTCTGTTCCATGCTTAATGCCGTCTGTGCATTCAGCAGGTCCTGCCCGGTGGCCGCTCCATGAGCCTGGAGATCTTTGATACGGTCCAGCTCTATCTGGCGCTGACGGATATTGATATGCTGTATCTGGCTGATATTGGTCTGGTGCTGTATGAGCTGGGTATAATTGCCTGCGAGGTCGGGGTTTTCGAATAGGACAATGGGCTGCGCCGCTCCTGAGCCTGAAGACAATACCGTGGCGGCTATCTTGCCGGGAGCGGAGAGCCGCGCATTGATACCGCTGTTCTCAAGCCGTTCCGTCCTGAACATGGCAGCAATACCTGTATCGGGAAACGTGATCTCACGCCCGTTACCGGCAACCAGCGGCACGTTATTCTTTGGCGCCTGCGCGGGTGTTTTATCCCTGCAGGACATTAAAAAGGATATGACTGATAAAAGATATAATACCTGTTTCATGATTATTGTGCTAATTGATGGATTAAGCCGGTGACATAAAAGAGCTGTATGCAACTGTTCCTGTATTGTTGCAGGGTGTTATAATACTCTTGCTGCGTTTCCAGCCAGCTACGCTGGGCTTCCAGGAAATCAATGATAGTAGTGCCGCCCCTGCTGTAATTATACTTTACATTGTCCAGGATGAGCTGCGACTGTTGCAGCAGCGGCTGGAAATCGGCAATATTCCGCTGCTGCAGCCTGTAATTCTCCAGGGTCACGGATATTTCCGTCACGATCTGTTGCTGAACGGCCGTTAACTGCTGTTCGGCCTGCTCCTGCATCATATAGGACTTCCTGATCTCCCCCTGATTGCGGTTAAAGAACGGCAGGTCTATGGTTGCATACAGGCCGAAGTAGCGGATAGTATTCTGGGGATTCCAGATAAGACCCACTTCCGGCTGCGGATAGGCCAGGGACTTCTGCAGCCGGATATTGCTGTTGCCGGCGTCTATCAGTGACCGTGCCGCCAGCAGATCGCTTCTGTGGGAGAGCGACAGGCTCAGCAGGCTATCCGTATTTATATCCCGGGAGAATGTAAGGATATCCCCGGTATCAACGGCCAGGTCATCCGTGATGCCCAGCAGGAGCCGAAGCTCCTTATTGCGGTTTTGGGACTCCTGCAGGGCGGATCGGTACTGTATATCATACTGTTTGGCCATCAGCTCCGTCCTGAACAGGTCTGTCTGGGTAATGACCTGGTTCTTATAACGTATCTTATTGGTATAGACCATGCTGTCTATATTGGATTTTGCCAGCAGCATAATATCCAGTTGTTTCTGGGCGGTCCAGGCTTCCAGCCATTTGGCTGCTACTGCGGCCAGCAGGCTGCGCCGGGTCTCCCCGTAGCTGTTTGCTGCCACATCCGCATTTTTGCGGGCTACCTCCAGCTTATACCTGCGTTGTCCTGCTATCTGGAGCGGTTTGGTAAGCTGCCACCATACCTGGCGGTTCTGGGCGTTCCACCATTCGGTATGGGCAGGGAAATGAGCGGGCTGCACCAGTTGCAGGGTCTGGCTGTTGAGCACGGGGTTGGGACGGAGACCGGCCGTCACGATATCCGACTGCGCCATTCCGATGTTCAGCGCTTCGGCCTTAAGGGCAGGATTGTTCTTTTGGGCGGTCTGCAATGCCCGCCGCAAGCTATATATTTCCTGAGCGCCGGCGCTCAGGAAGGACCCTGCTGCCAGGAGCAGGGTAAGGATATATCTGTTCTGAAATCGCATCTTTGTCCTGAATAATGACGCTGTAAAGGTCATACGCCAGGCCGGTAAGAGCGGTTAGAGAACGCACAGAAAAAAATTAGAATTTCATTAGAGCGATGCTATATTGGGCAGTAAGACCGTAAATACGGTGCCCCGCGAAGGGACAGAGCTGACCGTAAGGTCGCCCTGGTGCAGCAGGATGATCTTACGGGTAAGCGACAGCCCGATGCCATTGCCGTCCGCGAACTTTTTATTCCCGCCACGGTAAAACGGTATGAAGACATGCTCCAGGTCATCCGGGGGAATACCGATACCCTTGTCGGTGAACCTGATGATAAGCTGCCGGGAGCTGAAGGAGACGCTGGCCGAGCACCTGTGATCGGGAGAGAACTTGCAGCCGTTCTCAAACAGGTTGCTGAACGCTACTTTCAGCAGGTATTCATTCCCGTTGACGGATATCAGGACCTCGTCTTCAAAATCATGCTCAAAGTGAATATCAATATCATATTCAGCGTTCGACTGCTGTACCTGTAATTTGGCATCCAGGAGCACCTCGTCTATCCGGACGGGCTTAAAGGCTATTTCCGACAGGTCATAGCTGGCCTTCGCAAAATCCAGCAGGCTGCCGGACAGCCGCGCCAGCTTCCTGGCGTCGTTCAGCGCATGCTGAATGGCCCGGCGGTATTCGTCAACGGTACGGTCCTTATTGACGGACAGCTCCAGCTCTGTAATGATAGCGGCAAGCGGTGTGCGGATCTCGTGTGATATATTGGAGACAAAATGTTTCTGGGCATCAAAAGAGCTTTCAAGCCGGTTCAGCATCTGGTTGAAGGTATTGGCCAGCTCTGACAGCTCGTCCCTACTGTCATTACCTGTGAGGCGCATGTCCAGGTTGGAAGCGGTGATATGGTGCACTTTCTCGGTCATTTCCGCTACGGGACCGAACGCTTTCTTAGAGAAAAAACGACCTGCCACATAGATGATCAGTACCGCTATGATAAATAATATGACACTGTTTTTTAACAGATTATCCAGCTTGCTTAAGCCATGCTGGTCATAAGCGGTCGCTATAAGGATATAACGGACATTTTCAAATTCATAGCGAAGCCCTGCCACCTGCCAGCCGTCCTGGTAAAAGAGCTTTTCGCCGTCCCGGTAGATCTCGCTGATCATAGCCGGGGTTTCCTTGACAATGTCCAGGTTGACGTCATCATGATACAGGAGGTTAAAAGCGCTGTCGTAAATGGCAACTTCCACTTCGTGCAGCGTAGCCCTGTTGTTGCGGTAAATGCGGTGCATGGTCCTGGTCTCCACCCTGGCGTTGAAGAACAGGTTGGCCTTTGTAATGGCTTCCTTTTTCAGTTTTTCATAAAACTCATTTTCCCTGCTTTCCTTGGAGGAATAGTAGATCACCGCCGCGAAAGCGAACAATATGGTAGCGGTAATGATTGTAAACAATAAGGTCAGTCGGGTCCGTATCTTCATGATTCAGCTTTCAGGATAAAGCCCATCCCCGGTTTGGTATGGATCAGCTTACGGTCAAAATTCTTTTCGATCTTTTTTCTGAGGTAATTGATATATACGTCAATAAAATTGGTCCCGGTATCAAAGTGCGTATCCCATACCTTCTCAGCTATTTCCGTACGTGACAGCACTCTTTCCGGGTTTTGCATCAGGTAGGCCAGCAGGTTAAATTCTTTGGGTGTTAAGCTGATCTCGACACCGCTTCTTTTGACGATCTTCGTATAAAGGTTCATTTCCAGGTCGCCGTACTGCAGCACATGGCCTGCAGGGCCTGTATTTCCCGACCGGCGCTTCAGCAGGGCGCGTATCCTGACCAGCAGTTCCCGCATTTCAAAAGGCTTTACCAGATAATCATCCGCTCCCGCGTCAAAGCCTTCTACCTTGTCGTCGGTGGTACCCAGCGCCGTCAGCATGATGACCGGTATGTCTGGCCTGATCTGGCGGATGTGGCGGCAGAAATCTATACCATCCATCTTGGGAAGGATGATATCCGTAATGATAAGGTCGTAATCATTACGGACGGCCAGTTTTTTGCCCATAAGACCGTCATAGGCAAGGTCAGGAACAAAACCCTGTTCCTGCAGGCCCCGCTGCAGTAATTCCGCAACCCTTATATCATCTTCAACTATCAGGATGTTCATAAGCGCAAAATTACAAATTCCATAGCAACCTGCATATCTCCGTGGCGCAGCCGGAAATCCGCTGTTGTGTTGTGTCACCCTGAGCCTGTCGAAGGGTAAAGTCTATACTTCGACAAGCTCAGCATGACAATTGTGAATGTAGCAGGAGTCTATTGTGTCACATGGAGCCTGTAGAAATGTGGATTATAATGACTTCGACAGAATAGTAAGGACTTGTCACCCTGAACCTGTCGAAGGGTAAAGTGCTATGCTTCGACAAGCTCAGCATGACAATTAGTGAATGTAGCAAGAGTCTATTATGTCGCATTGAGCCCGTATAAATGTGGATGATAATGACTTAGACAGGTTCCAACTGACAATGGTAAGGACTTGTCACCCTGAACCTGTCGAAGGGTAAAGTCTATGCTTCGACAAGCTCAGCATGACAATTAGTGAATGTAACAGGAGTCTATTGTGTCACATGGAGCCTGTCGAAATGTGGATGATAATGACTTCGACAGGTTTCACCTGACAATAGTAAGTACTTGTCACCCTGAGCCTGTCGAAAGGTAAAGTCTATGCTTCGACAGGCTCAGCATGACAATTAGTGAATGTAGCAGGAGTCTATTGTGTCACATGGAGCCTGTCGAAATGTGGATGATAATGACTTCGACAGGTTTCGCCTGATAATAGTAAGGACTTGTCACCCTGAGCCTGTCGAAGGGTAAAGTGCTATGCTTCGACAAGCTCAGCATGACAATTAGTGAATGTAACAGGAGTCTATTATGTCACATGGAGCCTGTAGAAATGTGGATGATGATGACTTCGGCAGGTTTCACCTGACAATAGTAAGGACTTGTCACCCTGAGCCTGTCGAAGGGTAAAGCGCTATGCTTCGACAAGTTCAGCATGACAATTAGTGAATGTAGCAGGAGTCTATTGTGTCACATAGAGCCTGTAGAAATGTGGATGATAATGACTTCGACAGATTTCGCCTGATAATAGTAAGGACTTATCATCCTGAGCCTGTCGAAGGGTAAAGTCTATGCTTCGACAGGCTCAGCATGACAATTAGTGAATGTAGCAGGAGTCTATTATGTCACATGGAGCCTGTAGAAATGTGGATGATAATGACTTCGACAGAATAGTAAGGACTTGTCACCCTGAGCCTGTCGAAGGGTAAAGTCTATGCTTCGACAAGCTCAGCATGACAATTGTGAATGTAGCAGGAGTCTATTGTGTCACATGGAGCCTGTAGAAATGTGGATGATAATGACTTCGACAGAATAGTAAGGACTTGTCACCCTGAGCCTGTCGAAGGGTAAAATCTATGCTTCGACAGGCTTAGCATGACAATTATTATTAATTACAGAGAGTTATGCAGCGCCTGTATGCGTCGGTGAATATTTATGTACCTTTAGGGATAATTTGTGGTATGAATAGCATTTTTGTCAAAAATATGGTGTGCAACCGTTGCGTAATGGTGGTGCAGGATGTGATGGATAAGCTGGGTATTGCCGTCAGGCATATTACATTGGGAGAGATCATCCCGGAAGCACCGTTGTCGGAGGAACAGAAGAAGGAGCTGGAAGCGGCATTGATCCCCCTGGGCTTTGAGCTGATAGATGACAGGAAAAGCAGGCTGATAGAAAAAATCAAGAATATCATTATTGACCTGGTGCACCATAAGGACAGTGATACCCGGGTTAACCTATCCGGGCTGCTGAGCTCGGAGCTGCATCACGATTACAATTATTTATCCCATCTCTTTTCCGAAGTGGAAGGCACTACCATAGAAAAATACTTTATTGCCCAGAAAATCGAACGGGTGAAGGAGTTGCTGGTGTATGATGAGCTGACCCTGAGCGAGATCGCCTTTATGCTGAACTATTCCAGCGTGGCTTACCTGAGCAACCAGTTCAAGAAGGTGACAGGGCTTACCCCCAGTCATTTTAAGCGGATCAGGGCGGATAAGCGGAAACCGCTGGACCAGGTATAAATATTACAAATCCATTACAAAATACTGTAACAGTCCCTGCTGCGTTTATTACGATCTTTGTATCAGAAAAAGATAGATTATGGCAGTTGATTATAAAGAAACGGTTATACTTCCGCTTGAAAATGTGGAAAGCGAACATTGCGCGCTTATCGTGGATAAGGGACTGGCTAAGGTGAAAGGCATAACCGGGCACCGGGTGGAACTGAACAACCGGAGAGCGCTGGTTACTGCTGACGGGCCGCAGGCGGTCAATGATGCCGTGCAGGCCATCCGGGACCTCGGGTACGGAGTAACTACGGCCAGGGAAACCTTCCCCGTACTGAATATGACCTGTGCCTCCTGTGCGGCCAGTGCCGAAAGCATGGCGCGGTCCGTACCGGGCGTACTGGACGCGGCAGTCAATTTTGCCACTACAACACTGACAGTAACTTACCTTCCTGGTATGACGGGACCTGCCGGCCTGCAGCACGCATTGCAGGAGATAGGCTATGACCTGCTGATAGAGAACGGAGAAGACCAGCAGGATACCCTGGAAGATATGCACCGGCATAAGCTCCGTCAGTTGCAACGGAAGACCCTATGGGCAATACTGCTGTCTCTGCCGGTGGTGGTCATAGGTATGTTCTTTATGGATATGCCGTATGCCAATCCGATCATGTGGGCATTTACTACTCCTGTAATAGCATGGCTGGGACAGGACTTCTTCAGGAATGCCTGGAAGCAGGCCAGGCACCGTTCCGCCAATATGGATACGCTGGTGGCGTTAAGTACGGGCATTGCCTATATATTCAGCGTCTTCAATATGCTTTTCCCGTCCTTCTGGCATGAAAGAGGCCTGCATGCCCACGTATATTTTGAGGCCGCAGCCGTCATTATCGCCTTTATCCTATTGGGCAGGCTGCTGGAAGAAAAAGCAAAAGGCCAGACCTCTTCGGCTATCAGGAAGCTCATAGGACTGCAGCCCAGGACCGTGACCGTGATCCGTAAGGACGGAACGGAAGCATCGGTACCGGTGACAGCCGTCCATACCGGGGATGTTATCCTGGTAAAGCCCGGTGAGAAAATAGCCGTGGACGGCCGGGTAGTATCAGGGAGCTCCTATGTGGATGAAAGCATGCTGAGCGGAGAGCCGGTTCCCGTGCTGAAAGAAACGGAAGGGAAAGTATTTGCCGGTACCATTAACCAGAAAGGCAGCTTTAGGTTTGCGGCTGAAAAAGTGGGTAAGGACACTATGCTGGCACAGATCATCAGCATGGTGCAGGACGCCCAAGGCAGCAAAGCGCCGGTGCAGCAACTGGTGGATAAGATCGCCCGTATCTTTGTACCTGTGGTCATCAGCATCGCCCTGCTCACATTTGTGCTGTGGCTGCTGCTGAGCCCGGAAAACGGGGCGGTGCAGGGATTGCTGGCTGCTATTACGGTGCTGGTCATCGCCTGTCCTTGTGCGCTCGGGCTGGCCACACCTACCGCTATTATGGTAGGCATTGGTAAGGGAGCGGAAAACGGCATCCTGATCAGGGACGCGGAAAGCCTGGAGCTGGCTAAGAAAGTGAATGCAGTGGTGCTGGATAAGACCGGCACCATCACGGAAGGAAAGCCCAGGGTAACCGGTGCGCTGTGGCTGCAGGGAGATGATGCAGCGCGGGGCGTACTGCTCAGTATGGAAAAGCAATCCGAGCACCCGCTGGCAGAGGCTGTTGTCCAGTATTTCAGCGGTCAGCTGCCCGTCAGCCTGGATACATTTGAGAGCATCACCGGCAAGGGCATAAAGGCCGTTACAGGCGGGATGAGCTACCTGGCAGGCAATAAAGCGCTCCTGGCCGATCATGGTATTGTCATCGCGGGCGCATTGCAGCAGCAGGCGGATGCCTGGAGCAATGAAGCGCATACCGTGATCTGGTTTGCCGATGGGGAAAAAGCCCTGGCGGTCCTGGCCATCGCGGACCAGATAAAAGCCACTTCCGCGGGAGCTGTGAGGCAAATGCAGGAAGCTGGCCTGGAAGTATATATGCTTACCGGTGACAGCGAGGCCACGGCACGGTCTGTGGCGCGGCAGGCTGGCATAGCGCATTATAAGGCTTCGGTATTGCCGCAGGATAAGGCCGGCTTTATCCGTATGCTGCAGGAATCGGGCAAGACAGTCGCTATGGTAGGAGACGGTATCAATGACAGTACCGCCCTGGCTACCGCAGATGTGAGTATCGCCATGGGCAAAGGCAGCGATATCGCCATGGATGTCTCGAAGATGACCATCATTTCATCCGATCTGGCCAAGATCCCGCTGGCGATACGCCTGTCGCGGCAGACGGTAGCCACTATCCGCCAGAATCTTTTCTGGGCCTTTATTTATAACCTGGTAGGCATACCGCTGGCAGCAGGTATACTTTATCCTTTCAATGGGTTCCTGCTGAATCCTATGATAGCGGGCGGCGCTATGGCTTTAAGCAGCGTCAGCGTAGTAGCCAACAGCCTGAGGCTCAGGTGGAAGCGGTAAGCGGCCGTAAGTAAAAAAACAAAGTGACTATCTGCGTATAGGCAACAATCTTTTATTACGGATGCGCTTCACTTCACTGAGCAGTGTCCTCTCTGCGGGTCAGAGAATGCTTTTACTATAAAGGAACCGGGGGCCGGTCATTCCGAACGGATGGGAGGAATCTCTTATAATAATTTGTAGCTTATAATTATATAGATAGCAGTTAAAAAAACAATATAAAGACAGTGTAGGCCATACCGGCCTGTAAATTAAACAGCTTTGATTATAAACCTTTAAAAAACGATAAGAATGGAAAATAACAGTCATCAGTTTTTGTTCAAGACAAATATCAACTGCGGCGGATGCGTGGCCGCTGTAACGCCTCACCTGGATAAGACCGAAGGCATTCTTCACTGGGAAGTGGATACTACCGGCAAGGATAAGATACTGACCGTAGAGGCGGCAGCCGGTATGACAGCGCAGGAAGTGATGGATGCGGTGGAAAGGGCCGGGTTCAAAATTGAAGTGTTTAACGCGTAAAAAAACGTTTTATGAAAAAGAGCTTATTGCTGGTCATCGCCTTCCTGGCGGGCTATGTTGCTTTGGCACAGCAGACCAGGGTCTTGCTGTCCGGGTACTATCAGGTAAAGGACGCGCTTGTTCGGGGCGACAGTAAGGCAGCTTCCGCGGCGGCTGCAGAGCTGAACGGATACCTGGATAAAGAAGTGCCCTTTGAAGGGAAAAAGGAACTGTCTGCCGCAGTGGAAAAACTATCGGGCGCCAAAGGCCTGGAAAAGCAGCGGGAGGCGTTTGCCCCTGTCTCAACGGGATTGTGGAACATCGTAAAAAATGCGGACCAGGTAGAAGCGCCCGTTTACTACCAGTACTGCCCTATGAAGAAAGCTTACTGGCTCAGTAAAGAGTCCGCTATCAGGAATCCTTATTACGGCGCTTCCATGCTGACCTGCGGTAAGGTGGAGGCCAGCCGGGAAAACTAATTATAAAGTCTGATATGAAGCAGAACATACCGATATTGCTGATGGGTGTCATCCTGCTGCTGCCGGCGGCTCAGAGCCTGTATGCACAGCAGGTTGTGCGTTATGAATTATATGTAAAGGATACCACCGTCAATTATGCAGGTAGCAAGCACAGGCGGGCCATAGCCGTGAACGGGCAGATACCTATGCCAATACTGGAGTTTACGGAAGGCGATACCGCCGAGATTGTGGTGCATAACCTGCTGAAGGAAAGCACCTCCCTGCACTGGCACGGCGTATTCCTGCCTAACCGGGAGGACGGTGTGCCGCATCTTACCCAGCAGCCCATACCGCCCGGTACCACTTATACCTACCGTTTCCCTGTTATCCAGAATGGAACTTACTGGTACCATTCTCATTCGGGCCTGCAGGAGCAGATCGGGATGTACGGCTCGCTTGTTTTTCATAAAAGAAGGGATGATCCCGCTTTCCGGAAGGGTATAGATGACCTGACTTCGGTACCGGTCATGCTGAGTGAATGGACCAACCTGAAGCCGGAGAATGTGCACAGGATGCTGCACAATGGCAGCGACTGGTTCGCTATCAGGAAAGGAGCGGTGCAGAGCTACGGCGAAGCCGTGCGGGCAGGACATTTTAAGACCAAGCTCACCAACGAATGGAAGCGGATGCTGGCCATGGATGTAAGCGACGTCTATTATGAGAAGGTGCTCCTGAACGGCCTTGCCGTCAGCGAGCTTAAGGATATTGACGGTAAGCCGCTGACCGGAGGAGATAAGGTGAGGCTGCGGATATCCAACGGCGGCGCCTCTTCCTATTTCTGGCTGCGGTATGCCGGCGGTAAGATCACGGTAGTGGCGAATGACGGTAATGATGTAGCGCCCGTAGAAGTAGACCGGCTCATTATTGCCGTGTCCGAAACCTATGATATCGTGGTGACCCTGCCCGAGGACGGTAAGGCCTATGAATTGATGGCCACTACCGAGGACCGTACGCAGGCTGCCAGCTGTTTTATCGGTAACGGCGAACGTCAGCACCTCGGGCCTTTGCCCCGACTGCACTATTTTGAAGGCATGAAGATGATGAACCGCATGATGAAGATGAACGGGGATATGAATGATATGGGTATGCAGATGAGCCTGCAGCAGATGGATATGAATACCGTAATGTACCCGGAAATAACGGGGAAAGCCAGCGGGTCGCCTACACCCGGAAATACCGGCGCTGCGCATCATATGCATCATGGTGCGGATAAGGAGCATCACGATGCCGGGGAGATCGTTACGCTGAATTATGCTATGCTGAAAGCTGTACAACCCGGCACATTGCCCGGAGATGCCCCGGTCAGGGAGCTGAGATTCGAGCTGACAGGGAATATGAACCGCTATGTGTGGAGCATGGACAACCGGGTATTGTCGGAATCGGATAAGATACCCGTAAAGCAGGGGGAAGTGCTGCGTATCATCTTATACAATAACTCTATGATGCGGCATCCTATGCACCTGCATGGCTATGACTTCAGGGTGCTTAACGGCCAGGGCGCCCACGCGCCTTTAAAGAATGTGCTGGATATTATGCCGATGGAGACGGATACCATAGAATTCCTGGCAAATACGGAAGGCGACTGGTTCTTTCACTGCCATATCCTGTATCATATGATGGCGGGTATGAACAGGGTGTTCGCGGTGGGCGACTATAAGAACCCTTTGCTGCCGGACAAGCGGCGGGCGTACCGGATGCTGCAGCGCGAGAGCAATATGTGGCACGTGATGGCGCAGAATGATTTTGCCACCAATGGCAATGACGGGGAAGCGATGGTGCAGAACGCCCGGTGGAGCCTGGGAACGGAGTGGAGGCTGGGTTATAACAGCATGCATGGCTACGAGATCGAGACCCACCTGGGGAGATATATCGGCCGGATGCAATGGCTGATGCCCTTTATCGGGTTTGACTGGCGGTACCGGAGGCTGGGTATGCACCACCAGGAAAGGAATATCTTCGGGCAGGTGAATAAAAAAGATAACAGAAGTGCGGTCAGCATCGGGGTGATGTACACGCTGCCTATGCTGGTCAATTTCCAGGCGGAGCTTTATCATGACGGCATTATAAGGCTATCGCTGATGCGGGAAGACATACCGCTTACCGGCAGATTACGGGCCGGCTTTATGCTCAATACGGACCTGGAATACATGGTAGACCTTCGTTATATAGTTAACCGCAATATCGGTATCCGTATGCATTATGACAGTGATATGGGATGGGGTATCGGCTTGTCGCTGAATTATTAGGCGATCTGGCAGCGCGCCGGTTATTCCTGCCCGATACACTAAGCAACCAAGCCATCGGATAGAAAGGCGCGAGACTGAAAATAAATGATTATCTTTGCTGCAGATAAAAAAGGAAATGGTGTGCTTCCTTACCCAACCGCTTTCCACAAGCTGATGACGCCTGATCATTAATGTTTACCATTAAATCAGGTTTGTTATGTCCTTAAAGCAAAAAAAGTCATCGGCTGCTACAATCAAAATACGGATCCGTGTATTTTTCCGGTGTTACCCTGCTGTACCTTATCTCCTGAAATGGGCCCTTATCTGTTTGCTTACCGGCGTCTGTGTCGGCAGCGCTTCGGCAGTGTTTTTACAATCACTGGACTGGGTGACCGATGTGCGGGAAAATAACCTGTGGTTGCTGGCATTATTGCCGGTGGGCGGCTTTCTCATCGGGCTGCTTTATTATTATGCAGGCAAAGACATCGAAGCTGGCAACAACCTGCTTATTGATACCATCCATGATCCCGGGAACATTATTCCTTTCCGGATGGCCCCATTCGTATATATCGGGACGATCGCAACACATTTTTTCGGTGGTTCGGCAGGACGCGAGGGAACGGCCCTGCAGATGGCAGGCGCCATTGCCGACCAGTTCAGCAAGCCTTTCCGCCTTACCCGCGATGAGCGGAAAATGCTGATCATTGCGGCTATTGCTGCGGGCTTCGGCTCTGTGTTCGGAACCCCGCTGGCAGGCGCAGTTTTCGGGCTGGAGGTCTTCTGGATCGGTCGGCTGAAGTATGATGCTATTTTTCCCGCATTTGCAGCGTCCGTTATTGCCGACAGGGTCACTGAAGCGCTCTGGCACACGCATCATACCGCTTACCATATCAGCTTTATTCCTGATCTTTCGTTTTTAAATATCCTGTATGCCATCATTGCAGGGATCGCTTTCGGATTATGTGCCGCAATATTCAGCAAAGCCATGCATAGGGTAAGCGCCGTCTTCAGGTCAAAAATCGCTTACCCGCCCTTACGCCCGGTGATCGGGGGGATCATCATACTCTTCACAGTCTGGGCGGCAGGCACCACCAGGTATATCGGTTTAGGCATTCCCACGATGATCAGCGCTTTTGAGCAGGAGCTGCCAGCCTATGACTTCGCTTTGAAAATGGGCTTTACCATTATCACCTTATCAGCAGGCTTTAAGGGCGGGGAAGTTACGCCGTTGTTCTTTACGGGCGCGGCATTGGGGAGCGCTTTAAGCTGTTTCCTGCCATTGCCCACCGGGCTGCTGGCAGGCATGGGCTTTGTGGCTGTTTTTGCGGGAGCTGCCAATACTCCTGTCGCGTGCAGCATTATGGCTATGGAGCTGTTTGGCAGCGACTGCGGCGCCTATGCTGCTATTGCGTGCGTTGTTGCCTATCTGCTCTCCGGGCATAACAGCATTTACAGGCGACAGGGGATCGGGGAGCCCAAGCACCAAAGATTTTCAGGCTATCGGGGCAAACGCTTTCAAGAGCTCCATAAGAAATAAGCAGGCAGCTTTTGCAGGTACCGGGGGGCTATTATGCGTTTAATGGTTCTCAGGTACGGATTTTTGCCCGGATTCCAGTTGTTCCAGCAGGATGCGCTTGATCCGGGTATAGGCACTGTCCTTAGCTTCCGCATAGGATATGCCATACAGGCGCTCTATACGTTTCAGGTCTTCCGGGAATTTTGCTAAAATATGATCATAATATTGGTCCAGTTGCTCTTCTGAAGGCTGCTCAAAAGGAATGCGGAGCTGGAAGCGCCGCCAGATCGCTGAATCAATCACCGAGGCCTGGTTGGTAGCTGCCAGGAGCAGGGCGTCTTCGGGGAAATAATCTATCAGCTGGATCAGAGTATTTACGAGCCGCCGCATCTCTCCGACATCTTTGTCTTCATGGTCGCGTGCTTTACCGATTTGGTCCAGCTCATCCAGAAAAAGCACGCTTTTCTCCCTGGCCGCTTTATCAAATACCTGCCTGATATTCTGGGATGTTTCCCCGATCCTGGAATTCACTACATTGCTCAGGTTCAGGATCAGCAGCGTTTTTCCCAGCCGGTGGGCTATAGCTTTGGCCGTAGTGGTCTTCCCGCAGCCGGAATGGCCGTATAGGAGGAGCTTATTATTCACCGGGAGGCCATAAGCCTGCAGCTCTGCACGGTATCGGTGCTCTTTCAGGAACTGGTCAATAGCGGCCCTGTGCTCCGGCGGCAGCATCATATCTTCAAGTGCAACGGAGGTTTTATCTGTGATTATAAGGTCTGTCAGGAGCATAATATGGATTCGGATGGTCTGTTTTTTTCAATAAGGTACACAAAATTTAACCGCGCAGGTTCCCCGAAATAGGCTATTTCTTCTTCTCCCGTCTTTACTGCGCCCAGCCTTTCGATCGCCACCAGGGAGCGCTTGTTGGAAGCGCCGACATGAAAATAAATTCGGGACACATACCTGAAAATATAGTCCATCATCATTTTTTTTACCTGTGTATTGAGACCGGTGCCCCAGTAGGAGCGTGCCAGGAAAGTATAGCCTATCATGATGCTGTCCTTTTCGGGTACCAGGTCATAGAAGCGGGTGCAGCCGGCGATCCTGCCGGTGGCGGTATCTGTTATTTTCAATGCGCCCCCGCTTTGCAGGGCTCCCTCAAAAAAGATACTGAAAGCTGCCCTTTGCCACCTGTTCTTATTGGGATGCTGCTCCCATATCAGCGGGTCTGATGCCACCTGGTAAAGGGCTTCAAAATCATCTGCCTGCAGCGGTGACAGGCATACTGCTTCATCTTCCAGAACAGGCTGTATGTTGATGTTCATTGTAGGTGCGGATAGCTGAAATTAAGGAGAGGTTTCAAGGACCTCTTCTGCAAAGTTATACAGAAATATGGAACGGGTAACCGGCCCGGTTAAAAAAAGCGCCGCCTGGGCTCGGTTACTCTATAAGCACCATGCACTTTGGCGCAATTCCGGAGGGTACTATATATTTGTAACAATGGTACGGAAGGTCAGGTTGATACGAGGTTCGGTAATACGCCTGGCCGGTGGCAGCCGGTGCAGCCAGTGGGTCTGCGTGGTGCCTTTCATGACAAGCAGGCTGCCATGTTCCAGCAGTATGGCTATCTTTTCCTGTGTCTGCCGGTGTTTCAGGTAGAACTTACGCGCTGCTCCCAGGCTGAGCGAGGCTATCGCCCCGTGCTTTTTAAGGTCAGTTTCCTCATCGCTGTGCCAGGCCATACCTTCCTCCCCGTTATGATACAGGTTCAGCAGGCAGGAGTTAAATGTTTCTCCCGTCAGGGATTCCACCTTTTCTTTAAGTTCCAGTAAAACAGGCGTCCATGGTAAGGCATGCCTGGTCACTCTCGAATACGTATAGGCATAGGGCCCGGAACCATACCAGGCCACTTCCCTCCGGGTAAGGATCCTTTTACCGAAAATTATGGCTTCATCGTGCTGCCAGGCAACGGATGACAGCAGCTCCCTGAAATAATGGTCAGCCTGCCCGTCCTCCAGTATTTTCCCGTAATAATTGACAATCCCGTCAGCCGGTAACAGGTTCAGGGAAGGGTCGGGCGTAGTGTCAAATAGTTCCATAGCGGTCATTTTATACAACAGTTGATTTTAAAGATACGGCAGGCATCATAGGGTAAAGCATTTCAGCGCAGGGTATGCCTTAGGTGTCGCGGTATATTTGTGCGCTTTCCCAGCCTATGATCGCGGCTTTCCTGCCCGTGCCCCACATATAGCCGCCCAGCATTCCCGTGGACTGGATGACCCGGTGACAGGGGATCAGGAAGGCAACGGGATTGTTGCCTATTGCTGTCCCCACCGCCCGGGACGCGCGGGCATTACCTGCCCGGGCGGCTACCGAACCGTAGGTGCTGAGGTGGCCCATGGGTATTTTCAGCAGGCTTTCCCAGACCTTTAGCTGGAATGGAGTGCCTTTAAGATGCAGCTTGATGCCGGTCAGCATATCCGTTCCCGGAGGCTGCCGGAAGATCCGCAGTGCGTTTTCCTGCATAGCGGTTCGGTGCATACGGAATCCTGCGTTCGGGAATTTGTGCTGTAGCCTTGCCAGAGCCTGCTTTTCATCTGTTTCAAAGGCCATATGACAAATGCCTGTTTCCGTGGATGCAATAAGTACGGTCCCGAAAGGGGTGGGAGCAAAGCTGTAGCTGACAGACAGGTTCCTGCCGCCGTTCTTATACTCTGCCGGTGTCATGCCTTCTATGCTGATGAACAGCTCGTGCAGGCGGCTGGTGCTGGACAAGCCGGTTTGATAAGCAGCATCCGCAAGTGTGCCGCCGGTATGATCGGCCAGCAGTTTTTTGGCATGCTCCACGCTGAGGTATTGCAGGAACTTTTTAGGGCTGGTACCTGCCCATTCGCTGAACAGGCGCTGAAAATGCTGTGGACTGAGATGTATATGGGCGGCTATTGCCTCCAGGCCCGGCTGCTGCCGGAAATGCTGTTGCAGATAGTCTATTGCCTGTGCGATACGCTGATAGTTGACAGATGCCTGTGTTTCCATGATGGAACAAAGGTCGGAAGGATTTCACAGGAAAAAAATCCGGAATATGTGTTTTTACCTCATTCAGGATGGTGATCATTCAACTGGCTATCTGCCTTCAGGGAATCAGCTATCCTTATAGCTACGATACGGCCGGGAATACGCAAAGTAAGAAGCAGGTGTCTATTGAGGCGGTTAAAACTGCCGTCACCGGCAGAGCGGGGCTACAGGAGCTGCCGGATAAAGTCAGCGGACTTTTCGAGGACCGGACCAGGCGCTTCCTTATGGGGCGTATGACCCACCCCCGGGAGCATCCACTTTTCCGAGCTTCCTGTTACGAGAGCTACTGTCCGGTCTGCCTGTGCCGCCGTTCCGTATTCGTCCTGCTCTCCCTGGATAAAGAGCAGGGGACAGGTTACTGATGGCAGCAGCGCCTCTATATTCCAGGACCGATAGTCGCTTCTCAGCCAGGTTTCAGTCCAGGCTTTAAAGACCGTGTCTGTTTTGTCACCATGATATTTGTTGAGCCTGGCAGCAAGATCGGTGGTATGATATGCGGTAACCGCCTTCCGGATACCTTCCAGTGTAATATCTTCTACAAAGATGTGGCCGGCCTCGCAGATAATGCCTTTTACTATATCGCTATGAAGCGCCGCAGTGAGCAGCGCTATGGTACCGCCATCGCTGTGGCCGAATAAAATAACATCCTGCAGGCCTGAATCAGACAGCAGCTCCTTCAATATCCCGGCTTCCTGCTCCATATAATGAACGGGACGCTTATAGGAGGACATAGGCGCGGATTGCCCGTAACCCCAGCGGTCATATACCAGCACATTGCAGCGGGTCAGTAAGGCCAGCTTTTCCGGGAAATCCCGCCACAGGCGCGTGCAGCCCAGGGAGTTGTGAAGGAATACGAGCGTTGGACGGCCGGGGAAGCCCGCAGCCTGCTCTACATATAATTCCCGGCCCTGTATCATTACGGTCCGGGCCGTATAGGTCAATGTCATTTCAGAGGATCGTTTCGTTTAAAGCCATACCGCTTGCTGTAAGCTACGGAACTGCAGGGGTCTAACGCTTTTTGCAGCATCCGTCCAACTTCTCGTAAGCGACCGGGTCGGCTTTGATATCATCCGCCCTGAAGCCCGATCTGCTGATCTGCTGCCTGATGGTCTCAATATCGGTTTTACGGGTATCATAGGTTACAACGAACTGCTGTTTGTCTTCAACGATCGTAAGGTCTTTGACCCCTTTGATCTTAAACAGGGATTTCTGCAGCGACTGGCCGCATGACTCACATTTGGTACAGTGGTCGCAGGCTATATCCGACTGTATGGTGCTGGTCTGTATGCGGGACTGGGCGGCTACAAGGCCGGTACTGAGAAGAAGCGCTGTAAGCGTGTGCGATACATATTTCATGAGCGTAATGATATATACAGTTATTGTAACAGGTAAATATAGTCAAAATAACGCGGCCGTGCAATATCCTGATGCCGGATCCTTTTAATTCACGATGATATTGTGAATGCTGCCGTCCTTCATTTCATAGGTTTTGTCCGCCAGTTGTGCGAGCTGTTCATTGTGGGTAACGATAGTGATATTGATACGGTAGGTATCGTGGATGGCCTGGAATAATTCGTGCACTGCCTGTGCGTTGGCGCTGTCCAGGTTGCCGGTAGGCTCGTCCGCAAAGAGGTACTGGGGCCGGTGCACCAGCGCCCTGGCAATGGCTACCCGCTGCTGCTCTCCGCCGGAGAGCTCGTTGGGCTTATGATGCTTCCGGTGCGACAATCCCACGGTTTCCAGTATCTGTTCCGCTTTAGCAGAGGCTTCCTTTGATGTGTCGCCGCCTATCCACAAGGGCATACAGACGTTCTCCAGCGCGGTAAATTCCGGCAGCAGGTGGTGGAACTGGAATACAAAGCCGAAGTGTGTATTCCTGAACCTGGACTGATGCTTGTTGCTGAGCTTTACAATATCCTGGCCATTGATGGTCACCTGGCCGGAATCGGGCGTATCCAGCGAGCTTAATATATGCAGCAGGGTACTTTTACCGGCCCCGGAAGGTCCCACTATGGTAATGAATTCCTCTGGCGCTATCTGCAGGGACACGTTTTTCAGCACCTGTAAGGATCCGTATGTTTTTACAATATTATCAGCTACCAGCATATGGAAGGAGTTGTCTGCTTTCGGCATCAAATGTAAAACTAAAAAGGCAAACACTGAAATAAACAGGGATGTAAAAGCAGCCGTTCCTGCCGGTTAATCAGCCGGTAACGTCATATATTTCATTTTTCATTAACGTATATAAACCGGATTTATCCTTAACTTTATACTTTGTGTCTAACCTGAAACAACGAATTTACATCAATGAATAAGTATTTGAACGTTTTTTTATGTGTGTTATGTCTGTTAAGCTGTGTTGTATGGGCAAACGTATCAAATGAAGCGCCGGGCGCCGGCCATAATACCGAAGAGGAGCAGCCTGCTCTTTTTAATCCCGCACAGGGCACCTATGCCTATTATATCTTTAAACTGATCAGGGAGAACAATCCCGAAGAGACCGGCAAACTGGCTGAAAAGGCCTTTGCCTATGCTTATGTAGGCTTCCTGAACTTAAAGGCGCAGGGCCTCATCCCCAAAGCATCTTCCATTATTTCCATCTGTGACTTTACCCTTTCGGGTAATGAAAAACGCCTGTGGGTCATAGATGTGAAATCCAAAAAAGTGCTGGTGCACAGCCTGGTAAGCCACGGCAGGAATACGGGCGAGGAATTTGCCACCCAGTTTTCCAATCGGGACGGCTCTTACCAGAGCAGCCTGGGGTTCTATCTTACGGACGCCACCTACCAGGGATCCAACGGTTACAGCCTGAAGCTTAACGGGCTGGATGCGGGCCTGAATGATAATGCGGGAAGACGTGCGATAGTGATGCATGGCGCATCGTATTGCAGCGATGACTTTATACGGCAGCATGGCCGTCTCGGGAGAAGCCTCGGCTGTCCTTCCGTACCACTGGAACAGCACCGGGAGATCATAGATATGATCAAGGATGGAACGCTTCTTTACATCTACCATGAGCAGCAGCCGGTATTACAGGCTTCCAAATGGCTGAAAAGCGGCCAGCGGGGATTGATAGCCGGCCTGGAAACGTCCCTGCTGGATTAGTTCCGGGCTTTTGTTTTTTAGCGTGGTAGGGAGACCATTCCCCCAATTATCAGGACATGTATTTGATGAACAGCTCCAGCATGCTCAGCAATAGCAGGAGGATAGCATACCCGCCGCATATCCACAGCAGCCACCTGACCTTACTGTAATTAATGATATATTGTTTCTGCCGGGCAATAAAGATGACGTTCTTCATCACAAAAAGGGCATTGACCAATGCAAGGGCCAGGATCGCCTCGAACTGGAATTCCCAGAACGGGTTCCTTTTGGCATATGCCAGGATCAGGTAGATAGCGATACCTATCATCTGGGTACGCTTGAGGTCTTTTTGCGCCTTATTTATTTTTTGGATCACGCTTTAGATTTTTGTTATTATTTCCAGGCAGGTCCTGATCATATTTTCCACGGATGCCGTACCGTCTTTGGTAAATGTTTTGCTGGCCCGGTTCGCGATAATGGTATTGACGGACAGGCATTGGTGTCCCAGCATCTTGCCCAGGCCATATATGGCGCTCGTTTCCATTTCTATATTCGTGATCCTGACATCCCCGCTTTTAAAGGAGCTGAGGCTGTCTATCAGGTTGGGCAATGCCAGCTCAAGGCGTAATACACGGCCCTGGGGACCGTAAAAGCCCGGGGCGGTCATGGTGATGCCGTAATGGCAGGCATCCATAAAATGATTCAGCAGTCCTACGCTGCACTGTACAAGGTAGGGGTGAATATAGCTGTTGTTCAGCCCTACGTGGGTCTTGAACTGGTTCAACAGCTCCAGCTCGTTGATATTGGGCTCATAATGATAATAATGCAGCAGGTTGTCCATACCTATGCCATAGCTTCCGGCTACCAGGCTGTCCACTTCTATATCCGGCTGCACCGTACCGGACGTGCCCAGGCGTATGATCTTCAGTGATCTTTTCTGCTCCCTGATGGTCCGGGTCTCAAAATCTATATTGGCCAAGGCGTCCAGCTCATTCATGCAGATGTCGATATTATCAGGTCCGATTCCGGTGGAAACTACCGTAATGCGCCTGGAGCCGATATACCCGGTATGGCTTACAAACTCACGGTGCGCCTTCCTGACCTCTATGCTGTCAAAATATTTGGATACCGCAGGCACCCTGCCGGGGTCGCCGACGGTGATGACCGTATCGGCCAGCTCGGAAGGGTGGAGATCCAGGTGATAGATGCAGCCCTGTTCCGTAAGGATCAGCTCGGAGGGCTGGATTGTTGCGTCAGACATAAGCGTGATGATTGAACCGTACAAAAATAAGGGAAAATGCGGAATGTCTTTCGTGGTAACCTGCTGATAAGACGACAGTGACAGGCCGGGCTGCCGTTTCCCTCCCGCTTATACGCCTGGGATAATCTTCCCCGAAGCATGAATATGCTTAACTAATTTAATACGCTTACCGCTTTTTTTCCAGTTTTTAATATTAAATTTGAATACAAATCAATTGTTAATACTCAAACTGTTATAAAATTGAATAAACTTTACACTTTACTGGTAACCACCTTATTGGCAGCCGAAGGATTGTGGGCTCAGGCTCCGTCCTTTTCCCTTCATGGGAACCAGATTCATTTCAATAGCAGCACCGAGCGTCTCTCTCCCGATCCTGCTGCGGGATCCCTGATCATACAGACCTCCCGTCCCGTACGGCCTGCTGAGTGGTTGCAGTCTAAGGTAGAGTTGCTGGACCACCTGGGAGAGAACCGGTATATTATAAAAGATCCGGGCGGCAACCTGCACCGGTTGCCCGTTACCGGCTGGGCAGTGTATGAAAGCCGTTATAAGATAGCCCCGGACGTTTACAATTTCAATACTATTACTCCTGTGATGGTGTATGCCAGTCCGCGGATGGACCGGAGCGGATTAGAGGCGCTCGCGGCACAATATGGCGGCAGCATGGAGCCGGTGCAGCAATGGGAAAAAAGACACATGTATATTGTCCGCATACACCCTTCGCAACTGGAAGCATTTGCTGAGCACCCTTATGTGCTTCATATCGGCCTGCCTGTTGCTGATGAGGCGCTCCTGGAGCAGACCAGGTATTATGTGGGCGCCGGGAAAGCGGTGCTGCCCGTCACTTCTGGAGGCCGGGGATTGACCGGGAAAGATGTTATAGTAGGTGTAGGAGATGATGCCCATCCGCTGCACCTGGATATCACAGACCGCCTGCGCAACTTCAACCCGCAGAATGCCTCCACCCATGGATACCACGTAGCCACTACCGTAGCCGGGGCAGGCATTATAGACCCTCGTTATACCGGGTTTGCGCCCAAATCCACCACGCTTACCAATTACTTCAGCAATATTATCACGGAGTCGGAGAACTACCTGCAGGATTTCGGCATGAACCTTACCAATAATTCGTACGGGGCGGAATTGAATGACTGTAATGCCTTCGGTACCTATTCCGTTTATAGTAAGGCCATAGATGACCAGTTGAATGACAACCCCTCGCTGCTGCACATTTTTGCGGCCGGCAACAGCGCCAACAGGACCTGTCCGCCTTTCCCCTTTAATTACCGGACCGTGGCAGGGCACTACCAGACCACCAAAAATGTACTGACCGTTGCGAATATCGGTAAAACGGAAACGACCATCAGCAATTCCTCTTCCGTAGGGCCGGTGAAGGACGGCAGGCTGAAGCCGGAGATCGCGGCCATGGGCACACAGCTGATAGCGGGAGGAAATAATAATAACTATTTTGCTAATACAGGTACCAGCATGGCCTGTCCCAATGTAACGGGCGCGGCGACCTTATTCACCGAGCGCTACCGCCAGTTGCATGGCACCGTGCCGGAAGGCGCGCTGGTGAAGATCCTGCTGATGAACGGCGCTACCGATATAGGCAATCCCGGACCGGATTACAGGTTCGGGTTCGGCCTGATGAACCTGGAGCATTCCCTGAAGATGCTGGAAAACCAGCAGTATTTCAGTGATACCATTAATACCGGTACCGGCAGGCAGTTTACCATCAGCGTTCCCGCCAACACCGCGCTGCTGAACGTCATGCTGTACTGGAATGATCCTTCTGGCAGCCCGTCCGCATCCAGGGCGCTTGTCAATGACCTGGACATCCAGGTGATCGATCCCGCCAATAATGTAACAGATCCCTGGATACTGAACCCGGTGCCTGCGAACGTAGCGGACAATGCCACCCGTGGAACGGACCGACTGAACAACGTGGAGCAGGTGAGCATCCAGAATCCTGTTGCCGGCACCTATACTATACGGGTACGCGGTTTTGATGTTTCGGTACCGGACCAGAAATTCTTTGTAGCCTATGATATCGTTGACCGTGGCATCCGGCTGCGGTTTCCCCAGGGCGGTGAAAAAGTGGTGGCCGGCACCAACCAGTATATCTATTGGGAGTCGCCTTTTACCACCGGCAATACCACCATCGAATTTTCCGGCGATAACGGGAATACCTGGTCGCTTATCAATACGATCACCAATCCTGCTACCCGTACGTTCCAGTACACCATTCCTGCTTCTGTCAATTCCCTACAATGCAGGATAAGGGTCACACAAAACGGTTCTGTTGCCACCAGTAATAACTTTACGGTCATGCAGCGTCCTGCTGTGTCACTGGCGCCACTGGCCGAACAATGCCCGGGCAGCGTGAAGATCAACTGGACATCCACTCCCAATGCCACCGCGTACCGTATATACAGGAAGATCGGGGATGAAATGGTGGCTGTCGCTACCACCACCAATACAACCTATACTCTTTTCGGTCTTCCGCAGCAGGAAACGCAATGGGTGGGTGTTGCTTCCGTTATCGGTTCTCAGGAAGGTGAGCGTTCCGTAGCGGTATCCCGTTTACCCAATAATGGCGGCTGTACCGGTGTTGCCAACGGCGACCTCGCCCTTACCGGCCTTACACCCAATACTTCCGGCCGCAGGTACACGCAGAGCGAATTTTCACCGGCTACGCCCTTATCTGTTACGGTGCACAATATTAGCGGCGCTGCCGCCGGTTCTTACAGGATAAGCTATAAGATCAACAACAGTACCTGGACCTCTGGCATTTATACCACGCCCATTGCCAATGCAGCAACAGCTACACTGTCGCTGGGCAACATAGACCTGAGTGTCCCCGGCAAATATACCATTACCGCGGTGGTGCAAAACCTCTCCGCTATTGACCAGGTGTCCGCCAATGATACCTTCCGGGCTACGGTCTTCCAATGGGCCAATGTGCCCCTGAGCCTGTCAAGTGACCTCGTCCTGGACTTTGAAGGCCATGATATTGTGCTTACCGGCGTGCGGACAACAGGTATTGACAGCATAGAATACCTTGACTTTAGCAGCACTACGGCCTACGGGGAAGCCCGCTCTTTCGTCAACAGGACCGTGACGCTCGACGGGGCAAGATCGCTCTCTATGTACACCAACAGGAATGTGGGCGGCACTATTGGCAATGCCAGCAAGAACAGCATCACCGGCACCTTTAACCTGAGCCTCCACGATACCGCGGACAGCGAGATACGCCTGGAATTTGAATACCTGCTGCCCGGCTATCCCGGTATAGATTCCCTTAACAGCATCTGGATCAGGGACCGGGAAAGCAGCAATTGGGTAAAGCTGATGGAATATTTTGTAGATACCGTTAACTATACCAAGCAGCATTCGGGCAGCATATCGCTGACGGATCTCTTCAAGGACCGCAACTGGAATTTTACTTCCAGCGTACAGGTAAAATGGGAACAGTACGACCTGACATTGCTGAGCACCAATTATTACGGGAAAGGTGTGACGCTTGATAATATTAAAGTCTACGCGGTGAAAAATGATATTTTTATCGCGGGAACGGACAGTATCTATAATTATAGCTGCGCATTGGGCAATAATGTGCCCATACGCCTGAAAGTGGGTAACGGGGTCAATCACACCGTTTACAATATCCCGGTAGCTTACCAGGTGGATAACGGTACGGTTGTTACGGGCATAATAGATTCCATCCCGGCAAAAGATACCATTGTATATGCGTTCAGCGCTCCTGCCAACCTGGACCAGTACAGGACCTATATCCTGAACGCCTGGGTGTACCTCTCTACCGACACCTACAGGATGAACGACTCTCTGCTGGACTTCAGGATCAGGAACCAGCCTGTGATCGCCGCTTTCCCTTATTTACAGACCTTTGAGGACAATGACGGCTTTTTCTATACCGGAGGCATCAACAGCAGCTGGCAGTACGGCAGTCCTGACAAGAATAACATCCGGTATGCAGCCAGCGGCAGCAGGGCTTGGGTAACCGATACGGTCAACACCTACAGCAATGACCAGCACTCCTTCCTGTATTCACCCTGCTTTGATATCAGCAGTATGGCCAGTCCTCATTTAAGCCTGAGCCTTATATACGACATGGAGAATATAAGAAGTGAAGACAGCAGCATCTTCGACTACCTGTATATCGAATACAGCAATGACGGCAACAACTGGCATACCCTGGGAACGCAGGGAGAGGGCTATAACTGGTATAATCATTCCGGTAATGTATTCACGGGCAATACCAACCCTAACTGGCAGGTAGCCACCATACCATTGCCCCGGACAGGCGATATTTTCTCATTCAGGGTACGATTCATTGCAGACAGGAACACGTCGTACAGCGGTGCCGCTATAGATGATATTCATATCTATGACCTGCAGCAGCCGATCTATACGGGCGACAGTGTCCGCAATGCTATTGTATTGTCCCTGCCTTCCAATACCACCCGGGCCGCCACGGCGGACGGCAGCATTATCGCCACCTTGCAGTCAGGCAGCTCGCCATTGGAAGGGGTAAGGGTACAGACCTACAGGCACGAGGATTTTTACAACCCGGACTCATCGCAGTATTTCCTGCCCAGGAACTATGTGATACAGCCACAGGATAAGCTCACGGATACCGTGACGCTGCGCCTTTATATCGAGGACGAGGCTGTAAAGAAAGTGCGTGCTGATATTTTCTGCGGCTCCTGCAGCCGTGTCCGTGATGTGTACCGGATGGGTGCCAGCATATACAGCGATGCGGAAAAGAGCAGGGAAAATAACCGGCTTACCGATAATATCACGCTGGATAATTATTCTTACCTGCCATATGATGCGCTGCAATGGGTACCGTACGATAAAGGCTATTACGCCGTGCTCCGTACGTCCCGGTCCGGCGAAGTTTGGTTCAATGACGGCGGCCCCACCAGGAACAGGTCGCTGGGACACAAGATCATAGAATTGTACGGCATAGCGAAGGAACTGGTATATGCCGACCTGCAGTGGCATTCGTATATTGACGCGGAAGTGAAGCAGTACTACCTGCAACGTAAGAATAAGGAAAGTGAATTCGAGACCATTTATACTATCGGCAGCCATCACCAGCCAGATCCCTTAGTATACCCGTACATGGATGTGCCGCCTCACGATGGAGAGGCTAAAACCTACCGCGTAGCATTCAATATCCTGTCTGACTCCTCGGAATTGTTCTATTCCAACGAGGTTACGATCGACTGGAGCGCATTTAAGGATAAGACAAGGGTCTACCCGAACCCGGTATCGGACGGTAAGATCTATATTGAATGGCATAAAAATGACGGTGAGCCGATGAAGTGGGCCCTTATCAATACCGCAGGGCAGGTGGTCATGCATGATGATTTCAGCACCAACGAATTTGGTGACGCATATGTGCTGGACCTGAATACATACGGGGTGCCGGGAAGCGGGGTGTATATATTAAGGCTATACAGTGATAAGCGTAACTGGGACTATAAATTATCCATATGGAATGAACGGTAAGGGCCGGTGCCCGGCCCCATCCGGGAGATCTACGTTTATTTAATGCAGCAATTGACTATGAGCTATATTTGGAAATCAGGGCTGTTATGGATGCTATGCCTGCTTGCGGTCACGGAACTGCAGGCACAGGTAAGGGTACCCAAAGAAAAGGCCGGGACCACCCGCCAGGAACCGGAGCGGAAGGCAGCGGACCAGGATTCCGAGACCGCAACGGAAGCCGAAGAGGAGCAGGATGAAGACTTTGACGAGGATGATGATGATGCGGAGGAAACAGAAGCCATGGAGATACGGCAGCCCGAAGAGCAAACGCCACCTGCCGGGCGCAGGAGAAGGCAACAGGTAAAGCAGCAACCGCAGGACACAGCGGTAGCGGAAGAAGCTGCCGTTACCGCCGACACGCTTCAGGAAACGGCCATAGAAACGGATGTCAGGAAAGCTGCCGTGCTGCAGTTGTATGACAGCTGTATGCGGAACCGGAACTATCCGCAGGCCTATCTTCATATCAAATATCTGGAACGCTTCAGCTATGACAATATTCCTGAAATTCTTTTTTACAAGATCAAATGCCTGATATATATAGCGGACTACAACCAGCCGAACAGCGGCTTTGTGCAGGAGATCAAAAAAAGTATCAGGACGCTCCAGGAAATGCAGGAAGCCCGCTACCAGTTCAGCAGATCCGTTGACATGGACTGGATCGCCAAGATACAGATGAATTATTTTATGGAAGGCCCTTTATATGCCAAATGGCTGAATGACCCGGAATACAAGAAGGCGCAGCAGCTATTCGATAAAAAAAGCTTTGAGAAGGCCGCGGAATATTTTACCCTGTCCACCAGTCATAATAACGGGCTGGCCTATTATTACCTGGGTATCATGTATGAGCTCGGGCTGGGAGTGCCCAAAGATATTGAGACGGCCAATACTTATTTTGAAATTGCTTCCGAAAGTCATATAGGACTGGCGCACTGGAGCCTGGCTAAGAACCTGCTTGCTGATGGGAATACGACCCTTGCCTGGTCGGATCTGAATTCTACGGAAAAGGAGCTGTACCTTAAGCATATGCAGGAGGCGGCCCTGCTGAATGTCAACCAGGCCAAATATGCGCTGGGCATGTATTACCTGTATGATGAAAAGGAATTGCCCAGGCAGGAACGCAATTACCTGGCTTATGACTGGTTCGTAAATGCCGCGAAGGACGGGAATATAGATGCCCAGCTCAAGCTGGCGGAGATGCACTGCAAAGGCATTGGTACGATAGTGTCTCACCAGGAGGCTTCCTATTGGATTAAGCTTGCCGCCGCCTCGCAGCAGGTCAGCCAGCAGAAAATAGTGGAATTACAGGACTGCATTAAAGATTTGTAAGATGAAAGCATTGTTATACAGGCTGTTTACGGGTGTGCTTATTCTTTTCCTGCTGCCGGCCGGACGCGCGGCCGCACAGGTGGAAACGGACACTACCTACAGCAGTTCCGGGTCTGTTACCCTGGAAGAGGACGATTATTTTAAAATGGCCGTGGATGCCTATGAGGACGGGCAGTTCAGGGCCGCTCTGCAATACATCAACGCCTATGCGGCACAGGAGCCCTGGCATACCAGCCTGGGGTACTGGAAAGTGCTGATCATAGATAAGAACCTTCGCTATAATAATATAAGCGACCCGCTGTTCATAGAGCTGAGCGAGCATATAGGCAAGCTGATCAAAGAGGCTAACGGGCAGCCTCCTAAAGAAAGGAATCTCTATGACGAGCATTATAGGGAGGTCATACAGATAGATGAAAAGATCAACTTCGCCGTGCTGAAGATCCGGTGGAGCAATGACGCCCTGTACCGGGATGCTTTAAAGTCCTTCCTTAAAAATGACCTGGGCGTTGCAAAGCTGCACGCGGAAAAAGCGGCTAAAACGAATAACGGTAGCGCTTTGCTGATGCTGGGCCAGATAGCGGAAACAGGCTATACGGGTAATCCCAGGGACTATGTCGCTGCTATGAATTACTACCAGGCGGCCTTCCTGGCGGGCAGCTACGATGCGGCCTATCACATCGGTTATTTATATTTTCACGGTTATGGGGTGGTCAAGAATATCAATATCGCGTTTCAATGGTGCAGGATCGCCGCACACTACAGGTATGTGCCGGCTATGAAGGAGCTGAGCAATATGTATAAGCATGGCCTGGGGGTACTGCGGGACCAGGAACAATCACGATACTGGTGGGATTTATCGCAGATACAGTAAGTACAGCACCGGATTTTATTGTCATAAAAATCATATTTTACTTTAATAAAATACTGATAGTCAGTTATCTATATCTTTTTTTATTAAGATGTGGATAAGTTTCTTAAAAAATATCAAAAAATGTTAAATAAAATTATTAAAAAACAAAACAGTATATTATCTTTGCCCATATTTTAATGGCCCTTTGATATGAATTAGTGTCAATTATAAATACGATTTATATCAATATTGACAAATTAATTATTCACAAAGAAATTTAAAACAAACGACATGAAAAAAGCATTTTTATTGCTAAGCTTGGCTGCAGGAACATTCGCAGCATCTGCTCATAGTCCTCAACACGAAGACTTCAAATTTTTCAAACCTAAAAAAGGTGATGTTACTGCTGAAGCAGGTTTAGTAGGCGGAATCCTGAACAGTGATTTCACTCTGAACAACAATGCAGGCATGCTACGTGGTCGTTATTTTCTGAAAAACAACTTCGCATTACGTCTGGGTCTGAACCTGTCTGTTGAAAACGCTAAGGACAATGTATACGGTCCGGGTAATGCAAGCGGATTCACTTCTACAACCAACACCGGCTTCATGGTGAACCTGGGTGTGGAAAAACACTTCAAAGGAACTGCGCGCCTGTCTCCTTATGTAGGTGGTGACATACTGTTCGGTATCGCCAATACCCGTACCAAATCTGAAGCGGACAACGGCGGTGTGTACCAAGCTAATTATGCAGCATTATCTACACAGTCTGATTACTCTTTAGGTCTCCGTGGCGTGGTTGGCGCTGATTACTACATCGCTCCAAGAGTTTACCTGGGTGGTGAAGTAGGTCTGGGCCTGATGAAAACCTGGGCTGGTGAAGCTTACACAGAAGTAAACGGTACTGCTACTACAGCTCCTTCTGCAGGTTCTGAATTCAATTTCGGTCCTTCTATCGTTACAGGTGTAAGAATCGGTTTTGTATTCTAATTGATTACAATAATTTCCCTTATAAAAAGGATGTTCATATTAATGAACATCCTTTTTTGTTATCTCCTTCATATAGTGCGGTATATTGCAATGATTTAGTCGAATAAAGCTTAAATTTGCGGTATAAAAACATCCAACAAGGCTTTATGAATATTGCTGACCTCTATAAAAAAGCGCTAAATTTCGAGTTCCTGACCGCAGAAGAAGGCCTCCGGCTGTTTGAGCATGCTCCGCTGGCGGAATTAGCGTTCATTGCCAACGAGTTAAGAAAAATTCAAGTACCTCATAATAAAGTGACGTGGATCATAGACAGGAATATGAATACCACGAACGTATGTACCGCCAACTGTAAATTCTGTAATTTTTACAGGATTCCCGGTCATGCTGAACAATACACCACTGATATAGAGACCTATAAGACGAAGATCGAAGAGACCTTCCGCTACGGGGGAGAGCAGCTGCTCCTGCAGGGCGGGCATCATCCCGAGCTTGGCTTATCCTACTATGTGGATCTCTTCCGCCAGCTTAAAGAGCTGTACCCCGATCTGAAGCTCCATGCCCTGGGACCGCCAGAGGTGGCGCATATCTGCAAAGTAAGCGGGGTATCCCACAGGGAGGCGCTGCTGGCCTTAAAGGAAGCAGGCATGGACAGTATGCCTGGTCCGGGCGCGGAGATACTGGACGACAGGGTGCGCAGGCTGATCTCCAAAGGCAAATGCGGGGCGCAGGAATGGCTGGATATTATGCACGAAGCGCATAAAATAGGCCTGACCACCTCGGCCACCATGATGTTCGGTCACGTGGAAACGCTGCTGGAACGCTTTGAGCACCTGGTGAAGCTCAGGGAGGTACAGGCGAAGAAGCCGTCGGATGCCAAAGGCTTTATTGCCTTTATACCATGGACCTTCCAGGATGTAGATACCCTGCTGAGAAGGATCAGGAGAGCCAAAAATGATACGACCGCGGAAGAATATATCCGTATGATAGCGATGAGCCGTATCATGCTGCCCAATGTCAGGAACATACAGGCCAGCTGGCTGACGGTAGGGAAGGATGTGGCCCAGATGTGCCTGCATGCGGGCGCCAATGACTTCGGCTCCATTATGATAGAAGAGAACGTGGTGAGCGCTGCCGGGGCACCGCACAGGTTTACTGCACAGGGCATACAGGATGCCATCCGGGAAGCTGGCTTTGAGCCCCAGCTCCGCAACCAGCAATACGAATTCCGTGCCATGCCGGAGCTGGAACAGCAGGTAATCAATTACTGATAACGGCTGCCGGGGAAACGGCATAAACTGATAAGTTTTTTTGCTGGTTACGGTCTTTTTTAATTAAATTAGCTCATTAATAATACGGTAATGTCTGACGCTTAATTTTATAGCTTATGAAAAAAATCTTATCCCTATTGCTGGCAGTATCGGCCTCACAACTGTTAACAGCCCAAAATTCCATCAACACCCAGGATGCCGAAAGCCGGAAAAAAGGTAAGGTATATTTATCGACCAACTTCGATACCTACCTGCTGACCAGCTCCCTGCTTTCCTCTCCCAGGGTAGATAATAAATGGACCACACCCCGCTTTACGGCATTTCTGCATATAGGGCTGAATGCCAATTACGACTTCACTTCAAAAGTGGGCATTATGGCCGGGCTGAACACCCGGAACCTGGGGTTCATTGAAAAGATGGATAATCCTTCTTATACCATTATAAGAAGGGTGTACACCTTTGGCATACCTGTCGCATTGAAGATAGGCAACCTGGAAGGCAACAGGACCTTCTTTATCATAGGGGGCGGTGTGGACTTCCCGTTCAATTACAGGGAGAAAGGCTTTTCTAAACGTAATCCCAAGGATTATAAATTCAATGAATGGTTCTCCAACAGGACACAACAGGTATTGCCTTATGTTTTCGTAGGTGCCAGGTTCAATCCCGGCGTCTATGTGAAGCTGCAGTATTACCCGTCCAATATGATGAATACGAACTATACCACTACCCTGGGCGGTATGACCACGAAGCCTTATGCGAACTACAAGGTCAGCACAACCATGCTGAGCTTAGGGTTTGATATTAAATATACTCCTAAATATTAGCGCGCTTACTGCGAAATGCACTAATTTTATCCCGGGCACACATATAGCGCCCGGGATTTTTTATGCTGAAGACATATACCAGGCAGGAAATATTATCGCTGACAGCCACCCGTGCCGGCGAGACCAGAATAGGAGAGACCATACATACTTTCGGCGACTGGCTGACGGGACAGCCTGCTGAAGCACCGGGTTCCGGCATACGGTTTGCGCTGCTGGGCATAGAGGAAGACCTGGGCATCCGTGCCAATAAAGGCATCGGTACAAAGGCTTTCGCCTGGGAACCTTTCCTGAGAGCATTCCTGGGACTGCAATCCAATGATTTTCTGCAGGGTGATACCTTTATGGTTATGGGCGTGGTCAAGGGGCTGGATACGGTAGAGGCCTATGATGACAGCATAAGCGCGATCACAGGGGAGATACTCTCCAGGGGCTGGGTACCCGTGGTCATAGGCGGAGGACATAATAATGCCTATCCTTTGCTGAAAGCGCTCAGCCTTACTGCCGGTAAAAGCATTCACTGTCTGAATATAGACCCGCATGCCGACCTGAGAGCCTGCGAGGGGCGACATAGCGGCAATGGCTTCAGCTATGCCATCGAGCGGCAATACCTTGGGAGGTACGCTATGGTGGGCCTGCACCAGTCCTATAACAACCGGTTCATACTGGACAAACTGAAAGATCATGACACCTACAGGGCCGTATGGTGGGAAGATATCTTCCTGCGGGGAAGCTATACCTGGACCCAGGCTGTGCAGCAGGGATTATATTTTGTAGCGGGCACCGCATTCGGGGTGGAGCTGGACCTGGATGCCATCGAGCATACCCTGTCCAGCGCGATGACACCGGTGGGCATTAGCGCGCAGCAGGCCTGCCAGGCGCTCTTTATGCTGGGCATGCACCCGGATGCCGCTTACCTGCACCTGCCGGAAGGCGCGGCGGAACGGGAAGACGGCTTAAAGCAGTCCACGACAGGAAAGCTGTTGTCCTACCTGGTAACTTCCTTTATCAAAGGGAAGCAGGAGACAGCCTAAACGATATACTCCCCGTTACCATCCGTTATAAGCACATCGGTCATATAATGGAAAAAGGGCAGCAGCATTTTATACTTTCCCGCCACATCCTTGCTGAAGCCGGCCGATAATACTTCCTGATCCGTATAGGGATGCGTCAGGTAGAATTGCTTTTTCCTGATAAGCCCGATACGTGGATGCGTCTTGTCAAAGCCTTTGGGTGCGGTTTTAAGCTCCTCACCCTGAAGCGCTCCGAAATGCTTTACAATATCCTTATGGGCCAGGATGCCGGGCAGGGTATCCTCATATACAAGGGCCTGGCGTATACGCTGCACATCGGCCGGTACAGGCCCCCAGAACCCGGCGCCTATAAAGCTGGCTCCCGGCTCTATATGGATATAAAATGAGCCGCGGTTGTAAGGCTGCCGCCTCATAAATGCGGCGCTGAGGCAGGTCTTGTAAGGTTCCTTGTTCTTTGAAAAGCGCACATCCCTGTAAATCCGGAACATCTTGGGCGGGAGCACATCATCCTGCTCCGCAATTTTGGTATAAACATCCCGGAACAGCTGTTCCGCCCTTGCTTTGGCCGTTTCGTACGCATCCTTGTGCCGGTGGAACCATTCCCTGTTATTGTTGTCCCTGAGCTGGCTTAAAAAATCAAACATATATGCGTTGCTGATTGGATATAAAACTTATAAAAATATAATTCTCAGTAAAAATACACTAAAGATCAAAGACTGTAATGATACGCCTGTGAAAATAAAAGATATTTTCCGGGCCTGTATTTAACTTTCGTTAACCTTTGGAGTCTAATGCCTATTATGAAAACAGCTTCCTTGTTTATCCTCACCCTGCTGCTCACAACGCAGATGCCGGCACAAAGCATCCGGGATACCGTATTCGACCAGGTAATACTTATCAATGAAAAAGACGTGACCACAGACGGCTATGATTTCCTGATAGACATTCCTGTCCGGGTACAAAAAGAGCCGGTTATCATTTTCAATAACGACAGGCGCATTCCCCTGGATTTATTATTTGAAAGAAGATCATTTTTAAGCGGGCAAGATGAGATCATACTGATCACTCCTGACTGGCAATATTATGAGGGCATAAATGAAATGCAGCGCAAAAGCCCCGGCTTACATATAGATCCCTACCGGCAAAACAAACTTTACCATATAAAACGGGATGGGTCAGGTTACACGGCAGACAGCATTAGCCGGGCAGCGGAGCTTCAGCCCTTCACTGTCAATTACAGGAAGAATGAGCTGCAGGAAAATGAAATAAAGTACTATTATTTCACTTCCTATTATACAAAGGAGCAGCAAAATGAATTGGAAGCTTTCTGTAAACAACTGGGTACACGATTTTATGATATAGTGCAGGAATATACAGAAACCAGTTCAATTATTGGAATCCCCGGAAGCGTAAGCACCAGGTCCTGGACTTACTTTACGCTGAAAGGTTTGACCCTGGAACAAAAGCTGCCTGCAATAAAAGCAATAAATGAAATATTCCGATTTAAAAACAATGACCAGCTAAAAGCTCCCGGCTCATTCCCGAAAATATATCTTCCTGATACGATAATCAAAAGGAGCTGAACCAACCATCAGAAATATACCTGCTAACGGATAGCAAAACATAAGCTGTTTTTCAGAATGGGAACGGGGAGAAGACAACCAAAAATGTAACCAATGAGACATAGATTAACTATTTTAATTTTTCTTATTATTCCTTTATTATTGAACAGTTGTACAACCGTCCGGCCTAAGTACACCCGGAAAGAAGATGGGAAATGCGAAAGAAAATATTTTTTACATATCAATAAAGATACATTGGTAGCATTGAATAACAGAGAGCAGGCCGACATTGATATCTTTTTAGCAATTCAAACTAACGGCGCTGGATATACAGACGAATACACAAACGAAAATTGGTCCGGAAGCATAATTCAACTGGCTAATCAGGATAATGACTCCATAAGCTATAACCTGGAATTTAACGGATTTACAGACCTTAGTATTACAATAGCAAAAGGAAATTATAATGTAACGCTGATCAGAGATGATGATACAACATTAGATATCCGGGCAGGTAGTTTTAAAATTAAGCAGGGAGAAAAAAGAGCGCTGCATTTAAGCCTCATCAGGACAGATGAATGTATATCGTATGTTACGGTTAAAAGAAAGAAATCATTCAACAAAGCGCTAAAAAACAGGGATTAACATTCAAACTATACAATGAGATCAAAGCTATATATACTCACATTTTTTATTCTCTTGTCAGTAACGGCCTTCGGGCAAACAATTACAATAGGGCATATCCACTATCAACTGATGCCCGGTGCTAAAGCAATAGTGGTACAGGGTCAATATGAAGGACATATCACCATTCCTGAAAAAATAAAATATCAGGATCAGCTTTATACTGTTGAGGAAATAGGTTATGCGGCTTTCAATGAAGCTGCCGGGCTTATTTCCGTTAAGCTGCCCAATACCATACATACTATCCGGCAAAGAGCATTCGGCGATTGTAAAATATTAAAAGAGATAAATATTCCCTCATCGGTTGAACGACTGGAAGGCGCTGTTTTTGCTAATTGTACAAGCCTGACATCTATATATCTCCCCCGGAGTGTTGCTTTCATCGGGCAATATGCTTTTTCAGGCTGTGAGCGCTTAGCTTCCATAGAAGTGGATAAGCATAATCAGCACTTCACTGCTTCGGATGGTATTCTTTACGACAAGGAAATGAAGGTACTTATCAAGGTGCCGGATTCCAGGTCTTCTTATACATTCCCTTCATCAGTTACCTCATTCCTTACGGAAGCATTTGAAGGGAATAAAAATATAAAGGCCATTGATCTGCCCGGTACCGTTAAAAGCATTCCCCATCACGCTTTCTTAAACTGTTCATCACTCAGGGTTTTTCATATTCCCGCCAATGTTGAGCTTATCGGACTATCTGCATTCAACGGTTGCGATGCGATGACATCATTCACCGTAGATGAGCGTAACCGACAGTACTCATCCGTTGACGGTATTTTGTACAATTATGATAAGACGATTTTGATAAAATGCCCGGAAACCAGATCGGAAGTGACGATAGCAAAAAGCGTTACGGCAATAGAATCCTGGGCTTTTTTCAGGTGCAAAAAGCTGGCAGAGATTACTTTGCCTGAAAGTGTGACAAAAATCGGGATGTCCGCCTTTGTGCAATGCGATGCCCTGAAGACCTTAAAGATATTATCCGGGAAGCAGGTGGATATGAGAGGGAGCATATTTGCCGGGCGTACTAAAGCAGTTACCGTTTTAGTTCCGGAAGCAGTCATATCAACCTACCGGAATTCCAGCAATCTTGATATAAAAGAGCTGAATTACCAGGCTTATTAAGACGGGTAAACTGGCAGGGATTATACTCAGAACAGGCAGCCTTATGAAACAAATACCGGATTTTTTAATTAAAGGTGCTACGGAAATAACCGTAAAAGAAGAGAAATTACCCTACGGAGAAGAATATGCTGCAGAGATATTCCTTGACAAAGGGCGGATCATCTTTGAAAAGCGTTATCAAAACAGCGAGCTGTATCAAACGCTTTATTACGCGTATAGCCCGCAAGAAATAGCTGATATCCTAAAGCATGAGAAAAATGCTTCCATAGTCTTTGAATATGTTGCAGGATCCTTTAAAATAACAGCGTACAAAAATTATAAGGACGGCATTGAAACGGATAAGCATGTAAGTGTTGAAAATAGTAAAGGCGAATGTATTTGTTTCGCCAAATATGCATTGGTAAAGGGCCAATTAGCACAAATTAATAATGCGACCGATAAGAATTATTACGAAAACGGGGAATTAAAATACGTATTTGAATATGGTGAAGATGGTAATTGTTTTATGATCCATAATTACCAGGATGAGCAAAATGATATTTTTGGCCGGGAAATTGGAAGACCAGGCGTGAAATTTACCTGGAAGGGATTTGAATATTATCAATATGCGGCACCAATAATACCTGTTTAGTTATGGCAGTAACAGTTAAATATTTTACCGGGTTGCTACAGCCCATTTCTGAAAGTGAATCAGCAATGGCAACTGAGTTTATTAAGCAAACCCTGGTGAATGATAAAGTGAAGATCGAGGAGGTATTTGTTGAACAAAAACCGGAGCATATAAATTATTACCTGGATCATAATGAAGGTCAAAACCTGATCAGGCAGCAGTATGCAGGTTATCCGGTTTCATTTTATAAAAATGAGACAGTAAAGGGTCAATATAAAAAATATGACAAGGAAACATACAATACAGGTAATGATCTGACAGAAAAACACGTGGAGGTATATACAGATGGTTCCCCATACCCGGTATATTATAAAGCCTTGGATCCATTGACAGGAAGATTACTCTATTGTGAAAAGTCTTACTATGATGAACAGAATAAAATAACCTATGAATTTATTTATGACAATGTAACCGGGAATTTTAAAGAACTTACCGTATTTGATCCTGACAATGTTGTAGATACTGATCATCACACAATATTACCCGGTGAGATAGGTGTGGGTAATAATCCATATGATTTTACCTGGGAAGGATTTGAATATTATAAAAATGCAGCACCCCTCCCTTTATAATTGCAGCAACAACCATTGAATCCGGAAACGAGGTCATCCGAAGACGGCTGTCCTTTATTGAAAAGCTACGCAGGGACTTAAAAACAGGGGATAATATATCAAAGCATTATATATTGACGGTATAATTAGCAGGGTGGCTTAGCCGGAAAGTAAGGATGAGCTGTTCCTGGATTTTCTTCTCCCCGGAAAATTTAAAATAAAGAAATTTATCGGAAAAAAATATTTTTATTATCGTTTTCGATATTATTTTTGCTGCCTAATCACTAAGCAATAAACTATTTTATAATGTTACAACTTCCTAATCAAACCGGGTTTTACAAGGGTAAAGTAAGAGACGTATATTTTATCGGCGATAAGCATCTGGCTATGGTAGTAAGCGACAGGATCTCCGCATTCGATGTGGTGCTTCCCCGTCCTATACCTTTCAAAGGCCAGGTTTTGAACCAGATCGCGGCTCACTTCCTCGAAGCTACTACGGATATCGTTCCTAACTGGGTACTGGATGCCCAATCCGTTCCTAACGCCACTGTAGGCCTGAAATGTGAAACATTTCCCGTGGAAATGGTGATCAGGGGCAACCTGACAGGACATGCCTGGAGAACCTATAAGACCGGTGCCCGTACATTATGTGGTGTGGCCCTGCCGGAAGGACTGAAAGAGAACGATTTCTTTCCGGAGCCTATCCTTACACCCACCACCAAAGCCCATGAAGGTCACGATGAAGATATCTCCAGGGAAGAGATCATAGCCCAGGGACTGGTGTCCAGAGAGGAATATGAGCAGCTGGAAGCCTATACCCGTGCTTTATTCCAGCGCGGCAGGGAAATGGCGGCAGAGCGCGGCCTGATCCTGGTAGATACCAAATACGAATTCGGTAAGATCGATGGTAAAATTTACCTGATCGATGAAATACACACCCCGGACTCTTCCCGTTACTTCTATGCGGAAGGTTATGAGGACAGGCAGGCTAAAGGCGAGCAGCAGAAGCAGCTATCCAAAGAATTTGTACGTGAGTGGCTGATGGAAAACGGCTTCCAGGGCAAGGCAGGGCAGGCCATCCCAGAAATGACGGATGAATTTGTAAGCCAGGTGTCCGAGCGTTATATCGAGCTGTTCAACCACGTTACCGGTAAGACATTTGAAAAACAGGAGATCACAGAGCAGCAACTACAGGAACAATTGTCAGCTTTACTGGCTAAATTATAATAAGGCCTGATGTGCTGGTTCCGGTGCAGCTTTGTCACCCTGAGCTTATCGAAGGGTGCTTTACAAAGGCCTCGATGCGCTCAGCCTGACATTCAATAAGCATAATACAGATCAGGTCGTTATTGTCACCCTGAGCCTGTCGAAGGGTAATGGTCAGAAAAAAGGATGGAAAGTCATATTTCCATCCTTTTTTATATCCCGCCACCGGGTGATCCCGGTACGGGTAAATCCGGTATCTTCCAGGGCTGGAAAACCGGTTTCCGCCCCTGTTGCTTTATCCCGGTCCGCCCGGGCTGTGCCGGCATTTTATTGCAATAAGTTGTGTATCTTTGCTTCCATATATTATTTAAGTAACTTTTTATGTCATTCAACAATAAGAAATTAATAACCTTAGACGAATTTACCATCCGGCAGACCAGGCAATTCCCCAATGCCACGGGAGAGCTGTCAGCCTTATTAAGGGATCTGTCCCTGGCCTGTAAGATGATCAATAAGCAGGTGAATAAGGCCGGGCTGGTGGACATTATCGGGAAATACGGCGCTACCAACATACAGGGAGAAGAGCAGATGAAGCTGGACATCTTCTCCGATGAAATGCTGATCAATGTGCTGAGGAACAGCAGCGAGTGTGCCGGCATCGCCTCTGAGGAGAATGATGATTTTGTAGCTTTCGATGACGAATACTCCGTCAATTCAAAATATGTAGTGCTGTTCGATCCGCTGGACGGCAGCTCTAATATAGATGTAAATGCGCCCATAGGTACCATATTCTCCGTGTACAGGAGAGTAAGCCCGCTGGGACAGCCCTGTACGCTGGAAGATTTCCAGCAGCCCGGCACCAGGCAAATGGCCGCTGGATATATCATTTACGGCAGTTCCACCATGCTGGTATATGCTACCAAGCTGGGGGTGAACGGCTTTACCCTGGAGCCTTCCATCGGTGAATTTTGCCTGTCGCACCCTGAGATGAAATGCAAGGAGAACGGTAAGATCTATTCCCTGAACCAGGGTAACACCTGTAAGCTGGCGGACAGTACCAAAGCATTCCTGGAATACTGCATGCAGGATGACAAGGAGAATGGCCTGCCGCTGTCGCACCGTTACATCGGCTCTATGGTGGCAGACCTGCACCGTACCCTCATTAAAGGCGGTATCTTTATGTACCCGGCAGATAAAAAAAACAGGAACGGTAAGCTAAGGCTTATGTATGAATGCAACCCTATGGCATTCATAGTAGAGGCTGCCGGTGGACTGGCAAGCACAGGCACACAAAGAATACTTGAAGTACAGCCTACCGAGCTGCACCAGCGGGTGCCTATTTATATAGGCTCCAGGAACCTGGTGAGCAAAGCGCTGGAATTCGTAAGCGCCACATCTGAGCTGGTATAATATATAAATATAAGATAGCGTCAGGGCTACCCGGGGATCCAGGCCTGTCATTACAGCATTCCCAGGGTAGCCTTGCTTTTATACCGCGCTACGGGATACCGGCGGTTATTAGCTTTAAATACTGATTCCACCTGTTTATGAAAATATTTATTTCTGGAGCGTCCGGCCTTGTAGGAGGTAATTGCCTGAGCTACTTCAGGGCTAAAAAAGTGGATGTCGTGGGCAGCCACTTATCTTATATGACGCCGGATACCGTTTATTTCAATACATTATCGCCCGGTGACGCCGGCAACTTTGATATCGCTGCATTCCGTCCTGATATTATTGTCCATTGCGGCGCGCTGACCCACGTGGATTATTGCGAGCAGCACCCCGAGGAAAGCTATGAGAAGACCGTTCAGAGCACCCTGAACCTGGTTGAAGCGGCCAGGGAATGCGGCGCCACACTGGTATTGCTTTCCACGGATTATGTGTTCGACGGCCGGGAGGGTCCTTATAAGGAGACCGATGCGGTCAATCCCCTGAGCGTATACGGCAGGCATAAGCTGGAGGCGGAGCAGGAGGTCATCAAAAGCGGTCTCCCGTATCTTATTCTAAGGGTAACCAATGTGTATGGTGATGAGCTGCGCCATAAAAACTTTGTGTCGCGGATCGTAGAGCAATGCCATAACCGGCAGCTCCTTACCCTTAAGCTGCCTTATGACCAGTTTGCATCGCCTACCAATGCGATGGACATCGCCAGGGCCATGTATGAGCTGCTGCTGCACGATAAGACAGGCATTTATCATATATGCGGCTCCGATTTTATGAACAGGGTGGAGCTGGCCATGAAAGTGATCGGCTATTTCCCCGGCACTTCCTATACACTGGAAGCCGTATCTACCGAACAGCTTGGCCAGCCTGCCGCACGTCCGCTCATCGGTGGATTTGTAAAGCAGAAATTTGTACGGGAATTCCCTGAATTTACGTTTACAAGTGTGGACAATTACTTACAATCAAAAATAAAGTAATAATATATGAAAAAAATACTCTGCGCTTTACTCTTTTGTATGAGCCTGCTGACCGTAGCTTTCGGCCAGGGCATCAGCTTTGAGAACGGTACCTGGCAGCAGGTGGTGGATAAGGCCAAAAAAGAGAACAAGCTGATCTTCCTGGATATCTATGCCGTATGGTGCGGCCCCTGCAAGCAGATGGACAAAAATATCTTTCCCAACGCAGAGGTCGGGAATTTTTACAACCAGCACTTTATCAGCTATAAGCTGGACGGCGAAAAGGGAGAAGGTATTGGCATTGCCAAAAAATACGGCGTCAAAGCCTATCCCACCAACCTGTATCTCAATCCCAAAGACCTCTCCGTGGTGAGCAGGGAAATGGGCTACGTGGATGTTGCCACCTTTATAGGAAGGGGAGAGCAGGCCCTGAAGGAGTTTAAGGATCCCAGGAGCTGGTCCGACTATGTAAAAGATTATAAAACCCGGTCGGGCAATAAGGAATTCCTGGAAGATTATATCCGTAAAGGCAATAAGCTGGATAAGAATGTGGACCATGCCATTGACCTGTATATCAGCCAGTTCACGCCGGCTCAGCCGGATGGTGAGTTCATCGGCTTCCTGTCCCAGAATATCAAAACGCTTAACAACAAAGGTGTGGACTATATCGTGGACCTGTACAGCTATACCAATGAGCAGATCGCTATGCTGGACGAATGGCTGCCGGGCCTGTATGACAATACGCTGGACAATGCCGTAGCCACTAAAGACCCCAAGAAGCTGGAGCGCATTCTCTGGGCCAGTAAAAAAACAAGGAACCCGCAGGCGCAGAATATCTATAACAGGTTTGTCACTGCCTATTATGCCAAAACCAACGATATGGGCAACTACTGGAAAGCGGTGGAAAATGAAATGAACGTCTATCTGCAGACAGACATCCGCGAGTACAGGCAGCAGGACAGCGCCGCCTTCCAGGCGCTGATAGAGGATTACGGCGTGCAGCTTAAGAACTATGGCGTGCCTGAAAGCCAGTTCATGAGCTATATAGATGAAACCCTGAAGGATAAAAAAGAAGAAGCTGAGCACCAGACCTCGTATATGACCGCCGCCTTTATCAATGAAGCCCTCGATAATGTAATTGAAAAAGGGTCCAAAAACCAGCAGCTCCTTAAAAAGGCCGCCGGCTGGGCAGACTTTATGCTGGAGCTGGCACAACCCTTTACTTACCAGTGGGCCCAGTTCGCGGCCAATGCGGCCGAGATCTATGCCCTCAATAATGACAAGGCCAAGGCCAGGGCCACTATGGAGCAGGCTGTCCTGAAAACGGAGAATAATAAGGATATCCAGAACATCATTAAAGAAGAGCTGAAAAAATACCAGTAAGCAGGTACGTTGCCACAGAAAGCCGGGAAAACCGGCGGCAGGAAAAGAACAACGCCCGGTAATCACTTACCGGGCGTTGTTATATAAATGAATGCATGGTATTGCTACAGTGCGGCAGTTACCGCGTTACGGTCTATCTTTTTGATCAGTCCCTGCAGCACATTGCCGGGACCCGACTCTGTAAAATGAGTGGCGCCGTCCGCTATCATATGCCGGATGGTCTGTGTCCAGCGTACAGGCGCGGTCAGTTGGTTGATCAGGTTCTGCTTGATCTCGGACGCTGCCGTATAAGGACGGGCATCCACATTCTGGTAGACCGGGCATCTCGCATCGTTAAAATGCGTCTGTTCGATCGCCTCTTTCAGGTCTTCCTGTGCCAGCTGCATCAGGGGTGAATGGAACGCTCCGCCTACGGGAAGCACCAAGGCGCGCTTGGCCCCGGCGGCCTTCAGGAGATCGCAGGCGGTATCTATTCCCGCGATGCTGCCGGAGATCACCAGTTGACCCGGGCAGTTATAATTGGCGGGAACCACTACTTCGTGAGTGATGGTAGCACACACTTCCTCTACTTTCTGATCTTCCAGCCCGAGGATGGCGGCCATAGTCGAGGGGTTCAGCTCGCAGGCTCTCTGCATAGCTTCGGCTCTCCGGGACACCAGCCTTAAGGCATCTTCAAAAGATAATACACCGGCTGCCACAAGCGCGGAAAATTCCCCGAGGGAATGGCCTGCTGTCATATCGGGTTCCGACTGGTGTTTGCTAAGGTAAGTAACGACAGAATGTATAAAAACTGCGGGTTGTGTAACATTGGTCTGCTTCAGCTCATCTTCAGTACCGGAAAACATTACATCAGATATCCTGAATCCTAATATCTCATCAGCCTGCGTAAAAAGCGCTTTTGCCTGTTCGTTCGTTTCATACAGCTCTTTTCCCATTCCGGAAAATTGGGCACCCTGACCCGGGAATACATAAACCTGTTTCATATTTTGCTCCAAATCTTTTTAAATGAGTAAATTATTTTACAAATAACGTAAAAAATAGCAAAATAGTGAAGAAACCGGCAAAGAAAGCAGGGTTTTACAAAGCTAATATAACAGGGTCGTAAGGGTAGCGGGCGATATTTTCACAGTGAAGGAGGACGATATTTTTATAAAATAGCCTCTGTTTTCTGGAAATTTACCTTAATTTGAATGCCGGAAATATACATTATCCTTTATCCTATGCGAAAAGCCATCACCTCACCTTATGACCAGCTTATAAAGATATTTGGTAAATACGCCGGTGGTACCGCCGGAGATTATGATGAAGTAGATCTCCTGGCAGGGATCGTTGAAGTGTTCCGGCCGGCAAAGGGTAAGCGGCCGGCAACCGTTGACATCAGCCCCTTGCTGCAGCTGCTGTCCTCAAGAGCGGACCTGAGCATTTTTTTTAAGGCATACCTGCAGCAGCTGCTGCATCGCAAGGACTTTGTACATATCATATCGGATGCCGGCATCATCAACTATGCCGATTTCCTGTACGAGATCAGGAAACGCACCGTACAGAAAATTTTACCCTATCAGCCGCCTAAAGATACCCTTCAGTACATCCTTAACCAGGTATTTTACGCTACCAGGGACCCTGAGTGGCTTTCCTGCATCCCGCAGGAGCAGTTGGAAAAGCTGTTCATCCTCTGCGAATGCAGGTCCCTGTACAGTGAAGATAAATTATCCTATGAGCTGAACCGGCTGTTATACAGCCTTGAGGTGCTTACCCAGCGCATCTCCGGGAGGGCGCTGGAATCCGATGTCAGTAAGATGGTCCCGGAATATGAGAATTTCGACAGCCCGTTCATAGGGCTGCTGCGGGAGATGTCGGAGCTGCTGGAAAAGATCAAGAACGACACTCCCAAATATGTGTCAGCAAAGGATATTACCTATAAGCAGGTATGGATCCTGCACCAGCAATGTGAGGATTTTATTGAAACGGCATTTGCCAATTCCCATAAATTCGGGATCTCCATTAAGGTCAACCAGTCGCTGCTGCGGCTTCGCCAGCAACTGGAAAGGATAAAGGAAGTGCTGCCGCTGCTGGTGCTGGAAGATCCTGTGGATGCCGGTCACCAGACCATAGCTTTCGGTATGCAGCTCATCCGTTACAACTGTAACAAAACGAATGTGCGGAAGCTGGTAAGCGAAGGTACCCAGCAACTGTCCTATGAGATCACCCAGCATACTGCTGAAACGGGTGAGCACTATATCACTACCTCCGTGTCCGAATACTGGAAAATGCTGTGGTCTGCCTGTGGCGGCGGGCTTATTGTAGCTTTCCTGTGCATCTTCAAAGTGCTGCTGGGAAAGGTGGAGACCAGCGGGCTGGGTCATGCTTTCCTGTACAGTATGAACTACGCTGCCGGGTTTATAGCCATTTATCTTTTCGGCTGCACCCTGGCCACCAAGCAGCCCGCTATGACCGCCGCCGCGCTGGTGAGGGCCCTGCAGAAAGATACCGGCGATAAGGTTCAGGCGGAGCATAAGTACTGGAACTTTGCCGTCTTCTTTGCCAGGGTATTCCGGTCACAATTCATAGCGTTCGTGGGAAATGTACTGATGGCCTTCCCGGTAGCCCTGCTGCTGATATGGGGCATAGATAAGATTTCCGGCTATAATATCGCGGCTGCCAAATGGTACACGCTGGTTCACGATCTGGACCCGGTGGACTCTCCCGCTATTTTTCATGCTGCTATTGCGGGCTTTTTCCTGTTCGTTTCGGGCATCATTGCCGGCAGCATCGCCAACAGGGATAAGCACAACGCCGTTTATTACAGGATCCGGCAGCACCCGATACTGAAAAAAGTGTTTGGCAAAGAGCGCACCGATAAGATCGCCGGTATGTATGAAAAGAAATGGGCGGGTATCATCTCTAACTTCTGGTTCGGCGTTTTTATGGGCAGCACCGCATCCATCGGTCTGTTCATCGGACTGGACCTGGATATCAGGCACATCACCTTCGCGAGCGGTAACCTGGCATTGGGCATGTACGGCGGCAGCTTCGATATACCATCGGTCATGATCCTTTGGGGCGTACTGGGAATAGGTATTATAGGGCTTGTGAACTTTACCGTCAGCTTTTCGCTCTCGCTCGCCCTCGCTTTCCGTTCCAGGAATATGTCCGTGCTGGAGCTGAAATTGGTAGCCATGGCCGTATGGGAGTTCTTTAAGCTGAAACCGATGCACTTTTTCTTTCCTCCCAGGGAAAAGCTGAAGTAATATGAAGTAACTATCTGCTTAAAGGCAACAATCTTTTATTACGGATACGTTTCGTTGAGCAGTGCCCCTCTGCGGGCCAGGCCCTCTTTAGCCTATAAAGGAACAAGCTTTATAGGGTTGTTGGTGAAGAACACCAACAACGGAGTGAAATGTACTGTATCGCGTGGTCATTCCGAACGGATATGAGGCATCTCTTATGCTTGCAGCTTATCTTGTGTATGCTGCACTTTTGGTTTTGTTGCTTATATAGACACCGCCAGTTTATTTTATTCCGTAAAGGCTGCGGGGTGGAGCCGCCTGATAAAGCCTTATAGCGCTGTTGGTGAAGAACACCAACAACGGAGTGAAATGTACTGTATCGCGTGGTCATTCCGGACGGATATGAGGCATCTCTTATGCTTGCAGCTTATCTTGTGTATGCTGCATTTTTGGTTGTATTGCTTATATAGACAGCGTCAATTTATTTTATTGCGTAAAGGCGGCGGGGTGGAGCCGCCTGATAAAGCCTTATAGTGCTGTTGGTGAAGAACACCAACAACGCAGTGAATGTACTGTATCGTGTGGTCATTCCGGACGGATGTGAGGCATCTCTTAATAATTTGTGGCTTATAATGGCTTTGTTAGTCAGTTGATGCTATTCAATACGGAGATTTTTTAGATTATAGCGATAGGCCTCCAGTAAGGATGCTTTGGTCACATAGCCGGCATATTCATTGTTCTTGGTCAGGAGGATATAGCTGATATGCTGCTCATCCATCATCTTCATTACCTTATCCGCATGATCATAGAGCGAGGCTGACGGGGCCTCTGTGATCATACTGCTGAACGGCAGGGATTGTATGCTTTCAGGATGCAGCAGGTACGGCCGTATCGTGTCAAACCTGATGATCCCGGTTATCTTATGCTGTGCCGTGACCACCGGGATGAACTCCTGGGCCGTGGTGGCGAATACCTGCCTGGCCTCTTCCCACGATGCTTCCGGCGACAGTATCTCCACATCTTTCTTACAGATCATCCAGAGATTGATCTTATTTAAGATATTCCTGTCCTTATCAGAAGTGAATACCAGCCCCTTGTCGGCGATGGCGGAAATGTCCATGGAGTAGGTGTCATATCGCCTGGATATGGCATAGCTGATAGAGGCTACGATCATCAGTGGAACGATCAGCCCGTAGCCGCCCGTGATCTCCGCGATCAGGAAAACGGCCGTCAGCGGAGCATGGAACAGCCCGCTTAAGACCGCGGCCATGCCCACTACCGTAAAATTATTGACCGGGAGGTCCTTCAGCCCGGTAAGCGCTACCAGCTTGGCAACGATGAATCCCAGGTACGATCCTACAAACAGGGAAGGCGCGAAATTGCCGCCATTGCCACCGCTGCCTAAGGTAAGACCTGTAGCCACAGCTTTGACCAGCATCGTTACCGCAACGAAGACCAGCACGATCCAGGGATTGGACTGCAACGGCGCCGCCAGGGAATTGTCCAGTATATGCTCTGCCTGGTTCAGCGATAAATGCTTGATGCTCTCATAGCCTTCGCCAAAAAGTGAGGGGAATATAAAGATCAGCACGGCAAGCATAGCAGCCCCGGTAAGGGCCCTTTTGTACACGCCGGAAGCATAGGAGCCGATCATATGTTCGGTTTTCCGGAACAGCCGCGCATGGTAAACGGAAATAAAGCCGGCCAGCACGCCCAGCAGGATATAATAAGGGGTATTGAAAAAATCAAAGGTCAGCTCTTCCCGGAAATGGAGCAGGATGTTCTCCTGCATGAATACATTGGCCATCAGCGCGCCTGTGGCTGATGATATGATCAGGGGTATGAATGCGGAAACGCTCATATCCGCCAGCACCACCTCGATAGCGAACAGCACACCGGCAATAGGCGCGTTAAAGGCGGTAGCGATCCCCGCCGCTACGCCGCAGGCCAGCAGTAAGGTCCTTTGCTTGTAATTTAAGTGAAAGCTTTTGGCATAATTGGAGCCGAAGGCGGCGCCTGTTATGGCAATAGGCGATTCCAGTCCCGCCGACCCGCCCATACCTACCGTGAGCGAGCTGGTGACGATCTGCGCATACATCTGCTTTTTGGGCATAAACCCGGAATGCCGGGCTACCGCTATCATTACCTGTGAAGTGCCCTTTTCTATCTTACCGCCCAGGAATTTCCTTACGACCAGCACTGTAAGCAGGATGCCCGCGACAGGCAGGATGCTGTTGATGTAAGGCAGCTTGATAAGCGCATTCACATACGTGGTGAACTCGAATACCTTATGCGCAAAGGTCTTGAGCACTATCACCGCCAGCCCGGAGGAGATAGCCACCAGGACTGAGGACAGATACAGGAACTGCCTTGCCGACAGGACGGATTGCAGCATGCCGAAAACACCTTCCAGTAAATGAACGCCTTTATTGATGGCAATAAAGATCTTATACCTCTTCTTTATTCTATCCATAATATGCTCCAAAGATAGTATAGAATGGTAACAGTAATCAGGTCAGGAATTTAAAAAAGCCTTATTGCCGGGATTCCTGAGCATTCTGATGATCAGTACCAGCACCCCGGCCACTTTCATAAAAGTGCCGACGGTCAGCAGCCAGTTGGCACCGGGCCAGTGCTGCAGCTTAAAAAGCGCCCCGAACAGCACCAGTATGATGCCAAGCGCTATCAGGATAATGCCGTGCTTTATTCTCATGTGAATACTTGTTTTTACTGTAAAGATAAGGATATGAAGCCAATGGAGCAGACCCCGTTTTAGGATAGGGGTGCCGAGAAGCGGCCGCTCTGCGCAGCCATGGAATGCTGTCTTTATCTCATATAGCAGATAGCCCGTTTTATGTAATATACGATATCTGTACAGATTACCGGTACCGCATGTCGTCAGGGAAGTCCGATCGCGGGCATTATGACCATAGGGAATAAAAAGGATGTCTCCGCAGCCTCCGATTTTAACTAAAATGAATAAAGTAGGATAAAGTTTATCTGATATTGTTTAAATTGCACTCTCGAAAAAATCAGGATACAATCTTTATATAATTGTCAATGAATAAAATACTAGTCGCCAACAGGGGAGAAATTGCCCTGCGCATCATGCGTTCCGCAAAAGAAATGGGCATCAGGACCTTAGCCGTATACTCCGAAGCAGACAGGAATATGCCTTTTGTCAGGTATGCCGATGAGGCCGTTTGTATCGGTCCGGCGCTGTCTGCCCAGTCCTACCTGAGAGGCGACCATATTATTGAAGTAGCTAAAAAATACGGTGCGGATGCTATCCACCCGGGCTACGGCTTCCTGAGCGAGAATGCGGATTTTTCCAAAGCCGTGACGGATGCCGGCCTGACATTCATAGGACCTTCCCATTATTCCATTAATATGATGGGCAGTAAAATAGCGGCCAAGCAGGCGGCACAGCAGTTCGATGTGCCCATGGTGCCCGGTACGGACAAGCCTATCCTTGACCTGGAAGAAGCCAGGGAGATCGCAGAAAGAGTAGGATTCCCTATCCTGATCAAGGCTTCTGCCGGCGGTGGCGGCAAGGGGATGCGTACGGTGAATGCCATGGACGAGCTGGAAGAGCAGATGCGGATGGCCAAAAGTGAAGCGCTCAGCGCCTTTGGCAATGATGATGTCTTTATAGAAAAATTTGTGGCCTCTCCCAAGCATATCGAGATACAGGTACTGGGTGACCAGCACGGCAATTACGTGTATCTGTTTGAGAGGGAATGCTCCATACAGCGCCGGCACCAGAAGCTGATAGAGGAGGCGCCTTCTTCCTGCCTGACACCCGGTATCCGGGAAGCGATGGGCAGATGCGCTGTAGATGTGGCACGGGCCTGTAGATATTACGGGGCCGGTACCATAGAATTCCTGGTGGATGATGACCTGAACTTTTACTTCCTGGAAATGAATACCCGGCTGCAGGTGGAGCACTGTGTAACGGAATACATCACAGGTGTGGACCTTGTAAAGGAGCAGATACGTGTAGCCAGGGGGGAGAAGCTGCCTTTCTCGCAGGACGACCTGAAGATCAACGGTCACAGCATAGAGCTGCGTGTATGCGCGGAAGACCCGATGGAGAACTTCGTGCCGGATACCGGGAGCCTGGATGTATATATACGCCCCCAGGGGCCCGGCGTACGTGTGGATGACGGGTACGAGCAGGGCCTGGAGATACCTATCTTCTACGACCCGATGATAGCCAAGCTGGTGGTCTGGGGACAAACCCGTGATGAGGCCATAGCCAGGCTGTGCAGGGCGGTGGATGAATATAAGATAAAAGGTATCAAGACCACGCTGCAATTCGGTAAATGGGCCGTTCAGCAGCCGGCTTTCAGGGAAGGGAAATTCGATACGAAATTCATTGAAAAATACTTTAAGCCGGAATACCTTACGGTCAGCAACAGCGATTACAACGCCATAGCCTCGGCCTTTGCCACGCAGATATGGGAAAACGGCAGGAACGAGCTGAAGCAGCCGGTAAATGCCGGCATCAGCAACTGGAAGCTGAACAGGAAAAATTAAGATACCGTGAATGGCGCCGGAGAATGCCATTCACATTTTTATTTCAGATAATTTTGTTATAAACTAATATCCAAGAACGCATGTCTGTAGTATTTGATACCCTGAAAAAACTGGCCATCGGCGGCGACCACGCCGGATATGAATACAAGGAATTACTGAAGCCGGTAATTGAAGCCCTGGGCCTGGAAATAGATGATAAAGGACCTTTTTCAGAAGCATCGGTGGACTATCCTGATTTCGCGCACCCCGTAGCCACGGATGTGGGTGAAGGCATTGCCGGGGCAGGGATCCTGATATGCGGCAGCGGCAACGGTGTATGCATGACGGCCAATAAGCATGCGAATGTAAGGGCAGCGCTGTGCTGGAACCCGGAGCTTGCGGCGCTGGCCAGGCAGCATAACAATGCCAACGTGCTGTGCATTCCCGCGCGTTTTGTTGATGTGGAAACGGCCAAAGCCATGGTCACTGCTTTCCTCACCACAGCCTTTGAAGGCGGCCGGCACGAAAAGAGAGTAGCTAAAATTTAATAATTGACCTTAAAACATATCAGTTTTGAGCATACTCGACAGATTCCTGTCCAAAAGGGGAAACGGGTCCAACGGGGCCGAAATGCCTTTTACGGAACACCTGGAACAATTAAGATGGCATATCTTCCGTTCCATTATAGCTATTATAGTCTGCGCTATAGTGGTCTTCAGCAATATTGACTGGATATTTGACAATATCATCATCGGTCCTGCCAATAAGGATTTCCTTACCTATCGCGTGCTCTGCTACTGGGCTGCCAGGCTGAATACCCCGGGACTATGCCTGGAGGAGATCAGGCTGGAATTCCAGAATACCCAGCTGGCCGGGCAGTTTATGATCTCCCTGTCCTCCTCGGTGATGATAGGCTTTATCGTAGCCTTCCCCTACGTGTTCTGGGAACTATGGCGCTTTGTAAAGCCGGCGCTGAAAAACAACGAGCTGCGACTGGCCAGGGGCATCGTTTTCTGGAGCTCTCTGCTTTTCTTCCTGGGAGTATTATTTGCCTATTATATTATTGTACCCTTCACCGTCAACTTCTTCGCGACATATACCCTGAGCGAGAAATTTCACAACATCATCACCATAGCCAACTATTATGATACCCTCTTTGATGTCATACTCGGACTGGGCATTGTATTTGAGCTGCCTATCCTGATCTATTTCCTGTCAAGGATAGGGCTGATAACGCCACGTTTTCTCCGTGACAAGAGGAAATACGCCGTTATGGTCATCATAGTGCTGTCCGCCTTTATTTCACCGCCGGATGTCTTCAGCCTTTTCTTTATCGCGGTGCCGCTTGTGATCCTGTACGAGATAGGCATACTGATCAGCGTAAGGGTGGCTAAAAGGGCCGGGCTGCCTACAAAGGAAGTGAAAAGGCTGGATTGGTAATATTCCTTATATTTGTATCTAAAAATCATTAAAAAGTATGCGTCAGATAACCGTAGCTGATTTAAAAGCGAAACTGGATAAGGGAGAAACACTTCACGTGCTGGATGTACGCGAGCCGAACGAATATGAAGAGGTCAATATCAATGCTAAATTATTGCCGCTGAGCGCGCTTAAAAATTTTGAGACCGATGCCATAGAAGACTGGAAAGACCAGGAGGTTTTCGTGCACTGTAAAAGCGGCGTAAGAAGTATGCAGGCCTGTATACTGCTGGAATCTGCCGGCTTTAAGGATACCGTAAATGTAGAGGGCGGCATCCTGGCATGGCTGCAAAACTTCCCGGATACCAGGCTGCCCTGAAAGAATATTTAATCCCTTACGGGTTAAAAGGTAAGACTCAAAAAAGTCTTACCTTTATTGTTATTATGAACCTGCTATGTACGAATTAGAGCCATATTACAACTGGGAAGATTACTATAGATCCTCTGAAGATGAATTGAGCCCCTTCTACGATGTGGAGGAGCCTTCTTTTGAATATACCAACCAGGTGTATAATTACCTGATACATCCCAACTGGGACCATTTCGGCTCCAGGACCCTGTACCTGAAGGTATTATTTGTGAACTACGAAAAGAATTATGCCATCATAGAGCTGATAGGAGAGTGGAATGACGCGGTGGAGAATGATATTATGAACCTGAAGCGGGAAGTCATCGACAGCATGATCTCCAACGGGATATCCAAGTTTATCCTGATATGTGAAAATGTCATGAACTTCCATGCGGACGATTACGATTACTACAAGGAGTGGCAGGAGGATATTGAGGAGGAGGCCGGGTATATGGTGCTGGTGAATATGCCGGAGCATTGCCTGGAGGAAATGAAAAACGCGCGCCTTACCAAATATTTCTGGGTATTGCAATACGATAAATGGCGTACCCATCAGCCCAAGCACTTTTATCATTATGTGAATGATTATATCAATAACACGCTGGGCACAGCATAAGCATAAAAAAAGACAGCTTCTGGAAGAAGCCGTCTTTTTTATCTCAGGTCGGAGCAAATTATTTTGCTAACAGCCTTTCCTGTAATTTAGAAGCATATTCAGCCCATAATTTAGCATCTTCAGCAGTCATTTTAGCAGCTACTTCAGTTGCTTTTGTAGACCACTCCTGCATTCTGCCGGTCAGTTCCTGAACTTTAGCAGCGTCGCCGGCTTTGGAAGCAGCGATCATCTCATCAACGAAAGCAGTGTATTCTTTTGCGAACTGCTGCGCTTCCGGAGTAGAGAAGTTAGGAACTTCAGAAGTTACGGTAACTTTAGTTTCAGTTGTTTCTTCTGGAGTAGTAGTTTGCTCAACTTTTACAGTTTCGCTGGTTTCATTATTGCCACAGGAAACGATTGCCAGAGAAGCAACCAACAGGGGAAGGATAACTTTTTTCATAAATTATTTATTTTTCCGCAAAGTTATATGGTTTTTTGGATTAGTCTAATTTTTTGCAATATTTTATAATATTTTTTTATGATGCGACCGCCAATGGCCTTCTTCCGTATTTAAACAATAAATAATGCGTGTAATAAATTATTTTTAGCATTAAATCTATACCTTTGTGTACATTAATTAAAAATATACATTTTGTTTCCCGGAAAATGGGGAAGGGAAACATTGTAGCGGAAAATTTCCCCAGAGAATTTATAAAACATATATATGATATTAAATCCGACATCTGTTTCATTTACCTTACCTAACGGTAAAGAGGTGATCATCGAAACAGGTAAAATGGCACGTCAGGCAGACGGTGCAGTAACAGTAAGATGTGGCAACTGTATTATATTAGCTACGGCGGTTGCAAGCAAAGAACCTAAACCAGGTCAGTCTTTTTTCCCACTAACAGTAGATTACCAGGAGAAATTTGCTTCGGCAGGCCGGATCCCCGGCTCCTTCTTTAAGCGCGAAGGCCGGCTGAACGATTACGAAGTATTGATCTCCCGCCTGATAGACAGGGCTTTACGTCCGTTATTTCCTGAAAACTACCTGTGCGATGTACAGATACTTGTTTCATTGATCTCGTATGACGCAGAAGTATTGCCTGATGCGCTGGCCTGTCTGGCGGCATCTGCAGCGCTGGCCGTATCGGATATACCGGTACAGGAGATCATCTCTGAAGTAAGGATAGCACGCGTTAACGGTACATTTGAGATCAACCCTTCACGTGCTCAACTGGAATACGTTGATATGGACTTCATCGTGGCTGCCACTGAAAAGAACATCATGATGGTGGAAGGTGAAGCCAAGGAATGCCAGGAGGAAGACCTCGTACAGGCTATTGAAGTGGCGCACCAGGCTATCAGGGTACAGGTAGCTGCACAGCAGCAACTGAGGGATAAAGTGGGCATCACCGCCAAACGTGAGGTGGCGCCTTTTGAGGAGAATCCCGAGATAAAGGAAAAGGTAAGCGCTTTTGCCGCTGCCAGGATGCTGGAAATATCCAGCGCAGGTACTTCCAAGCACGATCGTTCTGACGCTTACAGCCGGCTGAAGGAAGAGCTGATAGCCAGCTTCGGTGAAGAGCCGGAGGAGCAGGATATCGTGCTCGCGAAACGTTACTTTGATGACCTGATGTATTATACTGTCAGGAACATGATACTGGACCAGGGTATCCGCCTGGACGGCCGTCCGCTGGATAAGGTACGTCCGCTGGAAATGGAAACGGACATCCTGCCTTCCCCGCACGGTTCCGCACTCTTCACCCGCGGTGAGACCCAGTCTTTAACCACTGTTACCCTGGGTACCAAGGACGATGAGCTCCTGGTAGAGACCGCCGGTACCAGCAATAATGTTAACTTTATACTTCACTATAATTTCCCGCCGTTCTCCACCGGTGAGGTAAAGCCGATGAGAGGTCCTGGCAGAAGGGAAGTGGGGCACGGCAACCTGGCCAAACGCTCCCTGCAGCAGCTCTTCCCTAAGGATTATCCTTATACAGTGCGTATTGTGTCTGATATCCTGGAATCCAACGGTTCGTCCTCTATGGCAACCGTATGTGCCGGCTCCCTGGCCCTGTTTGATGCGGGTGTGCCATATGCCAAGCACGTAGGCGGTATCGCCATGGGGCTTATCAGCCGCGCTGAAGATGGTAAATGGGCGGTGCTCTCCGACATCCTCGGTGATGAAGACCACCTGGGAGATATGGACTTTAAAGTGACCGGTACCCGTGATGGTATCTGTGGTATACAGATGGATATCAAGGTGGACGGCTTAAGCATGGATGTAATGCGCCAGGCGCTGGCACAGGCAAAAGATGGCCGCCTGCACATCCTGGATCACATGTACAACTGTATCAGCACATCCCGTGAAGATCTGAAACCGCACGCGCCTCGTATCGAGCAAATGATAGTGGAACGTGAATTCATCGGTGCTATCATTGGCCCGGGCGGTAAGATCATCCAGGAGATCCAGAGAGAGACCGGTACCGAGATCAGCATAGAAGAGGTACAGGACAAAGGAGTGGTGAAGATATTCTCTAACAACGGCGATAATCTGGCCAGGGCTAAGGAATGGATCAAAGGCATCGTAGCTGTACCGGAAGTAGGTGAAGTCTATGAATCCGTTGTAAAATCCATTATGCCTTTCGGCGCGTTCGTGGAATTCTTACCGGGCAAGCAGGGATTGCTGCACATTTCCGAAGTGAGCTGGAAACGCCTGGAGAACCTGGATGGCATCCTGTCTGAAGGCGATGAGATAAAAGTAAAGCTCGTGGGTGTGGATCCTAAGACCGGCAAATACAGGCTGAGCCGTAAGGAGCTGGTACCTAAGCCCGAGGGCTACGTGGAAAGACCGGAAAGGGAAAGAGCACCACGCAGCAACGGCGGCGGCGGTAACAGGAATGGCAACAGCAGACCTCCCCGTCCGCAGCATAACAACACCTCTGAAAGAAGCGAAAGCGTAAAAAGCGATGACCACAACGATAACGGCTAAGTTATCCTGGCGGTAAAGCTGTAAATATTCAAGGTCCTGAAGCAATAACGCTTCAGGACTTTGCTATTGCAGGCTGTTATGGTATAATCATGAACAAAATCCATCACCTGAATTTCCTGCAATAAAAAGCCGACTGTGTTAGCAGTCGGCCTATAATATGATTCAGGTAATATGCGATTAGTTGATGGCAACCAGTTCAATATCAAAAATAAGATCTTTGCCGGCCAACGGGAAATTGGCATCCAGTATCACTGTGTCCGCTTTCACCTCTGTTACTACAACCGGTATGATATGACCTTCGTTATTCTGTAACTGTAATTGTAATCCTTCTACGATCTCCATATCGGCAGGAAATTCAGTTTTAGGAAATTCTACTATATTTTCAGGATGCGCCTGTCCGTATGCCTGGTCTACAGGAATCTCTACTGTTTTCTTATCGCCTACTTCCATATCTATCATCGCGTTGTCAAAACCCGGAATGACCTGTCCCTGTCCCACAGTAAAGGATAATGGTTCACGACCTTCGGAAGAATCGAATGTTGTACCGTCTGTTAATCTGCCATGATAGTGAACGCTTACATTATCACCTGCTTTTACTTTTGCCATAATTGTTTGTGCTTAATATGTAATAAAATATTTTTATGCAATTTACTTTTATTTCCCGGAACTATACATTTCTTGCCTAATAATTAACATTCCTGAATTTTTCCGAGGACCTGCTGCTACCGCCTGCTGAGCGCCAGCGCCAGGACCTCTTCTATGTTTTCCACATAATGTATCCTGAGCCCTTTGATATAGTTACGGGGTATCTCATCCACATCTTTCCGGTTAAGATAGCAGAGAATGATCTCTTTCATGCCGGCCCGTTTGGCTGCCAGTATCTTCTCTTTGATACCGCCCACCGGCAGCACATCCCCCCTCAGGGTGATCTCACCCGACATTGCCAGGAACGGCCTGATCTTTTTGCCTGTGAACGCGGAAGCTATGGCGCTCACCATAGTGATGCCCGCGCTCGGACCGTCTTTAGGAACAGCTCCTTCCGGTACGTGGATATGGATGTTCTTATTATCGAATACCACTTCTTCCAACCCGAACCTGGTTGCGTTGGCCTTCAGGTAGGACAGGGCCGTGGATGCGGATTCCTTCATCACATTGCCCAGGTTGCCAGTGAGGGTCAGCTGGCCTTTCCCGTTGCTTAATATGGATTCTATAAACAATATTTCGCCTCCCACGGAGGTCCAGGCAAGGCCTACGGCCACACCTGCCGGCTTGTTTTTCTTATAGATCTCATTGGTATATACCGGTTTCCCGAGCGCCTGTTCGATCAGGTCCGCGTCAGGCAGTTCCGGTACCTCGTGGCCCATCACGATCTCCTTGGCCATATATCGCAGCACAGAGGCTATCTTCCTGTCCAGCTCGCGGACGCCCGATTCGCGCGTATAATCGACAATGATCTTGTGCAACGCATTGTTATTGAACCGGATATTGTAATCTTCCAGTCCATGGGCGGCCTTCTGCTTGGGTACCAGGTGCCGTTTAGCGATCTCTATCTTTTCCTCCAGGCTATAGCCGGAGAGCTGTATGATCTCCAGCCTGTCCCTGAGCGCCGGCTGTATATCATTCAGGCTGTTGGCCGTAGCGATGAACAATACCTTGCTCAGGTCATATTCCAACTCCAGGTAATTGTCATAGAACTTATTGTTCTGCTCCGGGTCGAGGATCTCCAGCAACGCGGAACTCGGGTCACCACGGAAATCCTTGCCCATTTTTTCTATCTCATCCAGGATGATGACCGGGTTGGACGTCTTTACTTTCTTCAGCGACTGGATGATACGGCCCGGCATAGCGCCGATATAGGTCTTCCTGTGGCCCCTCAGCTCGCTTTCGTCGTGGAGACCTCCCAGGCTGAGCCTTACATATTTCCGGTTGATAGCGCGTGCAATGCTGTGGGCAAGGGAAGTTTTACCCACACCCGGAGGACCTACAAAGCAGAGGATGGGGGACTTCATATCGCCCTTCAGTTGCAGCACAGCCAGGTACTCCAGTATACGGTCCTTGATCTTATCCATCCCGAAATGGTCATTGTTCAGTATCTGCAGGGACTTATTCAGGTTATAGGTATCCTGTGAATAATCATTCCAGGGCAGATCCAGCATAAGTTCCAGGTGATTAAAGGTCACGGAGTAATCTGGGGCGTGGGGATGCGTCCTTTTCAGCTTCTCAATTCCTTTCTCAAATGCCTTCTTCACTTCTTCGCCCCATTTCTTGGCAGCGGCACGCTCTTCCAGCATCTGTATCTCCTTATCATTGCCTTCGGTTCCCAGCTCCTCGTTGATGCTTTTCAACTGCTGCTGCAGGAAATATTCCCGCTGCTGCTTGTCCAGCTCGCCTTTCGTCTTATTGGATATCTCGTTCTTCAGTTCCGCGAATTGTACTTCCTTATTGAGATGCCTGATGATCTCGCTGGCTCTCAGCCTGATATCATCCTGGACCAGGAGCTGCTGCTTTTCATCGATGGAGATATTCAGGTTGGTAGCGATATAATGTATCAGGAAAGAATGGCTTTCAATGTTCTTCAGCATCACACTCATCTCCATCGGTATGTTGGGAGACAGGTTGATAATGCGCTCGGAAAGATCTTTGATGGTGCTGATCACGGCCTTGAACTGCTCATCCTGTGACGGGAAGCTGTCCTCAAGGAGCGAAATATCCGCTTTCATAAACGGTTCGGACTGCGTGAATTTATCAATGCGCATCCTGGTCCGTCCCATGATCAGTATGGTGGTATTACCGTCGGGCAGGTTGATATTCTTAATGATCTTGGCGACCACACCGGTATGGTACAGGTCGTCTTCTCCCGGGTCTTCCGTCTGTGTTTCTTTTTGCGCTACTACGGCAATATAGCTGCCATGCTGCCGGGCATAATCCAGCGCCTGGATGGATTTTTCTCTGGAAACGGTAATCGGTAAAATGACGTTGGGAAACAATACGGTATTCTTCAATGCTAATACCGGGAGCTCATCCGGTATGCTTTTCTTTTCTTCTTCATTCAACTCCAGCTCTCCCATAGGTACTATAGGCATAAATTCCATATCACTGTCTAAATGATCACTTAATATTTTTTTTATTCTTATTTCCATATGATGTAACTGGCATTTTATTGACAAAATGCCATTTTTATAAGACATTAAACGCTATTCTATTGTAATTCAATTAGTGTGCCACTATATAAATACTGCTAAAATAGCAGTCGGTCTTTCCCGATATGGCAATTATGACCTTTTGTGCTCCTTTTTTCATATCAGGAAGACCGGTATTGTAACAGCGTCCTGCATATCTTGCCATAAGGTCATACCTTTTGCTGATTGCCATATTGACGTTCCGAAAGATTTTGAGAAATGCGGATGGTTTCCCGCTACAGGGATCTATTCGCCCGGGCTAAGGGCAGGGCAGTCTTCTTCCGCATCACCCGTACCGTCAAAATCGGGTGGGAGCATGGCGGCCGGCATCTCTTTGGAAGATTTCAGGCCCAGGTCCCTCAGCATCAAAGCCTGGCGTACAAGGTTGCCCTGCCCGGAATGCAACTGCCCGGTCGCGGCCTGGTAAGCATGCTGCAGCTTATGGATATGCTTGCCTATATCTTCCATCGTGGAAACAAAGCTCACCGCCTTCTCGTATAAAAGCTCGCCCCTGCGAACGATCTCCTGTGCGTTCTTGCTTTGCAGCTCTCTTTTCCACAGGTCGGCTATTAATTTGAGGCAGGCGATAAGGTTGGTCGGGCTTATCAGGAGGATACGCTTCGAATACGCATAAGCCCACAGGTCGGGGTCGGCCTGGATAGCTGCAAGATATGCCGGTTCGATGGGAATGAACATCATCGTGAAATCCAGGGCTGTCTCAAGGTTATCATATTGCTTGCTGCACAGGTCGTCAATGTGCCGGTATACCGACTTTATATGCGCGCTCCGGCAGGTCGCCTGCTCTTCGGGCGTTTCCGCCGCCGTCAGCCTGTCATAAGCTGTCAGCGAGACTTTGGAATCCACGATGATCATCCTGTCGTCCGGTAAGCGTATCAGGACATCCGGCCTTAGCATCCTGCCTTCTTCGTTCCGGATGGGCTGCTGCAGGAAATATTCGCGGTTCTTTGTCAGCCCGGATTGCTGTAAAACGCTTTCCAGGATCATCTCGCCCCAGTCGCCCTGCCTTTTCGCCTGTCCTTTAAGGGCATTGGCCAGGTTATTGGCCTCGCTGCTCACTTTATTGGTCTGCTCTATCAGCTCCCTTACTTTCTCTTCCAGGGAAAACCGTTGCCTGGACTCTTTATCATATGTCTCTTCCACCTTGCGTTTAAAGCTGTTTATATTTTCCCCTAAAGGTTTCAGCAGCGCTTCTATATGCGCCCGGTTGGTTTCGGTAAACCTGCCGCTTTTTTCTTCCAGTAGCTGGTTGGCAATTTTCTCAAAATGGAAATAAGCATTCTTATGCAAGACTTCCACCTCTTTCTTCTGTGAGGCCAATTTGTCTTCCAGCGCCTTATTCGCCGCTGTCAGCATGGCATGTTCCGTGCGAAGCTCCTGGTTGTGGTGTCTTACCTGTTCCAGCACCTCTTCCTGCTTTGTGTATGTTCCCTTCATCGCATCATACATTGCTGACAGCGCCTGGTACCTGGCAGACAGGTTGCTGTTGGACGAGGTAAGCTCCTGTACCTGCTCCTGCGACCGTGCATAGAAAGCCTTACAGGCATCCAGGCTTTCCGTTTGCGTCCTGTATGCAGCTTCCGTCTCAGACAGCCGCTGGCGGACCTGCAGCAGTTGCCTGTCGGTGGCTGCCTTATCTTCCTTTAATAAGAGGTGCTCCTCCTGCAGCCGCTGTAAACGGTCTTCCGCAAGGACCAGCCGGGTTCCGGCCTCACCTTCGTGCTTCAGCCTGATATGGCCGGTCCTGGTGAGCAGGAGGAATAAAACGACAGTTATAAGCATACCTGTTATAACTGCCGCTACAATCATAAGATCCATGAACGGTTATTTCGTGTAAAGCTACTAAGAAGAACGGCTATAACATACAGCAAATTATACACATTCGGTATCCCTCATCCCGGGATGTGTCGTGCTGCTATGTTCTGAAGTAATCATGAATGAGGCTTCGACAAGCTCAGTATGACAACAGAGTGGAGATGTCACCTTGAGCCTGTCGAAAGGAGTTTTCTATCCGTGGTGGTGTCCTATCTGCCACAGTTTAAACCTGTCATGTTGCCAATGGATGCTGACAGATTGTTTTTTATTATTTAACATATAAGAAACAAAACCTTCATAAGGTTATTAAGATAAGCTACAAATTATAATAAGAGATTCCTCACATTTGTCCGGAATGATCCAGCACGCTATAGTACCTTTATAGCAAAAGCTATACTCCTCAGTGAAGCGTATCTGTAATAAGAGGGCAGATAGTCACTTTATTTGATCCATTCGTGCTTTAAAAGGCCTGTTATTATTTCATCTTTTAATGCCCCGTCAGCCAGACAAAGAAATTTTTCCCGTCTTTTTCCTTCAACTTTATATCCAAATCTTTCTTGCAATAATCTTGACGATTCATTTCCGTCAAAGAACCCGTTTTCTAATCTTCGCAACCCTAAATCCTCAAATGAAAATCGTATTTTTTCTGCAAAGGCTTCTTTGCCGTATCCTTTCCCATGAAAATTCTCATTGATCCAGATGCCACCGCCACAAGTTCCGTGCAATGTATTGATGCCTGAAATGCTCATGCCTCCAATTACTTTTTGATCTGATTTTAGTTCAATACAAAATTCATATCCGTTTTTATTGTTTTCAGAAGCGTTTTTTAAGCAGTAATTTATCCAATGCTCCGCATGGTCCTTTAAATATGGAAAAGGCACAACGGCAAGCCATTTTGAAACATTGAAATTGTTTAAGCCTTCAATTAAATCATTAATGTCTTTTGCTTTCCAATTCCTGATAATTAATCTATCGGTTTCAAGCTGCATAATTATTTTTTCTATTTAGGCCGTTAAGGTGTATTTATAGGTAGGGAATTAGCGGCACATCATACTTTAAGCAGGCCACGGAAGCCCCTCGATCCGTAATACGATTCTGCCCCGTTATGATAAATGAACACTGTATTATAACGCCGGTCACCGAATATAGCGCCGCCCAGCTCCCTTATAGCTGTCGGGGTATCCAGCCAGCTTGATGTTTTAGTGTCAAATTTACCCAGCTCCTGTAAGGCCCTGTATTGCTCTTCGGTCAGGATGTCAATGCCCATTTCCGCTGCCATACCTATGGCGCTATGGCGGGGCTTATGCTCCTTACGCGACTCCAGCGCATCGGGATCATAGCAGATGCTCCGGCGGCCTTTCGGGCTTTCTGCCGAACAATCACAGAAAGTATATACATCATTCTTTTTGTCATAAGCTATCACATCCGGCTCTCCCTCTGTTTCTTCCATCTCATTAAGCGACCACAGCTTGTCAGGATGCGCTTCCAGCTTTTCCTGCACTTTATCCCAACGGATACCTTTATGACGCTCCGGGTGCTTTTCAAATCTTTTCTTTAAAATGTCCAGCAGCTCTTCTTTGCGCGCTGCCGGCAGTTGTAGTTTATTTTTGCTCATAAGATCATTTTATTTGATGTACGGTTAAACGGGAAGGACCGTTGCCTGTAAATTTCGTCAAAAAACCGGAAAATCATGCAAATTGCCGTGGTTGGGCTTCGGTAAGGCTTCGACAGGGCTCAGCCTGACAAGGATGATATTATAGGGAGTCTCTTGTGTCACATTGAGCCTGTCGAAATGTGGTTATAATCACCTCGACAAGCTGAGCCTGACAGCTACGGTATTGTGTCACCCTGAGCTTGTCGAAGGGTTAATTAATGCGATCATCTAATGGGTGTCTCACTCCACCATAACAGAGATTTCCCGGCTCCATTGCATTACGCCCGAAATGACAGCAGGATGTATAATCCATAAATAGTAAAGGTCATTCTGACCGGAACGCAGTGTAAAGGAAGCGATAGATGCTTCGACAGGCTCAGCATGACAACTAAGAGTAATTGTCACCCTGAGCTTGTCGAAGGGTTAAATTAATGCAATCATCTAATGGGTGTCTCACTCCACCATAACAGAGATTTCCCGGTTCCATTACATTACGCCCGAAATGACAGCGGGATGTATAATCCATAAATAGTAAAGGTCATTCTGACCGGAACACAGTGTAAAGGAAGCTGTAGATGCTTCGACAGGCTCAGCCTGACAACTAAGAGTAATTGTCACATTGAGCCTGTCGAAATGTGGTTGTAATGACCTCGACAAGCTGAGCTTGACAGCTACGGTATTGTGTCACCCTGAGCCTGTCGAAGGGTTAAATTAATGCGATCATCTAATGAGTGTCCCATCCAACATAACAGGGATTTCCCGGCTCCATTGTATTACGCCTGAAATGATAGTGGGATGTGTAAGCCATTCAATAGTATAAAGGTCATTCCGACCGGAACACAGTGTAAAGGAAGCTGTAGATGCTTCGACAGGCTCAGCATGACAACTAAGAGTAATTGTCACCTTAAGCCTGTCGAAATGTGGTTATAATGACCTCGACAAGCTGAGCCTGACAGCTACGGTACTGTGTCACCCTGAGCTTGTCGAAGGGTTAAATTAATGCGATCGTCTAATGGGTGTCTCACTCCACCATAACAGACTTCCCGGTTCCATTGCATTACGCCCGAAATGACAACAGGATGTAAGCCATTAAAAAGTAAAGGTCATTCTACTCTGACTTATACGTGTATTCCGTACATAATAACATGTGCGCAAGCCTGTTTTTCCCTACTTTGGCGTAATTTAGCACATTTATCCCTACGTACTCATTACAAGGGATTTAAAGAGGGTCACCGCATATGTTAAAAGAGGAATTCCAGCAGTCATTTTTACCGCTTATACCTGAACAGCCGGGTATATACAGGTATTATAATGCGGAAAAGAAGCTCCTGTATGTCGGAAAGGCCAAGAATTTAAAGAAAAGGATCACTTCCTATTTTTACAAGACCCATGCGGACAGGAAGCTGAACAGGCTTGTCAGCCTGGTCCGGAATATAGAATGGACGCTTACCGACTCGGAACATGATGCCTTCCTGCTGGAGAATTCCCTGATCAAGCATTTCCGGCCGCCCTACAATATACGGCTGAAAGATGATAAAACCTATCCCTACCTGGTGATCAAACGGGAGTCCTTTCCACGTGTTTTTCTTACCCGCCAGAAGCTGAATGACGGCTCCGAATACCTGGGACCCTTTACCTCCGTAGGTGCAGTGCATGAGCTGATGAGGATCATCAAGGGCAATATCCCGCTCCGCACCTGCTCCCTGCCGCTGACGCCCGGGAATATCAGATCCGGCAAGTTCAAGCCCTGCCTGGAATACCATATAGGCAACTGCAAGGCGCCCTGTGTCGGCTGGCAGACGGAAGAGGAATACCGGGCCAATATCGACTATATCCGGGAGGTGTTCAAAGGTAACCTGGGCGGTATTGTGCAATCGCTGAAAAAGCAGATGCAGGAATACGTGGCCGAGCTGGATTTTGAAAAAGCGCAGATGATCAAAAACAAGCTGGATCAACTGAGCTATCACCAGGCGCAATCGACCGTGGTCAACGCGCACCTGGGCAACCTGGATGTGGCCAGCATCGTGCTGCAGGAGGATGTCGCCTATGTCAACTTTATGGTGGTGGTAGACGGCAGGGTCATCCACAGCAGGAACGAGGCCATCACCCTGGAGCTGGGCGATGAAGCGCCTAAGGACATCCTGTCCCATACAGTAGCTTTACTGCACGGGACACTGCAGTCTGTTTCTAAAGAAGTGGTCACCCACCTCGCTATTGAGACCCTGGATAAGGATATGGAAGTGACCATACCTAAAACCGGCTACAAAAAGAAGCTGCTGGAGCTCAGCTTTAAGAACAATGAATATTTCATCCGGCAGGTAAAAAAGAAAAAGTCCCTGCTTCTGCAGCAGCAAACGGACGAAACGCTGGAAAATACCCTGCTGGAATTACAGGGAGACCTGGGACTGACCCGGTTCCCCGATCATATTGAATGTTTCGATAACTCCAATTTCCAGGGCGCTTACCCGGTAGCGGCTATGGTATGTTTCAGGGACGGGAAGCCGTCCAAGAACGATTACCGGCGCTTTCACATCAAAACGGTAACGGGGATCAATGACTTTGCCTCGATGGCGGAGATTGTCAGAAGAAGGTATAAAAAGATGCTGGAAGACCGGCAGCCTTTGCCTAAGCTGGTCATCATAGACGGGGGTAAGGGGCAGCTGGGCGCCGCAATGGAAAGCATCACCGAGCTGGGGCTGGTCGGCAGGATGACCGTAGTGGGACTGGCCAAAAGAGAGGAGCTGATCTTTTTCCCGGGGCAGTCAGAACCCCTGAGGCTGCCTTTTAACGGCAAGAGTCTTTTGCTTATCAGGAGGATCAGGGATGAGGTGCATCGCTTCGGGATCACCTTCCACCGGGAAACCAGGAGCAAAGGCACCATTAAGAACGAGCTGGAGGATATCAGGGGCATAGGGGCCAAAACAGCCCAGACCCTCTTACAGCATTTCCGTTCGGTCAAAAGGGTCAGCGCAGCTACCATAGAGGAGCTGAACGGGATAGTGGACACCAAGAAAGCACAACTCATTTTTGAATATTTTAAAAACAAACAAGATCGTGACAGCAACAATATTTGATATGGACGGCCTGCTCCTGGATACGGAACCGCTGTGGGGCGAAAGTATGCTGAAGATAGCCGGGCGCCATAAGGTGAATATCAGAAGCGATTTTTTTAAATACACTACCGGCTTACGTATCAATGAGGTGACCGCCTTCTGGCGGGAAAGGTTCGGCTGGGAGTCTGATATATCCGCGGACGGGCTGGCCGGTGAGATCGTGGAGGATATTGTGGCCCTGTCTGTGCAGAAAAGCCGCCTGATGCCGGGTGTAAAGGAGCTGTTGCAGCAACTGAAAGATGCCGGGATGCCTATGGGTGTGGCTACTTCCTCTCCGCAGTATATGATGGAGACCCTGCTGAAGCACTTCGGTATCTATGACTACTTCCAGGTATGCGTCTCCGCGGAGCACGAGGTGCTGGGCAAACCGCATCCCGCGGTGTACCTGAAATGCGCTGCCATGCTGGATGTGCCCTCCTGGAATTGCGTGGCCTTCGAGGACAGCGTGAACGGGGTGATCAGCGCTAAGGCCGCCCGGATGAAAGTAGTGGCGGTACCTGATGAATATAACATAAATAATCCTAAATTTGCCATAGCCGACAAAGTAGTAGACAGCCTCGTGCGCTTTGATGTTGGAATGTTTAATAATTTATAAGAATCAGAAGCCCGTGAATATCAAAAATATTTGCTGTATAGGTGCCGGTTATGTAGGTGGTCCCACGATGGCGGTCATCGCCCAGAAATGTCCTGACATACAGGTGACCGTAGTAGATGTGAATGCCGACCGCATCAGCGCCTGGAACGACCCCGATGTAGAGAAGATACCCATATATGAGCCGGGCCTGTCGGATATCGTGGCAGTAACGAGAGGCAGGAACCTGTTTTTTTCCACCGATATAGAAAAAGCTATAGATGAAGCCGAGATCATATTTATCTCCGTCAATACACCGACCAAGGATTATGGCGTAGGGAAGGGCAAGGCGGCCGATCTCAAGTATATAGAGATCTGCGCCCGGCAGATAGCGGCCATCGCCAGGACCGATAAGATCATCGTTGAGAAGTCCACCATCCCTGTCAGGACAGCCTCCACCATCAAGGATATCCTGGAACAGGTAGGTAATAAAGCAGATTTCCAGATACTTTCCAATCCCGAATTTTTAGCGGAGGGTACAGCAGTCAGCGACCTTATGCAGCCGGACAGGATACTGATAGGCGGGGATATTGATACCGAAGCAGGACAGCGCGCCATAGATACGCTTGTAACGATATATAATAACTGGGTACCTAAGGAGCGGATCGTCACGACCAATATCTGGTCGTCCGAGCTGTCCAAGCTCGCGGCCAACGCCTTCCTGGCGCAAAGGGTGTCCTCCATCAACTCCATCTCCGAGCTGTGTGAAAAAACAGGAGCGGATGTAGGAGAGATATCAAGGGCTGTCGGCGCCGATACGCGGATAGGCGATAAATTCCTTAAAGCCTCCGTAGGATTCGGCGGCTCCTGTTTTCAGAAGGATATCCTCAACCTTGTTTACATCGCACGGTCGTATAACCTTCACGAAGTAGCGGACTACTGGGAGCAGGTGATCCTTATCAATGAGCACCAGAAGCGCCGCTTCGCCTACAAGATCATAAAAGAGCAGCACAATACCGTTTCCGGGAAGAAGATCACGATGCTGGGATGGGCCTTTAAGAAAGACACCAATGATACCCGGGAGACGCCGGCCATTGCCGTAGCGGAGATATTGCTGCAGGAGCAGGCGGAAGTAGTGGTATATGATCCCAAGGTAACGGAGCAGCAAATGGTGGCAGACCTCGAAAGATACGGTGTGGATGCTGCTGTTATCAGGGAAAAGTTCAAGGTATGCACTACGGCTATGCAGGCCTTGCAGGGTGCTTATGCCATAGCCATCATTACGGAATGGGATGAGTTCAGGGAACTGGACTGGGCTGCTGTGTACCGGCAGATGGTGCAGCCGGCCTCCGTATTTGACGGCAGGAACATTCTCCATAAGCAGACCATGCAGCAGTTGGGATTTAAATATTTTGCTATCGGTCGTTAAAGACCACAAGGTTTCATTTTATAAAAGCAATCAAGTAAATAAAGGCTTATGAAGACTGTACTGATTACCGGGGCGGCAGGATTCATAGGCTCGCACTTGTGCGACCGCTTTCTTGCGGAAGGCTATAATGTGATCGGGATGGACAACCAGATCACCGGCGCTATGTCGAACATAGAGCACCTGATACCCCTGAAGCGGTTCACTTTTTATCACCACGACATTACCAACTATATCCATGTCCCGGGTCATATAGACTATATCCTTCACTTTGCTTCGCCGGCCAGCCCTACCGACTACCTGAGATATCCCATCCAGACACTTAAAGTGGGTGCGTTGGGCACCTATAACCTGCTGGGCCTTTCCAGGGTAAAAAAATCAAGGATACTGGTAGCCTCCACCTCTGAAGTGTACGGCGATCCTCAGGTACATCCCCAGGCAGAGGATTACTGGGGAAACGTCAATTGCGTGGGTCCCAGGGGTGTCTATGATGAAGCCAAAAGATACCAGGAAGCCATCACGATGGCCTATCACCAGGCTCATGGGCTGGAAACACGGATAGCAAGAATTTTCAACACCTATGGTCCCCGCATGCGGACGGACGACGGGCGGGTAATGCCCACCTTTATCAATAAAGCGTTGCGGCAGGAACCCTTGTGCATCTATGGGGACGGAGAACAGACCCGCTCCTTCTGCCATATCGATGATACAGTGGAAGCCGTTTACCGGCTGCTGCTCAGTGACTATTGCCTGCCTGTGAATATCGGCAATGACGGGGAGATCACTATTAACGCGCTCGCCGGGCTGATCCTGCGCTATACAGGATCGTCTTCGCAGATACTGTATGACGACAGGCGGACGGATGATCCTATCCGCAGGAAGCCGGATATCCGGCTTGCGCGGGAGGTATTGAAATGGCAGCCCGTAATACCGGTGGAAGAGGGGATACAGAAAACGATCCGGCACTTTAGATGACCCTTTGCCGGCTGGCTTTATTTAATAATTATTAACTACTGCTTTTGGCAAAAAAAAAGTTATTTTGTCCGAAATTTAAAAGAGTAAACGACATGTGGTTTTTTACTAAGAAAAAGAAAGCTAAGGAACGGATAAGCTATGATATTGGCGCGTATATGGTGGTGGATATTCACTCTCATTTATTGCCGGGCATAGATGACGGGGCGCCTGATACAGACACATCTCTCAAACTGATCAACGGTCTTGCTGCAAAAGGTATTCAAAAGATCATTACCTCCCCGCACGTAATGGCCGATATTCATAAAAATACACCTGAAACGATACAGCAGGCCAGTAATATCCTGTCGCCTGTGCTGCAGGCTTCCTCGGTAAACATCCCTTTCAGCTACGGGGCCGAGTACCTGCTGGATGAGCAATTCCTGGACAAGCTGAACAACGGGCAGATACTGCCTTTATTTGATGATCATATTTTGGTGGAAACACCTTTCCTCTACCGGCCCTTCAACCTGGAGGACCACATTTTCCAGATACAGGCGGCGGGCTATACGCCAGTCCTGGCACACCCGGAAAGATATCTTTATATGTTTACGGAGCAGGAGCTGTTCTTCAAGGTAAAGGACCTGGGCTGTAAGCTGCAGATGAATGTGCTGTCCCTCACGGGCTATTACGGCAAGTCTGAAAAAGACTGTGCGAAATTCCTGCTGGAGAATAACCTCTACGAATATTTCGGTTCTGATATGCACCACGAGCGGCACCTCTGGAATTTTTCAGAATTCAGGGTGGATGAAGAGACTGCCAGGCTGCTGGACAAAAATTATAATCAGATCCTGAACAGGAATCTTTTATAACCCCGTTATCCCGCAACCTGCATATTGTTGCTCTCACGTACCCATCCGTGAGATAGTGTCTATCTCAGGTAGGCTGCGTACATCCATACAGCTTTTTCCTGTTCCCGGATATAGTCGCTCATCAGGGCGTTGGTACCCTCATCCCGGGCCTCTCCGGCCAGTTCCAGTATCTCCCGTTCTATGGTCAGCAGGGTCCGGTAGCCTTCCAGTACATGGTGCAGGGCTTCCTTACCGTTTGATATGTCAGTGGCTTCCTTAATGGAAGCGGTCTTCAGGTACTGGCTGTAGGAATGCAGCGGGGTATATCCCAGTGTCAGTATCCGTTCTGCTATTTCATCTATTTTTGCAAAGGCATCATTATAGATCTCTTCAAACTTCAAATGCAGCTCGAAAAAATCAGCACCGGCTATATTCCAGTGGAAGCCCCTGGTGTTGATATACAATAGCTGGTAGTTGGCCAGCAGTATATTCAATTGCGCTGCCAGCTTTTCCGATTGTTTCCTGTCCAGGCCAATAAGGCTCAGTTTTTTCTCAGCATGTTTTGCCATGATCGTTCCGGTGTTTTAATGTTATGGGTACAAATATCGGGATTGATATTGAGAATACGGTTTGAAATAAATTATTCATAAATTGATAATACCTATAGCGCTTGCTACAGCCGGCGGCAGATAAAAAGATAGTTTTCATCAAAATCACCCGAAATCAGCTGCAATGCCTTAAATTTGGCAGCCTTTTTAAAATATAAATATGGAAGCCAACAGTATCATCTACGAAATAGACCAGCTCGCTATACATAAGGTGGGGAATAAGCTGGAACACGAAGGAGTATTCATTTCTGACAGCACTATCCAGCTCAATGAGACGATCAGCGGACTTTTAAGCACCTATTTTTTCACGCCCTTTAAAAGCGAGGAGCAATACCAGTTTTACAGCGAGCTGTCGCTGGAAGATAACAAGGTGTACCAGCTGGTGAAGGAAATCTTTGAGCAGCCGGATAAGTTGCTGGAACATTCCGCGCAGATGGCCCACCATCTCTATGAGAACAGCGGGCATGCGCGTATAAAAGGCGGTGAATTTTACGTGGCTTATTTTAAGGACTGTGTCATCAACGGGAGCAGGGCAGATGCTGTAGGGCTTTTCAAATCCGAGAACAAGGATACCTTCCTCAAGATCTATCCCGACGGAGAACAGCTGCAGCTGGGTACCGACATGGGCATCAATATCCAGAAGCTGGATAAAGGCTGTATCATCTATAATATCAATGCGGAGACCGGGTTTGTCTGCAAGGTGCTGGATAAATCCAACAAAGGCAACGAGACCCTTTACTGGTTCGACTATTTCCTGCACGTGCGCCAGATATTCAATGACTATTACTATACGGAGCAAATGATCAATATCTGTAAGGATTTTGTCAAAAAGGAGCTGCCGGAGGAATTTGAGGTGACCAGGGCCGACCAGGCCGATATCATCATCAAATCCGAACAGTACCTGAACAACAATGACGCTTTTAATTTCGGGGACTTCTCCCAGGCCATCCTGGAGCAGAAAGAAGTGCAGGATAAATTTGCGGACTTCAGGTATGAATACCAGCAGGAGCACCAGATACAACTGGAGGATAATTTTACCATCTCCGATGCCGCCGTTAAAAAGAAAAAGTCCTTCTTCAGGTCAAAGATAAAGCTGGACAAGAACTTTACGATCTACGTGCATGGCAACCCCGAGCTGATCCTTAATGATGTGGATGAAACGGGCCGTAAATTTTATAAGATCTACTACGATAATGAGCAATAGCCGACAGGGCAGGGGAAGCGCTTAAAACGCTTCCCCTGTTGTTATCAGGTGGCTGCCGGATGATTATAGACGGGCAGGGTAATGAAAAAAGTGGTGCCTGTATGCAATACCGTTTCATAGGTCAGTTGCCCGCCTGACATCTCTATCATATTTTTGGTCATGCTGAGCCCTATGCCCGTACCTTTCGACTTGGTGGTAAAGTAAGGCGTGAACAGCTTATTCCTGACAGTTTCCGGTATGCCTTCGCCGTTATCCCGTATAGCGATGATCACCTTATGCTTTTCAAGCGTGCAGGTGACCCGTATCTCTTTTTCCCGGTCATCGGGGATAGCCTGGATCGCGTTCTTGAGAATGTTGTTCACTGAGCGTATAAAATAGCTTTTATCCATATGCACGGTCACGTCTCCCGGCGGCGGCAGATAGCTTATCTCTATATCCTTTTCCACTTTAAAAAGCTGTATGAGATTCGATAAATGTTCGTGTACCCGGATCTCTTCCGGGTGCATCTGGTCGATCTTGGCAAACGCGGAAAATTCCGTCGCTATATGGTTCAGCGTTTCTATCTGCTCTATGATGATCTCACACACCTTAGCGGTCATGGCCTCTATATTGTCCCTTCCCTCTGCAATGGCCTTTTGCAGGAACTGGATGTTCAGCCGCATCGGGGTCAGCGGGTTTTTGATCTCGTGGGCCACCTGCTGCGCCATTTCCCGCCATATATTCTCCCTTTCCTGTATGGAAAGCTTCTGCGCCAGGTTCTCTACTTTCAGTATCATCCTGTTATACTCGTTCACCAGGATGGAAAATTCATCCTCGTAGGGCCATTCGATAAGCTCATTATGCTGTAAGGCTATCTTTCTGAATTTCCTGGTGATGATGTTCAGCGGCTTGACGGCGTTATTGGTAACGAAAAAGGTAACGAAGGACGCTAAAAATATGACCAGGATAAAGACATTCATAATGGCAAGGATGATATCCGAAATGTTTTCGCCGCTGGCCCATTTATTATTGGCATCATAGATATTCAGGATATAAGGCTTGTCCTTGATCATTATCCGCGTATAGATATCGGAATAGCTGTTGAAGTTATTGCTGCTCTGCTCCGCCAGGAAGAAAGGAAAGGAGGCTTTGAGCTGGCTGAGCACCGACGGCTTTAAAAGATACTTATTGTCCGTATAATAGTATTTCTTGTCATAACGGGCATCAGGTACCAGGACGCCTGTCGTATCGTATAGCAGGGCAATGATATTGAAATTATGCACCAGGTCCGACCATACTTTGCGGTCCGCTTTCCCGGCCGGGGTGCTTTCCAGGTACAGCTTTACGATGGATATATTATTGCTGTTCCTGTCAAAATTCTGCGACTTTTCATTATTGTTCAGCACATATATGATCGTGATGCCCAATACGAGGAATGATATAAAGAGCGTAGCCCAGACCGCGAAATTGATCTTGGTATTAATATTAAGGTAAAAGCCCCTGTATTCATTCTTATGCTTTACCTGCTGTATGGAAATATTGGATATGACCAGGTAGTAGATAATAAAGAACAGCAACAGGATAATAATGCTGGACAGGGTCGTGATGATCTGTACCGCGAGGTTCCTCTTATACTTGACCAGTATGATCTCGTTATTAAAAGGATTCTTATAATACAGATCGGAATAATATAGATGATTGTATATAATGAAATCCCTGGACGTATTCCTGAATTTATCGGTGACCGATTCGGGTACCCTTTCCGGGTAAAAATCGACCACGTCAAAATCCACCAGGGTATTGCCTGCGTATTTTGCGGTAAAGTAACGGGAATAGAACTGGTGGTCAAAATAGAGGTCCTTGCCTACCAGGGTCCCTTCCATTTTATTTTTCTTATAGTAAAAGATGTCTTTGAACTGCACATTCAGTCCCAGTGCCTGGGAGCCGAAATCCAGGTAGGCCTTATACACCGTAGGTTCTGTGATATTGTCCTGGTACAGCAGCTCGTTAAAGGTGCACGTAACCGCGCTCCTGGGCAGTATGAAGGCCTGTATGATCAGCTCATTTTCCTGCCTGGGAAAGTAGGAGGAAATAATATAATTGGCAATGATATCCGCATCGGCCTCCTGGCTGACCCACCGCCTGATATTGGGATCGGACTTGAGGAGGTCCAGTTGGTCTGAAAAGTTGAATTCAAATTTATTGTTGGGCTTCTTCAGGTTGCTCTCCGCGTAGATCAGCCTGAAAGCCTCTTCCTTCTTGTTATGGAACAGGGTAATGATAAAGGTGCTGTATAAGCTGAACAGCACGATCCACAACTGCCAGGAGACATTACGGGGCTTGTTTTGAATGGACAATACCAGCGGCTGCCCGATACGGGTAATGAGTAAATAGATGATATTGACGAAGACGAAGGTGCTTACCAGCAGTATGGGGTTGCTATTGCTGTAATGGATATAGCCGAACGATACGCACAGCAGCAGGAAGTTGATATAGCAGATGCTGCTTTTGATCTTCAGCCGCACTGAGATCCTGCAGATACAATACACCATTAGTGAGGTATTGATGCACACCAGCATGATCAGGGTGATGCCCGTAACAGTGGAAAAATTGAGGTATTGCAGGCTGTCCGTCACTAGCGACAGCTTGCTGTCGAAGATCAGCGTGCTGATGATGCCGATATTGAGGCCAAAGATGTTGTGTACAAAGGCTATGGTCAAGGCATATCCCAGGCAGTAATTCAGGTATTTCCGCCTGTAGAACAGGAAATTATTGTTATTCTTCAATATCCTGATGATCTGTATACTGATAAGGTAAACACCTATCAGCCTGCAGATGATCTCATTGAGATTGGCAAATTTCTCTTCCGAGCTCAGGATTTCTTTGGAGAACAGCATGGTATCGGCTATCTGGCCGGGATAAGCGGACAATCCCGTCAACAGGAGATTGATGACGGTAAGGCAGGCGAACGTAAAAAAAACAGCCAGGCCGGAATTCCGGCTCTCTATGATCCTGGAAAAGATATAGATGCTCGCAAAAAGCGAGAAAATGAACGCTACGTAAAAGAAGGTGAGCAGCCCGTCGGACTTGATATAGTTATCCGTGGCAAAATCTATGTAAAATGCGGGCTGGCCGTTATCATATATTTTGAAGGCCGCGTCATTATCCGACTTGATATTGAGCTGGTGGGCAATGATATTCTTATCCAGCGCGCGGCTGATGTATATTTTGGAATCCTTATTATCCAGGTTCAGGAGCGGGATGACAAAATAGTATTTGAAAGTATCGGCAGGATGCACGGCAGAGTCCACTGTTTCGTATTTCCTGAAATAGATCACATCATTATTGATGGTCAGCAGGGGGGAAGTGGTGCGCAGGTCCAGCTTTAAGATATCGTTGAGCGCGAACTGGTCATTGTTCCACGCCACGATCTGGTTGTTCCTGAACTTCAGGATACGGATCTTGCTCTTATGGGTCTGGAAGATATCCATACTGTTCAGCACAGCGTTATCCGCACCGGTAAGCGCGTCAATATAAGCGATGTCATTCTGGAAAGAAGCCTGGATCTCCTGCACGATATGCTCCTTGGAAAACCGGTATTTCCTGCAGGAGGCCACCATCCATAATGCCAGGTAGCACAGGATGCTGAACATAAATATCATCCATTTATATCTGTAGATCCGGAGGCGCATCAGGGGATAATTTATTTATTTTGAAGCTTGCTCTTGGCCTGTTCCCAATACCTGTCCATCTCAGGCAGCGGCATACCTTTCATATCCTTACGGTCTTCCAGTATCTGCTGCTCCATCAGCTCAAACCTTTTTTTGAATTTCTTATTGGTCTTTTCCAGCGCCTGCTCGGGGTCTATATGCAAATGCCTGCCATAGTTGACCAGCGCGAACAGCACGTCACCGAACTCTTCCTCTATCGCTGCCGGGTCCTGCTCAATGGCTTCCCGGAGCTCTCCGAGCTCTTCGTGCACTTTGGCCAGCACCTCCCGGATGTCATCCCAGTCAAATCCCACCTGCCGGGCCTTATCCTGTATGCGGTAAGCCTTTACCAGCGCGGGCAGCGATGCCGGTACGCCCTGCAGGACCGACTTTTTACCTTCCGCCAGCTTCAATTGCTCCCAGTTCTGCTTTACTTCTGCCTCATCCTTTACCCGGGTCGTCTCGAAGATATGCGGATGTCTTCTTACCAGCTTATTGCAGACATTCTCGATCACATCGGCCCATTCAAACTGCTGCTGCTCCGAAGCGATCTTACTGTAAAACATCAGGTGCAGCAGGATGTCGCCCAGCTCTTCCCTGATATTCGGCCAGTCTTCCGCTGCAAGCGCGTCTGTCAGCTCATACAACTCTTCTATGGTCTGTGTGCTTAAGCTGTGAAGGGTCTGTTTCCGGTCCCAGGGACATTTTTCCCTGAGCTCATCCAGGATGTGTTTCAGGCGTTCTATGGAAGAATGATACATGTTGTGCTTTTATGGTTTAAATACTTTTAATGCGCCCGGCAGGACCGACACCGATACCGTCCCGGGCGTACTGTTCCTGATAAGGTCACCGTCCACCTGGTAATAGTCCAGGGACGGGCTTTTAATCACGATATGCTTTCCCTGCCACTTATCGGTATACTTGCTGTCGTACAAATGCCCGGTAAAAGCTTTCAATATGATATCTCCTCCCAGCCACAAAGGGAATTTCTTTACGGAAACGATATCCAGCAACCCGTCCTGAAGGTCAGCAGCGGGCGCTATTTTAAAATTGAAGCCGAATTGTTCTGCATTGGCAATATTCAGCAAAAAGGAATATACTATCCTGGGAGGCTGCTCATCTATCGTCAGCTCGAACGACTTTACATTATAGCCCAGCAGGTTGTCCGCCACTACCTTGGTATATCCCCAGAAGCCTCTCCACTGGCTTTCACTGAAATCCCTGCTGATCTGCACATCAAATCCTACGCCCAGGTTGCTCAGGAAATAATGGCTTTCATTGACATAGCCCACATCTATCCGGTCGGTGTTGCCTTTCCTGATAATGCCCAGCGCCTCCTTCGTGTCAAGGTCTATCTCCAGGCTGCGGGCCAGGCCGTTGCCGGAACCTTTGGGCAGTATGCCCAGAGCCGTCTCCGTACCTACCAGCGACTGCGCCACTTCATTGACGCTTCCGTCTCCGCCTACAGCCACCACGCCCGCATAATTGCGGTCCGCCGCTGCTGCCGACAATGCCGTTGCATGGCCCGCATACTCGGTAAGCCTGATGTCAATATCAAAATGACTGCCCAGCGCCTCCCTGATGGTCTCGCTGAGCGCCTTTACCCGGTCCGTTCCCGATTTGGGATTGATGATAAACAATAATGCATTGGTCATAGGGATCAATTTACGGCTTTCAGGCTCAGGTCCATGCTGACGTAATGATGGGTGAGGGCGCCTACGGAAATGAATTGCACACCGGTTGCCGCATACGCCGCTATATTATCCAGGGTAATGCCGCCGGATGCTTCCGTTTCATAAAGGTTATCCACAAGATCAACGGCGGCATACATATCTTCTGGGGTGAAATTATCGAACATGATCCGCTGTATGCCGCCTGCTGCAAGCGCTTCCTCCACTTCCCGGATATTACGGGTCTCCACTTCGATACCTATGGAAAGCTGGCGCTGCTGCAGGTACTCCCTGGCTTTCATGATCGCCTGGGTAATGCCGCCGCAGTAATCAATATGATTGTCTTTCAGCATGATCATATCGTACAGCCCGAACCGGTGATTGGCGCCGCCGCCTGTCCTTACCGCGGCCTTTTCAAACTGCCGGAACAAAGGAGTGGTCTTGCGGGTATCCAGCACGGTACTATTAAACCCCTGTATCTTATCCACGTACTGCCGGGTCAGGGAAGCTACGCCGCTCATACGCTGCATGATATTCAGCGCCAGCCGTTCTCCCATCAATATGGTATGCACATCCGTTTCCATGAGGAATGCCTGGTCGCCGCTGACAACCGCATCGCCGTCCTTTTTATAAAAAGTGATAGCTGTATCGGGATTAAGGTATTCAAAGACTGCCTTAGCCACGTCCAGCCCGGCAATGATACCGTTCTCCTTTACCTTCAATACTGCCTTGCCTGTTTCGGAAGCGGGAATGGAAGACAGGGTGGAATGGTCACCGTCCCTGATATCTTCTTCCAAAGCCAGCCTGATAAAATTCTGAATATCCACCTGCAACTTCTTTGGGTCAGGTACAAAGATAACTTTAAATATACAATTACTTCTTAAGCCCTGTTCAGAAATTATTGCCGTTCGCCGCCAGCCTCCAATAGCTTCTGTGACCGCTGTGCGGCAGGTGATCAATGGATATGATGTGCAACATTCTTTAAAATACCTGTCGCTTAGGGAAGGTAATAAAGGGCTATTTTGTAATTTAGAGGCTTCTAAATACACTATTATGAACTTATATACTGTTGATACAGGCAATTTTAAGCTGGACGGCGGCGCTATGCACGGCGTAGTGCCCAAATCGCTATGGCAAAAGCATAACCCTGCTGACGAGAACAACCTGTGTAGCTGGAAAATGCGGTGTCTCCTTGTGGAGACCGGCAACAGGAGGATATTGATCGATACGGGCATAGGCGATAAGCAGGATGCCAGATTCTTCGGGCATTATCATCTCCACGGGGAGGGCAGCCTCCAGGGCTCCCTGCACAGGATAGGCCTCAGTACCGATGATATCACGGACGTTTTCCTGACCCACCTGCATTTTGATCATGTGGGCGGAGCCATCGTAAGATCAGGAGAGCAGCTGCTGCCTGCCTTTAAGAATGCCACTTACTGGAGCAATGAACGGCACTGGGACTGGGCGGTGCATCCCAATGGCAGGGAAAAGGCCTCTTTTCTGAAAGAGAATATACTGCCGATCCAGGAAAGCGGTCAGTTGCAATTTATTCCTACCGAAGAGAATTTTCAATTTGCCGAAGGATTTAAGGTCAAATTCGTGCACGGTCATACGGAATCCATGATGCTGCCGTTCCTGGACTATAAGGATCAGCACATCCTGTATTGCGCGGACCTCTTGCCTTCCGTGGCCCATCTTCCCATTCCCTGGGTGATGGCCTATGATACAAGACCGCTGCTGACCCTGGATGAAAAAGAGCGGCTGCTGACCGCGGCACAGGCAGAGAACTGGCTGTTGTATTTTGAGCATGATGCCGTCAACGAGATGTGCAGCCTGCAGCGTACTGACAAGGGTATCAAGACCGGTCAGTTGCTCACCTTAGAAGAGCTGTAAAAAATATAAAGCATACAGGCAGGGGCATATCCGGACGAAAAGAGCATGCTCCTGCCTGTTACTCCATTCTTTTTACCGGTGCCAGATCTGCCAGCTCCGCTTCCGTAAAGAGCGTATAATTCACCTTAAATGTCTTGCCCAGCGGTGTCTCAAGAGAAAAGCCACCAGGTCCCCATCCGTCCGTGATATCCAGCTCAAAATGGGCGTATTTCCAATATTCGAACAGGTCCCTGTCAATCCAGAACTCATATCCTTCAATGGTGCCGATCATAGCATCATTAGTCCTGGGAAAATAGCCGCCTTTTTCAAAGCATTGCGGCTGCGTACCTTCACAGCATCCTCCCGCCTGGTAAAACATCAGGTCCCCGTGGGTAGCGGCCAGTTGCCGGATGACGTCCAGGGCAGCGGAGGTTACACTTAATCTTGTTGCCATATTCTGAATTTTGATGTATTAAATAACCAATAACCCTGTACCGGTATTTGTCCAGTGTTTGCCGGCCGGCAGGGGTTTATAAAAGCAAAGCAACTGTTCTTTAAAGCAAACAACCCTGTCATATTGCGCTACATCGGAATATTGACAGGGCTGTTAATCCATACATAACACATTTCGACAGGCTCAATGTGACAATATAGGAGGAAGCGGCTTTTCAGAAAGCTGCTTTGAGTTGCTGGGAATACTTAGAAAAACCCTAATTTATTCTTATTATAGGAGATCAGCATATTCTTGGCCTGCCTGTAATGCCCGAGCATCATTTTGTGATTCTCACGGCCGATGCCCGACTGCTTATACCCGCCGAACGGTGCACCTGCCGGGTAGGCATGATACTGGTTCACCCACACACGGCCCGCCTGTATCGCCCGCGGAACCTGGTACAACTGGTGAGCGTCCCGCGTCCATACACCGGCGCCCAGGCCATACATCGTATCATTGGCGATGGCAATGGCTTCCGCCTCATCCTTAAAGGTGGTAACAGCCAGCACCGGTCCGAAGATCTCTTCCTGGAAGATACGCATCTTATTATGACCTTTGAATACCGTCGGCTGTATGTAATAGCCTTCTTCAAAACCGGCGATAGGGTTTATATCACCGCCTGTCAGTACTTCCGCGCCTTCTTCCCTGCCCAGCCTGATATAAGACAGTATCTTATCTTTCTGTATCTGTGAAGCCTGCGCGCCCATCATGACGGACGGGTCCAGCGGGTTACCGGTCTTGATAGCCTTTACCCTTTCCAGGACGCGGCTGATGAACCTGTCATAAATGGATTCCTGGATCAGCAGGCGGGAAGGGCAGGTGCAGATCTCTCCCTGGTTGAGCGCAAACAATACCGCGCCTTCAATGGCTTTATCCAGGAAGGCATCATCCGCATCCATGACCGATTCAAAGAAAATGTTCGGGGACTTACCGCCCAGCTCCAGGGTCACAGGAATGATGTTTTCAGTGGCATATTGCATGACAAGGCGTCCTGTAGCCGTAGAGCCGGTAAAGGCGGCCTTGGCCACTTTGGGATGGGTCACCAGGGCACGGCCCAGCTCTGCGCCGAAACCGTTTACGATATTGACCACACCGGCAGGAAGCAGGTCTTTGATCAGCTCCATCAGCACCATAATGGAAACGGGTGTGCTTTCAGCGGGCTTTAAGACCACGCAGTTACCGGCAGCCAGCGCCGGCGCCAGCTTCCATACGGCCATCAGTATCGGGAAATTCCATGGGATGATCTGGGCCACCACGCCGATAGGCTCGTGTACAATGATGGATACCGTATCTTTATCCAGCTCGCTGATGGATCCTTCTTCCGCCCTGATAACACCGGCGAAATACCGGAAATGGTCTATGGCCAGCGGCAGATCGGCATTCAGGGTTTCGCGGATGGCCTTACCGTTGTCTATCGTTTCCACAGCGGCCAGGTAAGCCAGGTTCTCTTCCAGCCTGTCTGCTATCTTGTTCAGGATAATGCTCCGCTCCGTCGCAGAAGTATCTTTCCAGGTCTGGAACGCGTTATGCGCGGCATTTACAGCCAGTTCAATATCTTCTTTACTGGAATGCGCCACCCTGGTAAAGACCTTACCATCTACGGGCGACACCACATCAAAATATTTACCGCCGGACGGGACTGTCCAGGTTCCGTTGATAAAATTGTCATACTGCTCCCAGAAGGAGGGACGTGAAACTACTTGAGACATAATTTTCCTGTTTTTTTGTTTACCTCTAAAGTTATCTGGCTTCCGGTCTTTTAAATAGGAAAATCGTCCTATAAAATAGTACTATACTCCAAAAACGGGGAAAGGCAGCGCCGCAGGGTCAGTTGATTATTAATTTAACACTAAAAATCGCCTGGGTTACCCTGAAAAGCGCTAAATTAGGGTCTCTAAATTTATCCTATGGCACACCGGATAGCAGCATTGCCACTGCGGCAAAAGCAACAAATGGATACGCTAGTGGAGTTTAAGACCACCTACAATACAGACATCTGTGAGCTGTATATCTTTGAAACCCACCAGACCTCGCATAATGTGTCCTTAAGGTTTGACAACCTTACCTTTACCTCTATGATACAGGGTAAGAAGCTTGTGAAGGTGGGGGATAAAACGCCCGTCTTTTCTTACCTGCCCGGCTCTTCGGTACTGGTAGCACCCGGAGAGGAAATGCTGATCGACTTCCCGGAAGCTGATGCCCAGCCGTCGCAATGTATGGCCCTTTCCATTAACGAGGATTACCTGGCAGATATCCTGTACACCCAGAATGTCCGGCAGCAGAAAATAAATGACGGCAGCCGGTGGTATATCGAACCGGATGTATTTGTGGTGACCAATAATACCGGGCTGGCAGGGGCTACCAATAATATATTGAGGATCATGATGGAAGACAGCCTTTATAAAGACCAGTTGGTGGACCTGGCGATGAAGGAGCTGGTCATAAGGCTTATGCATTCCCAGGCACAGGAGCTGGTACGGCAGGGACAGGTGAAAGGCCGGTTTGCAGAGCTGCTGCAGTACATCAGAAACAACCTGCACGAGAAATTAAAGATAGATATGCTGGCCAGGCTGGCCCATCTCAGCAAGTCCAATTTTTATAAATTATTCAAACAGGAGCTGGGTATCTCGCCCAATGATTTTATTTTAAAGGAGCGCATCAGGAAAGCCAAACAACTGCTCCTGCAATATAAGAATATCAGCGAAGTCGCTTTCCAGACAGGCTTCTCGGATACCAATTATTTTATCAAGATATTCAAAAGGATGGTGGGTACCACTCCCAAAACTTACCAGATGCAGCAAAGCAGGGGAGTAGCGTCCTATACCGGTTAAGCGGAACCTTATTTTTTCCCTATTCTCTCTGTCACCCTGAGCCTGTGCGTCACATTGGGCTTGTCGAAATGTGATTGATAATGGCTTCGACAGGGCTCAGCCTGACAGTTGCGGAATACTTTGTCACCCTGAGCTTGTCGAAGGGTAAAAACCAATGCTCTTCCATCCACTACCACAGAGATTTTCCGGCTCCATTGTATTTCGCTCGAAATGACAGCAGGATGTGTAAGCCATTAAATAATAAAGGCCATTCTGAAGGAAGCGTAACGTAATGAAACAAGCTCAGGACTGTCGCCGTAATGAGGCTTCGACGGAGCTCAGCCTGACAATCAATAAAGCTGTCACCCTGAGCCTGTCGAAGGGTAAAGCCAATGCTACATCACCCACCACAACAGAGATTTATCGACTTCATTGCGTTTCGCTTGAAATGACAGCAGGATGTGTAAGCCATTAAATAATAAAGGCCATTCCGAAGGAAGCGCAACAGTAATGAAGCAAGCTCAGGGCTGTCGCCGTAATGAGGCTTCGACGGAGCTCAGCCTGACAATCAATAAAGTTGTCACCCTGAGCCTGTCGAAGGGTAAAGCCAATGCCACATCACCCACCACAACAGAGATTTATCGACTTCATTGCGTTTCGCTCGAAATGAAAGCAGGAGATGTAAGGCATTAAATAATAAAGGCCATTCCGAAGGAAGCGTAACAGGACCACACACTAAAAAAGGCCCCGGTATCGGGGCCTTTGTATACTGCTCATTTAATAACTTATTGTACCACAACCTTTTCAACCAGGGTCTGCTTACCGGCCTGTACCCTTACCGTATAGATACCGCTGGTCCAGTTCCGGGTATCGATCACCAACTTCTGGTCATTACTTTGTAACACATGGACTCGCTGACCGATGGCATTGAACACCTCTACCTGTACCGCTTCCTTACCGGCCCCGGCGATATCAATGTTTAATACACCGACGGACGGGTTCGGATAAATATTCACACCTGCCAAAGGAGCGAACTCAGGCACGCTTACAGTCGAATTGACAACACGGAAATGATGGGTGAAACCGGCTCCTACATTGCCTTCATAATAGCCTCCGCCCAGGTCTACTTTGGGTATCGGAATCCTTGCATTGCCCTCACGGACATTGAAGACCCTGAAATAGCCTCTTGTAAAAGCATTAAAGAAGCTAAGCCCCATATTCCTGGATGCCGTAAATTCCAGTGTATAGCAGCCATTAGGTAGTTTCAGCACATGGGTATTGAGTGCCTCGTTCACCCTGTAAACCGTATCAAAAACAACATTATTGTTCTCATCTGTTACCTTATAGCCTACGGGCATTACCCCGCCGTAATTACCGGGAGATTTCAGTTCTACAAGGAATTCTCCTTTTTCCCAGTCGGATACCGCATCAAAATCCACGGTCATATTATTATTATATTCATCTTCATCGGGGTTACCATTCACTTTATCTATAGAAACCGTAAAAGTATTCGTGCCGCTTAATCCTCCAATAATATCGGAAACCGGCAGGTAGATCTCCTGCTCCTGGCTGGAGGCCAGTGAGCCGTTCCAGGTATAAGCGGACGTCTGGTTGCCGTTCACACCATACTTGAAGGATACGGATGTAAGGGTAGTTGCACCGAAATTTTTGATAAGGATCTTTCCTTCTTTACAAACAGGATTCTCCCGGTTGTAGGTAACATCGCTGTTAGGACTGATAATGGCCTCGATGCCTGCATCTACACTTTTGTTATAATCCCCGAAGAAGAAAACATCAGCGGATACCTTATAGGAAGCCTGGGGATTGGAACCCGTATAGTTGTAATTCTGGAAATTCACATCCAGGTCGAAGCTGCCGTTAGCAATAGCAGCGCTGCTGATAGGATGGATACGGGTCTGTACAAGGTCACCAGGGCACCAGTTGGCCCTGCTATATATCCAGGTGCCGGATTGCGGGTACAGGAAGTTTTTACCGCAATTGTCCCTCCAGATATAATTCACCGGCCCCAGCACACCATTCTCCTTTACGGAATACCATTTGCGGCAGAACTCCGCACAATTCTCCTGGCTATCACCGCCGTGACCCGTAATGATAAACTTCATCTCCGCCTGTGTGGCGTTAGCGGGTACATTCAGATTCTTCTCGTCTACCGCGTCGTTGATAGGATTGGAGCTGTTCCCGTAGGCATATCCTTTTCTCCATAAAGGTGTGATCCCTATCACATCCCGCGGCCTGGTGCCCTCTATCATATGGAAATTAATGGTCCCGGTAAAACCGCCGGAATAACCGGAATAATGTATCCTTATGGTAACGTCATCTTTAAGTATGGGATAATAATCCGTCACATCGAACAGGTAGGAATGGTTCCAGTTGGCAGGCGTACTGACATTATTGGAATTGGCATAAGGGGTTATAAGGCGGCCCAGCTCAATGGTATCGCCGGCGGGCGTCATAGCCAGCACATGCACATCGTAATCCCAGTCTGCGCACCATCCGGTCTGGGTGGATCCCTCGCCGGGGTTGTTGGGATCATAGCCCGGGCAGGCATACTTGCCTACATTGAATTCCATCACTATTTTCCGGTAAGAGACGGCGCCGTCAGGAAAGGTGACCGACTCATCATAATCTCCGTACCAGGAAAGCTGTGTAGCGTTGTGCGTGCGGACGATGGTTGTATCATTGGGAGCCGCCCAGACACCACCCGCCAGCACTGCTAAAGAACACGATAGTAAAAACTGTTTCATAGCGTTTTATGTTTCTGTATTATTACCAAATCATTATCAATCTGACGCTAAAAATAACACTAAAAAATTATATTTTATAAATTAATTTACCTATCTTACCTAGGTATAATTCGGTATCACAGGGGTTTATCGCTATTTTTGCACGATAAATCATCAATACAAGAAATCTATGAGTAAATTAAGCGTACTGGCTGATTCGTTGGTGGGTTCTGAAATAGTCAAATTAGGCAATGAGATCAATTTACGAAAAAGCAGGGGTGAGCAGATCTTCAATTATACGATCGGCGATTTTGATCCTCAGATATTCCCTATTCCTCAGGAGTTAGAAACATTCATCATTAAAGCATACCAGGATAAACAGACCAATTACCCGCCGGGGGATGGCATTCTGCCCTTAAGGCAGGCTGTAGGAGACTGGTTCAGAAGGGTTTTCAATATTGACTTCAGCAATGAGGAGATACAGATATCCAGCGGCGGCCGTCCTATCATCTATACGATCTTCAAAACATTGGTAGACCCGGGAGACAAGGTGATCTATACCGTTCCTTCCTGGAACAATAACCACTACACGCATATGAATGCGGGCAAACATTGCATCCTGGAAGTGACGCCAGAGAATAACTTCATGCCTACGGCAGCGGATATTGCTCCCCATCTGAAGGGCGCGGCTTTATTGTGCTTATGTTCCCCGCAGAATCCTACCGGCACTACACTGGACAAAGAGGAGCTCATCCGTATCTGCAACCTGGTACTGGAAGAGAACCGTTCCAGGGGAGCTGATGAAAAGAAGCTCTATATCATGTTCGACCAGATGTACTGGACGCTCACCTATGGTGATGTGGAACATCACAATCCTGTCAGCCTGGTACCCGACATCAAAGCGTACAGCATTTTCGTGGACGGCATTTCAAAAGCATTCGCCGCTACAGGGGTAAGGGTAGGCTGGGCTTTAGGCCCTAAGGACGTAATAGGCAAGATTAAGGCTTTCCTGAGCCATATAGGTGCCTGGGCACCTTTGGCGGAACAGATAGCCACCGCACAATTCCTGAACGATCACCAGGCAGTGGATACTTACCTGGCCGGCTTAAAGAAAGGATTACAGGAACGCCTGGAATATATCTATAGCAGGATCATGAAAATGAAAGCGGCTGGTTTGCCGGTGGATGCCATTGCACCGCAGGCCGCCCTTTACCTGACCATAAAACTGGACTTCAAAGGATATCGCTACAGGGACATTATGCTGGACAACCAGTCCGATGTCACGCAATTTATCCTTTCCGAAGCCAAACTGGCTATTGTGCCTTTCAACTGCTTCGGCGCCGACAGGAATAATCCCTGGTACCGCGTCAGTGTGGGTACCTGCACTATGGACGACCTGCAGCAGGCTTTCGACCAACTGGAAACAGCTCTCACGCAGCTTACCAGGTAAACTGTTACCGGCGATACAGATCAATACATATTTTTTCCATTAAAAACCACAGCAATATCTGCTGTGGTTTTTTTGTCCCCCGGAGCCTGTTATCACATGGAGCCTGTGGGGATGTGGTTGATAGCGGCTTCGACAGGGCTCAGCCTGACAGCTACAGCACTGTGTCACCCTGAGCTTGTCGAAGGGTAAAGTAATGCGACTATTCTACTCACCACAAAGAGATTTCTCGACTTCATTGCATTCCGCTCGAAATGACAAGCGGGATGTGTAAGCCACTACGCAGTAAAAATCATTCCGACCGGAGCGCAGCGTAAGTAAAGAAGTATATGCTTCGACAGGCTCAGCATGACAACTAAGAGTAATTGTCACATTGAGCCTGTCGAAATGCGGTTCATAACGGATTCAACTGGCTCAGCCTGACAGCTACAGCACTGTGTCACCCTGAGCTTGTCGAAGGGTAAAGTAATGCGACTATTCTACCCACCATAACAGAGATTTCTCGGCTCCATTACATTCCGCTCGAAATGACAACGGGATGTAAGCCACTAAGTAGTAAAAAAGCATTCCGAACGAAGCACTGTGTAAGGGAATAAGTATATGCTTCGACAGGCTCAGCATGACAATAAGAGTAATTGTCACATTGAGCCTGTCGGAATGTGGTTGATAGTCGCTTCGACAGAGCTCAGCCTGACAGCTACAGCACTGTGTCACCCTGAACCTGTCGAAGATTTATTATTTCTTGTTTTGTTTTGCACGTTCTTCCTGCATCTTTTGCATCTGCTGCAGCCTGTCCTGCCATTTGGAAGTCTGGTTCTTAGGATTCAGCTTATTCGCCTCTATCCTCTGCAGGATCTTCTTATCATCAATGAAGAATTTCTGGATGATGAACTGCTGTAATATGCTGATCAGGTTGGAACAGGTATAATAGAACGTCAGCGCCGCCGCCATACCGTTGAACCAGCCCAGGAAAAGGATTGGCATAATATACGGCATATACTTGATCACGGGGTTATTCGCCATCTCACCGCCCGCAGCAGCCGTATTATTACGGTTGTAAAGCGTCAGGAAGATCGTGGTACCGGCCATCAGCAGGGTAAACAGCGATACGTGGTCACCATACCATGGGATGCGGAAACCGAGGTTCAGGATAGAATCGTACGCCGAAAGGTCGTCCGCCCACCAGAAGCTTTGCTGACGGAACGACAGCTCCGTAGGCATGTAATAATACATAGACAGCAGGAACGGCATCTGGAGCAGCATCGGCAGGCAGCCACCCATAGGGTTGACACCTGCAGTACGGTACAGCTTCATCTGCTCCATACCCATCTGTTGCTGATCGCCTTCATGCTTGGCCCTTAAAGCATCCAGCTCCGGCTTCAGCACACGCATCTTAGCCTGGGATAAAAATGACTTATAAGAAAAGAAAGACAGCAGCAAACGGATCACCAGTGTCATCACTATAATGATCAGGCCGCCGTTGGAAATGAACTTGCTCAGGAAGTCAAATAACGGGATAATGAACCACTTGGAAATATACTTCACGAAGGTGAAGGGGCCAAGGCCGAGCTGGATCATATCTTCCATTTCATGGCCGAATGTTTTCAGCAGCTTGTATTCATTAGGAGAAACGATCCAACTGTACCCGAAACTGAAATCATTACTGGGAGTTACAGGCATATACAGTTGAGTGGCATTGACGGCTACATAACCGGTATCGGTATTGTCAGCCGGTACCACGCCATTAAAGCTCGCATGGCTGAACTGGTTGTCTGCCATGATGGTTGTATGGAAAAACTGGGAACGGACACCGAACCACTTGATGGCGTCCTTCAGCTCCTTATTGGCCGTAGACCTTAAAGTATAATAATCATGACCGTCCTTCACCTCGCCGAAATGCACCTGGAAGCTCATTCTTTCATTATTCACATTCTTTTCCGTTCTCGCGGTCTTTACATTCCATTGCAGGGGCAGGGCAGCACCGGCCTTGGACAGCTCGCTCTGGAAGCCGATCAGCCTGATGCCGGATTTCACAATATAGGAATTCGGCTGCAGCACATATTCATAGATCACTTTCTGGCCATTACCCACCTCGGCGGTCATGGTCACCTGCTGGCTGCCGTCCGGGAGGCCGGTTACCACAGGCTGGTAATACAATTCGTTGGTATTGATGCTGCCCGTAGCCGTAGGCAGGGAAATATTCAGGTTGTTGGCCGCATCGTTAAAAAAGAACAGGTCCTTATCAGCCTTCCTGGGATAGCTTTTAAAAGTATCCAGCCTGATGAATTCAGGCGTACCGCCCTTGGTGCTGATACCGAAGGTCAGCAAACCATTGGACACTTCCCGGATCTCTTTTTTGCCATGGAAAGCAGACACCACCTGTGTAGTATCCTGAACAAGGGTATCCGCCGTTTTGGGAGCATTGGCTTCCATTTCAGCGATCACGAGCTTGTTTTTTTCCAGGGAATCCGCTACCTGCTGAGCTCTCCACTCGTTGTACTGGTTTTTCTGGTAGGTGGAATAGAAGATATATCCGCCTCCTAAAAGCATTAATAATATTAATCCGATAACTGAATTACGATCCATGAATAAATTATATGAAATTTGTGCGCAAAGGTAGGGCTTTTACATCAATATTATGTTAAAACTTAGGTTATTAGTATCCTAATCCCGTCCGGGTTTTCAGGCATTATTCCGCGTTATACACTGTGCTGTATGAGCTATGATGCCCGCAAGATCATCCGGGGCAAACCAATGATATTCCGGGTTCTTCCTGAACCAAGTCAATTGCCGTTTGGCATAATTGCGGCTGTGCTGCTTTACTTTATCGATCGCCTGTTGAAGCTCTTCCGGGTGCAGCGGCCAGTGGTCATAGGCATAAAACTCGCTATATCCTACCGTGGACAGGCTTTTCAGGTGGCGGTAGGGGAAAAGAGCAGCAACCTCTTCCAGGAGACCCTGCTCCAGCATAGCATCCACCCGCCGGTTGATACGGTCGTATAGTAGAAGACGAGGCAGTTCCAATGCAATTTTAATAGTACGAAAAGGCCTTTCCTGAGATTTGCCTTTCCTGAAATGAATGATAGAAGTATGGTGGGTCTTCATAAAGGTCAGTGCCCGGAGCAGCCGGACGGGATTCCGGCGTTCGGCCACAGCCCAGAATTGGGGATCTTCCATAGCGCAGGCTTCCTGCAGCCAGGCCAGCCCGTTCTTTTCATACAGTTGCCGCACTTCCGCCTCAATGGCTTTATCGACCGGCGGCATGGCATCTATCCCCCTGGTAAGCGCGTCTATATACAGCCCCGTACCACCGCAGACAATGACAATATCCTTTTCCCGGAACAATTCTTCCAACACCTGTAAGGCATAGGTTTCATAACTTCCTGCATTCATATCGTCAAAGATGCTGTGAGACCCTATAAAATAGTGGGGGATACCTTTGCGTTCCTCCATAGCAGGTTGCGCAGTACCGACCGGCAGCTCTTTATAGCACTGCCGGGAATCGGCGGACAATACCGCGGTATCATAATACCGGGCCAGCTCAACAGACAGGGAGGTCTTGCCCACAGCCGTAGGTCCGGCCACTACGATCAGGAATTTGGAATGCATATCCGCAAAGGTAGCAAAAAGCTCCGACAGCCTCAGAGGAAGCCTATGGTGTCCCATCCTCCACAACAGGGATTTCCCGGCTCCATTGCATTGCACTCAAAATGACAGCGGCATATGTAATCCAGTAAATAGCAAAGGTTATTCCAAACGGAGCTCAGCGCAAGGAAAAAAGTATATGCATCGACAGGCTCAGCATGACAATAAGGGCGATTGTCACCCTGAGCTTGTGAAGAACAAAATTAATACCCCCGGCCTGGTGGGTGTCCCACCTTCTACAAGAGGGATTTCCCGGCTCCATTGCATTGCACTCAAAATGACAGCGGGATATGTAATCCAGTAAATAGTAAAGGTTATTCCAAACGGAGCGCAGCGTAAGGAAAGAAGTATATGCTTCGACAGGCTCAGCATGACAATAGGCACGATTGTCACCCCGATCTTGTCGAAGGGTCATACTACGGCAATAGCAAAAGGGCAAAAGTAAAACTCCTGCCCTTGCTTATCAGTCAATATACCCCGATGATTATAGTCTTAAACCTACTCTTAAACGGACGCCGACATTATAAATATCGTCCACTGCGTCTTCAAAAGACACCAGATTCTCATTCTGTGCGTTCAGACCCAGCCGTACCTTTACGAGGCCTTTCGCCAGAGACCGGTGCAGCCCCAGTTCGCCGTGCAAGCCCATACCGTTCACGCGGCGTACATTATCATTATAGCTCCTGACTTTCGACTGGTCGATATGGAAATTCACACCGGCATGATAATAGATCCACCCGGTAAGGTCTCCGGTAATACCTACCGGGATCTTGATCGCGCTGTAATCATACACGTATTGCTGTTCTGTGAATGGAGGTACGCTCAATTTGTAATGGTAGGTTCCATTCGAAGCTGAAATATACTGGATACCGAAATGCAGCCCGAAGGCAGGGGTGATATACAGGTTGGCATACGCACCGACGCTCAGCGGCGGCTGCGCTATCTCGTAAGCATTACCGGAACTTGCTTTCCCGGATTTGGTGTACTGGCCCAGGTACATATAGTCGCCAAACAGGCCGAGCTCAAATTTGGATTGTGAAAAAGACGGAGCCGTCCACAGGCTCAACAGGGCAATGATACCCGCTATTTTCCTGAACATAGAATTAGTTTTCATATACTTTGAGTATTGGTTATTAAATACTATAACACAAATGTACAGTGAACGACTGTTATAACACCCTTAAAATTTTCCCGGTTTAAAAATAGTTTAGTTTTTGATGATATATGGTACCGGCAAACGATTTATCATTATTTAATACAACAGGTGTTGTATAGCGGGATAATATAGAAAAGCCGGTTTTAGGGGAAACCTCCGACAGGCTCAGCATGACAATTACGGAGATTATCATATTGAGCTTGTTGAAACGTGGTTGACAAGGATTTCAACGGGACTTCGCCTGACAACAGAGCGTACGTGTCACCCTGAGCTTGATGAAAGGTAATTTAATGACTCTCGGTAATATAAGGCTTCAATGGAGCTCAGCTTGACAACTCAATTATTTACAGCTCAGTATTGCTGCCACTTGTTTCATATCGAACATGAAACCATGATACAATAAGGTCTTGTTTTTATCAAATACTAATTTATATACAGTCCCTATTGTCATGAATTTGCATTCATAGCAGAGGTCATCCCGGAATAACATGCCCTGCTTCCGGGAATCCTTACTGCTTACTTTATATTTCGAATCATCAATGAGGTATATATCATCTTTATTTAACTTAAAGGCTGTAATGGCTTTTTCTAATTCATCACCCCTGTCTTTACCTCTGCTGGACTGTGCCAGAATGAATTTTGTTTTTCCGTTGGTTATGCTGTCCAGTTCGTTTTCAATAGCGTTGATATATTTTCCTCCGATACAGCCGTTGGTAAATATAAAAACGGTAAAAAAGTCATGCTGGTCATCGGCATCGATCAGATTAAACAGCAGCTCCTTATTGATAAGCGGGTAGCTCTGGGCCTGCAGGTTGTTGGTCAATACTGATAATAAAAATACCAGTAAAATGTACGCTGTGTTTTTCATAATATTCATATTGGTTAAGAAGCCTGTTTTATAATCCGCGATTACCGCTACTTCAATAAAAACGCCGGAAGCCGGTCGGGGAACCTCAGTTGCCGATTACCCCCGTTGCACCAACGTCATATATCCTGTGGGCATCTCTCAAAAATAACCTAAAATATTGATAATCCATTGCCTTTGGAATAGTATGGAACAGCCCGGTGTCATTCACAAGGCTTCGACAGGCCCAGCATGACAACAGAGCTTACGTGTCACCCTGAGCCTGTCGAAGGGTAAACAATCACTGTAACACCGTGCGCATCCGGAAATACTCCTGTACGGAAAGGTAATATAACAATAATGCCAACCTTCCGATTGGCATTACGATAGTTATAGGTATTGTTATAAACTTGAGGACCGGCCTTACATATTCCTCCTGTATTGGCCGCCCACGGCAAACAGTGCCTGGGTGATCTGCCCCAGGGAACAGTACTTCACCGTTTCCATCAATTCCTCAAAGATATTACCATTCCTGATAGCGACTTCCTGTAAACGGCGCAGCATTTCAGGACCTTTCACTTCATTCTTTTTCCAGAGATTGTGCACATTCTCAATCTGGAATTCTTTCTCTTCCGTTGTGGAACGGATCACCTCCGCCGGAATAACAGTCTTGGAACCCGTAGAGCTGAGGAAGGTATTCACCCCGATGATCGGGAATTCACCGGTATGCTTTAAGGTTTCATAATACAATGATTCTTCCTGTATCTTACCGCGCTGGTACATCGTCTCCATAGCGCCCAGTACACCACCGCGCTCTGTGATCTTGTCAAATTCCGCATATACGGCTTCCTCTACCAGGTCCGTCAGCTCCTCGATGATGAACGAGCCCTGCAGCGGGTTCTCATTCTTGGCAAGACCCAGTTCTTTATTGATGATGAGCTGGATGGCCATAGCCCTGCGTACCGATTCTTCCGTAGGTGTGGTAATGGCCTCATCGTATGCGTTGGTATGCAGGGAATTACAGTTATCGTAAATGGCGTACAAAGCCTGCAGGGTAGTACGGATATCATTAAAATCGATCTCCTGGGCGTGCAGGGAACGACCGGATGTCTGGATATGGTACTTCAGCATCTGGGACCGTTCGTTACCGCCATACTTATGCTTCATCGCCTTCGCCCAGATCCTCCTGGCCACACGGCCTATCACCGCATATTCCGGATCAATACCGTTGGAGAAGAAGAACGACAGGTTAGGTGCAAAGTCATCTATCTTCATGCCGCGGCTCAGGTAATATTCCACGAATGTAAAACCGTTGGACAGCGTAAAGGCCAGCTGTGAGATCGGGTTGGCGCCGGCTTCCGCTATATGGTAGCCGGAGATGGATACGGAATAAAAATTACGTACTCCTTTATCAATAAAGTACTGCTGCACGTCACCCATCACTCTCAGGGAAAACTCGGTGGAATAAATACAAGTATTCTGTGCCTGGTCTTCCTTCAGGATATCCGCCTGTACTGTACCGCGTACCGCTTTCAGCGTTTTCTCCTTGATATCGGCATATACTTCTGACGGCAGCACCTGGTCGCCGGTCACACCCAGCAGCATCAGGCCGAGGCCGTTATTACCTTCCGGCAGGGATGTGGTCTGTCCTTCTGCAGCTTTGCCGATACCCACATTTGCGGAATAATAGGGGCGGGGAATACCTTTTTCTTTATAGATAGCATCGATCTTAGCATTTACCTCCGCTTCCAGGCCGTTTTCACGTATATACTTCTCACATTGCTGATCAATCGCGGCATTCATAAAAAATGCCGTGATCGTTGGGGCCGGACCGTTGATGGTCATAGATACCGAGGTCTTGGGATCTGCCAGGTCAAAGCCGGAATATAATTTCTTGGCGTCATCCAGCGTAGGAACAGATACGCCGGAGTTACCGATCTTACCGTAGATATCCGGGCGGTGGTCAGGATCCTGCCCGTAAAGCGTTACCGAATCGAACGCCGTGCTCAGGCGGGCGGCAGGCAGGCCTTTGGATACATAGTGAAAACGCTTGTTGGTACGCTCAGGACCGCCTTCTCCCGCAAACATACGCGTAGGGTCCTCACCTTCGCGCTTGAAAGGATAGATACCCGCAGCGTAAGGGAACTCACCGGGAAAATTCTCGGTCAGGCACCATTTCAGGATCTCGCCCCAGGCTTCGAACTTAGGCACGGCCACTTTCGGCACCTGCGTATGCGATAGGGATGCGGTATGCGTTTTGATCTTCAAAATCTTATCACGAACCTTGAACTCATAATATTCATTCTGGTAATTGGCCTTCTTGGCTTCCCAGCTTTTCAGGGTTTCCAGGTTTTTAGGATCCAGGTCCAGGCTCACCTTATGATAGACTTCCTGCAGCTCTTTCAGCAGGCGGTCCTTATCTTCAATGGCAGCCTCCCGGATCGTATCCATGGTCTTATGGATGCCGTATAATTTCTGGGCCACTTCTGCCTGGTCGGTGGCTTTCTGGTTATAGCTCCTGTTGTTTTCCGCTATCTCGGAGAGGTAACGGGTACGGGCAGGAGGAATGATATAGATCTTCTCGCTCTGCTCATCGGTAGCCTGGAACCCGGATACCAGGTCTGCGCCGGTCTTGGCTACGATGGTATCCATCAGCGCACGGTACAGCGCGTTGGTTCCCGGGTCGTTGAACTGCGAAGCGATAGAGCCGTAGATAGGCATCGTCTCGGGGTCCCTATCCCACAAATTGTGGTTGCGCTGGTACTGTTTCTTTACGTCCCGAAGGGCATCCTGGGCTCCGCGTTTATCAAACTTGTTCACCGCAACGATATCCGCGAAATCCAGCATGTCGATCTTCTCCAGCTGGGTAGCGGCACCGTACTCCGGTGTCATGATATACATACTCACATCACAATAATCCGTGATCTGGGTGTCTGACTGGCCGATACCGGAGGTTTCCAGGATCACCAGGTCATAATCGGCTGCTTTCAGGATCTGCACGGCATCGTCAATATACTTCGATACCGCGAGATTGCTCTGGCGGGTGGCCATAGAACGCATATACACCCGCTCGTTGCGGATGGCGTTCATCCGGATCCTGTCGCCCAGCAACGCGCCGCCTGTCTTACGTTTGGACGGGTCCACCGACACGATGCCGATCGTCTTATCCGGAAAATCCAGCAGGAAACGGCGTACGATCTCGTCAACTGTGGAGGACTTACCGGAACCGCCCGTACCGGTAATACCCAGCACAGGGGTTTTGGAAGCCGCAGCCAGTTCCTTCACCTGCTGCATCATCTGTATGGTAGCCGGGGCATCGCCGTAATTCTCCACGGCAGAGATCAGGTGACCGATATCCTTGGGATTCTTATTCCTGATATCCTCAATCTCAGTGGTAAGGTTATTGCCGGTAGGAAAATCCGACTTTTGCAGCAGGTCTATGATCATACCCTCCAGGCCCATTGCGCGGCCATCATCGGGAGAATAAATTTTCGTGATGCCATAAGCCTCCAGTTCCGCGATCTCGTCCGGCAGGATCACACCGCCGCCGCCGGCAAATATTTTGATATGCCCGCAACCCTTTTCCTGCAGCAGGTCGTACATATACTTCAGGTACTCCACGTGACCGCCCTGGTAGGAGGTCATAGCAATGGCGTTGGCATCCTCCTGGATAGCGCAATCCACCACTTCCTGCACACTCCTGTCGTGACCTAAGTGTATGATCTCCGCACCATTGGCCTGCATAATGCGGCGCATAATATTAATGGCGGCATCATGTCCGTCAAATAAAGATGCTGCGGTTACAACTCTGATTTTGTTTTGAGGTTGAAATGACATAGGTAATATTTAAAGTATAGTTAGTTATGATCGTTGTACTGAAATATATGATGTTCCGGGTAGTTAAAAATCTTCATCTTCCTGTCTTATCCAAACCAATTTACTTTCACCTGTGGGCATGGTAGCAGGTATCAGGTTCCATCTGCTCCTGTTGCGAACAGCCTGGAAAACAAAGGCATTTCTTTTAGTCAGATAGGGTGCTTCCGGCTTACCCCAGCAGCTTAGTTTCATATTCTGGAATAATAACAGCTCCATAGTCGTATCACTCCCGTAATTATTTATAAACGTATAAAACTGCATACTGTCGTCTGGTGTTATGGCGGCTGTTCCGTCTATAAATCTGACTGTAAATGTATCACCGTCGGGAGTGGCGGCTGTGACACAATACGGCTGCAACCATTCTGCCAGTAAGAGCAATGACAGCAATATGTACGCAGGAAGACAACTCCAGATAATGTAAATCATATTTTTAAGACGTAGCAAGTTATTTTTCTTTCGTATTTCTTAAACTTAGCTTAGTTTTACGCACGATTTTGCGGTTGCCAAAATTAATGAATTTTATACTATTAACGCATTAAATTCGACCATATATGAACAAATCGGCACTTGTACTGGGCAGCACCGGCCTTGTGGGTTCTTTTGTTGTACAGGAGCTGATAGCAGACGGCGTGTATAAGCATATTATACTCATCAACAGGAGACCCTCCGGGATACAGCACGAAAAGGTACAGGAGATCATTACGGACTTCCGGGATTTTGACTTCATGAACGACCTGATACCGGTTCACAGCATCTTTTCCTGCATGGGCACTACCCGTAAAAGAACACCTGACCTGGAGCAATACCGGTTTATAGAGATCACCATACCCAAAACGGTCATACAGCGCAGTATGATCAAGGGACAACTGAACGCGGTGCACGTGGTATCGGCCATCGGCGCCAAAAAGGGAGCATCTAATTTTTATACCGGGATAAAGGGACAACTGGAAGAGGAGATCGCAGCGCTCGAAGTGACCCGTACTTTTTTCTACAGGCCGTCGCTGATATTGGGAAACAGGAAAGGCGAGAAAAGGACAGGGGAGCGCATTGCCACTGCAATTATGCCTATATTTGATAAATTTTGCAAAGGAAAATGGTCTAAGTACCACAGCATTCCGGCTCAGGCCATCGCCGCGTCTATGCTGTACAATGATGTAAATGTTTTTGTGAACGGCGTTAATATCCTGGAATACGACGACATGCAATTAGGCATTTAATTTATGAAGAGCATAAGGATTAAGATAATACTGGTACTGGCAGGACTGTTTTGCCTGGCTTCCTGCGGAAGCGGGGGGAACAATGCGGTCAACTGGAATATCACTATGGATCCGAACGGCAAAGAACCCTTCGGCACTTACCTGTTCAGCAAAGCCCTGTATCATTATTTTCCACAGACACCCGTCCACCTGTTAAAGTCTAACTTTAATTTTACACAACATCAATATACAGCAGATGCCAATGAATTAATGATCCTGATCGGGCAGACGGCCTTCTTTTCGGAAGCAGAATTTCGCTACCTGATGGATTATGTGTACAGCGGTAACCACCTTATCCTGTCAGCCGGAGCATTCGATACACTCCTGCAGCATTCACTCTTTTTTACGCTTACCGATAAAAGCCTGCAGGGCGATGGGGAGCTGAAGATACTGCATAGGGAAAAAGTGTCCCAATACGAAGCAGCAGTAGCGTTGCCGGCACAGGCCATGCAGCCGGACACGGCATATGACAGCGGTGTAAAAGGGTATTATAATAACTACCCCGATCTTATCCTTTACCGCTGGGGGGCCGGCACCATAATGATCCATACCAACCCGATCGAATTTACCAATATCGGTATGCTCGGGGATAATAAAAAGTACATTGAAGAACTGCTGGGATTCCGGAACGGCAACCGTTACACCAAAATCATCTTCAGCTCTTTTATGCATCACGATAACAGGGTAACGGATTTTGACCTGCTGCTGCAATATCCTTCTTTCAGGTGGGCCTTTTACCTGCTGCTGGTCTTACTGGCTGCCTTTATACTTTTCGAATTTAAGCGACGCCAGAAAATGGTGCCTGAAATAGCGGTCAACAACAATAATACCCAGGCCTTTATAGAAACAATAGGTCATCTATATTTCAATGAAGGCAATCTCAATAACCTGGCGGAAAAGAAAATCCTGTATTTCCTGGACTTTGTAAGAAGCAGGTATTATATAGACACCCGGCATATTGATGAACACTTTGCCGAAAGCCTGCATATCAAATCGCAGGTGCGCCTGGAAAAGATCAATATCCTGATATCCCTGATACGCAAGGTTCAGGACAGGATACCACTGGACAGCCAGGATATATTTACACTAGACAGTATCACAAAATTATTTAATCATGGACATCACAAATGAACATTTGGCACCAGGAGCTGCAGCACCGGACAACAATGAAGAGCTGCAGGCAAGGACAGATATACAGACCATCAGTGACGCGGTAGCACAGTTGCAGGCGGCTATGAGTAAGATAATAGTCGGTAAAACGGATATCATCGACCTTATACTGGTGGCCATACTCGCAGACGGTCATATCCTGCTGGAAGGTATGCCCGGGGTAGCCAAGACCCTGATGGCCAAAACCGCCGCAGGACTGCTGGATGTAGCTTATAACCGTATCCAGTTCACCCCGGACCTGATGCCTTCCGATGTATTGGGTACCAATATTTTCAATCCAGCAACAGCTTCCTTTTCCTTTAATAAAGGCCCTGTATTCAGTAATATCGTGCTGATAGACGAGATCAACAGGGCGCCAGCCAAGACCCAGGCGGCCCTCTTTGAGGTCATGGAAGAGCGACAGGTATCTATGGACAGCGCCGTGTACCGGCTGGATGCACCTTTCCTGATCATAGGCACGCAAAACCCGGTAGAGCATGAAGGCACTTACCGCCTGCCCGAAGCGCAGCTGGACCGTTTCCTTTTTAAAATATCCATAGGGTATCCTACAGCCGAAGAAGAGCTGGATATCCTCAGGCTGCACCATAACGGCAAAGGCAGTATGGCAAGGCTGTTTAAAGCTATCCTGACCAAAGAGACCCTGCTGGAGCTGCGTTCCCGGGTACACACTATCCATATCAGCGATGAGATACTGGAATACATTTCCCGGATCGTGGTGGCTACAAGGAACCACAAGGATATTTTCCTCGGCGCTTCGCCACGCGCCAGCATCGCCCTGATGAAAACCGCCAAAGCCTACGCCATCCTGCAGGGGAGAGACTTTGTCATACCCGAAGACATTATGTACCTGGCGCCTCCCGTGCTCAGGCACCGTATTGTCTTAATGCCGGAAAAGGAAATGGAAGGATTTATGAACGATGATATCATTGCAGAGCTGCTTAAATCCGTACCCGTTCCAAGATAACCTTTTTTATGACCAGACTATTATCATTTAATATTAAGCAATACAACCTATGACAACATTTGAAAATTCCGTTATCATTCATAAGCCGGCAACGGAAGTATATACTTTCTTAAGGGACCTGAGCAATCATGAGCAACTGATGCCTGATAATATACAGGACTGGAAAGCCACACCTGATGAAGTTTCTTTTACCATTAAAAATATGGCCAGTCTGCACCTGGAAGTCAGCAACAGGGTCGCGAACAGGGAAGTAAGCGCGGTACCCAAGGGTAAAGCACCTATAGATATTACCTTAAAATGGACACTGGAACCGCAGGCGGACGACCAGACCAAAGCGACCTTCACCATACAGGCAGAGTTGAATATGATGCTGAAAATGATCGCCTCCGGACCGCTTCAAAAGCTGGTGGATCACCAGGTACAGCGGCTGGGACAGCTCCTGCAGTAGCCGCTAAAAAAATTTACAAAATATTTGTTTGTATAAGCTCCTTATTCTACATTTGCACCACACAAGCGGTACGCTTGCCCAGATGGCGAAATTGGTAGACGCGCTAGACTCAAAATCTGGTTCTCGCAAGGGAGTGCAGGTTCGATTCCTGTTCTGGGCACGGAAAACGGTTATGAAGTATTTCATAACCGTTTTCGTTTTTTTCAACACTTTTTAAACAGCCTGGGAAGATAATGATAAAAGTACCGATTAAGAAGGCAGCTGGTCAGTGGAACAGTAAAGGTTCACTTTAGATTAGAATAGCAATGAATAATCGAGATAGTGTTCGTTTGTAATCTTACTTAACATAATGTAATTTATAGGACAAAACGGGCTGACGCTGCAAAAGGCTATACAAGCCGTTTGGTCAACTATAATTACATTATGTTAAATAATGGACGCCTGTCGGCTAATGGAGATTTTTTACAAAATCGGGCTTTTCCGTTTTTTCCTATAATTAGACATTATGTGTAAATAGCCGCTACACCAACCGCAATTTGTTTGCAAAATTTTAATGTGTCGAACTGAAAACTTACACATTAAATTTTGCTGCACAAAGCCAACGCACAGGCTCTGCATTTAATTTTTGGCACTCATCCCTTCAAAACATAATTAATTAACTAAAGCCACTTTGTCAAGTGGCTTTTTAAATTTTAAAAAAATATGGAAAAATTAAATAATCATTGTAACCAATGTAAAGATGGATTTACCAAATATGGTGATAAATCATTTAATGAAGTCTATATGGAATACTGTACAAATACTACTGAATTTAACATTCCTGAAATGTTAGAAAAAATTATTCCTTTCGTGATATACCAGCAGCATCGTAAATATTGTCAATCTCACCTTCAATAATATGGGCTGGTGTACCTATAGCAAATTTAGAACGGGCTAATCTTCTAACAAGCACTTTGACTAATTTCTCAAGATCATCAATCTTTTCATTTAATTCTTGAAGTTTATCTGTACAGTTCTCCATCATAATTTAGTTTTTTAATTGTAAAAAATACTTATCATTGGTAAAAATAAAAAAGCCTATGAAATAACATAAGCTTTTTACTATTTATCTTCAAAAACAAACATTCATTACGTTACTCTTTTGACTTGGCATACAAAAAGAGTATAATAAAACCAATAACTACTACAATTGCTATATAAACAAGTCCTCTAAAAGTAGAACCTACTGTTGACCATTTAATAAAGCCAAATGAAGCAAGTATAACCATTCCTGTTAATATTACAGATACCCAACATCCACAACCTCCCTCTGTTGAATTATTATTCATAATTATAAAGTTAAAACAATTAAAGATTGATTTTTAATTAAAGTATGGAGTGTGATATACAAGGGCATATCCGTTTTTATAACTTCCAATCCAAAACAAATTTTTATCTCCCAATATTAACCTCATTTCTAACCCGCTTATTGCAATAAAATAGATAGTATCATCCTTTTTATAACAAGCTATCAATTGAGTTGCAATTTCCTGATCTGTATCATCATTTATAACCGTCAGCTTTTGAACTTTTTTCTTTTCATCCCATTCAATAGATATAAGATTTGTATTTTTATTAGTAGCTGTAATGGATTTCAAATTATAATCATACCTGTCAACAAAACGAAATATCTGAGTATAATTAAATTGGGATAACCATTGATACCCATCAATTTGACTGAATGCGGAAAAGACAAATACTGTCTTAAAAAGTAATAGGGAAAATAAATGTTTCATTTGTCGTAGTTTTGAACATTAAAAAATAGAAAAAGGTGTAACCAACATTCTTCACTGCTCAAGGACTACGACATCCTACTAATGCAAAGACGTAGCTACACCCATATTGGATGTATCATAGTCATATCTTGCATTAGTTCTGTCAGAGTCGTAGTTTAGAGCAGAAGCTATAAGTATGATATGTTTATATTAAATTGTTGACTTTACTTAAATCATTTTTTCTTAAGATTAATTATATTACAATAACAAGCAAACTTACAAATTATATGGCAAAAAAAGCTAAAAATATCAGAACAATGAAGGAGCTAACTGAGAAATTAGAGAAAGAATTGAAAGACAAAGAGATCAGTAAAAAGGAATTTGATGATACCTTAAAAAAGCTACTTAATGTATCTGATAAGAAGACCAAAAAGACTAAGAAGAAAGATAATTAACCAGAGTGTAAAACATCTTTGAATTATACCTGTTATTAAATCTAAAAGCTATCTCATTTACATATAATTGAAGATGTTTTTTAGAAACGTGGATATAGCTACCATTAATAGTCCTCTTTACAATAGACCAAAAATTTTCAATAGCATTTGTAGTAACATCACCATTCACATACTGCCTTTTACTGTGGTCAACAATCCCGTGATTATAATACCTGTTTAACCCTTCATAAGCTATCCATTCATCTGTCATTAAAGTTGAATTATACTTAACCGTGCGGTGCAAAATTGGTTGAATGCTTTTTCTGCTTGTATTATTAACAACAAAACACTTAACAAAACTTGGATTAGTAATTACCTTTATTTGTTTCCCGGATACATCAGATATATAATCATATTCAGATCGCTTTATAATACCTAATACAGGTGTTTTATCCTTAAAGCTCCTGCCTTGTGAATTTTTGACTTTTTTATCCTTATGTCTATTCTTATTCTTGCCACCCACAAAAGTCTCATCACTTTCTACAATGCCTTCAAATAAATCACTTCCTTGCTTATCTGTTATAAGTACCCTTATCTTTTGAAGCATTCTATATGCTGTCTTATATGTTACACCTAAATGACGCTGTAACTCACAGGCAGAAAGACCATTCTTAGAAATAGTAAATAGAAAAATAGTAAAAAACCAATAAGTAAGGGGTGTAGTTGACTTATGGAGAATAGTATTTGCAGTAGGATATACCTGATAAGAGCATTTTGAACATTGGTAACACCGCCTGTTCTTTACTCTAACATAAGATTTTGTATGTCCACATTTAGAACATTTGCTTTTATTACTATATTTCAAGTTAAAAATATAGTCTAAGCAAGCATTATCATCAGAAAATTGCTCTCTGAATTGTTTAATTGTGAATTTTTTAATATCTTTGCTCATAATAAAAAGAAATAGTGACTCCGCTGGGATTCAAACCCAGATTTAACACTTCGGCAGGGTGCTGTATTATTCAATTATACGACGGAGCCATTTAGAAAGCTATCTACTGCAATAGATAGCTTTTTTATTTTAGATAATATTTACTTTTAAACCCTGATTTATCTGCTCCTACGGGTTCTGTTTCTTTGTTAGCCATTGTAGATAGATATAAAGTTGCAGTAGAATGAGCTTTTTTAGGGGTTACACTCCTCTCATTAGCAATTATTATTTCAGCTACCTCATTAGCTGTTACAGGTTGATCCTGGTGTTTTAATATAAACAGTATTTTTTCTTTCCAAGTACCACTATGAGGATAATCTCCAATTAAATTGACAGCCCGATCAGTTTCATAAATATTATCTGGCTCTTCAGTACTGTCAGTCAAAACTCCACCATAACTAATGATTAAATCAGATACTTGTTTTAACTTTATAGTTAACTCTTTAATACTATTTTGCAGTTCTCTATGTTCTTTATACAAGGCTGTTAATAATGTAGTCATTTTATATTATTTTATACAAATGTAAAAACAATATTTAAAACTTCCAAAATAATTCATATATTTTTTAATAATCCAATTTGTTATATAAACTTATATAAATCTCTATGTTTAGAGGGGAGAAGTGCCTAATTTTTTTTGCCCACGCACAGAAAAAGAAAATTTTTATTTTGTGGTGTTCGCTGGCATACAAAAAATGCGTATGTGCCTTATCAGGCTTTTTTTCGCATTTTCTATGCTGGCGCTCACGAATTTGTCTATATGTTCTTTTGCCTTGATGCAAAAGAACCAAAAAATCAAGGCTGTAATGCCTTCGCTAAAAATGGATTGCGTTCCGCTAAAATGCCTGAACTTGCTCCGGCTGCGCCTACGCTTCGGACAGCAGGCATTTTTTAACGCTGCACTTCATCCATTTTCTTAACGCTCACGCATCAAGGCCATTTAAAAAACCCAACGGATAATCAGGATTTTCTATTTAACATAATCTTCTCGAACCAATACTTCTCTGCAAGTGTCGGAATGGTATTTTTTGAAATATTGATGCCCCAAGACGGTTTGTTACGGGAATAATCGGAACTGTCTGTAAACAATTCATCTGGTGTACGCCAGACTATAGACGGTATCAAATAAAATATAGGCTCACGCTCATCCATAAACAACACTAAAGCCACATACAGATTTTCCCGAAGCTCTTTATTCCAATAATATTTCGGAATTGCAACGTAATTTGTTTTTTCAATGTAAACCGTAGCAAGGTAAATATCTACATACTGTCCTTTCTCATTTTTTACAACAAAGCTAACTCCCCTATTTCCGCCTGCATCTTCGTAAATAGCACAGTTGGCAGCGATGAAATTCAATTTTACATAATGCGATGCGTATTTCTCAAATTGAAGACTGCTAAAGTTTGACCAACTATATCTGTTTGAAATCCTATCATCCATAAACCTTTATCTTACATTTGTAATAGTAAAACTATTCAAAATTTTCGTAAATAAAGCTTTCCAAGTTGCTTCTTCTGATTGTCTGTAGGATAATGTTAGTCTGTGCATTCGGTCATTATTCTGAAAGCTGTACATATTTACTACTACATAAGGGTTGTCATTAAGCTGCCTGAGATAAGATATTTTTAAAGCGGTTCTTCCGTTTACTTTTGTAATTGAAACACCGTACCAACTAATTAGTTTTAGTCCTGTTCCATAAAATGATTGTTGAACCTGGCTTTTAAATTCCCTGCTCAATTCATTTAATTCTGCCTGCGTTGCACTATAATTGGTAGTAAGCTTTTCGTAATCACCATAATTGCCAATGTCTGTTTCAATAATGACTCTTGCATAAGAAGAAAATCCGCTTTTATCAAATTCATTTAATCCTTTTTGTTGGAATACGATGCGATTTCCCGATACTTCAAAGCCAAATTTTTCACTCATTTCTTTTTGATATTCTTCGGAGATTTTTTTGTAATTACCGGATTGTATTTCCATTTTATTAGGAATTGAAATATATCCGATGTTGGATAGTTTGTAATTTTCAGACACCGAAGTTTGTGCCATACATAAGTTTGATAATAAAATTGTGATGATAATTATTATATTTCGCATAAGCTTTTGTTTTAATTATTACAGGCTCTTGCCAAGCCTATAATTATGATAAAAATAATACTGATGATAATTTGGGCTACAAATTGATTACCCGCTTCTTTTGCAGCGGCTTTTACTCCTACTGAAACCATTCCTTTAAAGTCCTCGATAGTTTGTTTTGCTAAATCAACGGCTTGCTTTTTGGCATTATTCATCCATTTATTCAGCACATCATCATTGACTTTATAGTCAGAATATTCGTAGTAGGTATATTGAGATTTTTCTCGCTCTTTATGCCCATATTGTTGATTTGTTTTTTGTTTTTCTTGCTCCTGATATTTTTTAGAATATTCTTCCTTTTGCTTTTTGTATTGTTTGAAATGCTGGTATTCCTGGTCATACCTTGCCCTTGCTTCTGTGTCTTTAAGCATTAGGTATGCCTCGTTTATTTCCTGCATTTGCTTAGTGGTATCAACTCCGGGATTTCTGTCAGGATGCCATTTCAGTGCTTGCTTCTTAAACGCTGCTTTTATTTCTTCCTGACTTGAATTTTCGTTAATCCCAAGAATGGCATAATAATCTATAAACATTGAATATTACTTTTTATCAAGATGATGCTTGTCGTTAGAAGAACTATTATTTTCTTTATCAGGATTATACTTCCAGATTGCTCTTGCTCCTGCAAAAAACGCGAACATCAGTATTAAACCGATTGGACCGGCTCCTGCTTTTCGTCCTGTGCTTTCCATAATAATTGCATTGATGATAGCCATAACCATAAATGCTCCGAAGATTAGTAAGATTTTCATTCCTTTTCTCATTGTAATTAATTTTAAAAAAATGCCTACTCTGTTCAGTTTTCGGCTCCCCTGTTTGAAATATTTGGACAAAAAAATAACGTGAGCTAATTCCCTTTGTCCGTAACAGAGGTTCGACCAAGAACCCACAACACAGAGCAAAAAGGAACGCCCACGCTTTACCGTAGGCGTTTCCACTTTTACTTTCTCGTGTTGTTAAAAAATTTGGTCGATTTCTGTTACAAGAAATTAAAGCGAAACGCTAATATTTTATATGTTAGTTATCTGCTTTTAGTTCATTTATTTGTTTTTAAGTTTTTGCAAAGGTAGAGAAATTGTATACACTAATCATCTTCGTCTTTATCGAAGATATATAAGTTGTCGATACGTTTATTTACTTCCACTCTATTCCAGTCAGGAGGAACAGGTTTAAATGAGCTATCATCGTCTGCTTTAATTCGTTCAAAGTATTTTAGCTGAAATTCTCTTAATGCAGTTATATTTAAATCTTCAACTAATACAGTATCATTCTTTCCTCCTTTTAACTTCATAATGTCTTTCCGAGCAGATTCAGAGGGCTGTGTTAAGCGAGAATCTCCATATTGACTTGTATTAGCCTGAGCTATATAACAGTGAAGGTCTCTTGAAAGTGCCTCAACAATATTTGAAAAGTATGGTACATCTTTATTCCATTCCGAAGCAATTAACAAATCAATTTTTGAGCGGAAAATACTTCTATGAAATGTATCAGCCATTTCAAAACAGTATAGTGATGTATAGTATATATTATTCCAATTTATCAAATCATATCTATAAGGCAGTGGCTTAGGAACTTTATATCCAAATCCCCTAATTATTAACTCTTCATTATGGGAATAATGATTTTTTAGTCTGTAAAGAACAATTGTATCATTAACACCATTTATATTTACAGGAATTATAGACACAATGAAATTATAACATACATCATCTACTTTCCAGTGTTCTAATCCTGCAATAATAGCCATTTGATTTTTTTCGCTATACTTCGCAAGACTCGCAACAAATTCATAAGGAACAGAGCATTCTGGTAGTACAAATATGTCTGCATCTTCCTTTCTGGATTCTTTTAATAGTTTGGCAAATGTAGAATAGCGCTGGTTACTCAAATTTGGACGTCCTTTGATACTTACCTCGATATTTTTTTGCTTAACTTGTGTGTTTGCAATTGATATGGTTGGATTTCTTTCAAACCTTTGATCACCAATATGCAGCTCATTTATTTCTATTTCTCTTTCTTCATTTGATAGTTTTACTTTTTTAGGTATATGCCTATAGAAGTCTGATGAATTGGGATGATCCGATGAAAAATGAACCTCATTAATTTCATAATACAATTTAAATGCTTCATCTAAGATGAAATTTTTATCGTCCTTACAATTACTAAATATTTTTGTAAATTGATACCGTTCATTTCCTTCAATTATATACCCCTTAGATTTTTTTAAAAGTTTGAATGTAGTTACGGCAATACAACATTCCCAGAATTTGACTACTCGGGGAGAAAGTTCTTTTTTCTCTTTAGAAAACTCTAGTTTATTAATTATTTTTGAATCGCTTGGTAAATGAGGATTAACCAAATTTACTTTAAGAGTTTCTGTGTAATTTATTAAAGGATGGGCTACGTAATGATGCCTGATTAGGTTACAAATACGAAATCGCCTTATGTAAAATGCTCCTGGTTTTGTAAGTGAAATATTGTTCCAGTAATTTACTTCATCTTTATATGTGTTGTGAAATATTTCAAGATTTTTGTATTGTTTAGTATCTTTTTTAATAAAATCGGGATTTAAAGCTAATGGCATTTCTAATGCTATGTCAAAGTATGTCATTAATGAAGAGGCTACATCATTATAAGTAATCTCCGAATTTTGAATTTTGAGTTTTCCTCCCTTTTCGTTCAGTTTTTGAATTTGTAATAAAGTATGCTTATAAAATTCTATAAATCCTTCTTGATTTTCATTCACAAGAAAAAAAGTAAAAACTTTTTCCCATAGCCTAAAATGTTCAAGATTATTTAAACCTTTAAAAAGTTTTAGTAGTTTATCAGTTTCATCTTTATTTACTTTTTGGGATTGTCTTAATGCCGCAAAAATTCTGTTGGCTAAAAAAACACTTAAACCATATCGGTTCTCCTTGTAATCTTTCAGTGTCCTTATTTTTCCCTCAGTTCCATCAAAGATTAAATGATATGCTTGTTCATCAAAAGAACTGTTACCATTCTCATCTTCCGGAAAGTCACGAAACTCGCTCGTTCGCTCTTCTAATTCTTGTTTAAGTTTATCGATGACAGCCGTAGACTCATTATTGTCAAAATAGTAGAGTAAAGTTTTTTCCCCTTGAAAATAGGCTCCCTCAAGGCAAGTTATTTCAAAAATTTTGTTTTCTTCATTGGTTGGTTTAGAACTCCTAAGTTCTATGGGAAAATCAATTAGTTTAACTAAAGGATATAAAGTCTCCAAAATATAACGCTCTGTTTTAGAAACTTGACTTAAATACTCTTTTTCATTTTTTGCATATGTTATCCCTTTAGCTTTTTCTGCTTCATAATATTTTTTATAACTAAACCGAATACTGTAGCATTTTTCGTTTGAATGAAAATCAAAATCTGGATTTTCAATAACAATTAAAATATCATCGACATATCTACTATAATATACTTGTGGAATTAATTTTTTGATGCGATTATCAAAATCATTTAAGTAATAATTAGCAAGGATATAGGAGGATGCGATACCTATAGGTAACACAACATTCTGGTCTGAATTTTTTTCTATAGAGCTATTAGGATATTTCTTAGCCTTGATTTGTTCCGTAAAACGGAAATGAAACTCTTTAAAAATATCGTGTATATTAGAGCCTCCTTTATAACCCTTTTCACCAAAAATTACTTTTTCAATTTTTTCGAAATCTATACGAGCAGAATAAAAATAATCCTTCAAATCAAGATTTATAAATGCAACGTCATTGCCACTTTTTAATTTTCTTTGAGCTTCTTCAACTGAGTTGTCCCGCCATTTTTGGTATTGGCTGAAATATGGTTTAAATAAGCCACTTCCTTTCACTATACCATCTTTAGACTTATTAAGAATTAGCCTGTTTCCTACACAACTTTCACTTAATGCAGCATCTAATAAATAACCATATTTTACAATCCACAAAATAGTAACAAGATGTAATTCTATTGGAATATCCGCAAATACAGTTACTTTATCAATCTCATAATTATCTTGTACCCTTTGATTAGTAAGAAAATTATCTCCATAGTCTTTTTTTACAAACTTTTTGGGAAGAAAAATAAGTTTAATTTCATTTAAATACTTATCAAATCCGTTGCTCTTATTATGATTGTTTATTGTTGAAACTAAATGCTCAAATTTCTCTTCCAAATTATGTTTTAAAGATTTCAAAATATTACTTAAGTCATCTTGTGAAGCCAAACCCGTCTCAAATTCAGCAAGTTTCCTGCGCTGAAACAGTTCCGTTGTGTCGTAATATATATGTGATTTTAGTTTTACATAAGCATTCTTAAGCTCATCTAAGGTTATTTTATGCATTATAATTACATTATTTTAAAAGTTTAAAATTACCATTAGTCAGGTATTCATATACTGATGTGGCGGTTTCTGTGCTTATCAGTTTATCCAAAGCTAAATCCAACAATTTACCTTTTAACAATTGTGACCACGATTTTTTTGATAGCTTATGTTGTAACTCACGAAGTTCGTCTATTTCATTAAAAATTATTTCCTGCCCATAACCTAATTTAATTAGATGTTCAATAATATTATCAATCTTTCTGTCTAAATCATTTTTGGTTTTGGTTGTCTTTTTCTGCTTATCTTTTCTTTCAATATAAGCAGCTCCCTTAACTGAAATCTTTACTTTGTCAGAATTTCCATAACGGTCATTTAGAATGACGTAACCTCTTCTGTGTAAATCTTCTACAATCTCTCTCGCTTCGTTATCCCTATATTTGATGTTATTAAATTTTAAAATGCGTTCTATAGAATACATTTCATCTCCAAACAAGCTGTTTAGTTTGTTCAAGATAAAATCATTCTTATCAGATATGCTTTCTATCAAAACAGAATTTGAAGAATCAAATAACGTGTCAATGATAGATAAATATCCTATTAAAAGTCTTAGACTACGTCTAAACCTATCTAAACGCTCTATCTCTTCTGTAATTTCTGGCTTATCCTCAATCCCGTATGATGAATAGATGTGGTCAAAAACAGTATTGTAATGTTTATCCAACATACTGATTAATTCATTTGCATCCGGTTCAATATGTTGAATAATATACTTTTCAGTTTTCAGAATTAGTTCATTTGCTTGTATGGTAAAATCAGAAAGCAAAAAGCTATCAGCGCAGTCAAGTAAATTTGTAATAGCTGAATAATAACTTTCTGCCTGCTCAAAAAAATCAAAATGAGAAATTTCCTTTAATTTATATTCCATATAAGCACCCAACCTTTTTTAATTCTATTAATTCAATAATTTTTATAACATTTTAGATTGCATACAATATTAGCAATAAAATATTTATATGCAGGAAGTAAGGCACATTAAGAATAATTGGGGCGTGCCCCCTGCCCTATTTATAATCGATTTTTGGGCAGGGGTCGGGCTATCCGCTATATCTTTTGTTCGTTCCTCACAAAAGGATGCCGCTTCTATCCCTCACGCACTCAAAATAAGTAAAGCCCCTACCCTGCAAAACCTTCGCAGGCTTTACCTATTTTTCGTAGAAAAAGTGGTATGTAAAGGTTGAAAATTGCTTGAACCGAGCAAATTTATTTGCGAGCTCGACTTGACCATTAAAAAATAAAAATTACCAAGTCAAATGAAACGCAATTTCAACCCTTACATTGATTTGTTTATGAAATAAAAATTTTCTTTTCCTTCCCTTCTAAAAAAATTAAATAGCTTAGCTATTTAACATAACGCAATACATTATAGTACAAAATAACCCTCGCATAAATGCTCGCTTGTCCTATAATGATATTATGTTAAATATTACAAGCTGTGGTACATACCTCAACTGAATTGCTGGAAATATTTTGTCCTATAATTAGACATTCTGTGTAAATAGCCGCTGCACCAACCGCAATTTGTTTGCAAAATTTTAATGTGTCGAACTGAAAACTTACCCACTAAATTTTGCAAGCAAAGCTGGCACACAAGCCACATTCATTTAATTTTTTTGGCCCACGCACAGAAAAGAAAATTTTATTTCGTGGCGTTCGCTGGCATACAAAAAAATGCGTATATGCGCCTTAGCAAGGCTTTTTAAATCCAGCCCACACCACCCTGCAAAGCCTTTACTGCTGACTCTACATGATTTCAGGGAAAATTACATACTACATATTTAAATATTTTGTCATAAATATTTGACAGAACTATGACCTTATAATGACACGGGGAAATTATATGGCAGCTACCTTTGCCTTTAAAATAACCTTAACCATTGAAAACTGATACAAATGACAGGGTATAAGTTTCATCAAAAACGAAATGCCGGGCAGGAACAGCGCCACGATTGGCGGTGGTACCCTACCCGGCATCCTATTGAAGGCGATGCGGTGGTCAGACCGCACCACCCGGGAGAAGAAAAATAAATAGCCTCGACAGCATTTTTCTTCTGAAAACAAAAATAGAATATTCTTTTCTATCAGTTTCATTTTTTTTCGCTCCCCGGTGCTTTATAAGCTGCATAGTGTGCAGCAAGATAAAGAATGCTCTACCGAAGTATTTCGCACAATTCGGACACACGATTACATCATGCATAGTCTGCATACAAAATGCCTATATCTTCCTGCCAGGAAACTAAGGGCAGCTATATGCAAACGTATCGGATCATGCAGATGGATCGTAAGCTTGACATTTCATTATTTTTTTCAACAAGCCTATGCCGGACTCAATATCCAAAATGGTAGCGGTTTACAAATCTCAAACAAAATGAGTACTAAAAAAGAACAAAAAATAACAGGAGACTGCGGATGTGCAGACAATTCAAAGCACACGGATGCTATTGTAGGACCGGAAACAGGTATATGGACAGGAGACAAGGTTCCGACCGCAGATGTCGGACTACCGGGCTCCTGGGGAGTGGTCACCAAAAATATCGGAACTGTTTTATCCTTCAGCAATCAGTTCAACACCTACCTTTCCGCAGATACGGGCTCAGGCTGGAATCTGGGGTATCTGAATGAAGCCAATATCCCTTATTCTACTGATATCAGTACGCTTGATTGTACTAATGTACCCGCAAATATTATAGCTGTGCCTTCCAATAGCATAGGCAATGACAGACCCACAGCCACACCGCCTGAGGTAGGATATTATAAATACACACCTCCGGGGTATTTACTGGAGATATTCAGGATCCTGGTATTCTACAAAGTATGTGACGGTAAGCTTATCATCTACATTGTAAAAGTAACGGACCTGCAATCCATACCGCACAGCGGGGGTACGGAATGGACCTCAGAAGTGGATTTTGAGCATAAATGTATCAGCGACTGCGATATCCCGGGGCACCTCCTGGAACATAGCGCCGAACTGAAAGCGGTTCTTGAAAACGCTAAAAGAAAACATAATCAATAATGGTTAATCCGATGGAGGGAAGTGTATAAAACACTTTCCTCCATTTTTTAAAATGGATTAGATAAAATAATAAATAATGAGAATATTAATTACACTGTTGTTAAGCGTTATGGTCCGGGCTGTTGTTGCACAAACCTCCACACCGCCGCCCCTGGAATGGAGCACGGCAGTATTACATGCGCCGGCCAATACAAATACCTTTACGCCCACTCAACAATTACCAGGAGGTAAATTACTGGGTGTCAGCGGCACTGTCGTATGTATAGGAAATCACGAGAATGATACACTCTTTACCATAACACCTGTAAGCGCCGATACCGCAGCCTTTGTATTAAATGGCATTAAAAAAACGGCTGACGGCGGTTACATTGCCTATGGTACTATCAACGGAGCTGACGGCGATTTTACCGGATTGCCCTATCATTACGGCACTTATGTTTCGTATAGCTCTACCCTTAATACCACAGACGGCGTATTGATCAAATATGACAGCCTGTTCAACACTGAGTGGATACAATGCTTCGGCGGTACACATAACGAGGTTATTAACGATGTGTCGGAAGATAAAGTGAACGGCGGATTTATATTTACAGGTAATGTGCAGTCTGATGACGGCGACTTAAGCGGTATTAAACGCTACGGAAATGCTACCAATTACTGGATAGGAAAAACAGATACAGCCGGCACATTGCTTTGGACAAAAGCCTATGGAGGGAACATCCCGGCAAGCAATCCGTTCGGGTCTTCTTACAAAGCAGCTACCGTTATCCAGCTAATGGACGGAAATTACCTGGTCGGCGGAGAAACGGCTATACAGGATGGAGATATAGATAGCGCAAGGGGAAATACAGACATTTGGGTGCTTAAATTAAACAGCCTGGGTAATATAATATGGAAAAGGAATTATGGTGGCTCTAACCACGATAACCTTACGGGAAGCATGATGCAGCTAAGCGACAGCGCCATTGTGATATACGGCAATTCACAATCCAATGATCTTGATATTTCCGCTCCCGTTCCAGGAGGCAAACCAAATTTATGGATATTGAAGATCACCCCGGAAAATGGTAGCATTATCTGGGAAAAATCCCTGGGAACAAGTGTTGGCACCTCAGTAAGACCCAACCAATCTTCTGTTCCTCTGCAACAATACTGTAAAATGTCTGTTATGCCGGATGGTAATTTGATTTTCGGAGCATTTGCCTATGGCGCTACCGACTTGCCCAATTATCATACAGGTACTTCAAATGCCTGGTCTCACGAAATTTATATTTTAAAGCTCAGCAAAGATAATGGAAGCCTTATCTGGCATAAGCAGTTTGGAGGAAGCAGGAACGAATCCGGGCTGCAAAGCATTAAGGGAGAATCAGACGGCTCCATATCAGTTCGTGCCTTAAGTAATTCTATAGACGGCGACTTAGATCCGCTTATAACTACAGGTGTTAACAGCACCGTAATCCGCAACTGGTACTTTAAGCTCGCTGCCTGCCCTGCCTTTGGCTATGAGCCGGACGTCACTATCTGTAAAGGCGGCAGCTATACCTGGGCAGGCAATACCATCACTACAGCAGGTACCTATTACGATACGCTGGTAAACGTCATCAGTTGCGACAGCATTGTAAAGCTGGTGGTACATGTAGACAGCGTGATAACGCCTGTTATTACCGCAAGCGGTAATACGCTGAACACAGGTACTTACAGCAGCTACCAATGGCTGGATGGCAGCAGCAACCCTATAACCGGGGCTACCGCACAAACCTATGAGGCTGTTACAGCAGGCAATTACAGTGTAGTGGTAACAGGAGCTAACGGCTGTACGGATACTTCGGCAGCGTATAGCCATACGCCCATCATGATCAGCGAGCCCGCATTGTTCAGCGATATGAAGATCTACCCCACTCCTGCAAGCGATGTGGTGCATATAGAGCTGCCCCGGCTTAAAGGAAAGGCTATCGTTACCGTAAATACTTCAGACGGCAGAACGCTTATAATCCAAACGCTATCAGCTATTCACTCCCAACTGTCTCTTGAAGACCTTCCGGGCGGCTTTTACTTCATTAAGATAACTACCGAAGAAGGCGCGGCGGTAAGAAAAATAGTAAAGGAGTAAAGATGTAATGTACAATTGACAATTGTCCGTCATCAACTGCCCGTTGTACATTGCCTATTCCTCCCGGTGATCATTTTGAATGAAGCGATAGCGAAGCCATCTGAAAAGTAACATAGCTCACTCATTCATCGGGAGCATCAAAGGCAAAACGAGATTACATACCAACAACTCAATAACAAAAGGAGGCTGCTATACAAGGCATTCTCTTTTGTTGTTTCATAAAAAGAAGAAAGACCAAAATGAGGTACATCATTTACACCATACTTTTATTACACCTAAGCTATGCTACCATAGCCCAAAAGCCGTTTAACCAGGACCCGGGCAATCCCAATCTTGACTTCAGTCTGGGCAATTTCAGCAACTGGCAGCTGAGCTGGGGCAACAGGGGAACACCTTATATCAATAACGGCATGATGACCGGCGCAGGCAGTCATACGATTGTAGAGATATACGGAACCAACTGGGACGGTAATGCCGGGACCGGCGGCCTGAAACGTGTACCCGACGGGCTGGCAAAAGTAGCACGCCTCGGGGCACCGGCGGGTGGCGGCTATGGCAATCCCAAATCTTATGCTATGAAATATGATATTACCGTCAACGCGGCATACCCGATATTATTTTTCCAGTTAGCGTCCATTATGGATATCACGCACGGTGATGCTGAAAATACCAATTATCAATTCAGCATAAAAAATGCATCGGGTGGCTATTTGTTTCCCCAACCCTGCGGAGGCATACAGCTTACGTCAAGAGGCAGAAACGCAACCCCGGCAGGGAATGTATATTCAAGCCCGCCTTTAAGCTCTTACAGCTTTCTGCCGGAAATAGGCAGTATCCTATACCAGCCCTGGCAGTCGGTAGCTGTGGACCTCAGCAGCTATGCAGGGCAAACCATTACCATAGCATATGAGCACAGCGACTGCTGGACAGGACATCACGGCTCATACAGCTATATTTCCGCGGCGATGCGTTCTCCTTACGATACTTTCCATTTCTGTCACGGAGCCGCAGCAGCTACGATAAGACCTTATCTCCCTGATTTTAGATCCTACCTGTGGAATACCGGGTCCACAACCGACAGTATCATTATCAGCAACCCGGCGGACGGAGCAATATACACCTGCCAGATAGGCTCTTATAACGGCTGCAGCACTACGTTCACCTACATCCTGAAAGAAATAAAGACCAATGCCGATTTTAATTTTGTAGGTGGCGGCATCTGTAACCAGATACAGTTTTTAGACCGGTCGGCTACCAATGCGGGGCATATCGATCAGTGGCAATGGAATTTTGGCGATCCCGGATCGGGAGCTGCCAATACCGGTATCGTACCCGATCCGCTGCACACCTACCCCGGGCCGGGAGACTATACCGTAAGCCTTACCGTAACCGATACGTCCGGCTGTACCCATACCATTGCCAGAACAGTGAGCGTGTCACCCGAAGGTACAAGGGCACAGATAGGATTGCCTGACACATCTTGCATTAGTGATACTTTGGCATTTGAGGACCTTACCGTCAATACCTCACGCAGAACATGGTTCATTGACGACCTGCCAATGAACGATACATCCAAAACATTGCATCACATTTTTGACCAGGCCGGCACTTACAAAGTGAAGCTTATAGCTATAGGTAATAATGGATGTCCCGATACCGCTACGCAAACATTCCGGGTATATGACCTGCCCCGGTCAGCTATACAGGTCAGCCCTTTTACCAATGCCGCACCTGTCACCGACCCGGTATTTATGTTTAAAGGATTTGAAGAAAATGCTGCAGGATATGTCTGGAACTTCGGCTATGGCAGTGCCGCAGGCCAAGGGCAGTATACCAGCTTTACTTATCCGCCCGAAATAGCCGAATATATCGTAACACTTAAAACCTACGATAAAAACGGATGCCATAATACCGCCAGCGAATCAGTGAAAATAATGCCGCCCGGTCTTATGGTGCCCAATGCTTTTTCTCCCAATGGTGACGGCAGTAATGATGTGTTTAAGGTAGTCAACATCACCAGCCAGACCCTGAAAGAATTCAGCGTTTACAATCGTTACGGTCAAAGGGTTTTCTATACGCTTCAACCCGGATCAGGCTGGGATGGCACCTTCAATGGCGGGCCTTGCGATGTGGGGACCTATTACTATGTACTCCGTTACAGTATGCCGGGCAGCGATCAGGAGTATATGATGAAGGGAGACGTAACACTGATAAGGTAATTTGCAAGGATGTTTATGATAATATACTGCAGCAGTATAATCCGATATGTATTTGCAGCAACTTAATTCCATATGCAACAGTCGCAAAGCCGCTTAAAGATGATTAACGTAACCGCACTGGTAGATCGCCAGGGATACGTTGCGTATGTAAGGCTGTCCTAATCGGTCAGGAACTTTTTGGTCAATTCGGGCACGGGTACCCAACAGGCATCTTTTTTACCTAACATCCGGTAACGATTATTCGCGATCATTCTGTAAAGGAAATCTCTGACAGGCCTGGGTAAAAAAACTCCATAATATAATAAGGAATATCCACCCGATAAGCGCCTGAAGATCCTCAGCACGGCATCAGATCGTGTATATACTGTTCCATTTTCCATCAGGACAATGCTGTCGTCTTTAATATGGTATCTTTCCAAAACCGATTGCCCCTGTTCAGAGCTCAATGCCGCAAATCTGAAGTGATCGTGCGGATCCCTTTTAATGATAAACTGTACAAACCCATTACAGAGATTGCATACACCGTCAAAGAACACGATGGCTTTATCTTGCGGTAAATTTTTCATTTGGCAGCAGTTAAGGTACCCGGATTGATTTTTAAAAACAGCTTTCCCCAGGTGGCATCTGAAATCCAGAATCCATATATAGCTATGAACAATATCTCAAAATCATAGATCATCATAGTAAAATAGATACCAAGATGAAGCACAAGACCTGAGATCAGTAATATCTTTCTGAACTGCCTGATCCAGATCAGGAAAGGGAACAGCAATTCAAAAAGAATAGTGAAATAGGTCGAAAAGCCAATAATAAACGCGTTTTTGTAAAATAAATAATTGATCGGGGCATTAAATCTTTCCAGTTGCCAGACGTAATATGTTGCCACACCATTAAACCATACGCCTGCGCTCATTTTATGAACTCCCGAGACAAAATACGCCAAACACAAATGCAGCATTATGGAAAGCGTGGCCAGGTTGGACAGGACATTCGACACCTCGCCGGTCCTGTAATTATTGAAAATATTCAAATGCTTATATGAATTTACGAAAATCATATAAATCATTATGAAGTACAGAAGATTATCTCCGCCGTTTGCAATAAACAGAAAAGGTTCAAAATAAAGCAATGCGCTGAAAAACAAAAGCAAAGCGGTTATATTTTTGCCGATCCCAAAGGCGTATAAGATTGCCAGAACGATCGTTATGATATTGATCACAGGGGTATCATTGAATAGCCGGCTTTCTATCAGGGGCAGCAAAGTACTATACTTGCTGGTATAAATGGTCTTATCTAAAAAGAGATCGGTGGAGCCCCAGTTTAAGTATATCTTCTTTAAAATGTGGAAAGAGATATATACTCTGAATATCGGTAAATAATTTTCAAAAAGATTGCTTGAGGATATATAGGTATAATATTCCTTAAGCCTGCTTTTAAGGTAGGCGTATATTTTCATTATGACTGGCTTTTTAAATTTGAAAGAATACGATCAATCGTTCAGCTCTATCCATTTTTTATCTTTATTGCTATAGAAGCTGGAAGCGAACATAATATTTTCCTTCCCCTGGATATCAGCCTTATACCTATCTCCATACTTTACGATATCAATACCGGAGATTATAATTTGTACATCATAGTCTTCCGGCAGCTTCATTTCCCTCGCTACAGTACCGGCGTGATGAAGCAATATCCGCATACTGCCTATATTTTGCAGCGTCATACGAATATCATTATACTCGTTTGCCAATGCGGCAGAATCGGTTTCACTGGCGCCTTTGTTTGAGGAAATACCTATATCCCTGAATGAATTATGGATCTTACCCATGCTCTGAACTATGTTATCAACGTTGGCAAATAACAGCCAGCTCGCATTGGCATAGGTATCATTAAACAGGTATTTTTCCTTTACCTTATTATTCAGGTTCTCAAAGATCTCTATATCATAAAGCCTGTTATTGCTCCGGAAAATGTAATGCAGCCGCATATTATAGGTTGGCGGAGGAGCAAAGAAGCTCCATTTCTGATAAAAAGCAGTCTGGAATTTTTTGTAGCCCCGGTAATTTTCAGCGATAACAATACTGGATTCCGGGAAGGAAAACAGGAAGGTTGCGCCCCAGTAGCCGAGAAATACAATAAAGACGAAAGCTATTGATATAATTTTCAGGTACCTCATTTGAATTATTTATTAATTATACTGATCAGTTTTTTCGCCCGCTTCGTATCATCCGTGATTTCGCTTATCAGCTTTCCCATTACCTTTGAAATCAAAAAATTATCATTAGCCTCTGTCGGGTAGTTGCTGAACAGAATGAATTCATATTTTTTCCCGTTCTTTCTTTCCAGATAGACAGCATTGTTTAAAACCCAGAGGGTTGATCCGCCTTTCCCGCCATATCGTATGATATCATACTTTTCCGGTTGAGACTGCCTTTCAATAATGCTGTTCAGTTCCGCCTGCACCTCATTTGTGAAATAGGTGTTGCTGCTGATTTTCTTCATCAGCCCGTAATATTCCAGGGCCGTAGAGCTGCTCATCCGGTTATTCAGCAGTTGCTGCTTTTCCAGGCTCAGATCTTTTTCATGGTCAAAGCTACCCGCTGAAATAATACCGGTCTTCAGCTTTTCATGGATCAGTTTGCATTTGTCATAAAGCTCTTCATCAGTATTGGTTTCCAGTTCGCCCGCTGTCAGGTATAGATCTGAAACCAGGTAATTGATCTTGGAATGTGTCCTTATGCCCAGTTTCTGTAGCCTGTCATTTACGTTGTCGATTCCCAGCCTGTCCAGAAGATATTCAGTATTGGCATTAGAGCTGTACGCGATCATACCTCTTGCGACCTCCCACAAAGCAACCAGGCTGTCGTTGGTCAATTTTTGATTTTTCTTCAGGTACGACAACCATTCTTCGTGTGCGTTGCCGTCCGTATCAGGGATATGATACCGTTCCAGCGCTCCAATAGGAACCTGCTCCGTTTTATCCAGTTGCCGGGCGCTGACCTGCTCCGCAAATTCAATGGCTACGATCAGCTTGACAACACTTGCCAACGGCCGGCTGACTTCGGGATTAATGCTGATCAGAACCTTGTCGTCTTCCGACAGGATGATCGAATAGTGTTCTTTATTTTCATTGATAATTCCGGCAATATGGCTGGCCGAGAAAAAGGAAGCGTATAAAAAATATACAGAGAATAATACTAAGCTCACGATCAGTAAGGTTATCCATAATTTATTCATATAAAACTACTATGGGTAAAAGAATGTATGTCAAGATTGCAAGCATCTTAACATACATTCCGGGGCGGGTTACAATCTGTTTATCAGACCGATCTCTTCAGCAGTCGCTAAGTCTTCAGCTGATAATCCATAATGACCTTCTTGCAAGAATGGCGGGATAGCCCTGCTTAATTCTTCCATGAACCTCTTGAATGCCTGCTTGCCGCTTGCATTCCACACGGCTCTTGCATACTGTACTCCGGCCCTGACCCATCCGGCAAATGCCGGGTATGCCACATCGAAACCAGATTCGTGGTACCGTTCATAGTATGCCACAAAATCCCTGGACATACCTACATTAACAGCATACTGTGCATTCTCCTGCATAATGATATTGGCTTCATCCTTAGGCTTGAAAGAAAATAAAGCAACTGTAGATAAACATACGGCTGAAACAATTAACAACTTTTTCATGATATTAAAATGGGGGTTTGCAGAAAACTTAACCAATCGTACGCCTTTGCTAAGTTTTCTATGTTTTAAAAAACATATGTTAAATATTTAACCTGTATCGCAAATATCTGTCAAACAAAATCAAATAACAAAATTTTATTTATTAAAAAAAAGTTAATTTGTATGACTATTTTTGCCCGAAGCCGGTACGATACAACGGCGCTGCTGCAAAACACTGTATACCAGATAATTGGACAAAATGTGCGGGGAATACAGTGACCCGGGCTGCGGTGATCCGGTTAACAAATTTTCGTAAATTTGAAGCATCCGGCTCTATGAAAGGTAATCAGAAGCCGGAATTGAAACCTTAAAGCAACTAACAGGAAGCACACCGGGACATCGGGTAATGTACATGGATAAAAAAATGGAAATAACATTCTTCCGGGACCAGGACGAATTCAGAAAGTGGCTGGAACAGCACCACAACCAGGCGACCGAATTACTGGTGGGCTTCTACAAAGTAAACAGTGGAAAGCCTTCGATGAGCTGGTCGCAGTCTGTGGACCAGGCGCTTTGCTTTGGCTGGATAGACAGCGTACGAAAATCTGTTGACGGGGAAAGCTACTGCATCCGTTTCACACCGAGAAAGGCAACAAGCATATGGAGCGCCGTCAATATAAAAAAAGTGGAGGAACTGAGCAAGGCGGGCCTGATGACAGCAGCAGGACTCCGGGCATTCAGCCACAGAAAAGAGAGCAAATCAAAGATCTATGCCCACGAAAAAGATCCTGCAGACCTTGCAGCGGCCTATGAAAAATTGTTCAAAAAGAGTAAAGCGGCCTGGAATTTCTTTGAGCGGCAGGCGCCTTCATATAAACGGATGGTTATACATTGGATCATGAGCGCCAAACAGGAAAAGACCCGGCTGTCCAGGCTGGAAAAAGCAATAGCCGAAAGCGGGCAGCAAAAACGCATTAAATTTATGTAAGGCGGGACACGGATAAGAATTGAATTGGTGGAAGAGGCCGGCACACACTACAACATATTTATAGCAAAAGTACCCGCCGGCCCACAGCCCACAGATAGCATACTTCTCAGTGAAGCGTACCTGTACAGGAGGTAATTTCCTGTCAACAGATAATCACTTTACATTGAATCGTTCAACGAGCTGATTCCCTGCGCTTCCAGCTGTTCAAGATGATCCTTCATTGCCTGCACCTGCTCAGCGGGATGCCCCTGCCAGCCTGTAACTTCACCGACCACCTTAAAGGGATAGGTGGAACGATAGGACATTGTCGGGTTGCCCGGGAATTTTTTGTCGGTCAGGTCCGGGTCATTTTCGATGGCGCCTGTGGGCTCTACTAAATAGATCCTTTCACGTCCGTCTCCCAAGGCGAGTTCTGCACCCCAGATAGCAGCGTCAAGGGTGGCCGTTAAGAAAATATACCTGGCACTCTTTCTTGCTCCGTAATTGGAATTGTTCCCGGCTTCAATCATATCTCCGGCTTTAAGGTCTGCTTTGGTTCCGTGGAAATAGGTTTGCGCAAACGGTGCCGGGGCTGAGCTGTTTTCTTTTTTGTCCTGTTCCATTGTCTTTTTATATCCGGTAAAATTATACAAATATTTCAAATACCTCGGTAGGCTTATCGGCTAATATCCCGGCCTTGCCTGTTTTTCCAGCTGCTGGATGATCCAGCAGCTGGCGGGCGGAACGGCACAACCCAGCTACGCGAAAGCAGCATCTTTCTGAACCCGGCTTACCAGCTTCTACGGCATCAGAATAGCAGCAGCAAAACCGGGTTACAGGACCATCAATAAAGCCCCTGCATCACAGGCTGAGCTGCTACAGGAATAAACCTGAACCGGCTGACCGGGAATATTCGCTTTTAGCCTTATATTTGTTTACGCGTTTATCCCTGGTACGGATATGCAGAGCCTTTTATATTCCTAATTACACAACAAACCGTATATGAAAAAAGTAACGGGACTGGGCGGTGTTTTCTTCAAATGCAGCAACCCGCAGGAAATGAACGAATGGTACGCCAGGAATCTTGGATTGGCTACCGGCCCATACGGGGCTACATTTGAATGGCGGGATATTGATGATCCTGCCCGGAAAGGCTCTACAGCATGGTGTACCTTCCCGGAAGATACCTCTTATTTCAAGCCTTCAGATAAGCCGTTCATGATCAATTACCGGGTGGAAAATATCGTCGCGCTGGTAGAGCAGTTAAAGAAGGACCAAGTGACTGTTATTGACGATATTTCTGAATACGACTACGGTAAGTTCGTTCATGTGCTGGACCCTGAAGGCAATATCATAGAGCTATGGGAGCCCGGGGATGCGCAGGATAAAAAGAACAATGAGGGCGCATAACCTCCTCGGGCGTATAGATCCCGTCACCTTTCTTCTGCCGTAATGCCGGCCACCCGCATTCTTTAACGTAATACCGATCTACAAACAGATTATGTACAAATACCTCAGGCCCCTGGCCATCTTTTCCGTCATTATTATCTTTCTGTTGGCGCTGCTGGCTGCCTTTACCTACAGGGAAAGGATGCTCCTCCTGGATCCTGCCTGGATCGGCTTTAATATCATCAATAATGGAACGTTCAGCTTTGCCGAATTCCGTTATGGCGCTTTCATCTCCCAGATGTTCCCGCTCATAGCAAGCTCCCTGGGGCTTTCACTCAAGACGGTGCTGATCTCCTATAGCCTCAGCTTTTATCTTTTCTACCTGGCTACGGCGCTGATCCTTACTTTCCGGTTCAGGCAATACTGGCTCACCATCTTATTGGGATTATACCTGACAGTGTTTGCCTCTGATGTGTTTTACTGGCCCAATAACGAACTGCACCAGGGAATTGCCTGGATGCTGCTGTTTATAGGTTTATTCCGGTCCGCGGGAATATTAAAAGCGGGCACCCATATCCTGCTGGTGCTTTTGCTGGCCCTCGCAGTATGCAGCCATCTCATTGTCGCCATACCGCTTGTATTCCTGTGGGTCTATACCCGGAGCGCTCCCGACTTCCCGCCTGAAAAGCGACGCAACTTTATAATATACTCTGTCCTGATAGCCGTAATGATCTTTATCAGGTACCAGTTGAGCAGCGGCCCCTCCTATGACGGGATGAAGCTCCATGGCGTTCAGAAAGCCTCGCTGCTGAGAGCGATCGAATCATTCTCCTCCGGGCAGTCCAGGACGTTCCTGGAGCTCCTCAGGACCATTCATTGGGTGGCTATACCGCTGGCAATTGCATCGCTGGCGCTGCTGGTCGTGAAAAGAAAATACTTTCACCTGGTGATCACCCTGGGCGCCGTTTTGGGGTACTATGCCCTGGTCTGCCTGGTTTACCCGGATGCTTATGACAGGAATCTCCGTTTTTATATGGAGAGCGAATGGCAGGCGCTGGTGCTCATCATCGCTACTCCCCTATGCTGCATCCCCCTGGCCACTCCCCTGTCAAGAAGGGTGCTGACATACGGTATAGCATCTGTAATGCTCATCAAGGGCGCTTATATACTCCGGTCCTACTCGTTTTTCCATGAAAGGTATGAACGGCTGGCCCATATCTGTGAGCAGCTTCGGAATGCGCACATATATAAAGCGATCATTGTTGCTCCACCGGCGGAAGCTGACAACCATTTCATCATGAGCTGGGGCCTACCCGTTGAAAGCATTTTATATTCCGTACTGGCAGGCTACGATACAGCAGTAACCTTTAAGGTAGCGGATGAAAATGCGGGCTTGGAGCAGCCACCGGCCGGTAAATTTCATTCCTGCTTTGGGGTATTAAGCCCTTACCGGGATCTTAATGCCCGGTATTTCAACCTGGATACAGCCGGACAATACCATATTATTTACGGGCTGGACAGCCTACTAAGGAGGGAAGACGGGAAAAGCCCGGCTGATTAGGACGGGGCCGGCAGCAATGACCTTAAAGATAGCACAATAGCCGGAGCAGCACCGGCAAGACCGCTCTTCATACCGCATGCTTTTATGCCGGGAAAAGTACCTTTTTCGTACCTTTAAAGCAAACGGGCTAAAAAGAAACGATGAAATACCTGCTGCTATACAGTTTCCCGGGAGTCGCTGCTACCGGCATCTTCACGATATAGAAAAAACTGGCTATCTATATATAGGCAACAAAGCCATTATAAGTTACAAATTATTATAAGAAATTCCTCACATCCGTTCGGAATGACCAGCACCCTCAGTTCCCTTATAGTAAGGGACGTCTCCGGCCAGCAGAGAGGCATCCGTAATAAAAGGTTGTTGCCTGTAAGTAGATAGTCACTTAGAGAAAAGATGAGGGAACTTTTAAACAGGATAAAATATACTATGACATAAAAACAGCCGGGTTCAGGAATGCCAGCTCTTCCCCGGAAGGATGATTGCGGAGGTCGATGAAATTGCTGAACTCGGGCGTATCATCGCAAAAAATGATATCAAATGCAAAGCGGTCACCGCCATACAATCCCCGGTGAACCATATTGGCGGAAAATACCAGCAGATCACCGCGCTTTAGCGGGATAGCCAGCCCACGCTGCAAAGCATCCGAAGGCTTATGGCCGTTCAGTGACAGGCGTACGGCTTCCTCTTCCGGCAGGTCCCATATCCGGTGCGTGCCGGGTATTACTTCTATGCCGGCTTCCGGTCGCAACGGTATACGGAAATGTACCACGTTCCGGCTTTCGATATTCATCTGCTGTTCCTCTCTGCTCAACCCGGTGTACTGGATATCACGGTGCCAGTAATTCGGCTGTGTGCCATCGCTGGGGTCAAAGAAAAGTTGCGTATTCAGGAAGAGCGCTTTCCCCGGGAAAACAGCCTTTACGATCTCCAGGATACGGTCCTGTGACAGGAACCTGAAGAGTGCCAGCCGCTCTTCCGCTGTCAATGCGCTATCAGAGGTCAGGCTATGGCTGTTGATAAGCCCGTTCCGATATCCTGCTTCATTCGCTGCCATCCATCGCTCGTGAAAAGGACAGATGATACCTTCCAGGGATTGCAGTAAAGCTTCAGGAAAGAAATCTTCCAGGTACAGGTAACCATAACGTTCAAAATTGCTGTATTCCATATAAATGATCTGGTAAAGGCGATATAAACTATAGAGCCGTTAGAGATTTTCCAGGTAAAACAGGATGGAAGAATCGTCCGCATTGACCACCTGCTCTTTCAGCAGCCCTTTTTGCATATCCTTCTTAAATACACAGATATTGGCCAGCCTGGGGAAAGCACGCTCTATATCGGCGGCCCCGGCGTGAATAGCCGCGAGATCCGGGACAGCTTTCAGCCTGCCATGCAATGTCCAGGCAGTATCATACACTATGACCGTTCCGGCCCGCCCGGCGCTGTCGGTTTCCGCTATCCAGGCTTCCAGCTTATGCTCCACGCAGCCCACACAGCGGAAAGGAAACACCACCAGGTAATTATCATACCTGTCCATCGCCGCTGCCGGCACAATCAGCGAGAGCTGCCGGTACTGTTCCTGCTGCCTTATATCCCTGTTCCGGCATGTCACGGTCAGCAGCAGGCACAATATCCAGGCGATAGCTGTTATATTTCTTCTATACTGTACTGGTACCATGCTTTATCCCGGGTTGAAATATAATATAATGTATTATTATAAAAAAAATGGCACCATGCGTCAAAATCAGCAGGTAATTCGGCATATCCTATATACCTGTTATCCCTCACCTTTCCTACCACGTACCGCATCGGGGCAGCGGCATCCTCCGCGGGCAGCCGCTTGATCATATACAACTGGTTGCCCGTCTGCGTCTGGAAAATCCTGGCATTGTATTCGGCAATGGTGACATACTCTTTAAGGTACACAAAGTCACGGGCCCTTGCCGCATCATACGGCCGGTCGGCTGCATCGCGCGATATATCCGTAAAAACCGGTATGGCGGCAACCGGCTCCAGCGTTCCGGGATCATAGACCTGCAGCGAATCGCTTTTTTCAAACAGGTAGTACAATGCGTTCCCTGTAAATGTCCTGCTGGCATTGGTATAATAAAACACGCCCTTACGGTATATATCCGGGTAGGCGCCGCAATACCGCAGCGCAGCATCCGTAGTATCATACAGGGGCAGCACCACATCCACGTATTTATCAATGAAATTGGGCGGCGTGGCTACGCTATATTGTATAAACACCTTACCCTGGTGCACATTCAGGTCATCTACGCGAAACAGGTATGTTTTACCCGCCATTTTGGGCAGCCGGTACTTCCTGTGCCACCCGGGCGCCACGGCGATGATATCTGCGCTCGCCAGGAACAGGAATGCGGTATCTCCTTTATCCACTACCTGCGACATATCTCCATACTCAGATCCCTGTAATTTATAGAGCGCTGTTACTGAGCCGTCGGACAGTCGCCGGCGCTTCACTGTGGAATCCGCGCTGCACAGGTAATACAGCATCACTGTTGTGGTATCCCCGGGCAGGCCGAATAGCCGGGTAGGACCTTTTTGTATGGTATCATAATTCAGCACCAGGCTGCCCTGCCCTGCAGGTACCAGCTTCAGGGCCGGTCTATTGGTGGTACATTGGATGCAAAAAATACATAAGGATAAGATCAGGAACAATATGGTCTTATTCATGGGATAGGATTTATGAAAACAGAGCGGTAACGACATTACCGCACCGCTCTGTATTTTTTAGTCGAACGTGAATTCTTTTACAAACAGGATATCTGTCGCCGAATCTATCGTGGCACCGGCCAGGGTCACAAAGAATGTGATATCATCTCCTGCTTTCTCCTGCTTATACAGGGACAGGGTGCCATTTTGCAGGTCGGTCAGTATATTCGTGCTTTCCAGCTCGGGGAACAGCTCGGACCAGCTGCCGGAAAGAAAGTAATCAGGGATAACCGTATTATCACTCTGGTGGTTGTCAATAACATCGCTGGCATACTTCGAAGCGGCTTTAATGGCTATGCCCCCGTTGCTCAGCTTGGCACAATTGTTGCCCGTACCTTCGCACCACATCAGGTAGGCGCCGTCCTCTATGCTGTTCCTGTACTTATACTTATATTCAAGGGCGGTAAAGCCGGCAGGCAATGGCCGGTAAATATCCAGCGCGCTTACAGTCTCATCGTCCGGAGAAGGCGGTGGGGAAAGTGGGTCTCCGTTTGTCCCGTGTAAACTGTTCTTCTGGCAGGAGGGCAACAGCATGGCCCCCAGCATGGCGGAAATGATCAATCTTTTCATAGGTGATGGGTGTTTTTTAATGAAAACAATAATATGTGTAATGGGTTTCAGTTGCTTTCCGGTATGGCTGCATCAAAAACGACCAAACCTGCAGCTACCGGCATAAAAATAAAATAATATATTTAATAATAAAACTTTAACACAAAAAAAATATGACAGGATTTATACAGGCCTGCTCCAGGAAGGATTGCTTTTTAACCCAGATCGTCTTCCGGGCCTTTATAAATGCATAAGCTGAATAATTGTAAGCCAACCGCCAAATACCGTCCCGGGATGCCTTTATTTAAGGCGAAAGCTTTCCAATACTTCCCGGGCCTTTTCAAAATGCTTATCAAAACCGGGATCTATGGAATGAAAGGAAAGCCTGAATACCTTTCCCTCGTGAAAATAGATTTGCTCATAAGTTTTAAATTTGAACTCCTGATCTGCCTGTTTTTCATATACAAAAACGATACTGTTTTCATTCTTTTTCCGTTCCAGGACAGTGTACCTGTCCCTGAGCACATATTCCCGCAAATCCGCGTAGTATTCCAGGTCCATTTTTTCATACCTGCTTACATCTTCTTCAGCAATCTTTATATGATCTGAAAATTCGTCTGGCGGCTCCTTTATAAAAAGGAAAATAGCGTTCTGGATGCCGTCCTGCTTTGAAAAATATCCAGGATTAAAAAACAAATAATAATCATTTGTTTCAATCTTTTCAGCATTGCGCTCATTGAATGAGCAAGATAAACAGAAACAGCATGCGAGGAGCAGGTAATATCTCATAATTGGCTGGATAGATTAAAATCACGTGAATAATAAAAGCAGTGATAAGCAAAGTTAAGCATTGAAAATATACGCTATGCGTAATATGAAAAATTGTTGTTGTGATTTGCTTATAGCTATTCTTTCTGAGACTTATAAAAAGCAATCCGTCAACAACTCAAAGAAACTTTTGTATATCTTTGATAATAAGACACCACGTAGTTTCCAGCGGGCAATGCCTGGGTATGATTTAAACTAAAAATTATTGAAAGAGGACGCTTTTATATCAAAAACAAGCCAGGGGATGTTATACAGGATGTATTACTCTTTTGCGCTTTTATGCCTTTGCTTATTACACTTACCAATGGGTGCAGCAGCGCAAGAGTTGCCGATCAGGAATTTTCATGCTGTCGATAGCATCCTGTACAGGTCGGCACAGCCGAAAGCCCGGGAGTTTAAGGCTTTAGAGCAAGAGGGTTTTACTACCGTTATCAACCTGAGGAGGTATTGGAAAGACAATCGCAAGGTTTCCAAATCAAACATACAGCCGATTCATGTGCCTGTAAAGACTACCCGAATGTCAGAAAGCGATTTGGTGCAGATCTTTAAGGTGATAGCAACTGCCCGGGCTAAAGGAAAAGTGCTTATCCATTGCTGGCATGGCTCTGACAGGACCGGGACCGTAGTAGCGTTGTACAGGATAATATATCACGGCTGGTCCAAGGAAGACGCTTTAAATGAAATGATAAATGGCCGATATGGCTACCACAGCTATTTTGACAATTTACCACAGCTTATAAGGTTCTTGGATATTGAACAATTTAAGCGGCGGGTTTTTGATGAGAAATAAGGCTACCTATTCCAATTATCATAAATAGCAAAACAATTTAAATTACCAATACCTGCTTATGAGAAATCAATTAATAATAAGCCTGCTTATGATCATCTCTCTTTCTTCATTTGCTCCAAGAAAAAGAATGGCAGCAGATGCAAAAGGCTATCTTTATTACTATTGCATAAAGGAAGAATACAATGCTATTGATAGTAATGTTAATAATCCGTATAATAAAGACTATACAGGTAGCTACTTTGTTCAGATGACGGACCTATCAATACAGGTTATGGACAGCTTACACTCCTACTATGATAGAAGCATTAAAGCATACAGGGGAATACCCAAAGAGAGTAGCTATGATGCTACTGCTAATATGGCTTGCTTAAGTTGCCGGGAACTTTGTGAGGCAAAGGAAACAAGGAAATATATTAAGCGAATTATAAAATAGCAGCACCCGGGAAAACAGACAATCTCCTGTTTTACTTAGAGGTCGTTGGCTTATGGAACAGCAACGTATCCTTATTTTTCCCATACAGGCTTACCGCCCGGTACCGAAGCTCCGCTAAGCATATTAGAAAGATCATTGTAATTTACTTACACTTTTATACCTTTGGTAATACACAACCCTGCGGGGACCAGAACCGGTTATTTTTGAGTTGTGATTTGCTTACAATTTCTTTCTTACCTTTGGTAATACACAACACATATCCTCATTAAATTGACGGGTGCGCTGTTGTGATTTGCTTACAATTTCTTTCTTACCTTTGGTAATACACAACCTACCTATAGATATTTTGTCTCCGGGAACGGTTGTGATTTGCTTACAATTTCTTTCTTACCTTTGGTAATACACAACAGAGGTCGAGAAATAGCCTGCTGGCTTATGTGTTGTGATTTGCTTACAATTTCTTTCTTACCTTTGGTAATACACAACATAAAGCGTGCGCTTCCTGCTTCAGGTCCGGTTGTGATTTGCTTACAATTTCTTTCTTACCTTTGGTAATACACAACGAGTCTTCGTAAATCTCGCGTTGAGACGGAGTTGTGATTTGCTTACAATTTCTTTCTTACCTTTGGTAATACACAACTTGAAAGTACATCGACCTTGGAAGGACTGAGTTGTGATTTGCTTACAATTTCTTTCTTACCTTTGGTAATACACAACATCGAGGCCGCCCGCCTCCCAAATTCTATGGTTGTGATTTGCTTACAATTTCTTTCTTACCTTTGGTAATACACAACCTCCGCGGCCGACAAGCTCAAACCACTGCTGGTTGTGATTTGCTTACAATTTCTTTCTTACCTTTGGTAATACACAACTCATATCAAAGAAATTCTTAAGAATCTCCGGTTGTGATTTGCTTACAATTTCTTTCTTACCTTTGGTAATACACAACGTCTATAGATTTATTGACAGCTTCCTGATGGTTGTGATTTGCTTACAATTTCTTTCTTACCTTTGGTAATACACAACCGGAGGTAAAATAATCGTGGGCGAGGTTCCGTTGTGATTTGCTTACAATTTCTTTCTTACCTTTGGTAATACACAACCTTGAAAGTACATAGACCTAGGCAAAACTGGTTGTGATTTGCTTACAATTTCTTTCTTACCTTTGGTAATACACAACATTGAGCAGACAGAGAATGAATTTAACTTCGTTGTGATTTGCTTACAATTTCTTTCTTACCTTTGGTAATACACAACTATAGTCATTATATCCTCGCTGTCATAGGTGTTGTGATTTGCTTACAATTTCTTTCTTACCTTTGGTAATACACAACTGTAATAGCCCCTTTACTTCATTTAATCTTGTTGTGATTTGCTTACAATTTCTTTCTTACCTTTGGTAATACACAACTATAAGTTCCTGGTTAACTATACGGACAACGTTGTGATTTGCTTACAATTTCTTTCTTACCTTTGGTAATACACAACCAAGAGGCTGTAGAAAATGGGTTTTCAGGCAGTTGTGATTTGCTTACAATTTCTTTCTTACCTTTGGTAATACACAACCTTTCATAATAGAGGCAGAGGCGTTGAGTAGTTGTGATTTGCTTACAATTTCTTTCTTACCTTTGGTAATACACAACACCAAGATTACCTGCTGCCATAAATGATGGTTGTGATTTGCTTACAATTTCTTTCTTACCTTTGGTAATACACAACAACAATGACGATAACTCCTTCAAGATCGTGGTTGTGATTTGCTTACAATTTCTTTCTTACCTTTGGTAATACACAACGCAGAAATGGTAGCAATAGTACCGGCTGAGTTGTGATTTGCTTACAATTTCTTTCTTACCTTTGGTAATACACAACTGGGAAGATATAGCCCCGGAACAGCGCAGGTTGTGATTTGCTTACAATTTCTTTCTTACCTTTGGTAATACACAACTTAAAACCTCCCAGCATTTATGGGTGATTTGTTGTGATTTGCTTACAATTTCTTTCTTACCTTTGGTAATACACAACATCGACACGTTTACAGCGAGAAAAACGTTGTTGTGATTTGCTTACAATTTCTTTCTTACCTTTGGTAATACACAACATCCGCAAGCTCGTGAAGGTTCAGGCGGTGGTTGTGATTTGCTTACAATTTCTTTCTTACCTTTGGTAATACACAACTTTAATCTGCTTTTCCAATGCCTTGCGCTGGTTGTGATTTGCTTACAATTTCTTTCTTACCTTTGGTAATACACAACGATCCCTCATGAATTGTTCTTGTGATCCTGGTTGTGATTTGCTTACAATTTCTTTCTTACCTTTGGTAATACACAACCCTTCTTTCCAAAATTTGCAAAATCAAATCGTTGTGATTTGCTTACAATTTCTTTCTTACCTTTGGTAATACACAACCGGAGGTGAAGTAATCGTGAGCGAGGTTCCGTTGTGATTTGCTTACAATTTCTTTCTTACCTTTGGTAATACACAACTTCGATCACCTTTCTGAGCAGGCTATCAGGGTTGTGATTTGCTTACAATTTCTTTCTTACCTTTGGTAATACACAACTTTGTCCCTCGCAGTCCTCGCGGTCTTACCAGTTGTGATTTGCTTACAATTTCTTTCTTACCTTTGGTAATACACAACCAGATTGGAAATTCCAGCAGAGACATCGATGTTGTGATTTGCTTACAATTTCTTTCTTACCTTTGGTAATACACAACAGGATAAGCCCAAACGCTTATCCTGTCTGTGTTTAAGGGAATACCCGGAAACAAAAAAGTAAGAAAATCACCTCTGAACAAGTATAATTTTCAGAGAAAATAAAGGCTAAAACATTTCCAGCTGCTGTACAATCGGGTTCTTACTTACTTCTCTTTTGTTGGTAAATACTTCCATTTCACCAAATTGCTTGTCCGTAATTCTTAAAATACCGATAGTACCATGAGGAGGCAGGATCCGTTTAACCCTGGCTACGTGCACATCCGCATTCTCCTTACTGACACAATGCCTGATATACTTACTGAACAAAAACATCTGGAAGCCATCTTTAAGAATGTCCTTCCGGAATTTTTGTGCATTTTTACGGTCGGCAACGGTTTCCGTAGGCAGATCATACATAACAAGTAACCACATGATCCTGTAGGCGTTTAAACGTTCGGAAGATATCATAACTCATATATATTATACCCATTCAGGGAGCTGCAGCTTCCGGCTCTCCCCCTCCAGGCATTTTGAAAGGCTCTGAATGGTCTTTTGAACAGCGATCATCAAAGGACTTACCTGGTTATTAATGCGGACATCCATGGCAGGAACCTGGAGAAGCTCCTTTTTAATACCCGGGGTCATATGAAGATAAGCCCCGTTGCTCCTGATGATATTACATACCACCGCATCCACATAAGGGCGGTATGGTTCCATCATATCATCCGCCAGGCAGTAGGCATTGTACTGGTTACGGTGAAAAATGCCCAATGTGGGCATCAGCCCGGCAGCAACAATGCTCCTGGCAGTTATTGCCCTTAAGAGGCTATAACCATAGTTCAGCAAATTATTCGGTGGCGCCCCTTCTCTGAACCGGCTAAAATTCAGGAAATCGGGAAATACCCACTTCCAGTAATACAGCGCCGCTTTCGCTTCACAGTTGCCGCTATCACCGCTCCTGACCTTGGGCAGGAGCTTATGCAGGTAAGCAGCATTCTGCCGCTGCCGCTCCAGCAGCCCGGCCTGGTTGGCGATCTTGGCCCTGATGACCTGCTGCCATAATTGCTTTTTTAATGGCAGGGATGCCGCTATCTGGTGCCTGAACTTCTGGCTTTGTAGGGTATGGCTTTCCAATACATAAAACATACCCAAAGGATGGTGCTGCTGGTCACAGGTGATCACTGCAACATTATTCTCCAGGAGCTTGTTCAGCAGCGGCTGGGTTATGGTTATCCGGTTATGGTCCAGTATCAGGACACCAATATCTTCAATAGGTATGACCTTATGCTCATTGGGACTGCCCGGGCTTTCAATAATAACCTGTTCCAGACGGGTGCTCAGGTAAGCCGGGTTACCAAAATAAAGGGTACGTTTCAGCATATACTACAAGATTTATATAAAGAACCGGGATACCTAACATTCCTTACCCAATAAGCCTGCCTGTTAATTCACACCAATATCGGTAATGTCACCCAAATGATTAAGTCGGACTTTTATTGGATTCAAAGACAACAATGAACCCAAACTTCTTATATTATAAAGTCTTTTGCTTTCTTTTGCACCTTCAGTCTTTTTGAGCTCAGTATTTTTTGTTTCCAAATGATGCCTAAACCAATAATTATTATCAGAAATACTCCAAACCAGATATAAATGCCTGCTTAATAAAGGTTTATCATTATTATTGAAAGCATCAGCCAACTCTTCCTGGGATAATCCCAGGATAAACATTTCCTGTTGCTGCATACTGAATTTCAATTTCAGGTTATCAGCAGGTAGTTTGTTTAAGAAAGCATCCGGGTATTCTTTCCCCAACAACTGACTCCACACTGCTGATGTATCACTTATTACAACAGGCAATTTATATTTCTTCCTTTCAACAGCATGCCAGAAAGTGCAGCTATGCTGTATAAGCTTACCATCTTTGTCTTCATAAATAGAGATGTGATGGTTATTGCCGGTAAGCACAAAACCGATATCTTTACCGTTTGCATCTTTCGCAATCGGCTGCAGGTTATTAGCATCCGGGCGGGCAAATAACCTAACGGTACGGATAGGAATTTGTTTTTCCTCGTTAAACCACAGCACATCTTTAAAGGCTTCTTTTTCCTTACCGCCATATTCGTCCAATCTTGCTTTTACAAGCGCTTTCACCCTTTCATCCACAATATCATCCACCTGGCTGGCTTTTAAGCTTTGAAGCTTGTATTTCAGTACTGTTGCATCATTATAGCAGGACGCTTTTTCCAGAATTTCCGTTTTTTGCTCGTTTAAATAGATCGGGCTCTTCTTTAATGATGATAAAGCAAGCCTGATATTGTTCCCATGCTCAGCGATCCTTGCTGTAACCAAAGCCTTAACCCGTGGATCTATAATCTTATCCGTATGCTCTAACAAGTATTTTAAAGGCTTGTCCTGCTCGATTACCTTTATTTTACCATATACAGACTGCTCGTGCAAAGCGCCTCTCGGAACAATCACTCCTTTTTCTTTATTCTTTCCCCTTGCCTTAAATCTGGTAATTGTAGCCACTTTCTTACCCGGCTTAAAAGAAACCAGGATTTTATCTGCTTCGCTTGCTACCTGTGAAGTTGTAAATGGCTTTTCTGCAACCAGATATTTATCCAACAACGATAGTTTTTCATTGTATTTAATTTTTGAATCTTCAATCTCTTTCAGCATTTCGTTTCTCACATCACTTGCGTTCAAAGTGTTGATTCGTTGAATGTAGCCTTGCTTGGTACAAGCTATAACCAAAGCATCTACTGCGTGATGCCTGTGGTCATCTCTTTTTGTCCAATTGGTTATTTCTTCTTTTTGATGCTTTCTTTTTCCGTGGTCGCTTGTCCATTCTTTTATCTGAGTTTGCCCGATTTCTCGGTATTTTGACAATTGCAAATTCATCAAAACATCGTCCCAACCCCAAACTTTACGAAGTTTCGCTGTCACTGAACCTTCTGTTACAGTAACTTTTTTACAAATTTGCTCTAAAATCTGTCTTGATTTTCGGGCAATGTATTGAGATTCTCTTAGCTGCCTGTCAATGAAGCTCTCCCAAAGTTTTTTGTCTGCTTCTGTTTCTTTTTTCTGTTTTTTTCTGTCTAAATATTCTTCAAATGAAACTTTTAAACGTTGCATTTTACCATAAGATAAAATCCCTTTTGCAAACCAATCATCAATACGCTGAATATATTCCTCTAACTTTAGGTCTCCCTGTTTGGAAATATAATCATAAGCAGTCTTGTCCAGCTTATTTGAATTACAATGACGATGAACCAATACTTTATTTGTCTGTGAATCATCAAACAATAAAGCTTTCGGAACGATATGGTCAACATCAAAATTATCTCCGGTCAAAGCTTCGGCCAGGTTAAAATGCTCTCCGCAATAAATACATTGGTTCACAACATTGGCCTCGCTCCATTTTTTGTCTTTAGCCGGAAAAATGAATTTATACTTTTGAATATATTTCCTTGTAGCCGGAATCCCCATTGCTTCCAGCCTTTTAGAAATCATCTCATTCAGTTTTTTATTATTTGAATTCATTTTATCCGCTTCATCTCTTTCATCTTTGCTTTGTTTCAATTCGCGAGCTAATTCCAATCGTATTTCATCAGGTTTTCCATATTCATCAATAATCGCATTAATGACATTAATCATCTGGTTGATGATTTTTTCTACAATAGGCTGTCTTAAACTATTTTTTGCCAATAATGTCAATCTGTCCTTTGTTTCACGTTGCTCCTGTTCATCCTTTGTCAGGCTGTTTGAATGGTTATAACCTGCTAAACTGCAAGCCTGAGAATAATCAAAGCCCTGCATCAGGTAAGGCAATATCTTCCGGATTGCTTTCGCTGATTTATTGCCGAATGCCTGTTTATTAAAATCTATTTTGGAAAGTTTATCTGCTACTTCTTCATTTAATTCAAACCTCTTTATCAATGCCTTTTTACATTCATCCAAATCTTTGATTGAATAAATGGTATGCCACAACTGGTATAAAGGTTCAGATTCAAAAGATTTATCAACAATTAATCTTTGTCTTTCATCCAAGATTTCACCGGTCTTTTTATCTGCTAATAAAGCTTGTTCATCAGATTCAATTACAGATATTTCAAATTGAAGCAACTCACTATCACCTAATATTTTATGGATTTCGTGGTAAGTTATATTTCCCTGGATTCCTTTTTGAACCTGTTTATTGGCAAAAACATCGTCTTTTCTGAGTTTTAGAATTTTTAATAAATCCGAATAGGTCAATATTAAATTTTGCGATAAATGACTGGCAATTGCTTCCTTTTCTTCAATCGTCGGAATATAATCCCGCCATTTATATTTGCTTCCTTCCGGATTTTTAACTTTTAAAGAGATATTGTTCACCGCTTCCCAAATTTTACATAATTGAAAAATCGGCGATGTTTTAGGTGCGACCCTGGGCCCGATAAACACCGTTTTTTCACAGTTCTTTTCCTTATCAAAAACTGTCTTTTCCAATCCTTCCAGCTCGCAAATGCTGACTAGTCCTTTCTGGGACTTTAATTTCCTTTGAAAGTAAATGATCTCATCTCTTAAGCGGCTGATCGTTTCTTCCGTTAAAAAATCGTGCTTTGCTTTCTGGGCATTGATGATGGTATCAAACTCTTCCATATAGGCTTCTCTCGGGTACACCTCTTCTTTTATCCTGAAATATGTATTGTTATTGCGTGCGTTTGACAATTGCTCATAAAAGTATTGCCCGATCGTTTGATTCCTGTCCTTAAGCTGCGCATAACGTCCTTTTACGGCCTGTACATAATCCGTATCTTTTTTATCAGCGTTGGCCTCGCTTCTGGCAGACTTATACCCTCTTTTTTGATTGAGCATATACAGGATACGGCCTAATTGCTCCGCTGAAATATCCTTACCGGGATCAGCCGCATCACTCCTCAGCTTCCACAGGTCCAGCATCGGGAGCTTCATCAATGCATCAGAAGGAAATATGTCATGCTCCTTCAATACTTCATTTAACCAACGCTTCTTTAATTGTTTCCTGTCATATCCTTTTCGCTGGGTCCGGGCCCTTGTCCTGTCCTGGTTCTTAGTGATAGCCTGTCCTTTCTGAAACTGGTCCCTGTCATCTGAAGATAAGGGAATGATACGGGAGCCCATATTAATAATGCGTACAGGTGTTTGTTTTTCATCCTTTTCTGCTTCTATAAGGGCCCATCCAATAGAAGTTGATCCCAGGTCCAGTCCTAAAATAGTTTTCATGGCAATTATTTAAATAAAATATTAATATAAATTTAAGCAAATTTAAAATAATTATCTTTTACATTTATCTAAGTAAAAGATAACTCGGTACTCCAAGCTTTATTCTTTCATTAAGAACTGCGTTTAAACATATAACAGTTTAAAGTAGTATTCATTTAAAATTTTAAAAAAATAGGAATACAATTTATAGCAAAAATACAAAATTATCTTTTACCTTTGTCAAAGTAACTATGGTTCCAATACATAAACCCTCGCCACATTAGAGTGTGAAATTTTATTAGAGCTCATTTCTTTAATAAAATTTCAAGTTACTATGACAGGCATTATAGATCAATTTATAATAGCTTAAGCTATAAATTGGTTGTGAATTGCTTATTTATTCTATTCTATGAATGCCTGTCTTTTTATTACAATAATCACTATGATAAATTCAGGAAATAAAAAATATTTCCTACCTTTGTCCTGTAAGCAATTCACAATAAGGAGTCAATCCGTTGTGAAAACATTTGGATCGCCTCTTGTCCACAACCAGGAGGCATTTTTTATTAGTGAATATTCCTTCTTTCTCTTGCTATCCTCCTGTAATACTAAATACCTGATACGACAATACATGTCGCCAGTTTAATTATTTTTTTAATGCCTACCTCTATCACCGGCTCTTTTATTGATATCAGCCCGACTTCAGCCGCTAAGCCGTATATTTGTAGCATATATCAGCATATAATGAAGCAACTACTCACCGCTATACTGCTGCTGTCCTCCGTTACTTTTACATCCGGACAGGACAAAGCCGTAAAGAAACCGGAATATGTGATCATAGCCGGGGATAAGATCATCACCGAAGCCACCCTTGAGGAATACAGCAATAAGGGTTACCTGAAAGCCATGAACACCGGTGTTTCGGAAGACAGGTGGCAGGCGCTCCGGAAAAAATTCGGCGACAAGGTCGGTGAAGACAGGGAGTTCATCATTACGATAGAGCTCTTTACGGAAAAAGAGCGGCAGGAGCAGATGGCTCTGAAAGCCGCTGCACCGCCCCGGGAAGAAGCCCCCCCAAAGGCAGCTTCGCCCGATGGTGTTCAGGTCCGGCTGCAGGCTCCCGATTTTACCGTCACGATGACGGACGGCAGCCGGGTACAGCTCAGCAGCCTCAGGGGCAAGGTGGTGCTGCTCAACTTCTGGGCTACATGGTGCGGCCCCTGCCTGATGGAGTTCCACGAGATACCCTCCAAAATACTGCAGCCTTTCGGGGATACGGACTTTGTATTCCTGCCGGTGTCTATAGGAGAAAAGCAGGAGACAGTGGAAAAGAAAATGGCGCAACTGGCTAAAAAAAATATTGTTTTCCCGGCAGGCTTTGACACGGGTCTCGATATCTGGAAGCTGTATGCTACTGACCAGTCCATTCCAAAAAATTACCTTATTGACAAAAACGGCATCATCCGCTACGTGGTCACCGGCTATACCAAAGCCAACCTGGATAATATAAAGAAGCAGATAGAGCTGCTGCTGGCAGAATAACGGGCCGGAGCCATCATAAAACATAAAAAGCAACAGACAATGGAACAAAAGATAGCAGGGCTCCGCACGGTCATTTACCTGGTGAGCGATATAGCGGCAGCAAAAAAGTGGTACGCGGAAGCATTCGGAACACTCCCCTACTTTGACCAGCCTTTTTATGTAGGGTTCAATATATGAGCTGGGACTGCAGCCCGAAGATGGTGATACAGCGGTCAAAACAGGTCATTCGGTAGCTTACTGGGGCGTGGAGGATGTGCCTGCGCAGCTGGAAAGGCTCACCGCCCTGGGCGCCGTTATTGATGAAGCACCGCAGGACGTGGGCGGTGATATTATCGTAGCCCGCTTCAAAGACCCCTGGGGCAATATCATAGGATTGATCCGCAATCCTCATTTTGCGCTGCCCTGACCTGACAATTCTGACCCATCGCGCTGAATGAATGCCTGACGTTGCTGCTTACCGGGCCGGAGGTCAGCTAGGCGCTTTCGACGCTATGGCCCTGGCGGCTATAAAAGACGTGGTCCAGGCATTCTGGAAATTGAATCCCCCAGTGATGCCGTCTATATTCAGGGCTTCTCCCACCACGTACAGGCCGGGCATCAGCTTATGCTCCATGGTCTGTACATCCACATACACGGTATCGATCCCCCCGGCGGTTACAAACTCTTCCTTATAAGTGGTCTTGCCGGACACCTGCACGGTCATATTGCACAGTTGCCGGGCCAGCAGGTGACGCTGCTTTGCCTTTAAATGGCTCCACAGCACCGCTTCCTCCACCCCAGCTTCCGCCAGGAAATACTGCCATAAGCGGGACGGCAGGCCGAAAGGATTCTTATTGGACATTTTCCTGGAGGCAAAGATCATTTGCGCTTCCGTCAGGTAAGCGTTCACGCTTTCTTCATTATACTCCGGCAGCCAGTTGACGATCACTTCAAAGCGGTACTGCCGGGCTTCCAGCAGCAAGGCTCCCCAGGCGCTCAGCTTGAGCACTGCGGGCCCGCTCAGTCCCCAGTGCGTGATCAGCAGGGGACCCTGTGCCGCCAGTTTGGTACCCGCTATTTTGACCTTCGCGTCCGGTACGCTCAGCCCCTGCAGGTCCACAATGGCATTACCGGGTAAATTAAAGGAAAATAACGAAGGCACAGGCGCTACGATGTGCGCTGCCACAGGCTGGGGCTGCAGCCAGGCATACATCTCCGCTTTAGGGTACCCGCCCGTGGCCAGCACCACGGCTCCGGCTTCCATGATACCGCTGTCCGTAGCCACGGCATAGCCGCCACCGTCCAAAGGCGTAATGCTCCTGGCAGCGGTCTGCGTATATATCCGGATATGGTGCCTGACGGCTGCATCCAGGAAGGTATCAATGATGGTCTGGGAAGTGTTGGTAACGGGAAACATCCTGCCGTCCGGCTCGGCAACCAGCTTCACGCCTCTGCCGGCAAACCACTGTATAGTGTCCTGGTTGCTGAACACGTGAAACGCCTTCTGCAGAAACTTTTCTCCCCGGGGATAATGCCGCGCAAAAGCGCTGATCTGCCCGCAGGCATTGGTAACATTGCAGCGGCCGCCGCCGCTGATCCTGACCTTGCTCAGCAGCTTGGCCGTTTTCTCCAGGATCACCACTTCGGCATCCGGGCGCTGTTCCCTGATCTGTATCGCGGTAAAAAAGCCGGCGGCTCCCCCGCCTATAACTATTATCGTCCTGCTATTTCCTGCCATACCCCGCTGCTTCATAAATATAGGTCTGCACCTTACCTCTTACCTTTAGGCTCGTGATCAGGCCGTTGGCCGCCGTAGGGTTGACACGGTTGGACAGGAACACAAAGACGATGCCTGTCTCCGGGTCTGCCCAGGCGCAGGTGCCGGTAAAGCCCGTATGGCCGAAAGTAGCCTTGGAGCAGATATCCGCCGTCGGACCGCTGTCGCCCTTCTTTTCCGGCTTGTCAAACCCGTAACCCCGCCTGCTGATCCTGCTTTTATAGGAGGTGAACATTGCCACCGTTTCTTTCTTAATATACCGTACTCCGTTGTACTCACCGCCGTTCAGCAGCATCTGCATGATCTGCCCTATTTCCCGGGCTGTAGAGAAGATGCCCGCATGGCCGGCCATACCGCCCAGCAGGGACGCCACAGGATCGTGCACATAGCCCTGCAGATGCTGCATCCGGTATTCCATATCGTTTTCCGTAGGAGCGCAATTGGCCGTATAGCCCAGTATCCACGGGTTGTACATAGTGCGCCGCAGCTTCAGGGGCTCATAAAAATTATCGTACACGTAGCGGTCCAGCCGCATTCCCGTTATCTTTTCCACTATCTTCTGCAGCAGCACCAGGTCTATATCGCTATATACATACTTTCCCTTATTGACCAGCGGGCTGTTCACCATTTCATTCAGGATGTAATTGGGATAGCTGTCCTTGATAAAAAGGCTGGCTGCAACCGGGATATTGTAACCCGGTACCGCCGTGCTGCTGAACAGGTCTTTCCGGAGGGTGCCGGTAAGGCTGTCCAGGGTCTGCCTGTGAAAAGGTATCCAGGCTTTAAAACCAGCCTGGTGCAGCAGCAATTGCTCCACCGTGATATTGGCCTTGTCAGTACCCTTAACGATATCCAGGTATAAGGAAAGCGGGGCATAAATATTCAGCTTCTTCTCATCATACAGCTTCATGACCGCCAGGGTGGTCGATACGATCTTGGTGACGGAAGCCACATCATACATAGAGGTATCGGTCACGGCATTTTTCCTGTTAAAATCAAAATGACCGAAGCTCTTCATCATCAGCACTTCCCCGTCCTTGGCGGCAAACACCTGGCAGCCGGGAAAAGCGCCTTTGGCTATGGACTCACCGATGAAGGCCTCCAGCTGCTGTAAAGCGGCGGGATTCTTAAGAGATGCCGGGGTCTTATTGCCGTACCCGTACAGGGTATGCACTTTATTGAACTTTCCCGATCCCATGGTCTGTGCCTGTACGCTGCATACGGACAGGCCCGCACACAGGGCGGCATATAGGAACATTTTTTTCTTCATGCTTAATTACTTATTTCGCACATAAAAGTGGGTAACATTTTCCCTGCTGGTATGCCGCTCATGCAGCTCAATGGTCTTGATGCTCCGGATGAGGTCCAGGAGCTTCTTAAACCCGTAATTTCGCGGGTCGAATTCCGGCTTCTTCTTCATGATCAGGTTACCCAGGGTGCCCAGGAATACCCATTCATCATCTTCTGCCAGATCATTGATGCTGTTCTTGATCAGCCTTATCAGGTTGGTATCCAGTTTGACCGTTGATTTGCGCGGAGGATTAGTCCTGGGAGCAGATTTTTTTTCCTGCGGTGTGACCGGCTGCTTTTCTTCTTCCTCGCCGGCATCCAGTATCTCTATGAACGTGAACCTGTTGCAGGCCGCGATAAAGGCTTCCGGGGTCTTCTGCTCCCCGAATCCCAGCACTATCTTACCGGCTTCACGCAGCCGGGTGGCCAGGCGGGTAAAGTCGCTGTCGCTGGAAATGATGCAGAATCCGTCTATATTGCCGGTGTACAGGATGTCCATAGCGTCAATGATCAGGGCGGAGTCGCTGGAATTCTTGCCTATGGTGTAACCGAACTGCTGGATAGGTGTAATGGCATACTTCAGCAGTATGCTCTTCCAGCCGCTCAGGTAAGGATTGGTCATATCACCGTAGAGCCTTTTGAAAGTGGGTGAACCGTATTTGGCTATTTCTTCCAATATGGCTCCTATATACTGATAAGAGATATTGTCTGCATCTATCAGAACCGCGAATTTCAGATCTTTATTCTGTGCATTCATAGGACGCTGTAATTTTTTAAAGGGTTGAAGGAACTATTGATGATAGCTGTAAAGTACACAAAAATAAGGAATGCTTTGATACCCAATAAGATATTTTACATATTAAAAAAAACGGGAGCAGCCTGTTTCCAGACTGCTCCCTGTCATTAACAACATTGTACGGGTTACCGGGCGCTTATTTCACTACAGAAAGCTTATAGCTGCCGGTACCTTTATTGGTTTGAACCAGGACATTATATAATCCGGATTGTAAAGCGCTGATATCGATTTTAGTATCGTTCTGCTGTACATTTTTCACATTCATCACCAGCGCGCCGGTAATGCTGTAGATCTGGATCGTCTGGATACGCGCATCCGCTACTTTGATATTCAGGTCACCGGAAGCGGGGTTAGGATATACCGTTACCTGTGACTTATCAAACATTTTGATGCTGGTAGGTGTATAGGATTCAAAATAGAATGTTTCTTTCATATTACCGTTCACCAGCTCCAGGAAGTTACCGGCATTCCAGCTTTGCTGCCACTGCACGATAGTTCCTTCGTTGTCTTCTATATTGTTCTCGATATTCGTTCTTGTGCTGGCTATCCATTCCTGGTTGACGGCATCCCAGTTGAAATAATCATAATGGGTCAGCACGTTACCATTATAGTGGTATTCGTATTTGTTGCTGTTTTCATAATTGCTACCATTGTGGAACTGGTGGATACGGCTGGATAAAGCTCCTTCCGCATTGTAATCGTATATATCTTTGGTTTCTTCCAGCCACTGTGTGCCATCAAAGCGGGATACTTCCGCTTGAATGCGTTTGCCCGCAGAATTATAGGTATAGTTCACCTGCCTGCTGTCTTCCCACGCCGTATCGTTCACTGAAGCCTGGGTCAGCTCGGAGAGTATCTGGCCTGCGGCATTGTATGTATAGGCATACCTGTTGGTGGCAGTCCAGGCGGAAGATACGTAATTATGATCCGTTACTTCCGCTACCCTTTCATCCTGGTTGTAAACCACTGTCCTCTTGGCAGCAGGTTCCCAGCCGCTACCCAGCGGGATGAAACGTACCACAGCGGAATCCTTGCCGCCTTCTGCAGGGAACAGGGAGATTCTTTCATCAGGCGTCCAGGCGGAACCGTCCCAGTTCTCGAACATTACGGTTTCCAGTATGCCATTGGAATTATAGTATTCATAATACCTCCTGGAATACTCCATGATAGAAGCATTGTTGATGGTTTTGGTACGGGCGATCGCGACCGCAGTATCACCAACCTTATCCGTCAGCTGTACCTTCTCTTCAAGGCTCCAGTTCATCAGGGAAGGAGACCAGAAATAATTGAGCAGTGTATCAAGATTCCGGTAGGTAGCCGATCCGAAATAAAAATTTTTAACGCTCTCCCATTGATTGATGGCTTCTACATTGGTCACGCCGTAAGGATTGGAAGCGCCCCAGGTCGCTGAAGACTGGCCTGCCGCATGGTGCAATCTTATGGAATCGGTAGGATCATAGGCTCCCAGGTTGAACCTGTAGTTGGAATAAGCCATCAGCCTGGATGCAGTACCCTTCGGGTCTTCGTCTGAAATAAATTTAACCTGTTTGTTCCCGGCCGGCGTTATCACGGAAATGTTCTGACCGTAAGCCATTGATGTAAGTACCAATCCGGATAAGACCGGTAAAATAAGTCTAACTTTTTTCATAATTTTTTCTGATATTAATTTAATGCTTATTTGTTAATTTTAAACAAAGATAACATTAATTTATTATTATGGTTTACTTCTGAATTTATTTTTTCAGAAAAATATCAGTCTCCCGGTGGTCCGGATGCTTTAACAGGCTGCTTTCCAACCGGTACGCCCCGCTCTTTCTTCCTTATTTTTATTTTATCTATGAATGAAATATTATGCACTAATACTAATAATTCGTTCAATGTATGATATTTCATACATAAATATATTTTTACTTATCAGGATTATTTTGTAAATTTGAATGATATTTTAGACATTAATACAAAAAAACATATCAATGAATGATTTAACGGACATTGATGTACTGAGCGATGTGGCTATTATGAAGATGATCGGCACATTCATACAGGACAGGCGTATTGCAAGCAATCTCACACAGGAGGAAACGGCCGGGAGGGCTGCGATGAGCCGCTCTACACTCAGCCTCGCCGAACGTGGCGAAAGCACCACTGTTGCAAACCTTTTGAAAATATTAAGGGTGCTGGACTGCCTCTATGTATTGGAGCCTTTCCGGTCAAGGGAAACGATCAGCCCCATCAGGCTGGCGCAGGAAGAGGAAAAAAGGCGGAAAAGGGCTTCCCGTCATCAGCAGCCACCCGGTAAAGACGATACGGCATGGTAACCACCGCTTTTGTAAAATTATGGGGCCAACGCATAGGCGCCGTAGCCTGGGACCCCGGCCAGGAGCTGGGCTACTTTGAGTATGACAAGGCATTCAGCGCCGGCAGGCTGGAAGCGGCACCGCTCAGGATGCCGCTGAGCAGCCGGGTGTACGCCTTTCCTGAGCTCAGGGGAACAAGCACCTTCAGAGGGCTGCCCGGCCTGCTGGCAGACTCGCTGCCGGACAGGTACGGTAACGACCTGATCAATATATGGCTGGCCCGGAACGGCCGTCCGGAAAATTCCCTGAATCCCGTGGAGCTGCTCTGCTTTATAGGCAACAGGGGTATGGGCGCGCTGGAATTTGAGCCATCCACCCTGCCGTCCAGAGACAGCGCCGGCTCCCTGGAGCTTTCGGACCTGATAGCTACCACTATGAGACTGCTGGAAAACAGGGAGCAATTCGAAACCCATACGGATCATAATATGCAGGATGTGCTGCTGGATGTCCTGAAAATGGGCACCTCCGCGGGCGGCGCCAGGCCCAAGGCCATTATCGCTTATAATGAATCCACCGGCACGATCCGCTCCGGGCAGACGCTGCAGGAGCCCGGCTATGAGCACTGGCTGATCAAATTCGACGGGGTCAGCGATACACAATTCGGCGCCAGCTACGGGTACGGCCGCGTGGAAATGGCCTACTACCTCATGGCTACCGGCGCCGGGATCGAAATGACGGAAAGCAGGCTGATAGAGGAAGCAGGCAGGGCCCATTTCATGACCCAGCGCTTTGACAGGAGGAACGGGAATGAAAAGCTGCATATGCAGACCTTCTGCGCTATCGGGCACTATGATTTCAACAGGATCACCAGCTACAGCTATGAGCAGCTGTTTCAGACCATGCGCGCCTTAAGGCTGTCGTACGCGGAAGCCGAACAAATGTACCGGCGGATGGTATTTAACGTGCTGGCCCGGAATTGCGATGACCATACCAAGAATTTCGCTTTCCTGATGGAGCCTGACGGGAAATGGCGGCTGGCGCCCGCATACGATATATGTCATGCTTACCGTCCTGACAGTGAATGGGTAAGCCAGCATAATTTAAGCATCAACGGCAAAAGGAAGGATTTTACAAAAGAAGATCTCCTGGTCATTGCCAGGCAGAACAGCATCCGGAACCCGGAACGTATCCTCGGCGAGGTATCGGCGGGGGTAGCCCGCTGGACGGACTATGCCGCAGCCTGCAAAGTAGATGAAAAGCTGGCACAGGCCATAGACAGTACCCTCCTGAAAACAATATAAAGAGGAACAGGACGGTGCCGCAGGCATCTTCAACCATAAAAAACAGGCGTTCATCGAAAAAGATGTTCTGAAAATAAAAATGTAACCCGGAAATATAACTTTGATTAACATAAAATATTACCTTCAATATTATTTCAGCGACCATGAGAATAGTCTTAGCGCAACAGAACTACCATATAGGAAATATAGCGTATAACACAGCAAAAATCATCAAGGCCATAGAAAGCGCCGCTGCAGAGCAGGCGGATATGATCATCTTTCCCGAGCTGGCCATTTGCGGCTACCCCCCACGGGATATCCTGTACTTTGAAGCTTTCCTGGAACAGTGCAGGGACAGCATCAGCCGGCTGCTGCCTTATTCGGGAAACATTGGCATACTGGTAGGCTGCCCTTCTCCCAACCCGGTACCGGAAGGCAAGGCGCTCCACAACAGCGCGTACTTCCTGTATGAAGGAGCCGTACAGCAGGTGATCCACAAGACCCTCCTGCCTACTTATGATGTATTTGATGAATACAGGTATTTTGAGCCCTCCACCGTTCACGAGATACTGCACTTCAAAGGCAAGAAGATCGCAGTCACTATTTGCGAAGACATCTGGGATATAGAGCCGGACCCGATGTACAATTATGCCCCGCTGGACAGGCTCTCGGAGCAGGCTCCTGATTTCATTGTCAACCTGAGCGCTTCTCCTTTCAATTACAACCATGAGCTCAACAGGAAAGTGGTGCTCAAGCATAATACCCGCAAATACGGGCTGCCCCTGCTCTATTGCAACTGCACGGGCTCCCAGACAGAGATCATCTTTGACGGTGGTTCGCTGGTCTTCGACCGGCAGGGCAACCAGCTCCTGGAGCTGCCCCAGTTTGAGGAGGCGCTGGCCACGGTCACCATTGATGACGCCAATAACATCGCGCTGCCCGTAGAGATACCGGACGGCGAGATACCGGATGAGCTATACACCCCCTTCACCCTGCAGCCCGGCTACAATATCGGGAATATACATAAGGCGCTGGTTTACGGCATTCGGGAATACTTTACCAAAATGGGCTTCCGTAAAGCGCTCGTGGCATCCTCCGGGGGCATAGACAGCGCGGTGACACTGGCCCTGGCCTGTGAGGCGCTGGGACCGGAGAACGTACATGCCCTGCTGCTGCCCTCCCAGTATTCCAGCGACCATTCGGTGACCGATGCCGTACAGCTTTCGGAAAATCTCGGCAACCCGTATGACATTCTGTCTGTTAAGGATATTTATTTCAGCATAGCGGACACGCTGGCACCCGTATTTAAAGACCTGGCCGCCGATGTTACGGAAGAAAATATCCAGTCCCGCATCCGGGGATTGCTCTCAATGGCATTATGCAACAAGTTCAATTACATACTATTGAATACTTCTAACAAAAGCGAGCTATCTACCGGGTATGGCACCCTGTACGGGGATATGGCCGGCGGCCTGGGCGTATTGGGCGACCTGTACAAGCAGCAGGTATATGCACTGGCACGCTACATCAACACCACCCGGGACATCATCCCGGTCCATATCATAGAAAAAGCCCCCAGCGCGGAGCTGCGGCCGGACCAGAAAGACACTGACAGTTTGCCGGAGTATGAGATTCTGGATAACATATTGTACCAGTATATAGACAGGTTCCGCGGGACGGACGACATTGTCCGTAATGGGTATGAGGAAGCGCTGGTGAGGAAAACGCTCCGGATGGTGAACCAGAACGAGTACAAGCGCAACCAGTTCTGCCCTGTCATACGGGTTTCTTCCAAGGCCTTCGGACCGGGCAGAAGGATACCTATCGTATCGCAGTTCACCGTATAGCCTTATAGGAAATGCTGATGGCTGATGCGAAAAATATTATTGCATATTTACAGCAGAATACCGTAATTTACAACGCTTATTTACAAACCATACAAAAAATATTTTCAGTACGTAACAATGAATCAAAGAAACATCTCAGAACACATTAAATGTTTGATTATAGGATCAGGTCCGGCAGGTTATACAGCAGCCATCTACGCAGCAAGAGCAAATATGAAACCGGTTTTAATATCGGGGCTACAGCCCGGCGGTCAGCTGACCATTACCACGGATGTAGAGAATTACCCCGGCTACCCCGAAGGTATTATGGGGCCGCAGATGATGAAAGATTTTGAAGAGCAGGCAAGACGTATGGGCGCCGACCTGCGCTGGGGCTATGTGAATGAGGTGGATTTCTCCCAACGCCCGTTCGCCGTACAGGTGGATGAGGATAAATGGATCAGCGCGGAATCCGTGATCATCGCCACGGGAGCCTCTGCCAAATGGCTGGGCATACCTTCCGAGGAAAGGCTGAACGGCTACGGCGTTTCCGCCTGTGCCGTATGTGACGGCTTTTTCTTCAGGGACAAGGAAGTAGCCATTGTAGGCGCCGGCGATACCGCCTGTGAAGAAGCCCTTTATCTCTCCAAGATCTGCTCTAAAGTGCATATGCTGGTAAGGAAGGATGAAATGAGAGCCTCCAAGGTTATGCAGAACAGGGTGCTGAAAACAGAGAATATCCGGGTGTACTGGAATACCGAAACAGACGAGATACTCGGGGATAAGAAAGTGGAAGGCGTCAGGATTCGCAATAACCATACCGGTGAGCTGACGGAGATACCGCTGAGCGCTTTCTTCGTGGCCATCGGTCACCAGCCCAATACCGATCTTTTCAAAGGTACGCTGGATATGGATGAAAGCGGCTACCTGGTCACCGAAAAAGGCAGCACCAGGACCAATATCGAAGGGGTGTTCGCCTGCGGCGACGTACAGGACAACATCTATCGCCAGGCCGTTACGGCGGCGGGAAGCGGCTGTATGGCCGCGCTGGATGCCGAAAGATATTTAGCTGCGCTGGAAGACGGTCAATAACACTAAATAAACATATTGAACAACAACAAAATCAGCATGTTGTCGTTTAACTAAACGGTATTTAAAAGCAAACAATAAAATTAGCTCAATACTATGCTAAAATTCATGAAAAACAAGATCTTAATACCAAGCCTCCTGCTTTTATTCATTGCACTGATATTGTCGTTCCAGTACGGCTCTAAAAAGAGCAATGCCAATATCAGCGAGCAGAATATCATCATGAAGACCGTGATGGATATCATAGAGCTGGGACACTACTCTCCCAGGCCGCTCAATGACAGCATTTCGATGAATGCGTATGACAAGTTTTTTGAGACCATTGACTACGAAAAAAAATATTTTACAGCCAAAGACCTCAAGCAATTTGAGCCTTACCGTTTCCAGCTGGACGATGAGGTAAGGGAGAACTCCCTAGAATTCTTCAATAAATTCATGCCTGTTTTCCGTAAAAAGCTGGAGGCATCCGAAGGCATTTATAAAGACATCCTCAGCCATCCTTTCAGCTTCGACAAGAACGACAGCCTGAACCTGGATTATAAGAAAACGGCTTTTCCTGAAAATGACAAGGACCAGAAGGAAAGATGGGCCACACTACTGAAGCACAGGGTGCTGATCAAGTACAACGACCTGAAGGAAGCGGAAGACAAGAAAGCCAAGGATTCCGCCGGCTATAAGGCCAGGGACTTTGCCACGCTCGAAAAGGAAGCCAGGGAGTCTGTGCTGAAGATACAGGAACGCAGCACCAAGCGCTTTAAGAAATTCACGGACAATGAATTCTTTTCCATTTACATGAACAGCATTACGGGTACTATGGACCCCCATACCACCTATATGCTGCCCAGCGACCGCAAGCGTTTCGATGAAATGATGAGCGGCGGGTTCATCGGTATAGGCGCCGCCTTACAGGAAACGGATGAAGGCAAGGTAAAGATATCCAATATCATCACCGGCTCTCCCGCCTGGAAGAACGGTAAGCTGAAAGCTGAGGACGTGATCCTCCAGGTAGCGCAGGGCGATGCCCTGCCCGTGGATGTGGACGGCTATGAGATCAATGATGTCATCAAGCTGATCCGAGGCAAAAAAGGTACGGAAGTACGGCTGACCGTGCAGCATTCCGACGGGACCAAGGAAGTGATCAGCATCATCCGCGATGAGGTGGTCTATGAAGAAACATTTGCCAAATCCGCTATCGTGGAGAAGGAAGGCAAAAAGATCGGGTATATCTATCTGCCGGAATTTTACGCGGATTTCGACAATAAAAGTACGGGAAGACGCTCCGGGAAGGACGTGGATATCGAGGTGAGGAAGCTGATGGCCGAGCACGTGGACGGCATTGTGCTGGACCTGCGCAATAACGGCGGCGGCTCCCTCATTGATGTGGTGGAAATGGCCGGCATCTTCCTGGGCAAAACACCCGTGGTGCAGGTAAGGACAAGCGGCAATAATATTACGCCGCATATCAGCAAGCAGGCCGCCCCGGTATATTCCGGACCGCTGACTGTGATGATCAACGGCCGCAGCGCCTCCGCCTCCGAGATCCTTGCAGCCGTGCTGCAGGACTGCGGCAGGGCTGTGATAGTAGGCTCCAACTCTTTCGGTAAGGGCACCGTACAGAATGTCATCCCGCTGGACCAGGCGCTGGACCGTTCAGTTTCCCAGAAAATACTGGAGATGTTCAACGCCTCCAAAGGCAACGAAGCCAACTACGATGGCATAGGCTCCCTGAAGCTGACCATCCAGAAATTTTACAGGGTCAACGGCGGCTCCACCCAGCTTAAAGGGGTGAAACCGGATATTTATCTCCCCGATGCATATGATCAACTGGACATCTACAGCGAGAAGAAAGATCCTGCCGCCCTGCCATGGGACAAGATCAGCCCCGTAAACTATACCAAATGGCCGGAACCGCTCCAGATCGGCTACCTGAATATGAAGAGCGAAGCCAGGGTGAGAAACAACGAAACCTTCAGGCTGATCACCCAGACGGCCAACAGGCTTAAGAAGCAACAGGAAAATAATGTGGTGTACCTAAACTATAACAAGTACCTGGATAAGCTGAAAGAAGGTAAGGACATCAATGACAAGATCGAGGCGCTGGAAAAATCCACCGACAATACGATCAAGGTGATCAACCCCTCCGCAGACCTTGCCAAGATCAATGAAAGCGATGACAGCAGGAAGAAAAATACGGAATGGCTGGACGACCTTAAAAAGGACGTCTACCTGGGTGAGACCACCAATATCATGCTGGACTGGATCAAAAGCTGATCTTAACAACCCGTATCCAACAAAAGAACGTATCGCCCGCGGTACGTTCTTTTGCTTTGGAGAGCGGGCCGGAATTTTACAAAAAAATGACATATCCATAGTTTATTTGTAAAAACCGAAGTATTTTCGCACGTGACAGCTCCTGCCCGGGGCATCACCCTTTATTACAAGACACAAACGCAACACAAGTTTTATTTTTATGGCCTACATCCAACAAATATTATTTGTTCTTTTACTGATTGCTGCCGGTTACCTGTTCTTCAAAAAAGCCAAGAGTATATACAGAAATATCAAGCTGGGTAAGCCGGAAGACCTGAGCGACCACCCGAATGAAAGGTTTAAGAACATGATGATCCTGGCTTTCGGGCAGAAAAAAATGTTCAAAAGGATTACCCCGGCCATACTCCACTTCTTTGTATATGCAGGCTTTATAATCATAAATATAGAAATGGCGGAGATCGTGCTGGATGGCATCCTGGGCACTCACCGCCTGTTTGCGCCCTTCCTGGACGGACTCTACCCTGTTCTGCTGAATATATTTGAAGTACTGGCCTTACTGGTGCTGGTATCCTGTGCTATATTCCTGGTAAGAAGGAATATCCTTAAGATCAAAAGGCTCAGCCAGGGCGAGCTGGACGGATGGCCTAAAAGCGACGCCAATTATATCCTGATCACGGAGATCGTGCTGATGACCCTCCTGCTGACCATGAATGCCGCAGATTATAACCTGCAGCAGCTGAACAGCGGGCATTATACCCAAGTGGGCGCGTTTGCCGTATCCCAATACCTGGCGCCTTTGTTCAGCGGGTGGAGCGAATCCTCCCTTATCCTGCTGGAAAGGGTATGCTGGTGGCTGCATATAGCCGGGATCCTAGCATTTTTGAATTACCTGCCGTATTCCAAGCACCTGCACATACTGCTGGCGTTCCCCAATGCCTTCTACGCGCGCCTCCGGCCGGCCGGCGAAGTGAAAAATATGCCCTCTATACAAAACGAGGTGCTCTATATGATGGAGCCGGATAAGGCTCCGGCAGACGTGCCTGCTGATGCCGAACCGCCGCGTTTCGGTGCGAGGGACGTGCAGGACCTTTCCTGGAAAAACCTCCTGGATGCTTATGCGTGTACGGAGTGCGGCAGGTGCACAGCAATGTGTCCCGCCAATATCACGGGTAAATTATTATCGCCCCGCCTTATTATGATGAAGACCCGCGACCGCGCAGACGAAGTAGGCAAAAACATAGATGCCCATAACGGCACCTTTACCGATGACGGCAAAGCGCTGCTGCATGATTATATCACCGCGGAAGAGCTGAGAGCCTGTACCTCCTGTAATGCTTGTGTGGAAGCCTGCCCGGTAATGATCAATCCGCTGGACATCATCCTCGAGCTGCGTCGTAACCTCATTATGGAAGAATCCAACGCGCCCCAGGAGTGGAATATGATGTTTAGCAATATAGAAAATAATATGGCCCCCTGGAAATTCAGCCCTGACGACAGGGATAAATGGGCCGAAGAGCTCCGGCAGGCATGATATGGATGTCTTATATAAAAAAGCAAAGGTTCCGGTGTACGGAACCTTTGCTTTTTACAGGCCTGCAGCCCTCACCTATTTTTAAGTGATCATATCGGCTTATAGGAAACCTCTCCATACACGTACACATCACCGAGAAGTACCTATCTGCAGGTCAGCAGACACTTTTGCTATCAATATCCTGTAACACGCTGGTCCTTCACGGATGCACTACATCTCTTATTTTGCAGCCCCTTATAATGTATCTTACACCTTCTGTTTGATGACCCTGTCGCTTATATAGCAGAATTGGTCAGTTATCTTTATTATCATCCCGCACAACGGGCACAGATACCGTTGACCACACAATTCATATCCGTCACCGTATATCCCTGCGGCAGGCTAAGGTCAATATGCTGGGTGAGGCACTCTATATGATGGCACCGGTCACATTTAAAATGAAAATGATCATGATGGTGGTGATTGTCCTCACAGGTGCTGCACACGGCAAAATAGCTTTTACCGTCCTCCGCCACTATCTTATGGGTGATACCGTCCTTACAAAAGCTGTTCAATATCCTGTATATGGTAACCCTGTCCGCCTGTAAGGTCATTTTCTCTTCTATCATATCCTGGCTCAGGGCAGTATTGCTGTTGGAGAGTATCTCCATAATTTCCTGCTTGGCCGGCGTGTTTCGTCTTTTCACTTTCCAGATATTTGCTAATATTGTAAAGTTAAGCTTTTTTAGTGTAATTCATATGGATCATCCCACTGACTATATAGCGGTATTTATCATCGTTATCATCATATACGGCATAGTGCTTTACAGGAAAACCTTCCGTAAGCATCCCGCCGTTCCTGAAATCGCCCTGCATCAGTTGCTTACCATGCACGTGGCATTTTACAGGTCCCTGCCCGCTGCCCGGAAACAGGAATTCGTTGCCCGGATCAATAGCTTCCTGGCAGACGTTAATATCATCAACGTGGACAGGCAGCCGGTGAATGAGCTCGACAGGGCGTTGGTCGGCGCCAGCGCCATTATACCCATTTTCAACTTTCCCGGCTGGAAATATAATAATATCAGCGAAGTGCTGCTATATCCCGACCGCTTCAATACATCCTACCAGACCCAGGGAGAGCTAAGGAATATCCTGGGCATGGTAGGCACAGGTCACCTGCATCACTCCATGCTGCTGAGCAGGCCTGCGCTCCGGGAAGGCTTTCGTCCCGAAGCGACTACGAACACCGGCATACACGAGTTCGTCCACCTGATAGATATGGCGGACGGCAGCACGGACGGAGTGCCGGGCTTCCTGATACCCCGCGAGCTTGTCCGGCCCTGGATGGAGATCCTGTATGCCACCATACAGCAGATCAAAGATAATGACAGCGGGATACGGCCCTATGCCGCTGTCAATGAAGCGGAGTTCCTCAGCGTGGTATCGGAATATTTCTTTACCAGGCCGCAGGACCTCCGGAACGAGCACCCTGCACTTTACGAGATGCTGGAAAAGATCTATAATCCCACCCCCGCACAGAAAAAATAAGCCGCAATTTAAGCCTGCCTTCATACTATCTTTTATAACTCTTACGTTATTATTAAAAAAATATTAATTTTGTCGGGCAGAATGATATGAATACGTATACTTTATACCTGATATTACTGGCTGGCGGCCTGTCTCTACTGGTACACTTCCTTGTAATAGATGTCACCCATAAAAAGGGCATTTTTATGGACAGCCTGGATAAGATCCAGAAGGCCCATTCTATACCCACACCACGGATAGGCGGCCTGGGTATATTCCTGGCCTGTATGCTTATCATCAATGATTCCGTACTGGGCACCAGCCTGATGCTGGCTTCCATTCCTGCCTTTATATCGGGCTTCCTGGAAGATTATTCCGGTCGTGTGGCGCCCCTGCAGCGCCTGGGCATCATGCTTCTGTCACCGGTGCTGTGCATCATATTTATGCCCGCCAGCACCATTACACAGGCTTTCGGCGCCGATATTTCCATCGTGCTGTCCGCAGCGTTTACCATACTTATCAGCCTCGCCATGGTGAATGGCGTCAATTTCATAGACGGTCAGAACGGCCTGGCGTCAGGCTCTATCCTGATCACACAGGCGGCCATCCTGACCATGGGCATCATGTACCAGGATACCAGCGTGATATATATCAGCGCCATCATCCTGATCAGCACCTTCACTTTCATGCTGTTCAATTACCCCTTTGCCAAAATATTCCTGGGAGACGGCGGCGCCTATTTTTTAGGCTTTATCACTGCTATCCTCGTCATCTGCCTGTACAGCCAGCATACGCAGCACATATCCTTCCTGCTGATCCCCGCGCTGCTGATCTATCCCCTGTGGGAGGTGGTGTTCTCCATTATCAGGAAAATGTTCTTTGATAAGATATCGCCCCTGCAATCGGATAAATACCACCTGCACCAGTTGATCTTCAGGAACCAGGCCCAGAGCAAGCATTATATACCCAGCCTTATCATACTGCCCATGCAGCTCGTCATAGCTGTACTCGCTATATGGAATGCCGGCAGCACGGGTGTGCTGGCGATGCTTATCCTGACCTATTTTGCGGCATATACCGTTCTTTACATTTATACCAAGCGGCTGGATATGATCAAAAGAGCCCAGGTGCTCAGTAAGTCGAACAGGTAACTTTTGAGGTGACACTTATAAGGTTGCTGGTGAAGAACACCAACAGCGGAGAGACAATCATAACAGAGGGGAAATGAAAACAGCGTAAGCTGTCAGGCTTAAAAAATGAAAAGGGCTGTCCGGCATGGACAGCCCTTTTGATATTCGATACCTGTTATCATTAGAATTGCTCTAAGCCGGAGAAGAAGAAGCTGCCTTCTATAGCGGCGTTCTCATCACTGTCGGAGCCGTGCACTGCGTTTTCACCTATGGATCTGGCATACAGCTTACGGATAGTGCCTTCCGCGGCCTCTGCCGGGTTGGTAGCTCCTATCAGCTGGCGGAAATCAGCAACCGCATTATCTTTTTCCAGGATAGCTGCAACGATCGGACCTGAGCTCATAAAATCAACCAGCTCCCCATAGAAGGGTCTTTCCTTGTGCACTTCGTAGAATTTGCCCGCCTGCGCCGCTGTCAGGTGAATATACTTCATCGCTACTAACTTGAAACCACCTTTGATGATATGATCTAAAATTGCTCCGGTATAGCCTGCTGACACTGCATCAGGCTTAATCATTGTAAATGTTTTATTGGACATTGATTGTAAATTTTACGCGAAAATAAATCAAAAAAATTGATTAGCGATTATTTCACGCGCTGTAAGGGCAAAAAAACATCTGATTAATTATTTTTTTTCACTAAATTTGCAGTCGCAAAATATATTTTATAAATATTTATACACAATTAAAAATTAATTTACAATGAGTATAGCAATTAGCGCTGCAGATGTAAACAAATTACGCCAGGCAACTGGTGCTGGTATGATGGATTGTCGTAAAGCATTGGCTGAAAGTAATGGTGATTTTGAAGGTGCAATTGATTATTTAAGGAAGAAAGGCCAGAAAGTTGCTGCCAACCGTAGCGACCGTGATGCGAAAGAAGGTGTTGCTATTGCTGTAGCTACTCCGGACGGTACCATAGGTATCGCACTGCAGATCTCTGCAGAAACAGATTTCGTATCTAAGAACCAGGAATTTATTGATTTTGCTAATGAAGTGGCTAAAATCGCTCTGGAAAACCTGCCTGCCGACATCGAAGCGTTAAAAGCACTGCCAATGGCTGATGCCACCGTAGGTGATAAAGTACTGGAAATGGTAGCTAAGATCGGTGAAAAGATCGATATCGTGGCGCTGGAAACAGTGAAAGCTGATGCTGTTGTTCCTTATATCCACGGTAATTACCGTATCGGTGTGCTGGTAGGACTGAACCAGGCGCAAAACGATGCCGTGGTAAGTGCCGGTAAAGATGTAGCGATGCAGATCGCAGCGATGAATCCTATGGGCATAGACAGCTCCAGCATTGCTCCTGAAGTGATCGAGCGTGAAAAAGCGATCGCTATCGAGCAGATCGTAGCAGAAGGCAAGCCTGCTGATATGGCGGAAAAAATTGCTGCCGGCAAGCTGAACAAGTTCTTTAAAGATAATACCTTATTACCTCAGCCTTTCGTGAAAGACGGTAACCAGTCTGTACAGGATTACCTGAATTCCGTTGCCAAAGGTCTGACCGTAACTGCTTTCAAACGTTTAGCTTTAGGTTAATTAACACAACAGGGCTTTGATCAGAGCTCTTCCAATAAAACACAAGACTCACAATTGTACAATTGTGAGTCTTTTTTGTTTAAGATTATAATAAATACCGGCTCCTGCTTAGGCAGGCACTTTCTCTTCCAGCAAGGTAACGGTACCTTTCTCCACGCAATACATAGCACCTACCAGCATGATCCTTTCCTGCTCCACCAGCTCCCTGATCACGCTGCTCTGGGACAGTATGCACTGCCTGGAAAGCTCCACATTCAGTTCCGCCACATTATCCACGAATTCCTTATCATCGCTGTTGCACGTTGCGCCATGTTTGCAGGCCGCCTGTACAGCAGGCTGGATCTTATCCAGGAGGACGGTCAGGTTACCCATTTTCACATTGTCAATAGCGCCTTTCACAGCGCCACAATTGGTATGTCCCATTACCACTATGAGCCTGGCGCCAGCTACGGCAGTGGCATATTCCAGTGAGCCCAGCACATTTTCAGAGATCACGTTGCCGGCCATCCTCACACTGAACACATCACCGATACCCTGGTCAAATAATAATTCAACCGGCGCGCGCGAATCCATACAGCTTAAAATAGCCGCAAAAGGCTTCTGCTGCTTCCCTGTGAGCTCTATTTTGCTCAGCAGGTCCTTATTTACACTGATACCGTTTAAAAATCTCTGGTTACCGTCCAGTAAGATGCTTAATGCGTCCTGTGGTGTTATCTCTTCAAGGTTATTGTTATACTTCTGTAACATCGTTTCTGAAAATTAAATAATTTAAGGGTGTTAAATAAAACAGGTTAAAATCCTATATTACCGCCGATTATACATCCAGTTCCTTCAGCAGCTTATTGTGCTTCCCGGCCCATTTCCTGGCGTCTTCATTATGCTCCAGCTTATCCATCAGGTAGCGTACGCTCGTACCTTCCGGTATCCTGTACTCATTCCTGAAGCCGATCAGGGAAACGGTTATCCCCTTGGAGGGCGCTTTAATCGTATAGAATTCCCGGATTTCCTCCAATACGTCATAGTCGATATACTCGGAATCGGTAGCGTCAATGACCACCGTAGCGCCGGAAGGAAAGCTGTCCAGCGTCTTCTTGATGCTGCCCTTGTTCAGGAAGGAAACCTCCTGTGCCAGCTGCAGCGTGATCACGTCCTGGTTTTCCGCCTGGATACGCTTGTAATAATAGGGAATACGCGTATTGGCCCTCAGCAGGTAGAATATGCTGATCACCATACCCAGACCGACACCTTTTAAAAGCCCCAGGAAAGGCAGCGCAACCGCTATGGCAGTTACGACAAACGGGATGAATTCCGTTCTTCCTACCTTATACATATGAACAAAAATAGCAGGCCGTGCCAGGCGGTATCCCGTAAAGATCAGGATAGCGGCAAGGGCAGATTTGGGGATCATATTCAGGATAGAAGGAATAGCCGCCACACAGCCGAACAGTAATATGCCGTGGATAATGGTCGACATCTTGGTCCTGGCGCCCGCGTTGATATTGGCGCTGGAACGTACGATCACGGAAGTGATGGGCAGACCTCCTATCAGCCCGCTGGTGACGTTACCGATACCCTGGGCTATAAGCTCCTTATTGCCTGATGTGTTCCTTTTCAGCGGATCCAGCTTATCCGTCGCCTCTATGCACAGGAGGGTCTCTATAGACGCCACTACTGCGATGATAAGGCCGTATTGCCACACCAGCGGGTTAGTAAACCCGTTGAAATCAGGAAAGGTAAACTGCGCAAAGAATTCCGATGCCGATGTAGGCACTGTCAGTTGCACCAGGTAATCATCATCCAGGTGCATCGTGCCGCTGATCCTGTGAAACAGGATGTTCAGGAGCGTACCTACTACCACTACCACCAGCCCGGCCGGCACCATCTGGAGCTTTCTGAAAGGCTTGGTAGTCCATAGAATCAGTATCCCGAGGCATACCAGCGTTATGGTAACGGCACCCCAGTGAATATTATCCATCAGGCCTGTCAGCAGGTTGGGATCCATACCGCGTTCGCCGTCGAACATTCCTACCCTGCCTTCCGTATAGCCCACTGCGTCCCGCAATTGCTTGAAGATAATAGTCAGGCCTATTCCCGCCAGCATACCTTCTATCACGCTGGAAGGAAAGAAATTGGCAAAAGTACCGGCCTTGGCCACGCCCAATAAAAACTGGAAAACACCGGAAAGCACTACGGCACACAAGAACACGTCAAAGGCCTTCAACTCTGTCATAGCCCCCACCACGATAGCTACAAGCCCCGCAGCAGGACCGCTGACACTGAACGTACTTTTACTGAAAAAACCAATAATAATACCCCCTATCACCCCGGCAACAATGCCGGAAAATAAAGGTACCTGGTTCTCGGGAGCCAAACCCTGACCCTGGGATGCCTGGGCGATCCCAAGGCATAAAGGCAATGCTATCAGGAACACGATGAGCCCGGCCATAATATCATGTTTGGCACCGGAAAAAATGCTTTCCTTCTTATTCATAGATATAAAAATTTAATACAATAATTATCAATACTAACTCAAGCGCAAACCGTTTAGTTGATCGACCAGACAGCCGTTAACAATATTTTGGCTATAAAAAGATACAGCGTCAACATTGCCGGCTGCCGAAAAAGCGGCAGAAACGTAACATCGGGGAATACGGTAACAGATGGCGTCATACAGAAAATGACACCGGGAAAAGGGAAGGGGTACTAACAGTTGGGAGGCATTTCCAGCACCTGGAGATGATACCACTTATATAGCGGCTCGTCATAGCTGAAGAAACTGTGCATGACCCGGAATATAAGCGGTGTATCGATACCGGGATAAGAGTAGTGCAGGTAAGCCGCGAACAGCTTTGCCTCCTCCTCTATCATATTGCTGGTAGTTTCCTGAAGATCCTCCGTCATTTGCTGCTGTATGGCGATATCGCTGTCCGTACCGTTGCTCACAGGTAGGAACGGAATGGTCATTATAAAAATGAACAAAACAGCCATGATCTTATTCAGCATAATCCGAAAGGCATTAAAGAGTTCCAAAGATAATTTTGAAACGCCTAAAATCAAAATATTTATTTACAATTAATAATTAATTAAAACCTATGTTCTTCCAGGACATCCGGTTATAAAAACTTATCAATCAGCAGGTTTGATATTCCCTGCCTGTCCCTGTAACAGCCTGATGCGCAGGCGGCGGAACGCGATGCCGTTCATTGCTCCGTAAAAGAAGCGCGCATAATATAATGCCCGCCGTATGGCCTACCACATCCAATAACTTCGTAATTTCGCGTTTTTACATCAACAGAACGTCCTTATGGAATTTGAGTATAAAGATTTAGAACGTATTTTAGAATATCTGGAGATCAGCGACCTGAATGATATGCAGAAGGCATGTATAACAGCCTGCCGCATCCATCCCAATGTACAACTGCTCTCTCCTACCGGCTCCGGTAAGACGCTGGCATTTTTGCTGAGCCTGCTGGAGCGGCTGGATGCCGGCAATACCGCCACCACCCAGGCCATGATCATCGTGCCGTCCCGTGAGCTGGCCCAGCAGATAGACCAGGTATTCCGCTCGCTGCGCACGGGTCTGAAGCTGACCTTATGCTACGGCGGACACAAAAGAGAGATAGAAGAGAACAACCTCATACAGCCCCCGGCAGTGATTATAGGAACACCCGGCAGGCTGGGCGACCATATCAGGAGGAATAATATCACGACAGCGTCCATCCATACCCTGATACTGGATGAATTTGACAAGACCCTGGAAGCGGGCTTCCAGGAAGAGGTGCAGTTCATTACGGACAGCCTCACGGCCGTGCAGCAACGGATACTTACTTCCGCTACTACAGCCGTACCGGTACCGGAGTTCCTGAATTTCGATCCATCCGTCACTATCAACTTCCTGCCGGAAGCCTCCGGTGAAAAGCAGGCGCTGGACCTGAAATACGTGGTATCGGAAGATACGCTCAAAGCGCAGACCATCGTTAAGCTCATCTGTCATCTCGGCAGCCGGCCTACCATTATATTCTGCAACCAGCGGGACAGCGTGGAGCTCGTGTCGCAGGCTATCAAAGATTTAGGCATACCCTGTGTATATTACCATGGGCAGATGGAGCAGCGGGACCGTGACGCCGCCCTTTGTAAATTCCGGAACGGCACTTCCCTGATCCTGGTGACTACTGATATCGCCGCCAGGGGACTTGATATTCCGCACATACGGTATATCATTCATTATAACCTGCCGCCCAACGAGGAGAGCTTCATCCACCGGAACGGGAGAACAGCACGTATGGAAGCATCGGGAACCGCCATACTGGTATTAAGCCCCAAGGAATACCTGCCACCTTACACCGCCGACAGTGACATTGAAAAGATCACGCTGGCGGATGATTACACCTTACCCGACAAGCCCAAATGGGTCACCCTGTATATGCCTTTAGGCAAGAAGAACAAGATCAGCAAGGGCGATATCGCCGGCTTCCTGATCAACCAGGGCAAAATGCGGGCGGAAGATATCGGCATCATAGAAGTGAAGGACTTCAGCGCCTTTATCGCCGTGCGGAGAACCAAAGCTACCCACCTGATCCACGAAACCAGGGAAGCACGGATCAAAAATAAAAAGGCAAAGCTGGAATTTGCCAAATAGCAGGCAGCCAGCTTATAAGATATCACAGCATTGCAGGCCCTTGATTACAGGCCTGCATTTTTTTAACTGGCTGTCATATATAGGAAACAAAACCATTATAAGCTGCCAATTATGATAAGAAATTCCCCTTACATCCGTCCGGAAGGACCGACACCTTCAGTTCCTTTATAGTAAAGAGGTCTGTGACCCGCAGGCAGGGCACTGCTCAGCGAAGCGTATCCTTAATAAGGAAGCAGATAGTCACTATTTGTTTATCCGTAAATATCTTTTTCCTATCCTGTTGTTTACCGCCGTATTTTACCTACTTTTGCACCGCTGAAGGTTTCTTTTCAGAAGAATTAATAGGGAAACCCGTGTAAATCGGGTGCTGTTCCCGCAACTGTAACATCCAGTTTGTAAAGGTGTATCGACATGCCACTGTCTCAGGTCTCCCCGACCGGATGGGAAGGTGATACACCCGGATGAAGCCAGGAGACCTGCCTTTCGCGATATATTAAATGTTTTCGGAGAAAAAACATCATATAGTTATGGACCGCGCTTCCAGGTCGTACATCGCTGTATCATATTGTAACTCCGTTATTTTTTGTCAACCAAACTCAACAATTTACAATGAGAAAATTACTTCTCTTAGGCTTTGCCATGTGCAGCATCCAGTACGTCCGGGCTCAATCCAAAAGCTATAATATCACAATTATAGCGGAAGGCAATTTCGGAACTCCCAACGGGGACATTTACAAAGTGTCCAGGCAGGTGAATGCCCCACCCGTAAAAACAGGTCCTGCTTACCAGACAGCCAACGGAACTACAGGCATCGATGTGCTGCAGGATTTTGAATATTTCGGCAACAGAGCTGTGCTTTGCGGTAAAGGCAGCAATCCCGTAAAAATGGCGATCGTCAATTTCCCGGGCTATGACAGCGTGATCACCTTTGACAACAATACTTTCGGGGCGGGCATACAAACCATCGGCAAAGCCAGCAATACCAAAGTGTATGTCAGCGGAGCCGGCAGCAGCGCTTACCGGATGATAGACCTTACCAATAATACCGTCAATGCCATTACCGACCCGAATACCCAGTTAAGCGGCACTGCCAGCTATATGGTGCCTGCCAACGGGTTTATTTACATAGCCACAGGCTCCAAGATCGTTAAGGTGGATACTGCTACGAATACGGTTACCGCCACTATACAGCCGGGTCTCGGCACTATCGCGGGAATGGAGGCAGACCCTGTAAGGAACTGCATCTGGATCCTGGGGAAAGCTTCCAATGTATCGGCATTGATGAAACTGGAGCCTAATAATAATGATTTCCAGCATGCGCCTGTTGCGCTAACCGGCATTACCAATGCGAAGCTGCTGAGGTACGGTGCCGATAAGCTGTATTTCGTCTCGGGACTGAACGTGCATGCCTACAGTATCAGCAACCCCGTCATTCCCGTACCGGCCGTTTATACCACTACCCTGAACGGCAACAGCTTTAGTATTTTTTACGGCAGGGCCTTCACCGTTGATGCCGTAAACGGTGATTTCGCCATTGCTAGCGCCGGTAACTTCAGCCAGCCTTCCACTTATGAGATCGTAGACGGCACCACCTATACACTCATTGATACCGGCTCCGTGGACGGCCGCATCGTGAATAAGCTTTTCCTGAACACCTCCAGCCCCAAAATACCTTCCTGGGATACTACCGCCCTTGAGAATGTGTATGCCCAGTGCGACACCACCCTTACGGAAATACCCAAAGCCTATTTTGACGATATTTATTATTCTGCAACCACCGCCGGCTCCCTGACATTCCGGACGCAGGGCAGTCACCCTATCATATGGGAATTCAATAACGGTAATATGACCGTCAGCCAACTACAGGAAGTGATCATAGAGGATACTATCGCACCCGTACCTGATGTAGCAGTGCTGGACGACCTCACGGAAAATTGTCCTTATACCCTGACCGCTCCTACGGCAAGTGATAATTGTGCAGGCGCCATTACGGGAACGACCCCTGTCATGACCTTTACCGAGGCCGGTACCTATACTGTGCTCTGGACCTACAGGGATGCCGGAGGCAATAGCGTCACCCAGGCCCAGAAGGTGACCATCCAATGCGATGAGACCAATGTTCCGCACCTGAGCACCAGCAGCATCAGCATCTACCCGAACCCGGCGCAGGATCAGCTTACTGTCAGCCTGAAAGATCATCATTCCGTCAGCGGCTATACATTCTGCATTACGGATATGCTGGGTAAAATCATGATGCAAGGTGATGTGCTTTCCGCACTCCAGACGATCGATATCAGCCAGTTGCAGGCGGGCTTATATCAACTGACGATCCAGGCACCCGGAACAGGCGCCTCCTTTGCCCGGAAGGTGGTAATCACCCGGTAACCGGGACCCAATCACAGCAAAGCGGCTATAAAAGCACTTTTATTGTCACTTGGAGTTTACCGAAATGTGATATAATAAACAACCCTGTCATATCGATCTCAATCGGGATATTGACAGGGTTGTTTACTTTTAGACAGCCTTTTTGTTTCAATACCAACCGGGCCAAATGGACACTCACCGCTGCACAGCCGCCGTTCGGCGAAAATTCAGCACTGCAATGTTATAATTCCGCATATTATCAATAAATTGCAATACCAGATCGACAATAAGCTATGACGGAACAACAGAATACCTTTAACGGCAGCCCATCTGCCTACCAGTCCATACAGGCGCTTATAACCAATATCGAACAGGTTATAAAAGGCAAAAAAGACAAAATAGAGCTGGTGCTCACCTGCCTCCTGGCAGAAGGCCACATCCTGATAGAAGATAATCCCGGAACAGGCAAAACGGTGCTGGCCCGCGCGTTGGCCAACAGTATCCGGCCGGAAACCACTACCGCCTTCAAAAGGGTACAGTTCACGCCCGACCTGCTGCCTATGGACCTGCTCGGCACCCACATCTTCGATGAGGCCGCCAAAGAGTTCATCTTTAAGAAAGGCCCCCTGTTCTGTAATATCCTGCTGGCAGACGAGATCAATCGCGCATCGCCGAAAGTACAGAGCGCATTGCTGGAGTGTATGGCAGAAGGCCAGATAACTTCGGGAGATACCACCTATCTCCTGGAAGATGTGTTCTTTACCATCGCTACACAGAATCCCATTGAAATGGAGGGCACTTATCCCCTGCCTGCCGCGCAGCTGGACCGTTTTTCTATGAAGATCTACTTCGGCTATGTGGACGAGGCTACCGAAATGGATATTTACAGCAATTACCGGGATATACATCATTACCTGAAAGCGGCAGAGCCTGTTATTTCCATCGGGGAGATCAGGCAACTGCGAGAGGCTGCTCACCAAGTAACCGTACACCCTGAGCTCATCCGGTCGGTAACCCATATAATCCGCGCCACCAGAGATACCAAAGATATTACGCTGGGCGCCTCCACAAGGGCAGGCATCGCCCTGATGAAATGCCTCCGCGCCTACGCGCTTATTCAGGGCAGGAATTACGTTGTGGAAGATGACCTGAACGTGCTGGCTCCGCATGTATTACAGCACCGGATCATTTACAGCAATACCACAGCCGCCCGGAACTGGCTGCAGCAGACCATACAAACGGAGCTGGAACGCTTAAGAAAAGTAAAATTATAATATCATGAAAATAAATGTACTATACATACTGCTGGCTGCAATGGTGGGTATCAGCAGTTGCGACCTCCGTAACAATACCATTACCGGGAACGGCGTCAAAGTAACCGATACGCTCGGTGATGCATCCTGGAAAGTGGAAGGCATTGTAGTCAACGCCCTGTGCAATGTAGAGATTTACCCGTCCGAAACAACCCTGGTCACTGTATCCGGTGACGAGAACCTCTTGCCAATGCTGGAGTTCAGCTATAGTGATAATATCCTGAACATCACACAGAAGGAAAAAACCTCCTTCTTCACCTCCTTTACGTCCGAACTGGGAACTGTGAAGATATATATGCCCATGATCCGGCAACTGGAGCTTGCCGGCGTAGGGTCCATCACTACCCAGGCCCCTATTCCCGGTGCGGGAACAGTAACCGTTTCCAATTCCGGGGTGGGCAGCATCGAAGCAGCGTTTCAAACGAAATCGCTTATCATTAACCAGAGCGGATCGGGCAGTATCAGCATAGCAGGCACCGCCGACCATATCACGGCCCGTCAGTCAGGCGTAGGCAATATCAATGTTGCCGATATCAAGGCATTGACCGGCGCCTTCACACTCACAGGGGCAGGCGGTATTGAAGCCGATATAGCTGACAGTGTCGATGCCTCCATTTCCGGGATAGGCGGCATTACCTTATCCAGGCAGCCCGTACACCTGAATAAAAAGGTCAGCGGTATCGGTAATATTGATATACGATAGCTTTTCTCAACCTGAAACACTTGGACGAAGCACTTATCATAGCACATACCCGGCAGTGGCTGAAGGAGATCGTGATCGGGCTTAATTTCTGCCCCTTTGCCAACCAGCCTTTTATACGTGACCAGGTCAGGTACCGCGTGGTCAGCGGCATACCCCTGCGCGCACTGGACCAGGTCATCACGGAAGAATGCAGGTACCTGGCTCAGCACCCGGAAACCGAAACCACCCTGATCATACTGGCGGACCTGCTGCAAAGTTTCACCGCTTTCAATATCTATATCAAAAATGCCGGTAAATTACTGGAGCGGAAGCAGCTTATCCGGGATTACCAGCTGGCGCATTTCCACCCGGAGTATGTATTTGCGCAGCACACCAGGGAAGATGCCGCCAATTATACGAACCGGTCACCCTATCCTGTCCTGCATATCATCCGGCAGCAAAGCATCACGGAAGCGCTTAAAAAAATGCCCGGCCACCGCGAAATACCCGAAGCGAATATCCATACCGCCCGGGAAGCCGGCAAGGATTTTTTCCGGGAATTTCTCCGGTCGCTTACCGGAACTGACAGGTAGCGTATACCATTCCCATAGTCTTTTGCCGGGCCTGGCGCTATTGCCACTTACGAAAACAACCGTTATCTTTACAGGACCCCGGCGGGCAATACACTATCATAAAATGACGGCTCATTATGGCTTCAACGGATAAATCAACTCTGAGGACCCTTTTTAAGCATAAAAGAAGCATGTTGAGCACGGAGGCGCAACAGGAGCTGGACAACCGCCTGCTGCAACAATTCCGCAGCCTGCCCCTGCCCGGTAATGTGCAGTATATAATGGGCTTCATGCCGATGCAGAAGTTCAGGGAACCCAATGTGCTGCTGTTAATACAGGATATCCGGAAACGCTGTCCGGAGCTGCAACTGGCTTTTCCGCGCGTCCGCAAGGACAGTATTGAGATGGATGCATTATTAGTGACGGCCGATACTTCCTATATACTCAGCTCCTGGGGCATACAGGAGCCGGAAGCGGATCCTGTCCTGGAGCCATCCGCCATTGATATGATCTTTATACCCCTGCTCGCTTTTGATGATAAAGGGTACCGGGTGGGCTACGGCAAAGGAGTATATGATACATTTTTACAGCGCTGCCGGCCGGATGTCTTCAAGATCGGCATCAGCTATTTTGGCCCCGTCCCGGAGATCAGCGATACCTATCCCGGCGATATACCGCTGGATGTGTGCATTACGCCGGATAAGATCCATACTTTCAATCCTTCAACCTCATCTTAATCACAGCAAGCATGAGTGTCCCTACGCCGCTACAAAGATTTCCCTTCTCCGACCTGTTCCCGAAACAGGTCACCCTGGAGCGTAACGAACTGCTGACCAGGGCAGGACAGACGGAAGACCGGATATTTTTTATAGAAAAAGGCAGCCTCCGTATTTTTATTACGGACGGGGACGAGGAAAGGATCGTCAGGTTCGGCTACCGGGACAATATCATTGTGGCGCTGGATGCCTTTCTCAGCAATAAACCTACGGATTTTTACATCCAGGCCATCAAAAAAAGCGTTGTCCATATCGCCAGCAAGCAGCATTTTACGGACCTTATACAGGCCGATCCCGCTTACCTCCGGGAATGGAACCTTATACTGGAAGACCTGGTACTGCAGCAGATAGAAAGAGAGAAAGACCTGCTGATACTATCTCCGAGAGCCCGCTATGAAAGGGTATTGCTGCGGAGTCCGCAGTTATTCCAGGAGATCCCGCATAAGTATATTGCCAATTACCTGAGAATGACACCCGAAACTTTATCACGTCTTAAAAAGTCTTGATATCCGTCAAGATTTTTATGCCGCGGGATGACCAATTTTGCATTAAAATACGGAACCATGCGCATACCTTCCCAACAATTACTGTCTGAATTATCACAGCAGGTACATCAACATAAAGCCGCTACCGTCCGCTGGCTGCAATCCGATGACAAGGACCTGAATTTTAAAAGATCCGCTGAAAGCTGGAGCGTCCTGGAGTGCATAGAGCATCTTAACAGGTATGGCAATTTCTATATACCGGAGATAGGCAAACGGCTGGAAAAGAATACCACGCATCCCGGGGCCTTTTTTAAAAGCGGCTGGCTGGGCAATTATTTCGCCAAGAGCATGCTGCCCGGCGAAGCTATGAAGCCGATGAAGACCTTTGCGTCTATGGATCCCGCAGGGAGCAGCCTGGATAAGCAGGTGCTGCATGCCTTTATCCGTCAGCAGGACCGGTTACTTGAGCTATTGGCACAGGCAGCAACGGTGAACCTGAAAGATACGAAAACTGCTATCAGCATAACCCGTCTGATCAGGCTGCGGCTGGGTGATACTTTCAGGTTTGTCATTTATCATAACCACCGGCATATAGTACAGGCGCAAAGGCTGATACCGTAATAATGTGCCGACCATAGATGCGTTACCGGGTGGTGTAAATAAGAGATGCCCCGCATCCGTTCGGAATGACCGGCACGCTGTAGCACTTTTATAGCAAAAGTGCCCGCTGACCCGTACCTGTCTAAAAGTAATTTTCTATAAGCTCGCTATATGCAATCATAAAATTGCCCCCAAACAGTGTATGACTTTTTGGGGGCAATGTACCTGGAAACTCTTTTCATCTGCACAGGCTACTTGTCTGCTATCGTATATCCATCGGTACTTCCATCAGCAAGAATTCGGCATCTGACGTTGCGGCTATCGTTACCTCGGACACGTCCCGGATACCCAGGCCGTCCCTGTCGGATAATTCCTGTCCCGCTACGGTAACGGTGCCGCTGATAATAAAGATATACAGCCCGTTGCCCGGGGTCTTGAAATGGTAGGTATCGCTATAGCCTTTATCAAACTTCGACAGGTGGAACCAGGCCTGCTGGTGTATCCACAGGCCTGCATCGTCTGTATGAGACGAAACGACCTGCTGGAACCTGTTCACCCGGTCGCTGACATCCAGCGACATCTGGTCATAACGGGGGCTTACATTATGCTTATCGGGGAATACCCATATCTGCAGCAGCCGGACCGGGTACTCCCTACTGGCATTATATTCGCTGTGCGTCACGCCGGTACCCGCGCTCATCACCTGGATATCGCCGTATTTCACCACCGCCGTATTACCCATATTGTCCCGGTGCTCGAGGTCGCCGCTCAGGGGAATGGTAATGATCTCCATATTATCGTGGGGGTGCATACCAAAGCCCATTCCCGGTGCCACAGCATCATCGTTCAGTACCCTCAGCACCCCGAAATGTACTCTCTCGGGGTCATAATAATTGGCAAAACTGAAAGTATGCTTAGCCTGCAGCCAGCCGTGATCGGCCTGTCCCCTGGTACCGGCCTTATGCAATATCATATTACTCATTGTGTACTCCTTTTTATATGGTTATGATGTATTGTCTTTCCTGATACAAAGGTGCAACAACCTCCGCTTTTAAAAAATAACCTAGGTTAAGTAACACTAAACACCTCGACCGGCCGGCTCCGATACCTGCTCCACAGGAAGTATGGACCCTTTCTAAAACAGGCCTTCCACAGATAAATAACGCTCACCGGTATCGTAATTAAAGGTCAGCACCACGGCATCCTGCGGAATATCTCCCAGCTTTGCCGCAACTGCCGCCAGGGACGCTCCCGTCGAAATGCCTACAAGCAGTCCTTCCTCCCTGGCTGCCTGGCGGGCCTTTTCAAAGGCCACATCTTTTTCAATGGTAATGACCTCATCGATCAGCTCACTGTCCAGGATAGCCGGCTTAAAGCCCGCGCCTATGCCCTGCAGCGGATGCGGGCCGGGGTCTCCCCCGCTCAGCACCGGCGAAGCAGCCGGCTCCACGGCAATGACCTTCAGGCGCGGGAATCGCTCCTTTAATACCCGTGCCACACCGGTAAGGTGACCACCCGTGCCCACTCCAGTTATCAGGTAATCGATGCCACCGGGAAAGTCTGACAGTATCTCCTGCGCTGTGGTCCTTATATGGATATCCACATTCGCCGGGTTATCAAACTGCTGGGGTGACCAGGCGTCCGGCAGTTGCGCCAGCAGCTCTTTGGAGCGTTCAATAGCGCCTTTCATACCCTTTTCACGGGGCGTCAGGTCAAAGCTGGCGCCATAGATCTCCATCAGCTTCCTGCGCTCCAAGCTCATAGACTCCGGCATGACCAGGATGGTACGATACCCTTTCACGGCTGCCACCAGGGCCAGGCCGATGCCTGTATTGCCGGAAGTAGGCTCTACGATAGTGCTGCCGGGCTTCAGCAGTCCTTTTTGCTCCGCATCCTCTATCATCGCTAAGGCGATACGGTCCTTGATGCTGGAACCGGGGTTATTGCGCTCTATCTTCATCCACACATTGGATGCGCTTCCGAATAATCTTGATAATTTAACGACAGGTGTGTTGCCTATCAGCTCTAACACATTGTTTGCTTTCATACATGTACTTTTTTTGTATAAACAGATGGGATTAAATACTATAATTCAAAGGTTCGGGAAAGGGCATCTTATTCTTGATCACAATTTCGCTCTTATGGTACACAAGGGAATAAGCCGGGACCGTGCGGGTGATCCATACATTCCCGCCTATCACGGAATGATCGCCGATGACCGTATCACCTCCGAGGATCGTGGCATTGGCATAGATGACCACATCATTTCCGATCGTGGGATGGCGCCTGCTTTCGGCCATATCCTTATGCACGGTAAGCGCGCCCAGCGTCACGCCCTGATAGATCCTCACATCGTCACCGATAACGGCTGTTTCCCCGATCACGATACCGGTACCGTGGTCAATAAAAAACCTTTTGCCCACGGCCGCGCCGGGGTGGATATCGATACCGGTCCTGCTATGCACATATTCCGATATCAGCCTGGGTAAAACAGGGATGCCCAGGCCGAACAGCACATGCGCTATACGATGCACCGCAACAGCAAAAAAGCCGGGATAGGCCAGCAATACCTCATTCCTGGAACGCGCGGCAGGATCGGAGTCAAGCACCGTCTGAAGGTCATCCTCCAGCAGTTTCCTGATGCCCGGTAAGGATTCAAAGAATACCTGCAGCGCTTCATCCGTCCTTTCCCGGTCCGAAACGACCCGTACCAGGCCGGACAATTCCTCCCTGAGCTGCCGCGCCGTTGCCATAAAATATTCCAGGTCCTCATAAGGCTCTCCTATGGAAAAAAGCCAGTGAAACAAAGTTTCCACCCACAGCTCCGTCCGGGCCCTGTCAGGCAGCGGACCGCATTTGCGGGTATTCATATCAAATATGCTCCTGCTCATTGCTATTAAACTATTTTATATGACCAGCGTTTCCAATATTACGATATGGCCATATAGAATATATAATATAAAAAATATTATTTATAGCCAATATTGCACATAAAAAAAATGCTCCTCAAAAAATGATTTGAGGAGCATTGGTATCATAACAATCCGGTATATACACGCGCGTTCTACTCCTCAGGTGGAGCACAACAACACTTTGACATATTTACGGATGGATGCAGGCTGATCATTATTATAATTAGGTTATCTGTACAAATGTAAAAATCTTATTTTAAAAGTCCAAATATTCCTGCGGACTTTTATGATCTATGAGCATCTCATATTTACAGTGACTATCTGAGTATAGAGATTCCTCATATCCGTCCGGAATGGCCGGCAAGCTACAGCACTCTGGCAGCGAAACCGTTCTCTGAACCACAGAGAGGAGATTTTTCAGCGAAGCGCATGTATAATAACAGGTTGGCTCCTGTAAGCAGACAGCTACTTATATTTTTTATGAAATGCCTATCAGCGCCAGGAACTCATCTTCCGTAAGGATACGCACCGTACCTAGCTTTTTAGCCTTTTCCAGCTTAGAGCCCGCGGCCTCGCCCACGATAAGGTAATCCAGCTTGCTGCTGACCCCGCTTAATATCTTGCCGCCCATCGCTTCTACCTGCTCCTCCGCATCATTCCGCTTGAACTTATGAAGCGTACCCGTAAACAGGAAGGTCTTACCTTCAAACTGCAGGCTGCTGCCGTCTGCAGGCCGCTGCACCGTCTCCTGGTGCACCTGCACACCCAATGCCTCAAGGGTATCCAGCATGGCAATATGCTGCTCGTCATGAAAGAAATCATATACGGACTGCGCCACCTTGGGACCGATATCCTCCAGCTGCAGCAACTGCTCTATGGTCCAGTGCTGAAACTCCCGCAGGTCCTTTACTTTCCTCGCAAGGGTCTTGGCCGTGGTCTCCCCCACAAAGCGTATGCCCAGGCCAAAGAGTATCCGGTTCAGCGGCTGGCCTTTGGAGGCCTCCACAGCATTTTTAAGGTTCTCGATAGATTTTTTGCCCAGCTTTTCCAATCCTTCCAGGCGCTCATAAGGCAGGCGGTAAATATCTTCGATACGGTGCAGGATGCCCATTTCATAAAACCGCCTGATATTGGCATCTCCCAGGTTACGGATATCCATAGCGTCTTTGCTGGCAAAGTGGCTCAGCCGTTCCAGTATTTGCGCCTCGCAGTTCCAGTTGATACATTTATAAGCCGCTTCTCCCTCTACTTTTATCACCTCTCCGCCACACACGGGGCATTGCCGGGGGAAGACAATGGGCGTTTCCGTCCCCGTCCGCATCTCGGATAGCGACCTTACGATATAGGGGATTACATCCCCTGCCCGCTCCACGATCACACGATCACCTGTCCTGATATCCTTTTCGCGTATCACATCTTCATTGAAAAGCGAAATGCTGGATACGGTCACCCCGCTGATATAGACCGGCTCAATTTTGGCTACCGGGGTTATGATGCCGGTTCTCCCCACCTGGAAGTGCACATCCAGCAGCCTGGAAGTAGCCTGCCGCGCCTTAAACTTATAGGCCATCGCCCACCGGGGGTGATGGGTGGTCATACCCAGCGCATCCTGTATGGCCACTTCGTTGACCTTCAGTACCATCCCGTCTATCTCAAAGCCCAGGTCATCCCGCTTCTCTTCGTACTCGTGGCAGTAGGCCAGTATCTCCGCCATATCGGACGATTTGCGCATGGCGTGGAAGGATGTGGCAAACCCGACCTTGTCCAGCCATTCGCACATGGTATAATGCGTATCCAGGAAGCCGGGCTTTTCAGCTCCCGGCAGCAAAGTATAGTACGAGATGTGATATAGAACGGCGGAAAGCTTCCGTTTGGCCACCTCTCCCGCATCCAGCATCCTTAAGGAGCCGGACGCCGCATTCCTGGGATTGGCCAGCACCGGCAGCCCCTGGGCCATCCTCTGCTCATTGACCTTTAAAAAGGCTTTATTGGGAATGATCACCTCACCCCGGATCTCCATTGATTGAAGCCCGTATTGTGACAAAGGGATATACAGGGGTATGTTCCTGATCATTTTCACATTGGCTGTTATATTCTCCCCGTAAATACCATCCCCGCGGGTGGCGCCCCGCAGCAGCTGCCCGTTCTCATAGACCAGGGAAATGCTGGCGCCGTCGTACTTGGGCTCGGCCGTATATTCAAAGGGCTGCTTATAGCTTTTCACATTCCTGTCATTCCAGTCTTTCAGGTCCTCTTCATTGTAGGAATTGTTCAGGCTGAGCATAGGGACCAGGTGCTGTACCGTTTCCAGCTTTTCCGATATGCCGAAGGCCACACGCTGGGTGGGAGAATGCGGGAGCTTCAGGTCGGGATACTGTTCCTCCAGGTGCTGCAGCTGCTTAAAATAGGCATCGTAGGTGCTGTCGGCTATGATAGCCTCATCCTTTACATAATAGCTCCAGTCCGCATAGCTGATCACCCCGGAAAGGACCTGTATCTGCTCTTCCACCGGCAGGGCGGCAAATGCCGTATGATGCTCCAGCAGCTCCAGGTATTGGTTAAATTGCAATATATGCTCCATCTGTATGATCTCACAGGCAATAGGCCTATGAATCCTCAAAAATATTGAAATAAGTGTATTGAAGGTGCATATAAAAGAAAATACGTTATTCACATGCCTCTTCCGGCATCACCAGCAGCCAATACCCGATGCCGTAGCACGGAAGGGCCGCCAGGATATGACTTGTTAAATCAATTAGGTCAAAAGTGTTACATTTGCCCCGATATTATTACAGCTCATTACAGCACGGCTGACATAATTTAAGTGAACATTTGTAATACTACCTGCAAATCCGAGCAAATGCAAACAACTGATATCAAGCTGACCAAAGCGTTTAGGGTCCAGACAACAAAGACCATCCTTTCTATTGCCTTCTTTGCCGTATCATATCTGCTTATTGTGCTCCTGGCTATCGGGCTGACCGCTCTCTGCGTATATGGAGGCGTTATGCTGATCGCGATCAGTCCTTCGTTCTTAACAATTGTCTCGGGAGCCGGCCTGGCGAGCTCAGGCATCCTGGTCCTGATCTTCCTGCTGAAATTCCTGTTCACATCCCACCATACCGACCGCTCCCATTTCCTGGAAATTACGCGGTCGGACGAACCACAGCTTTTCGCTATGATCGATGAAATTGTGGCTGAGGTCCAAACCGGCTTTCCCAAAAAGGTTTATTTATCGATGGATGTGAACGCCGCGGTCTTCTATGATTCCGGAGTATGGAGTATGTTTTTCCCGGTAGAAAAGAATCTCCAGATAGGTCTGGGATTAATAAATACGGTCTCTAAATTGGAATTAAAAGCAATTTTAGCCCATGAGTTCGGGCATTTTTCACAAAGAACGATGAAGGTGGGGAGCTATGTCTATAATGTGAATAAGGTAATTTTCAATATGCTGTACGATAATGACTCCTATGATAAGCTGATACAGCGCTGGAGCAGCATCACCAATTTCTTTTCATTTTTTGTAGGACTGGCAGTTAAAATCATAACCGGCATCCAATGGGTTTTAAAAAAGCTGTATGTCATTGTAAATAAGAACTACCTGGGGCTATCCAGAGAGATGGAATTCCATGCGGATGAAATTGCGGCAAACGTAACAGGGTTCGAACCATTGAAAAGTTCTTTGCTGAGAATGTCACTGGCGGATTACTCTTTCGACAGCGTTCTAAATTTCTATAACGCCAAGATCACTGACAGGATCATCAGTGACAACCTCTACAGGGACCAGTTGTACGTATTGGGCCTGCTTGCGGAAAGAAGCAATTTCCCTGTCAGGAACAGCCTGCCTGATATCTCGTTAGAGGAACAAAGCAAGTTTGACAAATCAAAGCTGGTCATAAAAGATCAATGGGCATCGCACCCCGGCACAAGGGAAAGAATTGAACGGCTGGAACAAACCAATATCCGGTTCGGATCACAGGAAGATTATCCCGCAAATAACATTTTCACAGATATTGAAAGAATCCAGAAAGCGCTTACGGAAAATATCTTCAGGAGAGTTGCTTATGCCGGGGCAACGCAATTGATCTCCTTCGAGGATTTCCGGTCAGCATACAGGAATGACATCGAATCCAACAGCTTTTCAACTATTTACAATGGTTACTACGACCAGAAGACCCCCCTGCTATCCGAACCTGACAACATTCCTCAGGGACTGAATGACCGGGCGTTTGATGAGCTGTTTTCCGATAAGCAGGTTGACCTTGTCTATACCGGGATCGCTTTGCAAAGTGATATTGAGATCTTAAGGAATATCTCTGATAAGCGCATTGATGTAAAAACTTTCGATTACGACGGCATTAAATATTCAGGAAAAGATAGCGGCGCTCTCCTGCAAAGGCTTGAAGCCGACCTGGCAAAAGTCAACGAAGCTATAGAGAAGAATGACGTTGAAATTTTCAAGTTCTTTAAACATCTGGAGTATGGACAAAAAGATACATCGGCCAAATTAGGATTGCTTTACAGGGAATTATTCGAGTTCGACCAGCTTTTTGACTCCAGGTACCAAGTATATGTGAAGCTGTCAAATGATCTGCAGTTCATTAATGTCACCACACCGCTCGAACAGATATCAACCAATCTGCTGCATCTAAGACCATTGGAAGAAGCGCTTGCAACAGAGATCAGAAATATACTGGCGGACCCGAGGTATGATGCAGCGATCACCAATGAGATCAGAGAAAGCCTGGAAAATTATATCTCCAGGCAGTGGATATACTTTAACGGACATCAATATAATGACCAAAACCTGAATGTATTATTTTCAGCGATGAATAATTATGCCTTCTTACTTTCCAGGGTGTACTTTTTACTAAAGAAAGAGCTGCTATCTTACCAGGAATCATTATTACATAACCATACCCGGCAGGATGCCAGTCAAAGAGATTTTATGGCAGCCGTCCCGGACCCGGAGTAAATATGACTTTCCATACAAGAGGTAATGCCTTTAAATTGATTGTTCTGTCCCTTACTGCCCCGCCAATAAGGGACAGAACATCAAAAAAAGTATCGGAAACAGCTTGAAGCTAATTGTAGCAGTCACCACTGCATCCCCCCAACTATTTTTGTAAACGCCCCAGTTGCTTTACCTTTTGCAGCCATTGTTCCCTGCGCTTTTCATCCGATGTTTTTATGATACCCAGGTAGGTAACATTTACGGGTTGTATGCCACAGAACCCGAGTACGGATTTTTTAAGCTGGTTCACGCTCGGACGCCCGAAAAACAACCAATAATACCATCCCGGCTGGTCCAAAGTGGTAATAATACGAGCTGTTTTCCCTTTTAGCAGCTTCTCCCACCAAACAGAATTCTGCTTATACTTAAAGGCCATTCCCGGAAGGAAAAGACGATCTATAAAACCTTTGGCAACAGCCGGCAATCCGCCCCACCAGACCGGGTGAACCCATACCAGGTGATCGGCCCAAAGTATCGTTTCCCAAGCCTCCTTTAAATCAGGCTCCCAGTCGATCCTTCGCCGGTAACCATATTTTAAATTGGGATCAAACTCCAGCTTCCCGATGGCAATTTCCCGAACCAGAGCGCCTTTACTTTCTGCACCTTCTTTATAAGCGGCAGCTATTGCTGCGTTAAAAGCCTCCGGATTTGGGTGAGCGTTTATAATCGCTATTTTTTTCATGAACCTTGATTTTGCTGCAATGACGATAATAAGTATTAGGACTGATGAAGTGATGACTGCCATAGACTTCATATATTTCTTACAAAATTAATCCGCTCGCAGACCAATAAACAGGACAAATGTCTAAAAAGAGATTTCTTTCCTAATCCGGCTCAAATGCCTTTGGGTAATTCCGAGATACGATGCCAGGTATTGTAATGGTATCTGCTGTATATAATGGGGCTGATGCTGCAGCAGGAAAGTGTAACGCTGAGCGGCACTTTCCCGTTGAAGCTGAAAAAAGCGTTTTTCTATTTCCAGATATTCCTGTTCGGCAATCCTCTTTAGAAATAAGGTCCACCGCTGATTTTCGTTTGCCAATTCTTCGATCCTGCTCTTTGGGATAACGAAAATAACCGCATCGGAAACCGCCTGCATATTTTCCATGCCGGGCTTGTCCGTAATAAATGAGGCGTAAGAAGCCAAGAACTCATTCGGAAAGCGAAAGCAATAGGTATTGTCTTTTCCGTCTTCCGAAATGTAATACGATCTGAAAATACCGGATGCTATGAACGCAACCTGCTTGCCTGTATCACCCTCTTTAATGAAGAAATCATTTTTTTTCATTTTTTTCTCCTTAAAAAAGCAGGTGATATTTTCAATTTCCGCGTCACTGAAAATATGAAAACTTTTAAAATAGCTGCTGATCACGTTTTTTATCTCTGGTTAAATACAGGTCTAATATAATGAAATATATTGGTTTGCTGATGTTCCGGATATGGAATGAATCACTGCAATTGAGATGATCCTCAATACGTACAAAAATTCAACTTGCTTTCTGTGCTTCCCACTCTCTCCTCAAAATGGCAAACTGCATCGTATTTTCATACTTCGGGGTGCCGTCCGGATTTTTGACAAAGGAGATATATTCCACGAAAGTACCTTCCGGCCGCATGCCGAGGCGTTTGCAGAGATTTTGGGAACGGATATTGTCTTCTTCCACATAACCGTAGATCCTCCGGGCATTTCTCTTCGTGAAGAGGTATTCCAGCAGTCCTTTTGCCGCTTCAAATGCCAGGCCCTTTCCCTCGTATTTCGGGTTGATATTCCAGCCCACGCTAAAAGTATCCTCATCCCGTTCCGGATAGGCAAAGAGGTTCCCGATCAGGGTATCATCGGGCAGGCAAACCGCGTATTGTGATCTGTCGGTACTGCGTTTCAGCACTTCTGCCTTAGCTTCTTCCGGCGAGTTTAGCTGCTCATCCATAAAACAGTTTACCCGCGGCTTTTCAAAGTAATCCAGCAGCGCTTCGGCATCGCCTTCCTTAAAAGGCCGGACCACCAATCGTTCCGTTCTGAAATATTCCATTATAACTCCGTTTTTCTTTATAATTCATTTACATTTTACCGGTCCAGCCACAGTTTGAATTGCGGCATTTTGATCCGGCTCACGATGACTTCCGCATTGCGGTCACGCTTTAAAATAATTTTTGCCTTTTCATTGAAATGCTTGTGAATGCTCTCAATACTGTGAATATGCAAAATGTATTGGCGATTGACACGGAAAAAATACTGCGGATCAAGCTGCTCTTCCAGCTCCTCCAAAGTGTACGGAACGGCTACCATCCCGCCATCCAACAGCCGGAAATGAACGATCTTATGTTCCAGGAAAATATAATCAATCGTTTCTACCGGGATCATTTTGTAGGTGTCGCGGTAATGCAGCAGGAACCGGGATTTGTATTTTTTCTGCTGGGTTTGCAGCATCTCCACGATCACCCCGATATCATCACCTGAAAATTGCGGCTGAATGCGGCCGACCTTTTCCAGGGCTTCCGCCAGTTCCTCTTTTTCAATCGGCTTCAGCAGGTAAGCTGCTCCATAGACTTTGAACGCCTGCAAGGCATATTCATCATAGGCCGTGGTAAAAATCACGGGCGACTGCACATCGGTTTGCTTAAAAATTTCGAACGACAAGCCATCTGCCAGGCGAATATCCATAAAGATCAAATCCGGTCCGGGATGCGTATTCAGCCATTCCACGCTTTCCTGTATGGTGGGTAGAATGGCGAGCAGATCAGCGTTGTCATCCAGCTTTTCTACCAGGCCTTTCAGCAGCTCGGCGTTGTAATGTTCGTCTTCAATGATCAGGTACTTCATAGCTGCATTTTAAAGGTTGAGCAATGGTAATTTCACTTTGAAAGCGGTTCCTGTCTTTTCAATCTCCGGTTGTCTTCCCTGTAGTAACTGGTAACGTTCGCGGATGTTGTCCAAACCCATCCCCGTCAATCTATAGTCGATATTAATGGGCTGCAGGTTGTTGCCTACCGCGATCATTCCGTCTCCCAGGCTTTCGATGGTCAGGTACAAGGGCTGTTTCAAAGTAGAAATATTATGCTTGATGGCATTCTCGATCAGCAATTGCAAGGTGACCGGCGGAATGCCTTTGGTCTTGTCGGCTTCATCAATATTCATCGTCAATTGAATGCTTTCCCCGTGCCTGATCTTAATAAGATGAAAATACATTTCCACGAATTTCAGCTCTTCTTCAAGCGCTACTACATCCCGTTTCCCGGTGGTTAAAATGTAGCGGTACACCCTGGAAAGGTTGGACAGGAATTCCTGTGCAGATCTCTGATCGGTTTCTATGAGTTGCGTCAGGATGCTGAAATTATTGAATAAGAAATGCGGATCCAATTGTAATTTCAGCACTTCCAGCTCCGATTGCAGGGCGCTCTCTTTCAATTGCAGGGCGTGTATTTCCAGCTTGTTGCTTTCTATGACCTTGGCCCTCCACTGCTCAAAAAAGTAAAACGAATTGTAAAAGCTGTTGACAAAAGCCGCCACCACGAGATTGACCACCAGGTAATTCCTTAATGCCGATTCCATTTCCTTGCTGTTCTCCGAAGGTTCGGGCCAGATCCAATCGTACACCACATTTTCCAGGCGCAATAGCAGGAACATACAAATGGTGACTATGCAGGTAGTGAGCAGGAAGTGAGCCAGCACGTTATTGCGGAACAATAATTTGCGGTTCGCCCAGGCTGACAACAATGCAATGATCCAAAACAAAATAGCATACATTAGAATGCCGCCGGCGATGGTCGCCAATACTTCCGACCATTTCGCTTTGGTATAAAAATCCCACCAACTGCTTTGCGGGTTGAGCAGGTATTGAATCAGGTTCGCCAGCGCCAGCGAAACGAGCACACCGCTCCAATGGAAAAATCCTTTCCACCGCTGGTTGACCGGAGCTGTATCGATTATTTTCATTTAATTTCCGCCTAAGGCTTTATATAAAGCAATGTACGCATTTATTTCCTTTTGAATGACCAGCGTGTGCGCCAATTCTGCCTGCAAATAGCTTTGCTGCACCGTCAGCACTTCAAGGTAACTGGTTTCGCCGTATTTGTACAAAATCTGCGCATCTGCAATCGCTTTGTTCATTGCCGTTTTCCGGTTGTTGACTTCCGTCATTTGTTCTTTGATATGCGTAATGTTAGTCAGCGAGGTGCTGACTTCTTCCACACCCATCAACACCGATTTCCTGAAGTTGTGCACGGCCGCTTCTCTTTGATGCAAAGCCTGTTCGTAGGCAGACCTGATGCTCCGTTTGTTGAAAATGGGTTGCGTTAATCCTGCTGCTGCATTTCCGAATAACGATGCCGGAATAGAGAACCAATTGCTCGCTTTGATGGCGTTGAGGCCGCCCTGCCCGGTGATTTTCAGTGTAGGATAAAATTCCGTTCTGGCAATGCCCACCCTTGCATTGGCTGCCTGCAATTCAAATTCCTTTTGTTTAATATCGGGACGGTTGGCCAGCAGATCTGCCGGAACACCGGATTCCAGTTCGGTGGAAAATGCCTTTTCCTGCAACGACTGCGCACGTTTTACCGCATCGGGATAGCTTCCTGCCAGCGTTTGCAGGGCATTTTCCTGCGCTTTGATACTGGCTTTAATGTCCGGGATCAATGCGCGGGTTTCTGCCAGTTGCGCTTCCGATTGCTTAATGGCCAGAGAGCTTACATCGCCTACAGAGTATTGCGTTTTCAGCATTTCCAGCGTTTCCTGCATACTCTTTTCCACGGTTTGTGTGATACGTAATTGGTCATCCAGGCTGAGTAAATTGTAGTAAGCCTGTGCGGTTTGCGCGATCAGTTGTACACGCAATGCCCGGCGGTTTTCGGCCAGCCCGAGATAGCCGGACATTGCCTCTTCACGTTGCCTTTTCAGCTTACCCCAGAAATCAATATCCCAGGAAACGGATGGTGCAAAATTGTATTCCTGGAAAATAAGTCCGCCGGCAAAAGAACCCATCATACTATTTTGCGAAAGCCGTTGCACTCCGGCATTGACCTGCAGGTTAATATCCGGCAGGTAATTCAGCTTAACGCTTTTCAGCATAGCTTCGGCAGCCAGCATCTGTTCGGAAGCAATGAGCAGATCCGAATTGCGTACAATTACTTTGTCCAATAATTCTTTTAAAGCCGGGTCGTTAAAATATTGCTGGTAGGCCGGGATTTCCTGGATATTTTTCCCCGCTTGTACTGAGAGATTATCAAAGGTTCCGGGAAGGTTGAGCTCCGGCCTGGAATAATCTTTGGTCACTTTACAGGACTGCACCAAAACCAGCAACATCAACCCGGCGCCCATATTTTTTATGAATCGTTTTTTCATTGTGTCTAGTTTTTATTCGCTGAAACCCTTTCCTGCAGACTTTGGAAGATCATATACAACACCGGAATGATCAGCAAGCCTAATAACACGCCGCTCAGCATTCCGCCTGCGGCGCTGATGCTGATGGACTTATTTCCAATCGCGGTCCCGCCTTTGGCAAACATCAGCGGGATTAATCCCGCCACGAACGCAAAAGAGGTCATTAAAATAGGGCGCAGGCGCATTCTGGCTCCGGCAATACCCGCCTCGAAAATCGTCAATCCGGCTTTGCGTTGCTGTATCGCAAACTCCACAATCAGGATGGCATTTTTGGCGAGCAAGCCAACCAGCATTATCAAGGCGATCTGCACATAAATATTGTTATCCAGCCCGGCAAACCCGGTAGCGATAAACACACCTAAAATTCCTGTTGGTAAGGACAACATCACCGCCAATGGCAGCAAATAGCTTTCGTATTGAGCAGCCAGAAGAAAGTACACAAATAAGATGCTCAGCCCGAAAATGAATATCATCTGCGAGCCTGATTTCTGTTCCTGCAGGCTCAACCCGTTGTATTCATAGCTATAACCTTTAGGCAATTCCTGTTGCAGCACTTTGTCAATCACGCCCATCACTTTTCCGGTGCTGGCTCCGTTACCCGCATTGACATTTACGCTGATGCTATTGTACAGATTGTAACGACTGATGCCTTGCGGTCCGAACACTTTTTCAAGCGTTACCAAAGTCGATATCGGCACCATCTGGTTGAGGTTGTTGCGGATCATAATATTATCGAGCGAAGCCTCATCTTTCCGGAATTCGGCTTCGGAACGCACATTCACCCTGTACAGACGGCCAAACCGGATAAAATCGGTGGTCTGCGAGCCGGTCAGATACAATTGCAAAGCATCCATCACCTCTTTGGGTGTTAAGCCTAACTGCTGGGTCTTATCTTCATTCAACACCACTTCATACTGCGGGTAATCGCTCCGGAAGGTAGTAAAGGCCATCCCTATTTCCGGGTGTTTACCCAGGGCATCAATCACCTTCCTGCTCACCGCTTCAAAGTCACTGATGTTGCCGGAAGTCCGGTCCTGCAATACAAATTCCACACCACCTGAATTACCAAAACCTTCCACCGCCGGGTTACGGAAGATCAGGAATTCGCCACGGACCTTGCCTTTCATTTCATTTTCAATTTTGTGCATCACGTCATTGATGTCAGAAACCGCACCACGGTCTTTCGGTTTTTTCAGCGTGATAAAACCCATTGCCGCATTGGGCGAAGCGCCTGAACCGAACAAACTGAAACCAGAAACGGTACTGATGCTCTTTACTTCCGGCATCGCTTTCACTATCTCTGTGGCTTTTTCCATTTCCCTGGTGATAAACTGGAGGTTGGCGCCCGCCTGCAGGTTGACCACGAAGGTCAGGTTGTTATCGTCTTCTTCGGGTACAAAACCCTTTTGCGTATTGTTCATCAGGAAGAATGCTCCAAATGAGACCAGTGCCAGTGCCCCGATAGCAGCTATTTTTTTCTTTCCTAAAAATTTAACAGCTCTAATGTACTTATCTGTTAATCGTTCAAATCCGGCATTAAATGCATCGGCAAACCGCCGGGTAAATTTCCGTTTTTCACCGCCTTCGCCGTGATGATGGTTTTTTAATAATAAAGCACACAAAGCGGGACTTAACGTCAATGCATTGACCGCTGAGATCAGGATGGCAATGGCTAAGGTGTAGGAAAATTGCTTGTAGAAAATACCGGCCGGACCTTCCATAAAACCTACAGGAAGAAAGACAGCCGACATCACGAGCGTAATGGAAATAATGGCCCCACTGATCTCGCTCATCGCCGAAACTGTGGCAGTCCGGGCATTTTCCCCGGTTTGCTGCATCTTGGCGTGAACGGCTTCCACCACCACGATGGCATCATCCACCACAATCCCGATGGCGAGCACCAAAGCGAATAAGGTCAGTACGTTGACCGAAAAGCCGATGAGATAGATAAAGAAGAACGTTCCGATAATAGACACAGGCACTGCGATTGCCGGGATAATAGTCGAACGGAAATCCTGGAGGAAAACCAGCACCACAATAAACACCAGCACAAAGGCTTCGATCAGGGTGGACTTCATCTGCGAAACAGAAGCGTCCAAACGGTCTTTCATATTCTGGATGACCTCGAAGTGAATACCGTCAGGTACACTTTTCTGGAAGCTGGCCAGTGATTTATTGACTTCAATAGCAATGTCATTGGCATTGGAACCGCTGGCCTGGAGCACCGCAAATACCACTGAAGGTTTGCCATCGGTGTAGGTATCACTGGAATAATTGGATAGTCCGAATTCCAGCCGGGCCACATCGCCCAAACGTAAAATGGAACCATCTTTTTTGGAACGAAGGATGATCTTTTCAAATTCTTCGGGCTTGTTCAGCTTGCCTTTGTAACGCAGCACATATTGCAGCGAGGCATCGGTTTCTTCGCCCAGGCTGCCGGGTGACGCTTCAAAGCTGTACTGCTGGATGGCGGTTTCCACATCGGAAGGCACCAAGCCGTAGGACGACAATTTGGTGGGATTGATCCATACCCGCACCGAATATTCCTTGGAACCGAACAGGCTCACATTGCCCACGCCGGGAATACGTTTCAGCTCCGGGATAAGGTTGATGTTGGCATAGTTCTGGAGGAAAGCTTCATCGTATTTTTCGGGCTTTTCGCTGTTGATGTTCACAATCATCAGGTAGCTGGTCTGCTGCTTGGTGGTAGTCAGTCCAAGGCGAATTACTTCCTGCGGAAGCTGTGCATTGACCTGTGCCACTCGATTTTGAACATTCACCGCTGCCTGGTCGGGATCGACCCCCTGCTTGAAAATAATAGTGATCGAAAAGCTGCCATCGTTGGAAGCGCTCGAGGTCATATACTGCATATTCTCCACCCCGTTAATGGCTTGTTCCAGCGGCGTCACCACCGAACGGATGACACTTTCGGCATTGGCCCCGGGATAGACTCCCGATACGAAAACCGTAGGCGGTGCGATTTCCGGGAATTGCGTCATCGGGATTCGTAACAATCCCAGGATCCCCAGCATCACCAGGATAATGGAGATGACCGTAGCAAGTACAGGCCTTTGTATAATGGTCTTTAGCATTTTTCAGTGAATTTTATTGAACGGATCTGGGCTTAATGATACTGTTTTCGGGAATGCTTGCGAGCTCATTCGCAACGATCCGGTCGCCGGGCTTAAAGCCCGATTTCACGATATAGAAATCACCCGATTTTACGTAGTCTTTCAGTGCGACACGTTCCATTTTACCGGCGCTGTCGAGCAATCCCACAAATAATTTATCCTGGACCTCGTAGGTTGCCAGCAGCGGAATTTTGAAGACATGTTGTTCTGTCGTTTTTAAGACTATTCTGCCTGTATTCCCGGTCCTGAGCAGGCTTTCCGGGTTAGGGAAAGAAGCACGCAGCATTACCGAGCCGGTAGTGGCATCGAATTGCCCGTCCATCATATCAATTTTACCCAAGTGGTTGTAAGGTGTGCCATCTGCCAGTAACAGACTTATATCCCGGAAACTTTTCAGCTTTTCCAATAAGCTGGCTCCCGGCCGGGAAGCATTGATTTTCAGTATTTCATTTTCAGGAAGTGAGAAGTAGGCGTAGATTTCACTCACCTGCGACAAAGTGGTTAACGGTTGTGCATCATTCGGTCCGACCAACGCACCCAAACGATTGGGAATACGGCCAATGTAACCACTGACCGGAGCCTTCACTTCCGAAAATCCCAGGTTAACGTCAGCCGAAGCGACTAAAGTTTGCTGTTGTTTTACAGCGGCTAAAGCATTGTCATAATTGGTTTTGGCTTTCTGGTACTGGAAGTCGGCCACTACTTTATTTTCAGTCAGCACTTTGTATTTATCGAGTTCCAGCTGTGCCGCAGCCAATTGTGATTTTGCCATGGCCAGTGAAGCCAAAGCGGTATTTTTCTGCTCCCGGTACACGCTGGCATTAATGCGGAACAAAGGTTGCCCGGCTTTCACAAAAGCGCCCTCGTCCACGTAGATCTTGTCGATATAGCCGCTGATCTGGGGACGGAGCTGGATGTTGTCTTTTCCTTCCAGGCTTGCCGGGAAGGTCTGGTCCAGTATGGCATCAGTTGGCTGCAGCATAATGACTTCGGCCGGAACAGGTTCGTTTTGCTGCTGCTCATTGTTTTCAGCATTGCCACAACTTTGAAGAGCGTATGTTGAAGCCAGCAATAAAGCGGCGATGATGATTTTGGGATGGATAAAACGCTTCATTGATTCTTACATTTTAAGTATTGTCGAAAGACAAAATTAAAGAGCGTTTCATGCTATATTTTTAAGAAAGTGACCGAAGTGATAAAATCGGGAAGTGAAGTGCGGGAAATGGAGCGCTGAGTCAAATTGCTGTAGTGTAATATAGCTTACCGCATGACCGATCTTCAATAACCGGAAACATACAATCCTGCCAAAGTCCCGGCCTGACGCGAAAAGCCGGGAGGTAAGTTTAAAGGACGAGCTTTATAAAGAATCCGGGGATAAAAAAACTCCCCGGTACAAGCCTGTACCGGGGAATTACCTTGTCTCTTTCTGACAATCTCACAAAATCATTCTCTGTCTTTTTATATCTACTGACTATATACTTTACGACTATAGGAATGAAGCTTTCTTTTAGATCACTCCGTTTCGCTAAGCGACAGTCAAATATCATTTTTCAGAGCATTAATACGCTTCGTCGCTTTCCAGTTGCTTATAGGAAGAAGTGTATCTCCGCCACTTTTCTATAACTTCTTTAAAGTCCGCGGGCAGCTCGCTGGTAAAGAACATTTCCTGTCCCGTTACCGGGTGAATGAAGCCCAGCTCCCTGGCGTGCAGGGCATGACGCGGTAGTATCTTAAAGCAATTATCCACGAACTGCTTGTATTTGGCATATACGGTACCTTTTACAATGCTGTCCCCGCCGTAGGTGCTGTCATTGAACAAAGGATGGCCTATAAGACGGTTATGAACACGTATCTGGTGTGTCCGTCCTGTTTCCAGGCGGAATTCCAGCAGGGTCACATACAGGAATCTTTCCAGCACGGTATAATGTGTGATAGCATGCTTGCCATAGCTGCCGTCCGGGAACGCGTCCATCTTTTTACGGAACCTGAGATTACGGCCGATATGCGCGGTAATGGTCCCCTCATCCTCTTTATAATCGCCCCAGGCAAGACCTGTATACCTGCGGTGCACCGTATGGGCTTTGAACTGTGCTGCCAGCTTCTGCATCGCGTCTTCCGTTTTGGCGATCAGCAGCAGCCCGCTGGTATCCTTATCGATCCGGTGCACAAGGCCTATGCGCGGCAGCGCGGATGTTTTTTCAGGGTCCTGCTCAGGGTTCAGGTACCAGGCCAGCCCGTTCAGCAGCGTACCGGAATAGTTACCGCAGCCGGGATGTACCACCATATTGGGCGGCTTATTGATCACCATCAGCACCTCATCCTCATAGATGATATCCAGGGGCATCTGCTCGGGCTTTATTTCACTGTATTCAGGCAGACGGGTCTCATACATGACGATCTCCATACCACCCTTCACCTTGAAGTTGGCCTTTACGGGATTACCGTCCACCAGCACCATTTCATTGTCAATGATCTGCTGTATCTTGTTGCGTGTTATGTTTTCCACGCGGTTCATCAGGTACTTATCTATGCGCAACGGCTCCATACCCTTACCTGTGACCGTCCGGAAACGCTCTATCTTTTCGGCCGTGCCCGGCTCCCCGGAATCCAGGTCATCTTCCGGCAGCTCATCCGCTTCTTCATTCCAATATGCCATACGTGTGGTTTTTATTTTTCCAGTAATAATTTGGAAGGGTTTATTTTTGCTTTCTGGTATTCCAGCCCGAATGGCTCTATGGCCTTATCCCTTATGAACTGTACCGCCTCTTCAATGGAATCGGTATACAATATCAGGTCAAGATCGTCCGCAGATACCGTTTTCTCATCCCTCATATGCATGATATATTCCATCAGCTTATTATGGAAGTCCTTACAGAACAATATGATAGGAAAACGTTTGATCTTATCCGTCTGCACCAGGGTCAGCGCCTCAAAGAACTCATCGAGGGTGCCGAAGCCACCGGGCATGATCACAAAAGCGTATGAGTACTTCACCAGCATGGTCTTCCTGACAAAGAACAGGTCCATATCCACCCAGCGGTCCAGGTAAGGATTAGGATGCTGCTCAAACGGTAAGATGATATTACATCCCACGGACTTCCCTCCTACTGCCTTCGCACCTTTATTGGCGGCTTCCATGATACCCGGACCGCCACCGGTAAGGATGGTAAAGCCGGTCCTGGCAATAGCGCCGGCAAGCTCTTCTGTTATTTTATAATAAGGGTGGTCTTCCTTGAACCGGGCGGAACCGAATATGCTCACACAGGGGCCTACAAAATGGAATGTTCTGAATCCTCTTATAAACTCACGGACAACTTTCAATGTAAACTTAAAATCTTTCCAGCGGGACTGGGGTCCTTTCAGAAAGACTATTTCATCTTTATTATTAATAGGCGACATAATCTCTATCCGGTTTAATTAACAAATTTCGAGTTGCAAAAGTACAACATATAAAACAAAAAAACCTGTATTGAAGCCGGTGAGGGCGCATAAGGTACTAACTTAACTTCCGGTTTTCTTATATGACCGCTTATGCAGACCGTTTTACTTTCATCGTTAAATGTATCTAAACATAAAAGGCTGTCCCGGTAGGGACAACCTTTATAAATGCTATAGATCAGGATATTTATTTCAGCTTGAATGCCTTTTTTACCTTAGCCACATAATCCAGCTTTTCCCAGGTGAACAGCTCTACCTTCACCTTTTTTTCCTTGCCTTCAGGTGACCTGAAAACTTTGGTAACCACCTCGTTTTTACGTCCCATATGACCGTAGGAAGCCGTTTCACTGTAGATCGGGTTGCGCAATTTCAGGCGCTGCTCGATAAAGTAAGGCCGCATATCAAAAAGCTCCGATACGATCTTAGCGATCTCTCCATCGGTCATATTCACATTGGCGGTACCGTAAGTATTCACGTAAATACCCATAGGCTGCGCCACACCGATAGCGTAAGATACCTGCACCAGCACTTCCCTGGCCACACCTGCAGCCACAAGATTCTTGGCTATATGACGGGTAGCATAGGCAGCGGAACGGTCCACCTTGGAAGGGTCCTTACCGGAAAATGCGCCACCGCCGTGCGCGCCTTTTCCGCCGTAGGTATCCACGATGATCTTACGGCCTGTCAGCCCGGTATCCCCGTGAGGACCACCGATCACGAACTTGCCCGTAGGATTGATGTGATACTGTATATTGTTGGTGAAAAGATGCGCGTATTTTTTATACTTGGCCTTTACACGAGGGATCAGTATGGATATGATATCTTTCTTGATCTTATCCAGCATTTTGGCTTCGGTATCGAATTCATCATGCTGGGTGGATACCACGATAGCGTCTATCCTTATAGGAACGTTGTTATCATCATATTCCAGCGTGACCTGGGCTTTCGCGTCCGGGCGCAGGTACTTGACCTGCTTGTGCTCCCTCCGCAAGGCGGCCAGCTCTATCAATATTTTATGGGCAAGGTCCAGCGCGAGCGGCATATAATCTTCCGTCTCGTCTGTGGCGTACCCGAACATCATGCCCTGGTCGCCGGCGCCCTGGTCTTCTTTTTTCTTTTTGTCCACGCCCTGGTTAATGTCCTGGGACTGCTCATGAATGGCAGATAATACACCACAGGAATTAGCTTCGAACATATATTCACTCTTGGTGTACCCGATCTTCTTGATGACATCACGGGCAATTTGCTGTACGTCTAAATATGCTTGGGATTTTACTTCTCCTGCCAGCACTACCTGACCGGTGGTCACCAGTGTTTCGCAGGCTACTTTTGAGTTGACATCAAATGCCAGGAAATTATCTATCAGGGCATCTGATATTTGGTCGGCAATTTTATCCGGATGTCCTTCCGATACTGATTCTGATGTGAATAAATAAGGCATAGTTTGTATAAACAGATTTAAAATAAAAAAATAGTTAGCAAATATAGGAATTGATCATACTGGAAATATAAAAAACGATCAATTTATTTAGGTCCCGCTATAAGCAAGGGCTAACGGCCCGCTTTATGTTTTTCCAGCCCGTCCGTCAGCATGTTCCGGAATTTCTCGTAATCCGTGCTGCCGGTCGGCGCGGTGAGCTGCTTACCCTCACCATTCACAATGACGTACAGCGGCTGCGATACGTTATCGAACTTTGTCAGCTGCAGGTCCAGGTTGACGGCCCCGATGGTCTTCAGCACCTTATCAGGATATTTGGCGCTTTTTTTCCATTCATGCTCCGGTAGCTTGGTCTTGTCATCACAATATAGGCTGACCACTACGAATTCATCTTTCAGGATGCGCAATATTTCCGGCTTGGAGATCACATTCCGCTCCATCAGGCGGCAGTTCACGCAACTGTGTCCCGTAAAGTCCACGAAGACAGGCTTATTCATTGCCTTTGCGGCCTCCAGCGCCTCTTCATAATCAAAGAAGGTCTCGATGCCCGGGAATTCCGATTTCAGCACGTCCGTATATTTCTTGGGCTGTATCTCATTGTCTGAAGGCTTATAGGTATAGGTCTGTATCTTCACCAGGTCATCGTGGATATTGAATTCCATGGTCTTTCTCTCCGGGAGGAAGCCGCTTACCAGCTTCAGGGGCGCGCCCCACAGGCCCGGTATCAGGTATATGGTAAAGGAAGAGAACAAAATGGCGAACATAAGACGCGTCACGGTGAGGTGAGGCTTCCCGAAATCGTTGGCCGGCAGCTCACTGTCATGCCTGAAACGAATGGCGCCGAAAAGATACAGGCTCAATGCGCCGAACAGCACCACCCATATGCTCACATAGACGTCAAAGTTCAGGATGCCCCAGTGGTATTGCAGATCGACATTAGACAGGAATTTCATCGCCATGGCCAGCTCAATGAATCCCATGGTCACTTTTACCGCATTCAGCCATCCTCCCGATTTCGCGACATTGTTCATCAGGCCGGGGAATAAGGCAAAGATAGCGAACGGTAAGGCCAGCGCCAGCCCGAAGCCGAGGAAACCGATGATACCACCCAGCTGGTTACCGGATTTGAATATATATACTATGAGGTTCCCGATGAACGCGGAAGTACAGCTGAAAGATACCACCACCAACACCAGGGCCATAAAGAATATCCCTCCTATGCTGTTGGTATTGGCCTTGCTGTTGAGCCTGTTGGTCAGTCCTGAAGGGAGGTTGATCTCGAAAGCGCCCAGCAGTGACAGGCCGAATATGACGAACAGCACGAAAATGAACATATTGAATACGATATGCGAGGATATCTCATACATGGTCGTTTCCGTGAACAGGACGGAAATAAGCCCGCCGATCGCTGCAAATATCAGCAGGATGGACAGGGAATAGATGACCGCATTTCTGATACCCGCCGCCCTGCTGGAGCTTCTTTTGGTAAAGAAGGAGACGGTAATGGGCAGCATGGCATATATGCACGGCATGATAAAGGCTATGAACCCGGCCGCGAGCCCCATAAAGAATATTTCGCCCAATGATTTTTTGTCCAGGTTGCTGTGCGCAGATATGTCTTCTGCGGTAGATATCGCTGCGCTGTCGCCGCCGGCCGCTATCCCCTCCGGGGGGCCGGATGCTTCCGGGGCACCTTCTTCTATGAGCGAAGCCTGGTAAACGGTACCCGCCGCATCGGCAGCAGCTACGGTGATCTTAAAGCTGTCTTCCACGGGAGGAAGGCACTTGCCATCCTTGGCATTGCAGGTCGTAAATTCAATGGCGAGCCGCACATCCGCGTTACCGGTCACCTGTACCTTCTGCACATATGTCAGCTCCCCCTTATGTATCTTCAGGTCCAGTCCCAGGTCCTCCACCCGCTTCATGATGAATTTGTCCTGCGTCACAGGCGTGCCGACAAGCGTAACGGCGTCCGTAGGCACCACTTTCAACTGGGCGGGAATAAGGTATTCATCGCCCGGATCGAGGGCATATACGTACCAGTCTTCCTTTATCCTGGCCTTTGCGATCACATCATAAGTATTATCCCCGGTCTTGGCAGCGCTCACCGTCCACTGCACGATTTGCGTTACTTCCTGCGCATCAAGGCGGCTGAATGATAATAATAAAGTAAGGAGTAAATAAATCTTTCTGAACATACGTCTCCGGTTAAAAAATTGACTGAAATTAAAAGTTTTTTACAGGTCTGCAAAATATAAATTATAGATAAAAATTATTCTAATAATTCAACATTTTATATCTATTCTGTAATATTGCCTAAATTTGGGATTAAAATATACAATCAACAGCAGAATGTCTAAAGCAACGAAATTTTTGTGGCGCTTATTTTTTCTTGGTCTCCTTTCCTTTATCTTACTCATTGTAGCTATCAATTACGGACTATTGGGCGAAATGCCCCCTATGGAAGAGCTGGAAAACCCGGCCAGCGCCATGTCATCGGAAGTATATGCTGCCGACGGCACCTTACTGGGCAATTATTATATAGAGAACAGATCCAATTCCGAAGCCAACGAGATCTCACCCAATGTCATCAACGCGCTGATCGCTACGGAAGATGAACGCTTTTATGAGCACTCCGGCATTGACGGCAGGGCCATTATGAGAGCGATACTCCTGGCCGGTAAAAGAGGCGGCGGCAGCACCATCACCCAGCAACTGGCCTTGAATCTTTTTGCGGAACGCTCCCCCAATAAATGGCAGCGCATCCTCCAGAAATTAAAAGAGTGGATACTCGCGGTAAAGCTTGAGACCAACCTCACCAAAAGCGAGATCGTTACCCTGTATCTTAATACCGTGCCTTTCGGAGATAATGTGTATGGCATTAAGAACGCCTCCCTGACATTCTTCAGCAAGCTCCCCATTGACCTCACCGTAGATGAGGCGGCGGTGCTGATAGGAATGCTCAAAGGCAATACCATCTATAATCCCCGGAAAAACCCGGACAAGGCCCTTAACAGGCGTAATACGGTGATCGAGCAGATGCTGGGCGCCTCCCTGATCACTCCCGCGCAGGCCGGCGAATATAAAAGCAAACCCCTGGGGCTTAAATACAGGAAAGCCGATCATAATGACGGGTATGCTCCTTATTTCCGCCAGGTACTGGCCGAAGAAGTAAAAAGATGGTGCAAGGCCAATAAGAAGCCTAACGGCGACAACTGGAACATTTATAAGGACGGCCTGCAGATCTATACCACCATTGATACGAGAATGCAGAAATTCGCGGAGGAAGCCGTAGCTGAACATATGAGAGACCTGCAGGTCCAGTTTGCGGCGCAATCCAAGATCAGGAACGGGACCGCCTGGACAACAGAGCTGGGAAAGGCACAGCTCAAAAAGGCCAAGATCCAGTCAGAGCGGTATCTTAATATGAAAGAGGCCGGCGTGTCGGAGGCAGAAATTGAAAAAGCCTTCAATACACCCGTACCGATGACCGTCTTTTCGCATACAAGCCCCAATAATTATGTAGATACCATCATGTCGCCACTGGACTCCATCAAATATATGCGTGTCTTCCTGCAGGCCGGGTTTATGGTCATGGACCCCTTCAACGGCGAGATCAAGGCCTGGGTGGGCGGCATCAATCACCGGTATTTCCAGCTGGACCACGTTTATAATACCGAACGGCAGGTAGGTTCTACCATCAAGCCGCTCCTGTACTGCTTCGCGGTAGACCATGGCTTCTCTCCGTGCCAGACCATCAGCACTGCTCCCCAGATGTTCAAGGGACAGAAAAAGGCCTATAATGCCGGGGGATCCGCAGGCGGTGCCATGGAAATGAGCAGGGCGCTCGCCTTGTCCATCAACAATGCGTCACTCTACCTGCTGAACCAGGTGGGCATCGAATCCTTTATTGACTTTGCCAAGGAGAAATGCGGCATTACCGGCAAAATGGACCCGGTACCGTCCGTAGCACTGGGCGTTTCCGACATTTCGCTGTTCCAGATGATCGGCGCCTATACGATGTTCCCTAACAGGGGCATCCGTACAGAGCCTTTATTCATATCCAAAATAGAAGATAAGAACGGGAATGTGATCTACAACGCTACCGTTAAGCAATCAGAGATCATCAGCGAAAGTACAGCGCATAAGATGGTGACCATGATGCAGGGCGCCACACAGTTCGGTACGGCGGCAAGGCTGCGCTACCGGTACGGGTTCACCGGTGAAATGGCCGGGAAGACCGGTACTACCAATAACCAGGCCGATGCATGGTATATCGGCTACACCCCGCAACTGCTGGCAGGCTCCTGGGTGGGTTGTGAAGACCGTTTCCTGACCTTCAGCAGTACGGCGCAGGGACAGGGTGCAGCCGCGGCATTGCCTATATGGGGGCTGTTTTTCAAAAAGCTGTATTCCGATGCCACTTCCGGGTACACGGATAAGGAGAAATTCGTAGTGCCGCCTAACTTTAACCGCTGCGGAGGCGGCTTCTACGGCGGCGCTGCCGACAGGGACAGCGATGATACGCTTCATTCCGGCCAGCCCGGTGACCCCGGCAACGGCAGCACTCCTCAGAGCGAAAGCCACCAGAAGCCGAGATCGGAACCGCAGGAAGTGATCGTACCCATAGACGACTGGCAATAGCATATGACATACTAACAGCAGGGTATTGATATTTTCAATACCCTGTTTGAATGATCGAATTCGCCATATGGGAATTTGATGGTAACTTTGCAGTAAACTTTAACCTGAAGGAATTATGGACACAACGACAAAAGGGGTATCCTTTACAGATACCGCCCTGGAGGAAGTAAAAAAATTGATGCAGCAGCCTGATTTTGAAGCCGGCCACGTTTTAAGGGTCGGAGTGAAAGGCGGCGGCTGTTCCGGGCTGAGTTACATCATCGGGTTTGACAGGCAGGAAGAGGATGACCTATTTTTCAATATACAGGAAGTGCCCGTTGTGATTAAGAAAGCCCACCTGATGTACCTGCAGGATATGCAGATAGACTACGGCAAAGGGCTGGATGCACGCGGCTTTATTTTCAACAATCCCAATGCCAGCAGCACCTGCGGCTGCGGCACGTCCTTCGCTGTATAAAAAAGATAAAGCCTATGAAATTACCCCGCATGCTCTCCGCTGCATACTGTGTGGTATGTATTGCCCTGTCCGGCTATGCACAGGACGGGAAACGCTATACGGCGCCCGCAACCGACAAATCCACCCCCATCAGCATCAACCAGGTGGACAAGAACGGGTCCCGCCAGGGTACCTGGTACGTAAAGACGGAAGCGCTGCGCGGTGAACCGGCCATCATTTCAACAGGCTACTATTACGACAACCGGAAATTCGGCACATGGTACAACTTCGACACGGAATGGCGGCCTATCTCTATTTTAAAATACTCCAAAGGGGTCCTCAACGGCGAAGCGCAGTATTTTGAAAACGGGAAGCTGGTCTGTATAGGAAACTGGCGCGGGCTGAATCCCGATGTCACCCATGATACTATCTGGGTATATGACCCGCGTACGGACTATGAATCTGAAGTGGTGGTCCCTACGGAGCAGGGAACCATGAAGCATGGCATCTGGAAATACTATAATCCCGATACCGGGCAGCTCATCAAAGAAGAAGAGTTCCAGGTAGGAGAAAGCATAAGGGTCATCGAATATACGCCCACCATATACATGGATGAAAGAAAGAGAAAGGACTACGAGTCCCGCTTGCCTCACAACCAGCCCAACAAGGATACCAAACCCTTAAAGGTAAAAGGCAGCCTTACCAGGTAACAGCGCAGTATAATATGTATGCTACCTCTACCTTAAGCATCAGTTATCCCGCTGCTCAAAATTCTCTCCGGACATATCCCGGATACGCCTGTATATGACATATACCAGCGCCGCCACCAGGGCGATCCCGATACACCCATACACAACGAAAAAGGCAATAGCGATTCCCATATTATCTGAGTTTAACGGCGGTACCATAACAGAGTATTTCCGAACAGCCCTGCATGACCGTGGAAGTGGTCATCCTGACCATTATAACAGCATCGGCACCCATCCGCCGGGCATCCTCCGTCATACGCTGCATGGCCTGCTCACGCGAATCGGCCAGCAATTTCGTGTATTCTGATATCTCGCCGCCTACTATATTTTTCAGCCCGGCAAGCAGGTCGCGGCCCACATTCCTGGCCCTTACCGTGCTGCCCCTGGCTATGCCCAATACTTCGGCGACCTCGCCGGCAGGTATGTTCTCAGTAGTAGAAAGTATCATTATCAGGAGTTTATAACTGTTTACAAACTCTTATAACAAATTATTTGTCTTTCGGTTTAAAGGGCAGCAATAATTTCATCTCACCCTGTCCTGTTTTAAGCTCGTCGATATGGCCGGAATATTTTTTATCTGCGGATATAAAGTGCAGGCGCACATTGCTGTCCTCGTTTGTAAAGATGCCTTTATGGGAGGGTGAATAGAACCCTATGATCTTCACTTCCGTATCTTCCAGCTCGTAGGTATAGGTGTAGGATGTGGGATCCTGGCCTGCTGCGGCCTGGTCAGCGGGAAAACCGGCGATATGATACTTCAGGTAGGCTATTTTGCCATGCAGCATAAAGGCAAAAGGCTCCCTGTTCATATGATAGGCCATCTGCAGATAGCCCTCCAGGGCCTTAAGCGTCTGCACATGCTCCGGCAGACCGGAAGACGTCCAGTGCTCCACTTCGGTCAGGACGAAGTAAGGCGCCCGTACAGCGTCTACGAGCCTAACCGAAGGCTCTTTAGCATCATTTACCTGAGCAAGGTATATCTCACCGTCTATAATGGTGACCTCTCCCCGCAGGCTGTCATTGGGGCCTGCGCCGAAAAGGAAGGCTATATCATCTTTTTTGCTGATAGCGGTAGTGGCTTCCAGATCACCCTTCCTTACCTCCGATAAGGCGCCTATGGCATACACCCTGGCGTCCCTGGTGGACTGCTCCTGGCCCGACACACTATGCCATCCTATACAGGCCAGGCCTGCTAAAAACTGCCCGATTCTTTTCATGCTGTACATTTGTAGGAACAAGAACTGCGAATCTGAATAAGATCCGCAGTATCATTTTAAAATAAAGCGCTATAAAGTTAGTCTTCCTGCAGCTTATTTACAAATATTTTAAGGAGCAGAGCGGCTTCATTGATATTGGTCAGCTTCAGGGTAGCGGCCTGGTCCCGTGTATTGTGATAATATCCCGGACCGCCGATGGTAAAAAAGAAAAAGGCAGGTACACCTTTGGCATAGAAAGGTGCGTGATCGCTGTTGGCCGCCTCTTCACCCTGCCGTATCTGCCTGAAATAACCCTCCGGGGAGTTGGATATTTCCCTGTTGGCTGCCAGCACCTTCTGAAATTCCCGTTCAAATTTTTTCCCGTTCACTACCGCTACGCCATCGCTGGCGTCTCCCCAGATATCCAGGTTGATCAGGAACCGGATCTTATCCAGCGGGAAACGCGGATGCTCCACGTAATAGCGTGACCCCAACAATCCTGCCTCTTCAGCGGCGCAGGCTATGAACATAACATTGTAATTGTCTAAGGGATTGGCAGCATAATGAGCTGCAAGGTTCAGCATCATGGCCGTGCCGCTCGCATTGTCGCTCGCGCCGTAAAATACGGCATCCTGCCCCATCATACCGATATGATCGTAATGCGCCGTAAAGACAATATACCGGTCGGAAGCCTGCCTGGCCGGAACATAGCCGATCACATTGCGGGCCATAAAATCCGTTTGCAGCTCAGCCTCATAACGGGCAGAGACCATATTGATCCAGTCGGCGTTACGGGCATGCGCTCCATACAGGTAAATGATCCTGGGTTCCCGGAATTCCTGGGTCACGAACCATAACGGCGGATCGCTGACCGGGATGATATAATCGCCGGCGGGCAGGTTGGCAGACCAGGTCCTGACCCCGCTCCAGCCCATCGCTTTCTTAAAGTCATCCGCGTGGTGCAGCACCCATACATAAGAATTGCCGGCCAGCTTGTCTTTAATATCTTCCCAGCGCTTCGCCAGAGCGGCCCCTTCCAGGCCGGCTATCTCAGCAGCCAGGTCCATATGCGCGACCCTGCGATTGCTGTAATCCGCACTACGGCTGTAAGGATCCACAAGGTAATCCTCCCCGGCCTTCAGCGTCACGCCGTTCAATACTACATGCATTTTACCATCGTACTTCACGATCGGCATTTCAAACGGCTGGTAATAATCCAACCCGAAGGATTGCAGTCCCAGCTTGCTATAGGTCCTGGCTATATACTGCGCCGCATAGAACATCCCGTCCTTATTATACCCTCTTCCGTTGTATTTTGCTCCTGCCAGCTCATTAAGATGTCTCCGCACTATCGTGGTATCAGCCTGAAGCTGGGCAAAGCCCGGCACCTGCATGCCTGCAGCCGCGAGCGCCATTGCAAACCATATCTTTTTCATAAATGAATGTATTAAAGTGTTAAAATAAAATAAATGAAATGACATTTGCAAGCAAAATTCTCTTAATTTTGCAGACTGTAAGGTGTTCCCCCATGGGAAGTAAAAGGGAATCCGGTGTGAATCCGGAACAGTACCCGCTGCTGTAAGGCATATTCCATACATCTCGTCAAAGCCACTGATATTATTTGGGAAGGCTGAGCTGTTGTGCCGAGTCAGAAAACCTGCCTTACCCTACTTTATCATATTACAATGGCTTTCGGGAGTTAAGGCTGGATCACCACCGCTGCAGCAATGTTGCTTACATTCCGGCAGACCGGCAGGTCTTTCCGTCTTCTGTTGTCCTTGTATTATGTGAAGTTCAGATGAGCCAACAATAAAAAAACACATACAATGACAAAAAAATCTATCTTATTATCCCTGGCAGTAGCCGGCTGGTCACTCAGCCTGCAGGCACAGACCGTTTCCGATTTTGAGCTGAGCTTACCTTCCAGCGATACTTCTTACCTGGAGACACTTTCCGCAGATGGCCAGTACCCTTTCACCTCCGGTAATGTAAGCCTTACCGGGAATATCCAGTACGGGGGCACTTACCGTACCTGGTTCAACTATTCCAACCGTACGGACAGCACCACGGAAGGCTGGACCAATATGTGGTCTGCTTTCCCGGCAATGGGCTATAATTCTTCCACTTATGCCATTGCCTACCTGGAGGCCGACTACCCCAACAACCCGAACCAGACCCATGAACACGGGGCCCAGTTGCTGGGTGCTGCCAGGGGGCACCATATCATAGGAGCTTATTTTACCACCACTACTTATGCCAACCTGTACATCAAGGAATACTACCAGCAGGGAGACTATCTAAAGCTGACCGTAAAAGGCTATAACAACAACCAACCTACCAACACCGTGGAGATCACGCTGGCGGACTATACCGCTTCCGGGCTGGAAATACTCAATGACTGGACCTGGGTGGACCTGATGGACCTGGGTGCCGTAGACAGCATTACTTTCCAGATGACCTCTACGGATGATTATACGCCGTTCTATTTTGCGATGGATAATTTTACGACTTCCGACGGCGTATGCCCGGCTGTGACAGCATTCGCTGCCAGCGAAACATCCGGCAACAAGGCCATGCTTACCTGGCAGGGCTCCAATACTTCCATGATTTCCAGGTACGAAGTAGCCGTAGACCAGTCCAACACGAACGAGCCTGCCAGCAGCACCGTGACCTATCCTGTAGCGCTGACCGAATTCGAGGCTGTCGACCTGACCCCTAATACCGATTATGTGGCGCATATCCGTACCGTGTGCGTGGAAGGCGCCTCAGAATGGCAGAAATTGAACTTTAACTCCGGCGCCCTCGGGATTCGCGCTATCGCGACCCTGGATATCAATATCTACCCTAACCCATCCGGCGGACTGGTGCACATCCAATATCCCGCGTCTAAGATCAGCAGCATTGAGCTTTTAAGCATAGACGGCAAAAGCATCATGCAGCAAAGCTTTACCAACCAGATCGACCTGTCCGGCCTGGGCAACGGTAATTACATCCTTAAGCTGAGAGATACGGACGGGAATGTAGCCCAGAAGATCATTTCCAAACTGTAATACACCTTTTTCATACAACTTCCCGGGATAAGCCGGGAAGTTATTTTTATCCGAATAGCTCACTAAAGTAATGAAAAAACAACTGCTACTCATACTGTTTTTTGCGCTGCATACGGCTATGTACGCCCAATTCCAGCCACAGGCGCCGCTTTCCGGCCACCACGCGGTGCATAAGGATGATACGCTTATCAAGGCCTGGGCGACAGGCGCCGTATTTGAGCCGGGATGGATACAGATCACCGATACCTCGCTGGGAAGAGTAAGCTCCGGCAATATCAGCAATGTGCTGGGCAAGGCCGGCTTTAACCTCATCAGCATGGGCGACGGCGGCGTTATCACCTTCACTTTCGATGCGCCCATCGTCAATGCCGAAGGGCCGGATTTCCTGGTCTTTGAGAACGGCTTCCTGAAGCAGGATGACAGTACGCTGGCGTTCCTGGAACTGGCATTCGTGGAGGTCAGTTCCAATGGTATTGACTTTGTAAGATTTCCCGCTACCTGCCATATCCCGGATACCGCGCAGCAGGACAATTTTTCCTTTACCTATGCAGAACACGTGAACAACCTGGCAGGTAAGTATATTATGAACTGGGGAACGCCCTTTGACCTGGAAGAGCTGAAAGGCGCGCCCAACCTGGACATCAATAAGATCACGCACGTGAGGATCATTGATGTGATCGGCATCCTGGATGACAGCCTGGGCAGCAGGGATAAGGACGGATGCCTTATTAACGACCCCTTTCCTACACCCTTCCCTTCCTCCGGATTTGATATCAATGCCGTAGGTGTGCTGCACAATGCGGACGGCACGCAGAATATCCCTATCAGGAACCTGCGCCTGCGTATATACCCCAACCCGGCCGTGTCCACATTGCAGGTGGAGAATGACGGCTATCCTGAGAATGCAGCCATTGTCATCTTCAATGCCCAGGGGCAACTGGTGCATCGCGAGGATTACAAGGCGGGCGGCGCTATTGATATCCGGCACCTGACGCCGGGCAGCTATATTATCAGACTACAAAATGAGCATCATGTATATCAAACTAGGTTCCATAAGCTGTAACCGGATCGCCATATACCTGCTGGGCATATGGATGGTACTGGCCGGCTGCGACAAAAAGCCGGAGCCGCCGGACGACCCGCCGGTAACCGAAGGGAGAAAAGCGCTCATCCTGAATGAAGGCAGCTACGGGAACGGTAACGCCTCCCTTACTCTCTATAATATCACTACCGGAGAGGTGCACCAGGACTGGTTTGCCGGCAACAACAGCGGGCAGGTGCTCGGCGATATCCTCGAATCCGCGGTGCTTATCGGCGACCGTATCTTCCTCGTGGTCAATAATTCCAATAAAATCGTGGTGGTGGACAGGAAAGATTTCAGGGTACAGGGTACCATAGCGTTGGATCAGCCCAGGTATATACTGCCTGTCAGCGAAGAGCTGGCTTATGTCAGCACCATGTACCATAGCAAGGTATATGTGATCAATACACGGACGCTGGAGATCGTGCATACCATACCTATGCCTTACCAGAATACGGAAGGGCTGTTGCTTTCGGGTGATTATGCCTATGCCTGCAGCTGGGATAAGGCCAATAATAAGCTGTATAAGATCCGTACCGCTACCCATCGCATCGAGGACAGCATCACCCTTGCAGGGTATGCTCCCCACAGCATACTGCGGGACAGGCAGGAGCGCCTGTGGGTATTCGGCGGCAATAAGGTGTACGATATTACTTCTTCCATCACCGTATTACAGGATGACCGTGCCATCAGGAGCTATACTTTCAGCCCCGAAGCGGAGATCGTCAAGCCGGTGTATAACAGCAGGAACGATATGCTGTATTTTATCAATGTGGATTATGAGTATAAGACCACCCAGGGCATCTATAAAATGCATACAGAAGATACGGGTGTGCCTGCAACGCCTATGATAGCAGCCGGTAATTTCCAGTATTTCTACCAGATCACGCTGGACACCCTCACCCAGCAACTATATATAGCAGACCCCAAAGGATTCATCCAGAACGGCGATATGCTGATCTATGACCTTGAAGGCCGGCTGCAGCAGACCATACCCACCGGTCTGGGTCCCAGCAAGGTATTATTCCTGTAGATGACCCGCCGGTCCCTCGTGCCCGGGTAAAATTTAACGGATAGGAAAGGCACCCGGCACTGATGGGTGCCTTTTCTTATGTATCCTGCAGCACCTTATCTATTTTATGGATGAGCGTATCCACGAAGTCTTTCTGCACGGTGGTCAGCGCGTTCATATCTACAGCCTGGTCGGTGGCATAGATCAGCAGGCACATGGCAATAAAGTCCTGGTGATCCCTTCCCGCAAAATTCTTTTTGAGCTCGTTCAGCCGGTCTTCTATGCACCTGACGGCAAAACGCACCTTTTCCTCATCTTCTCTTTTGATGCGTATCCTGTAGCTCCGCTCTGCCACCCAAAGGTGTATGGGTATCGTATCATGCTGCTGTTGGTCGGTCATATGCTGCGGGGTTTCGGTCAATAAAAAAGGAGCAGGTCTTTATAAAAACCATACTCCTTACAAAAATATTAAAATACTTTATTTTCCTACGGAAAACTTCTTGATCTCCTGTGCGAAATTGTTCGTATTGTCTATAGCCAGTATAGCGTCTGCCGCTTCTACCGCCTTTTTATAATTTTTGCTGTTATAATAATATTCCGCCAGGTAGGCATAGCCCGTTATCTTATCTTTATCAGCCGGAGTATAGCCCTCTTTGTTGAACGACAGCCATTTAACGAAATAAGGTTCCGCAGCCCCGGTCTTGGCATCCTTGTCTATGGCCATCGCGCTACGTGCCTGCCAGTACACAGCCACGGGCTCATCGGGATGCAATTCCGCCATTTTGGTAAAGATGGCCAGCGCTTCGGGCAGCTTATTGGCATAATAGGTAAATACACCCGCATTATAATAGTCAAAGGTCGAGGTAGGAGATACGCCCGGTGTTTCGGCAATGATCATCGTATAATACTTGGCAGCGCCTTCAAAATTATTGATATCCTGGAAGATCCTGCCTATGGACAGGTAGGTCTCACGTTTGTGAGCCGCCGTATCCGCAGCAATCGCTTTCCCGAAGTATTCATGCGCCTTGCCGAGGTATTCCGCGCTATTGGCCTCGTCCGTACTGGCAAGCGAAGCATATATCTTACCCGCATAGGTCAGGTCATCCACGCTCAGCCTGGTTTTATCCTTCGTTTTGTTGAAGTAGGTATTGATGCTGGTCAGGGCCTCCTGGTACTTCTTGTTCTCGTACTGGGAATAAGCCATAGCCCTGTAAAGGGAAGCCTGGTCCGCATTGGTATTCAGCAGCTCAGCCAGTATGCCTTCCGCTTTGGAGTATTCCTTGGCACCGATCAATACGTTCACATAATCTATCTTGTCGATATAGCGCTTATCGGAAGCCTGGTAAAATTTTTCAGCATTCTCAAGCGCCAGCGAGGCCTTGTTACCTGCCTTGTCATATTGCTTGGCAAGCTGCAGGAAAGGCATAGGGTTGGAAGGATCCGCAGCCTTGGCCTTATCAAAATTGGTGATGGCCAGCTCCGCATCCCTGGACCTGAGCCCCAGGCTGCCTAAATAGTTATAGGCAAGGGATTGTATGCTTTTATCGGTGCTCTGCGCCGCGCTGTTAAAGCTGTTGTACGCCGCACCGCCTTTGTTCAGCCGGTTCATATACAGGTAACCCAGGTTGAGATGGGTAGCGGCATCCTTATTGATCTCCAGCGCTTTCTCATACCAGCTTACCGCTGTTTCATAATTTCCTTTACCGGTATAGGCTACAACATCCGCAGCCAGCTTATATTTTTCCCATTCTTTCTTTCTGGCGCCGTCCACCACACTGTTCAGGACGGTTTCCACCTGGGTCTTATTGCCTTCATAGGCATACAGGTATGCCTGGCCTATCTTGTATCTCCAGTCTTTATCAGATATTTTTGCAAAGGCAGCCTTAGCTTCCGTAAGCTGGTCCATTTCCAGGTGGGCAAGGCCCAGCGCCAGCGCCGCTTCCGGGTTTTTATCCGCCAGCGAAGACATAGCAGATACTGCACTTTCATACTTCTTATAATGAATCATTTTAAATCCATCCGCCGCGCTCTGTGCGTTTACGTTCAGCACAATGGCGGAAGCGAATGTTAATCCAATCAGGTGTTTCATTGTCTTATTTCAATTTAATGATGTAAATTTTCCTTATATACAGTTGTTTTTTATTTTAAGATAACATCGCGTATGACCAGGGGAACCCTTAACGGCAGCATATGCTCCAGGCGGAAGACCGCCTGTCCGCGCTCCTGCCCCAGGAAATTGGCGAGACCTGTGCCCAGGCCGCGGTGCGATTCCCGCAGGTGAAAGTATAAGGTCCTGGTCAGGGGATAGTAACCGTCAAACAGGTTGGCCTGGTAGGGTTCATACAGCTCGTTCAGGCTGTCGCTTTTCAGGGCCACTACCCGCACAGTTTCCCTGAACCTGCCGTTACCGGTCCTGTCGCCGCTGTCATACAGATGACCCACCGCCACAAAGCCGATGGCATTTTTATGCTCAGCCACATATTTAATGACCGAATCGGTGGTCTGCAGCGCATAGATATTAGACCCGAATTCTTTTCCGGGGATTAATTGCTCCTGCATATACTTAACAATTCCCGAACGTTTGTTATCAAAGACGATATCATATTGCCGGCTGTAGTTATTGAGCAGAATGTTGGCGAGCATCTCCCTGTTAAGGTCGGCATCTGGGGAAGCGGGGTTAACGATCACCGCAACAGCATCCCTGGCCAGGGCAACGGAACGGATATTGATCTTGTTCCGTTTCATGTAGTCTTTCTCGGCAGCGTTCAGGTCCCTTGCCGCCACGATTATCCTGACACTGTCTCTCAGCAGCAGGTCAAAGCAATCTTCCTGCGGCAGGTACTTCACCTGCAGCTGCGCATCTGGAAAGGAGGAGTCGAATATCTTGAGCTGCTGCTCCATGACCGGCTTGTAGTTCTCATCGAAAGCTACGGATATTGTTCCGGATGTCAGCGTATCCGTAATGCTTTTTTTAGGCTTATCATTATTTCCGCAGGCATACAACACCATGCTTAAGACCACAGCGCACAGGACTGCCCAGGTATTCATCCGGTTCATCATAGCTTTATATTACCATTTAACAGTTCGGAAAGTATCAAACTAAGCCGTAAAGGTAATGAATTTGAATTATTTTGCTTTTGAGGAAATTTATATCCTTCAAATTTAATACTTTCATAACGCTTCCTGTATAAAACGGCGGGGGCAGGCAATTTCCATAATTTTTCATTTAAATTTGTTCCTTCACACTATTAAGAGCCATGCCCTTATTCAAACGACTGCAGGAGGCCGGGTCCGATGTTATCATCTGGCATATCACGGAGGAGGAACAATACTTCATAGAACAGTCCGGCCTGATCAGCAATAAGATCCACCTGAAAAAGCGGCTGGAGTTCCTGTCCAGCCGGTACTGCCTGAAGCTGCTGCTACCGCATATCGAATTATCCGATATTGCAAAGGACAATGAAGGCAAGCCTTACCTGCTTTCCCACGATGTACATTTCAGCATCTCCCACTCCTATCCTTACGTGGCCGTAGCCGTACATCACAAGAAGGCGCTGGGCGTTGATATCCAGACGCTGCAGGATAAGATACTCCGGCTGCAGCCCAAATTCCTGGGCACCGCCGAGATGGCGCTGTGCAACAATGATATCAGGCATATCACCGCGGCCTGGTGCTGCAAGGAAGCCATGTACAAGAAGTATGCGCTCGGCGGCCTGGATTTCAGGGAACATATGCCTATCACCCGGCTGGCGCTGGAAGAGAGCGGACAGGGCAATGCGGTCATACATTTCAACAAGGATGACGCCCGCTACCTGCAGGAGCTCTATATCGAAACAGGTGATGACTATGCCGTTGCCCTGACCTTATAAATCCCCCGGAATGCGGTATATCCGTCATCCCTTTGATTATTAACTTTACATTCAGTAATTTTATCCGCATCGTAACTCACTAAAAACAACTGTTAATGAAAAAACTGGTTCTGGTTTTCGGTACAACCCTATGTTTATTTAATCCTATTATGAGTATAGCACAGGCAAAACTGGTAGAGAAAGTAGAGAGGAAAGGTGATGAGATGATCATCCCTTTCGAGAAGTATGTCCTGCCTAACGGATTAACGGTCATCCTGCACGAAGACAAAAGCGACCCTGTGGTGCATGTGGATGTGACTTACCACGTAGGTTCCGCACGGGAAGAGCTCGGCAAATCCGGGTTTGCCCACTTTTTTGAACATATGATGTTCCAGGGATCGGACAATGTGGCCGATGAGCAGCATTTCAAGATCATCACGGAAGCCGGCGGCACATTGAACGGCACCACCAACCGGGACCGTACCAATTATTTTGAGACGGTGCCTTCCAACCAGTTGGAAAAGATGCTGTGGCTGGAAGCGGACAGGATGGGCTTCCTGCTGGACGCCGTTACCCAGGAAAAATTCGAGATACAGCGCGCTACTGTAAAGAACGAGCGGGGACAGCGCTATGACAACCAGCCTTACGGCCTGATGAGCGAGGTGGCCTCCAAAAACCTTTATCCTCACGGGCATCCCTATTCCTGGCTGACCATAGGTTATATAGAAGACCTGAACAGGGTGAATGTCAATGACCTGAAGAATTTCTTTTTAAGATGGTACGGGCCCAATAACGCAGTGCTGACCATCGGCGGCAATATCAATAAGAAACAGACCCTGGACTGGGTAAATAAATATTTCGGCAGCATTCCCGCGGGAGCAGCCGTGACCCCTGCCCAATTCCCGATACCGGTGCTGGAGCAGGACCGTTTTGTGACCATGGAGGATAATTACGCCAAGGTCAACAGGCTGCGGATCGTCTTCCCTACCCCGCCCCGCTTTTCCAAAGAGGAGGCCTACCTGGACCTCATCGCCCAGGTGCTGGGACAGGGCAAGTCGTCCATACTGTACAAAAACCTTGTAAAGACCGGCCTGGCGTCCAATATCAGCGTTTACAACTATGCGGCGGAGCTGGCGGGTGAGTTTACCATTGATGTGACGCCCTTCCCCGGCAAAAGCCTGAACGAGATATATAAGGTAGTACAGGCCTCCCTGGAAGAGCTGTCCAAACGCGGCATCCGGCAGGACGATATCACGAAATTCGTCAATTCCATAGAAAGCCAGATGATCTACGGACTGGAAAGCGTCAGCGGCAAGGTCAGCACGCTGGCGGCCTATTACACCTTTACCAATGATGCCAATTATATCACCAAGGAGCTGGCGCACTACAGGAGCGTGGACCCCAAGACCACTATGAGCATCTTCAACCAATATGTCCATGGCAGGAAAAGCCTGGTGCTGAGCGTTGTCACCAAGAACGACCCGGCCAATGAAGTAAAGCCCGGCAATTATACCGTAGATGAGACCAAAGGCTACCTGGACATCAATTATGGCTATGACGGCCTGAAGTACGTGAAGGCGCAGGATAAGTTTGACAGGCGCCAGATGCCTAAGGAAGGCGCGGCTCCCGTTATCGCTACACCTAAGTTCTATACCGGAAAGGTAGCCGAAAGCTTCAACCTCATAGGCAGCTATACCAACGAGATTCCGGTGGTGAACACGATCATCAAGCTGAAAGGCGGCAGCTATACCGATCCTAAGGACAAGGCGGGGCTGGCAGCTCTTTTCGCTACCATGATGAGCGAGGATACCAAAAATTATACCGCGGAACAGTTCAGTGACGAGCTGGAAAAATTAGGCTCTTCCATCACTATCAATGCAGGCGGGGAAGATATCAACATACAGGTAAGAAGCCTGCACAAGAACCTGGACGCTACCCTGCAACTGCTGCAGGAAAGGATCTTCAATTCCGTATTTAACCAGGATGATTTTGACCGGAACAAAAAGCGGATGATCGAGAATATCAAGAACGCCAACAACCGTCCCGCCTATGTAGCCAGCGTGATCTATGAAAAGCTGCAGTATGACAGCAATTCTCCTTTAGGCAGGAACCCTACGGAAGCGACACTGAACAATATCACGCTTGAGGATGTGACGAATCTGTATAAGAGGGCCTTCTCCCGTAATGACGCGTCCATCATCGTTGTAGGAGATATCAAAGAGGCGGAAGTAAAGCAGAAATTCGACTTCCTGAAGCAGATGAACAATGCCCCGGTAAGCCTGCCCTCCAGAGAGGTGATCAGCAAGGCCAACAACCTGGCCACTAAAGGCATCGTATATGTTGTGGATATACCGAATGCTGCCCAGACGGAATTCAGGCTGGGTAAGGTAACCGGCACCGCTTACGATTATAACGGGAATTATTATGTGTCCACCATCACCAATTATCCCCTGGGAGGCGCGTTCAACAGCAGGCTGAACATCTATCTCCGGGAAGAAAAGGGATGGACGTACGGGGCCCGCTCCAATTATAACGCCAATAAATATACCGGCAGCTTTAATTTCAGCGGCGGCATCAAGGCAGAGCCTACGGACAGCGCCCTGGCCGATGTGTTACGCATTATCAATGAATACCGCAGCAAAGGCATCACCGCTGAAGAGCTCAGCTTTACCAAAAGCGCGCTGACCAACAGCGAGGCGCTCAAGTATGAAACAGGCTTCCAGAAAGCCGGCTTCCTGTCACTGATGCAGACCTACAGCCTGCCTGCCGATTTCAAGGAGCAGCAGCAGACCATGCTCAACAAGCTCACGGTAGCTGATATCAACGGCAGGACACAAATGCTGATCCCTGCTACCGAGGAGTATATCATCCTCCTGGTGGGCGATAAGGCAAAGATCGCCGCGGGCATTGAAGCCAAAGGCTTTAAGATCGTAGAGCTGGATAAGGAAGGGAATATCAAAAAATAATACTATCCTACAGCCAGGTCAATATAAAAAGAGGCTTAAAAAAAAGCCTCTTTTTATTGTCACATGGAGCCTGTACAGATGTGATATATATAAATAAACAACCCTGTCATATTTCGACTTAGCTCAATATGACAGGGTTGCTTGCTTTTCAGACAGTCATTTTTAAAGTTTACTCCATGTACCTGCTTTACCAGCGGGAAGAGCTCCAATGCGGAGAGAAAGGCATGACCATAAGGGAAAATTTTACCAGCGGACCGGAAGCACCGGAAACCACCTCAGACTGGTAAGACAGGCTGCTGCTGCTGTTCTCCACCGTATAGCTGTCCCAGCCTACCGGGTAATAGGAAAATCTTAATTTCAGCTGCGTGCCGATAAAATGTCCCACATCGGCATAAAAGAAAGGCATAGTGGTTATCATGTGCTTACTGTAAGCAAAGGCCTCGGGTCCTGTAAATACATCATTCAGCCAGGAAGGCGCCATCCCGACCCCCAGCCCGAAGGAGAAAAGCTTCGATTTGTCAAAGGACACTTCCCCGCCATGGCGAAACCCGAAAGTAAGCGGTACCCTCAGGTAGGTCTTGAACATATCGTGGGTATGGTTACGGACATAGGCAGTAGCTTCGGCAAAGCCCATTTCCGCTCCGGCGCAGAATGTAAGTGAATTATAAGGGTCAAATTTGACGAAGTTCATATTCCAGCCCACCACCAGGCCCCACATCTTCCTGATATTATAGCTCACCTCATATGTCTCAGGCCTTTCCGGCTCCTTGCCGTACCTGTAATCCCACAGCGTGAATTGCAGCGTCTGGTCGAACGGGCGCGTATATTCTATCCCGCCCTGGGCTGCATGGTATGGCTTGAGGTTCTTCCCTTTAGCCACCGCCTTTTTATACTTACGGGCAGGGTCATTCCTGATCCCGTCTATTACTCCCTGCGCGTGCAGCGCAACGGTCCCCGTCAGAAAAGCCGCACAGGCCAGTATATGCTTTTTCATTTTTATACGATTACATGCATTATCCTGTAAATATATAATAATACCTTAAAATTGCAGCTATTCCGGGCGATTTTTAAAGCAGATGCCTGTTATATTAAACCAGGCACATGAAAAAATCCCTTTATACGCTGCCGGAAGGACAGGGTGATAAAGGGATTCATATCAACAGCGGTACTTACCGCCTTATTTTTTTCTTTGCAGGACCTTCTCTACCGCGGCCAGGATATTTTCTTTTCCCAGGCCGTATTTGGCCAGCAGCTCCAGCGGCTTGCCGCTTTCGCCGAAGGTATCATTGACAGCCACATATTCCTGCGGAGCAGGGTTATGCCTGGATAATACCTGTGCCACGCTGTCTCCCAGCCCGCCGTTGGCCTGGTGCTCTTCCGCCGTTACGACACAACCTGTTCTGGCAACGGATTTGATAATAGCGGCTTCATCCAGCGGCTTGATGGTATGCATATTGATCACTTCCACGCTCTTACCTTCCGCCTCCAGCGTACGGGCAGCTTCCATGGCTGTCCATACCAGGTGCCCGCAGGCTATGATGGTCACATCCGTACCTTCATGCAGCACCTGTGCTTTGCCTATCTGGAAGTCACTGCCGTCCTCCGCCGTGAAGTTGGCCCATTTCACACGGCCGAACCTTAAATATACCGGTCCTTCCCAGTCCGCTATGGCCTTGGTAGCCGCTTTGGTCTGGTTAAAATCACAGGGTACGATAACGGTCATACCGGGCAGCATCTTCATCATTCCTATATCTTCCAGCACCTGGTGCGTTGCACCGTCCTCACCGAGTGTCAGTCCCGCATGCGAAGCGCATATCTTTACATTCTTACCGCTGTAGGCCACAGACTGACGGATTTGGTCATATACACGGGAAGTCGAAAAGTTGGCAAAGGTGGTTGTGTAAGGGATCTTGCCGCCAATGGTCAGTCCCGCAGCCACGCCTATCATGTTAGCCTCCGCAATACCGCACTGGATAAAACGATCGGGAAAATCCTTGATAAAAGCGTTCAGTTTCAGGGAGCCTGCCAGGTCTGCTGTCAGGGCTACAATGTCGGGGTTGGATTTTGCAGCTTCGTGTATACCCTCACCGAACCCGGCGCGGGTTTCTTTTTCATTTTGTAATGTGTACTTATCTAAAGACATAAAAAGGATATGAAGGGAAAATTTATTGATGGTTCTTGTAATCGGCCGTAAATTTAGGATTATTTGTCTTCCAGTGAAAATAACGAGTCCACAAATTCGTACTTATTAAAGATCTGCAGATCTTCCATCCGCTCTCCTACGCCGATATATTTTACCGGTATCCTGAACTGGTTGGCTACAGCCAGCACCACACCGCCTTTTGCCGTGCCGTCCAGCTTGGTAATGGCCAGCGAGGAGACATCGGTGGCCTGTGTGAACTGCTTAGCCTGTTCCAGGGCGTTCTGACCGGTGCTGCCGTCCAGCACCAGGAGCACCTCATGCGGCGCATCGGGTATCTTTTTGGCGATCACACGCTTGATCTTATTGAGCTCATCCATCAGGTGCAGCTTGTTGTGCAGCCTGCCTGCCGTATCTATGATGATGACATCGCTGTTGCGGGCAATACCACTGGCTACGGTATCATAGGCGACGGAGCTGGGGTCGCTTCCCATTTCCTTTTTGACGATAGGCACATCCACCCGCTCGCTCCATATGGTCAGCTGGTCCACCGCCGCGGCCCTGAAGGTATCGGCTGCACCCAGCAGTACCGATTTTCCGTTCTTTTTAAAGTTATGGGCCAGCTTGCCGATCGTAGTGGTCTTACCTACGCCGTTGACTCCTACCACGAGGATCACATAGGGCTTTTTATCGGCGGGGATATCAAAGGTCTCAAATTCATTGCCGGGAGCATCGGTCAGCATTTCCGCTATCTCTTCCTGCAGTATCCTGTTCAGCTCGGAAGTATTAAGATATTTATCACGCGCCACGCGCTCCTCTATGCGGTTAATGATCTGTACCGTGGTGTCCAGGCCCACATCGGCAGTAATGAGCGCTTCCTCCAGGGTATCCAGCACTTCTTCATCTACTGTAGACTTACCCGCTATAGCCTTGGATATCTTGGTAAAGAAATTCTCCTTAGTTTTCTGCAAGCCCTCATTCAGCGCCTCTTTCTGCTCTTCCTGCTGCTTGTTCCTTTTAAACAATTTATCAAAAAAGCCCATATTTGATAAAATATATGATAATGTGAGTGTGATTAATGTAATTCTGTCAGCAAAAATAGCCAATTAATGCGGAGTATAAAATTATGCCTTATAAATATTTAGGTCAACTGATCATTATTATCAAACTTTTGCGCAATTTTAACTGCGAATTTTACTACGTTTAAATTTACTGATTTGGTCATTCATAAAAACAATCTTCACTTTTTAAGGTTCTTGCTGGCAACACTTGTGATCGTGGGACATGCCTATGCCCTTACCGATCCCGGCAATACTCATCATTACCGGGGGCATTATGTTTTTTCGTCCCTTACCGCCTTAAGCGTGAATGCGTTTTTTATTATCAGCGGGTATCTTATCTACCACAGCCTGATGCATACCGGGACCTACCGGCAATACCTGACCAACAGGCTGCTACGGATCGTTCCGCTGTTCTATATCGTCATCATCCTGACGGTATTGGCCTGCAGCTTTTTTTTCGTGCCGGTCCAGGACCGTCCCTACTGGCAGCAGACGGGCACCTGGGACTACCTGCTGAACAACCTTACCATCTTCCGGCTAACCCATACAATCCCGGGCGTGTTCATCTCCAATCCTGAACCTCTTGTCAACGGCTCTTTATGGAGCATACCTTATGAAATAATATGCTATTTATGCTTCAGCGCGCTGTTCCTGTTCCGGGATTGCTCCAGGCAGAAAGATCTTATAATGATAGCCGGCTATATAGCCTGCACAACCGTTTATCTTTCCGTCCATGTATTTCATCTCCTGCCGGGCAGCGGCGTTACTGATACCCTGACACGTTGCCTCCTGCTATTCTTCACAGGTATGATGACAGCCCGTTTCCTGCCCCCGGCAGGCATCTCCCCCCTCACCGCGCTCCTGTGCTTCCTGGCATTCGCAGGACTGTATTATTTCCGGCAGCATCTTTTTTACGAAGACCTGTATATGCTGTTCGTATTCCCTTTCAGCCTCTTCATCATGTATATCGCCTTTGCCCCTAACAGGCTGCTGCCGCGCTTTGCAAAGCTCGGGGACGCCTCTTACGGCATTTATCTTACCGGCTTCCCGGTGCAGCAGATGCTTATATCCCATTTCCCCGGCTGGCATCCACTGGCTAATGCCGCCGCTACCTGCCTGATCGTTGTTCCCCTCGCTTTTGCCAGTTGGCATTATATAGAAAAGCCGATACTAAGCCTGAAGTACCGGGTAAAATAACCATCATCTCCCTGTGTAAACCTCCAGCGCCAATTATGTTAAATATTTCAAAATAACCCAACTTTCACATAAACAAAAAAGTCTTTAAGGAAAAGGAGCAAAATCTCTGCCGTCACCAGCCCAGACCACCATCCCAGAGGTACCCGGAAGGTTACTTATTTCTTTTTCATAAAACAGACTGTTTATGCAACAACGTTTTATTACTGTATGTAGCGCCAGCGCCATCCTGCTGCTCCTGGTGTCATTTTGTTCTTTTTTTACGGCCAATGGCCAGACCCTTGTGATAGGCGCCGGAGCAATGACCGGCACAGCTACCAATGGTGCCACAGGGGACAGCGGACCGATATACAGGTCCACCGGTGCCAGCGCTTTTATCTACTCCCGGCATCATTATTATTATTCTGCCACAGAGCTGGCAGGACTGCCCGTAGGCTCGCTGATCACCCATCTCGCCTGGAACAAGGATAACGGCGCGGCATCCAACAGCGCGTGCAATTTCGAGATATGGTGCAAAAATTCGACCCTGACACAGGTATCCGCCGCTCCCCAGACCTGGGCAACGCTGACCACGGGGGCGGGAGCTACACAGGTGTACACAGGCCTTACCAATGTACCGGCCGCCATAGGCTGGTTCACTATTGCCCTGCAGACACCTTTCATCTATACCGGCGGCGCGCTGGAGATCTCCGTTGCCTATGACCATTCCACAGGCACCAATCCCTGGTCTACGCTGGGATATTCCTGGAAGCGGGACAATATCAGCAACAGGACCATCTCGTATTGCGGGAATAGCAACAGTACTACTTTGAACAATAACAGGACGGTAAGACCGCAACTGCAGATAACCTATACTGCCGGAACGCCCTGTACCAATCCTCCGACACCCGGTGATGCTACCGCAGACCGTAATAATGTATGCCCCGGCACCGCGGTCGCGCTGGACCTGACCGGCAACAGCAGCGGCAACGGGCAGAACTACCAGTGGCAGAGCTCTCCCGACAATATTACCTATACCAACCTGGGCGCATCATCCCTGCTGCCCAGCCGGACCGTCAACCCGGCTGCTACCACCTGGTACAGGTGCCAGGTAACCTGCAACGCCGGCACACCCGTTTATTCTACGCCTATAGAGGTAGTGACCAACAGTCCCGTCATCACACCGGCCACGACAGAAGTGGTACTTTGTGAACCCGGCAGCACGACACTCAGCGCAACCGCTTCTCCCAATACGGACGTCAACTGGTACAGTGATGCCAACCTTACGACCCTGGTATATACCGGCACAACTTTCAATACGCCGTATCTCGCCTATAACACGACCTTTTATGTACAGGGCGTCTTACAGGGACAAGCCTGCAAGTCTGACTCCATTCCTGTCCATGTAAGGCTGAACGGATCGCCCCACGTAGACCTGGGTACGAACAAAAGCATCTGTGTGGACCATGGACATAAGGAATTCCTGAATGCACGCAATGCAGGCAGCGATTACCTGTGGGATAACGGCTACAACGGCCAGGTAAGGGTGGTAGATCAGTCCGGCAAATACTGGGTAACGGTAACGAACGTACTGGGCTGCTTGTCCAGTGATACCATAGTGGTGGATTTTAAATGGAAACCGCAAGTGGAGCTCGGCAATGACACCACCGTCTGCAATGGTACGGGAATAGCCCTGCATGCAGGCAGCGGCGCAGCAGCCTATATATGGAGCACCGGCGAGACCACTGCCGATATCGTGACCCGGACACCCGGCACATATAAGGTAGTAGTGACCGGCCATAACGGCTGTATCAGTACGGACAGCGTGCAGATCACACACCAGGGTATGGCACCGCAGCACGAAGGCATATGGGTAAAGAACCTGGGCAATATGAATTTCCGCTTCCAGCTGCACAACCCGAGCTATGTCACCTCCTATGCGTGGGATTTCGGAGACGGATCACCGCTCTCCTACCTGACCTCGCCTACACATACCTTCCCGGCAGCCGGCAACTATACCATAAGGCTGATATCCCAAAGCGAATGCGGCAGCTCCAATGATACCACCACTATTCATATACTTCCCACCGGCATCAGCGAAACCGTGCTGGCAGACGATATCAACATCTACCCGAACCCTGCCAGGGAGAAGGTATTTATAGAAAGCATCCGGGATGCCAGGATAGAGCAGATCACGGTCAGCAATACGCTCGGACAGGCTGCAGGCACTTATACCTTCAGCGGTACCAGGACCTGTACAATAGATATTTCACAGTTGAGCGACGGCATGTATTTCCTGACGATCAAGACCTCGCAGGGCACCGTCACCCGACCTATTACCATAGCGCCGTAAAGGACAGCAGGCATGAAGCACATCCGCCTTATTTTATGGCTATACCCCGGGCGCCAGGCTTGCCGGAATCACCTTTATAAAAAAATGCGTACCGTTGTAACGGTACGCATTTTTTTATAAAAAGACCAGGCTTATAAGACGGATGCCTGGAATTTGCTCAGATCGGTAAATCTGGCGATCCTGCTGTTGACATCCTCCCTGGAGATCTCTTTCAGGCGGATAGGCCCGAATTTCTCCACGCAGAAAGAGGCCATAGCAGAGCCTACGATCACAGCGGTCTTCATATTTTCAAAGCTCAGGTCGCCGGATTTAGCTAAGTGGCCTATAAAGCCGCCCACAAAGCTATCGCCCGCCCCGGTAGGATCAAAGACTTCTTCCAGCGGCAGGGCCGGGGCTGAAAATACCTTGTCTTCATAGAACAACAGGGCACCGTGCTCGCCTTTTTTGATCACCAGGTACCTGGGACCCATGGCGCGGATCACTTTGGCCGCCTTCACCAGGGAATATTCTCCCGAAAGCTGGCGCGCCTCGCTGTCATTGATAACCAGCGCATCTACCATGGTCAGCACTTCTTTCAGGTCATCCATCGCGATATCCATCCAGAAGTTCATCGTATCCATAACTATCAGCCTGGGCCGCTTTTTAAGCTGGCTGATCACCTGCTTCTGCAGGGAAGGCATCACGTTGCCCAGCAACAGGAATTCAGCGCCCTGGTAGCTTTCCGGAATTACAGGATTGAACTGTTCCAGCACGTTCAGGTCTGTAACCAGCGAATCGCGGGTATTCATATCCATGTGGTATTTTCCACTCCAGAAAAAAGATTTGCCGTCCTTTACGATCTCCACCCCTTCACAGGTCACCCCTCTTCCGGCCAGCTCTTCCATCTCTTCCTGCGGGAAGTCGCCTCCGACAATGGATATCTGCTTTATAGGAGCATAAGAATAGGAAGCGGAATAGGCAGCATAGGTAGCAGAACCGCCTACCACCCTGTCAATCTTGGCAAATGGTGTCTCTAAAGCGTCAAACGCCATAGTACCCACGATAATTAAGGACATATTGTTATTTTATAATGAAAGAATATTTCTAAAAACCGGTTGCAAAAATAGCGTTTTATTGCGACAAGCCGTATAAAAAGCCGGCTATACCTCATGCCGCAGCGTTTCGGCCAGCAGCTCCGAAGCGCTAACGGGCACCACACCCGAGACTTCACATACGATCCCCCCCGCAAGGTTGCTCCACCGGGCCGCCCGGTGCATATCCCCTGTGGCGGCATATACCAGCGCCGCTACCGCTATCACCGTATCCCCGGCACCGCTTACATCGGCAATGGTACGCCTGAAGGTAGGATAAATGGCAGCAGATGTCCCGTCATTAACATACACCCCTTTTTCGGAGAGCGTTATAAATGACACCCGGTGGTTCAGCTGCCCGAGCAGCTTTTCATGGATGGCATTCAGGCTGTCAAGATCAGGTGAGATGTCCTGCCCGAAAGCATCCCTGATCTCTTTCAGGTTAGGCTTGAATATGGTCACGCCCTTATAGGCGAAGAAGTTATCCTTTTTGGGATCAACGGCCACCGGCAGCCCCAGCACTTTGCAGTGACCCAGTATCTTATCCAGGACATTGGCTTTCAATACCCCTTTGTTATAATCTTCTATAATAACGATGTCCGGCTTTTCGACCTGCAGAAAGCGCATCACCTGGTCTATAAAGGGATGCTCCTCCTCTTTCACCAGCTCCTGCCTTGTTTCATAGTCTATGCGCATCATCTGGCGTTCCTTGCTGATGATACGCTGCTTACAGGTAGTTCTGCGATATGGGCTGGCCTGCAGCAGCTCCGTGCCTATTCCCTGGTCTTCCAGCAGACTTTTCAGCACAACGCCGTTGTTATCATCGCCTATCACGCTGGCCAGCGTTACAGCCGCGCCCAGCGACCGGCAGTTCAGCGCCACATTGGCGGCGCCGCCCAGGCGTTTTTCGGAGCTATCCACATCTACCACCGGCACGGGCGCCTCCGGGGACATCCGCTCCACCCTGCCGAAAATATACTCATCGATCATTACATCGCCTATTACGCAGACGCGCATATTGCCGAACGCTTCCAGTATTTCTTTATTGGTCATATCGTAATAAAAAATCCTGGGCAAAATTAAGATATTCCGTACGCATTCCTGCCTGTTGGCTCCGAATTCCATACATAGTTCTATATTTGTTGTACATTATCAAGACAGCAACGATGGAAGTAATTGTTTTAGCAGGCGGACTGGGCACCAGGCTGCGGAGTCTGGTGGAAGACGTTCCCAAGTGTATGGCCCCGGTAGCCGGCAAGCCTTTTTTAGAGCATATATTACAGTACCTGGAAAGCCAGTTCGTGGATCATGTGATCTTATCGCTGGGCTACAAGTATGAAACGGTCATTGACTGGCTGCGGAGCAAGGCCTTTACTTTCAAGATAAGCTGGGTCATAGAAAAAACACCACTGGGCACCGGTGGGGGTCTGCAACTGGCTATGGGCAAGGCCAGGTCATCCAGGGTATTCGTGCTGAACGGAGATACCTATTTCCCGGTCGATCTCCGGGCCATGCAGGCGGTGATGTCGGATGATACACCCATCGTAGCCGCCCTGAAGCCGATGCGTCATTTTGACCGCTATGGCACCGTAACGACCGATGAAGACCAGAACATCCTGTCGTTCCAGGAAAAGCAGCCCTGTGAGCAGGGACTTATCAATGGCGGCGTCTATTATATCAACAACGACCTGCTGCAATTACAGCAGCACAAGGCTCCTTTTTCATTTGAGCAGCAGGTGCTGGAAACGACACCGCACCTGAAAGCCCTGGTGCAGGATATCACGTTTATAGACATCGGCATCCCGGAGGATTTTGAAAAAGCGCAGACCCTGCTGGCAGATGCCTGATGTGCTGCCGAATACAGCCATCAATACGCTATACCTATCCAATAACAGGGCAGCTCCACTGCCCTGCTGTTTTATTGCAGTTGCCGATATGAGCAAGATATGGGCCACCTCATTTGATATCTCCACAGGATAAAATCAATTTTACTGGTATAAAGCTACTGAAGTTGGAAAACCCTTAGCCGGCAGGATTACACTCAGCACAACTTACCTTTCTGAAAAAAATTCCGTCCCGTTTTACTACGCCGTACGCTGACGTAGCCCCTTCTACCAGAATGGGGCTATCTAAAGGAATATAAAGTACGAAGTTTCCCTACATTATACCTTTTTGATAAAAGCGGCAAATTAGTGTTTTTTTAGTATGGCATATATATGGAGGAAAACCTGTTGGATGTTTTAGATAAGATTTTATCTGAGTTGGAGTAATCCTATAAGAATATAACAGTATGGCAGCAGCAGCAGTCTCCTGCCATCCGTCAGGCACAGAAGGTTACCCTCTATGTCAGGTGTCTGAGACTCCTCGACTACGCTCGGAGTGACATCCGTAACAGGACCGAGATACCGGACGGTTTAAAAGCCGCGGCCCAGCGTATCCCGTATGGATAAGCGTAAGCGTGTTGTGTAAAAATATTAACTGACTATCTATATATAGGCAACAAAGCCATTATAAGCTACAAATTATTATAAGAGATTCCTCACATCCGTTCGGAATGACCGACACCCTCAGTTCCCTTATAGTAAAAGAGGTCTCTGGCCAGCAGAAGGGGCACTGCTCAGCGAAACGTATCCGTAATAAAAGGTTGTTGCCTGTAAGCAGATAGTCACTAAATATTATCCCCAGAAATACATCCTCAGAGGCTATCAGCATAGCAGCACTTTTATTAACGCAAATTGTTCGCCCGGACAGGCGCACACAATGTCAAATGCTGTTATATATGGTTGGTGGCATAAGCTGTCACGTTGTGAATAACCTTTGGAATTAATGAACGGTAACAAGATATTTTATCTGTATAGATGAGATGCGCTGTACAGAAAATAATTCTAACATATTACTGCTTGCCATTTTTAACGATACTAAATTGTTTTTAAGCCAGGCATTGCAGCCCATCACTAACCCTGAGAACACAAGGCGGTAGTTTGCCTGATTCGATCAGTTTTTACCCCTTAAAATAAGCGAAACAGACAACCCTATCTCGCTTATTTAAAAATACCGGCTGATGAATATTGATTATCATAAAAAATGTGGCATCACTAACCCGGAACTCCTTATCTCCCTACCCTACCTACAGTCAACAATAATAAAAACATCTTGATAAAACAAATCTGAATTATCCTCAACAGAAATACTAATGCCCTTTAATGTAGTACTTCGGATAGGATTATACTCTCCCGGGCTAATCAGCACTAAATCTCCAAACTTACCCGGAAGGAGTGAATGCATATTGATATAATATTTTTTATTTACAACATACCTATCAAAGTTGTTCAGGTTTGTATCATAAGCTACATATATCAATTCATCTTCTTTAAAGCTTTGTTTAAATTTCAAATTAATTAAACCTTCATCTACAGCTCTTTCAATTAATATCAATTTTCCTCTAACAGCCTTGTATTCAACATTTCCATTTTTATATACATATCTTTTATGAGAGGAACACGATAAAATAAGAGCTATAGGACAAATCCATAAACAGAAAACAACCCCAGTTAACCCTGCATTCATGTGTTTTTCATTATACTATTTTATTATATACTAAAGATAAGCATATGCTCCCGAATTTTCGGTGCCAGTATCTGTCTTTGTCAAGAATGGTCACGTTCATATTACCAAGATGGTCCTTTTTCGTTGTAAAGACTGACGTGTTTTTATCCATTTATTATTTATTACTTTTTTGTAGATCTTGTCCTCCTAAAACAATTCAGGCGATACACTGTCCGCCGAAATTTTATACTTCAAGGTTCTAAAGATATTGATTTACTGAATCCTTATTTCCTTTTTTACCATTCTCTGATACCCTGACGCCTATATTTTTTAAATTTAATTAGCGAAAAATTCATTAGTAAAAAAGCAAATAAAATGTAAGTGTTGTAAGTGTCCCTAAATCGGGAACAGTTTAAAATTAGACAAAACATATTAATTTTAAACTACAATGAAGAAGTCAAAATTCACAGAGACACAAATTGTCAAAGCTCTTAAAGAGCATGAAGTCGGCCGTTCTGCGGAGGATATCTGCCGCGATCTGGGCATTTCACGGCCTACATTTTATAATTGGAAGTCAAAGTATGGCGGCATGGAATCGTCGGACGTAAAGCGGCTTAAAGAGCTTGAGGAATCGCATTCGCGTTTGAAAAGGATGTATGCCGAGTTGAGCATGGATCATCATATACTCAAAGATGTAATCGCAAAAAAAGGCTGGGGCCCTGCGGGCAACGAGAGTTGACAGAAGAGATCGTAGTTACTTACGAGATCAGTGCAAGCAGGGCCTGTAAATTGACCGGCCTTTCCCGTTCAGCGTACTATTACCGCAGCGTAAAAAATGACAAAGAAGCCATAGAAGCATTACAGGCATTGGCCAATAAGTACCCGGTGTATGGTTTCAGAAAGCTGTTCGCTCTGCTAAGGCGCGATGGCAAAAAGTGGAATCATAAGAAAATATACAGGTTATATCGTGTGTTAAAATTGAACAAGCGACGTAAAGGTAAGCGACGTCTGCCATCCAGAGAAAAGCAACCATTGCAGCAACAACAAGGAATCAATCAAAGCTGGAGCATGGATTTTATGAGTGACAGTATGGTATGCGGTCGTAAGTTCCGCACCTTGAATGTTATCGACGACTGCAGCCGGGAAGCGTTGGCCATAGAGATTGATACCTCATTGCCGGCACCACGCCTGATAAGAGTATTGGACCGAATTATTGAAGAAAGAGGGAAGCCTGATCAGATACGTGTAGACAATGGACCTGAGTTTACCTGTTCTCTGTTCGCAACCTGGTGTCGTGATAAAGACATAAGCCTGTTATATATTCAACCGGGAAGACCCATGCAAAACGGCTTTATAGAACGATTTAACGGGACTTATCGCAGGGAAATATTGGATGCTTATGTATTCTTTGAATTGTATGAAGTAAGAAAGCTTACGGAAGAGTGGATTGTGCTTTATAATCATCACAGACCTCATGAAGCCTTGGGTAATAAAACTCCGTTCGAATGGAGGGAAATGACTTTAAGCAACGCCGCTTTTTCTTTTCAAGGGATCCAGAGTTTATAGGTCAAAATATCAATCTGTAAAGTAATAAACTGTTTAAGAAAAGGGGGACTTACAGAACCACGTAGGGTCCTGGTTCGTCTTCACCACAGAAATAACATCAGACATAGGGCCGATGAGCCCCACTGCTGCTTTAAGAGCATTGTACAGCTCATTGTTGGCGGCCATTTTCGTGCCATCCGTATAGTAGGACGGTGGAAACAGGGCCGGATCAGACAATACGCCGTTGACAAAGATATTGACATCCTCTGCGCCGGGATTGATCGGATATTCGTCATTCAGGAAACCCCAGGCATTATGCGGATCCGTCAGCAGATAGCCGTGCATCGCTTCCGCAAAGCTGTCCAACGTGGTGTGATCGATCGGCAGGTTGCGGTTAACCGCCCAGGTCTGGGCCATATCAAATGACAAAGATTTCATCGTTTCCAGCACCTGCAGCAGCTCGGTGTCCGTAGCCCCCAACCTGCATAGTAAACAGATATATTCTATCTATTTTTAAATCAACAATTCTGTAACACTTGGGTGCAGTGAATTTCATTACAGCCTATTTTTAAGCCATAAAAGTAATTAAGGCAACCCGGAGGTTACCTTAATTACTTTTAAAATACAGGATAGGTTACTCCTGTAATTCAATACGGATAAGCATTTCAGAAATTATCAACACTTCTGTAGCACTACCAACTCTGTAACACCACCTTTGATTTCACTCCACTATTTTAAAATAGAATGGCTTTTCAAACATTGAAGTATCTTTACCATTAATAATATCCAAACCATATATCACTTTATTCCACATATCCCTTTCTTGCTCATCATAATCAATATCTATCCACAATTCTTTCAAATATGGTATAAAAGAATTTGTTCTAAACATATCGGATTTTAAAGAGTCGAATCTGACGTATAGGAATACATTACAGTCAGGAGGTAAAGGATGATAAATAGCTACGTGCATTTTTTTTCCATCTGCCTTTACCTCTAAAGTTTCTGAATTAATTTTGTCCATATAACCCTGAAAAAACAAGACACCTTCTTCATTTATGCTCTTACCATTACTGTCATAGGTTCTTTTATAATAAAAATCATCTTTTTCCTCATCTATGAATAAGTAGGTCTTTGGTTTTCCATTTGAATAGTAATCTATATTTTCAAAAACAAATTTTCTACCGTTGTAAGTTCTGATACTCTTCAATTTACCGTTAGAAAAATATGAGAATACAACGCTGTCAATGACAATTTCATCACTTACATAATTTATTTTTATCAATTGATGGTCTATGAATATACTGTCACCTATAAAGTGACCCTTTGAATCATAAATTTCCCTAATACCACTTTTGTTCTTAAAAATGCAAGAGCTAAAAATTATAATGCAACACAAAAAAAATGCAACATTTATTCTATTTATGAAACTTTTCATATCTAATGGTTTTTGTATTATCAACTCTTATTCCTTTATTTGTAGTATCTTTTATATTCTTTTTCTCATCAGCAGTTCTAAATTGATTACATCCAGAACACATTTCAAATTTTGGAGGTGTATTATCAATAGTTATCGGCGCTAAGGTTCTGGCATTCTCCTCTGCCTGTCCTACATCATTGAGATACCTGATAAGTGTTGGAAAGTCAGAAATTGGACCGGTAGAAAAGGCAGCCCCCCCAATACCTAATACTGAGAAAAGATCATCTATATTAACTGAAGTGCCATTTCCTGATTTATTGTATTTATTATCTCCACCAAGATTCGGCCAGGCTAATGTTGAAGTAAAATTAATACCACCATAAGTCTTTCCGCCACCTTCTTTTACAGATGCCGACCAATCATAAGCGCTTTCTCCGGCAGCAATTCTCCCGGCTGCTTCCGTTGGTACTATTGCCCAACTCTTTGGCTGGGTATAGTCAATATTGAAAGGAGTAGATTCATAAACACGCTTTTTGCCTGATACATCTATTACTGTAATTTGATTAACGGAGTAATCAAAGAATTCCCAATACTCTTTTATACTTCCGTAAAAAGCACGGTGTTTGCTGATCAGTCCATCACTGACTTTCCCGTATGTGGGTAATGTGATAGTATTATTCCTTAGATCAATGGTGTAATGATAAGGTCGTTTTCTTTTCACCATTTTTATCTATAAATAATATTGGATTATTATCACCATAAATAAAGTTACTCTCGGATGGAAATTGCTGTCATAAAACCTTGCTGTAAAGTCTATGCTATTGCCATTACCATATATTTCGTCATCCTTCTCATAACCATTATAACCCATCCTGTAATTCACATAGCTTCCATTCCTACCCGGCATTGGCATACCGAATGGATAATAATCTGTAAAAGAGCTTAGGTGAGCACTAAGATATATGTTTTTTTTGTGTTTTTGAATCTATCAGTCCCAGAAATAAATCTTCAGGCAGGCTGTCAGCATCACCGCACTTTTACTAAAGCAGATCGTTCGCCGGAATCACAATAAATGCAATTTATTTTTAAATCAACAATTTTGAAACACCTGGGTACAGCTCGTGTAATTACAGCCTGTTTTTAAGCCGTAAAAGTAAGTAAGGCAACCCGGAGGTTACCTTAATTACTTTTAAAATACAGGATAGGTTACTCCTGTAACTCAATACGGATAAGCATTTCAGAAATTATCAACACTTCTGTAGCACTACCCATTACCAATACCTATTCCTCTGTATGCTCCATTCCTAACATACTATCTATCTTACTAATAAACTCTCGTTCAAATGGTTCTAATAGTCTTTTTCTTAATTGATTATTTCCTTTTGTCACTCCACCGTTCTCCGCACTTCCACCATTTCTTTTTTCGTCATATGCATAAGCAATAAAAATTTCTGATGTTTGAGAAGTATCCCAATACTCTTTATTTCCATAATATCGAAAGATGTATGTATATGGTCTATTCTCATCATTAATAGCAATTGTTATATATGTAGTATCATTATTATAATAATTATACGCTGTATCTTGGCGAATTGAAGAGCTACTTACAATAACCTGGCGAACAACACTTTCTAATTCACCCTTGGGAATTCTATAACGATAGGCTTTTATATAACCATGTGTACCTCCCCCAATACAAGCATTCAAGCACATAAGTACAATCACAAATAAAATTACTTTAACTTTTTTCATAGTTTTAAATATTATGGTCTTAAGGGAGCTGTGCCAGCACGAGGAGTTGGAGCAGGAGGATTTTTCACTCGTTCGGCAAACTTAAAACTCTTAACTCCTTTTTCTGCGTATTTATGTGCAGCATCTGCTGCTTCCTTGGTAACCGGTTTTCCTGTAATAATATCATTTTCACTATTCTTGTATTTTCTTCCGATTTCAGCAGACCTTTTTCTATACGCTTCGTTTGCAGGTGTACTCTTGCTATCCATCACTCCAGACAAACCTGTTAAACGTAAATCATCATAATCTTGATCATGAATTTTACCACTTAAGTCAGTTTCATCAATAGGTGATAAACTATAATCATCAGGGCGTTCTCCATTAGGTCCTATAGGCTCCCAATATTTCTTAGGGTTATTTGGTCCATTATATATTCCGTACATATTTTTCCTGTTAAACTCATATTTTGCAGACTTATAGCCAGCAATCCCCCCCTCCGTATTTTTGTTTATAAATAGGTTGGTCATAATGAATGACATAAGTTATACCTACATCACCTTTTGGACCGTAACCTTTTTCTGTAGAAATATTTTCCACTTTAATATTTTCTACGACTTCTTGTTGAACATTTGTATAATTTATCACTCTAATTAATGAACGAGTACCATCAAAATGTTCTTTAATATGAATTGAATAAAATTCTTTCCCCTCCAAATCTATTCCATCAATAACCCTATTTTCTGCAAATGCATACGTACTATTCCAAGGGTATTCTTTATATAGAGGGTCCTGAGAAAAGAAGCGACCTAAACGAGCGTCGTATCGTCTGTATTTGTATTCATAGTGATTGCCTTTGCCAGCGATTTCATTATCTTTTTCTTGTCCTTGAAAGCCCATTCTATACTGTGAAACACTGCCATTCCTGCCCGGCATCGGCATACCAAACGGGTAATAATCTGTAAAAGAGCTTAGGTTAGCACTAAGGTACGCATATTCTCCCGGATTGCCGTCACCGGTGCCCGTCTTTTTATCTAAGATAGTGACGTTCACATTGCCCAGGTGGTCGGTGATCTCGTAGTTCTTCCTGCCCAGGTTGCGCTGCACTAAATAGTACGTACGCGTGAACATATTGGAAGTCGTGGAGATATAAGGCACCAGCTTGTCGCCTTTTACCAACCCGTCGTGGCCCAGGTGGTACCACGGACGTTGTACGTTCAGCATATCGCTCAGCACAGCAGGCTGCACCGTAGCATCATAGGTGTTCTTTAAGGCCGTCTCAGGATAGCTTTTGATGCCTAGCCTGCTGCTGCCGTACAGGTGATGCTCACCCAGTGACAGCGATTCCCTCAGCACATAGTCAGGTGCCGTCAGCGTCACTGTAGGCGGTGTATAAGTTTCGCTCAGCGGACCGTTGCTGATACGGAGGATCAGCTCAATGGTCTTCATATACCCCGTCCAGTCAATGACAGGGTCACCGGAAGGACCCGTCACCGTAAAGGCGGCCGTCACCGCATTGTTGATCTTATCGATATAGCCACCCGTCAGCTGCATACCGATGAAGACCGAAGCATCAATGTCATACGCGGCAGACAGCTTTTCGTCATCAGGGATATGATCGAACCACGTAGGGTCCTGGTTCGTCTTCACCACAGAAATAACATCAGACATAGGGCCGATGAGCCCCACTGCTGCTTTAAGAGCATTGTACAGCTCATTATTGGCGGCCATTTTCGTGCCATCCGTATAGTAGGACGGTGGAAACAGGGCCGGATCAGACAATACGCCGTTGACAAAGATATTGACATCCTCTGCGCCGGGATTGATCGGATATTCGTCATTCAGGAAACCCCAGGCATTATGCGGATCCGTCAGCAGATAGCCGTGCATCGCTTCCGCAAAGCTGTCCAACGTGGTGTGATCGATCGGCAGGTTGCGGTTAACCGCCCAGGTCTGGGCCATATCAAATGACAAAGATTTCATCGTTTCCAGCACCTGCAGCAGCTCGGTGTCCGTAGCCCCCGTAGTGATCGACTGGTCATTGGGAATCAACAGCGGAAACAGCAGGTGGCGCGTCAGGTCAGGATTATTATTGCTTTCCGATATCAGGTCGTTCAGTTGCGATGTAAGCATTTCCTCGTAGAAGTCCTTAAAGTCCACGCCCTCAAAAGCGTGGTTCCTGATATTTTCAGAGAAACGGATGTACTCTGGCAGGCTGAAGGCAGTGCTCAGGAAGCCCGGCCCCCAGATGCTGATAATATCGGGATCGGAGAAAAGCGCGTCCCGGAACACCGGGTGGTCTTTCATAGCCACTGCCAGGAAGGAAGGCAACCCCTGCGTTTCACCACGCATCCATACCGGGTGCTGGTTGATGATGCTCTGGTTCAGCCAGCTGATAAAGTTGGTATTGTCCACCTTCGCTTTCCGCTTATAGGTAGCCAGGATATTGCCCTGTGCGTCCCTGATATAGTAGTCCGACAAGAGGTCGATGGCATTGCTGCCGTCGTCCGTCAGCACATCCTTACGCACCCGATGCCCCAGGCCGTCATAGTAGAAGGAAATGTACTGACCCTGGTCCAGGTTGCGGATCACGTCCACTTTGCCCATCGAATTCCAGGTGATCTCGTCCAGGTTCCCCGCCACATCTTTAACCAGGTTGCCCGAAGCATCGTAAGATTTGATTTGCTATTATCAGGGCGTGTCCCCAAGGGCCGCGCTATCTGCTTTTACGCCGCCGCAAAGCACACGCACAATACCGTCAGCGGGGTAACCGCTACTATCGCTCACGCAATCCTTAAAAACAGCATCAGCCCCAGAAATATATCTTCAGACAGGCTGTCAGCATAGCAGCGCTTTTGCTAAAGCAGATAGTTCGCCGGGACAAGCGTTTCAAATGCGTACGCAGGGTCAGGTTCTTCCGTTCGATATGGTTGGTGCCGTAAGGGGTAACTTTATGAATCCCCTTTGGAATGATGGAACGATAATGAGAAAGTTTGTCTGTATAAATACGTTGAGCGAATACTATTAGCCTATTAGTAACAGCAGCAATCGTTGGGCTGCTCCTGGTACCCATATTGAAAGCTATAACATTTCCGGTAGTACGCTCCAGAGCATATACTATCCAGGCAGCCTGGCTTTTATTACCTATATAGGTATGCAGCTCATCTACTTCATAAGTGCCGTTACTGAAAGTAACAGGAGCCGTTAGTCGTCCTGCTATTTTTAATAATCTTTTGAGAACAGTAGTGCAGGAAATACCCAGATACCTCGCTATGCTCCGGATACCTAAGCCCTCTTTGGTAAGAATGACGATACTGCTGTCAACAGCAGGCTGATAAGCGTTGTAAGTATAAAAAGCGATAAATCGCCTGGTACAAATTTTACAATAGTATTGCTGCTTTCCCGTTTTTGTGCTGCCATTTTTAACAATACAGGATTTTTTACAAGTAGGGCATTGCAGCCCGTCACTAACTCTGGAACACAAGGGTATAGCGGACATAGTTGGAACAAGGTTTTTCTCCATAAAAATAAGCGAAACAAGGTAAACCCTGTTTCGCTTATTTTAAATCACAACTAATAGTTATTGATTATCAAAAATTTATATCTTCAAAATATAGCATCACTAACTCTGTAACACCACCTTGACACACTACCTTACCAATGTATCATATCTTCTATAGCAAAACGAAACCAATCCCAAAAGTTATCAAAATATCTTTTACGCTCCCAACCTTCTTGAGTATAATCATGCAATACAACAATTTTATTTAATGTCAAATCCCAACAAGCCAAGTCATCATTATCTAATCTTCTTGCAAAAGGTAATAATTTATGTTTATAATTGTTATTCTCTATAAACACTTTATAACGTTTTCTTAAATAATCACCCGTCATTATAGACCATGGCTCCAAATCAGTCAAACCTAAATTACAAACTTTTAAAAACTCTTGAGGATATTCAAACCCTTCAGGTAAATCATTTTTATTAAGTAAATCCATAAAATTATCTATTTTGATTTTGGTTCCACAAAAGAACCTGATTCATAATTATTTTTAAAAGTACTATTTTGGTTTTTAATACGATTTTCCACTGCTTCTCCCCAAGTTGTTGGTAATTCCCCTTTTTTATTCGCAAATCTGACTGCCATATTTTCTGGAATCATGTCATCATAATTATGAGCATTTGCCCTAACTTCTATACCAGTCCTCCTTGCAGCTAATAACCTAGTATTATCAACAGTAGTATATATACCGTCTTTCATTTTTACTATATCAATAGGATCTCCTTTCCAACCATTCTTCATCATACTTTCTTCAATTTCTTTAAGTCCATTAACTGATGATTGTGAAAACCTTATTGAGTTAGAATTGAAATTTTTATAAATAACTTTACCAGTTATACTAACTGTTTTTGTAAATACATTAACTGCTTTAGAAATTCCATATCCCAGTGCTAAATCGGCTACACCATCCCTAAATCTTTGATCTTGAGCATCCTGACCTTCAGGTGTTGTTGCTCGATTGTGTTCCAAAAGTCCGGCCATAGGAGTATACACAAAAAACAATTGTGTACCTTTTCCCTTAAAAGCAAAAATATCAATTGTAAAAGCTGTAGCACCTATCATTCCATAAGCCATACCCTTATAATATTCCGGAGAATTTACAATTTTTGTCTCCAATTTAGCTGCCGTAGGATTGCTTATACTTAAACCTCCCATAAAAGCTCTATATCCAGGCTCTCCAGGTTCTAATCCCTCCAGATCAATAAAATGAATAGGAGAATTACCTGCAAACTGATATGGAGTAAAGTACGGATAAGATTGAGCTAATGGATCTACTGCAAAAAAGCGGGCTATCCTTGTATCAAACCCACGATATTTATATTCAAGACTATTACCCTTACCCCTGATCTCATCATCTTTTTCTTGTCCATTAAAGCCCATTCTATAATGTGAAACACCACCATTCCTGCCCGGCATCGGCATACCGAATGGATAATAATCTGTAAAAGAGCTTAGGTTAGTACTAAGGTACGCGTATTCGCCCGGATTGCCGTCACCGGTGCCCGTCTTTTTATCCAGGATGGTCACATTTACATTCCCTAAATGGTCGGTGATCTCGTAGTTTTTCCAGCCCAGGTTGCGCTGCACTAAGTAGAACGTACGCGTGAACATATTGGAGGTCGTGGAGATATACGGTACCAGCTTGTCGCCTTTTACCAGCCCGTCGTGGCCCAGGTGGTACCACGGGCGCTGTATGTTCAGCATATCGCTCATCACAGCAGGCTGCACCGTAGCGTCATAGGTGTTCTTTAAGGCCGTCTCAGGGTAGCTTTTGATGCCCAGCCTGCTGCTGCCGTACAGGTGATGCTCACCCAGTGACAGCGATTCCTGCAGCACATAGTCCGGAGCCGTCAGCGTCACCGTAGGCGGCGTATAGGTCTCGCTCAGCGGACCGTTGCTGATGCGCATCGTCAGCTCGATGGTCTTCATATACCCCGTCCAGTCAATCACAGGGTCGCCGGAAGGCCCCGTCACCGTAAAGGCGGCGGTCACCGCATTATTGATCTTGTCGATATAGCCGTCAGCCAGCAGCATACCGATGAAGACCGAAGCGTCAATATCATATGCTGTGGACAGCTTTTCGTCGTTAGGGATATGATCAAACCACGCAGGGTCCTGGTTCGTCTTCACCGTGGTAATAGCATAAGAAACAGGTTCGTTCAGTGCAGTATTGCTTTTCAGGTAGTCATAAAGCTCATCATTCATATTAACGCGCATACCGTCTGTATAGTAGTCGTTGGTAAATAACGCCGGACTGGCCATCAGCTCCGCTAATAAGGTATTTAGTTCTTCAGCTCCCGGGTTGAGCGGATACTCATCGTGGAGGAAGTTGTAAGCGTCATTCGGGTGTATTACCAGGTAGGCGTGCATCGCTTCAGCAAAGCTGTCCAGCGTGGCATAATTGCTTAATGGCAGACTGCGGCTGATAGCCCAGGTCTTCGCCATATCGTGCGCATTATTGCGTACAGATTCCAGCACCTGTAAAAGCTCATTATCGGTAGCGCCTGTAGCCAGCGCCTGACTGGAAGGGGTCAGTAAAGGCAGCAGGATATTTCTGGAAAGGTCCGGGTTTTCCAGCGTTTGTTCCAGTAATTGTGTAGCATAATCTGAGCGCATCAGATCGTAAAATTCCTTGAATTCCACGCCTTCAAAAGCGTGGTTCTTGATATTTTCCGAGTAGCGGATGTATTCCGGCAGGCTGAAAGCCGTACTCAGGAAGGTCGGGCCCCAGACGCTCAAAATCTCAGGATCGGAGAAGAGCGCGTCCCGGAACACCGGGTGGTCTTTCATAGTCAGGGCCAGGAAGGATGGTAAGCCCTGGGTCTCACCCCGCATCCATACCGGGTGCTGGTTGATGATGCTCTGGTTCAGCCAGCTGATAAAGTTGGTGTTGTTCACTTTCGCTTTCCGCTTATAGGTAGCCAGGATATTGCCCTGTGCGTCCCTGATATAGTAGTCCGACAGCAGGTCGATGGCGTTGTTGCCGTCGTCCGTCAGCACATCCTTACGCACTCTATTTCCCATACCATCATAGTAGAAGGAGATATATTGTCCTTCATCCAGGTTGCGGATCACGTCCACTTTGCCCATCGAATTCCAGGTGATCTCGTCCAGGTTCCCCGCCACATCTTTAACCAGGTTGCCCGAAAGGTCATAAAGGTAGTTACCCGTTGCCTGTCCCGGCGCGATGTCCAGGTCGCCGGCGATGCGATTCGAAGACAGGTCAGTCACATAGCTGAGCTTGTTATTGGTAGCATTCTGGTAGTGGTACTGCAGGTTATCGAAGGTAGTGCCGCTGCCATCCTTGCGCAGCAGGGAGGTGATGTTACCGTCCGCGTCATAGCTGTAGCTGTTCTTAAAGCCGTCATTTGGCACGGTCGTTACGGCAAAGGTGGTATTGTCCACATCCGCATAGGTAGCCGTCAGCAGCCGGTTCAGCTGGTCGTAACGGTAGTTGCGCTGCAGGTTGCCCGTGCCGTGGATAGCCGTTGTCTGGCGGGCGATATTGCCGTTGTACAACGATCCCGTGAGCGGGCTGCCGCCGGTGGTGCGCATAAAGTCTTCCGTACCGATGGCTTTATAATCGCCTGTATGATAGTCCAGCGCGTGCGCGAACACGTCCTTCGGCATCAGGGGATTGGACTGCCCGTCCTTGCCCATATCCGCATCTTCATTCAGCACATCGGCATTGACGGCTTTCAGCCAGCCCTGTATGGTATAGGCATATTGCAGGTTTTGCAGGTTCATATCGCCCAGCTTCACTTCCGCCAGCGGTCCGTGCTTATAGTAGGTATAGGCCGCATCCCGGTCCCATTGCACGCCGTCATTGCTGGTCCGCACTTCGGTGACCCGGTTGTCCGCGTCATATTCGTATTGATGGTAATACTGGTCAGCCTTACCGCGGTTGTAGCTCAGCTGGTTCACCTTACCGCTCAGCAGGTCGTAATCATAGTCTATCCGCTTAAAGCGCTGGTTGATATAGTCAAGCTGCGGCTGGTCCTGCACCAGGGTCTTCACATTGCCCGTCACGTCATAGCTGAAGTGCGAGGCGTGGGTAAAGTAAGAAGTAGGATCCTGCACCGTAGTGAGCGATGGCGTGTAGAGGATGGAGCTGACCCTGTTCTGCAGATTGGTCTGCGCGTCCAGGCCGCTCTGTTGCAGGTTCAGCAATGCCTGGTCGTAAACGGTAGTGGTCACATATTTGCGGTTCCGTCCGCGTACATAGGTTTTGATATTGTCGGAAGCGCTGTGCACCTGGGCATTCGTCACATAGGTCATTCCCGCCGCCGGGATAGGCACCTGACCGGTCTCCGTGATGCGGCTCAGGTTGTCGTACAGCGTATAGGAATAGACCCCCAGGTCCCGCTGGCGGGCGTTCTGTGAGAAGGCCAGCCTGCCGAATTTGTCATAGTGATAGGTCGTGATGTCACCGTCCGGGGTCTGCTGCCAGACCACCTGGTTAAGGCTGTTGTATTTGTAACGGCTCTGTTTGGTGTGCCCTGCGCGGTACGGGCTCTGCCCGCCGCCGTCACGGGTGGCGTCCACTGTTGCCATCACGCCGGAAGGCAGTGCGGCAATGCCCGCAGGCGGCACGGTACGGGTCAGGTTGCCCGCCAGGTCATAGTAATAAGCCGTAAAGTGGTATTTCTTTTCCGTAGTGGTCAGCTCAAGGGTATCCGTAGTGCCTGCCGGGAAGTGCAGCTTCATCCCCGCGTAATGGGCATTGATAATCGAATCCACATATCTCCTGTGCTTCAGGGTACCCTGGGCGATGGCAAAGGCATATTTGTCCTGCTCGCAGGTAAAGCGGTTGATGCCGACCTGCGGCCTGGCCGGGCTGCCCAGTACCACGCCTGCGAGACTGCCGCCTGTGCCCAGCGTGAAGTCCGCATACCCGTAGCAGGTAACGGTGTCCCATACCGCGGGATTGGCCGTGCTGCGCGCCCGCATTTTCAGGGTAAAGCCGTGGATATCGCCATCGGCAGGCTTTGCCTTGATGGAACCCGGCACGTAGCGGTATGCATACATTGGCGCGAGGTTGCTGACCGGCGATTTGATAAAGATATTGTAGCGCCGGTTCTGTACATCGAATAGCTGGTACCAGGTACCCTCATCCGAGGTCTGGTAAGCTATAAAGGTATTTATATTTACGCCATTGTAGGCCAGTCCTGTATAGCTGACAGGTTGTGCTCCGGCCTGGAAAAACAGGGCGCTGTCCGGCCCGGCGCCGATGACCCTGGAGAGCGCGCCTGCCAGGAAGCCTGTGGCGGTGGTATTAGAGGTCAGCGGGAAAGAGAGGTCGCGTACATTTCCGGCATCAAAGAGGTCGATGTATGACATCGGGTCATACAGGCTGTTCGCTAAAGCGCCCCAGATGGTATGTTGCGAAGGCAGCACACCCACGTCCGCCAGCGAGATCACCACATCCGGGGATGGGTTCGCCGCGCCCAGGTTATAGATATGCTGTACATAGGCAGCCTGCCGCGCTGCATGGCTGCCGCGGGTACGCATATAAGCCCGGTTATAGGTGAGCAGCACACGGGTACAGCTCATCGCGTCCAGCTGACCCAGCAGGGTGGTCAGGTCGTCGCCGTATGCTAAAGGTGTGCTGCCCGAAGCTGGCACATCATACCGCTGTACCGGCGCCCAGGTGGTACCTGCGCCCAGGATGTAAAAAGTAGCCGGCATATACGGCAGCGCAGGCGCACAGGCCGTGGTTTCCCGTATCCAGGCCCTGGCAGCGGTGCCGGAAGGTAGCATCGGCAGTCTGCGGACCTGCTGCGTAGAAGGCGCGTTATAGATATAGGTCTGGATATTTTTCCATATCGCAAAGTCAAATTGTTTCAGGTTAAGCTGCAGGGTAACGGTACCCGAACCGCCCGAACCGCTGCTGTATACAAAGCCGCCAAAGGCCACCGTATCCATAAAGGCACTCATAAAAGCAGTACGGAAAGACGTAAAGTCAGCGGCATTGGCAAAGGTGATCTCGTAATCAGCGATGACCTCGGGCAGGTAGAGGCTGTCGGAGAGGTGGCAGCCTTTTACCAGGTCCAGGTAATCTGCAGCGGTATAGCTTTTCCGGAAACGGTAGTTCAGGTAGCTGGTCAGCGCCCTGTTACCCGCGGCCGTCTGTATATAAGGTGCATACCCGTACGTAAGAGTATCCTGTATAAAGGCCCGCACCCCGTCGCGGATGTCCACGCAGGTGAGCACATCGCCCAGTTCCTTGCGGGTGCTGAGCCGCTGCACCGGCATATGCTGATGCCACAGCACGTAGCTGTGGCAGGTGCCGGGAGCTGCTGCCCTGCTGCCGGTCAGCAGCAACGCGTTCTGGGAGAATACGCTGGATGCCTGGGTGCCGAGCGGGTGATCCAGGATACTGCGGGCTGCACTGAAACGGATGGTATCTGCCACCGGCAGGTGGGTGGTATCCAGCACACAGCTGTTACCGTATTCCTGCGTATAGTTGGGGACAAGGTATATTTGCTCGGTACGGCCGCCATTGCTAAGCGTAATGATGCTGCCCATACCATTGGTGGCATTTTGCTGTCCCGCCGCTTCCCACCAGGTGAACGGTACGTTATGGGAGGCGGACGTGCTGAGCTGCAGGGTCACCGCCAGCATAGAGTCGTAAGGACTGCTCAGCGGATGCAGGCTTATCTGGGTAGCAGCGCGCATAGCCGAGTCCATTACCCGGTTCACGAAGGCCCGCGCACCTTCATAGAAGGCGGTGGTGTTAGGCAGGTAATCAGCCGATACCTTTTTGTCTTTCTGGTTGTATTTATTGTAGGTCAGCAGGAAAGGATTGCAGAGCACGTCCAGCGCACCCGCGCCCAGTACCGTTATGATCGCGTCTTTTACTGCCTGCGGGGTGATGCCTTCACCCTGGGAAGCTACGCAGGGCGTCTGGTCTTTCAGGTATTGCCGTATGGCGGCCGCGTTGACAGGAGTGAGGTTGCTGCAGTTGCGCAGCTGCTCCATCACTTCGTCCAGCTGCAGTTCGCACATATCCTCATTGTGCTGCTCCAGGGCATCCAGTATTTCCTGCGGCGCGGTATTGGGCGCAATGCCCACCAGGCTGTTGTTAAAGAGATCCCGGAACCAGGGTTCTATATCCAGGTCGGGGTCCAGCTCCTCCCCTGCAAATATTTCTGGAATGGCAGGTGTGCCTTCCTTGTCCATCCGCAGCTGCTCACAGGGACCGCAGTCATTATCCACGTTATCCCGGTATTGCTGCATCCGCATCGTGCGGTTGCTGGCATAGGCGCTTACCAGGTTCCTGGCGTACAGCCCTTTATAGAACGTTTGTTCCGGCAGGCGGTCGGCTATCTGCTGCAGTTCGATATAGCGGTTGTAGCCGCTGTCCGCCACGACGGCAAAGGTATTGGAGAGGTAGGTCTGCATCACCGCGAAGGAATCGATGGCTACCCCGGGGCCGTTACCCAGCCGGATGCTGGACAGGTGAGCAGCCGTAAACGGGCTGGAAGGGTTGTTGGTCATATTGAGCGGGTCGGCCGCTACAATGTCGCCTAAGGTTTCATACCCCAGGAAACGCGCATCATTCCAGTCCTGCACCCTGGCAAGGGTATCCATAAAGCCGGTGGAGTCACAGGCAGCCAGCTTACAGAATTCCGGGTGCAGCGGGAGCAGGTATTCCGCTATCCTGTCATCGAAGGCTTCGATGAGCTCATCGGGTGTCAGTTCGGCTATCACCGCGCTGTCCTGGTAGTATTTTCCGGGCCAGAGGTTGCCGGTATAGATCTTGTCCGTGCCCAGGCATTTGCCCTGGAAGCGGTGCTTCAGCATAATATAGTTGGAGTCCAGCGGACCGCTGATGCTGCCATTCTGGCTGTACGGCAGCGGACCGCCCACCAGGCTGTCTATATTGTCGTAGGTGTGGTAGCGGTTGTTATAGGGTACGGTACGGGTCGTTCTCTCCAGAAACATCGTACAGGGCGGGAAGTCACTGCGGAGTATCCAGGTGTCAAAGTTATCCATCATAACAGGACAAGGGATTTGCCAGTTAATATCCGGGCACAGCGCCGTACTGTTCGGCGGGGTAAACCAGGTAACGGACGCGATCGGGCACTCGCCGTGCGAAACATTGAATTTGTAAGATCTGTTCATTCCCGCCACTCCGGAGAGATAGACCCCGCCGATATCGTCCACCAGGGTAAAGATGCTGTTGGGACCGGCGCTTTCAAAGCCACCCGAAGCGTTCCGGGTATAGGTGCCGTATTTGGCGCCCGGGTACAATTCGTCCATCAGGGAACGTTTCATCAGGTCGCATTCGCTCTGCTCCGGCACATCGGTACAGGGGAACACCTGCCGTTCGATCTCGGCACGGATAAATTTATTGGAATCGGCATAGCAGGCCGAAGGGCCTATATTCGCATAGGTAAAGGCCCGGGCCGCGGCTTTGAGGGTCGTATCGGGGAATACCAGCCGCTTGTCAATGACGTGGCGGTCAGTGGTAGGATCAAAGTTCGTAGTGCCCGGAGCAATGCGGTAGCGCGCCGCGGAACCGGTCAGCTCAAAGGTAGCCCCGGTGCTGCCGGAAGATGACGCGATGGTCTCACCACATTCTGTGGTCACTGCAATATTATAGTATCCGGGTATCCTGATATATTTGTCCGGGCAGCCGGTGGCATACGGTATAATGGTCCCTTTGTAAGTATAAGTGTTGGTACCCGCCCCTTCCGGTAAAAAGCCATAGGAAAAATTACGGTAGGTCTTCCCGGTGCTTTGCTGCGCGCCGCGGAGCACATCAAAAGTGGTAAGCTCCACCGCCGGAACACTGTTCAAAGGTTCCAGGTTATCAGGTGCATTGCCTGCCAGCCCGCTCAGCACCACTTTGCCCGATGGGCTGATAATGGAAAAGCTGGACTGCCCGTTGGGGTCCTGTACAAATTGCTTGGGATAGTACTGGAAATAGCCCGCTTCCGAGCCGAAGTAACGGTTGAGCTCTTTCTGGTGCGCGGTGACATAGGTATAGGAAGTGCCTTTACCGGTGCGCTGGAAATCGGCGCCCGCACCACCCTGCCACAGCACCTTATTGGTGGCGTCGGGCGAGTAGATCGTTTCGATAAAGGGATAGCCGCCCGCGTCAGGTACAAATTGCTGCATCCCGGTCTTGTCCGGGTTGTCCTCCGAGTAGTACAGCGCGCCGTTGCTGCCGGGCAGGAGGCCGGCGATGGTATCCTTAGCGCAGCCGTTATCAAAGTCCGTAGCTTTATAGGGCAGCCCGGTAAGTGCGTTGACAGCAATGTCGTTCTTATAGTCCAGGTTGGACGACTGTACCGGGATGGGTAAAGTCGTGATGGCCGCACGGCCTTCGGCATCATAGACCTGATCCACCACGACCACATAGCCGGGATCGGAGGAGAGACGGGTCTGCACCTGCCGGCTTTTGCCCGTACCGTCAAAATAGCTCACCACACTCTTCTGCCTGCCTTCTTCAGCAAAGCTCAGGCTGTGCATCCAGTTGACCTTGTCCTGGGTATGGCCCTGCTGGATAAAATACATCACATTGGCCATACATTTGGGGAAGGAGGACCCAAAGCTGTTCTGTGTCAGTGTTCCGGCATCCGGCAGCGTCCATTTGCCATATACCAGGTCAGTATAATTCGTCGCATCGGGCCGTATCTGGCGCACTCTGTAGATCAGGACACCCTTGCCGTAGACCAGGGGGATTTCGTAATAGTTACGGTGGGTCTGCACCCTCGTCGCATTGTTGCGGAAGTCATAGGCCAGGTTAAAGCTGCTGCTGGTAAAGCGCGACGAAGATGTCTTATTGTCAAAATTGCTGATGTTGTAATTGTCTATATACATCCATTCCAGCTCGTAGAAGCCCGGCGTCAGCTGGTGATCGTTCGGCAGCTGACTGCAGTTCCAGGAGTTGCCGGGCGTAAAGTCCCAGTAGACCTTCAGCTTGTCATTCGTCACCTGGTTGCTGACGTTGACATTGGTCTGGACAGGCGGGGTAAAGATATCATAGCGCTGGCAATAGATACGGCCTTCCAGGAAGATATTGGCCGGGATAGAAGCGGGAGGTACCAATGTATTATTGGCATCATTGGTACGGACTTCAACAAGCCGGATTTCAAAATAATGAAAACTATCGGGTAGTTTGACAATTTCCTGATCCTTATAATCCTGGAGAGAGTCTTTTTTATATTCCAAAGTCATTATTAACGGCATATATAGCGAAACGCCGTTAGACCTGTAACCCCTGATTTCAAAGGAAAACCTCAGGTTAAAGTCCGGAACTTTAAGCAATGTCTGGTGATTAATGCCAAGCACGACATAATTGTCCAGGGACTTGAATTTATGACGGGAGTACCAGGCTCCCGGGTAAACCCGTACCGAATCCCAATAGTCGTGCTGCACCGTCAGGAGCGGATTGCCGGTCCAGGAGGACAAAGGTTCAACATATTTTTCATTTTCCCACCTGTAGCTCTGCGCCGTAGCCGATATGCCCGATGCCGTCATCACCAGCAGGCAGCAGATCTTACCCAAAAAAGAAAAGAAGGTTCTCATATATTATACTTTTGAAAAAGGGATAATTGAATGTTTGACAGAGGCGCTTTGTTTATATGACCTCGTAGTGTTGAAAATTGCGGTAAGCAGCTCCGTAGATTACCTTACCGCCGCTGATCCGGTAAAACCTGTTGTGGTTAAAGAGCGCCTCGTTCACCGACTGCCGGATATGATACATCCGGAGCGTGTACAGGACCTTTTGTCCGTCATCACCCGTCGCAGACATATTCATTTCCACTTCCTTTACCTGGCTGCCGGCCATCCGGAACCGGATATAGGAAAAGCCGTGCAGTTGCTTTTTAAACCGGAACTCCGCTACTTCCTGCCCTTTGGCACCGCTCAGATGCAAGCTGACAGCGCTGTCCAGCGCTTCGGTAGGTATCTGTACCGCCAGCCCGTCGCCGCCCTCGCCCGGGTCCAGCCCGATCAGCGACCTGTAGCGGCTGAAGCTCACCAGCGAGACCGCCCGGCTTTCCCGGTTGATCTGCAGCAGGTAGTCCTTATTCTTTAGCTGGATGTAGGCCTCGCAGCTGTCGTAAAGCGACTGGCCCGATACCTGTATGATACCTTGCAGGGTCCTGGAAGATTTGTCCTGTGTGCCGGCCATCACGAGCTGATAGTGATAGCTCAGCGCCCGGCCTCCGTCAAAGAATGCCCGGAGCCGGGCTATATAAACATCGGTTTCTGTGCGGGAAACCTGTGCCTGTGCCCCCCTGACGGTAAGCAGCAGGGCCAGCACCCAGCAATATTTCCTCATCATTTGGTAAAGGATTTTCGGTTTTCATTAATGGTCAGGATACCCCTGTCCGTTTCTTTCTTGGTTCTCACCATATTACCTTCCGCATCATATTCGTAGAAGGTGGCATAGTTGTTATTATCCAGCTGCGCCATCAGCCTCAGGGTTTTCGGATGATATACATAGGCCACACAGGCAGCGTCCGCGGGCACCAGGCGAATATCATCCACCAGCTGGTTCGCATTGGCAAAGCTCAGCTCAATGCTGCGCTGCTCCAGTCCTGCCGGAATGTTCGGCAGCGGCGAAGAGAGCCTGGCTTCTACTTTGTACCAGCCGTCAATAGGACCGGCAACGATAGAGAGCACGCTGTGCGGGCTGTTGACCATTTGTTGCGTCACCGGGTTGTAGCACCTGATGATCACCTGGCCCAGGGCCGGCCTGGAGCCGTCATTGTTGCGCAGCCAGAACGATAGCGTATAGTTCCTGCCGTTCACCAGCCTGCTGACATCCATTATGTAGAACCGCTGCGCCGTGTTATCTACCCGCAGGGAGTAGGTTCCGGTATGCGGGTTCAGGTTGTAGGAGAAGCCGTTGTAGAAATGGTCGGATATATGGTTATAGTAGTCCCTGCCGTAGCGCCGGAAAGTAGTGTAGCTCCCGAAGGGGTCCATCGTTTCCCGTTCCCGGTAGTCCAGCAGCGGGTAGGTGGTCTTATGGCCGTTGTCATACATATTCTTAGGCCTGAAGTAGGTGTCTTCCTCGAAGCCGTAATATACCAGCTCCTTGCTGCGCGCGTTCTGGCCCAGCATCAGCGGCATTGTATGGTTATATCCGTATAGTCCGCTGGAGATGACCCCGGTATTGGTCTGGGTTTCCACCGGCTGGTTGTAGTTATTGTAGGTGATGACATTGTCGCCCGCCATCCAGCGGTTGGACAGGCCGGGATTGATCCTGGCCGGCACGCGGTACATATTGCAGGTGCCGCTGTTGCCGGGCACCGGCTGCCAGAAAGAGAAGTAGTCGGTAAAGGCTCCGTCATAGCGTGCATTGTCCGAATAGCTTCGCTGGGTATGGTACACATAGCCGGCGCGGGCTTTCACATTACCCCTGGCTCCCGATACATACGGGTTGTAGGTATTCGGGTAGTTGCCGGTAAAGCCCCAGAGGTTTTGCTCCGTCAGGTTATTGTAGGTGGTTACCGAAGTACCGATGATCTTGTCAAAATAGCTCATCTCAAAAAGGGAGGCAAAGCTGGTAAAGGTCTTATTGCCCAGGAAGGATATCTCCTGCATCGTAGCGTCCAGGTGGTTACGGTTGCCCGAACGGATGATCTTGGCAACCACGTTGACACCACTGTAGTTTTTATCCGCACCCCATTGTTGCGGCAAATCCCTGACACTATATATCAGCAAGCCGGGCTGGAGCTTCAGGTAGCGGCATTCAGGCGATGGCTGGATGATGCCCGGAGGCGGTGAGGCCTGCTCGTAATCAAAGCCCCGGAATAGCTGCTCACTGGTCAAAGTGCCATTAGCCAGGTGTGGTGGAGGCGTTAGGAGATCTCCTACGCCCACGACCCACATTTTCATTGCATAGCGCTGGGAGAGGTCGTCCGGGTCCTGCCAGGTGACCAGTATCTCATCACCTTCTTTGACATAGTCATAGTTACATTTTGGTTTCATATAAGCAGTACCGTAATGTACATAGATACTGTCTGAAGAGAAGACCATTCCCTCGTTCACCGCCGCCGCGGCCATATAGTGATGCCCCAGGTAAGCCGGCAGGCGCAGCACGTTGAGCTTATCGTTGTATTCATTGGTAGTGGTAGCGTGCAGCACCTGGCCGCTCTGCGCGTCATAGAGCAGGTTTTCCTGCTCTGTCTTAGCGCCGTGACTGTAAGAGATCACTTTTTTAAGAATGCCGTATTGCTGTACGAATTTGGTGGTTACCTGTGATGTAAAGCTTTCTTCCCGCACCTTGTTCAGGCTGAAGAAAGACGGTATCGGGATGGTGATCATCAGGAAGTTCACCGCATTGGTATTGGCATTGGTGGTATAGGAGGTCATCCTGGACGACGTATGCCGTACATCGTGGTTCAGGTCCGCATCTTCACCCAGTATGATGTCCCGTATGGTATAGCCGGTCTGCGAACCGGAAGGCGGCATCAGCGCCTTTACCTGGTTGTAAAGCTGTCCCTTGCTGTCGGTCTGGTACACAAATTCCTGCGAAGATATCTCCTCGCGCTTGGCGTTGACCAGCGACCCCGTAGTACGGATCACATAATCGGCCGTAGCTTTGAGCTTGCCGTGCATATCGTTGAGAATGACGGCGTAACCCTGGCTGACGGATTTTTCTGTTTCGTTGAGCAGGAATTTCAGTACTTTTTTAGAGGAGATCTCGCGGATGGGAGTCTGCTCTACCCGGACAGGAAAGTCCCGCGCCGTATAGAACTCCTGCACCGTCTCGTATTTGGAGGATTTCGCGTCACTGGCATGGATGCTTTTGACCAGCACCCGGCTGTAGCCCACACTGGCGCCGGGCAGGTAGCTCTCCGCGTGCGGTGTTTCCTTGAACATCTGAACAGGAGGCACCAGCCTTCCGGAGGATGCCATATAGGGTTCCGGGCGCCGCATGGCGTTTTCATCCCCCCCGATGACCGGCTCATTGACCGCCACACCGGAGCTGATGACCTCACCCGTGCGTTCGGAGATCATTGTATAATCGTATTGTTTGCCGTAGGTGCTGTTATAGCTCTGGGTCATCGCGTTCCAGCCGTCAGACAGCACCAGGTTTTTCACCCGCTGTCCGCCGCCCAGCTTGGTAAAGCCGGGACTGTAGGTACGCACCCAGCAGTTGTGTATTTTAATATCCTGGGCCAGGTTGCGCTTTTCCAGCAGCAGGAGATTCATATTGCCGAAGATGTTGCCCATTTCCCTGGCAGCATCGCCCAGCCCGTTCAGGATCGCTTCCAGGTTAGAGGTATTTTCGTCCCTGTAGCCCGGATAGATCAGCTGCGGCACATACAGCTTACCGTAGTTGAGCGCCGCCAGCGATACCGGGTGGATGCGGGCGTCCGTCTTTTCCCCCGCTTTTTCACCTTTGAGCTTAATATACAGGTAGTCACTGTTGTCCGGGCAGACACCGATGCCATCCACTAAGGCATAGCCGGTTACCTGTTCGTATTTGCTTTTGTTGCCGATGTCTACCGAGAAGGAGAAGTAGAGCATATCATCACCGTCCAGGTAATTGTCCGCCAGGGACAGGCCGGTGCTTTCCCGGTGCTTGTCCCTTTTGAGGTAGACATAGTCGTTGAGCGAGGTAGGCTCCTGGTACAGCTCATCGGTGGGCAGGAAGTCAGGCGTATTGCCCACCCCGGCAATGAAGCGCATCTCCATCGCCCTTTTGTCCTGCACATAGCTGTAGTCATCGCTTTCATAGGTGATTTCCAGCTTCGCGCCGGAAGGCAGGGTGATCTTCTTCAGCTGCCAGTGTGCCGCATAGGCATCAGATGCAGCCTTATCCTGCAGGGTGTAAGGAAAGTCACTGTTGTAGACACCGGCCGGGTTGGCATTGTTGGGCTTGTAGTTGCCCCAGCGGTCTTTACCCGCCAGGTCATAGCCCGCATTGCCGTTCTGAAGGTCATATTCAAATTCATAGGGGTTCAGCAGGCTGATGTTAGAGGTGCCGTTGCGGGTATAGACCTTTTTAAGGGTGAGCTTGCCCTGGTTGCTGAAGTTATTGGGCACCCCGGGACAGAGCGAGTAGTCATAGTTGAAGATGATGGTTTTAAGCGGTACCGCACCGGTACCGTTCATATACCGCTCCTGCTTGGTATAGATGACGATGGAGTCCAGCTTATAGCTGTACCCTTCTTCCGCGGCCGCCTGCTTCAGGGCAGGATCGCCCAGCGCTGCGGAAAAGTCATCGGTATTTTTGATGACGGGCGCTTTGGTACCACGCGCATCCGCCCGCTGGCTGATGTAAAATTCCGCCACCTGGTTTTTACTTTCCATCGTGCTGACATACCACATATCTTTGGCGCCTACAATGTAGCTCGCCTTGTCATCGTTCGGGTCAGACCGGTTACCGGGGTGGTAGTTGGCCAAGTTGCCCGTACGTGAGTACGGCGAGATCCACCGGTAGTTGTGCGCGGCACGGTGATAGTTGAAACGGGTATAGCTGCCGATGTCGTCCTCCGTGGGGCCATCCCCGAGCAGGTCCACGTAGTCCGGGGAGAGTACGGAGGTGAGCAGGTAGGCATAGGCGTGGGCGGGATTGATGGTAGCCTGGAAAAATTCCTCTTTACCCACACCATTGTTCATTTTATCTTCCGTGCTGAAAGGCACCGTGCCCCTGGCTTTGTCAGCCGAGGCATCCGTGACGCTGAAGGTCGCCTCCCGCTGTACGCTGTTCACTGCCGGGAGGGCATAGATATACCTCCTGCCATCCGGCAGGGTCTGGTAAAATTCCCCGATATGACCGGGCTTCACCCGGTCGAATTCGCGGCCCTGGTCTCTGGGGATGATCTCCGGTTCCCTGCTGTCGTGGTTAGCGACCGTATTGAGCGGGTAGTTGAGCAGGCCGGGCATCATTCCCGCGGCAATGGCCTCTTCGTTGGAGAGGTAATTGTAGCTGACCGCCCGGAAGGTACGTTCGTCCTTACGCGACAGCATACCATTGGCCGGCTGGAAACTGCGTCCCTCGGTATTGCTGATCTTTCGGTTCTCTATAATGACCGGCTCTTTGCCGTAAAAGAGGGCTTCGTCCCATATTTTATTGTAGGTCAGCTCACCGCCGTTCTTAAAGTAGACATTTTCATAGTTATGGTCAATGGCGCCCTTCCGGAATTTGAACAGGTCCTGGTAGACGCTTTCATTATGAGCGGCACCCGATTTGTTTGCAATATTCACGAACGACAGGTTGAAGCCCGCCTCGAACAGCCCGCCCACCGGGCCGATGGGGCCGCCCAGCTCAAAGGAGGTGGACACCTGCGGCTGGCTGGAGACCAGCGCGGGATCGTAGATGGCGCCGATGTCATTCCTGAAAGGCCGGAACATACCGCCGGTGCCCTGGCCGTTGACGTTGAAGATGTCGTAAGCCAGCGCGCTGGTAGGCAGGGAGGCGTGGCTTTCATTGTAGGTGCCATCCTTGTCCCTGGAAAAGTCGAGGATGGATTCCCTGTCCGCATGCTGCAGGTTCAGGTAACCGAAAGCCCTGCGGGTACCGTCAGATTCATAATCGGTCTGGCTATAGGTCATCCCCACGTGGAAGTGCGGGAAGGCATAGGCCGCTTCCAGTCCCAGCTGGGTCCGGAAGGCCAGTCCCGTCTGGTGGTAGATATGGGTATGCGCCGGCGTATAGTTCTGCTGGCCTATGGGTATCTGTTTGGAGTGCTCCAGTGGCATATTTTTACTGGCCGGGTTCTGCACCTTGATATGCAGGTCAACGCTTTTCATCCCGTAGCGGCTGTTGAAGCCGGTACCTATGCTGAGCGATCCCCCTTCGTTGGTCCTTACTTTTTCATTGACCGCCAGCCGCATGGTCGTATTGATATCCGCGCCTGACTGCGAGTTGATACCGCCGTTAATGCCCACGCCGCTATGGCTGTAAGGCCCGTGGTCTTTGGGAATGCTCAGGTTGATCCCCCCGTTGATGCCGGCGCTGAAGCCTTTGTAGTTGTTGTAGATGATGTCGACATTGGAACCCAGCCCCAGGTTGACCGCGCCGAAGAGCTCAAAGCCGATGTTCGCCCCCGTATTGAAGACAAAGTTCCGCTCGGTGTTGATGTGCAGGCGTTTAAAAACCTCTTCCCCATTATAATCGTCCGGTATGCCCCGTACCGCCCTGTTGATCTGCCCGGGGTTGAGACTCCAGCCCAGACCTACCCACGAAGCTTCATCTTCCATACCGCTGCCGCTGTGGTAGGCCAGGTTAACAGGATAGCCCTCCAGGTCGAATAAAGGAAGGTTGTAAACGAAGTCGCCCGAAAAGGTGTTCACCATATCCGTGGTGCCTACCGGCTCAAAGCCGCCCATTTCGGGCGTGGTAGGCCCGGAGGTCAGGGCCATAGCCTGCTGCATCGGGGCCAGCAGCTCCAGCCACATGATCACGAACAGGATACGGGCTACGGGTTTCACATAGTATTGTTTCATTGTCAACATCGGTTTCATACTACGATTGGTTTAAGCTGAATTTTATGATTTGCTGAGTGTATATTTTATCTTCGAATACCAGGCGCAGCCCTTCCGATGCTTCGCCGGGGGCCTTAAAGACCAGCACCACGTCCACCTGCGGACTGATCCCGTAACCGTTCTCATAGGCGCTCTCCGCAGGCGCCACACGCATGCCGCCGCCCGCGTCCGTCAGGTAGATATGCTCCCGGATGCTGCCATTGAAGAAAGCCAGCCGGTCGTTATAGCATTCCTGGTCCGCGCAGCCCCATTTTACCAGGTCGGTACCGCCCGCGCTGTGCTGCAGCCGCAACTTCACGTACAGGTAGTTCTTGGTGTCGCTTCCTCCTTTCCAATTAGGATCCCGCTGCCGTTTGTAGGCATCCAGCGGCATCACGGATATTTCGTAACGGATACCATCTATTTCCTTTGCCTGTGTGTAAGGCGTGTCTCCGTTGTTGCCTTTACCGCAGGATGCCAGTCCTCCTGTCAAGAGGAATAGCAAGGCGTAAAGGAGCAGGTGCTTATTTCGCTTCATATTCTTTATTAATATAGTCCAGTACTTCCTGCGTAATGTCAATGGCGGGCTTGCCATACAGTACGGTGCCCATACCATTAGCGCCCACGATGATGTCATAGCCTTTTTCTTTCCCGAATTCGGCCAACAAGGGGTTGATACGGTTCCAGACCGTGGTGCTGATACCCTGGTAGTCTTCCTGTAGCTGTGCCAGCTGCTGCTCCAGGTCAAAGAGCTGCCGCCTGACAGCCGCATTGGTAGTGTCCAGCATAAAATAGGTTTTAAGACTGTCGAATACCCCTTTCTTTACCTGGAAATCCCTTTCCAGGGTGGCCGAAAGCTCTTTTTTCATCTGGTAGGATTCCACCAGGGAGATGGTATCCACAAATACGACCCTGCGATCCGCCAACCGTTCCCAGGCGAGATAGCCGATGACGGCAGCCAGGACGAGGCCCAGCCAGAGGTTGCTGTTTATGCTCATAATTTGTTTATATTGTAATATCTGAAAGGTATCTTATAGCTTTTGCCGTCTATGCTGAAGCGAAGCAGGTACGGCTTGTTATGCTTCAGCTTACCCCGCTGCAGCACCAGGTCTTTATAATTCCAGCCGGTGACCAGTTCCGTTTCGCTATTATACACGTCCTTTTCCTCACCCTTGTCCTGCAGCACTACTGTATAGGCTATTTTGGCCGCGCCACCGGTATGGTTGTATTTCAGCTTGACCGTATCGCTTACCTGCAGCTCCACCGCCTGGCGGCTGCCCGCAAAGTCATAGTACGACCGGGAGAAAGGAATGACCTTTTCCACGCTGTCCGTCACAATGGTGAAGGTCCAGGGTGCGGCGGTGCCCACCAGTATATTGTTATAGTAGGCATCTACCGTCCATACATAGGGCTGTCCCGCGCGTAAGGGGCGGCCGGTAACGGGATAGCTCAGCGCGTTGGCGGTATGGTATTTATAGTCCAGCACAAAGTTGTTGCGCTGGATAGCTGCTATTTTGCTTTGCTTCGGCTGCTGTTCCGCTACTTTTACACGGTATTGCAGCTGTCCCGCCAGCGGGCTGTTCACCAGCCAGACCAGCTGCGGCGTAAATTCCTTTATTTTCGCCCCGTCTTCCGGGTAGTCCAGCTCAATGATAAACAGCTCGTCATTGTTGCCGAAGACACAGTCCTGTGTTTCCTGCTGCCCGTTGCCTTCCTGCGAACGCTGCTGTTCGGAAAGGGTTACACAGTATTCATAAGCGCCTGCAGGCATCATCCCGCTTTCCAGCAGGCGCTGCAGGTCCGGCGAGGAGTATTGCAGGCGGATATTGCGCCCTGCCATATGGTTCACACCGGGGCGCAGCACGATTTCTGCCGTATAGGACACCGAATGCCGCGTATTGCGGAATTGCAGCTTGCCCTGCACCCTTACCGTCTTATCCCCCGGATAGTTGGAAATGACGTCATAGGACATCATATTGCGGATATTGAGGTCCGTTCCCGTCAGCGCACCGAGGGAGAGTGTCAGGCCGGAACCGTAGCCGCGGACGCAGCAGAAAAATAATACAAGGAAGTATAATGATCTTACCATTATTGCTGTCGCTTTTTGTTTGAAAATGTATAATAAATGCCCAGGTTGAAGGCTGCTATATCGGGATTTCCCGTCGTCAGCGCTTTGTTGTAGCGCATCCAGCGCACCATACCGCTTAGCTGCACTGGCCAGCGTTTGGGCGCCAGTGTCGCCTGTAGGTTCACGCCGGACCTTACGATGACCGGACCGGCATGCGCCAGCTCCAGCCCGCCGCCCGCCGTTACGGCAGGATATACCTGCCCGCTTAGCTGCAGGGTCTCGAATGTATTATTGAACAGCAGGGCCTGGTCGCTTCCGGACATACTTTCCCGGACATCCCCGCCGCTGCCCACATAACCCGCCGTAGCATTGGCCGTCCATCCCTTCCGGACATAGGCCGCCATCAATTGTATATTCGAGCTGCTGTAGCGGGACGTATCAACCTGGCTGCGGTTATAGTTGTAAAAAGTATTAAAGGTGTACATCCCTCCGGATCCGGTCTTCAGTATGTAATTCGCCTTTGCGATGAATACATCGCCCATCATAGGCCGCTGCTGCACCTGGAAGGTGTCCGTCAGCGTGCGGAAAGTCGTAAAAGGCTTATAGGCCACCGTCAGGTTAGGCAATTGTTTGAAGCGGGTCTGTATCTCCGCGCCGAGTTTACGGTTACGCCCGCTGTAATAGGTGCTGCTCTGCAGCAGCAGCTGGTATTCCAGGCGTACCCGGATCTTATTTTGGAAGTAGATGCCGGTGTTCTGCAATTTGATCTTCCGTGTGCCGGAAAAAAGGAAAGGCAATACCCTGTTCTCAAATGCCCTGCCCATATGTTCGTATGCCAGCAGCAGGTCGTTGCCGGGGATATAGCGCAGCCCGGCCTGCACATTGAAGGCGCTGTTATCCAGGTTGCGAAAGTTGATCGCTTCGTTGGCGGTTCTGGAATGGCTGTAGTCCAGCTTCAGGGTCAGCCGGTCCCATTCGGCTGCATAAAGCGCAGAGAAAATATCCGTCCGGTTATGCGCCGCATCCAGCAGGCCGCCGTAGCTTCCCTTAATACCGCCATACCCCGGAATATCCTGTTGCTTCTGGAGCGGCGCATAGGCAAAGTAGGATACCTGGATATCCTGGTTGTCAGCGGGGTTAAAGACCAGCTTGCCCAGGCCTGTTTTATAGCGCAAAACGCTGCCGTCCGGGGACAGGTAGTCGGTATAGCCCAGGTTCGTGCCGGCCTTGAAAAGCTTAAAGTCATACCCCGCGTCCAGTCCTTTGGTCATCTGGCCTGCCAGTGTATAATCGGAATGATAGCCGGAGAGCATACCCGCATCAAAGTTGGTGAGCCGGGTAGCCCATTGTTTCAGGCGGCCATTGGGCAGCCGGGAGGCCAGAGCAGGCAACTGCTCTTTTACAGGCTGCTCCTTATTATAATAACGTTGCGTAAAGTTGTCGATCTGCAGGCTGTCTGCCAGCTGCTTGTCCTGCAGCGCGGCATATCTGGTTTTAACGGTCTCATAGGCAGTATTATATGTTTCCATCTGCCGGGCCAGGCGGCCTATTTTTTCCAGCCTTTTACGGGTCACCGTGTCACAGCCTGCACAGTCCAGCTGTTCCGGCCGGATGGTTGACGGGTCTTTATACATACCCGTATATTGCCCGTAGGAGGTGCCGGCCACGCCGCTGCGGGCGGTCGCGCTGTCGGCCATCCGGGATATAAGTATCGAAAGCTCGTTACGGATCTCACCCAGGATACGGTCCCTGGCGCCGGCAGCTGCCTGGAGCTGATCCTGCACCCGGCTGCCCGCAAAGGCACCCGCGTTCTTTACTTTGTCCGCATTGTCCGAATAGATGGCCTGCTGCTCTTCCAGTTGTGCCAGCAGCCCGCTCCTGTCAAAGCTGACATTGATATAGCTGGATTTAAAGTTACGGTGCCTGTCCTGCGTGGTGTACATACCGTTAACGGTAAAAGGGAGGCCCAGCACCGGCACCTGTATGCTGCCGCCAAGCTCCGTGTAATTGTTGTCCACGGAAGCGTGTTCCTCTCTCCCGGTGGAAACCTGGCTGCGGTTGTACAGCGTACCGCTTACAGCCCGGTCGGAACGGTCCTTTTTCAATACATCATGGTACGAAAGCACGTCAAAGGTCATATGCCCGGGCAATAATTCATAACTGTCCGGAACATCCAGCGCCTTCTTATCATGCCGGTAGCTGCCGATATATGCAGATAAATGATAGATGTCCAAATAACGCTTGCCGTCCATATAGCGAATGGTGACGGTAAGGCCCTCTCTTTCAAAATAGCTGCGTACCAGCCGGCCGTAGGAGGGCCGTACACGTCGGGCCATCTTCCGGTCGTAATAAGAGAGGAATCCCGTTATCAGCGGATGATCGGACGGAATGATGCGTGATGCTTCCGCCCCTTGCGCGTACCGGAAGGTATCCGCACCGGTAGCAATCGTAAGCTCATATCGTAAAGCATCGGCGTAAGGCAGCAATCCATGCTGCTTATAAAGATCATAAAGGCCTGTACCCCGGAAACCGCTGGGTTTCCATTCCAGCGCATAGGAAGTCCTGCTGCTGCTGATAGGTTCCGTATAGGTATGGGTATAAAGGGTGTTCCGGCCGTCGGTCAGCGTTATTTGCATAACAGCCGCTAAAGTATCGCCACCGCCATAGGCCAAGTTAACCTGCTGGAAAAGCTTCTGCTGACGGAATAGCGGAGGATCCAGGAAAACGGTAAACGCTTTTTCCTGGGTATAACCGGCCTTGATAAATAGTAAGTTTATGGTTAATAAAGCTATGTACTTTGGACAATACATCAGCGGCGAAATTATAACAGTTTTTTAAGAAACAAAATAAAATCGTATAGAATTGTTAATTCCTTAATCAGGCCAATCAGAAATGTAACCGGAACCGGTGATTTAATTAATTTATAATTAATTAAAAATCAATAATTTAACAAAAAATATAGTATCTTTAGTTATTCTTCTCAATTTGCATTTATTTATTTCCACATAGGATGCTTTAGCGCCATCTCCCTAACAATCCATTACACTTAGGAGTGGAACCACCTGATAAAGCCTTATAGGGTTGTTGGTGAAGAAATGTACTGTATCATATGTGGGCATTCCGGACAGAGGTGAGGCATCTCTTATACGGCTTAGTAGCATCCTGAACCTGTCAATGATGGCTTTGTTACTTATATATAAATAGTCAGTATAAATAATTATATAAATATTGAGCATTATTTTATACTCGGCTATTTGGATGTAACCTTTATTCCATTTAAATGGTCTTAATCCAGGGAAGGGTTACAAATAAAAAAGCACCTGGCTTTAAAATTCAAGCCAGGTGCCTTATCTTACTATATACCGCTGCTTATCTCATCAATGTGACTTTCCTCTGAATGATATTTTTACCCTGCCTTACGACAACGATATAGGTACCGTTCGGAAGATCACCGGGGAATAATAATGTGTATTCGAGCCTGCTATTATTAACGTGTAAGGTTTCTTTTTTGACGATCTGCGAAGACATAGTGAGTACAGAAATTTCAACCTCATTTTGACTGCCGGGCGCCACCTCCCCTTCAATGATCACAAAATCTTGTGAAGGGTTAGGATAGAATTTCAGGTTATCCAATGCGTTGCCGCTCACATCTCCTGTGCTGAATGGGACAATTTCGATGATCAGCTTATTACTTTCAGCAGCAGCACTGGTCACACATTCCGCATTACTGTTCAGCACTACATATATCACATCACCGTCCTTTAAATCGTTTGTTGAGTATTGTGCTGCATTAATGCCTACGCTCTGGTTATTTTTAAACCACCCGTACACAGGGGCCGTCCCTCCATGAACACCTGTAGCGGTAAATTGCACCTGCGTTCCTTCTGTAATCCTGACACCGGGATTGGCCGATATGGTAACAGCAGGAGTAGCCATAGGGGTTGTCCTGACGATGAGCTCATCACTTACTACCGTGGTAGCTGTAATACATTTCTCGTTACTGGTAATTTCACAGACTATCGTATCTCCATCAGCAAGCGCATTATCCGTATAGGTATCGCTATTGCCGCCTACATTCACATTATTCTTTTTCCACCGGAATGAAGGAACAGTCCCGCCATGAGTAACGGCAGCCGTGAATGTAACATTGGAGCCTTCACAGAACACGTTTCCATGAGAAGAGGTGACCGTAACTGCCGGTGTCACTACAGGCAGGACCAGCACCTCCAGGGTATCACTCGAAACCATAGCTGCGGTAATACAGGTCTCACTGCTATATAATTCACAGCTAACCCTGTCAGCGCTGTCAAGGGCAACGGTGTATGTACTGGCATTCCCTCCGGCATTTTGCCCGTTCAGTTTCCACTGGTACACAGGCGACGTCCCCCCGTTTGTTACGGTAGCCGTAAAGGTAACATTGTCACCATCGCAAATCGTATCGTTAGAGGGTACTATCACTATAGCCGGAACCAGGTTAGGATTAACATTCATAATGATGCCCACGCTATTTACAGTATCTACTGCCAGGCAGCCGGCATTGCTAATGAGCGTGCATCGAACGGTATCATTGTCATTGAGCGCCGAAGATGTAAAGGAAGCGGCATTGGTACCTACCAGCAAGCCATTCACACGCCACTGATACACCGGGTTAGTCCCCCCGTTTTCAATGGTGGCTGTAAAGGTAACAGCGCTGCCGCTACAAATATCGGTATCGCTCGCTGTAATAGCCACCAGGGGTGTCAAGAGCGCGTTCACATGCATCGTAATGCTGTTGGAAACCGCGGTATCCACCAAAGGACAGGGAATGCTGCTCACTAATTCACAGGTAATAATATCGCCACTGTCTACCGTGCCGGTAGCATAGCTTGCGCTGTTGCTGCCTACGATGCTTCCATTGCGTTTCCAGATATATAGCGGAGCACTGCCCGGGTGCGTGGCATTGGCATTAAATACAACCGTCTCCCCGCTGCATATGGTGCTGTTGCTGGCCGTAATGCTGATAAGAGGCGTAAGGTTCGGATGTACCACTACGGATATGGTATCCGTATGCTTACTGGAAGATTGCGTGCAACCGCTGCCGGAAACTATACAATATACCTTATCGTCATTGTTCAGGTTGTTAGCGCTGTAAATATTGCTGTTATTGCCTACATTATTTCCATTTAGCTTCCATTGGAAAGATGGCTGTGGTCCGCCATTTGTTACATTGGCTTCAAAGGTAATGATATCGCCGGCACATATAGCATTAGCAGATGCGGTAATGGAAGCGACCAGGTTAACACTGCTTACATTCATAGTAATGGTATCACTCACAGCCATTAAAGGATCAGCGCAGGACAAGCTGCCCGTAACCACACAGGAGATCTCGTCATTATTGCTTAACTGGCTGGCAGTATATTGAGCAGCATTATTACCTACAGCACTACCATTCCGTTTCCACTGAAATACCGGGTTATTCCCCCCGTTTGTAACCTGTGCGGTAAATACCACCGTTTCACCGGCACACACCTGGTTTCCTTTATTGGACGACAGGGTAACCGAAAGCGGCAGATTAGTCATCACATGGAGTGTGACCGTATCAGAAATAACACTGTCTGAAAGGTTAAACACGATACAACGATACTGCTGGTTATCCATAGCAAATGAGGGCCGGCTTATCCGTAACCTGCCGGAAGCAGCACCAGCATACGTAGCATTATTAGATACGGGAACAAATATATTCCCTTCTTTCCTTTCCCACCTGAAGGCGGTATAGCCGGAGGCATTAAGCTCAAACGCCGTGCTGTTATTTTCACATACCTGTACGGATTGCGGCTGGAGAAGGATAGAAGGCGCTCCCCCGATCTCCCCGGATTGATAGGCACCATAGATATCATTTCCCGGTACATTTATAGTAATAGCAGTAACAGCAGTACTGTAACGGGGATAGTAATCCCATGTAGCGCCATTATACTTTGCAACATTGAAAAGCAAGGGGCTTGTGTTCATATCCAGGTCGCCTGTATTCCAGTTCATTGTAAGTGCGTATGCATTATCCCGTAAGACTACCCCGTTACCACCGAGGGTATCAATCACAAAATACCTGTTGACGCTTTTCGTGGCCTCAATAGGAGAGGTATTGATATTGGGATGATCCTGGTCCACTGATTGTATGGTAAGGAAGCCCGGAGCCAATACGCTGCCTGTATTATAAGGCTGCAAAGTAACCCAGGTCGGATGAGTGGCGTTGCCAACAGGGAAATAACGCATAATTATGTTGGTGCTATTGGGAATATGCTTTCTATAGATACCATTTACCCACCCGGCAGATTGCGTATGACTGAATGAAGCATTGGATATTTCCGTAAGCGTCCTGCCACTGGTATGGACAACACCGTTTGTAATAGTCAATGTTCCCGAAAAAGCGAAGTCACCGATATCAAAAGTTACCCCGCCCACAGATGTATTATTGATCAGGATATCTTTAAAATGAGCAGTTGGATTAGTAACCAGGTTTTTTATCTGCCCTTTTCCTGATATAATTTGCGCGTTGGGATTTGGAGCAGGGAACGAATTCCTTACATCCGATAAGTACAGGTTACCGCTAGCGACCATTGTTGCTCCTGAATCTATATAAATATTTCCTTTTTGATACAATGACAGGCTACTTCTCATTCTAAGCTCCGCACGTTCATTCAACAGGGATAAATTACCGGAAATAAATGCGCCGCTGTTGAATGTGACATGCCTGTTAATTCCCGAAGCAGATCCATTGATAACAACATCACCTAACGGCTGATTAACAGATGTATTTACAATAAAGCCATCGGTATTACCGGTAGAGCCTGCGGAAACACTATTACCCAGTGCGAGGGTATGCCCGGGAGCAAACCCGCCGCCCTTGAAGCTGATAGCTGAGGGATTGTTGTTGTGATGCGGATCGACAATGGTCAGGGTTCCCGCAACAGCATCTACAAATGTGGCCTGCACTTCTGCTATTGACCTGGCCGGGGGTACACTTGTAGCAGCCGTTCCCGAATTGCCATCTACTATGATCGCCCCGCCATGCTGAATAAACCCGGCACCGTTGGCAGCAAAGCTGCCGTTTACATTTAATGTGCCATTGGTTATTTTGAATAGGCCTCCATTTGAAAAATCTCTTCCACCGCCCCCGGAAGGACCATTCGTAAAAATACCTCCGCTCATTAAAAAGGCACCATTGTTGATTACATTACTATCTACCGTAGTGCTGTTGCCGCTAACCGAAAGCACGCCTCCCGGGTTGATCGTGATGAATTTAGCCGAAGCAGGCGCAGCCTGGATAACTACAGTATCGGACGGGTCTATATACACATTATCACCAATACCCGGTATAATATTCCGGTTCCAGGTAGCAGCATCATTCCAGCTACCGGATTGTACGGAAATAAAGTCATTGGGAAGATTATTATCACTTGCGCCGATATAGAAAGCGCTGTCTACCAGGTTGGAAAAGGGCATTCCTGTCCTGGCAATATCGTAATTGGCATTACCTGAAGCCTGGTGCGTTCCTATTATAGTATTAGGCCACATGACCCTCAACTGGCTGTTCGGCACATAGTTCTGGAATATATTTTCAGCTTTGAGCGCAACGGAAACGGTACCCGTAGTCACCAGTCCGTTACCGGCCTCAAAGAGCCAGCTGGAGTTGGAGCGTTTACCGATGTTGAAGCTGCCATCATTAATATTAAATCCCCCGGTATGGTTGGCAAGGGCATTGTGCCTGACCGTAATGGTTCCCCCGGTCTGAACACTGGAAGAAGCGCTGAAAAACAGAGACACCCAGCGTTTATCTTTTCCTGCTGCGACCGGGAATATTGCCCTTGAATTATTGATACCTGTAATAGCAGTATTAACGGGTATCCACCTGGTGAAGGAGCCCGAAGTCATCAATATATTACCTGATGTATTTACCAGGTTGCCCGAAAGATTTGATGTGGTCCCCTGGCCCAGGGTCAGATCGTAGGCGCCAATATCCAAATGGCCGTTCTGCAACCTTATTTCGGTCCTGACAGTACGATTAAAAGGCATAAGCAGGGCACTGTCCGGGTGCGCCAGGTCTATCACCAATACAGGCGGCGCACTAATGGCCGGGAATTCTACATTGCCTGCCACTGCTGCATTACCCGTATAGGTCAGCCTGGCATTATCCAGATAAGCAATCTTCAGGTTGGTATTGATCGGGGGTACTGCTGTATGAGTGATAATTATACCTCCATAATTATTGATGGTAAAGTCTGAGTTCGGCAATAGGTTTCCTGACCCTATAAGATTAATGCCGGCAGGGTTGGATATTTTATAAAGGACCCTTCCTCCCGGGGAAGTATTATGACAGATCACATCCTGCCTGCCATTGGTACCTATAAAATCAAGTGTGGCTTCATAAGAAGCGGAAACTGTCCCTCCTAAGTGTGCAAAGGAGTCGGTAATGTTGATTACAGGAGACTGGCTTGATCCGACATTACTTGTTAAATTAACATTACCTCCTGTTTGTATATATTTATTAATATTGACAATATAGTTCCTGGCAACACTTTGCCCAGACCAATGCCATTGACCTGAGCCTGTGCTTAATACCCTGAAAACATTCCTTACCGAATCAGGCAAAAATCCGTTCCATCTTACGATAGCGGTCTGAGCCTGGCAATCATATGTAAAATTGTAAAATGACTGCTGAATATTAGCAGGAGACATATCGCCCGACTGCGGATTAGCATATCCTTTGATCACCACATTCGAACCGTCTTTCCAGGCAGCCAACGGAATCTCTCCTTTCAGGGTAGCATACCTATGCTCATAGGTACCATAAATGATGAGCGTGGTATCGGAACTTTTAAAGTTAGCGTATGTTTGTATTTGTGCAGAGCCCGCTGACAATATACCCGAAGGACTAACAATAGTGACTGATCTTGTAAAATCCATATAGCTGCGTTGCCTTAGCTCCAGTAATCCTTCTATTTTAGCTTTAGAATGGTTATTGGTGAACCCTACCCTAAAGTAGTCCCCGTTCAGTATCCAGGCACTGCCCGCTTCTATAAGCATTTCGTAGGTATTGGTATCATTATCTGCCTCTAAATACCAGTAAACATTCTGGTAGGCAGGCGCAAAAGTAACAGTGGTGTTATTGGTAAAAGCGATCTGCGCAACGACCTCAGAGGGTACATTGGTCACACTGACAGCACCTCCTGCGTTAAATTGCAAAATATCCGTATTGGAAACATTATTTCTTGCAGGCTGCCAGTTATTGGCTACCTGGTAATCCTGGCTCACATTACCCGTCCAGGTATAGACATTAGCATTTCCCGGTGTGCCGGGGGCAAAAGCAGCAAACTGCGTGCTGTCCAGCTTATTGACGGTATTGGATTGTGAATACGTCAGGGATATCGTATTGCCGTCATCTATACTATTGTATGTTGTCCAGGCCGTATTTTTCAATCCCTGTATCTTTATATTGCCGCTGCCATGCTTATCCGCAGGCCGATATCCTAACACGAAGGAATAGTCCATAGGCGCATCGGCTTCCGAATCATAGATATGCCAATGCCTGGCTATATAATCCGTAGCAGATGAATCTTCAGGATGCTGTCCTGCAGTCACTCTTATACTGATATCTCTCAGCGTATTATTATTCTTTATGCTCATAGCAACCGGCGTACTTTCTTCCCTTCCATCTATGGTACCAACCGGGAATGTTCTTCCCAGCGTGCCGTTGGTAAAGGGCATGGTCAGCGTTCCCAGGCCGTTGGTGGCCACAAAGCTTGAAGCATTAAGCTGTGACGCAAAATTCATATCAAAAGTGGCTTTCAGGTCATAATCTCCCAGCACTATAATACCATTTACAAGCGAAGCATTAGATGCTGTATGATGCGCCTGCAGGTATACCCGGTTATACGGGGCCGGGCCGGTAGCTTTAAACTCAACCAGGAATGGCCTGGATGTTACCGGCCACTCCACCGTACTGGTATAGAACGGACCCGACCCATCATAAATAAGCTTAGCCATTCCGCTATGGTTTACTTTACCTGGTCCTGACCATTTACCCCTTTTTATAATTACAGTTCCGCCGTTATTAGGGAGCTCCCCGGTAAGTGTGGCCCCGGCAGGGTTATCCAGCACCAATACATCTCCTGTGCCGAATTGCAGGAACGGCCCCCCGATATTTATTTGCTGATGCAGGTTACCCATCACTTTAAGACAACCCTGGAACGTATCATTCTGCGTAGTAATAAAATCCCTGTATACATTTAAGCCTACAGCGGCAGATACTTTTCCTGTGTCCAATATAGCATCTCCATATACATGACCGGTACCGAAGTGGACCTGCCCATTATTCAACCTGAAGTCTCCGTATATAGTGCTGTTGCCTAATTCCAGCTTTCCCTTATCTATGGTCAGGTCTCCAAAAATCTTAGAGTTGGGTAAATTCAAGGTGCCTGTACCTGCATTTACAACCTGAACATTGCTGAAGCTTTTCCCGCTGAACCCGTTGACCGGGCTGACAGTAGCATCCGGGCAGTTGATAACCAGGTTTCCCAACCTGGCGTTTTGAGCCTGCACCGCGTTCAAAACAGGAGCCACCGAGGTAACATTGCTTATATTGATAGTAGCGGTAGTATCATAATTTGCAGACGGGATGACACCCCCGTTTCTTTGGTGGTTATAAACCGCAAACGGCCCGAATGTTAATCTGTTAACACAGGTGGAAGTGCTGCAACTGCTGCTGAATTCAGCATTGGCGCTGCTTACATTTACCGTACCATTGACTACCGCAGTAATATAATTCACATCAAAATAAGAGCTCCCGGCCAGGTTAAGCGTCCCGTTAAAAGTTGCATTCTGAAGCTGTGTCGAATTCTGAAAGGCAAACTTAAGCATAGGACCGCTCTGAAAGCTAAGCGTGCTGCCATAAGCGAGGTTGAAAAACCTGCTGAACGTTAAGGTTGCGGCATTATTGGCAGATACGGTTACCCGGGTATTGTTTTGAATGACCATGGCACTTAAGGTCTGTGCATTGATATTGGTAACCGTAACATTGCCGCCATTGTCAAATATAAGCGTATCATTTGTTTCAGAATAATTCCGGTTAGGTATCCAGTTCGTGGCAAGCTGGTAATCTCCGCTGCCCGAGCTTAAGGCCCACCTGTAGGCACGGGCTCCCCTTGTTTCTACCGTTCCGGTCAACGGATTGGTTGTATTATACGCCGGGCCGCCATAACAGGATTCATTATAAGGAAATACGGTATAGGTGTAAGTTGTGTTTTGCAGAAGAGAAGTATTTTGAAATGAGGTTCCCGTGCTGTTATAAACAACTACCCCATTACCAATATTACTATTTACCGCGTAGGTTTCAAGATCGGCAGGCATGGTATTGAGCGGTGTATTTCCGGGTGTCCTTACAACCAAATATTTTTGTGCAGCAGGAATAGGTGCTGTAAACACAACCTGTACCCTGTTCACTTCGGGAGTAAGTACCAGGTTGGTAGGAACAGCAGGCTTAACGCAAGCCGCCGGAGGACTGTAAATAAATTTCAATCCATTGGGAGGGTTGGAATAAGACTGATATAAGATATTGCTGCTGTAAGATCCTCCCGGGGAAGTAGAAGTCCAGTTGCTGCTGCCGGAAGACCTGTTCAGGAAAACACTCCGGCTTAAGCCTCTTAAACCCACCTGTACAGATACGCTGCTCGAGCCTGTAAGGGTAACAGCACCATAATGAACAGCGAGCTCACCGGTAGTTTCTGACAGCAGTATCTGGAAGTTGGCAGTTAAGGCAGTAGCGCCACTGAATCCAAAATTTCTCCATTGTATTATAAAAGTACGGTTAGGAGCTATACCCTTTGTCTGATAAGCTATATAGGAGCTTGCATCTTTGCTGGCGAGATTACAATCAAACCCCGAGAATAATTTAAACCCGGTATTTTGAGACTGTATCATCCAAAAGCCATTACCGGGATTCGTATCGCCAAAGCTGATATACCCGTTTACACCTACAAATATTTGATTATAGATCGTATTATCAAAATTGAAGTTAAAGGGCAGGATAACCCTGTAGACCTGGTTATCCAAGGAAGCGCCATTTGCAATATATTGCGGTGCCGATAAGGTATCATAAATAACATTGGTACTTTGGCTGAAAGTGTATTGGCTGATAAGCTGCGTATACGCGGAATTTAAATTTATTCCGAATAAACATACCAGCAATACAAATATTCTATTTATATTCATATAATATAGCTCTTATTTTAAACAGATGCAAAATTAACGAATTTTAACAAACATTACCTTATGAATCTGTATGTAGCTGGCTTGTAAGCCAGAATCTGTGCTTTCAATCTTTTATCTCTCTGCGCTGTAGCGTTCTGTTATTCCTTTGAATGAAAAAATCTCATTATTGCATTCATGCTATTGATGTTCCCGGATATCTGCTTATGCATTGTATTATCTTAGGAATGCCACACTGGAAGATTTATCCCTCAAATTCTACAACACCTCAGAGAACTGTATAGCTAATGGCATCCTTCTCCCTATGATCCAGGTATTAAAGCCTCCAAGCCAGAACATACATCCAGTGCAGCAGCAGCAAATGCATTGGTGGTTAGACGCCATTATTTAAAGAACATTAAATTATTATATATAATTTGGAGGGGAATTACTTTAACAATTATTAATGTCATTAATATTTTTGACAAACATCCCTTTAAATCATTGTTAATTTCAAAACCTTATATCATTATGAAAAAATTAAGCCTTTTATTGTTAGCCGGAATTCTGTTACTCGGATGCAACAAAAGCAATTTAATTTCGGAAAGAAGCGACTCAGAACAAACAGTACCACCACCCTCCCAAAATGGAAGCAGTAATTTCTTCTCAAGTGTAACGTATCAAAGAATTGATAGTTTTATTTTGGCTCATTATGGAACGGTTGATACCAGCAACTTTCATATTGACACAATTTTATACAATGGAGTAACATATTTTTCATATTTATATAATATTTTTGAAAGTTCAGGGGAATTAATTGCACAACTCAATGTTGTTGATTTAGATATTAGCTCTTCTGATAGCATATTGCCGTACAATGATGCATATGCAATGCAATTAATTGACTATTCAGGGCTAAGCATGTCAGATACAAGCGGCTCAATTAATTTTTTCGATTTAAATTGGGATTTTCATCACTTTGCTACTATTCATTTAAATGAAAATCAAATAGTTGATAATATATATTTTGAATTGATGACAGATTTAAAACATAAGTTTCCTTATTTAATCTCTGACTATCACCCCTGTGATTATAATAGGATAATAATATATCTTATGCCGAGTGTTATAAATGCTTAAAAGATGCTATTGATGCTAATGGAGGTGGAAAGTGGTTTTGTGATTCTCCATTCGGAGCATTACCTTGTTGGATTTCAATCTCTGCATCCTGTGTTATTATCGCTTCCAAATATTAATTAAACAGCTTTAAGTTATGATAATCTTCGCCACTATTGCTATAATTATTCATCTCTCTTTAATATATTTCAGTTTTAGTGAAATGGATAATTTTGTTTTAACTAAACAGCAAAAATCTGTATTGCGATTTATTGCACCCATAATACCATATATAGTTTTATTTTACAATATCCTGTTTAAAAGAAATAGAATATATAAGTAGCGAGCAAGCTTTCATTAATAAATAAAGGGTATGATTTAACTTCATACCCTTTTATTTATGGCGTTGAGAAGTCTATAGCAGATGTTAGACTATACACCTTATTTAGCTTGTAATATTATTTCTGCGTTCGTATATGTTATTAAAAAAGCAGCTATAATTTCAGCGACTTCATTGGTATCCTTCTTCCCATAACCCAAGATGTAAAGCTACAATATACATCCAACATCATATCATCGCCCCGTAGAGCAGTAGATAAGGGAGAATATATCTAATTATTTGGAGGGAAATTACTTTAAACAATCATAATACCATTAATATATTTGAAAAATACCCATTCAAATCATTGTTTTTTTTAAAACCTTATATCATTATGAAAAGATCTAGCCTTTTATTTTTAGCCGCAATCCTGTTATTCGGATGTAACAAAAGCAGTATTGTTTCTGAACCAAACAATACCGAAAAATCATCATTAGCAGCTCCTCCTACTGCTGGTGAATATATTGATCTAAGCGGTGATTCTTTATTTATGGAACTATTCAACTTAGATATGACTATCGAAAGTCTAATTGACGGAACTAATGTATTTGATTATGATTACAGCATTTTAAACGATGTCCAAAGCGAAAGTGAATATGATAGCTTGCTAGCTGTATATGGATTTGACCCCACTACTTTTAATTCTCTTATAGAAAGCAGATTAATTTTATTTAATCAAATTCTTACCAAATATCCGGACTTAATTGATAATAGTACATTAACAGCTTCTATGTATTATAGCTATCACAATTATTATAATAATTCCGGCGTCCCATTAAATGCCTGTCTGGATGCATTTAACGATGCTGTATCGGCGTGTGAGATTCAATTAGCAACAGCAACAGTCGGAGGAATTTTAGCAGGGGTATTGGGTGGACCAATCGGGGCAATTGGAGGATATTCAGCTATTGCATTAGCCTTAATTAACCATCAGGCATGTATGAAAAGCGCACGCTCAGCTTATGTAGCCTGTAAATAGATTCATTATGGGAACACATGTTCATCCGTTAAGAAAGTATTACGCATTCTTTTGTTTAACGATTTCGTTATTAGTCATAATGAAGCCCCACCACTGGGTTATCCCTCATTATGTATATTATGTTACTATAAGTACGATGATATTATTGGGTATCATCGTTGTAGTCCAAACAGCAACCAGGAAAGAAATTATTAAAAAGCTCGTACCTCGATTTATATGGTTAATGATTTTTTTCTTATTGGGTTATCTTTTTTTAAAGCTTTATTATTCATACATATAGCATACATAAATTTAAAGCTTTCATTAATAGCTAATCTGGAGCAAAAAAGATGAGCATTGCTCTTCCGAGCAGGCTTTATATTGGTTCTATGTAGATGAAAATCTTAATATCATTTATGAAACAAATCCACCTGTTTTAAGGACCAAAGCAGAAACGGGATGCGCCGATGAAGTACTCCCTATATGTGCTGAAGGCTATACCGGTTATTCCCAGAATTGGCAGGGTTTATACGTCCCCAATGGTGTACCGGTAAGCCTGGCAATAAGTGCTCAATAATATAATTAAGTGACTATCTGCTTACAGGCAATAACCTTTTATTACGAATACGTTTCGCTGAGCAGTGCCCCCTCTGCTGGCCAGAGACCTCTTTGACTATAAGGGAACTGAGGGTGTCGGTCATTCCGAACGGATGTGAGGAATCTCTTATAATAATTTGTAGCTTATAATGGCTTTGTTGCCTATATATAGATAGTCAGTTATAATTATATCATTAATTAAGAAAGGCAAAGGCTTAAAAACCCTTTGCCTCTCCAATTAATAAGCCCTGTGATGATAACTGGATTAAAACAAAAATACCGAAGATACTATGCTCTCCGGTACTCCGCGGTGAGAGAGGGATTCGAACCCCCGAACCTGTTACAGTTAACGGTTTTCAAGACCGCCGCATTCGACCACTCTGCCATCTCACCGGGCACAAAATAAGTGTATTTAAACAATACCATCAAAATTATTTTCAGGTTCTATTTCCCGGGACAGCAATAATGCTGCCAATAGCCGCATCACAGCTATCCGCCATTTCTTGACAGGTGTAATAAAGTAAGTAAAGATTACCAGTATAGCCCCGGACCGAGCTATTTCCGCGCAGCTTCATACCGTTCCTGCCAGACCTTATACTGCTCTGACCAGCCGTTATGCCCGGCCAGCAGCTCAAAAGTGGATGACGGCAGAAAATGGATATCTATATATTCTACCGCTTCCTTATTGCCTTCCTCCAGCTCTACTATAAAATCATTGATATCTTCCAGCAATTCTTCTGCGTCCTCGTATATGGTTCCTTCCAGCCCGATGGCTTCCTGCGTCTCTATCCGGCTTTCTATATCTTCCAGCACCGCTATGATCTCCGTAATATTCATCTGGGGTAATTTTGATCCAATTTAATAAAAATTGTTATAAAATACCAATCCCCTTGCCTGTTTACAAACAAAGGGATTGGTCACTTATTTAAAAAGGTTCGCAATAAGCGGGATATTATGCTTCTTCACCGTCTGTAAGCTCAGGAGCTACCTGCAGCGCTTCCCTTATCTTATTCTCTATCTCTTCCGCGAATTCGGGATTGTCAATTAAAAAGTTCTTTACCGCATCACGGCCCTGCCCGATCCGGGTATCGCCGTAGCTGAACCAGGAACCGCTTTTGTTCAATATGGAAAGCTCCACTCCCAGGTCTATGATCTCACCGATCTTGCTTACGCCCTCACCATACATAATATCAAATTCAGCCTGCTTGAACGGCGGCGCCACCTTATTCTTCACTACTTTAACCTTTGTCCTGTTACCTAATATCTTATCTCCTTCCTTGATCTGGGTCATCCTCCTGATATCCAGCCTTACGGACGCATAGAATTTCAGGGCGTTACCACCGGTAGTGGTTTCCGGGTTACCAAACATCACGCCTATCTTTTCACGCAACTGGTTGATAAATATACAGGTACAGTTGGTCCTGGAAATCGCCGCGGTCAGCTTACGCATCGCCTGCGACATCAGCCTTGCCTGCAGCCCCATCTTGCTGTCACCCATTTCACCTTCCAGCTCGCTCTTAGGCACCAGGGCAGCTACAGAGTCGATAACCACTACATCCAGGGCCCCGGACAGGATCAGGCGCTCGGCTATTTCCAATGCCTGCTCACCGTAATCGGGCTGGGAAATATACAGGTTGTCCACATCCACACCCAGCTTTTTGGCATAAGAGGCATCAAAAGCATGCTCGGCATCCACGATGGCACAGATCCCGCCTTTTTTCTGGGCTTCAGCAATAGTGTGTATGGCAATGGTCGTTTTACCCGAAGATTCAGGACCGTAGATCTCAATGATCCGGCCTCTCGGGAAACCACCCACTCCCAAAGCCAGGTCCAGCCCCAATGAACCGGTGGAGATCACTTCCAGGTTATTGTTCTGCCTTTCTCCCAGCTTCATTACCGATCCTTTGCCGTAATCCTTATCTATTTTTTCAAGCGTTATCTTAAGCGCTTTCAGTTTATCATCGTTCATGTTACTCTTCATTTTTTAGTTTTCAAATTTAATTTAAAAAGTTTGCAAGCGGTCATTTATTTATTCACATAACAAAGGTAAAACCAATAAGCGACAAAGTATGTCGCAATAAAATTATGATGCGATTTTTTTTCATTAATCAATCGTCAATTCAATAAATGTACATACAACAATTGAATTAAATTATTAATTTTGTCTGTCAATACCAGTTCTCAGCAATGACACGACGGGACTTTTTAAAATTAACAGGCATGGCTTCATCAGGTAGCATAGCCGGAGCCGGCAGCTTAAGCGCACTGGCACGGATGGCAACAGCATTTAAAACGACCGCTCCCCTGCCGGTCTTCTTTTTCGGGCATGGCAGTCCTATGAATGCCATAGAGCTGAATGAGTTTTCCCTGACCTGGAGAACCATAGGAGCAAACCTGCCTGTACCCAACGCGATACTCTGTATCTCCGCTCACTGGCTGACCACTAAAGGCACTTTTGTTACTGCAGCCGATCACCCGCAGACCATTCACGATTTCGGAGGCTTTCCGCCCGAGCTTTTCCAGGTGCAATATCCCGCTCCCGGGAGCAGGGCCCTGGCAGGACTGGTCGTGGACAGCATCGGGCAGACACACGTCCACGAGGATATGGAATGGGGACTGGACCACGGAACCTGGAGCGTGCTGCGTCATGTATTTCCGCAGGCCAATGTGCCCGTGGTACAGATGAGCATAGATTACAGCCGGCCGGCCGCCTATCATTACGCCTTAGCCCGGGAACTGTCCGCTCTCAGGCGTAAAGGAGTGCTCATTATAGCCAGCGGCAATATGGTGCATAATCTCCGGATGGTAGCCTGGGACAAGCCCGCGGACAGTGCGTTCGGGTTTGACTGGGCGATAGAGGCCAATGAAAAGATGAAAAAGCATTTAAGCAGCAACGAGTACCAGCCGCTGATCGACTGGCAGCAGCAGGGCACCGCTTTTCAACTGGCCATCCCCACCCCGGACCACTATTATCCTATGCTCTATGCCCTGGCCCTGAGAACGGATAAGGATACGCTGACCTATTTCAATGATAAAGCAGTAATGGGCTCGCTGACAATGACCTCCTTCCGCCTGGATCATACCCTGTAAACCGGTACCACATATTCCTGGTACGGAACAACCGGTCCTGGGTGAGAACCGGTTGCCGATATAGTTATGAATACACCCGGATGAACAAGCTCATAGATATCAATAGCTCTCCAGACCTGTTACCTGTGATCTTACAGGCTCACCTCCTTGATGTATATTTTTAATTAAAGCCTGGGTAGCAGCCTGAAATTCAGGGTACGAAGATTTACTATGATGTAATGATCAGGCGTGCGATCCCTTTACAGGTCGGCTCGGCATTCAGCCATACTGCCTTTAATTTTTCACATTTGACCTTGCATTCCCGGTCCATGGCATAAAAGACCACGTAGTCGGGGTATTTACATTTTGATGGCGGAGGCGTCTGGTTTTCACCGATGATCCATGTCTCCAGGCGACGGCACTGCTTGGGGCCGCTGTAGATCATTGCGGAATGCAGGAATACCGGCGGGGAAGGAAATGATCCGCCCAGAGTGGTCGTATTGGGAAATGATACACTGGTGGCTGCAGGTATCAGGATCAGCCTGCTGGTATATTCCACCTCGCAGACGGGGCAGTCTTTAGCCCCCCGGAGCTGTATATAAATGTCGCATTCGCTGCGGTTGTCAATCTCAATACCGCTGGCCTGGGAGAAGCCAACAGCGGATGCCAGTATTAAAATCAGGCTTAATAGAATGTTTTTCATGTCAATTGTTTTTTTGATGATGAGTAAAATATGGCTGCTGCACAGGCTATGCATTACAGTCTATTATATATAAAAACAGTGTCCGGAAGCCGCACCACTACCCGGTAAAGCGCGGGCTGTCTGTGCTATGGCTTCATATTTCCGACCGTGATATGATGCTATCATTCAGAAATTCCCTGGTAAACCTGTACGGATATGTAAGCTATTCAGCCAATGCCGGTCATTGAGAACTCACAGGGTATTTGCTCCCCGGCATCCGTTCTTATTGAATACAATACGGCGCGCCGGGCGGCCTTTCAAGACAAATGTTAATAGAGGGATATCCCTTTGATGGCCTGAAATAAAATTTGTAAATTTCAATCATCAATTACAACAAGCTTCACGATTTTACCTATGAAACCGCACTTATGAACCTTATTACATTTGTAAAAATGAAACAACCAGCACAAGATCCTGGCTCCTGAAAGCAGGCATTGCAGTCTGCTATCTATCGCCGCCAGCGCTTTAATTAACAGTTAATTAATTCAAAGTAAAAATACCATAGCGCTATGACACTCCGTATTTTTTTACATAATCTGTACACTTCCGGTGATAAAACGCCGGTTTCAGGTGATATTTCAGATTTCAAGGAAGAAAAAAGACCGGGCAATCCATATCCGACCGGCTAACAGCCAGGTCCTGCGCCGTCCTCCCGCTCCGGTTATCCTGCAGGAAAAATCACCACCACTGCAAAGACCGTTATACCGGCCCGCCCATACATTTTAATGCGGCAATACCCTAAACCCTCTAAATACCCTATTAAACCTATGAACATGAAATGCCTTATCATTGATGATGACCCTCACTGCGCATTATTGCTGGAACAGTACATTGAAACTGCTGCGGAAGCAGAGCTGCTTGCTACTATCCACGACCCCCTGCAGGCTATGGAACAGATCACCGCAAAAAGAATACATCCCGATATCGTCTTTCTGGATATGGAACTGTCACCTGTGAACGGGACAGAAATAGCACAGCAGCTACAAAATCACGCTCTTGTTATCTTTACAACCAGCCGCCCCCAGCTCAGTACCGGGGCTTACAGGTATAACGCCGTAGACTATTTGCTGAAGCCCGTGCGTTACGAACACTTCTCCGAAGCCCTGAAGAAAGCCGGGAGATTGTTGCGTCCCAAGCCCAGGAGCACCCACTTCTTTGCCAGGGAGTCTATGGGCGGCAAGCTCGTCAAAGTGCTGTTTGATGACATTCTCTATATCCAGAGCGCCGGCAATTATGCCAAGATACTTTTATGCGGGGAACGGTATTATCTCATGCACGTATCCCTGAATAAGCTGAAACAATTCCTTCCCAAACAAAAATTCTCCCGTATTCACCAGTCTTACATCGTTAACCTGGACCGTGTATTGGCCCTGGACGGCAATATGGTCTACCTGTCAGAAGATATCAGCCTGCAGATGGGAGCCACTTACAGGAAAGATTTCCTGGAGTCCTTAGGAGCATATATGATATGAAACCATTTACAACCCACGGGCAACAGCCGGTCTCCTGCCTGCAGTCAGGACCTTAGCGGTATAAGAAGATCCTGTCTGCCCCTGGCATTCCTCTCATGGAACCAATAAATAATGATAAAAATTCATAAGCATTTAACTATAAATTAAAATACATGCGATATTTTTACAATACCCGGCAACCTTACTTAATTGCCGGGTCATTTAAAATATCGTTTACTTTTTAATTCCTGTTTTACCATGAAAAAACACACGCTATTTCCCAGGCGCCCTATCGTCTCCGGACTGGCAGCCGCTTTCTTAACGGTAGCCTTTTCAGCAGGGACTGCACTGTCCCAGGTTCCTGCGTACCCTGCAGATGACACCGACATCCCGCTTGAAACTACTTACAACGGCGCTACGCTCAGTACGGCCATGATAGAACGTGTAGAAAGTGAGCAGCCTGTTTCCGTCATCGCCTACAGCGCTTTTAACAAGATGGGCTTCTTTGTACAGTATGAAGATGCCATGGATCATTTTGATGCTTTTGAAGACACACGGTGGTCGGCAGTGGACGTGGCTATTGCAGATGACCTTAATGCGCTTGGTGAGTATTATTATGTGGCTGTGACATATAAGGAACTTGATGCATTGGCAAGCACTTATGATTTAAAGCTGAAGCTGTTCCATGTAAGGGTAGCATCCGGCAGCATAGCAATACAGGGTGGCGCCCCGGTAGATTCCCTAAATCTCGGTACCATCAGCCTTGTAGCCGGTATCACAGGAAACCTGAGGATTGACGCCGCCGCCAGCCTGACAGATAATTATGGACCCGATATTCCCGTAATCGACCGCTTTGTGGTACTATACCAGGATGCCACATCCACCAGGATCAGAGAGCTTGCCTCCGACCTCTCCTGGCAAGAGGATTATTATGTTTCCAGCAATATATTGGTAGGTAAAGACATCGCCACATCAGTCAATCGTGATAACGGCACTACGGAAGCCATAATTGGTTGTGTAGTGGGCAATGATCTGTATTATATGGAATATGTACTAGGCCCTCCGGGATTCCTCAACGTCATAGGCGGACCCCTTACCGGGAATGTGTACACCTGGAGCAGTCCCCGGATAGAAGCATTCGGGCTATATGACTTCAGCGGCAGTTCCGCGAAATGGGCCATGGTGGCTGATATAGGCCTGATGCACGACAGCATTATGCTGTTTTCAGATATTAATGCCGGGCAGCTTGCCAATCCCACGATGGGCAACTTCCAGGAATATCCCACGATTGCCGCGGGTATAGGTCCGCTGGTTCCTTCCCGCGCCGACAAGTTCGGTAACACACAATACAGCTTTGCCTGGGGCAATACCTTATACCCTTCCACCTATGGAGGTAATTATTTCGCCAATTACCTGGACCAGTGGGGCGTGCTGGTAGATCCTATGAACTGCTACTATGTCAATAATACGCCGGGACCTCTTGCCCTTACCTCCGATCCCTCAGACTGGATCTCTATGTCCAACAGTTGCAATTCCGGCCTCGGCTCTGTAACGGCCTGGAACGACGGCCAATGGATCATGTACAAGATAAATATAGACCCTAACTACAAGTTCAGACCACAGGACAAAGACAAAACCGGCATCCCTGATGCTATTGTACTGCCTACGGCCATCTACCCCAACCCTGCCAAAGATCATTTTACAGTGGAACAGGTCAAGCCGGGTACGCAACTGGAACTGGTAAATAGCCTGGGACAGGTAGTGCACCGGGAAACTATTACGTCGGAAAAAGCTAAAGTGGAAGTGAGCGGACTCAGCGAAGGTACGTATTACATACACTTTACAGGCAGCCAGGGTAATCCTGTAAAACAGAAGCTGGTATTACTGCATTAAGCAGTAGGCTCCGGCTATTACCGGGAAATGCTCAGCTAATTTATATGACTACAAACAACAAGGGTTCTTCTGTATGAGGAACCCTTGTTTATGCATTTAACCAGGTCTCACTTTCCATTTTGCATAAACAAAGCAGGAAAAACGCAGCTACCTTAATACTACTCACTACTGTTTTCAACGAGTTTCGTATATTTATAGACCAGGCGTAAAGCTTTAGCGACGGACGGTGCAAACTTCAGTCAGCCGGCAGCGATCAGGCAAGTGATTTAAACGAAATAGCCAGTTGTTCGTCCGTTTCTACGGATGCCCGGCATTTTTCAGAAAAATCAAAAAAATATTCCCAAAAATTTGTTTAATTTAAAATTGAAAGATACCTTTGCACACTATTCAGTAATTGCCGCGTTGGTCAAGGGGTTAAGACGCCTCCCTTTCACGGAGGAATCACGGGTTCGATTCCCGTACGTGGTACAGAAAGCCCCATAAAAACGCTAACTAATTAATAGTTAGCGTTTTCTTTTTGACAAAAAATTGATACTAAAGAGCTTAGTACCCTTTCTCTCCTTATATTCATTAATCAATACCATAAAACGATAATAGTATTCTAACTCCCATCCAGGAGATCTGCTGCTATATCCAGAGGTCAGGCGGCGCCCTGATTACAATAAAAATGCTTCATGTTTCAAGTTGAAATATTTTTATAATTTTATCATATAAAGGGTGACCCGTATTTTACAGACCTGCATCACAATAATGACCCGTAAATGTTTGAACAGTTTAAAGATAAATTTCCGCTTGACAACGATACGTGGGATACCTATGTCAGTTACTTTAAACGCCTTGAAGTACCTGCCAGGACGGTACTTTTAAACGAGGGTGAAACGTCAAAGAAGCTGTTTATTATTGAAAAAGGCTGCATCCGTGTCTGGTTCAATAATAACGGTAAGGACATTACCACGCAATTTTTCTTTGAAAACAATATGGTAGCTTCGATTGAGAGCTTCAGGAAGAGCACGCCAAGCCAGGTGACCATCGAAACCATTGAGCCGTGTGTTGTGTGGTGGATATCTAAAAAAGACCTTGACAGCATCCTGGAAGCAATCAAAAGTATGCCCAGATTACGGGATTTATTTATCAACGGCATCTTTGAACGCACGTTTGAGTATATGAAGCATTTTATTTCGTTCATTAAAGATACGCCGCAGCAACGCTACCTCAACCTCATAAAAGAAAAGCCGCAGATTATTCTGCGTGTTCCCCAGCATTATATTGCCTCCTATTTAGGTGTTACGACGGTTCATTTAAGCCGTCTAAAAAGTAAACTGGCAAAAGAAAAGTAATCCTCCAATTTGATAACAAATGTTATTGCACCGGCCTTACCGGTATAGTAGTTTTGCATTGTATTCAACAAGGTAAAATGAAATCTCAAAAAATAATTTATTGGTCGGCAAGCGTTTTATTTGCTGTCTGGATGCTGACAAATGCCTACGTCTATTTAACTTCCGAAGAAGCGAAACTGTTGTGCCATCACTTTGGCTTCCCCGGTTATTTCCGGGTAGAACTGGCCATTGCCAAAATCATTGGGGTCATTGTATTGTTAGTGCCGATGATAAAAGGAAGCTGGAAAGAATGGGCTTATGCCGGATTTACGATTACGATGATTTCGGGCTTTATCGCACACCTGGCATCGGGCGACTCACTGTTATCCGCTTCTTCGGCAATCGTTGCGCTGGCCATCTTATTAACCTCTTATATCACTTATCCCAATTTAAAAAACAGTAAACAATGAAAGCAGCAATAATGCATCAGCGGGGCGAAATGCCCCAATACGCAGACGTTCCGGAACCCACCGTAAAAAGCGATGATGAGCTTCTCATCTCCGTGAAAGCAGCCGCCATCAAGCATTTTGACAAAGGCAGGGCAAAAGGCACCCATTATTCCGCTAAGGACGACAAACAAAATGCCACGCTGATTGGCGGGGATGGTGTGGGCCTGCTTGCAGACGGCACAAGGGTATATGCATTGGGTGACGGCATGATTGCCGAAAAGGCGATCATCGACAAAAGAAGAATGGTGCATCTACCCGAAGGGATTGACGATGCTTCGGCCTGTGCGCTGCCCAATGCAGTGGCGGGGTCGGCCATGGCACTTCGTTTCAGGGCGGCCCTGCAAGCGGGCGAAACCGTATTGATCAATGGGGCAACAGGCTTTACAGGGAAGATAGCCGTTCAGGTTGCCAAACATTACGGGGCCAAGAAGATCATTGTTACGGGCAGAAATGAGCAAACGTTGCAATCCCTGTTAGCATTGGGTGCCGATGAAACTATTCTGACCACGCAAAGTGATGAGGATTTTATGGCGCAGATAAAAGACATACACAGCAATACTCCTGTCGACATCATCATTGACTACCTGTGGGGACATACGGCAGAGCTGCTGTTGGCGTCCTTAAAAGGAAACGGCTCCTTCACACACAGGACAAGGTTTGTTTCCGTCGGCTCCGTAACGGGCGACAACATCCAACTATCAGCGGAGAATTTACGAAGTGTTGACCTGCAATTATCGGGTTCCGGCTTAGGTAGCTGGACAAGGGATGAAATGCAATTGCTGTTTTCTGAAATATTACCGGAAATGTTCCGGCTCACAGCGGAAAACAAGCTGAAGGTGGATACCATAAAGGTTGACTTGAAAGACATTGAAAAATTATGGGAAATGGAAGTCGCAGACGGGAAACGCCTGGTGGTAATCATCTAAAAAAACAACACATCAGTCATTTCAACAGGATGAAGATTATCTTTTCATCCTGTTTTCAGCTTAGAAACGCAAATGCAGGATAAACCAGCAGTGATTACTTTCCATAATATTAAAAAGTGATAACACCCGAGGTATAAGGACTATAAACTTTCCATCCCCAAGACTGGTATAATAGTTTCCCTTGTGCTGTGGCAACCAGGAAATTCCTGTAAATATTTTTTGATAGTGCCACCTATTCAAGTTCCATCATCAAAAAGGTAGCAAGCCCCTTTCGCTGATGTTGCTCTTCCGTTGAAATCCTGTCATAGACAGCCAGGTCATCTACAATGACAACCCTGCCTATGGAAGCCAGCCCGCCGCTTTCAGATATGATCTTAACAACGGTAGTTTCGTTATAACTATAAAACACGGTTTCATAACCATCAGGCAAGCTAACTTTTGGTATATCCATCGGAGCATTGCAGGACATCATATAAGCTTGCGGCTGAATTGTCCATTTACCGGGTATACTGCTTTGTACTTCTTCAGCAGAAGCACATACTTTCAGGAAAACCCAGGGTACATTGATCGTTTCTGAAACCCGGATAAAATCTTCATTCAGTGCTGCAAATACATAGCGGGTCTTTTGTTGCTCATATCCGACATCAACTTTGTAACCGGACAAAAATTTGACCGGCAATGGCAGTTCGCGTGACAGTGCCCAGGCACTAAGCCATTTTTCTATGATATCGGAAGAAACACTACTTATCATTGAACTTTACCTTTATAGATGATTAGATAAAGATAAAAAATTGGCATAAAGAATCCGGTAATATGGAGTTGAATTACACGTTATCGATTTTAACCACCCGGAATATTGGAATGGGAAAATTGTTATGCAATCAATAGGAAATTTCATATTAAATGTAAAACATTAATAATCAGTATTTTTTATAAAATTTCATTTATAGGCATTTCAAATATTCGTATATTTGGTATTAGCTGCTATGTTAAAAACGACACTGCGAATACTGACCATTTCACTTTTAAGTGCTTGCAATAACATTAATAGGACTAAAACTCAGGACTATGTTGTTTTTGAAAATGACAGCAGAGAAAAAGATATTAGCTTTAAACCGACAAGCAATGATATTGAAAAAGCGGAGAAGAGATTATTTGAACACTTAGACAACCTCACGAAAAACAATAAAACAATTTTAGTGAATAATCTTGACAAAAAAATTCCACTTCAGGAGAACTTGAGATATTACAAAAGAAGATACTTTGGAAAAATAAATAATCAAGGGGAGCAAATAATTGAAATTGAGTTTGTATTTATTCGTTGTGGAGGAACGGACGAAATGCCGCCACAAACGCCAGGCTGCCGAACCGTTAGCAGCAACCGCACCAACCCGCAGCACAATCTATGACAATCACGCAACAATTTGCCCAACAATTCGCAAACAAATGGATAACTGCCTGGAACAATGGAGATATGGAAGCAATTATGAGCCATTACGCTGATGAGGTTATTTTTTCGTCGCCGCTTATCCTGAAAAGCAGGACAAATGACAAAGGGACAATACACGGCAAAGCAGCGCTTAAAACTTATTTTAAGCACGCATTATCTAAAGATCCCGACTTGCACTTTGACCTTAAACATATAATGGTTGGTATAAAAAGCATTACACTCCTTTATACCAGGAAACAGGTAATGCCTGCCTGCGAAACAATGATCCTGAATGAGGATGGTTTAATTGTGGAAGGACTGTCACATTATCCTGTTGACAGCATATACGAATTATTATGAACAACCCGACAAAGTAAATTCTTTTTAACCCATACCCTATTTTATTGATGTATGCAGCATTATTAGATCTCCTCAGGCACATTGCTGTCTTAGACGAAGAGGAAGAGGCCCTGATCAAGACCAGTTTCAAACCTCGAACATTGGCTAAAGGAGATTTTTTTCTCAAAACAGGGGAAATAAGTCAGCAAATTGGCTTTATTCAAAGCGGGCTTGTACGCTATTTTGTGTATAAAAATGAAGAAGAGTCAACATTTATTTTTACAAAAGAAAATGAATTTATAGCCGACTATCAGAGTTTTAACCAAAACACGCCGACGATACAAAACATTCAGGCAATTGAAGATTGTGAATTGTTGGTTATTGAGCATTCGGATGTGCAGCACATCTTCAATAACACCAAAAACGGCAACCTGCTTGGCAGAATAATTATTGAACACCGGTTTGAGGTAATGGTCAACCAGCTTTTGTCTATTTATCTTCAAAACCAGGAAGAACGATACAAACATTTTGTTGTCACCTATGCCGAATTAACACAAAGAATCCCACAGTACCTGATCGCTTCCTATGTTGGTGTGAAACCGGAATCTTTAAGCAGAATAAGGAAAAGACTTGTAAAAAACGTTTCTTAACCTGAGTTAATCAATGATCCTGTTTTGATAAGCTATTTTTGCATTGTTTACATCAAAATTGTATCATAAAATGAAACAAAGGTTATTCAACAGTCTGTTGGTACTGTCCTCATTGGCCGGTTACCTGGAATGGGGAACGGACAACAGATCATTTTTATTCCAGGGAGAATACGAAGTACTAAGCAACCTGTTGAGAAACCCTGAATCAGCCATTCATCCATTTACTGTTATTCCCCTTGTTGGACAAATTTTACTTTTGATTACGTTGTTTCAGAAAAAACCCAACAAAATGCTCACTTACATCGGTATTGCCTGTTTGGGCCTGTTGCTGGGCTTTATGTTTTTTATCGGGATAACATGTTGGAACTTTAAAATACTGATTTCCACATTACCATTTTTAGTCACAGCAGTATGCACGATGCTGCATTTAAGAAAACAAAGTCCTATAAAATGAAGCTAAAACCGATAACTCTCAACGAAGACAAAACAAGTGAAGCGTATGCTTCGGCTGAATGCCAACAATTATTGCAAATGTATGACGGCTTTTATCCTCAAACCGGTTTTAATATACCTTGGGTTGGCTACTTTGTGATCAGCCAAGACAAAGTTGTTGGTTCCTGTGGTTTCGTAGGACAACCACAAGACGGGAAAGTTGAAATTGCTTATTGGACATTTAAAGCATTTGAAGGACAAGGTATTGCTTCATTTGCCTGTAAAGAACTCGTTTCCATTGCTTACCAGACAGACCGGGACGTAACTATAACAGCAAAAACAGCACCCGAAAAAAATGCTTCAACAAAAATTTTAGAAAACAACAATTTTACGTTTACCCAAATCGTGCAGGACGAAGAAATCGGAAATGCCTGGCTTTGGACACATAAAAGGAAGTGAAAAAATATTTTTTGCAGAATCAAAACCTTGATTTATTTTTGCACTCCGTCAGATACAGATGATCCTTAAAAGTTCTTAAACAATTGATAATAAACAGAGTATTTTCTTTATAATCCTTGTTTATTCGATTCGACCTGTTTTATGATACGGATAATTTACTTGCTGATCATCACCATAAATAATCTGGCATCAAGGGTACTGAAAACACTAAGTTCTTATTTTTATAAATATCTGCCGCGTTGGTCAAGGGGTTAAGACGCCTCCCTTTCACGGAGGAATCACGGGTTCGATTCCCGTACGTGGTACAATAACTTCCTTTAAAGAGGCTAACTAATTGATAGTTAGCCTCTTTTGTTTTTGGGCAAGAAATATCGACTAAAAAAATTAGCATCAAACATTTTCTATCTATTTAATAATCAACACTATATAACGATAACAGGGTTCTAACTCCCATTCGGGAGTTGTTTGAACACCTACTGATAATCAGTCTATTATAAAAAAGCTTTTTTATTTCTTTCTATTTCTCTGCCTTCAGTAAATAATCGACTATAATTTGTGCGATTAGAGCCAAGACTTCATCTTCCAGATAATCTATATTGATAAGATTATTTGCCTGTTCGTTAGATTGACCGCTGTCTTCCATTGGTGCTATACATTTGATTACAATCATAAAAGTGGATCATAAAATTGAATTCAACATTAAGTATATGTAATATCTTCCGGTAAAGAAGGTTAATTGATATTGACGTAATCTCAACTGCGTATTTTTATACCTGATATCTTTTATTGTTGTATACATTGTCGAAAAATGAAAAACTCTGCGATTGGGTACAGGAGAATAAGCTCAAGGGACCAGTCCAAATATTCGTTGGAGTCTCAGGAAGCATCTATACAGGGCTACTGCCACAGGAATGACCTTGAGCTCCTGGCTATTTTTACCGACAATGGAGAAAGAAGTGATACTTTTGACCGTCCGGACTACAAAGCCCTGGAGCTTTTCATAAAAAGACACCATCCCAAGGTATCCTATCTTATTATTGCCAGCCATGACCGCTTTAGTCGGGATTTTTCAGAGGCTTTCTATAAGATCAAGATGCTGGAACAACAATTCAAACTTAAAGTTCTGGCTGTTGATGAAGCTGTAGATATTGATGTTAATGACCCTTCTGTATTTACAAGAAGAGCCTTTGCTTATTTGCTGGCTAATCAGGAGTTGTTGCAAATAAGGAAAAGGACCAGAGACAACATCCATTATGCACGGCTTTCCGGTCGGTATATAGGTAAACCGCCTTTTGGCTATATCAATGCAAAGGACAGGAATAACAGAACCGTTTTGCTTATTGATGAGGATAAAGCGGAAGTTGTACGCAGTATATATCGCAACTATTTAGCTGGAGCATCTATCCAAATTATTCGTCAACTCGCACAACAACAAGGGTTTGACAAATCTGGCAACAGTGCTATTCAGAACGTATTGAATAACGCGACCTATGCCGGCCTGATCAAAATTCCAGCAAACGGTAAAGAAAAAGAACGATACGTAAAAGGTATTCATCAGCCCCTCATCAGGGAATCTGATTTCTGGCTGGCGAAAAAGAGGAGCCAAAAACCAAAGATATCCAGATCACAACCTAAAGAGTTATTTCCGTTGCGGGGGTTATTGCAATGTTGGTGTGGAAGGAATATGACAGCAGGCTTGTCCAAGGGTAGAAGAAACTATTATCCTTATTACCGATGCCTCACCCACAATGGTGCTAATTACAATGCAGATAGGCTTCATATTCAATTTGAAACCTTGTTAGATACATTTAAGCTCACAGAGCCGCAACTCAGTGTGATCACAGTTAAGGCAGAAGCCATATTACATAAAATGGCACAGGACCAAAAGGATATTATTGCTTCCAGAAACAGGCAAATCTTAGCGGTAGAAAAGAAATTAGCAACGTTGGAAGAATTATTATTGAGTAGAAAAATTGATGGAGATACCTATAGCAGGCTTTATAATAGACTAGCTCAAGAAAAAGAAATTATTATATCCAATAGGCAAAAATCTAGTAAGGAATCGGAAAGGTGGATTCAATTACATTCTTTACTATCCCAAGTAAATACATGCAAGGATATTTATAAGATAGCGTCTTTAGCGCAAAAGCATAGTTTTATTCAAAGTCTTTTCCTATGTGACCTTGTGTATGAGAATGGAAGATTTAAATAAATAAAAGCTTGTCAATGTGTCATTGGGTTAGATATGTAAAAAGCAACCTTCAAAGTTTAACTATAAAAAAACATAGTCAAGAAAAAAAGAATTCCGTTTACTAGGAATGTTATTAGTAAACTTAATGTCAATTATGACAAAGAACCTATAAAGCATGGAGTTTGATTAAACAATATAGATTCGGAGCTTTAGTTCGAACTCCATAAATAAGAAATGAGGAATTACAAATCCTGAAATTAACACATTATTGGAGGAAGCCAATCTCAAGTTTGGGGGAACTGAACACTTTTCCCACTTTCGATCCTAATATAGTCTATCAGATCTTTCAATTCAGAGCCTGCATACAACCGACGGTTCGCCAACTCCATCTGCTTTGTCTTATCTAATTTCCCCATATACAACGGACCCTCAGAATCCGGGTAGCAAGCTTTCCAGATCAAGAGACCTACCTTTAAAGCAATATCACTAAAATCTCTGGCTCTACCAATCCATTTATCGGGCCCCAACCAGATTCGCTCCTTTATCGGAGAGTAATGTACCGAAGCGTTCCGAAGAGCTTCGAAATGATCGAAAAACTGAACGAAGGGCTCTGTGCGTTGCTGCTTATCCACAACTTTAAGAACGACTTTTCCATCATCACGAATTACGGTTTGCATGGCTTCAATACGATGCTTCAAACTCATATAGCTTCCATTTTTTTTCAATCCTTTTAAAATTCTGATTTGTTCTTCGGGCAAACTCTTTTCAAAACGATAGAGATGGTTGAAAGCCATACTATTGACCAAACACTCTATGAATGAAAAAAAAGTCAGTACAGATTGGCGACTATAATTCGCAACATCGTACTTTACATCAGTGACATAGCCGTGAATAGACATATCTGGGTGATTCCTATTCTTGAACCGCGCAGATGCTTTTAACAACAATTCAAAGTTTTCTTCCGCTCTTCTTAATAAAATAAAAGCATCCTTTAAGAGAAATTCCTCTTCAACGCCTCCTCCGCCTTTCAGAGGTCCGATCGCAATCCGGAAATGATAGGGTGCATCTGTATACAGGTTTAACTTTTTCACATCCATTAAGCTATTGAGAAATTGAAAAGTGACGCCGTTGTTTAAGATGTTCTCGGTACTTTTAGCTTCCTTGAACTTCTCTACTATTTGGGCAAGCGGCATTCGCGGCGGATAGTCTTTCATAAAAATTTTTGCCTGACGTTCTAACACTTCCATTTTTTGAGGAAGTATCTGGCTCAACTCAAACCTACTCGCTCTTTGAATAAATAGTCGTGTAGTATCGGCCATCCTTACCATCTCCCAATAATCGAAATTCATTACTAGAGCCGACATCAGCTCTAGATATTCTAGCAGATTTTCTATTTGCTTGATTTGTTTATTTAGACTTGTGGGCATGGTTAGGTTTATTAGTCTGGGAAATAAACTTTTTAAAATATATTATACCCCTCTGTGAACTCGCCCTTATATACAGGGAAGTATTTTCCAAATGCTTCGGTGAATACTATTGATAGATCCAAAGATGCCAATTTGCTTATTTCTTTTGATTTATCACGCACATACATAAGTGTCTCATTCTTCACCAATTTAGATATTGAGTTTTGAAGCGAATCCAATCCTTCGATATATAGGGGGTGGCCGGGCTTAAAATTTGTTCTACCACTGTAAATCACTTTTTCAAAAACCGCCTTTGCTTCTTTACTTACCCTCTCACTTGTAAAGACAATGATCTTATCAGCATTATATTTTAAAGCCCTATAAATAAACGGATGGGCATCTCCAGCTTCAAAATTCCTATCTTTCAATTCAAAAATCCAAACTTTCCCTTTGAATTCGACAACACAGTCCACTTCCTCTCCCTCATCAGATAAACTCCAGATTATACTAGCTTCTGGGATACCGTTCGCAACGAGTTCCTTGGTCATCAATAAAGTCATCCAATGACTTCCTGTTGTTAATTTTCTCCCCAATGCTGTGAGTGCGAATGTCTCGTCCAACAACTCGTCACTAAAACTTCTGCCACAATTAACACAACTCAATTGCTCAGAACTTTTTGCTTCAAATTCACTTAATGTCTGTATAACTGCTAATGGGGTTGAATTTTTGCGACAAGTCACCGTATATCCTTTACTAACTAACCGGGACTCAATAAGGCTATTGATAACTCCAAGTTGAAACGCTTTGTCTTCCCCTTTGATATCTTTTACTTTTAGCCTCCCTGCTTTAGCTATCTTCAATAAGACGTTTCTTTTTTTTGAGTCTGAAATTTCTAATGATGAATTGAGTTCTTCTTCTTGAAGTGATGAAAATGCAAAACTTCCCTCAAAAGCAACTTTTGATTGTATTTTTTCATTATGCGTATACCATTTTTGATTCATGTGCCGAACTCGTCTTCCATCAAGATTAGATTTCAATGCCGTTGAAAATGCCTTTACATACTGTCCCAGCTTGTTCTTGGCATTATTCAATTTCTCTGTAATAATCCCGATCTCAATTCTCTTATCCGACGAATAAAAACCAGAGCTAGTGTTAAGAATATATATTATCTCATTACCTTCAACAAATATATCAGCCTGATAAACAAATGAATGTTTGCTATCAATTCTATAATAACTGATCCACTTAAGAATATCTTCATTCAGCTTATCGATTCCAGAGGAAGCTAACATCGCTATCTTAGATTGCCAGATTACAGATATGTATCCTGCATCATTCATCCCTTTGATGACTTTCGTGAAATCTAAAGGGTCAAGATTGAGAGGGGAATGACAATTAACTATTTCAATCATTTCTATATAGCTTTAACTGTTGGTCTTGATGAGGATAACGTAATTGATGCTGTTGATATAGTTCCCATCCTATAGTATCTTTTTCTCTATTAATAATTGCAACATCCTTTCAGCATCAGGCTTGCTAAATTTCTCTGCTTTTGTTTTGTATTTGATTTGATTGATCTTCCAGTCTTTCATTCCCTGATAGATGTTGTCAATATTTCGGGTGTCTTTATCCAAAGCCACTTTTAAAACCGTGTTGTAAAGTTCTATTTTGTCTGTTTCCTTATTGATGAAAGGATGCTCATAGATGCTCAGCATCCTGTTTACAGCCTGTATAAACTCCTTGTTTTCAGGTGCTGATAGCTTATCCAAAACTTGTTTACTGTATTTTGGATTAACAGCATATACCTCTTTGTTATTCGCGACTTTTTGAGCGATGAGATAAGGATTTCGCTTTAAGTCTTCTTTTAATTCGTGACAATAAGTGCCAAAGTTTGAATTGGCAAAAGCATACTGTTTTGAAAAGATAGGTTGTAGGTTATTGGTATTATACACGTTTTTCTGCAACCCCACATCTCCATAGGTAACACCCAGTTTACTTTTCATACAGGCAACCATCATGGCCATTTCCCAGTCAATATCCTGTATATTATTTACCGAATGGGCTGCATATTTTTCAAAAGGTTCTGCTGCAAGGTTATTCCAATTTACCGTATTGGTATCTGATTCAACAACCTTTCCGTTGACTTGCTGAATGGTTTCCGTATTCTCCTCTTTTACTTCAAATGCCCGATGCAACAATGCTTTGAGCAGTTGCTCAGTGGCTTTTTGATTGGCAATAATGTGTTCTTTTAATTGTTTGGTCTTGGCAAATTGCTTTTCTATTTCTGCTACGATGCGTTTTTGTTCGGATAGTGGGGGAAGGGGAATTACAAAACGCTCTAGATTATATTTGGGTAACCCTTCTCTTCCTGCTCCTGTTGTCGAAGAAAAAATGAACTTCTGAAAGTAGGGAGATAAAACAATCTTGTGAAAGTAATTTCTATCTACCTCTATAGGTCTTATGATGCAAACGTGTTGGCTTACATTTCCTTCTTCAAAATCTTCTGGAACCAATGCGCAACGACCCATTGAACCGCCTGTTATATTCAGTAGAATGTCGTTGCCTAAAACTATAGTGCCGTTCATCTGTTTTTGAACTTCATCCGACACAAATTTCATGTCATCATAAACTAATCTGTCGTTGTAGATATTTTGAGAACGGAAAAATGGGAATCCACTTTTAGCATAATTGCTTCCTTTTGGTGTGCTTCCCGAACCGATTTTAGAACAAATTTCGCCTAACCTGCACCACACCCAATTTTCAGGTATACCAAACGGAATTTCTTCAGATTTGATGGGCGGTAATGGTCTTTCTTTTTTGACAGAAATTGCTTTTTCTGCTTTGATGCGTTTTAATAATTCACTCGCAGGTTCATCATCAGGATTTTGAGCGACTAATTTCCCTTGTACCGCTTCCTGTAAAATAGCTTGGTTGAGGTTTTCGAGTTGGGTGAGTTGGATATTAGTTTCAGTAAATATTTCAGAAGCTAACAACTGAGATCTATGTAAAGCAATGATTTTTTTTTCTACTTCAATATTAAAATAATGTCCTTCTTGTTTTAAGTTGTTATTTTGAAAGTCTTCTAAAAATGCTACAATAGGAATTTGTTCGGAAACAGGTGGCAAGGGTATTAATGCCATTCGCCCTTCATAGGTACCAAGTCTTGGCATTTTCATTCCTTTGGTAACACTATTCACGTATTTTAAAAAATCGCCCCTCTTAAGAGAGTATCTCAGGTATTGTGGATTTATTCCACCGAAACATTTTAAAGGTAAAATTTCTGTAGTACAAACGCCGTCTTCATCTGCCACAATTACTTTGTCTAAGTATGGGCGAAGTTTAGAATATAAAATATCTCCTTTTGTGAATCTACTTTTAGTGCTTAGTGATTTTCTATCTTTGAACTTTATTTTCGCTAATAAAGTTGAAGAAGTTTTTTCGATATCTTCCAAATCTAATACCCAAGTATCGTCACTTAAATCTGACCGCTCAGCTCTGAGACTACTTCCATAATTGGTAATCTCTCCTAATCTACACCAAACCCAATTTTTTGGAGTTTGATATGGAATTTCTTTTTTTGTTATCGAAGGAAGAATTTGTGTTTTTAAGCCTTTTTTACTTATTTCATTTTTAACTTTCTGTAATAAATAAAGTCCATTTTCATTTCCTTCTTGATTTAATTTCCCTAATTCCGAGATAATTATTGGGAAATAAGAGCTGACATTTTTAAAAAATAACTGTTCCCAATTTAAACTATTGATTTCCCCTTTACGTTTTCTGCCTCTACTCATTTCAAATAGCCGTTTAGTTCATTTAATAATTCTAATGATTTCCTGAATGAGTTTTCCAAGTTTTTAATAATCCCTTTTCTATCATACACCACTTCCTCCGCTACGTTATTCGGATTTTTAATATCCAAATCATAGTTGCGGTCAATAATAGTTTTCATCGGTACTTTCCAGGACACTTGACTTTCTGTGCGGTTGTTCCACCAATCCTTTATCGGGTTAAACTCTTCTATGCGGATGGGTTTGGTTTTGCTATAGGCTTTTTGGCCTTCGGGCAAAGTATGTTCGTAATACCAGATTTCTTTAGTCGGTTTTCCTTTTTCAAAGAAAATCAGGTTGGTGTTTACGGTGGCATACGGAGCAAAAACAGACTGTGGCAATCTTACAATGGTATGCACATTACAATCTTCCAAGAGTTTTTGCCTTACCCGTTGTTTTACACCATCCCCGGTCAAACTTCCATCGGGCAATACAATGCCAGCCCTGCCGCCGTCTTTCAGCAACTGGATAAACAGAATCAGGAATAGGTCAGCACTTTCTTTAGTACGGTAATTCAACGGGAAATTCGTTTCCATACCATCGCCCACTACGCCACCAAACGGCGGATTGGCTACAATAATATCCACACGGTCTTTTTGCCGGATAGAATTGTATTCACGACTTAATGAATCCCCATTGGTGATTTGAGGTACGGCAATGTCGTGGGTAATCAAATTAACCACACTCAACATAAACGGTAAAGGTTTCAATTCCGAACCAGTTACCGTTTCCTGTAAGGTTTGTTTATCGGCAATGGTTTTGACCTGTTTTTGTAAATGCTCAATGGCACAAACAAGGAACCCCGCTGTCCCGCAGGCCGGATCCGTGATTTTCTCTCCCAACTGCGGGTTGACCATATCCACCAGAAATTGGGTTACGGCTCGTGGCGTGTAAAATTCCCCGGTATCTTTTTTTGTGGCTAATCCCTGTAAAATATCTTCATAAATGACATTAAAAACATGATGTTCTTTGCTGCTGTTGAAATCTATTTCGTTCAGTTTGTTAATGGCCTGGCGGAACGTATGACCGCTCTTCATATAATTGTTCGTTCCGTCAAATATCTGACGGATAATGATACCCAATTTATCATCAACTGCCACCGTCAGGTTCTTAAGTTGAGGGAACAATTTGTTGTTGACAAAATTAATTAACTGTTCACCTGTAATACCTTCATCGTCTTCTGCCCAGTTCCGCCATTGCAATTCGGCCGGAATGGGGGATTTGTATTTTGTATCAAGAAGTTCTTTTTCTTTGTCCTTATCATCAAATAATTTCAAAAATATCATCCAGCCCAGTTGCTCTATACGCTGTGCGTCACCGCTCAAGCCCGGGTCTTTACGAAAAATATCCCTGATGGATTTTATAATGCCTAATATGTTACTCATAACTAAAAATTAAATATTGGAAACCAATGAATATTGAAATAAGATAAAAGCATATCTCTGACTTCAAATAAATTCATATCCGGTCTTTCGAATTTGGTATCAAACTCATTTTGTTCTATTTCTTGAACTGTAAAATTGTAAAGATCTTTTACTACATTTTCTAGTTCATATGGCTCATTTTGATAACTCTCTACATTTTCTCTTTCTCTTGCTATTATACCTTGTATTTCTACAGGATCAGAGCATATATATGAATTTGATTTATCAAAAATTATCTGATGATTACTCCCGGGAGGAATAACTGCCGATTGCAACTTAGGTTGAGATAGATCAAAAACCATTGAATTATTTTGTATGGAGCGAGTATTGAAATAGCTATTAAACTCGCTAATGGTATGAAATAGAGGGGCACAATAATAGACTCTATATCTTTTATTTAAAGCAAGGCTTTTTAGCGTGTTAAACTGCTTTGTTTTAACGGTGTTGTAGATATTGAAGCCATATTTAGCGGCTTTTGATGTATCAATTACTATTTTTCCTGCTAAATCGCTAAACACTTCTTTATCAAAATATTTACTTCTTTTAAATTGATAAAATTCTGAAAATCGATAATATCTTCCTTTATAATGTGTAAGAATCAAATCCGATGCAGATGCTTTTTCTTCTTTTGTTGAAGGAGCATAAATCATATAATGATAAGGATGTAAATACCCCAATGAATCAAATAATTCCCGACTATAGCCAAGCACAAATTGTGTCTCAGAAAATTCACTTTTTTCCATTAGGCAATATTTTTATATAATTCATTTTCTAATTCTTTAATCGCTTTTTCGTAGGCTTCCCGGCTACCAAATGCTTTTATAATTTCTGTTACAGAGCCAAATTCATTAATGGGCGGAACGGTCAGAATCTGAATGTCCTCTATATTTTCAATGCCCTGATCTGCATACTTATCCAATAATGCTTCCAATACTTTTCTGGTTTGTTCCCCATATTTGGTGAAGTAATTGCGCTTCTTCACATTGTTTGCCCGTTCTTTTCGTGTCATTGGTGGTTGATCATAAGCTACATGACAAATCAGGTCAAATAAATCCACCTGTTTGTCCACCGCTTCATATAGGGCATCAACCATTACACCTTGCTCTACCAATTCGGCGATAATGGCTTCTTTTCGCTCTGAACTTTTCCATTTATTCAGAAATTCATCCAATGATGTGTATTGCTCCTGGATAATACCTTTGGTATGGTCTTTCAAGCTTGTGGTAATTGGCTTGCCGTGCTGATCAAAATGTAATTCACGGCTGATCAGTACCGAAACATCCACACCATTCACATACACTTTTCCTCTTGGTTCATTTGCGGTACTTGCAGGAATATCTGTCTCCGGATAGCGAATGCTTGGAGGGATCACTTCCACTTCTTCGCCGCTTTCGATGTCTATAACAGGTTCTGTATTATCTTCTTCTTCGTCAATAATGTCACCCAGATCTGTCGCTTCTTCCACAGGTTTTATACGAATGGGTTCACCATCAAACTGAGGATCGGCAAATAGATCCGTTGCGTTTCGGAAATCTAAAATGGTAAAATAGAGTTTTCCAAACTCTTCATTGATTCGTGTTCCTCTACCAATAATCTGTTTGAATTTGGTCATTGAGGCAGCACTGGTATTGAAGTCTAATACGATCACTTTACAGGTTTGGGCATCTACGCCTGTAGTCATCAGTTCAGAAGTAGTAGCAATGACCGGATATTTTTCTTCTGGATTGATAAAGTTGTCCAGTTCCCGTTTTCCTTCTTCATTATCGCCTGTAATCTGCATCACGTATTTGTGATTTTGTGCCACCAAATCTGCATTCTGTCTGGCAATAGCTGTCCGCATTCGTTCAGCATGGTCTATGTCCACACAAAACACAATAGTTTTTGCAAAACGGTCGTAACCTTTCAAAAATTCGGTTAATTTTTTGGCTACAATATCAGTACGTTCTTCGATCACCAGATTTTTATCGTAATCTTTGCGATTGTAGATACGGTCTTCAATAATATTCCCTTCCTTGTCTGTCTTTCCTTGCTCCGGTCGCCAACCTTCAGTATCTACATTTAATGCCACTCTCACGACACGGTAGGGAGCTAGAAATCCGTCATCAATACCTTGTCGTAATGAATAAGTATAAATAGGTTCACCGAAATATTCGATATTGCTGGTTTCATTCGTTTCCTTTGGAGTAGCAGTCAAACCAATATGTGTGGCGTTCTTAAAATAATTCAGGATTTCCCGCCAATTACTATCTTCTTTTGCACTACCTCTGTGACATTCGTCAATAATAATTAAGTCGAAGAAGTTTGGAGAGAAGTCCTTATAAGCATCCTGCATTGCCGGATCCGAACTGCTCAATCCCTGATATAAACCCAGAAAAATTTCAAACGCTTTATCAGACGAATCAATTCCCCGCTGTTTACTGGAAACCAATGCTTCCTTTCCACTATTATCGGTAACAATTTTTTTCTTAATTACGGTCATAGCACCTTTGAAATGCCTGAAATCTCCTCTTCGGGTCTGGTCAATCAAAGCTGTTCTATCCGCAAGAAACAGAATCCGTTTTTTTGCACCTGATTTCCAAAGTCGGTAAGCTATTTGAAATGCGGTATATGTTTTGCCGGTACCTGTAGCCATTACCAGCAAAATCCTGTTTTGCCCATTGGCAATTGCTTCTACCGTTCGGTTAATTGCAATTTGTTGGTAGTATCTTGGTCTGCGATTTGTTCCGTCAAAGAAATAATCCTGTGAAACAATCCTGTCGGCTTCATCTGTCTCAATACCTTTATATTTTTTGTATTTCTGCCAAAGTTGCTCGGGAGAAGGAAAATCTTCTAAACGGAGTTCGGTTTCAATATTTTCGTCTGTCGCTGTTCTGTCGTGAAAGAGAAAACCATCCCCGTTGCTACTGAAGACACAGGGAATGTCCAGTATTTTGGCATATTCTAGTGCTTGCTGAATCCCTGAATTTACAGAATGATTATTGTCTTTCGCTTCAATTATCGCAATTGGAATATTGGGTTTATAATAAAGAATATAGTCTGCTCTTTTTTGGGTTCCTCTTGCTGTAAACTTTCCACGAACATAGATTTTACCATCCGTGAAAGATACTTCTTCCAATATTTGTAACTGTTTATCCCATCCCGCACTTTCCAAAGCAGGCGTGATAAATTTTGTGCAGATATCTCTTTCTGATAAAGTCCGTTTGTTCATAACGCTTAGGATTACGGATTAATCGCTTTATACCAATAGAAGAATGCTTCCGGATTGGTCTTCTTTAATTTGTTTAATTTATTGTAGGTTGAATTTTCAATCAACCAATCTTTGATTTCCAGCGGATTTTTAAACCGTTCAATTTCCTGATTTTCTTTATTCAGTAATAAAGTCAGATAGGCAACTTTAGCGGATGCTGTTACAGCTTCTTCGATTGAAAAGCGGTCAATAATGAAATTCGTAAAATTCTTAATGCCTAATTGCAAGTGTTTGAACTCATCAGATTTCATATCTCTTTCTGCCAGTGTGTAACAAGCCAGCCAAGTATCTTTAAGTACCTCGTCAGCATTCATATTTAATTTTCGATAGCCAATTTCTTCCTGTACCACTCTCGAATAACTTTCTTTGACTACGTTGAGGTCGGTTATTTGGTCGAATAAAAAACCAATATCATACAACTGTTTAATGATTTCGACAGGACGATTTTTTGAATACAATATACCTGTGGTTTTCGGTGCAAAAGCCGTTAGTTTATCTCCCAAAATAGCTTCAAACGTTGGTAATACAACTACCGTATCTTTTCCAGACGTGGCTAACCAACTGTGATTTACTGGATATTCTTTTGTTTCAGGATATGGATTGGGCGTGTATAATAAATCCAATAGTATCGGCTCTTCGTTACCATCTACAACACTTTTATAAAACATCTTGAAATGTCCGATTGGAGCATCAGGCGTATGTTTTCGGTCGTTGTCATCTTCCCAACGGATAAACATTTCTAATTGGCTAATCTTCTCTAAAATCTCCTTGATTTTATCCTCAGGTTCTTCTGTAATGATGTCAATATCTATCGAAAACCTTTTAGGTGTTTCTGATGCTAAAAGTAAAGCAGTCCCTCCTTTAAACACAAAGTTCAGATTGTTCAATTGCAGTTGCTCCAAAAGTGTCAAAGCGTATATTACCTTTTCGATCAGTTTTGGGTCAATGCGTTTTCCCAACTTATTTCGTAAGTCGGTAATCCACTCAATTGTGTATGACTTTGTATCTATCATAATTTATATACTATTGGCACAAATAAAATTATTTTGCCAAACTTATATTTATCAGTTTTTCAATTTCTTCCTCTCTATTTCTTCGGACGGCATATCTACGCATCTTTAATTCATTTAAAGTGTATTTCTGCATTGCACTCCTCATAATAAATTCTTTTTCATTTTGCTGAGCCGAAAAAAGTGCTGTTTCAATCAACATATCCACCAATAACTTTTCCAATGCAGGAATACTAATTTTATCTTTTTCTATTAGAGGAGATTCCGAAACCATATTCTTCACAATAAGAACTTCATCGTGATTATGAATATAACGGTCAAATATTTCCTCATCAGGATTAAAGAAAACGTTTTTATTGCTTTCTGTTAGAAAGGCAAAGACAGATTCAGACGCATCTTTTTCTACTTCTATAACAACATAATGTTTAAATGGCTGGTGACGCATAAAATCATTCAGCCATACCGTATCCCAAATACAAAAATTGATATAAGGAAATTCACGCTTTAGCTTACTAAATATTCTCTTTAAATTATTTGAAATATTAGGTTGAAAAGGGATGTTACTATCCATCTCATAAATTCCTCTGGACGGAGCATTGATAATTCCCTCTTTTTTTAACTTGGACAGATACATATTGATCGTGTTATCAGACCAGGATGGGAAATCCTTTTTTATTGATCCCACTAGCTTCTGCTTGGAAAGCCTTTCACTTTCCTTAAAATAACGACCGATATGTTTTTCTAACGCTTCTGCCAAAATCGTTTTTTTATGGTAAATGTAATACTAATTTATATAAGTTCGGCATAAAAAGTGTATTTTGTCAAAGTTATATTTATTTTTTAGGACAAAAATTGGGTATAATTTAATAGTAAGCACCATAAATTTGCTGTTAAGATTTTATTATACGACTGATAGATTGATTAGCCAAATAGATTATTATTACTTTATTAAACTATTTTTTTGCAGAATCAAATTCTTGATTTACTTTTGCATTCGTCAACGAGAGATAGTGACAGAGTTCTTTAAACCATTGATTACAAAACCAAAGTATTTTTTGACTTATAATCCAAGTCTGCGATTAGATTTACTTTTTTGACTAGGATGATTTTTTTGCTGATTATTTGCATTAATAATCTGATCTAAAATCTCAAAAAAAGCACTAATAGTTTCAAATAGCCTCCCGTCCAGGGTACATCATTAAAAAGGTTAGCTATTCGTATAGCTAACCTTTTTAATACCCTCCCCTCCCTTATCATTTATATGGCTGCATGGATCCGGGCCACTCAACCTTGTTCAAACAATGGCCCGCGATTAACTGTACCGATTAACTGCACAACGCAGACCCACCGGCATATTAAGCCGAAGCATAGATGCACTAATACCCTGCTAATCCGTATCTTTTAATGTATTGATCGCCGGATCGCCTGCATTATCAGCTACATACTGTTTGGTAGTGCTGCTATACCGGTGCCCTGCATAATATTGCGCCTTATGCAATCCCTCCGCATTGAGCCAGTTAGTAATAACGCTGACCCTTAGCTGTTGGATCTTCATAAAATGCCTATCCAGTATTTTGAGCTGTGCCGCTAACGTCTGTATAGAGCCTTTTAATTGTTCCTGCTGATCCTGTATCCTGGCATGTTCGGGTAGCGGGAGCAAAAGCATGCCGTTTTCCCTGGTCCCCGCCTGCAGTATCTGCGGCCTGACAACGTTAATGTAATATGTCAGAAAAACTATCTGCGACGGCTTCAGGGGTATCGTTCTTGCATTGCTCTGGAGGTTTCCGGCTATGCTTACAAAGGCTTTGACAATATCTATATCCGCAACTTTTATTTTATGTAACTCTTTGGTGGCTAAACCCTGAAATACAAGAAACCCCAACATTACATAGTTTCTTTGTTTACTTAACGAGGAACGCAGGCGCATGTTATACGGTATGCTGCTATCATCAAAATCTTGCACATAATTCCGGTGATAGGCATCATAAAGCCCGGACAGCTCTTCAGGAGTATAAATATAATAGGCCGTTTTATTTTTAGTCGCTTTTATCTTTAAACCCGTGCAGGGATTGTAAGCTATATACTTTATACTTACAAGGAAGTGAAACCAGTGATTGAGCGAAGTTAATATGCAGCCTATACTCCTTTGGCTCCATCGCTTTTCTTTTTCCAGATGATCAAAATATGCCAATACCTCTTTCCGGGTACAGCTTCTTATGTCTTTTTTATACGACTGCAGGAACATACCGACATCCCTGATATATCGCTGCTGTGTACTTTTTGCTAACCCTTTGCCCTGCAGGTATTGGATAAATGCTTGTTGCATAATGAGATTGCTTTTGCGGCCCTGGTCAGTAATTACTCAGGTGATTGGGCAGGTCAGCATACTGTATACCGGCAGATCCATTTATTAATAAAATGCGCGCTCCTTTTGCGCTGCGGCTGCAAAAAACCGGGCCTGAAACTAACCCTATACCTGCAATTAGCCCATTCCTAACGGATAAAAAAAACAATACTGAGCAACCGAGTTTATATATTGATGTTTGCCTGCCGGAATATAGTAACTGCACGCAACAACCGTTCTTCGCCGCTGCAACAAATTCCGGCTATCTTACGGAGCCATTTCTGCCGCAAAAAAATCCAATTGAGCAACTGCACGCCTGTATGTATATCCGGGACTTTTTACCGAATAAACGCACCAACCGGAAAATCAGCAGCTCTTAATGAAGCGACATGTGCTTTCTTTTCGTTTATTTTGGGTATAAATCATCGTTTTATTATGCAGTATTACCGGTTGTTGCTCTGCCTGGTCATAATGTTGTGCAGCGCGCAGCAGGTATCGGCCATATGGCAACCGCTGACAGGACATATCACCATGCAGAACGGACTGCCCAGCAATGTGGTATACGAGGTGTATGAAGACAGCAAAGGCTTTATATGGTTCTGTACGGACCAGGGCATAAGCCGGTACGATGGCAGCACTTTCCGGAACTATTCCATCAAGGACGGCCTGCCCGATATAGAAGTATTCAGGATAAGGGAAGATAGTCAGCATCGTTACTGGCTTGTTTGTTATAACAGGAAAGCCTGTTATCTGAAAAACGGCAAGATCTACAACAGTGAAAACGATTCCCTGTGCCGCCGCATCGAACAGGAGGATATTCAATATGATGAGCTGTTCACAGACAGGGACGGTAATGAATGCCTGGCAGGTAAAAAGATAGCTGTACTCGGCGCCCATCCGTCTTACATACGTGTATTGAATCACATTTTAAGCTGGGGGCGCATACGTCATTTTAAAAAAGATGGTGAAGACTATATCGCAACAGGCCCCGGGGTGTGGAACGTCCAAACCGGGCAATTCATGCAGTTTTCCAGAGGATATACCCAGGCCTCGTTTTATAATGGCGTCACTCTCTTCTCTTCGGGTTTTTCGCGGCCGGATAAAGGACAGGTACTGGAAGAATGGCAATTAGGCCCCAATAGTCTGAGCCTGAAAAAAGACTACCCTTCACCCGGAATCATCTACCAGATCACTGCAGCAGCAAACGGGCTGCAAATCAGTACCTCCGCCGGAATGATGCTCTTCGATACCCTTACCCGGAAAATCATACCCGATACCACATTTCCTGCCGGTATACCGGTCAACTGCATGATAGCAGACCGTGAAGGTAACCGGTGGCTGACCACCTTAAACGACGGCGTATACTTTATTCCGGTCAATGGGGGCAGGCTCATTGACCGGACTGCCGGGCTGAAAAAAAACAATATCCTGTCCATTGCCCTGCACAATGACGGGCATATTATTGCAGGTGATGATGCAGGACATGTTTACCGTATAAAAGAAGGAAGCATTCAAACGTATGCCCTGCTGACTGCACAAAACAACAACCGTGTAATATTTATCCGGGACAATGGCCAGGGAACAATGGCGGCCGGCAGTGATGTTGGATTATATATAATTAATCATACCGGCATTCCGAAATTAGCGATGGAATCTTCTATGAAAGCAGGTGTCCTATCAGGCCGCTATTTTTATACAGGCGGCGCTTCCGGTCTGATGATCTATGATACCCTTACCCAAAAACACACCGATTACCAGGTAGGGCGGGTAACCGCGATGGCCATAGATAACAATCAAACCTTATGGACCGGAGGCATCAATGGTTTAAGTTATTTCACTAACGGGAAACCTGTAAAATATACGCAGGATACTGTACTGACAGATTGTTTTATAACCGCTATTTTACCGGCGCCCGGGGGTGGTATTATTGCCGGTAGCAGTACCCGTGGCCTGTTTATCATACAAGATCCCCGGCAGCAGCCATTGCACCTTGATATGGGCAGCGGTCTGGCCAGCAATAATTGCCGGAAACTTTTTGTCTCCGATAACGGCTACGTATGGGTATGCTCCAATGCGGGCATTGACCGTATCCGGCAGACCGGAAATGGCCGTTGGGTGGTGAGCTCCTTCCCGATGCCCCAGGGGGTCGCCGGCAACCAGGTCAACGACCTGGTAGAAAAAGACGGCCGGTTATACCTGGCAACGGCCCAGGGTATCCTGATCCTGAACAGCCGGGATACATTTCCTTCCCAGCCCCCCCGCCTGTATATCGAATCTGTCAATGGCATAGCACTTACCGGTCAACCGCTCCGGTTCCAGTACACGGAACGCAGCCTGCAGGTGGCCTATACCGGTCTCAGCTATTCGGGCGGCACGCCGTTGCAGTACAGGTATCTATTAACCGGTGGTACCAACGACACCCTGTACACTTACTCACAGGCCATAGACCTGACCGCCCTGAGCCCGGGGTCATACAACCTCCTGCTGTGGTGTCGCAGCCCTGGCAGTAAGTGGACCGCCGAACCGGTACAGCTGTCCTTCACCATTATGCCGCCTTTCTGGCATCACCCGCTGCTGATAACGCTGGCAGCCCTCGCGGCCGGCGCGCTGATCCTGATCCTGTTCCGTCTGCGGATCCGTAAAATACAGAAACGGGCCACACAGGAAAACCAACACCGGCAGCAACTGGCCCAGTTGGAAATGAATGCGCTCCGGGCACAGATCAACCCGCATTTTATTTTTAATGCCTTAAATGCCATCCAGTATTACTACAGCCAGAATGATGAAATAACAGCCAACCAGTACCTGACCTCCTTTGCGCATTTCATCCGGCTCACACTCACACACTCCCAGGCACACTGGCTGCCCCTGAATGAAGAGATCGCTATGCTGCGCACCTATATAGCGCTCGAACAGCTCCGCTTCAGAGAATTGTTCACACTTGATATAACGGTAGCTCCCGACCTGGACCAGGAAAAGGTGGCCATACCCGCCATGCTGATGCAGCCTTATGTAGAGAATGCCATCAATCACGGGCTGCGTCATCTTAAAAACCGCAAAGGCCGGCTGCAATTATCCTTTACACTGGAGCATGGCAACCTGTGCTGTATCATAGACGATAACGGCATTGGCCGGGAGCAGGCAGCAGCATATAAGAAAGTGCATCATACTTCGCTGGGTATGAAGATCACCGATCAGCGCATCCATACCATTAACCGCATGTATGGCATTACCATACAGGTATACATTACAGATAAACCGGATACCGGCAGTGGTCCCGAAGGGACACGGGTATCGCTTGTCATACCTTTAAAATTAATAGACAAATGATCTTAACCACCCTAATCGTTGACGATGAAGAAGGCAGCAGGCAAACCCTGCGCCATTTCCTGGAACGCTACTGCCCTGCCGTGCAGGTTATAGGAGAAGCAGATTCCGTAGCCGCCGCGGTAACGGCCATTGAGCAGCATGAGCCCATGCTGGTGTTCCTTGATATTAACATGCCTAAGGATAACGGCTTCGCGCTCTTCAGAGAGATACCCCAACCCCGCTTTCAGACCATATTCGTTACCGCGTACGATCATTATGCGCTCCAGGCCATCAGGCAGCATGCCCTTGACTATATCCTGAAGCCGGTGAATGTACAGGACCTGATCGCCGCTGTGGAGCGGGCCGTTCAATATTGCTCCCGGCAGCAACTGGCAGGGCGTTTTGACGAACTGCTGGCCAGCCTCCAGCAAACCCCGGCGCCCAAAGCCAAGATAGACCTACCCACGACCAATGGCTTCATTTACGTATGCATTGACAATATTATTCGCTGTGAAGCATCGGATAACTATACCCTGTTCCACTTTACCGACCGTAAACCGGTGATCGTATGCCGTAACCTGGGGCATTACGAAATGATATTAAAGGACGCCGGCTTTATAAGGATACATCACCAGCACCTTATCAATCCCGATCACTTGCAGCAGTACCAGCATGGCCGCGGCGGCACGGTACTGATGAGCGACAATACAGAGCTGAACGTATCGCAACGTAAGCGGGAAGAGTTCCTTAATGCCATCAGGGGACGGATGACCTGACATAATATACCGGTTAGCTTACCTGTAACAGTATGCCGTGACGCAGGCACCCTCCCTCTACCGGAAAGGACCGGTAATGAAAGATATAAAACAGTAAAAAATTTCCGCTGTTTTTTTGGTCAATTGAAAAACCTGATATACATTTGCAACTCGAAAGGCAATCGCCTGCAGAGTTAAAAGTTCTTATTTCTATAAAAACATCTCGCCGCGTTGGTCAAGGGGTTAAGACGCCTCCCTTTCACGGAGGAATCACGGGTTCGATTCCCGTACGTGGTACGAATATTAAAGCGCAAATAGCTGACAGGTCGAAAAACAGCTCTTTGCGCTTTTTTTATTGCTCTTTTTATATAGATTTAAAAAAACAACATTAAACATAACACCCTTAAAATAAAGCATTTAAATCAAAAATAAGGTTTGATCCCCTTCGGGTCTTCTTTGAATACCTACTGGTGATCAGAAGTACGTTCTCCAGAATATAATAGGGTCAATAAACAATGTGCTATTCCAAGTACATGTTTGAAAGAAACAGTTGAGCAATTCAATACATGGCTTGATAGATCTTACTGATACTAATTTACCCGTATGAAATGGTTTTGGTGCAGCTATTCCATAATTCGTGATAGCGATTAAATTATCACACCTGTATAATTTCACCTCATTTGCCCAAAAACCGCAACCAGATATAAATTGACAGGATATCAACAAAAGAAAAGAAAGTAAGATTTCTAATCATCCTGAATACTTGATAGTAACGTTAAGGCGTAATTTTTATGTCCACAATAATACTACCGTTGGTACTTGCTGCATTGCCCGTTATACTTTTAACACGCATGATCGCCATTTTGCCATTATGAGTCCTGAAGCGTAATATATCATTTACTTTTGGTGAGATTGAATTTCCAAATATGCGTTGGTCACTATTGAATGAAGTGGATAGCTGTTTTACGGTTGCAATTTGCTCAAAATTGTTTGACGTAATATCAAGATGTCCTATTTCTGTATTGTTCTTTGTTGTCCAATTGTCCAGGCCATTTTGGCTGAAGATAAAGGCTTCCTGATGGTAGGCACCGTAATAGGTCATTGTTCCTGCCGGTGAGGTAAGCCAAGTTGCTGTACTGCCAACGCCACCCACATCACGATTGAACCAGAATACCAAGTCAACCATTGTTTGGTTATCAAACACGTTATTTGTACTGTAAACATTACCATTCCTTAAACTAAGGAAACAACCTACAGCATTATTCTGACTGCCTACAACTATATTATTAAAGCTTAAAACAGGAATCTCCGCAGGATCGTCATCTGTTTTTTTACAGGCAATGAAAATTATACTAAAAAATATCAGAATGGACAGTAACGAATTGATCAGCTTTTTCATGATTTCCAATTTAGTTTTTAAGTATTATTTCCCGACAATTATTTTAGAAACGTTCATAATCAATTATGATGGGCGTGGACGTACCGTTAATTATTTTTGTTGGATAGCCAACTTCATTAAACTCGCCATAATTTCTTGTAGATTGCTCTGCTCGCACAGTCCCATCTGCATTATATACCTTATAATCCATTTGCGTTTGGAAATTATTATTTGAAATCAACCAGAATTTTGTATTAAAATTGCCTGGTTTGACGAACTCAAGACTTTTCCCATTACCATATGCTACATTTATTTCGGTTTCGAGGTATTCATTATCCTGATCGTCGGTTGCATAGTACTTTCCACTGATAACATTCCCGGCATTATCAAACGTATACAATAATGTCCTTGTTTCACCTGATGGTGAAAGTACCAACTGTTGAATTATCTGATTTTGATTATTGTGAGTGTTTCGAATCGTTTCGGTCAACTGAAAGGCATTGTTTGATTTATCATAAATTTGGGCCTCATTGATTTTAACATGTGAGCCGATCATAACTGCATCAAAAATCGTTTTTCTGGTACTGGCTGCTGTCGTAATCAAAATTTCCTTTATTGAGCCATCCGTATTGTAGCTGTAGTCCTCTACATATCCATTTTCATCTAAGACCTTCACTATGTTGCCTTCACTATTGTAATAGTATTCCGTGTTGTTTGCTTTTTTCACCCGGCCATTTGCGTCATATTCATAATTTGTAACGCCATTTGCATCAGTAATTCTAGTTACCCTATAATTGCCGGGCGTTTTATCTTCTTTCTTCGAGCAGGAAAGAAACAATGCACTTATAGCAGGTATGAAAAGAATAATTAATAGTTTCGATTTCATAATTTTCATAATAATTAAAATATTGAGAATTTATTGACGAACAAATGGCCAAACAATAGCATTTTGTGTATTTTGCATAAGCATGAATGGTCGTTTTTCGCCCATCCATTCATTCACAACCACACCCATATAATCATGATTTTCAATTTTTGTTTTCCAGCCTATTGACTTGCCCGAACTCCCTAATAATTCATCAACAACATAGTCTGTATGGGTAGGAGCCGTATTGTATCGTATACGCATAACATCCGGCGAAATAAAATTGATGTAGTCCCACATTGGGCTAATACTTTCGTGAAAAATGTAATTTGAATTGATAAAATTATGCATGGTACTTACTCTTTCAAATCGGATATAAGCAAGGCTGTTGTCTCCGGATTGTTCTGTCTTGTACGAGCTCTCCGACAGGGTTACCGAGCCGTCCGGATTCTTTTGAAATCTGAAAGTGTATACATTGGCACCATTATTGTCAACATCAAATGTGTAGTTCCCTTTTGAATCCATAGTGCCCATTGTCCTATGGCGACGAGACGACCGGGTATCTCTCACCATTTCAATCCCGTTCTCCTGTTCCGAAAAATAAAGTACAGCAAGGTTGCCGGAAGTTGAAAGAGTCACAATATAATAGTCTAAAAGATCTCTTGAACTGAGGATAAGTGGAGCTTCTTTGCTTTGCTTTTTACTGCAGGCTGTTAATGCTATTATTATTGCAGATAAGCAAAACAGGATAGATATACCTTTTAGTTTCATGATGTTTTTTAAAAGCAAATTTACTTCGCTTGAAAGCGGAAAAATTGTAAAAAACAACCGTTTTTACCCGGAGGTCAATTTTTCCGGAAATCATCCTATGCATTATTTTTCTGAAACTGGGCGGGAGTACAACCAAAATGAGACTTGAAACTTTTTATAAAATGGGCTTGATCAAAGTAGTTTAATTGTTCACACATTGCAATCCAGTTTATATCTGTTTTATCTTGCAATGTCTTTTGCAACTGGATGAGTTTCTCCGTGAGACAAAAGGCTTTGGGAGTAATCCCTACTTTTTCACTAAAATGAACCCGGAAACGATTTTCCGACATATTAACCCGCCTGCAAAGTTCTTTAATAGCGATATCTCCAGCATGTCTTTTAATTTCATCACAGGCGTAAGAAATCTGCGCCATGTTCTCTGATATCCGTATTTTGCTGCTATTTAGTCTATTTATGAAATATTGTTGCAATAAATCAATACACGCTAAATCATCGGCGTACAAATCCTCCATCGCTGCGATGGTATCTTTGATTCCTGGCATAATAAGCTGCGCATCGGTCGCTAAATTAGTAAAATCTGATAATTTCATGCGGAGAAACCGATATGCTCCGCAGGGAGTAAAAAGTACTTGAATTGTTTTCTTTGGAATGCTCTTTACAGAATAATGACGATCCAGCACACCAACAAAGCAAAGGGAAACATTTTCGGATAATGGTGCAAAGCGAAAATCCTCTTCCCCGAACCTGAAATGTCTTTGTGTAATGTCAAAACACATAAGGGCAGCATTATTAGGATAGAAGTCCTTCACTATTTCATTATATCCTACCTCAAGTATCACAAATTCTTCAATAAACTCTTGAAGAATCGGATTAGGTATATAGGATTTTATGTACATGATTATTGCAATAATTTCAATTTATAAGTTTAAAATTACTTTTTTTAAAAAAGATAATGTTCCATTTTTTAATCATAACCAATAATGGGTCTTTAGGTTTTAAAAATGAGTATATTAAAAAAATATTAAAAAAAAGCAAAATACAACCCATCGTAAGAATTAATCTGCTAAATACATTTTCCACCATATAACCTGACTTCTCCGAAGATACGTCTGCCAATATGCAAATACATCAATGTACATGCTGATCAGCAGAATGGATAGCCTTTTCCTTTGACCGGGCTATGATGCTCCTGATACCAGTAATAATCGATTGGTTTAATTTACAGCAATTCACTATTTTTACGAAACTGCTTAACGGGATATGTTGGCGAACCGAAGGCTGAAAGCCAGGCGCTACGAAGTAAAAGAGCATTTCGTTAAAAAAGTAGTTACAGGGCATTTTAGGACGACTACCCAAACACAGAAGTAACAGATGATAGAACAAGAAACAACAAACATCAACGAAACTTATTTCAGGCTGTTTGAACAACAAGAATTTTCGGCTGACGCCCTGGATTATAGTATCCTGGAACGCCACAAGCCCAACCTGCAACAATTAGCCGATACCTGTAATTCGGTTATCAGTATTTTTGACGCATACAAGAAAGAAAACGTCTTTCATTCGTCTAATTTAGGTGCAATGTTTGGTTATAGCCAAGAGGAAGTCGAAAGCGGCGGACAGCATTTCCTGGACACTAAAATCCATCCAGAAGATTTTGTGATGCTGATGCAAAACAGCTTGTCGGTTTTCAAATTGTTTTTCAACTTTTCAGCAGACGATAAACTAAATCATAAATTGGTTAGCGAATACCGCATTTTAAACCCAACCGGCAATTATATCCGGGTGGTGGAACAGCAACAGGTTCTGGAACTGGACGGCAGGGATAACCTTTGGCTGGCATTGAGCATTTTGGATATTTCACCCAACCAAAAAAATATGGACGAGGGACTCAAAAGCGAAATACTGAATTTCCAAACGGGGAAGATAATCCCTTTTATTGAGCCCAAGGAAGCAATAACGATCAATCTTACTCAAAGAGAAATAGAAGTGCTGAAATTGGTTAAAGAAGGCTTTTTAAGCAAAGAGATCTCCGATAAACTATCCCTCAGCCTGCACACCGTGAACACTTACCGCCAGCGTTTTTTGGAAAAGCTGGGCGTGAACAATTCTATGGAAGCTGTAAAGCTGGCCTCAAAACTGGGATTGGTTTAGCCGCCGCATACTGATAAATCAGTATTGCTCATGATTAAGGTTAAAAATACTTTTGTGGTGTTTTTAATCTTAAAACTATGCTAAGAACCATTTCGGTATTTATCTTATTGCTTTTATCAGCTCAATTATTGGCGCAACAACCCACACAAACCATTCGTGGGACTGTGATTGACGAAGCCTCAAATGTTCCCCTGGCCTATGCTACCGTTGGTTTGCAAAACACCAACATCGAAACAGCAACAGACAGCCTGGGAAATTTCACGCTACAGGATGTTCCGGTCGGCAGATATGATATTATCGTATCCTGTATGGGTTATTCACCCACTATGCTGAGGGAAATCCAGGTAACATCGGCTAAAGAAAATTTCCTGAATGTTACAATGCAAGAAATCCCCAACACCCTTGACGGCATAGTTTTTAAAGCGAAGGTAGATAAAGAGCAACCGCTCAATCCGATGGCTACGGTAAGCGCCAGGATGTTGAGTGTGGAAGAAGCCAAACGCTATGCAGGCGGTTTTGACGATCCTGCACGTTTAGTTTCCGCTTTTGCCGGCGTGTCAAGCAATGTGGGCAACAATGCGATCGTGGTAAGAGGCAACAGTCCGCAGTCATTACAGTGGAAACTGGAGGGCGTTGAAATCCCCAACCCTAACCACTTTGCAGACGTAGCCGCCTTTGGTGGCGGAGGGCTTACCGCATTAAGCACGCAGCTTCTTGCAAATTCCGATTTCTTTTCGGGAGCAATGCCCGCCGAATACAGCAATGCTTTATCGGGTGTTTTTGACATCTTTATGCGGAACGGTAATAACCAGAAGCACGAGCATACGTTCCAGTTAGGCGCGATAGGCATTGACGCAGCCTCGGAAGGGCCTTTTTCAAAGAAGAGCAAAGCTTCCTATATTTTCAATTACCGCTATTCTACTCTGGCCCTGGTTGCCCCCCTTCTGCCCGCCAATGCAGGTGGTGTAAGATACCAGGACCTTTCTTTCAAACTGAATTTCCCGACTTTAAAAGCAGGAACATTTTCAATCTGGGGAATGGGATTGATCGACCGTTCAGGAGCGCAGGCAAAAGCCAATATCAAGGAATGGAAATACAAGGAGGACAGGGAAAATGAAGACGTAAGGCAATATATGGGAACTGGGGGCATAACCCACAAGATTTCACTGAACAGCAGGCAATACCTGAAGTCCACTTTCGCTGTAACAGCTAACGGAATTGATTTGCACAACGAAACAACTGACAGCAGCTTTAATTTGTCACCTCAAAAGGTCGTGGATAACAAATATTACAACTTTGTTTTTACTTCATTTCTCAACACAAAATTCGGTGCAAGGCATACCAACAAATCGGGCTTCGTCATTACCAATATGAGTTATAGTATGATGCTAAAGAATACGATAACGCCAGGAGTGCCATTACAAACATTGGTGAACGAAAGCGGCAGCAGCACATTGGTTGCAGCTTACAGCAATTCTATGGTGAATCTCAACGATAAAATAACGTTGAACATAGGAATAAACGGACAATGGTTTACCTATAACAATGCCTGGTCGGTTGAGCCGAGAGCAGGTATCAGATACAGGTTCGCCCCTGCACAGGCGCTGAGCCTTGCATACGGTTTGCACAGCCGGTTGGAACGGTTGAATTATTATTTCATAAAAGACAGCCAGAACCAGTACATCAACCGGAAATTAGGTTTTACGAGGGCACATCACCTGGTTCTGGGTTACGACATCAGCCCATCGGAATTTACACATTTTAAAGTAGAGGCTTATTTTCAGCAGTTGTTTGACGTGCCTGTAATGGCGGGAAATTCATTTTCCTTGATCAACCAGCAAAACGATTGGTTTTTTGGCGGGAAACTCCAAAACACAGGCAAGGGAAGAAACTACGGATTAGACATTACTTTTGAGAAATACCTGTCCGGAGGTTTTTACTATATGGCAACGGCTTCTTTGTTCAATTCCGAATATCAGGGTGATGATAAAGTGTGGCGGAACACACGCTACAACCGTAATTTTGCTTTGAATTTTCTTACAGGCAAAGAGTGGCTGCTGGGCAAAAACAAAAATCACATTTTGAATTTGAACGCACGATTGAGCTTTCAGGGTGGCGACCATTATTCACCCATAAACACAACTGCTTCCATTGCCAGCCAAAGGGTTATTTTTGACGAAACACAGGCCTTTTCCCAGCAATACACGCCCGCTTTTACAAGCCATTTTACGGCAAGCTACAAGCTCAACAAAAAGAAAACAGCTCATGAATTTGCGCTCAAAATCATTAACCTGACCCAGTATAAAGAGTACATGGGCTTTCAATACAATTACCTGGCCCAAACGGTGGATACAAAGCGAGAAGCGGTTTTTATCCCTAACCTGAGTTATAAGATTGATTTTTAAGGTTTGGACACAGCATCATAGGCGTATATAAAGCCAATTCATCCAAGAGAGAAAAAGACCCGGGAGTCTATTAAGTATCTGCCGGATAGATATAGATAGAAACCAATATGTCCAAAACAAAACTTACAGTTCCTATCAGCCTCCCGTCCAGGGTCCTGAGTGGGATTTTATCCCAAAGAAAAATGGCTGCTCATACTGAGCAGCCATTTTTCTTTGATTTCCGCTTCCGGCCGGGACGTTCCTACCTGCCGCAATGGCCAATGCTCCGGCCGCCTACCTGTTACAGATGCTGCTAATGCTGCATTATCATTTTTCTTATTAAGGAAATCTGCCCCAGGTGATAGTAGCTGTGCTCAATTACGCCTTCGATATTCCTCAGGAATGTCCCGTATTGCCTGTCAATAAACGGCTGATCAAAGATGCTGTCTTCCATCTGCTCGACACGGTCTGCAAACTTTTCTGCATTGCCGAGAAAATCAGTGACTAATGTGTTCCAGCCTGATTCAGAATTAATGGGAGGAAGATCGAAACTGTATTTATCGCTGATCTCAAGCCTTCCATTTTCAAAAGCGCTTAAAAGTCCTGCCAAATAGTAATTGATATGGTAGGTTAAGGCTGCGATGGTATTCAAATTATCAATCTTCCGGGTCGCCTGCTGCCAGTCTACGCTTAGCAGCTGTTCCTTATAATTGGTATTAGCGATCCATCGTCCATCGAGCAGCACTTCCCGAAGCCGGGCTGCAATGGTTAAGTTCCTTGTCATTGTGTTTGTAAATAAATTAATAATTATCCGTCGCTTGCCGCCAATCGTCTGCGAAGCGCTACTTATTGGCACGCACAAAAGTATCACCGTTAAACCTGTACTGCCCGCTATACCCACACCTGTTGCCTGCAATTTCTTGTCCGTCATCGCAGCCTGTCCCGTAAAGGATATCATCCCTGCTGACATTGTACCGGTAGGACAGGGTTTTGGTTTTCGGATCGTAATGCACATTGCCGTCTCCCTGCCGGTAGTCAAGGTCCAGGCAAAAGTCCGTCTGCAGGGAGCTGTCTGAGATCGACAGCAAGGCCGTATGGCTGAACTCGCAGGTATTACAGCTTATTCCCCCGCCCCGGCACAGATACTTTGTCTTGCCTTTGGATTTCAAAATGGAAATTTCATCAATTGTTCCCCCATACTCATTTCCTACTCCCCTGTCCTGTTTGCAGAAAGCCAGCTTCCCGCCCCGGGGCTGTCCGTCCGGCAGCCGGTAGTAGACAATATTAATATGTGATTTGTAGGAGCCGCCTGTATTTTCAAAGAATGAAAAAACCATTAACTTCTTATCCGGCGATATGGTCTTATGAAGATGCAGCAGGCTTTCTATCTTATACCTGACAATATTTTTATTGTTCAGGATCTCTAACAGGAGATCTGTCACCTGCCCGTTGAGCGAATCTACTATTGCCGCATCACCATCACGGAGAGGTATTAATGTGTCCAGCGACGCCGTGCAGGAATTTATCAGCCGGATCTTTTCCTTTATGCTGTCTGTCTGCCCGAATGAAACAACCGTCCACAGGGAAATTGCTATAATAAAAATTGCGTGTCGTATCATTTTTAATTGTGTTTGACGGTTCCGGGGCATTGGGGGCCACTCCGGAACGTCCGGGGCCCTGCTATCAAATATAACGAAAATATTCAATTGATGCGCTCCGTATTGCACAGCATCGCCGCTATCGCCTGCAGGACAGACAGTTTCAATTACCGCTATTTTCTTAAGATCTTTTCCATTGCTTTTCCTTTAGCCAGTTCGTCAACCAGCTTATCCAGATAACGGATTTGCCGCATAAGATCGTCTTCAATCTCTTCCAAACGATAACCGCATATTACACCCGTAATCTTGGAGGCATTAGGATTGATTTGCGGCGCCTGTCCAAAAAAATCTTCAAAATTGGTTTTATTGTCGAGATGCTGCTGCAATGTATCTTCATTATATCCTGTCAGCCAAAATATAATTTCATCCAGCTCTGCCTTCGTACGGCCCTTCTTCTCCGCTTTGGCAATGTAGTGCGGGTAGACTCCCGCAAAAGACATCTTACGTACCCTTTCGTAATTTTTATCGTTCATTTTTATCATTTTTTGATGTTAAAGATCAGCGTTCCGCCCTTTCCTCAGTATCAAAGCGCTTACCGGTACCTTTGCTGACACGGCAGGCAATACTTCCTGATAAGTGATTAAAATTACGAAAAACGGGTGTTTGTACATCGCCTTAAAATCTGCCATTGTTATGGTTTTAGCCTGCACACCCGTTTACGCGCAGTTATTCAAACGTGCGCAGCAGGAACGTCAATACAATCAGGCATAAACAAATAATTAGCGCGGAAGGGCCTTGTCCCGTATCATTGCTGTCACCTGCTTCCGTATGTTCAACCGGGGCTGTTAAATATTTTAAAAAGCACCAGGCACAGTAATAACTATTCTATATCTTGCGCACGGAGTATGAAAAGCTATGTTATTCCTGGCATAGTTGTTATAAGCCGTCAGGAAAAGGGACCTGACGGCTTTTGTTTTACAGTCGGAACCCTAACAATAGCTGTTGTGCTTAACTGCAGCGGGAGAGACGCGGTTTTCATTGATCCGGGAAAGTTGCCCGCCGGGATATCATAGCAGGCTCTTTCTCCCTGAAAGCTGTATGCCTGCACTGTATTGATGCCAAACTATTCCGGCCCCTGGAAAGACCATATGGCACGCTTCAGCATCAGGTTCCTGTAATACAGGTTATGGCAATCGCCGTCCTTATAATAGATACGCCAGTTCCGGTCCGCAATATCAAAGGGTTTTACGAAAAGATGATACACCCATCTTGCAACGGCAAAGGAGGTCTTTTTCCTGTTTTTAGACAAAGTGACCATACCCGTGCCGGTACCTGTGCCCGGCTCACCGGGAGCGCTTCTGAAAACGACCTGCATGATACGTTCAGGGTACCACCTCTTATAAATAGCGCCCGACACTTTCCTGAGCGCCTTCACCCGCCCGTAATTAGACAGCCTGTAAAGCCCCTCATATCCCGGGAAATCCTTCCACTTCTCATTGCTGTACTCCGGGGCGGACGGAGCCGCGTCTGCTGCCAGCCTGGGCAGCTTGTCCTTCCGGAGCGTTTTCCTCCAGCCATACTGCCATACGAAGCCCTTGTACAGAAACGTATCGCCGCTGGCAGCAGCAGAGATAGCGGACCCGCTGATGCCGAGCTGCTTGGCGGCTTCATAGATACTGACATACTGGTTCAATAGCTCACCCTTCCCGTTGAACTGGCTCACCGGGCGGGACAATACTTTTAAATGGCTCTCCGCCCTGCCCGATTCATAGGCGTGGAGGCCCAATGCCGAGCGGTTCGTTATGAACAGGTTCCGGTAATCGACATTACGGCCGTCACCATCCTTAAAGCTGACTCTCAGGTCCATATCAGTAAGGTCGAAAGGCTCCACGAAACAATGGTAAACCAGCCTGCTGACAGCATAGCTGTAATGCTGCCCCTCGTAGCTTAGTGTAATAACCAGGGAATACAGAAGATCGCCGATTTTCTTATTGAGGTTGGTGGTAAGTTTCAGCTTCCTGATCTTTTCCGGGAGCACACGCTCTCCTCCATACCGGTTAATATAGGCTCTTCGCAAAGACTTCACTCTTCCATAGCTGGATATCTCGTAATAATCTTCAAAACCGGGAATCGGCTTCCAGTACTCACCGGGAAGATCTTCCAGTGTTAATATTTCGTAGGGATATTTTTCACGCACCATAACCATCAAATATATTTAAACATACAATATATAACACATTATTTTCATTGCACCCCCCCAAACAGGGAAAACTGTACCCTGTCTTTTACATGCCAGTGATCCGGCAATACGCTTCCAACACGTATTATTAACAGCTCAACAAAAAGAGCCGCCAGACTGCAAACTGGCGGCTCGAACCCATGATTTTTATGACACCACAAATGTCATTATTACCATCAAAACAAAAGCCAGTGCAAAAGGTTGTCTACTTCATTTTTTTAACAGAAAACACGCGATCAGGGTCGGCGATGATTTTAAACCGTCCTGAAATATTAAGATAATTACGACTTAAGTAACGCACTAAAAAGAGCAATATGATCTGTCAGGTAAATATATTAATAAAAATAACACCTTACTTGTTAAAATTTGTACATTTAATAACATATTACTATTTGTTCCTGTTTAATAAGCCCCTGATAAGTTCTTAAAACGCTATAATCATATGCAAAATATCGGGAAGGGAAATGCTGAAAATCTTAAAGTATAAAAAACCAAACCATAAATAAAATGAATGCGACAACTGATCTTCTGAGGCCTCAATCGCCTTCCGACCTTGAAATGATTGAAACAATGGATTTAGCTCAGGCTGATATTTCTATGACTTTGGAAAGCATGGATAGAACATTGGAATCCGACCCCTACGACACTTTTTTTAATGGAATTATGGTCAATATTGAAACTTACGGCATTTTCGGTTACCACATCTATAACAGGCACGACATCAGGGTATATGGAAATGATAATATTTTTATTACTTCCGAACCCCGCAATATAGCTCCCCTGGAATTCCTTACGATCTACCGTAGTAACGGGGTGCCATTGGTCAGTGTTTTTGACTGGGGCTTAAAAAAATATGCGAAATTTACCGAGCTTACAGAACAGTTTTCAAAAACATTCGGGCGCCTGATGCAAACCCCTAACGGAGAAAAAGTATACGCTTTCTGTTTCCAGAACTTCTTTAATTTCCAACGTAACAGCAACCAGGTAATTCTTTGTGATGCTCAAAATAAATGGCATTTATTTTACGAATCCCCGGTAACCGGAATTCCTGCTCCTGCACCCCAGGGAGTTGCAAGCGGGTGGTCAGTTTTTGAATATAAAAGATTTAAGGCAGCATCCGAACTGTGGGCCAATGTTCCATTCATGTTAGGTACCATGGGATTGCAGGTAATGGATAAAAATGGAAAATGGTTTACCCTTTCCGGGCAACAATCGGGATTACGTGAAGACTCGCCACAATACCAACGCGTATTTGTCGAGCCGCACATATCTTCGGCATATAAGTCCTAAAAGCCCTATCTGTTCCCGATAAAAAAGCCGGAGTGATAGCAATCAGCTCCGGCTTTATTTATAGCTGCTTACGGACCGCATTTTGTATGCCTTGTATCTGCCAGGGCCCTTACCTCATACAACCTGGCAGCATCAGCGCTTTACCTTTAAGCGATAGTCTTTGGGACCAATCCCTTTATGTGTCTTAAAAAATTTACTCAGGTGACTTTCGTCTGTAAACCCGAACTCATCGGCAATCTGGCCTAAGGTAATAGTAGGTACAGCCAGGCGTTTTTCAATGATTTGCAACCGGTAATCGTTGGTATAGCTGCGGTAGCTTACCCCGAATTTCTTCTTGAAATAATCACTGAAATAAGTGGCAGAGATCGCAAAATGAGCAGCGATATTTTTGATCTGTATCAAAGAAGGTTCATAAATATGCTGATGTATGTACGAGATCAGCTCTTCCTTTTCGGGTTGCCCATTATCAATTCTGATATTAAGCTTAGCCGCAGCCTCTTTAATTAACCCAAAAATGGAAAGTATCTGGTAAAACATCAATGGCGACCGGGCTATATTTTTTTTACAATTATAAGCCACAATATTCTCTATGGTATGTTTTAAAATGGTAATACAAGGCTCATCCATTTCCAGCTTCACCTCTTTCAGCAATTTATTCCGCATAATACTTTCCGGCGTAAGGGAAATGAAGGCATCTGCCTCATAATACATCTTATGTCCGGAAAAATAATCATCCGTAAATTTAATAAACGTAAAGCGGGTGCTTCCGGCGATCTCAAAATAATGTTCATCTTCCGGGCTGATAATGAACAGGTCGCCACTTTTATAAGGCAATCGGCTCTTATTTAATAAATGAATGCCGTTCCCTTTATGGATATAAACCAATTCATAATAAGTGTGGCTGTGTACAGGCAGATGAAATGCTTTCTCTTCAAAATCGTGGATAACAAGAGACTCAAACTGTAATTTTTTCATACACCTTTTATTTAGGATAAAAATACAAAAATAGCCTTGATATATACCAGGGCCGTCATCTAAAGAATAAGGAAGTTTGCACAATGGAAAGGGATAAAAACGAAATATCTGCCTGGCAAACGGTGCTGATGACGGTTACAGCAGGAGTACAACCTGCAGGTAACGATAGCGATGAGCCTGTTTGCCGGATATCACTGCGGTATTCAAAGAAAGCTACCCTGATTTGCTCCGCTCCATAACAACGGAAAAGAGCTGAGGAAGCCGCCTTACCTGGTGGTGCGGATAAAAAAGTGAATGATCAATAGTAAATGTGAAAAATGATGGAAACCAATAATTGCAATATTGATGTCTTTAGGTGTAACAATAATACAATTCAAATAACTAAAATTTAGATAATGGAATACAGATTTTTAGGAGCATCGGGTTTGAAAGTGCCGGTGCTGAGCTTTGGAACGGCCACTTTTGGCGGAGGGAATGATTTTTTTAAAGCCTGGGGATCTACCCAGGTGGATGAAGCGAAAAAGCTGGTTGATATTTGCCTTGAAGCAGGCGTCAATCTCTTCGACACGGCTGATATTTATTCAGACGGGCTTGCCGAAGAAGTTTTGGGAAAAGCGATAGCCGGGAAGCAACGCAGCGAATTGCTTATTTCGACCAAGACGACGTTTACTTTTGGCGACGGACCGAACAACCAGGGATCTTCCCGCTACCATATTTTAAACCAGATCGAAGGCAGCCTTAAACGCCTCGGAACCGATTATATTGACATTTACCATATGCACGGTTTTGATGGCAATACGCCTGTAGAAGAGACGTTGAGAACACTGGACGATTTAGTGGAGAGTGGTAAAGTGCGCTATATTGCCGCATCCAATTTCTCCGGCTGGCATCTGATGAGATCATTGGGAGTTTCAGAAAAATACGGCTGGAACCGGTATGTTGCTCACCAGGTGTATTGACCCGGAAGTTCATAAATATTTAGGAAATAAACCGATAACGGAAAGAGAGCAAATTTCTGATGTAATAAACTTTATTCGGCAGCAATACATTGACAACGGAATTGGACGTTGGGCAATCATTGACAAAAAAACCAACGATTTTATGGGTTGGACGGGACTAAAATTTGTAACCGAATTGACAAACAATCACAAAAATTATTATGACCTTGAATATCGTTTAATTAGAAAATATTGGGGACAAGGAATTGCTACAGAATCGGCAATTGCTTCTTTAGAATATGCTTTTGAAGAACTAAAAGTAAACGAAGTATATGCAATAGCTGACTGCGAAAATGACGGTTCAAATAAAATTTTGAAAAAAGTTGGGCTAAATTTTATAGAGAAATTTGACCTTAATGGAATTGAACATAATTGGTATAAAATTAATAAAAAAGAATACGAAAACAAAAAACCGAACCGCTAACAAGGGTTTTTCAAAATGGCGGGATTAAGTCTAAATTGAAAGTTTTTATGCTTTTTATTGTCGAATAATTTTTACGTTAAAAGTTATTTTAAGAATACTAGACACGAAATTAATTATCAAAGATGACAACACGACCAGAGGAAATAACATCGAAGTTTTTGGAAGAACTTGAAAAGCATTTACAAGATATTGTTTCAGGTAAAGCGGATACGTATTTTGAAATACAGGATTTAGCCGAAATTTTGCATATTCACCCAACTCATTTAAGCAACACCATCAAACAAACAACAGGGAAAGCACCTTGTGATATTTGCCACGAAAAAACGATTGCAGTTGCAAAAAAACTTTTAGATAGCCCTGAACTGACTATAGCAGAAGTTGCTTATAAACTTACTTACGAACCTACCAACTTTACCAAATATTTTAAAAAACAGACCGGGCAGACACCTTCTGCATATAGAAAATTAGAGACAGATTAAAATTCTGAAACTCTAACCATAAGAATACTTTCAATACCTTTTACCTTTGTACAAATAAAAAGTAAATGAAATGGCAAATTTGAAGAATAAAGTGGCTATTGTAACGGGTTCCTCCCGCGGACTTGGCAAAGCTGTTGCAAAACTTTTAGCCTTAAACGGTGCAAATGTAGTCATCAATTATTCGTCTAACAAGATACAGGCAGACGAAGTAGTTTCTGAAATCGTACAATCAGGCGGACAAGCCTTTGCTATTCAGGCAGACATCAGTAACCCTGCTGAAATCTCAAAATTATTTGATCAAACCATTGAACGATACGGGCAAATAGACATTGTAATTAATAATGCAGGAATTATGATTACGAAGTTTACAAGAGATACATCAGAAGAAGATTTTGACAGAACATTTTCCATAAACACCAAAAGCGTATTTTTTTCTATGAGAGAAGCAGCTACAAAAATGGCTGACAACGGACGGATCATCAATATTTCAAGCTCTGTAACAAGAGTGATGTTTCCGACTTATGGTGTCTATTCTGCGTCAAAAGCAGCTGTTGAACAAATGACAAAAGTATTCGCCAAAGAAATAGGAAGTAGAGGCATTACAGCAAATACCATTTCACCAGGGCCTATTAATACAGAGCTTTTTCTGCAAGGAAAAAATGAAGAAGCTATTCAGCGTATTGCAGGCTTGACTGCCTTGAACAGAATTGGCGAAACAGATGACATTGCACCTGTTATTTTATTCCTGGCAAGTGATGAATCACAATGGATAACCGGACAAAACTTCGGAGTTAATGGTGGAATGGCATAAAAAAATCTATACACTACATTGTTATCAGCAATAGTTAAAGCTGTACACTTTCAGTGCATTTTGCTTTAAGCTTCTGAAATTTATTTTGTTTCGTGGATTTTCAAGAAAGTAATTGTAATAGCCATACCATATCCCGCCTTACAGCACATGTAGTTTTGGCTGCAAAATATTGTTTATGGTGTATTGGGAGAAGGTCATGTTTTCGTTTTAGGGGAGCTGACAGATGCAGACTTGGTAAAAAGCAGGCTTAGTGAAGCTTCTGTCTTAGTAACCGTTTTTCAGATAGTCCGGCTCACGCTGATAGTTTCTTTCTCCGGTTCCTGTGGAAGATCCTGCCAGAAACTATATTGATATATTGAGGAAGACAGAAGGCTAAATATGTGACATAAAATATAGTTCTGGAATCTTCCTGTTTTAATTAGCAACAAAGAAAAGCCAATGACAGTGTCATTGGCTTCAAAACATTTTATATAATATATCCAAGTACTACCTGAATATAACCCCGATTCCCAATGTAACAGGTGTATAATTATGTGTTATCAGGGAGCTTTTGCTCAAGTTCCCCAACGTACTATGTTCAAGATTATACTCATAAGTGGTATTAACAGGGAGTGAATTTAAAAGCGGATAACTGGCATAGGCTTTCAGCCCAAGTTGATGTTTCCCTATTTGCTTGAAATAATATTCATAAGCAATTGATAAGTCGAAGTTAGCTGACAGCTTTTGTGGGTGAATATAGGACATAGCATTACTAAAAGCAATCTCATTAGGATCTTGCCTGGTATGTTGATTTCCAGCGTCAAATTTAGAGTAGGTATTATAGTATAATGTCGGGCTCAATGCCGCGGAAAGATTTGAGTTCCTGAAGTGCCAGTGGTATGAAATTGGCATCTGGAATTGTAAATAAACGAAGTCGTGAGCAAAGCTGTATTGGTCATATATCAACTTAGGATCAGAATTGGCATAATTAATATCCATCCTGAACATATTGGCTCTCAATCCAATGCTTAACGGCACCTTACTTTCAGGCAAATGGTAAGTAATACCTACATAAGGAGACAAACCTCCACTAGGATGAGAGTCAGTTTTTGTTCCCTTTCCTCTAAAGTTAAAACTATTAACGCCTATTTCATAGGACAAAGGATTTTCTTGAGCCGATACGACAGATGAAATGACTGCTAAAAAGCATAGCGATAAACTTGTTTTTTTCATGAATTTTAATTTTTATAAAAAAAAGAATTTGATGGTAATGTTTTTTTTGACTGTGATTGTTAAGGAAGGTTTAACTGAATGCTAAAACTACAGCATTAAAATAGCCTATAATCAACACAGAGCTTATACAAGCGTCATTGTCGCTGTTCATCCGGTCAGTTTAAGTTGAAGAAGAGCAACAATTAGTTTTATTGGTCTGAAATTTTAAAATGAACTTTTGTCCTTTCATTCATCGTTCACCGGGTTGAGCTCCGACAACACAAACTTTTCATTTATTAAGACAGGTGGCCAACCGCAGAAGTGTCAGTAAAAACTTGCGCAACAACATCAAATTGTTTCAGAAGCCAGATTTGTGTATGCTATCTCTTTTTACATAATGTCGGATAATACCAGAAGAAAAGAAGTACAAAGCCTGCTATGAGTAATAGCTAAAGAAAATAGTTTTTTTTATGCATTATTTTTTTATTGACCGTACTGGTTCGGCGACTTAAAGATGAAGAGTAAAAGAGATTTCGAACCCTGATTTCTCATTAAACAAAGCATTAGAATTATCAACAGAACTCACTGCTGTATGGACTTCCGGCGATGTCAGGAAAAAAGAACGCCTGCCAAAGCTGGCAGTTCCGGAGGGAATTGTCCAGCACCGAACAATGACGTATTCCGACCCCCAAAGTCAATATTATTTTTAAGCTGATTGCAGGCCTGAAAGAAATTATAGGGCATAGAAGGGGAAAAATTGATGATGCTCATCGGTTGTCCCCTTATGCGGTGAGAGAGGGATTATTGCATGATCCCTTGAAAGGTGGGGCTTCAGCTTTTTTGAAGCCCATTCGCTACACTCATTTCCTTTTTTGTTGCCCTACCTGTGCTAAAGCATAGCTTCGCAAAGCCGGGCAACAAAAAAGCCCGACTAAAGTCGGGCTTCAAAAAACTGGCGGTGAGAGAGGGATTCGAACCCTCGATGCAGTTGCCCACATACTACCTTTCCAGGGTAGCTCCTTCAACCACTCGGACACCTCACCTTTTCGATTATTACAAATCGGGTGTGCAAATGTATATGCTTATAATTTCATTTCCAAATTTTACGGCCATCTTATTTATAAAAAACAAAAAAAATCCAGGGTAACAAGCCAACCGGAATATATCTTTCCCCCAAGGAAAAGGTTTATGATTACCCGAAAGGACCTACCGTTCTCAGCCGTTCAAAAAAATGACAAAACAGGTCAATAGCCGAAAGAGTTCTGTATCTTTGCGGACTATTAATTCAATATGGCAAACGAAACGACATTACAGGCAATTATTGCTCATGCAAAAGAGTACGGATTTATTTTTCCCTCCAGTGAAATATATGATGGGCTTGGTGCGGTATATGACTATGGACAATGGGGCGTGGAGCTGAAAAGAAACATCAGGGATTACTGGTGGAAAAGTATGACCCAGATGCACCAGAACATCGTGGGGATCGACTCCTCCATTTTTATGCACCCTACAGTATGGAAAGCCAGCGGTCACGTAGATAATTTCAGCGATCCGATGGTAGACAACAAGGATTCCAAAAAGCGTTACAGGGCCGACCACCTTATAGAAGGTCACGCTGAAACATTATCCAAAGAGGACGGAGACGCGCTGCTGGCACGGATGGACGCGCTCATGGCGGCGGAAGACCTCAACGGCTTAAGGCAATTATTAATAGACAACCATATCAAATGCCCGGTCAGCGGCACCAGTAACTGGACGGACATCCGCCAGTTCAACCTGATGTTCTCTACGGAAGTAGGTTCCGTAGCCGATGATACCAGCACCATCTACCTGCGGCCTGAAACCGCACAGGGGATCTTTGTCAACTTCCTGAATGTGCAGAAAACAGGACGTATGAAGATACCTTTCGGTATAGCACAGGTGGGCAAGGCTTTCCGTAACGAGATCGTGGCGCGCGGCTTCATCTTCCGTATGCGGGAGTTCGAGCAGATGGAAATGCAGTTCTTTGTACGTCCCGGTACCCAGAAAGAATGGTATGAATACTGGAAAAAAGAACGTAAGGCCTGGCATGCCTCACTGGGTATCAAAGAAGAAAATGAAAGGTTCCACAACCACGTGAAGCTCGCGCATTACGCGGATGCCGCCTGCGATATTGAATACAACTTCCCAATGGGCTTCAAGGAAGTGGAAGGCATCCACTCCCGGACCGATTTCGACCTGTCCAGGCACCAGGAATTCAGCAAAAAGAAAATGCAGTACTTTGACCAGGAGATCAACCCGGAAACAGGAAAGATCTACGGCAATTATATACCTTACGTGATCGAAACATCCATAGGGCTGGACAGGGCCGTATTGATGGTATTGAGCGAAGCCTACCGGGAAGAGGACCTGAGCACGGAAGATAAGCAGGACAGCCGTGTGGTGCTGCAATTCCACCCTAAAGTAGCGCCTATAAAGCTGGCCATCTTACCGCTGACCAAGAAAGATGGTCTTCCGGAGCTTGCCCAGCAACTGCTGCAGGGTTGTATGGGCAGCTTTAAATGCTTCTATGAGGAAAAGGACGCTATCGGCAAACGGTACCGCAGAATGGACGCCATAGGCACACCTTATTGTGTGACCATCGACCACCAGACACTGGAAGACCAGACGGTTACCATCCGCTACAGGGATACCATGCAGCAGGAACGCATCGCGCTTTCCGAAGTGAAGCGCCTGGTGCTGTCCTCCTTATAAAATATCCGGGATATACTTCTTTTATTTAAAAAGCCGGTAACATTCTATTGTTACCGGCTTTCAAATTGTATGATTCAGTCTAACAAACAGCTTCTTTCCGCTATTTGACCGTCTTAATGGTCACTATATAATTCTTAAGCTGTGATACCTGCTCTGTCCTTTCCAGCCTGGCAATAGCATTGCTCCTGGGCGGCGTGATACGGATATGGTCCGGCAGCCTGCCTATCAGGTCCAGCAGCGCTTTGGAACGTACCGCGTAGGTGGTACCGGATGTATTGCTTTTCTTACCGTTGATAAGTCCCAGCACATTCCCCTGCTTATCTATCACCGGTGAACCGCTCTGTCCCGGGTTGGCCACTATTTCCAACTGGTAGGAAAGGCTGTCGCCCTGGTAGCCTCTTTCACAACTGATATATCCTTCATTATATACCAGGTTATCCTGCGGGTAGCCTACAGAAAATACTTTCAGTCCCAGCACCTGGCTGGGCTGGTATTTCAGGTTATAGGGCACGGGGCTTTTACCGAACTTAAAATCATTATCGGTGATCTTCAGTATAGCCAGGTCCAGCACCGCGTCATACCCTACCATAACAGCATTATAGGTATGGTTATCCTGGGTAATGATGCTGATATCGGAAGTACCTGTCACCACGTGATAATTGGTGGCTATATAACCGTCATTGGTGAGGGCGAAACCTGTTCCCCCGAGATCATACTGGGGCTCCGGAGCCTTGGGTGTCAGCGTTTTATCCTCGATGGTCTTAATAATGGAATTCTGGGAATTTTTAATATTTTCCACTTCACGGCTCAGCTGGGTAAACTTACTTTTGCTGTTGCCCATCTCTTTGGAGCTGTTCATATACTGCACCGTGGAAATCGCAGCCAGGGCGAAAGACGCAGCAATGGCGCTTGTTTTCCAGTTATTACGGATAAAGGCGATCAGCCTGCCGGGAGCCTTTTCCGGCTGACGTGCCGACCTCAATGCCTGCCTGATATGCTCGGCATCGGACGCATGAGCAAGTGCCGCCAGTACTTCCATGGCCTCATCCCACTCTTTCTGCAGCACAACATCCGCTTCCAGAAGCGTGTCAATTTCCGCCTTCTCTTCCTGAGTCAATTGCCGGTTGTAATATTTCTCAGCCCACTCCTCTATATTATACTTGTGCAACATAATCCTGTTTTTAAAATACAAGTACTGTTATTGTTTTAATTTAAAGTATATCTTTTTCAGCCTGCCGAGACATTTGTATTTCTGCACCTTGGCTGTTTCCATATTCGCGTACTGGTGAACGGCCGCTATATCCTGCATGCTCTTTTTCTCTATATAAAAAGCCTTCAATATCTGGCCGCAGGGCTCCCCCAGTTCCTTCATAGCCTGCTGAAGCACCTCATAATTATGCTCGTTCTCCAGGAAATAGGCCACATCCTGCTGCTCATCCCGCAGGTTGCCGGATACCGGCTGCTCTTCATCGGAAAAGTCCACAGGTAGCTCATACTGGTAGTGCTTTTGCTGAAACTTTTTGAACCACAGCCTTTTACAGACCGCAAACAGGTAAGTTCCTATTTTGCAGGTCAGGCAGAACTCCGGGTCTTTAGACTTCTGATACAAGACGATCAAACCATCCTGGAACACATCCTGAGCGCTTTCGGCATCCCCTCCTTTTGAGAATATCCATTTACTGATAATCGGATAATATACGGTATATATAACTTTGGGTGCCCTGTGGTCCCCTTCCGAAAGACCGTCCAGCAGCGCTACATCGTTATAGAACTCTTCTTTCAATTATTAATACGTTTTTTAATGAATTGTAACCCAAAAGTCGTTCAAAAAAGAATAAAAAAAAATTTTCAAAAAACGGGTTACCTTTTTCCAAACCGGGAATAAATAGGTGTAAACAATCCAAAAATTACTTTAATCAATTCAATTTTAAGAAAATGAAAACTTTAAAATTAGCTATCCTGGCGTTATCTTTCGGTGCATTCGCAGTTTCTTGTGGTGATACAGCTACTGAGACTAAAACTGAAACTCCTGAAGTTGAAACTCCGGCTACTCCTGAAACTCCGGCTCCTGTTACTCCAGAAGTTAACCCTGCTGATACTACCAATCCTGCAGCTCAACCAGCTCCGGAAGCTGCTCCTGAAACAAAATAATTGTATTTCCGGAACATATAAAGGCCACTGCTCTCCCAGGGAAAGCAGTGGCTTTTTAATTCTATATTCCCCGAATATAGAACATTCAATAAAATGATTATAAAATTTAATAATCAATAAGTTGAACAAATACATATAAAGCAAAATATATGATAATTATAACATTCCGCGCTTATTATTTATGAAAAAACCGGAAATTTACGTCATCCTATAAAAGCTGCTGACATTGCCTGCACCCAGACAACATTTATCCGAAAAAGAATTGCTCCGGCTGTACGCTACAGACCGTAACCCGGAATGGCTCGGCATAGCGCTGGAACGCTATACGATCCTGCTGGTCGGTATATGTATGAAATACCTGAAGGAACAGGAAGAAGCCAGGGATATCGTGCAGCAGGTATTCATAAAAGCGCTGCATACGCTGGAAAAGCAGCAGATCGACAACCTCGGCGGCTGGCTGTACAGGGTCGCCAAAAACGAATGCCTGGACTATTTAAGAAAGCTCACCTACAACAGGAATATAGAAGAGGAACAGCATTACCTGCAGGCCGAGGACACCGATCTCTCCGCCTACCTGGAACGGGACATCACGATAGAAGCCCTGCATAAGGCCATCGGGGAGCTGAAGCAGGACCAGAAGATCTGCATTGAATTATTCTATTTACAGCAAAAAAGTTACCAGGAGATCGCAGAAATCACTAAGTTTGAGATCAGGCAGGTAAAAAGCAATATCCAGAACGGGAAGCGCAATCTGAAAATTAAACTTGAAGAACAGCAACTTGGAAAATAATCATCCCATAGACAAATACCGGCACAACGATTTCCTGCTGGACTATATCCATCATCGCCTGACGGATGAGGAGCGGCTTGCTTTTGAGAGCTACCTGGAACAGGATGAGATGCTGCGGGATGCCGTTGAAGGATTGCAAACCATCGAAAACACTGACAATCTGCCTGTTATACAGACCCAGCTTAAGGATTTCCTCCGTCATCACACCCAGAAAGGCAGACCCGCCAGGAGAAGGCCCGACTTCCATTTTGTGATCTGGGTCAGCATCGCTATCCTGCTCCTGCTGATCTGCCTGGCCGGCATTTATATCTTTTACTCCAAAAGATAAGCGCATCTCCCGGAATTTCCTTATTTTTAAGCTTATTTTTAGCACCCGACCCAACCAGGGAAGGGATCTGACCGTCTATTATACAGGTGACCAAAAACATTATTAACATTTGTCATTAGCAATATCATATCAGGGCATGGAATCAAACTCCGATGAGTTGATACAAATAGTGGAGGGCTGTATGAAAAATGAACGTGCTGCCCAGGAACGTTTGTATAAGATGTTCTACCCTAAAATGATGGCAATGATACGCCGCTATTACTCGGACGAGATGATAGCGGAGGAGATCATAAATAACGGCTTTCTCAAAGCTTTCAAGCACATTACAAGCTTCGGTTTCAAAGGATCCTTCGAGGGATGGCTTCGCAAGATCATGTTCCGTTCCGTGTCCGACTATTCCCAGATACAGAATAAATACCGTGATAATGTGGTTTTAATGGAGAAAGACGCGCTGCTGCCCCGTGCCCATTCCCACAACCTGTATTATAATGACCTGATGAAGCTCGTGGAGCAGCTCCCTGAAGCCACGCGGGTCGTATTCAACTTGTTTGTAATGGAGAATTACGGGCATAAGGAGATAGCCGAGCTGATGCATATCAGCGAAGGCACCTCCAAATGGCACGTGGCCGAGGCAAGAAAGCTGCTGAAAGCGAAAATAGAAAAATTGAATTTACACTTTAAAAAATAAATAGATATGGATAACAACAAAGAATTCATCCATATTGATGAACTGTTTCAGCGACTAAGGCATACCGTGCAGGAAGAATACCGTTCGGAAGACGCGTGGTCCAGGATGAAAAATCTCCTGGATGAGGAAATGCCCGTTACTGATCCGGTCAGAGGCAGCGGAAGAAAAAGGTATTTTATACCGCTGCTCGCTTTACTGCTGGGCATCGGCGGTGCTACTACCGGCTACCAGTTGTACCAATATAACCAACAGCAATTATCCGGCACTCCGCAGGCTGCCGCAGCACATGATATTGTCAGCGCCGCTGCTGCCCCCGTCCCCTACTCCCGCGATCTCCCCGGAGAAGCCGCGGAACAGTACGGCCGGAAGGGAGCAGTATCCCGTACGGCAGCAGGAAACAGCGCTAACACCGGGACACCGGCAACCGTGGCAGGTAAACATCCCGGGACCGGCAGCAACAATAAACATAACAGCAGCAGAACAGGCAGACAGACCCCTGCACAGGGCGGTATAAGCCTGGCCGCTACCGGCGTAACAGCCGGCAGCACTGCAGGACGTGGGCATTCCGTTAAAAGCAACCCGGAACAACAACTGCCTGAAATATACCAGCTCCCCGCAATAGCTGCAGGTCCTGGCATATGGCAATACCACCACCCGGTGGCCCGCCTGCTGAACGGCAGCAGCACTTCCCTGGTAATGAACACCCTGCCTGATGAAAATAAGGCCGGCACTACTCCTTCAGCGGAAAAGCTCGAAAGGCTCCTGCAGGAAAAAGTGCCCAATGCATTGCCTGATACCCGGAAGCAGCCCGTTGTTCCTGTAGCACATACAGCTACACAGGGATCGGAAACCGCAGATCGTACTCCTGCAGCGGAACAAAATAATGTGACGCCGGAAACGCCCGAGATCATCAGGACCGTAGCCAAGGACAATGCCACCTATGTACAGAAAAACGATGGTCAATGGTATAAAGAAGAAGAAGAAAAGAGAAAATTCATCCATACCGTAAGAAAAATGGATGAGAACCGCCAGTACTATATTGACACCCAGTCGGTGGAAGAAGCGATCGTTGTGAAGCACCTGCCCGTGGACGCCTCCATAGTGACCGGGCGGACGGAAAACAGCCTCGGCAGCTCCGCATCAACGTCCAGCAGCAACTTCACGGATCTCAAGGTACTGAATGACAGCAAGGTGAAAGCCTATAACGGTGAAGAGGAAGGCGGCTCCTTCTTTAAGAAATATTTCTTAAAAGACGACATTTATAAGCTGTTCAACGGCACCAACAAATTTGAGGCCATGATCAACTTCGGCGGCCAGTATGCGCCTGCCGCTACCGGCTCCTATGGCTTCCACTTCGGCGTGGGCGCTATTTATAACCTGACAGAGCGGCTGGACATCGGCCTGGAAGCAAGGTATGTCCGTAAATCATTCTCCAATTTCTACCAGGAAGATGAGCAGAAAAACTACAATGTTTCCCAAAACGGCTCCCTGTACAGCGGTACGGAGACCATTACCCGTTATGAATACACTATCAGGAACTACAACAGCGTTGAAATACCGCTGTACCTGAGCTATAAAATAGGTGACAGGCTCTCTGTAATGGGCGGTATTCAGTATGTATATGCAGCGCCTATCAAATGGCAACTGAAAACCAGCACCATGATAAACGACAATTTTGCTTCCGTGGAAATGCCGCAAAATACCAATATGCTGTTCAACCAGCAGACCGACTTCAGCGCCCGCAGCGGGTTCGGGTTTATGGCAGGCATAGGCTTTGACGCCAGCAAGCGCATCAGCCTTGATTTCAGGGTATCGCAGAACTTCTACGGCAGGAACAACAGCAGCAATAATTCCATCAACAGCATTTACAACGCTCCTGTTTTCGGATTGACGCTGGGATATTTCTTCGGTAAAAAAGACAAGATATATTACCTGATGCAGAATAATCAACGATAAATATTGACAATATATACTCCCCTATGCCGTGTATCCTTAAAATACACGGCATATTTTTATCCTGCGGTCCCTGCCCAACGCTTCAAACCACCTTCCCGGACAAGCGCTCCTTTCTGCTTTAAAAACTCATTTCTCCAGTCCCCCGGCAAGCCGTTTGTAACAACCGGATTATCGGCAGCAGCAAGGGCCTAAAAAAATGAATGGATATTCACTTTTTTACCTAAAAATTGCATTTCTTGTGAAATATCTTAATTATATTTGCACTGCTTTTGGAATTACATTATTTATAAAAAAATAAATTAAATGAAAATATTAGTTTGTATAGCTCAGGCTCCGGACACGACTTCAAAGATTGCGTTTACGGACAATAATACCAGGTTTAACGAAGCAGGTGTGACCTATATCATCAATCCTTATGATGAGTGGTATGCCCTGGTACGCGCCCTGGAACTGAAAGAAGCAGGTACAGCCGGCGAGGTGCACTTGGTTACGGTAGGTAATGCCGGATCTGAAGCTATTATGAGAAAAGCACTGGCACTGGGAGGCGATCAGGCTTACCGTATCAATACGGAGAGCACTGACACCTACCTTGTAGCGGAGCAGATCGCTGCTTTTGCCAAAGACAAAGGATATGACCTGGTGCTGACAGGAAAGGAATCCATTGATTACAATAACGGATCTATAGGCGCTTCCATAGCAGCGGCCCTGGATACAGAATACGTAGGCTTTGCCACGAAGCTGGACGTAAGCGGCAATACCGTTACCGTTACCCGTGAGATAGAAGGCGGAGAGGAAACAGATACGGTCAATACACCGGTTGTCATCTCCTGCCAGAAAGGCATGGCGGAAGCACGTATTCCCAATATGAGAGGTATCATGGCAGCCCGTACCAAGCCGCTCAACGTCATAGAGCCTACAGGTACCGCCGCTCTGACACAGATCGCTTCCTATGAATTATTACCTCCTAAATCCGGGGTAAAATTGTTTGAAGCGGACCAGATGGACGCCCTGGTGGAAGCCCTGCACAAGGATGCAAAAGTGATCTAAGCAGCTCCCGTGGCTTTCGTCAACCATAATCATTTTCTTACGCTTAATAAAGATATTTCAATATATGTCAGTTTTAGTTTTTGTTGAAAACAACCAGGGTTCTTTCAAAAAGAAAACCTACGAATTAATTAACTATGCTGCCGAGGTAGCTAAAAGAACGGGCGGTGACACCACTGCGCTTGTTTTAGGACAGGCCGATGATGCAGCGCTGGCGGCACTGGGTAATTACGGTGCTGTAAAAGTATTACATGATAGCAATGCGGCTTTTAATAATTTCGGTACCAGGGCTTTTTCCAAAGCTGTTATCGCCGCGGCGCAAAAAACAGGCGCTAAGGTCATTATCACTAATTATGATGTGGAAGGAAAATCCATCGCGGGCTATGTAGCCGCCGCATTAAAAGCAGGCCTGGTTTCCGGTGCTGTGGATTATCCTGTAACAGAGGGTGGCTTTACCGTAAAGAAAACCGTATTCTCCGGTAAGGCATTTGCCAATATTACCATTACTTCCGATATCAAAGTAGTAAGCCTGGTACCTAATACCTTCCCTGTGCAGAAAACGGATGCCGCAGCAACGGTAGAAGCGTTTGACACGGGTGTAAGCACCAACAATGTTACTGTAAAAGAAGTCAATAAAGTGACCGGCGCAGTACCTCTCGGAGAGGCTGAGCTGGTAGTTTCCGGCGGCCGCGGCCTGAAAGGCCCTGAAAACTGGGGAATCGTGGAAGACCTCGCCAGTGCGCTGGGCGCCGCCTTAGCGTGCAGCCGCCCGGTAGCAGATGCCCACTGGCGCCCGCACCACGAGCACGTAGGTCAGACAGGCGGTACTATCCGTCCTAACCTGTACGTAGCCTGCGGTATATCCGGCGCTATACAGCACCTGGCAGGCGTCAATTCATCCAAATGTATCGTTGTCATCAATAAAGACCCTGAAGCACCGTTCTTCAAGGCTGCCGACTATGGTGTTGTAGGTGATGTGTTCGAAATACTGCCCAAGCTTACAGAAGCTGTGAAAAAATTCAAAGCAGGTCACGCTTAAGCAGCAACATTCTTATAACATTTGTTTTCAATATAAAAGAGGCTTTTAGATAGCCTCTTTTATTGTTATATGGAGCTTGTCGAGAGGATGATGCTTCGACAGGCTCAGCATGACCCTTACCAGGAAATTATATGAACCATCATGTCACCCCTGAGCCTGTCGAAGGGTGGTTTAATAGTAAGCTTTAGCAGTGCTTCGACGGGCTCAGCATGACATAGAGAAGAGGTTTTGTCACACAGAGCTTTTATTGTCACCCTGAGCTTGTCGAAGGGTGGTTTAATAGTAAGCTTTAGCAGTGCTTCGACGGGCTCAGCATGACATAGAGAAGAGGTTTGTCACATGAGCTTTTATTGTCACCCTGAGCTCGTCGAAGGGTGGTTTAATAGTAAGCTTTAGTAGTGCTTCAACGGGCTCAGCAGGACATAGAGAAGAGGTTTGTCACATGAGCTTTTATTGTCACCCTGAGCTCGTCGAAGGGTGGTTTAATAGTAAGCTTTAGCAGTGCTTCGACGGAGCTCAGCAGGACATAGAGAAGAGGTTTTTGTCACATGGAGCGTGTCGAAATGTGGAACGATGTTATCAGACCTTGTCGAAGGGCAGTTGATAGTAAGCTTTAGTAGTGCTTCAACGGGCTCAGCAGGACGTTTGTCACCTGGAGCGTGTCGAAATGTGGAACGATGTTATACAGACCTTGTCGAAGGGCAGTTTATAGTAAGCTTTAGCAGTGCTTCGACGGGGCTCAGCATGACATAGAGAAGAGGGTTGTCACATGAGCTTTTATTGTCACCCTGAGCTCGTCGAAGGGAAGCTTTAGCAATGCTTCGACAGGCTCAGCATGACCCTTATCAGGAAACTATATGAACCATCATGTCACCCTGAGCTTGTCGAAGGGTGGTTGATATATTGCGTCAGACACCGCATCACTTCTGCTGCATGATCACCTTCATATTGTTAAAGCGGTGCGCGGCATTGATCACCTGCTTGTATTTTTCATAATCCTTTTTAGGGTATCCCAGCGCTGTATAGCCCTCCCGGATATCGATCAGCAATTTACCATCCGCTACTCTGGCAGTACGGATATAATACAGGCCGTCCTGCTTATAGTCCAGTGCCGTTTCAAAATCCTTAAGATTAACCACTTCATAGCCCGCGGGAATATCAATAGCGATCGTCACATCCGTACTATGGGGGAAGCTGATCACGACATCATACGGTCCCGGCACATCCGGGATGCTGTCCTGCTGCCCGATGAGCCTGCCCACATCAAAGACCAGCTCCGAACCCGCACGCGTAACAAGTCCGCGGGATTCCAAAACTGCCTGTGCGTCATATTGCTTGTCCGCGCTCCAGGTATTGATAACCACGGGATCATATTGCAATGTTTTCACCTGTACTGTGGTATCCATATTCCAGTTAAGGATGCCCATGATATAGTTCTTCTTAAAATCAGCCATACCTGCTTTAGCCAGCTGGTTATATACATACTCATTTCCTGCGTACATCATAGCAAATTCACCGGCCGATCTTTTGCTGATCCTGATGTCGGTAATGTCTCCCCGGAAAGACACCTGGTAGTCCATAGTGCTGCTATTAGCCTCCTTATCACCATAGAATTTCAGGTAGCTTTCCTCAGGTACCATACCTTTTACCCCTTTATAAGAGGTCAGGTCCAGCAGGGTCGCTTCATTTTCCAGGTAAAGGCTTTCCGCATACGGGAAACGGTAAAATACATTTGAAGGCGATATATATCCTTTGTATTCCGGGAAAAAGAACAGCAGGCTGCTGCGGTTTTCCAGCGCGGACAGGTCTTCCTTATAGGGCGACAGGTATTTGTTGCGCGCCACATATATCTCGTAATCTATCTTCAACTGGTCAAAGGCAAGCATCAGTATCCTGTCGACAACTGCTATGTGAAGGGTGCCGGCTTTGTCGACCTGCGCTATTTTCTGGCTGATCAGCGGGTGGTTGAAGCTGAGCACCAGGCCATCCTTCTTCTCTACCATAAGCTTTTTTACCGCTTTTTCAACCGCCCTTACCTGTTCCCTTTTATCCGTAATCTTAAGGATGCCGTTCCTGTTCAGGAACTTATCCACCCATTTCGCATCTGTTGCTTCTATATTGTTCACAACGGCAAATATCCATTCCGTGAACAGCTTCTCATCAATAACGTTCAGCGGTGTATTATTAAGCGTTTTAATGGTATAGCCCAATGCTTTTTCGTAAGACCTGATATCGAATGACAGGTGATAGGCCGGATCCGTATAATGCTCCTCCAGCGTATAGAACCGGAGGTCTCCATCATCATCTTCAGTCTGCTCAACCTTACTTTTGATATTATAATAGCTGAACACCATATCGGAGGAAGGCGGCAGCTCAAACTTAACAAAAGAACGCTGTACCGGGTAGGCGGTCCTGAAATAAATGATGCCCGTGCTTTCCAAGGGCGTCAGGATAGTCTGGACAATATCCAGTTGATCTCCCCGGGACAGCAGGTCAGCCGGAATACGGAGATATTTGAGATTACCGGAAAGCGTAGCATAGGTATTGGGAATTGTCCTGATGCTGCCGTCCTTCCTGATGATCCTGGCCTCATGCTTCACCAGGTTTTCATCCGGCTGCAGCAATGCATCCAGCTTTTCAGGTTCTATCGAATCACCGGTATTAATATATACGGACACTTTCCGGTAAGCCACCTGCAGCAGGGAGTCTCTTTTGGCCATAGCCGTATCAGACGCCAGGTAAAAGATCCGCTCGTCATTCAGAATAATAAAGTCGTCTTTGGGGTCACCCTGAAGCTCATAACGGGTACTGTCATAAAAAAGTGTCTGTACATTGTCTATTGCCCGGGAATTCAGAATCCATATCCCGCCGCCATACTGTGCACTGGCAGCCCAGGAGAGCACCAGCGCGATAATTAATACGAGTCCTTTTTTCATATCCTTGTTGATTCGGTTCCAAATATAAGCATTTATCTTTTCTTAAAAGCTGCCGGAATCTTGAACGGTATGGTATAAAGATTTACTTTCGCTATCATAAAATACAAGCAACGAGAGATGAACTGGACAGAAGCAAAAAAGACGTTACAGTTGGCGCTTCCCATCATACTGGGGGAATTGTCCCAGATGATACTGCACCTGATAGACAGCGCCATGGTGGGAACGGTAGGCTATAAGCATCTTGCCGCGGCTGGGCTGGTATTCAGTGTTATTAATATTCCTTTTGTACTGGCTATCGGCCTGACGTTCTCCATTTCCCAGATGGTATCGCTTGCCAGCGGAAAAAATGACAAGCAGCTCGTCTCCCATTATTTCTATAATGGCATCATACAATGCGCCATAGCAGGCCTGGCCATTTCCTGCCTGTTATTCTTCAGCGTGGATATTCTTGATCACCTGAAGCAGGACCCTGCTGTTGTAGCGCTGGCCAAGCCTTTTATGCAGCTCATCAGCCTGTCTGTATTCCCGATGATCATCTTTATGGCCTTCAAGCAATTTGCGGACGGCCTGGAGCATACCAAGACGGCGATGTTCATCTCGTTCCTGGCGCTGCCTATCAACATTTTCCTGAACTACCTGCTGATCTACGGTAACTGGGGATTCCCGAGGATGGAACTGCTCGGTGCTGGTTATGCTACCCTTATCACCCGCTGTCTCGTAGCGCTCATATTAGGCATCTTCATTCTCAACAGCTATAAATTTCACCGCTTCGTAGCTGTAAAAAAACGGCAATGGACCCTGCGCAGGGATACCCAGAAGGCATTGCTGAAGATCGGCGTACCCAGCAGCCTACAGATAACTATGGAAGCGGGCGCCTTTGCCATCTCCGGCATCCTGATAGGTATGATCAGCGCCAAGGACCAGGCAGCTCACCAGATAGCCCTGAGCATAGCGTCTTTCACCTTTATGGTATCTCTGGGGCTGGCACAGGCGGGATCTATCCGCACCTCCAATGCCTTCGGGCAGCAGAATGCAGACAAGATCCGTGACATCGGGGTCAGCAATATGGTATCGTCCGTCATATACGGTATCTGCTGCCTGACCATGTTCGTACTGCTGAGATACTGGCTGCCGACCTTCTTCAGCAAGGAGCCCGAAGTGATCACCATAGCGGCGGGGCTGCTGTTATGGGCGGCGGTCTTCCAGATATCAGACAGCCTGCAGGCTATATCAGCGGGGCTTTTAAGAGGTGTAAAAGACGTGAAGGTGCCAACGGTCATCGTGGCAATAGCGTACTGGGTCATCGGGATACCTGTAGGATACTACCTCGCCTTCCACGGGGGCATGAAGGCTTCCGGCATCTGGATAGGCTTCATTCTGGGTCTGACGGTATCTGCCATACTGCTCACGATGCGGTTCATGTTCTTCACCAAACATTACAAAGAAAATAATAAATATGCCCGGGTTTAAATAAAGGGAAATTTATTAATATTGCTACACACTTTCCAAAACAAAAAGGTTTTCCTACATGAACAATATCTGGAGCATCATATTAGAAATATTAAAGTTCACCATTCCTACGGTAATAGTCATCATAGCCCTGCACAGCGTTATTTCCAAATTCCTCAAAAGCGAGACCCAGAGAAGGCAGTTCGAGGTATTTAAGAACGGCCAGGATATTACCTTACGGCTGAGGCTACAGGCATATGAGCGCCTGGCGCTGTTCCTGGAAAGACTGCACCTCCGCAGCCTGATGACCCGCAGCTACCAGACCGGGATGACTGTGAGAGACTTCCAGGTAGCTATGATCCAGAACATCCAGATGGAATACGACCATAATGTGTCTCAACAGGTGTATGTCAATTACAAGCTCTGGAAGACCATACAGGGCGTCAAGGAGCAAACACAGATGATGGTCAATGAGGCCAGCAGCCGGCTCCACCCGGAAGATTCGGCCAAGGCGCTGCAGAAAGCCCTGACGGAGATGCTGATCTCTGCCGAAAGCATGCCGCTGGACACGGCTATTGAGATCCTTCATACGGAGGCCAAGCTCGTTTTACAGCAGCAGGTATAGGCCAGTCTTAGCAGATAAAGAAAAATGCCTGTCTAAAAAGTAAACAACCCTGTCAATATTCCGGCTTAGCTCCATATGACAGGGTTGTTTTTGTATATACTTATCACATTTCGACAAGCTCAATGTGACAAGTTCTCATTTGTCAGGCTGAGCCCCGTCGAAGCCCTGTTAAAACCATTACAAACCACCCTTCGACAGGCTCAATGTGACAATAAAAGCTCTGTGTGACAAAGTCCCTTAGCTGTCAGGCTAAGAGCCCCGTCGAAGCCCTGCTAAAACCTTTACAAACCACCCTTCGACAAGCTCAGGGTGACAATAAAAGCTCAGGGAGACAAGTACCCTTAGCTGTCAGGCTGAGCCCCGTCGAAGCCTTGCTGAAACCTTTACAAACCATCCTTCGACAAGCTCAATGTGACAATAAAAGCTCAGGGAGACAAGTACCCTTAGCTGTCAGGCTGAGCCCCGTCGAAACCCTGCTAAAACCTTTACAAACCACCCTTCGACAGGCTCAATGTGACAATAAAAGCTCAGGGAGACAAGTACCCTTAGCTGTCAGGCTGAGCCCCGTCGAAGCCCTGTTAAAACCATTACTAACCACCCTTCGACAAGCTCAGGGTGACAATAAAAGCTCTGGGAGACAAGTACCCTTAGCTGTCAGGCTGAGCCCCGTCGAAGCCCTGCTAAAACCTTTACCCCCCCTTCGACAAGCTCAATGTGACAATAAAAGCTCTGGTGACAAAGTCCCTTAGCTGTCAGGCTGAGAGTCCCGTCGAAGCCCTGCTAAAACCATTACAAACCACCCTTCGACAAGCTCAGGGTGACAATAAAAACTCAGGGTGACAAAGTCCCTTGGCTGTCAGGCTGAGCCCCGTCGAAGCCTTGCTGAAACCTTTACAAACCACCCTTCGACAAGCTCAGGGTGACAATAAAAACTCAGGGCGACAAAGAGAGGCTATTAAGGCAGCAGCTTTTGATGCTCCTTCTGCCTTAATAGCGGTCCCAGAACATGGGCGGCTCAATGCCCAGGGCACGCAGGTACACATACCCCTGCCCGCGGTGGTGGATCTCATTGTCGATAAAATACTGGATATTCTCAATAACGGGAAACTTGTATTCACCGAACAGGTTGAAATCTTCCCTGAAGCGTTGCTCCGTAATACGACCGAATAATTCATCGATACGGGGAGTGTCTTCATCCCAGGCCTGAAGTAAGGCATCTTTGGTCTGCAGGTCCAGGTTGTGGCTGTAGCCCTCCGTGGTATTGTTCACAATACCTTCCAGTCCCGGCACCGCAATGCTCAGCATCTCCTTGGTCAGGTCCGCGTAGGTGCGCATACCGCCAATAGAGAATTCAAACAGTTCCTTTTCCGGGAAAGCGGCCAGCACCTTGCGGGTGAGGCGCCTGTGTCCCTGCCAGTGCTTCAGCAGCTCTTCCGGCGTAATAATAGCTTTGTGTTCCATAAATCTGATGTTTTATTTATAAAGCAAAGCTACCATCCGCAACTGACAGCGATATGTCAACAAGTTTTCGCGGGGAAAATTTTCAACTGACTATCTATATAAGCATAAGCCATCATATGGCAGGTCCGGGATGCTGCTAAGCGGTATAAGAGATGCCTCACATACGTTCGGAATGACCTGTACGCTACAGTACCCTATAGTAATCGGTCTAAGAACCGCAGAAAGCGTACATCGTAGTTCAGTGTACCTGTGAAACAAGAGATTGTTCCCTGTAAGCAGAGAGTCATTGATTTTTATCCTTCATTGTCATCTTCATCGAGAATGCCGTACTTATTGAGCTTATTGTAAAGCGTGGTCCTGTCTATCTTCAGGATGCGGGCAGCCTTGGATTTATTATAACGGGTCTGTATCAGCGTTTTGATAATAAGCTCCTTTTCAAACTGCTCATTGATCGTCCTGATATCCTGTACCGATGCTACGGATGTGGGAACGGCGGCGGCATTGATCACCGTTTCCATATCTTCCGGCAGCTCACGCGTGGTAATGACATCCCCGGAAGCCAGCAGGACAGCCCTACGGATCACATTCTGCAATTCGCGGATATTACCGGGCCAGTGATAGCTGAAGAATATCTTCCTCACAGCGTCGTCAATACCCCGGATATTTTTATGCAACTGCTCATTGGACTGCCGGATAAAGAATTCAATGAAATCATCCAGATCTTCCTTTCGCTGGGACAGGGAGGGTATCCTGATCTTGAATTCGTTCAACCTGTGATAGAGGTCTTCCCGGAAAGTCCCTTTCGATATGGCCTGCTGGAAATCCTCGTTGGTAGCGGTTATCACCCTGACATCTATTTTTAACGGGGTATGGTCCCCTACCCGCATCATTTCCTTTTCCTGCAGCACTCTCAGCAACTTCATCTGGTTCTCATAGCTCAGGTTACCTACCTCATCCAGGAAAATAGTACCGCCATCTGCAATTTCAAGCTGTCCTTTCTTATCCTGGAGCGCGCCGGTGAACGCGCCTTTGACATGCCCGAACAGCTCACTTGAGGCCAGCTCATTGGAAAGCGCTCCGCAGTCAATAGCCACGAAAGGCTTACCCGCCCTGCCGCTCTTCATATGCAGCAGGCGGGCTACATTTTCTTTCCCCGTCCCGCTTTCTCCAACGATCAGCACGGTCATATCCGTTCCGGCAACCAGGTCTATATACCTGCTGAGCTCCAGGGCTTCCGCAGACCGGCCGGCCACATAATTATGAGCGACAACATCATCCTGCTTTTTTAAGGAGCTGACCGTGGCAGCCGCCTTTTCGGGTACTGCAGGCTTAAGCGCTTCCTGTATCTGCATCAGGAGCTCTTCCTGGTTGATCGGCTTGGTGATATAGTCTGATGCGCCTTTTTTAATGGCGCCCACTGCCGTTTTAATATCCAGGAAACCGGTCATGATGAGCACGGGTATCATCATATGCTGCTGCGTCAGGTATTCCAGTATCTCCATACCGGTACCGTCCGGCAGGTTGTAGTCCAGCAGGATGAGATCAATACTCTGGTGCCCTTTCTCCAGTTCGGCACGTGCCGTCCTGATATTGCCTACTTTCGTGGTGGTATAATCGTGGCGCTCCAGGTACCGGGCTAAAACCGTTGCAAAAGTAGTGTCATCTTCTATAATCAGGATATGTTTCATAAAGGTCGAACGGAAGTATGCCATAAAAATAAAAAAAGGATACCTGAAGTATCCTTTTTTTAGATAAAATTATCTTTTCAGACAAAGATCATCAATTACTGAACGATCTCTCCGTTAGCGTTGATTTTTACGGTTTTCTGAGCATCGCCCTGTTTTCCGCTTATTTCATATACGTCAACATCACCTTCAGCCTTTCCTGTTACCATCACAGCTTTTTCAGCTTTAAATTCTTTCAGCGCGTCTGAGCCGAGGGTAGCCTGTACAGGTCTTGGCAGATCAGATAATGCCACCTCTTTTCTATCGTTTGCCACTACTGCTGTTTCGTCTTTGTCTGCTACTAAAGTTGCGAAGGTCGGTGCTGTTAAAGCTAATGCTGCTACTGCTAAGATTACTTTTTTCATAATTATTTCAGTTTATTTTTTTAATAATCACTGTTACAATACTAATAATGCCAATATGATGCCAGGAAATACAATTAAAAACAAACTATTAATAATCAATAATTTATAAAAAATCATTACCAGCGAGCCCTTTAAAAAGTGTAGCGCCTATCCCACACTTTGCTGTTGGACCCCTACGATCCTACAATATATTTCAGCCTTTCGATCAGCTCCCGGGTCCGTTTCAGTGACAGCTTACCCTCTTTGAATTTAAATTCCAGCTCTCGTGCCAGCTGTCCCTCTTCCTTATAGCCCAACTGGCCCAGCCTGGAGGCCAGCTTATGGCAGATCTCGCGCAGTTGCTCCGTATCACCGCTGTACAGGGCTTTTTCCAGGGCAAAGATATCGGCACGGGTATCTGCTGTAAAGACGGCCAGCAGCTCTTCGTCCTCATCCGGGTTCAGCGTGGGCGCTCCGGTGGCAACTTTTTGCTTGAAGTAGGCCTCGAATGAAGCTATAAGAAAAGGCTTGTTCAGTATATCGTCAAATCCCTGCTGCTTGATATGCTCCACCTCATCCGGCAGCACCTGTGCGGTAAGGGCTATGATCCTGACCTCTGCCGGCACACGCTCCCTGAGTATCTTCACCAGCTCATAGCCCATCATATCCGGCATCCGGATATCCAGGAAGATCAGACGCAACTGCGGTGGCACTTCTGCCTCCAGCACCCCGGACGGGTGATTAAAGCTGCGGTAGGCAATATGGTTATGCTCCAGTATCCGCTCACAAAGCTGCAATATATAGGCGTCATCATCTATCACCCATACCATGCCCCGGAAGTCGCTGCTATCCTTTCTTTCCGAACGTGCAGGCGCGATCAGGGCATCCGGCTCCGCGTATTCAAAAGGAATACGGATCAGGAATTCGCTTCCCATTCCCAGCCTGGAGCTGACCAGGATGGTCCCTCCCATCTTTTCAATAAGCTCCTTGGCTATGCTCAGTCCCAGGCCGCTCCCTTCCGGCATATGCCGTGTGGGCAGTTGCTCAAAATCCTTGAAGATAATATCCAGGTCTTCCTGCGCGATCCCCTGTCCCGAATCGGCTATCTTAAATTCCAGGAGCACATTATGCTCACCAGCTTTACTTGCGGTAAGTCCGAAGGCCACGAAACCCTCATCCGTAAATTTCACGGCATTATGCAGGATATTGAGCAATATCTGCTTCAGCCGGATGGCATCGCCCAGCAATACCCAGGGCAGCACATCGGGCTGTATATGCCACTCAAAAGATAATTGCTTATGTAAGGCCTGAACTGAGGCCAGGGCCTTCAGCTCATCCAGCACCCTGCTGATGCTGAAGGGCTCTCTCAGCAGCGTCAGGCTGTCATTGACCAGCTTATTGTAATCCAGCACCTGGTTGACAATTTCCAGCAGATGCCTTGAAGAGTCGGAGATAATCTGCACCTGGTCCCTGGAAGGCGCGGTATGAAGCATGAGGTCGGCATACCCGATAATGGACTGGAGCGGGCTTCTTATCTCGTGGCTCATTTTGGACAGGAACTGCTGCTTGACCGATCCGAGCCTGTCGGCCTCCTCCTTAGCGGCTATCAGCGCCTTCCTGTTCCTGTCCTGCTGTACCAGGTCCCAGGCTATCAGGGCTCCCATGACAAGGATGACTATTACAAACAGCACCGTCAGGATGGTAATGCTGCTCAGGGTATCGTCAATGTTACGGAGCGCGTCTTTATTCCTGGAAGAAAGCAGCCGGCCGTTGTCCTGCTCTATGTCGTTCAGCGTATTCAGCACTTCACGGATCAGGGTCGTGTTCGCTTCATCCAGCGCCTGCCGCTGCTCATTCAACTGACCCAGCTTGCTTTTACGCTTTTGCTGCAAGCCGTCAAGCGTATTGGTAAGCTGTACGAATATGCTGTCGTCCTGCAGCAACTGCAGGGTATCCAGGGACACGTTCATCTGCTCCAGGACAAAGTATCGGACCTCCTTTACCATAGGCTCTTTCCTCTTCCCGAAGAGGCGGTTCCAGAAGGTACTTTTCTGCTCCGTGACCTCCGGCATGGAGTCTGAAATGGTAGTAGAAGAAATGGAGGACCGGCTTTTGAACATAGCAGAGTCCGACCGGAGATAGGAGTTGTGTATAAAGTCAGACAACCGCTCTATCTGCAATTGCACCGAATCCGACCGGATAAAGTCCCTGGTCAGTGCCTGGTACCCTTTAATAAGCTGGTCCCGTTTGTACAAGAGGCCGGACAAGAGCTCCAGGCGCTCCAACTGCACACCGTTGCCTTCATTGAGCGCCCTAAGGCTGTCTATGATACCGCTGATCTTCTTCTTCAGCGTATCGGATGTCCGGAATATATCATTATTATAATTGGGTGTGATTATTTTCCGCTGTACCTGGTCCAGCACCACGATATCCTTGAATAATTCATTCACCAGGTATTGCTCCGTAGGCGGCCGTGATATCTGGTTGACCGTATGCCGTATCTGCCTGGAGTTCCTTGTAGTGATCACCCCGGCCCCCACTATTGTTACCACCGCCAGCAGCAGGCTGATAATAATTTTGAATTTGAGAGAGGACTTCCGCATAATTAGTTCAAAATTAACAGAAAAGCATTATCTGAAATTTTCTTTATCAATACTTTAGGCTTTGTACAGCCTTTCCTTTCGTATAAAAATACGTATTTTTATAGCTATGCAATTACTCTCTCCCCTGCAGACACCCGTCCTCTCTCTTGCCAACAGGATCGTGATGGCCCCCATGACCCGGTGCAGGGTCGATAACCCGGGCGGCATACCCAATGAGCTGATGTGTGATTATTACCGCCAGAGGGCTTCGGCCGGCCTGATCATTTCCGAAGGCGTCCATGTGAGCCCTATGGCAGTGGGCGGCCTGCGTGTTCCGGGGCTTTTTTCAGGTCCGCAGGTAGCAGGATGGCAGCAGGTCACCACAGCGGTCCACCAGGCAGGCGGCAAAATATTCGCCCAGTTGTGGCACGTGGGCAGGCTATCGCATCCCGACCTGCTGAACGGGCAGCTTCCCCTGGCACCTTCTGCCGTTAATGCGGATTTTAAAGTATATGCGCATAAAGGCTTTGCAGCAACTGTAACGCCCCGGGCGATGACCGAAGCCGATATCCGCCAGACGGTAACGGATTTTACCGAAGCGGCCCGGAACGCTATCCTTGCAGGCTTTGACGGTGTGGAGATCCACGCAGCGAACGGCTACCTCTTCCACCAGTTCTTTGCCAAATGCTCCAATACCCGGACGGACGATTACGGGGGCAGCATTCCCAACCGCTGCCGGTTCCTGCTGGAAGTAACGGAAAGCATCGGCCGGGCCATAGGCATCTCGAAAACAGCCATCAGGCTCTCTCCTTCGCTTGACCGCACCTTCGGCATACGGAAAGATGATGAAACGGAAGCCCTGTTCTCCTATCTGGCAACGGCGCTGAACGATCACAGGATCGCTTACCTCCACATCAGCGGCTTCACTGCCGACAACGAAGATCCTGATCCCAGACGGACGATACTGGAGACGGCGGCCCGCTACCGGAAGCTCTATAAAGGCACTTATATGATCAATAAGGGATTTACCAGGGATACCGCGGAAAGCGCGTTACGGAACGGGCTTGCAGACCTGGTCTCTTTCGGGGAATTATTCATTGCCAACCCGGACCTGGCGGAACGCTTCCGGCACCAATGGCCTTTGAACCAGCCCGACCGGAGCACTTATTATACGCCTGGGGCCGCCGGATATACCGATTATCCCTTTTACCCGGGCTGACAACAAGCATTACAGATAATACCGTAACTTATCCCGGAAGATAAAAAGGGCTGCCCGTTGGAACGGGCAGCCCTTTAAGCATGCTTGGAAACGCTTATTTACCTTCTACAGGCTCAGCGCTTTCCAGCACAACGGATGTCTTGTTATTGGAAGTTTCCACAAAGCCCCCGTTGATACGATAAACTTCTGAGTTATTGCTGTTTTTATCAATGATGATTTTCATTTTACCTTCACCCAATGCTGCTACCATAGGTGCGTGGTTCTCTAAAATTTCAAACAGGCCCTCTACACCCGGTAACTGGATACCATACACTTCCCCGCTGTATATTTTACGCTCCGGCGTTAATACTTCTAAAATCATAGATGTGTTTATTTATTTGATTAAGCCTCAGCCAATAATTTTTTACCTTTTTCAATAGCATCTTCTATGCTACCTACCAGGTTGAATGCAGCTTCAGGATACTCGTCCACTTCACCGTCCAGTATCATATTGAAACCGCGGATCGTGTCTTCAATAGCAACGAGGCAGCCTTTCAGACCTGTAAACTGTTCCGCTACGTGGAATGGCTGTGACAGGAAACGCTGTACACGACGCGCACGGGATACGGTCAGCTTATCTTCTTCAGACAGCTCATCCATACCGAGGATGGCGATGATGTCCTGTAATTCCTTATAGCGTTGCAGGATCTGCTTCACTCTTTCAGCACATTCGTAGTGCGCCTGTCCTACTACGGACGGCGACAGGATACGGGAAGTGGAATCCAGCGGATCCACCGCAGGATAGATACCAAGGTCGGCGATCTTACGGGACAGTACCGTAGTCGCATCCAGGTGGGCGAAAGTAGTGGCAGGAGCCGGATCCGTCAAGTCATCCGCAGGTACGTAAACCGCCTGTACGGAAGTAATGGAACCGGATTTTGTAGAGGTGATACGTTCCTGCATCAGGCCCATCTCCGTAGCCAGCGTAGGCTGGTAACCCACCGCAGAAGGCATACGGCCCAGTAACGCCGATACCTCAGAACCTGCCTGTGTGAAACGGAAGATATTATCTACGAAGAATAAGATGTCCTTACCTTTACCGTCACCGTCACCATCACGGAAGTATTCAGCGATGGTCAGGCCGGATAAGGCCACACGTGCACGGGCACCCGGCGGCTCGTTCATCTGTCCGAACACGAAAGTGGCTTTGGAGTCTTCCAGCTCTTTCAGGTTCACGGAAGACAAATCCCATCCGCCTTCTTCCATAGAGTGAATGAATTTATCACCATATTTAACCAGGCCAGCTTCGATCATCTCGCGCATCAGGTCGTTACCCTCACGGGTACGCTCACCCACACCGGCAAATACGGACAGACCACCGTGACCTTTGGCGATGTTGTTCATCAGCTCCTGGATCAGTACGGTCTTACCCACACCGGCACCGCCGAACAGACCGATCTTACCACCTTTGGCATAAGGACCGATCAGGTCGATAACTTTGATACCTGTATATAATACTTCGGTAGAAGTGCTCAATTCTTCAAATTTGGGAGGCTTGTTGTGGATAGGACGCCTGTTCCCGCCTGTAGGCTGCGGCAGACCGTCAATTGCCAGACCCGTTACATTAAATAAACGACCTTTAATCTGATCGCCCGTAGGCATTGCAATGGCTTTACCCGTATCTATTACTTCCAGACCTCTTTCCAAACCTTCAGTAGCATCCATGGCAACGCATCTTACACTGTCTTCTCCCAGGTGCTGTTGCACTTCCAGGATGAGTTTATCTCCATTCGGTCTTACTAGCTCTAATGCAGAATAGATTTCAGGTAGCGTATTCTCTCCGTCGAAATACACGTCAACTACCGGACCAATAATTTGCTTGATTTTACCTACGTTGGGCATATCGTTATATTATTAAAATGATTGTTATTTAATATAAATCGTGTGCAAAGGTAGTGTGTAAATTTAAAATAGAAAAATACATTGCTCAAAAAATATTTCCGCGCTGCTATTAAGGTGTTAATATGCGTTTAGCATACCTTTTATTTTTTCCCGCGCTGCATAATATTCCCCGCAAATGGCCGTTAATGGTATTTTAGAACATGGAAGGAACCCCGTAAATTATTTTAAGTACCAATGACCTATAATTATATAGTTTAACTAATTTTGTACCTTTGCACATTTCTATCTAATTCTTTTATTATCTGATTTTTTAAATGGACTATACATCATTAATTGATACATCCAATATCCCCCGGCACATAGCCATCATTATGGACGGAAACGGACGGTGGGCCAAGGAGCAGGGCTTTGATAGGGTGATTGGTCATAAGGAAGGCGTGAACAGTGTCAGAAAGGTAGTAGAAATTGCAGCAGAAACGGGCGTTAAGTTCCTCACCCTCTATGCTTTCTCCACCGAGAACTGGAACCGTCCCAAAGAAGAGGTAGATGCATTGATGGAATTGCTGGTGAGCGCCCTCCGGATGGAGGTGGAATCACTTAAGAAGAATAATATACAGCTCAGGGTGATAGGCAACATTCCCTCCCTGCCAGCACGCTGCCAGCACCAGCTGAACGAATCCATAGAGATACTGAAAGAGAATGACGGGCTGGTACTTGTATTGGCCTTAAGCTATAGCTCCCGGTGGGAGATCACCCATATGGTACGGCAGATAGCGGCAGCCGTAAAGAGCGGCACGATAGCGGAAAACCAGATCACGGACGAGCTGGTACAACAGTTCCTGTGCACTAACGATATCCCTGACCCGGAGCTGCTGATCAGGACAGGCGGGGAAGAACGGGTCAGCAATTTCCTGCTGTACCAGATCGCTTATTCCGAATTGTATTTTACGGAAACCCAGTGGCCTGCGTTCGGAAAGGATGACCTGCTGAAAGCCATTGCCGCTTACCAGAGCAGGGAACGCCGTTTCGGCAAGACCAGCGAGCAAATTCAAAACAAAGCAAAACACAGTTAATTTAAATCATATAGATGTTGAACTTGAAAGGCTGGAAAATAGCAGCATTTGTTGCAATAAGCCACATTATAGTCCCCCAGGTACAGGCACAACTGGGAGGAAAAAAAACGGGGCAATTGTCTATGCAGAAAGACGACAGATTCGAGATCGTGGATATCACGGTGACCGGGACGCAGTTCCTGGACCCGGATCTGTTAAAGATAGTTTCCGGACTACACAAAGGCGATAAGATAGAACTGGAGAACGACGCGGCCATCACAACCGCGATGAAGAAGCTCTGGGAACAGAAGCTGATAGAGAACGTCAGGATAGATGTTATCAAACAGGAAGATAAAAGGGTCTGGCTGAACATTACCATCGTGGAAAGACCCAAGCTGGGCAGCGTCAGCATCCGCGGCGTGCGCAGCACCCAGGAGACCGAGATCAAAAATAAGCTGAAGCTGGGTGAAAACCGTATGATCACGGAAGCGCTGAAGCTGGATATGCAGGAAACGATCAAAAAGTACTTCATAGAGAAAGGGTTCAATAACGTGAGCGTGACCATGGAGGAGAAGAAAGACCCCAACAAGGCCTTTACCGACCTCGTGATCTATATCAACAAGGGACAGAAGATCAAGATCAACAACGTCAATATCGTTGGCAACGAAGAAGTGTCCACCTCGCGCCTGCGCCGTGCCATGAAAGGCACCAAGGAAGGTCCGAGGCTTTCCCGGGTACCCGCATACAATACTTCCGTATACGGCTCCGAGGAAGACAGGAGCTTTAAGACCTATGTCAGAAACTGGGGCTTTCTCTCCCCTACCAAGACCCTGAACATCCTGAACCCTTATTTCCGGTATAATTTCTTCTCCGGCGCCAAGTACAGCGCGGCCAAGTTTGAAGAGGATAAGGAGTCCATCATCAATGTATATAATAATTTAGGCTTCAGGGATGCCCAGATCGTCGCAGATACGGTATATTCCCCGGACGGCCGTAATATCAATATAGACCTGAAAGTAGCCGAAGGCAGGAAATATTATTTCGGGGATATCGAGTACAGGGGCAATACGGTCTATTCCGACTCCCTGATCCAGAGGATCGTCAATATCAAAAAAGGCGACGTTTACAACCGCCAGAAGCTGGAATCCCGCCTGGGTCTCCAGATGAACCCTGAAGGCACGGTGGACCTGTCCGGTATGTACCTGGATAACGGTTACCTGTTTTTCCGCGCTACGGCACAGGAAAAAAATATTGTGAACGATACGATCCATTATGTGGTCAACCTGACGGAAGGGCCGGTGGCCATCATCAAGCACGTGGATATATCCGGCAATCTTAAGACCAATGACCACGTGATCCGCAGGGAGCTTTATACGCTGCCCGGCAGTAAGTTCAGCCGTTCGGATGTGATACGTTCCATTAGGCAGCTAAGCGTACTGGGCTTTATTGACCCAGAAAAGCTGCACCCCGATATCAAGCCGAATATGACCGATTATACCGTGGATATCGATTACCAGGTAGCGGAGAAGTCATCCGACCAGTTCGAGGTGTCTGCCGGTTACCAGGGCAGCCGGATCGGCTTTTTCGGTTCCGTAGGGCTTGTGTTCAATAATTTCTCTATCCGGAATATCGCCAAGCCCAAGTACTGGGACCCGCTGCCGTCAGGCGACGGGCAGAAGCTGTCCATCAGGTGGCAGTCCAGCGGGCTGTTCTTTAACTCCGGCAACCTGACCTTTACCGAGCCCTGGCTGGGCGGCAAGAAGCCCAACTCCCTTACCGTTTCAGGTGTATGGACACGGCTGAGCAACGCCACCGGAAGCCTTTGGAGCGGCAACGCGGATGCCAGCGCCAGCTATATCAAGAATATCGGCGGCGGCGTTACCTTCGGGAAAAGGCTGAAATGGCCGGATGATTATTTCGTATTTTCCGTGGGCCTCAATTACCAGAATTACTTTTTAAAGGACTATGCGCTGTCCAGCCTCGGGGAGTTCACCAACGGCTCTGCCAATAACCTGCATCTTAAGCTGACCTTATCACGCAGCTCCCTGGATCATAACCTGTTCCCGAGAAGCGGTAGCAATATTACCTTTTCCGCACAGCTGACCCCTCCTTATTCCATGCTTTCGGAAAAAGATTATTCCGGTATGTCCACCAAGGAGAAGTATAAATGGATAGAATACCATAAGTACCGCTTCAACGCGGAATGGTACCAGAAGATATACGGCAACCTGATCTTAAAGATATCGGCCAAATACGGCTTGCTGGCCTCCTATAACAAGGACCTGGGCCTATCCCCGTTTGAAAGGTTCCAACTGGGTGGAGACGGCCTGTCGGGTATGCAGTTCATCGTGGGCAAGGATATCATCTCTCACAGGGGATACGAGATCTATGAGCAGGACGCCACCATTTTTAACAAGTATTCGGTAGAGCTACGCTATCCGTTCTCCATGGCGCCTACCGCCACCATCTTCGGTCTTGTCTTCGCAGACGGCGCCTATGCCTGGCAGAATGCCAAGCAATATAACCCGCTGCAACTGAACCGCTCCGTCGGTGCGGGCCTGAGGCTGTACCTGCCGATGTTCGGACTGATGGGACTGGATTACGGTATCGGTATTGACAGGTATACTCCCGGTATGAGCCTCAGTCAGTACGCCAGGTTCTCCTTTATGTTAGGATTTGAGCCGGAATAGCATAAGTTATCTTAACTTTGTATTATTTGTATTATATTAAACCTTAATTGCAAGCAGCAGTCTTATAAAACACCAGCATTAAAAGTAAATATTATGAAACGATATATTATAGCAGCAGCCGTTTTAGCAGCAGGCAGCTTTGCCTACCAGGCAGACGCACAGGTACAGAAATATTTTGTGATCGATTCCAAATATATACTGGAAAAGATCCCTGAATATACCGATGCCCAGAAGAAGCTGGATGATGCTTCCAAAGCATGGCAGGAAGAGGTGGATAAAAAAATGCAGCAGGTAGACCAGATGTACAGGAGCTACCAGGCAGAAAGAGCGCTGCTGTCTGAAGAGGCCAGGAAGAAAAGGGAAGACGAGATCGTTATGAAGGAAAAAGAAGCCAAGGACCTGCAGAAAAAATACTTCGGCTACGACGGTGAGCTGTATAAAAAACGCCAGGACCTGGTAAAGCCGGTACAGGATAAGGTATTCAATGCCGTTCAGCAATTCGCCCAGCAGAGAGGCGCCGAGATCGTGTACGACAAGGCGGGCGGCGTAACCATTTTCTATGCCGATCCCAAGCTGGACAAATCTGATGAAATTGTCAAAATGATCAACAAAAAATAGCCGAAAGGTCATTTGAAATAAAAATAACATTAATATTGCACTGCAATAACACCTAACAATTATTAAAACAAAACAGCAAAGAATGAAAAAAGTATTGCTTTTAGTAGTAGCCGCTTTAACACTGGGTCTTCAGGTAAATGCCCAGAAAGCTCCTGCTACTCAAAATACTCAGGCCACTACCGGCGCTTCACCCAAGAAACTGGGCTATCTGAATTCCCAGGAGCTGCTGAGCGCTATGCCGGAGTATAAAAAGGTCAACGAAGACCTTGAAGCCTATTACAAACAACTGGAAGCGGATTTTGCAGAGCTTAGCAAGGAGTATCAGAACAAAATGAAAGATTACGAAGATAAGGTCAGGACCCTGAGCGAATCTATGAAAGAAGTAAAGCAAAAAGAAATTATGGCTTTACAGCAAAATATAGAAGACTTCCGTACTTCTTCCCAGGAAAAGCTGTCCAAGAAAGAAGCGGAGCTGGTCAATCCTTTATTAAAAAAGATCCAGGACGCTATCGACGCAGTAGGTAAGGAAAATAACTTTGATTATATCTACAATGAGTCTGCCCTGCTCTATGCCAAAGATTCTGAGAATATCACACCGCTGGTAAAAGCGAAGCTGGGTATCAAATAATCCCATTCTCCCGGCTGACCGGGAAATAATAGCACATAAGGCCATATCTTTCCGGATATGGCCTTATGCTTTTTATAGGGGAGCATATACTATCTATATATAGGCAACAAAGTCATTATAAGTTACCCGTTATTATAAGAGATTCCTCACATCCGTTCGGAATGACCAGCACCCTCAGTGCCTTTATAGTAAAGCGGTTTTTGACCCGCAGAGAGCACACCGCTCAGCGAGGCGTATCTGTAATAAAAGGTTGTTGCCTATGAGCAGATAGTCACTTAAAAAATAGCAATACCTTACCTCTATCCTGTCAGTACCTTTTCTAAAGGCACAACAAAATAGACTGTTTTACAATTGTCAGAAAATCCAAATGAGCCTGTGCTGTTCCTGCTTAATCTGTAATCTTTACAAGACCGCTAAGCTGTCATTAATCATTATGACCGATATTTTACACCTGATCTATAGCTTATCAATGCTTCTGAAATATTATTTATCATAATGCCTTTTAAAAATAATACCTGCACCAGGCGTAATGCCATTACTGTAGATCAATAATGAATCATTATCGGCAATAGTATACAGCCAAACATCATAATTCTTTCTATAATGATATATCAATCTGTTGTCTAGTGATTTTTCACTAACAGGTGATCCTAAATCCGTTCGCTGTTCAAATAGGGGTACAACTGTACACCTTCCCAAAGAATCTATGTACAGGAACCATGGTGAAATATTATACAAAATATTATCAGCTTTCATTTCGTCCTTAAAATACTCGTATTGCGTATTAACCCACCAACCAGCCAACGGGGATATCACTTTATTTTGTGTGAAGCTATTATCAGCTAATACAACAAGCAGCAGTAACAGGCATATTTTTCTTTTAATATTTTTACTGACTATTTGTATACAGGAAATAAGTCATTATAAGCTACCAATTATTATAAGAGATGTCTCACATCCTCGTAAGGACCTGCACCCTCAGTGCCTTTATGCCAAGTTACCTGTTCTTTAATAAGGAATACTTCCTCAAAAAGTCTTTCCTGTATGCACCCATTTTCTGAATCGTCAATTTATCATAAAGCTCATAGTATACTTTTGCCTGCTCCCAATCCCGTATCCCCGGGTTTGATTCATACAATAAAGCCATATTTTCTACTGCATCCGGATATAAGGAAGCAGCCGCTTTTTTCATCCAGTATATCATTTTGTCTTCATTATGAAAATAGAATACATCATTGATCATTACGCCGTATTCGTAAAAACACGCAAGATTAAACTGGGCTTCAGGATGACCGGCATATGCAGCTTTCCGTAAATGTTCCAGTTGTTTACCAACCCATTGTTTTTTCTGCTCCTCTGTATATACATTCCACTTCTCATACAATTCATATCTTATCTTTTCTGATAACAAAAAGTGTTTGTCCCCTTTCATATGATCTTTTATCTTTTTTAGAACCTCCCGGTCACACCAGCCCGGAGGTTCATTCACGCATTGTTCCATTGACCAGCTCCAGGAATTATTTTAGTAGGATAAGGTCGCAATCCTTTGAAATAAGCCTTTTGTAAGTCAATCGCTTAGCATACTCTGAGCGGGCCAGGATACCCGTGGCGCCGGGTTTAAGGATTTTATATTGATTTACCGGTCGCTGTTACTCTTTTTTGAAACAGTCTATAACTAATTTTTAAAAAAACAACAGTCTGAATACACAACATCATCTATTAGCATACCTCACATACCTGTTGAAAAGATTTTCAATATTTTCTTTATCATCCTCATTATCTATGTTATCTAAATATTTAACCGCTTCTTCAAAATACATTTTAAAATCGGGCTTATCTATTAAGATCTCTCCCTTTATCTTTTTAAGGTCACCAGGCAGAAAATCAATTATCATATAATCCTTTGCTGTTTTCTCAAGAGTTTCCCAGGTATGGCCACTTGACCTGGGAGCATTTAATAAAATATTATAAAGTATAGCCAATGAGCCGGAATCCACTATGATTATTTTATCCGAGATCCCTAAACCGATGGTATCAAAATATGCGTCCAAAAGAGCGGTATCATAAGTAATATATACACCCATATTACGCGAACCTCCATTAAAACTGCTTAATAGTCTGATATATTCACACTTTTCCGTTTGCTTTGTTGAACAAGAAACCAATATGGCAAGAATTGACAGGCAGGCAAAAACCATTCTTAGTTTCATAATATACTTTATATTTAACGAATAGACTGTATTTTTAGAAAGGGCGATGCGTAAACTTCTATAACCACAAAGATAATTATCCCCTCTGCATTACCCTAACTCCCTGATGCACTTAATGATTTTGTTTGGTAGGCTACCACCTGCTTTGGTACATTATCAGATAAATGCAAGCTACTCCAATCGCAAGAAAATTATAAAGAAATGTACTCGCTTTCACAAGGACAATTCCTCATTTCAAGTTCAGAGCAACATTCATCTAATTTTAATACATTCCCATTACTATCAACTTCATAAATCTTATCTGGCATTATTTTATAAAACCTAACTTCATTGTCCCAGTCTTCAAAGACACATTTTATAACATTTGTAAATTTTCCTGCATTATAAAAACCTTTGGTAATAGTTTTATCTGCTTGATTTTCTTGCTCAAATAAAAATTCAACAGCACCATCATTCTTTATTTCTATTTGTCTATACGGAGTTCCTGTTCCTGAAACACCGGGTCTTGTTTCAAACAACCTTTTCCCAACAAAAGGCAGTTGTTTTTGTCCTGCTAAATCTAAACTGTATCCTTTATTTGAATCGTTTAAATTCCCTTTATTTGAATTATTATCTACACAACCGCAGAAAAGCAATAAAGAAAAAATAAGCTCCTTTTTTATCGCCATAGTTTTAATTTTATTTTGCTTACTTCTAAATTGTCAGGACACACCACTGATAAGCCTTTGAGAAACTATCAATATTTCTGTAATATTACCTATTGATTACCAGAAAATTAAAACTTGAAATTCAGCATCTCTAACTCTGTAACACTACCGACACCTGGAGCTAAGTAGTACATTGTAAGTCCCTCTTAGCCCCTAAAAATAAAGCAGACAACACAAAAGTTGCCTGCTTTTCTAGTTCCGAAAAATTAAAACTAATTGATTTTACTATGCTTGAGCCAATTATCTTTGGAAAACAACAATTTGGAGCTACTACCCATTACTTTCTTCCCAAGGAAATTTTGATATCAACCTTAATTGGGGTTCTCCTCCACCATGATATTCACTGTGAGGATACTCTTGAACCCATTTTTCATTAGTATTTGAATCAATATAGTAGGTTTTCCAATTAATTACATCATTCTTAACTTCTTGTAAGAATTCCTTTTTTCTATAGAACTCTTCACCTCTAATGATTTTTTCTTCCATAAATTATTTTATTTAACTGTTCTTTGTATCACATTTTGCAATTCTGAAATTTTATAATTAGGCATCACATATTCTATGGCACCACCGGCCGTTCTACCTCCATGAATAAATCCGCTATTTGTTCTTCGGATTGGTTGTGCTAAACCTGTCGCTGGGGCGTCAAACTCAATAAGCCTAAAAGGACCTTGAATCAACTTACCTTCACTATTAACTAATGTTAATTTTTTTTACAATCTCTTTCGAACTTCTTAATCCTTTTAGTTCTGATGCAGTAGTAACAAACACATCTATACTACCAGAGGCTCCTAATGTTAATGATCCTGCATACTGTTCTGGAATAACCCGAACTAACCTTTCGGGCATTATTGTATCATTTCCCAATCGTCCTAACCAACTTCCTCCCCTGGCTAACTTCAAAACTAATAACTCATCTGGATCAAATTTACTTACAGGATTATTCAAACAATAACCATAAGACGATTTAGGTGCATTCTTTGTTTTAGAAGAATCCACGGCACTCCATCTACAAAGCCACGGGATATAATATCTCGCTCCGTGATAGTACAATCCACTCTTTTCATCTCTTTCCTTACCTGTATATCTGTAACGCTTAGCGACAGCATGGATAGCCGCATTCATAGCCTGGTAGCTCGTTGTTCCTCATAGCTGATGATCGCCCCGGTATCATCCAGCTCCAAGCTTGCTGATTGTAGATGATTACTGTAAATATACCGGGTCAGCTCATCTGCAGCACCGTCACTATTATAATCTGTGTTCAGCACTTCCAGCATTGTTATACGACTCGTATTGTCGCTGACATGCACCGTAGTACGCTCAATTATCAAAGAACTTGTATGGTCAAATTTACGATATATCTAAAAATTTTCTTATCCCCAGAAATAAATCTTCAGACAAGCTACCAGCATAGCAGCGCTCTTGCTAAAACAAATTGTTCGTCTGGACAGGCGTTTCAAGTGCGTACGGAGCGTCAGGTTCTTGCGTTCAATATGGTTTGTAGAACGTAATTGGGTCTGGTGCAGCGATGCAGGTACCAGTAGCTTATACAAATTCAGTTTATCCGTGCAGATCATCAAAGGATCATATAAAAGTAAAGTACGGATCACACTGTTTATCGTATCTTTTGACCGGCTGCCAACACAAAAGCCGGCTATTCTTTTGCTTTCCCTGCATATTGCATACACTATCCATTGCCGGTTGGCCTTATAGCCAGTATAAGTGCACTGTTCATCCACTTCATAAGAACAGTTTAGACCAAAGGAAGGCTGTACCACTGTATCGGATATAGTAAGCAGGCGTCTTAAAACAGTCACCACAGAAATTTGCAGCAGCCGGGATATACTCCGCACTCCACACCCTTCTTTCAGTAAGGATACGATCATCCTATTGATACCCGGTTGGCAGGCATTGTATGTATATTGTGAAGTAAATGTTCTTTTGCAGGATTTACATAGCAACCGTTGTTTGCCATGGCTATGACCGTTTTTTACACAGCATCCATCACAATAGACACAATTTATTTTCAAATCAACAATTCTGAAACACCTGGGTGCAGTTCCTGTCATTACAGCCTGTTTTTAAGCCATTAAAGTAAGTAAGGCAACCTTCGGGTTGCCTTACTTACTTTAAAAATATACGTAGTACTACTATCGGAATACAGTATGGATAAGCATTTCAGAAATTATCAACACATCTGTAACATTACCCAATGTAACACTACCAAACTCTATATTGTGGGTTACAAAAACCTTCAACCATATCAAGTATCTCAAGGATTCTATCTTCAACAATTTCTGTAGATTCAAGCCTTAATAAGTTTAAATATGTTTTAATTTCACATTGTGTTATGCCTGCTGTTTTTAACGATTTAAGAAAATCCGATACTTTCTTTAAATTAATATCATTTTTTATTACAATATTTAATTCTTGTTTCCAATTATTTTCCATAAGGTTTCCATAAAAGTTTAGTAGATGATAAAAGTGCTCTATAAGTTTCATAAGGCATTGGAAATGCCGGTTGAATAGTTCCATGACCAGGCTTATCAGGTATATATGTTAATCCTGGAGGTAAATTATTTGTATTCATTTCAAATATTGGGTCTTTTCCTGTGCCTCCTAAAGATTCTGGCCGTCTATGTGGAGGTAAATTTCTTGGGTCATTGGGAGCAACTGACATTCCTCCTGTTAAATTAGAAACGAATCCTTCTACAACTGGAATATCATTATTTACTCTTACTCCTAATCCTCTAGCAGACTCCTCAACTAATGGAAAACCAAGATCATCCATTTTCATAGAACGATATATTATCGTTCCATTATTTTCTCTAGGTTTGGTATCAGTAATTGGTATAGCTGGTGCTATAGGTATTGCTATTGGACCATCAAATGGCCTTGCTTGAGGACGACTTATACTAAAACCTCCATATGGATTATCCAGCAAAACTCCTACAGCGGCAAATGTAAATATTACACTTGCACCTGCACCAATAACATCCCCAGCGGGAAAAGCTCCATCACTAACAGCAGCAGTACCGCCCCATCGTAGTCCCGCCAAAAATATATTGGAAGCTTCCTCTGTATTTAATTTATAAGGAAGTTGATTCTTATCATATGTAATATAATAGGACTTATCTTCACTATAATAACCCAAAAAACTTTTGTCAGAAGCTCTAAAAGATGCTGAAAATTCTATCCCCTCATAGCTAAATCCTAAAACCGCACCCACCGGTAAATTCGCTGCTTCCTGATCAATAGAGAATGTATAACCTCCACCTTCAGTTACTTCCCTTGTAATCATAGTGCCTTTTGGAAACCTTATTCTGCCGCCATCCGGAGTAAGTGCGCCTGAGTCATTTTCCTTATACAAATCAACAGTTACTACGGCAGTATTATCAGCTTCAATCAGGCTTTTCTGGCCAGGAGGGTCTCCGGGTTTGGCTCCACTTAAGTCTGTCCATTTTACAGGATTACAAAAGCCATAATTATAACTACTCCAACCAGGCATTTCATTTTGTAACGGATCCACAGCGCTCCACCTGCACAGCCACGGAATATAATACCTCGCCCCGTGATAATACAACCCACTTTCATCATCTCGTTCCTTACCTGTATATCTATACCGTTTAGCCACAGCATTTACACTTGCGTTCATTGCCTGGTAGCTCGTTGTACCATAAGGATGATATTCCTCATAGCTGATGATCGCTCCGGATGCATCTAATTCCAGGGAAGCACTCTGCAAATGATTACTGTAAATATACCTGGTAAGCTCTTCTGCTGTTCCATTATCATCCACTGCATCACCCTCCGTACGGGTCTCCAACATCGCTATACGACCCGTATCATCGCTGACATGCACCGTAGTACGCTCTATTATCAAAGAACTTGTATGGTCAAATTTACGATATATCTCAAAGCTTCCCAAATATATCCGTTCTTCCTTAAAGCTACCTTTGTCCACGTATTTACGGATACGCTGCCCTCCGCTGTATTGATACCAGGCCGCCATAGTACCCTTAGCAATGCTGCTCAGCTCATTGGTCAGGTTCCAACCCATACTGCTTAAATGAGGCATCGTTTCCATATTGCCACGCACATCGTAAGCGTAAACATACGTATCCGAACCGGGTGGAGAGGCGCGTCCTACAGTAGTGCTTAACAGCCTGTTGCTGTCCGTGGCAATGTCATAGGTACGCGTATAAGCGCCCGCTGCTGCGTTATGACTGAGCTCCAGGATATTGCCCACCGCGTCATACGTATATTGCTGCGTATAGCGCTGCACTGCATTACCGTCCCCTTTATGGCTGGTCTGCCACGATGCATCATTATAATTATCATTCGCTCCGAAGCTGTTGCTGCCGATCAGCTCCCGCCCTTCAGCCGCTATCAGCCGGTACAAGGCATCATAGATAAACTCCTGTGTAGGTGCTACCACACTGTTGTTAAAGAACAGCGTCTGCTGCGCATCATCCCGTATCTCCGTGATATTACCCACAGGGTCATACCAGTAGTGCAGGTCCTGTAAGATATCGTTATTGTTAAGGTTGACGGTCAGCAGTCTTCTTAGCCTGAATGTTTCAGGATCATATGTATAGCTGGTCTTGGTGCTGTTACCGTACCAGATAGCCTGACGCTGGCCCTTGGCATCATAATGGATGTCGTTAACATAGCTTACGCTATTGAGCATTACAGTTTTCAGCATACCACCCTTATCATAGGTGTAAGCCTGTATATTACCGCCAGGATCGGTGCTGGTCACAGGGCGGTTCAGCGCATCATAAGTAATGCTGCTGCTAAACACCTCAGGACTTAGATCCGGCTCCGCACCGGCGGCCCAGTCAGCATCCGTCAGCTCCCGATCGTCCAAAAGCTGCACCTGTGTGCTTAAAGGATTACCTTTAAAATCATAACCATTCACCTGCTGCATACCGCTGCCGTCATAGGTCTGGTACACCTGCTTCCATATCAATAAAAACCCGTATCTTTAATTACAAATACATCCGAAATATTAGACATTATGAAAGGATTAATTATCGTTTTAATTGCAGCAGGCTGCTTCATGGGTTTTACACAACAGCCGGCAACAAAAAATTCATATATTAATCAACCAGAAGATACCCTGCATTGGAGAAAAGATCGCAAATTATCCTGGGATGATTTTCAAGGTATTCCAGATACACTTAATGATTTCAAAAATGCACCAGATATAAACTCTATACCAGCAGCCGGAACCTCTTCGGGTTTTGCTTACTATCCGTATTATACATCTGAAACAATTTTAGCGTTTAAGGTCAATGCCGTTTTTTTTAAAAAAAAATCTTGGGTAAGGAAAAATTGGGTAAGGACAAAATATGCTTTAAACCATGAACAACGACACTTTGACATTACAGAGATATATGCGCGAAGATTACAGAAGGCACTAAATAACTGTAATCTTAATAAAAATACCATTATTGAGAGTTGCAAAAAAATTTATGATAGTTTACGATTTGAAAGAGATAAAATGCAAGCATTATATGATATTGAAACTCGCCATTCATTAGATAGTTGTAAACAGAGAGAATGGGATAAAAAAATTGATAAATGGCTGGCAGAAGAGTAGCCATATTAAAAATAGAAATAGCCGGGATAAATCCCGGCTATTTCTATTTAATTCTGACCCTGTCTATTTCTAGGAATAAAACGGATAGTTGTTATACCACTATTATACCTATATTGAAGTTGAACAGGAACATTTAGCCTACGTTGTAACTGGTTTTGAAGATCCCGCCCTTGCGCCTCAACATTCCTCATTTGCATATTGCTATTGGTAAATGGACGCATGATCATCGGATCATAAGAAGTGACTCTACCTGTAACAGGATTGACATTTTCAAAACCCGAACGCACTACATCTCCAAGATTATCTGGCACTCCGAAAGTGATCTGAATTGCACCTAAATCTGTATTCCTTAACTGCCTAACCAAGTTTAATGTATATTCATACCCTTGCTGTGTCATATCCGTCCGCCATACTGCCGTACCCACTATATCAGATGTTGATAACGTTATAGATGGTGGAGGCGGAGGTAAAACCTTTGGAACAGACTGTTTAGGTTTAGGTTTGGGTTTCGGCAAAGGTTTAGTTATACTCACAGGTGGAGTCGACACATATGCCCTTACTGGATCCGGAGCCGGTTCAATAAATGTATCAAATGATAAATCCTTTTCTGGTTCTTGCGGTTCAGGTTTTGAATAACGCTCATAGTTTGCCTGGTATCCCCATAGACGGACAAGCGCAGGCTGATCTTCCGTTGCTTCACGAACCACTCTGTAAGTTACGGTAGTAGTATACATTCCTCCCTCTCCTTTCGCTTCCTCTACCACCTGAGTTCCTGCTTCTACTTCACCCTTATCCAGATTTTTCTTATGTTCTTTCAACAAAGTATTGGTATGTTCCTGGCTATAGGGCAACTTCGTTCCTTCTGGCATAGGTTTTCCATTGATATCAAGAAGAACCGTTTTAACCGTATAGCCATTAGCAAATTGTTCTTTATCTGGCTCCATACCGCTTAGATCATTCCAAACCACCGGATTATTAAAAGAATAATTATACGGACTCATTCCTGCATAATCACTCTCCAGCGGATCCACCGCGCTCCATCTGCACAACCAGGGTATATAATACCTTGCTCCATGATAATACAGGCCCGATTCTTCATCCCGTTCTTTGCCAGTGTATCTATACCGCTTAGCCACCGCGTGGATAGTCGCATTCATAGCCTGGTAGCTCGTTGTACCGTAAGGATGGTACTCCTCATAGCTGATGATCGCCCCGGTTCCATCTAATTCCAGGGAAGCACTCTGCAAATGATTACTGTAAATATAACGGGTCAGCAAGCCTGCCGTACCATTATCATCCACAGCATCACCCTCTGTACGGGTCTCCAGCATCGCTATACGACCTGTATCATCGCTGACATGCACCGTAGTACGCTCTATTATCAAAGAACTTGTATGGTCAAATTTACGATATATCTCAAAGCTCCCCAAATATATCCGTTCTTCCTTAAAGCTACCTTTGTCCACGTATTTACGTACACGCTGACCACCGCTGTATTGATACCAGGCCGCCATAGTACCCTTAGCAATGCTGCTCAGCTCATTGTTCAGGTTCCATCCCATACTGCTTAAATGAGGCATCGTTTCCATATTGCCACGCACATCGTAAGCGTAAGCATACGTATCCGAACCGGGTGGAGAGGTACGTCCTACAGTAGTGCTTAACAGCCTGTTGCTGTCCGTGGCAATGGCATAGGTACGCGTATAAGCGCCCGCTGCCGCGTTATGACTGAGCTCCAGGATGTTGCCCACCGCATCATAGGTATATTGCTGTGTATAGCGCTGCACGGCATTACCGTCTCCTTTATGGCTGGTCTGCCACGATGCATCATTATAATTATCATTCGCTCCGAAGCTGTTGCTGCCGATCAGCTCCCGCCCTTCAGCCGCTATCAGCCGGTATAAGGCATCATAGGTAAACTCCTGTGTAGGCGCTACTACACTGTTGTTAAAGAACAGCGTCTGCTGTGCATCATCCTGTATCTCCGTGATATTGCCCACAGGGTCATACCAGTAGTGCAGGTCCTGTAAGATATCGTTATTGCTAAGGTTGACGGTTAGCAGTCTTCTTAGCCTGAATGTTTCAGGATCATACGTATAGCTGGTCTTGGTACTGTTACCGTACCAGATAGCCTGACGCTGGCCCTTGGCATCATAATGGATGTCGTTAACATAGCTTACGCTATTGAGCATTACAGCTTTCAGCATACCACCCTTATCATAGGTGTAAGCCTGTATATTACCGCCAGGGTCGGTGCTGGTCACAGGGCGGTTCAGCGCATCGTAAGTAATACTGCTGCTAAAGATTTCTGTGCTTAGATCCGGCTCTGCACCGGCGGTCCAGTCCACATCCGTCAGCTCAGGGTCGTCCAAAAGCTGCACCTGTGTGCTTAAAGGATTACCTTTAAAATCATAACCGTTCACCTGCTGCATCCCCGCCCAAAGGCTGATTTAACTGCATAAAAAATGTCGGATGGTATGATAACACCACCCGACTTAAAAATAGTAAAATTTTAAAATAATTGAATATCAATCACATGAGAAACCCAAAAGGGATTACCAACACAATGTAACACTACCTTGGAAAACAACAATTTGGAGCTACTACCTACCTATATTTCATCATTAACAGCAAATACTATAAAATCATGTTCCTCATTTCTATTATATTCTCGTGTCAATTTCGCTTGGCATTTAACATATAGGTCTGGAATGTGTGCATTACTGTTTGTGACAATATCATCCAACAACTCTAGTTCCAATTCTGATGGTTGTTTTAAATAATATGCCGTTAATAATATAGAATTTGATTTCAAATCAATATCCATATATATCCTTTTTATATTATCAGTTATTTTAAATACTAAGAACCTGAGTACTACTAAGTACAGCTCGAATTTCCTTTGGTTTTCTGTCATAATGATTATTTGAATGTTGTTGAATTTGGATGGATAGGAACCACAGTAGAAGATTTCCCTCCCTTAATTAAAAATTTATTTGTTGGAATGATAACTCCACTATTATTATAGTACCCAGTTACATTATTATATTGGACATAAACTCTATTTTGCCCAACGTTAACACTTAATATTCTTGCTTCACCACTATGAACTGCATTAAGCACATTGGTAGCATCCTCAACACGATTCAAGTAACTATTTGTACCCAATCTTGCCCCGCCGATTATATGTTCATCCACTTGCTTTTGAACTCTTAATGTTGTAGAGATAATTTCACCTACCCCTTTAGTGTCAATTGTATCATTTCCCAATCGTCCTAACCAACTTCCTCCCCTGGCTAACTTCAAAACTAATAACTCGGTTGCTATCAATTCAATAGTAAACATAAACAACTTACTTTCCAATTCTTGCTGCTCAACATTCTCCTTATAAATTTCGGAACTCCGAAGTAACCTATGAACACTATCATTATTTTTTTGAGACTGACTTTTAGGAAAATTTTGAGCACTTATTTGACTTCCATAATTAAGACTTAATGAGCCAGAAAAATCTGAAACAGATTTATATAATTCCTGCAAATCTTTAGGAACATATTTTGAATTTGGATTTACATATTGCGCTCTTTCATCGCTAATACTCCTTGAAAAGTATTTTTGAGGTCCATTAGTACTTCTATCTGTATTAACATCAAAACTAAACTTGTTTATGTGATACGTATTGGGTTTGTCATTTTTTACAACTGACATCCATTTATATACCTGATAATCTGATGTTTCAACTCCAAAATTCTGAGGATGAAAACTATCTACACCATATTGATTGAAATTACCTGTATCTATGAGATCTTTTTTAACATATAAGTAATTAAAATAAATCTCATCTTTTCCATCTGGATCAAATTTACTTACAGGATTATTCGAACAATAACCATAAGACGATTTAGGTGCATTCTTTGTTTCAGAAGGATCTACCGCTGTCCACCTGCACAGCCAGGGTATATAATACCTTGCTCCGTGATAGTACAGGCCGGTTTCTTCATCACGCTCTTTACCCGTGTACCGGTAGCGCTTCAAAGAAACCTCTGCTAAGTTCCTGCCACTCTGAAAACTCGTACTTCCGTAAGGATAATACTCCTCATAGCTGATAATCGAACCCGTATCGTCCAGCTCTAAAGTTGCGGATTGCAGATGGTTGCTGTACTGGTAACGCAATAGCTGCACAGGCTCTGCACCGCTGCCCGTTATCCGCGTATCTGTTAAAGCTATGCGCCCAGTATCATCGCTGGTATGTAAAGTCTCTCTTTCTAAATCTGTTGCCAAAGAACTACTGTCAAATTTACGGAATACTTCCCATTCGCCGATGTATTTACGCATTTCCGTTTTTCCGGAAGCGGTGTTAATGAGCGTCTTCCTTACTCGCTGTCCTGCGCTGTCGTATTGGTAATAAGCTATTCGGTTACCGTCTATTATTACCCTTTCCAAACGGTTTTCTGCATTATAGCTCATACTTAATAAACCAGAATTCAGATGAGCCATACCGCCTGTTATATTCCCTCTGTTGTCATAAATGTACACTTCGGGCGTACCATTCGTTCCTACCTTTGTACTTTGCAGCCTATTACTGTCACTAGCGGTAGTGTAATACCGCGTCCAGTTACCTATGTTGCCTGTAACAGTATGCTGCAGTTCTGTAAAGTTGCCCACTGCATCATATTCATAATACTGTATATACCTGCGCATCTTGGCTGTATCAGCGCTGTCTATAGGTATAGGTGTAAAACCTGTTCTGCTACTGTCGCTGTAATCTGGGGCAGTATTATTACCTGCATGCTCCCGACCTGCTGCCTGTATCAGCCTGTACAACGCATCATAAGTGTAATCATTATGCGGCTCTGCTACCGTACCTTCAAAGTAAACTGTTTGCTGCGCATCATCCTTTTGCATGGTGATATTACCCACAGGATCATACCAGTAATGCAGATCCTGAAGTACTTTACTATCACTATGACGTGTGGTTCTTATTCGCTTAACTCTAAATGTAAACGCATCATATTCATAAGTTGTGGTAGTACCATTCTCGTATTGTATTTTCGATCTTTGTCCTTTGGCATCATATTCGATATTGTTTACAATATCCGTATCCAGACTGTGTACATTTTCTATTACTACGGCTTTCAGCAGCCCACCTTTATCGTAAGTATAGCTTGTTATACCAGTATCGGGTGTAGTCAGTTTTACAGGTCTGTTGAGCGCGTCATATTGCGTTGTAGTGGTATAGGTTTCCGTTTCCAATATAACACTTGCTATTACCGTCCAGTCGGGATGCTGGGTGGCATCGTCCGTATAGGTGCGCACCTGCGCCAAAGGATTACCTTTAAAATCATATTCCGGTATATGCACTAAGCCTGCACCATCGTATATTTTAAAGATTTGTCCTCTAAGGTTATGTGCCTTGTCACCGGTTATACCTTCCCCATATACATATACTTCTAAGGTTTTAGTTATGGTACTTTCTGTTACTTTACGTTCCAACGGCCTTCTTAGTGCATCATACAGGATCTCCGTTTCACGATCCATAGCGTCCCAGCTATGGTAAGGCTGCCCGGACACATCCAATAGCGTGTACTGCGTCCCGCTGTCCATACTATGCTGGTAGCAGGGCAGTTGCAACCGCGCATAACGGTAGCGTAATGGCACCAGGCCCCGACCGTCCGTGAGGTACAGCCGGTTGCCCTCTATATCCAGCGCCTGAGACTCCTCGACTACGCTCGGAGTGACATCCGTAACAGGGCTGAGATACCGGATAGTATAAATGCCACGACCCAGCGTATCTGTATGGATCAGCGTAGGCGTGTCGGCATGCGCTGCTGCTTTGATAGCGGCGTTTTTCTCCTCCGCACCCATCTGGTTATTGATCCTTGCCGCATACCATTCACTCTCCAGTACCGTGTCGTTATTATCCCATATCCACTGCTCCCAGGCCGTCCATTCCGTGCGGGTAAAGCTGCCGTCAGGCAGATCGGTTTTATAATTTCTTCCCAGCGCATCGTAATACAGCCTGGGGCTTACCCCGCCGGCCGCCGCCTGTTCCGCCGTATCACATTCATGGCTCCCGCTGAAGTAGGGCTCAAACTGCATCACCGGCTTGCCTTTGTTGTTATAGATGGTACGGCCGCTCCCCACCCAGGTCTTATGGTCATTGGAGACGGTAGGCTCACATGGCGCTTTCTGCATCACCACCCGGCCCAACCCGTCCGTATAGGTGATCTGGATGAGTGTTTCCACCGGCGGTGCAGGAAGGACAGGCGGGTTCACATGCTGTGTACGGCCTATCATCGCCACCGCCACCGGTACACTGTCCAGGTCATAGATACAGCGCCAGGTAGCCCCTTGCAGCAGTTCGGCGGCAGCGCTGCCCGGGTCGGCCCAGAAAGCTGCCTGCAGCAGGCGGTCGGCCGTACTGTCGGGCTGCAGGCCTGCCAGGGTATCCCCTTCCGGCACCGGGCTATCCGCCTTGCCCTGTACTGCCACCGCCACCGCCTGACCCAGCGCATCATAGCAGATATCGCTGATATTGTTATTGATATCCCGCATCCGGAGCGGCTGCAGGTGGTACAGGCTGTATAGCTCCACCGTGGTCACATTGCCCAGCGGGTCGGTAATGCTCTCCGGCAGCAGGTAGTATTCATCCCAATAGGTAACGGTCGTTTCGTTGCCCCAGGGGTCCCGGTACACCAATGGCGTATAGAAGCTGGTTTCCGGGCTGCTGTACCCCACTGTTCCCGAAGGTATCCAGAAGCGTTGGTTATTATACAGGTCCTTATATTTCCCGTCGGTCAGCATGCCCGCTGTCACTTTGCCGCCATAGCAGTGGGCCAGGATATCCTGGTCGAATACCAGGGTATAGCTTTCGTAGGGAAGCGCCAGACTTTCCAGCTCGCCGAAGTCCAGCGCCTGTGCCGCAGCATTATCCATAAAGAGGCTCACCTGGCGGGAGAGCACCCGGTAGCCGGGCGTGGTAAGGTCGGTATAAGGTACTTCCGGTGCCGTATTGATCAGCGTCTTTAAAGCCGCGGGAGTATAGAGTTCCGGCACCCCGCCCGAAGCATCCGGCTGCAGGGCCGAGCCTATCGTTTCGTAGGGCAGCCCCAGCCGGTAGTGCAGCATATCCGCACCGTATTTTATGGCTGTTTCAGGCGGCTCTGGCGGTATCTCGTAGATGCCGCCCGTATGATTGGTGTAGGCATTCCGGGTAAAGGTGATGTGCTGCAGCGCCTGCTCGTCCTGTACCAATGGCGGCAGAGAGGGGTCTATATGGTCCGGGTGACGCTGGTAGGCCACCGCTGCGCTCAGCAGCACCCGGCCGTAAGCGTCCGTTTCCAGCACCAGCTCATGGGCCAGGCGCACATCATCGGCCGAACGTTCCGAATGCCATACCAGCTGCTGCTCCTGCAGGTTCATCCATACCGCATGACGCTGCCTGTGGCGTGCCTGGTAGAGGAGCACCCGGTAGGCCGTAGCCGTAACGGAATAAGGAATACCTTCCTTATCACTGCCGTCCAGCGCGTAGACCTCCTGCCGAAGCGGGCTGCCTTTCACGCTCCGGTAGGCTTCCCTTACCGTAACCGCGTCCATTGTTTCGCCTGGAAGTTGTACCATAGCGGCCAACGATTCCCAGGCAGGCACCCGGAAGTACTCCTCCCTGTACTGGTCTTCCAGCGTGTGGCGCCGCATCCAGGCGCCGGTATGGTACCAGGTTTTGGTCAGCACCGGGTGCTGGTCCAGCTCCGCCGCGTCGCTCACTACCGCACGGTCCGTATCTACCGTTTCCACGTAGCCGAAGCCCCGGAATTCCCGCTCCGGCGCGTCATAATAGCCATGCCGGTAGCGGTATGACTGGGTATAGGTAGTTTCGCTCACCGTATCGGTCGTGGTGACCGATGCCACACAGTGCACCGGGAAGGGCAGTTTGGTCGCCCAGCTGATACCCTGCTTTTTATCTTCCAAGTAAAAGCGCGTGGAGCTTTTGTAGGTAACGGAAGTCTCCTTGCCCATACCGTTGCGGTAGGTATGCAGCAGGTAGGGCTTAATGCCGCCCATCAGGTCGATATACTGTACCGGGAAGCTGCTGTGATGCGGTAAAGGCGAGCTCCATACAATGCAGCCGGTACCGTTGCCCAGGAAATCCGTAATGCTGATCTTGCTGTAAGCGTCCGTGGAAGGCAGCGGCGCGATGACCTGTGCCCCGCCCCAGGCGTTACCGCAATGGTTGGTCCAGGCTTTGATGCTGCCGCTGCCTATATAGATCAGGTCGGCCGTGCCGGTACCGCTGATGTCCGCCAGGGTCAGGTACTGCGGGTCGTATATGTCGGGATGGGTAAATACCGGCGCACCGTCCATCACCACCCTGGGGCCGAAACGGCCGTAGCCGGTATTGGGCCAGTAGCAGACCTCCCCGTTGCGGATGCGTACCAGGTCGGTCAGGCCGTCGCCGGTCATATCCGCCAGGAAAATACGCTGCACGGTGTCGCTGAGCAGCAGCACCGGCCCTTTGCTCTCGTCCTTAAAGGCCGGCGCGTGACCGCCGGTACGCCAGCCGTCCTTACCCAGCTGCTCATACCAGGTCCAGACACGGTCGTCCACCAGCAGGAGGTCGGCCCTGCCGTCACCGTTCAGGTCCAGGCGCAGGGCATAAGGGCTGTCCTTATCGGCCTGCAGCTGCTGCGGGAAGGTCCTGAACGCTTCCCAGGTGCCTTCTTCCGGCCAGGCGGCAGGAGCAGCCGGAGGTTCCAGCTCCCAGAAGCCCTGCACGGCACCGCTGTCCAGCACCAGCTGGCGGTTGCCGTCCGCGTCCAGGTCCTGCCATTGCGCGTCCTGTCCCAGGCCCGCCGCGTTCGGCTTATAAGCTATGATACGGGGCGGGGCAAACTGCCCGTCTCCCAGGTTGTTCTTGTACAGCCAGGCGCTCCCCTGCTCTGTCAGGATACCGCTGATGCCCTCGCCTTCAAAGTCCGTCCACTGGTAGGGGCCGGTGAGTCCCTGGGGTGCTCCCTTCCAGTCTTCGGGCGCTACTTTATGCAAAGTAGGATCCCACTGCAGGGGGTGGTACGCCATAGTTACGGGCGGCAGGGAACGGGATTGCAGCTGGCCGTCACCGTCCTTCTGGAAGCCCGTCATTACGGCTTTAACGATGTAGTCCACAGCCAGGAAGGCTTCGGCAGCGGTATCGCCCTCGTACTCCAGGCTCAGCCGGCGCACCAGCTCCGGAGCGTCCATGCCTTCATTTTCTTTTTTGGGAAAGTAGTGGAACTGCAGGATATGACGGCAGCGGCGGTAGGTACGGATCTCAAAGCCGCTCCTGTAAACAGAAAAGGGATCTTTCCGGCAGGGCCAGCCGGTTACCGGCTCATAGGAGCTGCCTTCATGCTCACCGTAATCCCAGACCGTCTCAAAGAGCCAGTCGGTATCCGGCAGGTCCGGACGCCAGCCCGCTGCGGCATCCGCCACAAAGAACGGCGTCACATTCCCGTAGCTGATCTTTTTGATATAGGTATTGGTAAAGGCCGTACGGTCGTGATGGCGGTGGAATTCACTCACATGATGCGGCACATTGTCCAGGTCTTCGGACACATAGCTGAATTGCTGGGCATTGCCTTTATGATCTGTGACCAGGGAAGGCAGCCAGGAGAAGACCCGCGAAGGGTCGCCGGGGTCGGCTATCCTGTGACCGGGCTCCAGGCCGTACCAGGTAGTGAGATTATCCTGCGTGGTCACCATCCACCAACCCGCTCCCCCGTCCCGCGGACGGATATACATGACCTGGGCAAACAGGCCTTCTATACGCGGGCGGTAAGGCTTGATGATATAGGTGTCGTGCGCTATATACAGCGGCTCACCTGCATGGTCCGTTACCGGCACCAGGTCTTCCGCGCCGGCCAGCACAAACACATCGCTTTCCTCGCCATCAAGGTATAACGGCAACTGCTTATCGGTTTTACGCTGTATCTGCGGCAGGCTGTCGCTCCACCCCAGCCCGTACACGCTGTTGCCGCCGCCGCTGCTGTAGCTGAGGCTTATGGCCGGGGTAAAGCCGCCGCGACCGGGTGTAAAGGGCAGCGGCAGCTCCATACCTGCCGTCCCGTTTACCGGGTTGACGCTGAATTTTTCATCAATGCCTTTCAGCGCGCCTCCGCCTTTGGGCAGCGAGAGCTCCGGAGCGGCGCTTTTGTAAAAAGGGCTCTTATCTTCTTCTTCTCCGCCCGCCGGCGTCACCGGCCGGCTGTATTGCGAAAGCGGGGAAGCAGCGCTGTTCTTGTTATTATTATTGTTGTTATTGTCCTGCTGTTGCGGTCCTGAATTAGTTGGCTGTTTCATGGGTTTGTTTTTAAAGTTCAGAGAAAGAGCGTTCCAAGCGGCCGCTGCCGGCCGCGCTGCATCAGGCATCCATCGTATAGGTAAGCACCATATAGATGTTATCCCACTCGTGTTCCGACATTGCAACGGGTGTACCGTTCTCTGTCTTATACAGGACAAACTCTAAAACCTTCACTTCATCGGGGCCGGTAAAATCCAGCTGGCTGACGGACGTGCTGCTGTACAGGCTCACCGTATCGGACAGCAATACCGCGTCATTACCTTTATAGATAATATGGTAACGGGTAGTGCTGCTGATGCTCAGCGCTTTGGTACGGCCGGACAATTCCAGCTTCGTCATCTTAATATCCTTCTGCTGGGCCAGGAACTGCAGCCTGGTTTTCTGCAGCGGCAGCACAAACTTCCTTCCGACACCGCCGGGCGCTTCTTCTGCCAGGTCAAAGCCCTGGAACCATTCATTGCTGAAGTCCTGCTTCAGGGCAAAATAAACCGGCACATCCGTTGCTGCAGTGCCCAGCAGCATCGACCGCAGCTGAGTGACCGTAGCCGTTTCCTTCGCGCTGCTGTAACGGGCGGTATAGTTGAACTGTATGATCACATCGCTGATAGCGCTGTAGTCGAACTGGCGCAACAGGGGATCTTCCATCAGGCGAAGCACCCATTCGCTGTTCTCAAGTCCCCTGCATTCGAAAGGCAGGTAGCGCTCATCGCGGAAATTGAGCTCAAATACCCCGCCGTCGTTCTGCGCCCTGCTGGTGAACACCCTTTCATTCACCGGGCTGACATCCCCGGTATCTTCGGGGCTCAGCAGCTGCGCACCCGCTGCATTGTACAGGTAGTTCTTCTTCAGGCACAGCTCTGCGGAGATGGTCGTATAAGGGCCTGACACGGAAGGAATGGTAATGGTAACGGATTTGATCTTTCTCAGGTAATGGCCGGGATAATCCAGGTCAAGCCACAGGCGGTCTATCTTCAGGCTGCAGTTCCCCCCGGTACGCAAAGCGATCAGCTCCTCCGGCTGGTACAGCGCCAGCGACCAGCTTTTGGTCAGCTCCATCTCACGCTCATTCTCATCCATATAGGCCGTTTCCATCTTTTTAAGATCGAACGACAGGCTTTCCCCGCTCAGCAAACCTTTCCGGAGGCTGTCCCAGTAGCCGAACTTCACAAAGCCGTTGGCCGGGGCCTTGGCCTTCAGCAGCGGCTGCTCCCTGAAGAGCGTCTGCTCCGCCTTTTTAGCCCATTCATAGGCCTGCTGGTAACATTGGAAATAAGTAGCGGAAATCTGGGAGGCCATCCAGTTGTACAATTGCTCATTGGTAAATTTGTTCCGCATCATCGCATCCGCTTCGCGAGACTGCTCCAGTTGCAGCAGGTGGTTGGACAGTTCTCTGCGGGCCACATTCACACGAATCTGCGCCATCAGCAGCTGCAGCTCCACCTGTTCCAGCTCTTTGGCCGCCGTATCGGCCTGGAACATCCAGTCATCCATCCTTCTTTCATAGGAGGCCATGGTACCGGTGTTGGAGGCTTCCGTGCTTTTCATAATGGCCATAATACCGGCCACTGTAGAAAGAGTTTGCATGGCAGCGCCCAGCTGTTGTCCACCAAAACTTGCTCCTACTGCAGCAACAACCTGGCTATGAAACTGGGGAACTATGGCAAAAGAACCGGCAATGCTTTGTATAGCACTCTGCTTGATATTAAATCCTGCCGCCTCCATAGATAACAGTAAAGCTTTGTTTTCCAGTCCCGAAACCTTTTCACGCGAGCTGTAATAGTCATACCGTGCCTGGGTAATGGCCTGGGTAACCTTTACGGATTCCAGGTTTTCCTGGGCTTCCTGCAGTTGCAGCTCTTTGATATAGGTCACCTTATCAAGCAGCTTCAGCTCATTGCCGGAACGCAGGAGCGCCAGGGCTTCCCCGTCCTTCTTCTCCAGCGCTGACAGGAGGCTCTGCCCCAGCGCCTTCACCTCGGCTGCCAGCTCATTGGCTTTCTGCACCACGATATTGAAACGGTAGTGCGGCATCTTCACCGCATTCATGTTATTCCTCACAGTAGTAATATCCATGCCCATAGCAGCGGCCCTTACCAGGAGCGCCGGGTCTATCGGCGGCTCGAACAATGCAAGCGTCCTTTCTTCCCCGTCAATATTCATACAGTTCCGAATCTTGAACAGCCGGTCTGCCACGGTATCCCAGTAAGACAGCAGCTTCTGGTTTTCCGGCAGGCAGAAATACAGCGTCAGGTTCGCTCCCGGCGGCGTATTGTTATTAGGTGTATTGGTGCCCGCCGCTGCCGCGTTGGGTGTAAAGTAAGATTCTATCTGTACCCAGGCATTGGACAGGCTGTCCAGCGTGCCCAGGCTCGCAAAGCTCTCATACTGCTTTTTCACCCTGGATGGTATCTTGTTCGGGCGACGTCCCAGCAGGTTGGCCGCCAGGATATATAGCTGGGTCGCTTCATTGATAGACTCTATCGTGTCCTGGCGGAACAGCCGGTCGCCCCAGGCTATCAGGTTGTCCAGGTATTTCATCAGCACGCTCTTCATATAGGCCATATGCCGCATGCGCGCTATCACGTGCGGCTGGAACGGGTGCTTCTCCCAGGTTCGTACCTGGTTCCTGGCATTGTTATTATTATTGGCAATGGCCACTACCAGGTCATACATGGTCTGTATCGGCTGGGAAGCCACATCGTAGAACGGGTAGAATTTCCAGAACCGCTTGGGCGAGGTAGTAGGCTGTCCTGCCATATCCGTTGTGCTGGTCGGGTCAAAGATGTAATGATACCAGCGCATAGCTTCCTCAAACTGCTGGTTCTCACTGAGCCGCTGGGCAATGGTAACGGGCACATGGAAGAACAGCTCCCAGTTATAGATAGCATAAGGCTCCTCCAGCAGCACCTGCACATTATCTTTGGGCAGTATGCTGTGCACCAGTGACGTAGGCTGGTAATTGCCTGCAAAGTTCATATAATCCGCCTGGCGCTGGTTGCTGAGCTTCAGCACACCGGCTACGCCTCCTGCATGCCACGCGTTGATATAGTTGTTGATCTCCGGGTGGTAGAAGGTATAAAAACGATAATAATAAGTAGGAATGGCACCCATATAAGGACTGGAACCGGCAGATACCATATAAGAGGGTTGTGATCCGCCGCCGGACGCAGCTACGGCAGCCCCTCCGGACAGTACAGACAGCGGCGCGGTACCGGACACCGGCGCGCCCAGCATACCATCACTGCTCCGTGTATAGACCTTTCCGGTGGTTTGAAGCACACCGCTGAGCGTAACTGTTTTGGGCTGGGATGTGGTCAGGGTAGTCGAGACGGAAGTGGTATAAGGCTTGTACGCCTGTCCGTCTTCTTTTCTTACAAAAAACACATTCCTGAAATCCTGGTAGAAAAAAATATCCTTTGTCGCCTTCACCGGGCCATCAAAGTAATAGTTAAAGCTGGCTGAACGGACAGCCCTGGCTATGACTTCAAAATCACCAAGCGCGTTCTTCAATATGGGGTCGGATACATTACGCGTATAGATACCCCTGTCTACTATGTCAAAAGCATTATAAACCAGATAACGTACAATATTGTACCTGTCGGAATCAGACTGCAGTATCTTGTTGACTTTGAAGACAGATTGGAATTTATGGCGGGTAAATCTTGTACCTTTCGCGGCGATCATTACATCCGTTGACCTGTTGAACAGGTCCCTGTCATCGCTTCTTATCACCGTAGGCTTTTCATTATTATTGAAATTCCAGGTGAACGACCTGACACCGATAGCCTGCTCGTCATCGAACGGAGCGAACATGACATTGAATACGCGGCTGTTCACATTCACATTATTTCTTCTCTGGTCTGTCTGGATATTCAGGTACAAACGTTTAAAAAACACCTCATCAATGCCGAGCTCATAATTCTCCGTCAGCCATGCTACATATTCATCACTTGCATTCCGCATACGAGCTACCTGCTGTGGCTGTATCCGGACTTTAACCATATCGATCTCCATGACATCATCCGACACTTCTACTCCCGTCCACCCTTCCGTGGTCCTTTCGATCCAATACAGTCTAAGCTGCCAGGTTTTATAAGCGGTTTCGTTCGTGCTGTCATAGCCGCTGAAAGCCCGCATCCAGTAAATCCAACTGGTATCAGTTTCAAATTTGAGGCTTTTTTTCGCTCGGACTATCTCGTCGGGAGTATGTCCCTTACTGTTACCGTTCACCCAGAAGATGAACAACCTGCCGTTCCAGACAAGCGGGGCTATCATATTCCCTTTGATATCACTACCGATCTCTTCCCAGGGTGTCCAGGCATTGTTCTCCAGCTTGCGGTAGAAATAAATATGCGGTTCCATACCCGTCCTGGCAAAAACGTGCATAATGTCCCGGCCGCCCTCTGTATCATAATAGCAGGACACCGGCTCCAGGCGGGCTACCTGGTCCAGGTTATAGAGGTAATCCTTAAAGAACGTCTCCACATTTTCCTTGTTGATCTCATTTTCCTTCAGCGCGTCCTCGAATTTTTTGAATATAGGCGTCTTATCATCCCGCAGCTCCGGCTCTATCCAGTTTTCGGGGTAAAAGAAGATCTTACGGTTGGCCTCCCAGATACGGTACCATTTACGCCAGGTCTGCCACTGGGTACGGGTACCTTCGGCTATCGGGATCAGCACATTGCCGGGAACGGTATATTCCAGCTGAAGCAATATCCGGTCTATGAACAGTTGAATTGAGCTGATGGCCTGCTTGATACGGGAGGTCTGCATACAGCTTTCCATTTCCACATCCATAAGCAGGAAAGCGAAGAGATCGTTTTCCGTTTCCCACGGCATGATGCTGTTGTTAGGCACGATACCCGGGCGGGCCAGCACATAGGCAGTCAGCGCATCGCGTTGCTGCTGCCGGAGGCTGTTCTGCAGCGGGCGGGCGATACTGCCTGTCCATTCCGCTTCATCATAACGGGCTTTGGCTGCCAGGCGCATCGCCGTGGCATTATCCATAGTAATGGACGGTAATAAGCCGGGATATACCGTGGCCGGCTGCATACCCAGCTTGCCGGCCATCGTGATGATAGCCTGCGCACGGAGTATCCAGGACGCATGCCTGTACCCGTTATTGGCGGGAGTAGTATTATCAAAGACATACTGCAGGATACCGTCCTGCATATCATCCCCCAAGAGATATTCCAATACTTCCGCATCCCAGTTTGCCAGTACGGAAAGCAACTGCAGGAGGTAATTCTTATCTTGAAGCTGGGCCTCCTCATCCCTGCCGGTAGCGGCCAGGAACAGGCTGATGAATTCTTCCTTACGGAGCGCCAGCAGGTTTTTTACCCTTACCCAGTCTTCCAGGTACGCCAGGCGATGCCATGCATCGGCGGTATCCGGAACCGGAGCATCATCCAGCTCGGAAAGCGCCAGGACATCCAGGCGGGCCGCATTGTCCGTCAGATGCTGCCATTCTTCAAATTCCAGGCGCAGCTTACCGGCCATATAGGCCATTTTATAAGACCGCCTGTATGCTTCGTACAATTTAGCATAACTGTAGGCAGGTATGGATTCCGAAGGAATGATATCGTTATCCGAATTAATGAATTCAGGCAGTATCAGGCTGTCAACCAGCGGGGTCGTGCCATTGTCCACGGACAGGATATCTTCCAGCAGCCACCCGGCAAACTGGAAGTTAAGGCCCATAGCACCGGACCATAGCTGGGTCACCAGCGTACGAAGCACGGTCTGGTCGCCGCCGGCGCTCTCCAGGTTATTTTTCAGGTTGCTCCGCAGCGTTTCGTAGAATAAGCGGATATCGGCATCCAGCGGCTTATATACTAGCCCGGCATCCGTGTTGAGCAGGAGGTATTGCAGCTCCTCCAGGCTGAACCTGGAAATCTTGAAAGTCGCCAGGAGGCGCATCAGGTTGGCTGCCTCAGCCAATTGCTGCACAGCCGTACCGCTGATAACGGTACCAGTATCCCAGATACCCATCAGCGCCATAAGGCTGATCACCGAGATACGTGATACCCGCGCTATATCCGCCAGCGCCGTGATCCTGCTGAGCATATCCAGCTCCATAGCTGCTGCCGGCGCTACCGACATATGACCCAGTATGGCATAGAGGTCCTGCTCGGATATGCTGTTCGCTGCGATAATATAGTCTTTATTACTTTCATAGCTGCCAATAAGCGCCTGCGGGTCCATAAAATTGTCTGACACAGGGTTGATAATGGCCTTGTTGAGATACACACCGGCATAGTCCGTTGCCAGCGCCTGCTGCGCGTCATTATTGAAATCGGTATATACGGTCGTATTCAGCGGGCTGAAGTAACCCATGAACCTGCCGGGCTGCAGGCCGGCTGTCACTACCAGGCGCTTAACATCATTGACCGCGATATAGCTGCTCACATCCATGTCTGAAGCGCCCAGGGCCGTCAGTATCTTATCCACTTCGTAAACAGACGCATAGCCTGCACGGCTCAGGCGTACCATGCGGTGCAGCCTGTCGTACAGGGCTGCCAGCTCCACCAGCGGGCTGGCAACGTTACAGGCTATCATAAGATCATCCACAATACAGGTATCGGCAGGCTTGCCCGGCTTGGCGACAATAGCGAATTTACGCTGCCCTGTCACCGGGTTGATCACCGGGTTCAGGAATTGCGTAGTCATACATTCCAGGAACCGGATATAGGTAATGTCCAGGGTACGGGTCAGGTAACCGAGGTCCTCCGACAGGACGTTCTGCCAGTTGGTAGCCGTGCTGAGCCCGTAATATCTCCAGACATCACCGGTAAGCAGCGGGTTGGGATTTTTGGTAATGATATCCGCCTCCATCTGGCTGATCCTGATGTGCTCACTGGCCAGGTTATACCTGTTGATACGTTCCTGGGGAGCCGTAGCATAGTCGGCAGGACGGAATGCCTGCATAAGCTCATAGCGGGAGTAGCCGTTCTGCCCGGCATAGGTACGGAATTCCGCAAGGGGCAGCGAAAACGGTAAGCGTACCGGGAAATACACCTTGTTCAGCACGTCATCATATACCAGCTTATAGTCGGTATAGGTCTGGTAAGCATTATTGCTATCCTTATAGGTATGTTCGGGGTAGGCATTGAGCTCCGTGGACGACAGCGTGGTCTGGAAAGAGTCCGGTACGAACAGGGAAGGCTGTCCCCGTTGCCGCTCTTTCAGCACCAGCAGCTCCAGTTGCTCGTTCACCAGGTCTATATACGGCATCACCGTATGGGAGTTCTTGCAGCTCAGCTCTATATGCTGCAGGTCTCCCCTGCGGCGCATCAGCTCAGTGAACGCCGCCGGCTGGCTGCCGACCCTGATATTTTTTTGCAGGAAGCTGAGACAGTCGTTGAAGTAGGCCGCCGGGCTCATCAGCGACGTGCAGTCGCTGCAGTTGCAGGTGTCCGCACTCCCGAACAGGCTGGTATAGGTCGGGTAAGCTCTTGGCGTTGTAGCGCTGACCGCCCGGAGCATAGCCGGACCGGCATCATTCCACATGCCGGGGTCGGTGCTTTGTAATACATTGTAATACTGGTTAGGCTGGTATTGCAGCGCGATGTCCTGTACCATATGGTTCGCCTGCACTGCCCTGTCGTAGAAAACAGCCGCGCTTTCAGTGTTGTGAAAAAGCGTACCGTATTGTTCCATAAAGTCTTCCCGCTCTACCCGGGCGAGATCTGCAGAAGACCGGAAGCCCGCCCCGATGAGCCGTATCACCACATCCGGGAAAGCGCCCACCAGCCTGGAAAGGTTCTGGATAACCGAAATATCGTCTCTCAGGTTGTCGCTGATATCCGCGGTACCTTCCGGCTGCTCATTGATATAGTCCCAGATGCTGGTGAGCCTTACATCATAGTCGGGGTTCTCCGTGAGAAAATCCAGCACTGCCGGTACAGAGTGCAGCACATCGCCTGCACCACCGGTACCGTCTTCCAGCAGTGCCTTGATAGCCTGCATGAAAAAGATGCTGCGGGAGGTATTGGTCAGCAGTTGCGCATAAAGCTCTTTTTGCGCTGTCAGGTCCAGGTCAGGATAGGATTCCAGGAATACCGAGGAAATAGCCGGCTCATCGTCCGTACCAAAGCTATTGATAAGCGTCAGCCAGTCAGGCATTTCCATCAGGAACGGCTTCATACTGGGATCGTTGAAAAGCGCCTGGGTAATGTCATATTGCAGACCGGTCAGGGCCATGAGCTGGAAGCCATACTGCATATCTGCTACGGGCAGATCCGGGAAAGCGTCGGCCGCCTTTGTCCAGAACATATCGTCCGGAGTATCTTCCACGGCATTAAGGGCAAAGTCCAGGAAGTTGAATGCCAGCGTCGTATCACCGGCAGTAAAGAGCGTGATAAAATCCACCAGGGTATGAGTACGATCCAGGGGAGCATCCGTAGCTATCGCGGTCTTCATCTGCAGCAGCACATCGTAGCTTATCTCGGGTCCCATATTATCTATCACATGCCCGTCAACGGCAGTCACCACGGCATCATGGTATTCCGTTTCATCAGCAAAGTACAGCGATGTAAGGGTGGTATCCCGGGTTCTGAGCAATCCATATACCAGCTGCAGCTTTTGCAGGTTATAGGTATTGTAAAGCCGTACTGATTCCAGCAGCACCTGTATGTTACCATTGTATTTACGCGAGGAATTGACCAGGGACCGGAGATTGTCCGCTTCTGCCACAACATCCAACTGCTCAATATCTCCTTCCGTCATGCCGGTCACATTATAGATATAGTTCAGCGTGGTCTCGTAGTCGGAGTAGAAGAAAGAGAAAGTGCCGGGGTCTGTGAGATGGATGTCCGACTCCATTACATCTTCCGACAGATTAAACACATCACCTGAATATAATACGGAAGAAGAACCCTCGTCCGTCAACCGTATTTTCAGGTTGCTGATACACGGATCCCACACGCCCACCATATCCCCTGCTTCGGAAACAATATCCAGGGAAGTATTTTTAAGCGGTATCTTGAATTCAAAATACCCGTTACGGCTCAGGTAGGTCTCCTGGAGCACCTTTTCAGTTTTATACAATACCTGTACCACCGTCACTTTTACCCCGGCCCTGGGAGCGGCCATAATGGTGAATGCGCCGAGCGTTACCTTGCCTTTCAGCAGCGTATAGGCATCTTCCGGCTCCTGGAGATTGTCTTTTACCGCATTATCATATACCACATTCTCCACGAATACCGATACCGGTACGGAGCTGTCGGCACCAGTTACCTTATTGTACACTTCCGCGTTTCCCCTGAATATTTTCAGCCGCAACGGGAGGTAGCTGTCATGAATATCATCCTCCTTTACATTGGTCAGTATGGTAAATTCTCCTTTGGAATTGGTCAGAGCCTGTCCCAGCCATCCCTGGGTGTCCGAATGCAACTGCACTTCCAGTGCTCTTTTGGTGGTCGTATCGGTGGTGTCAAAATACACACGTCCGGCAAGCTTAAAATTCATGAGCAACAATAGTTTTAAAGATGAGTAATGCGTTTTCTATTCCTGCACATTAAACGAACTTTAAATACCTAATATTGTAATATTTGTGATTATTTTTTAAGATAACATAAAGGCTTCTAACAATATATGAATATATTATTAATACATTCAATAATTTTATCTTTAAATTACCCGAACCGAAATATTGGTTTCCAATAAGTTAAAAAGTGTTATTTTAAACTCAAAAAGAAAGGATCAATGAGAGATGATTACTTACAAATATAACATATACAACATATATTTATCATCCCTGCTGCAACATTTTTTTAATAATTTTTCCCTTATCCGTATAACTGCAGGTATAGGACACTGCCGCAAATGTCCCGGGGGTACCCTATCTTTGTACAAAATTCCGGTATGAAATATCTCTTCCTGGCAGGCTTTGCTGCAGTACTTATTTTCAGCGCCTGCAACAAGGCCATAGCTCCCTATACCTGTACAGCTTTTGACCGGCAGCAGCACGTAGCGACTATCATCATCACCGGCGACCTTGACAGGACCATCTGGCTGAATACCTCTATGTATGTGCTGGATTCCATCAGTATGGATATGAGCAGGAAACAAACGCCCAAAGGCAGCAGCATCAGTGTTATCACCTACGCTAACGAACAGGATGCGCTTGCCGGTGATACCAGCCGCATCAGGGGACGTTATACTTACATGTATGACACCAAGGAGCAGCAGGTGGATTTCAGGCAATAGCCTGTAGCCGCGCTTTAAACAGTTTAGAGGCTGTCTAAAAGCCTCTTGTATGTTATAGGGAGCCTGTTATGTCACCCTGAGCTTGTCTTGTCACATTGAGCCTATTTATGTCACCCTGAGCCTGTCGAAGGGTGGTTTATAATGATTGTAGCAGGGCTTCGACGGTGCTCAGCCTGGCAGTAGGAAAGCTTGTCACATGGAGCCTGTTATGTCACCCTGAGCTTGTCTTGTCACATGGAGCCTATTTATGTCACCCTGAGCCTGTCGAAGGGTGGTTTATAATGATTGTAGCAGGGCTTCGACGGTGCTCAGCCTGGCAGTAGGAAAGCTTGTCACATGGAGCCTGTTATGTCACCCTGAGCTTGTCTTGTCACATGGAGCCTATTTATGTCACTCTGAGCCTGTCGAAGGGCGGTTTATACTGGTTGTAGCAGGGCTTCGACGGTGCTCAGCCTGACAGTAGGGAAACTTATCACATGGAGCCTATTTATGTCACCCTGAGCTTGCCTTGTCACATTGAGCCTGTCGAAATGTGGTTTATAATGGTTGTAGCAGGGCTTCGACGGTGCTCAGCCTGACAGTAGGGAAGCTTGTCACATGCAGCCTGTTATGTCACCCTGAGCCTGTCGAAGGGTGGTTTATAATGATTGTAGCAGGGCTTCGACGGTGCTCGGCCTGACAGTAGAAAAGCTTGTCACATGGAGCCTGTTGTGTCACCCTGAGCCTGTCGAAGGGTGGTTTATAATGATTGTAGCAGGACTTCGACGGTGCTCAGCCTGACAGTAGGAAGCCTGTCGAAATGTGACATGTATTGTGTATATGATGTGTATAAAATAAATAACCCTGTCCATATTGCTCCTTGGCTCCATATGACAGGGTTGTTGATGGGTTAGACAGCCACCAGTATCTTAAAAACATGAAACGGTCAGCGTCTTGCGCCGAATAAGGTGCTGCCGATCCGCACTATCGTGCTGCCTTCCGCTATGGCCCACTCATAGTCTGCGCTCATGCCCATGGACCGCTCGCTGAAACGAGCGTCCAGCAGGAAATAGGTGCTTTTCAGGTAGCTGAAGATGCTGTTCAGCTCTGCAAATTCAGCCCTGATCTTCTGCTCTTCCTCCGAAATAGAGGCCATGCCCATTACGCCCCGTATCGCTACGGCTGTGAGCTCAGCCTGCTGCGCTTTATAATATTCCATCAGCTCCGTGGCTTCCGTGGCGGTCATGCCGAATTTGGTATCTTCTTCCGCGATATGCAGTTGCAGCAGGCAGTCAATGACACGTTTGTGCCTGGCCGCTTCTTTTTGTATTTCCTTCAGCAGCCTGAAATTATCCACGCTGTGGACCAGGTGTATGAAGGGTGCGATATATTTCACTTTATTACGCTGCAGGTGTCCGATAAAATGCCAGCGGATATCGCCGTAGCCCGGCTTGTCCTTAAAGTACTCATATTTGGTCACCAGCTCCTGCACGTAGTTCTCCCCGAAATCCCGTTGTCCCATAGCGTACAGCGCTTCTATCCTGTCCGGCGGCTGGAATTTGGATACCGCTACCAGTGTCACGTTTTTCCCTGCCAGGTATTCCTGCAGGGCTTTAAATTCCTGTTCTTGTATCATAGGTATTTATCTCCAAAGTTTCTTCTCAGTTCCGACAAATAGTTTTTGATCTGGTGCCGGTTGCTTTTATGGCAGATCAGCAAGGCGTCCTCGCTGTCCACTACTATAAAGTTCTCCAGTCCCTGCAGTATGGCGGTCTTGCCTTCCGGCAGCCTCACAAGGCAGTTATTGGCATCTATCACCAGGACGTCCCTGCTCCCAAGCACCGCGTTGCCCAGATAATCCTTTTCCACGTTGTTGTATATGGCATCCCAGTTGCCCAGGTCGGTCCAGCCGAAATACGCCGGCAGCACATATACGCTGTTGTTGCGCTCCAGTATGCCGTAATCTATGGACACATTGGTACATTGCATATACAGGTGCTCTATATCCTGCACCTCACCGGGCGTGCCGATCACCGTTTCTATCTGCTGGAATACATCATAGAGGTCGGGCAGGCTTCGTTCCAGTATCTTCACAAAGGTGTTGGCATTCCAGGCCAGTATGCCCGAGTTCCACAGGAAGTCGCCCGATTTCAGGAAGGTCTTGGCCAGCTCCAAGTTGGGCTTTTCAGTAAAGGTCTTTACTTTGAGTATCTTATCATCCTGGCTGTCTTCCGCCTGCTCAAATTGTATATAGCCGTAATTGACTTCCGGGCGGTTGGGCTTGATGCCGAAGGTGAGGATGGAATCGTTCCTGCTCACAAAATCAAAAGCCTCATAGATATTCCGCTCATAGCTGCGCTCATCCGTGATCAGCTGGTCTGATGGCGTAAACAGGATATTGGCATCCGGGTTGACGGCCTTGATCTTATAAGTGGCAAACGAAGCCGTAGGCGCGGTATTTTTACGGAACGGCTCCCGCAATATATTACAGTCGGGAATATCCGGGATCTGCTGCCTGACAATATCTACGTACAGCCTGTTGGTAATGATAAATATATTTTCCTGGGGTATGATATGCTTGAACCTGTCGTAAGTGGACTGTATAAGCGTTCTTCCCACACCCAGCATATCAAGGAATTGTTTGGGCATCCTGGTCTTGCTTACCGGCCAAAACCTGCTGCCGATACCGCCTGCCATGATAGCCACATAATTGTTTTGTATGCTCATAAAGTTGTTTCAAGTATTGAATGGTAAAAATAATACTATTTCCATACAAACCCGCCGTAAAATTCTTTTGACGCATCGTACCGGATAATGTAATTTTGTCAGACTATTTTGATTTTCAAACACATCAACAGGGAAGCATGGACAGTATACCTCTGACAGCCTTAAAGAAAGGACAACAGGCCGTGATACAGTACATAGATGACGAGACAGTGAACGCGGTACTGAACGAAATGGGATTTTTGCCCCTGCAGGTCATCATACTGGAAAATATAGCGCCGCTGGGCGATCCGCTGGTCATTAATAACAGGGATTACAGCCTCAGCATCCGCAAAAGCGAGGCCCGGCATATCTTTGTAACCTTAATCCAATAACCTTGCATCATGAGAATCGGTCTTTATTTCGGCAGCTTCAACCCGGTGCATACGGGACACCTCATTATAGCCAATCACATCGTTCATAATACCGACCTGGATAAGATCTGGTTCGTAGTATCGCCACAGAATCCGCTGAAGCCGTCCGCCACCCTGCTGAACGAGTACGACAGGCTGCACCTGGTAACGCTGGCCATACAGGACAATCCCCGTTTCCGCGTCTCCAATATCGAGTTCCAGTTGCCTAAGCCTTCCTATACCATCGACACCCTTACCTACCTGACGGAAAAGTTCCCGACAGAGCAATTCAGCGTCATTATGGGAGGAGACAGCATCCAGAATATCCGGAAGTGGAAGAATTACGAGCTGCTGCTCAGCAATTATGCTATCTATGTATATAACAGGCCGGGTTTCACAGTAGATACCAGCATGTCGCCGAATATCACGGTAGTGGACGCCCCGCTGTTGGACATCTCCGCAACGCATATCCGGAACCAGGTCAAAAAGGGAAAAAGCATCAAGTACCTCGTCCCCGATGCCGTCAAGGATTATATTGAAACCAACCAATATTATAAATAGCATGACGCTGCATACCGCCTACCTGGTATTAGGAAGCAATCAGGGCAACCGCTACGGGTATATCCGGAAAGCCCTTGAAGGCATCGCGCAGTTGCCGCACACTGCTGTTTCCAGCCAGTCCCATCTTTACGAGACAGCAGCCTGGGGCCGCGAAGACCTCTCCCCGCATATCAACGTTGCCGTTGCCGTCCGTACGCCGCTTGCTCCCTTATCCCTGCTCCGCTCCTTACAGCAGATAGAGACAGCGCTGGACAGGACCCGGCAGACCAGATGGGGCGAGAGGACCATAGATATAGATATTATTTACTTTGACGGGCTGGTCATGAACCACCCGGATCTCCGGCTGCCGCATCCGCTGATGCAGGTAAGGAATTTTGTGCTGGTGCCATTAAATGAAATTGCCCCCGATCTGCAACACCCCGTTTTACGCCGTTCCACCCGGGAACTATTGGCAGCCTGCCCCGACACGCTGGGTGTTACGCTGCTTTCCGAAGTCCTCTGACGCTATCTGACCCGCTACCCTAATGTTTAGTTGCAGCTAACAGCTTCTATGCTGCTTAGAATCCGGTTATGCTTGTATATATTTTTGCCTGCAATACCAGGCTAGTCCTCATCATATTATATATTTCAAGAAAATATAATTCACTGATTATATACAAAGCATAATCATTTATACAATACCTTATAAAAAGTTAAATTTATTACTATAATGTTAATAATAGCAATCAAATAGTTATTAACAAATTATTATCCTAACATTACATCTCAAATGATTAACAAATATCAGGATTTTATATATATAACCTGATAGGCTCACTATTAAATTATTTATATGAAAAAGTACGGATTCTTCTGTATGGTGGCAGTGGTAGCCTGGCATAGTTCGCTGGCCCAGGATATCGGTCCATCCATCATCAATAGTACGGGCGGCAGCGCTACTATCGGGAGCAATACTTATGAGTGGTCCATAGGTGAAAGTGTAGCGATACATACTGCAACGGCCGGGAATACAGTGGTAACGCACGGTGTGCTCCAGCCTATAGTGGTCAGCGATGATACCAGCCAGAACATCGGCAATACGCCCCTGGCCGCTGCCCAGATCAAGGTATTCCCCAACCCTACGGAAAGCAGCATCTACATCCAGCCTACGCTGCTTCCGAACGCTGCATTAAGCTATACCCTGTATGACCTGCAGGGCCGGGTCTTACAGCAGGAAGACAGGGCGCTTCCACGAGGCAATGAGAAGGTAAGCATCAACATCGGGTACCTTGCCGCCGGCGGGTATGTGCTACGTGTGATATGCACGGAAAATAACCGCAAGTATCATAATAACTTCAACATTCAGAAACTATAATAATAACTCATTCATTCAAATATTTTTTCCATACATGAAAACGAATTACATACTGGCCGGTGCGCTGTTGCTGGCCACCAGTACGGCAGCAGTTGCGCAGTCACAGAAATTCAATTACCAGGGGATAGCCCGGGCTGCTTCAGGACAGCCATTGGCCAATCAGCAACTGGGATTACGTATCACCATTATTGAAGGTACAGCTAACGGTACTGCTCTATACGTAGAATCCCATACTACAACTACCAATGCCTACGGACTTTACACGCTTGCCGTTGGCGGCGGTACTCCTATTTCAGGCGATATGACCGCTATTAACTGGGGCAACAGCGACAAGTTCATTAAAGTGGAAATAGATCCTGCCGGCGGTACGAACTATACGAGCCTCGGGACCAATGAATTGCTGAGCGTTCCGTTTGCGATGTACGCTATGAACAGCGCATCCGGCCCGATAGGTCCTCAGGGCCCTGCAGGTCCGCAAGGACCGGCGGGACCGGCAGGACCAGCGGGTGCACAAGGACCTATCGGTAACACAGGGCCGGCAGGACCTACAGGACCGGCGGGACCAGCAGGACCTATCGGTAACACAGGGCCGGCAGGACCGGCGGGACCAGCAGGACCAGCAGGACCTATCGGTAACACGGGTCCGGCAGGACCTACAGGACCGGCGGGACCAGCAGGGCCTATCGGTAATACAGGGCCGGCAGGACCAGCAGGACCGGCGGGGGCACAAGGACCTATCGGTAATACAGGGCCGGCAGGACCAGCAGGGCCGGCGGGACCTCAGGGACCACAAGGCCCTCCGGGCAGCGGCAGCATTAACGGTACCGCCAATTATCTTATCAAGTTTACCGGTGCGAATACCGGTGGAAACTCTATCGTTTCGGAAGGTACCAATGTGCTGAATATAGGCTCCAGCACTGCCGGGGCCGGTGTCAATTTCTATGGTAACGGTACGCAGTCTTCCCACCGTATCTATGAGGGCAGCAACAACCTCGGCTATTTCGGTTCGTTCTCCGGAGCAGCCAACGATGTGGATTTCGGTACTTCTGCCGGATCCAATGCCAGCCTGCACCTGACCACCCAGACCAATCCAAGACTGACAGTTACCAATAACGGCAATATAGGTATCGGCACCACTACACCTGAGGCTAAATTCCACGTGAATGGCTCACAAAATGCCAACCTCAATGTCAACGGTTTACCTTTCGGACACCAAGCCGGGGCCTTTGTCACTTCTGCAACAGCTACGGATTCCGTCTCCAGGGGCCTGGTTGCCATAGCGAATAACAGCAATGTTGAATCCCAGGGTATCTTTGCCTTAGGTTTTAACAGTGTTGCGACCGGGGCGGCTGTCGGCGGTTTCTTTATGGGCTATGATGCAACTCAGCAAAGCACAGGTATCGGTATCTTTGCCAATGCACCTTCCGGGGATGACCGCTGGGGCGTATATGGCACCGCCGGTAATAGCTCCACTTCCTGGCACTACGCGGGTGTCTTTAACGGTCATGCTATCGTTACAGGCAACTTATCCAAAGGAGCCGGAACATTCCAGATAGACCACCCTTTAGATCCGGAAAATAAATACCTGTACCACAGCTTTGTGGAAAGTCCTGATATGATGAACGTGTACAACGGTAATATACAGACAGATGCCAATGGCTATGCGACCATTACACTGCCTAATTATTTTAATGCGCTGAACAGCGATTACCGTTACCAGCTAACACCTATCGGTGCGCTGGCACAGGCAGCGGTTATTGATGAGATCAGCGGCAATACCTTCAGGATACAGACCAGCGTTCCGAATATAAAAGTAAGCTGGCAGGTAACAGGTATCAGGAAAGATAAATATGCTGAAGCTAACAGGGTACAGCCTGAGGTTGAAAAAAGAGATAAAGATAAAGGTTACTACCTGCATCCGGAAGTATATGGCTTGCCAAAAGAAAAAGGTATCTTCTACAAGAATACGCCTAAAGCAGCAAAAGATCCTGCATCCGACAGTAATGCGGTAAAAAAATAACAGTATTTTCCAGCAGCGCTTTTAGTAACTGTTGTAAAATTCCCGTCTTAAAAGAAAACTCCCCGGTAGATTTACCGGGGAGTTTTTTATGCTTATATCATACTACACTATAACTGACCGCTCCTGCGTATTACCGGAGCAGGTGGGCCTCTCCTTTTTTGATCACCTCTTCACCCAATATCTTTTTAGTGTATTTCACGTAATAGAAATACACTCCTACGTCACAGGGCCTGGATTGATACATCCCATCCCAATGCTTGTCAGGATCAACAGTATAAAACACACATTGCCCCCAGCGGTTGAAGATCCGGAAGGAATAGCCCGTTACCCGGCAATGTACTATCGGTCCGAAATGGTCATTCATGTTATCACCATTGGGGGTAAAAGAATTGGGTACGAATACCACACAGTGACAATCATCCATTTCCACCCGGATATCATCGGTCACCCTGCAGGGTCCCCTGGTAACTGTCAGCCTGTACACCCCGGGAGTAGTGACCTTTAAAGTTTCAGCGGTACTGTTGTCCGACCATTCATATATTGCACCGTCCGGCATATCCCCGGGCTGCAACATCAATGTTTCACCCTCACACAGGAAAGTATCATTACCGAGATGTAGCTGCAGGTCCTCAAACCGAACCCGGAAGCTGTCTATCTGCACTTCACAGTCATTACTGCTGACCAGGTGATATACACCGGATGCAGTAACCTGTATATCCCGGGTCTTCTCCCCATTGCTCCAGGCATATTGCTGAAAACCCGGCGACCCGCTTAAACGGAAGGGGCCACCGGAACAAACTACCGTATCATGTGTTACAAATTTTATACTGTTATAAGGGAGATCAGGGACCGGCGTTCCAATATTCAGGATCATTCCATAGTTAGCGGCTACCGGGATCGCATTCAATACCAGGCTACAAGCAGCGCCTGGCAAATCCGGCTGCTCAATGACGTGCAAACTCCTGGTATCCCCTGACATGATATAAAGCTTCTTATCAGGTCCCTCCCTGAGTTCGTAGACGCGTCCTGAAGGCAACAATACACCAGAGTTCCTCACAGCAGATATATTGGGTAAAAGCGAAAGATCATATTGCTCTATGAACAAAACTCCTCCTACTGTTATAGGCGCATGATATAATTTGCTGCCATCGGGTGAAAAACAGCTACCGTAAACATATCCCTGCCTCAAAAATGTCATGATATGGCCGATAGAGCCTGTACTCTTATCAAAAGTGTAAAGATCATGGTAATTAGCAAGCATAGTCCCATCAGGACTCGCATTAATTGTATAAGCAGCAAAAGAGATGTTGGAACTGGATATAACAGGTGGAGCAATATGTCCCGTGGTTTCAATTTTAAAAGCTTTAAAGTTTCCATTATTGGCCTGTACAATCAGCCAGGTATAACAACCTTCTCCCCTGACAGCTACAGCGCCTTCACCAATAAAAGAATCCAGTATAATGTTCTTTGCTCCGGCCACCACATCTCCCAGCCCGTTATTCAGGGCCATATCCACTATAGAATACCGCAGGTAACCTTTCTGCCCCCTGGCATCCGTTTCAAAGATAAAATATTTGTCTACCTGAAAGGGTACGATCACCACGCCCTGCGCGGCAGAGCCCCTGTGCAGCGTAGTTGTATAACCATTTCCCAGCAGGTCACTTCCATTGGGCATAGGATTATGTTGCCTGTCCCAGACCACATTGCCGTTGCTGTAAAACAGCAACTGACCCGACAGGTTAGATACTGTAGCATTACCTTCGTTTGCATCCATAGCACAAGGAGAGAAGACGGGAGGTCCCGGGTTATTAAAATCCAGCAACATACCCTGATAACCACTGGTGCTATGACCCAAGGCCCAGTTATTATTGATCTTTGAAGGTATTTGTGCGCTTCCACTGATCGTAAAAAGCAATAAAAGCACTAACAACCCGGTTTTTAAAATTTTCATATACAGACTTTAAAGTTTCAACAGAATGGTTGACTCAAGCGTGTAATTAAATCATTCCCGTTGAATTCCCAAAGCAGAAATGAGCAATTGCAGAACCTTAAGCTGCCTTTTATATCCTGTCAAGGGTAACTGCACACCCTGTTATACCAAAGATCAAATGTATTTTGAAGAGGATAACAGTATCAAAAATGTCGGATCAACATTTTGTATTGTTTCTGCTTCCTGTAAGGGATAGCCTGTTAGCGGTTATAGTACCAGGATGTCTGTCACCGGGTTGTTGACGGTTGATGAGAGCACCGTTAGAGTAGTTAGGAGCACGAGGGACTCCTCCCCCAACAAAAAAAACGCCTCAACAGTATGTTGAGGCGTTATAAATACATATGGCAGCTACCTACTCTCCCGCGATGTGCAGTACCATCGGCCATGGGGGGCTTAACTTCTCTGTTCGGAATGGGAAGA